>Ga0257124_1000001_pt1 | contig 953322 bp, 936 predicted proteins | sample SI106_150metaG_FD_190154 | JGI IMG/M metagenome (GOLD analysis project Ga0257124, IMG submission 190154) | Marine microbial communities from Saanich Inlet, British Columbia, Canada - SI106_150 | ecosystem: Environmental > Aquatic > Marine > Inlet | place: Canada: British Columbia | collected...
CGGTTCGGATATATCCAATATTATCTTCTTTTATCTCATAACTTAAACTAGAGTAAATAATTTCATCTCGAACTATACTTAACTTCTCTTCTAAACCATCTTTATGCTTAACATCTAAAATTAAAGTAGAACCTTTAGCTCCCTTAGTTCTTTTAATTGCTTCTCCTAAGCTCATACCTAAAGTACTAATTTCATCAATCTTTAAGATTTGATCTCCAGCTTTCAAACCATATTTCTCTGCTGGACTATCTGGTAAAGGAGAAATGACTGTATAGATATTATTCTTCATTCCTACTTCAGCTCCAATTCCTTCAAATTTACCACCTAAATCCTTCAAAAAGGTACTAGATTCCTCTTTAGTCATAAAGTCTGAATAATCATCACCTAAAGACTCTACTAAGCCATCTTTAGCCCCTTCAAACAAAACCTTAGAATCTACTGAATTAATATATTTATTCTTTATCAACTTCCATAACTCCCAAAAAGATTTAAATTCAGAATCATTTTCTAATGAAGCTATACTAGTATCTTGAGTAGTAGAACTTTTCTTTTCAATAACTTCATTTTCTAAAGTTCCAATTGGTATTTCTTCTAAATCCTTATTAGTAATCCCTAAAGATAATTTTCTAAATATCTCTAATAAAGTATCTTGTTTAATTTGATGTCGAAAACCCCCAAAATCTACATACCAAATCTTTCCCCTATTCTCAACATCTAACAAAAATTTACCCTTGAGTTTTAAACCAAAGTCTTTAGAAATACTCTGATGAAGCATAGGAACTTTGTTCAAATCTTCTGTATTAATACCTAAAGCAAATTTTCTAAACAAAGGTAAAGCATTTAAAAGAGTAACTTCATATCGTAAACCATCGTCAGGATGGACATACCATATTTCTCCTTTATTTTCTACCTGTAATAACAGTCTCCCTTCTACTCCTGCCAAATCAATAGCCTGAACATTAACAAAAGTTAATGTAAACAAAAAAATCATTATTAAAAAAATGGTAATTCTTTGTCTGATCTTCATATTTTATATATTATTTATTAACAAATTTAAAACGGGGAACTTTTTTCCCTTCAACAATTACATCTTCTAAAAACATCTTTTTAGGTCTAATCCACATAGATTTTTCTTTTTCACCCTTAACTGGATCATGATGAATATATACTACAAATTCTTCTAAATTCTCACTATCTTTAGCAACTCCTAAGACATTATAAAAACCACCCTTAAAATGTTGATATTTTCCTAATTTTAATTCTGACATACTTAATTTATTATTTATTACTCTATCATAGCAAAAATAAGCAAAAAAATCACTTAAGAGTGATTAATTAATGGCGGAGGATGAGGGATTCGAACCCTCGAGGGCTTGCACCCAACACGCTTTCCAAGCGTGCGCCATAGGCCACTAGGCGAATCCTCCGAACTCTTTCAATATACTATAACTAAGAAATAAAGCAATTAAAAAAGCTCTTACATAGTAAGAGCTTTTTTATTAATCTATTTTACGTCAACGCCGACATTTACAGCCTCGACGATTACAAGGTTCTTTCTGTGATCCACACTTACATTTTTTAATCTCTTTTTTATCTCCAATTATATTCTTCTCTTTTCCTTCTTCTCTTTTCCTATTAAGATGTGCGAACTTCTTTTTTCCACAACCACCAAGCATTTAATCCTCCTCTTTGTATTCCTAATGAACATCATTAAAAATTATCGTTAACTTTCAATACAAATTTGGGTTTTCTGGTAAATTCCCATCTCCATTCTTTCTTTCCAAAACTAAAAAAAATCTGTATTAATCTATATCCAGAAATTTTTTCAGTCCACATTCTAAACTCAAATTTAAATAACAATTGTCCTCCTTCTTTTTATGTAATATATAAACTACTCTATATTTAATATTTAGTCAATCTCTTGTAATTTAACTAAACTCATCTTCTTTTTCTGAACTGTTGACTTACCAGTAACAATCACTACTGTATCTCCTTTTTTAACTAGTTTCTTTGATTTAACTAACTTAATTGATTGCTCAATAATCTCTGAAATAGTCTTACACTTTGGCATATTTAAAGCATGAACTCCCCAAGAAATATTAAGTTGTCTTTTAATTACATCATCATTAACTAAAGCAATTATCTTTGTTTCTGGTCTTAAACGAGAAATCATTCGAGCTGAATATCCTGAATTAGTAGCTACTATAATAGCTTCAGCTTTAGTATTTAGAATTATGGTTTTAATTGATTCTGGAATAGCTAAGGGTTTTTTTAATTTAGAAAACAAACTTAAATCAATTAGATCATCATAAGCAGAATCTTCAGTTTGACCAATTATTTTGTCCATCATCGCTACAGTTTCTACTGGATACTTACCATAAGTAGTTTCTCCAGAGAGCATAATAGCATCAGTATGATCAATAACAGCATTAGCTACATCAGAAACTTCAGCTCTAGTTGGTCGTAAGTTTTCAATCATTGATTCTAGCATTTGAGTTGCTACTACTACTGGTTTACCTAATTTCAAACATTTAGTAATAACATCTTTTTGGATGATTGGTACTTTTTCAATATCTATCTCTACTCCTAGATCTCCTCGAGCAATCATAATTCCATCTACTTCATTCAAAATCTTGTCTATTTTACTGACAGCCTCTGGTCTTTCAATTTTAGCCATAATTTTAACTTTAGACCGAGGATCATATTTCTTAATTAACCTTCTTAAACTTTTAATATCTTTAGGGTCTCTAACAAAAGACAAGGCAATCCAATCAACCTTTTGTTTTAAACCAAACTTTAAATCTTTTTTATCTTTCTCAGTTAGAACATTTTTAGTAATTCTAACTCCGGGAATATTTACTCCTTTATGGGGAAAAATAATTCCAGCTGTATTTGCCTGACACCAAACTAAATTACTTTTTACTTTAATTACTTTTAATTCAATTAAACCATCGTGAATCAAAATTCGATGTTTAGCTTTAACTATTTTACTAATATCAAAATCAACTGGAATAGTTTTAACTTTAGGATTAACTGAAGAATTAGAATTCATATTCTTTTTACTCACTAAAATAATTTCTTCATTCTTTTCAATTTCAATTCCTTTATCCCCTAGATCAGCTACTCTTAACTTTGGACCCTGAAGATCTTGAAGAATAGCTATAGGTAATTTCAATTCTTGACGAACTTTTTTAATATTCTTAATTAATTCCAGATGAGATTGATGAGAATTGTGTGAAAAATTAAGTCGACAAACATCCATGCCGGCTTGAGCCATCTTTTTTAATTTCTGATAACTAGAAGATGCTGGACCAATAGTAGCAACTATTTTAGTTCGATTCATTGTATTAAATCTTTATTTTTTTAGACCAATTGTAGACATAAGGGATTTCCCATTTTTCACCATTTAAAGCTTTAATTAAGCCAATAATAGCGACTAGAGCTACGATTAATGATAATAACCAACCAATCACCGGAATCCAAGCTACTAAGATTAAAGCTAATTCAATGATGAATAAAACAAAACCTTGTTTAGCATGAAATTTTACAAATTCATCCTTAGATCCTAACAAAGGAACTAAGCATAAAACCCAAATATAGCTTAGCGCTGCTAAACCATTTTTATTAGAAACTTTTTTACTTACCTCTTCAAAAACATTTTGATCTTTTTTTTCATTATTCTCTTCCATATTTTTTGTTTTAATTATTAATTTATTATAATTTATTTATACTCTTCATAAAATAATGCTGAGGATGCTAGAGCTACTACCAAACCAGTTAAAGCTAAAAAGATGCTCTCTGAAGAAAGGTAGAAAATATTCCACATCTCTCGATACCAGAATAATTTAATAACTGAGATTATTACTCCAGCTGAAAAACCAATAATAATTCCAGCTATTCCAGCAATTCGTGGTAATTGTTTTTTCTTTTTAATAATTACATAGGTAATGATTAAAAATATCAAAATTTCAAAAGGCCATTTAAGATTATCAAACCAAGGTATACTCTGAGCAAAATTAGTTAGATTAGAAGAGATAGTGATTAAATAACCACGGATTAAAACTAAAGTACTATACAAAACAATTAAAAAAATTGGTATTCTAGATACTTTCATATACCAACTTAAGCTTTCATTAGTTCTAGTTCTACTTTTTTTACTTCTAAAAAAGAATTTTGGTAAACGAGAACGGTCCCCTTCTAAAAGATCATCTTTAAAATCCTTTACCTTCTGAATAGTCTTCCCTTGAAACCAAGTATCTTTTTGAATTCTAGGAACTCCTTCATCATCTTCTACTATTAAATTATCTTCTTTATCTAAACTAAAACTTTGAATTCTCTTTTTTAATTCTTCATGGTCTATTCCTGCTTTAGAATCTTTTTTCTGTTCATCTTTAATTAAAAAACTATCTGAATCATCAGAGTCTGTTTCTAAACCTACTTCATATTTATTTTCTATCTCAAAATCATCTCCTTTACCTTCATCAGGATAAAAAGGCATAAAATTATAAATATTAATTATGTATATATTATATCAAAAGCTAAGGTTTTTTAGAAGTAAAAACGCCGAGATAAACTCGACGTTTTTTATTATATCTAAATAGTATTTTACATCATTCCCGGCATTCCCATTCCACCCATTGGAGGCATTGCTGGAGCTCCACCATCTTTCTTAGGAATTTCAGCTACTACAGCCTCGGTAGTTAAGAACATAGCACCAATTGATGAAGCATTCTGAAGAGCAGAACGAACTACCTTAGTTGGATCAACTACACCAGCTTTTACTAAATCTTCAAATTTATCTGTTTTAGCATTGTACCCAAAATTAGTTTCATCATTACTTCTAACCTTGTCAGCAATAACTGAACCATCTTTACCAGCGTTCTCAGTAATTTGCATAATTGGAGCTTCAATAGCTTTAGCTAGAATATCTAGACCAACTTTTTCTTCACCTTCAACTTCAACTTTCTCTAAATCTTTAGCAACTCGAATTAAAGCTACTCCTCCACCGACTACAATACCTTCTTCTACAGCAGCTTTAGTAGCAGCCAGAGCATCATCAATTCGATGTTTCTTTTCTTTCATTTCAGTCTCAGTAGCAGCACCAACTTTAATTACCGCAACACCACCAGATAGCTTAGCCAACCTTTCTTGAAATTTTTCTTTATCAAAATCAGAATCAGAAGATGTAATCATTTTTTCTAAATGTTTAATTCTTTCTTCTAAGACTCCTTTATCACCCTTACCTTCAACAATAGTTGTATTCTCTTTAGTAGCAACTACTTTTCGAGCCTGACCTAACATATCTAAATCTGCATTCTCTAATTTAAGTCCTACTTCTTCGGAAATAACTTTAGCGCCAGTTAAGATAGCAATATCTTCTAAGGTTTCTTTCTTTCGATCACCAAATCCGGGAGCTTTAACAGCTAAAGCGTTAAAAGTTCCCTTTAATTTATTAACCACTAAAGTAGCTAGAGCTTCACCTTCTAAATCATCAGCAATAATTACTAAATCTTTTTTGCCAGTTTGAGCAATTTTTTCTAACAAAGGTAAAAACTCCTTTAAAGATGAAATCTTTTGATCAGTTAAAAGAATATATGGATCTTCAAATTCAGCTTCCATTCTTTCAGAGTTGGTAATCATATATGGAGAGACATATCCTTTATCAAATTGCATTCCTTCTACTACTTCTTTTTCTACTCCAAAGCTTTGTGATTCTTCTACAGTAATTACTCCATTCTTACCAACTGATTCCATAGCTTCAGCAATAATATTACCAATCTCTGAATCGTTAGCTGAAATTGAAGCTACCTGAGCAATTTCTTCTTTAGAATCAATTTTCTTAGAAATCTCTTTTAAATTATTTACTAAATGAGCTACTCCTTTTTCAATACCTGATTTAATTTCTAAAGGATTAGTTCCAGCAGTTACATTTTTAATACCTTCGCTAATAATTGCTTGAGCTAAGACAGTAGCAGTTGTTGTTCCATCACCAGCAATTTCATTTGTTTTAGAAGCTACTTCTTTTACTAACTCAGCACCAATATTTTCAAATTTATCTTCTAACTCAATATCCTTAGCTACAGTCACACCATCTTTAGTAATCGTTGGTGAGCCAAAACCAGAACCAAGAACAGCATTCCGTCCTTTTGGTCCTAAAGTTACTTTTACTGCGTTAGCAAGCTTATCAACGCCTTTCTTTATCTCTTGTCGAGCATCTTCATTATATTTTATTTCTTTTGCCATAGTTTTAAATTATTAATTTTAATATTATTTAACAATTGCAATGATATCATTCTGAGTCATTACTAAATATTCTTCACCATCTACTTTAATTTCATCTGGAGAATACTTTTTAAACAAAACTTGATCTCCAACTTTAACTTGCATCTCTATTTTATTACCAGAGTCAGTAATTTTACCTTCACCAATAGCGATTACTTCACCCTTCTGAGGTTTTTCTTTATCTATTGTATCTGGTAAAACAATACCACTTTTAGTCTTTTCTTCTTCCTCTATTCTTTTGACAATAATATTGTCGAATAATGGTTTTAAATTCATATCTTTTAAATTAGTTATTAATATTATTAGCACTCTACTATTTCAAGTGCTAATTACTTTACTAATATTAGCATAAATTAAAAAGAGTAGTCAACACTCCTCTATTTACAAAATTACTTAAAAGTATTAAGGTAGGGATAAGAAAAAATAGGAGGAACAAATGAAAGATATAGGAAATGGTAGAGTTGAATTAACTACCAAAAAAGAAGTACTGGATAAACTCAAAAAAGGAGCTACAATTTTTTATGACTTGTCAAATTGCTACTTTTCTGGACTTGAGTTTATATCACCGCTAATATTTAAACAATTAAAAGAAAAGGGGAAGATCAAGGAAATAGATTCCCCTAAACATCCAGTTACTGGTCAACCAACTATCGTTAAACAATATATTTTAAATTGAGGAGGAACAAATGGGTATATTATTTATAATAGGACTTATAATAGCTTTAATAATTTCAAAACATTTCCGTAATAAAGAATATGATGAATATGCTAAATATCATAATGAATATCCTACCCCGAGAGAAACATTTCAGAAGAGTGATCGAATATTCTACACGGTTATAACTATGTTTTGGATTATTGGTATTTTTATACCTATAACTTATCTTTCAGGATCAATCTTGATACTTTGGGGAATTTATTTAGGAATTGAAGCTATTGTTATGAAAGAAGGAATTGATCAAGAAAATGGCAGAAAGAAAATTAAGTTATTTGCTTTCTGTTTTATCTGGGTAATCTTAGGAGCTTTCCTCTGTATTATCAACAAATTACCCTTTTTAAGCTAATTTATCAAAAAAACTCGTTGAGTCCCATGACCCAACGAGTTATTTTTTTACAATGTATATATTAAATATCCAAATTCTTTACACTAGTAGCATGAGTTTGAATAAATCTCTTTCGATGGTCAACTTCAGAACCCATTAGTTTTTCAAAAATTTCATCAGCTTCTGCAGCATCTTCTACAGTTACTCGCTTCATCTTTCTAGTTTCCGGATTCATGGTAGTAATCCATAGTTGTTCTGGATTCATTTCACCAAGACCTTTGTATCTTTGAATATTAAATTTCTTGTTTGGAGCTTTCTTATTTTTAGCATCTTCCACTTCTTCAACTTCAATTACTTCTGGTTCAGACCCATCTTCATCCAATTCTTGAATATCATTAATATCAACTTTAATACCCCACTCTTTCATAGTTTCTTGTAATTCATCTTCAGTATATATCCATTTCATTTCACTACCTTTTTTAATCTGATACAAAGGTGGTTGAGCAATGTAAATATATCCAGCATTTACTAACTCTGGAAAGTGTCGATAGAAAAGAGTTAGTAATAGTGTTCTAATATGAGAACCATCTACATCCGCATCAGTCATAATTACTATTTTATGATATCTTAGTTTTTCAATATTAAATTCTGAACCAATGTTTGTTCCTAAAGCAATCACTAAAGCTTTAATTTCTTTGTTAGCTAACATCTTGTCTAAACGAGCTCTCTCTACATTTAAAATCTTACCTCTTAAAGGTAAAATAGCTTGAGTATTTCTATCTCTTCCTTGTTTAGCACTACCACCAGCAGAATCACCCTCTACAATATAGAGTTCTGTATCTGCTGCCTTTCGAGAAGAACAATCAGCTAACTTACCTGGTAAAGTAAATCCTTTCAAAGCTCCTTTTCTAATTACAGCATCTCGAGCTGAACGAGCAGCTTGTCGAGCCTGAGCAGCTAACAGACATTTACCTAAGATTGTTTTAGCATCGCTAGGATTTTCATTTAAAAAAGCAGTTAGATAGTCTTTAGCTACAGCATAAACAGCTGGTCTTACTTCAGCATTACCTAATTTAGCTTTAGTTTGTCCTTCAAATTGAGGTTCACTTAATTTTACAGAAATTACAGCAGTTAAACCTTCTAAAATATCCTCGGAATTTAAATTACCATCTTTTTCTTTTAGAATACCTTTCTCTTTAGCATAGTCATTTAAAGATTTTAATAAAGCTGTTTTAAATCCAGTTAAGTGCATTCCACCTTCAATAGTTGGAATATTATTTGCAAAACAATAAATATTACTTCTAAAATCTTTACAATATTGTAAAGCAATTTCTACTTGAATTTTATCTTTTTCTTTATCTATATAAAAAACATTATTCTGTTGAGACTCATTATTAGTGTTTAAATGTTTAACATAAGAAGCAATACCACCTTCAAAATAAAATGTATATGATGGATAATTTATTTTTTCACCTTTCTTATCTTTTCCTCTTGAAATTCTTTCATCAACGATTTTAATTGTCACTCCTCTAGTTAGATAGGCTTGTTGTCTTAAATGACTAATAACTATTTTTAAATCAAATTCTAAAACTGAGAATATTTCTGGATCTGGTTGAAAAATCTGAGTAGTTCCAGTACCCTTAGCTTTTCCATTGATAACTAATTTAGTAGTAGCTTTACCTTTTTTATACTCTTGAGAATACAGTTTTCCATCTCTTTTAACTTCACTGCGCATCCAAATTGATAAAGCATTAACCACAGAAACACCAACACCATGTAAACCACCAGAAACTTTATACCCTTCACCACCAAATTTACCACCAGCATGCAAAGTAGTCATTACTGTTTCTAAAGCACTTTTTTTACTAACCTTATGCTTATCAACTGGAATACCACGACCATTATCAGATACTGAAACTCTACCTTCTGGTAAAAGCTTTACTTCAATTGTATCACAATAGCCTGCCATTGCTTCATCAATAGCATTATCAACAGCTTCCCAAATTAAATGATGTAAACCAGCTGAAGCAGTATTACCAATATACATTCCTGGTCTTTTCCGAACTGGATCTAAACCCTTTAAAACAGTAATTTGACTGGCATTATAACTCGATTTTTTTACTTTTTTTTCTTCTTTTTTAACCATATATTTTCTACTAACTATTAATAGCTTTGACAAGTGCCAATTAAAGTAACTCTACAACCACTATCAAAAACAACTTCTCCTGGGGCATAACATTTACCATCGAACATAATAAAACCTAATTCATTATTTTGAGTTGTGCATTTATCTTCATTTTGACTTAATTCTTCTGAACCTAAAACTTCACATTCACCAGTTGATGATACAGTACAATCTGTTTCTGGGATTACTTCTCCAGGTGCATAACATTTACCATCTGACATTAAAAATTCACCCAAATCAATACATGGGTCAGTAATGCTTGATGAATTATTTTCCTTTTTATTAAGATTTCCTTCATTACTACTAGTACTACTATTATCAATTGTTTCTATTTCATCTACAGAGTTTTGAAGAGAAGAAACTTCACTTTGTTTTATTGCAAAATACCAGTAAATACTAATTCCGATAATAACGATTATAATAGTAATGATTATTTTGTTAATTTGACTCATAGTTTTATTTGTTAATTATTTAAAAGATATTAATAAAAATAAATAGAATTTAATTAAATTCTAGCTTAATTTTAACAAAAAATAGCTCTAAAATCAAGCGTTTTAGAGCTAAATAAGATAATATTCAAGCATCAAAAAACCACTTAATAATCTAAGTGGTTTTTTGCTAAATATTCCTATTTAATATGTGATGTTGTTTCTACTTTAGGAACAGTAGTTAAACTACAGCTTCCATCTTCCTGACAAGATTCATTTATTGGACATCCACATTCCTGACAATTATCTCTCAATTCTCCATTACTACAAAATAATGGTTTTTCAGAAAAACATTGATCATAAGCTATTTCATTAGAACATCTTTCAAAATTATAATTTCCAGTATATTGAGCATCATGTTGAAATTGTGACCATTCAATTGTTAAAGGATCATATTCCTTATCTAAATCGAGAACAAGTATATCCTGTCCATTACTAGATACTGCTATTAATTCTAAATCTCCATCATTGTCTATATCATTTACAATAGACGAATATATAGACACCAATCCCTCAAATTTAGGAAATCCTTCAACAAGAGTTCCATCTAAATTATAAACATACAAACCTGGTTTCTCGCCAGTATATGACCACCAAGAAATAATTATTTCTTTTTGATTATCCCCAAATAAGTCTGCTACAATAGGAGTTCCGTCTGCATATATATTATCTTCAGGTTGATCAATTGGCCATCCAGTTAAATTATTCCCTTCATGATCAACTAAATAAGCTTTACCGTCCGCATCTCCATATAATATTTCTAAGTTGTAGTTGTTGTTAACATTTGCCATACTTACTGAGTACATCTTAGTGGATGTGTTTTCCCAATACATACTTTCTCCATTATTTGTTATAGGTCCTTTTTGTGTAACTATTTCATTAAGTCCATCATTATTTACATCTCCTGAGATTATAGTCCATCCCCAATAATTATCAAGTGAATAAGGAAAACCATCAACAATAGTACTATCATGATTAAATGCATAAACATAATGGGTTTGAGTATTTGGATTATCAATTGAATGAAATGCAGTTATAATAACTTCTAGTTCTGGATCATCATCCAAATTAGTCAAGACAGGTGAACTTCTTGGAATATATGGAATTTCAAACTCAATTGGCCATCCAGTTAAGTTTGTACCATCATAGTTAAAAGCATATACTTCTCTATAAATATCCATACAATACCCATAATTACAAACACCTGCAGGCTCACAATCTTCATTAAAATCACAAGATATTACAGTACCATAACTTGATCCTGAACCAGCAATTATATCTAAATTTCCATCTAGATTAATATCCGCAACACTAACCCTAACTACTTGATTAGATGGATTTATTAATCTTGGCCATCCAGGAAAATCTGTACCATCGTGATTATAAATCTGAATATAACTGTTTGGCCAATTAGGACTATTAAAACCATATCTAGCTAAAATTATTATTTCTTTATCACCATCACCATCTAAATCTGCTAGTGTGGCACTTTCTCTTACATAACCATCTTCAGGTAAAGTTTTTGGCCAACCTGGCATAAATTCACCATTTGAATTAATAACATAAACTGAATCCGCATAGTATGGAGTATTAATATCATGCGTAGTTGTAATAACAACTGTTTCTTTAGCTCCATCATTATTTAAATCAGAAACAGAAAAAGCTCCACCATATCTAGACTCATTGGGATAAGCAGTAGTTATTTGAACTGGCCATCCTTCTTGAAATTGAGAATCATGTTCTAATTCTATAAATAGCTCATCAGTCATCCCTTCTTCGACATCTATAATTGTAATTGATTCAAAGTACCCAAATTTTCTAATTTTTATTTCTCTTTCTCCAACATTTAATTTAAACTCCAAAGGTGTATTCCCTCGATGAATCCAATTATTAGAATCTAAGTCTTTAATATAAACTTCAGCATCAGACGGTTCAGATATAATATTTAAAAATCCAATAACTTCTGTATTTTGCCCACAATCTTCAAACATTCCTCCATTAGCATCATTACAATCCGAAATATCTAAAATACAAGTAGAAGAACAAGTACTTGGCATATCACCTAAACCCCAATAACAATAACCATCTTCATCTTGATCTACACATAGTCTTTCTGGACTATCTCCTATTAATTGTTCTGGTATATTTATACCATAAGCAAACCAAGAATCTATCATTGAGTCTCCTGTTAAAATTTTAAAATATCCATTATCGCCCCAATCTTCTCCCCAAGAATTTTTAACAATCCAGTAATCCATTCCATCATAAACACCAAAACCAACAATTAAAACCGCATGATAACCTAAGAGACCACCAGTAACATGATGATATATTCCATTATTATAAGAAAGGAAATCAGCATAAACTTCCATTCCAACTTCTAAGGGTCCGTTCTCTATTAAAGCTGTTTTTATAGCATCAACTGTCAATTCTACATTTTCATAAGAGGTAGTAATCCAAGCTTCATTTTGCCAATCAGAACATTTATTTTCACAATCGTTATTAGTCGCTGTATATGGAAAACAACTTTCATTAGCAACTCCTATGTCTTGAAAATAATTATTAAATAATGATTCGACTTCACTTGCATAAGCACCAAAACATCCGTCTCCTAAATAACAAGAAACTAAATCTTGTTCAGATAAATCAATATTTAAATTAGGATTATTATAATAAGCTTCTATTCCAGCTTCTAAAGCTCCTAAAGCTCCAAAAGCCCAGCAAGAACCACAACTTCCCTGATCTCTAACAGGAGTCGTATAATCTAAACCGCCATGCAAATCTCTCCAATCAAAAAAATCAGGCAATTCACCATCTCTCGACCCTACTTGATTTCTTTCTCTTTGTTTAGCTTCTCTTAATTCTTCTTCTATTATTTGTAAACCTAAAAGGTTTCCTCTTTTTTCTTTATTCAATTTAAAAATTCTATTTTCAATTCCTTGCCATAATGTTCCTTTTTTCTCTAAAGCCTTTTGAATTTCTTCAATATTCAATTCCTTTTCCTCTCTATCATTAAAACTTCCGTTCGTCATATATTGACCTGAACTATCAAAGCTGCTATAAGGATCCATATCTTGATTTACAAAATATCCCTTTTCCTCTGACTGAACTTGAATATCACCTTCTATAGTAAACTTTTTAACATTTTCAAAAGCCATACTAGCAAACCCCAACATTCCTACTATCGCTAAACCCATAACCATACCTACTAAAACTTTAGTCTTAGTTGCTACTCTTTGAGTTACTTTAGTAGTAATCTCAGATGTATTTTTCTCTCGTTTCATCTTATTAAAACTTATTAATTAAATCTCCCCAAAAATTACCCTGAGATAATATATTTAAAATTAAAAATATTCCTATAGAAGCAAAAGTTAAAACTACTAATAACAAAACTTTAACTTTCTTAGAAATTTTCTGTTTTGTTTTAATATCATCTTTTTTGTTTTCTACGCTTTCTGACATAAAATGTTATTTAAAAAACTTTAAAACTTCTATTAAGTCTTTGTTAGTAATTTTTACAACCTTATTACTATTAACATTATCTAATCTAACCTTAGCACAAACTTCATCCATAATATCAATAGCTTTATCTGGAAAAGTCTTGTTCTTAATCTTAATAGAAAATTCAACTATTTTCTTAACTATCTCATCTGAAATAACAACTCGGTGATAATCTTCATATTCTTTCTTTATACCTTGTAATATTTTAATAGTTTGAACTTTATTCGGTTCAGACACTTCTAAAGCTTCAAATCTTCTAGTTAAGGTAACATCTGGTTGGATAAATTCTTTAAACTCTTTGGTAGTTGTAGTACCAATCATTTGTAATTCTCCTCTAGCTAAAGGTGGTTTAATAATATCATCAGCATCAATTGCTCCCTCTGCTCCTCCAGCTTGAACAATAGTATGAATTTCATCAATAAAAACAATGAACTTTTTGTTCATTGCAATAATAGTGTCTACTAGAGTTTTAAACCTGTTTTCAAACTCTCCTCTATATTTAGTACCAGCTAGAATAGAAGACATATCAATCTTTAAAACTTCTTTATCTGACAAAGAACTAGGAACTTGATGTTTGACAATAGCCATTGCTAAACCTTCCACAATAGCAGTTTTACCAATTCCAGCCTTACCTAAAAGAATAGCATTATTCTTTTTTCTTCGAGAAAGAATTTGAACAACTCTTTTAATTTCACTCTCTCTACCAATTACTGGGTCTAACTTCTGATCTCGAGCTAAATCAGTTAGATTAATAGTAAATTTACTAATGATATTTCCTGATAATTTAGTACTTGATTTATTAGCTTTAAAAAGATACCAAACTATAATAATTATTAAAACTAAGGATACTGTTAAAATATAATTTAAATTCATTTTTTTATTTTTATTTTATTAAATTTTAAACTACAAATTTATCTTCTTGTTCCTCTTTCTTTTCCTCTTTCTTTTCCTCTTTCTTAATCTCTTTTAAAAGTTCTTGATCAGCTAATTTAAACTCAATCATTACTCCCTTAGCTTTAAAAGTTACTGAATTATATATTAAAGCAAAGATGTAACCGATGATATAGAAAAGGATAGCAAAGAAGATTACACTAGCTAACAAACTAGTTAATTGCTGATCCCAAGGGATACCATATTGGACTCCAATTCCTAATAGATTTAAAAGGAAATTAATTAATCCTAAGATTAAAACTGTCATCGCTACCATAATGGCAGAATATTTAGCTAGAGAAGCTGGAAAAATCTTTTTAATTTCATACATATTTTTATTTTTATTTATTCTCTTATTTTAACTTTAAAATCCTTAACTAACATTTCTCTAACTTGTTTCATTAATTTATCAACCTCTTTACTGGTGAGAGTTTTCTTTAGATCATGAAAAGTAATATGGAAAGCTAAAGAACGCTCTTTTTCTTCTTTTTCTTTGTTTTCATAGATATCAAATAGTTCTACTTCTGTAATTAAAGAAGAAATAGCGTTAATCTTCTGTTCTACATCCTGCCATTGAACACTATTTGGAATTGTCATAGAAATATCTTGAACCATCTTTGGATATTTAGACAATGCTTTGTATTTTTTAGAGTCTTGAACATATTTCAAAAACTTAGAAACATTAAATTCAGCATAAAGTACTTTAGCGTTAATATTAAAATTATTAAGAAGCTGAGCATCAATTTCTCCCATTACACCAATAACTTCATCATCTACTAGATATTCTAAGGCCTGACCCTTAAGCAAAGAGCTACTCTCAGTAATAGTACTAGTATATTTAATATTCATTTCATTTAACATTGCTTCTACGTCTCCTTTGAAAGACAAAAAGCTATCATCACCTACTGACACAAAGGATAGTATTTTATCCTGACTTGGTAAAAACTCACTAGAATCTTTAGAAATTTTAAAATCTCCCTGTTCTAAATTAAATACTCTTCCTATTTCAAATGTTTTGAAAGATTTAAAATATCTTAAATTATCACTAACATTATTTAAAAATCCAATTAACAAACTATTTCTTAAATATTTTAAATTTTTAGAAACCGCATTTTTTATTCCAATATAGTCTTTCTTACTACCATATACTTTCTGAATATCATCTTCAGAAACCATAGAATAATTATATACTTCATTGTATGCTAATCCAGCAGACATAAAGTCTCTAATATTCTTTTCTACTAGCAAAATCCTGTCTTTTAGAGCTGGAGTTAATTTAATCTGAGGCTCTTTGACTTTAATATTGTCATAACCATAAATCCGAGCAATTTCTTCAATTAAATCTTCAGGAATATTAATATCACCAGTACTTCGATAACTAGGAACTTCTACTTCTAGTTCTTCTTTCTTTTCTTTAATAATAAATCCTAAACTAGTTAAAATATTAATAATAGTTTTTTTAGGAATAACTTGTCCTATCTTTTTGTTTATAAATTCTAAATTTAAATTAATTTTAATCTTCTCTTGTTGAGAATAATCTCGATCAATTAATTTACTAGCAATAATACTATCAACATTTAATTGTTGAATTAATTCAATAGCTCTCTTGATTGCCTCTTCAGCTAAATTAACATCTAGATTCTTTTCAAAACGAGCACTAGACTCTGTTCGTAAACCAGTTCGCACTGAAGTTTTTCTAATTCTGCTTGGCTCAAAATTAGCAGATTCTATTAAAATTCTAGTAGTATCCTCTTTAATTTCACTATTTAAACCACCCATGATTCCAGCTAGAGCTACTCCCTTAGCTCCATCACAGATTAATAGGTCATCAGTATTTAAGTTTCTCTCTTCTTCATCAAGGGTAATAAATTTCTCTCCGGCTTGAGCTTTTCTGACAATAATTCGATTATCTTTAATATCTCTCAAATCAAAAGCATGTAAGGGCTGTCCCATCTCCATCATTACAAAATTAGTAATATCTACTATATTATTAATTGATTTTACACCAACACCTTCTAATCTTTTTGTCAACCAATCTGGAGAAGGACCTATTTTAATTTTATCCATAACAACTCCCAAATATCTTCGACAAGCTTTTCGATCTTCAATATCAATATGTAATTTATGCTTCTTTTTTATCTTTAATTTTGATGAAAATATTAAAGGTTTAAAACGAATATTTAATAATGCTGAAATTTCTCTAGCTATTCCATAATGTCCCCATAAATCTGGTCGATTAGTTAAAGACTTATTATCAATTTCAAAAATAACATCATTTAAATCTAGAGCTTCAGAAATATTATTCCCTACAGCTGAAGTATTTAATTCTAAATCAACAATTCCACCTTCAATATTATATTTCTTTGCTAATCCAATTTCTTCCGCAGCGCAAATCATTCCTTCGGACTCTACTCCCCTAATCTTAGCTTTTTCTAAAGTAACTAAATCTCCTTCACCGTGCCATCTAACTTGACTACCAACCATAGCTAAAGCTACAATCATATCTTTCCGGAGATTATTACCACCACAAACAACTTTAAAGGATCCTTTTTTACCAGCATCAACACTACAGACTTGTAATTTATCAGCATCTGGATGTTTGTTAATTTCTTTAACCTGAGCTACTACAATTCCTTCTGAATTATCAGCTTGTTTAATAATTCCCTCAACTTCTACAATAGACATCGTAATTCTCTCAGCCAATTCTTCAGCTGAAATTTCCTTAGGAATTTCTACATATGATTTTAACCACTTAAGAGATATATTCATAATTTATCTAATTTAAAATTGTTTAGTAAATCGCAAATCACCAGATTGTAATAATCTGATATCATCAATTCCATACTTCATCATTACTAATCTAGTCATACCCATACCAAAAGCAAAACCACTCCACTCTTTTGGATCAAGACCACCAGCTTTTAAAACTTCTGGATGAACTAAACCACAGGGAATTAATTCTACCCAACCATCTCCACAAACCGAGCAACCTTTTCCACTACAAATTACACAAGAAAAATCTAATTCAAAACCTGGTTCTACAAATGGAAAATAACCTGGTCTTAATCTAGTTTTTACATCTTTTTCAAAAACCCTTGATAACAAAGTATTCATTACAGCTACTAAGTTAGCAATAGATATATTCTTATCAATCATTAAACCTTCTAGTTGATAGAAAGTATTATCATGAGAAGCATCAGTAGCTTCATTTCGAAAACACTTTCCTGGAAAAATAGCTCTGAGAGGTGTTCCTAATTCTTCAATAGCTCGTACTTGTTGATTAGAAGTATGAGTCCGCATTACAAACTTATTAGGATCTTTAATTTCTTTATCCTTATCTACAAAAAAAGTATCTTGCATATCTCGGGCTGGATGAGTCTGGGGAATATTTAAAGCTTCGAAGTTATAGAATTCTGATTCTAATTCTGGACCATCTAAAACTGAAAAGCCCATGGAAGAAAAAATTTCTACCACTTCATTTTGAATAATAGTACTCGGATGAAGATGTCCTAATTCTTTTTTTCGAGATTGTAAAGTAGGATCAAAACTAGATACAAAATCCTTAGTCTTTTCTAAACCAGTATTAATATTCTTTTTAATTTCTGAAAAGGCACCTTCTAATTCAACTTTCATTTCATTAGCAAATTTTCCCATTACTGGTCGTTGTTCTTCAGCTAAATCTTTAACACTCTTAATTAATTTAGTAAATTCACCTTTCCGACCTAAATAATTCTTTTCTAGTTTTTCCAACTCTTCGGGAAGATTAATTTCCTTAATCTCTCGTAAAACTTTTTCCTTAATTTCAATTAATTTATCTTTCATATATTTATTTTTCATTATGTCCTAAATAGAAAAACTCAATCAAACCTAATCCTAAAACTAATAGTATAGCGTTCCACCAAGCTAGTAATTGCTGAGACTGTAGATACAAGGAAATGATTAAGATTAAACTCAACCAAATAGCTTGTCGGAAAGAAACAATAATATGTTCAAAAGCTAATTCCTTCCTATTAAATAATTTTCGTAGTAAAAATCCTAAAATTGTTAGGGTTCCAATAACAGCTAAAGCTAGGATTAAATAGAATAACAAAAAAGTTAAAAACCCTATTTCCTGAGGACTGATAAAAAGAATGACCATGAAAAAACCAAACCAACAAAGTAAGGTTGCAAAAGTCATAGATAACAAAAATTTTTTAAGATCCATGATTCTTAAATATTATTTAATACTATATTAACTTAATTATATCTAAAAAATAATTTTATAGCAAAGTTAATATAATACAAATTGACAAGAATTAGAATAAAAGTAATAATTAATATACAAAAAGGAAAAATCAAACAAAAATGTGTTCAAATCGGACCTCTATCTAATTTGGAGGATCATGAAAAGTGAATTTTACAAATCACACATCTTTTCTGTAATAAAGGAGGAAAAATGGGAAAGAAACTATTCATTGTTCTATTAGCATTACTGTTCATTTCTTTAACAGCTAATGCGATCGTAGGAGATCAAGACGGAACAATTGTTCAAAACCAAAAGCAAGGTGATGCAAATAATAATGGGCAGGTGGTTGTCTTATTAGGTGCATCCGTAGAAACAACAATGATCAATGCAAATCCTAACACTAAAGCTAAAAATGAATTTAATGAAGCTATCAGCAACGATGAAAAGGCAAAAAGTAATCGTTATGATGAAATCGGAATTCTTGAGCAAAAAAATATCCAAAAAGGTATTTATTTTGAAAAACAGTTACAAAGAGTGCTTATCCTAAAGCTACCCTCTTCTGAAACAAGCTATGTAGCAGAAAAAGAAGAAGCAGCCGGAAATAATACGAACTCTAAAGCAAAAAATGAAATCGGCAAAGAAGAACGTGTAGTTGAAAAGAATGAAATGTTAATAGGTGTTACGGAATTTCTCTAGGCCCTGTTTGCCAAAAAAGAAATACAAACACTGAAGGGATACAATAACGTATCCCTTCTTTTTTTATTTCAAATATTTCTTATTCTTTAATTTCTCTGGAAGATATTCTTGCTTTTCTTGATAATTATGATCAGGACTATACTTATAGCCTTTACCATAATTTAACTCCTTCATTAATTTAGTAGGAGCATTACGAATATGTAAAGGAACCGGTAAATTACCATATTCTTTGATATCCTGAGCTACTTTTTGATAGGCAGAGTATAAGTCATTAGATTTCTTACACTTCGCCATATATACTACAGCTTGAGCTAGAATTACATTACATTCTGGCATGCCAATAAAATGACAAGCTTGGTAAGCTGATACAGCTTGTTCTAAAGCTCTAGAATTAGCTAAACCAATATCTTCAGAAGCAAATCTAACTACTCTTCTGGCAATGTATAAGGGGTCTTCTCCAGCTTCTAACATCCGAGCTAACCAATACAAAGCAGCATCTGGATCTGAACCACGCATTGATTTATGCAAAGCTGAAATAATATTGTAATGCTCTTCTCCATTCTTGTCATACATTAGATATGAATTCTGAAAAGCTTCTTTTATTTCTTCTTTACTAATCTTTTTATCCTTAGAAAGAGAAGTAGCATATTCTAAAACATTCAGGGCTGTTCGAGCATCACCATTGCTCATGCTCGCTAAAATTTTTAAAACTGGTAAAGCAACTTTCATTTCTGAATTACCAAGTCCTCTCTCTTTGTCTTTAATAGCTTTCTTTAAAATCTTAATTAATTGCTCTTTTTCTAAACTTTTTAAAACAAATACTCGACAACGAGATAATAAAGCGCTAACTACTTCAAAGCTAGGATTTTCAGTAGTAGCTCCAATTAAAGTAATAATCCCTTTCTCTACATGAGGAAGTAGAGCATCTTGTTGTTTCTTATTCCAGCGATGAATTTCGTCTATGAATAATATTGTATGAATTTTTAATCTTTTACTTTCTTCTGCTTTAGCAATTACTTCTTTTAAATCTTTAATTCCACTAGTTGCTGCTGAAATTTGAAGAAAGTCTGATTTAGTTTTCTGAGCAATAATAAAAGCTAGAGTGGTTTTTCCACTCCCCGGAGGTCCCCAGAAAAGCATAGAAGGTAATTGGTCAGATTCAATAGCTTTCTTTAATAAAGAATCTTTTCCCACTATTTCGTCTTGACCAAAAAAATCCTTTAAATTTTCAGGACGCATTCGATCTGCTAGAGGTGTTGTATTTTTATTAATCATATTTAAAGATTAACATTAAATTTTAAATTTTAAAACATTGACAAATACCTGAAATAAAGCTAATGTTTTATAATCACAAAAAAATAGGAGGAATAAATGAAAGATGGAAAACTAGAAGCACAACATCCTTTCCACAAATCTGTAATAGTTTTTATTCTTGGAGAGGATAAAGAAAAATTAAAAGAAATGGGATGGACTTGTGTCCCTTGTAATTGTAACCATCCAGACAGATTAATTGCTGGATTACATATGATCGAAACTACTGATATTCCAAGTGAGGAAATCCCTACAATAAAAAAATTTCTTCAGAAAATGAAAGAAAGAGAAACTGTCGATCCTTGCAAAAAATTTAAATATGATATTGCTGAATATATTCAAAAAGTCATAGAAAGCCTTGGAAAAGCAAAAAAGCCGTTTCATGAGTCCATAAAAGATTTCATTCGCGGAACAGATAAAACTGCTTTAGAAGAATTAGATTTAGCTCCATATGACTTATGTCGAATATTCAGTGGTCTTTATTTACTTGCAACAACAAAAATTCCACACAAAGAAATTCCAGCAATAAAAAAAGTTCTTCAAGAAATTTATAATCACAAACAAACAGGACATCAAATGCAACATTATACCGGAATAACTTTAGAATTATTATAAAAACAAAACCGACCACACAATCTTGGTCGGTTTTTTAATTTCTTTAAAAGTAATCTATTGCCAAAAAACAATATCTGTAATTAATTCTTCTCCACAAGATTTATTCACCTCTTCTACTATTTTCTTCTTAGCTAGACTTAGAGCATTAGCTGCTGTGGAAGAATTACAGTGCATATACAATATTCTTTCTTTAACATATTTAGGTTCTACTAAATTAGAAATTTCTTTTCCCCAAACTTGTTCAATCAACTTCTGACACTCAACTAAAACATTAGTCGCTTCTATTTGCGGCTTAATTCTATTCCTCGTTAAACTCTGAGGTAAGAGATTGTTTAAATCTATAAATGACATAATTTTATTAACTTCTAATTAAATAATCTAAACTTTAAAGGGACAAATATCCTTGAAATCACAATAAGTACATTTAAATTCTGAAGGGTCAGCCTTGAAATTACAAGAATTAATTTGATCAATGGTTTCAACTAATTTCTCTTTAACTTTAATTAACTCTTTTTCTTTACCTAAGAAATCAATCTCCGTATTATTATTCAAATAATGAAACTTTAGATTCTGAACTTTTTCTTGAAAGACATCTTCATAGGCAATTTGATAAATTAACAATTGCTCTTTGTCAGCAAAGGTTAATTTTTCTTTAGGATTACCTGTTTTGTAATCAACTAATTGTACTCCTCCCTTAATTTGATCTACTCGATCAATATTACCCTTAAAACTATAGTTTTTAAAGCGAACATTAAAACCTTTTTCTAAATACTTTACTTGGGGAGGATCTTTTTCAACTGATTTATATATATCTTTTAAAGTCTCTCGACCTTGCTTTAAATATTTATCCTTATCAGACTTATTCTCATACCAATCATCTATCCAAGATTCTTCATAGATTTTTAATAACTCTTCCAAGCTAACTGGTAATTTATCCTTAGTTTTCTTAGTTTTAACTTCGAATAGATCTCCTTGATTGATTTCAGAACGAGTTTTAATTAAACCAAAGAACTTTTGTAATGCTAAATGCATTGATTTTCCATAAGAGAAAACATGTTTTCCTAAAATTGGAATCTTTAAAATATAGGCATAATAATATTGTCGGGGACAAGCACTATGAGCTGCTAATTGACTAAAAGAGAACTGTTTTGGTAATAATTTCTGTAAATCTTGTTTGGTAATCCGCCGAACATCTTTAATAGCCCTAGCTCCTAGCTTATTAAAATCTATTTCCACATCTTTACTTAAATCTTCTTCTAATTTAATCAAATCTAATTCCTTCAAAAAGATTGAAGGTTTCTTCAAGCGAGCTCCACCATAATCTAAAGCCCAAGTAAAATAGAGTCCTTGTTTAGCTCTAGTCATAGCTACATAAAATAATCTTCGTTCTTCTTGAAGATGAACATTACCATCAATTAAAGTTTCTTTCACTAATTCATTAGGAATCTGAATTTTTTCTTTTCTTTCCATACTTGGAAATCTCTTATCCACCAAACCAACAATAAAGACATATTTAAATTCTAAACCTTTAGCACCATGAACTGTCATTACTTTTACTGATTCTGGACCATCATCAACACTAGAAGCTAATTTACCTTTTTCACCAGAATCTAGTTCTAGTTTAAAAAATTCTAAAAAATCTTTTACTCGCGGAGCTTCACTTTCTTTTTCAAATAATTGTACTTTTTTGTAAAACTGACTTAGATGAGAAAAAATTTCTTGTTTCCGAGCTTCATCTAAAGTCTCCACCCAAGCTAAATAACCACTATCAATTAAAAAAGCCCAGATTATCTTCCAAACACTTTGTTTAGTAACTAATTTACTATGTTTTTCAATTAAAGCAACAATCTTATCCAAAGCTTTAGTTGTTTTCTCTGGTAGACTTAGATAAAAATGATTATTTTTAATAACAGTATATAAAGAGACAGTTTTTCTACGAGCAGCATGACTTAAATTAACTGCGTCTTGAGGATTAATATCTAAAAATCTGAGATTCAAAATTCTCCAAACGGCAGATGATTCATGATAATTATCCAATAATTTTAAATAGGCGATAATGTCGATAATAATTTCTTTTTCATAAAGACCATTGGAAGCTACGAAATTATAAGGGATTTGAGCCTCTTCTAGCCCAATAGTGAAAGGTTTAGCTTGAGAATTAGAACGAACTAGAATAGCGAAATCACTCCAAGATAGATTAGATCCTTTTTTTAATAAATCATGAATTTGATCAATAACTACTTTAACTTCATCGCTTTCTGATTGAGCTTTTAAAACAGCAATCTCCCCTTCTTCTTTAGAATTAGATTTTAATTTTTTACTAAGCTTATTCTTTCCTTCAGACAATTTTACTTCTAAACGATGAGGATTATTTTGTTGAATGAAATCATAACTTAAATCTAAAATATTTTGAGCAGAACGATAGTTTTGATTTAAAAATATTTCTTTGGTTTTTTTGTAATCTCTTTTAAAACCTAAAATATTATTCATAGATGAACCTCGGAAAGCATAAATAGAATTATGAACTACAACGCCTTCTGCCAAAAAATTATGTGTTCTATCTACTTCTAAATCATATACTACTGATGTTTTCAATTTTGATTTTATCTCTACTATTTCATCATAAATAATCTCATTCTTAACTTTTACTGGAAGATAATGTCCTAATAATAAATTCTTAGCTGGAATTACTAAAGCTGGCAAAGTTTGATAATTTAATTTAGCAATTTTAGCTCTAGCTTGAACAATACCATTAGTTATCTTTTCAATTTTCTTTAAATCTTTCTTTAAATCTAATAAATTTGCATTAGTGATTTTTAATCTTTTCCCTATTCTCGCCTGATGTAGGCTATATCCATTATTTTCTAATTTTTTTAAAATTTCTTTATCTGAAGTTTGTAAATTAATCTCATGATAAATCGTATAGGATCTCATTAATTCTTTTTTATTCTTAACATGCGATTTACTTCTATATCTTCTCTGACATAAATTCAAATTTATTTTAATTCTTTTTTTATTTCCTCTAATCACTCCATATAAACAAACATGAAAACTAGTTAAATCAATATTTAAATCACTAGTTAATCTCGCTACTCCAGCATCAACATCTAATTCTTGATATAAATTTTTTAAACTCTCTTCATTAATACTTAATCCTTTTCTTTGTTTAAAACAATAAGTTGGTATAGAGTACTTTAATGAATAAAGTTGTTCATAGAATCTAGCTTCTGCTTCAGATTGACAAGCTTTAATACCTAAAATCTTGTCAGCTGATCTTTCTAAAGAAAGACGCCAAGACAAATTCTTAGTAATTCCGATTCTCCAGCCAATATCATGTCTCCACATTAAATAAACATATACATACTGATTAGTGATTCTAGACGACGGAACATGACAAAACATTTTATGATTATCTGTCACTTCTAATTGATAACCTCTTTTTGTCTTAATTGTTAAAAACTCTGTCTTTTTCTTATTCTTAAATACATGATTTACTTTAGAAACTCCCACATGTCCCTTACCAACTGCTGTTAATATTTCGTCTCCTACTTTAAAATCTTTAATAGCTTTCTGACCATCTGGAATTAAAACCTTTGCATTAGGAGCTAAACATTGGTCATCATCACCAACCACTGTAATATTATTCTGAGGTAAAGCCAATAATTTTACTAATTCATATTGAGCATAATTAGTATCTTGAAATTCATCTACTAAAATGTATTTAAATTGTTCTTGATATTTCTTTAAAATATTTGGTCGTTCTTTGAAAAGTTTTAAACAATAATTAATTAAATCACCAAAGTCTAAAACATCATTTTCTAGAAGAATTTGTTGGTAGGTGTGATAGGCATTAGCAATTTCTTCTAAACGCTTGGTTTCCCATTCGGCATCCTCGTTATTTCTCTTATCCTGATTCATTTTCACTTTCTCGGCATAATCTAAATAATCTTGAGCTTGAATCAGTTCATCTTTGCAACGAGAAAAATGATTAATTAACTCCTTTATAAATTTAGTTGGATTACTTAAGGGCTGATAATAATCTAAATTAAAACGATCTAAATTTTTCTTAATCAAAATCCATAAACCAGTTTGATCCAGAACTTTAAAATTACTTGGTAAGCCAATGTCCAGACCATTGTCTTCTAGAATCTTTTGACCAAAAGAATGAAAAGTCATTACCCAAAGGTCAGTATAAGCATAAGGTAAAATCTGATCTAAACGATCTTCCATTTCTCCAGCTGATTTTTCAGTAAAAGTTAGAGCTAAAACATTATCCGGTTCAAGTTTCTTTTTTTCTAGTAAATGAAAAACTCGCTGAGTTAAAACCGTAGTTTTACCAGTTCCAGCACCAGCTACTATTAATAGTGGTCCCTCTCCATATTCAATAGCTTCTTTTTGTTCTTTATTAAGTTTTAAATCATTACTCATATAGTGAATATTACCTTTTTAATGTTTTTCAGTCAAAAAAAATATCCTCACTCTTATAAGTAAGGATATTATATACTATTAGACATTAAAGATTTATTTTTTTAATAAAACTTTTTTAACTTCCTGAACTTTGCCATTTTTCATTTTGCAGAAATAAAATCCAGGACGAGTCTTCAAATCTTTCGGATCTTTTAGGGCCTTCAAATTACAGGCTTCAGAATAATCACCAATATCTACAGCATTTTCATCAACCAATACTTCAACTAATACACCACTGGGATTATAAATCTTGATAGACACTGAATCTTTTTCAGTTAAAGTATATTCTATTCTTAAAGAATCACCTTCTATCCAACATTTTTTAAAAATAGTAAATTCTGTAATCATCTGATCATTAATCGAATCAATAACTGATAAGGGCAACTCTTTTGGAGATAATTCCTCTGGTTCTGATTGAGTAACCGAACAAGCAATGAGAACAAACAGTAAAATAATAAATAAAAAACATGTTTTCATTTTTTCCTCCTTTTTTACATATTTTTGTATTCTTATTCTTAAACTTACTCCTTTTCTCTAAAATCATCAATAGGTTTATCCACAAATAGACATAAAAATTTTATTGACTTTGAAGTTAAATTGCTGTATAATTTTTCCTATCTTACGCCTATTTTAGTTAAAATTCTAAATATCTAGTATAATTAAGATTATGGAAAATAAATTAAACAATCAGAAAGAAAAATTATTCAAACCGACAGCTATTAAAGATATTGCCACTGGAATGCTATATTATAATGCGGCTTCTATTTTAGGACCTATTCTAGTATTTGTTGGTAGTGGACTATTATTAGACAATTATTTAGGAACTAAACCCTATTTAACAATTGGTGGTTTAGTAGTAGCTTTTGTATTCAGTAATATCTTAATTTTAAAAAGAATCCGAAAACTAACTAGTGAATTAAAAGAATACAGCCAAGAAAAAGAAAAGAAGAAGAAAGAAGAACAAGAAATAATTAATCAAGATAATAACTCATAAATACTATGGACGGAGTTTCCCTAGCACCACATATATTATTCTACATTGGATCATTTGCAGTAAGCAATGCATTTTTTTGGGGAATAATTTTAAATACTGTTGTAGTAATTACTCTTGTTTTAATGGTTAAATCATTAAAGAAAGTCCCTGGCCGAGGCCAAGGTCTTTTTGAACTTATCATTGGTGGAGCTTTTGATTTTGTAGTTAGTGTAGTTAGTAGTGAAAAGAAAGCTAAAAGAGTTTTTCCTTTAGTATTTTCTATGTTTTTAATAACTTTTACTGCTAACTTAGTTACTTTCATTCCTGGGCAAGCTGCTGTGACTATTAAAACAGCTGGTGGCATAGTTCCTCTTTTTCGAACAATTGTAGCTGACTATAGTTTAGTATTTGTAATGACTTTAGTGTCAGTAATCACAACTCAAATTGTAGCTATTAGTATTCACGGTCCTTTTAAATATGTTGGAAAATTTTTAAACTTTAGTGGAGTAAAAGATTTCTTTGTTCAAACTTTTAAAGGAAAATTAGAATTTGGATTATTAGCTCAAGGATTTTTAGATTTATTCTTAGGAGTCATGGATATTGTTGGAGAAGTTGCTAAAATTATTTCATTATCATTTCGTTTGTTTGGAAACATGTTTGCCTCTGAAGTATTAGCGGCTGTATTTCTATTCCTAGCCCCTTTTATTGTTCCCATACCATTTCTATTCTTAGGATTATTAACAGCTATTGTTCAGCCTTTCGTGTTTGCAGTTTTAACTCTAATATTTATAAATATGGCTTCGGAGATTGAAGAAGACAAAATGATCGAAGCAGCCACAATTTAATATAATTAATAATTAAAAAATAATAATATGGATGCAGAAGCAGCAAAACTTATCGGCGCTGGAATAGCCGTTGGATGTGGAGCTATTGGACCTGGAATCGGTGAAGGTATTGTAGCTAGTAGAGCTTTAGAAGCTATTGGTAGAAACCCAGAAGCTGGTGACAAAATTATTCCTTTGATGTTTGCTACCATGGCGGTTGCAGAATCAACAGGTATTTACGGTCTAGTTATTGCCTTATTAATCTTATTCGCTTTTTAAGGGCAGAGTCCATTCTACTCTCTTCAGAGTAGAATACCTTTGATCTTAAATTAAAAATTATAAAAATATGGAATTATTTAACGCCCTCGGCTTAAACTTAAAAATCTTAATTGCTCAATTTTTTAACTTTGCAATATTTCTTTTCATTCTCTGGAAGTTTGCTTACAAACCAATGCTTAAGTTTTTAGATGATCGAAAAGATAAAATTGAAAAAGGAATTACTGATGCTGAAAAAGCTGAAAAAAGATTAATTGAGTTAGAAGAAGAAAAAAAGAAGGTTCTAGAAGAAACTTTAAATAAAGCTAAAAAAGAAGCTAAAGAAATCATTGAAACATCTACTAAAGCTGGTGAAGATAAAAGAAATATGATTATTACTAAAGCTAAAGAAGAAATCAAAGATATTATTACTAATGAAAAAGAAAAAATTGGTTTAGAAAGAGCTCAAGCAGTTAAAGAGGTAAAACAAGAAGTAACAGACTTAGTAATCCTCTCTTTAGAAAAAGTATTAGGGAAAAGAATTGATCCTAAAAAGAACGAAAAAATAATTAAAGATATAATCAATAAATAATGAAACTTACTAATAAAAAATACGCTCAAGCTTTATTCGAATCAGTGAATGGTAAAAGCGAAAAAGAAATTAATGTAGTTTTAAAAAATTTCATTGATTTATTAGCTAAGAAAAATGATTTAGCAAAAATTGATAAAGTTCTGGAAGAATTTGATGCTATTTGGAATAAAGAAAATAAAATAGTTAAAGCTAGTATTACTACTGCCTTAGAGATTGATCAAGCAACTTCTAGTTCTTTAGAAGATCATATTAAAGAATTATCTGGAGCTGAAAAATTAGAAGTAGAAAAAATAATAAGTAAAGATTTAATTTCTGGCACTATTATTAAATATGGTGACCGAATTTTAGATAATAGTTTAAAAACTAGAATCAACAATTTAAGAATTAAAATGATTTCAAATTAAATATATAAATAATTAAATATAAATAAATATATGGAAATATCTAAAGACTTTATTGTAGAACAATTAAAAAAACAAATTTCTGACTATAAGTCTGACACTAAAGAAGAAATAGTTGGTAAAGTTATTGAAATTGGCGATGGTATCGCTAAAATTTCTGGTATTGATGATGTCATGATGTCAGAAATGATTGAATTTGAAAATGATAAAGGTGATAAAGTTTATGGAGTAGCTCTAAATTTAGAAGAAGGTGAAGTTGGTGCAATTATCCTTGGTGAAGCTACTAAAATTAAAGAAGGTGACAAAGCTAAATGTCTTCGAAAGATTCTATCAATCCCAGTTGGAGAAAATATGGTTGGTAGAGTTGTAAATCCTCTTGGTGAAGCAGTAGATGGAAAAGGAGCTATTGAAACTAAAGATAATTATCCAATTGAAAAAGTTGCTTCTGGTGTTATTTCTAGAGCTTCAGTTAATGAACCACTTCAAACTGGTATCAAATCCATTGATTCAATTATTCCAATTGGTCGAGGTCAAAGAGAATTAATTATTGGTGATCGACAAACTGGTAAAACTGCTATTGCTATTGATACAATCATTAATCAAAAAGGTCAAAACGTAAAATGTGTTTATGTAGCTATCGGACAAAAAGAATCTAAGATTGCTGGTATTGTTGAAAAATTAGAAAAAGCTGGTGCTATGAAATATACTACTATTGTTTTAGCTTCTGCTTCTGATCCAGCGTCATTATTATACATCGCTCCTTATTCTGGTTCAGCTATTGCCGAGTACTTCTTAGATAAAGGTGAAGATGCTTTAATCATCTATGATGATTTATCAAAGCATGCTGTATCTTACAGAGAAATTTCATTATTACTTAAACGACCACCAGGACGAGAAGCTTATCCTGGAGATGTGTTTTATCTCCATTCAAGATTACTAGAAAGATCATGTAAATTAAACAAAGAACATGGTGGTGGATCAATTACTGCTCTTCCTATTATTGAAACTCAATCTGGTGATGTATCAGCATATATTCCAACTAATGTTATTTCTATTACCGACGGACAAATCTTTTTAGAATCTAGTTTATTCAATCAAGGTCAAAGACCAGCGATTAATGAAGGTATTTCAGTTTCTAGAGTAGGTTCTAATGCTCAAATTAAATCAATGAAAAAAGTAGCTGGTAAGTTAAAATTGGAAGCTGCTCAATATCGAGAATTAGCTGCTTTTGCTCAATTTGGTTCTGATTTAGATGATGAAACTAAGAACAAATTAGAAAGAGGTAAAAGATTAATGGAAATTTTCAAACAAGGTCAATACGCTCCTGTTCCAATTATTAATCAAGTTATAATTTTCTTTGCTTTAACAAACGGATTACTTGATGATGTGGAATTAGAAAAAATAAGAGAGTTTGAAGAAGGATTATATCAATATGCTGAAACTACTGGAAAAGCATTATTAAAGAAAATAGAAAATGACAAAGATTTTAGTGATGCTCTGCAAAAGGAAATTACTAAGTTAGTAGAAGATTATAAAAAGACTGTATAAACAATTGTTTAATTATAAATTAAAATGGCTAAAACCAAAGAAATACAACAACGGATCAAGTCGGTAAAGAATACCAAGAAAATTACTAAAGCTATGGAAATGGTAGCTGCGGCAAAGATGCGTAAATCAGTAGAAGCTGTACTTAGAACTAGAAGTTATGCTAATTTAAGTTGGATGACTGTTTTAAATCTTTCTAATTCTACTAATAATCTTTATGAAAAACATCCTCTCTTAACATATAAGAAGGATATTAAAAAAGTATGTGTTGTTTTAATTACAGCTAATCGAGGTCTTTGTGGTAGTTTAAATACTGCTATTGTTAATAAGGCTATTCAATCTATTGAAGGTGAAGTTCAAACTGATTTTATTCTTTTAGGAAAAAGAGGCTCCTCTGTTCATAAAAGAGGTCATAATATTATTGCGGAATTTGATAAAAACGATGCCCTTACTGAAGTGTTAGAGGTTCGACCTTTAGCTAAAATGATTGTTGATGATTATCTAGCTCATAAATACGACAAGGTCATGGTCGCCTATACTGACTTTGTAAATGCTGTCACTCAAGAACCAAGAATTAAACAAATTATTCCAGTTGATGTTAACAAAGAAGATGGTTGTCTAGGTGTAGTTGGTGAAGATACTCGTTTAAAAACAGATAAAGAATATATTCATGGAAAAGAAGAAAAATATTTAGAAGTGAAAGATAAATATGCCGCTGGTAAATTTGATTATGTTTTTGAACCAGGGCCGGAAGAAGTTTTAAATGAAATGGTGCCTAGATTAGTAGAAGTTCAATTATTCCAAGCTTTGTTAGAATCAAATGCTTCCGAACATAGTGCTCGAATGAATGCTATGCGGAATGCTACTTCTGCTGCTAGTGATATTATTGATGAACTTACTCTATTTTACAATAAAGCTCGACAAGCTAGTATTACTTCTGAAATTGCAGAAATAAGTGCTGGTGCTAATGCTTTAAAATAATTATTATTTAAAAAATATTAAAATATTAAATTTATGACAAAAGAAGACAAATCTTTAGGAAAAATTAAACAAGTTATCGGAGCTGTAATTGATGTTGCTTTTGAAGGAAAACTTCCAGAAATATATACAGCTTTAGAAATAACAAATGATAAAAAGAAAATTGTTCTAGAAGTTGAACAACATATTGGTTCTGGTGTAGTTAGAACAATTGCTATGTCCTCTACTGATGGTTTAAAGCGAGGTGATGAAGTTGTTAATACTGGTAAATTTATCACTGCTCCAGTTGGAGAAAAAACATTAGGAAGAATATTTAATGTTATTGGTGAGCCAGTAGATGACAAACCTTTTTCTGATAAAATTCAAAGAGATCCTATTCATAGACCAGCTCCTGAATTTGTAGATCAATCAACTAAAGCTGAAATTTTAGAAACTGGTATTAAGGTTATTGACCTTATTGCTCCAATTGTTAAAGGTGGTAAAGTAGGCATGTTTGGTGGTGCTGGTGTTGGTAAAACCGTAATTATTACAGAATTGATTCATAATATTGCTTCAGAACATGGTGGTTATTCAGTTTTTGCTGGTGTTGGAGAAAGAACTAGAGAAGGTAATGATTTATACCATGAAATGAAAGATAGTGGCGTGATTGATAAAGTATCTATGGTGTTTGGACAAATGAATGAACCACCAGGGGCTCGTGCTCGAGTTGCTTTAACAGCTCTGACTATTGCTGAAAATTTCCGAGATGTTCATGGACAAGATGTACTTTTATTCGTTGATAATATTTTTAGATTTACTCAAGCTGGTTCAGAAGTATCCACTCTTTTAGGTAGAATGCCCTCAGCCGTAGGTTATCAACCAACTCTAGCTACTGAAATGGGAGAATTACAAGAAAGAATTACTTCTACTAAAAAAGGTTCTATTACTTCTATTCAGGCTGTGTACGTTCCAGCTGATGATTTGACTGATCCAGCTCCAGCTACTACTTTTAGTCATTTAGATTCTACAGTTACTCTAGCTAGAAGCTTAGCTTCTTTAGGAATTTATCCTGCTGTTGATCCTCTAGATTCATCCTCTATTATTCTTGATCCTAAAATTGTAGGCGAAGAACATTACAATGTAGCTCGAGGAGTTCAAAAGATATTACAGAAGTACAGAGACTTACAAGATATTATTGCTATTCTAGGTATAGATGAATTATCTGATGAAGATAAATTAATTGTTACTAGAGCTAGAAAAGTTCAAAAATTCCTTTCTCAACCTTTCTTTGTTGCTGAAGCTTTTACTGGAACTCCTGGTAAATATGTTAAATTAGAAGATACTATTAAAGGATTCAAAGCAATCTTAGATGGTAAATATGATAATGCTAATGAAAATGACTTCTATATGAAGGGTGGAATTGAAGGAGTTTCTATAGGTAAAAAGGAAGTTAAGAAAACAAAGAAAGAAGAAAAGAAATAAACAGCTAATTACTATTAAATCATATGAGTTTAATAAAATTTGAAATAGTTACTCCAGAAAGAGTTCTAACTAAAGAAATGGTAAAAAGTATTACTACTCCTACCAAGGAAGGTATTATTACTATTTTACCAAGACATATTCCTTTGGTTGGTATTTTAGTTCCGGGAATTATTGAATACAAAAAAGAGAATGATGAAATGGGAATGATGTCTGTTTCTGGTGGTTTTGTAGAAGTTTTAAGAGACAAAGTAGTAATCTTAGCTGATACTGCTGAAAGAGCTGATGAGATTGATTTAGAAAGAGCAGAAGAAGCCAGAAAGAAAGCTGAGGATGCTAAAGAAAGAGCTGAGAATCAAAGTGATGTTGATTTTGCTGGAATTACTGCTCAGTTAGAAAAAGAATTAGCTCGAGTTAAACTTGCTAAGAAATGGAGAAATATTAGAAGATAAATATATTAGATATATTATAAAACCTGTATCATCTGACACAGGTTTTTAGTTTATAAATTTTCCGACAACAAAATATATGCTCCTTAAAATAAGGATAAGAACTAATCTTTTCTCTGTACATAAACTGCTAATTGGAGGAAGAAAGAAGAAATGGAAACGATTTCCCCCAAAGAATCAAGATATAAACTGAAAGACACAGAGAGCAACAAGAACAAAATTGTAAATACCAGTTTCTTTGACATATATTTAATTATTTAAAAATGACCTATTTCCTTTGGACCTAGGTCATTTGCTCTATATATATCTTTTTCTATCCAGTACTTGTATCACTTACTATCTTCAAAAAACCAAGGTCCTGGTTTAATAACCAGTGACAAAAGGTATATCTAGTTTTGAAAATATTTTGTGACATAATTTTTTTATTTTTGTCCTTACATATATTTAGACTGAATTTTCCCCTAAAATGTTACACAATGATTTAATATGCTTGACATTATTTAATATATGTGCTATTATTATATAATGTACAAAAATAAACCCAGGAGGAAAAATGTTTAGAGAAAATGTTGTTATCAAAATAGCTGAGTATATGACTCAGTACTGTTCAGCCCTCGTATTAGGAAGAATATCCAATCTCAACCCAAAAGGTTTCCTTCCACCGCTCAAATTAGAGTATGATGATAAAAAAATCATCGTAACTCCAAGTTACAGCACAGATTTCAATAATCCGGATATCAACGAATTTGAATCTATCATAGCAGCTGAAAATTTTCTTCCATTTGCAAAAGAAATTGTAAATAGAGAAAGAGAAGATATGCTCATGGTAACGGGAAGTTCGGAAAATGTGGTGGGAATTTCATTTCACATCACAAATTAAAAAGAAAAAATTAAAATTCAGTAGTCAAAAAGATATAAAACTGGATGATGTGTAATAATCGATGTGTTAAAGGACATTAAACTTTTAGGAGTTAAAATGGAATGGATAATGTCACTTAAAGGGTGAAAAAAACACCGAAAAAATACAAAAGCGGACTTAATCCATCCGCTTTTTCATTTTATCTAAAAATTTATTCTATTCCTCTACTTGAGGCTTATCAATCAACTCTGGTTCAATTTTAGTATCTTGCCCGGTAATCTTTACTACATCTTTATCTACCTTCTTGAATTCTTTGTAAGCAGAATTGTAAGTATTAACTGTAGTTCCTAAATGAGACCCTATTTTCTTAAAATAGTCATCATAAGCTACTAAATGTCTTTGTAACATTCCTACTCTTTTAATTATCTCTTTAGTTTGTTTCTCTATCTTTAAGGCATTTAATCCTTGTAAAACAGTCTGTAAATAGGCGGCAAAAGTGGTTGGTGATACAATAATCACTTTCTTCTCTTTAAAGGCATATTCGATTAAACTACGCGTATTAACCTTAACTGCACCCACTTCATTAACTAATAGATCATAGTATATTGCTTCAGAAGGGATAAACATAAAAGCAAAATCTAAAGTACCTAATTTAGGATCAATATACTTACTGGTTTGTTCAATAGTCTTCTTTAAATCATTTTTAAACTCTATTTCTAGCTTAGCTTTTACAGTTTCATCTTCTTCATCTAAAACACGTTTGTAATTCTCTAAAGAAAACTTAGCGTCTACTGGAATTACTCCATCCTTAGTCATGATAACAGCATCAACTCTTCTCTCTTTATCTATTTCATATTGTAATTTGTAAGCAGTTGGTGGTAAAATATTTTCTAAAACTAATTTCAATCCAGCCTCACCTAAATTTCCTCTTTTCTTTTGACTTAATAATACTTTCTCTAAATTCTGTAACTTATCAGTTACTCCCATCACTTGCTGATTAGTCTTATCAAGCTTAGTTAAACTCTCAGTAACATCTTTAATAACTCCTAAACTTTCAGACATCTTAGTATCTACCATTTTGTTAGTATCGCTCAATTTAGAATCTAAAGTTTTAGTAACTTCATTTAACTGATTTTGGATCATTACAAAAGACTGATCGTCTGTTTTAGGATCTTTTTTCTTTTTCAAAAGCAATACTATCACTGCAATTAGTAAAGCCAGAATTAGATAATTTATTATTTGCATATTATTTTTTAACTAACCTTTAATAAAATTAATTTCTAAGTCATAATTAAAAGCTAAAGCTATCTTACTTAGAGTATTAGTAGTAAAATTTTGTTGACCTGCTTCCATACGAGCAATATTACTTTGAGTAGTACCTATTTTTTTCGCTAATTCTTTCTGAGACATTTTTGTTTTTTTACGCAATTGTAAAATCTTATAAGAAATTTCTAATTGCTTACCATAATCTTGAAAATGATTTCTAAAATCAGTATCTTTTAAATTTTTTTTCAAATACTCTTGAAAATTATTATTCATATAATTCTCTATTATTAATTACATTGTTTAAATTTTTCTCTGCCTTTTTAATTTCTTTCACTGGAGTTTTCTGAGTTTTCTTAATAAAAATATGTAACAAAATTATAGTTTTTTTAATAAATGTAAAATAAAATATTCGATGTCTATTTTTACTAAAATCAATTCTTAATTCTCTAATTTTTCCTTTAATATGTTTTGAATATGGTTCATCTAAATATCCTTGATTATCCTTTAAAAATTCAACATACTTCAAAATCTTTGCTCTTTCTTTTTTATTTATTTTTTCTAAATAAATAATTATTGGAATTTTATCATTTTTATCTTGATAAAATCTAACTTTGTATTCATTACTATGATATATCATATATGATATATTGTCAATTAAATTTTAAATAATTTTTTAGAATTCTTCCAAGTTTGTTTAATAACCTCTTCAACTTTTATACCTTTAATGTCAGCAATCTTTTGAGCAACTTCTTGGACATAAATTGGTTCATTTCTCTCTCCCCGATGTGTTTGAGGAGTTAGATAGGGGGAATCTGTTTCAATTAAAATCTTTTCCAAAGGAATTTCTTTAATTATGTAAGTTAATTCATCTGTTTTAGGAAAAGTAATGACTCCGGTAAAACCAATATACATTCCAGCATTAATAATACTCTGAGCTTCATGAATAGTTCCTCCAAAACAATGTACCACTCCTTTAGTATAATTACTATTTTCTAATGTTTTTAAGATATCAAAATATACTGTTTGAAGAGCAAAATCATCTTTAGAATTACGACCATGACAAACTAAGGGTAAATCATTGTCTTTAGCTAATTGAATATGCTTTTCAAAAACTTTTCTTTGTTTTTCTAAGACTTCAAACAAAGGTTTATTCTTTTTAATATGGAAATAATCAAAACCAGTTTCACCAATAGCTACTGTCTTTTCATTAATTAACTTTTGATAATCTTTAATTTTAAACTCTTCATCAAAGACATGAATTGGATGTAATCCAACTGCATTGTAGAAATTTTTATTCTTGGAAAGCTTAATTGCCTCTTGAGAAGTATTGTATTGCGATCCAATATTAATTACCGCCATTGGATAATCAAGGCAATGTTGAATAACGTCGCCCCTATCCTTATCGTAAGCTTCAAAATTTAGATGTGCGTGAGTATCTATTAACATAACTATATTGAATCATTAGTATTTAAATATTCTTTGAATTGATTAGTAATGTATTCAGTAATATTATCTTTTTCTTCTTTTAAAGCATTTTCTTTAATATTCTCAATTACTGAGCTATCCACTTTATTATCTGAATTTAAATAATCAATTAATTCATCAATATTCATACCTTCTAAATCAACTTCTGGAGCCTCTAAATTTGATAATGGTAACAATGGATTATCAAAAAACCCATCTGGGATACTTTTTAAATCTTTTGGTAGAAATGGCTTAATAATAGTAATAACTTTCTGAGCATAGGGAGCTATTTTAGAATTACTAATAACATTATCAGCACCTACAAAAGAACCCAAATTTGCAAAAATAGTAACTATTAAAGCAATAATTAAAAATCCCTGTAGAAAACCTAATAAACCACCTAAGAATTTATTTATAGAATTTATAATCGGAATACTAACAATCTTGTCCAAAAGATAGATAATTACAGCGAATAGACGATTGGTAATAATAAATACTACTATAAAACTAATAATATTAGATTCTGTTGAACCAAATATATCTGTAAGAGTTTGTAACCATTCAGAGAACTGGAGATAAAACAAACCAGCTAAATAAATCCCTACAAAAATTCCTAAAATTCCACCAACTACCTTAACTAAACCTTTTCTTAAACCATTGAAAGTAAAAAAGAGAATAATGATTATAAAAATTACATCTAAATAATTCATATTTTTATTTTAATTATATATTAATTTAATCTAGGGAATAATGCTTCACTAGGTTTTTTAATCTCTTTGGCGGTAATAATATCTAAGATCTCTTGAGACTTATTCGGCATAAATGGTTTTAAAGAAACACCAGCAATATAAATATTTTCTAAACATTTTTCCAAAACTTCTTTAATCTCCTCTGTTTTTTCTTCTTTAGCTAAAGCCCAAGGTTTTTTCTCGTCAATTAAAAGATTAGTTTCTCGAATAACTTTCCAGATTTCATTTAAAACTCCTTTAAAATCTAAAACTTCAATCTTTTTTGAAATAATATCTTGCTCTCCAAAATTAACATCAACTTTTCCATCTAAATAATCCTCGACCATCTTAGTAGTTCGATTCACTAAATTTCCTAAACCATTCACTAAATCAGCATTATATTTTTCTTGAAAACCATTAACATTAATATCGCTTTCTGAACCAAAACTAAATTGAGATAAAATTAAATATTTAGAGGCTTCAGCACCATATTTTTCAACTATTTCATCAGGATGAATAACATTACCAAGAGTTTTACTCATTTTCTGACCATTGATTGTAAAAAATCCATGAATTGCTAACTGTTTTGGTAATTCTACTCCTAAAGCCAAAAGAATAGCTGGCCAATAAAGAGTATGAAATTTTAAAATATCTAAAGCCATTAACTGCACATCAGCTGGCCAAAACTTTTTAAATAGATCCCCTTCTGGATAATCTAGGGCTGTAATATAATTTGATAAAGCATCTATCCAAACATATGATTTTTGATCTTGATCCCAAGGTAAATCAATTCCCCAAGGCACAGACTTTGTAGAACGAGAAATTGAAAAATCAGGTAAATCTTGCTTATCTATTAAACCTAAAACTTCATTCTTTCTAGTGTTTGGATAAATTACTAATTCATTTTTTTCAATCTTTTCTTTAATCACTGGTAAAAAATCATTTAATTTAAAAAACCAATTCTTTTCTTTAACTAATTCTGGCTCTTTGTTGTGATCTGGACACTGACCATCTTCTAAATCATTATCTGTTAAAAATTTCTCACAGCCCTGACAATACAAACCTTCATAATCTTTTTCATACAAAACATCATTTCCAGCTGGAGTTTTCGCTTCTTTTAATTTATTTAAAATATCGGTAACTATTTTTTTGTGTTGTTTAGAAGTAGTTCGAATAAATTGATCATTAGAAATATCTAAATTCTGCCAAGCACTTTTGTATTCATCACTAACTTGATCAGTGAATTTCTGGGGATCAATACCAGCTTCCTTAGCTGATTCAGCAACTTTAGCCCCATGTTCGTCAGTACCAGTTAAAAAGTAGACATTATCTTTTCCTAGCTTGTTTCGATAATAGCGTGCTAAAACATCAGCCACAATTGTGGTATAGGCATGTCCAATATGTGGCTTATCATTTACATAATAGATAGGCGTTGTAATATATTTCTTTTCCATATTATTTCCCTTTAATAACGACTACAAACTCTCCCTTAGTAACATCGTTCTTTAAATCATTAATTACTTTTTCCAAGTTTCCTCTGTAAATACTTTCAAATTTCTTGGTTAACTCTCTGCAGATTACCACTTTTCGGTCTTTTTGAAAACCCAAATCATTTAATTTATCTAAAGACTTAAGAATTCGATGAGTAGATTCAAAAAAAGCTATAGTTCTCTTAGAAGCTATAATCTCTTTTAATAATGTTTCTTTTCCTTTCTTGTGTGGTAAGAAACCTAAAAATACAAAGTTGTCAGCATTAAATCCAGACAAAGAAAGCGCTACTGTTAAAGCAGAAGCACCAGGAATTGATTCTATTAAATTATCATCTGGAAATTCTTCAGTAATACTCTCTACTAATTTACCAATTGGATCAGATATACCTGGAGTACCAGCATCACTAACATAAGCTATATTCTTACCTTGTTTTAATAATTCTATTATCTGATTTACTTTTCTGTTATCAGAATGTTGATGATATGAATCAAGATTATTTTTAATCTCATAACGATCTAATAACTTTCTAGTTACTCTAGTATCTTCGCAAAAAATAACATCAACTGATTTTAAAGTATCAATTGCTCGTAATGTAATATCTTCCAAATTTCCAATTGGAGTAGCAACAATATATAATTTACCAATCATAAGTATATCCTTCTAAGCTTTACGTTTATTTAAAAAATCTACTACAAATACTGACAAAGCAGCAGCTATTGGAACTGATACTAAAGCTCCTAAAATACCACCTAATTTAAATCCAACCAAAATAGCTATTACTACAATTAAAGGGTTTAAACCAACTGATTTACCAATAATCTTCGGGACAATAACACTATTCTCTAATTGTTGAATAATTAAATATAATAATGCGACAAATAATGTTGCCCAACCTGACTGAGTTAAGGTTAATAATACAGCTATAATACCAGCAATCCATGGACCAAAATATGGAATAATTTCTAAAACACCAGCTAACAAAGCCATGATTAAAATATATTTAATAGGTATAAAAATACTTATTAAAAATAACCCTAAAAATGTCATAGCAAATATTACCAGAGATAAAGTAAGCTGTCCTCTAAACCACTGACCTAACTTTGTCTGAATCCGAGAGGTTAAATCAGTAACATAATTTTGATATTTTTTAGGAATAATAGCTTCCGAAAACTTTTTAATAGCATTCTCTTCAACTGTGAAATAAAAAGCCATGATTAAAATAGTTATGAAAGAAAATATTCCACTAAAGACTTGTGTTGTTGTTGTAAATAATGAACTAAGAGCTTGAGTTAAAGTACTACTCACAGTATTTAATCCTAATTGAACATCTTGAACAGCGCTAGTACTTTCAACTTTTTGAAAATTACTAAAAAATTGACTAAGCTTCTCATAATAATCTGGGAAAAGTTTTGCTAATTGAGCAATTTCCCCAGCTACCGGTGGAATAACTGAAATTATAATAGTTAAAAAGATACCAATAAAAAGAGCATAAATTACAATAATACTCAGAGTTTTTGGAATACTTCTTTTCTTTAACCAATCTACCCAAGGATCAATTGAAGAGGCAAAGATTAAGGCTAAGAAGATTAAAGCTAGAATTTCTTTAACTAAATAAAGAAAAGCAAAAATTGCAATCAACACTATTACTTTTAAGAAAGTAGCTGTAGAAATATCAATTCTTTGAATGTTTTTCATATTTTTATTTTAATTTTATTATATTGAATTATTAATGAAGTAAACCAGGATTATCATTTTCTGTACATAAATTAGACCAACTATCACAATAATCTCCTCCATTATTACTTCCACAAATACCCTGTGGATTGGGACAAACATATTGTGGACCATGTGGTGAACCACAATTATCACCAACACTAGCACATGCAAAACAAGCTAATTGATTATTACAATAACCATTTTCTTCACTATTAACACAAGTATCTCCCGGACTCAAACCTTCGCACAATCCAGACACATCATGTTTACATCTTGAACTTATACATGAATAATCTTCTACACAATCTAAATCCTCAGAGCAATAACCATCTTGACCAGATCTAAGACCACATAAACCAGTTCCTCCGTCCTGTCTAGCTGCATATGATTTACAAACATTAGGTGGTATACAATCAGAATCTTTATTATCATCACAGGGATGATTATAAGAAACTGACTCATTTACACATTTATCAATTTTACAAACATAACTAGCACCTTCTTTAAAACAACTCCTTCCTCGACACTTAAAAATAGATTCATCCACCACATATTCATAATATTCACCACATTCAGTTTCTGAACCATCAATTGTGTATTCTCCTGTATCCCCAACCTTTCTTAATTTACTGACATCTTCGCAATAGATATTGATTGGCTCTATATCCGGCATATTTAAATCATGTATTTTAACTAATTCAGGATTAATAGTATAAAGTAATAAATAAGAACCTAGAGCTAAAAATAAACCAATAATTGCACTAATAATCCTCTCTTTAGCTTCACCAATCTTACTCTGATTTCCTCCAGCAGTAATCCATTGAAATCCACCAACCATAACTACAATTACAGCTAGGACTCCAGCTACATAAAGTAAATATTCATACCAGATTTTAATATATAAACCTAAAGTATTAGATTCAACTTCAAAAGAACTTGGTAATCCAGGAATAGCAATCTCTGGTTCATAACAAATAGCACCTTTAAGATCAGTGAATGATTTAGTTGAACAAGGTTCTCCAAAAGGATTTTCAGCTAATGCAAAGTTAATATTAAAAATAAAGACTAGAACTAAGGATACTAATATGACTTTAATTATTTTTTTATTCATCTTATTATGGTTAAAATTTATAATTTCCATTTGTAAAACTTTTCTAAAACTTTAGAATATTCTAAAAAACTTAATTTAATATTAGGATAGAAATTTTTAAATGCTTCATACTTCTTTTTCTTAATCTGAGATGCAACAAACTTAACTTCAAAAGCTTCTTTACTATCAATTACAAAATCAACTTCTTTCTTGTCTTGAGTGCGCCAAAAATTAATCAAATTAATATTTCCAAACTGTCTTAAAAATTCTTTAAAAATAACATTTTCTAAATAAGCTCCCTTATCTTGTCTTTTATCTAAAAAATCAAAATCATTAAGTAATAAATTTCTAAAACCTAAATCATAAAAATATACCTTAGGCATCTTACTTAACTCTTTTCTAGCATTTCTGTAAAAAGGTCGAATAAAAGCAACTTGATAAGACTTTTTCATAACATATAAATATTCCTCTACTGTCTTGTGAGCCATATTTAATGTATTAGCTAACTCTTGAGAATTTACTAATTCACCCGTTTGACTAGCTAATATTTTTAAAAGAGCAAAATATTTATCTGTATTCTTAATACCAGCATCCCGAATATCTTTTTTAATATAAGAAGAAACAATATCTTGCAAAATTACTATCTGAGCATTATTTTTACCCTCTAAAACAACCTTAGGATAACCACCATAAATTAAATATTTATCCCATAATTTCTTTAATTTGTTTTTATAATAAACTGACAATGTTTTACTTTTCTGCTTTATTAAATCATCTTCATCATTAAAAACTAAAAATTCTGTAAAATTAAGAGGATACACTTCTAATAATACTTTTCGTCCTACCAAACTATCTTTGAATTTCTTATCAATGTAAAAAGACGAAGAACCCGAAGCAATAATTTTTACTTGATCCCTTTTTTCATCATAAAGTAATTTTAAAAAATTAGTTGGATCATCTAAATATTGAATTTCATCAATAATAATAGTTTGTTTAACTTTACTATTAGGAATTAATTCAAAAATATTATAAGGATGTTTATTTAATAATTTCAAATAATCCTGATTTTCTAAATTAAAATAGAAACAAGGTTGATTTTTTTTTATTTCTAAAAAATTTTTCAACATTATTAAAATAGAAGTCTTACCAGTTTGCCTAGCTCCTGTTAAGATAATACATTCATCTTTTAATAATAATTTTTTAGCTTGTTCAAAAATTTCTCTTGAATAAAGCATATACTTTACATATTTAATAATTTACCACTTACTAAGTATAATATTATCTAATATTATTATACTTGTCAAGTTGAATATTATTTTACTAAATTACTAACCATCTTATCTAATTTTTCAAAACTAATCTCCCCCTTCAATTGCTCTTGATTTAGAAAAATACTAGGAACATCATCAACATCTAAAACATAAGCTTCCCTAATATTATTATCTATATCAGATAGATATTTACCTGACTTATAACAAGCTAAGAAGCTTACTGAATCCATTCCTAAGTCACTAGCTATTTCTTGATACAATTCTAAAGATAAAGACTTTTTTCTATTTAATAATTTTTCATTATATTCCCAATACTTCTGATCATCTAGAGAGCAACGAGCTGCTAAAGCTGCTCCTCGAGAGAAATAATGTTTAGAAACTGGTAAATCCTTCCAAACTAAATGAACATCATTAGGATATTTCTTTATTAAATCATTAACTATCTTCATAATTTCATTCATTTGATTAGCTTCATAATCAGTAAATAAATAAATAGCAATAGTTGATAATCCTTCTCCTTTAACTGGGTCGTTTGGTAAAGAAGAAAGTAAATATCCTTCTGTTTTGCTCTGGATTACAGTTTCATTATTTTTAGTTTTAAAAATATTTATATCCCAAACAAAATTATATACTAAAAAAGCTAAAACAACTAAGATTAATATAATCATTAATGAAGAAAATAATTTATCTTTTTGTTCTGGCATAATATTATTCTGTTGCTAAATTTATACTATATAAATGACCATCTGCTCCATTAGTATAATATAGTGTTTGATCATTCTCCCCTAAATATATTTGATCAATATTAACTCTTGAACCATTAACAACTGGGTCAGCAACTTTTTGTTTTCGACCAGTACTAATATCTACTTGATATATATGATAAGGGACATCTTTAGCTAGTTCTGGATACCAACCACTGCCTTTAGGTAAATAATCTGGTACTGCACAATATACTATGTCACCATTATTTTGACTAAAATCACATTTATCAACCCAAGTATTTAAACCAACATATCTTTTACCGCCTCCCAGACCATTTCCTTGTCCACTAGCTATCCATAAAGTGGGGTTGTAATCAGTTTGAGCTTTAAAAACACTATATAAAATCTTGTCCCCCTTGGGGTTCCAAGCAACTTCAAAACCTCGACCATCAACTATTAAAGAACTAAGATTCTTATTATTTTCATTTATAAAATACACTTCCTGTCGATTAGCATCAACAGATTCTCGATAAGTAGCTAGGATTTCAGAATCTGGACTCCAAACTGTTTGAACATCTTTTCTCTTACTACCAATTGGTTCTACAAATTTAAAATTATTACCATGAATATCAGAACTAACTATATAATTATGATCTTCATAATCACCTATCCATTTAGCTGATATCTTTTCTCCATTATTAGAAAAGTTAAAATCTTTCATCTCTTTCTGGAAGCTAGTTATTGCTCTATCTTTATCAAAATCATACAAAACTTTATTATAAACCACATTATCATCTTCTGGATATTCTATTAAAGCTTGGTTTTTAGTTGGAGACCAAACAACATCAACTACTGAATAGAATTTATTCTCTGACATTTTAAAAACACTACCATCATCATTAACTCGATAAAATCCTTGATTCTCTCGATCATAATAGACTAAACCATTATTAATCTTACTAAAATCTGGGGATTTAATATTTTTAGCAACTAATTCTTTAGAGTTTGTAAATCCTCCTTGAGCAATATTATCAACTCCTTCTTGTTCTACAAAAATATCTTCCGCATCTATTGGATCCGTAACAATATCTCCTTCTAATCCCCTCACTGAAACATCTCCTTCATTAATAGCTGGCAAACCTCCGCCTTCAATACCACTAGGATCCGTAACAATAACAGGATCTGCTGTTTTAAAGAATATTCTATACAATAAAATACTAACTATTGTAATTACTAGAATAAATAAAATGATTAATGCTATTTTCCTAAATTTTGACATATATTTAATTTATTAAAATATTTTTTTAATAATCTCTATAATAGCCTCTAATCTACTAAGACCTTCAATTTTAATTACTCCTAAGGCTACTAATATTAGTATTATCAAGAATATGGCTAAGATAATTAATGCTACAATGGCCATAGTCAGGGCAACAAAGGTAATCATTGATAGTATGTCTGTTTTCTCTTTATTATGAATTACATCTAAACGAGCTGAAGTATCTTTAATACTAACAAATTTTATAACCTTACTACTACCAGCGACATATTTAGCTACAAATAAGAACAATAATCCAAGATATGTTAAACCAAAACTATCTATTAAATTTAGCCAACATAATCTATAAAATTCATAACTAGCCAATCTACTTCCTTTATTAATAATTTGACCAGTTCCACTTCTCTTTTCCTTAATATCATTCTGATCTTTTTTATTTCTAACTGAATTCCTTAACTTATTCCAACTAGACATTAAATCTTCTTTTTTACTTGGACCACCATAATCACTATCAATAACATCTGATTTATCTCTTGGCATTCCCTTTCCTCTCTCTGGAATCCTAGATTTCGGTAAAAGCTTATCTCCTGCTTTACCTGCTAACTCTGTCATTTTATCTCCTAAATTTGAATTAGATTTATCTTTAGCATTCTTTCTTACATTTTCTCTATCTTTATTTTGTTTCTTGGCTTGAGCATCTCTCCACCTATCCCTTAAACTTCTTTCATCTCCATTTTCTTTTGAATCTCGTTTTTTATCATTTTGCTTTGGCTTATCTAGATTATCCATTTTTTCAGTTTGAGGATAATGTCTTCTCTCTGATCTCTGATTCATCTGACCAACATCACTTAGTCCTGGTCTTTCTTCTTGATTATTTTCTTCATCATTCTTTAAATTTTGATCTTCTTCTTGATTTTCTGGTTGTTGGTTTCTGACTTCTGAATCTTCTTTAGGTTTTACTTCTGGCTTATCATCACCTTGAACTGCTAAAGGAATATCAATTTTAATTTCTTTAGTTTCTCCTGGCTTTAATTCTATTTCTTTCTGATCTTCTGGCATATTTTTTAAATTAATCTATTCCCACTCTGCATAATTAACAAACCAATCTCCATTATATTCTATCAATTCCAAACTTAAACTACTATAACTAGTATCTTCTCCTGAAACATCTCCTAAAGTCTCTGTTTGTTGAACAGAAACTAATAGATTAGCACTAGATTCATTGGAATCTATAATCTTAACATTCAAAGCTTTAGTAGTGATTCCATAATAATCTGGATAATCATTAGCTAATCTTTCATCATTTTCTACAAAGTCCTTAATAATATTCTCCATTCTTGAAGTGGTATATACTTTAGTTGATTTAAAATTATTAGCTTGATTATCTGATGACCAAGTACCATATCTTTCTGTAAAATTTTTAGCAACACTTTTGATCTTCATTTCTGATAATTCTTCTGCACTCTTTTCAGCAATTACTTCTTTAATAAGCTCTGAATCTTTTTTCTCCTCTTTTAAAGTATTATCAACTGAATTTATTTCTGATTGAGAATTATTTACTTTATCTCCAATATTAACTAGTAAAAACACTACAAAGACTATTAAAAGTACTGCTATAAAGGTAATAATTAATATTTTAATTTGTTTCTTATCCATATATTTATATATTATTAATTTAAGAATTTTCTTTTACTTGTTTGTCTTTAAACTCTCTCTTAGCTTCTTCAATTTCTAAAAGTTGTTTTGGATCAGAGGTAATTAATTGATCTTCAGTATATGATGCTTCAATTTGAATTGCGACATGCTTGTTTCCAGCAAAGAAAATTCCTTGTCCAACTTTACCTTGTAATAGTAAATATTTTTCTTCATCAGTCAGCATAAAAGTCTTTTGAATTAGATCAATAGCTGCTGGAGACTGTTTTAACAATAATTGTAAAGAAGAATTAGTAACAATAGCTTGACCATATGGTGATCTTAAAAAGTCATTAACATCCTGAGTAATAGTAGTTACTCCTAAATAGTATTTTCGACATCTTTTTACTAAAGCATAGATAAACTTAGCACTATCTTCATGTTGCATTAACCACCAAGCCTCATCAATAATTAAGATTCTCTTCTTAACTTGAGATCTAACTAAATTCCAAATATAGGTAATAATGGTATAAATAGCGATTGGTCTTAATTCATCTTCTAAATCTCGAACACTAAAAGTAATTAATTGATTAGTAACATCAACATTAGTAGGACTATTAAAAAGTCCTGCAAAAGTTCCTTCAGTATATTTTTTAATTCTTTGAGCTAAGTCTCCTCCACCTTCCATTCCATTTAAAACTTCTTCAAAATCTGCCATCAAAGGAGCTTCTACATCATCTAAATCACTATCTGCTGTAATATCTTTTTTAGCATAAGTTTCTAAAAGCGCTCGATCAACTAAAGAATCTTCCAAATGAGATAATTTACCGACCATTAAACGAATTAATCCTTTTAAAGTAATTACAGCACTTCTTAAAACATCAGCCGCCTTCATCTCTTTACTTAAACCCTTAGGTAAATCGAAAGGATTAACTTTAGAATTAGAATTTAGAGAAAGATTAATATATGTTCCTCCTACTGCTTCTGATAAATGTTGATATTCTTTTTCCGGATCAATTATAATAACCTCTGTACCCATCATTAAACTTCGAATTACTTCTAACTTAATAGCGTAGGATTTACCAGCACCAGAAGTAGCAAAAACAACAGCATTAGCATTTTGTAAAGAAAATCTATCAAAAAGTATCAGAGAATTATTATGTCGATTAATTCCATACAAAATACCATCATCACTAGTTAATTCGGAAGAGATAAAAGGGAAAGAGGCAGAAGCCGGGGATGAATTCATATTGTTGGCAATGTATAATTCGTCATTACCTAGTGGTAAAGTTGAATTAAATCCTTCTTTAGAAGTAAATAATGCTCTCTTAGTAAAAATTAATTTTGAACCAAAAATATTTTCAACATTTTCAACTCTTTTTTCTAATTCTTCTGGATCATTAGCATAAATAGTTATATACAAAGCAAATTGAAAAAATTTCTCTGTACCTTGAGTCAAATTATCTCTTAATTCTTCAATATCTTGTAAGGCAGTTTGTCTTTGGGGATCACGAGGAGCACCTTTTTCAGCATCACCATGTAATTGAGCTTCCAAAGAACCAACTTTGTTTCTTAACTTTTTTAAAATCTTTTCTGAAGGTAAAGGATAGTAATACATAGCAACATCCAAAGGAATAGAATAATTAATAACTGGAGCAAACCATCCAATACTAATATATCGAGGATAAGTTATAACATAAATAGTACTAACATATTTATCACCAATCCGAAGAAAACTACTTTCTACTTTAAAAGCAGCTGGAGCAATTAAATCTTTAACAGAAGTCTTACCTCTTCGATATACTTTTTCAGCTTCTAAAAAACGCTTATCTTGAACATTATTCTGTGTTGAAACTTGTGAATCCTGTTCAGAAGCATTATTTGTTTCTTGAATTTGTTTTTGTTTAAACATCTTAGAATTATTATTTTACAAATAAATTAATAATCTTACTCATCAATTCTAACTTTTTTAATATCCTTTAACTTCTCTCTTTTGGAAGTTTCTGGGTTATATGAATTATAATAAAGTTCTATTAGACTTGAAGTATCCAATGGTGCTGATTGCAATCCCATACCTTCTAAACCTGAACGAACATGACCAACTCTTCTAAATAATTGATCCTTGTATTCTTCATATTCTTTCTTCCTAATTTTCAATACTTTCTGAGCTGTAAATAGATCAGAAGCTTGAGTGAAAAAACTTTTCTTTTTAACTTCTACGACTGAATAAGGGACGACTACAAAAAACTTCTTACTCATAATTGATTGTAATTGTAGAAGCTCTCTAATAAACTGGGTATAATCAGTAGTTTGCATTCTTAGTAATTCATTAGTTTGCTGTTTTCCTAATTTATCTAATTTATCTAAATACTGATCAATGTCTAAGGCTCTTGATTGAATAACTATTTGTAAAGGATAATCAATCGAATTTAAGAAAGAATAAAAAGCTCCAATAATACCTTCTTGCTCGTCTTGATTTTTTAAAGCAAAATTAATAGATGAAACCATTAACACTGCTCGGACAGTACCATTTTTCAAAATCACCATATTATCCTGAATACTAGAAATTTCTAAAATTTCTTGAGCAGCACTATTTGTTTTTCTCTTTTTATTTTTCATATTTTTGTCCTATTAATGAGTCATTATTATCTTCACCAATATATGCTCCACCAGTATCAACTACTAAAGATATTTCTGACAACTTTGTTCGTGGTAAATCTTTGGGATTAAAGTAATAATCATCTATTATTTCCTTTTCTTTTATCTCTATGGTTTTAATAGTGTTTTCTTTTTTTTGCCAAATAGATAATTTAGGAGTTTTAAAAAGAAAATTTAACATATCTAGGAAAAAGACATGAAATTTTTTACCATTCACCTTAACAAAGGCAATTACCACTGCTAAACCAGCGATGATAACAGTTAAAAAAACAAATAAGGAAAAATCAGATAATTTAAAGGAGATGAATATAAAAAGCCCGCCAACTGTTAAAATTAAAAACTGTCGAACCGTAACTGGACCAAATATTTTATCTTCGACATCAATAAATTGAGGAACAATATAACGCATATTTAAAACCTTAATTTTTTATTTAAATCTGTAACAGCACTAAACTCTTTCATCTTCAAAACTTTTTCTTTATTTAAAATCTTTTGTTCAATAATTTTATCTATTGATAGATTTTTTTCCATACTTTCTCTACCTAAATCTAAATAAAGTTTATAAACCTCGCTCTTTCTCCAGTTCTGAATAGCTGTCGCTCTCTTGATATATGATTCTTTTTCTAAAGATCTAATTCTATCCATAATTTTCTGAGCTGCTTCAGTAGGGTCGTTGGATAAACGTCTAAAATTTATTAAAGTAATTTCTGAAAATTCATCCATTGGACCAACTACTCTTTCCTTCTTTTTAATACCTGTAACTATAGGCTTGTCTCCAACTGAAGAATTCCTTTGAATCATTGGTATTTCTATTCCTTTTTCTTCAACTTTAATCTTTTGTCGCGGATCAATATTAGCTAAGTTTTCTACCCGTTGGTTATTTTGAACTTGATTATTATTTTTTACATCCTTTTGATCCTCAATAATACTTCCTCCGACTTCATCAACTTTAGTCCTAATATTATCTAATAAATCAATTAATTTACCTGCTAACTCACTATCGATGGCTAAACCAGATTGATTAATCGGAGCCTTAAACAAATTCAAAGCATCTACTCTATTTCTAGTATGTTTTAAAAAAGACAGAACAATATTACTCAATCTTTTTTCTAAATCTGGTAGTAAATTTAAATTATAATTCTCTAAAAGTTTTTTTAATATCTTAGTTAAACTGTATTTTTTTAATTCCTTGCTCTTTGTAGATTCTGGAGATTCTTTCTCCATCTTTGCTATCTTCTTGACCTCCTGAGCAATATCATCTTCATCTTGAATATCGAAATAAAAGCTAGATTTTTTATCCCAAACAACTGGAGCTGGTGGAGCTAAATTTATTTCTTCCTTACCTGTATCTAGGACTTCTTTAGATTCTGAAAACTTTTTCTTTTCTTCTAATTTAGAAATATCTAAATCTGATAAATTTCCTTGGGAAAAAACTTGAAAATCATCATCATCTTTGATAATAATTTCATCATTAATATCAGAAAAATTACCAAGATCACTTTTTATTTTAATATCTGGCATTTAATTCATTTTTGTTTATATTTGCTTATATTATAACACATTTTTAAGGTAAAATAAAAAACCGTTAAAAATCTCTTGACGGAATAAAAATTCTTTTAATATAAAACTAAAAATTCTCCTTAAGTTTTCTTATATCTCACACCTCTACCCATTCCTAAACGTTCAATTTTCTTCATATTTAATAATTTATTTAATATCTGCAACACAGTTGACTCTTTGATATTCAAATTATCTCTAATATCTTTTGGACTTAAATACTCATGCTCTTGAAAATATTCCCAAACTAACAACTGCTTCTCTGATAACAAAAATTCTATTTTCTCATTATCACTAATAGTAATTGCCATTTGAGCTTGTTCTAAGACAATATTTAAAAAGAAAATCATCCACGGGGCAATATCTTTACTTCGTTTTTTCCAATTCCCCTGACTTTTTCGAAGGGCTAAATAATAATCTGTTTTATTATCCTCTATAAATTTTTCATGCGAAACATAAGGCATATATTCATATCCTAATTTAAGCATCAAAAAATTAGTCAGAATTCTTGAAGTTCGACCATTACCATCTTGAAAAGGATGAATTGCTAAAAATTCCAAAATGAAATTTCCAATTACTAGCAAAGGGTGAATTAAATTCTTTTGTAAAGCAGTTTGAGTCCATTCAATCAACTCATTCATCTCTTTAGAGGTTAAATGTGGTGGGCTTGGATCAAAAACAATGCCAATTACCTTGCCCTTTAAATCAAGAGCTTCTACTTGATTATTATCAAATTTATACTTCCCTAAATGATACTTATCTTTTTCAGAATATTTTAATAATTCTTTATGAAAACTTTTAATTAAACTCTCATTAAATTTTATATTTAAATAAGAATTAAAAACGTTTTCCAAAAGCTCTTTATAACCAGCTACTTCTTGTTCATCTCTAGTATTAAATTTTTTAATCTTTAAACCTTTAAATAATTTTTCAATCTCTTCATCACTAAGCTCTACTCCCTCAATTCGAGTACTAGACCCAGTAGAAGTAATAATTACCGATCTTTTTAATTTATTCAAAATCTGCGGAGATAATTTCATTCCTGCGATCCATCGACCCTTAAATTCATCAATTTCCGCTAACAAACGTTGAATTTTTTGAGCATCCTCTAATTTTCTAAAATTTAATCTAGTTGTTAATTTATCTTTTTCCATAATCTTCAACTTTATTTACAATGCTTATAAGTTATATAAGTAATTATATGGGATTATAAGGGATTAGTCAATAGTAAAAATTATCTTTTCCGACAAACACTTACTCGGTCGTTCCCATTTTCAGATAATTCTAATTTTTCTATCTTAAAACCAACTTTTAATAGAAGTTTTTCTAATTCCTGATGAGTAAAACTATGATAATAACGATTAGCTAAATTCTTCCCCTGATTATCTTTGTAAGGAATAGAAAAATCATTCCAAACTCTCTTTTTAAAATTAAAAATGTATTTAAAATAACGCTTTTGCATTAAATTCCAATTAGTCATTAAAAAATATCCTTCGGGCTTTAACCAAGAATAAACATTCTTCAAAAATTTAATTCTAGCTTTTCTAGTTTTTAAATGATGAAAAGTAGCTACACAAAAAATGACATCAAATTTATTATCTGGAAAAGAAGAATTTATCATGTCCTCAGCAATAAATTCAGCACTCCTTATTTTACCTCGCTCCTCTTTTCTGGCATAATTAACTTGCTTCTCGGAAATATCTGTAAAAACACAATCTATTTCAAAATCCTTTAAAATCCGAATAATTCTTCCAGAACCACAACCTAAATCTAAAACCTGTTGACCATTAGCCAAATATTGTTTAAAATCTATTAATTGTGATGGTAGAGCTCTTTTCCGAGTTAAACTAAAATGTTCAGCCACTACATCATAAGCTTTTTTAATATCATTATTCATATGAATTCATTATACCAAAAAATTGTTCAAGAACTAATTAAAAAACCCTACAAAAATAGGGATACTTTTGAATCAGCAAAAAAGAAACTCTGTGGAAAAAATAAAATAGAGCCAGTAATGAATTCTGTTTTAATTAAAGCCTATCGCAAACTTTTACAAAAAGGCTTAATTAAAAAAAACCTAAACTTTGAAAATTTAACTATTGCCCGGGCTACTAGAACAATCTCTGGTGTAACTCCAGTAACTGTTTTAACTAAACCATATCAATGCCCTGGAAAATGTATCTATTGTCCTCATGAAAAAAATATGCCAGTTAGTTATTTATCCAATGAACCAGCAGCTCAACGAGCTAAAGGTTTAAATTTTAATCCTTACCAACAAGTTCAATACCGAATTAAAGCTTTGGAAACTAATGGTCATGTAGTTGACAAGATAGAACTCTTGGTCTTAGGAGGTTCTTGGAACGCCTATACTCGTAGTTATCAAGATAATTTTATTGCTAAATGTTTTCAAGCTGCTAATGACTATCCCCAGAACAAAGAAAAGGTAAAAACTACCTTGGAAAAAGAATTAAAAAAAAATGAAAAAACTAAATATAGGATTATTGGAGAAACTTTAGAGACTCGACCCGATTTAGTAAATAAAAAAGAGATTATTGCTATGCGAGAACAGGGTTGTACTCGGATCCAACTTGGCGTTCAACATACTGATGATCAAATTCTCCAAAAAATTAAAAGAGGTCATACTCAAAAAGAAATTATTGAAGCTACTAAATTATGTAAACAAGCTGGAATTAAAGTAGATTATCATTTAATGCCTGACTTACCATTTTCTACTCCAGCCAAGGACTTTAAAATGTTTGAAAAAGTTTTTTTCACTCCTGATTACCAGCCAGATCAAATTAAAATTTATCCCTGTGTAGTTACTAAAGAAGCTCAAACACTTTATAAGCTATTTAAAGATAAAAAGTATACCCCTTATACTAAAAAACAACTCTTAGACTTATTAATTAAAATAAAGATTAAAACTATCCCCTATTATGTACGGATTAATAGGTTAATTAGGGATATTCCTTCTGAATCAATTGTGGCTGGAAATAGAATTACTAATTTAAGACAAAGTGTTCAATTAGAATTAAAGAAGAAAAATATACAATGTAAATGTATTCGTTGTCGGGAAATAAAAGATCAAGAAATTAAATTATCTGATGCTAAATTATTTATAGAAAAATATAAAGCCTCCGATGGCATAGAATATTTTATCTCTTATGAAAACAAAGAACGAAATAAACTATATGCTTTTTTAAGATTGCGTTTCAACAATTCTCAAGATAACTTTATCTCTGAATTAAATAATTCTTCCATTGTTAGAGAAATTCATGCCTATGGTAAATTAGTAGCTCATGGAAAGTCTAAATCAAAATCAAGTGCTCAACATATGGGCTTTGGTAAAAAACTAATGATTGAAGCTGAAAAATTATCCAAAAAAAATAAATATTCTAAAATTGCTGTAATTTCTGGTATTGGAGTTCGAGAATATTATCGAAAGTTAGGGTATAAACTTGAAGGAACTTATATGACTAAGAAGATATAAATTATTAAATTCAAAACAAATAAAAAACTGCTCGAAATTTTCGAACAGTTTTTGATTTTGTATTAGCTAGTGATAAGTCTTAATAAAAGGTGGTGGATCTTTCAACTCAGGTCTCAAAGTAAGAAGAGATTTTCTTTCTTCTGGTGTAAATATTTTCATATTACCATCTTCTTTAAAAAGTTCAGCATGTAGATGTCCAAAGTTTTTATCATTCGAGGTTTTCTTTTTCTTTAAGATCTCTTTTTTTTCTTCTTTTCTGGAATAAATTTCTATAGCTACTGGTATTCCAATCCAAAATAACACTCCTAATACAATAACTAACCAGTCCATTACTGACATCTTTCCTCCTATTTCTTCTTTATTTTCTATATCTTAAAATAATATTCTTATAATGTCAATATAGAAAAATCTTTAAACAATGATATAATATTAATACTTAAAAATAAATTAAATCTATGATAAACAAAAAAGACAATGACTTATTTGGATTAATTAACCAAGAACTTGGACGCCAACAAGATGGTTTAGAAATGATTGCTTCAGAGAATTATGTTTCCGAAAATGTCCTTAAAGCTATGGGTTCAATTTTAACTAATAAATATTCTGAAGGCTATCCCGGAAAAAGATATTATGGTGGCAATGAATTTGTAGATGAAATTGAAAATATGGGTCGAGATTATGCTAAAAATATCTTTAAAGTTGACCATGCTAATCTTCAACCATATTCTGGATCTCCAGCTAACCAAGCTGTATATTTTGCTCTTTGTGAACCAGGAGATAAAGTAATGGGATTTAATCTTTTGTATGGTGGACATCTAACTCATGGTTGGAAAGTAAATTTTAGTGGAAGATTCTATGAATCAATTCAATATACTACTGATAAAGATGGTTTCCTAGATTATGATGCTATTGAAGCTTTAGTTAAAAAAGAAAAACCAAAACTAGTCTTTGTTGGAGCAACTGCTTATTCTCGAATAATTGATTTTAAAAAATTAGCAGAAATTGTTCATGCTGAAAATGCATTTTTAATTGCTGATGTTGCTCATATTGCTGGTTTAATTGCTGGTGGTGTTCATCCTTCTCCAGCTGGACATGCTGATGTAATTACTACTACTACTCACAAGACTTTAAGAGGACCTCGAGGAGCAATGATTATGTGTGATGGTGATCCATCTAATCCAGTTAAGAAACCAGAACCAGTTATTGGTTGGAAAGAATCAAAACATAATATTCCATCATATATTGATCGAGCTGTATTCCCAGGATTACAAGGTGGTCCTCATAATCAAACTACAGCTGGAATAGCTCAAGCTTTATTCGAAGTTCAACAACCAGAATTTAAAGTTTATGCTGAACAGATTGTAAAAAATGCTAAAGTATTAGCTGAAGAATTAATGAATGCTGGATTAAAAGTAATCACTGGTGGAACTGATAATCATCTAATGCTTATTGATGTTACTCCTTTTAATATTAGTGGTTCCGAAGCTGAAACTGCTCTAGAAAAGGCTATGATTACGGTGAATAAGAATACTATTCCTTTTGATCCTCGATCTCCATTTGATCCATCTGGAATTAGAATTGGCACTCCAGCTTTGACTTCTAGAGGAATGAAAGAAGAAGAAATGAAAGAAATAGCTAAGATGATTGTAGAGGCTTTAAAGAATAACAAAGATAATACAGTTTTAGAGAAAATAAAAAAACAAGTCAAAGACCTGTGTGATAAATTTCCTCTTTATCCAGACTTAGATTATTAAAAAAACTTACTTCCTTTTAATCCTCTACTCTCAGTAGAGGATTTTTATTACAGTCTTTTTTCATTATTCTTAATTTTGTAAAATTATTACAAGTTAAACAAGGTATATTTTTCATCTTTTTATTGTAAGATAAGTTCTTACCCCTCTTAAATAACTTTCTAGAAAAACGATAATATTCATTATTCCAAATATCCTCTAAATTTTGACTCAATATATTACCATAAGAAAAACGATTGAAATCTTTACCACAACAAGGATAAACATTTCCATCTGGTCTAATCATCATACCTAAATACAACCAAAAACATGTTTTTCTATTACTTTTAACCTCTGTAATTATGTCTGTATTAAAATCATAAATATCCTTCCGATAAGTAATTTTATCTACTTTATTTCTTTTTAAAAATTTATTAATTAAAGGAATTTCATTTTTTATATATTTAAAATTAATAATCTGTACATCAACAATTGGATATTTAAATTTATTCTTTAATTTATATTCCATAACACTTTTTATGTTATTTTTAACCAATTGAACATTCCCACCTCTTCTATATATTTCATAATTTTTTTGAGTAAAACTATCCAAACAAGGCTCTAAAACAGTTAAGCGACTTTCAAATAAATCCTTAATTTGATTCCTATTAAATAAATTAAAATTAGTACTAATTAATGTACTTATATTATTATTACTAGCATATTTAATCATTTTATAGATATCCTTATTCAACAAGGGTTCTCCCATGTCATATAATGAAGCTCTCAAAGCGTATTTTTTTACTTTATCAATTATCACTTTGTAATCACTGTATTCCATCATCCTTTTTTCTTTAGTATTTGTTTGCCAAGATGTACATGGTGGACACTTTAAATTACATTGAGTACAAGGATCTATTCTATATATCAAAGGAAATGAATGACACCTTTCCTTCCTCATAGCCATCTCTAACAAAGCAGTAACTCCATTAAAAAGCTTAACAAAATTTAAAAAAGGTAACAAATTATTAAAATGTCTTTTAATAAATAAATATAAATTATTGTAAGAAGATAAAATCATAAAAATTATTTAAATACTATATAATCTTATTTACAAACTTCTTTAACTTGAAAACAAACTTTCTTGTAGAAAATGACTGCTGTTATCAGAGCTAGTAATGTGGCAAATAAACGAGCATACCAGATTCCTCTAATTCCCCAATCCAATCCATAAGCTAAGAGATAAGCCAGAGGTAAAAAGAATATTACTAGTCTAAAAAGATTAATCAAAACATCTTTAATAGGATGACCTGCTACTTGGAGTAATTTAGCTATCACATATATTATAGCAATAGCTGGATAGGAATAAACTGTAATCTTAAAATAAAGAATTCCAATACTAATTAACATTATATTGTTAGTAAATATCGATAAGAACATTCCCGAGAAAAAATAAAGAAGAATTCCAATAAATAAACTAATAACTAAACTGACTCTAGCTGAATAATGAACAATTAATTTTATCAAATCATAACGCTTAGCACCTAAATACATTCCTAATAGAGTTAACAGAGCTGAACTTAAACCAATTAATATAATTATATACAAAGATTCTAACCTCGACGCTAAACCAAAACCAGCTACCATTTCTTGTCCAAAACGAGAAACAAAAAAATTAACTATCATAGCTCCACTAGATAATAACATTTGAGATACTGCAATTGGAGCTCCAATCTTAAATATCTTTTTAATTAAACTAGCATTAAAATTAAATTCTTTAAAATTGAAATTAAAAAAAGATGAATTTTTGATGAATAAAAAATAAGCATAAGTAATAAAAGAAAATAAAAAACCACAAAGAGTTGCCCAAGCAGCTCCTTGGATTCCCCAATCTAAAACAATTATAAAAATAGGATCTAAAATTAAATTTATAACCACAGCAATAACTAAAATAGTAGCTGGAGCCATATGATTACCTTCACCAGCTAAAATAGATCTAAAAATTACTGAAGAAACTAAAAAAAGACTACCAATAAAAATTACTCTAAAATATTGAATAGCTAAAAATAAAGTAATTCCAGTAGCTCCTAAAAATTTAAAAATAGCTGGAGTAATAATATAACCAAATAAACTAATAAATACTCCTAATATTAAACCAGCAATTACAGCATGATGGGCAATCTTAGAAGCTTTTTCTTTTTCTTGAGCACCAATATATTTGGAAATTAAAGTAGTAACTCCAATCCCAAAACCAGTTACTGTAGCTACAATAATTAAAAAAACAGGCATGGCAAAAGTAATAGCTGCTACAGCCTCATATCCAATTTTAATTACAAAAAAAGTATCTATAATTAGATACAAAGCTTGAAACATTAAACTAAAAATTATAGGACCTGCTAGTGTCCATAATGCTTTCTTAGGCTTGGCCATGAACTCTTGGAGACGAGAACCATTAGTCAAATCATCACCATTTGAAAATAATTTATTAATCATAAATGATATTAAAATAATATCATATCTCACAACTAACTGACAATGGGGATAAATAAAAAAGTTCCCAGAGTAATGCTCGGGGAACTTATATTTATGAAAATTTTAAATATAACTCTTTCATTTTGTCTTTTTTCTTCTCGGCACTTAAAAGAGATCTATTTATTTTAGCTTTCTCTTTCCTAATATATTTATGAGCGCCTCTGGAGAGTCTAACTTGAATATTCTTAGGTAATCTACAACTACTACGCATCTTTCCTCCCTTAATCATTTTATCCTCTTTTCTAAAACTTACACCTTCTATTATTCTTTGTCAATCAAAAAATCCCTAAATCTAAACAAAAAATAATTTAGGGATAATTATAACTCTAAAGTCCAAATTTACTATATAAATTTCTGATCTTGTCTTCCACTTCTGTCTGATTAGAAAAATCTCTCCGAATTAAAGATTTCTGATGGGCAATATATTTTCTAACACTTTTAGGTAATCGATGCATATTTTTGTTTGTCTTTCTTTTTGTTATTTAATATTTTTTAAATTAATTTCATAAACAATTTGTTCTAATCTCTTTAAATTTCTCTTAGCTTCATCAAATTTTTGTCTTGATTTTCCAGAGATATATAATTGCATCATAAATCCAACAACTTCTTTAGTCATCTTAGTATATTTTTTAATCTTAGGTAAATTCTTTTTACTTCCTAATAAAACTGCTTGTCTAACTAATTCACCAGTTAAATCACAAAGTCCACCAATATATTCTTCTGGCCCAAATTGAAAATCAGGATCTAATTTTAATTCTTTACCCTTTAGAGTAGCTACAAAAAAACTAGCTTCTAAAAATTCTTCAACACAAGCTCGATAGGATCCTTCAAATTGTAATCGATTACTATGATTATACTTTTTATTCAAATCTGTTAATAATCCCCTAACTTCTTTAAGTATCTTCTCCGCTTTTGCAATTTCACCATCATGAGCAGTAAAGATTGCTTGTTTGCTTTTAGTAAGCCCTTCAGATGATATTTTATGTAAAACTCCTCTTTCTTGGTAATAAAGTTTTAAATCCTTTATAATATTATTAAATAATGTTTTAGACATAATGTTTTTTAATTTCTTAGTAAATACACTATAACATAGAATTTTATTTTTTAAAAATGTGGACAAAAACCTAAATATTAGTTAAATTTATGGTAGTTAAAACTAATAAAATATTAATTAATCATGTCATTCTCAATTGGAATAGTAGGCTTACCAAATGTTGGTAAATCAACACTATTTAAAGCCTTAACTAAAAAACAAGTAGATGCTTCTAATTACCCTTTTTGTACCATTGAACCAAATGTAGGTGTTGTTACTGTACCTGACGAAAGATTAGACTCTTTATCTAAAATACATAATTCTGAAAAAACTATTTACACTACAATAGAGTTTGTTGATATTGCTGGTTTAGTAAAAGGAGCTTCCAAAGGAGAAGGATTAGGAAACAAGTTTCTATCCAATATCCGAGAGGTAGATGCTATTCTTCAAGTTGTGCGAAGATTTAATGATCCTAATGTTACTCATGTTCATGGAGAGATAAATCCGAGCAGTGATCAAGAAGTTATTAATTTAGAATTAATCATGTCTGATTTAGAAACTATTAACAAAGTATTGGATAAAGTAAATTCTCAACTTAAAGGACCACATGACAAAGAGATTGATAAACTAAAAATAGTTTTAGATAAAATTAAAGACACTTTAGAAAACAATAAATTAGCTATTGAAACAGATTTAAATACTGATGAAAGAAAGTTAATTAAAAGCTATAGTCTACTCACTCTGAAACCAATGCTTTATGCCTACAATGTTGATGAAAATGAATTGAGTGATAAAGCTGAAGATGGTTTAACTATTTGTGCTAAGCTAGAATCAGAATTAGCAGAACTAGAAGGAAAAGATTTAGAAGAGTATATGAAAGAATTAGGAATTGAAGATACTGGTTTGAATAAGTTAATTAAAGAATCATATCAAGCTTTAGATTTAATAACTTTCTTAACTAGTGGACCTAAAGAATCCCGAGCCTGGACAATTAAAAAAGGATCTACTGCTCCTCAATCAGCTGGAAAAATACATACAGATTTTGAAGACGGTTTTATTCGAGCTGAAGTTATAAATTGGAAAGACTTACTTGATGCTGGTGGAGAAGTCCAGGCTAAAGAAAAAGGATTAATTAGATTAGAGGGTAAAGAATACATCACTCAAGATGGAGATACAATGGTTTTTAGATTTAGTAATTAAACAAAAACAATGAAAAGAAAAATTGGTTTAGTAATCATCATCTCTTTTTCCATTCTGATAATATTCTTTTTATTCTTTCAGAAAAAAACTTCTGAATCAGAAATAACTACTAACCAATATTATTATTTTGCTTACGGTAGTAATATGGATATTGATAAAATGCGTTCTCGAACTAATAACTCAAATATTAAAGTTATTGGCCCAGCTTACCTAGAAAATTATCACTTAACTTTTCCCAGAAAAGTTGGTAATATTGAAAAAATTGAAGATCAAATACTTTGGGGTTGTCTATACTTATTAGATATGGATGATATTTATGATTTAGATAGAATTGAAGGTTATCAAGAAGGCCGAGAAGTTAATAGTTATAATCGTCAAACAATTAATGTTAAAATTAGTGATCAAGAAAGCTACGATGCCTATATTTACATTCAACCTCAGTCTGGAGATGATATAACAACTCTTGGATACAAAAATACTTTAATTCGAGGAGCACTTGATTGCAATTTACCAAAAGAATATATTAACTTATTAGAAAATATAAAAACAAACTAGAAAATAGGAGGGAAAATGGAAGAGATAAAATTAGAAATAGTTGAGGTTAAATTAGACGGTAAATCAGGACCACAGATATTTGTTAAAAAATCTGCTAGTCGTAAGAAAAGAATTCTTAGTTTTATTCCAGATGAATCACAACTCAAAAGTCTTTTAATAATATTCGAAGTTAATACTCCCGAAGGAATGAAAGGTAAAACCTTTCAAATACCTAAAGAGTTCGATCAAACAAATTTAGCTTTTGAATATATTATTAAAAAAGGAAAGTTATAAACATCTAATAACTTTCCTTTTTTCATTCTTTAAAATCATTAATCAACATAACATCTCCAAAAGAAAAGAATCTGTATTTATCTTTTATAGCTTTTTGATATGCTTTTTTAACTAAAGACTTTCCAGCTAAAGCTGAAATTAACATTAAAAGAGTTGATTTAGGTAAATGAAAATTAGTCATTAGATTACTAGCAAACTTAAACTTGTAACCAGGATAGATAAATATATCTATCCATTTTTTATTTGCTTTTAAAATTCCTTTTTGATTAGCAAAAGCTTCAATAACTCGCATAGTAGTAGTACCAACAATAATAATTCTCCGACCATTTTTCCGAGCTTTATTCAAATATTTAGCAATAGCTTGATCTAGAATTCCAAACTCAGAATGAATCTGATGGTCTTCAACTTTCTCTTCTTTCACTGGTTCAAAAGTTCCTAGACCAACATGTAAGGTCACATATTTAAAAACTACTCCCTGTTTCTTTAATTTATTCAAAATCCGATTAGTAAAATGCAAGCCAGCTGTTGGCGCTGCTACTGACCCTCTCTTCTGAGCATAAACAGTTTGATATTCTTTCTTCAATTTAGATTTACTACTTGTACTTTTAATATATGGAGGAATAGGAATATTTCCATAATGATCAATTAATTTGTCCAACTTTTTTCCAGAACAACTAAATTTAACTTTCCAAACCCCGGAATCTGTTTTTTGTTTTAAAATACATCTAAAATCTTTTGAAAAAATAATCTCCATCCCAACTTTCATTCTCTTCCCACCAATCAATACTTCCCAAACATTTTTCTGATGATGAGTAAGTAAAAAAACTTCTACCTTTCCACCTGTTTCTTTTTTACCGAATAACCTTGCTGGGAAAACTTTAGTATTATTAAAAACTAAAACATCACCCTTTTCTAAAAAATCAGGGAGTTCATTAAAAATATAATTACTTAATTTTCCACTCTGATAATTAACTAACATTAATTTAGAAGAATCCCGCGGTGAAGCCGGTTTTTGAGCAATCATCTTCTGAGGTAAATTGTAATTAAATTCACTTAATTTCATATTTTATTTCCTAATACTAAATTCACAGCCACAATATTCTTGTCTATAGAACCCTTCTTCTTTAGAAATATCACAAGCTTTTTTAAAACCTTCTTGTTTTTTCCAATCTGATGGTAAATAGCTAATATTATGCTCTTCTGAGAGCTCTAAACCTATCTTATTTACCATTTCTGAGTCCTTATGAGGACTTATTGATAATGTAGAACAAAATACTGAACATCCTAATTCTTTCGCCTGAGAAGCTGTTTCTGCTAAACGCATTTGATAGCAAATCTGACATCTTTTACCTCTCTCTGGTTCATTTTCATAGCCCTTAACTTTTTCTAACCAAGCTTGATAATCATACTTTCCTTCTATCAAATTTACATTAATTTTCTTCAAATATTTCTTAGCTTCTGCTAATCTTTTCTGATATTCCGCTTCTGGAAAAATATTAGGATTGAAATAAAAGAGAGTTACTTCATATTCTTTTTGTAACTCTTGAATTACGTGAGCACTACATGGTGCACAACAGGAATGTAATAATATTTTCTTCATAATAATTTGTTCTGTATATCATCTGGACATTCTCTTTCAATATGTTTGTATCCTTCTTCAGTTACAACTCGTCCTCTTGAAGTTCGTGCTAAAAATCCAATTCGCATTAAGTAAGGTTCATAGATTTCACTAATGGTTCCAATTTCTTCCCCAGCTGCTGCTGACAAAGTTGATAATCCAACTGGACCACCTTTAAATTTATCCACAATAGTTTCTAGTATTCTTCGATCAATATAGTCTAAACCATGACTATCAACATCAATCATCGAAAGAGCTTCTAAAGCATAATCTCCAGAAATTTTTCCATTACCTTTCACTTGAGCATAATCCCTTACTCTTTTTAACAAACGATTAGCAATTCGAGGAGTTAAACGAGAACGCTCTGCAATATATTTTGCTCCCTGATCATCAATTTCAATATTTAATTTCTGAGCATTATTCTTGATAATCGTAGATATTTCTTGAGCTTGATAATAATCTAATCTAAAAATTAAGCCAAATCTATCTCGAAAAGGTGAAGATAATAAATCATAACGAGTAGTGGCTCCAATAATTGTAAATTTAGATAAATCTAATCTTAAGGTTCGAGCTGAAGGACCTTTACCAATAACTATATCTAGAGCATGCTCTTCCATAGCTGGATACAAAACTTCTTCAATTACTCGGTTTAAACGATGAATCTCATCAATGAATAGAATATCTCCATCTTCTAAATTTGTTAAAATAGCTGCTAAGTCTCCTACTTTTTCAATTGCTGGTCCAGAAGTAATTTTAATATTAGCTCCCATTTCTCGAGCAATAATATATGCTAAAGTAGTTTTACCAAGTCCAGGAGGACCATAAAGTAAAACATGTTCAATTGGTTCTTCTCTCTGTTTAGCAGCTTGAATAGAAATCTTTAAATTATCCTTCACATTCTTTTGACCAATATATTCTTTAAAACTTTTGGGACGCAAAGCAACTTCCAAGGTTTTGTCCTCTTCTCGTTCTTTAGTGGTTAATATTTGTGTATCTTCTTCAATCATAAATTAATCTTATCTTAAAATCATAAATAACTCAATAAAGTTCTTGACTTATTAGATTATTTAATGCAAGATGTAGTTAAATCAAATAAGGAGGAAAAATGGATATTACTCAAAAAGTAATCAAAATTGTTGCTGAAGAATTAGGCTTTAATGAAGATAAAGTAAAAATGAATTCTAACTTTATTGAAGATCTAGCAGCAGATTCTTTAGACACAGTAGAACTCATCCTGAAATTCGAAGAAGAATTTGATATTGAAATTCCTGATGAAGATGCTAGAAAGATCACTACAGTTGAAAAAGCGATTGAATATCTAAAAACAAAAGTTAAGTAAAATTAAATCAACCAAAAAGCGAAGAGAAATATCTCTTCGCCTTTTTTAATATCTAAAATATATTATTTTTTCTTGTTTCGAGAATGTCTAATTAATCCAGAACAAGGAACAATTTCAACACCTTTCTTTTCTAATTCATCTAAGAATAAATTCATACCAATAGAGTCAGAAGACATATGACCAGCAATAACAATATTTAAATGAGCTTTTTCAGCTTCTTTACGATGCTCTTCTCCCATATGCATTCCCACAATAGTTCCAATGCCAGCATCAGCTATCTTTTGGTAATAGGCTTTAGAACCACTAGTTCCACCTGTTATCTCTGTAACTGCAATCTTACCTAAGTATCTATCTGGACTACCAACAAATAATTTAGGACCAACTTTAGTTTTAGCAGCTTCTTTATATTCTGGAATTGTTTTTAATAGTTTTAATAGGTCCTCTACTCTTTCTAATTTCTTCTCATTCTTCTTAATTAAATTATCTAAAAAAGTAGCAACTAAATTATCAGCTGGAGTATGAACATTCATCATTTCCAATCCTAAGAGGTTAGCAGTATCAACAGCTCGATTATGATTAATTGGATTCACTCCTCGATTAACTTCTGACATTCTCATTCTAGTAATATCTTCGGCAATATTTATTGGAATACCATACTTATGAAGTAATTCAATCTGGAGATCCATAACACTTCCTAAACCAGCTAAGGCAACTCCTTCAGGATGATGAGCAATAATTAAATCAATTGGTTTCTTTTTGGAAAGTTCATTAGCTAACATAACTTCTCCTACTTCAATATCAATACCAACTAAAACTCTCTTAACTTTTTTACTCAGGCCCTTAGTTAAAACTCTAGAATCAGCATAGGGATTTTTTAGAATTTCTTGATCAAAATCCTTTTTATCTTCTGGTTTTAATTCTTTATATTTTTCATTAATATATTTGAGTTTTTTATTAACAAAATCAGAGCCCCGAAGATCATTCTGAACACCTAATTTTATTGCTAAATCATATATTTCTTTAACAGTCATCATATATTTATATTTTAATATTTAAACTATAGTTACTGAAGCTACTTTGTCTCCAGCTTTCTTAAATCTCATTAATCTTACTCCTTGAGTAGCTCTACCAATTGTAGGGATATTCTTTAAAGCTAATCGAATTACTTGGGCTCCGGTAGAAATAATGATAATATCCTTATCTTTGTTTTCTTCATCGGCTATGAAAGCGGAAACAATCTTTCCAGTTTTAGCAGTAACCTTAGCAGTCTTAATTCCAGAACCACCTCGTCCTTGAACTTTATAAGCTTTCAAAAATGTCTTCTTACCAAAACCATTTTCCATAACTATGGACAGCTTATCTTTATCCGTTCGTTTTGGATTGATAATTAACATACCAACAATCTGATCTTCACCTTTTAATCTAATACCTCTCACACCAGAAGCTGATCTTCCCATTGATCGGATATTCTTTTCTTTAGTTCTAATAGACTGGCCATTAGCAGTTACTAAAACTACTTCATCTTTACCAGTAGTTGGTTTAACCCATTTCAAGAAGTCACCATCTTTTAATTTAATAGAAATTAATCCTGATTTCCGAACATTAGAAAATTTATCAATCTCTGTTTTCTTAATTAAACCATTATTAGTAATGAACATTAAATACTTTAACTCTGCAATTTCATCATTAGGTAAAATAGCGTTTACTTTTTCTTCTGGAGCTAATTGGAGGAAGTTAACAATATTCTGTCCCTTAGCTTGGCGAGTAGCTACTGGAATTTCATAGGATTTCAATTGGAAAACTCTACCTCGACTAGTAAAGAACAATAAATCTGAATGAGTTGTACAAGCAAATAATCTTTCGATAACATCTTCTTCTTTAGTAGCTGAACCAATAACTCCTTTTCCACCTCTATTCTGAGTATGGAAATTATCAGTAGACATTCGTTTGATATATCCATCTTTAGTCATAATCACGACAATCTCTTCTTTAGGAATTAAATCTTCACTAGAAATTTGGTCTACTTTACCTTTAATAATTCTAGTTCTTCTTTCATCACCAAATTTATCTTTAATTTCATGAAGCTCATCTTTAATAATCTTTAATACTTTCTTAGGATCTTTCAAAATTGCTGTTAATTCTCTAATAATTCTTTTCTTTTCTTTAAGCTCTTCTTCTAATTTTAATTTTTCTAAATTAGCTAATTGTTGCAACTTCATTTCTAAAATTGCTACTGCCTGTCTATCTGTTAACTTGAATTTCTTAATTAAATTAACTTTAGCAATTTCTTTATCCTTAGATTGTTTAATGGTTTTAATAATCGCATCAATTTTTTCTAAAGCCATTACCAATCCCTCTAAAATATGAGCTCGGTCTTTAGCTTTATTCAAATCAAAAGTTACTCTTCGAGTAACAACTTCTTGTCGATGTTTAATAAACTCACTTAAAATTACTTTCAAGGATAATAATTTAGGTTGAATACCATCAATTAAAGCAACTGTATTAAAATGAAACTTATCTTGGAGTTGAGTATGTTTGTAAAGACTATTTAGAATCTTCTTTGGATAAGCTGAATCCTTTAAATAAATAACAATCCGAATACCATCTTTATTAGATTCATCTCTTAGATCACTAACACCAGTAATTTTCTTGTCTTTAACTAAATTAGCTATCTTTTCTAATAATGTAGATTTATTTACTTGATAAGGAATTTCTGAAACAATAATTTTAAATCCTTTTTTACCTTCAGTAATTTCAGTCTTAGCTCGCACTACTACTCCACCCTTACCAGTTGAATAAGCGGACTTTAATTCTTTAACATCATAGGCAATTCCACCAGTTGGGAAATCAGGGCCTTTTACAAATTCCATCAAAGCATCTACATCAGCTTGAGGATGATCAATCAAATGACAAGTAGCATCTACTACCTCTCTCAGATTATGAGGAGGAATATTTGTAGCCATACCAACCGCAATACCCATAGAACCATTTAAAAGAAGGTTTGGAACTCGAGCTGGCAAAACTACTGGTTCTTTTTGAGAACCATCATAGTTTGGCATAAAATCAACTGTATCTTTTTCAATATCAGATAATAATTCTTCAGAGATCTTTTGTAATTTAGCTTCAGTATATCTCATAGCCGCTGCACCATCTCCATCAATAGAACCAAAGTTACCCTGACCATTAACTAACATATATCTTAGAGAAAACTCTTGAGCCATACGCACCATAGCATCATAAACTGAAGAATCTCCATGAGGATGATATTTACCTAAAACTTCACCGACTACTGTAGCTGATTTTCTAAACTTAGCACTTGGTCTTAAACCGAGTTTCCACATGGCATAAAGAATTCTTCTATGTACTGGTTTTAAACCATCTCGGACATCTGGTAAAGCTCTAGAGACAATAACACTCATTGCATAATCTAAATAAGAAGTTTTCATTTCTTCAACTAAAGGTTGGTCAGAAACATTTTTACCATTCGGAGTTCTTTCTATTTCAATTTTATCCTCTACTACTTCTGGAACAACTACTTCAGTTTCTGGTTTAATTTCTTTAATTACTTCTTTTTTAACTTCTGGTTTTTTAGAAATAACCTTCTTAACTACTTTTTTAACAGGAGCTTTCTTAACAACTTTCTTTACTGTTTTTTTAATAGTCTTTTTAGCAACTTTTTTAACTTTAACAAGACTCTTCTTTTTAGGAACAGCCTTCTTCTTAATTACTTTTTTAACTGGCTTTTTTACAGCCTTTTTAACAACTTTTTTAGCTTTTACTTTCTTTACTTTCCACGCCATATATTTATGTAAATAAATGTATAAAATAAACAAAAAACGACCTTTTCGTTACCTTTATTTTACTCTATTTTAGAGGATAAATCAACTCTAAAAGTGGATAAATTACTTGACATTTATATTAAAGTATGATATACTTTAATTATAATTAAAAAATATTTTCTATAGGAGGAAAAATGAAACAATTGCCGAAACAATTGCAATGGAGAAAAATTAAAAAGAAAATTACCGCACACTATGGTTCAATTACATTTGTTAATTCTTTTACAGAAGATGAAGAAAATTATTTTCTTACCTATCATTTCTTAAGCAAAAGTGGTATATTTTACTCATGTGGCACAAAAGCCAAGGAAGAAATAGAAAAACTTTTCGATGAAATGTTAGAAGAATTGAAAGGATTCAAAATAGTATGGAAGAAAACTGATACCGGTCGAGAGCTATATTGTGGAAAAGCTTTATTAGCATCAGTAAGAGATGATTCTCAAAGTTACAAGGTACATTGTTTTTTAATTAGTGAATTCAGACCTGATGAATTTACAAAATGCCAAAACCTTGATTTTCGAAGCGCAGACTTTGAAACAATTTGCAAAAAAATAGAAACAGAGGCAAAAAAAATGGTCGAAGAACTTTGTTAATCAACATTTGAAACCGTTCAGCAATATGCTTGAATGGTTTCTTTTTTTGACTAAAAAAGCCACTTATAATTAAGTGACTTTCTATCATAAAATATATATTAATTACTTCAATATCTTCCCTAATATATCTCCTAACTCCTCTTTAGAATAATATTCAATACTAATACTTCCCTTACCTTTTTTGTCATTAATCTTAACCTTAGTATTCAAATGATTCCGAAGCTCTTCTTCTTTAGCTAGAAGATTAGCATCTTTATTTACTACCCTCTTATGAGTCTTAACAGTAACTTTTTTAACTTCTTCTTCAGTGTCACGAACATTTAAATTTTTAACTAAGATTCTTTTCAATAATTCTTTTTGTTTGATTTCGCTATCTAAAGAAAGTAAAAGTTTAGCATGACCAAAACTAACCTTCTCATTGTTTAAAGATTTTTTAATCGATTCTGGTAATTCCCTTAATCTTAATATATTTGCTACAGTGGAACGACTTTTACCAACTTTCTTAGCAACTTCTTCTTGAGTTAATTTAAATTCATCCATCAGACGATTATATGCTTCTGCCTCTTCTAGAACATGTAAATCACTTCTTTGAACATTCTCAATTACGGCTAATTCTAATTTCTTCATATCATTCATATCTCTCACAATAACCGGAACTCTAAACATTCCTAAAGTTCGAGCAGACTTAAGTCTTCTCTCTCCAGCAACTAACTCATAACCCTTAGCTGACTTAGTTACAATTAAAGGTTGAATAATACCGTGTTCTCGAATAGAATCTACTAACTCTTGAAGTTTCTCTTTATCAAAATTAGTTCTTGGTTGCCAAGGATTTGATTGAATATCATCAACACTTATTTCTACAATTTCTTCTTTAATATTCTTATCCTTAATCTCCCCTAAATCCACAGGATGTACTGGCTCGGGATCATTTTTTTTAGGTATTAAGGATCCTAATCCTCTTCCTAAACCATATTTAGCCATATATTTATTTTATTTACTCTTTAAAGAATCATATGAACCTAGAATTTCTCTTGCTAATCTTTCATAGGCTTTAGCACCTACTGATCTTGGATCATAATCTAAAATACTCTTACCATGTGAAGGAGCTTCTGCTAACCTCACTGTTCTAGGAATAACTGTTCTAAATATCTTGTTTGGAAAATATTTGTATAGTTCATTAAATACCTCTTCGCTCAGTTTATTCCGTTTGTCATACATCGTTAAAACTGCTCCAAGAATATTTAATTTACTATTTAAATTTTCTTTTATTAAATTCACTGTATTTAATAATTGTCCTAAACCTTCTAGAGCATAATATTCACATTGAACTGGGATTAGAACATGATCAGAAGCTACTAAAGCATTAATTGTCACCAATCCTAGAGAAGGTGGACAATCGATTAGGATAAAATCATAGTAATCATATATTTCTTCTAAGTTATGTAATAAACGATATTCTCTTTTATCTAATTGTACTAAATCAACACTAGCACCAGCTAGATTAGGAGTGGAGGGAGCTAAATGTAATCCTTCTAGAGTAGTGGATAGAATTACTTTCTTCATAGTAACTGGACCAGGAATAATAACCTCATACATACCATGATCTAAATTCTTGTAATCTACACCTAAACCAGAAGAAGCATTACCTTGAGAATCAAAATCAACAATCAACACTCTTTTTCCTAGATATGTTAAATATGCTGCTAAATTAATAGAAGTTGTAGTTTTTCCTACTCCGCCCTTTTGATTTACTATGGCAATTGTTTCTGGCATAAAAAAATAATTAATAAAGAGTTCTTTATTTCTAATCTTATATTTTAATTACCTTTATTATAACAGAAAAATAGATAACAAAAAACACCCTTCCGGATGATAAATGTTAAGCTTTGGTAGCAGGGGCGAGAATTGAACTCGCGACCTCAGGCTTATGAGTCCTGCGCTCTAACCAACTGAGCTACCCTGCCTAGATATTAAAGAAAATTGGTAGCGGGGGTAGGATTTGAACCTACGACCTTCAGGTTATGGGCCTGACGAGCTGCCAGACTGCTCCACCCCGCGACGATATAGAGATGATAATAAATATTCATCTCTTTGTCAATGGTGCCGAAGGAGAGACTTGAACTCTCACGGACAAAGTCCACACGATTTTGAGTCGTGCGCGTCTACCAGTTCCGCCACTTCGGCATAGACTAATCATTATAATAAATAAAAAAGAGTAATTAGTCAATAAAAAAAGACCAGTTTAAAACCGGTCTTAGTATTTAATAATGTCTTCGTGCACCTGAAAAATCATGCTTAGGACGAGTCTTGTTTAATACTTCTTCACGTTTTAATTCATTTACTTTAGCCATTAATTTTTGTTCTCTCTTACTTATCTTTTTAGGTTTTCCAGAGAAGTTAAAAAGATCAATAATCTTTTGAATAAATTGAATAAACATTTTTCCTCCTTAAATATTTCCTTTTGTTAAAGCTTATAATAAAATAAAAAACAAAGCAATACTCACTCATCATTACATGATATAATACACTTATGTTTTTAAGCGTTCACAGCATAGTTGCTTTAACGAGCATCAAATATATTTCTAATCCTCTACTATTATTTATAGTTAATTTTATATTACATTATATCTTAGATGCTATTCCTCATGGAGATGGTAGTTCTATAACTAAGGGTTTTAAAAATAAGGATATTAATATTGCTCTGATGGCTATATTTGATTTTGGATTTGTCCTAGTCATAAGTAATATGGTGTACAAAATATATGATTTTAACATCTATTATATTATAATCGCCTTATCTGGAGCAATCTTGCCGGATATTCTTTGGGGAATATATAGAGTAAGTAAAATTAAATTTTTTAAACAGTTTGATGATCTTAATCACAAATGTCACCGCCTTATTGGTTATAAACCAAAATACATCTTTGAATATTCATTCCAATTTATTCCAATTATCATCTGTTACTTCTTATTAAAATAATTAATTAAAATAAAAAACGCTAGATTTACTCTAACGTTTTTTAAATTATTTAAAATCTATTTACTAATAGCATCAACTGGACAAGCAGCTATAACTTCATCAACAGTAGTACATCCAGATTTGCCTTCACAACTACTCTCTGCCTTTCCTTCATCATCTAATTTAAAACAATCAGAACACATTGAAACACATGTTCCACACCCAATACATTTCTCTTTATCTACTTTTGGCATATTTTTAAATATTATTATTAATTTATCCTCTCATGACTAAATATACAATGTAAGCTACATATAGAGTAGCTAAACTAGCTCCCTGCCATTTTTGAATAACATCTCTCTTACCAACAAACATATATACAAATAATAAAACAGTTATAAAAACAACAAATAGGACATCAAAGTTTAAAGCTGGTAAAAATACCACTGGTCGAATAACAGCAGAAAATCCTAAAACCCAGAAAATATTAAATATATTTGAACCAATTACATTACCAATTGCAATATCAGGATTCTTTTTCAAAGCTGCTACTACTGATGTAGCTAATTCTGGCAAAGAGGTACCAATAGAAACAATAGTTAAAGCAATTAAAGATTCGGAAACATTAAATAATTTAGCTATACTAACTGCACTGTTCACTACAAAGTGACCACCAAATGCTAAACCAATCATACCACCTAAAATTAAAAAGATAGATTTAAGAAGGGTATACTTAAGAACTGTTTCTGGCTCACCTTTGACTTTAGCAATACTAAAAGTATAATATATAAAGATTGCAAAGAATAAGAGCATTACTATTCCGTCAATTCTAGTAATGAAGTTTGCTACTCCACCATCAATCAAAATATCATTAGCAACTATTCCTAAAACAACAATTGCTAGAAGAGATAAAGGAACTTGAATTAAAACAGTTCCTCTTCTAATTGCTAGGGGTAAAATAATTGCTGAAATACCTAGAATTAACAAAGTATTAGCAATATTAGAACCTAAAACATTACCAATAACTATTCCACTATTTCCATTAATACTAGCCATGACATTAACCAAAAGCTCTGGAGCCGATGTTCCAAAAGCTACAATAGTTAATCCAATGACAATACTAGGGATTCCAAATCTCTTAGCAATAGAAGATCCACCCTTAACTAACCAATCAGCACCTTTGATTAAAATCACAAAGGCAATAATTAAAATACCAAATTGTAATATCATATTATTTAAATATTAAAAATTTTCGAACTGATCATCCATTTCTTCCATATCACTACGAAGTCCAGTGTCTTTTGAAAATTTATCTAATTCAAACTCTACCTTCAACCCTATATTACTGGATTCATGGTTACTATATGTTTTTAATGTATGATCTGGATTCTTAGCATTACTTTCTATCTTTTCAACTTTAGCTATTAAACCATTAATATAATCTTTAACCTGCTCTTCAAATTTTGAAAAAGCATCTCTGTCTCCATATTTATCTCCCCACCATTCAAATTTTTCTGCCGCAGCATGTATTTCTTCTACAGTACTATTATAACCTTTTTGCATATTCATTTTATTAATTTCTGAAAAATGAGAGTCAAATTCTAATGCTGCTTTTTCTGGTAAAACTATCTCATTTAAAATACTATTATTATTTTCAACAGAATCATCTAAATTATCATTAGAATCAATTTCATCTGAACCATTAATATAATCTAAAAAGTTATCTGAAATTTCACTTAACCCATTTTTATATTCTTCCAGAGATATTCCGCTTTCCTGCGCATATTCGGACCATTCTAACATCTTATTTATAGCCCAATTATATTTTACTCTTTCACCATCTAATTCCTCTATCTCTGTCATTTCCTTTGCTAACTCCATAGAAGCATTAAAAAATAAATCTCCCTGTTCTGGAGTCGCGTCCAAAGTATTTAATTCATTAATAGCACCAGAAAGTGTAGATTTCAAAAAAGAGAGATTTAATTCACCATCTAAATCTGTATCCGAATCTGTATCAGATTCATCAGCATGAAGCACACTACCCATAACATTCATAAGAGCATATATTCCTAAACATACAACAGCTTTTGTTTTCTTTTTATCCCAATTAATTTTTTCCTGTAAACCTGTTCCTAAATTTTTAAATAATTTGACTTGATCCTTAAAAGTATTAACAATATTATCCTTCACTCCTAATGGTATATTATTGGTTATTTTTTCCAATTTTTCTTTTTCTTCTGCAGAAACCTCTTCGGACATAATTTCAAGTATTTCATCTGCTCCTGGTACTTCATAATTTTCTACTTCTTTTATTGTTAATGAATCAATATCCTTTTTTTTAGAATCTTCTAATTTATTTTTTTCACTATCACTAGAAGATATCTCATCTTTAGTAATGGGTGTTATATTTCCTTCAAATTTCATAAATTTAAACTTTATTTATTAAATTATTTCTATAATTAATTGTAATATACAATTACAGTTATTATACTAAACTTCCTACTTAATGCCAATAAAAAAGAGAGCTGTTAATATAATCGATATAAATCAATTAATTAACAAACTCTCAAACATTCTACTTTTTATACTTTTGGAGTATGTTTGATACTCCTTGAGTAGAAATTTCTGCTAGTGAAGTCCAAGTATTGCCCTTTGGTTTTCTTTTAACAATACGAGCTTGAACTTCTATTGAACTACCATCCCATTCAATTCCAGCTTCCTGGAATATAAATTTGAGAGCGTTCGTTTTAGATCGATCATCTGCAATTTTCTGAGCCAAAGCTGGAGTAGATTTAGATGCCTCTCCGGTAGCTCTAACTGATCCATCAGACATCCAACCTGTTTTCCAAGCATCTACACTATTAGTATTAACAACGTCAGTGCTGACTCCCTTACTAACAGTAGAGCAACCCGCCATAAATAAAATGGCTAGAACAATAAGTAAATACAGATTTTTCATTTTTCCTCCCTGGTTTTCTTTTTCTACTCAATCTATTAAATTGAAGTATTATTACAATATACCATATTTTGAAAGAAAAGTCAAGCTAATTCTTAGCTATCACTAGACACCAAACTTGCTGAGCACCGTTTTCCTTCAATAATTTAGCTATTCCAGCTACAGTAGAACCAGTGGTATACAAATCATCTACTATTATAAAATTTCTATTTTTTATAAAAGATTTATCTTTAATTTTGAAAGCACCCTTTATATTTTCTATTCTCCCCTTTTTATTCAATTTAGCTTGTTGTTCAGTATGTTTAATTCTAACAATTAAATCATCGTTAGAATCATAATTAAATTGTTTACAAAAACTATGAGCGATTAAACCTGATTGATTAAAACATCTCACTAACAACCTCTTCTGATGCAGAGGCACTGGAATAATAATTGGCTTATCTAATTTATCTTCAATCTGAGAATAATAATCTATAACTAACTCAGACAAAGGAGTAGCTAATGTTTTAATATATGAATATTTATACAAATGAATAATCTTCTGTAGTAATTTTTGATGAAAAGAAGCTGTGACATGAACTTGGTCAATAAATTCTGTATTAAAAAAACTTGCTTCTTTAATTTCTATAGAATCAAAACATTTAGAACATAATAGAATATCATTTTGATTACATCCCAAACATTCAATGGGGAATAATATATTTAATAATTTTTTGAACATAAAAAGTCCCATTATTAATAAATGCGACCTCTTAAATTTAACTTAGCAAAAATTCTAAACTTTTTCAACTATAATTTCCTTACCCTTTAATTCAATCTTAATATTATCACCATTATGGATACTATCTGCTAAAATTTGATTAGCAATTAAGTTTTCTATCTTATCTTGAATAAATCTCTTTAATGGTCGAGCTCCGGATTGAGGATTAAAAGAATGAAGAGCAATATATTTATACACCTTATTATCTAATTTAATAGAAATATCTTTGCCTTTTAATCTTTTTTCTAACTCCTTCATCTCAATTTTAGCTATCTTAGACATATTGTCTACATCAATAGGTTTGAAGGTAAATATTTTATCCAAGCGATTCAAAAATTCAGGTTTAAAATAATCAGCTAAAGAATCTATGACTTTATTTTCCAAACTCTGATATTCTTCGTCAATAATCTCTTTCTTAGTCTTACTAGCTACATCAAAACCAATAGAAGCATGCTTATTAAACTGTTCATTGGCAATATTAGAAGTCATAATGATAATTGTATTCTTGAAATTAATTACTTTTCCACTAGAATCAGTAATATATCCATCTTCCAAGACTGGTAATAATAGATTAAAAATATCTGGATGGGCTTTTTCTATTTCATCAAATAATATTACAGAGTAAGGTTTCATTCGAACTTGATCAGTAAATTTATTTACATCTTTGTAACCCACATAGCCAGCTGGAGCTCCAATCAACTTAGAAGTATCAAATTTCTCTGAAAATTCAGACATATCAATTCTAATTAAAGCTTTCTCACTATTATATACTTCTCGGGCTAAAACTTTAGCAGTTTCAGTTTTACCAACTCCAGAGGGTCCGAGGAATATAAAAGAAGCTAGAGGTTTATTGGGATTAGCTAAACCAGCCTTCGCTCTTCTAATATACTCTGAAATATCTTTAATAACTTCATCCTGAGCAATAATTTTTTTAGTTAAAAGTTTTTCCAAATTTATAAATTTCTTTTTTTCAGATTCCATTAACTCCTCCACTGGCACACCAGAAATCTTAGAAATAATTTCAGCAATATTACTTTCCACAATTTCTCCTAAGAACTTTTTACTCTTTGTTTTACTTTTATTCAAAATTTCTAATTCTTTAATAATCCTGTCTTCGTTTTCTCTAAAGAAAACAGCCTTCTCATAATTATCATCGTGAATAGCTTTTTCCTTAGCCTCAGACATCTTCTGTAAATCATTCTTTAAACTAATAATCTTTTTCAAGCTACTATTCTTTAAATTCTTAACCTTAAACTTTGAAGCTGCTTCATCAATTAAATCAATAGCTTTATCTGGTAAAAATTTCTCTGGTAAATACCTTTGACTTAATTCAATTGCTGCTTTAATTGCTCCATCTGTAATTTTAACTAAGTGATATTTTTCATAATTAGATCTTAAACCTTGAATAATTTCTTTAGTTTCCTGAGCGCTTGGTTCATCTACTACAATTGGTTGGAATCTTCTTTCAAAAGCAGCATCAGATTCAATATATTTTCGATATTCTTGCACAGTAGTAGCTCCAATGACTTTCAAATCACCTTTAGCTAATTCTGGTTTTAATAGGTTAGCAGCATCTAATTGTCCACTAGTTGCTCCCGTTCCAACTAAAGTATGAATTTCATCAATAAATAGAATTATATTATCATCATGCTTAGCATCATCAATAATTTTCTTTAATCTTTTTTCAAACTCTCCTCGATAAATAGTTCCGGCAATTACAGCTCCTAAATCTAAAGAAATTATTTTCTTTTCTAATAAAACATCGGGCACTTTTCCTTCAAATATTCTTTTTGCTAAACCTTCAATAATTGCTGTCTTCCCAACTCCTGGTTCCCCTAAAAGTACTGGATTATTTTTATTCCTTCTACTTAATACTTGAATCAAACGATCAATTTCTTTGCTTCGACCAATTACTGGATCAATCTTATGCTGTATTTCAGCTGAAGTAAGTTCCATAGTAAATTGAGGCATGGTTCCAGTTTCTGGAGCTCCACCACCCATAACCATTTTCTCTAAAACATTAACATTTGATAACTTGTCATCAATTAAATCTGTTAATTTACTAGTATTTGCTAAAATATTTTTTAAATCTTCTTTTAATTCAACTTTATCTACTTTCTGGTCTTTAAAGAATTGATTTAGCTCTTTAAGATTAGACTCTAGAATAGCTGACAAAAGATGTTCACTGCCAATATATGCATGTTTGTTTTGATAAGCAATTTTAACTGCTTTTTCAAGAATCTTTTGAGCTTGTTCAGAAAACATTGGAATCTTTTGTTCTACTTTCTTTCCAGCCTCTTTTTTTTCCAAATTAACAAGCTTCACAGCTTCCCTTTTAAAATCAATAGCTTTACAGCCTTTATTACCCAATAAACTAAAAGCTACTGAACCTTTTTCTAAAGTCAGAGCATATAATATCTCCCAAAAATCTATTTCTTTTTTATGCAAAGCAGAACTCAAGTCCTGAGCTTTAACTAAGATTGTTTTTAAATGTTTAGAAAATTTATTAAAAATATTTGAATCTTTCATATCTAAATAATAACATAAATAATTAAGTTGTTAAGGAATTATAATTTATTAGAGAAGGATTGTCCAGAGTAATAAAAGATTGACAAGAAACTAATATTTTTGTAAGTTATAGATAATAAAAATATAAGGAGGGAAAATGCCGCCAGTAAAATATGAGTACGATTGGCCCAACATAAATGAGTCGATACAATGGGTAGCTACTAATTTTGGTGGAGAAAGACATGGGTTTTCTCATGAACCAACTTTAGATAAAAAAACAGGAATATGGAAGTGTGGTCCAAACGAAAACGATGTAACAGGTTTTTTACACCCAGATCCTCGTCCTGAAAATTATGAAAACTCTTTACAACAAAGACCCGTTGTCGCTTAAACTAAATTTCGTAAAATAAAAAGCTCTGCTTAAAAACAGAGCTTTTTCTATTTCAAAATATAATTTTAAATTAATCCCATTTTCTCTTTAATCTCTAACATATTAGCTTCAGCAATTTTCTGAGCTTTCTGAGCACCATCTGCTAGAATCTTTTTCACTTTATCTTTATCCTTCTCTAATTTAGCTATCTTAGCTTGAATAGGTTTTAGAGTATTAATGATAGCATCTGCTAACTCTGCTTTAAGTTCTGAATATTTTAATTCACCATTATGATAATCTAAATTAAACTTCTTAATTACTTTTTCATCAGCAAAGCTTTCTAAAAGAGTGAATAGATTATCAACTCCTGGAGACATATGTCCATCCTTTTGAGGACCAGCATCTGTCTTAGCACTCATAATCTTTTTTCGAATAGTGTCTGCATCATCTCTTAAAGCAATATAGTTAGAAGCTCCTAGAGACTTAGACATTTTATTCTGTGGTTCTTGTAATGACATTACTCGAGCACTCTTACTGACAATTGGATCAATCTTTTGAAAATATTCTCCAAACTTGTTATTAAACTTTCTAAGGATAGTATTAGCTAATTCTAAATGTTGTAATTGATCTTCACCAACTGGAACTAGTTCACCTTTATAGAGTAAAATGTCAGCAGTTTGTAATACTGGATAATCAAAAAGTCCCATATTAATATTAGTAAAGTTTTGTCGAGACTTGTCTTTAAACTGAGTCATTCTTTGTAATTCTGCCATCGGAACTAAAGTATTGAATAACCAAGTAAGTTCTGTATGTTGAGTTACTTTAGATTGAACAAACAAAGTTGATTTTTTAGGATCAATACCAATAGCTAATAGATCAATTGCTGTATTTAGAATTTGTTCTTGATAGCTTACTTGATCATAATCAACAGTAATTGCATGTAAATCTACAATTGAATAAAAACAATCATGTTGATCTTGTAAATCAACCCAATTCTTTAAAGCTCCTAGGTAATTTCCAATATGCAAATCACCTGTTGGCTGAATTCCTGAAAATAATATTTTCTTATCGCTCATAATCTTATATCTTATTATAAATTAATTTTAAGCCACTTTTTCTTTTTTATCAAAATGGTCATTAATAACTTCTATCGCTAAATTATATAATTCATCTCTCCCTTCATTCACTTCTGGGAAAGTACTATCTGTTCTATTTTCTGAAGATTCTAAATAAATATTGTTTTGTTCAGATTTAATGGAATTATCTTCTCTCCACTTCTCTAATGCAATTGTTGGAGTTTTCGCTTTATAATAAACAATTTTTGATGGCTTCTTGCCAGGATATTTTTTAAAATAATCTTCCCAATATTTCTCAGAATCAACAACATCTTCTGCTCTTTTATATAAAACACCATTCTTATTTAAAGCCTTTTCTATTTTTTCATCAGGCGAGTCTAATTTATCTATATTTTCTTTTCTAAATTCTTGAAAAGAATCCAGATTTTGATAACCAAATAGAACGTTCTGTAATTTCCTATCTTTAATGTTAAAAGTATTTTCTATTTCTTTTCTAAAGGGATTTAGAACATTTAGTTTTTCTCTGTCTTCCTCAGACAAAGTAGCTTCGTCTAAGCGAATAAGATAATCTATTTCACTATTATTAGTAATTTCCATAATTTCATCAGACAATTTAGAAAAATCTTCAGAATCTATAAAGTTTTTCACAAGATCTTTATATTCTTGATTAATAATAGGATCACTATCTTCGTCTAATTCATATACCGAACCAGTCCTTTTATCAACCTGAGATTCTTTGGGAATAAAAACAATACCTGCGTTTATATTCATACCTTTTTCTTCTTCCTTCATCCAGACCCATTGATCATTATGTTCATGACCCTGCCCTTCCACAAGATTCCCCTGAAAAGAATATTGAGAAGATATATAGAGAGAAGGATAAGTAAAAAATATTTCATTTCCCTTCTCGCCTCCATAAAATTTATCAGCAACTTCTTCTGTAGCGAAATGAACAGATGTCCTGTCGCTATAATGTCCACCTACTCTACCTAAGGTCGCCTCTAAATTTTCCAATGCTTCTTCTCTATTTTCGCATTCTTCTAATAATAAAAATTCGGAAATCAAATTCCTTTTTTCTTTTTCTGTTAAATTATCATTTAATATCGAAAACAACTTGCCAGACTCTAATATTTGTTTAAAACCATCTGAATATTCGCCCTTTCCAGCTGTATGATACATATGACCAGTATGATCTCTAATTCCTTGTCGAGTAACATGAGTAACCATATTTCCAGGAAATCTTTTTAAAAGCAAAATATAGTCTTCTATTGATAAAGAAGCTAAATTTTCTTCAGAAAAGTGTTTATTTATATCTTCTTTATTATATTCACTATTAGCCCATTGATTTTCTTGTTCTCTATAAAAATTATTTAGAATTTTCTGAGCTTCCTGGTCTCCGTCAGAAATATTTTCTTCTGATAAATTAGATTCTAAAACATTATCTTGTTCTAATAATCCATCGTGCCAAGTTTTTAATTCCTCATAAGATTTTTTACCAATAGCTAATTTTGACTTTATATTCTTTATTTTAAAATGATTCCAAAGCTTTTTAGGTAAATTACTAGATAATCTTTCTATATCATCCCTTAGGTCATTTAATGACTCAACTTTTTCTTGAATTTCTAAGTCACTAGATTCCATGTCTTCTTGCAAATTATCTTTTTCACCCTGCCATTCTTTTCTTTCTTCTTTATTAGAAAAATACTCAGTTCTTTTAGACCTAATATCTTGAGCTGTTTTATCTCTATTTTCTTGATTTTTTTCTTTAGAAAAATCTTTAATTAAAGAACTTTCTCGTCTCATATATTTTATATTTATAATTTCATTATACCTTAAATTAAACTAAATAATAAAGCAAGGTGGTTAGACTTCAATAATTACTGGTAAGACCATAGGTCTTCGCTCAGTTTCTTTGTAAAGTAAATTACCAATTTGATTTCTAATCTTGTTTTTAATAAACATATCATTAGCCATAGATTTATCAGTATTGGATTGCATAATTTGTTTTACTCTTTTTCTAGTCTTTTCGATTAATTCTTTATTCTCTTTCATATACACAAAACCTCGAGAAATAATATCAGGAGAATGAATTAGCTTTCCAGTTTTAGCACTAATGGTAGAAATAACAACAATCATACCATCGTCTGACATTTGTTTCCGGTCTCGAAGTACGATATGAGAAACATCTCCTACTCCTAAACCATCTACAAATACATAATCAGCTGGAATCTTTTTGTTAGTTAACTTTCCACCAAGTTTAGTAAATTCAATTATTTGACCATTGTCAGCGATAAAAATATTCTTAGGATCAATACCAGCTTCAGTAGCCCATTTAGCATGAATATGTAAAAAAGAATGATTTCCTTCAATCGGAATAAAATATTTTGGATTAACTAAATTAATCATTAATTTTAAATCCTCTTTTTTAGCATGACCACCAGCATGAACATCCATCATTTGATAATGAATAACTTCTGCACCTTGTCGATATAAGGAATCTTTTAATCTTTGAACTGATCTTTCATTTCCAGGAATAACTGAAGATGAAAAGACTACAGTATCGTTTTTACCAATTTCTAAGAAACGGTGATCTCTGTTTACAATTCTCATTAAAACAGCTCTGTCCTCTCCTTGAGCACCAGTACAACAAATTACTACTCGATTGTCTGGATATTCTTTTAATTGCTTCTCAGTAATAAAAGTATCTTTCTTGAAGCTTAAATATCCTAATTGATGAGCAATTTCTACATTAGTCTTCATGCTGTAACCATCAATCAATATTTTCTTGTTCAATTTTTCAGCAGCTTCAAAAACTTGTTGCAATCTATTCAATAGAGATGAAAAAGTTCCGATAATAACTCGACCTTTAGCATTTCTAATAATATTAAATAGGTTACCTTGAATCTCTGATTCAGAAATTTGATGACCTGATTGAGGAGCATTAGTTGAATCAGACATTAAAGCTAGAACATTTTCTTCTCCTAACTTAGCAATCTTGGAAACTTCTGGCATATCTCGTACTGGTCCATCAAAATCAAGTTTAAAATCACCACTATGTACTACTTTTCCTAAAGGAGTATCAACGATAATTCCCATTGAAGCTGGAATATTGTGACTAACTGCAAAGAATGATACTTTAAAAGTTCCTAGAGTTATTGTGTCATCAGGAGTCACTGCTTGAAGGTTTAAAGCCGGAAGATCTTTGAATTCTTCATGTCTTTTTTTAATTAATCCCAATGTTAAAGGAGCGCTGTAAATTACTGGATTGCCCAGTTCTGGAATTAGATATGGAATTGCTCCAATATGATCTAAATGTCCGTGAGTAATTACAACTCCTCTAATGTTCTTCTTCTTTGTTTTCAAATATTCAATATTTGGAATAATAAAATCTATTCCAGGCATATCTTCTTCTGGGAATTGAATTCCCATGTCAATGATAATAATATCATTTTCATATTCTAAGATTGTCATATTTCGACCAACTTCTTCGTTTCCGCCTAATACAACAATCTTAAGTTTACCATGGTCAAAAGTTTTGACCTTGGTATTTATTTGTTTTTTGTTATGAGCAGGTCTGTGTTTAACAGGGCCTCTCTTTAATTGTTTTTTCTTAATCATAATTTATTTGTTTAAAATAGAAATCTAACAGAGACCCAAAGATTTGTGTCTTCATTAACTTCTACTTGTTTATATTATTTTTTAAATGTTTTTTTAGTTTTCAGATACCAATTCTCTATATTAGAGAACCGATCTGATGGAAGATAGATAACTTTTGTATCAATACCTCTTAAATCTTTATCCACTGGATAATGATAAGTTGGTCTGAATAAAAATATAGCTATATGTTCTTTTTTAAGAATTTCTTGAAAATTTTCATATTTTTTAAGTCGTTCTTCAAAAGAAGTAATCTTCCGAGCCTCTTCTAGAATATCATCAATATTCTGGTTAGCAAAAATACTAAGATTTAAACCAACTTTTGTCTGGGAAGAATGCCAGAATGGATATGGATCAGGATCATATGATAAAATTTGAGCAATTAACAAAACTTCGTAATCTCTTTCAGTAATAATCTGAGAGATTTTTTGCTTGGGAATAATTTCTAAATTAGTAATAATTCCTAACTTTGCCCATTGTTTTTTAATATATTGTAAAATTTTAATATACTCATTATTATCAACACTAGTTATAGTTATCTCCAATTTCTTTTCATCTTTTTCTAGAAAATTATCTTTCATTTCCCACTCCGATTCTTTTAATAATTCAGCTGCCGCTTCTAAATCATATTCATCTTCCTGAGGATCGATGATAAAATCTAGAGGACCATAAGCTTCTTTTAAGCCTGAACCCAATTCAGCAGCTAATTCTTTCTTGTTAATTGCTAAAGAAAGAGCTCTTCTAATACTTCTATCTTTTAATAACTCTTGTTGTTTAAGATTAAAGAACAAAGCTGAATACTGAGGCATATTAAAGTCATAAACATTAAAATTCTCTGAAGCAACTACATCTTTGTAATTATCCTGGGATAAGAAACTTACACCCTGAACTTGATTATTCTTCAAAGATTCTAAAGCCATTTCTGAATTAGCAAATAGTTTTAAAATTATTCTTTTTAAATAAGCTCGTTTACCATAGTACTCCTTAAAATTAACTAAAGTATATTGTTTGATATTACCACTAGAATCTTTTCTAAATGACTTGTACATAAAAGGTCCGGTACCAATTGGCTTCTTATTCAACTCTGTCAAAGTAGAATTCTCTGGATTAATACTCTCCCATAAATGCATTGGTAAAATACCAAAGGTTAGAGTAGAAATGAAAGGACTAAAAGGTTCAGCTAGAATAAGTTTGAAAGAATTTTCAGAAATCTTCTCATAGCCTACTCCCTGCAAAGTCTTATACAAAGGACTCTTAAATTCTGGATTCTGAATAGCATTCAAAGTAAAACCAATATCATCAGCAATTAAATCCATACCATCATGCCATTTAATATTATTCTTCAAAGTAAAAATATATGTTTTCTGGTCTTCAGAAATCTGATATTTATCTACTAAATCATTTTCTAATTCACCGTTAGTATTTATCTTAAATAATCCTGAAAAAATTAATCTACTAAGATCTCGGTCAGCATCGTTACCTTGAGAAAGAATTGGATTAATATATTGGATAGAACCAACTATAGCTTCAGTGTATTCTCCACCATATTTAGGAACTTCCACTAAATTCTTCCATAAAAATCTTCCACCTAAGAAAACTACTGAAAAAACTAAGAAGAATAGAGAAATATAGACAATTCTTTTCTCTTTGTAATTTAAAAAGTATTTAAGTTGTTTTAGTTGTTGACGACTAGGAATTTTTTTCTTAGATAAAGAGAATAATAATTTTTCCTCTTCATCGTATTTAGAAGGGAATAAAGATTTAATTTTAGGGATAACAATAAAATTAACAAATCTAATTGATTTATTTAAAAGACTATCCGCTCTAGTATTTGGAGAGAATGCTTTTTTAGTTTTAATTAAAAACTTCTTAAGCAAATCTGCTAAATCTGTCATTTCTGTATATTAAGAGATTATATATGAATTATATAAAAATATGAGCTAAACTGACAATAAAGAATAATGCTGATAAAACGATAGTAGCAATAAATATTGTTTTTTCAGCTCCTCTTTTAGTTTGAAAAGATGCTCCGCCTCCGCCAAAAACAGAAGAAAGACCGCCTCCGCGACTTTGAAAAGATACAGCAATAATTAATAATACTGCTATGACTATTTGTAATATATTTAAAAGTTTCATAATTCTTTCCTTAGTCTAGCATAGATAATGCCCTCTGTCAATCCTTTTAGCTCTAAAACCATATTTTATGCTATAATAAAGGTAGAAGAGAATATTATGAAAAAAAGAACTAAAACAAATTATCAATTACTATTCTGGAGGTTTTTAACCTACACTTGGGCTATTTTAGCTGCTACATTCTTTGCTTTTGATTTCTTTAAGATAATTGATTGTTCTAGCTCTTTACGAACCATCACTGTCCTCTATATCTCTATTCTTGGTATCTTTACTAGTGTTAAGGAATTTCACCGATGGAAGTCTAAAAAATTCTTTTCTAAATATAGAGGAGAGATGTTTGTAATCATCTATACCATACTAATCATAGTATTTATAGTTCTAGATACTATTCATCCAGATAAATACATTATCCGTACTGAATTTATAACTACTTATCTAGCAATTCTGGGCATATTCGCTCTTTCTTACAATTCTAAGTTTTTGAAGAATAAATAACTTGCTAAATAATTAAATCTATAGTAATTTAATTAAAACAAATTAAATAAGGAGGAAAAATGGACAAGAAAAGTAATTTTTGGTTTTCTTTATGCTTAATTTTAGCTCTATTATTAATAATAATATTCATATCTACTTCTGGTAATAAAAAAATATCTAAAGTATCTTTGATAGATATATTATTATTTATTTTAATCTTTACTCTAATTGCATTAGGAATAGTTGTAGATGAAATATCAACTAAAAAATATCTCATCCGAGAAGAAGAGGAAAGAATTATTAGATGGAGAGAAGATCCTAGACTATATCCATTATTATTTCAAGTAATTAGAAGTTAGCAACAAAACGGACTAGTAATAGTCCGTTTTTTTTTACTCCCACTCTATAGTCCCTGGAGGTTTATTCGTAATATCATAAAGTACTAAATCTACTCCTTCAATCTGGAGTATTTTTTTAGTTAAAGTATTTAAAATAGTTTTAGACATTTGATAGAAATTAACAGTCATAGCTTCTTTAGATTCTACTGGTCTAAGAATAATAGTCTCTCCTCCATTCAAAGTCAAAGGAACTAAAATTACTGGAAATTGCCAAATATTTTTATACAATTTATTCTTCTCAACTTCTTTATGAACTAAATCATCTACTTTTCTTAATAGATCTAAACGTTCTTTAGTTAAATGTGCTTTTTTAGTTTTAATCTGATCTAAATCAACTTTCTGATTTGGTAAATAGACTACTCGATTAATTTCTGAAAATTGATTAGTAATATTAACAGATAAATCATTTAATTCTTTCCAAGAAGCATTTCCACTAATCAAAGCTGGATTTTTGTAAGTCCGATTATCTCCTTGAACCCCCACACTCTTTAAAGGCAATGTCTTAACTTCTAATTTACTTCCTACAATCCTATTCAACCCATCATTTAATGCCTTTTCATTATCAACAAACTCTTTTCCATCTGAACATAATGTTCGAATAGCTAGACCTGGTCCAGGAAAAGGATGACGATTAATTAAAGAAGCTGGTAGTTTTAATTTCTGACCAATTTCTCGGACTTCGTCTTTGTATAGTTCAGCTAAAGGTTCAATTAAAGCCCCTAGTTTCATTAATTTCAATATTTGTTCTACCCGATTATGATGAGTTTTAATCTTATCCGCATTCTTGGTTGCTCCACTTTCAATAGTATCTGGATAGATAGTACCTTGAGCTAGAATCCACTGTTTGGGATCCATTTTCATTTCCTTCATTACCTCGTCTTTCACATCTAAGAATACTTTACCAATAATCTTTCGCTTTTTCTCTGGTTCAATAACTCCTTTTTCTTTTTTTAAAAATTTTTCAGAAGCATCTACTACTTCTAGATCATCAAATCCAGCTTTAGCTAAATCTTTCTTAACTTTAAAAGATTCATTTAACCTCATAAAGCCATTATCAATATGTAAACCAAATACTTTCTTCTTTCCTAGTATTTTTTCTAAAAGAGCATAACAAACAGAAGAGTCCACTCCTCCAGAAACTAACAAGAATACATTTTTGTTCCCAACCTTCTTTTTAATATCAGCTACTAATTGTTGCCAATATTTCTCCATAGACCAATTCTTCTCACAATGACAGATTTTAAACAAAAAGTTTTCCAAAATTTTTAAACCATTCTTAGTATGATGAACTTCGGGATGAAATTGTAAACCATATAGCTTTAATTCATCATGAGCCATTCCTGCTACTGTACAATCTTTAGTCCGAGCAATAACTTTAAATCCAAAAGGTATTTTACTAACACTATCACCATGACTCATCCAAACTTGTTCTGAATCTTTAAATTTATCTAATAAAATATTCTTTCCAGCCTTATTTAAAGTAGCTAGACCATATTCTTTTACTTTTCCAGCTTTTACCTGCCCATTAAAATGATATGAGATTAATTGATGACCATAGCATAAACCTAGAACTGGAATATTTAATTTAAAAATATCTTTATTATATTTAATAGCTGTATCATCATGGACGCTCTGAGGACCACCAGATAATATAATTCCTTTAACTCCTTTTAATTCAGCTAAATCTACTGTAGGACTATATATCCGTGCTAAAACACCCAACTGTCTAATTCGTCGAGTAATTAAATGAGTATATTGTGAGCCAAAGTCTAAAATGGCTATTTGAACTTTCATAAACTATTCTCCTTCTTTTTTCTTCTTATATTTATAAATACCTGCTGAATTCATCATTTCTTCTAAGATTTTATCTTTATCAACTTCACCTGATAAAACATCCTTCAAAATTTTAAATAGTTCTTGAGTAGAAATTAATCCTATTTTTAAATTCTCCGCTATAGGTAAAGAGGTTGGAGCAAAGAGTGATTTGCTTTCAGGAGGTCTGTTGGTAATGGGTTCTAATCTAAAAGGATTACCAATTAATATTGCAATCGTATTCTGTGGATTTTCAGAATCATAATTTTTTCTTTCTTCAATCTGCCTAAAATCCCCCTTATGATCTATCCCTCCTTTTTTACCTTTAACTTCTATAAAAACTTCTTTCTCCTTATATTTCCCTACTAAGTCTATTTTCTCTCTTTTTAAATTTAAATTGAATAATTTGAAAAACTCTTTTACTATTTCTTCTAAAGGATCTCCTGTCTCCCATAGTAATTTCTTCCAAGACTCTAATTTTTCGTTTTTTTTGTGTAGTCTATTTAATTCAGCAACTTCTTTATCTATCTTTTGTTCTTGTTTTTTAATTTCTTTCATTAATTCATTTTGCCCGACTATTTTTAAACTCCTTATACTCTCTGGTACATCTTCCTTACTACCATTCTCTATAGTAAAATTTAATTTCAATAAAGATAAAATTTTATCAATAAAATGTTTTACGAATGCATCTTTATTTTTAGGACGAGGTAAGATGAATACATGGCCATTGTCTATATTAGCATAAAATGCTACAAAATGACCCGCTTTATTCTTAGCTAGAAGCTTATAGTCTCCCGCAGGATCTTTATTAAAGATAACATTATAATTAAAATCATCTTCAATTAATAATTTTGAAAATGGCTTAATATTTTCAAATTTTATTTCTTCTGCTGATTGATTTTCAGGTGATAAAAAAGCTCCAAAATGTTCCAACCATTTATAATTAGTAATATTACCGTTTACAATATTTCTTCCTGCAAAACAAAGTAATACAGCTCCTCCTTTTATCCCACTACTTATTAAATGTTTTTGATTGTACAAAGTATGACTAGTGGATCCTTGAATATTTTGTAAATCACATATAAAAAGATCTGCATCTATTAAACCATTTTCAATATTAGAACGATGCTCATCGCCTACGATACCATCAATAATTATAGATGCTTTACTTAAACATTTATCATTATCTAAACCAGCTTTTAATAAAAATACTTTCATATTTTTTATTTAAAATTATTATTTATTAGCTTCATTAATTGAACGTTTAATCATAAATTGAACTGCTTCATTCATATTTTCATTTACAATCTTAATGTCTGGATATTTATTCTTAAATACTCGATAAATTTCATCAGCAAAAGCTTGTCCAATCAGAGGGACATCTTTGTAATCCATGATAATAATATTAAACTTATTTAACCCTGAAAGAACACGTCTAGCTTGAGAACGAGAAATATGAACACCTCCTATAGTATATAATTTAATTATAATCTCTGTTTTATCAAATCCATAATCACTATCTTCAGAATTATTAGTATATTTTCTAAATATATCGTTCAAATGTTTCTTGTCTTCAAGGTCAATACTAAAAGCAACTCTTGTCCCTTGTTTTTGACCTTGGACTTTTTTCAAAAAAATATCATCTATTTCATTATCTACTAATAATTGATAACCATAACTATCCAAAACAAATTTCTCAGCAATTTTAGAGGTAAAAAATATCCCTTCACCGGAATGAAGTTTAGGAGCAGTAGTGGTCTTACCTTTTAGTAAATCTTGAATAGCTTCTATTTCACTTTTTAATTTTCTCTTTTGCATAATATTACGAAATACACCTATTCCAAAATCATCAATAGTAAATGATAATTTTTTCTTTATAATATTAACTGAAACATTAATTTTCTTTGATCGAGAGTGCTCAATGGCATTATTTAGCATTTCTGAAAAAGAATAAGCAAAGATACTCTTTATATTCTCTGATAATTTACCATAAGGAACAAAATTATTCTCAATATCATTCAAAATTTTATGTTCTTCCAATTTATTATTACTTAAAATCTTAGAATATCTATTCGACAATATATTTGGATAAGATCTTAAATATTCATGTGTAATGTATTTAGCGTCTCTAGTCGAACCAATCTTTATTAATCTTCCCTCATCAACTAACTGTGACAATAAATCACTTACATGCTGACGGCTAAAATTTAAGTCATCCACAAAATCACGAGTTTTAACTACTCCTTTTTTATTTGCTATTTGTAATATTTTTTCTTTACTATTAATCATAATGGAATTTATATTAACTTTACTAATTGTAAACTAATTGTAAACTATAGCTTTAAAATTGTCAAGTAATTGTCAACCAAAAAAGCCTCTTTTCAGAGGCTTTCTGTATTTTATTTTTGATCTTAAATTTAATGTTTAAAACATCTATTCCCAGTTAAAACCATAGCAATCCCATGTTCATTACAAGCTTGAATTACTTCTTCATCTTTTATAGATCCACCAGGTTGAACGATTAACTTAATACCAACTTCAGCTAATTTATCAATTGAATCTCGGAAAGGGAAAAAAGCATCAGAAGCTAAAACACATCCTTCTAAATTATCTCCCGCCTTTTTAATTGCTAAATCAACAGCATCAATTCTAGAAACTTGACCAGCTCCTAAACCAACTGTAGTTTTTTCTTTAGTTAAAAGAATAGCATTGGATTTAACATGCTTGATAGTTTTCCAAGCAAAGAGCATCTCCTCTATCTCTTCTTCTGTTGGTTTTATTTCAGTTACTATTTTTAAATCATCTTTCTTGATTTCTAATCGATCAGTATCTTGAACTAAAACACCACCGACTACTTTTCTAGTTTCTGTTAAATCATTAGTTCTATTAATCTCTCCCACTTCTAATAATCTAAGATTTTTCTTTTTTGATAGAAATTCCAAAGCTTCTTCTGAGAATTTAGGAGCCATGACAATCTCTACAAATACCTTAGATATCTCTTCAGCTATTTCTTTACTACACTCTCGGTTTAAAGCAATAATACTCCCAAAAGCTGACATAGAATCAGCTGCATAAGCTTTTTGAAAGGCTTTGACTATATTCTCATTAGTTGAACAACCACAAGGGTTAGTATGTTTAATTACTGCGCAAGCTGGTTCTTTAAAATCTCTAATAATATTCAAAGCTGCATCAGCATCCATAATATTATTATATGACAATTGTTTACCTTGGAGAACTTTAGCTTGAGCAATGCAGGTTTCATTACAAAGAGCTTCTTTGTAGAAAGCTGCTTTTTGATGTGGATTTTCGCCATATCTTAAATCAGAAACTTTTTCATAACCTAAAGTTAATTTATTTGGAGATTCTTCTTTGTTTAAATAATTAGCAATTAAAGAATCATAATGAGCCGTATGAGAAAATACCTTTTGAGCTAGGTACTCTTTGGTTTCTAAACTTAATTCTTTTTTTTCTCTAAATTCATTTAAAACTTTTTCATAATCCTCTGGATCAACTACTACTCCCACATGTTGATAGTTCTTAGCAGCACTTCTAATCATAGTTGGACCACCAATATCTATATTCTCTATAGCTTCTTCTAATTTTACATTTTCTTTTTTAATTGTTTCTTCAAAAGGATAGAGATTTACAATTACTAAATCAATTAATTTAATATCATGCTCTTCTACTGACTTCATATGCTCTGCATTGTCTCGTAGAGCTAAAAGTCCGCCATGAATTTTTGGATGTAATGTTTTTACTCGGCCGTCCATCATTTCTGGAAAGCCAGTTACTTCATCAATTGGAGTTACTTTAACTCCAGCTTCTTCTAATTTCTCGTATGTTCCACCAGTAGATATTATTTCAATTTCTAAATCAACTAAACCTTGAGCTAGTTCAATAATACCCTCTTTATTTGATACGCTAATTAATGCTCTTTTCATAATTATATTTTATCTTGTTTAAATAATTCAATTCCCTCCAGAATAACTTCTTGTTCTGCTTTTTGAACTTTATTCTTTAAAGACTCTACAGTTTCATCTTCACTAATAGCTACTTCTTTTTGAAGAATAATTGGACCAGTATCAGCTCCTTCATCTACAAAGTGTAAAGTGCATCCAGTAGTTTTAACTCCACTCTTTAAAACTTCTTCATGAACGTTCTTGTCCATTCCTCCAGCAAAAGCTGGTAAAAGTGAAGGATGAATATTCATGATCTTGTTACGATAAGCATCTACAAACTCTGGTGATAGATATCGCATATATCCAATGAGTAGAATTAGATTAATTTCTTTAGCTTTTAGTATTTCTATTACTTCTTGATCATATTCTTCTCTAGTTTTATCTTTAGTGGAAACAAAAAGAACTGGATAACCAGCTTTTTCTGCGCGCTCTAAAATACCAGCCTTACTCTTATTAGAAATAACTATTTCAACTGGAATATTATTATCTATTAAAGCCTGGAGATCTGTTCCATTAGTTGAACCTAAAACTGCAATTTTTAATTCTTTATCCATTTCTTAAATTCTCCATCATTTTAATTCTCTTTTCAATTAACTCTTTAGTTCCAATATCTTTTCTAAAAAATACTGGACCTTTTACTTTCTCTATTTCAGTTTGAACAATCTTTTCAGCCTCTTCTAAGGTATCAGCTTTTGCTACTACCCCTAAAGTTCGAGAATCTTTAATGTAAAGTCCATCATCTTTCTGATCAAGAGAAGCATAATACAAACTAACTTTTGTTTGATCTATTTCAGAAATATCTATCAATTCATCTTTTACTGATTTTTCTGGATATCCTTCCGGCACGATGTATTTAATAACAGTAGCTTTGTTTTCAAATTCAACATTCATTTGATCTAATTCTCCTTTAGTAATCGCTTCACTAATATCTGTTAAATCTGTTTTTAAAATAGTTAAATAATTCATTACTTCTGGATCTCCAAAACGAGCATTGTATTCAATTAGTTTAACTCCATTCTGAGTAGCAATGAATCCACCATAAAGAATTCCTTTGTAACCAGCTAGAGCGACTAAAACTTGTTCGTTAATTTTCTTGGCTTCTTCGATGTCGCTATCTTTTAAAAATGGTAATAAATGATTAGCACAGGAATATGATCCCATACCGCCAGTATTTGGACCTTTGTCATCTTCATAAGCTCGTTTATGATCCTGAACTGCTGGCATATGTTTAGCATGTAATCCATCACAAAAACTCATTAGACTAAATTCTTGGCCGATCAATTTTTCTTCAATAACAAAGCTCTCTCCTTTAGTAATTAATTCTTGCATATATGGTAAGGACTCATTAAAGTCTTGAAAATGATCTCCCTGAACTTGAACTCCTTTACCGCCAGTTAAACCATCAGGTTTAATTACAAAAGCTGAGAGAGATTTAATAAATTCTTCTAAACCTTCTTCGGAATTAAATACCTTAAATTGAGGATAGGCCGGAATATTATTCTCAACTAACAAGTTTCTAGTAAAAGCTTTACTAGTTTCAATTTGAGCTAAATCTTTAAAAGGACCAACACAATCAATGTCTACAGCTACTAAAAGATCTACAATACCCTGAGCTAAAGGAGCTTCAGGACCAATCCAAGCTATATCAGGTTTTACATGACTCGCATATTCTAAAATTTCTTTATTATTCTTTAAATCCCCTACTCGCATATCTTCTGCTAATTCTAAAATTCCCGGATTATTAGTTGATGCAAAAACAAACAACTCAGTAGCTGAGTTATCTTTTAGTCTTTTGGCAATAATATGTTCTCGGGCTCCAGAACCTACAAGTAGTATTTTCATAATTTTATTTAAATATTTTCATTTGTTGTTCTTTTTGTTTCTTCCGAACTACCAGTCTCTCTTCTTCTAGTTCTAACAACTCTTCTGCTGAAATATTAGTTGGATACTTTCCAGAGAAACAAGCTGTACAATATTCTCTAACTTCCGGATTACCCTCATGAACACAATCAACTAAATCATCAAGTTCTTGATATATTAAAAAGTCAGCTCCAATCTCTTTTCTAATTTCTTCCATACTCTCTTTATTATGAGCAATTAATTCTTGTCGAGTTGGCATATCAATTCCATAGACACAAGGAAATTTAATTGGTGGAGCAGCTACAGCAAAATATACTTTTTTAGCTCCACATTCTTTCAGAAGTCTCACTATTTCTTTAGAAGTATTTCCTCGAACAATACTATCATCTAATAATAAAACATTCTTGTCTTTAATTTCTAATTCTACGGGAGATAGTTTGTAACGAACTGACTTTTTTCTTTTTTCTTGACTCTCCATAATAAATGTTCGACCAATAAAATGATTTTTCATTAATCCTTCTCGGTATTTAACTCCTAAGTCATAGGCTAAAGTTAAAGCTGTGGTAGTAGAAGTACTAGGAACTGGGACTACTACATCTATTTTTAATTCATCCATCAAAGGTTTAATCTTTTCTGATAATTTATTACCCATTCGTAAACGAGATTTGTAAACACTAACATTATCAATCAATGCATCTGGTCGAGCGAAATAAACATGTTCAAAAATACAAGGACAATGAGTTTTTTTAGTAATTAACTTCCGATGTAATTTACTCTCTTGATCAAGAAAAATACATTCACCAGCTTGGACATCTCCCTGATATTCAAATCCTAATGTAGTAAACATTACATTCTCTGAAGCAAATATATATTCTTCTCCTCGTTTACCAATTACCAGAGGTTTAATTCCTAAAGGATCTCGAAAAGCTACCATTCCTTTACCAGCAATGATTACTACTACTGAATAGCTCCCTTGAACTCTTTGGTGAACTTCTGCTACTGCTTTAAAAACTTGCTCTTTAAAATCTCCCTCTTTTTGTTTCGCTAAAGCACTAGCAAAAACATTCAAAATTATTTCTACATCACAACCAGAATTAGTTTGTCGTAAATCTTTTTCAGCTAATTCTTTCTTAAGTTTTTCAAAATTAGTTACATTACCATTATGAGCTATAGCTATTCCATAGGGAGAACTAGCTAAAAATGGTTGAGCATCATTTGCAGTCCCATCACCAACTGTTGAATAACGGACATGTCCAATTCCCATATTACCTCTTAAACGAGAAAGAACTTCTTCATTAAAAACATTACGAACTAATCCTAATTTCTTATGTAAATGAAAACCATCATTGAGAGTTATAATCCCAGCTGAATCTTGTCCTCGATGCTGTAAAGCAATTAAAGAATCATAAAGCTCTAAACTTACTCTGGTTTCTTGATTACCAAATATTCCGACCACTCCACACATAATATTATTTAATATATTTAATTAATTTAGATGAAATACCATTATAATTAAATGGTGTTAATTTTTTCAATTGTTCTTTTTCTTCTTGAGGTATCTTCAAGTCATCAATAAACTCAGTTAGGATTTCTTGATTTAATTTTTTACCTCTAGTTAATTCCTTTAATTTTTCATAGGCTCCAGAATATCCTAATTTTCTTAATACAGTTTGAATTGGTTCAGCTAAAACTTCCCAATTATTATCTAATTCCTCTTTGATCTTTATACTATTAGCTTCTACTCGAGCTAGACCTTTGACTAAATTCTGTAGAGCTAAAAAACTATATCCTAAAGCTAAACCTTGGTTTCTTAATACTGTAGAATCAGAAAGATCTCTTTGCATTCGAGAAATTGGTAATTTATTAGCCATAAAATCAAAGATAGCATTACTCATTCCGAGATTACCTTCCGCATTTTCAAATCTAATTGGATTTACTTTATGAGGCATAGTTGAGGAACCAACTTCACCCTTAACCACCTTTTGTTTAAAAATCCCTCGGGAGATATATAGCCACATATCTCGAGAAAAATCTTTAAGAATATTATTTATTCTAATAACTTGCTGATGATTCTCAGCTAAACTATCATGTGATTCAATTTGGATAGTTAAAGGATTTAATTCTAAGCCGAGAGACTTCACAAATTTTTCACTAAATTTAAACCAATCAATCTTTGGATAAGCGACATAATGAGCAGCCCAATTAGAAGTAGCTCCTGCTAATTTTCCTAGCAAAGGAGAAAACTTTAATTGTCTATTTAAACGATAAACAAAAACAGCCATTTCTTTTCCAAGTGTTGTTGGAGTAGCTGGCTGTCCGTGGGTCATGCTTAAAATTGTCTGAGCTTTATGCTTCTGAGCTAGCTTTTTCAATTCTTTAATAGTCTTATTTAATTCTGGAAGATAGGCTTTTTCTAAAGCGTCTTTAAACATTAAAGAATAAGCTAAATTATTTATATCCTCAGAAGTTAAAGCAAAATGTACTAGCTCTAAAATATCATCACTAAATTTTAATTTCTTTAACTCCTCTTTTAAATAATACTCTACTGCTTTAACATCGTGATTAGTAATGCTCTCAATTTTTTTAACTTTAGCTGAATCAATTTTAATATTTTCAATTTTCTTTAATTCAGTAGCATTAGCTTTCTTTAATAATTTTAATAAAGCTATTAAATATTTCTTTTCTACCTCGGCCCGATAATTAATTAAAGCGCTTTCTGAAAAATACTCCTGAAGAATCTTCAGGTCTTTTTGATAACGTCCATCTAAAGGACAAATACTATTTAATGAATCCATATTTTTATAAGTTTAAGATTCTACTTACTGCTAAAGCTGCATTTCCTGGGTCAATTACAGTCATTACAGGCACTTTTGAGGGCATTTGGAGAGTAGAATGGATATTTACCATATAATCCATTTTATCCTTCAAAGGAGGGCAAGCAATGACAGGGTGTTTAGCATTAGCAGCTGTGAAACCTGACAAAGCATTACTTCTTCCGGCAACTGTAATATAACATAATTTATCATCGGACTCATTATTTTTCTCAATAATCTCTAATACTTCTTTAGGATTTTTATGAGCAGAAGCTACATGCTCCTCAAACTCAATTTTTAATTCACTTAATTTTGTTGTAATTTTTTGGACAAAATCTTTATCAGATTCTGATCCCATGATTATTATTGCTTTCATATATTTTTATTATTTATATATTCTAAAAATACTTTTTTAAAACTTGAACCAAAATTCCAGACTTTTTCTTCCAATTTATCCTTTATATCATTTACACTCATTTTGATAATTTCAGCTATTTCTTCTTTATTAAAATCTAAATCTCCTTCATAATGACCTTCATATAAAACAATATTCTCTTTGTCTTGATCATAAGGACCGATTGTTCTTAAAACTTCTATTAGATTTGTTTTAATGCCCAGCTCTTCTAATAATTCTCTTTCAGCAGCTTTTAAATAATTCTCTCCTTTCACTACATGACCACAAGCGGAAGCTGTTATTTTATTGGGTCTTATCTTTTTTTTACTACTTCTTTTTTGTAGAATTAAATTATCATTATTATCAAATATAAATACAAAAACACTTCTATGTCTTAATCCTCTTTGATGACATTCATCCTTACTAGCTTCTCCTATAACCTCATCTTTTATATTAATAACATCTAGAATTTCCATACTATATATTTTTTAAATTATTTTTAATTCTTTCTTCAACATCGCCTTCCGGAAATTTAAACTCTTCTCCGGTAATCATTTCATATAGTTGAATATATCTCTTTGAAAGTTCAATTACTAACTCATCTGGAGCTGGTGGTAATTTCTCATCCTGATAAGGATCACAATTTTCTTTAAACCATAATCTTAAAAATTCCTTATCAATATTATCTGGTTCTTTTCCTTCATCAATATTTTCTTGATAATTATTAGCTAACCAATAACGAGAAGAATCAGGAGTATGGATCTCATCAATAATCATGATATTTCCTTCCTCATCTCTACCAAATTCATATTTGGTATCTACTAAAATTAAACCATGTTCTTTAGCAATCTTTTGTCCTCTGGTAAAAACTTCCAAAGCTTTCTGAGAAATGTACTTCCATTCTTCTCTGGTGGCAAAATTTTCATTGATAATATCGTCTGGAGTGATATTTCGATCATGTTCTTCAAATTTAGTACTCGGAGTAATAATATTCTTCTCAAATTTTTGATTCTTCCACATATCGTCTGGCAATTTATTACCACATAAATTTCGGACTCCTTTTTCATAATTAGTCCAAGCAGAAGTTGAAGTAGAACCAGTTAAATAACCACGCACAATTACTTCAAAAGGGAATACTTGGCATTTTTTTTGAATAACTACATTTGGATCAGGAGTAGAGATAACTGAATTTGGAATAATATCTTCGACTTGTTTAAACCACCAAGCTGATGTTTGATTTAAAACTTGTCCCTTAAATGGAATAGCAGCTAACACTCTATCAAAAGCACTCTGTCGATCAGTAGTAACTAAAATAATTTGTTTATCTTTAAAAAAAGTGTCTCTAACTTTACCAATTTTCTTTTCTCCTAGCTCGGGAATATTAATTTCAGTTAAAGTATTTTTTAAATTGTTTTTTATTATCTCTTCTTTGTTCATATATTTGAATTTATAGTTAAAATAATCTTGTGAAAAAGGATTATAAAATATATTGGTAGCTAAAATTTTCTCTAGATCCTCTTCCTTGCATTTGATTTGCCACAAAATTCCTTTCTGAACATCTTCAATACTATCAAACCCTAATTTATTTTTTAGAGTAGCTAATTTTCCTTTGCCTTCAGCATCACCCTTATACATTACTAAAAGATTAAAATATCCATCTTCTAATTTCTCTATTACATTCTCTTTATTAGTATTTAATAACTCCCCTGATTTAACTAAAGCATCTAGATCTAGATTATCTGCTTCAACATTCCAATATACTTTCTTTTTAATTTCTACGCCTTCAAATCCGGATTGTTTCAAAGCATTTTCTACAGTTACAGCTTCATTATCAGTAATTATCATATCCACTAATAGTTCTGTAGAATTCTCCGGCTTAGAATATGCTTCTGGTTTTTTGATTTCCTGAGAATATTCTAATTTATAATCTGCTTCTGAAAGTTTAGAATTATCTTCAATGTATTTTTTCATTGAATCAAAAATAAATTGTCCCTCTGCTACTCTCTCAGGATGAGGCATTAAAGCTAAAACATTTCCTCTTTTATTACAAATTCCCGCAATATTATCAGTAGTACCATTAGGATTTACTGGATATTCATTTTTAACTTCTCCTTGAGCATCACAATATCTAAAAACTATTTGATTATGTTCCTGTAATTCTTTTAATAATTCTTCTTCTAAAACAAATCTTCCTTCTCCATGAGCAATTGGTAATCTAAAGTGATGATTTTTATCTGTTTCTAAATTAAAAGCAGAACGATTCTCGGTTTGGTTTTTAATGTAAATTTGCTCGTTATAATATCCAGTATCAATGACTTTGCCATCTTGAGCTCTAGTATTTAAAGCTAGAGCTCCACCCAAAGCATTGTTTTCTAAACCAGGCACTAAACCAGTTTCCATTAAGATCTGACAACCATTACAAATTCCAATAATTGGTTTTCCTTTTTCAGCCTCTTCTTTAATCTTTTTCATGATTGGATCTAAAGAAGCAATTATTCCAGCTCGGGATCGATCTTCGTAAGAAAATCCTCCCGCCACGACATAGCCATCATAATTATCTAATTCTTCTGCATTTTGATTCCATCTAAAAAATTCTCCTTGCATTCCAGAGTTATTTACAGCTCTTTGAGCTTCATATTCACAATTAGTTCCTGGAAATTGTAATACTGCTATTTTATACATAATTTTTAAATTAATTTAACTTGCTTATCCCCTTCAACTACTTCCCCTATTTTATATATTGGTAATTCATCTTCAGAAATTAAAACTAAACCAATTCCCATATTGAATGTTCGATACATATCCATTTCTGGGACATCTCCTTTTTCTTGAATAGTTTTAAAGATTGGTAAAATTGGCCACTCTCCTTTTTTAATTTCTACCCCCACACCTTCTGGTAAAATTCGTGGGATATTATCCAAAAATCCACCACCAGTTATGTGAGCAATTCCTTTAATATCGTATTTTTTAATTAACTCTTTAACCTCTTTTAAATAATTCTGATGAGGTTGTAATAATTGATCTACAATTTCCATATTAGAATCAGCAATTTCTGTTTCTAAAACTTTTCGAGCTAAAGAATAGCCATTGGTATGTAAACCGATAGAAGCTAAACCATATACTTTGTCACCAGCTTTAATATCCTCACCAGTTATTTCTTCATCTTTTTTCATTACTCCCATAATTGCTCCTGCTAAATCATATTCCCCTTCAGCATAAACTCCAGGCATTTCAGCAGTTTCTCCACCAACTAAAGAAATATCATTTTCCTGACATTCATTAACAATACCTGTAACTATTTTCTCAATTACTGCTGGATCAATTTTTGCCCCAGCAATATAGTCCATAAAAGTTTTTGGAGTAGCACCTTGGCACATAATATCTAAACAAGAATGACTAACTATATCTCGCCCCATTGTTTCCCAACGATCAAATTGAGAAGCTAATTTCATTTTAGTTCCGACACCATCAATACTTTGTACAAAAATCATTCCTTCATATTCAAACATTCCCCCAAAGCCACCAACCTTAGGAATCATTTTCTTAATTCTTTTTACCACTTCTGCGCCAGCATCAATATCTACGCCAGCATCTTTATATGTTGTTGTCATAATTTTGATCTTAAAGAATTTGACCAGGCATCGTGCATCTGATCAACTTTCAAATTAATAATTTCTTCTTTATCTACAATCTTTAATTCTTTGCTCTCATTTGTTTTTCCTAGGTTATAAAGTTCTACTCCTCTGTTTTTAAATACTTCTTTGAGTTTTTCATCGTTTTCTGAACTAACTTCAATTACAAAACCACCAGTTTCGGAAAATAGTTTTTGGACAGTGTTTAAATCAAGTTCAGATACTTTATCTAAATTAACTTCTAAACCAAGTTTGTTTTTACTAGTAATAATCATCTCTGCTAGAGTAACAGCTAAACCACCTTCGGAAATATCATGAGCTGATAATACTAAACCTTGCTCGATAGAATCAGTTAAAGCATAAATTTCTTTTTCTACCTCTTTGAAATCTGACTGAGGAACATTAGCTCCTAATTCATCGTGGAGGTTATAAAATTCAGAAGCTCCTAATTCATTTTTCCGAGGACCAATTAAATATAAATTGCTATCTGATTTTTTAATATCCATAGTAATCGCTTGATGATAATCCTCTAGCTTTCCTAAACAAATAATAACTGCTGATGGATTAATAGATTGATTCTTAGACTGATTATAGAAACTCACATTTCCAGATACAAAAGGAGTTGGTGAATCAGGATAGGTTTTTAAATGAATATTCTTGGCTGCATCTGCTACACCTTTAATTCCTTCCGCAAATTGCCACATTTGTTCTGGTTTTTCTGGATTACCATAATTTAAACAATCAGTTAATCCCCAAGGAATAGCTCCCACAGCAGCTACATTCCTCATTGCTTCTGTAACAGCATTAGCTCCCTGCCAATAAGGAGATATTTCTCCATAACGAGAATTTCCGTCCATAGAAAAAGCAATTCCCGTATTTAAATTTTCATCAATTAAAGGTTTCATTACTCCCGCATCAGCTTCACCTGACTCAATATGAGTTATGCCTTGAATTTGTTTGTCATATTTTTCATAAACTGACTTTCGACTAGCAATATTTTCTGATTTCAATAATTTCATCAACTCTTCATTATAATCTTCTACTTTAATGCCTGGTTCACTTAAATCATATTTAATTTCTTGCACTGGTCGATCATATTTTAATCCTTCAGTAACATCATTAGCTTTAGCATCTAAAATTATTTCTCCTTTATACTTAACTTGATAATTTCCTTTTTGAATTTTACCAATTACTGAAGCTCTTACTCCTCGAGAAACTTCTGGTAAAGCCCATTTCTCATTATAATGTTTTAAAATTAACTCCGTGACTTCATCATCAGCTACCCACATAAATCTTTCCTGAGTTTCTGCAGAAAGAATTACATAAGGTTCTAAATTATCCATACCAACATGAACTTTATCTAAGTCAATAAGTGCTCCGTAACCAGCATGGTCAGCCATTTCAACTGTAGAACATAATATTCCACCAGCTCCTAGATCTTTAAAACCAATTTTATCTAATAAATTCTTTTCTTTTAAAATTTTAAATAAGTCGTAAGTAGATTCAAAAATATGTCTCTTTAAAAAAGCGTTTGGTTCTTGAACTGCACCTTTATTCGATTCTTTGTCTTTCTCATCTAATTCAAAACTAGCAAAACTAGCTCCACCAAAACCACTATTATCTGTTGGCTTACCTAGAAGAATATAATTAAGTCCTTCGGCATCTTTCGGAGCAAAAGAATGAATAATTTCATCTTCTTTAATTAAACCCATAGCCCCCACATTAACTAAACAATTATCATTGTAAGATTTATTGTAATATAGATCACCACCAATATTTGCTACTCCAATTGGATTTCCATAACCACAAATTCCTGAAACTACTCCAGATTGAATCCATTGAGTATGATTTCTTTCAATATCTCCAAATCTAAGACCGTCTAACACAGCAATTACTTTAGCTCCCATACAAAGCACATCTCGTACAATACCACCGATACCTGTTGCTGCTCCCTCATAAGGAACAACTTGAGAAGGATGATTATGTGATTCATGAGCCATTACCACTCCCCAACCTTCAGCGATTCGAATAATTCCGGCATCTTCTTTGGGACCTAAAATTACATTAGGAGCATCAGTAGGTAATTGCTTTAAATAATCACGACTACTCTTATATGAACAATGTTCACTGCCCTCAATTCCAAAAGCAACCAGCTCGGTTAGAGTTGGTTCCCTTTTTAAAATTTCATCTCGCAGTTTTATAGCTTCATCTAAAGTTAAAGCAATTTTATATTTATTTAAATTTTCTTGAGTAACTTTCATTGTTTTATTTTTTATTATAATTTTTTTTCATTAATTCTTCTCTTTCTTTAGTTAATCTTTCATTTTTTTCTTCATCTTCAGCTACTCGTTCATTTATCCAATCATCGAGAGAAAGATTTGTTATTTCTATCATTTTTTTAATCCATGGATGGCTTTTATAATATTCTAAATGTTTCCTTCGAAGATCTATTCGAAGATCTAATTTATTCTTCTCTTCTCCAGATACCTCTTCCATTGGTCCTGGTTTCTCATGACCTAAAAAAATCTTTTCTGACATATATTTGTTATTAATTATTACTTTTCAACTTTTAACTTTAAACTTTCAACTCGATTGTCATCTTTCTTTCTGGTCCAAAGGAAATTAATTCAATTAGAACATTTAAAGTTGATTCTATTTTATCTAAATACTTTTTCATATTTTCTGGTAAAGCATCATAACCCTCTTCAACAATTTTTTCTAAATCTTCTCGAGAAAGGTCATCCCAACCATCCATGTATTCATAAACTGGTTCACATTTATTAAATACACTTAAATCAGCTGGTACTTCTTCTAAATATGTATCTTGATATTTATATTTTACACAAATTGGAATCTTTTTAATACCTCCTAAAATATCTAATTTAGTAACTGCTAAAGAAGTCATTCCACAAACTCGTACTGAATATTTTAATTGGACTAAATCTAACCAACCACATCTTCTTGGTCGACCAGTAGTAGTTCCATATTCATCACCTCTTTCTCGTAAATCATCACCCTTTTCAGTAGTATCTTCGCTTGGAACTGGTCCATTTCCTACTCGTGTTAAATATGCTTTTACTATTCCTATCACTCTTTCTATTTTATTCGGACCAACTCCTGCTCCTGTACAAGCTCCACCGGAAATAGTATTAGAAGAAGTTCCATGAGGATATACCCCATGATCTATTCCTAAAGAAACTCCCTGAGCTCCTTCAAAGAGAACTTTCTTTCCATTTTCTAAAGCATTATTAAGTTCTAAAGAAGCGTCGCCAACAAATTCTTTCAATTTTTCAGCATATTCTGTATATTCTTTAAAAATTTCTTCTTTATTCAATTTCTCTGGATCAACATTATATACTTTAGTTAAAATATTATAATTATATTCAAAAGCTTGAGCAAATTTTTCTTTAAACATTTCTGGATTCATTAAATCTGCTACTCGAATTCCAATCCGATTAATTTTATCAGAATAACAAGGACCAATTCCTCGTTTAGTTGATCCAGAAGCTAATTCTTTTTTAGCATCATCAACTATTCCATCCATCAGGACATGATAAGGAAAAATAATATGAGCTCGGTCACTTAAAATTAAGTTAACTTCTTTACCTCTTTCTTTCAATTCTGCTAATTCTGATAAAAGTATCTTTGGGTCAACCACTAAACCATTACCAATAACAATCTTCTTTCCTTTATACAGTACTCCAGAAGGTAATAAATGTAATTTAAAAACTTCTCCATCAGCTTTAATAGTATGCCCAGCATTATTTCCACCTTGAAATCTAACAATATAATCTACTTGTCGAGCAAAATAGTCTGTAATTTTACCTTTACCTTCATCACCCCATTGAGCTCCGATAATCACAATTGTCTGCCAATCTTTTTTTTCTTTATTCATATCTTTAAACTATTATCTCTTAGCACATTTAACTGTATTCTCAACTAATTTAGCTACGGTCAAAGGTCCTACTCCGCCTGGAGTTGGAGTAACTAAACTAGCTTTCTTAGAAACTTGATTGAAATTTACATCTCCATACATTTTTCCATCTACAAAACAAACTCCAGCATCAATCACTACTGCACCTTTTTTAATCATATCTCCAGTAATTAAATTATGTTTTCCTACTCCGGAGATTATAATATCAGCTTTTCTAGTAAGTTCTTCTGGATTTTTAGTAGAAGAATTACAAGTTGATACACTGGCCTGAGCATGGAATAATAGATTAGCTAAAGGTCGTCCAATTAGAGTTCCAGTTCCCATTAAAACTACATTCTTACCTTTTAATTCAATATCGTGATTCTTTAAAATCTCTAAAATTGCTCCAGGAGTTGGTGGTTCAATACAATAGTCACCGGTTATTAATTTACCTAGATTAGCACTAGTTAAACAATCTACATCTATTTCTGGCTTGATATGTTTAATAACTCGGCTAGCATCAATATGTTTCGGTAAAGGTAGTTGAACAATCAAACCTGTTAAATTTTCATTCCTCTGAGTATCTTCAATAGCTTTTATCAATTCTTCTTCAGTAATACTTTCTTCATACTTTTTTAACAAAAATTCAACTCCAATTCGTTCACAAGCTTTACCTTTTTTTCCAACATAAGTATGAGAAGGTTGATCATTTCCAATTAAAAAAACCCCTAATTTGGGGTTAATACCTTGCTGCTTTAAAACACTAACTTCACCTTGAAGTCTGGTAAATATCTTTTCTGCAATTTTTTTACCATCTACTATCATTGCTCTAAAATTATTATTCAGATATGTTCACAAGTTGTAAAACGTGTAAATTATAACACAGTGATTAGAATTTACAAATTTTAATCTAACATTTACCGTTCATTCTAAGTTTTCAATAATAAATGATTGAAATTCAGTCCTAATCTCTATTGGAACTTTTTTATTTAAAATATATGATACAATATATATATGAAATACACACTTTTAATATTTACAATCTTACTAATTCCTCTTTTTACTTCTGCTGAAGAAGGTTTTAAAGGACAATTAGTTTCTCCGGAAGATTCTTCCGCTGTTTACTATATCTCTGCTGATCGACAAAGCTATTCTTTTTCTCATGAAAAAATATATTTTTCTTGGTTTGATAATTTTGATCATGTTCAAAATATAGAATCTTCTGAATTAGAGAAATATGAATATCAAGGAGACATTAAATACCGACCACAAAATTATGAAAATTTAGAATATATTTTAATTGACGGTGCTTTAGTTAAAGAAAAAGATAGTCTCGGAATCTTCTATATCGAAAACGGACAAAAAAGAGTTTTTACTAATATGGTTGTCTTAGAAGCTAATGGTCTGACAGCTGATCAAGCTCTAACTACTGACATTTCTAATTACCCTTGGGGTCCAACTATTAGTAATGTTGAAGAAAATATCCTAGCTAATTCTAAATTTCTAGAACCTTTTACTAAGAATAATGATTATGATGCTGATGGTTTAAATGATTATGATGAAAAATACTTCTATCATACAGAGGTAAATAATGCTGATACTGACCAGGATGGTGTGAATGATGGAGAAGAAATAAACAACCAACAATCTCCTCTTTCAAACAAAAGTTTAATGGAGGTTGATACTGATCAAGATTATTTAAGTGATTTTTTTGAATTAAAAATTGGTACAGATCTGATGAATACTGATTCTGATGGAGATCTTTACTTAGATGGAACTGAAGTAGCTGCTAGTTACAATCCTTTAAATTCAGATCCAGAGAACAAAGTAGAGAAGTTAATTAAAGTAAATATAGCGAATCAAAGATTAGAATATTATTTTGATAATAAATTAATTGATAGTTTCTTAATTTCTAGTGGTGTTAAAGGAATGGATACTCCTCTGGGTGAGTTTAGTATTTTAGGAAAAGAAGACCCAAAAAGGTATGGTGGTCCTGGATATGATTTTGATTATCCAGACACTAGATGGAATCTTCATTTTTACACTGGTCAATATCGTTACTATATCCATGGTGCTTACTGGCATAATAATTTTGGAAACAAAATGAGCCATGGTTGTGTTAATGTTCATTATGATAATATGGAATCACTCTATTGGTTTACAGATATTGGTACTAAAGTAGTGATTGAATAAATACATGAAAATAATAAGAAGTAAAAGAAAAACTCTAGCATTAGAAATATCTTCTGATGCTTCTTTAATTATCAGAGCACCAAGATTAATGCCTCTTTTCTTAATTAAAAACTTTATCAAACAAAAACAAAACTGGATCACTAAGAAACAAGAGTTGATTAAGATTAGAAATCAAAAAAAATCTCAAATTCCAACTTTCAAAATTACCAAAGAACAAGCTTTAGAAAAAATTACTAAACGGGTTAAATATTACTCCTCTCTTTCTGGATTTAAATATCAGAATATTAGAATTACTTCTGCTCAAAAACGTTGGGGCTCTTGTAGTGCTAGAAATAATTTAAATTTTCCTCAGAGACTAGCTCTAGCTCCAAACCAAGTAATTGATTATGTAGTAATTCATGAACTCTGTCATATTAAAGAAAAGAATCATTCTTCTAATTTCTGGAATGAAGTGGCTAAGATAATGCCAGATTACAAAATACATCGAAAATGGCTGAAAGAAAATGGATATTTGCTAAAATAACAACTACAGATTATAATTATCATATCTTTTAAATTTTAAACTAATAACTTTATGAAAATAAAAGAATCTTTAACATTTGATGATGTTCTATTAATACCTCAAAAATCTTTTAATCCACCAGAAAAAGTAAATACTAAAATTGAACTTACCAAAAGAATTAAACTGGAAATTCCTTTAATTTCAGCAGCTATGGACACAGTTACTGAATCTAAAATGGCTATTGCTATGGCCAAATTAGGCGGATTAGGGATTATTCATAAGAATATGACTATTGAGCAACAAGTAGCTGAAGTTAAAAAAGTTAAAAAATTAAACTTACTCTGTGGAGCTTCTACTTCCGTGGGAGAAAAAGCTATAACTAGGGCTAAGTCCTTAGCTAAAGCTGGTGTTGATTTAATTGTAATTGATGTAGCTCATGGTCATTACTATAAAGTAGCTGAAACAATTAAAATATTAAAGAAAGAAATTGGTAAAAAAGTAGTTTTAGTAGGTGGTAATGTCGCTACTGCCCAAGCAACTTTAGATTTAATTAAAGCTGGTGCTGATGTGGTTAAAGTAGGAGTTGGTCCTGGATCAATTTGTACAACTAGAATTATAGCTGGTATTGGTGTTCCTCAGTTAACTGCTGTGATGGATGCTGTTCAAGCTGCCGCTAAAACTAAAACTCCAATTATTGCTGATGGTGGAATTAGATACTCTGGAGATGTTGTTAAGGCTTTGGCAGTTGGTGCTTCAGCAGTAATGATGGGTGGACTTTTTGCTGGTACAGATGAGTCTCCTGGAAAAATTGTCACTATAGATAAACAAAAAATGAAGATCTATCGAGGTATGGGATCCATTGATGCTATGAAAATGGGTTCTAAAGATAGATATTTACAATCTGATAAAAAATCTGATAATGAAATGATTGCTGAAGGAGTAGTTTCTTATGTTAATTACAAAGGTGCAGTAAATAAAATAATCTACCAACTAATTGGTGGATTAAAACAAGGACTAGGTTATTGTGGTGCTAAAGATATCAAAGAATTATACAAAAAAGCTGAATTTATTAAAATCTCTAATGCTGGATTACAAGAAAGTCATCCTCACAACCTACAATCAATTAAAAAAGCCCCCAACTATCGTGGAGACTTTTTATAAACTAATGCTTTAAAAGAAAAACAGCTCATTAAACGATGAACTGTTTGTTTCATACTTAAATCTTACTCTGGAAGAATAGCATTAATTATGTTAAATAACTCCGGATATTTTTCAAATTCTTCCAACATATCTTGAACCATTTTAACGGCAATAGGTTTCTTAACATCACTACTATGATGTTTGCCAATTTTTTTAATAACCTTAGCAATATTTTTTAAACAATCATTAATACTAGTTTCATAAAAAATAGCTGAAGAGTTTTTATATCAAATTATCTTGTCCTTCTTGCTGGAGCTCTTCCTGGAGTGACTCTCCGACTTGATATTGGTCTACTTACCGGAGTTCTTCTAGTTTGTGTTCTTCTGACCGGAGTTCTTCTTGGTTCTCTAGCTTTAATTAAGAATTTCTTCATATTAGAAGAAAGATCAATAAAATCATCTACTTTTTCTATCAATTTAGAAGAACTAGTTTTTCCAAAAGCAATTACTTCTACTAATACTCCATGATATTGTAAATATTCAACTAATGGTATGAAATCTCCGTCACCAGTTACTAAAATAACTACATCTAATTGCTTAGACATTTTAATAGCATCTACTGAAATACCAACATCCCAATCTGCCTTTTTATGGCCACCAGCAAATATTTGTAATTCTTTAGATTCAGTTCTAAAACCTTGTTCTTGGAGAGCTTTAAAAAACTTTTCCTCATCTGGCAAACCAGCTTCCACAACATAAGCATTAGCTCTAATTAATTTCCGACCTGCTACTGCCTCTTCCAAAACTTTTCCAAAATTTACATAGGAATTGTAAAGATTCTTAGCAGAATAATACATATTCTGAACATCTACGAAAACTCCAACTCTTTGATCTTTGTGTTTATGCATAATTTTATTTTATTTTATTTTTTAAATATTTTACTGCTAAAAATGTACTAATAGGCATAGCTAAAACAATTCCAATCGCACCAATAAAGCTTCTAAAGATTTCAGTAGCAATTAAATGGTTATTTAGGATATCACTAAAATTCATACCTCCTACTGAGAATAGTAGCAAAATAGTGATAGAAGAACCAGCATAAGCTAAGAATAAAGTATTAGTCATAGAACTAATATGGGAAACTCCAACTCGATATGCTTTCCGAAGAATATCTTGATGATCTAAATTAAGACTGGCTTTTTTAATTTCCCAAACCGTTGAAATCTGACTAATCACCATATCATCTAAAACTCCCAAGGTACCAATAATTACACTAGCTAGTAAAATTCCTTTAAAATTTATTTCCTGACCTAGAAGAGTTATTAAATAAGTACTATCTTCAGACATTCCACTTAAACTCATTAAATCTGAAAATATTATTGCTAATACTCCGGTAATAGATAAGCTAATAAAAATACTTAAAACTGCTAAATGACTTTTCTTATTTATTCCTTCAGTAATATAGATAATAAATAACAATATTAAAAATCCACCACCAATACTTATCAATATTGGATTATAACCATTCAAAATTCCCGGTAAGATGAACTTGATAATGATTAGAAAAGTAAGCAATAAACTAATTAAAGCCCTCAAACCTTTCCACTTAGCAATTAATAATATTAATAAACAAAAAATAACTATTAAAAGATAAATAGCACCGTTTCTTACAGAATCAATGATGTAAAAAACATTCTCGCCCAATAAACTTTTATCAACTGAAATTATTACCTTATCTCCTGTTTTATATTCTTGAGTCAAATCAACTTGAAAATCATCTATTCCTTGAAATTCAAATTCTTGTTTTTTAAAACTTCCTGATAATCCCCTTAGTTTTAGATTCTGTTGTTTTTGACCATTAAATTCTATCTCTTCTAAAATCTCAATCACTTGAGCTCTAAAAACCTCAGAATTATTCTGATAATTATCATCTTCCAAGATAAGATCTTCTGAATTAGGAGTTACATTTTGATAAAGATTTATTTCTTGTGCTAAAACTAAATTAGGAAGCATTAAAATGATTCCTAATAATATAAATAATATTTTTTTATTCCAATTCATAGATCTTTAAAAAGATAATAATTCTGGTTTAAATAACATTAATAAACCTAGGGCTAAAAGTATAATTCCACTAATTAATTTAACTGCCTTCAAATATTTATCCGAGACTTTAGTAATTCTCATAGTAACTACAGCAATAGTAAAGATTATAAAATCATCAATCATATAGAATATTACATATACTAGGAGATAAGAATAATACTGCCAAGTTGGTAAATTATAAGAAGTTAAAACCTTAGTATAGGCTAAAGGAAATCCTAAAGAACAAACCAACTCCACCATATTAATTCCAGCTGCTACTACTGAAACTCCTACCAGAGTTGCCCATAAAGACATTTCTGCAGTAGATAAATTAGACATCTTTACAAATAACTTTTTTTGCATCTTAGTAAAAATACTAGTCTTATTAGGATCTACTTCACAAACTTTACATACTACTCCCATATAATAATCTCTTAACAAAAAGAGGGCAAAAAAGATAATAATAACCGACACTATTAAGGAAATTATCTTCAAATATCCTAAAAACATAAAGATATTTAACCAAGTAGAAATGAATATGAAATAGACAATACCAGATACTAAAATAAATGTTCCCCCAATTAAAAATACTCTTTTCCTAAGCTTAGTAGCAACTAATACTGCTAATAAAAAGCCTAGAGCTACCATAGCACAAGCATTAAAACCATCTAAACCACCAACAACTATACTTAATAATAATGGTGAGTAATTAGTGATATCTACTTGACCAATAAAAGGTATTTTAAAATCATTTTTTAAATCTCGCTCTCCTATTCCTGAATCCTCTATTTCGGAAATACAATCTAAACAAACTTCTTCTGAGTCTGTTTTTACATTCTCTAAACAATTAACAATACAATTTTCTATTTTAATTCCAGTAGTTTCCTTATTAAAACCTAAGAAGTACTCTTCATCTGTAAATGTAATTGGAGTTGCTCCCCAATATTTATTGGGAACATTGTACCTAAGGTAATATTCTTTCAATAATTTATTTTCCTTTAAAACATCAAACCTATTAATCACTAAATTTGGATACTTCTCTTCCATTTCATCTAAGAATAGCTTCTCTTGAGCACAAAAATGACAACCAACTTTATAGAAATAATTAATTTCTACTTTTTCTTCTTGATTATTAGTAAAGCCTTCAATACTCAAACGACTATTTTGAAATTCTTTATCTTTTTTATTTTGAATTAAATAAAAAGTACTGAATACCATCATAGCTACAATAACTAGAGCTATAAATATTTTAATTCCTGTCTGATAACTAACAATGTATTTTTTTTCTTTCATATTATTCTAAACTAGAATCTTCTTCCAAAGAATCATTATTATTTAAATCTTCTTCATCAGAAAAAGTATCATCACTAGAATCATCACCCATATCATCTATTTCTAAAAGAGTAGTAACTTGAAAACTCTCTTTGATACTATCAATTTCACTTTCTAAAGATTCTACCAAATCAATATCTGCTTTTTTGGGAACGATATATCCAAAAACATACTTCTCATTCTCACCAATCTTACTTGCCTGATAATATGACAAATCTTTAACAATATCCCATTTATCTTTTTCAATAAAACCAAGATTAAATATTAATTTATCTTCTTCAAAATAGAAATCTATAGAATCTGCACTACCATTCCCTCCAAATTTCAAAGTTCTTTTTTCAATTTCATAATTAGACCAACTATCCGGTAAGGATAAATTAAAATTATATTCTTCATTAGAATACTCTATTTTCTCAATCACTAACTCTTTTTCTTTTTCCTCTTGAAGACTTATTTCTATTTCTTCAACTTGATTATTTAAATCACCTATCTTTTCTTGGAGATTGCTAATTTTTTCTTCTTTTTCCCCTACTATTCCTTGTTGATAGATATTATAGATAATTGATATACCTAATATTACAATAACTAAAACTGAAGCAACAACTAAAATTAATGATTTTAGTGATGGTCCATTCTTTGTATTTTTTTTCTTCTTTACCATAGTACTTAAAACTTATTTTTAAAATTATATAAAACTCAATCCAAATATTATTGACAAATTTCTACCTAAAAACAAAAAATATTAATGAATAAAACTTACTAAATATATTAATAAAATTCCTAATATAAAAAATATAAAATGAATAATATTGTTTTTAACACTACACCCATGTTTTATTTCCGGAATTAAATCTGAACAAGCAATATAAATAAAATTACCAGCTGCTAAAGGAATTAAAAAAGCAATATTAATATGATTAGATAAAAAATAAGCTAATAAAGCTCCGAGAATGATTGTCGATGCTGAAATAAAATTAAAAATCAAAGCTTTCTTTTTGCTCCAACCACCGTGAATCAAAATCCCAAAATCCCCCAATTCTTGAGGAATCTCATGAGCAGCAGCAGCAATCCAGGTAACAACTCCTATTCTCAAATCAATAATAAAAGCACTAGCAATAGCTAAGCCACCAATAAAATTATGAATAGCATCTGCTATTAATATTAAATAAGTTACTGGTTGTTTATGTTCCGAAGGAAGACGATGACAATGATGCCAATGAATAAATTGCTCTAATAAAAAAAATATTGCAAAACCAATTAATACTAAAATAAAAACTTCTTGATTAGTCTTAAATTTTCCAATACTCTCTGGAATCATATGTAAAAAAGCTCCCCCTAACAAAGCGCCAGCTGAAAAAGCAACCAAAGGTAAAATAATTTTCTTCAAAGTTTTTTCCTTTAATATCAAAGTAAATAAACCTACTAGAGCTAATAAACTCATAACCACCGAACTCAAGATCACAATCCAAAATGTACTCATATATTAATTATTATCATTTATCAATTTTAATTGCTTTGCCTTTAACTAAAGCTTCACTTACTTTCTTATAAGCCGAGCTCAAAATTCTTTGAAAAGTACTTTGAGAAGTATTCATTTTCTGGGCAGCTTCATTTTGGTCTAAATCTTTAACATTTTTTAAACGTAAAGCCTCTAATTCTTCTTTAGAAAGAAAAATAACATCCAATTTTTTCATTGGAATTCCTCGAGGTTTAAAATAATCTGACTTTATTTTTAAACAAATTTTTCTAAATAACTTTGGCCTAGGCATATATCATAATTAATAATTAAAAAATGATTTAAGGTATATACTTATAATAATCGAAAACAGAAAAAAAGAAAAGAGATGATTAACTTCAACTCCCTTCTTTAAAATAAATTATTTATCATTTTTAAGCTTTTCCTTTACGGCCTTCAATTCATTATTTAAATCTTCTTGATAAGATTTTAGATCTTTAATCTCTTCTTTTTGAGAAGAAAATCTTTGAAATCTAAAACCTTGACTCCGATCTCTTTTAGCACCACAACGACCCATTCCTCTACCAGTTCCTGAGCCTTCTCCTCTGGGCCCTTTTCTATCAAAATTTGGCATATATTTATTCCTTTCTTTTTTTACTAGAAATAAATTAATCTCTAATAAAAATTATTACTTACATTATAAGTATATACCCATAACTATATTTTGTCAAGGACTAAAAAAGAAAGAATTAAAAATCCTTTCTTAAATGTGTTTACTCTTTTCAAAAAAACTTCCTAGCCAAATTAATCCCCTTCATATGCTCACTAGGTTGTAATTTTAAAAATGCTAAGACTGTAGGAGCAATATCAGATAAAACTCCAGATATTTGTTGTTGATGTAAAATATCATTGTTAATGGCTTGAGTTTTGTTCTTTAAAGCATTATTAACAACAACTAAAGGAACTGGAAAATTACTATGTTCCTTGTCAATTTCACCAGTCTTTAAATTAACAATTTCTTCAGCATTACCATGGTCAGCTGTAATTAGAACTGTTCCATTCTGTTGTAAAATTGCAGGAATAACTTGAGATAAATAACTGTCTATTGCTTTTACAGCTTGAATTGAAGCCGGTAAATTACCAGTATGGCCAACCATGTCTGGATTAGCATAATTAATAACATAGAAATCATGTTTTTTACTATTCACTGCTCCAATTAATTGTTCGGTAATTAAAGGGGCTGACATTTCTGGTTGTAAATCATAAGTTTCTACATTTGGAGATGGAACTAAAATTCTTTCTTCATTTGTAAATTTATCTTCTTTTAAACCATTAAAAAAGAAAGTAACATGAGCATATTTTTCAGTTTCTGCTAAATGTAATTGATTTAGATTAGCCTTACTAATAACGCTAGCTAATGTTTCATGTATCTCTGGTCGACCAAAAGCTATTTTAACTGGTAAATCATGCTCATACTCAGTAAAAGTAGTCATTAAAAGATTATTAAACTTCTTCGGACGATCAAATTCTGTAAAATCATCTCCAACTAAAGCCTTAGTTAATTGACGAGCTCGATCAGCTCTAAAATTAAAAAATATTACAGCATCATTATCATTTATTTCTCCGACAGCTTTCCCATCTTTTTCAATTACTATTGGTTTCATTGCCTCATCAAAAATATTATGTGCATAGGAATCTCTAATTGCTAATAGAGGGTCTTCAAAAGCTTCTTCTGCTTTTCCATTAACAATACTATCATAACTGAGTTTAATTCTATCCCAATTATTATTCCGATCCATACCATAAAAACGACCACTTAAACTAGCAATTTTTCCACATTGAAATTCTTCTAAAGTTTTTTGTAAATTTTGTAAAAATTCACTCCCTTTATCTTTTCCAGTATCTCGTCCATCCAAAAATAAATGCAAATATACTTTTTTCAATTTATACTCTGCTGCCATTTTAACTAGAGCTTCTAAATGAGCCTGGTAAGCATGAATTCCTCCTGTTCCTAGAAGACCTACTAAGTGTAGAGCTGAATCATTCTTTTGAGCATGTTGAATAGAATTAATTAATTCTTGGTTCTTAAAAAAACTACCATCTAAGATAGCTTTATTAATTCTATTTAAACTTTGAAGAACTATTTGTCCTGAACCAATAGTTAAATGTCCAACTTCTGAATTACCTACTTCACCATAGGGTAAGCCTACTGCTTCTCCAGAAGCTTGTAATAGAAAACTAGGATAATTTTTAAGTAAATAGTCCCAATATTCAAGTTTGGCTAAAGAGATAGCATTACCAATAGATGACGAACACACTCCCCAACCATCTAGAATGATTAAAGCAACTGGATTAGTAGTCATAAGTTATTTTTTCCTCTTCACCCGCTAAAACTTTATTAATTTTTTCTTTAATCAAAAGTTCTTTCTCTTCTATGATTTTTAATAAATCAGTTCTTTGATCAGTGTCTGTTTCTTTTTCTAATTCAATAATTCTTTGATTTCTACTGTAAACCATATTAGTAATGGACATTAAAACCTTTTCCTTCTTATCTTCTGGCACTTCTAATTCTATAAAATATGCTTCTACAGATTTTTGTTGAATATCATCTCCCATATTTTTATATATTAATTATGATGCCTTAATTATAACATATTTACGCTTCAGGAGCAGAAATGTTCTTGACTTAATTTAAAATAAATGATAACTTTCTATTACAACATATTTATATATGTTTTTATATTAAATTACAAAAAACATGAGCAATATTACACATTATGAATTAACCACTATTATCAATCCCAATATTCCTGATAATGAACTTTCTGAAATTATTGAGAAGGTCAAAGGATTAATAACTGATAATAAAGGTGAAATTACTTCTGAAGAAAATTTAGGAAGAAAAAAACTAAGCTACCCTATTGAAAAACTATTAAAGGGTGTTTTTATTTGTCTAGAATTTAATCTAGAACCTAAAACCTTAAAAGCTATTGAAAAGGAATTAAAATTAGATAAAACTATAATTAGATATCTAGTTGTTAAAAAACCTGAGAATGTAAAAGTAATCGACATGGAAGAGGTTAAAAAAGCTAAATCTAAAGATTCTACTCCCGCTAAAGACAAAGTTGAAGAAAAGAAAGAAAAAGAAATTAAAGAAGAAGCTCCTGAAGAAGAAAAGAAAGAAGATAAAGATGCTGGTAAAAAAGATCTTAAGGATTTAGATAAAAAGTTAGATGAGATATTAAATGATGATATAATTAATTAAATAATCTTTAATTTGAAATATATGGATTTAAACAAAGCAACAATTATTGGAAGATTAACAGCTGATCCAGAATCAAGAACTACTCCTACTGGACAAACTGTTGTTTCATTTTCATTAGCTACTAATCTAGTATGGAAAGATGGAAATGGTGAAAAACAAGAAAAAACAGAATTTCATAATATAGTAGCTTGGAGAAAATTAGCTGAAATTATCACTCAATATCTAAAAAAAGGTAGTCGAATCTATTTAGAAGGTAGATTACAAACTAGATCTTGGGAGGATCAAAACGGAGTTAAAAAGTACCGAACAGAGATTGTAGCTGATAATATGATTATGTTGGATAGTAAGTCAAGTAATACTTCTAATAGCGCTCCTGCTGCTCCTAGCGAAGACTCTACACCACAAAAACCAAGTGAAGACTCTGAAGAAGAAATTAATATTGAAGATATCCCATTTTAAATTATTAACCTTATTGGCAAACCCAGGGGTTTAAAAACCCGCCAGTGAGAATAAAATTAAACCTATGAAGAAGAAAACCAGAAAAATCAATAATAGAAATAATAAGAATCCTTTAGCTAAAAAGAAGTATTGTTATTTTTGCTTTAAAAAAGCAGATTATATTGATTTCAAAGATACTCAAATCTTACAAAGATTCATTAGTTCTTACTCTAAGATAGTACCTAAGAAAAGAAGTGGAATTTGTTCTAAACACCAAAGAAAACTTTCTAAAGCTATCAAAAGAGCAAGATTTATGGGTCTTTTACCATATACTAAATAAAAAGTATGTTAGAATTTAGTGACTTAAAATTAAATAAGATTATTTCTCTTAATAATCAACCATATAAGATTGTAGCTGCTCAACACTCTAAGCAAGCTCGGAGTAGTGCTGTTTTAAGAACTAAACTAAAGAATTTAATCACTGGTGACGTTCTAGAAAAAACATTTAATGGTAGTGATAAAGCTGAAGAAGCTGATTTAGAAAGAACTAAAGCTAGTTTTCTCTACAATGATTCAGATAATTTCTATTTCATGGATCAAGAAAGTTTTGAACAATTTTCTCTATCAGAAAAAATAGTTGGTGAACAATCTATCTATTTAATTGAAGGAACTATAGTAGATGTATTAAAATTTAATGGTGATGCTGTTTCAATTAGTCTACCTACTAAAATGGATTTTAAAGTAACTTCTGCCCCTCCTGGGATTAAAGGAGATACTGCTGGTACTGCTTCTAAACAAGTTACTATTGAAACTGATGCTCAAGTAAAATGCCCCCTCTTTGTTAAAGATGGTGATACTATTAGAATCAATACTGAAACTGGAGAATACGTAGAAAGAGTTTAAATATTTATTTATATTCTTATAATAATAAGGAGTACTGTATTTAAAATACAACATTCCTTATTTTTTTATCAAGTCTCTATAAATATCTAGAAAATTATCCGCTAACTGCTTTATTCCTTCTGGCGACTCTACTAAATTCTTCATATCTGTATAAATCCCTTTGGAATTAATTTTATTTATTCTCTTTTCTATTAGTTTCCAAATACCATCATAATCTTTTATTACCTCACCTTGTTCAGCCTTAACAATTTGCTGTACTCTTTTTAAATTCGGCTTAATACCTTTCTCTAAAAACCAAATTAAATCATAAAAATCCCGTCCTTTAAAATCAAATTTATCTTGAAAAACTTTTTCTTTCCTTCCTAATATTGCACCTATTTTATTCGCAAATAATGTTTCTAAATCATAATTTTTTACTACAAAAAACAAATTACTTTTCATAATAGGTGTAGCTTTTATCCCATAAACAGAATATTTATTTTTTTCTATTTCTATTTTTAAATACAATAAATTACTTTCTGATTTTATATTATTCACTAAACCCAATTCCTGTAATATTGGAAATTTTAGAGTAATAATCTTACCCTTTTGTCTAGAAGTATAATTGATATTATCAAATCCTAGTTGTTTAAAATACTCAATTAACTCGCGTAAGAATGAATCTGAATCAAATTTTCCCTCAATATAATCCATATCTAGATCCTCAGACAAGCGCGACGTCTCACCAATTATTTTCAAAGCTGTCCCGCCACCAAAAATTAACCCATTCCACTTAGGGGAATTATAAATAAAATTAAGAGTATAATAAATTAACACCTCTTTTAACTCTATTTTTATATATTCAACAGAAGCATTCCTATCTCTACCTGATTGAACTATATTTTTTAAACTATTTGGTAACATAATTTTTCATTATTTTATAAATATCCATCATTTTAAATGGTGCTACTGATAAATATCTTTCATATTTCTTCCAATCTTGTTTATTCATAACATCTAAATCCAATCTCAAACCTAATAATTCATTCTGGCTAATTTTACTGAATTTATTCTGATTAAAATAAATATAATCAAATAACGCTTTAGCCTTACTAGCAACATTCCATTCCATAGAACCATAGGATTTCATGGAAAATCCAGTGAAAAGATTTTTTTTGATTGATTGATAATTAAATACACCAAACTCATTACTAATAGAATTTGTCTTTTTAGTAGTTACTATTGAATAATTATAAACTACATCTGTTAACATTTGATAATCTTGTAATATAAATTCTTTACTTAAATAGCTGGGTTCAATCATTTTGGTTGCTAAAAATCGAGAATAATATAAAGAATTATCTTTTTTTTCTAAAAATTTTTTAAATACAAAAAAACCCCTCTTTAAACGGATCAAAGATTTATTTTTTACCCAATAACTTATTAAGTTTCTTAAAGTATTAGAATTTTTATCCAAAAAATTAACTAAAGCTGTTTTAGACAAATATGGCAAATTTTTAATATTTTCTATCATTTCTATAGTTACTAATTAATTTAGTACTTACAGAAACATTATAACATACCTAATTCCAATTAACAAGATAAATAATAAAAAAATAGATTCCAGCTATATATTTTTATCTTTTAGTTTAAAATGTTCTGTAACCAGTACTACGTCCTTGACCAATTCGTTCAATTTTTTTAAGTCGCATCAATTTATCCAAAGCCTGTCTAACAGTTGGCTGAGCAACTTTAGTTTTTTGAGCAATTTCCATAGGAGTAGTTATTTTATCACTTTCCTGCAAATACTGCCAAACTGCCATTTGCTTAGGAGTTAGAAGCTTTTCCACATTTTCTTTTGAAAGCAAATCGACCGCCATCTGAGATTGCTTTAAAAAAACAGTGAAAAAAAACTCAAGCCATAAAATAATATCTTCTTTTTTAGAGCCGATTGTTTTTTGACTCTTACGTAATGCAATATAATAATCTGGCTTATTATCTTCTACTAATTTTTCATGAGACACATAGGGCATATATTCATAGCCCTCTTTAAGTAATAAAAGATTCGTTAAGACACGAGAAACACGACCATTACCATCTTGGAATGGATGAATTTTCAAAAATTCAACAATAAAATTAGCAACAATTAAAAGTGGATGATATTTTCTTTCTTCTAAAGTTTTATCAGTCCACTCGATTAATTCCATCATTTCTTTAGGAGTAAGATAAGCAGGAGTAGTATCAAATAATATACCCACTGATTCACCAGCCTCATTAATCATATGAACTTTATTCTCCTGTTTCTTGTATTTACCTTTATGTTCCTGATCTTTATCCACATATTTAAGCAATTCATTATGAAAGTGCTTAATAATACTTTCATTAAAACGAAGTGTTCTCCAAGAATTAAAAACATTCTCTAGTAATTCGTAATAACCCTGAACCTCTTGTTTATCTCTGTCTATAAATTTTTGAATATCAATACCTTTCATCATTTTTTCAATATCTTCATCTGAAAGTCTCGACCCCTCAATACGAGTAGAGGCACCAGTAGAAGTAATTAAAACAGATCGTTTGAGACGACCTAAAACTTGGGAGCTCAATTTTGCCCCTGCAATCCACTGTCCTTGTAATTGATCGATTTGCACTATAATAGACCAAATTTTATCAGGAATATTTTGCAATCTCTGATCAAAATTGATATTTTTTAACATATATTTATCTGATATATTAACTATATCAGATTATATCAGTTTAATAAAATAAAATCAACTAAAAAAGAGTCTAATTCAACTCCGCTAAAATCTAATTATTTAAATTTTACTAAACCATTTTCCTCAATTACTTCTCGCCAAACAAATTGTTCTAAATTAACATCTCCATAAACCATAGGAAAATATTTTTCTTGACCATTCTGCTTTAAAATATTAGCTAAATGCATACCAAACAGACCAGCATTCTTTGCAGAGAGTTTAATCTTCTTAAATAGTAAAAATTGTAAATACAAACTAACTGTTTCCAAACTAGTAGATTTGTTAATTATACTTTTAACAACATCATCAGATAATTTAAAACTCAAATATTTCTTAAATTCAATTAGTAAATTTTCATTTTCTTTTAAGAATTTATCTAATAACTTATTCTGACAAATAAAGACTAAAGTAGCTAGAAGACTGTCTCTATTTTCTTTTTCTAAATCTTGATTAAATTTTTCAAAAAGACCATTAGGATTATTCTTATATCTTTCTAGCTCCTTAATAATAACATCCATACTCTTTAAATCTATTTCAAAAGCTTTGTATGATTCTAATAGCTTTTCTACAGACTTCTTTTCTTCTACTTTTTCAACTTGAGCTTGTTCTTTTGTTGGAGTTTCAAAAACTTTTTTAACAGGCTCTTTATCTATCTTTTTATCAGAATTATATAATTCCCCTCCTGTTTTTTTCTGAACTTCATTATATAAATCATATGTATCCTTTAAAACACTATCTTCAATCTTACTAAAAACACCTCTTTCTAACCTCATTAATTCTCTATTTTCATTTTCAAAAAGAAATGATTCTTCCATTCCCTCGTTATTAGAATCTAACTTTAAATGGGCATACAACTTAATTAAAACTTCTATTCTTTTTTTTTCTTTTTTTGATAAAGATTTAATATTTTGAACTCTTGCAATATATTCACTAACTTTTAAAGCATCTAAGAAACCTTCTTCTAAATTACTATTTCTAAAATCTCTTAACCAGTTAGCTATATTAGAATCTACTTTTTCATTATTGATAGATATGTTTTCTGAACCTATTTTTATTTTGCTTTCAGATAAGACATTTCTAAGCTTTTCTTTAAAATCGTTTCGATCATTAAAAAAATAAAAATTTGTTTTTAAAAAGAAATCTATTTTATCTAAAATATTATATCCTTCGATTTTATTAATATAATTGAATTTTGTATTTATTAGTTCAATAACCTCATCTTCCCCTAATCTATATAAAGCTATAAATTTAGCCTTTATAACCATATCTTCATGCAATGAAAGATCAGATTTATCTAAAGTAGCAGAATAGTCTGTATTCATTAATTTTTCTAATTTAGTAAAAAACAAAAAAGCTTCATGGTGGTTGTCTGACAATGTTATTCTTTTCAAATCATTCTTCAATATTTCTATTGTTTTTTTAGTATCGGGATTATATATCATATATACTAATTATAAATTTAAACAAAATATTTTCATTTTCCAATCTTTTTCTTCTTAGCTTCTTGGATCTCATCATATCCAATAAGACTTTCTGTAGCAGCACCTGTATCTTTAATAGCTCCTCTCTCACCAACCATGTCATCAAGTTTTTGATATAAGACAGAATTTTTACCGATAATTTTCTCAACTTGTTTTCTCACTTTTGGTCTAGTAATAGTAGATAAAAGATTTGGATTTAACTCATTGATTCTTTTAGTTATAAATTCATGATTTTTACTAAGATTTAAAAGAATTAAACGACCAAGGTCACTTATTTCAAATTCTCCAGTTTCACCATTTTCTGATCCAATACCTAATCTATTTGTATTCTGCATCATTCTTCTATTATCTCTTTTAGAAAATTCAACATGGGCGCGGATAGTATGCTCTTTAAGGTCATATTCAATATTTCCATTTTCATCTTTCTGTTCAGTAATAATACTTCTAAGTTTTCCAGTTTTACTAATATCCGTTGTTTCGGCAAGTTCCCAATGCCCTGTTTCTTTAGCTATTTCACCAATATCATTCTGAAGTCCCAATGCCAACTGCTCATCTATACCTTGCTCTTTTATTAATTTTTCTTGAACAAATTTATGTAGGCCTATTGGACCACTTTCATATCCATAATGTTTTAAAAATTCGTTTTCATTACCATCTTCAGCTAATTTTTCCATAAGACCTATAGCATCAAATTCTTCACCCTTTTGAAGAGCTGAATCTAAATATTGGATTAATTCTGGATGACCCTTAAGATGCTTATATTTCTTTTTACTTTCTTCTATTTGAGATCTTTCTTCTACTCTAGCAGCCAGTGATCTTCCCATAGAAAGTTTAGATAATTTTTTATCTGCTTTTTGTTTTATTCCTGTTTGTTTCTTTAAATTAGTATTCAATTCTATTGAAGATTGATTTTTAAATTCTCCTTCTGAACCATAAATATCTAAACCATGTTTATGTTCCTTATCTATTAAAGACATTTCCGCAGTTTCTTTTTGATCTTTCAAATCTTCATATTCTTTTGAACCTTTCTTGTGTAGTCCCATTTCATATTCAAGTCCTTTTATATCTTCTCTATCCCTCCTTATAGATTTTACATATTCCTTATCAGCTTCAACTTTGTCTTTTTCTTCTTGTGGTAAATTATCCCATTCTTCTTTTACTGTTCCAGCTGCGACTACTTTAGTTTTGTCATCCTCTATTTGTTTTTTCTTCTTCTTTAATCTCTTTTTGAATTCTTTTTTTGTCTCCTCGTCTAAATCTCCATCTTTTTCTGCTTTTTCCATTTCCTCAGTAAGTTCTGTTAATTCAAGTTTATGTGTTTCTTGATCTGCTTTTGCTTTATCAAAATTTTCTTGGGCAGCATTTGGTTTAGCAATGATTTCTAATTCAATAGTCTCTCTTCTTGCCATTTCTTCATCATATTTTTTCTTCTCTTCTTCGGCCTTTTCAGATGTTTTAGCATGAGTGTTTAAACCCTTACTAAAGGTATCTCTAATTATATTTTTAGCACCCTTAACTCCAAGGGTTCCAACTGGACCATATCGATCAGCCCAATCTTTACCTGAACCAAGAACAGCTCTTACGAGACCAGAACTATGACTTGCATTATCAGCACCTCTTCTTCTAATTTTAGATCTTTCTTTATCTGCTGATTTTGCCCATGATTCCTTAATTCCTTTAGCCTTATCAACAATATTATGAGCGCTAATTCCAAATTTATTCCCTTTAGCAGAACCAATTTTTCTATCGGTATACTTAGCTAAACCCCAAGTACCTGCCTTAGCTGCTTTCTTACCCATCTTACCTAAATTCTGTTGCATTTTACCAGCAAAACTAGAACCAATTACTCCTAAATCTTGAGTAATCTTTAAAGCAGCTATTAATAAAGCAATGGTAATAATATAATCCATTAAAGCCGAAGTTTCACTAATCCCTGAAATAAACACTGGAGCACTAGCTGCAACTCCCACTCCTGAACTACCAGAAACATCAATTGGATTCTCCATATGTTCAACAACTTTTCCCCCACTTCTTTGAACTGTTAAAAAAGCTAGCCATAAAAAGAATGCTAAAACAGGACCAGCAATTAAGTTTTTACCTAATTCTTGCCACCATTGTTTAGCATATTTCTCTCCAAAAGGAGAAGCCTGTAATAGATAAGCTACTGGTGATAGAATAACTAGAACCCAGAGGGTTACTATCCTACCTACTAAAACGACTATCATCACTATCATTACTACTACAAAAACTGTTAACAAAGCTAGAGCTAACAACAAAGCTCCAAAGACAGCAAAAGCATCTAATTTATCATCCTTGTTATCTGAAAATTTTCCTAATTCTCCTGACTTACTAGCGGCTAACATTTCATTTAAATGTAAACCAGCACCTAAATTACCAGCTACTGCGCTTCTAAAAGCAGATACAAAGGTTAACATTATAATCTGAGAAAATCCAATTAAAAGTCCAGTAATAGTCTTAGAAAAATTTATTAAAATAGCAGCGATTACTAATTTACCTAACCACTTCTTGTAAGCATAGGACTCTATTCTTAGAATAGTAGCAAAAGAAATTATTAAAAGGATAATAATAAAAAACATATTACAAACATCTCGGACTAATTTCCAACCTTCTTTAACAGCAGTGACATCTAAGAAATTATTAAACTGCGCAAATTTAACAAACATATTAATTTCTAGAGTTATAACTGGAGCTAACCAACCAAGGATTATACCAATAATTGAAGCTAAAAAACTAGCTATAGATGCCCCAACAGTTGCTTTCGCTGAAAACGGTATTATTATGATTAATAACACTACAGAAAAAAGAGTAGTATAAAATGCCCTTCTTTTTCGAGAAAGATTTAACCATTTCTGAACTAATTTTTTATATAATCTACTAAACATATTAAATTATTTAGGAATTACAATTACTGAACAAATATTATCACCATTATTACAATCACCTAGATTTTCTGTCTTTTGCTTTCCCCAATTATCAGTAATAGTAACTGTTGGAGTATAAACACAGCAACCACCTTGAATATTAGCATCATAACCAGTACAATCTTCTTTCCAATAATCATTCAAAGCATCACAAGCGTATATAAAGCTGTAAGAGAAATAACCATCTTGAGATTGATCCTGATTATCTTCAATACAAGCATCTGGATGATCTCCCCAGGTCTTAGAGAAACAATATCTCTCATTCTCATCATCATAGGGACTACAATCTGAATTAACAACACAATTATTGTCTTCTGAATCCCAATTAATAGCTTCATAATTCTCAATAGCATCATAATCTTCACCATAAACCACTCCACATTTTCGAACACAATCTTGTTTATGATTCTTAAAAGGACCTCTTAATACCAATTTATCAACATTTACTCCAGTCCAATCAATACTAATTTCTTGAATAGGAGTAGCACCTGGAGAAGTGTAAGCATAGAACATTAAATAAGCATATAAATTACCATCTTCTTTAATAATATGTTGATTATGAGTACTATTAACACTTATTCCTGAATCTCCTTCAGAGAATCCATTATTTTCATCATAATTAGTTTGTCTAATTTCTGACTCAGAACTCTTAGCTATCTTCCAATAATTACCAGACCAATCCTCTGGGCGCGACCAATTTTTTACATTGGCATCATATTGTTGAAAATTATTATTTGGTATTTCAATAACTACATTTTCTAATCTATACTTAGCATCTCCTAAATCTTCTGCTGGGGAAGCATTTAAATCAGAATAATAATCATTAAAAATATCATTACTAGTAAATGATCTATCTACAACATTAATTAAATTTCTTAAATCCAACGGCTGAAAATCTTCTACAGAATTAGCTGAAAAAGGAGAATTAACTGTTGACCATTCTGCTCCATCTATTCCAGAAAGTTCATAAATTTCATCAAATCTAATTGCTCTTTGCTCGTTATATTCATTAACATTACCAGATAAGGTTTTAGCACAAATAGATTCTCCATTAACAATACAAACATCATCACCAAGTTTATCTAAATCTAACCGATTCAAATAAAAATTATTTGAATTATACACAACATTATCTAAATCTACATAAGTTTTACATGTCTTAATACAATCATCTCCACAGTCAGTACCTTCACTACCTGTATCATAACCATTATCTGAAGTACAATTAACCTCTATTTCAGAATTAAGACATGACTCTTGAACTATGTCACCATCATCATTAGCTTCACCATAAGCTTCATAATACAAATCATTCGATATAATAATTGGTCCATCCCATATTTCATTGTCAGCACCTACTGTTATTGGATTACCCTCACCATCAACCGTATCATAACCAGTGTCTACCAAAGGTTCACTTGGATCCATAAATGTTCCATCACCTTCATCCCACATTCCATTCTCATTTTCATCTGTAAAGTCTTCACCTGCATTATAATTATAAATCAAACAATCATTATATTGTTCACAATAATATGGAGAATTATTTTGGCTTTGAACACATTGTACAAAATCACAGTCAAAATCGTTAACTTCTTGTATCTTACATTCCGTAATATCAAAATCTAAATCTTCATCAACATAACTAGCTAAATTAACATAAATATCATTTTTAGTTTCTAAACACTGTAATCCCTTATCATTCCCTGAACAATCTGTATTAGTACAAATATCATTTGCTACTGGATCAGCATAAACATAATAATTAAATTCCAAAGGATTACACCAAACCTTACAAGCATCCCATCTATTTGCCCAACTACACCATCCTTCACTGTGACATTTCCAATCAACAAGATGTTTTCCTTGACTTCTGCACCAAGTAGTACTGCCTGCGGCATATTTCTGGGCCAAACTTTCAGTAGCAGCTAAACCATCTTCACAGTCTCTATCAGAAGGTCGTGAATAACCCTCGAGAACTATTTTACTTCCAGTTTGATATTTACTAGAACCGCTTGTATGAGTATTAATATTTTTATCACCATCTTTATTTACTCCTTCATCAAGGAAAAAATATTTTATTTCTGAATCAACAGGAGGATCAAATAACTCATTAAATACATATTGTCCAGCAAATACATCACTAGAAGTACCATCTATACTAGTACATGTTCCACCAATAAAACTACAATCAGACATTAATATTCCAAAATCTGCTGCTGGAAATTTTCCATTATTAGGAACTCCAGGAGTTGCTTCTAATCTATTGGCAGCTATTGATGAAAATATTACAGGATTACCAACACAAGAAGATCCTTCGCAATAAGGAACTGTACCATCATGATATTCAAATTTATTAGCTGGTAACCACCCTGTATCTAACATTCCCACTTGATTACCTTCATTATCATAATTAAGCACCTCGCTAGTATATTGAGCAACTTTATCTGGATTAACTTTAGATCCTTCTGGGATATATAATAAAACATTACAATAACCTAGTTCAACTCTTCCACAATAGACTCGATCCTCAGTAGTTACATAATCTTCCCCTACTACACATAATTTATCATTATCACCAACTTTATTATAAGAAACTTCTGCCTCTTCACTAGCACCATAAGCATCAATTTCTCCACTTAATAAATCAATGGGATACCAAGTTAAACATCGGTAATCTTTCATATCTTCTGTCAAAGATTCAGTGTTATTTATAAACAAAGATTGTTCTTTGTCTAAACAAAATCCTTTCCATCCTAAATATTTAGTCTTATTTTTAATTGATAAAGTACTACCCCCGCTACCATAATCTATTTCTATTGAATCTGGAATATGATTATCATAGTCATAAGGGAAGTATAAAGTTTCAGAACCATAAGTAGCCTTAGTATAATGACATTCACAGTCTGTACCTTGAGCAAAAGGATATTCTTCGTCTTCTAAAGCAGAACCACTACCAGTCTGACAAATATTAGCATTAGCAAAATTAGCCGCTTTATCTCGAATATCTAGATAAGGAGCTTCAGAAGACATACTATCACTATCTGAGAATTCTCCTCGAGCAATCTTACTAAATTGTATTTGAGGGAAAGGAGAATTTACTTCTGGATACAAACGACAAGCTTTATCTGCAAAACCTTCTCCATCTATTAAATTAGATCCCAAATTAATACCTATTTCTTCTGAACCAGAAACATCTTCTGTATAAATATTTGTTAAATAATTGTCTACTCCTACCCCTAATTTATATACAAATGGCTGTCCTAAACTATTTTGTTTAAGAACTAAATGTCCTAATACTGTACTAGTGCCAGTATCATTAACAACTTCTAAAGGAGTTAAAGAATCAAGAGGATATAGTCCTGGAATTGAATAACCACTATAATCTAAATCTGACCATTCAGACTTTCCTCTCATTTGATGATAGTAATCTAAAGTTAATGGTTGAGCTGTTGCTCCATTAAAGAAAGGATGAGTACAAACTCCTGCCTTATCCTCTGATAATTCATCACAAGCAATCAAAGAAACACAAGCCTCTTTAGTTTGACCACTAGCTTGGTCAATAGTTTTTAAACTAGCTCCACAAGTCAACCATTCAGCACACTGCTTATCTCGAGTTACTTTTAATAAAGCATTAACATCGCTAGGATTTCTAGAATCTCCTGGGGCTAATCTATTTTCTTCATAACTTACTTGATGATTCCATTTTAATTCTGTTTCTGATATATCATGGAATAATACACAGCCCTCTTTTAAGTTAGCTGAATTACAAGAATCATAATCAAGATAATCATTATCTAAGTAATAATAATCTCCACTTACTTTCTCCAAATTCATATCAGCAATGGTAAACTTAGATCCAGATTCTCCATTGATATAGAAAGCCATATTACAATACTGAGCTCCCGGTAAAATCTCATATAAACCATAGATATATTGCCATTGATCATTATTTGTAGTTGAATAATTTGATTTAATAGCTGGGAAAGCATAAGGAATATTATTTTCACCCTCATACCAATCCTCATTTACAAAATAACCCTCAAAGGAATCCTGAGAACTACTAGAATTAGGTTTACAACTTAAGAAAGTCATTACTGAATCAGCATCTTCTAGTTTAACTCGGGCACTTAAACGATAAGTAGTGTCTGCTGCTACATTAAAATTAAAAATATTATCTGTATAATCTGGCCCTCGATAGATTAATAGGTTTTGATCCCCGCTAAGAATTATATTAAGACCCTCATAATCATCTTCATTACTTGCCGGATGATAACTAATTCCTTCGGGACCAAAATTATCAATCACAGCGTTGTCCTTAGACCAAGAAGCCTGACGCCATTCACTAGGATGATTATAATTTAAATTAATTCCTAAATGAGAATAAACATAATCACTAAAATCTAAATTATCTAGAGGGTCTATAAATCCTGAACAAGAATTTTCTTCTGTTGGACAAACTCCAGCATATTGATTTTGATAATCATCATAAGGTTTCCATTGTTCTACAATATTAAAGGTAAAATCATCATAAGCTTTACTATAAATTAAACCAGCACAATTTTCTCCATCTTGATTGTAAAAACCAGCTGGAATATTTCTCTCTGTATCTTCCTCTTGATATTCACAAGTTAAATTTCGAGGATGTATTTTATGTAATTTAGAACCCTCTAAGTTACTAAAGGAAACACAATTTTGATATTCATCTAAACATAAAATATTATTATTTTCACCATACATATCATGAGCTACATAATGATCTGGATTACTTACTATATTAATAGCTTGATTAACACCCTCATTATCAATAATTGACATCTCCTGACAACCTTTATTACCAGATAAACAACTATGATCATTATCAGCCACAATGTAAACTAAATCATCACTAGGAACAATAACTGTACTATCAAATATATTATCATCAGGAACATTAGAATCATTCTGGTAATAATAATTTCCTAAATTACATTCTTCTTCTGAACTACCTTCTGAACAATAGGCATTAAAGGTTTGTTGTCCCGGCATACTTGAATTTTGAGTATCAATCATCGCCTGACAACCAATATTTTCTTCTGGACATAAATCAGTAAATTGATATAGATAAGAGATATTATTACTTGGATCTTGATAAGCCTGACATCCTAAATAATCATTATCTAAACAAACTCTTGGAGTTTGCCAAGAATCTTTAATCTTATCAAAACTACTAGTCAAAGCTTTAAGGATAATGTTGTCGATATAAATACCATCATATTCATAAATACTATTATCAATATTAATCTTAAAACTCAAAACAACATCACCATTTTGGTCAGTTTTAAAATCAGTTACATTATAGTTGTATAATAACCACTCTCGATTAATTACTGAAAGATTATTATCAAAAATTAATGAAGCATCGTCATCACTAGCTTGAGCTTTGTTATATAACAAAGAATTTAAAGAAAGTACGCCTCCAGTATTCTCAAGACCATCATAATTTTGAGCTGGATAAAAACCAGAAGTATTATCTCCAAAAGATTTAGCCCAAAAACTTAAAGAATATTGTTTACCTGGAAAAACTACTTCCCCAGCTTCAGTTAAATTATATGAAATCCAAATTGCTTCTGAATCATCTCCTACCCAAACTTTCATTGAACTACCATTATAATGAATAGCTTCTGAAGAATGTACTAAATTAATACTACTACCTCCACCATCTATATCAGCCATCCAACCAGCAGTAGAACCACTTTCAAAATCTTCTCTAAATATATTCCGAACATTATTACTATCATTTCCTTGATAAGTAGTACATCCTAAATTAGATACATCACAAGCATTACTCATTGAAGGAATTATTTTGTAAACTTGATTAGAAATTTCTCTTCGAACATTTATACATTCTTCAGTAATTGGAATAGTTTTAGAAAGTAAACGGTTATGGGGAAGAGCATCTTCATCATAGAAAGTTCGACAGTCTAAATTAGTTTCTGGATTACATTCTTCTACATTATTAACATCATCTAAACAACTTGTATTACCAATTAATACATTAGTACAAGGAGCCTTTCCACCCTCACCATTTAAATGATCTTCATCATCACTAGCTAATAATTCCCAAGTTTTTAATTGGAAAGCAGAAGTATCAGATCCTTCCCAAGTATAGTATAATTCTTTACTTACTCCTGAATCATCTGGTTTAACACACTGACGAACAGCACTGTAATATTCTTTAGCCTCTGCACCTAATTCTAACTTATCAATATTTGTAAATAATTCACAAGATGGTTCTGAACAATCTTCAGCACTTTCAGCAATAAAATTACTATCATTAGGAATAGCTTCCTCTCCACTTTCTTCTAAGGCTTCTAGATTATCAAAATAACTTGGTAAAGCACTAAAGGTTTGATAATTATTACACTCTGCTACACACTGATCCTCATTATTAATCACAGCCGGTACAAAAGGATCTCCATTTATTGGATAAAAGGCTGAACAAGATAAATCTTCAACTGGACAATATTTTACATAGTCACAACAAGGATGATATTCTTGATCACAATTATATGAATCTAAACTATAGTCTTCACAATTTAAATAATCTGGAGCTTTTTTAAAATAAGCTTGAGATACTTGTCCATATTCTTGATAAGTAGTTGTATCTCCTTCTCCTTCATTAAGATCACTATCTACCAGCTCATTCAATTCTAATTGAACACCGTCTAAATAAACATCACCTTTAATTTGAAATATTAAATCAACACTAATAACATTTTGATTTTCTGGAATTGAAAAATGTCCAGAAACTCTTTGCCAATTATTAATTACTTCTCCAGGATTAAATATAGCATCTTCATTAGACAATGGGATAGTTACACCATTTTGGTTAGCAACTAAAAGCTTAGGTTTTACTTGAACATCTGAATCTTCAGCTCGAACATAATAACTTAAAGTGTATAAACCTTTATCAGGAATTAAAAGATTTTCTTTTGATAATAAATCTTCATTTCCGCCAATATGTTTTAAAGAATAGTTTCCTAAATAAGCATCTCTTTCTAAACTAAACCTCCCATTATTTAAATTCCAAAAATCTGGTTTCTCATCTTCTGGTCCCTCATTAATTTCAAAACTGCCGTTAGCTATTAAATTAACTCCCGGTTTAATCTGGATAAATTCATTACATCCTAAAGCATTGTCATTACATTCTTCTACTGAAGAATTGAAATAAGCTTTTGGAGCATCATTATCCCAAACATATTGATCATCTATAAGTTCTTTTTCAAAAATATAGTCCCGACAGCCCACTTCTTCTTGAGGACAATCTCTTAAAGTATCTATTAAGTAAGATTCTCGTTGTCCTTGATCATCAATTAAAGTAGTACAAGAATTAAATTGCTTGCTACAAGAATCGCCATTAAAACGCCAAATGTTTTCTTCTTTAACACAATAATCATAACCACCAACACATCTTCCATCATCATCTTCTTCAATACAATGTTTAACATCAGCACAATCTTCCTGACGACTACCAGTATTTCTAGTTTCTAGGATACTATAATAACCTTCTGCTCCACATTGTTGAGCCGGAGCTTTCAAAACAGTATTTGGATCAACTAAATGACATAAAGGTGATTCGTCTAATTCTTTAATTAGACATCCACCTGGTTCCCATTCGTAATAATAATATCCACCTAAACCATTAACTTCTGGTTCAAATGATGGCTCAAGAGTTTCACAAGTTTCTCGATTTTCAGCCTCTAAACTAATCTCATCAATAATACTATCGCCATTAAGATCTTCATATCTGTAACATTTACCAGAAATAGAATCACTAGCCCCTGACCATTTCAATTCTATACCACTAATTCCATTAAACTGACCAGCTTCATTTAATTCACAATCATTAGCATTATTAATATCTATAAAATATGGTTCAGCATTAATTGATCGCCAACCACAATATTCATTTTTATAAATTTGAGGGTCTTCTCCTTCATTCTCAAGAACATTATAAGTTCCAGATTTATCATATTCTTCTAAAACATTTTCTAAGGTACATCCTTGGGAACTACAACCTCTAATTATTTGTCCCTTAAGTTCTTTTATTTTTTCAGCTGCAAAAAGCCAACCCACAGAAACAACCCTATTCTTAACTAATTTTTTAATATTATCAGCCGAAAATCCTTCAACTACACTAGGTTGCTTAGGATTTTGACTAGCTACATCAATATATCCAAACCATTTATTCTGATCTACTAGATTTTCTTCAATAGCTTCTTTTAAAGTAAGAACTTCTCCAGCTTGAGCTTTTCTTAAAGCTTCAGCAAAATCAGAACTAATAGTCTTATTATTCATTATTCCAGGAAGATCATTACCTAAATCCATTTCCATTTCAGCAATCACATCTATATCAGTCAAGTTGATGTTATAAGAAATCTTTTTAATTTGAGCAAAGGTCTTTTCAACAATATTAACTTCTCTATTAAAATTAGATATTAAACCTCTGTCTTCAGTAACTTCATCATATTGAGGAGGCTTTGGAATAAATAATCTATTTATTAAGCCTCTTAAACTTTTACTTACTAAGGTATTTAAAAATATATTTGCTATATTAACTACAGGATCATCACTTAAAGTCGCTGCTGATTCTTTAGAAGTATTCCATACTGTTCCTAAGTCACCTTTAGCAACCTCTGCTGGAACAATTACATCTCCGGTTATTGGATTTCTCTTCGGTTTTGAACCGTCTGGATTAATTCTTTCCTTTTCCGCCATTTCTTCTTTTAATTGTTGTTGTCGGGCAAGTTCATTTTCAACCTCTTGAATATATCCTAAATCTGATTCTTTGATATTAATACTGCTTTGTAAAAGTTTAGCTCTAACTTCATTAAAATCATCAAGAGTTGGCATTGAACCAGAAGTAAACTTATCAAAACCCAATTCTTTCAAAGATTGATTATTTATTTTCATTAAAGTCAAAGGATCATTTTGAAGCTTCTCTCCTAAATCTCCCCATTTCTTTTTTATATCATTCAAAGAACATCTTGGTTCTCTTTTATCCTCATTAGTTGATATAATCAAATTAACTTTATTTTGGATATTAATTCCACCAGGTGGTTTACAAATATCAAAATCATAACCACTAGCTAAAGAATCCAAAAATTCAGCTGTAGCAGCATCCCTAGCATCCACCATATATGAATTCCAATTATCAGTACTCCAAGCACTTTTTCCACCCTCAATACCTCCTGCTAAAAAACTAGCACTATTATATGCCAAAGTTTCCATATACCTTTGAAAAGTCCTACTAAAAGCATTTGCTATAATTTTAGTAAAACTCTTTTCTTTGATCCAACTAACAACATCTGCCCACCAATGAGTTTCTGCTGGAATATCTGCCACTATTACTTTTGCTGGTGTCCAATCTATAACTGGCATTGGCAATAATTGAGCTTTAACATTTTTAGAAGTAAGACCCCCAATACTAGCTGTAAATAAAAAAACTATTAAAAATGTAATAATAAATATCTTTTTGTTTTTAGCTAGAGTCATACTAAATTTTTATTTTTAAAGACTAACTTTACTATAAGCTTTTTAAAGCTTCTAAATATAATCCTCTTAATTCTCCTTCGGAGATAGAATTCAATTGTTCCATTGTTGCTCCACCTTGAACTAAAAGTTCTTTAATTTGCTCAATTGGTAAATTCTGCAATTGTTCTAATTGTTCTGCTGAAGGAGATTCTCCACTAGCAGATTGATCTGTCTCTATATCAGAATAAGTATATTCTTCATTACCCACTGATTTTTCTACTTCTGCATAAATCAATTTTAAATCTTCTTCACTTAATTTATTAACTTCTGATTCTGGATAACCAGCTTCAACTAAATAATCTTTCAATTCTTCTAAATTCATCAATTTTCCATTTTCAACTTCAGAAGATTCTGAATTAAAGTTCTCTTCTAAGTTATCTGCACAAGTATTTCCTACACATAATGGAGCTTGTCCAGCCATAATTTCATCATAGTCTGAGATGCCATCACTATCAGTGTCTGCTAAATAAGGACTAGTACTATAAATATATTTTTCATCATAATCTGATATGCCATCACCATCTGTGTCCTTAATTCTATTCAAACCATCAATAACATCTGTCTTATCCTCTAAAACAAGTGGTGAAAATACAAAGGCATTTTTAACTTCTGATAATAAATGCCAAGCACCTAAAACTAAAGCTAAAACACCAACAAAAATTATTATTTTTGCATTCTTTTTATCATCAGAAAAACGATTATTTATTTTAGAAAATAATTTCTTATCCTGGCCCTCAACACTCTCTTCTAAAGAAGCTTCTTCTGACTCTAAATCGTTTTTAAAAAATGAATCACTCATATATTAATTTAACTAAATAAATAACTCCAAACCAAGTTAGACTTAATAATATTGTATATTAATTATACTAACTTTTTATCCAGATGACAAATTAATCCAATCCTCTATTTCTAACTTTTCCGCTCTAATTTTCTGATCTAGACCAACGTTTTCTAAAATCTCTTTAGCTTTCTCTTTTTCAATTTTTAAACCACTAGCTAAATTATTAATTAAAGTCCTTCGTTTAGAAGAAAAACCTACCTTAACCAATTGCCAGAATTTCTGCTGATCAATCTGAGGAGGAGTTTTAATTTTAAATTTAATCACTGCTGATTCTACTTTAGGTTCTGGTAAAAAACTACTTTTAGAGACTGTAAATAGGTATTCAGGAGTAGCATAGAAATTACACATCACTGATAATTTAGACCATTTACCATCTTTGTTTATTATCCTCTCCGCCACTTCTTTTTGTAACATTAACACCATTTCTTGCGGTGGATATTGATGTTCTAAAAAAATTCTTAAAAAACGAGAAGTAATATTATATGGTAAATTTGAAACAATTTTGTAATTTTTTAAAAAATCAATTGCTAAAATCTTTTCTAGATTAATCTTTAAAACATCATTAAAAATTATTTCAAAATTATTTAATTTTGCTAGAGGTTCCAAAACTTTAACTAATTCTTTATCCAATTCAATAACTTTTAAATTTACATTTTCTCTTATCAAAGCTCTGGTCAATGTTCCAATTCCGGGACCAATCTCTAAAACATTTTCTCCGGACTTTAAATTTGCTGAAGATATAATATTTTCTAAAACATCTTCAGAAATTAAAAAATTCTGCCCTCTTGATTTACTAGGCAAAATATTATTCTGTTTTAAGAAAAATTTTGTTTCTTCTAAAAGAGACATCTATTTGTATAACATATAAAGTAAGGAAGCTAGAGCAGCGAAAATAAAACTAGCTGTAAATCCTCCAGCATCTTCTAAAGAGAAGATTGCAATTGTTCCAATTATAAATAGACAAGCTAGTACTTTACCAATAACTAAACCAGCTTCATAATTAACAACATTCTCCATAATACCATTATTGTTTTTCTTTCTACCAGCTTTAGCTTTTTCGTAAAATAAAGCTCGGATTGGAACATCAATAGTAGTTTTAGAAATCTTCGAAGTAGTATCAATCAAAAATATTGGTGTTAGAGCTTTAGTAAAAATCCTAATTAACCAACTTAAAGCATAGATAATAGAACCAAATTTCAAAATCTTTGTTTTGTCTCTTCGATCACACATTCTTCCAACATACAAAGTAACAAGCAAAGTAATACCAGTAGCTAAACCAACTAGAGCACCAATTCTTGAATAACTAATAATCACTACTGACATAAATATCGGCCAAATTACCATCACAATTAATTCCTCGGCATAACCAATACAAGCAAAAAGGCTTCTAATATTGCCCTTTCTAAAGATATCAAAAACACGGATATAGGCATAAGTTCGAATATCAAAATCTTCTTTAGTTAAGAGCATTGGGATATTAGAAACTAAACATAAAACAGATACTATTAAAAACAAAGCTGCAAAACCAAAGTAAGTAATAATTAAACCACCAATTATTGGTCCTAAAATAAACATAATAGCATTGGAAACGCTAATGGAACTAATTTCTCGTGCTTCTTCACTATCTTCTGAATTGTGAGCAAAATCAGCATGAAAAGCTGGCCAATAAAATATCTTTTGGAGAGTGTAAATTACAGCAGAAACAAAAAACAAAAATGGGAATTGAGGAATTAAGAATAAAGAGATGTAGAAAACTACGTATAAGGCAGAACCTAGAAGCATTCCATTTTCATAACCATAACGATTAGCAAATTTAGCTCCAAAAGGAATTAAGAAAAAATATAGAGCATAAACTACTAAATAAAAAAGAGCAATCTTAGTTAAAGAATAGCCCATTTGATATAAATAGATTGGTTCAAAGATTTGAACCATTGCTAAAGCAAAATTAACAATAATACTTGCTACAAATAATTCTTTTACTTGTCTTTTCATTTTATGAGGTAAAAAGGTTCTAATAAACTTTGGTAATTTAGGAAACCTCTTCTTAGTTTCAATTGGCTTTGGTTGTTCTGGCATATTTTTTATTTTTATTTTATAACAATATTAACAATTTTATTCTTAATATAAATAAATTTAATAATTTCCTTACCTTCAATATATTTATTTAAATTTTCTAATTCTAAAATCTGTTTTTTCAAAGCATCTTCAGAAATATCTACTTCTATTTCTAGAGTAGCTCGTAATTTTCCATTGATTTGAATTGGTAAATTTATTTTATCTTCAACAATTAACTTCTCGTCATACTGAGGCCATTCTTGCTGACAAATAAACCCTTTATTTCCTAACTTACTCCAAATCTCCTCTCCAATATGAGGAGCTAGAGTAGAAAGCATAATTAAATATGGATTTATTAACTCCGGCCGAGGATTGGTTAAAGAATTAACCTCTTTAAAACAAACCATTAGAGAACTAATAGCTGTATTAAATCTAAAGTTTTGAATATCTTCACTAACTTTTTTAATAGTTTTATGCAAACTTGAATTTACTTGATTATTAGAGTCTTCTCCATAACTAATATTTGAAAAATAATTCCAATTCTTGTCTAAAAACCTTCTTAAACCTTTAATGCCATCCGTATTCCAAGGTTTAGAATCTTCTAAAGGACCCATAAACATTTCATACATTCTAAAACTATCAGCTCCATATTCTTTAACTACTTCATCAGGATTTACCACATTTCCTAAACTCTTACTCATCTTTTGTCCATCAGTTCCTAAAATTAATCCTTGATTAATTAATTTTAAAAATGGTTCATCAAATTTTAAGTAACCATTATCCCTTAAAACTTTAGTAAAAAATCTAGAATAGATTAAATGACCAACAGCATGTTCAGTTCCACCTACATAGGTTTCTACAGGCATCCATTCTTTAATTAATTTCTTAGAACAAAATTCCTTTTCATTTTTAGGATCTAAATAACGATAATAGTACCAAGAATTATCCACAAAACCATCCATAGTATCATGTTCTCGAGTAGCATTAGCTCCACATTTAGGGCATTTTACATTTTTATTAAATTCTTTGGATGAAGCTAGTGGTGGTTGTCCAGTTGGTCTAAAATCTTTTACATCATTAGGTAAAAGAACTGGTAAGTCTTTTTCTGGAACCGGAATTGAACCACATTTAGAACAATGAATAATTGGAATTGGAGCTCCCCAATATCTTTGTCGAGAAACTAACCAGTCTCTAATCTTGTATTGAGTAGTTAATTCACCGTCAGCTTTTTTAGTAATTTTTTTCTTGGCTTTTTCAGAGTCCATACCACTGAATTCTTCGGAATTCTCCATTAAACCATTAGCTTCTGTAGCTCTAATCTTTTCTTCGATGTCTGGAATAATTTCTGGTAATTCTGAAACACTGGTTCTACTATCACTAACATTAATATGACCTTTTTTATTCAAAACCATATATTTACCTGGTAATTTTTTTGTTAATTGTTCTTGCTGTTTAGTAGAGGTATATGGATCATCGTCTGAGAAATAAGCATAAATTTTCTCTACATTGGCATTAATACTCTGATAATCTAATTTATAATCTGTAAACTTTCTTAATATTTCTATCTGTTCTTCTGTAAAAGTATTTTTAATACTCTCTACTCTAGTTTCATCATTAACCATGAATTCAGAAACCGGAGCAATCAAAAATAATTTATTAATTTTAGTTTTTTGAGCTAAATATTGAGCTGCAAAAGCTCCCATACTATGACCAATAACAATATCATTTTCTGTAAAATCATTAATTATAGTCTCCAAACTCTTTAGCCAATCTTTTCGAATTGGATGCTCTGTATTTGGCATATCAGGAGTTACAACTTCGTAATTCTTTTGCTCTAATTCTTTTTTAAGCCACGGAAACCAATCACTCTTACTATTTGCCATAAATCCATGAACAATTAAAACTTTAGTTTTTCGTTCAGATTTAACTACATCAATAATTGGTAGCTTAAATTTCTGAGCAAATTCAAAATCTCGCTGATCATGAGCTGGCACACACATAATTGCTCCCGTTCCATAGCTAGCTAAAACATAATCAGAAATATATACTGGTAATTCTTGATTATTAACTGGATTAATAGCTTTTAAACCTTTTAATTCCACTCCACTCTTATTTTTATTCAAATCTGTTCTTTCTAAGTCACTTTTTTTCTTAGTAGTTTCAATATATTTTTCTACTTCATCAAAATTCTCAATTTGACTCTTTAAATCTTGAACTAATTTATGTTCCGGAGCTAAAACCATATACGTTGCTCCATACAAAGTATCTGGTCGAGTTGTAAAAACTTTAATAGTCTTTGCTAAAACCAATTCTTTCAAAGCATTAATCTGAGATGCAAATTCTTTAAAATAATCTTCATTAGTATTTTCAAAAAATCTCTTTCCGCTAACTTTTGAATAATATAAATTTTTCATTGGGAAATAGATATCTAAATCACCAGCTTCCTGATCAGTTAAAATATATTCTCTCCTATTTTTACTTTGTTGATATTCTCCATTAGGATACAAAATTGTCCAGAAATCTTCATAATAGAATTCTTTTTCTCCACCATTTTTCTGAGCAATGCTTTTGTAAAATTCTAAGGCTTTTTCTGCAATTTCTTCTTGGCTTAAATCTTTTTCATCAACTCCCCCTAAACAAGACCTTTTAGGAGCTAAAGGATCAACCTTATCTTCATTACTAAAGAAAACAGCAGTGTCCATAGACAAAACTGGTAGATCATATTTTCCTTGATAAGGCTTTGCTTTCTTTAATGAATTTTCCCAAGCATCTTTTCCATCTTCTACTACATCCACATAATCAGGAACTTGTTCAATTTTAATTTTGGGGTTAATTTTTTTAAATAATTTTTGTAATCTTTTTAATTTAGATTTATTCCCTGTTGCAAAATATATTTTCTTAAACTCTGTGACTTTTAATTTTGTAGATTTAATTTGAAAATCAATTTCAGCTCCTTCTGACTTTCCAATCCAATTTTTTTGCATAGTTTTCAAAGCATGAGACCATTCTAATTTATCTAAACCATTAATTAACTCATCAGCATATTCAGTTACCTTAAAAAACCATTGTTTTAAATCTTTTTGAATAACTTCACTCTGACAACGCTCACATTTTCCATCGACTACTTGTTCATTGGCTAAAACAGTCTGACAAGATTCACACCAATTAACTGGGGCTTTTTTCTGATAGGCTAAGTTATTTTTGTATAAGAGTAAGAAAAACCATTGAGACCACTTGTAGTAACTTGGATCAGAAGTATTTATTTCTCTTTCCCAATCATAGGAAAAACCTAAACTCTTTATTTGTTTAGTAAAATTAGCAATATTTTCTTGAGTGCTCTTTTGAGGATGAACTCCAATCTTAATTGCATAGTTTTCAGCAGGCAAACCAAAAGCATCCCATCCTAAAGGATGAATTACTTCATAGCCCTTCATTCTTAAATAACGAGAATAAATATCAGTAGCTGTATAGCCTTCGGGATGACCAACATGTAATCCAGCTCCAGAAGGATAAGGAAACATATCTAAAACATATTTTTTTTCTTTTTTAGATTTATCATTAGCTCTAAAAACATGAGAATCTTCCCATTTTTTTTGCCATTTCGGCTCTATATCTTGATGATTATATGCTAAATCCATATTTCAACTCTTAATTTTATAAATCAAAAATATAAAACTCATACTCCAAGTCTTACATCTTTATTCTATCATTTTATCAATCTTAAGCAAGAAAAATACACTCTACTCTTGCTTTTCAAAGCATTCTATTCTACTATAATAACTGTTACCTAATTAATAATCCTAAGATTATTTCAACCAAAATTACCAGATATTTCCTACTTTCTTTACTTTATTTAATCAAAACAATTAAGTTTGTTTTTGTTTATTTATCTAAATTTTTAACAATCTTATTCAAGATTATTTTTTGGTTACCTCAGAAGATACTAAAACCAATTATCTTTAAAACATATAGATTATCATTGAAAGTAAAAGAAAAAAATAATAAAAAAGATATTGAAAATAACAAGCATATTCAATACTATCAATTAAAATTTAAAAAAACTTTAACTTATGTACTTTTAATTGGAATTGGTTTTTTAACAATTGCTAATAATCTATTTGCTAAATTACCTGAACCAGAAGAATTTGGTAAAAATACTATTATGTCTAAAATAGTTATTCGAGAAACTGATGAATTTTTTAATAACGATGAAATTATTGAAGAGGAAGGTCCAGCAGTTATTGCTAAGAAAAATGTTGAAGCAGAACAGGCTACCATTGAAGCTCCTCTACCTCAAGCTGTAGTAAATATTTCTGATAATACTCCAACTCCCGCTATGACTGCTAATGAAGAAACTGCTTTAGTAGCTACTACTATATCTGAAGAAGCAGCTAAACAAGGACCACGGAACAAAGTAATTGATTATGTTGTTGAAGAGGGAGATACTATTAGTGGTATTGCTCAAAAATTTGATATTAGTGTTGCTACTATACTATGGAGTAATAATTTAACTTACTATTCTGTAATTAGACCTGGTAAAAGTATAAAAATACTTCCAACTACTGGGCTTTTGCATAAAGTTAAAAAAGGAGAATCATTATCTACTATCGCTAAAAAATACAAATCTGAAGTTGATAAGATATTGGAGGCTAATAAATTAAGTTCTGTTGATCAAGTAGCTATTGGAAATAATTTAATAATTCCTGATGGTGTTAAACCAGCAGCAGTTGTTACTACCTATACTAAACCTAGTTCAATATTTAATACTCCTAAAAATGTAAATACTAATACTAGACTATTATGGCCAAGTAGTGCTCGAAGAATTACTCAATACTATTGGTGGAGACATGCAGCTATTGATATTGGAGCTCCTTTAGGCACCCCTATTTATGCTGCTGAATCTGGAACAGTTACTACTGCTGGTTGGAGTAGAGGTGGTTATGGTTACTATCTAATTGTTGATCATGGAAATGGGATGCAAACTCTTTATGCTCATGCTTCTAAGTTGTATGTTAAAAAAGGAGAAAAAGTATCACGAGGACAAACTATTATGGCTATGGGATCAACTGGTTGGTCAACTGGATCACATTTGCATTTTGAAGTTAGAGTTAATGGATACAAACAAAACCCTTTAAGTTATATAAAATAAAAAAACTCTGTTTAAAACAAAGTTTTGGTACGCCGTGCAGGATTTGAACCTGCGACCATTTGCTTAAGAGGCAACTGCTCTACCAACTGAGCTAACGGCGCATAATATTACAATTTAATACCAAAATGGTACACCCGGCAGGATTCGAACCTGCAACCTTCTGGTCCGAAGCCAGACACTCTATCCAGTTGAGCTACGGATGCATAATATAAATTGTCATCTAATTCTACTATTAATATAGTCTATTGTCAATCTAATTAAATATACTCTTCTTTTCTTAAAATATCTTCAATTTTTTGAACGGTTTTATCAATTTTTCCTTCTTCGTTTACAACTCTATAATCAAACCTATCAGCTATCTCTAATTCATCCTTAGCTGTTTTTAATCTAGTTTTAATTTCTTCTTCAGTAATATTAGGACGCTCTCTTAAACGATTTTCTATTTGTTCTGATGACTCTGGTAGAATAAAAATAGTTCTTAAATTTGGTATTATTTTTTTAATTGTCATTACTCCTCGAACATCAACTTCAAACAAGGGAACCTTACTATCCTCAATAATTTTTTCTACTTCTCTCTTTTCAACTCCATAATAATTTGAATGAACTTTTTCATTTTCCAAAAATTCCTGCTTAGCAAGTTTATCCTGAAATTCTTCTATGCTATAAAAATTATAATTTACTCCATTTTTTTCTCCCTCTCGAATTATTCTAGTAGTGGAAGTTAAAACTTTTTGTAAATTATTATTTCTCTCTAAAATTAAATTAATAATTGTTGTTTTTCCAGCCCCCGAAGGTCCAGCAATAGCAAAAATTTTATTCTTCATAATTTTCTATTTTTTTACTTGACATTATCTATATAATCTATATAATATAAATATTAAGACGAAGGGAATCCGAACGGTTAACTACCTAAGGAGACCCTTTTTTATTTCCGTTCAATCTTACTTTTAATATTTACCAAATAATCAAAATATTCTGGTTTAAGTCCTTTATAAAGGGAAGAAGCGAATTGTTTATTCGGAAAAAGTATCTTTTCAAATTTTTCCTCTTCGATTAAAAAATCTACTAACATTTTATAATCTCCATCACCAGAAACTAAAATAATCTTATCAAACTCCTCTTTTTTGTAAATCCTCTTCATTATATCAAAAATTATATCTGAATCTACATTTCCCTTCTTCTTTCCAATCATAACAGAATTATGTTCTCTAAACTTTAAAACAAAACCAGCTTTCTGGATCATTTCATATAAATCATTATTTTCCTCATTTACAAAACCTAAAAAATAATAAGCATCCTTAACTTTATATTTCTTTAATAAATACTCTCTAAATTTAAAAAGATCAACTTCCCATTTTGGTTTTTCTGAATTAGTTCCCATATATAAATTTTGACCATCTATGAATACTAAATTATTTATTTCTTTTTTCATAGTTCTTCAATTACATTTTTTAAATCTTCTGGCAAATCTATTTCAAATTTTTGTAATTCACCATTCAAATCTCTAAACTCTAAACGATAAGCGTGTAAAAAAACTCTTTTTAAATTAAATTTATCCTTATTCCCTTTAATATTATACAAATCATCACCAACAACTGGATGATTAATAGCTTGCATATGGGCTCTAATCTGATGATTTCTTCCAGTTTTAATTTGAACATCTAATAAAGTATGATGAGCAAATTTTTCTTTAGTCTCCCAAAGAGTTAAAGCTTCTTTTTCATCAAAATGCTTTGGCTTAGCTACCATTTTACCACTTCTCTTAGAACGCTCAATTGGAAAATCTACTTTTCCATCATACTCTTCCATCTGATCATGAACTAAAGCTAAATATTTTTTAGTTACACTCCGGTCTTTAAACTGTTCTTTTAAGTTTTCAAAAGATTCTTGATTTAAAGCTACAACCATTAGACCAGAAACTTTCTTATCCAAACGATGAACTATGCCTGGTCTGAATTCAATATCATCTCCTACTTTTTTAATCTGAGGATATTTTTTAATCAACCAATCAGCTAGAGAATATTCGTGAATTTCTTTAGTTCCATGAACAATCAAACCAGAAGGCTTTTCTATAACTACATAATCTTTAGCTTTCTTGACGACTTTAATATCTTTTTTAAAACAAGAGGCTTTTTTCTTAGCAACGGGACCCGAAGGTGCAAGTAATATCTCAACTTTATCCTTCTCATCCAACCAATGGTGTTTTTTATTAACAATTTCTGAATTAACTTTTACTTGCCCATCTTCAATTAGGTGTTGAATTTTAGAACGCGACAAACTCTTTAGTCTTTCAACTAAAAATTTATCTAACCTAATTTTATTTTCCTGACATATAAATTTTTTCATAAGTTAATAATACAATAAATAGGGAAAACTACAAATTAAATTAAAAAATTAGATTGACCTAAACTAGGAATTATTAGTATAATAAACATATCGAATTAAATAATAAATTTGAGTTTTTAATTATATGAAAAATAAGATTAGAAAAGTAGTTATCCCGGCAGCTGGATTAGGAACTAGATTTCTACCTGCTACTAAAGCCCAACCTAAAGAAATGTTACCCGTAGTAGATAAGCCTATCATTCAATATGTTGTTGAAGAAGTGGTAGCATCTGGTATTAAAGATGTGGTTATAGTTACTGGCAGTAGCAAAAGAGCCATTGAAGATCATTTTGATTACAATTATGAATTACAAAACTGGCTTAAAAAACAAGGTAAGAATAAACAAAGACAAGAAATTAAAAAGATAGCTGATTTAGCTAACTTTATTTATATTAGACAAAAAGGTCCTTACGGTAATGGTACTCCAGTTTTAAACGCTAAGGATGTAGTTGGTGACGAAGCTTTTGCTGTTGTTTGGGGCGATGAGTTTATTCATTCTCAGCCACCAAGACTAAAACAAATGATTAAAGTTTATGAAAAATATGGTGGGATGGTTATTTCTGGATTAAGAATAAAAAACAAGAAAGATTTAGCTAGATATGGTGTAGCTGATGTTAAAAAAATAGAAGATAATGTCTACGAGATAAAGAATATAGTAGAGAAACCAAATCCTAAGAACGCTCCTTCAAACCTAGCTCTATTAGGAGCATATATTTTACCTCCCGAAATATTTAAAGTTTTAGAAAAAACCAAAAGAGGTAAAGGCGGAGAAGTCTGGTTAGTAGACGCTATTAATGCTCTAAAAAAACAAGGTGTTCCTCTTTATGCTTGTGAAATAGAAAATGGAAAATATTATGATTGTGGTAATAAGTTAGAATTTATTAAAGCTACTATTGATTTTGCTTTAGAGCATAAAGAAATTGGTAAAGAGTTAAAAAAATACTTAAAAAAGACTTTTTAATAATTTAAATATCTAAAATATGTCTAAAAATAAACTAATTATCCTCGGTTTTGTTTTTGTAATCTTAATTACTTCTGGATTTGGATGTACTAATAATCCTTTTAAAAGAAAAGCTGTTCAACTTAAACCTCTAACTCTAAATGTCTGGTCAGTTTATGAAGATAGTACTAGTTTGAAACCATTATTTGATGGCTACAAAAAACTGCACCCAACTATCTCTATTAATTACAAAAAATTTGGTATTGATGAATACGAACAACAATTATTAGAAGCTTGGGCAGAAGATCGTGGTCCAGATATCTATTTCTTACCGAATGATTGGTTAGCAGAGTATAAGAGTAAAATTACTCCTCTCCCAGCTAAAATTATACTCCCTTATCGTGAAGTAAAATCAAGTGGTATTGGTGGTTTTCAAAAGACAGATATTATTGATAGCGTTAAAGAGGTTCGGACAACATCATTAAATGACTTGGTTCAAAATTATGCCAATGTAGTTTATGAAGATGTGGTCAAAGAAAATGAAATCTATGGACTACCCTTAAGTTTAGATACTCTGGGATTATTCTATAACGAAGATTTGTTAAGATATGCTAATATTTCCTATCCACCAAAAACTTGGACTGAATTTAATAGCATGGTTAAAAATATTAGTCTCCTGAATGAGAATAATAGCTTTGAACAATCTGGAACTGCTCTGGGAACAACAAATAATATTACTAATGCTGTTGATATTTTAGTACTTTTAATGCTCCAAAATGGAGTTGACTTATTAACTCCTAATAATAGAATTAATTTTGAAAATCCAGAAAATCAAGATTTAGTTATGGAAGCTATTAACTTTTACAATGATTATTCTAATCCAATTAAAGAAGTTTACTCTTGGAATAAAGATCAGGATAATGCTTTAGATGCCTTTATTAATGGACAAGTAGCTTTCTTTTTTGGCTATCCTTACCATCTTAAACAAATTAAATCCAGAACTACTGATAAGTTTAATTTAAAAACTGCTCCAGTACCTCAAATCTCTAATACTCTTCGACCAACAAACTTTGCTAATTATTGGTTAATGACAGTTTCTCATAAAACTAAACATAGAGATGCTGCTTGGGGATTTATTGATTTTGCTACTAGGAAAGAAAATGTTAAAATATATCTAGAAGAAACTAATAAACCAACTGCTCTAAAATCTCTTAAAGATGTCCAAGCTCAGAATCTAGAAATTAAACCATTCGTTGATCAAATCTTAACTGCTCAATCATGGTATCGAGGAGAATCACTAGCTGAAGCTGAGAAAGCTATTATAGAATTAGTTGATAAGATAAAAAATGATAATTTAGTAGATAAAGCAATTAGAAACTTATTAAAAAATACAGCTACCAGAATAAATCAAACCATTAAATAAATGTCTAGAAAAATAAAACTTAGTATATTAACAGTCTTTTTAATAACTATCCTTCTAAATGTTGTTAATATTCCGATTGTTTATGCTAAGGATGTCTTTGAATGTAAAGCATTTGACACTAAAGACCTTAAATGTCGAGATGCAGAAGGTAAAGACAAGAATCAAGATGGAATATATTGGGAGACAACTAAAGAAGAAAATTGTAAAGACCAAGAACTATTTGAAGATGGAAAGTGTAAAGGTGCTCAATGTTATAAACAAATTAACATAGAAGAATGCCTTAGAGAATATGGTGAATATGATGTGAAAGATCTAGTATATAAAGCTATTAGTATTTCTAAACAATTATTAGGAATCGTTGGTAGTGTAGCTCTCCTATTCTTTATTATTGCTGGTATTCAAATGATATTTTCTGGAGGCAGTGAAGAAAAGATTAAAAGTGCTCGAACCATGATGGTTCAAACTATTATTGGACTAGTTATTTTCTTAGGTGCTTATATGATAATAAGTTTTGTTCAAGATACTTTAATAGAAAAAGCTGAAGAAGATAAAAACTTCAAATTAGAATCAACAGAATTTAAATAATAAAATATTTAAAATGAAAAACAAAAAAATAATTAGTTTTTTACTAATCTCACTAGTACTTGTTTCTTCAATTGGAGTATGCTATGCAACGACAGCTGACAATGAACTAACAAATCCTCTAGGGACTACAAGTATTCCAGACTTAATTGGTAGAATTATTAAAGGTGCTCTAGGTGTAGTTGGTTCTCTAGCTCTATTAATGTTTATTTTCGGTGGCTTAACTTGGATGACCTCTGGTGGAAATGAAGAAAAGATTAAAAAGGGAAAGGGAATTTTAATTTGGGCAGTTTTAGGAATAGTAACTATCTTTACTAGTTATTCTGTCTTAAATCTAGTATTTAAGATACTGGGTGGTGAACAATAGAAATTAAAACATTATACAATTTTCATAAAAAATAGTATAATAGATATATTAAGTTGTATATAATTTATATAAATAATAAAAGCTCGTATAAATAACGAGACATTAAGCTCATTTAACGTTAAGTTAAATGAGAAAAAGAAAGGAAGAAAAACAAAATGTCAAAACTAACTAAAAACATTATTAGTTTCGTCTTAATTTTCGTTTTCGCTGTATCTGCTGTAGGAGTATTTGCTCAAACCGGTAATACCCCACCAGATTCTGGAGATGGAATTACGGTCCCAACGGTTCCCAATCTAGCAGAAGGAGACCTAGAAGGTACTGCTGTTAATCTAATTAACACTCTTTTAGGATTATTAGGCTTGATAGCTCTAGTTATGATTCTAATTGGTGGTTTTAAATGGATGACTTCTGGTGGAAATGAAGAAAAAGTTGGAGAAGCTAAAAAATTATTAGGAGCCGGTGTAGTTGGTCTAATTATCATCCTAGCTGCTTACGCAATTGCTACCTATGTTGTTGGTACAATTGGCGGATCTTTAGGTGATAGTGTTTAAAAAAATATAGTTTAGATTTCTCGCTTTATATTATATAGAGCGAGGAGATGTGAATTATATAACCTATAAAAAAATGAATCTAAATATAAAAAAGATACTATTTTGTTTTATCATTATTTCTTTTGTTTTAACACCAATTCTCAGTATTCATGCTCAAGAAGAGACTAATTCAGCTTTAAAAGAAGCTCGTGATGGTTTAATAAAAAGTGCTAGTGAAGCAAGCTTAACAGATGAAACAGGAACAATAGCAGCGGAACCTCAGGATATTATCGCTAGATTAATTGGTTATATTCTAGCCTTTATTGGAATAATATTATTAATGAATATAATATTTGCTGGTTATGGTTGGATGAATTCTGGTGGAAACGAAGAAGCTATTAAAAAAGCTAAAGATAAAATAAAAAGTTCCATAATTGGATTAATAATTATTGTTGCTGCTTATATTTTAGTTGATTTAATATTTATAACTTTAAATGAATTAATAACTCCTCCTGTAACAAGTTAAATTATGTTTAAAAAAATATTTCTAATATTTATATTAACTATTATTCTATCTAATATCTTTGTAGTTCCTGTTAAAGCTATAGAAGCTATTGAAACTATTAGAAAAGATTATAATGAAACTGCTAATAATTTAGGATATGCTACAACTGAAAGCATAGAGCAAACTTTTTGGATGCTTCAAGATACTAGAAATAAAATTGTTGGTACAATTCTAGGTTTTGCTGGAATTGTATTTCTAATCTTAATTGTTATGGGTGGTTATGAATGGATGTTTTCCGGAGGTAATGAAGAACGAGTAACTAAAGCAAAACAAAGAATTAGAATGGCTGTTAACGGATTAATTATTGTTTTAGGAGCCTATATTCTAGCCTATTTCATATTAGAAATGTTATTTAAATCTACTGTTTAATAAAATAAATTAATATGTTTAAAAAAAATAAAAGAATTGTATTCTCTTTTCTGTTAATTTTCTTACTAAGTTTAATATTCAGTCCTGTTTTAGCTCAAATGACACCTACTGAGAATTCTCAACCAGCTAGTAGTGAAATTCTACCTAATTTAAAACATTCTGAAATGTTAATTAATTATGCTGCCAGTGGTATTGGCTATGATACTAACTCTAGTGTTGAAATTGTTATTGGTAGTATTATTCAAACTGCTCTTTCTTTAATTGGTATATTCTTCTTAATTTTAATCATTATAGGTGGTTATCAATGGATGACTGCTGGAGGAAATGAAGAAAGCATTACTAAAGCTAAAAATAGGATTAAAAATGCTACTATTGGTTTAGTAATTGTACTTGCCGCCTATGCTATTTCTTACTTTGTAGTTGATATTTTAATAGGACAAACTTTATAAATAAATCATTATAAAATGAAAAAAATAATCTTCATATCTTTAATTATACTTCTCAGTCTATCCGCCATTGGTATTACTAATGCTCAAGCATGTGAATCTAACAATGATTGTAGCAGTAGCGGAGTATGTATCGGTGGAGAGTGCATAGAACCACTTCCAGTTCCAGACACAACGCCAGAAGGAGTATCAACAAAAGAACTTATTGAAGCAAAACTTGATGCAACTGCTACTATGTATGCTGGTTATGCTCCTGTAACTGAAGAATCTGGTATTATTGATATTATTGCTAGAATAGTTAAAACCATTCTTAGTCTTCTAGGAATTTTGTTCTTAATCATGATTATTATTTCTGGCTTTCAATGGATGACTGCTGGTGGTAATGAAGAAACTATTGGTAAAGCTAAAAAGAATATAACTAATGCTATCATTGGTTTAGCAATTGTAATTTTGTCTTACTCACTAGCTAGTTTTGTTACCTATATATTGATGGTAGTTTAATTAAATAAATAAATTAAATGAAAACTAAAAAGAACTTTCAAATTTTAATTTTATCCTTCGTAATTCTAAGTTTTTTGGTTGTTCCGAGATATAATTTATTAGCTCAAGAAGGTGAAGATATTGAATGGACCGCTGCTGAACAAGCAGCTTTAAAACAAATAGATTTTGCTGAACAAGCAGGCCTATATAACGGACAGTCGTTACCTAATCGAATTATTGGTATCATTAATATTGCTCTAACTCTAGTCGGTTTATTATTTCTAGTCATGATTATTATTTCTGGCTTTCAATGGATGACTTCTGGTGGTAATGAAGAATTAATTTCCAAGGCCAAAAAAAGATTAATTGGTGCAATTATTGGATTAGCCATCGTCTTAGGAGCCTGGATTATTAGTAATACTCTTATGTTACTTATTCAAGGTGAACCAATAGTCGATGGAAATTTATGGGAACCTACGATATAGAAGACAAATATCTTAATTAAATTATTTAATTTAAAAAGCTCTGACATGTTTAACACACCAGAGCTTTTTTGTTTTAATGAAAATTAAGGAAAACCTGCTTTTTTACGCATTCTTCTCATCCAGATTTCATGATCATTACTCAACTCTTCTAAAGATATTATTCGATTAGGTTTAACACTCTTAAGAAGTATTGCATCTTCAATCTTAAGTACTTTTTGTACTTTTTGACCGTAGAATGAAATAATATCTCCTTCTGGTCCTACTTCAAAATCAATTTTTCCCTTTAATTTCTCTTTTTCCGAACTCAATAACTCTTCATATTGTTCGATAGGTAAAAACTCTACATCAATACTATAATGACCTTGATATAGACTATCTAGAACAACCTTGTATCCAGAAGAGATTCTTCTATCCAGTCTTACTGGCAATCCCCAAGAATCAGCTACTATAACGTTATCGCTAGTAAGCCGAGCTCGAAAACCAGAATAATCAAAACTGAAACCAACATTGTGAGGGACACTTCTGTCTTCATGATAATCAATCTTTTTACCATCACGAATAATAACTACTTTTGTAACCGTACATCCCATCAAAACCACTATTACTACCATCAAAACCACTATTTTTTTCATAATATCCTCCTATTGGTATTATTTTCTTACTTAATTTTAATATTAAACCATATCATAATTAACAAAAAAAGTCAATGCTTTTAAAGTATTGACTAAGGAATAAATACTATTTAATTATATTTTAAACTTTAATTTTAAAATACTTACAAAAAATGCAATTACTTCTTTTAAACCTAACTTAGATTTACCTCTTTGTCGATCTACAAAAGTGATTGGTATTTCTTTAATTTTAAAATTATTTTTTTCTAACAAGTAAACCATTTCTTCTTGAAAAGCATAGCCATTACTTCTAATATCATCTAAATTAATTTTCTCAAAAACTCTTTTATGAAAACATCTAAAACCGCCAGTAACATCTTTAGTTTTTAGCTTTAAAAGCCAACGAGAAAATTCCATAGCTGAAGCAGACATTATTTTCCTAATTAAATTCCAACCAATAATACCTCCGCCCTTAATTCTCCGAGACCCTAAACACATATCATTCCCACTTTTAACACAATCTATAAGTTCTGGAATTTTGTATGGTTGATGAGAAAAGTCTGCATCCATTTCTAAAATTAAATTAGCTCCCTTAGATAAAGCATGTTTAAAACCAGCAACATAAGCACTACCTAGTCCTAGTTTCTTTGGTCTTTTCATTACTTCTACTAAATCTATTTTCATTTCTTCCACTGCTTCCGCAGTACCATCTGGAGAATTATCATCAACAATTAGAATATTCAAATCTTCAATATGAAGACTTAATATCTTTCTAATCAAAGCTACAACATTATTTCTTTCATTGTATGTAGGGATTACTATATATATCATAATTTTAATAATCTAATTCAATATTTTTTAATCTTCATCTTTTCTTTAAGAAAATCAACCCAAGGATTTGGTTGAGGATCTATTTTGTTGTAATAAGCTAGATAGAAAGCACTATATGAAGAAATTCCTAGAAGATACATACTTTGCTTCCAAACATTATCTCCCAATGAATTTACTTCTACAAAATTAATTTTCTTTTTCTTTAAAATTTCTTTCATGATTTGATAACGCTTCTGATTACGAGGATGATACAATCTAGAATTAACTAGGATATAAATAATATTTTTGTTTAAATTGATCGGATTACTTAAACCTTCAAACTGATGATGACAAATTTCTGGAACAGCAAAATAACTAGCAAAATTCTTACCAGTTTCATTAATTTGATTTTGCCAAACATGCATATTGCCTAAGAGATGCTCGGAAGCTATTAATACTGGAATCTTCTTTTTCATCTTGCTAGCAATAGTTTCAGCAACTTTTTGTCCTTTATTAAAATAATTAATATCTTTTCTAATATTCTTTCCACAAGAATCTAACAACTTTAAACTTTTTAATAGAGAAATGAAGATAGCTATTGAATAACCAACTGCAAAACGTGGATTCTGAGCATAATTATACTGAGCATTATAAATAAACTTTGGTGAATTTACTTTTTCTAATTCACCACCACTAGCAATAACAAAAATCTTTAGCTTTTTCTGTTGAGCTTGTTTATAACAACTAATTATTTCTTCAGTATTCCCTGAAAAGCTAGAAATTACTATTAAAGTTTTTTGATCAACCCATTTTGGTAAATTGTAATCATTAACAATACTAATTGGAACCAATAGATTCTTTTGAAAAACACTTCGTACTAAATCTGGACCCAAAGCAGAACCACCCATACCACAAACTAGTATCTTATCAACTCCCTTAAAACTATTTGGTAATTTTACTTTTTTAAAATCAGTAAAAATCTGTTCAAATTGTTTTGACATGTCTTGATAAGTCTTCAAAACTTGCCCCTTATCAAATTTTTTCAAATCTTTTTTATTCATAAAACATATCCTTAATAATTATTAACCTAATTATAACATATATATTGCTCATTTTCTCTTCTCCTGCTAAGATATTAATAATATATTAAATATAATAAAAAAATATGTCTGGACATTCCAAATGGGCCACAACTAAACATAAAAAAGCTATTAAAGACTCTAAAAGGTCATCTCTTTTTACTAAATTAACTAAAGTAATAACAATTGCTGCTCGAGAGGGTGCTGATCCTGATATGAACTTTAAATTAAGAATGGCGATTGATAAAGCTAAGAGTCTTTCTCTCCCTAAAGACAATATTGAAAGAGCCGTTGCCAAGGGTTCAGGTACTGGTGAAGGACAAGCTTTAGAAGAAATCACCTATGAAGGCTATGGACCAGAAGGAACAGCTGTAATTATTGAAGTGGTTACTGATAATAAGAATAGATCAGCTTCAGAAGTTAGACATCTCTTAACTAAACATGGTGGTTCTTTAGGTGGTTCTGTAATCTGGCAATTTGATCACAAAGGGGTTATCTATTTAAAGTCTGAAAATTTAACAGACGAACAAGAATTAGAAATTATTGATGCTGGTGCTGAGGATATTCAAAAACAGGAAGATAGTATTAGAGTTATAACTGCTATGGAAGATTTACAGAAAGTTCAAGAAAAATTAAATAAAGATTTTGAAATAGAAAATGCTGAATTAGAATATTTAGCTAAAAACAAAGTCAAACCTGAAAATCCAGCTAAAGTTGAAAGATTGTTTGAAGCTTTAGATGAAAATGATGATATACATAACTTCTACTCTAATGCCGAGTTCTAAAAAGAAAATTATCATGGGAATAGATCCTGGTTTAGCTACCCTAGGATATGGTTTTATTACTCTAGAAAAAGAACCTCAATTCATAGCCTGTGGTTGTATTGAAACAGCTGCTAAAACTGAATTTAATAAAAGGTTAGGTATTATCAATGAAGAATTAACTCAATTAATTAAAAAGTACAAACCAAATATCTGTGGAGTAGAACAACTCTTCTTTTGTAAGAATGTTAAAACAGCTATGAGTGTTGGTCATGCTCGCGGAGTTATTATCATGACCTTGGGTCAAAACAATATTCCTATTCGAGAATTTACTCCTCTCCAAATTAAACAAACTATTACTTCCTATGGTAGAGCTAGTAAAAAACAAGTTGAAGAAATGGTAATGCTAACTCTTAATTTAAAAAAAGCACCTAAGAGAGATGATGCTAGTGATGCTTTAGCAATTGCTTTGACTACATTGTATAGTAAGAAATATTGACTCGACCTTTAAAATATGATTAAATGAATATTGATGCGGGTATAGTATAGTGGCTTATTACGTCAGCCTTCCAAGCTGAATACGGGGGTTCGATTCCCCCTACCCGCTCCACTCCAGAACGCTTTATTCAAGGCGTTTTTTTGTTTACCCGTAAATGGAATCGAACTATTCTAAATTTTAATGAGGTGTTATAATTAAACTATAAAAAATAATTATAAAATATGAAAAAAATAAAAGTATTTTTACTTTTTACATTACTTATCTTCATTTCTTTTTGTTTTATAAATAAATCTTTCGCTGAAACAGATATAATTGGAGCAGATAATTATGTTGAAGCCATGGACATTCAATCAGACGGAAAAATAATAGTTGGAGGTTCTTTTACTTCATACAATGATATAGCACGAAAAGGTATTTTGAGATTAAATTCAGACGGATCACTTGATAAAGAATTTAATCCAAGTATAGATATTAATTCCGTAAATGATCTAATAGTTTTACCAGGTGGGAAAATTTTATTATCAGTCGATGATAGCCCAGATAATACTATTGAAAATATGCATGGTAAGATTGTGAGACTCAATTCAAATGGTTCAATTGACACAAGTTTTAATTCTAGAGAAGGATTTTCTGGTGCTATAACAAAATTAAATATTCAGTCAGATGAAAAAATAATCGTGGGCGGATTCTTTGTTGGTCCAAATGATGAAAATTGTATTGCAAGATTAAACTCAGATGGCTCCTTTGATACAAATTTTAACTCCACAATAAATAATGGTATGGCGTGTTTCCCATATTTTCAATTAGATGGAAAAATAATAGTAAGCTGGATAGATAGAGATTCTTTTAAAAATTATATTATAAGAATAAACTCAGATGGTTCTCTTGATGAAAGTTTTAATTATGAAGAAACAGAAGATTTCAGTTATCTTCCACATGTTCAATCAGATGGAAAAATAATACTTGGTGGAACTGGCTCAATGGGTGATGGTAAAATTATAAGACTAAACTCAGATGGTTCTCTTGATGAAAGTTTTAATGTGAGTCTAACTAATAAATGGATTGAAACAATAACTATTCAATCAGATGGAAAAATACTAATAGGTGGGTTTTTTGATTTACATAATGATATTCCACAAGCTGGCATTGTGAGATTAAATGTTGATGGTTCTCTCGATGAGAGTTTTAATGCTGAAAAACTAATTGATGTATATGGTGCAATTCATAATCTAAAAATGCACTCAAATGATAAAATAATAGCCGTCTTAAGAGGAGGTATTGTTCATGATAAAAGTATTTATCCAATAGTAAGCCCTATTATAAAATTTAACCCAGATGGCTCAATTGATGAAAATTTTGGATCTACAATAAATAGTCTAATAAATTTACCAATAATAGAAATTGAACCTACACCCGAAATTGGAGAAATAGATACTATTTTATCTAATGATCTAAAAGGTAAATTATTGTTAGCCGTAGAAGATCATGGTCGGGTTTGGTATGTTAATCCTAGTGATACTAAGAAATATGAAGTTACTTTTGCTAATGCTCTAAATCTTTTCGAAAGATTAGCTGTTGGTATTACCAATGAAAATCTGAATAAAATATCTTTATCAACCGATAATATAATAAACAACTTTGGCAAAGAACACCTAGGAAAACTATTTTTACAAGTTGAAGATCATGGTCGAATCTGGTATGTAAATATGAATGGTAAACGACATGAAGTGACCTGGGATAATTTAATGGATTTATTCACTAGTTTATCTCTAGGCATTACTAATGAAAATTTAAGTAAAATTGAAAATGAAGCAGTAACAATAGATACTGATAATGATGGCTTATCTGATACTGATGAAGCTGTCTATGGGACAGATATTAATAATCCTGATTCAGATGGTGATGGTTATATAGACGGGGAAGAAGTAGAGAATGGTTACAATCCACTTGGTTCTGGTAAATTAAATTCAAATTACCCAAATAATTCTTATCAAACGCTAGAAGAGGCTACTCGAGCTATTAGCGATGCTCTAAATAACAGAGACATAGAATTATTCTATCAATCAGTTGGAGAAGAATTTTGGAAAAATCAAGCATCCTTAAAAGAAAATCCTGAAAAAGTTAGAGAAGAATTAGAAGAGTATTTAGATGGCAGAGATATAGAATTATTTTTAATAGGAGCTGAAAAAGGTTATGATTATCTAGATACAAATTTTCGCTATGTTGGTGAAATTCAAGTTTTTTTAGATGGTGAAGACGTAACAATAGATCAAGCAGGGAAAAACAATCTTTTTTTTAAGAAAGAAAATGATTTATGGAAAATTGTTGAAATGGAAATTGAACTACCTAAAAAATAGACATCTAAAACTCAAAACCAACCCTCTCTTCAATCACAATAGTTCTAACGTCCTCTACTAAGGAGCTCCATCTCAGAACGCTTTATTCAAAGCGTTTTTTTGGTTAATATTTATTTAAAATCTTATTGAGATAATTAATAAATTCTTTAGTATCCATAAAATAATTAGGATATGCTTTTTTTAAGTCTGATGTAGTATCTGCACCAACTAAAACAACATCATACTCTTTTCTTCCGTAAATTTTTTTTTCTGCTTTAGCATAAGCATTTATTGCTTTTTCTTCTTGCCTTTTTGAATATGTAGAAATGGTCAATTTTTCTTGAATAGTATCTAATTCAAGTAAAAAGAAATGATGATTTTTTTTATTTTTTAGATTATCAATAAACTTCATGGATTCAGTCCAACTCTCCATTTTAGTAATTACATTTAATTCTCTTTCTTTTTCTTTTATAAGAGAATATAATTCTTTTTCATCATCAGGCGTTCCTAATATAATTGGACATTTCTCCATTTTAGCAAAAGCTGAACTTACTAATTTAAAAAAATCATTCCATTCCTTTTCCCCTTCATTTGATTTTATTGCTTGTCCTGTAAAAAAACCAACCGTTTCAACTGCCGTAGCCCAAATGTGTTGTAATTTTGATCTAATTTGTATTTCAACTAATAATCCATTATATTCTTTTTTTCCTTTATCACTTAAATACCTATAAACTAAGTGAATACTTCTGTAACCGTCATTTTTAGGCTTAGAAATATAATCTTTCTCATTTACTTTTTTATGTTTTAAATCTCCTTTAATATAAGACTCTTCATAAAGTTCACGTGCTAATTTGATATTAGACATTATAACTCTACAACCAGCTATATCCTGCATTTGAGTAAGCTTCATTGTTGCTTTATTGTTTTTATATCTCCTATTCAACTTTTTAATGATTGAGGGGACTCGTTTTAATCTTTGAGCGGATAATGAATTTTTATCTATCTTTTCGGAAACTCGTTTTAATCTTTTTTTAAAGACATGCATTGGATAGCTATGAGAGGCTCGCCAATTACTTAAAACTGTTAAAGCTTTATATTTTTCTTCTTCTGAAGTTTTACTATTACGTAAAAGATCTCCAGCTAGGTTTGTCTTAGATTTTGAAAATTCTTTTGGATTTATTGTTTTCATATTTTTTAAATTTATTACTCAATTGCGCAGTAATTAAAATTAGTAAAACTCTCTATAATAGGCAATATTATAATAGTCTATATTTTTTATATAAAAAAGTGTCAAATTGCGCGAATAGATGCCTATCTAAATAATATAGGTATTCTTATAAAATGTCAAATTGCGCAGTAATTAAAATTAGTAAAACTCTCTATAATAGGCAATATTATAATAGTCTATATTTTTTATATAAAAAAGTGTCAAATTGCGCAATTTAAGCTAAACGTCTGATATTTATTATTTTTCCCTTCATTATAATAGTTTTAAAGTTCTGTATTAATAAATAATATCTTCAAACCATTGATTTAATGCTTTATTTATGATAAATTAGAGACTACTTAATAATAAAAATTATGAAAAATTATGAAAATTACTAAAAAAGAATTACCTAAAAATCAAGTAGAGTTAAGTATTGAAGTTGAAGAAAAAGAATATCAAAGTTTCTTAGAGAAAACAGCTGAACAAATGTCTAAGGATGCTAAAATTCAAGGTTTTAGACCTGGAAAAGCTCCCTATGATATTGTTAAAAAGAAATTTGGAGAAATGAAGATCTTTGAACAAGCTTTAGACTCTATCCTAACTAACTTCTATTTCGAAGCAGTAACTAAAGAAAAACTAGAACCAATTTCTCATCCTAAAGTAGACATTGAAAAAATGGCTATTGGAAATCCATTAATTTTTAAAGCTACTGTTAATTTAATCCCAAGTATTAAACTTTGTGATTTAGAAAAAATTAAAGTCAAAAAAGCAGAAGTTAAAGTTAGTGAGGATGAAATTAACAAAGCTATTGAAACTTTAAGAGAAAACCAAGCTCAAGAAGTTCTAGAAGACAAGAAAATTGAAGAAGGTGACAAAACTGATATTGATTTTACAGTAAGTATTGAGAATGTTCCTATTGAAGGAGGTAAAGAGGCTAATTATCCTTTAGTAATTGGTAAAGGGCATATGATTCCTGGCTTTGAAGAGAATATCATGGGTAAGAAAAAAGGAGAAAAGGTTGAATTTAAGTTAAAATTCCCAGAAAAGTACCATAACAAACAAATGGCTAGTAAAGAGGCAGACTTTAAAATAGAGATTAAAGCTGTTTACAAGAGAACTCTACCAAAAGTTAATGATACTTGGGCTAAAACAATATTAGCAGCTAAAGATTTGAAAGACTTGAAAGAAAAAATTAAAAAGAATTACGAAGCTGAAAAATCTAAAGGAGAAGACCGAAAAACTGAAATAGAAATTATTGATAAGATCCTTAAAGATTCTGAAATTGGAGAATTTTCTGAAGATTTAATTAAACTTGAAACTCAAAAGATGATTGAAGAACTTAAACAAAATATTGAAAGACAAGGATTAAAATTTGAAGACTATATCCAACAACTTGGTAAAAAAGTAGAAGATATGGAAAAAGATTTTAAAGAACAAGCTCAGAAAAGACTAGAATCTTCTTTAATCATGAAAGCTGTTATTGATCAAGAAAAGATGGAGATTAAGGATAAAGAAATTGATGATGAAATAGCTATGGCTAAACAAATGTATGGTAATGATAACGAAATGATTAAAAATTTAGAATCACCTCAATATAAAGAACATTTAAGATTAGGATTACTCAATAAAAAAGTCATGGATTTCTTAAAGAAGAAATGTACTTCTTAAACTCCAAGTAAATTCTCAAATTAAAATAATATATGTTTATTCTCGGAATAGAATCTTCTTGTGATGAGAGTGCTATTGCTTTATTAGAAATAAAAAATAATAAAGTTAGAATTAAAAAGAGTATTATTTCATCACAAATTAATATTCACAAACAATATGGCGGAATAGTTCCAGAAATTGCTGCTCGACATCATGCGGAGAATTTTTTTCCTATTCTAAAACAAGCTAAAATTAATTTTAAAAAAATTGATAATATTGCTGTAACTTATGGTCCGGGATTAATTACTTCTTTAATGACTGGTGTAGAATTAGCTAAAACTCTCTCTTATGTTCATCAAAAACCTCTAATTCCAATAAATCACATTGAAGCTCATATTTATTCCAATTGGCTTAGTCATCCTGAACTATTTTCTAAAAAAACTTTTCCAGCTTTAGCAGTAGTAGTATCTGGTGGTCATACTCAGATATTTTTAATGAAAGATTATGGAAAATACAAATTAATTGGAACTACAGTAGATGATGCTGTAGGAGAAGCATATGACAAAGTAGCTAAAATCTTAAACTTAGGATATCCTGGGGGTCCAATTATCTCTCAGAGAGCTAAAAAATACAAAGGAATAGATAATTTAAACTTTCCGAGACCAATGAAAAATACTAAAGACTTTCAGATGTCCTTTTCAGGATTAAAAACTGCTGTTCTCTACAAAGCTCAAGCAGAAAATAAATGGACTGAGGAAAAAATTAATGAATATTGTTTTTCATTTCAAGAAGCAGTAGTAGATGTTTTAAGTTTTAAGATAATTAAAGCTGCTCAAAAATATAAAGTGAAGAATATTCTCCTAGGTGGAGGAGTTAGTGCTAATCAGGAATTAAGAGAAACTTTAAAAGATAAAGCTAGTGAATTGAATATCAAAACTTACTTTCCAGAACTAAAACACACTGGAGATAATGCTGCGATGATTGCTATAACTGGATATTTTAACAGAAACAAAGCCCAAAAGAATAATTTTAGTTTAATGGCTGATGCTAATTTAGAATTATAGATGTCTTGACTATTTATTCTTTATTTGATAAAGTAATAATGTAAGAAAGTAATACATTAATACAAAATATATGAACACTATCGCTAAAACAACTACCAAAGGTCAAATTACGATTCCAGCTAGTTGGAGAAATAATTTTAAAACTAATCGTTTTTTAATTAAAGACAAGGGAGAGAGTTTAGAAATTCGTCCTCTTTTTCTTGATGACTTAGAAAAAAAAGAATACACTGTTTTTGATGCTATTCGTGATAATAAAGGTAAAGGAATTAAAGCTAAAGACCTCGTTAAGATATTAAAGAAAAGTACTTAAATGGATAAAATTCAAAAATTATTAATGAAAATCAGTCAGTCTGATCGTCAGAGACTTCTTTTTGTTATCCAAAAATTAATTAGTAATAACAAAAAAAATCTTAACATTGTTAAAATAAAAAATACTAATTTTTATCGAGTTAAGTCTGGAAAATTTAGAATAATATATCATTTAGAAGAAAAAGAAGTAATTATTGATGCTATTCGTTTACGAAATGAAAAAACATACAGATTATAATCAAAATCACAGAAAAAAAATAAACTTACTTAATACTTCAAATCCAAGTGAATAAATATACTACAAAATCATTAAATGAAACCTTAAAACTAGGCAAAAAACTAGTTAATTCTTTTGATACTAATGTAATTGGTTTAATTGGAGACCTAGGTTCTGGTAAAACAGCTTTTACTAAAGGAGTTGGAGAATATTTTAATATTAAAAATATCACTAGCCCTACTTTTGTAGTAATGAAAGTGTATAAGATTAAAGGTGATAAGAAATATACTAATTTAGTTCATATTGATTGTTATCGCTTTGAAGATTATGAATCTTTAATAGATATTGGGATAAAAGATTATTTAAATGATGATCAAAGCCTTGTTTTAATTGAATGGGCTGATAAAATTAAAGATAGCTTACCTAAGAGAACTAAATACATTAAATTTAAATTAGGAAAGAAAGAAAACGAAAGAATAATTGATACTTAAATAAATTTTATTTTACGCTCTTAAAATAAAAAAACTCACAACAAACTGATTGCCGTGAGCTTCATTTTTTAAAACTAATTTAATCATTGAACGATAATTTTATGTATTTCAAATAAAAAATAATATTCAAAATATTCGAAATAACATATGCTACACCTCCAATCGCGGTAAAAATTATCAATATTGGCATTTGATCAAAAACCTGGCTACTATGAACATCAAATGCTCGTCTAACAACTGGGAAAAACCTGCACATCACTAAAGCTAATCCCAAAAGTATTCCTGTCAAAATATTGAAAGAATAATGAAGAAATTCCCAAGATTCAAATACCAACACCCTTTTAACAAAAATACTTACAAAAAAGGTAATAACTGAATTGATAAAAGCAATCATCATCCATTGATAATCAAACGAATCTGATTTTAAAAATAAACTAATTATCAACATTGGTATTAATCCAGCATTCAACAAAATCATCATTCCCCAAAACAAATTTAATGTTCTCTTTTTCATCTTTCCCCCTTAACACATTTTTTTATTAAACCTAACACTTAATAGTATAATATATTTACTATTTTGTCAAGAGTTTTTTAAGTTTAAATTTATTGTTATACTAAAATAGTAACCTTTTAATCTCATCATTATATATAATATGAAAAAGGCATACGAAGCTAAAAAATTTGAAGATGACATTTATTCAGAATGGTTAAATTCTGGATATTTTAACCCTGACAATTTACCAAATAGAAATAAAGAAACATTCTCTATTGTCCTCCCTCCCCCTAATGTAACTGGACAGCTCCATATTGGACACGCTGCTATGCTTGCCTATCAAGACCTTATGGTTCGATATCATCGAATGAAAGGTGATAAGACTCTTTGGCTACCAGGAATGGATCATGCTGCGATTGCTACTCAAACTGTGGTGGATAAAAAATTAAAAGCTCAAGGGATTGATCGTCATCAAATTGGAAGAGAAAAATTTCTAGAAGAAGTTGACAAGTTTGTAAACGAATCTAAAACAGTAATTAAAAAACAACTTCAAAAGATGGGTTCTTCTTTAGACTGGTCTCGAGAAAGATATACCATGGATGAAGGATCAACTAAAGCAGTTCAAAAAGTTTTTATAGATATGTATAACGATGCTCTTATCTATCGAGGCAAAAGAGTTGTAAATTGGTGCCCTCACTGCCAATCAACCTTAGCTGACGATGAAGTAGAATACAAAGAACAAACATCACCTTTTTATTACTTTAAATATGGTCCAGTAGTTATTGGAACAGCTCGTCCGGAAACAAAGTTTTCTGATAAAGTAATAATTGTTCATCCTCAAGATAAGAGATATAAAGATATCGTTGGTAAAGAATTTGAAGTAGAATGGATAGACGGAAAAATTAAAACTCAAGTAATTGCTGATATGTCTGCAGATATGGAAATGGGAACTGGTGCTATGACAATTACTCCCGCTCATTCCATGATAGATTATGAATTAGCTCAAAAATATAATTTAAAAATTGAAGAAATTATTAACAAAGAAGGTCAGATGACTGAAGCTGCTGGAGATTTAGCTGGTTTACCAGTTAAAGAAGCTCGTAAAAAAGTAGTAGAAATATTAAAATCTAAAGGCTTAGTTGAAAAGATTGATGAAAATTATGTTCATAACCTCTCGGTTTGCTATCGTTGTGGAACTCCAATTGAACCACTTCCTTCTGAACAATGGTTTGTAAATGTAAATAAGCCAATTAAGAAAAGAAAGAATAAAACACTGAAACAATTAGCCTCCGAAGTAGTTAAAAAGAAAGAAATTGAAATTATTCCTGATCGATTTAATAAAACTTACTTCCAATGGATGGATAATCTTAGAGATTGGTGTATTTCTCGTCAAATTTGGTTTGGACATCGAATTCCAGTTTGGTATAAAGGTGATGAAATAATTGTTCCTAAAGATATTACCAAGCTTTCTTTCATGAGACATGGAATAACTGATTGGAATAAAGAAAAAATAATCCAAGGTAAAAAAGACACTCCTCTAGACGAAATGAATACTCAAGCTATCAAAGATTTAATACCAAAAATTAAAAAAGAGAATTATGATTTAATAATAAGTTCTCCTCTAAAAAGAGCTAAACAAACTGCTGAAATATTAAACGAAAACCTTAAATTACCTTTAGAAACAAATAAACTATTAGTTGAAAAAGGATTTGGAGAATTTGAAGGGGTTAAAAAAGATGAAAAATTTAAAAAACAACATCCTGGTTATTCAAAAGACAAATTAAATTATGATATTCCTGGTGATTCAGAAGAGAGTCCAGCTGAAGTTTTAAAGAGAATTGAAATATTTCTAGAAGAAACTCTTAAAAATAATAAAGGAAAGAAAATTTTAATAGTTTGTCATGGTACTTTAATAAGATATATTAGAAGCTTAATGGTTAATGAAAGTCCTCTTGAACTTTCAGAATATAAAACTAGTTTTGATAAACCAATAAGTTTTGATATTCCTGACAATCATTATAAACTCAAAGAATTAAAACAAGATCCTGACACTCTAGATACTTGGTTTTCTTCTGGTTTATGGACTTTCAGTACTCTTGGTGGACCAGACAAAACTAAAGATTTAAAAGAATTCCACCCTAATTCTGTAATGGAAACTGGTTATGATATTCTCTTCTTCTGGGTAGCTCGAATGATCTTAATGACTACCTATGCTTTAAATGAAAAACCATTTGATACCGTATATTTACATGGATTAGTAAGAGATAAACAAGGACGAAAGATGTCAAAGTCTTTAGGTAATGGTATTGATCCTCTAGAAATGATTAAAGATTACGGAGCTGATGCTCTAAGACTTTCTATGATAGTTGGTTCTACTCCTGGAAATGATGTAAAACTTTATGATGAAAAAATTGCTGGTTATCGAAACTTCGTAAACAAGCTTTGGAATATATCTAGATATATATTAACTAGCGTTGAAGAAGTTAAATTAATAGAAAAGAAACCTAAAGTTAAAACTTTGGCTGATAAATGGATTTTAGATGAGTTAGATAAAATTACTTTTGGGATTACTGATAAGATTGATAAATTCCAATTCTCTCCAGCTGGCGAAGAACTATATGACTTCACTTGGAATAAATTAGCTGATTGGTATTTAGAAATAGCTAAAGTTGAAGGAGACAAAGATGAAATTTTACTCTACATCCTTCAAAACTTACTTAAACTCTGGCATCCTTTCACTCCTTACATCACTGAAGTGATCTGGAAAAACTTTAAAACAGATTTATTGTTAATTCAAAGATGGCCAGAACTTAAAAAATACAAAGAAGATAAAAAAACTCAAGAAGAGTTTCAAATAATTAAAAACATTATTGCTGAGATTAGAAAATTTAAGAACGAAAACAAAATTGATCCTGCAAAATTCATCGAATGTTTAATTATTAGTAAAAAATATGATAAATTAATTAATACTCAATCACCTATTATTGAAAAATTAGCTCGAGTTAAAAATCTAAGAACAGGAGAAAAGTTAAATACTAAAATTCATCTACCAAACATTAAAATATATCTAAATGTAGATATTAAAAAATCTAATGAGAAAGAAATCGCTAATTTAAGATCATATATCAAGTCCCTAGAGAATAAATTAAATAATGAAAAGTTCGTAGACAATGCTCCTACTGAAATAGTAGAACAAGAAAAGAAAAAGTTAGCCGAAGCTGAAGAATTATTAGCTAAGATGAGTAAATAAAGTTTTAAACAATTTAAAAAGCTACCAATGAATTGTCATCGGTAGCTTTTCGTTTTAAAGTTTTATTCTTTCTAACCATGTTCCTGAAGGAGAATTTTTAAATCCCCCTCGTCCAAAAAGATAGCATAGAAACTTTCTCCCAATACCATTGCATCCGGGCAAACATCAATTCTTTGAAATTCTTCTTTCAAAAGAATGTAATACTCTTTCGAACAAACAAGAACAATCTCTTTTGTCAGCTGTCCTGGCATCAAATCTAATTCCATCATAGTAATCGGAGTCGTGATTTTTTGGAAGACAAAATCTCTATAACCCTTTTCCGGAGCTTTTCTCAAGAGTACTAATACAGTGTCTCCCCATGTTATTTCCGGATACATTCCATTATCCATCTGAATGTCAAGCAGTGTTGTAAGAGTTGCATGTTCCGGAAGTCTTTCTCCATAAACAATTATTGCTTGAGGCAATAATTTCGTTGGAGTTGGACGAGCCAAGAGACCAACAATACTTAACACCAATAACATGATTAATACTAATTTTTTCATACTTCCTCCCTTTTCTAATTAATATAATTATAGCACATATATTCAAAAATGTCAAGCACTAATCTTTGACAAATCCTCTAAAATAGTATAGAATCTTCTTATAATCAATTAAAATTGAATTTATATGTCCGTACCTAAAAAACGAAGAACTTCATCATCTAGAGATAGAAGAAGATCACATCATGCACTTAAACAAACAGGTTTGGTAAAATGTTCTAAATGTAAAACAATGATTTTACCTCATAAAGTTTGTAAGAACTGTGGTTATTACAAAGGTGAAGAAATTATCAAAGTTGAAACAGCTTTGGATAAGAAAAAAGACAAAAAAGAAAAAGAGGCAAAGCAATAAGCTGTGCTTCTTTTTTTACCCAAAAATTAATAATAAAACAACTAAAATTTATGCAAAATCGTCACATGTCTAGAGTATTAGTTCTCCAAAGTCTTTTTGCTTGGGATTTTAATAAAACTCAAGACAATCCAGAAAAAATATTAGAATATACAAAAAAAGAATTCACTCCTAGTAATGATGAAGATGATTTTGCTTCTCAATTATTGAAAAATATAGTTGAAAAATGGAAAGAGCTAAATAACCTAATAACTGAACATGCTCCAGAATGGCCTTTAAAGCAAATTAGTATTGTTGACCGAAATATACTTCGAATTGGTATTTATGAATTAAAATATAATGACACTATCCCTCCTAAAGTAGCTATCAATGAAGCTATTGAATTAGCTAAAAAATATGGTGGTGATAATAGTAGTAAATTCATTAATGGCGTTCTCGGAGCTATTTATAAAGAAATAACTGGTGAAGAATTAGAAGTTGAAGTTGAAACTAAAAAATCTAATGTCGAAACTAAAAAATAATGATATAATATAGGTATATGAAAGACAAAATTGAACAATTTTCTAAAAAAATTAAATTTCCCTTCAATAATCTGGAACTATTAAGACAAGCCTTTGTGCATCGGTCTTTTTTAAACGAGAATCATAATTTTAAACTAGGGCACAATGAAAGACTAGAATTTTTAGGTGATGCTGTTCTAGAATTAATCTCCACCGAGTATCTTTTTAATAAGTTTCCGGAAAGACCAGAGGGTGATTTAACAAATATTAGAGCTAGTATTGTAAACTCTGTCAGTTTAGCAGATACTGGTGAACAATTAGAAGTTGAAAAATATCTCTACTTAAGTCATGGAGAATCTAGAGACAAAAGTACTAAGGCTCGAAGATATATTTTAGCTAATTGTATGGAAGCAATTATTGGAGCTATCTATCTAGATCAAGGATATGAAAAAGCAACTGAATTTATTGAAAAATATTTCCTATGCAAAGCTGATGAAATAGTTGAAAAAGAACTATATCTAGATCCAAAAACAAAGTTTCAAGAAAAGTCTCAGGAAATGTATAATATCACTCCTCACTACAACTTACTCGGAGAAAAAGGACCTGATCACAAAAAAATATTTACAGTAGGACTATATATAGAAAAAGAATTAATAACTGAAGCTACTGGAACTTCTAAACAGGAAGCTGAAGTAAATGCCGCTAAATTAGGTTTAGAAAAAAAAGATTGGTAAAACAAAAAAATAGATGTTTCTTAAAAAGATTGAATTGCAAGGCTTTAAGTCTTTTGCAAATAAAACTGAACTACAATTTAATAGAAACCTAACTGCTATTGTCGGGCCTAATGGTTCTGGAAAATCAAATATAGCAGATGCCATTAGATGGGCTACAGGTGAACAAAGTCAAAAGATTCTTCGGACTAAAAAAGCCGAAGAAGTTATTTTTGCTGGTTCAGATAAAAAAAGTCGTTTGGGTATGGCTGAAGTTAGCCTTCACTTAGACAATTCTGATGGGAAAATACCAATTGATTACAAAGAAGTAGTAATTACTAGAAGAGTTTTTAGAACTGGAGAAAGCGAATACATTATTAATAAATCAAAAGTTAGATTAATTGATATTCAATTACTTTTAGCTAAAGCTAGCTTTGGACAACATAACTACTCTATTATCGGTCAGGGTATGATTGATCAAGTTTTAAGTCAATCAGCTGCTTCTCGAAAATCTTTCTTTGATGAAGCTACTGGAGTTAAAGCCTATCAGATTAAAAAAGATAAAGCTCAACATAAATATACTAGAACTCAAAATAACTTAACTCAAAGCAAAGCTATTCTTCATGAAATATCTCCTCGTTTAAAATATTTAACTAGACAGGTAAATAAGTTAGCTAAACAAAAAGAAGTTAAAGAAAAACTAGAAGGACTACAGTATGATTACTATGGTTTTTTAGTTTCCAAAATAAAGAAAGAAATTAAGAATATTAAAAATAATCTTAATGAAAAAGAAAGCTCTAAAAATAAATTAGATAAAGAACTTAATGAAATTCAAGATAAATTGAATAAAGAGGAATCTAAAAACTCTTATTCCCAACAATTTGAAGAAATTCAAGAAAAATACAATGAATTAACTAATAAAAAGAATAAATTAGTTCGTGATAAAATTGTTTATGAAGGAAAACTTAACTTAGAATTCTCTAATAGCGGGAAAGATAATTTAAATTGGTTAAATAGTCAAAAAACTGAATTAGAAGAAGAAAAAACTAATAATGATAAAGAATTAGAGAAATATAAAAGCAATCTTACTCAAATTACAAAAGACTTAGAAGAAAAAACAGAAAAACAAGATGAATTTGTAAATAAAATAAATAAAATTCAATCTCAATTAGAAGAAAGCTTAGAAAACAATAGCGAATCTGATGATAATGAAATTAAGAATAAGATTAAATCTTTAAATACTAAAATTCAAGAAATTATTAAGAATATTGAAGAAATTGCTCATCAAGAACTAAAGAAAGAAATATATTTCATTAGTAAGGAAATTGAATTCTTAAGTAAAAGAATGAATCAAGAAGGTTCTGGAGAAGAAAATACAAATTACAAAGAATTGCAGAATAAATTTCAAGAATATCTAAAAAATAAAGATTCTTATGTTAATGAAATCTATGAATTAAAGAACACTAAGAGCCTTATTGAAATTAAAATAAAAAACTTAGAAAGTAGACAATCTGAAATAGAATCTAAATTAGAAAAAATTGTTTTAGAGATAAAAATGGCTGACTCTCAAGACAAAACTGAAGCTCATGAAGAAATTCAAGAAATGGTTAAAAGTATTGATAAAAAAATTAACAAACTTGAGGAAGACATAGCCGAAACTAAGGAAGAACTTGATAATTTAAATACTAAAAATGAAGAAAACAGAAAGTCTCTCTTTGAGATGCAAAGAGAAGCTAGAAATATTCAAGAAGAACTCAATAAAGAAAATTCAAAGATCCAAGATATAAATATTGAACTAGCTAGACATCAGGCTCATTATGAAGACTTAAATAGAGAAATAGAATATGAAGAAATAGATAAAGAGAAACTAAATTATGATATTGAAGATCTTAATAAAAATGAAGTCTTTAATGAAATCAATAAATACAAAAGACAACTTAGTCAGATTGGTGGTATTGAAGAAGACATTCAAAATGAATTTGATGAAGTTAAAACTAAACATGAATTCTTAGAAAAACAAATAGTTGATTTAGAAAAAGCTTCTCAAAACTTAAAGAAAATTATTGATGACTTAAATATTAAGATAGAAGAAAGATTCCATCAAAACTTTAAAAAGATAAATGAAACTTTCAATAAATATTTCCAAATACTATTTAGTGGTGGACATGCTAATTTAACGATTAAGAAAGAAGTTCCTCGGGAACTAAAAGAAGAGAAAGAAGATGAAGAAAGTAATGAAGAAGATTCTAAAGAAAAAGATGATCAAGAAGTAGTTGAAGAAATCAAAAACAAAACCTATGAAGGAAAAACAGAGATTATTTCTGATATTCTTATTTCAGTAAAACTTCCTGGTAAAAAACAAGCTAATATGACCTTTCTATCAGGTGGTGAAAAGGCTTTAACTTCCATTGCCTTAATTTGCGCTATTATCTATAATAATCCTTCTCCTTTTGTAGTATTAGACGAAGTAGATGCAGCCCTAGATGAGGCTAATTCTGAGCGTTTTGCTGAAATTGTTGATAATCTTAAGGATAAGACTCAATTCATCTGTATCACCCATAATAGAGCTACTATGCATAAGGCTGATAGACTCTATGGTGTAACAATGGATGATAATAGTATTTCTAAACTACTATCTATAAGTTTCAACCAAGCTGAACAATATAGTGATTAAAGGCTTGACATTGGGCTAAAAAAACATTATCATACTAGCAGCGAACGTCACAAAACGCTTTTTTAATTATTAAAAATTCAAAATATGTTAAGTATTAGATTTAAAAGAATTGGTAGAAAAAAAATGCCAATCTACAGAATCGTTGTCATGGAGAAACATAAAGATCCTTGGGCTAACTATAAAGAGAAGCTTGGTTTTTATAATCCCCGAACTAAAGAAACAGAATTAAAAGAAGACAGAATAAAATATTGGTTATCAGTAGGTGCTCAAGCATCTGACACAGTTCATAATCTTTTTGTAAGAAATGGTATCATTGAAGCTGACAAGAAAAAAGCAGTAAAGATTAGTAAAAAAAGAACTGCTAAAATAGATGAGAAAAAAGCTGCTACTGAAGAAAAATCTAAAGAGGTAAAAGAAGAGAAAAAAGAATCAAAAACTGAAGATGCTCTTAAAGAGGATAAACCGACTAAAGAAACTCCAAAGGAAGAAAAGAAAGAAGAAGCTCCAGCTAAACCTACTCCTGAAGAAAAGACTGAAACTCCTAAGGAAGAAGTTAAACCAGAAGTTAAAGAAGAGAAAGCTGAAGATAAAAAAGAAGAAACTAAATAGTTCTAAATATTTACCTACGATATCTATTTTGTATCGTATGGTAGGCGAGTATCGTATAGTGGCTATTACACGGCCTTGCCAAGGCTGAGAGAGGGGTCCGATTCCCCTTACTCGCTCCATCAAAAAACAATCGTTTAAACGATTGTTTTTTGTTTACTCAAAAGATTGCTATAATAATTATACTTATGTCTAAGAAAAAAATAATTATCATCCTTTTAATTCTAATCCTGCTTTTTACTGGATTTATTGTTTTTAAAAAGACATACTTTCTTCAAAATTTAAGTTTTAAAATTCTAAACTCCTTAAAATTAAGAAGTTTAACAATCTATGAAAAGAATAATCATCCTGAGTACCCAAAAACTGTAATTGGAATTCCCGATCATCAAGGTTACTTAGTAGCTATTTACAAAGATGAGCATAAATTAAAACTATACCAAGACAATCAAATTATTAAAGAATATAATGTTAATATTAAGAGAGAATTACCAGATCGAAAAATATGGGAAGATGATCAAACTCCAGAAGGAATATTTAAAATTGAGACAATGGATAAAGTAACTAATGGTTGGTCTCGTTGGATGAGATTAAATACTCTAAATACTGCTCTACCAAATTATATTAACAACTATTCAGATGGGGCAGAAAGAATAATGAATTTTGAAAAAGAAAGCTCTAAGATAGAAACTGACAAAGCCATTAGAAAGTTTAACTCCCTAAACCCCGATCAAAAACTGCTCCGCGGAATTGGAATTCATGGTGGTGGATTTTCTTTGTATAATGAATGGACTTGGGGTTGCATTGCTATGTCTAATAAAGATGTTGTTGAATTATTTAGCTTTTTATCCGAAAGTAATAATAAGGGTTTAAATACTTTAGTAATAATTCAAGACTAAAACATAAAATATGAAAAAAATAATTAAATTAATCCTAATAATACTAATCCTTGGAACAATATCCTTGTTTTCAATTGACGCTTATGTAAAAAATACTGGTAAAAAATATCTTTACCAAAATATTACTAAGTATTTACCAAATAAACAAACTGCTTTAATTTTAGGAGCTAAGGTTTATGAGAATGGCCAAATGAGCGATATGCTCCTTGATCGAGTCCAAACTGCCATTGAATTACACCAACAAGGAAAAGTAGAAAAAATATTAGTTAGCGGCGATCATGGTCGAGAAAATTATGATGAAGTAAATGCAGTTAAAAAATATTTATTAGAACAAAACATCTTCGCAGAAGACATTTTCTTAGATCATGCTGGTTTTGACACTTATGATAGTATTTACCGAGCCAAGGAGGTTTTTCAAGTTGATTCTTTAATCATTGTCACTCAAAAATTTCATCTTCCCCGTGCTCTCTATATTGCCCAGGGTTTAAATATTGACGCTGTTGGTGTAGCGGCCGATAAACATATTTACATCAGTGCTAAAAAAAGCGAATTGCGAGAAATTCCAGCTCGCTTCAAAGCTTATTTAAATATTATTCTCAAAGCTCAACCAAAATTTTTAGGAGAAACAATTCCTATTACCGGTGATAGCCTTCTAAGTTGGGATTAAATGTATTTAAAAAACATCGAGCCAAGCTAGATGTTTTTTGTTTTATCTAAATTATATTATATCTATTTCTTAAATAAACTCTGAGCTAAATCCCAATATTCTGAAGCTCCATTCATTTTTCTTAAATACCACCACTCTACTCCCCAAAGATAACAATGACTTAAATCAGCGTTAATAGCATATTGAAGATTAGCTTTAAATTGATCTAAATCAAAAGACTTGTTTGACTCACTAGGTGATAGATTAGCTAAAGTACCTTTAGGAACCCATGGTTCTGCTTGTAATTCAGAAATGATCATATTTCCTGGCTTTAACTTTAAAAACTTAGCTTTAAGTTTGTAAAAACTAGCTGGTAAAGGATATCTAAAATACCCAGTAAGTGGATTCCAAACAACTCGATACATAGTAGTTCCAAACATATCTCCAATATCCCACTCTTGCCTCCAAGAACTTAATTCTCCAGAAGCTGTTATTAAAACTGGTCTTTGATCTAAAGACTTAAGCATTTTTACTTCTTTTCTAAGGAATTTTTCATCCCCATCTGGACAAATACCAAAAGAATTTAACAAAGGCTCATTCTCTACTTGCCAATAGATTATTTCATCTCTATGTTTAAAATGATTTACTACAGGCTTTAGCATTTCAATAGTTTTTTCTTTAATTTCAGGAACTTCTAAATTAGCGACCCATTTAGGAGAATGGCACTCTGGCCATCTTGGTAAACGCCAACCAATATTAGCAGTAAATTTAACTCCTCGTTTCTTTCCTTCATCAAAGATAAAATCATAATCAGAAAAATCAAAACGATCATCTTCTATTTCTACTTCATCCCAATAGATTGGAATTCTAATGTTCTTTACTTTTAAATCATCTAGCATAGCTAAATATGTTTCTTTCCAATCAACTCCAATTTCATCACAAAATTTTCTAGAAAATGTTACTCCCCAATAATCTTCCTTAGCTTGATCTAAATTAATTTCTCGCGGATGATGTTTAGCAAATTTTAAATAGTAAAAAGCTAGTATAACTAGTAGTATAATTAATGCAATTCCCATATTTTTTTTATTAATTCTCATGTTGTTATAAAATATAGCCCTAAGCCAATTAAAAGGATAGCTATTATTTTTTTAATTATTATTTTCTTAGATTGATTCTCTTTAATAATCTTTGGATAGAATAAGGATAGTAGGAAAGTAAAAATTAGGATAAAAGCATATTGTAAACCCTGTAGAGAAGTAACTAAAACTACTGATCCTAAAGCTACAGCATAATTTTGTAAAAGAGAACCAATTGCTGCTAATCCTTGAGCTCCAAAAAATATAAACTTATTTTGCTTTTTCTGATTAGAGTTTAATAAATCTTTCTTAATACTCTCTCTGTCTTTTTTTCTAAGAACTAAAACCAAAACTGCCAAGAAAGAACCTAGTCTAATCCATATTAAAGCACTTAAAAATTCTTGATTATTAAAAGTATATTTAGTACCCACCCAATACAAAGCAAAACAAAGAGCTGCTAGAAGAGATAATAAAATACTTTTACCTTGTTTAGGAGCTGGAATATGAAACCATTCTTTAACTTTAAACCAGATTGTTCTTTTAGTATCAACAATAGAAATAATAACTGTACCAGCAACTAAGAAAAGAATAGCCACTAATTCTCTTAAGCTAAAACTTTCCTTGAAAAAGATAATAGAAAGAAAAAGAGTCATGATTGGAACTGTACCACCTACTAAAGTTGTAATACGTGAAGCTTCTGAATTTTTCAAAGCATAATAGAAAAATAAAAGAGCTACTGAAAAAGTTGCTCCTGTTAAAATAGTAATTAACCATAAATTCCAACCTGGCCAAGATAATGTCCAAGGAGCTATTATAAAAATTAATAATCCGGCTAAACCAACTAAAAAAGTATATGTTTTAGCTCTAGGAACTATTTGTTCTAAAATAAACTTATCAGCTAAATTAACAACTGCTAAAATTAAATAAGCTAGAACAGCTACTAAAATCCAAGACATGTTTTTATATTATTTTTAAATTGACTCTATAATTCCTCTAAGATTCTTCATTCCCTTAGAATAAAAATCTGCATCTGTTATTTGATTAACAGCTAATAAAGCATTTCGAGCCTTAGAATTTTCTCCCTGATATTTCTTCGGATAATTAGCTTCCAAAGCACCATTTGGGAAAATATAGATATTAAATTTATGCAGTTCTTTAATAAACTTCTCTCCACTCATATCTGGTAAATCTATATTTAAATGTCTCATTAGCTCTTCTAATTGGTGTCCTCTTAAAACATCTTTATCTAAAACTATTAGAAAAGGAATCTTAAAAATCTTTAATAAATCAGCATATATTGAAGTATTTGATTTACCATAGGTTTGAATAATTTTTATTTCCTTATTCCCTTTGTAAAAAATATTAATCAATCCTTTGATTAACAGTAAATCCGAAGAACCTTCTACTAAAATAACTTTGTCAGCAAAGAACATCTCTAAATTATCAGCATTTAGTTCTTGAACCAATCTTTCATGAGCATATCTACCTTCTTTCAAAGAATAAACATTAGTATTTTTTCCTTCTTGACTAACTCTAAAAACATTAGCTAAAGTACTAGGAGTTATAAATAAAGGAGAATGAGTTGTAAAAAATATCTGTCCGGACTGACTACTTTTCATTGCCCATAAGAGCTTCTTAATAATTGCTGGATGAAGATGAATTTCAGGCTCATTAATCATCACTACTTCATATTCTGGATGAAAGATATAAAGTAAAATTGTAAATATTCTGCCAAAACCAGAACCTAAATAATCCATTGTTACTCTTCTCTGACCTTCATATAAACCATCATTTTCATACTTAAGATCCATAGCATTCTCATCAATCACAATCTTAGGGAAATGATTTTTTAAATTTTTCTTAAACTTATTTAAAGCCTGAGGATATTTAAATAGAGTATTATAATCTATTTTAATCTGCTTGTAGTTAGTAAAAGTATCTTCATCTAACCTTTTTACTTTCTGATTTAAAGATTCTAAAGATTTATCATTAGATAATTTTCTCTTTCTATTATTTAAACTTAAATTTACATTCTTTTCTGAACCAAGTTCTAATTCTAATTCAATATCTGAATCTGGGTAGAATAAATTAGTCTTATCTTTCTTTTTATCAAAAACTAATTCTAGAGCATCTAGAATATTAGATTTACCACAATTATTTTGACCGATAAAAATATTTAGATTAGAAAAAGATAGAGCCAAAGGCTTCTTAATACTTTTATACCTATTAATTTTTAGATTCTTGATAATCATAATAAATGAACATCTTCTATTTCACTAGTCTTACCTCTTAAGACAATGTTTTCAACATGATATGTCCCCATTTTAGGAGCATCTAAAAAGCCTTGCATAGCAGCTTCTGCTAACCAACCAGAATTTAACCAATCAAATAACCACTCATCAACATATTCTGGATCTTGAGCATCAATACCTGCTCCAATTGCTAAAAGCCATTCTCGATTATAGTGTTCTTGAGAACCTATTGGTTTAGCCATAATAATTGGAATACCTAATCCACTATAAAAGGTGAGTTCTGATGGTTTAGTCCATAAAACATCAGTAGTTCTTAAAACTCTATTAAAAATTTCAAAATACTTTAATTTACTATCTGAATAAATAATTCTAATATTATTACATTTGTCTAAATTACATTCTTTAATAGCTTTCTTAAAGAATAAATAAACATCATTACGAGCTCCAGCAACTAAATTAATTCTGATCTTATTTTGTCTAATTTGTTTTTTCAAACGTTTTACAATTGTAAGTCCAATGTCTCGTTGAGCACCAGCTCCGCCAACTGCGAAAGTAATAGTTAAAGGATGTTTATTTTGTTTAATCTCTTTAACTGGACAAAGATAATTTTCAATTAGCTTAGAATACTTACGAGTATAGACTTTTTTAGGGTCTAGATTGTATAAACGAGATTTTAAATCATGTTTTAATATTTTTTTATCCAAACCACCAATGTTTTCCTTTGGTAAAGGAAAACCAGAAACAAGGATTCGATCTGATCGAACACCATATAACTCTAATCTTTCTTTAACTCTCTTATTCGGTGCTAAATAATTAATTTTACTTGTTTTTGGATTAAGAGGAGCCCAAGCTCGAGCAATATCAGCATCACAAATTATACAATATATTTTTCCTTTGTAACCATAATATTCTGCAAAGTAAGCCGGAACAAAAAAACTAGTAACTAAAGGTAAAGGATTCTTGTTTAACTCTTTAATTAAATCTTTACCTAAACCTTTTTCCACTTGTTTGTAAAAGTATTTTTGTTGAGTTGAATTCTTGGATAAATCTCTTCGGGGATAAAAAGGTTCAATCCGTTGCATATTATCCATAATTCTAAAAGCAGTAGTTCCGATAACAGGCACATTTTTGTAACGAGAAATAATTTCATACCATTTTCGACCACCCTGCCAAACTTTTCTTTCTCTTTTAGTGATTCCTTGATATTTATTAGCGTTAATAATCTGACCAGTAGCAGCAATATCTAAAAAAGGATAAGCCGCTCTTTGATGACCATAACCCATATCTACAGCAACTACATAAGCCTTAGGAGATTTTCTTTCCATATTTTTATTTTATATTCTTTACTAAAAATTTAATCAGCTACATTAAAAACTTCATCGACAGTAGTAATTCCTTCTTTAGCTTTTAATAATCCATCTTGAAGCATAGTAACCATACCACTTTTCTGAGCTAAGTCTTGAATAATGTTTTCGGAAACCTTCTCTTCTAGAATAGCTTGTTCTATTTCCTTAGACATTACCAAAACTTCATATATTCCAATCCGACCTTTGTAACCTAGACCATGACATTTTTCACAACCCTTACCTTTATAGAATTTTAAATTGTTCAATTCTTCCTCTTCTAATCTAGTTCCGGAATTCATTGGAATCTTATTCAAAATATTCATTACTTCTGTTAACATCTCATTATCTAAAGTAATTTCTTCTTTACAATGAGGACAAATTCGACGAACTAACCTTTGACCAATTACAGCATTCAAAGAAGGAGATAATAGAAATGATTTTACACCCATAGCCAAAAATCTAGGAATAGCTGCTGAAGCTGAGTTGGTATGTAGAGTCGAAACAACTAAATGACCAGTTAAAGAAGCATTAATAGCAATATCTGCTGTTTCTAAATCTCTAATCTCACCAACCATAACAATATCTGGATCTTGTCGTAAAATTGATTTTAAACCAGAAGCAAAACTATAGTCCTGATCTTTTTTAACTTGAGATTGATTAACTCCGGCTAAACGATACTCAATTGGATCTTCTAGGGTTATAATCTTATTCTCTGGTGAATTTAATTTCTGCAAAATTGCATAAAGAGTTGTGGTTTTACCAGAACCGGTAGGACCAGTAGTAATAATCATTCCATTTGGTCTTTTAATTTGATTCTTTAATTCTACAAAAGATTTACTCTTAATACCTAAATCATCGAATTCTAAACTAGTAGTTGATGCTTTTAACAAACGCATTACTACACTCTCTCCGTACTTAGTAGGAATAGTTGAAACTCTAACATCAACATCCTCTTTCTTTAAATGAATAGTAAATCTACCATCTTGGGGTTTATCTGTAATATTAATTTTTAATTTAGAAATTAACTTAATTCGAGAAATAATTTTTGACCATAAATCATTCTTTAAAGAAGATACTATATGCAAAACTCCGTCTACTCTTAATCTAACTTTAATATCTTCTTCTTCAGCCTCTATGTGAACATCAGAAGCTCCAACTTGAATAGCTGTTGCTATGATAATAGTCATTATTTCTGAAATATCTGCCTCTTTTAAAAGATCAGCTATCTTATCAAAAGTTAAATCCTTTTGTTCATATTTCTTTAAATCTTCTTCACTAATGTCAACTCCTTCTTTCATTTCTAAAACTTTAGGAATAGTTCTATAAAGATCTAAAGCGTATTCTAGACTTTTCTCGGAAATTAAAAATACATCTATAGTTTTATCTTGTTCAGAAGACAATTCTTTCATTAATCTCTTTAACTGTGGATTTTCTGGACCAGTAGTAGCTATTTTTATAATCTCATCTGATGAATAAAAACAAACTACTCCAAGACTTTTAGCATGATCCTCTTCTATAAGGGATAAAGCGTCGGGAATAATAGGGAAGCCTTTTAAATTAATATATTTCAAATTTAAAGAAGAGGCTCTCTTTTCAGTCTCTTCTTCTAAGTCATCAGTCTTGATTTCGTCCAATTTTGTTTCTAATTTTAAAGATGCATCAGCCTTCTGATTATCATCTGTAAAAAGATCATTAATAGTCTGTGCCATTTAAGTTAATTTATTTCTTAATCTTTCTTTTTGCTTTAGGACGACCAGGTCTTCTCTTAATATTCGAATTAGTTTTTTTAATATCTGAAACTTTAGTAACTTGATTATCTACCTTCATATAATTTGATAGAGAGGAGATTAATCTAATTAATTTACTATATCTTTTTCCACTAACTAACTTCTTGAATAATAAAGTCCAAGAAACTGTTTGAAAAACTGCTAAACAAGAACCTAAGAGTAAATAAATAACTACTAATGGTAAAATCTTAAAGAAGACTAAACCAAAAGCTTGATTCTTAAAAGCATAAACAGTTAAAATATCAATTTTGTAATAAGGACCAACAAAGGCAACGGTTACATATACTATTACCAAACCAACTAAAAAATTAATAACTAATAAAGCGATAGCCATCTCTATATTAACTAACCAATTAGTTTTAAACAAAAGCCAAGCCTTAGAAATAGATTCCAGAAATCTAGTTTTCTTAATCACTAAGAAATTAATAGCATATTTCATCACAAATGAAATAATAGCTGCTAAAGGTAAGAATAGAACCCAAATTATAATACTAAATAGTAAAGCAAACTTACTTCCAGTATTAACAACAATCAATAACAAAGGTAATAGTAATAAAAAGACCAAGAGGGATATTAAAACCTTAGAAATAATATTCATTCCTAGAACTGGTAAGAAATGAGGAGTTGATGATTTTAAAACTGAAGTAAAACTAGTCTCTTTTTTGTCATCAATAGAATTAGCAGCATTAATAATTGCTGTTTGAGAAACAATTACTAACCAAACACCTATTAATAAAAAACTTAGGAATATTAATGTAAATATTATTCCAATTAAAATAGCTGAAAAATCTGTGCCATTAAAAAAATTCAGAAATAAAAAATTATTTCCAAATGTAGTACTTAATTTAGTAGCTGTAGAAGATTCTACAAAGTTTAATGTCTTAAAAAATATTTGCATTTCACCACCATTACCAAGCCATAAAGCAAAAACACCAAAGATCCAAAGAAATTTGTATTTTTTAGTGATTTTCCAAGAACTTTTTAAAATAGACCGATATAAAGATTCCATAATTTTATTTTTATTTATTTATTTATTTTTATTTAAAATTTGTTTTACTAAAACAACACATACCATTTAGTATGATCTATACTTATTATACTAAAAATTAGGTAAATAAAAAACCCCTACTTCAAAGTAGGGGTTTAAAAATATATTTAAATCTTATACTTTTTTCTTACCAACTAGTTTTTCAAATTCTTCTCTTTCAATAGTTTCTTTCTCTAATAAAGTATTAGTTATTTTATCTAAAACATCTCTGTTTTCAATAATTGTATCTTTAGCTTTTTGATAACAAGAATCTACTAACTTCTTAATCTCTATATCAATATTCTCTGCTGTCTTTTCACTATAATCTTTTCGTTCATGGATTTCTTTTCCTAAAAAGACCATACCTTCACCTTGTCCAAATGATCGATAACCTAAATCTTCATTCATTCCAAACTTAGTAATAATTTGTTTAGCTAAATTACTAACTTGTTTTAAATCTGAACTAGCACCATTACTATTTTCTTTAAAGACAATCTGTTCAGCCACTAAACCACCTAACATCATTGCAATATCATCGGCATATTTAGATTTAGTATGTAAATGTTTTTCATTCTCTGGAAGATTCATGGTATAACCAGCTGCTCTTCCTCGAGAGATTATTGAAACTTTGTGAATAGGATCACAATGTGGTAATAAATGACCAACTAGAGCATGTCCAGCTTCATGACAAGCTGTAATCTTCTTTTCTTCTTCAGACATAATATGACTCTTTCTTTCTGGTCCTAATATTACTTTTTCAATACTATCTAAAATATCTTGTTGAGAAATTTTTCTTTTATCCTGACGAGCAGAAAGAATAGCAGCTTCATTTAAAACATTTCTTAAGTCTGCTCCAGAAAATCCTGGAGTTCTTTGAGCAACAACTTTTAAAGCAACATCTTTTTCTAAGGGCTTGTTCTGAGCATGTAATTTCAAAATAGATTCCCGATCTTTAATATCTGGTAAATCAATAACAACTTGTCGATCAAAACGACCTGGTCTTAATAATGCTGGATCTAAAACATCTGGTCGATTAGTAGCAGCAATAACAATCACATTAGTTTTGTTATCAAAACCATCCATCTCTACCAATATTTGATTTAATGTTTGTTCTCGTTCATCATGTGAACCACCTAAACCAGCTCCTCTTTGTCTACCGACAGCATCAATTTCATCAATGAAGACAATGCAAGGAGATTGTTTTTTAGCTTTCTTGAATAGATCTCGGACTCGAGAAGCACCAACTCCTACAAACATTTCTACGAATTCAGAACCTGAGATATGAAAAAAAGGAACATCAGCTTCACCAGCTATAGCTCTAGCTAACAAAGTTTTACCTGTTCCTGGTGAACCTAATAACAATACTCCTTTAGGAATTTCAGCTCCTAATTTTATAAATTTCTGAGCATCTTTTAAGAAATCTACTATTTCATCTAATTCTTCTTTAGCTTCTTTAGCTCCGGCGACATCATTAAAAGTAGTCTTCTTTTTTTTGTCTGCTTCTTTAGCTCCAGATTCTCCAAAGCTCATAGCTTTAGAATTAGCTCCTTGAACCTTTCGGAACATAAACCATACAAAGAATCCAATTAAAAGGAAAGGAATTAAAAATGGTAATAAACTGTATGCCCAAAAACTGAAACCTGACTCATCAACTATTTCCATATTAATTGTAGATAATTCTTTACTATCTACACCTAAATTAATTAAAGTCTGAGTAAGAGACTCTTCTCTTTCCTTCTGACTTTTTTTAAGACTTCCATCTCTAAATTCAATATCTAAATTATCTCCAGAAATATCTATAGTCTCTACTTCACCAGATTTAATACTATTACTTAATTGAATTAAAGAAATATTTTCTTCTTTGTCTTTTTGAATATCATAAAAACTAAATGCTGCTCCAATGGCTAGTATTATTACAACAAATATTAAAAAACTTTTTAAGCTACCTTTCATAATGCTAATATATTAATGTTAATATACTAATGATACTAATTATACTTAGAGAATACAAATAATTAATATCAAGTTAAAAGTCTATTTTTTCTTTTTGACTTTTTTATCCTTTGAGTCCTTAGCTTCTTCTACTTTTTCTTCTTTAACTTCTTCTGATTTAGGGTCTTCTTTTGGAGTTTCAGTTTCTTCTTCTTTAGGAGCTTTTTCTTCCTTAACCTCTTCAGTTTTTTCTTTCTTCTCTTCTACCTTTTTGTCGTCTGTCTTTACTTTCTTTTCTTTTAAAGCTTTTAAAGAAAGTCCTAACCTATGCTTAGTTGTATCTAAATTAATAATTACAAATTCATACTCTTCTCCAACATTAACTACATCTTCTGGACTATTAATAATATGGCTACTCAATTCTGAAATATGAGCTAAACCATGAATATCTCTATCCAATTCTACAAAAGCACCAAAAGGATTAATCTTTAGAACAACTCCTTTAACCTTATCACCAACTTGATATTTCTCAGCAATTACTGCCCAAGGATCTTTAATTAATCTCTTCATACTTAAAGAAATTCGGCCACCTTCTACTGAAATGACTTCAGCTTTAACTTTGTCACCAACTTTAACAACATCATTAGGATTATCAATTCTTTGCCAAGCAATTTCTGAAATATGAACTAAGCCTTCTAAATTATCTCCAAATTCTACAAAAGCACCAAATCCAGCAACTCCAGTAATTTTACCTTCAATATGTTTACCAACTTTGTATTCAGCTAGGTTTTCTTTTTGATCTTCTGCTAAAGCAGCTTTTTGAGAAACAATTAATTTTGATTCTTTTTCATCAACATCAATAATAGCGACATTAAATTCTTCACCGATAAAAGATTTTAGATGTCCTAAAATCTTACCTTTGTCTCCACCTTCTACTCGAGGATAATATTTAGTTGTTAATTGAGAAACTGGTAAAAATCCTAAAACATTACCAACTTTAACCATTAAACCACCTTTGTTAGCATCCATTACCTTAGCTTGTACAATCTCTTCATCTTTCATTAATTTCTCTAAATTTTCCCAAGCTTGTTGATGTCCAGCATATCTAAAAGATAATTCCATGAAACCTTTTTCATTATCCATTTCTAAAACAGTAGCTTTAGCTGCATCACCAACTTTAAAATCGCTGCTGACACCAGATTCATCATGAATTTCTCCACCTCTAATCAAGCCGGCAGCAATTCCTTTGTAATCTAAAACAACTTCATTTTTTCCTAATGAAACAATTACACCTTCAATTAAATCCCCTACTTTAGGCAATTTAATCTCATCGTGAGTTTCTAAAATTTTACTAAATGCACTTTTCTTTTTGTCTTTTGTATCTTCTGTACTCATATATATATTTATTTCCATTTTCTAATTTTAATTAGAAATGAAAAAAAGACCCTTTAATTATTAATTTCTTGCATTGACCGGTCAATGTCAATCCAAGTTCCTATATATTAGTATATAATTAGAAAAAAAGCAAGAGTTTTAGCTAATAAAATTAAGTAATAACTATTGTATTGACAATATTATTATAGAGTATATAATAAAAATAGAATGGGCTTCGGCCTCCGAGACCTCGCTTCTTTATTAGATGCGAGGATCGTTTTTTTATATAAGAGCTTTTAGCTTAAGTTTAATATCTTCAAATTCATCTTCTGATAAAGTTCTAATTTTTCGTAATAATCTTTTACTACTAATTAATTTTAACTGGGATAGTATTAAAAAATAATTTTTGCCTTGATATTCTATGTGATAATAAAATATACCTACCTTCTCTTTACTAGTCATAGGTAATATCCATAACGTTTTAGCTCCAAATTTTTTCAAAACCAGGACAGGTCTTTCAAAATTATTATGTTTTCCATCTTGTTCAAATCCTATATTAATTCCCAGGCTAACCCACCAAATTTCTCGCTCATAAAAATAAATATCTTGATCATCTCTAATATGCAGTCTAATTTTTAACTTGGTCCATTCTACAAATTTTATTAAAAGTTCTCTCATAAATTTAAAATAATATAAACAAAAAATCGCAAAGTTGCGACCTATATTTATATTATTCCTCTATTTGCTAAAAGTCAAGTCTAGGAAATAAACTCTACTCCAACTCTTCCACAACAGCCTCTCCAACAATTAATCCATCTAAAGCTGAAGAAACAATTCCTCCGGCATAACCAGCTCCTTCACCAATTGGATAAATTCCTTCTATATTAGTTTGAAACTTATCATTTCTAAGGATTCTGACAGGAGCTGAACTTCTAGTTTCTATGCCAGTTAAAATAGCTTCTGGATCTGCAAAACCTCTAATCTTATTATCTAAAATTGGTAAAGCCTTTCTAATGCTATTAATAATATAATCTGGTAAACAACTATTTAAAGAAGTAGCTTTAAAACCTGGCTGATAACTAGGTTTTATTTTTTTTATAGAATTTGAAGCTGTATTTTCTAAAAAATCTCCCACAAGTTGAACTGGAGCATTAAAATCTCCTCCTCCAGAAATGAAAGCTTGATTCTCCCAATGTCTTTGGAATTCAATTCCAGCCAAAGGATGATCTGAAGCAAAATCCCCTGGATTAACATTAACTAAAAGTGCACTATTAGAATTAATTTTGTCTTGAGCATATTCACTCATCCCATTAGTGACTAATCTTCCATTTTCAGAACTAGCTCCGACAACCTGTCCTCCGGGACACATACAAAAAGTATAAACAGAACGACCTTCTGGAAAATGAGCTACTAATTTATAGCGAGCAGTTGGTAATAAAGGATAATTATAAAATTTTCCATATTGAGAGCGATTAATCATTTCGGCAGAATGTTCAATTCTTAATCCCATGGAAAATGTTTTTGCTTCCATTTTAATATCTTTGGCAAACAACATTTCATATGTATCGCGAGCAGAATGTCCAATTCCTAAAATCAATCTCTCAGCTTTAATTTCTTTTTCATCATTAACTATAATAGATTTAATTTTTTTCTTCTCTATCTTTAAATCTGTTAATTTACTATTAAACATTATCTCCCCACCTAAATCTAAAATTTCTTGTCGAATATTTTTAACTACTCCTCTCAATTTATCAGTTCCAATATGTGGTTTAGCATCCCAAGCTATTTCTGGAGGAGCTCCAGCTTTTATAAATTCATTAAAGATAAAATTTATTCTAGGATTAGTAATTAAAGTATATAATTTTCCATCAGAAAAAGTCCCTGCTCCACCTTCTCCAAACTGAATATTTGATTCTAAATTTAATTTAGCATTTTCAAAAAAATTCTGGACATCTTTAACTCTAGCATTAAGCTCAGCTCCTCGCTCAATTATTAAAGGTTTAATTCCAGAACGGACTAATAACAAAGCCATAAACAAACCACTTGGCCCGGAACCCACAATTACTGGTCGAGAATTCTTATTATTCTTAACCTTTTTAATTTTATAGTTATAAGGTTCAGCTAATTTAATTCGATGTCTCGTTATTTTAGAGATATCTGAGTTTTCAATCTTTTCCAGAACACTCTCTGGGTCTTTTAGCTCAACTCGAACAGAATAAACAAAATTAATTTTCTTTTTATTACGAGAATCAACTGCTCGTTTAATAATTTTGTATTCAATCACCTCTTCTGAGCTAATATTTAGAATATTAGCGATTTCATTTTTTATTTTAAGTTCTAGATGCTCTATAAAAAGAGATATCTCTGAAATTTCTATAAATTTTTTATCCATAAGTATATTTTATTATTATTCTCATCATAGCATCTATCTCTTGCTTTACAACAGACAAAAACTTTTTTATTTTTTCAAAAAAGGTTATGATATAGTTAGAAATTAAAATAAATATATGAAAAAACCTGAATTATTAATCCCAGCTGGGAATTTAGAGAAACTAGAAACAGCTTACTTATATGGAGCTGATGCTTGTTATATGGGCATGCAAGGATTTTCTTTACGAGCTGAGAAATCAGAACTTAAATTTACAGAAACTGAAAAGGCAATTAAATTAGCTCGAAGATACAAAAAAAGAATCTATTTTGCTTTAAATTCATTTATTTACGATGATGAAATTAAAAAACTAGAGAAAGTTATTAAAAAGCTTAATCAATTAAAACCTGATGCTTTAATTATTGCTGATCCCGGAGTAATTCATGTAGCAAACAGATTAAAGAATAAAATTCCGATTCATCTTTCTACCCAAGCTAATACTTTAAACTCTGAAAGTATTAAATTCTGGAAAAAGAATGGAGTAAAAAGAATTGTTTTAGCTCGAGAACTATCTCATACTCAATTAAAGAAAATAAGAAAAGCTATTGGAAATACTGAAATTGAAATATTTATTCATGGAGCTCTTTGTATCTCCTATTCTGGTAGATGCTATCTAAGTAAATACTTGGTAAACAAAGATGCTAACCGTGGTGAATGTACTCAACCTTGTCGTTGGGAATGGGAAGCTAATGAAACTATTAAACCAGAAAGGAAGTTAAAGTTTGAAGAAGAAGATAATATTAATTATGTTTTAAATTCTAAAGATCTTTGTTTAATAGAGAAGTTTCCAGAGATATTTAAATTAAAGCCAGCTTCTTTAAAAATTGAAGGAAGAATGAAAAGCGCTTACTATGTTTCAATCATTGCTATGACCTACAGAAAGGCTATTGATGATTATTCTAAGTCTCCTACTTTATTTAAAAAGAATTTAAAAAAATATCAAAACGAATTAACTAATATTTCTCATCGAGACTATACTATTAACTTCTGGGATGGATATAATGACAATACAATGAATCCTGAATCTTCTGGATATATTAAAAAATATCGGATGGTGGGAATAGTTGAAAAATATGATGCTGAAAAGGAAGAACTATACATTAGAGCTCGAAATCAAATTAAAAAAGGAGAATTTATTGAAATTTTAAATTATAAAGATAAAACTATTACTAAACTTAAAGTTAAAGACATGTTTGATGTAAATAAAAAAGAACAGATTGATTCTGCTCATAATACTTATTATATTAAAATACCTTGTTCTCATAATTTTCCTCCTCAATCTATAATTAGAGGAAAAATAAAATAATAAAAGCACTCTTCAAAATTAGATGAACAGTGCTTTTATTTCTAAAACTATGGGGTTCCTGAGTGAGTTTTTTATTTTCTTCTGGAGCCATAATAAGTATAAAGAAAAGTAAAAAAACTACAAACAATAATACAAATCCCCAATTTTCTTGAAGAAAGCTTCTTATTTTCCTCATTATTCCTCCTTATCTTTAACTCTAACTTACTCTTCCAAGTAAATTTAGTCAAATCAAATTCAGTAAATATAAGAGCATATTTCTATGCTCTTATTCTTTTTTGACAAAATAAATTTCCCAGACCTCATAAGAATGTAAAATGTAGTCATCTTGAATCAAATATCCTAATGACAAAGGCATAGCTCTAATATCATCAATAGAACCTATCAGAAAGTAGAATAACTCATCAACATCTGAAAATAGATCTGTTGGAGCAAAATCGTTACTTACTCCCTCAAAAATAACATATTCGGGAGATACTTCTAAGGAGTCTGGATAAATAAAAACTACGGTCCTACCAGAACTATTATAATTATAATCATCCTAATTTTTATTGTATTCTATGTTTAACTTAAAACAATACTTAATTATAGTCAATGGTTTTGAAAACAAAAAAATACTCTCAAGAGTATTTAATGGTAGGTGTGGGTGGAATTGAACCACCGACCTCGACTTTATAAGAGTCGCGCTCTAACCCCTGAGCTACACACCCAAAACAAAACTTAATGGTGGGTCCGAGAAGATTCGAACTTCTGACCTCTACGATGTCAACGTAGCGCTCTAACCAACTGAGCTACGAACCCTTACAGGTATTACTAATTATAGCGGATAAATGACTATTTGTTAACTTTTAGATATATTTTCTTTAATCAAATTGAGAATCTTGTATTTTGCCTCTTCTGGGAAACCACTAATATTAAAACTTAATAAATCTTCATCACCTAGAATATCTAGTTTTTCAGCTAATCCTTTAATTAAATCAAAGGAGTTATGCTTATGATTAGAATGAATATATACTTTTAATAAATCAGAAGCTTTGATCTTAAACAAGACTATTATCTCCGCTTGAGAAGCTTTAGAAATTAACTCCTCTATTAAATCATCAACCTCCAATTCTTCATCATCAGTCTTTAAGGCTGACCAAGCAATCTTAGATTGTTCATCATAGTTTAATTCTGCTAAAATCTGTCCCCAAACTCTTAACAAAGAAATAGATTTAGTTTGATAAAGACTTTCAATAACTTGTTCTCGGTCTGCTCCTAATTCAATTAATTTACTAGCAATCTCCAAAGCTCGTGGAGTAACCTTCTTGTTACTAAAACCTTTAGTAGAAGAAATTAATCCTGCCAAAAGACAGGTAGCAATTTCAGTAGTAATTGATAGGTTGTTACGAATAAAGAAATTAAAAACTTGCTCTGCTAAAGAGTTAGATTTTAAATCTATAAAATTAATATTTCCATAACGTTCGTTAGATGCTTGATTGCTAATATTAACAATTGGAGTTTGATGAAAAAAGTCTGGATGATCTGAAAAAACTTCCCCCAAAGATTTTAGATCTGGAGAATTAAAAGTAATAATTAAATCATAATAGTTATCATAGAAGGTTTTAACGTCTTCAGTGTTAATTTCTGTCGGTACTGAATTGATAAAGATTTTCAAATTATCCTCAGATTGAGTATAATCAATTTTCTTCACTTTAGTATTAGAAGTATCAATAGATAGTACTAGTCTCCGGATATGATCAAACTTTGATTTTACTTCTCCTATGTTTGGTAGAAAACTATATATTTTTTTCGCCTTTTGAGGTAGAATAAAGTCAATATTGTCCCCCTTAGTCTGACTTATTAAATAATTATAGAAAGCTAAAACAGCGGATAAACAATCTCCGTTGTAATTAACTGGGACTAATAACAAAATATTCTTACTATTATTAATCGCCTGATAAATTTGTTGATCTGTATTCAAACTCATATCTTCAATGTTATTCAAGCATTATAGCAATATAGATAATATTTAAAACTATGTCAATAGTATAATTTTTCCATTCTTGACTTTATGGCTTAAATAAACTACTATTAGAGACTAAATTAATAAATAATACTTAATATAATGAATGTTACTGAACTAGCCAGACAATTAAAAGTACCAACATCCGAACTCTTGGAGATTTTACCCGAGCTTGGTTTTGATATTGGAGCAAAAGCTATTAAGGTAGACGACTCTCTAGTTGATAAAATTAAAGCTGCTTACAAGAAATATCAGAAAAAAGTTAAATTTGAAGAAGAAGAATCAAAAGTAGAAGAAATTAAAATTAATGATCAAGATGAAGAGGTAGAAAAAGTTGAAAAAATTATAGAAATTGGAAATACTATTGTAGTTAAAGAATTAGCTGAGAAAATGGAGCTTCCCCTTAGTAAAGTAATGACTGAATTAATGAATAATGGAGTAATGGTTTCTTTAAATTCAGATATTGATTATGAGACAGCTGCTATTATCTCTGAAGATCTAGGATTTGGTATTAAAAAAATAAGCAGTGATGAAAAAGAAATAGAGACTGAAAAAGAAAAGGTTGAAAAACTAGAAAAATTACTTGCTACTGATAAAAATTCTAAAGTAAAGACTCCCGTAGTGGTAGTTATGGGTCATGTTGACCATGGTAAAACTAAATTATTAGATACTATTAGAAAAGCAAATATTATTGATACTGAAGCTGGAAATATTACTCAACATATTGGTGCTTACAAAGCTAAAGCTGGTAAAAAAGAGGTTACTTTCTTAGATACTCCTGGTCATGAAGCTTTCAAAGCTATGAGATCTCGAGGTACTAAGATTGCTGATATTGGAATTGTAGTAGTAGCTGCTGATGAAGGATTAAAACCTCAAACTCTAGAATCAATAGAATTAGCTCAAAAAGAAAAATTACCCTTTATCATTGCTATTAATAAAATAGACAAAGATACTGCTGATGTAGAAAAAGTTAAAAAAGAATTATCAGAAATAAATTTAACACCTGAAGATTGGGGTGGAAAAACTATTTGTGTTGAAATTTCAGCTAAGGAAGAAAAGAATATTGATAATCTATTAGAAATGGTTAACTTAGTTGCTGAAATGGAAAATTTAAAAGCAGATGCTAAACGAAAAGCAATTGGTACTATTATTGAATCTCATATTGATAAGAATCAAGGACCAGTAGCTAGTGTTTTAATTCAAACCGGAACATTAAAATTAGGTGATGATTTTATCAGTGGCCAAGCCTATGGAAAAGTAAAAGCTATGATTGATCATCTAGGTAAAAATCTAGATGAAGCTGGACCATCAACTCCAGTTAAAATTCTTGGTTTTAAAAGTACTCCTGAAATTGGTGATATTTTCAATGCTGATATTGATAATAAAGATATTAAAGCCTTAAAGAAAAAAGGTAACAAAACAACAGTAGCTAACAAAACTACTCATCAAGCTCAAACATCTGATGATGAAGAGGAAAATACAAAATCAATCAATGTCATATTAAAAACTGATGTTGTTGGTTCTCAAGAAGCAATTATAGAGTCTTTAGATAAAATTAAACATGAAGAAATTAAAATCAAAATAGTTAAAAAGGGTCTAGGAAGTATTAATGACAAAGATGTTATTGATGCTGAAGCTACCAAATCTACTATTTTAGGATTTCATGTTAATACTGATTCTAATGCTGAGCTTTTAGCTAAAGAAAAAGTAGTTGCTATAAAAAATTATAAAATTATCTATAAGTTATTAGAAGATATTGAAGAAAAAATTAATAAACTTGCTACCGTTAAAATAGTTAGAGAACAAATAGGTGAATTAAAAGTATTAGCAGTCTTTAAAACCTCAACAACTAAAGTAGTTTTTGGTGGTAAGGTTTTGAAAGGTAAAATGATTAAAGATGCTATCGCTAAAATTATCCGTGATAAAGAAGCTATTGCTCTAGGACAAATCTCAAATCTTCAAAGTGGTAAAGAGAATGTTACTGAAGTTGTCGAAGGACAAGAATGTGGTTTAGAATTTGATGGTGATCCAGTAATTAAAGAAGGAGATTTAGTAGAAGTATATAAAGAAACTAATAAATAATTATGTCTAAACGTTGCGAACAAGTTTCTAGTGAACTTCAACATCAACTATCTGAAATAATAAACAGAGACTTGGAAATACCTTCAGGGTCTATGATAACTATCATGCGAGTTACTGTTAGTCCTGATTTAAAAATAGCTAAAATATTTATCAGTATTCTTCCAGAAAGTAAAAGAGGCACTATATTAGAATACTTAAACAAAACAACTAAATTTATTAGAACTGAATTAAAATCAAAAATTTATCTCTATACTCTTCCCGAACTAAGATTTTTCATAGATGAAAATGAGCTTAAAAGAAGAGAAGTCAGCGAAGCTCTAGACAAAGGCTAAAAAACATAGTAAGATTCCTAATCTTTAAAATATCATTACTAAAAATTAGTAATTTGTTTTAGAGTTAAAATAAACAAATGTTAGAAAACGAAATAAAAAAATTAATTTCAGTTATTAATAAATCTCAAAGGATACTATTAGTAACTCATAGAAATCCCGATGGAGATGCTATTGGTAGTATTTTAGCTATGCAAAATTATTTACTATCTACAAACAAAGAAGTGACTTCCTTTTGTATAACTAAACCATCAGAGAACTTTAACTATCTACAAAGTATAGAAAAAATTGTAACTAATCCTGAAAATTTAGCCGATCAATATGATTTATGCATTCTGCTAGATTGTGGAGATATAAATATGAGTAGAATTACTGATAAGTTAAAACAAATTCAATTCAAGTTTGGAATAGCTAATGTTGATCATCACTATACCAACCCTAAATATGGAGATATTAATATAGTGATTTCTAAAGCATCATCAACTGCTGAAATAATTTATCAAATCATGCGAATATCTCATATTAAAATAACTCCAGCTATGGCTACTGCTCTCTTAACTGGAATAGTTACTGATACTGGAAACTTTGCCTATCGTTCTACAACTAAACAGTCTATTGAAACTGCTTCTCGACTCCTAAGTATTGGAGCTGACTTTGAAGGAATTTCTAAGGCTAATGTTTACAACAAAACTATTGATATCTTAAAACTTTGGGGGATAGTAATGCGAAGAATATCTTTTAATAAAGAATTAAGAATGGTAACCACTGCTCTCTTTAAAAAAGATTTAGAAAATTTAAATCTAAATGAAGAGGCCAGTGAAGGGATTTCTAACTATTTAAATAACTTATCCAAGAAAAACAGATTTAGTCTATTGTTAAAAGAATATGAAATTGGTAAAGTTAAAGGTAGTTTAAGAACTACTCGTGATGATGTTGATGTCTCTGCTATTGCTCAAAAATTTGGGGGTGGTGGTCATCAAAAAGCAGCTGGATTTGAAATTGAAGGAAAACTAGTTTTGAATAACGGCCAATGGCAAGTCATTAAATCTAAATAATTAAAATAAAAATATGTTTTTAATACCAACTGTAATTGAAAAATCAAATATGGGCGAAAGAGCCTATGATATCTATTCTCGATTATTAAAAGAAAGAATAATCTTTTTAGGAGCTCCAATTAACGATGCTGTTTCTAACACTATTATTGCTCAACTATTATTCTTGGAATCAGAAAACTCTAAAAAAGATATTAAACTTTACATTAACTCTCCCGGTGGGAGTGTCACTGATGGTTTAGCAATTTATGACACTATGCAATATATTAAATGTGATGTTTCTACTATTGCAGTAGGAATGGCTGCTTCTATGGCTGCCGTATTATTAACTGCTGGTGCTAAGGGTAAAAGATTTGCTTTACCAAACTCAGAAATGCTTTTACATCAAGTAATGGGTGGCGCTGAAGGACAAGCTACTGATATTAAAATCAAGGCTGAACAAATATTAAAGATTAAGGAAAGATTGAATAAGCTATTAGCTAAACATACTGGTAAAGACATTAAAAAAATTGAAGTAGACTCAGATCGTGATTATTACATCACTGCTCAAGAAGCTGTAAAGTATGGTTTGATTGATAAAGTGATAAAATAATTTGAAAATACCTAGGAGGGAAGATGTGTATAACAGAATTTTATGAAGAATCAATCAGAAAGCCAAAGAATGAAAGCCCTGGAAAAGGTAATGAATGTACCTCTAAGGGATATTCTACTTTAGAACAGACTTTCTTAAAAAAAGCAGCTGAAGAAAATGTAAATTCCTAATTTTAAAAGTCAAAAAAGCTGAACAATTAAGTTCAGCTTTTATTTTTAATAAACACTTATCCTACAATAAAGGGTAAAACAAACATTATAAAGGTAACTACTGTAAATTCAATAAATGCTTTTGCAATTGCTTTATTACCTTTAATATTGTCTTCCGTATCTACGATCTCAATGTTCAATCCCAAGATGTTAATCTTCTTTCTTACCATATTATTCTTCATTTTTCCTCCTTTTATATACTTATTTTCTTTTTTACAACTTATATCTTCTGCCACTATTTGTCAAGAAATTATCTATAAATTCCCCAAACAATAATTACTTGTTGAATAATTAACAAAGGAATTCCAAGATTAAAATACCATCTTCTATTTTTATGCCTAACTAAATGCATCCCTAGAAATATCCCTACACTACCAAAACAAATAGCTAGAAAAAATAAATGGACTTCTTTTATTCGATAATTTTTAAGAATTGATTTTCTCTTATCCATTATCATTAAAACAAAAGCAATAATGTTAATTAGAATAATAATGATAATGATAATGATAATCTGTTTTAAATTCATTTTAATATAGTTTAAATAATACTTATATTATACCCTACTTATTCTGTTAAATAAAAAAAGCCTACGATATTTAGATACGCAGGCTTTTAGTTCAATAAAGAAATTATAATTCATAATTCCTCCTTTTAACTAAACTGATTATTATGCTTTCTACGATTTTTTAAATCATTAAGACCTTTAAGCATTGGTTTTAATGAATGATGGCCAACAGAACTATCCAAGAATATAGACTACTAACATGTCTATTTTTTGAATTTTTCTAAGTTCCGTTCTTGAAAAACGATTTCCTTTAAAAATAAGCCACAGGTAATCATCTTCATCGATTAATAGTTTAGTTTCCTCATCTAAATCAACAAGTTGAACATCAAACTCTTGCTTAATAAAACTATACAGAATTAAAGCTTTATCAGACCCCTTTAAAGGAAATCTCACTCCGTATGCTTCATAGATGGAACAAGAATCTAAACCAAAACGATGGAAGTCATCGGCATATTTAGGAGAAATCTTGTGACAATCTGCGACTATTATTTTTTTATATTCCCCTTTTTCTGGAAAAGGAGAATAATCAAAATGCTTAACAGAACAACCGGTCATCATCAACACAAATACTACTAAAATTAAGATTATCTTTTTCATTTATCCTCCCAGGATACATAAAATGGCTTTGTAGATTTAAGCAGACTTAGTCCGCGCCTTTTTATGATTCAGCTACACTTTTTTATAAGGCTTTGCTGAATATATAACTATATCACATGTTATATATCTTGTCAAGCTTTTTTATATCCTCCCCCTTGAAATTAATATTAATACATGCTAATCTAAATTTAGTAAAAATTAAAAAATAACTTTTGGACAGAAATTCTAGAAATAGTAGCAATCCCTCTAAAATAGCTATATTATGTTAAAACTATCAAACTTAATTACATCAAATAAAACAATTAGACACTTGGATAAGCCGAAAACACAGTAAGCTATTGTTTTTGCTATATTAAGAACTCTGCCAAAAAATTAGAAAGTTAAACAAATGTTAGAATCAGTAACCTATTTTGTATCACTGATTGTTTTAGCTTTAGGCTTTTTTCTAGGATATGTTTTTAGAAAAAAGATCAGCGTCAATGCTGTAAACAGTGCTGAAAAAAAAGCTGAAGAAATCCTAGACAAGGCTAAAGAAAAACAACAGGATATATTATTACATGCTAAAGAAAAAGCTGTATCCATTATGGATGAAGCTAAGAAAGAAGAGCAACAACGAAGAAGAGAAACTGCTCATGCTCAAAAAAGATTAGAAAAGAGAGAATCTTTGTTTGATAAGAAACTGCTTGATATTGAGAATAAACAACAAGATATTCTTGATAAGACTAAGAGAATTGAAAATATCAAACAAGAAATCAAAAGTATTCAAAAGATGCAAATGGAAAGATTAGAAAATATTTCCAAAATGAATCAAGAAGAGGCTAAAGAATTACTCTTAGAAAAGACAGAGAATACTATTAAAGAAGAATTAGTAGCTAGAATTAAGAAATTAGAACAAGAATCTAATGAAGAATTAGAAAAGAGAGCTAAGGACCTCTTATCAATTACTATTCAAAGATGTGCTATTTCTCATGCTACTGAAACTACCACTACTACTGTCCCTATTCCTTCTGATGAAATGAAAGGTAGAATTATTGGTCGAGAAGGAAGAAATATTCGAACTATTGAAAAATTAACTGGAGTAGAAATTATCATTGATGATACTCCTGATGTAATTGTAGTTTCTGGATTCAATCCAATTCGAAGACAATTAGCTAAGAGAGTTCTTGATAAGTTAGTTTTAGATGGTCGAATTCATCCTGGTAGAATTGAACAAACTATTGAAGAACAAAAGAAAGAATTAGCTTTGGATATTAAAAAAGCTGGTGATAATGCTATGTATGAAGTTGGGATTCCAGCTGTAGATACTAAATTAGTTCAATTACTAGGTAGATTAAAATATCGAACATCCTACGGACAAAATCAATTGCAACATTCTTTAGAAGTAGCCCATTTATCTGGCTTACTAGCTGAAGAACTAGGTGCTGATGTTGCCGTAGCTAAGAAAGGTGGACTATTCCATGATATTGGTAAAGCTCTTGATCACGAAATCAAAGGAACTCATCCAGAAATAGGGTATGATGTTTTAAAGAAATTTGAAATGAGTGAAGATATAGCTCTTTGTGCTAAATGTCATCATGATGATCAACCACCTACTCTAGAATCTTTGATTGTTAAAATAGCTGATGCTATCTCTGGTGCTCGTCCTGGTGCTCGTAAAGATACTTTTGAAAACTTCCTTCAAAGATTAGGTGAATTAGAAAAGATTACTAATTCTTTCGAAGGAGTAGACAAGTCTTATGCTATTCAAGCTGGTAGAGAAGTTAGAATCTTTGTTGAACCAGAAAAGATTGATGATTTAGCTTCAATTAAGTTAGCTAAAAATATTGCTAACAAAATAGAAGAAGAGTTAAAATATCCTGGTGAAATTAAAGTGAATGTTATTCGAGAAACTAGAATCACTGAATACGCTCGATAAAATTAAATCTTTATCAAATATATGAAAATCCTATTCTTTGGTGACGTAATGGGTAGTATTGGAAGAAAAGCTCTTCAAAAAGAAATACCATCCCTAAAAAAGAAATACCAAGCTGACTTAGTAATTATCAATGCTGAGAATTTAGCTCATGGTAAAGGAGTAAGTGAAAAAATATTGAAACAGATGCAAGAAGCGGGTGTAGATTTTTTTACATCTGGAAATCATGTTTACTCCAAAGGCAATACTAAAGCAATCTTCAGTTCTAAAGAATTTGATATCATTGCTCCAGCCAATGACCCTCGTACTCCCCAAGGTTTTGGATACAAATTAATTACATTTGGTAAAAATAGCTTAATTGTGCTAAACTTATTGGGTAAAACCTTTATTGATGAGCAAAAGATAGAATGTCCTTTTAAAACTCTAGATAAATTATTGAAAGAGACTAAAAAATACAAAGCTGATTACACTATCCTCGACTTTCATGCTGAAGCAACTAGTGAGAAAGTTGCTATGGGACACTATGCTGATGGACGAATAGAAGCTGTTCTAGGAACTCATACTCATATTCAAACTAATGATGCTCGTCAACTTCCTAAAGGAACTTCATACATCAGTGATGTTGGAATGGTTGGTGCTCAGGAGTCAGTAATTGGAGTTGAAAAGGATATTATCATTGATAAGTTCCTTAATGATTCTAAGATTGTATTTGATATTCCTTTAGAAGGAAAAGTTACCATTAACGCTATTCTACTTGAATTAAATTCAAAAGGTAGTAAAATAAAGGTAATAAAAGAAAAGACAGTTATTTAAATTAAAATAAACTAATTAAGTTCCCATATATGGGAAATCCCGTTTACGGGAGAAAGGGTAAAAAAATATGAATAAGATGGAATTAGTAGAAGCAATCGCTAACAAAGGCGAACTAACAAAGAAAGATGCTGAAAATGCAGTTAACGCTTTTGAAGCAGTAGTTATCGAAACATTAAAAAGTGGAGATAAAGTTACTCTAACTGGATTCGGAACATTCGAAGCTAGAAACATGAAAGCTAGAAATGGTGTTAATCCTCAAACTGGTGCTAAGATTCAAATCCCTGCTAGAACTGTACCTAAGTTCAAAGCTGGTAAATCATTCAAAGATGCTATCAGAGGATAAGTTCCTTTATACTTTTAAAACCCCTCACTCAGTGAGGGGTTTTTTATTTGAGAATAAATAAACTTACTTTAATAGAATCCCTACCTTTACATTTTGATCGGGATTTTTTAATTCTTCATCCCAATCTGCAATAGCATTCCACAATACTTCTTGATTATAAATATAATTTTCCCCTTTACGAGTTCCTGGGTCATTAGTAATGATTAAATTATCTTTAAAGCCTTTTACAACTAACATATGATACAAAGGACCTTCGCCAGTAAAATTAGGATTTCCTAATTCCCGACCAGCCGTAGGTAAAATTAACGGATAACCAGTTCTAATAATATCTTTAATGTCTTCAATGGATTCTAAATTAATAATTTCCACTTTCATATTTAAAAATTCTTCAGCCATTTGAGCAGTCATGCTAACTGATAAATCAAAATGTCCTTTATAATTTTCCATTTGCCAATCAACCATAGCTCCAATATCTTCTAAAGCTGAATCAACTGTAATGTTATCATCATTCAAAAAAGCTTGAACCATTAAAATTGAAGCTTCTTCACAACCCTCTTTATATGGTTCCTCCCATTTCTGATCCGGAGATTGAATAGTAAATGGTACAGCTAAGTTTATTTCTAACACTTCTGCTTCAATAACTTCTTCAGGTTCTTTAATTTCCTCAGGTTCAATTATCTCTTCATCGTCTGATTCTTTCACAACATCCTCAAATTTAATTTCTTCTGGTAACTCTATCTTCTCTGGTTCAGAAAAATATTCTTTAATTACTATTCGATTGTTAAAAAAAATAAATCCTAAGATTATTAGGATTATGAGTAAAAATAAGATTTTAATGCTCTTGATCATTCTAATTCTTTTAATAACTCTCTCACTACCTTCCTTTCATCCCAAGCTATTTTCTTACCATTAGCAAGACAAATATATTGTTCTGCTCCTTTACCTGTTAGTAAGACTAAATCGTCCTTCTGGGCTAATTTTAGAGCTTTTAGAATAGCTTCTCGTCTATCTTCTATCTTAAATAGGTCTTTATTCAGTTCTTTACCTTTTTCAATAGCTCCCTGAGCTACAGTATCTATAATTTCCATAGGATTATCATCATAAGGGTCTTCATTAGTAATGACAGCAATGTCTGCTTTGTCTCCAGCCATCTCTCCTAAAACTGGTTGACGAGACTTATCTCTCCCCCCTCCACAAGAACCTAGAACATGAATTAATCTATTGTAGGTAAATAAATCTAAAGCTTTGTATAATTGTTTCAAAGATTCAATCTCTGGAGCATAATCAACTAGAATTTTAATGCCTCTTTCATTCTTAATGAATTCCATTCTACCTGGAGTACCTTCAAAAGATTCTAAATAACTAGCCATTGTTTTTAAATCTATTCCCTGAGAAGAACAAACAGCTAAAGCTGTAAGAATATTATAGACATTAAATTCTCCCAAAATATTCATTTCAAATTTTACTCCCCTTAAAACAAATCTGGTATTAAAATCTTCAAATCTAATACTATGAGCTTGAAAATCACTTTCTTCATTAATTGAAAAACTAATTTTCTGATCAGCTTGATAATTAATAAATTCTTCAAAATATTTATCATCCTTGTTAGCTACAATTACTTTAGAAATATCTGTTTTCTTAGGCTTATTCATTAAATGTTTAAATAACCTTAATTTAGCTTTCTTGTAATTCTCAAAACCACCATGAGCTTCTAAGTGTTCGGGGGTTAAATTAGTAAAGACAACTACATCATAATTAATTCCTAAATGTCGATATTGTTTAATTCCTTCAGAAGAAGTTTCAATCACTGCATAATCACATTTTTCTTTTACCATTTTGCTAAGCATTTTCTGTAAAGCAAAACGACCAATCATAGTCATCTTCTTGTCATTCAACCATTCTTCACTACCTATTTTAAATCCAACAGTAGAAGTACTCCCTACTTTGTATCCTTCCTTCTCTAAAAGAAAAGAAATCATATTTACTGCTGTAGATTTACCGTTTGTTCCAGTTACCCCAATTACTTTCAATTTATTTGAAGGATGTCCATAGAAAAATGCTCCTAACAAAGACAAACTTTGATAATAGGAGTTGAGAATAAATTTAGGAGTTAATTTTTTAATAATCTTTTTAATCATCTGAATTTTTTAATAAAATTATATATTTTGTAGGCTCGTTGATTGTAAACTAAATCAAATGTTCCAGCTAATTTCTTTTCTTGACCACCAAAACCTTTTTTAAATCTAGTAAATCCAGCCCAACGTGGATCAGAATCTGAAATTCCCCAAAAATCATAGATCTGATAGTTATTTTCTTTAGCCCATTTGATTTGTTCCCATTGTAATAAGTGAGGAGCCATTAAATTCCGATGTTCATTAGAAGATGCTCCGTGTAAATAAGTGACTGTATCACCAAAACTAACAATAATATTAGCAGCTAGAATCTGATCTTCATATTTTGCTACCCATAAACAAGCATCTTTATCCAAAGCTTTCAACATTTTTTGATAATATCCGTCTGAATGAGGAGTAAACTTATCACGCCCAGATGTTTCTTTTATTAATTTACTAAAAATATCTAAAGCTTTTTCTTGATCTTCAATTTTTTCAATCTTCACTCCTTTTTTCTTAGATAGTCTGATGTTATAACGAGTTTTTTGATGCATCTCAGTTAATAATTCCTCTTCGGACTTATTTAAGTCTAATAATAAGGTATTAGCTGGTTGAATACTCTTAACTGAGCGAACATTTTCTAAATCAAACTTTTCTAGAGTCTCAAATCTAAAAAATACTTCTTGCCTCTTTGCAGTCTGAAGACTAATATCTCGTACTCCTTTTAATAATAACTTCATAACCCTGTCTTTGTCCTGAGCTTGATCAGAAATAATTGGTCCCCGAGGTAAATATAGGTAAGTTAAATTAAAAGGTAATTTCTTTTCAATTACCAAAGCACTACCTAAAATATTTTCTTCTTCCAGGTAAGCAATTTTCCAAACCTTATTCCCTAACTCTTCTTGAAAATTACTCCACAAAGAGTTTTGTAAAAATTGTGAGTAACTCTGCTGACTCACAAAATTATCTAATTCTTGATTGTTTAATTCTTTAATCATATTTTCTTTAATAATTTCAAAGCGAACTTAATCTTATCAGATGTAGTTTCTAAATCTTTAGGAATTTGATTATATACCTCTCGGACTTCATTGTCATTAAATCCTAAAGCATTTAAAGCTTCAAATATTTCTAAATTTGAATCATTTTTTAAATCTTTGTTATCAACACCACTAGTAGACAAAGAAGCAAATTTAGTTTTCAATTCCACTATAATTCTCTCTGCAGTTTTAGTACCAATACCAGAAACTTTTTTAAATATATCAGCATCACCACTCACAATTGCTTCTTTTAAATCCTGAATACTAGCAATAGACATGACATTTAAAGCTGATTTAGGGCCTACTCCTGAAACTGAAATCAATTTAACAAAAAGATCCCTTTCTTCTAAATTTTCAAAGCCATAAAGCTCTTGAGCATCTTCTCTTTGTTTATGATAAATGTATAAATCTAAGTCTTGCTCTTTTTTTATCTTACTCAAAAATTTATTAGCTAAAAAAACTTCATAGCCAATATCAGCTACTAATATAATTATTGATTTATCAGTTTCATTAATGACTTTTCCTTTTAAATAAGCAATCATAATTTTCTTATAATTTATAATCCTTATACTATATATAGTATATTAAGTTTTAAAAAGTATCAATTGACAATTAAAGTAATCTAAGGTAATTTTAAGTATCAAAATAAAAAAATTAGGAGGAAAAATGAAAGAAAGAAAAAGTATTGGAGAATTATTGTATCAAACAGATCCTTATATTAAATCGGTCTGTAAAAATCCAATTTTTATTATTCTATTCTTGTCCATAACCGCTGGTTTATATTTCTTTCACAGAAATATTGCTAATTCAGAATTTCTAATGTACTTAGTAGCTTTGTATTTTCCACCTATTTCAATTTGGATTATTAAAGCTCTAACTAATATGGGGAATTCTTGGAGAGGAGGAATAGTTTCTGGACATAGTGCTTATGTAATAACAGTTTTAATCTTAACTGTCACAACTCTGGGAAACAAACCATTAGCTGTTTTCTTCCCATTCTTACCAGCTGTATTTGTGATTCAAAATCGAACCACTAAAAATAATCCTAATTTAGCTATTAAAGGTTTAATAATGGGATTTGTCTTCCAATTAATAACCATCATCTTTTTACTAATTCAGCGAGAAAATTGGATATTAATTGTTGCTAATATAGTTTCGCTCTTACTAGTAATTGAAGCTTATTCTGTTAACGATGTTCATCTTGAAGAAGAAACAATCTTTGGAATTATTTTAGGAGTCTTTTCTACATTATTCTTTATACAAATCTTCGGCTTAACAATGTTTTAATATTGTTAAGCCTTTTTTATTTCCCTACAATCTGTTAATCTAAGAACATGAAAAAGAAATATAAAAAAGTAGTAATTTTTGGAACATTTGATATTATCCATCCTGGACATATCTCTGTTTTTAAATATGCTAAAAATTTAGCTAAAGAACTTTATGTTGTCATTGCTCGAAATCAAAATATTAGCAAAGATACTCAATTAATATTTAATGAAGAAGAAAGATTAAAAAATATTTCTAATTACAAGATAATAGATAAAGCTATTTTAGGAGATAAAGATAATCCTCTAGCTTTTTATAATCAAATCAAGCCCGATTTAATTGTTTTAGGCTATGATCAATACCAAAACGTAGAATTACTAAAAAACTTTAAAAAAATTAAAATTAAAAGAGCCTCATCATATCACGAAGAATTATTCAAAGCCCGTAAAATTAAAAATATATTAGCTGATCAAAATGCTAATTTCTATTTAATCAACAAGGAAAAAGGTTGTGCCTCTTTTAAAAATATCAGTATTTTAAGAAAAGTCTTAAATATGAAAAAGATTGGTTTTGCTGGAACTTTAGATCCCATGGCTTCTGGATTATTAATCCTAGCTTCTGGTAAGGCTACTAAATTTCTAGATGCTTTTCACTCTTTAGATAAAGTCTATGAAGCTCGGATTGAATTAGGTAAAACTTCTGATACTTTTGATGCTGAAGGGATTATTAAAACCAAAGAGATTAAAAAAGAACCAAATGAAAAAGAAATTACTAAGCTTCTAGAAAAGAAGTTTACTGGCGAAATCATGCAAACTCCTCCAATCTTCAGTGCTAAAAAGATTAATGGCCAAAAAGCATATAATCTAGCTAGAAATAATAAGGAGGTAAAGCTAAAATCAGTTAAGATTACTATTAATAAAATTAAAATATTAAAATATAATTATCCTTACTTAGATTTAAAAATAAATTGTTCTAAAGGAACATATATTCGTTCTATTGCTAATGACTTAGGTAAAAAATTAAAAACTGGCGGAATGTTGGTAAAATTAATTAGAACTGATATTGGACCATTTAGTTTAGAAGATTCTCTCTCTCAAAAAGATATTAATCTTCAAAATTTAGAAAAAAATGAATTAAATATTTTAAAGATAGTTCAAAAGATTAATGATTCTATCACCTAAAACATGCTATAAACCCTTGAAATATATCAATTATTATGCTATATTATCTTCACGTTTGCAAAACATAAGGTTATCGCTCTAAATATACCTTTATATTTTAAACTTTAAACTAATTAAAATTATGCCACAGAAGAAATCCGCAATGAAAGAATTGCGTAAAACTAAAAAAAGAACAGCTAGAAATAATCTAACTAAACGAAGATTAAAAGAATTAATGAAAAAGTTAGATGTAGTTCTTGGTTCAGAAGACAAAGTTGAAGCTGCAAAATTATACAATAAGATTCAAAAACTTGTTGATAAAGCTTCAAAGAGAAATCGACCATTTACTCCAGGGAAAGCTAAGAGAATTAAATCAAGAATAGCTAAAAAGATTAATAAATCTAGTAAATCAGAAACTAAGAAAAAATAGTTCTATTCGAAATTAGATAAAAAAGATCGCCCTTCGCGATCTTTTTGTTTTAGATAATATAAATTTAAAAATCTAATACAAATAGGTTTAATAGAGTTTGAGATTTTAATCCCGAAGACTTAATCTTTTTTTCTAAACTTAATAGTTTTCGATAGATTATCTTTAGCTCTTCTAATGAATAGAGCCTAGCAGAAGCCATACTCTTTTTGATTACAAAAGGATGCAAAGATAAATATTTAGCTAAACTAGCTTGGGAAATATTTTCTTCCAAAGCTGCTTTAATTTGTAATAATATTCTAAACTGTCTAATTATCATAGTTAATAGATAAACTGGATTAGCTCCTGATTGTAATTGTTCATTTAATAATTGAGTTGCTTCTGTCTTTTTCTTATTAGCTAACTTATCAGAAAAAAGGAATATATCATCGTTTAAAGAGGCAGACACTAAATCATCTATACTCTGCTCTTGAATTTCTTTTTCTTTGTTATAACTAGCTATTTTGGAAATCTCACCATTTAAAAGTCTTAAATGATTGCCAATTAAAGCAAAAAGTTTATTAGCTAAATTTTTATCAATACTTTTTTCGTTTTCTTTAAATTTCTCTTGAATCCATTCTACAACTTTATAGTCTGCTAACTTATTAAACTCCTGGCTATACTTAAAAGTATTTAATTTTTGAAATATCTTCAGCTTATTACCAGATAAAGCACTCTTTCTAGAATGAGGTAAATTATTTTCATAAAAAACAATAATATTTTCTTCTTGATCATCTTTGAATTTATTAAGATATTCTAAAACTACCTCTGCTAAATCTTTAGTAAGCGTTTGTCTCAATAAATTCTTAATAATAATCAATTTCTTAGAAGCTAAAAAACCAGTTTGAGAAAATTCTTTAGTAAATTTCTCAACTGTAATTTTTTCATCTAAAGTTACAATATTATAACCAGACTCATCTACTTTTTCGATGAATCTATCTTTAATTTGATTTAATTTTTGACTAGAACGATAATCGTCCTCGCCGTATAGAAAAAATAGCATTTTATTTACATTCGCCCCAATTACTACCCACAGAAGAATCAACTTTAATTGGAACTTTTAATTTATAAATACTCTCCATTACATCTTTTACTTTTTCGCTTACTTTGTCAATATCTTTCTCTGGAATTTCTAATACAACTTCATCATGAACCTGCAAAAGTATTCGAGATTCAGGGGAAGTTTCTTTAAGCTCTTTGTTTAAATTAATCATAGCCATCTTCATTAAATCAGCAGCTGTTCCTTGAACAGGCATATTGATTGCCATTCTCTCTGCTGCTGCTCGTAACATTGGCATTCTAGCATCAATATCTGGAATATATCTCTTTCGACCGAATAAAGTTTCTACAAATTTATTCTGATGAGCGTTTTCTTTAGTCAAATCTAAAAATTTTCTAACCTTTTCATATAGGAGAAAGTATCTTTCAATAAAATCTCGGGCTTCGTTGAAATCTAAATCTGTTCTCTGAGATAATCCTCTAGCTCCCAAACCATACATTACTCCAAAATTAACTTCCTTAGCTGCTCTTCTTTCACTTTTATTTACATCTTTAATATCCTTACTATTAATTTCCGCTGCAGTTCGAGCATGAATATCTTCTCCTTTATTAAAAGACTCAATCATTTTATTATCATCTGCCATAGAAGCTATTACTCGTAATTCAATTTGAGAATAATCTGCTGCTAGCAAAGAAAATCCTTTCTTAGGTATAAAAGCTTTTCTAATTTCTCGACCTAACTCAGTTCTAATTGGAATGTTCTGTAAATTTGGTTTAGAAGAAGAAAGTCGACCTGTGGCAGTTACGGCTTGATTGAAGCTAGTATGAATTCTATCTTGATCATCAACTTCTTTTAAAAGCCCAACAACATAAGTTGATTGTAGTTTATTTAATTCTCGATATTCAAATATTAAATTAATAATTGGATGTCGATCCTTCATTTTTTCTAATTCCGAAGCTGCTGTTGAAAAACCAGTCTTTGTTTTTTTGATTCCTTGAGTAGAAATTTCTAATCCCGAAAAAAGTATCTCACCTAATTGTTTAGGAGAATTAATATTAAATTCTTCCCCAGCTAATTCTTGAATTTCTGCTCTAAGCTCGTTTAATCTTTTTTCAAATTTCTTTTCTAAGTCTTTCAAAAATTTTGTATCTATTTTAATACCCTCTATTTCCATATCTGCTAGAACCTTAACTAAAGGCATTTCAATTTCTTCAAATAAATTATAAATATCTTCATTCTTTAATTCTTTTTTATACTGCTGATAAAGTTGCCAAGTACAATCTGCGTCTTCGCAGGAATAATATGATATTTTCTCTGGTTCAACATCCAACATAGTTAATTGATTTTTCCCCTTAGGACCAATTAACTCTTCAATAGCTTGCATTCTATAACCTAATTCACTAAAAGCTAAATCATCTAATTTTAATCCTCTACTAGTTTTAGAAAGTAAATAAGCGGCAACTAAAGTATCAAAATAAATATTTTTTAATTCAATGCCTGCTAGTTTTAAAATTTTGTAGTCATATTTAATATTATGTCCAATAGCTTTTATATTTTCAATTACTGGCTGAAGTTCTTTTAAAAATTTACTCTTGGCGGAGATATAATAAGCTTCGCCAGACTTAAAACAAAAACTTATTCCTAGAAGCTTGGCTTCATAAACATTTAAAGAGCTAGTTTCAGTATCTAAACAAACTTCATCCTGTTTTTTTAGCTCTTCCAAGAAACTAGCAAAGTCTTTTTCATTATCAACAAATTTATAATTTAAATTAATCTCTTTTTCTACAACTATTTCTTCTGAATCTTCATCTTTTTTAATTGAAGGTATTTTATTTAACAAACTCTTGAATTCATACTCTTGAAAAATATCGTAGACAGCTTCTTCATTATTATAATCCCACTTGGTTTTTGCTAAATCAAAATCCATATCTACATCTAAAACAATGGTTGCCAATTCTTGACTGAGGTAAGCAATTTCTTTGTTGTCTCTTAATTTATTCTTCCAAGGTTCTTTAATATCTGATTCCTCAAACTTTTGATAAATATCATCTAAACCTCCAAATCTGGTAATCAATTCCGTAGCAGTTTTTTCTCCAACTCCCGGAACGCCAGGAATATTATCAGAAGCATCACCTCGTAAAGCTTTGTAATCTACAACTCGTTCTGGTCCAAAAGTATATCTTTCGTTTACAGCCTGAATATCATAAACTTTTGTTTCTCTAATACCTTTTTTAAAAGTTAAAACTTTGATTGTATCTTCAACTAATTGCAAAGCATCTAAATCACCAGTTAAAATTAATTTTTCAATATCTTTTCTATCTTTTAATGACTTTACAATTGTTCCGATTACATCATCAGCTTCAAATCCTTTTTTTTCATAGACTGGAATATCAAAAGCTTTTAAGACTTCTTTAATAATTGGAATCTGAGCATATAATTCATCTGGTTGTTTTACTCTTTTAGCTTTGTATTCTTTAAATTTCTGATGCCTAAAAGTAGGAGCTCGTAAATCAAAACTAGCACAGAGGTAATCTGGCTTAAATTCTTTAATGACGTTTAGTAATATTGAAGTAAAACCAAAAGCAGCATTAACAATAACTCCCTTCTTGTTAGTTAAGGGAGGTATAGCGTGCCATGCTCGATGGAGCAAAGCGTTTCCATCAATTATAATGAATTTTTCCATATGCAGATTAGAATAAGGTTACTACAAAAAAGAAGAAAAATATTAAACCAAAAACATAGAAAGCCAATAGTATTGTTTTTTGGTTAAATAAAAATTTTAATTTAACTTCGTGAAATAAAGGTTTGTATTTTAAATAATTTAAAAACAGTTTATTAAACAATCGACAAAAAACAATCGCTAAAACTATAATTATATAAAATTCAATTAAAACTACTAGAATATTAGAAGGAAAAGCTAGCATCAAAGGATATAAGAATAAAGCTCCTACTATTGTACCAAAAATAACGCCAACTAGATTAATAACTAGTTTAAAAAGGTAATAGAAAAAATTGGGTTTAATATCCATATGCTTTAATTTTAGCACATTTTTACCATTAAAAACATTGAATTTAATACTCTTTTCTGCTAGTATTCAAATATACAAAATCAGTTCTTTTGAGGCCACGTAGCCAAGTGGTAAGGCAGAGGTTTGCAAAACCTTTATTCGTCGGTTCGATCCCGACCGTGGCCTCCAGAGAGTTGATTTTTTTGTTATAAAAAAACGCCTCACTAATTTAGTAAGGCATTTGTTTGGTGGACGGGGTCCACGAATTACTTTAAACTTTAAGAACCAATCCACATAATCCAGTAGGAGTATAATAGAAATAGTCTTAAATAAATCGAGATAATCATCATTATAAAAAGTGCTATTTTTTGAATAATCTACACAACGATCACTATCCCGAAGAGGTTCTTTCTTTTCAATAAGATGTTCGTGTTCTCTACTAGGAGCTTTTAAGCAAACTATTATTGGACGTGCTCCAATTTCTTGAGAATTTAAAAGCTCTTCATCTTCAACTATAGTTATTGATCCATCTGGAGCTAATACCATCTGAGTACCACTGTCAAATTCAAGTAATCTAATCAGCCCTTGAACATATTCAAAACGATCAGAACCTGGAAAATGATGCTTATCTTCTAATATCAGCACTGTCTTACCAGGACCAACCACTTCAATTAAAATTCCTTTTTTACACACTTATCCTCCTAAGTTTATTATTTTTATATTTTAATATCTACCAAATTTTTTATATTGTAAACCAAACTTTATAGCTGCATCTACTTTATCTGCACTCATAGCAATATCAATTCGAGGAGGATAAGCATAAGTATATCTACTATTCATTCTATCTAAAACGATACATTTTCCAATATCTTCTATTTCTAAATATGTTCCTAATTTAACAAAATTAGCAGCACAAATATTAATTCCCTGATCTACTAATTTACATAAATCATCACCACTAGCACCAATACAAGGCGTATCATCTGTTTGCCATTCCACCAAATTATATGCGGTAATATAACTATACTCATCAAGTTCTACCTTTCGATAACTAATTTCTGGTAAACGACCCGGTCTTAGAGGTAATTTACTAATATCTGAGTTCAATATTGATAATAATGTATCTTCTATAATAATCCCCTGTAATCTAATGCTTGAACCTTCCACTGAAAGACTATCCGCAAAACTATGTTGGGGAAAAGTTAAAGAGCATGAAAAAACAACAATAAGCAATAATACATTAGATTTATAATGTAATATTTTTGCTGTTTTCAATAATTTTTTAATTGTTTTTCTGAATTTCTTCAACATATTATTATAATTTAAAAAATCTACTATATATCAGTAGACCTCTTCATTTGCATAATGTTAACATATAAATCAAAACTTGTCAAGACCCAAAACCTAAAATCTGTCAATAAGAGAAAATTTAAAAAAAATACAATTCTTGCTATAATAAACAATATATGAAAAGACTTGATCAAAAATTAGATAATTTAAATAAGTTCTTTAGAGAAAAAAGAGATGCTTTTCTTTTACCAGTAATAAAAATACTAGATAGGCTCGGAATTAGTGCTAATAATTTAAGCATTACTAAGATATTCTTTGTCTGTCTTTATTTATTGCTAATAGAAAGCAATTTTACTTTAGCCGTATTTCTACTAATCTTTGGTGGTGTTTTATTAGATTTTCTAGATGGTCCTTTAGCAAGGTATACTAATACAGCTAGTGATAGAGGTAAGTTTATTGATATGTTTTCTGACCATTTAGTCTATACTTTATTCATTTGGGGATTAATGATTGTAAAAATAGGTAGTCCCTTAACTCTCTCCTATAATATTATAATCATCACTGCTTTTTATCTGATCATAATTATTAATAAAAATGAGAGTAAAGAAAGTAATTGGTTAATAAAACCAGTAGCTAGAGCAAATTACTATAAATCTGCCTTTGAAATAGCTATTATCTTACATATCATTTTTAATATGAACGAATTTATTTTTAACCAAGTTATAGTTATAATAAATATCTTAATAACTATTCACTTTTTGTATCATTTAATAAATTTCTCTCAAAAAAATACTTTAAAAAATAATTAACTAATATAATATTATGAAAAAAATAAAACTATTACTTTTAATCATTCCTGTTATTCTAACAGGATGCTTAAGTAATACTAAAAAAACACTTGAAATACCAATTGAAACTCAAAATACAGTAAAAGAATACATAAAAGAAAATATTTCTGAACTTTCTCCTGAAAAAGAAGTACTTGGTGGTAAATTCTATATCACTGAAGTCACTTTCCCTAATACAGAAAATTTAATAGTAAATTATGAGGATGGTCATGTAGCTCTAAAAGCTCAAGCTAACTTTAAAGTTAAAAATGAAGTTGTTGAAATAACAAACTTTAAGTTAATAGATGAAGATAGTTCCTTGATAACTAATGAATATTTAAAATGCACAAAGCATGATGACTGCATCCCTTTACCTGGTTGTCATCCTCGAGAATGTATAAATAAAAAGTATCAAGATAATTACGAAGAACCTGAAATTTGTACTCTAATGTATGATAATTGTGCTGCCTATGCAGATGATAGCTGTCTCTGTCAGCAAGGAACTTGTTTTAATGAAAAATTAATGAATCAAGAGTGTAGTCAATAAATCTTTAAATATTAAGAGTAGTTTTTTAAAGAACTACTCTTTTTTAATACAAAAAAATACTTCCTAAAAAGTATTTTAAATGGTCGGGGTGAGAGGACTCGAACCTCCGACCTCATCGTCCCAAACGACGCGCGCTAGCCAACTGCGCCACACCCCGAAATATTTGGTGCCGCGGGGCGGAATTGAACCACCGACACGAGGATTTTCAATCCTCTGCTCTACCACTGAGCTACCGCGGCATAATATAATAAACTTATCTACTATTGGTGGGCGCACCAAGAGTTGAACTTGGGACCTCTACATTATCAGTGTAGCGCTCTAACCAACTGAGCTATGCGCCCATCAACAATAGACAATAAATTTAAAATTTCTAACAAAAAACTCCTGAATGAACTCCTTTATAATACTTTATAGCTTTCATAAAATCAAGGGAGTTGATTAAGGAGTCTTAAAACTTAACAACTAAATAGTGATAGAAACAGTCAATAAATCCGAAGATTTATCGAACGATCTGATTAACCCGTGAGGGGTTAATGTAACTCCTTAGAAAGGAGGTGATCCATCCACAGCTTCCGCTACGGATGCCTTGTTACGACTTCACCCTTATCGCTGATCCTACCTTCATCCCTGCTTTAGTGCAGAGCTTTCGGGTATTACCAACTCTATTGGTGTGACGGGCGGTGTGTACAAAACCCGAGAACGTATTCACCGCGCCATAGCTGATACGCGGTTACTAGCGATTCCAACTTCATGGAGTCGAATTGCAGACTCCAATCCGAACTGAGACCAGCTTTGATGGGATTAGCTCCGTCTCGCGACTTAGCGACCCATTGTACTGGCCATTGTAGCACGTGTGTGGCCCAAGGCGTAAGAGCCATGCTGATTTGACGTCATCCTCACCTTCCTCCCAGTTATCCTGGGCAGTTTCCTAATGAATTGTAAATTAGGATGAGGGTTGCGCTCGTTAAAGGACTTAACCCGACATCTCACGACACGAGCTGACGACAACCATGCAGCACCTGTCATCCGGTTCCTTGCGGCACTCTCTTGTTTCTAAGAGATTCCGGAGATTTCAAGCCTTGGTAAGGTTTTCCGCTTATTATCGAATTAAACCACATGCTCCACCGCTTGTGCGGGTTCCCGTCAATTCCTTTGAGTTTTAGTCTTGCGACCGTACTCCCCAGGCGGGGTACTTAAGGTGTTAACTTAGCTCGACAGCACTAGGAGGATCGATACTCCTAATACTTAGTACCCATCGTTTACGGCGTGGACTACTGGGGTATCTAATCCCATTCGCTACCCACGCTTTCGTCTCTCAGTGTCAGAAATGTTCTAGTAAGCTGCCTTTGCATTTGGTGTTCTAGCTGATATCAATGCATATTACTACTACACCAGCCATTCCGCTTACCTCTCCCATTCTCTAGTTTGTCAGTTTTTCAAACTAACTCTAAGTTGAGCTTAGAGTTTTAATTTGAAACTTGATAAACCACCTACAGACGCTTTACGCCCAATAATTCCGGACAACGCTTGCAACCTTCGTATTACCGCTGCTGCTGGCACGAAGTTAGCAGTTGCTTATTCCTAAAGTAACGTCACGAATTCATCCTTTAGAAAAGAAGTTTACGCCCCGAGGGGTGTCTTCCTTCACGCGGTATTGCTCCGTCAGCCTTTCGGCCATTGCGAAAGATTCTTGACTGCAGCCTCCCGTAGGAGTCTGGACAGTGTCTCAGTTCCAGTGAGACGGGTCACGCTCTCACGCCCGCTACTCGTCATAGCCTTGGTGAGCTTTTACCTCACCAACTAGCTGATAAGCCATAGGCCCAGCCTCAACCGATAAATCTTTACCATAAAACAAATTCTCATTTAAATTACGGACTATCAAGGATTGTCCACGTTTTCACGAGGTTATACTTGAGTTGAGGGAAGGTTACCAATGTGTTACTCTCCCGTTTGCCAGGCACTCCGAAGAGCACCTTAGACTTGCATGCCTTAAACATACCGCCAGCGTTCATCCTGAGCCAGGATCAAACTCTCAAAAAATGGAATATTTTTTATAAAAAATATTCAAAAAATTAGAATTGAATCTTATAAATAAATATAAGACGCATGTGTTTCTATCACTATTTAATTGTCAAAAAACGAATTTATATTTTCAACCTGAGAAATAAACTATAAAAACATAAGCGATTTTTTATATTTATCAACAGGTAGATATAATTATATACTTTTAAAAAAATATGTCAAGAGTTTCTATGACTATCATAAGCATTTGGTATTTAACTATTTTCATATTGACATTTCATTTTTAATATGCTATCCTATTATATACTACTGGTTATTGAGTTTAACTCAAAAAAGTAGTGCCTTAACAATTAATCGAAAGAAAATGGCAGAAAAAGATCAGGATTTTTTAGAAACTACTGTTAAATTCCTTGTGGACACTCCAGACAAGGTAAAAACAACAAGAACAGTTGACGAGATGGGAGTCTTATTGACTCTAGACGTTGATCCATCTGACATGGGTCAAATTATCGGCCGAAGTGGTAACACAGCAAGAGCTCTTAGAACTTTACTACGTGTAGTAGGTGCTAAGAACAATGCTAGAGTTAATCTAAAGATTAACCAACCAGAAGGAACTGAAAGACCAGCTCCTAGAGAAGACCGAAAAGAAGAGCCTAAAGTAGAAGCTCCAGCTGATGAAAGCGTTGAAGATCTAAAATTATAAATTTTATCTTCTAGATATATAAAGGCCGTCTTCCGAGACGGTCTTTATTTTATAAAAATTATTGTATAATGAATTAAAGACATGCAATTCAATATAATCACAATTTTCCCAGACATATTAAAATCCTATTATAACGAAAGTATAATTGGAAAGGCTTTGGATAAAAAAATTATTGAAATAAAATATCATAACTTAAGAGATTTTACTAAAGACAAACATAAGAGTGTAGATGATACTCCTTATGGTGGTGGACCTGGTATGGTTTTAAATGCTGAACCAATTATTAAAGCAATTAAGTCTATCAAAGGAAGAAAAAAAGCTAAAGTAATAATGTTAGACCCTAAAGGAGAAATATATAATCAAAAAATTGCTCTTCGACTTTCTAAATTAAAAAATATTATTTTTGTAAACGGCTATTACGAAGGAATTGATGCTCGAGTAGATAAGTTTGTTGATGAAAAGATTTCCATGGGAAAATTTGTTTTAAGTAATAGTGAATTAGCTACAGCAATAGTAATTGATTCTACTACTAGATTATTAAAAGGATCCTTAGGAAACAAAGAATCTTTAACAGCTGAAAGTTTTGAAAACAACTCTTTAGAATATCCTCAATACACTAAACCAGAAGAAATTAAAGTAAAAAATAAAAAATATAAAGTTCCTGAAGTATTACTTTCTGGAAATCATGCTAAGATTAAAGAGTGGAGAGAAAAAAATTCTAAAAAAATTGACTAAAGATATTTAAACAATTATACTGTTAAACATGCCGGAGTGGTGAAATTGGTATACACGCTTGCCTTAGGAGCAAGTGCCGCAAGGTGTGCGAGTTCGAGTCTCGCCTCCGGCACCATTAAATTATCAAGCTATGCTTGATTTTTTGTTTTTAACAAATAAAAATATGCTGACAATTTAATGTCAGCATATACGTAAAATTCAATTAGTAACTATTCAATCATAATGAAAGGAACTGCTAAATTAATTCCCCACCATAATTTATCTTCTGATAACCCACCATCCTGAACATCTTTAAATGTTTTTTGATAAGTGATCTCTGGAATAATTTCCATATTACCTAAATTATAAGTAATATTTAATTTTACTCTAGCAGAAGAAAGTGCTTGACTATCTAAACCGAAAACTCCATCGTGTCCAATCATTGAAAAATTAAACCCATATTTCAGATTAAACTTTTGGATTAACAGACTATCCTCATAAGCACAACCTACTCGATAAATGAATCCTCCTGGCAAGATATCTTCGTCAAAAGATGCGTCATATTCCAAATTAATATAAGGACTAATCCAAAATAACTTAGGTAGGTCAACATTCAGAACAAATAAATTAAAATCTACTTCCGTGCTATTAATATCCCAAGCGTTGAGATAAATATAGCTAAAGTTAAAACCTAATTTAAATCTTTCCTGATAGATTCCTAAGATGAAATCAATCTCATCACCAAAATCACTATTAATTCCTTTTTCTGGGCTATATGAAGACCAAAAAATTCCATACAGTCCTAAAGGAGCCTCCAAAATAATATCCTGTTGAAACACCGAATCGTTGTAGAGAGTTCCTCCAGGACTACTTACATAAACACTTTTGTAACCAAGATCTAATACACCAGTTAAACTAGCACCCGCATTAATGGCAATTAATATTGCCGACACAATCAAAATGACTGTTTTTTTCATTTTTCCTCCTTTTTTTCTTTCTTTAACTGTGGAAATCCTAAGCCTATAAGTAATAATACTAGCCCTATTCCAAAAACTGCAACGCCATCAGAAGCATCAACGCTTGTACTTGCAGAAATAATCATCTCTTGTCCTTCAAGCTTAATGCTTTTAATAAAATGTCTAGCTGGAATCCCCTTCTCAATTCGAAAAGAACTAAATCCCATTTGTGATAATTTTACAAATCCATTAGCTGTTTCTATCCTAATCTGATCATCCTCTTGTACAATTCTTTGTGCTTTAAAATTAAGTCTTCCGTTTTCAATCACATAAGTAAAAGAAGATTTTTCATTCCAATCAAAAATTTCTTGAAAGGAAACATTAACATATTGGAATTTACTTAAAGAATCTGGAACCAATTCTCCTGGCACACCTGAAATATCTATGACATGATCCTTTGGCGCAGTTAAATTAGGTACAATGAAAGCCAAGGCAAAGAATGTACTTAGAATAGCAAGCGAACCCACAGATATAAAAAAGTACTTCCAAAATTTCAAAACAATTTTCTTCTTCATTTTTCCTCCTCTATTTTATTTTCAATATTAAATAATAATATTAAATACCTATTCTGTCAATGATTATAACAAGTATTTTTAATATATAGTACAATAAATTAGCTAAAATAGAGGATTTTATATAGTATGTTGTCAGAAATATTGACAATATTATACAAATACAATATGATAAATACATGATTGAAGAGAAAATATTAAAAGATTTAGGATTAACAGAAATTGAAGCTAAAATATATTTAGCTTGTTTAGAATTAGGTACTAATAGTGTTTTACATATAGCTAAAAAAGCTGGAGTCAAAAGACCAACTTGTTATTTAAGTTTAGATAATTTATTTGAAAAAGGTTTAGTAAGTAAAATAGAGAAAAAAAATACCACCCTCTACTCAGCCGAAGATCCCAATATTATTTTAAACAAATACAAAGAAAAAATAGCTAACTTTCAAGACTTACTTCCCTTTTTCCATGCTAAGTTTAATAAAGGACCTAAACCTAAAATTAGATATTATGAAGGAAAAGAAACTCTATGGGAGGTTTATACAAAAACTATGTTTCCAACAGAAAAAATCTATTTTTTTGGCACAGACATGGAAAAATTATTAAAAACTTTTCCTAATATGATTGAATATCTAGAAAAACATCACTCTGCTCATTACAAAGAATCATTAGAATTGATTTCTAATAACAAAGAAGGTCTTAAATATATAAAAAAAAGTAGTAAGAATAGAGAAATTCGAATTATGCCTAAAAATTTACCGGTTTTTGCAGATGCAGTAATTATTAAAGACAAACTATTCATAGTCTCCTTGGATAATCTTTTCGGAGTGTTAATTGAATCTGAAGATATAGCTAAAACTTTTAAAAGCTTCTTTATGTTAGCCTGGATGGCAGCTAAAACTAATCCCAAAAAATAAAATGTCTAAAACATTTACAAAAACAATCCTTCTGATATTAATTATCCTAATACCTAACTTTTGTTTAGTTTCTCCTGTTACTGCTCAAATAAACAATTCTCACCTCAACAATTATGTAGAGTATTTTTATACTCGCTATAGTCAACATTTTGATCAAGTTGGTTTAATATATTCTTCACCTGAATACGGAGTAAGTGAATTCACTGAACCAGAAAAAATCAGAGAATGGATCTCTTTAGTTTCATATTATAAATATCGAGCTTTAGATGGAGATTTAAGTGCTAAAAATATTGTCCGTTTTGGAATATTAAAAGGATATAATGAACTCTTAGAAAGAGGTTCGAAAAGTCAATCTTTCCAAGAAGCTGAAGCTCATTTTTTAACAATTCAAATTCTAGAAAAACTTCCCAAACTTTTAAATAACAAAACCAAACAAGCTATCTATAATGTTATTAATGAATATTTGGAAAATGGTATTAAAGCTTTGGACACTGAAAACCGAGCAATTATTGCTGGAGCTCATTGGCAATATATTAATAATCATCTTTTTGAAAAAGGAATCATTAATTCACTGAAAAAAGAATACTTTGATAATTTAATAAAAAATAAAATAGACTCCGCTATTCAAGAATCTATTAACTCTGATTATTGGTATCTAGAAAACAACCTAAATGATTTTTCAGTGCATTATCATGCTGTCTCTGCTTTTATGCTGATGATGTATGGAGAGTTAACTAATCAAATAGAATATTTAAACATTGCTCAGCAAATGTATAATAATCTCCAGAAAATAACACTTACTAATGGAAAGATCTCTGCTGAAATTGGACATCGACCCTCTGCTCTGGGTGCTCAATTCTATTTAATGACTGGACTACTAGGATATTATTTCAATAATCAAAATTACATGAATTATTTATCATTTGCTAATGGTAATAAGTTTTTTCAAGACCCTGATCATCCTAATCGATTAGAATTCCACTCTAATAATATATTTAATGATGACTATGCTTTTTCAGATATTGCTGAACTAGGATTAATGATTCCTAAGCTTCATAATATTCCTCTTTACTACAAAATAAATCTTCCTCTAATGGAGCAAGAATATTTAGACCATACTTTTTATATCAAAAATACGGGTGAAGAAATAATCTTTGAGAAATTACAAATTAACAATTAAAGCTCCTCGTCCACCGTCATTTATTTTGGCATCTGTGTAAGAATAATTTTCTTTATCTAAAAGATCTTCTATAAACGGCTTTAAAATACTTTGAAAATCTTTATTGTGCCATCCTTGTCCAGTGATAATCTTAATTTTTCTGAAGCCCTTTTCCTGAGACTCTTCTAAAAACTCAAAAAAAGCCCTCTCGGCTTCTTTCTTTGTAAACCCATGTAAATCTAAAACTGCCTCGGGATTTAAATAGTATTTATTTTTGATTTTCTTTCTTTTCATTATCTAATCTTACAATTTTTCACATACTTTAAAATATCTTTTCTAATCTCTTCAAATTCTTCGTCAGAATAAGTTTTCTTTTTTAAGAATTCATCATCATTAGCTTTAGAAGAAACAAATTTTTGGAGATAATAAATATTAGCCCCTTTAATTAATTTCCCAATGCCCATTAAATCTTTAACACTAAGTTGAGACTTCACAATCGTAGTTCTAAATTCATATTCTATCTTTGAACTCATTATCATCTTAATGCTTTTTTTAATATCTTCTAAATCAACTTTGGTCTTAATCACTTCTTCATATTTTTCAAAGGGAGCTTTGATGTCCATGGCAATATAATCTACTAACTTATTATCAATTATCTCTTTTAACGTTTTAGGATCAGTTCCATTAGTATCGAGCTTAATTAAAAAACCTAGGTCCTTAATCTTTTTCATAAACTGAGTTAAATCTTTTTGCATTGTTGGTTCTCCTCCGGTAATTGAAATTGCATCTAATTTTCCAACTCTAGTTTTAAAAAATTCCAAAATCTTTTCTTCATCTAAACTAGGATTAAATTTCTCTGGTAATACTAATTCTGGATTATGACAATAACCACAACGAAAATTACAGCCCAAAGTAAAAACAATAGCAGCCAATTTATTTGGATAGTCTATCATTGAAAATTTTTGTAATCCACCAATATTCATATATTTATATTAAGGGTTATCAAAGCGCATCCTCTAAACCAGAATGCGCTTTGTTATCCACGACAAGTTTTTTATTTACAATCTGAACAACCTGAATTAACTTTAAAGGTTTTTCTCATACCAAATTCTTCTACTTTACCTTTATTCCAATACTGTACTGGTCTAATATATCCTACGGTTCTAGAATAAACATCGGCATTACCTTTACATTTTGGACATTTGAAATGTTCTCCAGCAATATATCCATGTTCTGGACAAATACTAAAAGTAGGAGTAATTGTAAAGTAAGAGAGTTTGTAATTATGACAAATCTTCTTAACCAAATCTTTAACTATTTTAGGGCTTCTAATTTTTTCACCAACAAAGAAATGTAAATTTGTACCACCAGTATATTGAGACTGAATATCGTCTTGCAGTTCTAGTTCTTCAAAAACATCATTAGTAAAGTTAACTGGCAATTGACTAGAATTGGTATAGAAAGGAGCAGCATTCTTTTGTTTTACTCGATCTGGATTAGCGAAGAGAATGTCTGGGAATTTCTTCTGATCTTTAAGGGCTAATCGATAGGAAGTTCCTTCTGCTGGAGTAGCTTCTAAATTATACATATTACCAGTTTCTTTTTGATACTCAGTAATTGTGTCTCTCATAAATACTAAAACTTTTTTAGCAAATTCATTTCCAGTTGGAGTAGTAATATCTTCGCCTAATAAATTCAAACAGGCTTCATTCATTCCTAAAAGACCAATGGTAGAAAAATGATTTTTCCAATATTCTTTAAATCTCTCGTGAACACTTCTTAAATAGAATCTAGAATATGGATAGAGACCACCACTAGTAAACTTTTCGATCACCTTTCTCTTAATTTCTAGACTCTCCTGAGCTAAATCCATATTTTCCTTTAGGTTCTTAAAGAATTCCTTTTCATTTTTAGAAAGGTAGCCCATTCTCGGTAAATTCATAGTTACTACACCAATAGAACCAGTCATTGGATTAGATCCAAACAAACCACCACCTCTTTTTCTAAGTTCTCTATTATCTAATCTTAATCGACAGCACATAGAACGAGCATCATCAGGACTCATATCTGAATTAACATAGTTTGAAAAATTAGGAATTCCATATTTAGCAGTTATTTCCCATAGCTTATCTAAATTTTTATCTTTCCAATTGAATTCTTTAGTAATATTGTAAGTTGGAATTGGGAAAGTAAACACTCTTCCCTTAGCGTCTCCTTCTTCCATAACTTCCAAGAAAGCTTTATTAATCATATCCATTTCTTTTTGAAAATCGCCATATTTTTCTTTTTGAGGTTTTCCACCAATAATTACACTCTTTTTCTTCATATGCTTTGGCGCAGATAGATCCATGGTCAAATTGGTAAATGGAGTTTGAAAACCAACTCTAGTTGGCACATTCATATTGAAAATAAACTCTTGCATAGCTTGTTTAACCTTTTTGTAATCTAACTTATCATATTTAATAAAAGGAGCTAATAAAGTATCAAAACTAGAAAAAGCCTGAGCTCCAGCTGTTTCACCCTGAGTAGTATAAAAGAAATTAACAATATGTCCTAAAATAGTTCTAAAATGTTTAGCTGGAGAAGATTCAATTTTTCCAGCGATTCCCTTGAAACCAACCATCAACAAATCTTCTAAATCCCAACCCACACAATATGCTCCTAGAAAACCTAGATCATGAATATGAAAATCACCAGACAAGTAAGCATCTCTGATATTTTCTGGATATATTTTATTAAGCCAATAAACTTTAGTAACTTCTTCAGCCACATAGTTATTCATTCCCTGTAAGGAATAGCTCATATTAGAGTTTTCATTCACTTGCCAATCTAATTGAGATAAATATTCGTCAACTAAAGTAACATTACTAGTGTCAGCTATTTGTCTAATCTTATCATGTTGATCTCGGTAGATAATATATAACTTTGCGGTCTTAGCATATGATGAATTTAATAAAACTTCTTCTACTATATCCTGAATCTCTTCAACAGTTGGGGTTTTACTCTCAACTGAGTGGTGAGCGACCGTTAAAACTCTTAAAGTCAATTTTTTTGCTACTTTTTCATCAAATTCACCACTAGCTTCTCCAGCTTTTTGAATAGCCTGAGTAACCTTTTCAGCTTTAAACTTAACAACTCGTCCATCTCGCTTTTTTATCTTAGAAAATGTTTTACCTTCGACCATAGATTTATTTTTTATTTTTATTAATTGTTTTTATTAGTTTTGAATAATAATTCATTACTCGCTTCTAATTTTAGTCTGTTTTTCGAAACACTACATATAGTGTCTCAAGTACTAACTATAATACCATATTTTGTGGTTTACGCAAAGCCGAAGCTGTGGATAACCAGACTTCTTAGCTTATCTTGTGAAACTTCTCCTTTTTATTTTTTTAAATAAAATTAAAAATATTTTAGAACATTTTAATACTCTCCCCTTTAATTTTTAAATCAAATATTCTTTATTAAGGGTATATATTCAATTCAAAATAATCTTTTTTTAAAAATCTAAGACTCCTTAATAGAAGTTGACACAAAAATAGATTCACAATATAATGATTACTAATAATTACTATTAATAATTATTTAAAATATTATGAATAAAAAATTGATCAAAGAGACAGAAGAAAGATTATTAGAACAAAAAGAAGAACTAATTAAAGAATTAGAAGCCTTTGCTGATAAGAATAAAAATGCTGAGGGTGATTATAATGCTAAATTTCCTCAATACGGAGATCATGAAGATGAAAATGCAGCTGAAGTAGCTGATTTTGAAGGAGATCTTTATTTAGAAAAGACTTTAGAGAAGTCTCTTAAGAAGGTTAATGAAGCTTTGGAAGTGATTAAAAAGGGTGGTTATGGAAAATGTCGTGAATGCCAAAAAGATATTCCAGAAAAAAGATTATTAGCTTTTCCTACTGCTACTAAATGCATGGATTGTAAAAGAAAAACTTTGTAAGATGAGAATCTGCTTAAAAATAAAATATATTAGCCTAATCTTATTACTCCTCTTTATTATTGATCGTCTAAGTAAATATTTAGCTTTTCATAAACTCCTTAATCAAGGAGTTTATTTGTTTAAAAACTTTCAATTTCAATTACAACTCAATAATGGAATTGCTTTTGGCTTAAAACTACCTCAAGTTGTTATTTTTATTCTAACCATCATTCTAATTACATTTCTTTTTGTTTTTTTTCTTAAAAGTATTAAAAAAGAAAGATATTTAGAAACTTCCTTTTTAGGATTAGTTATTATTGGTGCTACTAGTAATCTTTTAGATAGAATAGTATATCAAGGAGTGGTTGACTTCATTCAAATCAGTATTTGGCCCAATTTTAACTTAGCTGATGCCTATATCAGTATTGGAGTCTTCTTGTTTTTAATGATCAGTATTAAAAAAGACTCTAAAGGAAATCTTTAAAGTCTTTTTATTTATCTAAGAATTCTATTCTTCATTAAACAGATTCCCTTGATGAGAATTATCATTCTCGTCTTTTTTTGAATCTTTTGATGATCGCTTGTCTTTCTTTCCTGAAATAAAAGTAGAAGCTAGAACTATTACTACTAGAATAACTAAGAGGAATAAACCAACTTTTCGATTTCTTTCCTGTTTTTCAACTATCCCTATTTCTTCCATCATTAACTCTTTCTCTTCAATGCTAGGAGTTGCTGGTTGTAATTCTTCTGTTTCTGTAATTTCTGCCTCTTCTTTGTCCTCTAACTCATTTATCTGACTTTCCACGACAAGTTGATCTTGAGATTCTTCTTCATTAATAACATCAACCTCAACATCAGAATTATTAGTTTCAGTTACACTAACATTAGTAGTAGTATCTTCAGATTGAATATTTAATTCGTCATCCGAACTCTTTTCTTCTGAAATTGAACTAATATTCTCTTCCAGAACCTCTACCTCTTCAATAATATCTGCTTCTGGCTCTATAATCGGCTCTACTACCTCTTCTAAGGCTTCAATCTCACTATCTTGATCAATAATCTCTGATTCTTCAATCATTTCTTCTCTGCTTTGCTCAAAATCTCTAATCATTACCTCTTCTGAGAGAATATTAGATCTCTTACTAGTTTTACCAGTACCTACTTCTTGAGCTAAAGCATAGAAAGTGTGCAAACCAGGAGACAAAGGACCAATATTGTAATTAAAATTACCATCACTTCTAATTTGTCCTTGATACACATTATCAACATAGATGCTTACTAGAGAATTATTTTCTGTTTCACCAATAATCCAATTATTATTATCTATATCCTCAGTAATATTACTTAAACGAGGAGCAATGAAATAAGATTCAATAACAAAGTTGTTTTCAGCAGAAACATAAGACCTTTTTCGCATAGTTTCTGCCCAAGCAATCACTTTCCAATTATGAATACCTTCTAACAGTGAATTATCTTCTATGAGATAGAAGAAATTAGCTGTATCACTATCAGCATCCTTAATAACTGTAGCTGGTCCTTGGTATAAGTCATCAACATAAATATCTACCTTAGTATTGTTCCAAGTAAGACCTGTTAAGTAGAAGTTTTCATTAATTTTAATAATCTTTTCCTGAGGATCAAGTAAAGTAGGAATTGGAATTAAACAATGACTTGGTTTACAAACTTTGCTCAACTCAGCATCGTAGTCAATATCTATACTTGCTGCCGAAATAGAGTTAGTAAACAAAATGGACAGCATAAAAATAGCTATCCCGAAAAATATTTTTCTGACCATAGGCGTAAAAATTAATTAATAATATTCCTTTAGCTTATTACTTTAAGATTTTTTGTCAAAGTAATAAATCACAGATTATACACTGTTTATCCCCATATTTAGAGAAACAAAAAATAGAGTAACTACTACTCTATTTAATTTAAAACAAACTATTTCAGATACTTCTCGTATTCTCTTCTTTTCTTACCCTGTTCTCTTAATTCTGGAACTTTAGTTAGTTGATATTGAAGAATAGTAATAAACCAAATAACAATAATACCTCCCCAGAGTATTAAAACAAATCTAATTTGAAAGTAAGGAACTCTTAATTTTCTAAAAGTAATTAAAAATAGACTAATTAAACCACTAGTGAATAATATATTAATTAACTTAATATAGAATTCTTTTTGATATTTATCTAACCCTTCTTTAAATTTAGTTTTTCTAGATAGCAAATACTTTAATACAATAGCAATAGCCAAAAAAACTAAAGCTAAGATTATAATAGTTAAAAAAGTCCCCTGTTTTATTCGAGGAGGATAAGCATCAAAAAGATACTGAAAATTAACGAGTGATAACAACATTTTATTTATATAATTACTTTCTAAAAATTAAACCAAAGTGATACTGTCCAGCTTCAAACTCTTCTTCTAGCTTTAATCCAAATACTTCAGCAAGTTCTTTAACTTTTTCTGGATTTACTTTTAAATCCACTTTAGGTCCCAGAGGAGCTCCAGTACTCTTCCAATCTATAACTAATAATCTACCGCCAGCTTTAGTTAATCTAACAGCTTCCTTAATCATCTCTGGCATATCTGCTGATTGAAACAAGACATTATTTAATATTGCTAAGTCTAAAGAACTCTCTTGAATTTTAGTAGCTCCACTTATTTCTAAATTACTCCAGACAGTCTTAATATTGTTTAAGTTCTGATTCTTAGCATGACTCTCTACTGAAGACAATACTTGCTTCTGGATATCAACAGCATAAACTATTCCTCGGTCTCCAACTATTCGAGCAGATTGAAAAGTAAAGTAAGCTTTAGGACCACATCCTAAATCAGCTACTACATTTCCATAACCCAGTCCGATTTTACTTTCTAATATTTCCCTAGAATCTAGAAGTTGGCTTCCGCCGGCCTGTTTTTTAAACATATATTTTTGTATACTTAAGTTATAAAATAATAAGAGTTTAGTCAAGTGAATAACTCTTCTTATTTCATTATATTATCTCTTTAGCAAACAAGCAAACGTTATGAATTTAGGAATATTAATTATAGTCATCAGCATCTTAGGATATTTTAGTAATTATCTAAATTATTCTTATTTAAATTACTCTGTATTACATTGGTTATACTATCTAGGAGTTATTATTCATGAAAGTTCTCATGCTGTATTATGTATTTTTACTGGTGCTAAAATTACTAAATTTCAAATATTTCACAAACAACCCCAGGTTAGTCACACTAAATCTAGAATTCCAATTATTGGCCAAGCTTTAATTTCTTTAGCACCAATAGCGGGTGGATTTTTATTCCTTTATCTGGTGAATAGATATTTATTACTTAACTACTTAACAATTAATGAAATTTCCAGTTGGTCAGAAATATTCAATATAGTTCTAAATATTTTATCTCAAATTAATATCATTACTTGGCAAGGATGGATTGTTCTTTTACTATCTTTTAATGTTGGAGCAATGCTTGGTCCTTCATTTCAAGACTTAAAGAACATCTGGTGGGTGTTTATAATTCTCTTCTTTATTAAATGGTCATTTTTAATAAACATCGCTATAGTTATTATTGCTCTGATTATTACTAATATTATTATTCAACTCTCTTTAATTTTACTCTTAAAAATATTTAAAAAATAAAATGTCTATAATATTTATTATTACTATATTTTTCATAACTGTCGGTGTCATTGGATTCCTTGCTAGTCGTCAAGATGAAAAAAAATAATCTATTAATACTCTTAACCTGTCTTTTCACTAAGACAGGTTTTTTATTTATCTTTTAAAACAAAAAAAGACCTTTCAAAATGAAAAGTCCTCTTTGGTGGACCTGAAGGGATTCGAACCCTTGACCCCCTGCTTGCAAAGCAGGTGCTCTAGCCAACTGAGCTACAGGCCCTTAATGGGAAATTTATGGTGGGTCCTATAGGAGTCGAACCTATGACCTTCTCGGTGTAAACGAGACGCTCTAACCAACTGAGCCAAGGACCCTTGTCAATGTGGTGCCAGAGAGAGGACTTGAACCTCCACGAGAAAAATTTCTCACAGGCCCCTCAAGCCTGCGCGTCTACCAGTTCCGCCACTCTGGCGAATAACAAAACTCTCTTCAAAAAACTATTTTTTAATAACTTTCTTAAGTCTTTTCTCGTAGTTTCTAAGGTAATAAAGTTTTGACTTTCGAGACTTAATTTTTCCTTTTACTTCAATTTTCTCTATCAGTGGAGAATTTAAGGGAAATATTTTTTCAACACCAATACCACCAGATTCTTTTCGAACAGTAATAGTAGCACCAATTTCTTTACCATGTTTATGAGCTAAAACAATTCCTTCAAAAACTTGAACTCTTTGTTTTTCTTCACCCTTAGTATTTTTTTCTTTAATTGTTTCATGAACTCTGACAATATCACCTGGTTGAATATTTAGAATATCATCAGTTTTCTTATCTTCTTTTTTCATAATATATGTATATTTATAAGTAATAGAATACTAACCGAAAAAAGAGTTTAAGTCAAGAGTTTTGTCTTAAAAATCTAAAGGATTTTTGATATCTTTTAATTTATTACTAGCTACTTGAGTATATATTTGAGTAGTTTCTAATTTTTGATGACCTAATAATTTTTGAATATATCGAAGATTAGTACCATTTTCTAATAAATGAGTAGCAAAAGAATGCCTTAAAGAATGACAAGAAGCTTTTTTACTTATTCCGGCACTCTCTAAAGCCTGAGAAAATATTTTTTGGACTGTTCTTGTTGTTAACAATCTACTTTGATTACTCTTAAAAAGAATTCCTTGCACATTTCCATCTTTAATATACTTTTTCAACTCTATCCCTAACTTTTTAGCAAAGATTGTTATTCTATCTTTCTGACCTTTTGATTGTTTAATAAAAAGAGTATTATTTTCAAAATTCAAATCTTGAACTTTAATTTTCACCACTTCTGAAACTCTTAAACCGGAAGAATAAATCAAGCTAATAATTAATTTATGTTTCCTATTCACAATACCTTCTAAAATTCTCTTTATTTCTTTTTTACTTAAAACCACGGGCAATCTCTTCTCTGTTTGGGCTCTAGGTAAAAAAATAAAGAATCTCCGATGAAGAATCTTCCCAAAATATAGTTTTAAAGCACTATAAGCTATATTTAAAGTTGACCCAGACTTATTTTGATCAACTAAATATTCTAAATAGTTTTTTAAATCTTGAGAATTAATATCTCGAGCACTTTTCCTTGTATATTTTAAGATTTCTGTTATATAATAGCTATAGGACTTAATTGTTCTGGGACTAAAATTTCTAATTTTCATTTCTTGCTCAAACCTAAGAATAAGATCTGAACCATTTAAATCGCTTTTCATAATGATTTATGGTTATTAATTATCATCTAAAACTTAGTTCATTCAAACCTAAAAGTCAATAACTTCGTATATAAGGAGTTAGGCGAAATTGCCATCTGAAAATTTGAAGACAACACTTTGAATTTTGAAAAGATTTATATACAATTAAACTTATTATTATTATTTAACTAAAATAATTATGGAGAATAAAAACATGAACATAAACTTGATTAAGGAAAAACTTAATTCCAAATCAATTTTTCTAAAGGATGAAAAAATACTTGGAAAACCAAGTGTGATTGGTTATGAAAAAAAGTTTAAATGGAGCTGGTTTGCTACACAGTTGAACACATTTATTGTTGTTTCTGATTTTGGCAACGAAAATATAACTATTGATTTAATAGAAAAACATTTGTCTGAAGCATTTACTTTCGCAAGCAGTAATTATAATGGTTGGCCAAGAGGCTTGCAATCAGGCGTTGGTGTAATATCAGTATTAATTTCAAACAATATCACTCCTGACGCAAAAGAGTATTGCAAAATGTTAAAATCAGGTAAGAAATGGGCGGGGTTCACTATTCCCGTTACTATCAATTCTTCTACAAATGAAGTGAGTTATTTTGAAAAGAATCCTATTTGGGGTAGGATTTACTACCCACATTTTAAAAAGCTTATTTTAGAAATTACTCAATAGTTAAGAAAAATTTTACAAATGTTTTTCTCAAAATTCAAAGAAATGGAATAAATTTTCAGGTGGCAACTCAAGGGGACATTGCACTTTCGCTCCCGTTGGTCGCTCACCCTCGCCTAACAGCGGATATGAGGTTCGGCTCTTGCAGAGCCTCAACCTAAATTGCTTCGCAACTTCTCATATCCGCGAACGTTATACAAAATAAATTTTATTTATAATAATTCTAATTTGTAGAATTAAACATGAAAAAATTTGATTTTTTATTAATTTTTAAGAAAATTTTAAAATTATGGAAAAATACTCTTTTGAAAAACAAAATAAAAATGAACAACAAAAATTCGCTCCATACAATGAGTCATTTGAATTAGCTACTAAGCTTCTTGAAAAATATAAAGAAAGAATTCAAAATGAACAATGTGATAATGAAGAAATGGATGAAGTTTTTGGTGAAAAAGAAGCTATAGCAAAATTTGTCAACTTACTTCCTGAAGATATACTCAAAAAATATGAGGGTCATGGCATAACTAGAAATAGTGAAATTGAACAACTAGCAGCAGCAATAAATATTGCTCAGAATAAAACCATAATGGGGTGGAAAGGAAAGCTAAAAACAAGTCAATGTAGAAGTTATACTATGGGTTCATTTTTAATTCTTTCTCCATACAATCAATCTTTAAATAAAGATAAGTCTATTTTTCATAAAATTAAAGGCAATAAAATTGGAAAGGGTACAATAATAGGTAGTAATCAAAATGGAGAAAGATTGGCATGGGAAGCAAACATTGGAGTAATAGTAGTTAATACGAGATTATATCCTTTAGTGGATGAACTAAGAAAAATGTTTCCTGACATAAAAATAATTAGAGCAAATGAACTTACAAAACATATTTTAAATGAAGTAAATGAACAAGATAAAAAATAAAAAATCAATTTTTTTTTGATAAACAAAGTATAGCTTGATTAAAATTAAAATAAAAAATTTACATCGTACAACACCGAATATGAGGTTCTAGAAATACAGCATCTATTAGATTGTTTTAAGGTCGCTATATTTCTTTCACTCAAATCCCGATTTACTAATATAATTTAAAAATACAATTACCCCTTAAGAAGGGAATTTGATAATATAAAGTTAAAGTAAATAAAAACATCGGGACTTCTCATATCCCGAGACGTTGTACGAAATAATGAAAAGTTTTATAATTTCTTTCAGAAATTAATTTGGGGCTATATTTTTAAATTTTTATTATTAATAACTAAAAAACTATGAAAAAAATCAAAAAAACATTCTTGTATATTTTTGGTTCATTTATGGCATTTGCTTTCAATCAGACTGGGATGTCTGCACAAATGCAAACGCTTTATGGTATCGAGCCAATGCCGGAGTATGGTATTGGTTTTATATCTGAGCCAACCTTATGGGAAAGAATACTTTCTGTAATTCTTTCACCAATTGTTATGGTCATAATAATTGTTTTGGCTATAATTATCGGGACAGTTATTTTTATCAAACGAAGTAGAAAAAATGCTAAAAAAAATTCTTAAACTAGGGAGACAAAAGATGTGGCAAGCACATCGTGAGTACCTTCGAGAAAACCATGAACTCAAATATCTTTTTTGGGAGTGTACTTTGAATTGTAATTTTAAATGTAAACACTGCGGAAGTCGTGCTGGTGAAAATATTTTTACTGAAGTTATTAGCACTGAAGAAATTAAAAAAGCTTTATTAGATATTGCTCAAAATTTTGATGCAAAAAAAATTACTATAGCAATAACAGGAGGCGAGCCTCTTTTGCGGAAAGATCTTTTTGAAGTTATGAAATATGCCAATTCCCTCGGTTTTCAATGGGGAATGGTTTCTAATGGTTCACTTGTTACTCAAGAAATTGTTGAAAAAGCCAAAGATGCTGGCATGATAACGATTGATATAAGTATTGATGGAATCAGAGAGGTTCATGATGAATTTCGCAACACAAAAGGTGCTTATGAAAAAGCAATAAATGCTATTGGGCTTTTTGCAAAAGCTGATTTTTTAAACCCACTTCGAATTACAACAACTGTTCATAAAAATAATATTAATATTTTAGATGAAATGTATGACACATTTTCTGCTTTAGGAATTAGTGATTGGCGTCTTTTAAATGTAGATCCAATTGGAAGAGCTATTTGTAATAACGACATTCTTCTTAACAAAGAGCAATTTACGAAATTTTTACAATTTATGAAAAATAAGCGAGCGAAAAAATCAAAAGTAAAAATTACCTTTGGGTGCGCTCATTTTTTAGGCGATAACTTTGAAGATGAAGTAAGAAATAATTTTTTCTACTGCGGAACAGGAATTAATATTGGAAGCATCCTCCATAATGGCGATATTTTTGTTTGCCCGAATGTTCCAAGACAAAGTAATCTTATACAAGGAAACATTAAAAAAGATTCTTTTTCAGATATTTGGAATAATAAATTTGATTTTTTTAGAGACAAAAATCGTACTGCTTGTGAAAAATGCAAAAAATGCGATTATTGGAATGAATGCTTAGGTGGCTCTTTTCATTCATGGGATTTTGAAAAAAATCAACCAAAGGTTTGTTTTTTAGACAAAGATTTATATTTATAAAAATTGGAAAAATTAAAAAATATAGCCCCAAATATTTTGCTATCGCAAAATTAAAACTTTTCATTACATCGTACAACAGCGTGTATGAGGCTACGGCTTTTTACAAAAGCCTTCGCCCAAATTTGCTTCGCAAACTTCTCATACACGCGAATGTTAGCTGAAATAATTAAAAGTTTTTAAATTTTCTTCGAAAATTTATTATTTGGGGCTATTTTTTAAATATTCTTTATGAAATCACCAGAACAACAATACAACAATTTAAATCAAGAGGCTGATCCAACAGAAAATATGGAAGAAAAACAAAGTACTATTCCTCCGCAGTATAAAGGAATGCCGAGCGAAATAGTAGACGAGCTTTGGCAAAATCCAATTTATATTGATGAAGCTAAAAATAAATCGGAAACAGAAAGAAGACAAAATGCGCTAGAAGAAATCAGAAAAGCAGAGCAAGACCGAGAAGCACAAAAAGATGAGAAATTAAAACAGCAATACTCCGGTCTATCTGATGAGCAAAAAACAAAATTTCCCGATGCTCAAAAAGATGCAGCAAAAATTTTAACAGAGTGCATTCAAGGGAAAAGAGAAATTGATGATTTATCACCCGAAGAATCTTTTGTGCTTCAAAAATTAAAATCGAGCTATGAAGATTTTAAAAAAGATAATCCAGAAAAACCATTCTCTTTTGATATTGCCAAAAATATAGACAAAAGCGTTTATAATAATCTAGCGCAAAGATTGTCTTTTAACGTTTTAGAAAGTAAGAGCAAGATTGACGACCAGGAAAAAGCAAACACCATTCGTGAAGAGCTCGGCATTCCTAAACAAGAAATTCAGGGTGATAGCCTAACAACACCCGAGCAAAATTCGCGACAAAACTATGAGGGTTTGGAGGATAAAGATTTTGAGGACTTTAAAATTAAAAATGGAGAAACGGATATTGGTGTTTTTTGGTATGAATATGGAAATGCGGCGGCTAAAAAATTAAAAGAATCTGGTCAATTGGAATGGGGAAAAGAAAGAATTTACTTTGACATCCCCCTGGATAACATGGAAGAATTGCGTGATCTAGCATTTGAATTAGCAAAAAGCGAAAAAATTCCTATCGCATTCAAACATCTCGATGTTCAAAAAACACACCAAGTTGATTTAAAACCAGACAGCGAAACAACCCGTTTTGTTGCTAATTTTGCCTCTACAGAAGACGCAAAAAGATTTTATCAGGCATTGCAACAAAGAGATGAATATAAAAAAATGAAATCAGACAGAAATTTAGATTATCATGGATATAATATTGATGGGGTTGCAAATTATGCTTCTGGATATAGAGAAAAAAGAGAACCGTTAAAACGTATCATTGAAACCGCACAACAAAATCCAGATAATACATATAGTTATTATTCTGCTGATGGCTCAAAACAAATTACCATCACCGAAGAACAGTACAATAATTTTGTAGACCAATTTAATGCAATGCCTGACCCAGAAGAAACATGGAAGAAAACGAATATTTAAAAAATAGCCCCAAATAATGTTTTGCTATCGCAAAACAAAAACTTTTAATTACATCATCTAACACGGCATATCTGGTTACGGCTTTTTGCAAAAGCCTCCACCCAAATTGCTACGCAACTTCAGATATGCCGAAACGTTAGCTGAAATATTCCTTTTCTTTTTAGGGCTATCGCCCAATTGTTTTAAAAAATTTTCAAATTTCTTTTTCTTTTATTTATAAAGGGGATAAGCGGATATTTTTTGCTCCGTACCTACGCAAAAAATGTTTTTTAAATTTTAGAGGAAACAAGATATTTTCTTCTCTACGCTACGAAAACGATTTTATAAAATTTGACTTCGTATTTTTTTTGCTATAATATATAGGGGTAGGGGTATATTTTATAAAATTAAATTGTACTATGAAAATCACTGAAGATATAAAAGTAAGGCGACAAAAAAATATTCATCATTTAAACCGAATTCAGGGACAAATTGAAACACTTAAAAAATATCTTGAGCAAGGTAAGTGTTGCGGAGAAATTGCCCAACTTACAACTTCCATTGCTAAATCTTTTGATACTTTGCGATCCAAAACTTTAGAAGGATTTGTTTTGAATGAATTTTTGTCTGGCAAAAAAGTGTCTGATGAAAAAATAAAAAATCTAAAAAGAATTATTAATCTTTATAAAAAATAATATGCTTAAATTGCAATCAATATCTAAAAAATACGGCAAGCAACAAATTTTAAAAAATCTTGATTTTTTTATTAAAGAAAAAGAGTTTGTAAGTATTATCGGAAAATCTGGAACTGGAAAAACTACCCTGCTTTCTATTTTGTCAGGATTAGTCAAACCAGACGAAGGAAAGATTTTTTTTGAGGGGCAAGATATTACTGATTTTGATGAAGAAAAATTAGCCAGTTTTCGCCTTTTGAATATCGGTATTGTTTTTCAAGACTTTAAAATTATTCCTTCGCTTTCTGTTTCTGATAATGTTTATTTGGCAATTCACCCCAGAAACGAAATAAAAAAAGAAAATAAAAAAGAGATGATTAAAAATATAGTTGAGCTTGTCGGGCTCAAACATAAAATAGATGAAACTGCTGATAATTTAAGTGGAGGCGAAAAACAGAGAGTGGCAATTGCTAGAAGTTTGATTACTCAACCAAAATTAGTTTTAGCCGATGAGCCGACTGGCAATTTAGACGAAGCGACCTCGGAAGCAATTATTGACCTTTTCCAAAAATTACACCAAGAATTATCAACTTCTTTTATCATTATTACTCACGATAACGATATAGCTGAAAAAACACAAAAAACTTATCAATTAACTAATTGTAATTTACAAACAATATGAACAAGAAAAATTTATTGATAATTATCACTGTCTTCGCACTACTTGGTGTGACGTATTATCTCCTTGTACCAAAACAGCCTGTTGTCTTACAATCACAAAGTGCGCAAGAAACAGACAAACATCTTGTTGAGATTTTTCATCTTCCACATGCGCCAGCCGTTACTGTCGTAAAAAAGGTTGAGGAAATACTTAAAAAGTATCCCGAATATACGGTCAAAGAATACGACTTTGATAATGAGAGCAGTAATACAAAGGTAGCAGAGTATGGACTGGAAGGACATATGCCAGTGGCTATATTTATCGGCGGTAAAAATACTTTTACTATTAATGGCGCACAGGTGAGCTTTCAAAATTTTCCCAAAGGTGATTCTTTTATCCCAGGCTTTGAAGGACCGTGGAGTTATGGTGATCTAGAACAAGTGCTTACTGATAACAAATAACAAGATGCTGAATATCGTGTTTAAAAATCTTAAATTTTATTGGCAAAAGATTGCACTTACCGTTGCGCTTGTTTCTTTTTTACTTTTTCTTGCATTAGCATCTATTTTATTTACACAAAAGATAAAGACATTGGCTGATGCACCACTTGACTCATTGCAGACAGAAATCATCCTACAAAAAGACAAAGTAAACAAAAGTGCAGACACGATAAAAACAACAGGAGCTATCGAGCCGTTTAATCTGGCATCATTTTCAAAGAATGACACAAAAAATAAACTAAATGCACAAAAAGAAATAAAAGAAATTTCTACAGCGCTCATTCTTTGGCAATTTGATATTCAAAACAACAGAACGATTGTAGGACTAGACATAAATGAACCACAGGTCGGTTTGCGCAAAATTCAACAATGGCTGATGCCTAAGAGCCAGTTTTTCACAAGCAATACTGCCAAAGAAGTGATACTAGAGCGACACTTTGCCAAGTTGTTTGGTTATAAATTGCACAGCAACTATAAGATAAATACGCAAGACTACAAAATCATCGGCATCGTTGATTTTAAAGAGGAAAGCAACCTTTCAAATGCGCAAGTTTTTATGCCCTACGATAGCTCGTTGCAACTTGTCGGCAAAGATACACAAATAGTAAATCAAGTATATATTTCACTTGCTGAGGCCTCACAGTTGTCAAAAGTGCAAGAGGATATTGAAAATAATCTCCCAAACTTTTCAGTACTCACAAAAGACCGACTACTAAAAAACCTATCATCTTTTAATCGTATTATGTATCAATTTGGCACCTCTTTTACATTAACAATTAGTAGCTTGGTACTCTTTTTGATTTTTTGGATTTTAAAAATGAACAGAATGGAGTTTCGCAATCAAACAGACATTTTAAAAATGATTGGCTGGTCAAAGGTAGAAATTCGCAAGTGGGTGACTCTTGAGTTGTCGCTTACTATTGCCTTGGCGGCGAGCATTGCACTCGTATTGCTTTTGGTATTTGCATTATGGATTTTGCCAGAGATAAACACAGGTATATTACTCAACCAAAATTTTACACTGTAAGCATATGATATTTAGTTACTTCACATCCTTCCTAAAAAGACACACGATTAAGACCGTCATACTCGTGGGGAGTATTGCATTGTATTTCACACTAACGATTGTCCTGCTTGCACTCAATAAAACATTGCCAGAGATTGCATCATTACCATTTCAAAAAATTGGTGTTGGGGTTGTTGTGCAAAAAACAGGGCAAATACCAGAGCATATGGTTGGTGCCATTTTTCCACATTCCAATGGACCTATATATGATGACGAGTTTGCACAATTACACACACTTGATTTTGTACAAGGATTAGATAGCGGACTGTACTTTTGGTATTTTGGGGACGAGTATTTTAAAACAGCTATTGGTGTGAGAGTGGAGGGTTCCACTTTTGCAAAACTCTTAAAGCAAAATGTAGAGCAAGGTGTATTTGATATATCTGGTAAAAACGCACTTATCACTGCCGATTTTGCACAAAAGCATTCGTTAAAACTTGGCGACAGTGCTAGTTTTGGCAAAGACACCTTTGCTATTAATGGGATATTGAAAGCGAATCTCACTGGCAATATAATTCCAGCAGATATTTATATAAATCTAAAAGAGGCACAGAGAATAATAAGAGCATCACAAGAGATGCAAAGGGTATATCAGTTTTTAAATAGCAATTTTGTTAATGTTGTTACGCTCGATGTAGATCCAAAATGGCAGGGCGATAAAGAAAGTGCTATAAAAAAACTTGACGAGAACTATATTATATTTAGTGAAAAGACTTTTAGCAAAGAGGTATTAGAACAAATTAAACTTGTGTCGTCTTTAGGCAAGACGATGTTTGTTGTGCTGGGTATTATTTTACTTATTGTATTTAGCTTGCTTATTAGTTACAACTTAAAAACGAGAGAAAAGGAAATTGCAGTATTGCGTATGATTGGATGGAGTTTTAAAGATCTAAAAAAACAATTTATCTCTGAAAGCGCTATTTTGTTAGTCGTGGCACTTGTCATAGGGAATGTATTGGCACTTGGCTCGCTGTTTGTGCTTAGAATTCAAAAAATCTCCATGGAATTGCCGTGGGAACTTTCTGCAAAACCACATTTTTTGCCACAGGAAAATACAATAGAAAGGACAATTACTGCAAATCTGCCTGTTCATTATAATGTTTGGATGTTTGCTTGGATATCATTAACGTTCCTCGTGATTTTTGGTATAATAAATTATATTGTTTTTCAAAGATTGAAAAATATAAAACCAGCAAGGTTTTTAAAGTAAAATAAGGAGTTTGAGGGAGGGGGAATTCACCCCTTTAATTCCCCTCTTCCCCCCTCAAACGGAAAAAGAAATTTGAAAATTTTTTAAAACAAGTTTTCTTTCAGAAAACAAAAGAAAAGAAATACATCAGCTAACAGCGTATATCTGGTTACGGCTTTTATGCAAAAGCCTCCACCCAAATTTACTTTCCGCTCCGCTACAAGTAAACTTCAGATATACACGAACGTTGTATAAAATAAAATTTATTTTTAATATAAAAATATGACAAATAAAAAATTACTATTTTTTACATTATTAATTAGTACATTTATTGTTACAGGGTGTATTTCCAATAATAAACTAACTAATCCTTGCAATACAGACGATTCATCTGGTTGTGATAGAACTTGCCAAATCAATACTGACTGTAAATGTACATGTGATTGTGGATGTATCAATACTAACGAAATATGTGAGCCAGGAAATACTATCAGCGAGTGTTTAGTTGGTCCACCTAAAGCAAAATGTGAAAATAAAGTATGCAAACCGTCATATTAAAAAATAAATTTTACATCATACAACAAGGTGTATACGGTTACGATAGAATACTTTTCTAATAATTAAAGGACAGTTCTATCTCCGCCCAAATCCCAATTAACTCTAAACTTCCGAAATGCTGTTTACCTCTAAGACAATAGAAGATATTATAAAGTTAGAATCTATTTTAATTGGGACTTCGTATACACCTAGACGTTATACGCAATTAAAAAAATATTTTTCTCGATGTATGATAACGATAGGCTTTCTAAAAAGGGGAATAAATTTGATTTTTTCTAAAATAAAAGAGGGGGACAATATTGTGTTTTCTCCACTCCATTCCGAAAACGATTTAAACATAAGGGGAAAACTTATATAAGGACTATAACTTTTAATATTTAATCGGTGAAAATATGCAAGTACAACAATTACCAATTTATCAATTTTTGGAAGGTTCAGGAAAAAGTTTTGTTATTCCTGTTTATCAAAGAGACTATGCTTGGACTAAAATAAATTGTCTAAAATTATGGAATGATTTAATTGATTTAAATAATAATTCAAGAAGTGATCATTTTTTAGGCACATTAGTTACAATAGGAAGTGGTTTTCAAGAATATACAGTAATTGATGGACAACAAAGACTGACCACCGTTTCATTATTATTAAAAGCTTTACATGATTTTTTAGAAAAAAATGAAAAGAAAAGTGAAGAAGAAAAAGTTTTGATTGAGCAGTTAATGGATTTTTTAATTAATAAATATTCTAAAGAGAAAAATAAAAGAATTAGATTAAAACCAAATAAACAAGATAAAGAATTTTTTGAAAATCTTTTTGAAAAATCTAATGACTTAGATGTAAACTCAAATATCATCAATAATTATAATTTTTTCTTAAATAAAATTTCTTCAAAAGAACTAAACCCACAACAAATTTTTGATTCTTTTAGAAAATTAAAAGTAGTTTTAATTGATTTGGTTAGGGGGCAAGATGATCCACAACTAATTTTTGAAAGCCTTAATTCAACGGGCGTTGATTTAACTTCAGGAGATTTAATTAGAAATTATATATTAATGGATTTAGAACCTGTTGAACAAGAAAAATTCTATAAAGAATATTGGATTGAAATTGAAAATTTAAGTGGAAACATTGCAGAGTTTATAAGAAATTATTTAATATTTAAAGAGAGAACTTGGGTTAAAAAAGCAGATGTTTATTCTGTTTTTAAAGAATATGCTTTAAAAAACTTCAAAAAAGATAAAGAAAAAATCCTTAATGATTTATTGATATTTGCAGAATTATTTAGTTGGTTTATTCAAATAAAAGAACATAAAAATATTGAAATTAATAAAAAATTGTCTAGATTAAATAAATTAGAATTTACTATTTGTTATCCTTATTTATTTGATATTTTTAATGATGTTAAATTAGAAAATATCTCTGAAAATAATGTTATAGAAATTCTTACTCTAATTGAAAGCTATGCCTTTAGAAAAATTTTAGTGGATAACACAACTCAAGGATTAAATAAAATGTTTATTACTCTTTCCAAAGAAATTAAAAAAGAAGATTCTTGGAAAGAACAATATTTGAATATATTAAATTACATTTTACTTGAAAAAAGAGTTTCTCAAAGAGTTCCAAATAATGAAGAATTTGAAAACGCTTTAATAAATAAAGAGATTTATAGATTACAGGCAAAAAATAAAAATTTTCTGTTAGAATCTTTAGAAAACTATAATTCTGCCTATCCAGTAGATGTAGAAAATTTAACTGTTGAACACATTATGCCACAAACATTAACAAAAAAATGGAAAAACAAGTTAGGCGAAAATTGGCAAGAAGTTCATAATAAATATTTACATACATTAGGCAATTTAAGTTTAACTGCAAAAAATAGCGAATTATCTAATAATTCATTAGAAGAAAAACAGCAAATCGATTTTCAAACAAGCAAATTAAAGTTAAATTATAAACTTGATAATCAAACAGAATGGAATGAGGATATTATAGTAGAAAGAGCAAAAAGCTTAATAAAAAATGCAGAAAAAATTTGGCCATATCCAAAAACAACTTATTCTAAGCCAATCCCTGAAGAACAAACTTTCGATTTAGAATCAGAGGATAGTTTTAGTGGAAGTAAACCATCTCGTTTATTTTTTGAGAATGATGAGTTAGGTATTGAATTAAAAACATGGAGAGATTTATTATTAAAGACTTGTGCCTTTTTATATAAATTTTCACCTACTGAATTTATAAAAATTGAAAAAAGTAATGAATTCAAATGGTTATTTGAAATAGACAAAGAATTGCCAAATGCTATAGAATTTGTCGATGGACATTTTATTGAAGTAGGACTTAGTGCAAATCACATTCTTAGAATTTTAAAAAGAATATCTGAACGCATGAACTATCCTGCCGAAAGTATTGTATTTTCATTAAAAAATCCAAAAAAATAAAGAGTTTCAAAAAATGAAATTCACCCCTAACCCCTCTTTCATTTTTTAAAGATAGAGAAAAAATCAAATTTATAAGAAACAAACGAAAGCCTATCTAATGAATGAGAACGAAAAATATTTTTTGAACTGAGCCTTCGGCTTTTTTTCTTGCAGAAAAAACGTATAACAGCGATTAAGAGACTCCGCCTTGCAGGCTCCGTCCAAATAAAATTTCTTGGGTTGCCTAGAAATTTTACTTCGCTTAATCGCGATGTTAGCTGAAATATATGTTTTACTTTACGGCTAACGCCTACTTTTAAAAAGAATTAAATTTTATTTTTACTATTAATAATTATTATTTTAATAAATAACAAAAAAATATGGGTATTGAAGAACCAAAAATGCCAACTCCAGAAGAGATGGCAAATACAAAAAATCAAAATGAAACTTTAAAACCTGGGACTGATCCGGAAATAACAAAAACAGAGACACCTGAAAATGAAAAAGAAGTAAATCCAGAAGAAATAATTTTAAAAATGGAAGAAATATTAGATGTATTGCCTAATGAGAAATATTTAATGGAGCAATATGGAGCACATCTAAAGCGTGGAGAAAATACATCAATGGTTGAAATTGGTCAATTAATGGCTCTTCGAGCTGATTTGACTAAGTGTGCTAGTGATTTTAAGCAAAGTAGTAAATTTAAACAAAGAAATCAAATGAAACTTACGGCTGAAGTTGATTTTCCCAGTGATAATGAAATTGATGTTTGGGAAAACTATTTATCGTACAGAGACTTAATAGATCAATTTGAAAAACAAAAAAAATTTAAAGTCTATGATTTGTTAAAAAACCTTAGAGAATTAAGCAACAAATTAAAAAAGCAACAGGAAACGTAAAAAATAAAACTTAATTCTTTTTAAGAGTGACCCGCTCTGGGCGGGTCAAAGAAAAACATACACATCAGCTAACAACGCGATATCCGGTTACGGCTCTTCCGAGAACCTCCACCCAAGTTTTCTTTCGCTCTGCTCAAGAAAACTTCGGATATCGGTAAACGTTATATGAAATTAATTAAAAAAATATGTCTCTTAAACATTCAAAAAAAGAACTTAAATTAGCAAAAGATTCCTTAGAATCTATGAAAAAAGCTGAAAATATTAAAGATTTTGAAAAAAATTGGAAAAATTTTCTTAATTACCTCGAAAAGGTTTGGAAAAAAGCCGAAAGAGAATGTCAATCGTTTCGTAATAAATTTGAACCATGGCAAAGTAACTTTAAAAATGAAAGAAAAGAAGACCCTCTTTTACAATATTTAAAAAACGCTAGAGACGCAGACGAACACACAATAGAAGAGTTTATAGAAAAAAGTCCACAACACATATTAATAACGTCTCTACCAAAGGAAAAAAGCTTTATTGTTCATGATAGTAAGGTGACTTACGAAGTCACCTCTGGAGTTCAATTTTACCCAGAGAAAATAGTAGCTACCTCCTTTACTAATTCAGGCAAACTTTTCTATCCTCCATGTACACATTTGGGTAAGCAAGTAAATGAACCAAATAATCCAATTTTATTAGCAGAATTAGGTTCCGAATTTTATGAAGATTATTTATCAAAAATAAATAAGAAATTTTTTTAATCAACATCATACAACGCTAGATATCCAAAATCCTCCTTCGTTTCACTTGCAGGACTTCGGATCATCTGGAACACGTTGAGGTGAAATAGTGAAAATCCAAAAGACAGATAAACAAAAAATAGACCATAAAGGTCTGTTTTTAATTTATTTTTTATCTTCTCATAATAATGCTATACTTTAAAAAGTATTTAATAATTAAATTATAAATATATGAAAAATATATTTCACTTTGGTGAAAAAGTAAAAGAATATGATGTTCGAGTTTTAAATGAAAGAGAAGTAAGAGCTGCTGCTGGTATCTTATTCGTCTTTGCTCTAATATCTTTTATGCACATTTGGTTAGTTTGGGACTTTCAATTAATAAAAATATTTATTATCGTCTTTTTAATTGACTTCCTTATTCGTCTTTTTGTTAATCCTAAGTTTGCTCCAACCATGATCATTGGTCGCTTGATTGTCTCTAAACAAAAAGTAGAATATACTGGTGCTCCTCAAAAAAAGTTTGCTTGGAGAATGGGATTAGTATTATCACTAATTATGTTCTTCTTAATGATAGTCCAGAATATTAAAGGACCCTTAAACTTCGCTATTTGTTTAATCTGTCTAATATTCTTGTTTTTTGAATCTTCTTTTGGAATTTGTTTAGGTTGTCAGATTTACAATCTATTTCATAAAGAAAAGGCTCAATTATGTCCTGGAGGGACCTGTGAAGTATTTGAGAAGAAAGAAATTCAAAAAGTATCTAAAATTCAAATTATAATTCTCATCTTATTCATATTCTTAACAATTGGATTATTTAAATTTTATCCAATTCAGGTTAATAATGAAAATTTAGATAATGTTAAAGATTGTCTCAGTGGTAATAAAGGAACATATCAGTCTTCTTGTGGTTGTCAGCAATAAAAATATCTTAAAGATAAAATACAGAAACAAAAAAATCCCTTCGAATGAAAGGGGTTTTTTAATATTTAAATTATTTATCTATTCTTTCTCTTGATATATCTTTTGGGCTAATTCTAAATCTTCTTTAGTATTTACTCCCATTAATTCAAAACTATCTTCAACTACAAAAGAATTAATCTTAATTTTCTGTTGATGAGCTAGATTAACCAAGTCTGTTAGATAATATTCCTTTTGATTATTATCACTTTTTATTTTAGCTAAGTTTTCCCAAAGCCACTCATCTTGAATACAATAGATTGCTGGATTAAGTTCAGTAATTTTCTTTTCTTCTTCACTAGCATCTTTAAATTCAATAATCTTAGAAATCTCATTATTCTCATCTCTAAAAATCCGACCAAAGTGATTATATATATGATGAGTACCTTCAAAATTCGGTAGTTTTAAAGTAACCATAGTCAAAACAGAGTCCTGATCTTGATGCATTTTAATAATATCTTGGATAGTATCTAAAGAAATAAATGGCATATCTCCATAGAGAGTTAAATGACTATCATGTTTACCTTTTAAACTACTCTCACATTGTTGAACAGCATGACCAGTTCCTAATTGTTCTTTCTGCCAGATATAATTATATTGATCACCTAATCTTTCAATTACTTTCTCTCCCTGATAACCAACAACAACAGAAACTGAATTATCATATTCAGTTTTTTTAATAGTCTTCAATAAATTCTCAATTAAAGTCTCTCCATTTAATGGAGTTAAAACCTTAGGCTGATTACCATTCATTCTAGTCCCCTGACCAGCTGCTAAAATTATTATATTAAGTTTATTCATAGACTTCATTAACTAAAAAAGATTGAGCAACCTTTTCGTCTATTAATCCTTGCTCATATATTGTTTTAACTGATTGACTCATAGTAACCATACCGTGTTCTGCACTAGTCTGCATTACAGTCTTAATCTGTGGTGTTTTGTTCTCTCTGATAATATTAGAAACTGCTGGAGTATTAATTAATATTTCCCTAGCCGCCACTAAGCCACCATCTTTTCTAGGTAAAAGTTGTTGAGCAATTACTGCATTTAAAACCATAGAAAATTGTAATCGAACTTGTTCTTGTTGGTAGGGTGGAAAAACATCAACAATTCGATCAATTACTTGGGCAGCATTAGGAGTATGGAGAGTAGCTAAAACTAAATGACCAGTTTCTGCTAGAGTTAAAGTCATCGCTATGGTTTCTAAGTCTCTCATTTCCCCAACCATAATCACATCTGGGTCCTGACGAAGAACATGTTTTAATCCAGCAGCAAAAGTAACCATATCTGAACCCAATTGTCTCTGAACAATCACTCCTTTTTCTTTAGGAAACAAATATTCAATTGGATCTTCTAGAGTAATGATAGAATCTTCTCGAGTTTGATTAATATGATTAATCATAGATGCTAAACTAGTTGATTTACCACAGCCTGTAGGACCAGTAACTAAAATTAATCCTTGTTTCTCTTTAATTAAATTTTCTACTGTAGTATTTAAACCTAGTTGTTCTAAAGTTGGAATATCTTTACTAATTACTCGAGCTACTAAAGCAATATTATCTTTTTCCCAAAAGAGATTAATTCTAAATCGACCAACATTATTAATTTCATAAGAAAAATCTAACTCCTTCTCTTCATGAAATTTAGTTTTTTGTTGAGTAGTCAAAATACTCTCAATCATTCTTTTAGATTCTGAAGCGGTTAGAATTGGAAACTCCTCTAGATGTTTAATAGCTGTATCAATTCGAACCACTGGTCGATGACCAACTACTAAATGTAAATCTGAAGCTTTCTTTTCAACCGAAGTTTTTAAAAGTTTATTTATTTCCATAAAACTATTTTTTTTATTTTCTACATTAATAATACTAATTATAGAGCTTTAATACAAATAACTAGTTAGCTATTAATGAATATATACCCATTATCCCTTTTTCTTATCTATTAAAAATTTAACAATTGAAACTGTTGATTTATGTTTCTGTGGTGGATACCAGTCTTGGAATTTAATTAAAGGATATTTTTGATGCTTTTTAAAAATATACTTTTCATTCCTATTCCAGTTAGCAATTACTTTCTTAGGATTAGTAAAATCTATTCTTTGTTCATAGTCAATTAAAGTTCGGTTTAAATAGAGAAATCCTTCCGGGTACTTCTGAGACATTCGTAAAGTAAATTCCCAGTCTTCCCAAAAATCCATTTTTTCATCCCATTTACCAACTTTCTTAATAATTTCTTTTTTATGAACCAGAGTATTAGTATCAATTAAAATTTTTCTCTGCCATAGTCTCTTTAAATCAAAATATTTTCCATGATTAGTAGTTTCATCTCTGAGCACCTTTTCTTTACCATTTTTTTCAATAATTTTCAAACGATAATTCTTTTTAGCAAAAACTATTACTTTTTCCGGATAATCTTTAAAAGCTTTTAGATATGATTCTAAAAAGTCCTTATGCCACTCATTATCACTATCTAAATAGGCGATATATTCTCCTTTAGCCTTATTCAGAGCATAATTACGAGCATGAGCGGCTCCTTTATTCTCTTTTAATTTAAAATATTTTAAACGAGGATCAGTATATGTATCAATTAATTCTTTAGTTTTGTCATCAGAGTAGTCATCTATAATTAATAATTCAAAAAAGGGGTAAGTTTGACTTAAAACTGAATTAATCGCTCGCCATAAGAGATGACAACGATTATATGTAGGAATTATGATCGAAAATACTGGTTTTTGCATAAAAATAGCTTGATTTCTTAAAAAATGACACTTTTTATCCACTTTGTCCACAGGTTTATACCCATGTTGTTGATAAGTCGATAATTTTCAATTAAAGGTTAAAATACATTAATATTATTCTTAATAAGAATAATATTTTTATAAGTGATTATTCATAGTATCGGATAGCTTTAAAACACTAATATACTTATAATTTTATGTTAAAAATCTCTTAAAAACGTCTTAAATAAAGGAAAGTATGTTCAAATTGTTCCACGTGGAACAATTTGTAAAAAGAATATATGGTGTCCCAACCAGGAGTCGAACCTGGATCTAGAACTTAGGAGGTTCTTGTTCTATCCATTGAACTATTGGAACTAAATTTTATATTTTTTAAGAGTAATATCCTTTATTCAAGCCCTAAAGCACTCAAATTGTTCCACGTGGAACAATTTGCTAATCTAATTTATAACCTATTTCAAATAACATTTCCATAATTTTTGATAAGGGAATTCCTAATAAAACATTACTCCAACTCCCTTTAATTTCTTTTACAAAAGTAGAACTATAGTGTTCTAAAGGATCATATCCATGAGCATAAGTATTATATTTAGAATCTTGTTTTAAATACTTAATTATTTCCTTTTCATCAATATTTTTCATTGAGAGCTCTGTTTTAACAGAATCCAAGAGACTTATACCATTATCTAAATTAAACATATAAATACCAGTATAAAAAGAATAAGTGTTATTTGATAAAGTTTTTAATCTACTAATAGATTCTTCTTTGTTTTGAGGTTTTTCCAATATTTTCCCATTAAAATAACCCACTGAATCAAAACCTATAACAATACCTTCAGAATGATTCTTGATTACTGCCTCAGCCTTTAATTTAGCTAAATATTTTACTAATTCTTTTGGACCTCCTGGTCTTTCTGGAGTATATTCATCTACATTACTAGCTTCTGTAATAAAATCTAGATCTAATTTCTGAAAAGCCTTTATTCTATGAGGAGAGGTTGTTGCTAATATAGTTTTCATATTTTTATGGTTAAAACTCTTTATTTAAGCTAAAAAACATTCAAATTGTTCCACGTGGAACAATTTATACCCGAACTTATTCAAATTGTTCCACGTGGAACAATTTGAGACTAAAAACCTTTAAAATAGCTGTTATTAACGATTTATTTTGAAGAATCTAAGTAATTTTGAACATCTAAAGCAGCCATACAACCTGTTCCAGCAGAAACAACAGCTTGTTGATATTTATCATCCATAACATCTCCACAAGCAAATATGCCTTCTTGAGAAGTTTTAGTAGTTCCAGGATCTACTTGAATATATCCTTTTTCTGTTAATTTTAAGCTATTTTTAAATAATTCTGTATTAGGATTATGTCCAATAGCTAAAAATACACCATCAACCTCAACTTCTTCACTTTTATTAGTCTGATTATTGAATAATTCAACCTTTTCTAGCTTAGAATCACCTAAAAACTTCTTAATTTCAGTAAATTCTAGTATTTCTATGTTTTTATTATCCTTTAATTCTTTAACTTTCACCTCTTCAGCCTTAAATTCATCTTTTCTGTTTAAAAGCTTAATTTCAGAAGTAAATTTAGTTAAAAAGAAAGCATCAACTAAAGCAGTATTACCAGAACCAACTACCATTACTTTTTTATCTTTAAAAAATGCGCCGTCACATGTAGCACAAACAGCGACGCCCTTTCCCCAGAACTTTTCTTCCCCTTCTACGCCCAATTTTCTTGGGTTAGTACCAGTAGAAATAATCAATGTTTTTGATAGATACTGATCTTTCTGTCCTTTGATCTTAACTTCTCCATCTTGGATATCCACTTCTTGAGCGACGTCGCTTACTATTCTACAACCATATTTCTCAGCTTGTTGTCGCATTTTCATAATTAATTCAAAACCATCTATTCCGTCTGGAAAAGCTGGATAATTATCTACTATAGTAGTTGTAGTTAACCATCCACCAGGTCTTGGTCCTTCAATCAACAAAGGTTTAAACCCAGCTCGAGCTAAATACAATCCAGCTGTTAAACCAGCTGGTCCTGATCCTAAAATAATTACATTTTCTTTATTCATATATTTTAAATAATTTTTAAATTAATTGGTGGACCTAAAGAGATTCGAACTCTTGACCTCTTGCATGCCATGCAAGCGCTCTAACCAGCTGAGCTATAGGCCCTTAGGTCTTTATACATTATAACATTTTAAGCTTTATTTCAATAGCTTTTAAAATAGTATTGGGTATATATTCAATACTATTTAACTCCTAATAACTATTATGTTTTAAATTACTAAAAAGGAGTATAATAAAGATAGTAATAAAAACTTTATATAATCTAAAAAATTAACAAAAAAACTATGACTAATATTCAAATCCTGCAACTCATTGGTATTGTTTATTTACTCTTAGGAATTGGGATGCTTTTTAATCCTAAATACCACTTAAAGGCCTTTAGAGATTTAATAGACAATGAATCAAACAATTACCTTTATGGTTTCCTAGGATTAATTGCTGGCTATCTTTTAATTACTTTTACCGGTAATACAGAAGGTTGGTTTATAATTCTCCCTATCTTTGGTTGGGCTGGAATTGTGAAAGGAGCTCTTTATTTCTTAGCTCCCAAAGCATTAAAGAATTTCAGTAAAATCTTTACTAAGAAAAAAGAAACTATAGTATTTATTGGATTATTTGTGACTATCTTTGGAGCTATTGTCTCTTATGTTAGTTTCTTTGTGTTGTAAACTAAATACATTATCTTAAGAAACCGCTTAGTTATTGCTAAGCGGTTTTAAGGTATTTTAATTTATGTGTTAAAATTAAATAACTAATAAAAATAAAAAATATGAAAAAAACATTAATCATCCTACTAATTTCCGTTTTTATTCCTTTGATAAGTCAAGCTGCTTTAGATTGTCCTTATGGATTAATTGATGATCCTGCTCCAGGGGAATGTGGTCGTTATTTAGATACTAATCAAGATCAGCTTTGTGATCATTCTCAGATAATTTCTAAAATTGAAAATAAAACTACTCCAACTAAAGCCAGTTCTTCTAGGACTTATCATTTCTTGCAAATTACTCTAATTTTGATTGTTCTTTATTCAATAAGTAGGATTTTACTTCATAAAAAAAGAATTAATCTTTTAATCCATAAGCAAATTTGGAATTCAATACTATTATTTTCTTTCTTGATTTCCGGAATTCTAGGCATTCTGTTAATCTTTCAAATTAATTCTGGGAAGATACTTAAATTGCCTTTTAATATGATTTTTTGGCATGTTGAAATTGGAATTATTATGTTTGTTATTTCAGTTTTCCATGTTATAGAGCATTGGAAATTCTTCAAAAATATAATTAAAAGAAACTTCTAGAGAACTAAAAAAGATCATCTCTTGTCTTCTAAACTTGAGATGTTTTTTATTTCCCTAATAATTATGCTACAGGGGTTGACAAATTCTATCAGTATGCTATATTAATATGTTGCTTATATAACTTATACATTTCTGCATCCACGACAAGCATGGAAATTATTAAAAGATAATATCTGGTTACGACTAGACATTTTCTCTAAATAATTTTCTTGGATGTAGTAATGTGTAAGCTATATAGATAAAAGTAAATCCTCATGTTCCTGCATCCACGACAAGCATGGAAATTACTGACAGGATTAGTCTGGCCATCTTTTTAAGATTCGCTCGAGTAATTCTTGATGTAGTTTTCTTGGGTGCAGTAATATGAGGATTTTAAATTCCCTTGACCTGATTCCATAAAAGGATTATGATGTTATTAGACTAGTATATTATATTTATACTAGTTTTTTTAAAAAATAAACTAACGAATAAAAATATGTTTCAAAATATAGAAGAAATCAAACAAGCTATTCAAGTTATTTGCGAAGAAAAAAATATTTCCATAGATTCAGTCTTGGAAAGTATTGAAGCTGCTCTCGGAGCTGCTTACCGTAAAGACTTTGGTGACAAAAATCAAAACATTAAAGTTAAATTTGATTTAGATACTGGTAATATAGAAGTTTGGGATGAAAAAATAGTTGTCGCAGACAAAGACTTAGAAAAAGAAGCTGAAGAATATCAAGAGATTAGAGATTCATTAAAAGAAAACGAAGAAATGCCAGAAGACTTCCATAGATTTAATCCTAAAACAGAATTAATGATTAGCGATGCTAAAGAAGTTTCTAAAAAAGCTAAACTTGATGGTGAATTAAAAATTAAATTAGAAATTCCTAGTGACTTTGGTCGAATAGCTGCTCAAACTGCTAAACAAGTTATTATTCAAAGATTACGAGAAGCAGAAAGAGAAACTATTCTTAATGAATTTAAGAAAAGAGAAGGTGAAGTTATTAATACTATTGTTCAAAGACGAGAAGGACCAAATGTTATTGTTGATTTAAGTAAGACTATGGGACTATTACCACCAGAAGAACAAGTTAGAAATGATAACTATTCAACTGGTTCAAGATTAAGAGTAATCATCTTAAAAGTAGAGGATAGTAACAGAGGACCAAGAATTATTGTTTCTCGAGCTCATCCAGAAGTAGTTAATAAGATATTTACTTTAGAAGTTCCTGAAATTTCAAATGGTATTGTAGAAATAAAAGCTATTGCTCGTGATCCTGGTTCTCGAACTAAGATTGCTGTTCATAGTAAAGAAGACAACATTGATCCTGTTGGTTCTTGTGTTGGTCAAAAAGGTTCTCGAGTTCAAACTATTATTAATGAATTAGGTGGTGAAAAGATTGATATTATTCAATGGAATAAAGATGCTGCTACCTTTATTAAGAATTCTTTGTCTCCAGCTAAAATCATGAATATTGAATTAAACAAAAAAGAAAGCTCAGCTATAGTTCAAGTTGAAGAAGATCAGTTATCTCTAGCAATTGGTCGAGACGGTCAAAATGTAAAACTTGCTGCTAAACTTACTGGTTGGAAGATTGATATTGAAGGAGCTGAGAGTTTAGATAAGGAAGACGATAAAGAAGAAGAGGTAGAAGAAGTAAAAGAAGATAAAGTTGAAAAGAAAAAAACTAAGAAAACAAAAGAAAAAAAAGAAACTACTGAAAAAGAAGTAAAGAAGCCTAAGAAAAAAGCTACTACCAAGAAAGTTAAAAAAGAAAAGAAAGAAAAAGAAACTAAAGAGGAAAAATAATTTATTTATTTCATAAAGGCGATTTACAGTCGTCTTTATATATTTTACAAATTTAAAATTAATTAAAAAGTATGTCACAAGCACTAATTTTTGCTCTAAGTGCCGCAGTCGTAGCTATTCTATATAGTTTGATTGTTGGACGAAGCATTTCTAAGAAAGATGCTGGAGATGAGAAAACAAAAGAAATTACTAAGGCTATTCATGAGGGAGCTATGGCTTTCCTAAACAAAGAATACAAAGTATTAATAATCTTTGTTGTTGTAATAGCTGTATTATTAGGAATTGGAATGGGTGGATGGAAAGTTTCTTTAGCTTTCATCACTGGTTCTATTTTTTCAGCTTTAGCTGGAAATATTGGAATGAGAATAGCTACCAAAGCTAATGCTCGAACAGCAGTTGCCTGTCAAAAAGGAATTAATCCAGGATTAAAAATTGCTTTTTCTTCTGGTTCAGTAATGGGTCTAGGTGTTGTTGGTTTTGGATTATTAGGAATTACTTTAATGTTTTTAATGGCTAATGGTTTAAATATAGGTCCTGAGATTAACTCTAACATTATGTATGCTTTTGGTTTTGGAGCTTCTTTAATTGCTCTATTTGCTAGAGTTGGTGGTGGCATCTATACTAAAGCTGCTGACGTTGGAGCTGATCTAGTTGGTAAAGTTGAAGCTGGTATTCCTGAGGATGATCCTCGAAACCCAGCTACTATTGCTGATAATGTTGGTGATAATGTTGGTGATGTTGCTGGAATGGGTGCTGACCTTTTTGAATCTTATGTTCAATCTATAATTGCCGCTATGATTATTGGGGCAGTAGCTATCAAAACTACAAATGTAATAGCTCTACCTTTACTCTTAGCTGGTGCTGGTATCCTAGCTTCTATTCTAGGAACCTTCTTTGTTAAAACAAAGAATGAGAAGAAAGTACATAGTGCTTTGAATAGAGGAATTTTTGGATCAGCTATTCTAATGACTATTTTATCTTACTTCATTATCAAATTCACTGGTAATAATATTAATATTTTTTATGCTACTTTAGTTGGTCTAGCTGGTGGAATTATCATTGGTCTAGCTACTGAATATTATACTTCTGATCGTAAAAAACCAGTTCGAAGTATTGCTGAAGCTTCTAAAACAGGAGCAGCTACAAATATTATTCAAGGACTATCAGTTGGTATGATTTCTACAATTATTCCAATTGTAGTTATTGGTTTAGCAATTATCTTTGCTAACAAATTAATGGGACTTTATGGTATTGCTATTGCTGCTGTGGGAATGCTTTCTACTTTAGGTATTACTTTAGCTACTGACTCCTATGGACCAGTTGCTGATAATGCTGCTGGAATTGCAGAAATGGCTGGCATGGGACCAGAAGTTAGAGAAAGAGCTGAAAAATTAGATGCTGTTGGTAATACAACTGCTGCTATTGGAAAAGGATTTGCTATTGGTTCAGCTGGTTTAACTGCTTTAGCTTTGTTCTCTAGTTTCACTCAAATTATTCAAGAAAAAGGAATGGATAGTATAATTAATATTACTGAACCAGTTGTTATCGTTGGTCTTTTCATTGGTGGTTTACTTCCTTTTATTTTCTCTGCTCTAACAATGAGTGCTGTTGGAAAAGCTGCCTTTAAAATGGTAGAAGAAGTTCGAAGACAATTTAAAGAAATCCCTGGAATCATGGATGGTACAGCTAAAGCTGATCACAAGAAATGTATTGATATTTCTACAAACTCAGCTTTAAAAGAAATGATTATTCCTTCTCTTTTAGCAATCGTTATTCCTGTTTTAGTAGGACTACTTTTAGGAGTTAAAGCTCTTGGTGGTTTAATTGCTGGTTCAACAGTCTGTGGTTTCTTAATGGCTGTATTTATGTCTAACGCTGGTGGTGCTTGGGATAATGCTAAGAAATATATTGAATCTGGAAATATAGGTGGTAAAGGAAGTGATGCTCACAAAGCTGCTGTTACTGGTGATACTGTTGGTGATCCTTTCAAAGACACTTCTGGACCTTCGTTAAATATCTTGATTAAACTTATTTCTATTGTTTCTCTAATCTTTGTAATGATCTTTGTTTAAATTAAAGAAGACTCTTTTAACCCAGCCCCTCTAGAGGGGCTGGGTTTTTGATTATAGAGTTGACTAATTTCCATAAAAAGACTAATATTCAACTAATAAATATAGTATTGGAGGATATTATGGAGAAAAATGTTAAAGATTTCAAAAAGTTAAAAAAGGGAGATAAAATCAAAATAAATTTCTCTTTTCAAGGAGTACAAAAAAACTTTGTCGGTTTAGTAACAGGAGTAAAAGAAAGTTTTAATGCTACTTTTATAGAAATCAATGACCCTGAAGAAACTTACAAGACATTTTTAAAGAGACCTTTTAAATATGTCTTAGCAATGTTTTTAAAGAAAAATCAAGAAATTACCACATCCTTCATGGTTGAAGACGGTGCTATCAGAGGTGTGCCATTTTCTATAGTAAACTAAAAGATCACAAAAGGATTTAGGTTATTAATTTAACTCAAATCCTTTTTATTTTTCCACAAATTACCTATTAATCCATTTGACTTATCCTTAACAAAGGCTTAAAATAAGGCTACTATGATAGTAGTAATTTAATTTAAAATTAAATAAAAAACATATGTTTAAAAATGAAAATGCTAAAAACATTAAAAACACTGAAACAATTATTGGTGAGTCTGTTGTTGTAGAAGGTGAATTTAATGGACACGGTAATATTGTTATCGAAGGAAAGTTAAATGGTAATATTAAAACTGATGGTCATATCTTAATTGGAGACAAAGCTGAGATAAAAGCTAATATTGAATCAGATAGTGCTTTTGTTTCTGGAAAAGTAAGTGGGAATATTAAAGTTAATAACTCTATTGATATTGCTAAGTCAGCAACTATTAAAGGAGATATTGAAGCTAGCTCTATTGCTGTAGAAGCTGGTTCAAAAATTAATGGAAATATTAAAATGAATGGTGAAGTTAAAAATGAAACTAAAAAAGAAGTTGTTGAAAAGTTTAATGAAAAAGAAGAAGATAAATTAGTTTAATTTACTAAATAGCATTCACTTATATGTATCTCTATATATATGATTCTTGTTTAAAGGATAAGAAATACAAGAATCTAATTAATAAAATTGAAAATAGAATTATAGATTTTGATATTAAAGGCAAGACTCTTCATCTTAATCTACTTAAGAATATAGATAATTTTATAGACTCTGAAATTAACCAAGGAGCTCATACAGTAGTAATTATTGGTGATGACAAAACATTTAGTCATGCTTTAAATAGTGTTATTTCTAAAGATATAGCTGTAGGATATATTCCAATTCAAAGTAAGAGTTCTTTTGGAGAAATGTTCGGTATTCCTAGTGGAGAATTAGCTTGTAATGTTCTTAGTGGAAGAATTATTAAAGAAATAGATGTTGGGAAGATTAATAAAAAGTATTTCCTTCACTCTTTAAGAATAGAAAAAGCTGATGATGTAGTTGTTAAGATTGATAACTTTGAAATAAAAGCTGAAGCTGGAAATCAAATAATAATAAAGAATTTTAATGCTGAGAGTATCATTAAAGAAGACAAAACAAATCCAACTGATGGTGTTTTAGATTTATTCATTGAAAAACAAGGAAATATGTTTCAAAAGGGTTCTCAACATACTCTTTTAACTAGTAAAGAGATAAACATCACAGCTAAAACTGATTCTGTACCAATACTTTTAGATGATTACCAAGTTATAAATACTCCAGCTAAAATAAATATTGCTAAAGAGAAATTAAAAATTATTGTTAGTTCTAATAGGCAATTTTAAAAACTATAAATTTAGATATTATAAAAGCCCGGACATTTGTCTGGGCTTTTAAATAAACTAACTACTAATTTTATTCTTCTTGAATAGGAATTACAGTTATATTTTGAAATATATCAGTATCAATATAAAATTCTTTTTCAAATCCTTTTTCATTACATGCAACAACCTTGCCATATCTCCATAATCTACGTTCTAATTCAACTATTTTAACAATTGATGGGTCTTTATGTTGAATTGCCTTAAGGGCTAAAGGTCCTACAAACCAAAAGTTGCCCTTCACAACACTTACAATACATGACATTATCACTATAATAAAAATTATCGTAACTAATACAATAACAACTTTTTTACTTCTTACCATCTTTTCCTCCTTTTTTATTTATTATTTTAATAATATATTAATCTATCACAAAATAATACAAATAGCAATACTAGAATCAAAAAATTTATCTAACTATTTAACATCAATAATCTCAGACTGAGGGGTTGATGGAGAAATAGAATCTTTTGATTTCTCCATAGACTTATTAATAAAGGTTTGATCTAAAACTCCTAATAATGTAATTGCTAACCAATAAAGAGCTAAACCACCTGGAAAACTAGCTGCAATAAATACAGTAATTACTGGCATAAAATACATCATTTGTTTACTCATTGTTTGAGGTAAACTTAATTCTTTTTTCTTACCATCAGGACCTAAAGTATCTTTCTTAGTTTTCTTTAACATTATTCTACTTTGCCAGAATTGAGCTAAACCAGCTAAGATAGCTAATACTATTTGAGGTTTAGATAAATCTAAGAAACCTAACATCATTGGATTAATAATTTCTGGAACTTTAACGAAAGAGTATAATAGACTGAAATCAACTGTCTCTACAAATATAGCTCTAAAAACTCTAAAAACAGCAATAATGATTGGAAACTGAATTAAAAGAGGAAGGCAAGAAGCCATCGGATTAATTTTCTCTCTTTTATACAGAGCCATTGTTTCTTGACCAAGCTTTTCTTTATTATCTTTATACTTTGCTTTTAAAGATTCTAATTTTGGCTGTAAATCTTGTAAAACTTTTTGAGATTTCAAACCTTTATGAGATAAAGGCCAAATTATTGCTTTAACAAGAATAGTTAAAAGAAGAATAGCTATTCCAATATCTGGAATTATATTATAGAAAAATACTAATAGATTAAAAAGAGGTTGATAGAGGACTGTTGTATAAAGTTGCATTAACATTTTATTTTTTATTATTTTTTATTTAACTGGATCATGTCCACCTTTAGAAAAAGGATTACATCTTAAAATTCTCCAAAGAGCTATGAAAAATCCTTTAATAGCTCCATGCTTTTCTATCGCTTGATAAGAATATTCTGAACAAGTTGGATGATATTTACAATATCCGTGCGGATATTTATATTTAAACCATCCTGTACTTGGTGAAAGTGTTTTTTGATAAAGTCTGATTAGAAATAGGAATATCTTCTTCATACTAATTTTGCTTTTTTAAATAAAGAAAGAACTTCTTGTTCTAATTCTTTATATTCCATCTCTAAAACTCCTTTTTTAACAAAAATAATAATCTTAAAGCTCTTTTTAAAACTATCCATATTTAAACGAATAACTTCGTATACTCTTCGTCTAACCTTATTCCTAATCACAGCTTTAAGACTAATCTTTTTAGAAGCAACTACTGCAAAACAATTAAAATCTTCTTCATTTTTAATAAACTTTAAAACAAAGTTATTACTATAAAATTTGTTAGAGCTTTTAGCTAACTCATCAAAATCACTTTTTTTATGTAAACGAAACTTTTTAGCAATCATTTTGCTATTTTAATTTATTTCTTTACTCCTTTAACTGCTAACTCTTCTCGACCTTTATTTCTTCTTCTTTTTAAGATTCTTCTACCAGCTTTAGTAGCCATTCTCTTCATAAAACCGTGTTTTTTAAGTCTTTTCTTCTTTTTTGGTTGATATGTTCTTTTAGTTGACATATTTTTAATATTTTATAATTAATTAGTGTTAATTGTGCTATAAAGATACCAAATTTATTAGTTATAGTCAATGTTTAGAGAAAAATAAAAACTAGCTGTTAAGGACAACTAGAAAACCTTTTTAATTAACTAACAACAAGAACTTATGATTCAAAGATGTCTGTGAATCATTTTTGGGGACTTGTTGAATTTCAGTAAGAAAATCTTCTTCCTCTTTTTTACTTTTAAATTCCATTTCGACTTCAACAAGAGGATCTATAGATGCTATTCCTAAACAATATGCTGCTACTTCTCTAGAATCTTTTGATTCAATCAAGAGCTTTTCAACGTTGGAATTTTTAATTTTTTTATAGGCTACTATAAGACCATTTCTACTGGTTAAATAAATATTCATTTTTCCTCCTTTATTTTTTATACAATAACTCAATTTACCTTAAAAAATGAATTAAGTCAATATTTTTAACACTTTAAAACATGAAAAAAAAGAAAACTCATCTACCTAAGTAGATGAGAGTTTAGCAAATATAATACCGTTTATTTTATTACTTTCTTCATCATCAACAGCTCTAAAACCGAATTCTTCAGCAATTTCTTGAGTTTCTTCCCAATGTTTTCTTAAAAATTTTTTATTTGGAGCTGAAGTAACTTCTAATATATCTTCTCCTGCTTTAATAGCATTTTGAAGACATTCTCGTAATTCTTTAATATCTCTCATAAGACCTTCGATAATAGTATACATAATATCCTCCTTTATATAAACACCTTACTTTAAAGACGAAATAAAGTCAATCTAGTTTAGAAATCAATTCTCATATAATTACCTTTTTCCTTAAAATCAAACTTTTCATAAAAAGGAATAAGATTATCTTCACAATCTAATATTAATTTATAACAATTATTTTCTTGAGCTACTTCTATAGCTTTCTTTATTAAAGTACTAGCAACTCCCATTCCTTCATAACCTTTCCGAGTAGCAACTTCTTCTATATGTCCCGCTAAAACCCCACCATGAGTAAATTTTTGCTCTAATAACAAAGATGTAGCTCCAATAATTTGTCCATCATCTTTTACAGCAACGAAAATACAAGTACCTTGCTCTTTAATCTTATCAAAAATTTCTTCTAATCTTTCAATAGGAAGTTCTTTCACTTCAGTTAGGTTTTTTAAAGTTTCTAAATAACCCAAATTAGAATCTAAGTCTTTTTTTTCTAATTCTCTAACTTGATAATTTATTTTTTCCATACTTTTTTAAAAATTAAATAAATAATTAATAATCCTAAAGAACCAGTTAACATATCTCCTATAATATTAACAAAGCTTTCATCACTAGCCCAACCAGAAGGGATAAAGCTTAACTTCTCTAGAAGTAGAGGATAATAGATTCTAAGGAATCTTAAACTTCCTTCAAATATTTCCCAGATTATTAACCAAATAATTCCTAGTTTAAAATATATTTTCTTAGATATCTTTCTATTAAATAGAATTAACAAAACACCAAGGACTAGCCCGGAACAGAAATGATTAATACTCATCATATCTAAAAGAGTTTTATTATGTATAAATACTTCTATCATAAAATAAGTATATCATTAAAATAAGGCTTACTCTACTAAATATCTTATCCCCTTTTTATTAACAGCTTATAAACATTTATTAATTCCTGTTTTTAGGCTAAAATATGATTACCGTCTCAATCACTTGAGAAATATTATTTTTTAATTTAAATAAAGAAATGGACAAAGAAAAAACATGGCAAGCTATCTTAGGTGAACTAGAACTTTCAATATCAAAAGCAAGTTTTACAACTTGGTTTAAGAATACATATATTATTGATATTGAAAAAGACTGTGCTTTAATTGCTGTTCCTAATGGATTTACTAAGAGATGGTTAGAGAATAAATATAATAAAAAGATATTAGAAGCTCTTAATAATGTTTTAGGTAGTAAAGATGTAAAAAAATTAATCTTTAAAATTTCTCAGGATGTAAAAAATAAACCAGAACTTAAAAAAGTAAGTATTGAAGAAATTAAAACACCTAAAAATATAACTACTAGTTCTGAAAATGGTTTCAATTTAAATCAAAAATACGACTTTGATGGTTTTATAACTGGTAAACAAAATGAACTAGCTAAAGCGGCTGCTATGGCTGCTGCTAAAGAGCCTGGAAAAGTATATAACCCTTTATTCTTGTATGGTGAAGTAGGTTTAGGGAAAACCCATTTAATGCATGCTATTGGGAATGAAATTCAAAAAAGTATTCCTAATTGTAAATTAGTCTATGTTAGTAGTGAAAACTTTACCACTGATTATATAAAATCTATCCAAACTGGAAAAATAGATGAGTTTAAAAAGAAATATCGTGAAGCAGATGTACTATTAGTAGATGATATTCAATTTATGAAAGGACAAGAAAGAACTCAAGAAGAGTTTTTTCATACTTTTAATACTCTTCATCAACAAAACAAACAAATTGTAATTAGCTCTGATCGTCCTCCAAAGTCTTTACCAGCAATTGCTGATAGATTAACTTCTAGATTTGAATCTGGAATGATTGCTGATATTGGACATCCTGATTTAGAAACTAGAGTAGCTATTTTACAATCAAAAATAGAAGAAAAGAATATTCATTTTAATATTGCCGATGATGTTATTGAATATATTGCTAATGTCGCTCGGAATAATGTTCGAGAGTTAGAAGGAGCTTTAAACAGAATTATAGCTGTAAATCAATTAAGTAAAGAAGATATTACTTTAGACTCTGTAAAAAACATCTTAGGAAAGATATCTCCTCAACAAACAACTACTGGTTTAACTTCTAAAAAGATTCTTAAAAAAGTATCTGAGTATTTTGATATAACTTTAGAAAAGTTAACTGGAAACTCTCGAAAGAAAGAGTTAGTAGTGCCTAGACAAATATGTATGTTCTTAATGAGACAAGAATTAAATGCTTCTTATCCAAATATTGGAACTGAACTAGGTGGAAGAGATCATACTACTGCTATTCATGCTTTTAACAAGATAAGTGAAGAAATTAAAGAGAATGAAAAGCTTAAAAATGATATTGAACTACTCAAACAAAGATTATATGAATAATTTCTGTTAATTACTTGTTAATAAACCCCTTATTTTCTACCAATAACTTGTTAATAAAAAAGGGGATAAGAAAGACTACTTAATCATCCACTTTTCATTAGACTAAATACCCCTAGTAATTCCCTAGTTTATAAACAAGAGTAAGCTCTTTAAACAAAACCAGAAATAGAGTTATTAACTAAAAAATTATCCCTTATTGTTATTATTAATTATATATATAAAATATTAAATAAATACTAATTAGGGAGATAAATAAATTAAAAAATAATAAGATAAAAATATATGAAAATAATTTGCTTACAAGAAAACTTAATTAAAGGATTACATGCTGTAAGTCATTTAGCTGGTAAGAATGCTAATTTACCAATTCTAAATAATGTTTTAATTACAGCTGAAAAAGGAGAAGTTACTTTAACAACTACAAATTTAGAAATTGGTATAAGTTGTAGAGTTAGAGCTAAAGTTGAAGTTGAAGGAAAATGTACAGTTCAAGCTCGACTTTTAACTGACTTTGTTAATCTCTTGCCAAGAGATAATATAGTATTAGAATTAGAAGAAGATAAATTAAAAATTGAATGTGCTAATGATAAAACTTCAATTAATACTTTAAGTTCAGAAGATTTTCCATTATTACCAGGAGTAGATAAGAAAAATGAATATATATTAAAAACAAATGTTTTAAGAAGTGCTTTGTCTAAAACAGTATTTGCAGTAGCTTTAGATTCAACTAGACCAGAGATATCTGGTACTTTTTTAAACATTGAAGGTCAGAAAGTAGTTTTAGTAGGAACAGATTCATATCGTTTAGCAGAAAAACATATTAATTTAGATGAATCAATTGGAGATAGTAAAATTATTATTCCAATTGAGACTGTGCAAGAGATGATTAGAATAGTTAGTGATACTTCAGAAGAAAATGTAAAACTTTATGTTGATGAAAACCAAATATTATTCGCTGCTGATGGAATTGAGTTAGTATCTAGATTAACTGAAGGTTCTTATCCAGATTACAAACAAATAATTCCTACAGAATCTAAAACAACAATAGAGGTTGGAGTTAGTGAATTAACTCAAGCCATTAAAAGAACTAGTTTGTTTTGTAAACCAGGAATTAATGATGTTAAATTGAGTTTTGTACCAGATAAGAATGAAATAGTTTTAATGTCTACTAGTAATCAATTAGGGGAGAACATTACTACTGTTCAAGCTAAAATAGAGGGTATTGAAAATGAAATTACTTTTAATTATCGTTATCTTTTAGATGGTTTAGCTAATTTAGGTAATAGTAATTTAATCTTAGAGATTAATGATAATGCTAGTCCAGGGTTAATAAAGTCAGATAATGACAAGGATTATGTGTATATAATCATGCCTATTAAACAATGATTAAAACGATAATATTTGATTGGGGAGGTGTTCTTATTGATCAACCTCTGGAAGAGGTAATAAAATACTGTGCTAAAGTTTTAGGAGTTGAGTTAAAATTATTAAAAACTATCTTTTCTGAAGAAACTGATATATTTATAGAGTTTCAAAAGGGAACTATTTTAGAGAATACTTTATGGAAAGAAATTTGTGATAAATTAAATATTAATGAGCCAAAATCAGATTCTTTATGGAAAGAGGCAGTAAATAATGTTTTTCTAGATAAGAAAGATATGTATCAGCTTCTAAGAGATTTAAGGAAAAATGGTTATAAAATTGGTTTTTTATCGAATACAGAAATTCCAACGATGGAATATTTTTATGAAAACAAGTATGATAAATATTTTGATGCAATTGTCTTTTCTTGTGCTGAGAAAATAGTTAAGCCTGATAGTAAAATATATAATATTATTTTAGATAAGCTAAAAGATAAACCAGAAGAAGTTGTTTTTATTGATGATTATATAGAAAATATTGAGGGCGCAATACAAGCAGGAATATAGGGAATATTATTTAAAACCCCTCAACAGGTAAAAGAAGAGTTAATTAATCTTCAAATAAAAATAAATTAAACAATAAATATATGGGTAGTAATATTACAACAAATGATACTTTACAAATATCCACTGAACAGGGTTTTCCAATGGAATTAGATTATGAAAAACATAAAATAAATCCTTTTACTGTTGAAGATTTTAAAGATAGAATTTTTGAATTTAAAGATAAAGATGGTCTTAGAATTTATCAAGCACCGCCAGTTCGTAATTTTTTAGTACAAAATATTGATGGTAAATGGTTGTATTGGGGACTCGTTCATGTTATTGAGATTACTCATGATAATATTAAACAAATTACATCTGGGAAATTTAAAATAACCTATATCTATTCTCCAGAAGAAATGAAAGTAGCTCATAAATTAATAGATAGAAATAAAGATACTGACTTTTTTATTTAATTTTAAAATTTAATTATATGGCAGAAGTAAAAGTTTTAGTAGAAGGGGTTCATAAATTTTTAAATCCTAGTAAATTACAAATTCATTGCACAACTACTCTTATAAAAGGCGAGGAGAATATTATAGTTGATCCTGGATCTTTCGTTAGCCAAGAAAAATTATTAAAGGCATTAGAAGATGAAAATTTAAAACTAGAAGACATTCAAAATGTTATTTTAACTCATTCACATGTAGACCATACTACAAATATATCTTTATTTAAGGAGGCTAAAATATTTTTAAGATTTAGAGGTGAAACTAAATATGTGGGAATGTTTCAAAAAATAAACGAGGGTGTTTTAGAGAGATTTGATATTTTAAATGAACAAATCGTTAAAGATGTAAAAATTATTGAGACTCCTGGACACACTAATGATAGTATTAGTATTGTTGTAGACTCTGATATTGGAAAAGTTGTAATAGCTGGAGATGCTATAAATAGTGAAGATTGGCTTGATTTAAGTAAAAAAGGAAATCCAGATCTTTTTTATGATGTAGATAAATTTGATATTAGCAGAGATAAAATTTTAGAAATAGCTGATTGGGTAGTACCTGGACATGGAAAAATGTTTAAAATTGAAAAATAAATATATGGATCAAAATATTGTTCAAAAAGCACGGGAATTTGCTATCTCTGAAACAGAAAAATTTGGAACTCCAATAATGGATCATTTTGAACTTTCTGAAAAGAAAGCCTTAGAATTAGCTGAAAAATTTGATGTAGATACTAATATTGTAAAAGTAGGTGTTTATTTAATGGATGTTAAACTAGGTGAAGCAATAAAAAATGGTAAAGCTCCTGAACATATTCAAATGAGTGTAGATGCTACAAGGGAATTTCTAAGTGAATTTGAAATTAGCGATAAAGAAAAAGATAAAATATTAAATTGCGTAGGAGCACACCATGCTCAAATTCCTTTTACTTGTAAAGAGGCTGAGATATGTTGTAATGCTGATTGTTATCGTTTTATCCATCCTCGGGGAGTATTTGCCTATTTAAATCTATTAGGTAGAAGATTTGACAATATAGACGATTGTTTAGTTCAATTAGAAAAAAAGATGGAAGAAAAGTATAATGTTCTTTCCCTGGATATATGTAAAGAAGAATTAGAGAAATATTATCAAACTTTTAAAAAATTTATTAAAAACTCTTCAAAATAAAATGAAACATATAAAAACAATTTTAGTAGACGCAAAATATTCTCTTATTACTCCTGAAGGAGAGGTTTTTGAGGAAATGTATCAAATGCTTGAAAAGTATCCTAATAAGAAGATTATTCTTACTAACGCTGATTATAAAGACACAAATATTCTTAATTTAAAGAATGCTCCATATGAAGTTTTTACCTTAAAGAACCATCCTAATAAAATAGATCCTAAGTATTATGAAACAATGCTTAATAATTTTGGGTTAGAAGCTAAAGATGTACTTTATTTTGAAAATGATAAGGAATCAGTAAAAAGTGCTCAAGCTGTAGGTATAAACACTTATCATTATGATAGGGATAAAAAGGACTTAGTCACTTTAAAAGACTTTATTGATCAGAATTTGTAGAATAAATTAATATTAGTATTATATAATTAATTATTAATTAAAAATGTATGAAAAATTGTATGAAAAATTTTGAAAAGCCTAGTGAGGATATTATCGAAAAGCCAGATCAAAAAGTAGAAGACGAAATTATAACTCAGTTTCGTGCTGATTTTCAGAACTTAGTAGGTCAATATGATGCTATTTTTGAAAGTGGAGGTCTTAAGGCAGCAGAAATAAAAAAGTTTCGTGAAGAGCAAATGGTGCCTTGTATTGTTAAATTTCTTGAAGAAAATCCTAATAAAGTTGAAGAGGTGGAAAATATTGGTAAAGAACTTATGGATGGTTACTTAGCTAATTTTAGGAGTGTATTAAGAATTGCTAAAGAACAATTAGGAATTAAAGAATAATTTGTAAAATAATTTGACAAATTCTCTCAGAGGGGTATAATTCCTTGACAACATTTACAAAAGTGATATACTTTGTTATAACAATGTTAATATTATATAAATAAAATAGTATTTTTTGAAAGACTCTTCCTTTTGGAGGCAGAGTTCTTTTGTTGTATTAAAGGAGAGCTAAAAGCCTTTAATATAACGATCAATATAAAACAAAACTGAATATTAAAAAGCAACCTAAATAAATAGATTCGGGGAAGGGGCTTTTATCGTAAATTTACATTATTTTTTCATACATTTATTAATTATAATTTTTAAAAAATATGGCTACTAAACCTACTAGAAAGTATTTTACTAGTTTCAGAAACGCTATAGATTTACCAGACTTAATTGAAGTCCAACAAAAATCATATAAATGGTTTTTTGACAAAGGATTAAGAGAATTATTCGAAGAAATTTCCCCAATTAAAGATTTTACTAACAGAGATCTAGAGCTTTATTTTCTAGATTATCATCTAGAAGATCCTAAATTTGATGAAACTTATGCTCGAGAGAGAAATACTACTTTTGAAGCTCCTTTAAGAATTAATGCTAAGTTAGTTAACAAAAGAAGTGGTGCTTCTAAAGAACAAGAAATCTATCTTGGTGACTTTCCTTTAATGACTGAAAAAGGAACCTTCATTATTAATGGAGTAGAGCGAGTTGTTGTATCCCAGCTTATTAGAAGTGCGGGTGTTTTTTTTACTTCCGATACTTATTTAAGTCGAAGTTACTATGGTGCTAAGATTATTCCTAATCGTGGTGCTTGGTTAGAAGTTGAAACTGATCCTAAAAAGAAAGTTCTTTATGTAAATATTGATCGAAAGAGAAAGGTTGCAGTAACTTCATTACTTAGAGCTTTTGGGTATGAAACAGATGAAGAAATTATTGATCTATTTAAAGATGTAGATAATCATCCTGAAGTTAGCTTTATAAAAAATACATTAGAAAAAGATTTAGCTACAAATCAAGCTGAAGGTTTAATTGAAATATATAAGAGAATAAGACCAGGAGATATGGCAACAGCTGACAATGCTAAGTCTTTAATTTTTTCAATGTTCTTTGATTTTTCTAGATATGATTTTGGTAATGTTGGTCGATATAAGTTAAATAAGAGATTTACTCAAAACTATCCAATTACAAATGAACATCGAATTTTAAAGAAAGAAGATTTAATTTCAGTTGTGAAAGAAATTATTAGATTAAACTTAACTCAAGATAAAGCAGATGATATTGATCATTTAGGAAATAGAAGAGTAAGAGCTGTTGGTGAGTTAATTCAAAATAGATTTAGAATTGGTTTAGCTAGAATGGAAAGAATTATTAGAGATAGAATGAGTACTGCTGATATTGATTCTTTAACTCCTAACCTATTGATTAACTCTAAACCAGTTATTGGAACTATTAGAGAATTTTTTATGAGTTCTCAATTATCTCAATTCATGGACCAAACTAATCCTTTAGCTGAATTAGAACACAAAAGAAGATTATCAGCCTTAGGACCTGGTGGATTATCTAGAGAAAGAGCTGGTTTTGAAGTTAGAGATGTACATCGAAGTCATTATGGTCGAATTTGTCCGATTGCTACTCCGGAAGGACCAAATATTGGTTTAGTTGGACATTTAGCTACCTATGCTCGAATTAATGAATATGGATTCTTAGAAACTCCTTATAGAAAAGTTTTACACGATGTTAAAAATGAAGTTAAATCAACCAAAGGACATGTTTTAAGAGAGAGCGTAAAAGATCCTAGTACTAAAAAAGTTATTTTTAAAGGAGGTACTCCTATCACCGAAGCTATTGCTAAAAAGATAGCTAAGCTAAAAGGATTAGAAACAGTGCCAGTTGTTCCAGTAGTTTCTAAACAAGTAGTTTATCTTGATGCCTTTGAAGAAGAAAAGTCAGTAACTACTGCTGCTACTACTCCAGTTAATGAAGATGGAAGTTTTGCTAATCCTCAGGCTGAAATCAGAGTTCATGGTCAACCTACTTTTGGTGATGTAGAAAAAATAGATTATATGGATGTTGCTCCTAATCAGATTATTAGTATTGCTACTTCAATTATTCCTTTCCTAGAACATGATGATGCAGTTCGAGCTTTGATGGGATCAAACATGCAAAGACAGTCAGTTTCATTGATTTCTCCAGAGTCTCCAATTATTGGAACTGGTGTAGAATCAAGAGCTGCTGAAGATAGTGGACAAGTTACTAGAGCTAAGGAAGATGGAAAAGTTGTTTCTGTTCAATCTGATGAAATTGTTATTAAAAACAAAAAAGGTAAAGAACATAAATATACTCTGGCAAAATTTTCTCGTTCTAATGCTTCCACTTGTATGAATCAACGTCCAATTGTTGATCGAGGTGAAGGAATTAAAAAAGGAGATGTAATTGCTGATGGAGCTTCAGTTGATAAAGGAGAATTAGCTTTAGGAAAAAATGTTTTAGTAGCATATATGTCTTGGGAAGGTAGTAACTTTGAAGATGCTGTTTTACTCTCTAAGAGATTAGTTCGAGACGATGTCTATTCTTCTATTCATATTGAAAACTATTCTATTGAAGTAAGAGATACAAAATTAGGGCCAGAAGTTATTACTAGAGATATTCCAAATATTGGTGAAGAAAGATTAAAAGATTTAGATGCGGAAGGTATTATTAGAGTTGGAGCTACTGTTAAATCAGGAGATATCTTGGTTGGTAAAATTACTCCAAAAGGTGAGACTGAACTTTCTGCAGAAGAAAAACTATTAAGAGCTATCTTTGGTGAAAAAGCTAAAGATGTTAAAGACTCTTCATTATACTTAGAACATGGTGAACACGGTAAGGTAGTTGATATTAAATTCTTCTCTAGAAAAACAGGAGATAAACTACAAGCTGGTGTTACTAAAGTTATTCAAATTAGTATTGCTCAATTAAGAAAGATTCAAGTGGGTGATAAGATGGCTGGTAGACATGGAAATAAAGGTGTTATTTCTAGAATTATTCCAGAAGAAGACATGCCATTTATGGATGACGGAACTCCAGTTGATATTATTTTAAATCCTCTTGGTATTATTTCTCGAATGAACTTAGGACAGGTTTTAGAAGTTCATTTAGGAATGGCTGCTAAGAAATTAGGATACAAAGTTGTTACTCCTCCTTTAAATGGTGTTCATATTGATCAAATTAAAGGAGAGTTAAAGAAAGCTGGTTATGCTGAAGATGGTAAATTCCAACTTTATGATGGAAAAACCGGTGAACCATTTGATAACCGAACAACTGTTGGAATAACTTACTTTTTGAAGTTAAACCATTTAGTAGAAGACAAGATCCATTCTCGATCTATTGGTCCTTACTCTTTAATTACTCAACAACCTTTAGGTGGTAAAGCACAATTTGGTGGACAAAGATTCGGAGAGATGGAAGTTTGGGCATTAGAAGCTTATGGTGCTTCTCATATTCTACAAGAAATTCTAACTATTAAATCTGATGATGTTAATGGTCGAAGTAAATCTTACGAGGCTATTATTAAAGGTGAGAAGATTGAAAGAATTAGTATTCCAGAGAGTTTTAATGTTTTAACTAGCGAATTAAAAGCTTTGGGTATTAATGTAGAATTAATGGAAAAGAATAAGGTAGTACAAAAGGCACTTATTAATGAAGTTACTGAAGATGTTGTTATAACTGCTAAACCTGAAAGAGAAGAAAAAAAGTAAGCTTTAAAAAATAATATAATTTAAAAATATAATATAAAATATATGCCAACTCCTTCATCAACTAAAACAAGTTTTACTTTCAATAATGATGCTGATAAGACACCACATTTTGATAGTATTAGACTTACTTTAGCTTCACCAGAAAAGATTCATGAATGGTCACATGGTGAAATCTTAAAGCCAGAAACAATTAACTATCGAACTCAGAAACCTGAGCGAGATGGTTTGTTCTGTGAGAAAATATTTGGACCAACCAAAGATTGGGAATGTTATTGTGGTAAATACAAAAGAATTAGATATAAAGGTATTGTCTGTGATAAGTGTGGAGTCGAAGTTACTAGAAAAAGTGTTAGACGAGAACGTTTTGGACACATTGAATTAGCAGCTCCTGTTTCTCATATTTGGTTCTTAAGAGGTGTTCCTTCTAAAATTGGTATTGTCTTAGATTTATCTATTCAACAGTTAGAAAAAGTAGTTTACTTTGCTAATTTTATTATTACTAATGTTAATGAAGATTTGAAAGCAGAAACTTTAATTCAAATTAAACAAGAATTAAAGCAAAAAGTAAAAGGAATCGACAAGAAAATAGAGGAACAAGCTAGTCAACTAGATGAAAAGATTGCTGAAGCTCGAAAAGCTAAAAATGCTAAAGAAGTTGCCAAATTAGAATTAGAAAAAAATGAAATAGTAAATTCTAAAGAAGATAGAGTTAAAAAGATTTCTAATGTAGCAGAAGAAGCTAAAAAAGAATTAAAACAAATTAAACCTTTTCAAATTATTTCTGAAAGTGATTACAAAGAACTCTCTTTGAAGTATGGACACATCTTTAGTGCTGATATCGGAGCAGAAGCAATTAGAACATTTTTAGAGAAGATTAAGTTAGAAGAGCTAGTTAAAGAATTAAATGAACAAGTGAAAACAGCTCCAGCCTCTAAAGTTAAGAAGATTATTAGAAGAGCTAGATTAGCTCAGAATTTTATAAAAAATGGTATTCGACCAGAATGTATGGTTTTAACAGCTATTCCTGTTATTCCTCCAGATCTAAGACCAATGGTGCAATTAGATGGTGGTCGTTTTGCTACTTCTGATTTAAATGATCTTTACCGAAGAGTTATTAATAGAAATAATAGATTAAAGAGATTAAAAGACCTTAATGCTCCAGAAGTTATTCTAAGAAATGAAAAACGAATGCTTCAAGAAGCAGTCGATGCTTTAATTGATAATAATGCTCGACATGGTAAAACAGTTACAGCTTCAACAGGACAAAAGAGAATGTTGAAGAGTTTAGCTGATATGTTAAAAGGAAAACAAGGAAGATTTAGAAGAAACTTACTTGGTAAACGAGTAGACTATTCTGGTCGTTCAGTAATTGTGGTTGGACCTCAACTTAAACTTCATGAATGTGGTATTCCAAAGACTATGGCTCTAGAATTGTTTAAACCATTTGTAATTTCTAAATTAATTGAAAGAGAAATTGTTCATAATGTTCGAAGTGCTAAAAGATATATTGATTTAGGTGGAGATGATGTTTGGGATATTTTAGAAGAAATTACTAAAGACGCTTATGTATTATTAAATAGAGCTCCAACTCTTCATAGATTAGGTATTCAAGCTTTTAAACCAAAACTAATTGAAGGTAAGGCTATTCAAATTCATCCAATGGTTTGTGCTGCTTTTAATGCTGATTTTGATGGAGATCAAATGGCGGTTCATGTTCCTTTAACTGAAGCATCTAAAAAAGAAGCAGGAGAACTTATGCTATCTTCTAAAAATTTGTTAAAACCAGCTACTGGTGATCCAATAGTTGTTCCAACTCAAGACATGGTCTGGGGTGCTAACTATTTAACTGCTGTTGTTGATGATGATGTTGATGAAAAAAAGATGAGACTTTTTGCTAATCGAACAGCAGCTTTAGCAGCCTATGATTTACAAGGTATTGGATTACAAGAACTAATTAGAATAAAAATAGGGGATAAGATTGTTACTACTACTGTAGGTCGAGCAATTTTTAATAGAATTTTACCAGAGAAGTTAAGATACTTAAATGAAGAAATGGATTCTGGATCTATTAAAGATGCCGTAGCTAAAGTATTAGATATCTATGGTGACGAAAAAACAATTGAATTTTTAGATAGATTAAAGAAATTATCTTTGAAGTTTATTACTAAATCAGGACTATCATGGAGCATGTCAGATCTTCCAGAATTATCAGATAAGCCAGAATTGATTGATAAAGCGAATAAAGAAGTAATGAAAATTCAAGATTTGTATGAAGATGGTTTCTTAACTAACAAAGAAAGATATGTAAAAGTTGTTGAGATTTGGACAGGTGTTAAGAATAAAGTTACTGAAAAATCTAAAGGAGTCTTTCCAAAGAACAACTCTATTTATTCTATGATTAATTCAGGATCAAGAGGTTCTTGGAGTCAAATGACTCAGATTATGGGTATGAAGGGATTAGTGATTAATCCAGCTGGTGAAATTATTGAATTGCCTATTAAAGCTAACTTTAATGAAGGACTAGATGTTCTAGAATACTTTATCTCTACTCATGGTACTCGTAAAGGTCTATCTGATACAGCTTTGAGAACAGCTAGTGCTGGTTATCTAACTAGAAGACTAATTGATGTTTGCCAAGATATTTTAATTCTTTCTGAAGATTGTAAAGATAAAGAGGGTAAAGTAATTACTAAAGAAGAATCAGAAAATATGGGAAAGAAATTAGGACCTAGAGTTTTAGGTAGATTTGTAATTAAAGAAGTTAAAGAACCTAAGAGTGGTAAAACAATTGTTAAGAAAGATACTTTAGTTGATAAGAAAGCAGCAGCTTTAATCGATGAATTAGAAGTAGCAGAAGTACATATTAGATCTTTGTTAACTTGTAAAGCTAAGAATGGTGTTTGTCAAAAATGTTATGGTTATGACTTAGGACATAATAAGCTAGTTACTATGGGAACGGCAGTAGGTATTATTGCTGCTCAAAGTATTGGTGAACCTGGAACTCAATTAACTATGAGAACCTTTCATACTGGTGGTATTGCTGGTGGTGATATTACTCAAGGTCTTCCTCGAGTTGAAGAAATTTTAGAAGTTAGAAATCCAAAGATGCAAGCTGTGATTAGTGAATTATCAGGTAAGGTTAAAATTTCTGATGTAGAAGATGAAGGTAAAAAGAAATCAAAGCTAATTCAAGTTTTCTCTAATGAAAATGTTTTAGAAAGATATGATATTCCAGAAAAAGCAGAAATTGCAATTAAAGACAAAGAAGAGATTAAGAAAAAACAAGAATTATTTAAGCTTGATGGAAGAAAAATTAAATCAATTAATGCTGGTATGGTGCATTTAACTAAAACTAAAATTGAGATTATTGCTCAAAAACCAATTGTTGGTGAATATATTGTTCCAGATGATATTAATTTATGGGTAAAGAATAATGATTTAGTTGATGCTGGTACTCAACTTACTGAAGGAAGTGTTAATCTTAAAAAACTTTATACCCTTAAAGGACAAGATGTTGTTCAAAAGTATATTATTAAAGAAATCCAATATATCTATTCTAGTCAGGGACAAAGATTAAATGATAAGCATATTGAATTAGTATGTAAACAATTATTCTCTCGAGTATATGTTGAAGATCCAGGGGATAGTGAATTTATCCCTGGCGCTATAATTACTAGAAATCAATTTGTGAAAGCTAATATTACTTTGAAAGAGAAATCTAAGAAAGAAGCTAAGGGTTCAATCTTGCTCTTAGGAATGACCAAAGCTTCTCTAACTACTGATTCTTTCTTGTCAGCAGCTTCATTCCAAGAAACAGCTCGAGTATTAATTAATGCTTCAATCTCTGGACAAGTTGATCACTTAAGAGGTCTGAAAGAGAACGTTATTATTGGTCGATTAATTCCAGCTGGTACTGGTTTTGGAATAGATCCAAAAACGGGAAAACAGAAGATTGTTAAAAAAGTAGAGAAGAAAGTAGAAAAGAAAACTAATAAAAAATAAGTTATTTATTTCAAATAAAAAATCCTCTCATTACTGAGAGGATTTTTTGATATTTATAATATAAGAATCAATTCAATTCAATTTTATTTTGTTTAGAATTATTTCTTTTTCCCAAAGATTAAATTTTTTCATAATTCTTTTATCTAATTTAAATTCTTCAAATAAGACGCCAAAGGGTAGGCTACATTGTAATCTTCTTTGTGTTTTACTATCTATTTTTGGATGTAATCTAATTCTTCCGGTATAGTCATTTATTATATCCTCTTTTTCTTGTTTAACTTTTTTCCTAAACTCATTTAACTTTTTTCCTCTTAATTTTTTACCTTCACTACTTTTAATTAAAGACAATAGTTTTTCAAGTTTGTATTCTGTCATATTACCCCATAATTCTCTCCACTTTTTTCTACTAATTTCTATCAGCTGCATATTAATAATTTTCTTTTTCCCTTTTTCAATCTTGTAAAATGCAATTAATATTTGAAATTTTTCATTTATCCTAAATTGTTTTAATGCATCTCCAAGCCCAACACTATTTTTCCATTTTGCGGTTTTAATGCTTATATTTTTGTGAGAGAAAGTATTAATTTTTTTTGGAATGTCCCATTCTGCAGTATAAGCCATATCTAGAAATCTTCCAACAACCCAATCTTGAAAAATAAAACCATGTGCTTGTCGTTCAGTTCTTTTCATTTTTTTACTATTAATTTTAATAAGTCTTTGCTACTAATAGATTTAGAGCCAGTTCGCTTGCTAATTAATTGTATATAATCTTTATAAAAATCACTTTTCATTAAAGGTAGTATTTCTTTTGCATAACCATTTTTGATTTCAAAAAAATAAAAACATTCGTTGAAGTAATATTTTTTAGGGTCAAATAGACTAAATCTTCCTACACTTGAATTACCATTACGGACAACAGCTAAATAGGTGTTGTTTTTGTTTTTTATAATTTTTAAATTTCCTGCTGTAACTTTTATTTTATTTTGAGATTCTTTTGGTGGAGGTATTTTTTTCATTAAATCGCCAAGAGAGATGGCATGTTTATCAATGTATTTGTCTTTATCTTTATAAAGTAAAAAATTGCTATCTTCTAAAAATTGCTTTATCGGAACAGAATGTCCATTAACATAAATTCCGCTTCTTATTTTTGATAATACTATTAAAACACTGGAAGTACTCGAGGTGTTCGTAAAGATATTTAAAGGTAGTTCGACAATTCTATTAATATAAAATCCTTTATTATAAATTATTTTTAGTATTCTGTTAAACTTTTTGTCTAAAAATAATCGGTTCGGAAAAATAAAAATAATTTTTCCATTATTTTTTAGTAACTTTAAACTTTTTTCCAAAAATAGCATTTCTATAAACCTTGTTTTAAATTCTGTTTCTGAATTTTCATAGTAACTTTTTGTTGTTTTAGTGGATGTAAATGGAGGATTTCCAATTATTAAATCAAATTTTTTGTTAATTTTAAATTTTAAAAAGTCTTTAATAATTGCCCCTGTTTTTATATATTTTTTATCTATTTCGTAAGCAGAGATGTTTGAATAACCTTTTTCTTTTAGTTTTTCTAAGAAATTTCCACTCCCACTTGAGGGTTCAAGGATGCTAATTTTCTTATTTTTAGGGAAAAAAGGTTGTTTTATTATAAAATCAATAATTGAGAGTTTTGTATTATATTGACCTAGCTCTTTGATTTTTATATTTTTTTTATTTTGATCTTTGATGGGCATTGTTTTTGATTAAGATTCTAATTGAATAATATCATTACTTATTGACTTTATCAATGAGTATCATATCTTATCGTCTCGAAGCTTTAGCTCGTAGGAAATAATATTTACTAAAGGATGAAATAATCCTAGGAAGATAATTGATAATATATTTATTCTTAAGGATAGATTAAGATATAAGCTACTTAATAATATAGCTCCAATTATCCAATCTATTTGGTCAAAAGGAATCCATGGTTTACCAGATTTAATATTAAATCTTCTTTTAAAAAAGCTTTCAAGTATATCTCCGAATAAAGCTCCAAAACCTAGAAGAAAACCTAGGAGATAGATGTTTATTTCATTGTAATTGATTAGAGAAAAGTTGTTTGGATAAGGATAGAGTGTTTTTTGAATAAAGATAGTTAAGATAGCTATTATAATTCCAAAGAAAAAACCTCGATAAGTTTTATTTTTACCAAAGAGAGGCTTTCCTTTAAATTGAATATTAAAATCTACTGGATAGTTGAGTAGAGGAATCTTTCTAAAAATAATAGGGCTCATATTAGACATAATAGCTGGTAGGAAAAACCAAATGATTTGAAGTAGTATTTTAAGCATATATTAAGTATATCAAATATTATTTGATTTGACTTTTAAAGGAAGAAGTAATAAGATGAAGGTGGTCGCAATTTTAGCGACTTTTTTATTTTTTAAATTGACAATCGTATACAATATGTATATAATTGTATACATATGTTAGACTTTATAAAAAATAAAAAAGGAGAAGTTCTTAAGCTGTTTTTTCAAAATACAGAGCAAGAGTTGTATTTGAGAGAAATTGCTAGAATTTTAGGTAAAGAACCTGGTCTTTTTCAAAGAGATATTGAGAGTTTAGTTAAAGAGGGTATTTTAAAAGATGAACGCAGAGCTAATTTACGTTATTTTAAGCTCAATAAAGATTATTCTCTTTACAAAGAAATTAAACAGATTATTTTTAAAACATTGGGAATAGGTGCTCAACTTCAAAGACTAGTTAATGACTTATTAGAAATTGAACAGAGTTTTATCTTTGGTTCAATTGCTAAGAACAATGAGTATGCGGAGAGCGACATAGATTTAATGTTGATTGGTGCAGTTGATCAAGATTTGTTAATTAGTAAAATTGATAAAGTAGAGAAAGAATTAAAAAGAGAAGTTAATTATGTTTTATACAATAAAGAAGAAATTCTTAAGAAATTAAAAGAGAAGAATGATTTTTTAACAAAGATATTTAAAGAGTCTAAAATAATTTTAAAAGGTAATTTAGATGAGTATTCAAAGTTTAATTGAGGAAAATTTATTACAAGAAATAGAAGATATTTCTTTAAAGCAAGTTAAAAGAAGATTTTCTGTTGCTATTTCATTTTTAAATTCTGCTAAAATTGATTTAAAGAGTAAGAATAAAGAAAATATAGTTATTTACGATAATCTTTATAATTCAGCTCGAATGATAGGAGAAGCATTCTTATTATTAAATAACTATAAGGCATCTATAAAAAATCATCATAAAACAGTTATCGAAGTTACAAGGTTAACTATTAAGGATAGAGACATGGAATTTCTATTTAAAAGATTGGATAGAATGAGAAAAAATAGGAATAAACTTGATTATGATATAGATGTTTTTGATATTTCAGATATAACTTTAAAGAATATGTTCGAAGATATAAAAAAGTTTGCAAATAAAGTAGAAGATTTTATTAATAATAAAGATACACAGAAGAAATTAATATAGTTTTAAGATTTTGTTCTTTATTTCAGCACTACTTAAAAAGTGCTATAATAAAGCTACTAAATTATTATAATTAAGTTTTTAAATATGACTAAAAGACGTCGTGGTAGACCTAAAAAAAGAGCATCTCGGAAGAAAATTGTTAGAGCTAGCTCTAGAAGAACAAATAGTCGAAATGATAATTTATTTTCTTCAATCAGTCCCGAAACAAAGAAAGGTATTTTTGTTTTTATATTATTGATTATTGGTTTTTTAAGTTTTCTAGCCCTTTTTGATTTATCAGGAGCTATGGGACGAGGAATGATGAAAGCTATGAAATGGATTTTTGGTTGGTTACACTTTTTAATTCCTTTTGTTTTGATTGTTTTAGGATTCTTACTTTTAAATGCTCAGAAATATATAATTAAAACTAGACATTATATTGGTTTACTCTTATTTCTATTATCAGCTACTGGTTTAATGAATTTAATTATTGGTTTCGCTGAAATCTTTGAGAGAATAAAGCTAGGAGAAGGTGGTGGATATTTTGGATTAGCTCTTTATTGGCCATTTTACAAACTAGCTGGTTTTTGGGGTGCTTTGGTATTACTTTTAGGAGCACTTCTTGTTTCAATTCTCTTAACTTTTGAATTATCAATTCAAGACTTAAACTTTTTAAATAAATTAAGAGAAACTCTCAGATTAAAAAGAGATCGAATTGATGAAGATGAATATATTGATCAAGATGATGTTTATGATGAAGAGTCTTTTGATGAAGCTGGTGAAGAAAATGATGTAGAAGAAGCTGAAATAAATGCCGAGAAAGAAGAATTACTTAATGAAGCTCTTCCTTTAGGTAAGAAAGAGCATAAGAAGAAAGTGTATAAAAAGATTCAGATTCCAATTGATCTTTTAGATAATAATGGATCTAAAGCAGTTTCTTGTGATATTGAAGTTAATAAAGCTCGAATTAAAAAAACCTTAGCTCATTTTGGTATTGAAGTTGAAATGGGAGAGGTTAATGTAGGCCCAACTGTTACTCAATTTACATTTAAACCTAGAGAAGGTATTAAACTTTCTAGAATTATGGCCTTGCAAAATGATTTAGCTCTTTCTTTAGCGGCGAGAAGTGTTCGAATAGAAGCCCCTATTCCAGGCAGAGCTTTAGTTGGGGTAGAAGTTCCTAATAAAACAGTATCTATAGTTCGTTTAAAGGAAATAGTTACTGATAAAAAATTTAGAGAAGCTGGTCCAGGTAGTTTAAAATTTGCAGCTGGTAAAGATGTTTCTGGTCGGAATGTTTTTGTTGATTTAGCAAAATTACCTCATTTATTAATTGCTGGTACAACTGGTTCTGGAAAATCAGTTTCTATTGATGCTTTAATTATTAGTTTATTATATCGTTTAGACCCCAATGAATTAAAATTTATTTTTGTTGATCCAAAGAGAGTTGGTTTATCTCCCTTTAATGGTATTCCTCATCTTTTAACTCCGGTAATTACTAAGGTTGATAAAACTATAAATGCTTTGAAGTGGTTAATCAATGAAATGGATCTCAGATATGATTTATTAGCCAAGACCAACAAAAAAGATATCAATAGTTATAATGCGGCAGTGAGAAAAATTGAAAATAAAATGTATAATATAGTATTAGTGATTGATGAGTTGGCAGATTTAATGGTTAGTAACAGAGTAGAAGTAGAAACATCTATTATCAGATTAGCTCAAATGTCTCGAGCTGTTGGAATTCATTTAGTTCTTGCAACTCAAAGACCATCAGTACAGGTTGTTACCGGACTTATTAAAGCTAATATTAATTCTCGAATAGCCTTTATGGTTCCTTCTCAAATAGATTCGCGAACCATGATTGATATGGCTGGAGCAGAGAAGCTTTTAGGAAAAGGAGACATGCTTTTTACAACCGCTGAACTTTCTAAACCTAAGAGACTACAAGGAGCTTATGTCTCCGAAGAAGAAAAAGAAAGAGTTATAGAGTTTCTTAAAAAACAAGCTGAGCCAGATTATTTAGAGGATGTGACTGAAGCTCCTACTCAAGGAATTCCAGGATTTATGGGAACCAATGGAAAGGTAGACTCTTTGTTAGCTCAAGCTCGGGAAGTTATTATGCAAAGTGACAAAGCCTCAGCTACACTATTACAAAGACGTTTAAGCGTTGGCTATGCTCGAGCAGCTAAAATATTGGACCAATTAGAAGAAGCTGGAGTTGTCGGACCAGCTAATGGACCAAAGGCTCGAGAAGTATTGATTAGAGAGGGAGAAGAAGTATTAGATTCTCCAGTTGTTGAAGTAGACGACGAAGGTTTAAACGAAGAATTAGAAGATGCTGCTGATGAAATATTGGAGAATAATGGAGTTATAGAAGAAAGTGACGAAGAAGACATGGAAGCAGTTTTAGATGAGTCAGATGAATCTTCTGAGTCTATCCAAGATGAGGATGATGACGATGAAGAAGAAATAGCAGAAATTGAGGAAGAAAATGATGAGCTTGAAGAGGAAGAAGAATCTGATGAAATTGAATCTAATGAAGATGATATAGAATTTGAAATAGAAGAGGAGGAAAAATAAATAAGGTATCAGTTAAAGGATAATTGAAAACAATGAATAGTTTTAGAATTAAAAAAATTAGACAATCAAACCTAGGTGCTAGACTGAAAGAATGTCGAGAAGAAAAGGAATTAAAATTAGAAGATATCTATCAGACTTGTAATATTCCAGTTAAGTATTTAAAAGCCTTAGAAGAAGAAAGATGGAATGATTTGCCAGGAGAAATTTATCTAAAGAACTTTTTAGAAAAGTATTGTAATATTTTAGGACTTAATTTTAAACTTTGTTTTAAGCAATATCAAAAACAAGCACTAACTAAAGGAAAACATCTTAAAAAGAAAAAACCAAAACAAAAATTTAGTTCCTTGCTAAGTTTTATTAACCCCAAAAGGTTCAAAGTAATTATGATTATCTTAATCTTAATTATTTTTTTAGGCTATCTTTATTTCAAAATAAATAATTATGTTAGTCCGCCAGAGTTAGTAGTTAATTATCCTTATGAAAATTTTGAAACAATCGAGAATATTGTTACTATTAGTGGACAGACAGAGACGGAAGCTATGGTTTATATAAATAGTGAGATTGTTTCAGTGGAAGAAGATGGAAAATTTCATGTGGATGTTAAATTGAAGTATGGCTTAAATAGATTTTCTTTGACTAGTCAGAGAAAGCATGGTCGAAAGAACGAGCAAGAGATTATAATTTTAAAAAAACAAAATATAGAAATTTTAGTTCCAGGAGAAAATTAATTTTACATAATAAAGTGGTCAAATTAAAAATTAAATAAAAAATATATGGTTAAAAAAGAAGAAACCAAGATAGAAAATGCTAAATCTAAAGCAGCTGAAGGAGCAATGGATCAAATTCATGAAAGATTCGGTCAGGGTTCAATTATGAAAATGGGAGCCATGCCAAGAATAGATGTAAAATCAATCAGTACTGGTTGTTTGTCTTTAGATGTGGCTCTAGGAATTGGTGGTGTCCCCAAAGGCAGAGTAATTGAGTTATTTGGGCCAGAATCTTCTGGTAAAACTACTCTAGCTCAACACATTGTAGCAGAATCCCAGAAAAATGGTGGTATTGTAGCTTTTATTGATGCTGAACATGCTCTAGATCCGTCATATGCTCGGAAAATTGGAGTTAATACTGATGATTTATTATTATCTCAACCAGATGCTGGTGAACAAGCTTTGGAAATATTAGAAACTTTAATTAGATCTAATGCTATTGATGTAATTATTATTGATTCTGTAGCGGCTTTAGTTCCTAAAGCAGAAATAGAAGGTGAAATGGGAGATCAACAAATGGGATTACAGGCTCGTTTAATGAGTAAGGCTTTAAGAAAAATAACTCCTCTGGTTTCAAAGTCAGAGACTTGTGTAATTTTCATTAACCAAGTTCGAATGAAGATTGGTGTATTTTTTGGAAATCCAGAAGTTACCCCAGGTGGTAAGGCTTTGAAATTTTATTCCTCTGTGCGAATAGAAGTTAGAAAAGCAGCAGTGATTAAAAAAGGTGAGCAAATTATTGGTAATCGAGTTAACTGTAAGATTGTAAAGAATAAAGTTGCTCCTCCTTTTACTAAGTGTCAATTTGATATTATGTATAATGAAGGAATATCAGCATCAGGAGATGTTATAGATCTAGGAATAAAATATGAAGTTATTAAAAAAGCTGGAAATACAATTAGTTTTGGTGAAGAGAAATTAGGAGTTGGTCGGGAAAATGCTCGAATAGCTTTGAAAGAGAATAAAAAATTATTAGAGACCATCAAAAAAGAGATATTAAAGAAAGTTAAAGAAGAACGAGAATAGACTTAGATTATAACTTTTATGCTAGCTACTAGAAAGATAGCGCACAATACAATTATTCAAATTATCGGTAAGGCCGCCAATATTCTTATTGGCGTCCTTGCTATTTCTTACTTAGCTAGGTATTTATCTCCTAGTGGCTTTGGACAATATACTACGGTTTTAACATTCTTACAGATCTTTGGGATATTTTTAGACTTTGGTTTGTATTTAGTCTTATTGCAAGAGATTGGTAAAGATGAAACAAAGAAGAATTTTATATTTTCTAATATTTTAACTATGAGAATCATTTCTGGATTCTCATTTTTTATTATTGCTCCAGCAATAGCATTATTTTTTCCTTATCCTTTGATTGTTAAAATTGGTATTGCTTTAACCTCTTTAGCTTTCTTCTTAAACTCTCTAATTCAAATTTATACTACAGTTTTTCAGAAAGAAATGAAGATGCATAAGGTTGTTTTAGCAGAAATAATTGCCAAGGTATTATTCTTAAGTTTTATTCTTCTAGTAATTGCTCAACAAAGTAATCTATTATTTGTTTTAACAGCTAATATTATTAATTCCCTAGTTTTCTTTGTTATCTTAGCTTCTCTAGCTAGAAAGTATATTAAATACAAATGGCAATTGGATTGGAGTTATGTTCAAAAAGTTATTAAATTATCTTGGCCTATTGGTTTAGCCATTATGTTGAATTTAATCTATTTTAAAGCAGATACTTTAATCTTATCTATCTTCCATCCTGCTAGTCATGTTGGTTATTATGGAGCTCCTTACAAGATATTAGAAGTTATAACTACCTTACCGCATTTAATTCTAGGATTAGTTTTACCAATTCTAGCTGCTTATTGGTTTCAGAGTAAAAAAGAGGAATTTAAAAAGGTTTTTCAAAGTATGTTTGATTTTTTCATTGTCCTCGGAGCTTTGATTATAGTATTGTTTATTACTCAAGCAGAAGGAATTATTCATTTTATTGCTGGATCAGAGTATTCTATTTCTGTAGGTATTTTAAGGATTTTAATATGGCCAACAACAATTATCTTTTTTGGTAATTTATTTAGTTATGGAATTATCGCGGTTGAAAAACAGAAAAAGACCATTAAGTATTTCTTAATTACAGCTGTAATTAGTATTATTGGTTATTTTATATTCATTCCTAAATTTTCCTACTACGGAGCAGCTTATATGACTCTATTTGCTGAAGCATTAATAACTGTTTTCTCTTACTTTTTATTAAAACATTATACTGGTTGGAAAATTAAGCCAGGGGTTTTGTTAAAAACTTTAGGAATAGCAATTGTAGTTTATGTATTTTTAGATTTCATAAATATTCATTTTATTATAGAATTAATAACAGGACTAGGAATATATTTAATATTATTAATTATATTTAAGGTTTTGAATAAAGATTTATTAAAAGAAGTATTAGGAGTTAAAAAGTAATAATATGGAAAGTTTAGTTATAATTTTATTTTATATTTTATTCGGAGTTTTAGCTTGGAAAAATTTTAAGTTTTCTTTATATTTTGTATTTTTATTATTACCAACTTACAGAGTTCAATTTGAAGTATTTAATTTACCTTTTAATTTGTTGTCAGGAATAATTTGGATTTTAGTTTTAGTATTTTTTCTGAAGAATATTAGAAAAGTTCCTAATTTATTTAGAGACTTTAAAAGTAATTTAAAGAATAAGGAGAATATTTTTGCTTCATTTAGATGGCCGATCATTTTAATAATTATTTCTGCTTATTTAGCTACATTTTTTGTAAAAGATTCAATGGGAGCTTTGGGATTGTTCAAATCTTATTTCTTAGAAGCTTTATTTTTCTTTGTTCTATTAGTTTTCTCTTTAAAAAGAAAGAATTTCAAGAATTGTATTTATAGTTTACAGATTTTAGTATTTTTAATCTTTGCAGTTGCTCTTTTTCAGAAGTTAAGTGGTAATTTCATTTTCAATACTACAGACGTTTTAGAACAGGGTAGGATTACTTCTCTTTTTGGTTATCCTAATGCTAATGGCTTAATTCTATTACCAATTTTCTTCTTGAGCTTTATAAATTTACTAAAAGATAAGAAGATTTGGTTAAAAATATTTAATATTTTGACCCTGATACTTTCAGTAATAGTTATTTATTGGGCTAAGTCAGAATCAGCATTAGTGGCTATAATAGTTGGTTTATTACTCTTTACTCTGTTTAAAGTTGTTAAAAACAAGAAGTTTATTCTAATAATTAGTCTTCTAATTCTCTTAGTTTCTTTAATATTTCCTTTTGTTATTAAAGCTCCCCAAATAATAGATGAACCAGGAACTATGAATTATACTTTAAAACAAAAAATACTATTACAAGATTTATCAGGACAAGTAAGAAGACAAATGTGGTCAGAAACTATTGAATATTTAAAAGATTATCCAATTTTAGGAGCTGGTTTAGGTGCTTATCAAGAAAAGATAGAGTCTTATCATCAAACTGAGTATATAGAAATATTTTTATACCCTCATCATATTTGGTTGAATTTTTGGGTGAGCTTAGGGTTGTTTGGATTAATAGGTTTTTTATGCTTAAGCATTCTGTTTATAACTAAATTAATTAAAGATTTATCTAAGGAAAATTTAATTTTATTAATAGTCTTTCTAACTATAATTATTCAAGGAATAGTTGAGGTACCATATTTTAAGAATGATTTAGCTATTATTTGGTGGTTGGTCATTAGCGGATATTTGATTTACAGAAAAACTTTAATTAAGAATAATTAAAGCTTCAAATATGTTAAAAACATTTGACTTCAAGTGTTTTTTTGTTTAAAATAGGTTATTGAAAGTATATAAAAAAGGAGGTTGTAATGACTAAAGAACAAAGAATTGCTATTTTTGGTGATATTAATGAAGATCCACTCGGTACATCAAGACGTAATAAAGTGCAAGGAAAAGAAGGAGCTCCGACAAGTAAAGGTAAAGTAACTAAAAAAGAATTACCTTCGAGAATAAAAAAAGATGATTTTGATGGGTTGAAAGGTTTTATAGAATTATAAAAGGAGAGATGAATGAAAGTAGTTTTTGTTTGTGGAGGAGAAACGGTTGGGATTTTGTTTCTTGATGATAAGACTGAAGTAAAACCAGGAGATGAATTTATAATTAGTTCCTCTGGTAAAAATTGTAATTTTTCTAATTCTTACATTGTAGAGAGTTATGATAAAGGAAGTAACAATATCGCTACTGTAAGAAGAGGTAATGTTATTCCTCTGAGACATATAGAATTGGAAATTTTACAGAAAGTAGGCAATCATAATTATTATCTAACTAGTTTTCTTTATCCTCAAAAGAATCTCTCTAAATTAAGAGAATTAAAAACAAAAATATTCTTTTTAAGATTAAAGAGAGGTCGAAGGATTATTAAAAAATCGGCTTACAATGTTTTAAGTTTTGATGGTGATACTTTTGTTTGTGAAATATTTCTTAATCAAATCTTTCTATGGTTTAAGAAAGTATTTTTCTGGCGTAAAAGAAAATAAGTTTATTTAAATGTTATTATTTAATATTAAACTCAGTTCAAAAAGGCTGAGTTTTTTATTTCTCAAACTTAGTGTGTTATAATGAAGTTAAGAGAATTATTAATCCCATTATTTTATGTTTAAAAGATTTAAAACTTTAATTAGTTTCTTGTTAATAGCTAGTTTTTTAATACCTACTTTAAATGTCAGTTCTCAGGAATTTGATCCTGACTTTAATAAAAATGAGATTATTTCTCAATTTCAGATGTTTGATTATAATTCTATGAGTGAATCTGAAATTCAAAGCTTTTTAGTTTCTAAAAGCTCTTATCTAGCTAATTATTATACTGAAGGTTGGCCAATTAATTGTGATATGAAAACTGGTTCAGATACAAGTAATTGTCAAACTATGATTCGAATGAAAGCTTCAGCTATTATTTATTCTGCAGCTCAAAGATATCGAGTTAATCCTCGATTTATTTTAACTATGCTTCAAAAAGAACAAGGTTTAATCCAATGGAATGGAACTCCACCACAAAAAAGATTAGATTGGGCTACTGGTTATGCAGTTTGTGATGGATGCTCTTTAAGTAGTCCTAAAGTAGTTAAATACAAAGGATTTGGTAAACAAATTGATAATGTTGCGGGAGCAATGAGATTTTATTCTGATAATGCTAATACTTATGCTTATATCAAAAAAGCAGGAGTATCCTATGCTATTGATGGAGAAGCAATTAAAGCTCAGAATCAACCAACAGCTAATCTATATACTTACACTCCACATATTAGTGGTAATTATACTTTTTGGAGAGTCTATCAGAGATACTTTGGTGATCCTTTAGCTACTATTAGAGACAAACAGGCTACAATTTCTACGGAGTATATGGCTCAAATGATTGATAGTAGTGATCAAGAATTAAATGTTAATGAAGGTGAAAAGACAGCAATGTGGGTAGAATATTTAAATATGGGTACTCAGACTTGGTCTAATGTTAATAAAGAAAGTCTGTATTTAATTGATAGTAAATACAAAGCTCAAATTCCAATGATTTCTAAAACTTCTAGTTTTGTGTTAGAAGAATCAATGAAGTCAGACATTGCAGTTCATTCTCAAAGAGATGCTGTGGCTCCAGGAGAAGTTCTAAGGTTAACTATTCCTTTGGCTGTTGATTATGAAAAGTATAGAGCAGGAGAGTATATTTTAGTCCTTAATGGTAAGGGTTGGTTTGCTGATAGTGATATTGGATTTGACTTAACTCGAACTTTCCGTTATGATGCTCAGTTGACCAAAGGTATTCCAAATGCTTTAGAAGCTCGTAAGAGTAATGCTATTAGAGTAGAATACAAAAATGTTGGTTTAACTGCTTGGTATCGTTCAGATGTGAAATTACAATGGAAATCTTCTGATTATACTAACTATCAAACTATGAATGAATGGAAAGTTTTACCAGGAGAAATAGCTAGTTTTACTTTTTACTCTAAAGTTAATGAAGTTGGTGATCATCTCTATGATTTAAGTCTCTGGAAGGATGTGGGTTGGAAATTAAATCAATTTCCAACAGGAACAGCTAGTTTCAAGACTAATATGACCGTGAAATATGCTGCTAAATTAGTTTATGAAAGTATACCAGAAGAGATAAATTCTGGCAGTGAAAAATATATAATGTTGAGATTTAAAAATGTAGGAACTGAAGAATGGAATGATGAATTAGTCTTGAGATCATATAGTGATATTAGTCCATTCTCAGCGAGTTATTTTAAACACAATTCTTGGATTTCAGGATTCGCTGTTGATAAAATTAAAAGAACTGTGAAACCAGGACAAACCTATACTTTTAGATTTAAAGTTAAAGCTCCGGTTTCTAAGTATGTCTATGATCAGTATTATCAATTAGAATGGGGACCAGCTTTTAAAGAAATATATATTGATGGAAAATTAACTAAACATTTTGAAACTAGAGTTAAATAGGAATTAAAAAATATGTTAGATATCTATTACAAAAATGCAAAGGATAAGAATTTTAAGAAAACTAAATCACTTCGTGATGGAGCCTGGATTAATATTGATAATGCTCAAAAAGAAGACTTAGAAAAAATTGTAAAACTAACAGATTTAGACTATGCAGATTTACAAGACGCTTTAGATCCTTATGAATTACCTCGTATTGAGAGACATGAAGGCAGTGTAATTATTTTTATGAGAAATCCAAGGGATAAGAGTAAGAATGAGTTTTTATACACTCAACCTCTAACTATTATTATTACCAACAAGTATTTTATAACCATCTCTATTACTAAGAATAAGATTATAGAACCAATCTTGGAGAAAGGAATTAACTTTGCTACTACTCAAAGACCTCGATTATTAATCTATATTTTACTAAAGATTGCTCAGAAGTTTACTAGAGAAATTAAGGCTACTAAAAATAATGTTTTATCTCAAAAGAAACATATTAAACATATAGAAAGTTCAGATATTGTTAATTTAATTGAAAATGAAGAAATTTTAAATCAATATACTTCATCTTTGAGTCCAATGAAGAGTGTGTTTAAAACAATTGCTAAGGGTAAATATATATATTTATTCGAATATGATGAAGATTCATTACAAGATATGATTATTAGTATTAATCAGTCAGTAGATCTTTGTGATGTGAGTATTAAGAGTATTCAATCTCTCAGAGACTCTTATCAAATTATATTTACTAATAGATTAAACAAGGTTATTAAGTTTTTAACAGCCTTTACTATTATTATGACCATTCCAACCATTATTGCTAGTGTTTATGGAATGAATGTTAAACTTCCTTTAGCTAATAATCCTTTAGCTTTTATACTTATCTTAATTATTAGTTTTGTAATAGCATTTTTATTCTATATACTCTTTACTAAGAAGAAGTGGATGTAGGAGTGAGTTTAAAGTTATAAGTTTAAAAAAGACTATCAATTTCTCGATAGTCTTTCTTTATTTAAAGTATTTAATATTATTTCTTTCTACTAGCTTTAATTCGATCACTTTCATTTAAATGTTGTTTTCTTAAACGAATATTACTAGGAGTAATTTCTAAATATTCATCTTCATGCATAATACTCATTCCAGTTTCTAAAGTTAATTCTTTAGGAGGAGTTAAGTTAATAGCTTCATCAGCTCCAGAGGATCTCATATTACTCAATTGTTTACCTTTAATTGGGTTTACAATTAAATCATTACCTTTAGCTGCATCTCCAATAACCATACCTTCATACACCTCAGTATTAGCTTTGATATAGAGAGCTCCTCTAGTTTGAAGATTGAATAATGAGAAACCTAGAGCTTTTCCAGTAGCCATAGAGATCATAGAACCTACGGTAGCTTTTTCAATTTCTCCAACATAGGGTTTAAATCCAACAACTCGAGTATAGATGATTCCTTCTCCCCGAGTATCAACTACAAATTCATTTCGATAACCAAGTAATCCTCGAGTAGGAATTTCAAAAACAATTCTAGAATTGTTATGCTCTGGGGACATATTAGTCATATTTCCTTTACGAGCAGAAAGTTTTTGAATAACAGTTCCAGACATTTCTGTAGGAACGGTAATAGTAACCTCTTCAAATGGTTCTAACTTCTGACCATCTTTTTCTTTAATAATTACATGAGGTTGAGAGATTTGCATTTCATAACCTTCTCTTCTCATATTCTCTAAAAGAATAGCAATATGCATTTCACCTCGTCCATAGACTTTGTAATGATCAATAGCATCAAAATCAATCTTTAATCCAACATTAACTTCTAATTCTTTTTCTAATCTTTCTTTTAATTGACTATTAGTAACAAACTTTCCATCTTTACCTGAGAAAGGAGAATTGTTAATTAAGAGGTTTAAAGAAATAGTTGGTTCATCAATACTAATAGCTGGAAGAGCTTCTTGCTTTTCATTATTACAAATAGTTTCTCCAATAAATATATCAGGAAGTCCAGCTACCATTACAATATCTCCAGCTTGAGCAGATTCAACTTCTTTCCTATTCAAGCCTTCAAAAGTAAATAGTTTAGTAATTTTACCCTTACGAGTTTTTCCTTCAGCATCTTTAATGATAATTTGAGAAGCATTTTTAACCTCTCCTTCATAAATTCTACCAATAGCTAATCTTCCCAAGAAGTTATCATAGGCTAGATTAAAAGCTTGCATTCGTAAAGGTTTAGCTTGAATTTCTTCACCAGAAGCAATAGCAACTTCTTCTAATATTGTATCTAAAAGAGGAGTAAGGTCTTGAGAATTGTCTTCTAGTTCTTTCTTAGCAATTCCATCACGAGCAATACTGTAAAGGGTAGTAAAATCTAATTGTTCATCACTAGCTCCTAAATCAAAGAAAAGTTCAAAAACTAATTCTTCTACAATATTTGGTCGGGCAGCCTCTTTATCAATCTTGTTTAATACTACAATTGGTTTTAATCCTAATTCTAAAGATTTCTTTAAAACAAATTTAGTTTGAGGCATTGGTCCTTCTTGAGCATCTACAACTAAAAGCACTGAATCAATAGATCTTAATACTCGTTCTACTTCAGAACCAAAATCAGCATGGCCCGGAGTGTCCACGATATTAATCTTAGTATCTTTGTAATATACTGAAGTATTTTTAGAATAAATTGTAATACCTCTTTCTTTTTCTAATGTGTCACTATCCATGCTGTCTCCCTCTTTGGACATTCCAGTTTGTTTCATTAAGGCATCAGTCAAAGCTGTTTTCCCATGGTCAACGTGAGCAATGATAGCGATATTTCTTATTTCCATATTTTTTAAAATTAAAACCGCTTCTTAAAAGCGGATCAAGGCTTTAAATTTAACTTGTACCCTTATGTATACTATATTTTACTTAAAAAGTAAAGAGTAAGACCTGTTTTAAGTGTATTAAATACCTTTACAAGTCTAATGAAAAAGATTAAGATAGGGGTAAATAAAAAATAGGAGGAAAAATGAAAAAGATACTTTTAGTAGTAGTATTCTTTGTTTATGCTTTTACTTTTTTAGGAGCAACTGATTTTACAAAAATAAACAAAGAAGATGCTGTTGGTTGTGATTGGATAGAATTTGATGATACAAGTGCTTTGTATCAGGAAGAAAAGGATATATTGAAATTTGTTTTGGAAAATCCAGAAGATATTTTAATTTTTTCCTATTCTGCCGTTGGTCATGAAAGATTAAATTTCTTTTTCCATCAAGAATTAAAAGAGTATACTAAGTTAATTAAATTTAGTAAGGGTAAATACTACATAGCTAACCATGTTGGACAAATAATGGAGGAAAAGAAGTTTTCTTGGCATATATTATTTTTAATAATTTCTATTATTGGGATGATCAATTTAAATAGAATAGTTAAGAATAAAGTTGAAAAAATAGCAAACGGAGACGACATGATGTTTGCTGCATTAGCCTTGGTTTTTGGAGGATTTTTTATGATGAATAGTTCCTTAGTAGGAACAATGAGATTTATTTCTATGTTAATTCCGACTATTGTTTTTGGAGCATATTTCAGTTTACGAATAAGTATCAGGTCTTGTGAATTCTATGAAGAACTTGAAGATAAAAGCGATGATCCTAATTTAGAATCATGCAGAATGTTTTATAAGGTTTATAAAATATTCAGTATTCTTTATTACCCACTAGCAGTCTTTTTCTTATTTTATAAGCTCTAGAATTTTTTTAAAATTAAAACTCGGTCTAATTAAAATAGTCCGAGTTTTTTATTTAACTATTTTAAGTGGACCAAAAGTCTTTTTAAATACTTTTCATCAATTTCAGATATTTTGTAATCTCTTCTCAGTTTCATAATAACATTATATAGTTCCATGTAAGATATTCCACCACCACCAGAGAACTTTTTTAATTCATTAAATACTAAACTCCTTTCTTTATCAGTTAAAGAAGTTATTTTTAAGAGCTCTTTTCTTAATTCAATTAAATTATATTGTTTCATCTTATTTAAATGTTATTAATTATATTTTAAGTATAGCAAATTTAGACTTAAGTCTAAATGTGTTATAATACTTGCACTATGCAAGAAATAGATTTTCAAAAAGAGCTCAATCAAGAGCAATACAAAGTGGTGAGTGCGGGTGATGGCCCTCACTTAGTTTTGGCTGGAGCTGGTTCGGGAAAGACTAGAACTTTAGTCTATCGAGTAGCTTGGCTATTATCTCAAGGAGTAAGTCCGGAGAAAATTCTTTTAGTTACTTTTACTAACAAAGCTGCTCGAGAAATGATGGACCGAGTTCGGTCATTATTAATGTTGCCCGAAGATGAAAAAATTAGTCTTTGGGGTGGAACATTTCATTCTCTGGCTCATCGCCTATTAAGAATTTATGGAAAACAAATTGGAATTGCTACAGACTTTGTTATTTTAGATGCTGAAGATAGTAAAACCTTAATTAAAGAAATTTCTAAGGAATATTTTAAAAATGTAGAATTAAAACATAAGCCTTCAGTTAATTTATTAAGAGAGGCAATTAGTTTTGCAATTAATTCAGACATTTCTTTAAAAGAAAGTGTAGGTATTAAATTTCCAGAATGGAAATCATTGCTTGGTGCTTTTGAAACTATCGACAAAGAATATGCTGAAAGAAAAAAGAAGAATAAGTTTTTAGACTTTGATGATTTATTATTCTATTGGAAAAAGCTAACTTTAAATCCAGATATCATGAAAAAGTTTTCTGAGAAATGGCAATATGTTTTAGTTGATGAATATCAGGATACTAATTCTATTCAAGCTGAGATTGTATATAATTTAGCTCAGAAACATCAGAATATAATTGTAGTTGGTGATGACGCTCAGAGTATTTATTCTTTTCGAGCAGCGGATGTAAAAAATATATTAGAATTTCCAGATCTTTTTAAAAAATGTCAGATTCATAAATTAGAAACCAATTATCGTTCTAGTTCAGAGATAGTTAGTTTGGCTAATAATGTTATTAAAGAAAATCAAAATCAGTTCTTTAAAAACCTCAGAGCTAGTAAAGGCGGCTTTATTAAGCCTGTTTTAGTAGCTTCTAAAAGTACCCGAGAAGAAGCTTATTTCGTAGCAGATAAGATTGAAGAACTTATTGAAGATGGAATGCCACATAAAGAGATAGCTGTTTTATTCAGAGCAGCTAATCATTCTCAGTTATTAGAAATGGAATTGAATCGGAGAGGTATTAGTTATGAGATGCGAGGAGGATTTAGATTTTTTGAGAGAGCTCATATTAAAGATGTGATTGCCTATTTAAGAATTATTCATAACATCAAAGATGAAATTGCTTGGTCACGAGTCTTGAAACTTTATGAAGGAATTGGAATTGCTACAGTTAAGAAAATTTATGAGCAAGTTTCTCAGATGAGAGACTTGGAAGATTTATTAGCTTTGAATATAAAAATATCTGGAAAGGCTAAAGTTTCTTGGGATCAATTCTTTCAAGTACTTCAGATATTGGATAAGCACAAGAAAGATAGTCCAGAAAAATTATTAAGATTGATAATTGATTTTTATACTCCTTATGTAATGGCCGAGTATACTGATTATCGACAAAGAAAAGATGATTTAAATCAATTAGCATTTTTTACTATTAGTTATACTGAATTAGAATTATTCTTAGCAGAAGTTGCTCTCCAAGAAAGCTTTAGTTTGAAATCTAAGGAGGATAAAGTTCAGAAAGTTATTCTAAGCACAGTTCATCAAGCCAAAGGATTAGAATGGAATGCAGTTTTTGTTTTAAATTTGTCTAATCAAGGATTTCCACATCCTCGTTGTGTGGAACAACATGAATATGAAGAAGAAAGAAGATTATTTTATGTAGCAATTACTCGAGCTAAAGAATATTTATTTCTTTCTTATCCAACTTCAATTTATAGGTATGGGTCTTATGAAAATTTAGAACCTTCAGATTTTATTAAGAATATTAACAAAGATTTATTAAATTATAATGAGCTTGCTCATCGAGTTCGAGAGTCATCAGGGAGTGGAGTACAATATATTGAATCTTCAGATTGGTAAAATTTTATTTTTAGGTTTATAATATAGACATGGTAAAAAAGGATACAATAGTTTTGGATCTGGAAACCAAGAAGACCTTTGACGAGGTTGGTGGTCAACACAATAAGCACTTATTAGGTGTTTCTTTTGTTGGAGTTTATTCTTATAACCAAAAAAAGTATTTAGGATTTAAAGAAGATCAATTTGATGAACTTTTAGAGCTATTTAAAAACACAGAGTTGGTAATTGGTTTTAATAGTAAGTATTTTGATTTACCAGTTTTACAACCTTACTATGATAACTTTGATCTTTTAAAAATTCCACACTTAGACATTCTAGAAGAGATAACAAATAGTCTAGGACATCGTTTAAAATTAGAAAGCATTGCTCAAAGCACTTTAGGTTATGGAAAATCTGGCAGTGGCTTAGATGCTATTAAGTATTTTAGAGAGAATGATTGGGAGTCTTTAATAAAGTATTGTTTAGATGATGTAAAGGTAACCATGGAAGTATATGAATATGGTTTAGCTCATGGACATATTCTTTATACTAATTATGGTAAAAAAGAACAAATTCCAATTTCCTGGGCAAAAAAAGAGGATATTAAAATTGAGGATTTAATTCAAGATGCTTTTAAAAAAGGAGAACAATTAGAAATAGATTATATAGATGATGAAGGTAATGTCTCCAAAAGAAAGATTGATATTAAGCGTATAGATGGAACAATGATTAAAGCTCATTGTCATTTACGAGATGCGATTCGAAAGTTTGATTTGTATAAGATCAAGAAAGCTAAGATAGTTGGTAAGATGGCTAATTTCCAAGGATTCTTATTCTAATCTATGTTATTTTATTAGAGCTACTTTGAAGAAGTAGTTTTTTTGTTAAATAAAAAAACAGCTCCCTCTTCATATTAATATGAAATTGAGGGAACTGAGTGAAATCTTTGTTCTGATTTAGTAGGATTTTTGTTTACCGTCCAATCTATAAATTTGGTTCCTAACAACAAATGTTAATTTATAGACAGACTGATGTCGAAGTTTTTCTGCTCCAGAATTCCTGACAATGATTTTCAAGGCTTGATTCTTTAGGAATAGATAGAATAAGCTGGTTTCGAAATCCATTTTCTTCTCTTCTGGAGGGTAATTCCGGCATCATAGCTATTTGATCAATTTCTGAATCTAATGAGATTAACGGGGACCGATCAGGTACAACAAGATAAGTTCGGTTTTCCATAGGATTACTCATTAGTAGAAAGCAAAACAGCAATATATGCATTTATCCTCCTTTATTTTTTTACAATATAAAAATATTAGCGTATTATAAAAATATTGTCAAATCTATATATTTCATTTAGTGAATAAGGTCTTGACAAAATAGCTAAAAAAGGCTAAGATAAGCTATTAATTAATATCTGACACTAATACATTAATGTCTATTATTAAGTCAAAAGGAATATTTGTAATTCAGAGAACTATCCTGTTTTTAATGGTTTTTGTTTTGTCTTTTAATCCTTTTTTTACTAAAGCTGAAAGAGAAGATATTCTTAATAATCAAGAGTACCCTAAGATAGCTAATTACTTTTTAAGTTGGTCTTTGAATGATCAGAATATTTTAGATTTGTCTAAATGGGATGTTTTAATTTTAGATATGGAAAATCAAGTTAATAATCCTGAGAGGTTAGAGAGAATTAGAGAATTAAATCCAGATATTCTAATTTTAGCCTATGTTCCAGCAGAAGAGATTGCTTATGACTCTCAGAACTACAATTTTACTAGATTAAGAGCAGGGCAAGTTGCTTATGTTCCAGAATCTTGGTATTTGCATAATACTCAAAGACAGAGATTAAGTTTTTGGCCAGGAGCAGACTTAATGAATGTTACTAATAATGTTCCTTTAAAGAATGGAGAAAGATGGAATTCCTATTTAGCTAACTTTGTAAAAAACAGAATTCTTTCTACTGGTTTATGGGACGGTGTTTTTTATGATAATACTTCTGCTAGTATCTCTTGGGTTGATTCCGGAAAGATAGATTTGAATAATGATTATCGAGCAGAAAGTAATTCCTATGTTGATGCTCAATGGAAAGCTGGAACTATGGATATTTTAAGATTAACTAGAGAAGCTAATCCAAATTATATTATTATTGGTAATTCAGCTTCAGACATTGATTTTCAAGAATATTTAAATGGAAGAATGTTTGAAACCTTTCCTACTCCTTGGGAATTAAATGGTAGATGGGATCAAGTAACAGATTTATATTTGAATAAATTTCCAGAGAGAAGTTTGAATCCTCAAGTTTATGTTATAAATTCTAATACTGAAAATACTGGTGAGATGGATAATTATCGAAAAATGCGTTTTGGCTTAACAAGTACTTTATTAGGTAAAGGGTATTATTCTTTTGATTTTGGAGATCGTTCTCATACTCAGGCTTGGTGGTATGATGAATATAATTCTTTTTTAGGAAATCCTCAGTCTGAAGCATATAATCTTTTAGATAATAATAGTCAAGATATGAAGTTAGGACTATGGCGAAGAGATTTTGAAGATGGAGTAGTAATTGTTAATTCTACTAAAGAAGAACAAACTCATGTTTTTTCTAAGGAAAGTTTTGAAAAGATAAATGGGCAACAAGACCGAAGAGTTAATAATGGTTCAAAAATTAATTGGTTAAGAATAGCTCCTGAAGATGGAGTTGTTTTGTTAAAAATAAATACTGATATTATAGATGACAAATATTCAAATGGAAGTTTTATGCGAGTATTTGATTATCAAGGTAATCAGACTAGAAATGGTTTCTTTGCTTTTGAAGAGTATCATCAAGGTCAGGTAGAAGTATTGAAAACTGATTTAGATAATGATGAAAAGTTAGAAACTTTAGTGAATGGAGAAGGAAAGATTTCTATTTATCAAGATGGTCAAGAAATAAAAAACTTTTATCCTTATACAGAGAATTTTAAAGAACATATTTCTTTTGCAGTCAGTGATTTAGATAATGATGGAAACAAAGAAATTATCACAGGAGCTGGACCAGGTGGAGGACCTCATGTTAGAGTCTTTAACAAAGATGGTGAATTGATTGATCCAGGATTTTTTGCCTATGGACATAACTTTTATGGAGGTATTTCAGTGACAGTCAGTGATTTAGATAATGATGGAAACAAAGAAATTATCACAGGAGCTGGACCAGGCGGAGGACCTCATGTTAGAGTCTTTAACAAAGATGGTGAATTGATCAACCAGTTCTTTGCTTACGATGCTAATTTCTATGGTGGTATTACAGTCACCACTGGAGATATTAATGGTGATGGTATTCAGGAAATAATTACCAGTCCAGGTCTTGGAGGACAATCTGAAGTTAAAACATTTACTCAGTATGGGTATCTTTTAGATAGTTTTTTTGCTTACAATAATCAAGATGATAGTAGTACTAGAGTTATTGCTAATGATCTTAATCAAGATGGTGTAGATGAAATATTGGTCAGTATCAATGATTTTTAATATAATTAATATATAATTAAAATATATGGATAAAGAACAAAATAAATATAGTCGAGAAAATAACAATCTGAGTGTTATTCCTAGGAATGATAGTAAGAAGGGAAAAGTTGTTATTGGTACTCTAAATGTTTTAACTAAAGAACGGAGACTTTTGGGTCGTTCTAAAAAGATGAGATGGATTACTGATTCTGGATTAATAATTGCAGTAGCTATTTTACTTTTCTTAGGATCTTCTTATTTAATTAGAACTTACAATATTGGTAAAAATGTTATCCTAGAAGCTCGAACTTTAAGTGAAAGAGTGAGTAGCGGGAATTTAGAAACATTTGAGTTAATTTACAAGAATGATAATAAAGAAAGTATCTATGATGCTAGTATTGCTTTAGAGCTTCCAGGAAATTTTATTTTAAAAGAAGTTCTGCCAAAGGATATTTTTGATCAAAACACTAATACTGTTAATTTAGGAAATTTAGTTAGTGGAGCTAATGGGAAGATAAAAATAAATGGTTATATCTTAGGAGAAGTAAGTTCACGACAATTTATAAGATTCTCTTTAAATTATTCTAAGGACGGTTTTCATCGAAAGTCTCAGAACCTATTAGCTTATCTAATTGAAGACTCTGTTTTAGATTTTAAATTTTCTTGGCCAAAAGAACTATATCAAGGAGTTCTATTCTCTGATGAATTAATTTTACATAATAAAGGACAAAGAGATTTAGAAAATATTAAAGTTGTTTTTGATAAAAATATTGAAATACATAAAGTTGATCAATTTCCAGGTTTGAATTTTGATATTAATAATATCTATTTAAATATTTTAAAAAAGAATGAAAAAATACATTTAAATTTAGATTTACTAGTTAAGAATATCCAAGGAGAGTCTAATTTAAGTATTGGTTCAGAAGTTAATGGTTTAAGCCAGAAGAAAGTGGAGTCAGAAGTTTTTGTAGAAGTGCCTAGGTTTGGAGTGAATATTCTTTCTGACCAAAAACAAATGAAAGCTGGAGAATATTTAAGTTTTAAAGTCAATTATCAAAATAATGAAGATCAGGAAGTAAATAATATTAATTTAGATTTTAAACCACTCTCTGGTTTTTTAATTAAAGACTTTAAATTAAAAGATCAGGCTAGATTTACTCAAGATGGACATGTTATTCGTTTTAATAATAGTCTAGCTCCGCAAGAAAGTGGTAGTTTTAATATTGAAGTATTGTTAAACAGAAGTAAGATGGAATTAAATCAAGAAGCTGGTTTATTTGCTAATATTAATTATACTCATCAAGGAAAGAGAATCAGTTATCCAAATTATTCTTCTAGGGCTAAGCTCTGTTCTAATTTAAATGTAAAATCAGCTGGCTATTATTACAGTCCTCAGGGTGATCAATTAGGAGCTGGACCAGTTCCACCAATGGTGGATATTCCAACTAATTATTGGGTATTTTGGGAGTTAGATAATTTTGGTAATGATTTGGAATCTTTTTCTCTTTCAGCTGACTTACCAAAAGAATTAGTTTGGACAAATAACAAGAGTGTTTTAGCTGGTAACTTACAATTTGGTGAGATTAGTAGAAGAGTGATTTGGAATATAGATAGTGTTTTAGCTCAAAATGGTAAATATCAAGCTAAGTTTGAAATTGGATTAATTCCAGAAGAAAATGATATTGGAAAAGTATTAGATTTATTAAAAAATATTCAGTTTTCAGCTGAAGATAGTTTTTGTGGATCTGAGATTTTAGGAAATAAAGAGAAGATAGATACTAATTTAAAAGATGATAATTTAATTTCAGGACAAGGTAGTGTAGAGGAATTTAAATAAAATAAATTTATGAAAAAAACAAGATTAATTTTATTATTCATTATAGTAATTTTGGGAGCTATGTTGGTTTTATTGGGAGCATATTTTATAAAGAATAGTATCAAAAAAAATGAGTCTAAAGTTTTGAATTCAAATTATGTAATTAATTTAATAGAAAAGCAAAAGATAGACGAATACTATTCTAAGGATGAAAATAATATATATTGTAATGACTCTGTTATGAAAATGGTTGATTACAATACATTTCAATCCTTGGGTTATGGATATGCTAAAGACAAAAATGCTATTTATAAAAATTGCAAGCTCAGTTTATTTAGTGATCTAAAGAGGATAGATCATTTTTCAGAATTAGTTAATAAAATTGATTTATCTAGTTTTGAGGTACTAAATTCGATTTATTTTAAGGATAAAAATATTGTTATATTTCAAGATCGTCAAGGTGGTGGTACTGATTTTAGGGAGATAAATGGAGCTAATCCAAGTAATTTTGAAATTATAGAAAAACAATACTCTAAGGATAAGAATTATTTTTATTTTAAATCCAAAAAATCTGACATTGTTGATTTTAATAGTTTAGATTTCAATTTAGAAAATGATCTTTATAAGAATTATGCCAAGGATAAATATGGTGTATATTATGAAGGTCAAAAAATTAATGAAGTTGATTTATTAACTTTTGAAGTTATATCTTGTCAGTTAGGTACTGGATGTTTTGCTAAAGATAAAGATAATATTTATTTTGAAGATAAAATTTTAGAAAAGGCGGATGTTCAAACTTTTGAGATAATGTTTCCAGATCAACCAGAATATGAAAAAGATAAAAATCATGTCTGGAAGAGAGGTGAATTAGTTAAGGACTTTAAAAAGGACATAAATTGGCAAGATTTTTCTTTGAATTTAGAGGAAATTGATAGTTGGGAATTATTTAATGACGATTATTTAAGATTAAGTTTTAGAATACCAAGTAAATTAAATAATCAAGAAATCGATTATACAGATGCTAGTTACGGATATATGCCATATGAAATAGAAAGATATCAAATAATTGGTTTTGGACTTCCAATGGAAGAGAATGAATGGAGAGTCTTTGATCACAATTATACAATAGAAATTTATCCCTTTTTAGAAGTAAAAGATTTCCAAAAGGAATTATTAGTTAACAAAGGTAATTATTTAATGGATGATCCTTTATATCTGATAGTGAATAATAATAAAGTAATTCTGTATTCAGAGATGGGAATGCTTCCTAATAAAACAGCAATAATTTTTGGAACAGATAATACGATAATTTTTCATTTAAAAAGCGGAGACAATTCAGATTTGAATAAGATTGATGAATTTAAGAAAATTTTATCAACTATTAATTTAAAATAATATTGTATTTGTTTAAATAAAGATTTTTTAAAAATAAAAGGCTCTCTGTAGATTATTTACAAAGAGCCTTTTAAAATACTTTTCTTATGTTATGCTTATAATATATTAAAAATAAATATAAATATATGCCTTTAGTAACAATGAAACAAGTTTTAGACCATGCTCAAGAGAATAATTATGGTGTTGGAGCTTTTAATATCAACAATATGGAGCAAATGCAAGCTGTGATGCAAGCTGCTGCTCAAACTAAAAGCCCAGTGATTATTGGGGCTACTCGAGGAGCTTTGAAATATACTGAATTAGTCTATCTCAAGCATCTAATTCGAGCTGCTGTGGAAGAATATCCAGATATTCCGGTAGTAATGCATTTAGATCATGGAGATAATCTAGAAACAGTTCAGAAAGTTATTGAACTTGGTTTTACATCAGTAATGATTGATGCTTCAGCAGAATCTTTTGAAGATAATATTAGGATTACTAAAGAAGTTGTAGATTATGCTCATGGCTTTGGTGTTAGTGTAGAAGCAGAATTGGGAACCTTAGGAGGTATTGAAGAAGATGTTGTTAATGAAGTGCAATTAACTGATCCAGAGCAAGTACAGGAGTTTGTAGAGAGAACTGGAGTGGATGCTTTAGCAATTGCTATTGGAACTAGTCATGGAGCTTACAAATTTAAATCAGAGCCAAAACTAGCTTTGGATTTGATAAAAGAAGTTGCTAAGAAAGTTGATGTAGCTTTAGTAATGCATGGTTCAAGCTCAGTACCAGCAGAATTAAGAGACAAGATTAACAAATATGGTGGAGATATGCCAAATGCTTGTGGAGTTCCAATTGAGAGTATTCAAGAAGGAATTAAGAGTGGTGTTGCTAAAATTAATGTGGATACAGATTGTCGAATGGCTATGACTGGAGAAATTAGAAAAGTATTTACTGATACTCCAGAAAAGTTTGATCCGCGAGATTATCTTGGTCCAGCTCGAGAAGCTATGGTAGAAATAGTATCTTCTAGAATGAAGTCTTTTGGTCAAACCGGACATGCTGGGGGTTATGAAGCAATTAGTTTAGATGAAGCCAAAGAAAAGTATTATCAATAATTTAAAATAATGACAATTACAGGTAAAAAACAGAAGCAAATAGCGGTAATTACTGGTGGTGGTGATGCTCCAGGATTAAATGCTGTGATTAAAGGAATTGTAACTAAATCTAAATCCTTAGGTTATGATGTACTTGGTTTTAAACAGGGCTGGAAAGGTTTAATAGAAGATTCTACTTATGGAAGTTTAGATTTAGATGAAGTAGAAGATATTCATATGACTGGTGGAACAATTTTAGGTTCTTCTCGAACAAATCCATATAAAATTAAAGATGGAGAAGAAAAGATTATTGAATCTCTAAAGAAAAATAATTGTGATTATTTAATAGCTATTGGAGGAGATGATACTTTAGGAGTAGCTAGTAAGTTGTTTAAGAAGGGAGTTAAAGTAGTAGGAATTCCTAAAACTATTGATAATGACTTATCAGGAACAGATTGTACTTTTGGTTTTGATACAGCTATTAACAGAGCTATGGAACAAATTGAAAACTTGCATACTACTGCTAAAAGTCATGACCGAGTAATTGTAGTAGAAGTTATGGGTCGACATGCTGGTTGGTTAACTTTAGATTCTGGTTTAGCTGGTGGTGCTCATTATATTATTCTTCCAGAAGAGAAGTTTGATATTGAAGATATTTGTAATTTAGTTAAGAAAAGAAAAACAGAAGGTAAAAGTTATTCTATCATTACTGTTTCTGAAGGAGCTTTACCAACAAAAGATGATTGGTTTCAAGCAGAAGAGGAAAAAGATGCTTTTGGAAACATAGTTTTAAAAAAGAGAAATATAGCTAAACATCTAGCTCAAGAGATAGAGAAGAGGACTGGTGTTGATACTAGACATGTGGTTTTAGGACATACTCAGCGAGCTGGTAGTCCTACAGCTTTTGATAGAGTTTTAGGTTTAAGATTAGGAGTAGAAGCTGTAGGGTTAGTTGATAAGAGTGATTTTGGAAAAATGATAAGTGTGCGAGGTACAGAAATAGAGACTGTAGCTTTAGAAAAAGCTACAGAGAGAAACAGAATCGTTCCAGAGGAGAGAATTAAGCATATGAAGTTATTTAGAGAGTAGATTAAAATAGATTAGATTGTATAAAAAAGTCCCTACTTTTGAGAAGTAAGGACTTTTTAAAAACACTTATTTTATTTAATGCTGTTTATTACTTAATTTTTTCTTTAGGAACTTCTTTCTTTTTAGGGGAATAATTTGGAGGCATAAATGAGAATTCAGGGGCTACTTCAGTCATATATTTATTTATTATTTGATTACTTTAATAATATAGCATATTTAGAAAAAGAAAACAGCTTTGAATTTCAAAGCTGTTTGTTAGAGTATAAGTTTTGATTGTTCCCCCTCAAATTCTACAGGAAAACCATAAAGTTCCATTGTCTGAGCTTTTCTTTTAAACCAATTAAAAATGTAAAGTCGAGATGTTTTTTCGATTTGAAAAGCTTTTAGAAAAACTTTTTTAACTTTTCTTGCTATTGGCTTGGGGGTAAGTCTTCTCTTCTTGTAATTATAGTGATAGAATTTTTTAAGAGAGGAGAATGTAAGGGGAATAAGCAAAGGAGTTCCAATTTGAGCTTTTTCAAGAAGCCGATCAGAACACCCTGAACAGCAGATATGATCTTCATTTATTTTAGTATTTTCTCCGATAGTTTGAATCATAAAGTATTCTACTCTTCTGCTTTTGCAAATAGGGCAGATAGCTGTTGGTTTTACGTTTTTTAATACCCCAAGAAGCCATTTTAAATGTTGATGTATCTTGCTTTCTTCTTTTCGTCCTTTATCTTCTTGTTTTCTGATTCCTAGTTGTTGTTCTAGAAATCCAATATCATTTAAGGCTAAGAGACCTAAGGCCTCTCCAGCATGATCTCCAGATTTTAAAATATACGGCCTTTCTGGAACATATTCCTTTTTCATTTTTCCTCCTTGATTTTTTTCTTATTTAAATAATAACATAAAAATGTATCATATCTATATAGCTATGTCAATATTCTTGGTTTTATGATTTGACAAATATATAAATATGATATACATTTACATCATAAGAGTTATATTTATATATTATGGATAAAAAATGTTTAAAATCAGAGTGTTTAAAGAAATACAAAACCAAGGAAGGTCGTTTTAAGTGTTTGGCTGAATATCGAACTAATGAGATTTTAAGAAAGATAAGAATTTTAGGTAATTGTTCTAATCGAAGCACTTATAAGTACTCAGAAGAAGAACTTGAAAAAATATTTAATGAATTAGAAGATGCTTTAATCAAAACTAAAGCTAAGTTTACTTTTTCTAAAAAGAATAAATTTAAATTATAATTAATAAATAAAAGAAAAAATATGGCAAAAATATTAAATGATACAAACTTTGATCAATTTATCAAAGACAATGAAAATGTAATGGTAGATTTTTTTGCAGAGTGGTGTGGGCCTTGTAAGATGCTAGGACCAATAGTTGATGAGCTTGCAGAAGAGTTAAAAGATAAAGATGTTAAAATTGTTAAAGTAAATGTAGAGGAATCACCCAAGTCTGCTCAAAAATTTGAAGTAATGAGTATCCCAACTATTATTTACCTTAAAAAAGGAGAGGCTAAGGAAACTACTATGGGATTAATGGATAAAAATTCATTGAAAGAAAAGATAGATGCTTTGATTAGTAGTTAGACATTTTTAAAACTTGTTGTATAATATATTTTACAGCAAGTTTATTTTCGAAAAAATATTATTAATAATTTAATATATGAATCCTTTTTTAAACACTATTGATAATCTAATTAAAGCTGGAAAAATTGCTTCAATTGATGAAGAAATTCTTTTAAAGTTACAAAGTCCAGATAGATTTGTGGAAGCCTCTTTACCAGTTAGAATGGATAGTGGTGACTTAAAGTTCTTTAAAGCTTATCGAGTGCAATATGATGATAGTCGTGGTCCTTACAAAGGTGGAATTAGATTTCATCCTCAAGTTGATTTAGAAGAAATTAAAGCTCTATCGTCTTTGATGGCTATTAAATGTGCTGTAGTTAATATTCCAATGGGTGGAGGCAAAGGAGGGGCTTCAGTTAATCCTAAAGAGTTATCAGAGAAAGAATTAGAGAATCTATCTCGAGCTTGGATTAGAGCTTTTGCAGATGTTATTGGACCAAAAAAAGATGTTCCTGCTCCAGATGTTTACACTAATTCTCAAATCATGGATTGGATGGAAGATGAGTATTCTCAGATTGTTGGAAAGAAGACTCCAGCCATGATTACTGGTAAGTCATTAGAGAATGGTGGATCTTTAGGAAGAGATAAAGCTACTGGCTTAGGAGCTTTTTATGTATTTGAAAGTTTATTAAAGAAACTAAACTTAAAAAGTCCTTTAAAGATTGTTATACAAGGATTTGGTAATGCTGGTGGAGTATTTACAGACTTTGCTCAGGAAGCCGGGTACAAGATTGTAGCTGTTTCTGATTCTCAAGGTGGAATTTATAATGAGAATGGTTTAGATATAGGAAGCCTTAAGAAACATAAAAAAGAAACTGGTTCTGTTCAGGACTTTTCAGGAGCTCAGAATATAAGTAATGAAGAGTTATTAGAACTATCAGTAGATGTTTTAAGTTTAGCAGCTTTAGAAAATCAAATTACTAATGAAAATGCAGATAATATTAAAGCTAATCTGGTACTAGAAGTTGCTAATAGTCCAATTACTAAAGATGCAGATGAAATATTAGAGAAAAAAGGTATTATAGTTTTACCTGATATTTTAACTAATGCTGGTGGAGTAGTAGTTTCCTACTTTGAATGGTTTCAGAATACGAATGATGAAAAATGGGAGTTAGATAAAATTAATCAAGAATTAAAAGAAATAATGAATAAAGCTTTTAATGAAGTTTGGGATATTAGTGAAAAACATCAGACTAGTTTAAGAATGAGCGCTTTTATTTCAGCTTTACAAAGATTAGAAAAATCTATTAAGTTATAAAAAGTTTTTAATATAAAAAAAGAACCGAGTTAAGCTCGGTTCTTTTAAATTTAAATAGTATTTATTTCTGACATCCGCAATCTCTTATTCCTTTACTAAGACCCCTACCCATTCCTATTTTTCCTTCAATTCCTAATTCTTTCATTATTTCTTGGGCTCCTTTATAATCTCCTGCTTGTTTTAGTCGATGAGCTTCTTGGAATCTAGCAAAGTTATCAGCAGTGATATAGTCAGTTATTTTTCGTCTTTCTTCTAAGGCTTCTTTCCATTCTTCAAAGGTACCGCTTTCCATAATTTCTTGCATTTTTGCTTGATGAGCTTCTCTTTCAACTTTTATCTCAGTAGTAAGTTCTGGCCGATTCATTTCTCTCTTTTCTTTTATTTGAGCATCCACTAAAGATACTGTTCCCGCTGTTATTACTAAAGCAATAGCAGCGATAAGTAACGTCTTTTTCATATTGTTATTTTATTTTTTAAATAGCTTTGCGCGCTTGTTATTTAGTATTACGCAAATTTTAAAAAATTATTTCATTGAACAACTAGAACAAGAACAAGATGGAGCAGGTTTAATTATGAAAGCATGAAAAGTATCTTTATTTATTTTTTCTCCTAGAGTCCTTATTTCTAAACCAAGTTCTAAATCTATTTTTGGAGAAGTTATTCTTTTAAATTTAGCTGCAGTAATTTTATTTTTAACTATAATAATTTTCCATTGTTTTTTATTAAAGTCTTCTAAGTTAAAATTATTTTGGTCAGTAATTGAGATTATTTTTCCAGAAAGCATTCCTTGGTCTTCTTGGAGCCATAATTTCTTCCGGGAAGCCATAATTTCTTCATAAAATGGTGATTTATGAGAGAAGGAACTATCAATATTATTTCCTATTCCTTGAGCATAGAAGAAGCTTCCTAAAAGGATATTTAGAACTACACTGATAATTATTATTTTATATACTTCAATCTTATAACCATCTTTAGTTTGTTTTAGGGTGTAGCGAAAGACTATTACAAAAATAATCATGCCTATTATCCAAAAGTAAGGTAAAGTTTGAACAATTAGTCTTAGAGGCGCAGGATGCATCATTCTAAAAAGGGGATAATCGTTATTATTAATAATATTGATGATAACTGAAACACTTAAAGAACTGATTACTAAAGATAGAATTCCCAAGGACCAGGCTAGAAGATTTTTTAATACAAAAATCCATTTAGCTTTAGGTTCAAGCTTATCTTTTTTTATTTCTTTTAAAATATCTTTTCCTAAGCTCATATAGTTATATTTTCATTTTTTATAATATTATTTAATTTCTTTTTAGCTCGATTAATTAATGTCCCAACACTATTTCTTGGTTTTTTAATAATATCTGATATTTCTTCGTAAGTTTTTTCTTCCAAATACTTCAAAATTATGACTTCTTTATATTTAATATCTAATTTATTAATAATATTTGTTATCTTATTCTTCAGAATCTTTTGGTCTATTTCTTTTTCAATATTTAAATCACTTTTGATTCTTTCTAGGATATCTTCATTTATTTCAGAATTTATTTTCTCAGGACGAACTTTTAGTTTTCTAAAGTTAGAAATTACTTCATTATGAGCAATCCTGTATATCCAAGAGGAGAATTTTAATTTAGAATCAAATCCATTTAAGTTAGTATATACTTTAATAAATATTTCTTGTAATAGGTCTTCTGCATCTTCAAAATTAATATTAGTAATTCTTCTAATGTACCTCATTAAAGGGTCTTCATATTTTTTTACGATGCATAAAAAATAGTCTGAGTTTTCAAGACTTAATTTCACTAGTTCAATATCTTTTTTATCTAAACAATCTTTTTCTTCCATAAGTTCACTATATTACATAATACGCAGATTACCAAGAATTATTTCGATTGATACTCATTTTGTTAATAAAACCCTTTTATTTGTGAGGATTCAGTGTTAATATAAACATATTATAAATAAGAAGGGAAAAATATGGCTATTAAAATAGATACAATACTTTTACCAAAAGAACTTACTGTTGATTCAATAGTTAGCTTAGCTATTGTTTACAAATACTGTAAGAAGAAAATGACTGGCTTATCAAAAGCTAAATTAGAATTTAGAGCTTCATTACCTAAAGGAAAGGTAATGAACTATTATCTTAAACAAGGAATACTACCTCTAATGCCTTTAGAAGACAATGTATTAGTCTTAGAACAAACAGCAAATTGTAATGACACTTCTTTACATGACTATCCAATAGTTAATCAAGTAATCACTACCTTAAAAGATACTAGTCATACTCCAGATGAACGGGGTCTTATTTTCTCTTGGAATTATTTAACTGAGATTTTAAAAGATGACCCAGAAAAGATTTTTAAATTAGTTTTACCAATTTTAAAAGAATATATTAATTACTTAGAAGACAAGAGAGTAGAGTTTTTAGATTATTGTCAGAAAGCTATCGAGAAAGGTAAATTAACTAGCTTTGTTACTTATCAAAACCAACAAAAGTTAAAAGTAGTTTTTATAGGGTACAATTCTGATGATATGGTTAAATACTTGTTCTATAAGAAAGAAGTTATGGCTGATGTAGTAGTATTATTTAAAGAAAAGGGAGAGATATTTATCAAAGCTCGAGAAGACAAGCAAATTGATTTAATGGACGTAGTAGCTATTCTGAGAGTAGAAACAGCTCGGCACAAGAAGATTCCTTTTGATAAGATAAATAAACATGTTTTGAATAGAAGTGGTATTATGGAAGGTATTGAGTATTGGAACTTTGAACCAGCTTATCATAGAATTAGGTCAATTAAGAATAGTAATTTAGATAAATTAACCATTAAGAAAGCTTTAATGATTGGTTTAGATATTGAAAGAATGGCTAAGGGAGAATGTCCACCACAAGTAGGTTGTAAAGGAAAGAAATGTTCATACTATTCATACAATATGCTAAGATGTCGAAAGAGAAGAGCTGGAGCTAAAGATAATTATCAACCTAAAGATAAAGGCAATAGAAGTAATATTAGGGTAGTTAGGAAATAAATATAATATTTAAAATAAAAAATATAAAAAGTTCGTTAAAGTTAATGGACTTTTTATATTTTTCTTAGCTCTTGACTCAAAAGGCATTTGGTAGTAAAATTGTAGCTACCTTGTATCTAATTTAAATATTAAATTATATAATATATGCCTTCAAAAAATATTGTCATTAAAGGTGCTAGAGTCCATAATTTACAGAATGTGGACTTAGAACTTCCTAAGAATAAATTTACAGTAATTAGTGGGCTTTCTGGTTCAGGAAAGTCTTCTTTAGCTTTTGATACTCTTTATGCTGAAAGTCAGAGAAGATATATGGAATCTCTTTCAGCTTATTCTAAACAATTCTTAGATTTAATGGATAAGCCTGATGTAGATAGTATTGAAGGTCTTCCCCCAGCTATATCTATTGGTCAGGGAAGTAATAATCGGAGCCCTAGATCAACAGTGGGAACAGTTACTGAAATTTATGATTATCTTAGATTATTATTTGCTAGAATTGGAAAAGTATATTGTCCAAAGTGTAATAATTTAATTGAAAAACAAGATTTAAAGAAAATTAATAGCAATGTCCAAAAGAAATATTTGAATAAAGAGATTATAATCTTAGCTCCAATTACTAAGAGTCACAAAACTAGTAATGCTAGTGTTTTAAAAAAGATTAAGAAGTCTAGCTATGATTTAGTAAGAGTGGATAAAGATTTTTATACCATTGATGAAGCTCTTAAGTTAAACTTTGATGGAAACAAGTCTCATCAAATAGATATTATAGTTGATAAATTAAAACCAAGTTCAGAAAAGAAAGCTAAGAACTCTTTAGCAGAAGCAATTGCCACAGCCATAGATTTATCTAATGGTTATCTTGTTGTTTACGATAATGTTTTAGCAGAAGAAAGTATTTTTAGTAAACAATTATACTGCCCCAGCTGTGATGTTAGCTTTCCAGATATAGAGCCAAGAAACTTTTCATTTAATAGTCCTCATGGAGCTTGTCAGAAATGTGGTGGTTTAGGCATTAAGTTAAAACTTGATTCAGAATTAGTTATTCCTAATTCAAAACTTAGTTTAAATCAAGGAGCTATTAGGCTTTTGTTTAAGATTTCAGTAAATCAGAATAATTATTACAAGATATTAGAAAAAGCAGTAGGTAGTTCTAAGATAGATATCAATATTCCAGTTAATAATCTTAAGAAAGAAGATTTAGATATAATTTTATACGGTTCTAAAGAAAAAGATGCTTTTGAAGGTGTGATTCCTTTTTTAGAAAAGAAACACCAGGAAACAGATTCAGACTATGTAAGATCAGAGATTGAAAAATGTATGAGAACCTATGAATGTCCTTCTTGTCATGGTAAAAGATTAAAAAAAGAGTCTTTAGCTGTAAAAATACTAGATAATAATATTAGTGATATTGGTTCTTTGACTATTGAAGTAGCTAAGAAGTTTTTTGAAGGTATTGCTAAACAAAAAAAAGACCATTTATTGAATAAAAAAGATTTTCAGATTGCAGAGAGAATACTTAAGGAAATTACTTTCAGATTAAATTCAATTAATGAGGTTGGTTTAAACTATTTAACGTTAGATAGATCAGCTGTTTCTTTGTCAGGTGGTGAAATGCAGAGAATTAGACTAGCTACTCAAATTAATTCTTCTTTATCAGGTGTTTTATATATTCTTGATGAACCTTCAATTGGTCTTCATCAAAAAGATAATTTTAGATTAATTAAAACTCTAAAAAATCTTCAAGATTTGGGTAACACCATTATTGTTATTGAACATGATCGGGATACTATCTTAGCTTCTGATTATTTAGTTGATGTTGGTCCTGGTGCTGGAGAAAATGGTGGTAAAATTATTTCTGTTGGAACTCCAGAGCAAGTTAAAAAAGACAAGAACTCTATTACTGGTAAATATTTATCAAATAAATTGAAAATTGAAGTTCCTAAGAAACATCACAAGGGAAATGGTAAATATTTAGAAATAATTGGAGCTAATGAGTTTAATTTAAAGAATATTGATGTTAAAATACCTTTAGGGAAGTTAGTTTGTGTAACTGGAGTTTCTGGTTCTGGAAAATCTACTTTAATATTTGAAATACTAGGCAAAGCTTTATCAAATAAATTAACTAGAGCAAAAGATCTTCCGGGAGAGCATCAAGAAATTAAAGGATTAAAGAATATTGATAAAGTAATTAATATTGATCAATCTCCAATTGGTAGAACTCCTCGTTCAAATCCAGCTACTTATACTGGAGTTTTCACCTACATTAGAGATTTATTTGCTAATTTACCAGAATCTAAAATTAGAGGTTATAAGTTAGGTAAATTTAGTTTTAATGTTCGAGGTGGAAGATGTGAAGAATGTCAGGGAAATGGTTTAGTTAAGATAGGTATGAATTTCTTACCAGATATGTATGTTGAATGTGAAGAGTGCCGAGGTAAGAGATATAATTCTGATATTTTAGAAATTCATTATAAAGATAAAGATATTGCCGAGGTCTTAGATATGACAGTTAGTGAAGCAATGATTTTCTTCAAGAATATTCCAAACATTTCTAATAAATTGAAAACTTTGAATAATGTTGGCCTAGGATATTTGAAATTAGGACAATCAGCAACAACTTTGTCGGGTGGTGAAGCTCAGAGAGTTAAATTAGCCACAGAATTATCAAGAAAGGCTACTGGTAAAACTCTATACATTCTTGATGAGCCAACAACAGGTTTACATTTTGATGATATTAACAAATTGATTGATGTTTTACAAAAACTAGTTGATAAAGGTAATAGTGTTTTAATTATTGAACATAACCTAGATGTTATTAAATGTGCTGATTGGATTATAGATTTAGGACCAGGTGGTGGTGATAAAGGTGGTGAAATTGTTGCTCAAGGAACACCTAAAGAAGTTGTTAAAGTTAAAAAATCATATACTGGAAAATATTTGTCTGAATTAATATAAAAAAATGGACAATCTAGAAAAAGCAGTAATTAAAACTATAATTTATTATGATATTTTTGATTACCCTTTAACTGTCGTAGAATTATGGCAGTGGCTTTGGAAATACAAATGCAAGTTATCAGAACTTGTTTTTTGTTTAGAAAATGGTGAGGATTTAAGAAGACAGATAGAGACTAAGAATGGTTTTTATTTCTTAAAAGGTCGGAAAGACTTATTAAACACTCGTAAGACAAGAAGAGATTATAGTGTAAATAAGTGGAAAATAGCTTTAAAGGCTACAAAGTTTCTAAGAACTATTCCCTTTATTAAAACAATTATGCTTTGCAATTCCATTGCTTATTTTAATGCTGAGAAAGATAGTGATATTGATTTTTTTATTATTGTGAAAGAAAAATATTTGTGGTTAACTAGATTTTTAATTACAAGTACTTTACATATTTTAAGACTTAGAAGACATGGTAATAAGATAAATAACAGAATTTGTTTAAGTTTTTATATAACAGATAATAACTTAGATTTAGAAAAACTTTATAATAAAAATAATATGTATCTTCATGCTTGGATAAAAGATTTAGTGCCAATATTTGATAGAGATACATATGCTAATTTATGGGTTGCTAATAATTGGATTAAAAATTACATTCCTAACATTGTTCCTATAGAAATAATTAATAATTGGATTGTAAAAGATAATAATTTAACTGTATTCATAAGAAATTTTCAAGAAACTATTTTGGATAACATCTTTGGTATATCGTTAAATTTTATTTTTAAAAAAATACAATTAATGAAGATGAGTTTGAATAAGAAATCTAGAAGACAAGAAAAAAATGATTGTGTTATTATAAATGATCAAATATTGAAGTTTCACGAAGCTGGCTTAGAAAAAATAAACAAGTTACTTTCTCAAATGAGAAATGTATAAAAAATATGAATCTATTTTTTAAAAGTATTGATGAACAGAGAAAATTTATTAATTCTAGAATTAATAAAATATATCCAGATTTCAAAACAGGTGGAGATTTTTTTAGAGAGTATATTGAGGACAATATTAGTAATAAAGTTGTTCTAGATGCGGGGTGTGGTGATAGTGGAATTGTGGCTGAATTTAAGAGTAAAACAAAATTAATAATAGGTGTTGATTTAAATAATATATTGTTAATGAATAATAATATAGTTGATAAAAAAATATTATCCGATTTAGAAAATATTTCATTGGAAAATTCTTCTATTGATGTGATTATTTGTGAATTTGTTATTGAACACTTAAAACATCCATTATTAGTTTTTAAGGAATTTAACAGAGTTTTAAAAAAGAATGGTGTTTTAATTTTTATTACTCCAAATATATTAAACCCAATAATGAGTATAAGTAAAATTTTACCTTTAAGTGTCCATAAGACTTTAAGGAAGAAAATATTAAATAAGAGGGAGGACACACATCAAACATACTATTATACTAATAAATATTCCAAATTATTAGAGATTGGTTTTAAAGTTGGTTTTTCTAAATGCGATATTGTTCGTGCTGGGAATCCGGAATATTTTGGGTTTTGTAAAATTTTAGTCTATCCTTCGATTTTCTTTGAAAAAATTATCGATAATAGTCTTTTCGATTTTTTAAAGATGTATTTGGTAGGTTTGTATAGAAAGTAATAAATAAAAGTATGTTTAATAAATTAATAGAATATCTGCTCTACATCTTTGTTTTTTTAATTCCTTGGCAAACTAGGTATATTTATAGGTCTTTAACTTTAGGTGGCGAGTTATTTGAATATGGAAAACTATCTTTTTATTTGAGCGAATTATTCTTAATTTTATTTATCATTTGCTCAATGATTTATATAAAAAAGAATAGTCTGTCTAAAGAAAAAGTATCTAAGACTTCAGTTATTATTTTTGTTTTTTTATTAATTACAATAATTTCTTTCTTTGGAGCTTTAAGTCAACAACTATATCTTTATGGTTTAATAAAGCTAATGGAAGTGATTATTTTATACTTTTTAATTACTAGAATAAAGTTTAATTACATAAAGATAGGTCTAGTCTTTGTTATTAGCATGCTTGTTCATAGTATTTTAGGGATATATCAATTCTTCTCTCAAAGCATCTTTGCTAGTAAATATTTAGGAATTGCCGAACAAGCTTCAAGTCAGGGCGGAGTATCAGTTTTAGAAGGAGGTTTTGGAAGATTATTAAGAGTTTATGGTGGATTTTCTCACCCTAATATTTTTGGAGGATTTTTAGTGATAGCAATTTTAATTTTAATTAGTATTTACTTAAAACAAAAAAAGAAAGCTATTTTATTTTACTTTAGTTTAATAATATTATTTAGTGCTCTAATTTTAACTTTCTCTCGTTCAGCATTTTTAGCTTTATTCTTAAGTTTATTTATTCTACTTATCTATTCTGTTTCTAAAAAGGTAGAAGTTAAGAAAATTATCTCTGTTTTATTAATCTTAATTCTAGTTTCTGGTATTAGCTTTGTTTTATTTAATGACCTTTTAAAGACTAGAATGCAGGGACAAGAGAGGTTAGAAGTAAAATCAAATACAGAGAGGACTGTTTTAAAGAATCAGGCTTTTAAATTATTAAATAAGAATTGGTTTCTAGGAGCTGGGATTAATAATTATATTTTTACTGTACATGAAAAGATTGATAATGCCTTAGATGTTTGGGAGTATCAACCAGTTCACAATGTTTATTTATTGATTTTAATAGAGCTAGGTATTTTAGGTTTAATTTCTTATATTTATCTTTTAATTTATAGTCTTTATAAAGCTTTTAGCTCTAATGATTTGAATAAAGTTATTTTAGGACTAATTATTTTAACTATTATCATAATTAATTTCTTTGATCATTATTTTTGGACTTATTGGAGTGGATTAGTTATGACTTTCTTAATTATTGGTCTGGTAAATAAAAAATAGAGAAGAATACTTCTCTATTTCTAAAAGTCTCATTAATTTGAGATTATTTTTTTGTCTTTAAATGAATTAAGTAAGAGCCTAGAGTAGTTCCAATTAGTATAGTAGCTATTGCTAGGATAAATATTGGCAGACGATAATTTACTGGTAAGAATCCTTCAATAGCTATCAATAATCCAGAGAGCATGAATAATTTACCACCAAAGCTATGAGTCTTATTCCAAACCTCTTCCGAAGAAAGAGTCCAGGGAGTTCTAATTCCCATAAACCAGTTCATTTTTATCTTACTCATATATTTTCCAAGGATTATGAATAACAAGCCAATCATTAAAGGTATATAGATGCTTATGTTTATACTATAACCAATAGCACTGAGATTAGTTATTAAGAGAATTAGAGCAAAGAATAACAGTAAGACACTTTTAAAGATATGATATACTTTTTTGAATTGTTCGTACCTTTCTCGTCGAGGGTCAATATAGGGAATAAATAAAAATAATAGATAAATACCAATCATTACTAAATTAATAGTTATGAGATGAGAAAAACTAGATCCCCAATTATCAATTTCTCCTTTAAAGTTCCAATGAGTAGGAATTTTTTCTGGCATTTGTTGGAAGAAATAAAAAGAAGAGATAATTGAAAAAACAATTAAGAGAATTGGTAGAATCTCTGTTTTCCAAGTTGGTTTGATAGGATTTTTCATAATTTTAATGTTAATTATCTTATATTTTAAGTATATCATATTATATAAGTTAGAATATTTTTAGATTATTGCTATAATAAAGGTAAGTATATTAATTAATATTAAAGTATGGAAAAAATGCAGGAAGGTATTAGTTCAGAGAATGAGAACTCTTGTAAAGAATGTGGAGATGAAGTAATTTTCATGGATGGTCTTTGTGAAGCTTGTTATGAAGAAAGTTTCTATGAAAATAATAGTTTTGAAAGTCGTAAAAAAGCTCCAGATATGAAGGTCAGCGGGCGAGCAATGCAAGATCCTCATCAACAAGAGATCAGTAGAAAAAGAACAATATCTAAAATTAGTAGAAAGAAAAAGTAGGTTTAAATATTGACTTTTTCAAATTTTCTGGTATATTAAGAGAACATTGTTATTCGTATTTTTTTATTTTGCCCCGGTAGTTCAGTGGATAGAACAAGAGCCTTCTAAGCTTTAGACCTAAGTTCGATTCTTAGCCGGGGTACCATGGTGAGTGTAGCTCAATGGTAGAGCCCTGGTTTGTGGTACCAGTGGTTGTGGGTTCAAATCCCGTTAACCAAACACTTTCATATAGTAACGTTAAGACTTTGGAAAAGAATTAAATTATTAAGTTGTGAAGAATATGAGCAATGAAAAAGAATTAGAGATACTTTATAAACAGTTAAAAGGTTTTCTTAAACAACTTGGACGTAATAATGTTGTTGAAAGCGTAGTTAATGATTATCATAGAATGGTAGACAAGTTAGCGTCTATAACTGGTGAAGATTATTCATATCTTAAAGTATCTCAGAATGATAGTTTTATTGGTGGAATGACAAATGCATCAAATAGTCGTTATTATAAATCAGAGCCATTAAGAACAAAAATCGGTCTAACTATTGGTACTTTAGAGGGCTTATTGGATGTAGACGAAAATGATAACATAAGACCAGGTCAAATAATTCAAATTCTTAATCAGAATGATAATACTTTAGCAGTGAAGATAGAAACATCTATCAATCAATTAGCAGAGAATGAGACCGACGAAGAAACTAAGACTAAGTTAAAGGAACTGGACGAAGAGTTGAAAAGTAAGAATAAAAATAAAATAGGACAAATTATGAAGTGGTTTATTGAAAAAGGATTGATGAGTCTTTTAGTTCAAATTTTACCAGAAATAGTAAAGAGAATATAATTGTTAATTAAATTGTGAAGAATATTTGAAAATTTTATAAGATTAAATTATGGTGAGTGTAGCTCAATGGTAGAGCTCTGGTTTGTGGTACCAGTGGTTGTGGGTTCAAATCCCATCACTCACCCCACCCTTAAACGCTTTATTCAAGGCGTTTTTTTGTTTCTTAAAATAAAAACGCCCAGTAAGAATACCAGGCGACTACCGAAGTAGATTTTAATTTTGTTTGGATAAGAAACTTAACAAGTTGAATATTGTTTTGTTGTTATATACAACAAAAGTAATTTGTTTCAGTGTAGGATTTTTTTGTGATTTCTGAAACATTTTAATACCAGCTGTAATTTCTTGCAGAGCTTCCTCATTTGTTTTTTCAACAACGCCGTTCATTACTCCTAAACGGATAGTAGGAATAGCTATGGTTTTAACACCGTTATCATTTGCAGCAACTAATCCGTGATAAATAACCTCTCTTAATTTTGACTCAAGGTCATCAACAACAAATACAATGTGGTTAAATTGACCTTGATGATTATCTCTACTTCCTGAAGCAAAGATTGTGTTGAGATTACTAAGAGGTAATTCATAGGGATGATAAGTATTGCCAGCGACGCGTTGAATAGCAGCGTCAATTCCTCCAAACCACATCTTACCAGAGTTGATGGCTGTCATAATCGCATCAACTTTAATTTGGGTAATATCACCCTCAATAACATTGATTTTCATTTTTCCTCCAAAGGTATTTTTTATTAGACTATTATATGGAAGTATTTAATCTAATTTGTTATGATAGCATATTTTATTATGTTTGTCAATGATTTGAGCATTGTTTTAATATTATAATTGTAGATTTATATTAGGACCTGCTTTTAATTCTTCTAGTTTAATTTTTTGTTTCTCTTAGCCTATAATTCTTAACATATTTGCTACTCATCATAAATATGGAAAATAAGGCCTAGACCCCATTTTTCTCTTTACAACGGAGAAATTTAGCTCTATTATATAAAATATGAAAATTAAATTATCAAAAAAAGACACAGAAAAAGCAGGAGAATTAAAATTAGACTTAGATATTTATTTAGAAATTAAAAAAGCTGGTTTATTAAAAAAATGTTCTCCAGAACAAAAATGTTCTTTCGGTAGTACTTCAAATGCTCTAAGTTCTTTATTAAATAAATACAGGATTGACGATTTAATAAAAATACGAACAAACGAATATAAAAAAGGGAAAGAGTTATTTATAGGGTCACTCTTTGGTTTTATTCTTGAAAAGATAACAAAAAATAATTTTGTCGTATGTATTCCATATAAAGACAGCGAGGGTGTTGATTTGTATATAAGAGAAATTGATTATAAGAAGAAAAATATAATTATACATCCTATACAGATATGTGAATTTCCCGAAAAGTATTTGAAAATTACAAACAAACCTTTTGAAGATAATCTTTTTAATTTTATAATTGATAAAAAGTTTAGATTTGTTTCAAGTAATACAATGTTATTAGTTTGGATAGAGTTAGAAAACAATAAAAGGTTAGAACGAGATAGCATTATTAAATTGATAGAAAGATTTAAGGGGTGTAAAATAAATCCTTATGGTCAGATAGTCCTAATTGGTCGTGCAAAAGATGCTATATTTAATATACTAACCTTATACTCTAAAAGTAATGATTATTTTGTTTTACAATATAATATAGAAAATAATAAAATAGGGCAGATGAAAATTTAATAATAAATAATATATTGAAATGGATAAAAAATTAACCATATATAATCAGAAAAACTTTATAACTAAATCTAAATTAAAAAGTTTTTGTAAAGATAGAAAAATTTTATTTTTTGATAACCTTTTAGATTTATATGAAAGCAAAAATATATTTGAACCAATCTATAAGGAAAATAACGAAAAATATTATGACCCTTTTCAAATGGTTATTTTAGGTTCATTAGATAAATGGATTAAAGGTTCTTTATTGTCATATATCTATCCTAATAATCAGTTTAATATTGATAGTTGTTTAGATGAGTTTAAAAAGAAAAATTTTGTTAGTAATTTTAATGAACTCTTGCCTCTGCTTATAGAACTACGTTATTATTATTTGCCAGATTTAGAAAGTGTAATAACTCTTAAGAGATATCCTATTTTTGATAAGAATAATAAAATAATTGATTGGAAGCCTAAAGATTGGGAAGATTGGGAGAAAGATAGAAAGTCGGAAGATGTAAAAAAATTGTTTAAAAAATATAATATAAAGGTCAAATTTTTAGAAGATTTTATATGTGATTTGGTGGCTTTAGCAGAAAATATTGACCCAGCAAAAAGGTGGTATTCTTTCATTAAGAGAATAAGAAAAGCTGATAATCAAAAATTTAAACAATTAAGCGGTGATATATTATTAGCTTATGATTATTATACTATCGCTGAAATTTTAACTTTATTTTTAAAGGACACAATAAATACAAATGTTCTTGATGTTGATAGTTATTCGGATGCTAGAGGTGGTAAATGGAAGATAAAAATATGTAGTGAATGTGGTAAGGAATTTAAACCTCTTAGTTTTAGAGAAAAATTTTGTGATAAATGTAAGGACAAAATGTTTAAACAAAATTTTGCTTCTTGGAGGTGTGAGAAATGTAGTACAAAATTATCAAAGTATTATGATGGCACTGAGATGTTAAGCAGTGTTTATGACAACAAAAGAATGAAAGGAAAGGACAGAAGATTACTTGTTTCATCAAAAGTAGTTTATGGTAAAGTATTATTAACAGCAAGATGTGGAAAGTGTGGTAAGGTGAATCACAAATATTTAGATGTAGGCTGGATTTGACAAATTTAAATAAGTGATTTACCATATAAGTAACAATAGAATATATTAGCGGTCTGCGGACTGCCGTGAGCTAGCGAAGAAAGGCTAGACAAATAACTGATAAAGTTTTCAGTTGGTTGTCTGGCTTTTTTTATTTTGAACCGATTGTCTTTATCAGATAATCGGTTTTTTTATGAAAATTAAAACTCCCAAATTAAATAAATATCAAAAAGAAACAATTTCTGAGCAATTGGCAGAGTTTTTTTATTCGTTTTGGATAAATCAAAAAAATAATTTAATAAATAGTGATAACAAAATCATTGTTTCAAAGTCGGGTTTTCGGGAGAATTTTCCTGATAATTTGAAACAATGATTTTGTTATTATAAAAATTCTCCAAAATGGATACTGTTAGATTAAAATTTAGATATAATCCACCGTCAAATAGTTTTTATTTCAAAGAAAAAATACATTCAAAAGAATTAGATTTAAAAAATAACTCTGGCAGTCGTTTTGTGTATACCAATAATAAATGGAGAAGAGAAAGAAAATCTAAACATCTTTACACTCCTAAATACTGGATAGAAGATGATTTTTTAAATCCGAGAATCAAACATTTTGTTACGGAATTTTCTGTAGGCAAAGCAATAAACAAAGAAAATTTAACTGATATTAAAAGTAATGATATAAATAGAGTAGTTTCTTATTTAAAAAACTTTTTTAAAGAAATTGGAATTTATATTTTTGAAGCACAGATATTAAATAGTGTACCAATAGTTTTATCTTTCGGAAAAAATATAAACATAACTAAGTTATATTCTTGTAGCTTAGTTATGAGAGCATTACAAAATTTTAATGATAGGTTTTGTTCAGATTATAGAATGATTTTCTTTGAAAATAAGAAAGGTGAGGAAATATATTTTAATTCTACTAATTCAACTTTTAAAGTTTATTCTAAAATACCAGAAATATGTAATAATGCTGTAACTGAAAAAGAGTCAAATATAGCAAAAATATATAATCAAAAAAAATATGGTGCAGAAAAGGTCACAGTTTTAGAGATTTTGAGATTTGAGGAGACATTAAAGAAAAAACAAGCAATTATTCAAAAAGCTAAGAAGTATATAAAAGGAGAACCGACTTTTGAAAAATGGTTTAATGAAGATATATGGAACGATATTTTAAGAAGTGAGGTAAATAAAATATATAATCATCCTTTAAAAAATTTTATATTTTTAGCACCACAGAATAAACCAATCATAGACGCTTTTTTAAATAAAAATTTTAAGGATATTAAAGTAAAAAATACAGTATATGGAATATTAGCATCTTTACAAGAAAAAGGATTGAAGGGAACTAGGAATGATTATTTTAATACTTATAAAAGTAGACAAACTTGGTACAATTATATAGGACGAATTAAAAAACTTGAAAAATACATTGATTATTCGTTATTAAAAAATGTAACTTCTATAGGAGTATTAGATTATATATTACAAAAATTTGATATTGAGACTAAATTACAAACAAAATTTGATATTTGAATTTGATAATAATAGAAAGTAATAAACGTTTAATAATAAGCGTTTTTTTGTTATTTATGTATTACGTCACTATTTGTCTAATCTTTTATACATTTTACTTGCCTTTATTAGTTATAAAAATTATAATTAACTCGTATATAGCCTAAGTTTCCCATTTGGAAATATGGCTTCAAAACCAATGAAGAATAGTGGACTCTCCGTTCAGTATCTTCATTGGTTATAACCTGAAAGGGTTATAGGGGCGTAAAAACCTCACTAGCGGAGGGTCTTTTGTTTTTTCTGCTAATTTATCAATAAATCAAAGTTATGAAATGTTTTAATTGTAAAGAGGAGTTTGAAAAGCCTAAATATGGGAGAAGTAAAAGTATACTGATATTATTATTTTTATTCTTTTTCCCTGGCTGGATTTTTTATTTAATAATCAAACCTCAATGGATTTGCCCTCATTGTGGAAACAAAGTCGTAAAGACAGAATTTAATAAAGTTATAAAGAAAAAAGATAAAAAATAAAGTTTTATCAATAAATATAAAAATATGAAAAAAGTATTTAAAAGTTTATTAGTTGTAATCATCATCCTAGGATTATTACCAACTAGCTTTGCTAATGCTGAAGATTTAGGAAGTAGATTAAAAGGTAAGCTTCTATTACAAGTAAATCAAGGCGGTCGGATTTGGTATGTTAATCCAACTGACAGTAAAAGATTTGAAATAACATTTGCTAATGCTTTACCTTTGTTTGAAAATTTTGCTCTTGGTATTACAAACAAAGATTTAGATGACATTCCAAAACATAGTGATGATTGGACATCTGTAGTAGGAAACAGACTAAAAGGTAAATTATTACTACAAGTTGAACAAAGCGGTCGGATTTGGTATGTAGATTTTAATGGCAAAAGGTGGGAAGTTACTTGGGCTAATTTAATGACCTTATTTGAAAGTTTAGCATTAGGTATTACAGACGAAGATTTAAACCAAATATCTACTGGAGATTTAGATAATCAATCTAGTTCTACAGAAGAAGAATATGATTATTATTTAGTAACCAGAATTATAGACGGAGATACTATTGAAGTTAATATTGACGGAACTACAGAAGCAATCAGACTTATTGGAATGGATACTCCTGAAACCAAAGACCCAAGAAAACCAGTCCAATGTTTTGGACAAGAAGCTTCTGATAAAACTACAGAGCTTTTATTAAATAAAGAAATTAGACTAGAAAGTGATTCTACTCAAAATGACAGAGGTAAATATGGACGACTTATAAGATATATTTATACTCAAGATAATATATTTTTTAATAAATGGATGGTTGAAAATGGTTATGCTTACGAATATACCTATGGAACACCATATCAATATCAACAAGAGTTCAAAAATGCCCAAATCTACGCTGAAAACAATCAATTAGGCTTATGGAGTCCCGATACTTGTAATGGAAGTACAAAATTAGATTCTGACCCAGCAGAAGAACAAACAACTGAACATATATGGTATACATCTTCTCATCATACAGCTGAATATTATTATTGTGATACGGATTCTACTTGGGAGAGTTTATCAGAAAGCTATTTAAAACAATTTAATTCAGAAGAAGAATTATTAAATAACTATGAGCGTGTTTTACACGAACCTTGTCAGTAGAATATATGACTAAAATAAAAGATAAAAAAACTTATGAAGAGTTTGAGAAATTTGTTCTTGAGTTTAGAAACTCTGTTATTGATTGGATGATAGAAGACCCAGTCGGAGTTGATAATTTTCAACGTTTTGTTAAAGAAATGATGAGTAAATATGACAACAAGGATAAAAAATTAGATAGTATTAAAAATAAAAAGAAAGAAAATAATTCAATTTCGGGAGATTTTCATAATATTCTAATAGAAAATGCTTTTGAATAGAAAGAACCGCCTAATTAAAGGCGGTTCCACGTGGTATTACTTACCAGTTCTTATACGCTCTTTTTCAGTAATTCTAGAGTGAAGATTAGCATACCTTTCGGTTACAAATCTGCCAGTTACTGAGCTTCTATGAGCGGTTCTTCGTTGACCTTTCATATCAGTATTAGTCCTTTCATAATTATAATATAGTTCAAATTAACTCTTTTAAATTATCTTAAAGTATAGTATAATTTAATTATAAATAGGGTTATACACAGTGCCAATCTTTTCGTTAAATTTCAGGAGCACTATGTATAGGGAGTGTTATTACCACTCCCTATAATTGTAACATATTTTGTGTGTAATACCAAACTTGTTTACTATTTACAAACAAATCATATAGAGCTATAATTAAATTAGGAGTTAATATTTAGTATGATAGATAAAAATAAAGAAAAACATTTTTATATAATCCTAGGAAGGATTATAAGGAAGATACGTGAGGAAAGTAAATATTCTCTAGAAAAATTCAGTGAGGTTACTGAATTAGGACTTGATAAATCTACAATGTCTACCATTGAAAATGGTAAACAGAGATTGTCCCTTTATCAATTATATTTAATTTCTAAGGCAATAGACGTACCTGTTAGTAAAATTATTTTGGACATAGAAGACGTTATTAAAAATTCTGAGGAAGAAGATAACTTAAAATTAAGTGAAAAAGATAAGTTTAAAATAGATAATATATAAAACTATGTCTAATATTTTAATGCAAAAATTAGCAAAGGATTCTGCTAATAAGATTATTGATGAACTCAAGATTAAATCTGGTTCAGTTAATGTTGAAAAAATTGCAGAATCAATGGGAGTAGAAGTTTTAAAATTAAATTTTTCAGATGATAACTTGTCTGGTATTTTAAAAAAAATTGGAAAGTCTGGTAAGCCAGTTATAGCTGTAAATAGTAATCATTCAAAAGAAAGACGTAGATTTACTATAGCTCACGAAATAGGTCATTTTATACTTCATAATTTTGATACGATTCATATAGACTCTGATAGTCGAATGTATTTTCGAGATGGTAAATCTTCTTTAGGGAGCGACATAAAAGAAATACAGGCTAATCAATTTGCAGCTGAATTATTGATGCCAGAAAGATTTTTAGTGAAAGATTTACAAGAATTTTATAAAAATGAAAAAGAAGATAATATTCTAGGCTTCATTAAAAAATCAGCAGATAAATATAGGGTTAGTAAACAGGCTATGACAATACGCATAGGTAGCTTATTGTCTTAAAAAAATAAAAATTCTCCTATGAAACAAACCATAAGAAAAGGCGTTGCTTATATTAGAGAATCTTCAGAAGAACAAGACAAGGGTTTCTCTCCTGATAATCAGGAGAGGACAATGAAAGAATATGCAAAAAAACATAATATACAGATTATTAAATGGTATAAAGATTTAATTAGTGGAACTGGAGCATCCAAAAGAACTGATTTTCAAAAAATGATTACTGATGCTAAAAAGCAAAAGTTTGATATTATATTGATATTCCATACTTCAAGATTTGCAAGAAATGTAAAGGAGGCTAGGAGTTATAAAGAATTACTTCGTCAACAATTAAATATAGATGTTGTTTCTGTAACACAACCATTTGGAGACTGGAATAATCCCAGTGCTTTTTTAAATGAGGGTGTAAACGAATTATTTGATGAATATTATTCAAAGCAATTGAGTTTTTGGGTAAGAAGTTCTTTAGGAGAAAAAAGAAAACAAGGAAAACAATTAGGCAATCCTCCTTTTGGTTATCATAAAAAAAGATTAGGTTATGATAGTGAGAGAGATAGACCAATTTATAGTCAAAAATGGTTAATCCATAAAAAAGAATCTAGTATAGTTAAAAAAATATTTAAGATGTATTCTACGGGTAAATATTCTTATGCTGTTATTGCTTTTGAATTAAATAAACTAGGAATAAAAACAAAGTATAATAATGTTTTTACTTATACATCAATAAAAGGAATATTAAATAACCAAACTTATTTAGGGTATGTATATTCCCCACGTAAAAATCTAAAGACATTTAAAGGGGTTCATCCAGCAATAATATCTAAGAAACTATTTGATAAAGTTTGTAATGTTATAGCCGAAAGACGTAATACTATTGGGAGACCAGTTGCTCAATATAGATTTTATTTATTACAAGGTTTAGTTTATTGCTATTATTGTTTTAGACATCTAAAAGGAAAAGAGGATAACCCTAAGGCTAGATTACTTCCAAAAATGTATTGTCAGGCATTAAGAGATAGAGAAAAAAATAAGGAGTATTTATCATACGGCTGTAAGTTCAAAAGAGAAAACAAGAGTTGCAAACAACCAAATGTTAAATGTGAAACAATTGATGACCAGGTCATTGATTATATGAGAGGCTTTAAAATACCCAAAGAGATTATTGAACGAACGATAGAGAAATTACATACTTTGTTTGAACAGAATAGAGAGTCATCAGATAATGAGAATCAGGTAAGGAGATTGAAGTCAAAAAAAGGAAGACTAAATACTATGTATGAGAATGATGAAGAATATCCAGAAGAAAAATATTTATCAAAGCTGAAAGAGATAAATTCAGAACTATCTAAATACGATAAAACAAGTTTAATTGGTGGGAGTTCAAAGTCTATAGAAAAGATGTATATCAAAAAGACAGAGAAATTTTTAAATGACTTTAATCTTCTATGGGAAAAAATAGATGACCGTGAAAAGAGAGCTTGGATTCAAATGACTATAAAAAGAATATGGGTTAAAGATAAGACTGTTGTAGCCATAGAACCAAGAGATGATTTTAAGCCTTTATTCGTTTCTCATAGGAAAGTCTTAGGTCAAGCCCCATCACTCACCCCATGAAATTTATAAATTTATAATATTACTTATATGCCAGCAAAAAGAAGAAAAGCAGTCGGTAAGAAGGATAAAAAAATAACTTCTAAAAAGACTGCAAAAAGATTAGAAGCTAAAAGAATCATGCTAGAGGAAAAAGCTAAAAAGAGAAAAGGAAAAAGCTAGATTTTTTAGAGCATAGAAGCACTTTTAGAAATAAGAGTGTTTTTTTGTTGACATTATAGTTTGTTATGTTAAGCTTTCCTCAAAGAAAAAAGGAGGATTGTTATGAAACAGTCAGGTAATCCAGATGTTTGTATACTTTCTGAGATTGGTTTATTGAAGAGAGTTATTGTTAGAAGACCGGGGGAAGAAATTTCCAAAGTAACTCCAAGTAATGCAGAAGAGTTATTGTTTGATGATATTGTTGATCCGCCCCTCATAAAGGAGGAACACGATATCTTCGTTCGAGCTCTTACTCGTTTGGGAGTAGAAGTTATTTATTTAGATAATTTGTCTTTAGAAGTTTTAGAGGCAGATTCAAGAAATGTCTTTTTGAAAAATGTTATAAATGTCGGAACAGGCTTTATTAATAGCTTAGGAAACAAGTGCGATGCAAAAAGTTTTCTAGATTATTTAATCATTGGGGATAGTATCCATCCGGAATTAGGACCTCTTAATCCTGCACCAAACTCTATCTTTACAAGAGATATTGGTTGTATTGTTGGGAATAAATTCTTACCAGCAATTCCATTTAAAGCTGCTCGTTTCAGAGAAATGTCTATAGCTCAAGAAACTCTTTCTTTACATCCGGATTTCGATCTTGAAGTTATATCTTCCCAGGAAGGTTTTTCTATTGAAGGTGGGGATATCCAGGTTTTAAGTAAAGATGTTATTGTTTTTGGTGTTAGTGAAAGAACTTCCAAAGAAGCGGTTAAATCAATTGTTGAAGAACTTCATGAAGAAGGTTTTAATTTAGTTTTAACTGTAGATATAGGAAAAGCAAGATCTTGTATGCATTTAGATACTGTTTTTACCATGATTAATAATGACGAATGTTTAGTCTACGAACCATTGATATTAGGTAATGATGAAGCAGGAATGAAAAAAGCAAAAGTTGTTGTTTATCAAAAAGGTTTAATGCCTATCATTTGTGAAGATTCCTTGTTGGATGTTTTAAATAGTTTGGGAATTAAACTGAAACCTATTGCCTGTGGTGGACGTAAAGATTTGATTTCTCAAGAAAGAGAACAATGGACTGATGGCGCAAATGCTTTAGCATTTCAACCGGGAGGAATTTTTGTTTATGAACGTAATAGAAAGACCATTGAAGAATTGATAAAACACGGATATCAAACTATTAGAGCTGAAGATGTAAAAGAGCCCTTAGTAAAAGATCAAAAATGGGTTGTTATTTTGCAGGGCAAAGAACTTTCTCGAGGAAGAGGAGGATCTCATTGTCTAAGCTTTCCGCTCTTAAGAGTTTAAGATTGATTCGAAAAGGTGCTTATTATAAATGGGCACCTTTTTTATTTTTAAGCATAATTTATAATTAATTTTATGAATTACTTGACACGAGCCATTATATAGCTTATTATCTTAATAAGATGATGATAAAGAAGAGTATAAAAATTTTATCTTAATGAGCAACTGGAGTAGCTGAAAGTCCAGAAAGATAGATTTTTAGAAAAGAGTCTTTTAGTCGCCTCCGAAGAAAGTCAAATGACAAGTAGGTCGGCCGTTTAATCTCCGATAGTAGATAACTAAGCGCTTTGTTTTTACAAAGAATTAGGGTGGTACCGCGATAATTTCGTCCCTTTATAGGGACTTTTTTTATAGAAATTTTATAAAATATTATTAATAAAAGTAAAATATATGAGTAAGAAAAAAATTATTTTAGCCTATAGTGGTGGCTTAGATACATCTATCATTTTAAAATGGCTAATTAATAAAAATTATGAGGTCATTTGTTTAGTGGGTGATCTTGGTCAACAAGATGATTTTAATAAAGTTAAGAAAAAAGCATTAGCCTTAGGAGCTTCTAAAGTTTATATTGAAGATATGAAAAAAGAGTTTGTGGAGAACTTTATATTTCCGGCTTTAAAGTGGAACGCTCTTTATGAAGGTCGTTATTTATTGGGCACCTCTTTGGCAAGACCATTGATATCAAAAAAACAAATTGAACTTGCTGAAAAAGAAAATGCAGAGTATGTTTCACATGGTGCGACTGGTAAGGGTAATGATCAGGTTCGGTTTGAACTTGGTTACTATGCTTTAAATTCAGATATAAAGATTTTTTCTCCTTGGAAAGATGAAGATTTTTTAAAGGAATTTAATGGACGAAGTGATATGATTAATTATGCTGAGAAATTTAATATTCCAATTAAAGTTTCTAAATCTAAGCCTTATAGCGAAGATGAAAATTTAATGCATATTAGTCATGAGGCGGGTATTTTAGAAGACCCTTTACATATTGCTGATGAGAGTGTTTTTAGTAAAACTGTTTCTCCTAAAAAAGCACCAAACAAAGAAATTATAATTGAAGTTCATTTTAAAGATGGTGTTCCGATAAAAGTTGTTAATCAGAATAATAAAAAGATTATTAAAGGTTCTCTAAAATTATTTACATATTTAAATGATTTAGGTGGTAAAAATGGTATTGGTCGTTTAGATATGGTTGAAGATAGATTTGTTGGAATAAAATCTCGTGGTATTTATGAATCTCCTGGTGCAGAAATACTATGGAAGGCTCATAGAGATTTAGAAGGTATTGCTATGGATAGAGAAGTTATGCATTTAAGAGATTCATTAATGCCTGAATTTTCTAAAATTGTTTATAATGGTTTTTGGTTCTCTCCAGAAATGGATTTTTTAATGGGAGCTGTTGAAAAAAGTCAGGAAGCAATTACTGGTAAGGTTATATTGTCTATCTATAAAGGTAACGTTCAAACAATAGGTAGATATTCCCCAACCTCTCTATATGATCAAAAAATGTCTAGCATGGACATAGAGGGAGGGTTTAACGCTTTAGATTCAAAAGGATTTATTGAGATTAATGCTATTAGATTAAAGGCTCATAATTTAATTATGAGTAAGAATAAGTCTTCTAAAAAATAAATAATAAAATGGTTATGAAATTGTGGAAAAAAAAGCATAATTTGGATGAAGAAATTGAAAAGTTTACAGTAGGAAATGATTATATTTTAGATGAAAAAATAGTTAAATATGATTGTCAGGCTTCAATTGCTCATGCTAAAATGCTAAATAAAATTAATATTTTAACAGACGATGAATTAGATAAAATTGTTAAAGAATTAAACAACATTCTTGATAAGTCTCAAGAAGGGGATTTTAAGATTGATTTATCTCAAGAAGATGTTCATACAGCTATTGAAAATTACTTAGTTGATAAATTAGGTGATTTAGGAAAGAAAATTCATACAGCTCGTTCTAGAAACGATCAAGTTTTAGTAGCACTAAGACTCTATTATCAAAATGAGTTAAGTGAAGTAAAGAAGGGAATTCTTCTTTTTCAGAAGTCATTACACTCTTTTATTAAAAATTTTGGAGAAATAGTAATTCCAGGATTTACTCATACTCGAAAAGCTATGCCTTCTTCAATAAGTATGTGGTCTAAATCATTTATTGATTCAATGGACGATAATTTGAAATTAATTGATACATGTTTTGAGTTATTAGATCAATGCCCTTTAGGTACAGGAGCTGGTTATGGAGTTCCATTAAAGATAGATTGTAAAATAACAGCGGAATTATTAAACTTTTCGAAAATACAAGAAAATCCAATCTATGCTCAGAATAGTAGAGGTAAATTTGAGTCGAGTATTTTACATTCTTTAAGTCAAATTAGTTATGATTTAAACAAAATGTCATCAGATTTAATCTTTTTTACTTATTCTGGTTTAGGACATTTTTCTTTACCAGACGAGTTTTGTACAGGTAGTTCTATAATGCCTCAGAAGAAAAACCCAGATGTTTTGGAATTAGTCCGTTCTAAACATCATTCTATTTTAGCTGCTGAATTTCAGGTTAAGGGTATGTTAAGTAATTTAATATCAGGATATCATCGAGATATGCAATTATTAAAAGAGCCGATGATTAAAAGTTTTAATGAAATTAAAAATTGTTTAAACATCATGAGTCTAGTTATTGGTGGTTTAGAAGTTAATAAAGCTAGAAGTAAAGAACTTATGACAGATGAACTTTATGCAACAGAAAGAGTGTATGAGTTAGTTAAAAATGGTGTTTCTTTTCGGGATGCTTATAAAAAGATAGGAAAAGAATTTTAGTATTGACTTTTCTTATCTTTTTTATTATAATTTACAATTAATAATAAAAAATTGTTATTAACAAATTTAAAAAATAAATATAAGGAGGAAGGGAAATGAATTTAAAAAAAGATTTAAAGTATCATTTAAGCAAGACTGAACAGGAAATAGTTAATTTCTTAAAGAATTTGGTTCTTAATACAACAGATTTGAAAGAAATAATTATTGATGAAAAGTCTTTAGAGAAGCCACCTCATAATATAGAGGGAGATATAGCTTTTTCTTGTTTTTCATTGGCTAAAGACTTAAAACAGGCACCAAAAATGATTGCTCAGAAATTAGAGAAAAAATTTGAAAGTACTGAAAATGGAATAATCTTAAACGTAAAGGCTGTCGGTCCGTATTTAAATTTATTTTTGAATAGAGAAAAGTTTTCAAAATTAGTTTTGGAACAAATTGATATTGAAAAAAATAAATTTGGACATTCAGATTTGGGAAAAAAGATGCGAATAATGGTGGAATATTCTTCGCCAAACACTAATAAACCTCAACATCTTGGACATGTTAGAAATAATGTCCTAGGGTGGACTTCGGCTCATCTTTTAGAAGTTCTTGGTTTTGAAGTAGTAAAATCTAGCGTTGTTAATGATCGAGGTATTCATATCTGTAAATCAATGCTTGCTTATCAGAAATGGGGAGAAGGAAGAACACCGGAATCTGAAAATATCAAAGCAGATCATTTCGTTGGAAATTTCTATGTAATGTTTGCTCAGAAGTTAAAGGAAGAAAAAGATGCTTATTATTCAGAGAGCAATATTAATCTTTCTGAATTAGATGATGCTGAAATGAAAGATCTTGAAGAAAAGTTTCTTAAACAATCAAAATTATCTCAAGAATCTCAAGAAATGCTTCAAAAGTGGGAAGAAGGAGATTCAGAGGTGTTAGCGTTGTGGAAAAAAATGAATGCCTGGGTTTATGAAGGCTTTGAGAAGACATATCAATCTTTGGGAATAGATTTTGAAAAAGTATATTATGAATCTCTTCTTTATAAAAAAGGTAAAAACATTATCACTAAGGCATTGAAAGATGGTAAATTAATTCAAAGAAAAGATTTAGCAGTTATAGCTCCTTTGGAAAAGTATAATTTATCAGACAAAGTGGTCTTAAGATCTGATGGAACTTCAATTTACATAACTCAAGATATTAATTTGGCTAAGGAAAAGTTTGAAGATTTCAATTTGGATTATTCTGTTTATTGTATTGGTTCAGAGCAGGATTTCTATATGAAACAACTTTTTGCAGTTTTAGAGCTACTGGATTTTCCATGGGCATCCAATATGTTTCACTTAAGTTATGGTATGGTTAATCTTCCTGATGGAAAGATGAAATCAAGAGAAGGAACTGTTGTAGATGCGGATGATTTAATCCAAGAAATGATTGAGATGTCAAAAGTAACCTTAAAAGAAAGGTATACAGATTTAAAAGAAGAAGATATTAATCATCGTGCTGAAGCAATTGCTATCTCATCGATTAAAGTTTATATGTTAGGAACTAAAAGATTATCAGAGATGATTTTTGATCCTAGTGAATCTTTATCTTTTGAAGGTAAAACCGGTCCATATCTACAATATGTTTATGCTAGAATATCTTCTATTCTTAGAAAAGCGGACTCTAAAATTAATAAATTGGACTGGTCTGAATATGAAATCAACGATAATGAATGGAATTTAATTAAGTCACTTAATGATTTTCCAGAAGCTATCTATTCAGCAGCTCTTAGTTTTGAGCCTGTTTACTTATTAAATTCACTTTTTGAAATAGCTCATATGTTTAATAAATTTTATAACAATGAGTCTATTCTAAAAGCAGACAATGAAAAAACTAAAAACTTTAGAATATTCCTTACACAGACTGCTCAACAAGTTATTGCTAACGGTCTAGATATTTTGGGAGTAGAAAAGTTAGAAGTAATGTAAAATTATCAAAGCACCTTTGTTAAAAGGTGCTTTTTTATTTCCATAAACCTTTTAAAAGGTGTATTATATAAGAGTTAATAAATAAAAATAAATTATGAGAGATTTTAATAGAGGTAGAGGTGATAGAGAAATGCATGACGCAGTTTGTAATGAATGTGGCGATAATTGCAAAGTCCCCTTTAAACCTACTGGAAACAAACCTATTTTCTGTAGTCACTGTTTTGAAAATCAAGGTGGTTCAGATTCAAGACGTAATGATAGAGGTGGTGATCGACGTGATTCAAGACGAGGTGGAAGAGATTCTTTTAGATCTAATTCTCGAGACAGAGAAATGCATAGTGCAGTTTGTGATGAATGTGGCGATAATTGTGAAATCCCTTTTAAACCTAGTACTGACAAACCCATTTTTTGTAGTAATTGTTTTTCTAAGAAGAATGAAGGAAGAGACAGAGGGTCTAGAGGTGATAACAGAAATAGAGGTAAAGGGGATGATTTTGGAAAACAATTTCAAGCTATTACTGAAAAGTTAGATCAAATTCTACAAGTCTTGTCTCCAGCTAAAGCTAAAACAGTTACTAAAAAGAAAGCTACTCCTAAAAAAGTAGCTAAGAAACCAATAGCTAAAAAGAAAGTTGTTAAGAAAAAGGCTGTTGCTAAGAAGAAGCCTGCTAAAAAGGTTGCTAAAAAGAAAGCTACTCCTAAGAAAAAGAAATAAAGATTATTTAAAATATCTAAACTAGTCTCTTTAAGGGGCTAGTTTTTATTTGACAAAGTATCTTATTAGTAATAAGATACTAATAGGAATCATTATTATTAAGATATTAGAAATGGAGAGAAATACTTCTCAAAAACAGATTATCAAAGAATATTTATCTAGCGTTGAAACTCATCCTAGTGCTGAGGAGGTTTTTTTAGCTGTCCAAAAGAAATTACCTATTATTAGTAAAGCTACGGTTTATAGAATTTTGAAAGGTTTTAAAGAACAAGGATTAGTTAACGAGATTATCTCCAATGTCAGTCATTTTGATGGAGATCTTTCAGCTCACGCTCACTTTATTTGTAATAAATGTCAGAAAGTTTTTGATGTCTTTGAATCTAAGGTTGAGATTAAGTATAAAAAAAATATTAAAGCCGGAGAAATAGATAGTCATCAAGTCTATTTCTATGGTATTTGTAATAAGTGTAAAAAATAATAAATAAAAATATGTTAAATAAAAAAATAGAAGAAGCAATAAATAAGCAAATCAATGCTGAATTATGGTCAGCTTATCTTTATCTATCAATGTCTGCTTACTTTGAATCAGAAAATTTACCTGGTTTTGCTAATTGGATGAAAGTTCAATATCAAGAAGAAGTAAGTCATGCTATGAAGTTCTTTGATTATATCAATGAAAGAGGTGGGAGAGTTAATTTAATGCCAATAGCTGAAGTTAAAACAGACTGGAAAGATGCAGTGAGTATTTTTGAAGAAACTTTAGCTCACGAACAAAAAGTAACTGGAATGATAAATAGTTTAGTAGATCTAGCTATTCTTGAAAAAGATCATGCTAGTAATAATATGTTACAGTGGTATGTGGATGAGCAGGTAGAGGAAGAAGCTAATGCCGATGCTTTATTACAACAATTAAAAATGTTAAATAATAATCAACAAGGTTTGTTAATGTTGGATCGAGAATTACAAAACAGAACTTTTGTTGACGAAACTAAAGAAATTAATAATTAAATAAGAAAAATATGGAAAAAACAATTAAAAACTTAGCAGCAGCTTTTATTGGAGAAAGCCAAGCTAGAAATCGCTATACTTTGTATAGTGGTATTGCTAAAAAAGAAGGTTATGAAAAAATAGCTGGAATTTTTGAAACAACTGCTAACCAAGAAAGAGAACATGCTAAATGGTTAATGCGAATGATTAATGAATTAAAGTGTAAAGCTGAAAATGCTAGTGATTATGATGAAATTAAGGTTGATGCTGGATGTCCAACCATCTTGAAGGATACAGTTAATAATCTCAAAGCAGCTATTGTTGGTGAGAATCATGAATATACCAGTATGTATCCAGAGTTTGCTAAGATTGCAGAAGAAGAAGGTCTAACAGAAGTAGCTAAGAGATTAAAAGCTATTGCTGTAGCTGAATCATTTCATGAAGAAAGATATCAAAAAGCATTAACAGAATTAGAAAACAAATCTGTCTTTAAAAAAGAAGAAAAAACCTATTGGGTTTGTCGAAATTGTGGTTATGTTCACGAAGGAGAAGAATCTTTAGAAGTTTGTCCTTCTTGTTCTCATCCTCAAGCTTATTTCGAAGAAAAATGTCTTTAGAATTAATTAAATATTAAATAAAATTATATGACTAAGAAAAGAGAAATTTATAAATGTGAAGTCTGTGGAAATGTTACTGAAGTTCTACATACTGGTGCTGGAGAATTAGTTTGTTGTGGTCAGGCCATGAAATTAATTACTGAAAAAACAGAAGACGAAGGTCAGGAAAAACATTTACCAGTTATTGAACAATTACCAGACAATGTTTGTCGAGGTGGTGATGGAATTATTGTTAAAGTTGGAGAAGTTACTCATCCGATGGAAGAAGAGCATTATATTGAATGGGTAGAAGTAGAAACTAAAACTGGTAAAATTGGTAAACACTTTCTAAAACCAGGAGACAGTACAGAAATGGAATTTCAAACTAGAGATGAGATAATTGAAGTTAGAGTTTATTGTAATATTCATGGTTTGTGGGTTAAAAAGATTAATTAATTATTTGAAAATAAAAAACTGCGATAACTTATAGCTATCGCAGTATATGAGAGGATTAGTTACAGATTAGTTTTTACTGTAATTATTCCTGTCGTAAGATATGTAGTTATTGTTTCATTGATTGAAGGTTCCGGGCATATTCTGTTGAAAGCAACTTCAATTTTGATTTCTGCACTACCGCTAACTCTTTCAATAATCATTTTTCCCAATGTATAATCATATGTTATTTTTACTACGCTTCCGTCGGGAAGAGTTATATTTTCTACTTCCGGCAATGGTTCAGGAATTGTCTCGCTGCAATCATAGATTTCTTGTTCAGAGAAACTTCCTAAGCTTGTCTGTCCTGCTACGGTTAATTTTACTTTTGCTTGGTAATAAGTATTATCAGCATAAGCAAATCCTGCCAACACTAATACGACTAAGACTAACATGATCTTTTTCATTTTTTCTCCTTTGTTTAGTTTTTTACGATTACAAGTACAAATTCTATGTACCTTTTTCTAAACTATTTTTTAATTCCTCCTTATCTAAGGTAAAATATCAAGAATTCATTAATATGTCAAGTATTTGAAGTATCATATAATAAATTTATGCCAGAATTGCCAGAAGTACAAACTATCGTAGATGATTTGAATCAAAGTGCTCTTAATAAAAAGATTAAGAAGATCGATATTCTATTATCTAAGATTGTTAAAAGAGCTAATAAGAGGTTTATTGATGTCTTAAAGAATAATAGTTTTCAAAATATAAGTCGAAGAGGGAAATATATCATTTTTTCTTTAAAGAATAATCAATTTTTAGTTATTCATTTACGAATGACTGGTCAAATTATTTATAGACAGAAAGATAGTCTAATTGCTGGTGGACATAGTGATCAAAATAATAATTTTAACTTACCAAGCAAACAAACTCATGTAATTATCTATTTTAATGATGATTCACAGTTATTTTACAATGATCAGAGACAATTTGGTTATTTAGAAATTATTAACCGAGAAGAATTAAAAAAACTTGATAATAGAATTGGTATTGAACCTTTATGTCCTCAGTTTACTCTAAAATATTTTAAAGATTTATTAAAAAATAGTAAGAGAAATGTTAAAGCTTTCTTATTAGATCAAAAATATGTAGCAGGCTTAGGAAATATTTATGTAGATGAATCTTTGTTTCTAGCCTATGTTCTACCAACTCGTTCAGTAGATTCTCTAAATGAAAAAGAGACTAAGGATTTATATCAAGCTATTAAAAAAGTTTTAAAACAAGCTATTAAACATCGGGGAACTACTTTTAACAATTACAAAGATGCTCATGGTCGGAAAGGTAGTTTTATAAACAGATTAAAGGTTTATGGACAGGAGAATAAGGAGTGTTTTCGATGTCATCAGGGAGTTATTAAAAAGATTCGAGTAGCTGGACGAGGAACTAGATATTGTCCAAAGTGTCAAAAATAATTAATTAATATAATATTATGAAAAAATCAATAAAATGGATTGTAATTAGCTTAATAATAATTGTCGTACTTATAGTATTCGCTGGGATGTATAAATTTAACTATTTAGCTAACCAAAAGGGATATGACGTGGATGGTAATAAAATTAAAAATGAGGAAAAAATTACTGAGAAAAATATCAAACCAGAAGCAGAGTTAGAATTAGAGGCAAAATTTACTTATCAAGGGAATTTAATAGATGTCTCTGGAGGATTAGCTTCGGGAATAGCTCAAGCAAATTTTTCTGAAGGGATTTATGATTTATTAGCAGAATTTAAAGACTTACCAGAACCTCAAGGAACAGATTTCTATGAAGGTTGGGTTGTTAGAAAGAGTCCTTTTGCTTTTATTAGTACTGGTAAAGCAATTAAAGAGGATGGAATTTATTCAAACTCTTTTTCAACTGAAAAAAACTATTTAGAATATGATTTCTATGTTTTAACTATTGAACCTGATGATGGAGATCCTGCACCAGATAAACATATTTTAGAAGGAACTATGGAAGAGATTAATTAATGATTTTTTGCTATAATAGACTCATTATAATTAAATAAAAATACATGGAAGTAAATCAATTGCCAATTATGAACATGGATAATTCTGAAACTAAGTGTTGTCCTAAATTTAATCCAGAAGCATGGGAGAATCAAACTATTGTTTTTGATAACAAATTATTTGTTAAAACTCAGACAAAAAGTTTTTTACACATACCTCTGGGTCTAGGAAAAATGTGGATGAGAACTTTAAACGCTATCAAAGGAGTAGATGCAGAATTGAAAGATAATTATTTTACACTTTCTTATGATCCATCACCTTGGAAAGGAGAACATTATTTTGCAGTAACTAAAGATGTTCCGGGAGAAGAAATGGTTAAATTGAGTGGAGAATATTTAACTAAGGTTTTTGAAGGTCCTTTTAGTCAGGTTGGTAAATGGGCTAAAGAAATGGAAACATATGTAGAGTCTAAAGATAAAGAAGTGAAGAAAGTTTATTTCTTCTATACTTCTTGTCCTAAATGTGCAAAACATTATGGAAAAAATTATGTAGTAGCTTTGGCTCAAGTATAATAAGTTTATATTATTTTAAAACCGAGTTAGTAATAGCTCGGTTTTTTGTTTGACATAATTTTTAGATGGAGATAATATTAAATATTATTAATAAAAAATAAATTAAATTAGGAGGAAGAATGTCTAGATTTTACTATTATATTTTTGATGGTAATAAACTTCGAAAGATTAGTAAAAAAGAAGCAAAGGAATCTTGTCAGTTTTTTAGAGCTATTAATATGAAAGTAGTTTTAGAAAATTTAGAACCGATCTCTGAGAAATCTGGCAAGGTTAAGAGCAGTTTATTAGAGGAATTTGAAGTTGGGGAAAAATATGTTTTAAGAACGGCTGAACATAGTCTTAATGGACTGGTAGTCTCTAAATCTTTTTCTAATGCTGATTTTTTGGGAACAGAAATTGTATCAAAAGAGGTATATTTTTATGCCTGTTGGGGGGATACAAGAGAAGGTTGTGTATTTGATTTTAGTGATAGAACTAAAAAATTGGAAATACTCTCCCATATTAAATAAAATAAATAAACCGAGTTAGCAATAGCTCGGTTTTTTTGTTCTTTATATTCTCCTTTTTTTCCTTTATACTAAATATATTACTAAATTAATAAAAAATTTATGACTTGGTTTGTGTTATCAATATTATCTGGATTATTATTTGCCTTGGCAAGAGCAATTTCTAGAGTATATCTAAAAAAACAAGGTAATGCTTTGGCTTTTACAGCAATCCACGATTTTATTGCTGGACTTGTTTTATTGCCAATAATTTTTATTGGTTTTCATTGGCCAACTAAAGCTATAACTTGGTTATATTTTGCAGGTATTGTAGTTTTTGCTTTTTTGTCAGATTGGTTAGCATTTATTGCTTTGAAAAAAATTGATATTTCAACATATCAAATAGTTAGTCAGGTGAGACATTTTTTTGTGCTTATTAGCGGTTTGTTTTTATTTTCAGAAGTTATTGTAATGAATAAACTTCTAGCAATTAGTTTAATTATAGTTGGTGTAATAGTCTCTTTGTATCGAAAAACAAAAATTGATTGGAATAAGGGAATAGGTTTAACTATTCTAAGCACTTTATCAGCTGTTATTGCTTTTGCATTTGCTAAGTTTGCAGTGAGAGATTTTTCAGAAATTATGGTAGCCTCTTTGGAATTAATGTTAATTGGTTTATTAAGTTTTAGTTTAATGAAATTTGATATAAGAAGTTTATCAAAAGAATTTAAGATAAATAAATGGGGTTTAATTTTAGCAGGACTTTTCTTTGGACTCTTCGAAATGTTCTTGTTCTATGCTTTAAAAATTGGTGAAATATCAAAAGTAATTCCAGTGACTCAGAGCTCTTTGGTATTTGGAGTTTTAATAGGGATTATATTTATGGGAGAAAAGAAAAATCTTATTCGAAAAATTATAGGTATGTTAATTATAGTTGGAGGAATTATTTTGTTAAATTAGGGATAATCATATGAAAGTAATTGCGGATTTACATATTCATTCTCGTTTTTCGAGATGTTGTTCAAAAAATATTACTATTCCTGAATTAGCTAAATGGGCTGAGATAAAAGGAATAGATATTTTGGCTACTTCTGATTTTACTCATCCACAATGGTTAGCGGAGATAAAAGAGAATTTAAAAGATAATGGCCAGGGTTTATTTGTTTTTAAAAAAGGGGAATACAAAACTCATTTTATTTTATCTACGGAAGTTGCTTGTATTTACAAAAGAGGAGATCAATGTCGACGATTACATCTTTGTATCTTATTCCCTAGTATTATAGCTGTAGAGAAGTTTAACAAGAAATTAGAGAGTTTAGATAAAAATTTAAAATCAGATGGTCGACCAATTTTAGGACTAGATGTTCGAGAAGTTGTTGATATAGCTTTGCAGGCTAATGAAAGAGCTTTAATTATTCCAGCTCATATTTGGACTCCTTGGTTTGCAATGTTTGGCTCTAAATCTGGTTTTAATACTGCTGAAGAATGTTTTGGAGAATATACTAAACATATTTATGCTGTAGAAACTGGATTGTCATCAGATCCTTTAATGAATTGGATGGTTTCAGACTTAGACAAGTTTTTGTTAGTCTCTAATTCAGATGCTCATAGTCCAGAGAACCTAGGAAGAGAAGCTAATGCTTGGGAATTAGAAGATTTTTCTTATGATGAGATATATAATATTTTTAAGAACAAAGATAAGAAGAAATTCTTATACACTATTGAATTTTATCCAGAAGAAGGTAAATATCATCATGATGGGCATTTAAAATGTGGAATTTCTTTAACTCCTGAAGAAAGCAAAAAGAATAAAGGGATTTGTCCGGTTTGTAAGAAACCATTGATTATTGGAACTATGAATCGAGTAATGGAATTAGCAGATCGAAGTATAGAAGAGGTAGAAAAAATAAGAGAGCAGTTTGTTCCTTATAAGTCTTTAATTCCTTTGAAGGAAATTATTGGAGAAATTGAGAATGTTGGTTCAAAAAGTAAGAAAGTTGATCATATTTATCACAAACTAATTAAAAAAGGAGAAAACGAATTTAACCTTTTGTTGAATATTGATATTGAGAATCTTAAAATTATTGGTGGTGAAGTCTTTGCCGAAGCAATTCAAAGAATGAGGGATGCTAAAGTTAATTTGCAACCAGGGTACGATGGTAAGTATGGAGTTATTAAAGTTTTTAAGGAAAATGAATTGAAAAAGATTAGAGGTAAGCAAAAGAGTTTGTTTTAGATTTTAAATGTAATAAAAAATCTCCTCACGACAAGGAGGGAGATTTTTGTTTTTATTTTAGCAGCATCCGCAGCCTTCTTTAGGAGGTGTCATATATTTTTATTTTATCTATTAAACATTTTTCCAATAGTAGCTCTGAGGAATTCATCATTTAAACCAGTAACCATTAACATACCAAAGAACAAGACAATTAAACCTATAAATTTATACATCAACCTAGTTCCACCAGAAGATCCTAATTTAGACTCAGCCCAATTACTATAACCAAAGTTATTAACTATCCAATCAGCTTTCCAAACTGTTAAAAATCCTACGCCAGCCATTAATAGTCCACCAATTATTTTACCCATAGTTTTTATTTATTTAAGTATATTTTATCAGAAAAAATACTATCATTCCAGCTTAGATTAAAGACTTGAAGTATGATATTATTAGAATAGTGCTGTTTTAGCTTATTTTTTAATAAATAGACATCAGCTATTGTAATTTTTATATCTCAAGAAATGAAAAACGTTCATTGTAAAAAAAATAAAAAATCCTTTAAAAATAAAGATTTTGTTTTTGAAAATTTAGGATTCCAACCACAAGTATTAGAAATTATTAAAAGAAATATTTATCGTTCTCGAGGTATTATTTTAGTAAGTGGAATTATTGGTTCTGGTAAATCAACTACCTTGTATTCTATTTTAAAGATTTTAGATGCCCAGAGATTTAAGATTGCTACTATTGAAGATGCTATTAGATATAAAGTGAAAGGGATTGATCAATCGAGAGTAAATTCTAAAATTGGACTTAACTTTCTTACTAGTTTGAAGTCATTTCTTCGTCAAGATTCAGATATTATCATGATTGATGAGATTCAAGATTTAGAAGTTCTAAAAGTCATGACAGAAGCTGTTTTAACGGGACATTTAATCCTCTCAAGTATCAATAGTGAAAATGTTTTAGAGACTCTGAAATTGCTTTCAGATGCAGATATTCCAAACTTTTTAATAGCAGATACTATTAATGTTGTAATTTCTCAAAAATTAGTTAGAAAAATATGTCCACACTGTATTCAAGACCATAATCCTAGTAAAAAAGACATAAATCAATTAAAAAAAATATCAGACTTTAATTATCTTTTAGAAAAAATAGACAAGAAATCCGATTTATCTTTCCATAAAGGTAAGGGATGTCGAAAATGTAAATATACTGGATATCAAGGAAAGATTGGAATATATGAAGTTTTAGAAAATAGTAGAGAAATAAGTGGTTTAATTTTAAAAGGTATAAGTTTAGAAGAAATTAGAAAACAAGCTATAAAAAATGGTATGATTACCATATTAGAAGATGCTTTTCTAAAAGCTCAGAACGGTATTACTACCATAGAAGAGATTTTAAAAGTTTTTAAATAATATAATTTTAAGATAAATACTATGCTTCAATCAGCTCCCAAAAGTTTTAGAGATAATAAATCAAGCTTACCTGCTAGGAAGAGTGTTTTTGATTCCATTGACGCTCAAAAGATTGGAGAGGGTAAGTATTTTAGAGAAGGAAAATTTGGTCATAAAAGGAATGCAGGACTTAAGGGGCAATTAAGTAAAATTAAAAGAACTGGTAAATTAGCTGCTAAGAATCTTTCTAAAAAGAATTTGAATGATATTTATGGCATGATATCTGGTCGTTTAAAAAAACATAATAGAGGTTATGGAGCGCATATTAACAGAAAAGATAAAGTAGGGATTATGCGAGATGCTGAGAAATTAGTTCGTACCAAGGGCAGCAAGTTTAGTAGAGAGGATAAAGCTGATTTAAAAAAGATAGTGAATTCTTTAGAAAATCAAAGCAGTAAGAATATTTTAAAAAAGAGAAATAATTTTGAACAAGCAGAGTTGCATAATCCAAAAGAGAATATTTCAGAAACTAGTTTAAACAAAAAAGTAAATCTAAATAGTTCTATTCAAAGTTTAAATAATATAAATAATTCTCAGCAAAAAGAGCAGAAAGATATTACTGAAGAAATAGAGCCTGAATCAGAAGAGGATTTAAATATTCCAATACCAAATATTAGTCAAAATCAACCTGATGAAGAAATAGAAGAGTCAGAAAACCAAGTTGAAGAAATGGTAATTTAAATTATTAATAATTATAGAAAAATATGAAAATTAGTTCTTATGGACATTCCTGTTTTAAAATTAAATGTAAGGATTTAACATTGTTAATAGATCCTTATGACAATACTATTGGTTTGAAAGCTCCTAAAACAAAAGCAGATGCTGTTTTAGTTACTCATGATCATCGTGATCATAATAATGTGGGTGCTGCTGGTAAAGAGGCTATTGTTATCAATGGTCCTGGAGAATATGAGATCAAGGGAACATTTATTTACGGTAAGGAAGCTAATCATGATAATAAAGATGGAGTAGAAAGAGGTGTAATGACTATGTATTTAATTGAAGATGAAAAAGTTAGAGTTGCTCATTTAGGAGATTTAGGACAAAAACAGTTAACTAAAGATCAATTAGAATTTTTAGATAATGTCGATGTGCTATTAATTCCAGTTGGAGGAGAATATACTATCAATAGTAGTGAGGCTATTAATATAATTAATGATATTGAGCCTCGGATTGTTATTCCAATGCATTATAATGTTCCAGGATTAAAATTATCTAAAACTTTGGATAAAGTTGATAATTTTGTTAAGGAAATTGGTTTAACGCCGGAAAATTTAGATGAACTTAAAGTTACTCATGATAGTTTACCAAGTAGTGAGTTAAGATTAGTTACTTTAAAGTCTCAATAAGATGAATAAGAAATTACAATTAAAATTTTTAGTCTTTGTTTGTATAATAATTGTAGTTATTGTCTATTTGTATTTTAATCAAAATTTTTCATTTGGATTTAGTGAAGATTTCAAAGGTCTAAGAGATTCTGTTGGATTAGAAATTAAGGAATTGTCTAAAGCAGACATAGTGGAGAATTTAAAAAATAATTTTAAAGATCTAAAAGATCAAATGAACGAAGACGAAGTAGATCTAGAATCTAAAATAACTGACAATGTTCTAAGTAAATTATCTCAAAGAGAAAATATTATTTATGAATATGAGCCTTGGGGAATTAAATTTAGTTATGATAGTTTAATGAGTAAAGATATTGATCGAGACAATGAAAAGATTTTATTATTTTATGAGGAAGTTCAAACTCTAAAAGCTTCCATAGGGAGATATGTTTTGGAAGAAACTTTTGATGATTGGTTAAATAATAATTATAATTTACAAAAATTGGATAAGTTAGAATATAATGGATTGATTTTTTGGATGCAAGATCTTAGTAAGGAAGAGAATAAGTTGAAAGAGTATTATGTAAATTTAGATGATAATGTATTTATTATCGTTTTAGAATCAAGTCAGGATCAAGAAGAATATTGGAAATCTTTAGAGACTATAGTTAAGTCTTTTAATATAATTAAATCTAATAATTTATAATAATAAAATTATGTCTGAAGAAAATAAAATTAATCAACCCGTAGAAGATGTATTTTCAAATGTAAATGAAGCTCCTAATTCTGTGACCCCAGTTTCTCCAGAACCAGAAGAGAAGGCTCAAGAAAGCATTGATATTTCAGAAGCCTCTCTAGGACAAACAGCTCCGATAGATGCAAAGCAGAAGAATGAAGCCATTGGAGAACCTCAGGTTTATCAGGGAGTAAAAGAAGAAGGATTTAAAATGGGTAAAATCCTATTTTACTTAATCTTATCCTTAATTGTTGTCCTCGGAGCTTTTGCAATTTGGGCTTTGGTTTTTTAAAATTTGACAGCTCTAGTTCTTAAGCTATAATTAAAGATGATATTTTTCTATTCGTTAGTGGTCTTATCTAAACCGTAGGACTGGGATAGAAGATATCATCTTTTTCTTCCCTCGCTTATCTGTCTTAGTAGTTAGTTTAAATTAACTATTAGGATAGGTATGTGGGGGAAGATTTTTTTCGTATAGATTTCTAATTTCATCTTCTAATTGTTGATGGTTAGATAGTTTTTTAAATATTTTAAACATAATTATTATTTTTTAATTTTAAATCCAATTTCTTTATTTAAAGGAAGGGGTTTTTCTTGAATTAATTTTTTAATTACTTGAAATATGGTTTTAAATTTTTGATCGTATTCAGTTTCAATTTTCTCAATTTTCTTTCTTAATTCTTTATGAGTTAGAAGGATTTCTCTTAATTTGGTAAATGTTCTAATAATTTGAATATTTACTTGGATGGCTTTTTTGTTTTTAAGAACAGAAGATAACATAGCCACTCCTTGCTCTGTAAATACATAAGGTAGGTACCGAGATCCACCTCTCTTTGAGGTCACAATTTGTGACCTCAAAGAGAGGTCTTGATTTAGAATTCTCGCTTTCCAGTTTTTAAATTCTGCCTCAGTTAATTCAAACATAAAATCCTTTGGAAAACGTCCCATATTTCTTTTTACCTGTTGTTTTAAAATTTTGGTTTCCACTCCATAAAGTCTTGCTAAATATTTATCAAACATTACTTTTTTACTCCGAATAAAAAATATTTTATTAATAATTTTTTCAGAGGTAATTAAATTTTTCATATTATTTTTTTAGTAATTGAATAAACTTATTTTTAAATATAAAACCAAGACTAGTGACTAATCCTGAGCCTAAGAGTAAATTAGTTGTATCAGTTTTTTTCTTACTCTCATCCAAATTAATTATTTCAGTTTCTGTATTTAAATTTGATATTAGCTCTTCTTCTTTTTCTCCTAGAATTTCTGATTTTATCAAATCATTTTGATTTCGAGGGATAAGTATTAGATCATCGTTATACTGAGTTAAAAAACCATTAATTGTTACAAAATCATCCTTGGAGAATTCGTCTAGTTTGATCTTAGAACTATTAATTTTGATTTTTAATTCTTCTTCATTGTCTATGATATAGAAACTCTTTTTATTTAATTTACTTATTTGACCATTTGTAGATATGAAAGAGTTAATAATATCTTCATTTATTTCTTCTATATAATATTCAGTTAAATCAAGGGGAATCTTAGGTTTAATAATATTAATATCATTAGGGCTCATTATTTTTATTCGAGAATAGTTTTTTAAGTGATTAATCTTACCTTTAACTTGAATCAAGTCTCCATAGTTTAATGAAGGCCACTTATTATTTAGATAAATCGCTATACATTCATTTAAATCACTTAATTCATAGTTTATATCGTAATAACAGATATGAGCTGTATTTTTATATATTTCATTTGCTAAAGTAATTACAATACCACTAACTAGAATTTCTTTATTTTTTTCTAAATCTGAAATCTCTTCTATTTCTATAAATCCAGTCTCTAGATTCAAATCTTCATCTTCTAACTTTTCTTCATTTAATCTGAAGATATTTGTTTCATTCGGAGTTTGATTGTCTGTCCAAAAATACTCATTATTAATTTCATCGTAAGCATAGGATTGTCCCTCAAAGCTTTTGGAATAAGAGAGGCTATTAATTAAATTATTCTGGCAATCAAAGAGTTCTAATTCTTCATTAGAATTATTAAGGGTGATTTTTGACTCTTCTTTCTTAATTAGTAAATAATTATTAGCTTTAATAGTCTTTTCCATTTTAAAAGAAGAGCTAGCATCATTGATAGTCCAATTATTTAAATTAATGTCTTGATTATTTGGGTTATATAATTCTATCCATTCCAGATCATCAGATCCTTCAGGATTAGGTAAAACTTCGTTGATGATGATATTTTTGTTAGTTGATGAACAAAGTCCATCTGTCTCTTCTGATGATTCTTCTGAACCTTCTGTGGAATTTATGATGTAGAGATAAATAATTGTTTCATCTTCTAATTCAGATTCATTAATGACTTTTAATTTAATTTCTTTTAATCCTACAGTAGTAAAAGTAATTTTGAATTCCTCTTCATCATCTTGAAAGGAATTATTAAGGTACCATTTGTATTCTAAATCTTGATTATTAGGATCTTCTGAATTATTAGCGCTTAGAATAATTTCTTGATTAGTATTTAATTCATTACTAATTAGATTAATGATGGCAACTGGAGGAACAAGAGGTTCTTTTTCATTTTCATAACCTTTAGTTAAAAGAGAGGTTTGTTCCCATTGATTATTAAATCTAGCCCAAGAATAGTTTTCTTTAGAAGTAGTATAATTTACTTCATCTATTTTCTCACTAAGATTATTAAATAGTGAGATTGTCTCTTCAGAATTGTTTAAAGATATTCCAGAAATAGATCTTTCCAAGACAAGGTAATTATTAATAGTATCGTCTGAAAAAGTATATCTATTTCCAGAAGCATCTTCTAGATAACAATCTTTTAAATTAACATTGTCATTATTCTCATTTTTTAATTCAATCCATTCAGCATCATCACTTCCAGTTGGATTTGGCAATAATTCATTAATGATAATATTATTTATTGGTATAGGAAGAGGATCATTTATTTCCTCCTCCTCTATAGTTACTATTAAAGAATCAGTACTAGAAGTCTTTCCGTCACTGACTGTTAGAAAAATAGTATAAGTTCCTATTTGGGGAAATTGATAACTAGCTATTTCTAAGCTAGAAGTAGCTAATTCATTAAAATTCCATAGGAAACTTATTTCATCACCGTTTGGGTCATAGGATGCACTAGCATCAAATAATATTTCTTCATTCGTGTAAGTATTTATATCCTCACCAGCTATAGCGACAGGAGCTTGGTTTAGGGGAGGAGTACTAGATTCATTTCCTGGTGTTCCGTTGATGATATAGCTCTCTTGCCAATTATTTTCAAGGCTATAAATGTTTATTTTTTCTAAAGTTTTTCCATTACCATTAGCACCTAAATTAGAATCATAAGTAAATTCATTTATTAATTGATCATTATTCAATAATTGAAGAGTGTCAGTAGAATTATTTAAGCTCAGGGAAGATTCAAATATTGTTCCATCAAAGTTTTGATAATTATTTAAAAAAGTTTGAACATCAGCCGTGATGATAAAGAAAGTAGTATCGGCTATTTGATTATCTCCTTGGTAAAGATTTAGTAAGTGATTAGATCCATCATTAAATCTCCAATTAGAATTAATCTCTATTGTGGAAGTTGATAAATTAAATACTTCTACCCATTCTTGATTAGTATCTGTTCCTTCGGGGTTATACATTATTTCAGTAAAGATTAAATCTTCAGCCTGAGCTGTGTTAATGAATATTAGAACTACAAAAAATATAATAGATATTATAGTAATGTAGAAATTTTGATATTTTAAATACATATATTTATATATAAGTTATATATAAGGGCACTGTTTTGATGAGTGGTCGCGAACACCAAAACAGTGCCAGCTTATAACTAGTTATTTTTCCTCCTCAATGACTACTTCCTCGACTGCCATTTCTTTATTACTCTCTTCTTTTTTCTTTCCACCCAACATAATCATCTCTTTAACAACAACTTCGGTCTTATAATGTTTAACTTTTTTGTCATCATCCCAAGTTCTAGTTTGTAATCTTCCTTCAATATATACCTTGTCACCTTTTTTCATATACTTTTCGGTAATATCAGCCAAACTTCTCCAGAAAACTAAGTTATGAAATTCAACTCTATTTTCTGTTTTCTTAGTTTTGGAATTTTTCCAAAAAAGATTTGTAGCTAGTCCGCAATAAGCTACACTTATTCCAGAATCTAACTTTTTGTTAACTGGGTCATTAGTTAAACGCCCAATTAAGATTACTTTGTTTACGTCCATTTTTTTCTGATTATTTATTAAACTTGGATTTAAGAAGTGTTGACTTTTGAATTATTTAACCTATAATCAAAACGAGGCTAAAGTCTACTCTTCAGAGTAGAGTCTACGCTTCATAAATCGCTTTTCTCCAAATTCCTCCGCAAGGAGGTTTTTGGTTTCTCAAACTGCTTTTCAATTAGTTTGAGATATATTAATGCATTAATCCCCATAACAAAAGACACCTTTATCTAATAGATGTCTTTTTGTTTTTATATTTGTTTTAAGCTATTTTTGGCTTTTTTAGGGCTTTTTATTTTTATAAACCGACGGCTCTATATTTATAGACGGCTCTTTTTTCTTATATATCCATCTTACTACTTTCATTTTTTTAGTCAATAGAATATTTTAGACAAAACAAAAAGCCAATAAATATCTTATCGGCTTTTATATTGTTTAAGCAATCTGATTTGTTTCAATCTGAGAACTTAAGTTTTTAAATTTGTTTTTAGTTGCTCTGTTTGTCCCTGTCCATGAGACATTTCCTTTCCTCATGTAATAGTCCCATAGTTCTGTAGGAATCTCTAAAGGTTTGTTCTCTTCATTTAGAGCTAGGGTTAATTGATTTGTGTTAACTCTTCTTCCTGCTACACCCATTTCTAATTGAATAGCTACAATAAGAGAATCATTTTTTATGGGAGTAATCACTAATCCTCTCATGCCACTATGAATGTTTACCATTTTTCCGGGAACTATTTTTTCCGCGATCATTTCTATGACCCCACTTCTGAGAATGTAAATTCTTCGATATTGAAAGATATGTCAGGCCACTCTAACTTGTTATTAGAAAAGATGATTGATTTTTCTTTCTCTTCTTTAACCACGAATTCTTCATCACAACCACAAATGGCTTTAAATTCTTTGAAGCCACCATTTTCAAGTTCTTTTTTAATTTTCATTTTAATGTGATTTGGAATTGGTGAACGACCCAAAGCTACGTTACAATGCATTTTTATACACATTTTACTTCCTCCTTTATTTTACTCACTGTCTAATGAGCATTGTTTTGAATGTTTGAATGGTAAATAAAAAAATCCAGAACAATTGTCACTAAACTTACCTAATACTGTATACTATTATTTCTTTCTTGTCAATACCTGAAGATAATGCTTCATTTTAGATTTAAATATGAGCAAAAGAACTACTAAGACTAGTAGTAATATTAAATAAATAATAGATTTATAACTTTCAAATTTTAAATTATGTCCAAAATAATATCCTAGACTTTGCCAGAGCAGAGCCCAAATAAATATACCACTAAAAGTATAAGAAGCGAAGATATGGTGAGGCATTTTAATCATGCCAGCTGGTAAAGAAATAATTGATCTGATTACTGGAACACAACGAAATATTCCAATCCATTTAGCTTCATTATTATTAAATTTATTAGTTAGGAATGTAAAAGTTTTTTCTTCGGGAATTAGTTTAACAATCAATTTGTATTTATTCTTTAAAACTAATTTATTTCTAAAATTAATTAACCATTGGTAACCAATCCAAGTCCCAACAAAGTAAACAAGATATGTACCTATAAAATTTCCTAGAGTTCCTACTATTAGGATATAGAAGAAATTAATTCCAGAGGCATAGGCTATGACACCGGCTAGGGATAATATTAATTCACTGGGAGGCATTCCAATTAATCCATTAAAAAACATGAACCAGAAGATGGCTAGGACACCGTAGTTTTCTATAAATATTTTTATAAGTTCAGACATATATGTTTGATTATATCTATCTAATTATCTCTGATACATTTTTCTCTGTCAATGCACTTGAAAAATAAATAAAAATATGTATAATAGTATGTATGCACAGCATGCTGAAGTGGCGGAATTGGTATACGCGATGGACTTAAAATCCATTGGAGGCAACTCTGTGTGGGTTCGATCCCCACCTTCAGCACCATTCATATTAAAGATGTTGACAATAGTCAGTATCCGGTATATACTTATGCATAGTTAAAAGTTATCCACAGTTAATTATTAACCAAAAGTAACTGAGTAAACTTAGACAAACAATAAATAGACACAACAATAAATCAAGCGGATTTTAGCGTTATCTTTTTATCTGAGAACGCCGCTTGTGAGAGCGGTTTTTTTGAACCTTAAAATATATAGATAGTAATCAGTAGTAATTCTTGAACGGAGATTAGTTGAAAGATTATTTCGGCTTTTATTTTTTAAATAATTTGCTTGAATAGTTCTAGATTTAATCTTCAATTACTACTAATTTTTGTTTATATATGTAAGCAATATGCTTTTTGACAAATAAACATGAATATACGAAAGACGGACTCAAAGAAATATTTAATGTTTCAGTGATTGTAATTTCAAGGGTGTATGGTGGATGCCTTGACATCAAAAGACGATGAAGGACGTAGCAGCCTGCGATAAGCTTCGGGTAAGTGGCAAGCAACTTATAATCCGGAGATTTCCGAATGGGGCAACCCACTAACAAATTTAACTGTTAGTATCATTAACTGAATACATAGGTTAATGAAGGTAACCTGGGGAACTGAAACATCTTAGTACCCAGAGGAAAAGAAAGAAGAAACAGTTCTTAAACTAAAGTTTGTAAGTTTACTTATTAGCTTTTAGTTTAAGGATTTCGATTCCCTTAGTAGTGGCGAACGAACAGGGATCAGCCTAAACCATTAGAGTGTTGATTTTCAATTTTAAAAATTTATTTTTTATTTGCGATTATCTTAAAGGTCATAAGCCGTTGCTCTAGTGGTGTAGATTAGTAGATTATGTTTGGAGCTTATGGATCCAAGATAGAGTATATTTAATATAACTTCCCTAGTAGAATAAGCTGGAAAGCTTAACCAGAGAAGGTAAAAGTCCTGTAAATAAAAGGGGTTATTGCTCTATGGTAATTTACTTGAGTATGCCAAGACTCGTGAAATCTTGGTTGAAACAAGTGTGACTATGCACTAAGGCTAAATACTTTTGGTGATCGATAGTGAACTAGTACCGTGAGGGAAAGGTGAAAAGCATCCCGGTTAGGGAGATGAAATAGTATTTGAAACCATATACCTACAAGCAGTCGGAGCTCATATGAGTGACGGCGTGCCTATTGAAGAATGAGCCAACGAGTTTATTTATGTTGTTTATTTAATCCCGCGTAAGGGAGAAGGTAAAGCGAGAGCAAGTCGTAACAGGCGTATTTAATCAAATAGTATAAGTTAATTCTTAGACTTATGCTATTTGGTTGAACGACATCATGAATAAGACCCGAAACCGAGTGAGCTTACCATGGCCAGGATGAAGGTACAGTAACATGTGCTGGAGGTCCGAACCCACTAACTGTGCAACGTTAGGGGATGAGTTGTGGTAAGAGGTGAAATGCTAATCGAACTCGGCTATAGCTGGTTCTCCTCGAAACAGTTTTAGGACTGGCCTCGTTGTGGAGCGTAGGGGTAGAGCACTGAATGGGATGGAGGGAGAAATCTTATCCATTCTAACCAAACTCCGAATACTACGTACTCTATACAACGGGAGTTAGACTATGGGGGCTAAGCTCCATTAGTCAAAAGGGAAACAGCCCAGATCCTAACTTAAGGTCCCTAAATTTTAGTTAAGTGTAAAAGGCGGTATTATTACTTAGACAACTAGGAGGTTGGCTTAGAAGCAGCCATCCTTTAAAGATAGCGTAACAGCTCACTAGTTAAGTGATAGTGCGCCGAAAATGTAACGGGGCTAAACTAAATACCGAAAGTAGGAACCGTAAATTTTTAATTTACGATGGTAGAGGAGCATTTTATATTCATTGAAGCCGGATCCGTGAGGACCGGTGGAGGATATAGAAGAGAGAATGTTGGCATGAGTAACAAAAAGACAGGTGAGAATCCTGTCCACCGAAAACCCAAGGTTTCCTGAGCAATGGTTGTCATCTCAGGGTTAGGCAATCCTAAGCCGAGGCCGAAAGGCGTAGGCGATGGAAGAGCAGGTTAATATTCCTGCCCTACTTTAAATTATCGATGGGAGGACGTGGTTTTATTTAATAGCGTTTTTTGGCTATATACGTTGGCTAGAAGATAGTGTTTCTTAGGCAAATCCGGGAAACATCAGCTATTGACTAGTCAAGAGGTTGAGGCTTCGGCCGATACCAATTATTATTGATAAACCACCTAGAAAAATCTCTAAGAGTTTAGATTTAAAGTATCTGTACCGCAAACCAACACAGGTGGGTAGGGCGAGAAGCCCAAGGTGAACGAGAGAACCTTCGTTAAGGAACTAGGCAAAACAGCGGCCGTAACTTCGGGATAAGGCCTCCCCAATTCTGTTGGGGCGCAGCGAAAGAATCCAAGCGACTGTTTATCAAAAACATAGGTCCCTGCAAAAGCGCAAGCTAAGGTATAGGGGCTGATGCCTGGCCAGTGTCAGAACGTTAAGGTGATGGGTGCAAGCCTTGATCTGAAGCGCTGATGAACGCCGGCGATAACTATAATCGTCCTAAGGTTATGTAATTTATTTATAGATTACATAAGGACTGGGACGATTATATAGAAAATTTGCTGCCTAATTTTGAAGTAATTTCAAAATTGTCCATAAAACTCAGTAAAATGCGTGAAAATCCTCAAAAGATTTTTGGTACTTGTTAATTCAAATTAATAAGTAAAAATCCAAAGATACACGGGGGCAACGCGCAGGATTAATTATTAATTTAATCCTCAGAGACTTAACACTGAGGTCTGCAAAAATATGAAATTAAACCCAAATTGGGTAACAGGATTCACAGATGGTGAAGGAACATTTTATATCGGTATTAATCAAAATTCAACGATGAGTATTGGTTATCAGGTGTTGCCAGAATTTAGAATAGTGCAACATCAGAGAGATATAAAATTACTATATGAATTGAAAAAGTTTTTTCAAGCTGGAGTTGTGAGAGTTAATCATGACGATAGATATGAGTTGAGAATCAGGTCATTAAAACACATTAATCAAATAGTTATTCCTCACTTTGAAAGATATCCTTTAGAAACCCAGAAAAAATTTGATTTTATCAAATTTAAAAAAGTTATTAATCTAATGAATCAGAATCAACATTTAGAGATTGATGGCTTAAAGAAAATAATTCAAATATCTAGTAAAATGAATAGAGGTCAGAAAGATAAGGCTTTAAAAATTTTATCAGAATTGAAATGAATTTCATGTCAGGATAAGATAAAGTCCATACTTGATAGAAATATTAAGAAGGTATAGAGCGAAATTCCTTGTCGGGTAAGTTCCGACCTGCACGAATGGCATAACGACTTGGATACTGTCTCAACGAAGGACTCGGTGAAATTGCAAGACCGGTAAAGATGCCGGTTACCCGTAGCCGGACGAAAAGACCCCGTGAAGCTTTACTATAACTTGATATTGGTTTAAGGGTATATTTGCTTAGCATAGGTGGGAGACTTTGATATCTATTTTTCGGAATAGATGGAGTCGCCAGTGAAATACCACCCTGATGTATTTTTAAATCTAATTCTATGCCCTGAATCGGGCTAGAAGACAGTATTAGGCGGGTAGTTTAACTGGGGCGGTTGCCTCCCAAAAAGTAACGGAGGCGTTTACAAAGGTTGGCTAGCTCCCGATGGAAACGGGATGCTGTCGTGCAAACGCATAAGCCAGCTTTACTGCAAGAAGTACGATTCGAGCAGTTGCGAAAGCAGAAGTTAGTGATCCGACCGTAATCGTATACTTCGGTATACTCGATATAGGACGGCGGAAGCTCAACGGATAAAAGTTACTCCGGGGATAACAGGCTGATCAGGTCCAAGAGTCCACATCGACGACCTGGTTTGGCACCTCGATGTCGGCTCGTCGCATCCTGGGGGTGAAGAAGCTCCCAAGGGTTTGGCTGTTCGCCAATTAAAGCGGCACGCGAGCTGGGTTCAGAACGTCGTGAGACAGTTCGGTCTCCTATCCGCTACGGGCGGTTGGAATTTTGAGGAGTCCCTTTCCTAGTACGAGAGGACCGGAAAGGATAAACCTCTGGTGTACCAGTTGTTCTGCCAAGGGCATTGCTGGGTAGCTACGTTTAGTTAGGATAAGTGCTGAAAGCATATAAGCGCGAAGCCGTCTCCAAGATTAGAATTCCTTATTAGGCACCTTATAGACTATGAGGTTGATAGGCTCTAAGTGTAAGATCCGTAACGATTTTAGCTGAGGAGTACTAATTGCCGAGCAATCACTGAAACATTAAGCATTTCTTTTGAAAAAAAGAGTAGATCTCCAGGATCATCAGATACTTTGTTGTGAATCATGTATTCACAACAGAAATTTGGTGATTCTAGCAGTGGGAAAATACCCAGTTCCATTTCGAACCTGGCAGTTAAGACCACTAGCGCCGATGATATTGCAATATTAATTGTGAGAAAGTAGGTCATCGCCAATTATAACAAAAAACTCCGATTAGATCGGAGTTTTTTGAATATCTAAATTATACTTATTCTTCTTCGGTTTTGTTTAACCCTTCCCAATAACCTTCTGCTACTTTTAATTCTTTATCATTTTTTTCTGCTAGTTCTTGAGTAGCCTTTATAAATAATTCCATATTAGGATGTCCTTTCATAGAATCTCTTTCCAAAATTCTTAGCATAGCTCCCCATGTATTTGTTCCAGTATTTTCTCCATCAATTAATTTTTTAGCCATTGTAAGAAAAGCATCTTCTGACGTTTCCTTACTGACACGACGTTCATCACGGGCAGCTTTTGCATATTCATCCTCATTAAAATTTTGAGGCATATTCTTTATTTCTTGCAAAGTTGGAGATAATTCCTCTCCTTCATTTGTTGGCATTTGTTCAAGTTGATTCATAGTCTTTTAAGTTATTTATTATATTATAAGCTTACTCTTATAATTAATTTCCTGCAAGTTTACTATAATATTCAAAAAGATTAATTTTTTCTCCATCGATATTTACTGGTTTATTTATCTTAAAATCAGAATGGTTTAGATTATCTATGCAAATATTTTGAGCATTACTTAAAGTCCTTTTACCAAAACCAAAATATAATAATTTATTGGCAAGTTCCTGACATCTATCTTGATTGGAGTAGATGTTAATCGCTTTAATATTTTTAGGAAAGCGCTTTTTGTTCGAGCTATGAGGAGTAGCTACATAAATCAATTTAGAAATATTTCTTACTCCAGATTTTTTTATTGTTTTTTCGGCAACAACACCACCCAAACTTTTACCAAATAGTATTATTTCATCATAATCTTGATGTTTTTTTATCAAGTTAGTAAGTTTTTTTGATGCAGGAGTTAAGGAAAATATATTTGATATTCCACCTTGCCATTCAAAAATCATTGTATCAATATATTCATCTATAGAATCTTTTAATTTAAACGGCCAGTCACTATTGTCATTATTTACTCCAAAGTAAGAATAGAATTTACTTGAAATACTCCTAAATAATGGTATTAATCTAGTTTCTGAACCGGGAATGATAATGAGTAATTTTTTAGTCATCTATTTCTATAATCTTATTCCTTCCAGTTTCTCCTCTAATAATATTTATATTAGATTTAGCTGTTTTGAAATGTTTAGCCAGAAATTTAATTAATTCTATATTAGCCTTACCTTTTTCAGGTATAGCTTTGAGTTTTATTTTTAAAAAATCATCTCGTTCTTCAATAATTTCAGTTTGAGATGATTTAGGAATAACTTTTATAATATATTTCATATTAGTTTTCAAAAATTCCTTTACCTTGTCTAATTATTTCTGCTTGGTCATCAATTAAACCAACTACAGTAGAAGGGTCTCCATTAATTTCTCCAGCATCAAGAATTAAATCTACTTTTCCAAACCAATCTCTTTTAATTTCATCAGGATTAGCATAGTTTTGTTGCCCACTTTCATTAACACTAGTAGTGATAATTGGATTACCTAGGTTTTCAACAATACTTAAACATATTTCATTGTTTGGGATTCTAATACCAATAGTTTTTCTTTTAGGGTCTTGAAGTACTTTAGGGGCTTCTTTAGAGGCTTTGAGGATAAAAGTAAAAGGACCAGGTAAATGTTTTTTTAGTATCTTATATTGCCAATTAGAAACCAAAGCCCATCGACTAATATCTTTTAAATCAGCGCAAATAATACTTAAGGGCTTCTGTTTTTTTCTATTCTTTATCTTTTGAATAGTTTGAACTGCTTTTTTGTTTAAAATGTCACAACCAATGCCATAAATAGTGTCTGTGGGATAGACAATTATTTTTCCATCTTGAAGCATATCAACTGTGCCATTGATAATTTCTGAGCTAGGATTAGTTGTGTTTATTTCTTTTATAATCATATGGTTAGTATAAAGAATAAAATCTAAAGAGTAAAGAGTAAAAAAAGTCCAAATAACGATTATGTTATTTGGACTTTAAGAATATTTAGTTTGAAGCAGGTCCAGCTGTGGAAGGGATTACTTCATTTGTTCTGTTATGAAAACATCCTACCTTTGGACAAAGACCGGTTATATGAAGTGGACTACTCTCGGAATGGAGAAGTATTAATCTTTCCCGACAACTAGTACATTTCATAGCGTGGTCTGTAAACTTTTTTTTACAACGAGGACAAAAAAGTTCTAATACCGTTCCTTCTTCAAATTTATGGCCAGTCTTATTGAAGTTGTTGATTACAGCACTAAGGAAAATGTCTTCTACTTCATTCTCAGACCATTTTTCTCTGGCTTTAAAATGAATAGTTGGATTTCCATTGATAGTTTCTTCTTCGTTTAATAAAGATTGGTGACAGTGTTCACAGATTATTTGCGCGATAATTAGTTTTTCCTTTTTTTTATCCATCTTTCCTCCTATAAAAAAACTAAGTTAGTAGTAATTTCACGATCATGCATTTCTTGTTCTGTTGCTTTAAAGCTTATTTCACTTTCATCTTTTAAACATTCACAATTACCCTTACATTCTTGTCCACCTGGACATTTACAATTTTTCATCATTTTCCCTCCTCCTTATTTTAAACAAATCTGACAAAGTTCTGCATTTTGTACATTACAAATAATTCCTTGAATTGAACAAAAAGTATCTTTTTCTTGTTCATCTTTATCCTCGGGTTCTTTCTCTTCTTTCATTTTTCCTCCTTTTTATGTTATTTTTTATATCTCACTTTGATTTCTACAATTTAAGCATCTCTCTTTATCTAATCCTTTGCAAAGAGGACAGACATTACTGTTTTTAACAACTCTTTTTACAGTTCCTTTTTCTTTATTCCTTTTTTTACACATTAATCCCTCCTTTAGGGTTAAATTTTGTAATTTTTACCTGTTTTAATAGTAATCATTTTTCCTCCTTAATTAAATTGTTAATGAATAATCAAAAAATCCCGATTGGTAACCGGGATTGTTGTTTTTATATAAAAGTATTTTACATAGTCTTAACAGTCCCGGTTATTAGCGGAATAAAAATAAAGGGTTTAATCATCCAAATGATATTTGTATAACTAATTGTATTTTTGACTGAAGTCATGTTTGGATTGTTAATTTGTAACTAACATTTAGGATAGCGTATTGATGGTATTTTGTCAAATACTGGACTATCCATAATTAGCTTGACTAAACAAAGGATACAAGGTAAGATTATTTAATTAGAAAATTAAATAAAGAGGGAGGAAATAAATGACAGATAGTCAGAGACGTTTTGTTGAACAGTCTTATCTTTTAATTAAAGATTATATAGAAGATAATGTAGAGTCAAAAATTGGAATTCCTATTTTTGTTAAGGGATTATGTTTGATAGAAGTTCGTGATATGGAAGAAAAACATCATTCTATATTTATTGCAGAGTTTTGTGAAAGACTCGAGGTTACGAGAGCGAGTCTAATTGCTGCTAAATGTATATTAGGTGAAGAAGAATGGCAAAAACAATTAGATTATTCTTTTAGAGAAATAAAGAAGCATTGACAAGGGAATTGTTTTAGATTAAGGTATGGATAATAAAAAAAGGAGGAAAGATGAAAAGATCTATTTTTGAAACTAAAGCCATTAATAAAATTTTGGAATTAGTTGGTGTTAAGGTTGGAAAACCTGTTTTTTTGAGTGAACAGCAAAGACAAGGAGATAATTCTTGTATCATTGCCACACAAAACATAAAAGGAGAATATCTTTCGATATTTTTTGTTGGCGTTGAAGGTGATTCTGTAAAGGTTCAAGAAATCAAAGAAGAAAATGTAAATCAACACCTTGGCCCAGAAGGAAAAGAACTTTTGAAAAAAAGTTTTAAATAATTAAAATTACAAAACCTTGAGTTTAATCGACTCAAGGTTTTTTCTTTTTAAGAAAGTTTTTATTCAATCACAATATTTATTCCTGGTCCTTGGTGAACATTATTTTCAAAGTCAGTAATAATTGTATGGAGGACATAATTACCAACTGCTGGAATAGTTTTCCAATTTACATCAATACTAGAATAAAGAGGATTACTAATAGTTTGAATCCAACTAGATTGACCATTGTTCTTATTAATATAGTAGAAATCTATTTTGTTAATTAAATTTATCTTATCAATGCTAATTTGTAAGTTTAGAGGAAAATCATCTTGTTTGAGGGTGGCATTGTTTTGAGGAATGATCCAATCTAAATTGTAGTTAGTAGAATGATGAATATTTGTTGTAAAAGGTATTTTAATTTCTTGGAAGTTTTCTTGTTGATCAAAAGCAATTACTTTTAATTCATGATTTCCATTTCTAAAAAGAGGACTGAAATTGTAGTTGTATTGATGAGGATTACTTTTACTAGTTCCGACAAATTTATCATCAATGTAATATACAACCCTATCAATACTGCTAGATTTAGCTTTAGCAGTAACTTGGATATTCATATTATTAGAACTAATTTCTTGATTGGTTAGAGGATAATTAATTACTAGAGTTGGTTTTTTAGCTAAAGTATGAATATTATCATATTTAGTTGGAGGATCACTAGTATCAATCTCTTGCCCAGCATCTTCTGTAACCCATTTAAGAACAGCTGTTTCCCAAGTCTCATAATTAGGATCAGAATCTGGATTGTTTGGTATTGGGCCTAGAGGATCATTCTTATCTAAATAGTGTAAGATGCTATGAACTTTGTAAAATATCTTTTCTTTAATAGTTGTTGGAGGAGTATAGTCAGTAGCTAATAATCCAGTCATGGTATCAATTTTTACTTTAGTTTGCTGAGCCATGTTTCCATTTAACATTGGTTTTTCTAGGGATTCATTTTTTTCATAATCAGCAAAACCAGTAAGAGGATCATTTTTAGTAGCTTCTTGCATGAAAGCTTTCCAGATTGGAGCAGCTAAAGCACCACCAGCAGCTCCTTCAATCATTTTTTCATTATTATTATTTCCAATCCAAACAGCAGTAACTAGATGAGGAGTAAAACCAATGGTCCAAGCATCGTTAAAATCATTGGTAGTTCCAGTTTTAGCAGCTACCGGACGATCACCTATAGTTAAATAATTACTTTCTCCGAAAATAAAGCTTCGAGCATTATTATCTGACAAAATACTATTAGTTTTTTTAACTATTTCTTCTTCAATAACTCTCTTACCTTTTTCTTCTTCAGCTTCATAAAGGATTTCTCCGTCAGGCCCTTCAACTTTAAGAATTGAACGAGTTGGTTTTTTAACACCCTTTCTAGCTAAGGTAGCAAAAGAATTAGTATGTTCAATCATTTTTACTTCTAGTCCACCAAGTACTAAAGAAAGTCCATAGTCTTTAGCTTCTTTAATAGTAGTATATCCGAAATTCTTTAATAATTTTAAAGTGTCTTCAATTCCAACCAAATACATTAATTTAACAGCAGGAATATTTAAAGAACCAGCTAAAGCTTTTCTTAAACTTACTGGTCCATGAGTTTCTAAATCATAATTTACTGGTTCATAATCATCCAAATCAGTTTTAAACAAAGTTTCTACATCAAAGAGTATTGTCTTTGGTTGATAGCCTTTTTCAAAAGCTAAGGTATAGATGAATGGTTTAATGGAACTACCAGGTTGTCTTTCGGCTAGAGTAACATTTACTTGTCCATCAATCTCTTCATCAAAGAAATCTCTTGATCCAATCATAGTTAGGATATCTCCATTTTCAACATCTAAACTCAAGAGAGCAGCATTATTAGCATTATATGTTTCGGGATAAATTTCAGTTCTTTCTTTCATTATATCCTCAGCTATTTCTTGTTTTTCCCAATCTAAAGTAGTAATTACTTTAAGACCAGCTTGTTCAACGAATCTTTCTCCTAAGATAGCATCTAATTGTTCTCGGACATAAAAGACAAAGTGAGGAGCAGAGATATTATTTCTTTGTTTAGTAAATTCTAATTCTTCTTTTTTAGCTAATTCAGCATCTTCTTCAGTAATATGTCCTTGCTTAGCCATTAGGTCGATAATATATTGTTGACGACCTATTAAAGCATCTCGATTTGAGCCATAGGGAGAATAATATGTTGGAGCCTGAGGAAGAGCTGCTAAGATAGCAGATTCAGCAATACTTAAATCCTCAGCAGATTTATCAAAATAGATATTAGCAGCAGATTCAACTCCATAAGCAACAGAACCATAGGGGATTTCATTAAAGTACATGCTTAATATTTCTCTCTTAGAATACTTTTTCTCTATTTGATAGGAAAGAATCCATTCTTTAATCTTTCGACCAATACTTCTTTCATTAGTTAAAACTGCATTTTTTACAAATTGTTGAGTTAGAGTTGAACCACCTTGAGCTCTTTTACCTCGGAGTCGTGGAAGAATTTGTCCTCGAATGATTCCCCAAACAGAGATACCACTGTGTTCATAGAAGTTTTTGTCTTCCATGGCAATAGTAGCATTAATAACATATTCCGGAAGATCATCAATATTAATTAAGGTTCTTCGTTCATTACCATGAATATCATAAAGTATTTTTTCACCAGTCCGGTCATATATTTTGGTGCTTTGGGCAATAGTCCTATCAATTATTTTATTTGGATCAGGTAAATCTTTAGAATACCAAGCAAAAACTCCAGTAATGAAAATAATAGCTATTAAAAATACAATAAAACCAAAAGTTAATAATTTTTTAGTAAAGAGAATAGATAACAACTTTCTTCTTTTAGAAGAATATTTTTTAGTACTTGATTTCTTACCAACATGAAGACCAAGTCTTTTAGGGAATAGCTTTTTAGAAGATTTTTTACGATATGTTCTAGAGAGAGTAGGTTTAAAAGTCTTAGCTCTTTTTTTGATCTTTTTAAGTCTCCTATTTTGTTTATACTTTGAAGAACCAACTTGGGAATTTTTCCAAACTTGGGGTTTTTTCTTTTTAAGTTTTTTAAAATGATCAATTGGCATTTAATTGAGAGTATTTACTTATTCCATTATATCAATAAATTAGCTTAGTTGGTAGTTTAATGTATTTTAGATATGTTTTCAAGGGGTTTTGGGTAAAAAAAGAAGCCTACATTGTGTTGTAGGCTTCGGTCATGGATTATCAAATTTCTTTTTCATAAGTAGTCCTCCTTAGACTTATGATGAATATTGTGCTCTTTCTATTCTTACTTTTTCTCTGATTACCGATTCCTAAGAGCGTGGTTTTAGTAATTCTTTTATTAGCTTTAAAACTTCTTGGTCTGGATCTGCTTTAAACCCATAGAATTCTTTATCTATATAATAAGAACCGAATCTTATTACATTTTTCCACCAGATTTTCTCCTCTCCAAAACTGGTTAGGATATTTCCATTGTTGTTGATAACAATTTCGTCATCCTTAAAATATAAGCTACTAGCATGATCTATCCCGTCCAGATGTACATCTACAAGCACTTTTGTTAGACAATGACTCCTAGTGAATTGTATAAAGTCTTTGTCACGATAGAGCGGAAGGTAGTCATCTTCAATGATCTTTCCTTGGAGATATGAGTCTTCTCTCTTTAAATCTTCTGTAAGTTTAAAATCTACTAGCTTTTTTGAAATTTTATTAATCATCAAAGCATATTCAATTTTATCATTATTGGTTTTTTCATATAATTGAAGTTGCCATTCGTGGCTTAACCATAATTCATAGAAGATAGTATCTAGAGTCTCTCCTTCATACAGAATTGTAAGAGGATGATTTATTATCATCTCCTGTAACTTTGCGTAAGCCTCTTTAAGCTCCCAAGATGTGTTTTGAGCATAAGAGCTCATAATGATCAATACCATTCCTGTTATTAAGATTATTTTTTTCATTTTTATCCTCCTCAGAATAATTTTTTATTATTAGTAGTATAGCATATATTTATAATAATGTCAAGGTATTCCCAAAGCTAAAGCTTATTGTTATACTAGAATAGTAATAAATATAATTAAATATTATGGATAAAAATACACAAGAATTGTTAACTCGAGGAGTACAAGATATTATTGGTCAAGAAAAACTAGAGAAAAAACTAGAAGCTAGTCAGAAGATGAAAATCTATTTCGGAGCTGATCCAAATCGACCAGATATTCATATTGGTCATGCTGTAGCTTTAAGGAAATTGAGAAAATTTCAGGATTTAGGACATCAAATCATATTTTTGATTGGTGATTTTACTGCTCAAATTGGAGATCCTAGTGGTAAGGATGCAACTAGACAGCAATTAACTCCCGCTGAAGTAAAAAAGAATGTTCAAAGTTACAAAGATCAAATCTCTAAGATTTTAAGATTTTCAGGCTCTAACAAAGCAGTGATTAAATACAATTCTAAATGGAATAAGAAACTTAAATTTCAAGACTTGATTGAATTATCTAGTAATTTTACTGTTCAACAGTTTTTAGAACGAGATATGTATCAGAAAAGATTAAAAGAAGGAAAACCAATTTCTCTCCACGAGTTTTTCTATCCTCTGATGCAAGCCTATGACAGTGTAGTAATGGATGTGGATATGGAAGTTGGTGGTAATGATCAGTTATTCAATATGCTTGCTGGTCGAACTTTAATGCAGAAACTTAAAAAGAAGAATAAGATTGTAATGACTTTTGATATTTTAGAAGGAACTGATGGAAGAAAGATGTCTAAATCATATGATAACTATATTGGAGTATCTGATGAAGCTAATGACATGTTTGGTAAAGTAATGTCTATTAAAGATGAATTGATTATTAAATATTTTACTTTGTGTACAGATATTTCTACTGCAGAAATTAAAGAAATGGAAGAGAAGTTAAAAAGTGGTGCAAATCCCCGAGATTTAAAAGCTCAATTAGCTAGAGAAATTGTAAAGATTTATCATAATGAAAAAAAAGCTCAACAAGCGGAAGGAGAGTTTAATCAAATTTTTCAAGATAAAGGAAAACCCAGTGATATTGAAACAGTGAATATTGAAAAAGACATGGAAATCATTGAAGTGATTACTAAATTTAATTTAGTTTCTTCTAATTCTGATGCTCGGAGAATGATTGATCAAAATGCTGTGAAAGTTAATGATGAAAAAGTAAGAGATTATCATTTTTCTTTAAGAAAAGGAGAAGAATATTTAATTCAAGTAGGAAAAAGAAGATTTATTAAGTTAAAGTAAGGTTAGACGCTTGTTGTTATTTATTATATAATTTAGGTAATATAAAAAATAAAAAAAAGAGATGTTTAAAGCTAAAACAAAGAAACAAAAAAATAAAAAGAATAAAATTGAAACTAAGATTGAAGGTGGTTTAAATTTAGAAAAAAAGAACTGGATTGAAGAAGAAATAGAAGAAGGTGAGTTACTAGTAGATGTCTATCAAAGTGGTGCTAATATTGTCATCCGTTCTACCATTGCTGGAGTTAGACCAGAAGATATTGATATTGATATTAATAATGATATGATTACGATTCGGGGCAGAAGAAAAGAAGAATTAGTAGCTGAAGAAGAAGATTTTTTTTACAAAGAATGTTATTGGGGAGGTTTTTCTAGATCAATTATTTTACCTTGTGAAGTTCAAGCTAATAAAGTTAAAGCGTCTCTAAAAAACGGAGTTTTAACAGTTACTTTACCAAAAGTAAAGAATAGAAAAGCTGTTAAAGTATCTGTGAACGTTAAGTAAACTTTTGTTTATTATCGTATAGAGTAGAGACGAAATTTAATCGTCTCTATTTTTAATTATTTTACAAATATATGTTCAAATTTAAAGAAAAAGTATCTAATCCAATGCTTAGAAAAGTAATTATAGCTTTTAGCATAATTATTGCCTTAATAATTATAATTTTATTGTATAATCTTTTATTTACTCATCAAGTCTATCTAGGAGTCCATGTTAATCAAAAGCATTTAGGTGCTAAGAGCTATTCAGATGTTTTTAATTTTCTAGAAACAGAGAGTCAGAAGTTAAATGAAAATGGTTTGGATTATGTCCATCAAGATATGACTGTTAACATTGATCCATTAATTACTACTCTAGATGATCCAGATTTAAGTTACCAACTTATAGAATTTAATAATCAAGAAACAGCAGAGCATGTCTTTAAAGTAGGTCGGGAAAAAGATCTTTGGAATAATACTTTAGAACAATTGAAGATACTATTTATTCCTAAACATTTAGACTGGGAGTATAATTTTAATCAAGAAGAATGGCGAGGTATTTTAAAGAATAATTTTAAAGAATTTGAAACTTCTTTTATTCCGCCAACTATTAGTTTTGAAAATGAAGAAATAATGATTTTAGAGTCTGTAGATGGAGAAGAATTTGATTATGATCTATTAATTACTCAGACTGAAGAGAGAATTAATAATTTTAGTTCAGAGGCAATCAATTTAGAATTGAAATCTATTAAATCTGATATTAGTTTAATTGAAGCTCAAGAAAAAATAGATTTAATAAAAGATATTATTGCTTTAGATAGTTTAACTTTAAATTATGATCAAAGGTTTTGGAAAATAAATGTAGCCCTTTACAGAGATTGGTTAGTTTTGAAGACAAATAATGAAGGGGAAGTAATTATTAGCTTTGATTTTGATAAATATCAAGAACATTTAGAAACATATATTATTCCATCTATTAACAGAGATAGTCGAGATGCTAAATTTGATATCCAGAATGGTAGAGTTATTAAATTTCAAAGTAGTCGAGATGGGCAGACCGTTAATGTTGAACAAAGTCTAGAAGTTATAGAAAATGAGATTAATAATTTAAATTCAGAGATAGATTTAGCAGTTGATGTTGTGAAAGCAGACATAGAGACTCAGAATGTTAACGACAAAGGTATTAGAGAAATAATTGGTGTGGGAGAATCTGATTTTAGAAAGAGTCCAGTGAATAGACTTCATAATATAGAAGCTGGTGCAGATAAATTGAATGGATTATTAATTGCTCCGGGAGAAGAATTTGCTACCATGGGTAATTTAACTCCCATTACTGCTGAAAGTGGTTATTTACCAGAGTTAGTTATTAAAGGAAATAAGACTATTCCAGAATATGGTGGTGGTTTATGCCAGATTGGGACTACAATCTACAGAGCTGCTTTAGAAAGTGGTTTGCAAATTACTCAAAGAAGACCTCATTCTTATCGAGTAGTATATTATGAACCAGCTGGAACAGATGCTACTATTTATGATCCTTGGCCAGACATGAAGTTTATCAATGATACTGATAATCATATTTTGATTCAGACTAGTATTGTCGGGAGTAAATTATATTTTGAATTTTGGGGAACTAAGGATGGTCGTCAAGTAACACTTACTGATCCAGTTATTTACAATATTACTGATCCAGGACCAACTAAAGAAATTGAAACTACAGAACTAGAGCCAGGAGAAAAGGATTGTACTGAATCAGCTCATGCTGGTGCAGATGCTTATTTTGATTATACAGTTGATTATAGTGATGACCGAGAAACTTATGAAGAACGAGTTACTTCTCATTATATTCCTTGGCCAGCAGTCTGTTTAATTGGTGTAGAAAAAACAACAACTTCTACTGAAGAAGTTATAGAGGAAGAATAAATATTTTTTATAATATAATTAATTCTACCTTTTTAGTTTTAGTGTCTAAAATAGCAAAAGTACTACGAGTAAATAACCCGGCCAATGTGCCAGGGTTTATTATTTTACAATTATCTATTTCTTCTTCCCATGGTTTATGAGTGTGACCATAGAAAACAAAGTCATGCTTTCCAGTTTCTCCTAATTCTTTAGCTTTGTTTGGAAAATGAACAAAAGCTATCTTAATATTATCTATTTCTAACTCTCCAAACTTAGGAAATATTTTTAAATTAGCTAAATTATTTCTTTCTTCATTAATTTCATGATCAGCATCTACATTTCCAATGCTTAAATATACTTTTCCTTTAAAGTTTTTAGATAAATAGTTTAAAACTCTAAAAGAACAAACATCACCACAATGAATAATGGTTTTAATAGTTTTCTTTTTTAATATTTCTAACATTTGATCAATCCGAGCTGGATTATCATGAGAATCAGAGATGATGGCTATTTGGGACATAAGGTTTATTTATATATTTTTATTATAACATGAATTTACCTTCCATTTTTTCAGATAAATGCTAAGATATGGTTATGGATGAAAAACTTTTAAGAAAAATACCATTAATAATCTTTGGATTTATAATCCTAGCTCCGATGTTGAAAAATGGAGGAGGAGGTTTTGTATTCTTTGTTATTGTAGTAGTTGCTTTAGTTTTTGCTATTAAAAAAGGATATATTAAATTAAATATTTTAAAAATTTTAAATAACTTAAATAATAAAACTTCACATTCTTCAAAGAGTGTTGAGGATAACAATAAAAATATGAATGAAACAATAAATTTGGACGATTTAAAAAACAAAGGGAATTATAAGAAGCTATTTGGGGGAGTAATTATTGCTATTGCACTTATTTGGCTTTTCTTTTCTTCAATAGTAATTATTGATGCTGGTGAAACTGGTGTCTATTCTTTGTTCGGTAAGGTAAAAGACAAAGAATTAAGCTCTGGTTTTCATTTAGTAATTCCTTTAGCTAGAATACATAAGATGAGTGTTCGAACTGAAGAATATACTATGAGTATTTTAAAAGGTGAAGGTAAAATCTCTCGAGATGACTCAATTGCTTCTTTAACTAAAGAAGGTTTGAATGTTGATTTAGATATTACTGTCCTTTACAAGTTAAATGAAGAAAAAGCTTCTGATATTTATCGGACAGTGGGTTTAAAGTACGAGGATAAAATTATTCGTCCTTTAATTAGAAGTTCTATTAGGGGAGTAATTGCTCAGTATGAAGCTAAAGAACTTTATTCAGAAAAAAGAGGTGAAGCAACTCAGGGAATTGCAGACAGTTTAAAGGCTGAAGTTGAATCTCGAGGAATTGTTGTAGAAGACGTTCTTTTAAGAAATATTCAATTACCAGCTAACCTAGCTAATTCAATTCAAGAGAAATTACAGGCTGAACAAGAAGCTCAGAAGTATGAATTTTTACTTCAGAGAGAAGAAAAAGAAAAACAAAGAAAGATTATTGAAGCTGAAGGACAAAAAGAAGCTCAAAGAATTATTAATCAGAGTTTAACTCAGAATTATCTTTATTACCTTTATGTAAATGAGTTAAAAGATAGAGCAGGAACTATTTATGTACCAACAAGTCCTTCTACTGGAATGCCAATGTTTAGGAATTTAGGAAATTAGTAACTAAAAAGAAATATTACCACCTGCTTTTTAGTGGGTGGTTTTTTAGTTGACATTGTTTGAATAATGTGCTATATTTTAAAGTTGAAATATTTCAACAAAAAAAAGGAGGAAAAATGAAAAAGTTCTATTTAGTCTTGATGTTCGTAGTTTTAATAGCTACGGTTATGGTAATTTCTTGTTCAAATGAAAATGAACAAAGAAATGAATTTGTTGCTCAAGTTGAATCAAAAGAGGTTGAAATGGTTGAGAAACCCAGAAGTGAAATTATAGAAAATTTCGATCCTGAAAATGTAGAATACTTTTGGGTACAAGATTGGAATACAAGAGCATTTTGGTCTTCTAATCAGACTTCTGATGGAATCATGTATGATGGGTGGTTTGTTAGAGGAACTAAAGTAGATAGTTTAGTCTATTTTCTCTACCATAAAGATGGCAGAAGCTTGGAAAAGTATTTTTATCTCACCAATTTAACGGATGATCCGAGAAATTCAAGTTGGTGGCAACAAAATTTATTTTCTATACCGAAAGATGAAAGTATAGGAGACAACATTTACGATGTAGTTAAAAATTTATGTTGTATTGAAGAAGAAAATGTGGAAAGCAAGGCTGTAGTAGAAAATATAATCCAAGATATTAAAAAACTTGGATTATTAGAACGAGAAAATCCTCGTTTATTTGAAATCGGTATTGCTTTGGTACGTTATACGAATCTCTATTATAAGGAAACTCCTTATTATGATGGAGATCTCAGCTATGATCAGGCGGCTAGACTTTTAGCAGATTTTAATTAAAGATTAAAGCTACAATTTTTAGGGGAACACATTTATGTTCCCCTTATTTTTTTATCGCAAACAGTCAAATACTCTTATAATAGAGGGTTTTAGTATTGACTTATTTTTTGAAAACTAGTATACTGTTATTACTTTGTCGCTATCGTCTAGTGGTTAGGACATTAGGTTTTCATCCTAAAAACCGGGGTTCGATTCCCCGTAGCGATACCATTTACATCGGCTTTGTTTATTCTAAACATAGCTCATTTATAGTCAGTAGCTTTGTGGTTATCATATAACTATAATCTATTGACTATAAACTTAAAAAATAACGTATACTCGGTTATCCAAGTCGTCTACTTGGTTTACTTGGTATGCGAAGAAAGGACTCGTACTATGTTAGACAAGAAAAAGAAAGAAGAAATCATCAAAAAATTTAAGACTCACAAAAATGATACTGGATCATCGGAGGTTCAGATTGCTATTTTAACTGAGGAAGTTAAGGAATTAACTGAACATTTAAAAGAGCATAAAAAAGATTTTTCTTCACGGAGAGGTTTAGTTAAAAAACTTAACCAAAGAAGAAAATTGTTAAGATTTTTGGAGAGAGATAATTTAGAATCTTTTGAAAAGCTGGTAAAAAAGCTTGGTTTAAAGATAACTAAATTCGCTGAAATTTCTTCTATGATCGGAAAAAAGATCAAGAAAGACGTAGAAAAAGAGAAAACTGAGGATGAAGAAAAAGATAAAAAAGATGTAGATGGGGAAGATAATAAATAATAGAAAAGAAAATGTTTTTTAAAAAAGAAAAAGATAAAGATTACAGCAAAGACTTTAAAATGGAATTTGCTGGAAGAGAGTTGACTGTTGAAGTTGGTAAATATGCCCCTCAAACATCAGGATCTTGCTTAGTAAGGTATGGTGGAACATCTGTTTTAGTAACAGCAGTTCAAGGTGAAGAAAGAGAAGGTATTGATTACTTTCCTCTATTAGTAGAGTATAGTGAAAAACTATACGCTGCTGGTAAAATAAAAGGATCTCGATGGATTAAAAGAGAAGGTCGTCCAACTGACGAAGCTATTTTAACTGGTCGAGTAATTGATAGATCTATTCGTCCTTTGTTCAATGACGCTTCTCGAAAAGATGTTCAAATTGTAGCTAGTGTTTTAGAATATGATGGAGAAAATGATCCAGCTTTTTGTTCCTTACTAGGAGCTTCAATTGCTTTAATGGTCTCACCAATTGAATGGTCTGGACCAGCAGTTGGATTTTTAGTTGGTAAAATTGATAACGAATTAGTTTTAAATCCAACAAATACAGCTAGAGCTAAAAGTGATTTTGAAGTATTCACAGTTGGAACTCCAGCTGGTATTGATATGTTAGAAGCTCGATGTAATGAATCAAGTGAAGATGATGTGATGAGTGCTATTGAATTTGCTGATAAGCATATCAAGAAAATGATTAAATTTGTGGAAGATATTCAAAAAGAAGTTGGTGCTCCTAAAATTTCAGCTGAATCACAATTAAGTGATGAAGAAAAAGCTCAAAGAGAATTAGTTGATCAAAAGATTGAAGAGTTCTTTAAGGATAAAGATGTTAAAGATATCTTTACAGCTGATAAAGTAGAGACAGAAGCTAATATTAGAACTTTAAACAAAGATTTGAATGAATCTTTGAAAGAAGATAGTGAGATTTCTAAAGAATTAAGATCTTTTGGAATGCGAAGACTAGATGAAAAACTTAGTGAAAAAGCTCGGGAGATGATTCTAGTTAACAAACAAAGAACAGATGGTCGAAAGCTTGATGAGTTAAGAGATATTAATTGTGAGGTTGGTTTATTCAATCGAACTCATGGTACTGGTCTATTCAAAAGAGGATTAACTCATGTTCTATCAATTGTTACTTTAGGTTCTCCGGGAGCAGAACAATTATTAGATGGTATGGAAGTTGAAGGAACTAAGAGATATATGCATCACTATAACTTCCCAGGATTTTCAGTGGGATCTGTTCAACCAAATCGAGGAGCTTCTCGAAGAGATATTGGACATGGTACCTTAGCTGAGAATGCTTTAATTCCAGTTTTACCAAGTAAAGAAGACTTCCCATATACTATTAGAGTAGTATCTGAAGTATTATCTTCAAATGGTTCTTCTTCTCAAGCTTCTGCTTGTGGTTCAACTTTGGCTTTAATGCACGCTGGTGTTCCGATTAAGAGACCAGTTGCTGGTATTGCCATGGGATTAATCACTGGAAAAACTTTAGATGATTATGTTGTCCTAACTGACATTCAGGGAATTGAAGATCATAGCGGTGATATGGATTTTAAAGTTGCTGGTACTGAAAAGGGAATTACAGCTATTCAATTAGATATTAAATTACAAGGAATTAGTTTAGAAATCTGTAAAGAAACTTTAGCTAAGGCTAAAGAAGCTAGACTACAGATATTAGAATCAATGACTAAAGTTATTGCAGAACCAAGTAAGGAATTATCTGAATTTGCTCCAAGAATTGTTACTATGAAAGTGGATCCAGAAGATATTAGAATCGTTATTGGACCTGGTGGAAAAACAATCAATCAAATGATTGCTGACTATGATGTTCAAATAGATTTAGAAGATGATGGAACTGTATTTATTACTTCAACGGATGGAGAGGGTGCTAAGAAAGCAGTTGCTCATATTGAAGGCTTAACAAAGAAGGTTCTTCCTGGTGAAATCTATGAAGGTAAGGTAACTAAGATTGTAGCTTCTCAATCAGGTGGTGAAGTTGGAGCTATTGTTGAATTCTTACCTGGCAAAGATGGTATGGTTCATATTTCTGAATTTAAATATGAGAGACTTGAGAAAATCTCAGACATAGTTAAAGTAGGAGATACTTTGAAAGTTAAAGTTATGGAAGTTGATGCGGAAAGAGGTAGAATTGGTTTATCAGTAAAAGCATTATTAGAAAAACCAGAAGGATGGCAAGATCGTCCACCAAGAACTCCTCGACCAGGCGGAAATAGTTTTAATAGAGGACCAAGAAGAGATTCTAGACCTCCACGAAGATAGAAAATTATTATTCAGATTAGATAAAAAGCCCTGTTATTACAGGGCTTTTGCTTTTAACTAATCGTTTAATGTGTTAATCTTTTATATATAATAGATAGATAATATAAAAATGTTTGAACATAATTTTAATCCAGAGTTCCATTGGCAAATGGATCAAAAAAGAACTATTCGTAAGAAAGTTTTATACATCTTCGTAGTTTTAATTTTACTTTTATCAGTATTTTTTATTTTCAAAAAGTATTATTTTGTTTCAGGGAGAAATATTGGTTTAGAACAGTTAGTTCCGGAGAATATTAAAGCTCTTTTAACTATTGATGCTAAGGATATCATTAAAAATGATCAAGGACTTCTAATTTTTGAAATGGGATTAAAAGATTTCTTAGGAGATGATGAAAAAACAAATTCAGTTATTGAAAAGATAGGTAAAAATGTCTATTGGATGGAGAAATCTTCTGACTCGCAAGCTCTCTTGTTTAAGATAACTGATATGGAGTCAATCAAGGATAATTTTAATCTTAGAACAGAAGATTTAGAAGAGATAGAATTTAATAACAAGGTTATTTACAAATTAAATATAGAAAATAGTAGTAATTCCTTCATACCAATTTCTGATAACAAGATTTATATCACTTATGTAAATAATTATATACTTTGTCTAAGTAATAATTTAGATTTTACTAAAGATATACTTAATGAATACAAAGAGGCAATTAAAATTGATTATTTTGGAGCTATCAAAGATGAGCTTAATGATTATTTCCAAGAACAAACAACTTTACTGTTAAAAGTTTCAGATTATTCTCAAATAGGAGAAAGTTCTAGTTGGATTAAGAACTTATCATTTGTAAATACAGAAGATAATAACTCTTTTGTGATGAAATTTAAAGTTGGTCTAAGAAGAGCTGAGCTTTTATTCAATAATTCAGATGACATAAGTCAAAGAGTTAAGATGAATAAGGTGAATGAAACTCTATTCAAAGATGCTGTATTCCATTACAGTAATCTAAATGTAAATTATAATGATATTTTAGAGTTGGATAATAATTTGAATGAATTATTAGAAAATAATATTGAAGGTTTGTATAATACAAACCTAAAAAGTAAATTATTAACTAACGCCCCTTATCATCTATTAGTGTATCCAGATAATAAATTCTTAACTTTTAGTAAAGATTTTGAAAAGAATAAGGGAATATATAAAAATATCTTAGCTCATCTATCACCTCAGACTAGAAATATGCTTCTTCCTGATGGAACTAGTGCTAGAGAATATTATGCTGATCCTAGTAGTTTTGAGCTAAAAGAACAGGAAGAGGGTAGTTATATTAAGTATTATGCAGATTTACCTGGAAATACAGATATTTCTCTATTCAAATACAATGATTGGTATATTTTAACTAATTTTAAGGATAAATTAGTAGAATTAACAGAAAATCAGGATAAACTATGTAAATTATTAAACTGTGATGCTAAGGAAATTTTTAATGAAGTTTTAACCTTAAATATAGGTGATTTAGGGAAAAAAGAGTATTTACCATGGTTAGACTTGTTTTCTAAGGAATATAGTAGACTAAACTTCACTAATTACACTGAGGATGGCGAAAACAAGCTATTTTTTGAACTTATCCACTGACCTGTGGATAAGTTTTGAATATTATTAAACCACTAAAGTTTATTTTTAACAAGTAAATGTGGATAAAATAACTTTAAGGCTTGAATATTGATATAAGTGATATTGACTTTTCTGTTTAGGTATGCTATACTTAAGTTATAGTCAGTCAAAGAAGATATCAGAATACAGCAGGCACATTAACAATTCGTCTTTTACTTAGTTCACCCTACTCATCTCTTTTTAAAGAGACTTTAAACAAAAAATAGAGTTTCTTTAAAAAACCTTTGAAACAAAAATAAAATTAACACAATAAAAGTTGATTCCTGTTTAAAAATAAAATGAGAATTGACACCGCTTTAGTAGGACAATTAAGTTGAGAGCATATAATGCTCTCTAGTTTCATCATATGTTTTTGGGGTTAATAAGCCCCGTATCTGGGCTTCGGCCCGGAAAACACTGGAAATTGGGGAGTGAGCTCCCTCACGACATATATTTTTCAAAATTGGTCGGCTTAGAGGGAGCTTCTTTTTTTACCAAATTTTTATATAGGCAATAAGCCTATTTTTTTGTTTACAAAAGAATAAATATAGGCTAAGCTTTGAATAAGAAAAAATAATTTAGGAGGAAAAATGATAGTATATAAACAATTATTTAATCTAATTGTTAGATGTAGTAATCCATGTATCTTGATAAATAAGAATGAAAAATTTGATGAAAAAGAAGTGAGGACTAAATTCATTTTTTTTGATCCTTTTTTGCAGCAGATGGAGTCTTATTATAAAGATTCTGGTAAAAAAGTAATTTTTATTGATTCTATGACATTTAATTTCTTTAGTAACTCTAGTGATGATTTTATCTATAATTTGTTTTACATTTCTCTGGCACTTTATTTAGGGTATGGATCTTCAAAAATTAAAAGTTGTGATCAATTAGACTTAGTCTTAAGAGATTTTGTAGATTATCAGATAAGATTCCAACAGAAAAATTTAATTTTCATTATTCAGGATATAGAAAAATTACCCATTGAAATAAATTGGTTAATAAATTCTTGGGTAAAAGAATATGACTGCAGTATAATTGCTTCTTGTAGAAAATTTCCTCTGGAATTTCCTTCTACTGAGAAGAATAAATATTACTGTGATTATGGATCATCGTTATCGGATATGATGACAATTTATAAGTTACCAAATTTTAATTTAATCAAGAACCAAGATGGTATTGATTATGAATCTCAGCAAGCATGTCTTGTAATTAATACTATTAAAAGGATAAAAGTTTCAATTTGTCTTTTAGAGCAGGATTTAAGTTTATTGTCTGTTGAGCGTTCTGAATGGGAACAAAATGGATACTTATATAAATTTCAAGAGTTTTTTGATTTTGAAGAATCTTATATCCGTACTTTAAAAGATTTCGTTCATGGGTCATTAATTGAAATTTAAAACAAAACCGTTACTGAGAAAGTAGTAGCGGTTTTTTATTTAAGAAAGTTTTTTTAGTTTTCTCTTAGTATATAAAAGAGTAAAAATTGCAGCAGACCAATTAATGAATACTAGTGCCCACCAAATACTAGTGATTGGGGATTGCATTAATCTAATTAAAATAGAGAGAATGATTCCAGGCATGATTAAGAAACGATAAAGTCCTAACCAGAGAGCAAAGATTGGTTTTTTTAATCCTTGTAAAGAAGCAATACAAATATTTAGAATGATATAAGTTAAGTACATTAGAATTGAAATTCTTAAATAGGTAAAACCAACTTTAATTACTTCTAAGTCACTACTAAAGAACCCTAATAAAGTCTTAGAGAATAAAAGGACTAAAGTCATACTAATTAAGGTTAGGAAAATTCCATATTTTAATCCTTTAGAAAAAGTTTCTCTAACTCGGTCAAACTTTTTAGCTCCATTATTGTTTCCAATTAAAGCCATGACTGCCATATTTAATCCAATGGCTGGTAGAACAGCAATTTGTTCAATTCGAGTAGCAATACCATAGGCAGCTATAGCTGATTTACCAAAAGAACTTATAAAATAGGTGACAATAAAGATTCCAATGGCCATACTCATCATATTTAAACTAGCTGGGAATCCTTGTTTGATAATATCTAAAAAATATTCCTTATCAGGAATTAAATGTTTGATATGGAGATGTTTAAAGGGTTCACGGGACCTTATTTTTACAAATAGAATTGAACTAAGAATTAATTGAATAGTTATTGTAGCCCAAGCTACTCCAGCTAGTCCTAGAGCTGGTAATCCTAATCCACCAAACATAAACCAAGGATCTAAAATTAAATTTAAAAAGAAACCAAAGATTAATAAATTACGAAAGGTCTTAGTATCTCCTTCAGCAATTAAGATTCCATTTAAAGAGTGAGTTAGAAGAAAGAAAACTGCTCCATAGAAAATAACATTAGAATAACTAAGAGCAATCTGCAGGTATTCACCTTGAGCTCCTAAAATTCTGAATAAAGTAGGAGAGATAAGTAATCCTGCTGTAGTTAGGAAAATAGAAAAGATTATGGAAAAAGATATTGCTTGGCAACCATACTTTTCAGCTTTTTCTTTGTTTCCAGCACCAAGAGAGTTAGCAATTAAAGCTGTGGCTCCATTAGAAATTCCAGCTCCCATAGCTAAGATTATAAAGAAAATAGGGAATGATAAAGAAAGAGCAGCTAGAGCTTGAGTAGACATTAACCCTCCATAGTAAGTATCTACAACATTATACATTGTATTAAAAAAGAAACCGATACTAGCCGGAATGGCAATACCTTTAATTAGTTTTGGTATAGGAGCGGTAATTAATTTTTCGTGTCTGTTCATGAAAGGTTATAATTTAAATCTTTTTTTAACTTTTTTGATTTTTTCTTCAATTGCTAATTCAACATCAACATCATAATTTGTGGCTAATTGAAGTAGTAATACTATACAGTCAGAAAACCCAGATTCGAGAAGTTCTCTGTCTACTTTTTCTCGACCAATTTTTTGGTTATAAATTTGAGCTGATAATTCACCAAACTCTTCTAATAAATGAGCTAGAGTAGTGTCAGCATCGTGTTGTCCAGAGTATTGCTCATCAATTTTAGCGGTTAGATTCTTAGTTATTTTTTGTAATTCGTTAATGTGCATATGATTTATTTTATTTTTAAAACAATAGGGCAATGATCAGATCCCATTACTTGATCTAGGATATATGAGTCTTTAATATTTTTAAGATACTTCTGAGAAGCACAGAAATAATCAATCCGCCAACCAACATTATTAGGACGAGCACCAGCTCGATAAGACCACCAAGTATATTGAACCTTTTTTGGGTTTAAGTGTCTAAAAGTATCAACTGAACCAGAATCTAAATATTCTTGAAAAGAATTTCTTTCTTCATCAGTAAAACCAGCGTTACCAATATTAGCTTTTGGTCTAGCTAAGTCCATTTCTTGATGAGCTACATTAAAGTCACCAGTTACAATGACTGGTTTTTTCTTCTCTAACTTTTTAATATGTTTTAATAGTTTTTGATTAAACTCCATTTTGTAAGACATCCGAGATAATTCTCGATTAGCATTTGGAAAATAGACATTAATTAAGAAAAACTTCTTTAATTCTAGAATTTGAGCTCGTCCTTCATTATTTGGAAATATCTTTTGAGAGATTATTTCCTTTTTTAGGGAACTTTTGATTAACATCATAGTTCCACTATATCCTTTCCGTTCTGCTGAGTTCCAAAATTCTTCATAATTAGGAAAATCAAAGTCTTCTTTATTCCGAGCTGTATCATCAATCTTAATTTCTTGTAAACATAAAATATCCGGTTTTTCTTTTTTTAGAAATTCCAGAAATCCTTTTTTAATGACGGCTCGAATACCGTTGATGTTCCAAGATATTATTTTCATAGTTGTATTATAGCATGTAGAAGGAGGGTTGTGGATAACTTTGTTGACAACTTTGTTTACAACTTATATAATTAAGTTATCAACATTAAGTAATCAACTAATCATATGGATATTAAAAAATATATTGTAGATCAAATCAAGAAACAAGGTCGAGTAACTTCAGCTCAAGCAATTAATTATAGTGGATTTTCGCGGACTTATGTAAATCGATTCTTTAAGTCTCTTTGTGAGGAGAAGAGAATTAGCTTAGTCGGTCGAGCTAATACAGCTCATTATGTAAAATATGATCCTAGTTTAATTCAAAAGACAAAGCAAAAAAGATCTAATGTGAATAAAGGATTAATTCAAACTATTAAAGATATTATTGATATTCCAGTTTTAGGGACCGCTGATTGTGGAGAGCCTTTGAGTATTGCTGATGATTATATTGAAGATCATATTCAGATTTCTAAGAAATTTATTAAGGGAAGTTCAGCTGATTATTTTTTTGTAAGAGCTCAGGGAGACAGTATGAACAAGGAAGGGATCAAGGATAAATCTTATGTTTTAGTCAGAAAAGGTCAGAATGTAAACGGTAATGGTGAGAATGTTCTAGCAGTTGTAAATGGTTTGGGAACTATTAAAAAATTTCACCGTCAAAAAGATGCTATTTACCTATCTCCTAATTCTAGTAATTCAAAGCATAAGCCAATTGTTTTACATCCAGAAGAAGAGTTCTTTGTGAGCGGTCTAGTAGAACGAGTATTTAATTTCTAAAAACCACTTTATTTAAATAAAAAATAAAAAAAGAAAGGAGAAAAATACAATGATTATGGGAAAAACAAAAAAGACAAACATATTTTCAAGAAAATACATTTGCCTCTTTCAACTAAGTTAATAATAACAAAAATATGAAAAAAATAAAACTATTTACAAGAAAAGATGATTCTTATGAAAGAAGAATCAAAAAATTCTTTAAAAGTAGAAATCTAGTAGTCAACTTTTAACAATCTCTCAGTTTAAATATTAGAATTCCCTTACTTCATTAGTAGGGGAGTTTTTAGTTTAAAAACCCTTGCTTTTATACTGATTTAGCATTAAAGTAGTAAAATTGATATACTACATATATGAATATAGATAAATTAAAAGAAGTTTTAAAAGATCAACCAAAGTTTAGATTTAAACAGTGTCACAAAGCTGTATTTTTTGATTTTGCAGAAGACTGGAATGAGGTTTCAGTTCTTCCTTTAGAATTAAGAGAAAAGTTGAATAAAGAATGTTCTTTGGAAATAAAGTCAGAGTTTACTGAGTCTCGGAATAGAAAAACTATCAAAGCTCTATTAATCTTGGAAGATGAGAAAAAGATTGAAGCAGTATTAATGCGTCATGGTAACCGAAATACAGTTTGTGTTTCTTGTCAGGTTGGTTGTCCTCTAGCTTGTGAGTTTTGTGCTACTGGTAAGATGGGGCTTACTAGAAATTTAATTAAAGAAGAAATTATTGAACAGGTTTTACTTTTTTCTCGATATTTAAAAAAGTATGATGAACGAGTAACTAACGTGGTATTTATGGGAATGGGCGAGCCTTTCTTAAATTATGATAATGTTATTGAATCTATTAAGATTTTAAATGATCATCAAGCTTTTAATATTGGAGTGAGACATATCTCTATTTCCACTGCTGGTTTAATTGAGGGAATCAAGAGATTAAGCAAAGAGAATTTACAAGTTAATTTAGCTATTTCTTTACATGCTCCGAACGATCAACTTCGTTCAGAGTTAATGCCAGTTAATAATCAACATTCTCTCAGTGTTCTATTTAAAGCAGTCAGTGATTATGTTGAAAAAACAAATCGAAGAGTAATGTTTGAATACCTTTTAATTAAAGATGTTAATGATTTTGAAAAACATGCTTTAGAATTAGCTCAATTAATGAAAAGTAATAAGCTATACATGGTTAATCTAATTCCATATAATCCAACAGGTAAATTTAAGTCTTCTGATACGAGAACTATCGAGAATTTTATGAGAATCTTAGACAGAGAAGGAATAAATTTTACTCAAAGGTATAAGTTTGGGAAGGATATTAAAGGAGCTTGTGGACAATTAGCGGGTAAAAAGTAAAAAATTATCTAGATTTATTTTCTTATGTTATAATTAAATTCCACTCTTGAGGAGTGGTTTTATTAATAAGAAGATATAATTTTATGAAGGATATTCAAAGTGTTTATAACACTATGGAAGAAAGAAAAAAGGAATTAAAGGATCTTAGAGATATGTATAAGGACGCTAGAGAGAATTCTCTTCCTTATCAAAATATACTAGAGAGATTGCAAGAGATAAAAAATCAAAAAGCACTTTTAGAAAAATCTATCAAAGATGGAATGGGTAAGGATTATGAAAAAATGGAAGAACTTAAATCAGAACTACAATCTGATAAAGAAATGATGACTGATATTGCTCTAACTAAATTCATGAAAGGGGAGATATTAGAACTTAAGGATAAATATGATAATCAGTATGAGCCAGTTTTTTCAGTAAAATTTAAAAAAGTTAAATAGAGATTATTTATAATCCAGTTGATAATTAACTTATAGTAGAATACTATATAAGTAAGGGTTAAACTTTAATTAAAGCTTTATGAAAAATATTTATTCATTTATTTTAGGGCATTCACCAGAATTATCTTTAGGAGAGATAAAAAGTGTTTTGAATTATCAAAATATTAGTTTTAGTATTGTTCATTCTGATTCTAAGTTTTTACTTTTGGAGACAGAAGAAGAATTAGATGTTGAGAATTTAAATAATACTCTAGGAGGAATTATTAAGATTGGTAAATTAGAATTTTTTATAGATAAATTAGATAATTCAGAAAATTTGATAAGTTCCTTTGTAGAAATAATTAAAAGAAATTGTAGTTTAGATAAAAAAGTTAAGTTTGGATTTAGTTTGTATGGAAAAAATAGGAATACTGAAAATTTTATTTATAAACTTTCCATTGGTATCAAGAAGTATTTTAAATCAGAAGAAATAAGCAGTCGAATTGTTACTTCTAAGAATATTGAGCTGTCAGCAGTGATTGTTAGTAAAGAACATTTAATAGATCTAGGTTTTGATATGCAAGTTTTAAATATGGCTGGTAGATTTTATTTCCTACGAACTTTAGCTGTCCAAGATTTTGCTAGATTCAATGCTTTAGATTATGATCGACCACGAGTTGATTCTAAATCAGGAATGATGCCTCCTAAATTAGCCAAGATTATGTTGAATCTAGTTAATAAGAAAGAAATTGTTTTAGATCCCTTTTGTGGTTCAGGAACAATACTTTTAATGGCTGCTGAACTAGGATTTAAAAAAGTAATTGGTTCTGATATTTCTGAAAAAGCAATTTTAGATTCTCAAGAAAATATTAAATGGTATCAAGAAAGATTTAATAACAAAATAGATAGTTATATTTTTAAAGCTGATGTTATAAATCTCATGCAAGAGGGGATTGAAAAGAACTCTATAGATTCTATTGTTAGTGAAGGTTATTTAGGACAACCATTGAGAGGAAATGAGAGTTTTATTTTTATTCAAAAACAGATTAGCGAACTAAAAGAGTTATATTTAAATTCTTTTAAAGTATTTAAAGATATTTTAAAAACTAGTGGATGTGTTATTATAACTTTACCAATTTTTGTGGTTGATAATGAAGAAAAGCATTTAGGAATTATTAGGGAGATAGAAAATTTAGGATTTAAAGAAGAATTTTTATTAGAAGATGGCAAAAGCTTGATTTATAAGAGAGAAGGACAAAGAGTGTATAGAAATGTAATTAAATTTATAAAAATATAAAATACTATGGAACTACCAAAACAAATTTTTAAATCTTACGATATTCGAGGAATTTATCCTGAAGAATTAGATGAAAAAGTAGCTCAAGAAATAGCTTTACTATTCCTTTCTTTTATTAGTCAGAAGATTAATAAAAAACCAAATGAAATGAAGATTGTTATCGCTCGGGATATTAGGAATTCTTCAGAATCCTTAGCTAATGTTTTTAAGGAAACCTTAATTAGTAAAGGAGTTCAAGTTGATGATTTAGGACTAATGTCAGTTGATGTGATTTATTTTGCTACTGGCAAGTTCAATTATGATGGTGGCGTAATGGTAACGGCTTCTCATAATCCTGGAGCATATGGTGGATTTAAGATGGTTTCTAAAGGTGTAGAATGGATTAGAGGTATAGATCTTTGGGGTCATCGTCAGGATAAAATAGATTTTCCAGAAATGGACTCGGGAAGATTAAAAAATATTGATATTTGGGATGAGTACTTAGAAATGATTTTTTCTTTTATTGATATAGAGAAGATTAAACCAATGAAAGTAGTAGTTGATGCTGGTAATGGAATGGCTGGGACAATGATTCCGAAAATTGTTGAAAGATTACCACAATTAGAATTAGTTCCATTGTTTTTTGAACCAGATGGTACTTTCCCAAACCGAAATCCTAATCCTTTAGGGGAAGGAGCTTATCAGAAGTTATCTGATAAAATTAAAGAAGTTAAGGCAGACATTGGTTTTATTTATGATGCTGATGCAGATCGAGTTTTTATTGTAGATGAAAATGGAAAATTTTTATTAGGAGATCAGACTCTGATGATTTTATCTAAACAGATATTAGAAAGAGTTCCTAATGCCGGGATTGTTTACAATTTGATTTGTTCTAAAAATATTCCAGAGTTTATTGAAAAAAATGGTGGAAGAGCAATTCGTTCAGAAGTTGGTTATGTAAATATTGGTAAACACATGGAAGAAGAAAAAGGAGTTATGGGTGGAGAAGTTTCAGCACATTTTTCTTTTCAAAAAAACTACTATTCTGATTCAGGATTTATTGCTTTTGTAATGGCTTTACAAGCTGTTAGTGAAGAAGGTTTTAAAATTTCAGATTTTATTAATGCTAATACTAATTGGTATCGAGCTAATGAGGTCAATTTAACTATTGAGGACAAAGAAGCGGCTCTAAATAAAATAAGAGAATATTTTTCAGAGAATATTTTAGATGAGATAGATGGTATTACAATTGAATTTGAAGATTGGTGGTTCAATGTTCGACCATCAAATACTGAACCTTTGTTAAGAGTTACTATTGAATGTCGAAATGAAGAGGACATTGAAGAAAAAACAGAAGAAGTTTTAAAGATTATAAAAGATTAATTATATGATTGGAATATTTGATTCAGGTTTAGGAGGTTTAATAGCTTTTAAAGAAATAGAAAAAGCTTTGCCGGATTATTCTTACACTTATTTGGGAGATACTCTAAGATCTCCCTATGGAGGTAGAAGCCAGGAAGCTGTTTATGAATTTACTGAAAAAGCTGTAGATTTTTTATTCCAAAAAGGTTGTCAGTTAGTTATTGTAGCTTGTAATACTGCTTCTTCAGAAGCTCTGAGAAAATTACAGCAGGAATATTTACCAAAGTTAAAAGATAAGTCTAAAAATATATTAGGTGTGATTCGTCCTTTAGCTGAAGAAGCCGTAGAAGTATCAAAGACCAAGAGAGTCGGAGTAGTAGGAACTAAAGCTACTATTTCTTCTAATGTTTATGAAAAAGAATTACAGAAGTTAGATAAAGAAATTAAAGTTTTTCAAAAGACTTGCCCATTATTAGTTCCTTTGATAGAAGAAAACTATGTTCATCGGCTAGAGACTAAGAAAATCCTTAAAAATTATTTAAGAAGTTTAAAAAATGACAATATTGATACTTTAATTTTAGGCTGTACTCATTATCCAATTTTATTAAAAGAATTTAGAAGAATCATGGGAAAGAAAGTTCAAGTTATTGATTCTTCGGAAGTAATTGCTAAGAAATTAAAGGATTATTTAGGGCGTCATCCAGAATTTGAAAAAGTATTAGAGAAGAAGAAAAAAAGAAAATATTTGGTTACAGATTTAAATCAAAATTTCTTAGAAATGTCAGAGAGAATTCTAAATCAGGAAGTAAAGTTTGAAAAAGTAATTATTGATTAGAATTTAAATTGTTTTTAAATACTTTTATTTTTGAATTATAACTTAGGCAAAGCTCTGGTTCGAGGATTAGTGTTTATTTTTTTAGGTATGTTAAATTTTTCAATATTCTTTTTATTAATAGCTTCTTTCTCTATTTCAGTTATTAATCTGATTTGTTTTTCCTTAGAATTATTAAGAGATTCATTATTATTATTTCTTTTTTTTATGATATATAAAATACTAGCAAAAATAATTTCTATTCCTAAAATAATAATAATTACTAATAATGTAATTTTAATACCTTTTCTATTTGAATTGTCTGAGTTCATAGAATTTAATATTTATGATTATATTATAACACTCAGTATTTATTTTTACAATTTGTCAAATATCTACTATAATTAATAGTAGACAGGTAATTAATTTACCCAATATTTTTAGATATTATTAATTTTTTAATATAAATTTTATGAAAAATAAGAAAAGAAACTTAGTAATTTATAAAATAGTATTTATTTTATTTTTACTAATGAATGTAGTAGGTGTTTCTGCTGCTGACTGGCAGGAACCAACTTGTGATCCTCCAGAATGTAATGTTTCTTCTCCTTTAAATCAAGGAAAGACTGCTCAATTTAAAAAGGGTGCTTTACATTTAGGTAATACGGAAGCTATGGATGGATATTTATTTTCAGTAAAGAGTGGAAAATCATATTTCGAAGATACTTTAGATATTAAGAATGGAATGAATATTGAAGGAGTAACGGTTATTAATGATGATTTAATGATTGATGAGGGTATGTTAAACATTAATAATACTGAAGATTCTAGTGTTCTCTATGTTCAAGCATCACAGGCAAATGCAGTTGCTATTCAAGGCTCTTCTTTGACCGGTGTTGGTATTAAAGGTGTTACGGCAGAAGGAATTGGTGTTGATGGTAATGCAGGGGGTACTGGTATTGGTGTTTATGGTTGGAGTTTAAGTGCTGCTGCTGTCGGAGTTGTTGGATTCAATAATGCTAAGGATGGTTTAGCAGGAAGATTCGATAATATAGTTAGATTTAATTCTTATACTGATCCTGTTGTTGGTCCTGATTATACAGAAATTACTGATTATACAGAAATTAATGGAGGGACTGCTGTTTTTAGCAATGTAGTTGGTGAAAAAGTTACTATTTCACCACCAGATATTATATTAGAAAGAGGAATTATTAATCTGAATGACGGAAAAATAATCAATCTTGCTACTCCTACAGAGAATGGAGATGCAACAAATAAAGAATATGTTGATAATGCTGTTCTAAACAACAACGATGATGATTGGGAAATAGCTGGTAATAATATTTACAAAGAAAGCGGTAATGTAGGAATTGGATTATCAGATCCAAGTTCTGCTTTAGAAGTCAATGGATTAGTTACTCTTCCTTGTCAGAATAGTGTTAGTAATCCTCCGGTAACTGGATTAAAAATAGGTGATAATTCATATATTTATGATAGTTCTTGTAGTCTTGTAGAGGAAGAGGAAGAACAGGAGAACGATGATAACGATACTTTCCAAACTTTGCATATAGATTCTGAAGAAGTTATTGATATTAGTTCTTTAAGAGGTATTAAATTACAAGTTAAAGATAAATACGGGATTAATATTGACACTGAAGGAGCAGTAACACTTGGTGGCTGGCTTCAATCTGTTCCTAAAAACTCTTATATCCAAAATTCATGGAATATAAGTGGATTTTATACTGGAGCAGCAGCGGTTGGTAAAGAAGTTTTAGAGAATCAAGAAATGGAAATGGCTTTATTTGGTCGAACTGGAAATACTATTAGTACGGAATCTGATGGGGCAACTTATGGTGGTGTCGGGATAAGAGCTCGAGGAACAACAGGCCTTTATAGTTATATAGGTGTTCATGGTTATGCTAAGGGAAATGTGAGTTCAGAATATAGTTATGGTGTTTTAGGAGAGTCAGAGAAAGGAACTGCTTTACGAGGAAATCTAACTGGACCAACGGGAAATATTTTAGTTTTAGATTCACCATATTTTGCTTCTGGAAATGCTTTCGTAGTTGATGCTCAGGGTAATACAACTATGCAAGGTGATCTATTAACAGTAGCAGATGCTTTCCAAGTTGGAGGTAATTTTGATGTCGCTGAAGATATAACTGTAGGAGGAGATTTCAGTGTAATTGGAGATTCAATTTTAGGGGATGAAAATGCGGAAGTATATATGCCTGGTGGTGGAACTCTAGATAATGGATTGTTAATCCGAAGTGGTGGTTTACAAATTAATGGAGGTAATTTAGATATTACTAATAATGATCTTAATGTTTCTAGTGGCAATCTATTATTAGACGGAGATGCTGAAATAATTGGTAAATTAGAAGCATCAACTATTGAGCCTTATTATCCAGAAGGCGTTGTTCCAGAAGGAGGAATAGCATCAATAGAATTTGATGCTAATGGAAATGTAGTAATAACTCTACCATCTAGTTCAGTAGTTAGTCCTAAATAAATATAGGTAAAATATGAATTTAAATTTTAAACAATCCATTAAACTTTTAACACTAGTCTTAGTAGTTCTAGGTACTGTTACTTTTTTAATTCCAAAAACTTTAGCAGCCGGATTTAGAATTGATGTTGGAGAAATTAATTGGGAAATTAATTTAGATGGTATTTACAAAAAAGATTCTAAGATAAATTGTAGTGATATTCAAGTGGGAAATATTCCAGATAATGGATTTTTAGTAAAAAATAGTTCCGGAACTAAATTATTTTTGGTAGACGAGGATAAGATTTATGTTAGCGCTAAAAGTTCATTTAGCTCTTTAGAATATTCTAGTTCAATTTCTAATTCTTTTATTATTAAAGATAGCGATAATAATATTCTGATTTATGTTGATGATAATGGTTTACATTATAGAGAGGACATGTGTGTCATTGAAGAGGTAGTAGAATGTGGTAATGGAATTTCAGAAGCAGGAGAGGAATGTGATGATGGTAATAGTAGTAATAATGATTCTTGTTTAAATACTTGTGAGATAGCTAGTTGTGATGATGGTTATATTTGGAATACTGATGGTGGAACAGAAGCTTGTGATGATGGTTATATTTTAAATGGTTATGAGTGTATTTGTAATCTTGATTGGGATGAATCCTGTAGTTATTGTAGTTTTAGTTGTGAAATCATAACTAAAACAGATTGCACCTGTTTAAGCGGTGATATTCAGTATCCAGAAGAATGTGAATGGGCCATTAATCCTTCTACTGATCCACCTACTTATTATAATAATATAACCTGTCTGGGAAATGAGGAATGTAGTGCTTATTGTCGATGTTATACGCCAGGGATTGGAGAAGAACCAGAAACTCCAGGTTTACCACCAATCGTACCAAAATAAGATTTAATTAAAATAATCGAGTTGATCTCAAGGGAGATAAAAAAATGAAATTAAATAAAACTTTGAAGTTTGTTCTTGCAATAACTATATTATTAGTAATAATAATTTTAGGATACTTCCTGATTAGGTATAAATATATAAAAGAAAAACCTTTAAAAAGAGAAGAGGTTTTAAATTTAAATGTCGAAAAAGTAGTTAAAGATCCTGCAGAAGAAGATATTTTAAATTTAATAAATAAATTAAAAAATAAAAATAAATCTTTGTAAGTTAAGGGATTTATTTATTAAAATAATAAATATATGAAATATTGCAGTTTTAAAAAGTACATAATTATTTTCTTGATAGTTTTTATAATTCCTTTATTTGTAGAAGCAGCAAAAGATGATTTAATCAGTATAGAGCCAACAAAGGATTCAGAAATTAATAGGTATATTAATAGTGCTGAAAATATAGTTAAAATTGTTAATAAAGATATAATTTTCTTGTCAGGATTAAATATGGTTGGAGAAACGGTAATTGAAGCTGTTCTTTTGAAATTTAATAATTATAATTCTTTTATAGATAAATATAGTCCAAAAATAGAAAAAGAAGGAGCCTCTTTATTTGACGATCTAATGAACGGTTATAAGTCTACTAGAAAATATTTTCATTTGATTAACGATATTGATAGTTTAAGTTCTTCTATGGAAATAGCTTATGAATTATTAAATACTACAGATGTTTTCTTAGAAGAAAATTCAAAAAAAGGTTCTTCTTTTAAAGAATCAGAAAAATCCTTAGAAGAATTTAGAGAGAGTTTGAATAAAAAAACTTTTTTAGTTGAGTCTTTAATTCTAGAAGTACTTGCTAATGTAAATATTAATCAGGATTCTTATGAAGATGATTTGGATTATTTAAACTATTACAAAAAAGAGATGCAAGAGATAAAAGATAGTTATTTGGAAGTATCTAATAGTATTATTGATCTCTCGGAGAGAGTTATAGAATCTTAAAATTTATTAATAAAATTTATAGAATTAATGATTAAATATTTCAGATCTATATCAAAAAACTTTCTTATTTTTATAATAATTAGTGTTTTTTTATTAGTAAGTTTTTCTGTATTCTTAATTTATAGAAATAATAATTTAGCAATTGCGGGAGATAATTTCGGAGGATGGTCTTATAATAATTTCTTTGGTTGGATATCAGAGTCTTGTAATAACTTATATGGAACAGGATATGAAGATTATTGTGGTTTAAATATGGATCCTATTTTAGATATAAATTTTGATAGTGATGATATTGATATTGATAATGGTAAAGTTAAAGACAACACTGGTAGTTTCAATGGAAAAATATTTAATTTCATAGAAACTGATATTAGGAATGGAGGGAAGAATAAAACTACTGGTTTAGCTACAAAGAATTCTAGTTTTGATAATTCTTTATATTTTAATGGAATAGATTCATATATTAACTTTGGAGCTCACAAGGATTTTAGTTTCAATGGTAATGATTTCAGTATAAGTTTATGGTTTAAGATTGATGAAGGATTAACAGAGGATTCATTCTTATTTTCTAACGGAGATGATATTAATAAAAGATATCATTGTTGGATTGATAAAGATTATTATTTATCCTGTTTTGTTAAAAATAAAAAAATAAAGAGTACTAGTTCAATAAATATTAATAAATGGACTAATATTACTATTGTTCATGAAGAAAAATCTTTTTTAATGTATTTAGATGGGTTTTTAATTGATAACACTAGTATTGGTGCTTCTGCACTTAGTAATTCAAAGGAATTAATATTGGGAGCTTTTGGTGACCAAACACAGAATTTTAAAGGAGAATTGGATGAATTTCGTCTTTTTGATAAGTCATTAAATATTGATCAAGTTTTACATAATATTAGTCATAATTCTAATTATTTATTGGATATTGATAATGAAACTGGTGAAATTAGTGGCTGGGTCTGGTCTAATGGAATAGGATGGATTTGTTTTGGAAAAACTTGTGAAGGATTAGCTCCGGATAAGAGTGAACCGGAGGCAAAATTATATTGGTCTTCTCAGGGAGGAGAGACTTATCCATACATGATTAGTGGTTGGGCTAATGCTATTTCTTTTAATGATGCTGGTCAAGAAAAATATCAGGATATGGGTTGGATATCTTTACAGAGTGAAGATATTTTAAATGCGAATTATGATGAATATAGTAGTTGTGTTAGTTGTGGTTTTAGAGATGAAGAAGATGATTTAGTTTTGTATTTTAAAATGGACGAAGATAGCGGTGAATTAGCTATTGATTCTTCTGGTTTTGATAATAATGCTCAATTAAAGAAATTTGAAGAAGAATCTTGGACAGAAGATGGTCGAATAAATAATTGTTTAAATTTTGATGGAATAGATGATTTTGTAGAGTTAGATATAGGAGATGTACCAGAATTGGAAATGGGATATAATGATTTTTCAGTTGAAGTTTGGGTAAAAAATGAAGAATTAGGACATTTAACAGACAATTTAACTATTCTGGGAGGATATGCTGAAGAGGAATGGGAATTATATTTTGATTCTAAGGATAATTTGTTAGTTTTTGATATTTTTGATAATAAGGTTCAAGGAAAGATTACAGATATTAGTGATTGGTCTCACATAGTAGTTAATATTGATCGAGATAGTAATTTAGAAATGTATGTTAATAATCAAGAATACTCAGGAGATAATATTTCTGAGTTTAGTGAGAAATATATTAATGATAAAGCTATTTTAATTGGAAATAATTATAGTGATTCTTTTTGGGATGGTGCTATAGATATAGTGAGAATATATACTAAAGTTTTGAGTAAAGATGCAGTTGCTCATAATTATGAGTTTCCAGAAAAGAGATTTTGTTCAGCTTGTTTGAATCAAATTTTATCTAAAGCAGAGAGTAGTAATATTTGTTATGATTGTGAACGATGTAAAATTGAAAAAGGTGTTACAAATTGTGAACTATGTTCTGGTTGTCGAGAATATGGTTTAACATTTGATACTAATACAGCAAATATAAAAGGTTTTGCTTGGGGAGGTTTTTCCGTTGATGATGAGCTTGTCGGTTTAGGTTGGTTTAAATTTTCTCCAAGTTTTGGAGCAGGGTTATATCGTTCTTATGTTTCTTCAAAATATGGTGATATTTACAGTAAAGCTAATATAGGTTCAAGCTATTCAGTAATTCCTCCAATTGGTTATTTTAATGCTACCTATATGATTCAAGCTAACGGACATATAATGAATTGGGTTAGTACAGCCTATGAAGCTAATAATAATTGGTTAATGTCAGCTGATAGTGGTAACCCTTTAAGCTATGAATACCCTAAATTAGAAAATGATTATGGTAATGTTTTGGGTAATTTAGATTATGTTGGTTTAATAAATGGAAGATATGGGGAAGTTAAAGAAGGAGTTCCTAATGAGGGTTTAGCTAATTATGATGTTTGTTTAGATAATAATGTTTTCTTTAAAAAAGATAGTTTTGTTTTAACTGAAAAAGCTGCTAGTGGTATTGCTTACAGATTTCAAAATTGTTCTCAGGGAGCAGGAACTATAATTATTGATGGAGACTTAAGTATTGAAGCTGATATTCAATATGATGACACCACTTTTAGTGGTGAAAGTAGTGGCTTAGCTTCAGTAGCTTGGGTAATTAAAGGAGACCTAAGAATATCTCCTAAAGTTAGAGAACTAGCAGGAACTTTTATCGTTTTAGGTAAAGATGATACAGAATGTGGTTCTGTTTTAGAAAGTCCAAAAAAAGGATGTGGAGCTATTTTTACTTGTGATGCTAATGAAAGTGAATGTGGAAAACAATTAGAAGTTTCTGGTCAATTTTTAGCAAAGAATTTCCGTTTTCAAAGAACTTTTAGAAGCTTAGAAGGTCAACTAAGAGAAGCAGCAGAGGAAATTATATATGATGGTCGGAATATTATTAATCCTCCTCCAGGATTAGGAGATGTTTTAAAGATACTACCAACTTGGAATCAAATAGCCCCTTATTAATTAGTAGTTATTAAAATAATTTATGAGTTTATTTAATAAAAAAAATCAAGACTTTTTAGGAGTAGATATTGGAACTTCTGGTATTAAGATTGTGCAATTAACAAAAGAAAAAGACAAAGCTAAATTAGTTACTTACGGAATGGTTGATGTTGATGCTGATATTATTAGAAATAAGACTCCAGAGAGCATTAAATTAATAGCTCAAGCTTTAGAAAAAATTATTGATAAAGCTAGAGTATCTACTAAAAATTGTTCAACCGCTTTACCAACTTTTTCAGTATTTAGTTCAGTGATCAGTTTACCACAAATGACAAAGAGTGATCTAAATTCGGCTGTTAAATGGGAAGCAAAGAAATTCATTCCTTTTCCAATTGAGAATATGATTCTAGATTGGAAAATTATTAATGCTAGTAAGGGTTCACAAAAGAATCAATTATTAGATAATTTGAATAATAAAGTAGATTTAGGTAAATTTTTTAATAAAGATAAAACAGAAGGTGATCAAAAAGAAGAAATTGAAAGAAAACCTGCAAAAACAGAAAATGATCTTATAAAAACAAGTTCTAAGTTTAATAAAATATTATTAACTGCTGCTCCTAAGAGTCTAGTTAGTGTTTATGTGGATATTTTTAAAGAATTAGAATTAAATTTAACTAGTTTGGAAGTTGAATCTTTTGCTATGACTAGAGCATTGATAGCTGATGAAAAAAAGTATGCCATGATAGTAGATATAGGTTCAGTGACTACAGATGTTTGTGTTGTTGAGAATGGTTTACCTATTTTAAATAGGAGCATAGAAGTTGGTGGAAATATGATGACTGAAAGTATAGCTCAGAGTTTAAACATTAGTTTTGATCGAGCTGAACAATTTAAACAAGACTTTGGTTTAACTATGAGCAAGGAAGAAGTTAATAATGTTCCTAAAACTATTGAGGAAACATTATCTCCGATGGTTAATGAAATTAAATATGTTTTTGATTTATACCGAAGACAGGGGAGTGGTAAAATAGACAATGTTATTCTCTCAGGAGGTTCAGCCTATCTACCAAGTTTAGTTGATTATTTAAGTAAAGTGTTAAATACTACCGTCTATATTGGAGATGCTTGGTATAAAGTTATGTATCCTAAGGAATTAAAACCAGTTTTGGATGAAGTTGGACCGAGGTTTTCAGTAGCTGTGGGGCTAGCTTTAAGAGGGATAATCTAAATTTTTTGCATTGGTAATGATATGAGCCTGTGCTATAATTTTAAGTGAGATATTTAGTATTAAAATAGGTGAATTATATGTCTGACGATATTAATTTATTACCCGAGGATTTAAAGAAAAAACAAGATAAAACTCTAAAAAATAGAGGAAATTTTAGTTTAGATGAAATTGAATTTACTGATGGTCAGAGATTGAAAAAACAATTAGATTCTAAAATTATAAAACCAAAAAAAGAAGTAATAAAAAAGTGGTTTAAACCTAAAATTAATCAAAAATCAGACTTTTCAAGTCTAAAAAATGATAATTTACCTCCTATTTCTAAACCTGAACTTAAAGTAGAGGAACCTTTAGTGAAAAAATCTATAGATTTATCAAAAGATTTTAAAAAGGATAATTTAAAAGAAAAAACTCAAACTAATAATGCTAAGCCAGAAGGAGTAGTTAAACCAAAAAATAAAGTAAGTCTAAAAGAAATAATAAATAATTTTAGAGCAAAGCTTAATGGAAAGAATAAAAATAAAGAGGAAGATAAATCTTTGGATGTTAATTTGTTGCCCTTCGGTTCTAATATGCCTACAACCAGAAGAGCTCTTTTAATATTAATTATTATTTTTATACTAGCCGGTTCTTCAATATTTATTGTTTATTTCGGTTATTATCTTTATAAAGAGGAAGTTATGAAAGAGTATGGTAATTTAGAAAATGAATTTAATATTTATGTAAATGATATTAAGAAATATGATGATTTAATATATGAAATTACTGCTTGGCAAGAAAAGATTTCGGAAATAGAAAATTTACTTAATAAGCATGTTTATTGGACTAAGTTTTTTGAGAAATTAGAGGAAAATACTTTAAATGATGTTCAGTTTATTGGTTTTGCTGGTACTATAGATAGTTCTATTACTTTACAAGCAATTGCTCCTAATTACGAAACAGTTTCTAAACAGTGGATTCGTTTGCAAGAAGCAGAGGATTTTGTAGAAAAAGTAGTTATTGATGGTGCCTCTATGTCTTCTACGGAGGATAATATTAATATATCTTTCTCATTAACTTTAGATTTTGTGGACGATATTTTTTATAAGGAATAATATATATGTTAGAAAATAATAAAATAGAAAAAGTAGAAAAAAAAGAAATAAAGACGGGAGTTTATGCTTCTAAAAAAGTTTCTGGTTTTTCAATTTTTGTTTATAAGCATTTGAAGTTAATTATATTTTTAGAGTTGTTGGTTATATTATTAGGAGGTTATTTATTTATTATTAAAAAAGAAATTTCAGAAATAGAAAATTATAATAAATTGATTTCATGGAGAAAAGAAGAGTTGGTGAAAATAAAAGACTATAAAGCAGATTCTTTAGAATTGGAAGAAAAATATAGTATTTTGGAAAAGGAAGTAGCAGAAGATATTAATGAGCTATATAGCATCTTACCACCTAAAGACGACCTACCCAATGTTATGGCTCAGATTGAAGCTTTAGTGAATAGTCATAATTTTGTCTTAGGTTCAATTAATATGTCTTCAGAAGAAGATAGTTCTTTAAATAAAAGAGAATTACCTTTAATTAATTCAGAGGCAGAGTCTCAAAGCAATTTAATCAAAGAGGTTGAAATTAGTATTTTTGTTTTTAGTGATGAGGGTGGTTATTCTCGAGTTAAGGAATTATTAGAAGCTTTTGAACATCATATTAGATTCACAGATATTGTTAGTTTTAGTTTTGAAAAAGATATGAAAGCTTATTCTATTATGTTAAAAACTTATTATTTAAATTATGAAGAGTAAAATAATTGATAAAAAAATAGTATTCTTGTTTTTAATAATGATTATTATGATATTTTTTATGATGAATTTTTTAAGTAAAAAAGAAAAAGATTCTGAAAGTATCACGGGTATTAAAACTGACAATAGATTAAGTATTATTAATGAAAAGCAGAAAAGAATTAATAATTTCTTGAATAACAGCAATGGTTTATTCAACCAGAGATTACAGAGAATCTTTGAAAAATTAGATTTAGTTTCTTACATAGAGTTACCATTGGAAAAAGATTTAGATTATAATAATTATCCTTTTGGTAATCAAATAAATTTAGATTAAAATATGAAATCAGATTATAATAAAAAAATATTAGAGATAATTACAGAGAAAAAGCTATTGAAAGATAGTGATTTAGATTTTGTTTCTAAAAAAATAGAATCTGATAAATCTGCTAGTTTGGACAAGGTTATTAAAACAAATAATTTAATAGATGCTGAAGAGTACGCTCAAATAAAAGCTACTGTAATCGGAGTTCCTTATCGAAATTTAGTTGATGAGAAAATTGATAAAGAAGTTTTAAAATTATTACCAACAAACCTATCAAAAAATTACCAAATGGTAATTTTTAATAAAAAAGATAATGTTTTAGATATTGGTCTTGTTGATCCAGAGAATTTTAGTGCAGTAGAAGCGGCAGAATTTTTAGCCCAAGAAAATAAGTATATAATAAAATATTATCTGATATCAGAGGGTAGTTTTAAGCATGTTCTTGGAAAGTCAGAGGATATTGTTGAGGAGGTTGGTGAAGTTTTGGACTATGCTAAAGAAAAACTGGGTACATCTGGTTCAATAGATACTGATCTAGAAGAACTTAAGATGGATGATGAAAATTTTGATGAGATTATTAAATCAGCACCAGTTTCTAGAATAGTATCTGTAATCTTAAAACATGCTGTTGATGGTCGAGCTTCAGATGTTCATATTGAACCAGTTAATAATCAATCAATAACTAGATTTAGAATAGATGGAAAATTACATAATTCAATAGTTTTACCAATCTATATTCATAATGCTCTAATTGCTAGAGTAAAAGTAATGGCTAATATGAAAATTGATGAAACTAGAATACCACAAGATGGTAGAATTAGAGTAAAAGTAAAAGGAGAAAGAATTGATTTTAGAATATCAACTTTACCTTTAATTGATTACGAAAAAGTTGTCATGAGAGTTTTGAGTACTCCTAAAAAAATTCCAACTCTTGATGAGCTAGGTTTTGGTGGTCCTTTGAAAAAAGAAATAGAAAAAAATATTAAAAAACCAAATGGAATGATTTTAGTTACTGGTCCTACTGGAAGTGGTAAGTCTTTTACTCTATTTACTTTTTTAAATAAAATTAATTCCGAAGCTATAAATATCTCAACTTTAGAGGATCCAGTAGAGTATAATATTGAGGGAGTTAATCAATCTCAGGTAAGACCAGAAGCTGATTTTACTTTTGCTTCAGGATTAAGATCTTTGTTAAGACAAGATCCAGATGTAATCATGGTTGGTGAGATTAGAGACAGTGAAACAGCGGAATTAGCTGTTCATGCTGCCTTAACTGGTCATTTAGTGTTATCTACCTTACATACTAATGATGCTATTGGAGCTATTCCTAGATTAGTTGATATGAAAGTAGAACCATTTTTACTAGCTTCTACTCTAAACATGATTTTAGCTCAGAGATTAGTAAGAAAAATATGTGAAAATTGTAAAGAAGAATTTGATCCACCCCAGTCTTTAAAAGACAGAATAAAAGGAAGCATAGAACAACTACCAGAAAAGAGTTTCTACGGTAATGTTAAAAAGAATGATGAAGTTAAATTTTATCACGGCAAGGGTTGTGGTAGATGTGGTGGAACTGGATATAAAGGGAGAACTGCAATTACAGAGATTTTAGTTTTGGATAGGAAGATAAAAAGTATTATTGCTGAAGGAATGAATATGACTGATTTACAAAAAGAATTAGATGATCGAGGATATATTAATATGATGCAAGATGGTTTAATTAAAGTATTGAATGGAACTACAACTTTAGAGGAAGTATTAATTGCTACTAAGCAAAGCTAAGTTTAAATAATTTACGATAATATATTATGATAGACTCTGAAAAGAAAAAAATATTAATTGTGGAGGATGATCCGTTTCTATCGGAAATGTATGCTACTAAATTAGAATTAGAAGAATTCACAGTTGTTTTAGCTACTAATGGAGATGAGGCCTTAGATAAAATGAAGTTAGATAAGCCAGATATTGTCTTATTAGACTTAATAATGCCTCAAAAGGATGGTTTTGAAGTTTTGAGAGAAAAATCTGTTAATCAGGAAATTAAAGATATTCCAGTTATAGTTTTAACAAATTTATCTCAAAAAGAACAAATAAAACAATGTTATGAATTAGGAGCAAAAGATTTCTTAATTAAAGCTTATTTTGTTCCCGCTGACGTTATTAAAAAAATTAGGAATTTAATTAAATAATTAATTATTATGCCAGCTATAGATAAATTACAGTTAAATGAGTTAATTAATCAAGCTATTAAAGATAATGCCGTAGCGATTTATTTTAATATTGGAAACTATCCAGTAATGAGAGTACAAGGAGTTTTAAAAGATTTAAATGATCGTCCTATTTTAACTAAAGAGTTTTTAAACACCATTTCTAATACAATATTGCCAGATGAACAGAAAATAGTTTTACAAGAAAAAAAAGAATTAACTATTGGTTATGACTGGTCTGACGATGTTAGACTCAGTGTTAACTTTTTTTATCAGAAAAATTCTTTGTCAGTTACTATGAAATTAATTCCATCTGCTATAAAGGGTTTGGATGAATTGGGACTCCCCAAAGTTATTGATAACATTCCTGAACTGGAATCAGGCTTAGTTGTAATTTGTGGTCCAGTTTCTGCTGGTCGAACTACAAGTGCTAGAGCTATTATTCAAGAGATAAATAAAAAACATGATCAAAGGATCGTGACCATTGAAGAGCCAATTGAATATCAATTTATTAATGAAAAATCTATAATTCAACAAAGAGAAGTGGGTCGAGATGTTGATTCAATTACTAATGGTTTAAAAGATTTAATAGATGAAGATGTTGATTTAGTCTATTTATCAAGAATATCAAAGGAAGAAGAGATAAAATTGGCTTTAGAAGTGGCAGCAGCTGGTAAATTAGTAATTACAGTTATGGATAGTGATTCAGCAGTAATTATTCTTAATAGAATATATAGTAGTTTTAAAAATACTGAAAGAGAATGGGCAAAGAGTTTAATTTCCGGAACTTTAAAAATAATTATTAATCAAAGATTAGTAAAAAAGAGCGGTGGAGGACTTATTCCAGCTACTGAAATATTTACTATGAATTCTTCAGCTAAATCAATTATAAAATCAGGTAAATTTGATCAATTAAAATCAGTGATTCAAACTTCTAGACAAGATGGTATGCAAGACTTAGATAGCTCTCTAAAAGATTTAGTTAATAAGGGATTGGTTAATGCAGAAGAGGTTGAGAAATTAATGACCAATGGAGAAAACTTATAATTTCTAGTTTTAATAATTATGGCAATATTTAACTACAAGATTTTAGATAAAAAGGAAGAAATAATAGTTGGAGTTGTAGAGGCTCCTAATGCAGATTTAGCTGTTGAAGCTTTAACTGAAAAAGGATTTAAAGTCGTTGATTTGAAAGAAGCTCGAGCTTCTTTAAATCTTAACTTTAAAGGTCTTTCTTTTTTAAATCGAATTAATCCTAAAGAATTAGTTATTTTTTCTCGACAATTATCAGTAATGATTTCAGCTACAGTACCAATTGTTCAAGCTTTAAAGGTAATTGTTAAACAAACTAAAAGTATAACTTTTCAGGATATCATTGATCAAGTTGCTGATGATGTTGATGAAGGTTTAAAATTTTCTGAAGCTTTAAAAAAGCATTCAGTTTTTAGTGGTTTTTTTGTTAATATGATTGCTTCTGGAGAGAGTTCTGGTAGATTAGATGAAGTTTTAGAATATTTAGCTGATGAAGTTGAAAAAAACTATGATCTTCAATCCAAGATTAAAGGAGCTATGATTTACCCAACTTTTATAGTTGGGGGTTTAATTGTTGTAGGAGTAGCAATGATGATTTTTGTCATACCTCAATTAACAGGAATGTTAACTGCTTCTGGACAAGAATTACCTTTTACAACTAAGGCCTTAGTCTTTCTAAGTGATTTATTTAGAAATTATTTTGTTTACCTATTATTAACAACAATAATAATCGGGGGAGGATTATTCTATTTCATAAAGAAAACAGAGGCCGGAATAAAATTGTATAACCTTTTAAAATTAAAAGCTCCAGTTTTTGGTAAATTGTGGCAAATGATTTATTTAGTTAGATTTGCCGGAACATTATCAAGTTTAATTAATGCTGGCGTTTCTTTAACTAATGCTTTAAATATTACAGCTGATGTAGTTGATAATTATTATTACAAGGAATTAATTGAAGAAGCTGTCGAAAAGGTAAAAGATGGTTATTCAGTAGCTCATGTATTTTCTAAGAGCAAAATGTTTCCTAGTATGCTTTCTCAAATGTTAAAGATTGGGGAAAGAACTGGTCGTCTTGGGGATGTTTTGGATAAATTAGCTGGTTTCTATTCAAGAGAGGTGGAGAATATGGTATCTAATTTAACTTCATTATTAGAACCAATGATTATGGTAGTAATTGGTGTAGCTGTCGGAGGAATGGTAGCAGCTATTATTATGCCAATGTATAATATGGCTAATGCTTTTTAGTTAAATATATTAATTGTTCTTTAAAAAATAGTTTTGTGGTATAATATATATGATGTTAATAACTTAGGCTTTTTTTAGAAGCTGAAAAGTTTTAATATAATTTAAATAAAAATAATTTATCACTTGTTCTAAATAATTTTAGAACATATGAAAGGAAACAAAAACAATGAAAAGAAAAGGTTTTACTTTAATCGAATTGTTGGTAGTTATTGCTATTATTGGTTTACTATCAACTTTAGCTGTAGTTTCATTAAATGGGGCTAGATCAAAGGCTAGAGATGCTAAAAGATTATCAGATGTAAAAGCAATTAGTACTGCTATTGAATTATCATTAGTGAGTAGAGATCTTAGTGGATATGATAAAGTACTTTTAGGATGTGATACTGCGGGTCATTTAACAACAGCATGTACTGCTTTGGCTGAACCGGTATTTAATTTTTCTGCAGTTTCAGATCCTAGTGGCAGTATAGATCCCTGTGAAAGGGCTACTGCTGCTGGTGCAGACTGTGCTTACGCACTTGGTGTTGACCCGACTTCTGATGACTATGAAATTTGTTTTAGTTTAGAAAATAATACAGGTAATTTATTAGAAGGTGTTAATAAGATTAGTGTAGGCGGAACTTTAACTCGTGGATGTACAAATTAATTCAGACTTTATTAATCCCTCACTTTTTAGTGGGGGATTTTTTAATTAAAAAAATCCCATTTGTAATAAATGCGATTTTAGTGGCGGAAGGGAAGGGATTCGAACCCCCGATACGCCAATAAGACGTATAACAGATTAGCAATCTGTCGCTTTCAGCCACTCAGCCACCCTTCCAATAGTGTTAAAATTATAGCTAAGAAAACTATCGTTGTCAATCATCTGAATAAATTGTATAATTAGGTTATGGTAGATACTATTCAAAATAAAGGGAAAGTGTTAATTAAATGGCATTTCCCAGAGTTTGAACAACCAGAAAGAACTCTTTCTTGGTATATTATTTTATTTATAATCTTTGGAGCATTATTAACTTATTCAGTTTTAACTTTAAATTTTTTATTTGCAATTATTGTAGTAATGATAGTAGTTATTTTGTTTCTACATCAAAGAAAGGATCCCTTAGAATTGGAGATAAAGATAATGGAAGCAGGAATAGAAATAGGTGATAAATTTTATGCTTACAAAGATTTAGATAAATTCTTTATTATCTATGAACCACCAGAAATATCTAATTTGTATATAGAGTTTAAAAGTAATTTAAAGCCAGACTTAAGTATTCCTTTAAAAGATCAAAATCCAGTTAAAGTTAGAGATATATTAATGGATTTTTTATTAGAAGATATTGATAAAGAGGAAGAACCAACTGCTGATTTTCTAACTAGATGGTTAAAGTTTTAAATAAATAGATTATATAGATAAAAAAGACTTTAGTAGTCTTTTTTTTATTTTAGATAGTTTTATAGATAAACCTCTTTACGATGTTTGATTCTAAGAATAATTAGTATTTGTATATTACCTTTATTATCTATATCAAAAATAGCTCTGTAATCACCAATTCTAAATCGATAAGTTCCCAATCTAGCATCTGTTAATTTTTTAGCATATTTTAATGGTTGATTGTTAGAAATATAAAATCTAAATTTATTTGCAATTCTTTTTTGAATTTTAATGTCTAATTCTAAAAAATCATTCTTAGCTTTCCTAGTTAATTGAAGCTTATATTTCATAAACCTAATTCTTTTGCTACTACTTCAAAGTCATAGACTTTGCCATTTTTTACGTCTTTTCTAGCTTCTTTAATATCAAAGGCAAGTTTTTCTAATATAGTATCTTTTTTATTAAGTGGTTCAACCTTAAAAACTGGTTGGTTACGATTTAGAACTATAAAACGCCAATTATTTTTTCGGGATTTTTTATGTAGATTAGTTATATTTTGACGAAACTCTCTAATACCTATTAATTTTGTTATCATATATTTATGATTAATATTTAATGTATATCTTAAGTGTACACATTAGATATTAATTTGTCAAGTCTATCTTTTATTTCTAACGTAGTTATTAAATTTCTTTACTACTTTATTTTTAAAGCTCGACATTTTATTATTTTCAGAACGAGATAGAGCGGCTCTAATCTTATCTTTAGCAGTATTAGTTTTTACAAAATTTAACCAATCAGGGTTTGGTATTTTTCTATTTTTATCTGTTAGAATCTCTACAAAATCACCATTTTTTAATTCAGCATCAACTTTAGACATCTTATCATTTATTCTGACACCAATACACTTATTCCCTATTTCAGTATGGATATGATAGGCAAAATCTATAGCGGTTGAGTTCTCTGGTAGATCGATAACATCATTTTTTGGTGTAAAGACAAATATTCTAGATTTAAAGATATCAGTATTTAATTTTATATATTTTAAATAATTCTTATTATTTTTAATCTTTTTTTGCCATTTTATTAAATCATTAATCCAAGTAAATTCTTTTTTGTTAATACTTACTTTCTTTTTTTCTTTATATCTCCAATGAGCAGCAATACCAAGCTCAGCTATTCTTTCCATTCTTTGAGTTCTAATTTGAATTTCAACCGGCTGATGATTTTCATCAAATATTGTAGTATGGAGAGATTGATAACCATTGGGTTTTGATTGTGATATATAATCTTTAACTCTTCCGTTCAAAGGTTGCCAATGATTATGAATTATTCCTAATATCGAATAACAGTCATTGATAGTTCTGGCTATAATTCTCAGGGCTATTAGGTCGTAGATATTATAGATATCCTTATCTTTCCGAAGTAATTTTTTATATGTTGAATAGGTATGCTTCTTTCGACCATAAATATCTCTATGTTGAATATTGTGCTTATTAAGTAGACTTTGTAAATCTCCTTTTATCTTGTTAAGGGACTTAGTTCTCTTTTTAACTTGGTTTTGTATCTTTTGTTGAGTCCAAGAATATTCATCTGGATAAACAAAAGGAAAAGATAAATCTTCTATTTGTTCTTTAAATTTATACATACCAAGTCGACTAGCTATAGGAGCATATATTTCTAAAGATTCTAAGGCAATACGATATTGTTTTTCTTTGCTAGGATGATGATGTAATGTTTTTAGATTATGTATTCTATCAGCAAATCTAATAATAATTACTCGAATATCTTTAGACATGGCTACAAACATTTTTCTAAGATTTTCAGCATATCTTTTAACTCCACGATATTTAATCTTTCCAATCTTGGTCACACCATCAACTAATTGAGCAATTTCTGCTCCAAATTCATCTTTAATATCAGAGATTGAAAATTCAGTTTCTTCGGGAACATCATGTAATAGTCCAGCTATAACTGTACTGATATCCATATCCATTTTAGCTAAAGTGTAAGCTGTTTCTACAGGATGAATAATATATTCTTCACCACTTAGTCTTTTTTGATTTTGATGAACAACAGAAGCAAATTCCCAAGCTTTAATCAGGGGCTTAGTATTTATTTTAAGCCCTTCATTCTTATTGTTCTCATCAACTTTTTTAATTATATCTTCTATAGTATGCATACTTTAAGTATAAAGTATAAATATAAAAGTATAAAGTGCTTTTTTGAGAAATAAAAAATCCCCTACTCAAGAAGTAGGGGATTTATAATAAGTTTATTTATCTAGTTTATGGGGATTATGATTAGGACAGACTTTATCACTACATCTTTCTGGAATTGTTTTTGTTCCTTCCATCATGAGACAACCACATTTTTCATTGTCACGATCTTTTCGAATATAATCACATTTCTTTCCAGTTGGTTTAGCTTTGATAGCATATTTACATTCCGGATAATTAGAACAGCTATAGAATATTCCAAATCTTCCTCTTCTTTCTGACATTTCTCCATCTTTACATTGAGGACATTTTACACCAGTCATTTTCTTTTTTTCTTCTTCGGGGTCATTCTTTATATATTTACATTTAGGATAATTAGAACAAGAGATAAATTTTCCAAAACGACCTTCTCTAAGTACTAAATCATTTTCACATTTGGGACATTTTTCTCCAGTTGCTTTGGGCCCTTCAATCTCTTTTCCTTCTAAGGTTAAAGCTCCTTCACAATCAGGATATTTTTCACAACTCATGAATTTACCAGACTTACCTAGTTTGTAAACCATAGCTCCACTACATTTAGGACATTTGTATTTCTTATCAGCTGGCCCTAGGTTAGATATTTTTTCAATCTTTTCTTTACTTTTAATATCTTTAATAAAAGGAGTATAGAAATCCTTTAATAATTTTTCATAGGTAAGTTTTTTGTCAGCAACTTCATCCAATTCATTTTCCATTTCAGCGGTGAAATCATCGCTGATATAGTTTTCAAAATGTGCTTCTAAGAAGGAACTAACTACATCTCCAGTATCAGTAGGATGTAAAGCTTTACCTACTTTTTCGACATAACCTCTGTTATACAAAGTTTTAACGATAGTAGCGTAAGTACTTGGACGACCAAGGCCTCGTTTTTCTAATTCTTTAATTAAAGAAGCTTCTGAGTATCTATTTGGTGGCTGAGTCTCTTTTGCTTCAGTATTCATTTCTAACAAGTTTAGAATATCATTCTCCTGGATCTTTGGTAGAATAGTATCTTCATTTTTAGCAAAAGTATCAATCTTTAACCAACCATCGAATAATAATCTTGATCCATTAATTGAGAAATTAGGTAAATCTTTATTATCGAATTTAATAATAACTTTAGTTTTTAATACTTTGGCATCACTCATTTGGGAAGCTAGAGTTCTTTGATAAATAAGTTGATATATTTTTTGTTGTTGGGCTGTTTTACCAGCACTTTCAATATTTAAATTACTAGGACGAATAGCTTCATGAGCTTCTTGAGCATTTTTAGATTTACCTTTAAAAACTCTAGATTGTAGGTATTCTTTACCATAATTTTTAGCGATAATAGCTTGAGCTTGTTTTTGGGCATTAGAACTCAAAGTAGTACTATCAGTCCTCATATAAGTTATTAGACCGGCCTCATAGAGCCTTTGAGCATGCATCATGGTTTGACTAGGAGAATAGCCTAAACGAGAACTAGCAGCTTGTTGAAGAGTAGAAGTAATGAAAGGTGCTCGAGGAGATTTTTTAGCATTAGTTTCTTTAACCTCACTTACTTTCCATTCTTCTTTTTTACCCTCTTTCAAGATTGTATCAACTTTCTTTTTGTCTTTAGGTTCTTCAGCACAAGTTAAAGTTATTTTCTCTTTTCCCTTAGTTTCAACATCAGCAGTAATTACCCAGAAATCTTCAGAAACAAAATCTCTGATTAATCTTTCTTTTTCCATTAGAATTCTCAGAGCAGGGGATTGAACTCTTCCAGCAGAAAGACCATATCTTAATTTCTTCCAAATTAAACCACTAAGACCATAACCAAACAATCTGTCTAATATTCTTCGGGCTTCTTGAGCTTTTCTTAAGTCTTGATCAATTTCTCGAGGATGTAAGATAGCAGCTTTTACTGCTTCTTCAGTAATTTCATTAAAAGCAACTCTTTTAGCATTGGGCATTTTTAAAATTTCAGCAATATGCCAAGCAATAGCTTCACCTTCACGATCAGGATCTGTAGCCAGGATAACTTCATCAGCTTTTTTGGCTTCTCTTTTTAATTCAGCTATAACTTTTTCCTTACCATGAATTACTTCATAATTAGGTTTAAAATTATTTTCAATATCTACGGCATTAGCTTTTTTAGAACTAGATTTAGGAATATCACGAATATGTCCAACAGAAGAAGTAACAACATAGTCTTTTCCTAAATATTTTGAAATTGTTTTTGATTTCGCTGGAGATTCAACGATTAGTAATGTTTTATTCATTTTTGTTTTTTTTAAAAGCTTCTTCGATGTGATAAGATATGTTCTTCATTGATCCATTTTTTTCTAAGATCCCCAACTAGATACATGGAACCAGTAACAGTTAAGCAATCTTTACTATTAATTAAAGATAATGAAAAGTTTAGAGCTTGCCATGGGTCTAAGAAATAATCTACTTTAGCCTTTATCTTTAAATCTTTAATTATTTTTTGAAAAGTTTTTAAACCAGTAGTCTTACGTCCACCAACAACAGATAAGCTTCTAGTAAATACAATATGATCTGCTAAATGAGCAATTTCTTTTAGAGATTTATATGAATCTTTGTCAGAAACCATAGCGAACATTAAAACTAGTTTTTTGTATTTAACGGTCTCTAAATTTTCAGCTAATCTTTTAATTTTAACTGGATTATGAGAACCATCTATAATGATTCTTGGGGAAGCTTGAATAGTTTCAAAACGACAAGGAAGTTTAGTTCTTTTAATTGCTTTTTTAGCAGTTTGTTTATTAACTTCTAATAATTCCCCTACTTTTTTAGCAATTAAATTATTTTTGTTACCAATTTCATTTTTATATTTCAAACTGATAAACTCTATTTTATCTTTAGCACATCTGGCTTTAAACATCTTTAATATCTGTGGTCGAGACTCAGTAGTGATAAAAGTACAACCAGGTTTAATTATTTCTACTTTGTTTTTAGCAATTTCATTTAGAGTATTTCCTAATACATTTTGATGGTCATAATTTACATTAGTCACAATAGCAATTTTAGTATTTCTAATAACATTAGTAGCATCAAATTTTCCACCTAAACCAGCTTCTAAAACTATTAATTTACATTTTCTTTGAACAAAGTAGAGAAAAGCTATAGTTAAGAAAACTTCGAAATAGGAAGGAACTCCATAGGGACTTTTTAAAGCACATTCAGTTAAAGGAGTTTTTAGACTTTCAACTATATTAGCAAAAGCATTAGGAGTTATGTATTTGTTATTCACTCTAATTCTTTCAATATGAGCAGTAGTGTGAGGTGAATAATATGAACCAACTTTGTATTTTGATTTCAATACATTATGAATAGCAGCGGTAGTACTTCCTTTACCAGCTGTTCCAGCAATATGAATGTATTCTAATTTTTTTTCAGGATTACCTACTAAATCTAAAAGGTATTTCAATCTTTTAATGAAAAAAGATCTATCATATCCTTTAGTCTTTTTTTCTCGCTTGTTCATATAATTAGAACCAGGAATATTATTCAAGGATTCTAAGAATTTAACAGCTTTTTTATATTTTGCGTTTATCATAGTTATTTATTATTTATTTTGTTTGCTTAGATTTTAACCATTTTACTCCTAGATAACAAAGAGGAGTGTCTAGAAGTGCAAATACTATTTTAAATACCCAATAAGGGATGATTAATGTAAGGATAAAACTTGTTGTAAACTTGGGAGTAAGATGATAGAAGGCAATATACATGAAAACAGTAGTATCTATGAATTGACTTACTATAGTGGAAGCATTATTTCTTAACCAAAGGAATTTACCTTTAGTTTTTTTCTTCCAAAAGTGGAAAGCCCAAATATCATGATATTGACTAAGGATGAAAGCAATTAGACTAGCAATAGTCATCCTAATACTTCCTTTAAATATCATTTCGTATGCTTCTTGATTTAACCATTTTTCATGAGCAGGCATAATAATACAAAGATACATCATTGCTAGAGCGAATAGGAGGACTGAGATTGATATATAGAAAAAGTTTTTAGCTCGGGACTTACCATGGACTTCAGTAATGATATCAGTGACTAAGAAGAGAACAGGAACAAAGAAGATTCCAACTGATACTCTAACTCCTAAAATAGTAGTTATTTTACTTCCTAAAAGATTAGCTAATATCAAAGAGGCAATAAAAAATCCTAATAGTAGATCTGTTTTAAACTCAGCGTCATATTTTAATTTCTGAATAATATTCATGGGTTCAAGTTCTTTTTATTTTTTAAATAGAAAACAATAATACTGATTTTAAGTCTACTATATATCACTGTTTTGTCAATTAAAGAGAGTTGTTTTAAAGGTAGATTATAGACTATTCATATATCTCTAGGATATCAGAAAGGTCATTAACTAACCTAGCCCCTTCTTTTATTAAATTATTAGTTCCCTGACAGTTATTTTGGAAAATACTTCCCGGAATAACTAATAATTCTCGATTTTCATAAAGAGCAAAATTACCAGTGATTAAAGCTCCAGATCTTTCTTGAGCTTCTATTATTAAAGTAGCTGAAGACATTCCAGCAATAATCCTATTCCTCATCGGAAAGTTTTCTTTAGCTATTTCTGAACCAATTGGAAATTCTGAAATTAATAATCCTTTTTCTCTTATCTCTTGAGCTAGTTCTAGATTTTGATAAGGGTAGATTTTGTTTAAAGGAGAACCGAGGACAGCGATTGTTGATCCAATAGTATTAATACTTTCTATATGAGCTAGAGCATCAATACCTAGAGCTAAGCCAGAAATAATAGTAATATTTTTTTCAGCAATTGGTTTAATAAATTCTTTGATTGCAGATTCTCCATAGGAAGTATATTTTCGGGAACCAACTACACTCAGGAAGTTCTTTCTTTTTAAAAGTTCAATATTTTCTTGAGCGAATAGAACTAAAGGAGGAGAAAAGATTTGTTTTAAAAGAAAAGGGTATTCTGGATCAAAGTAAGTTATAATCTCAATATTTTGTTCTATGTGTTTATTCCAAACTTCTTTCAAATCTATCTTATTCCTATTCTCTAGGAATGTTTTAATAAGCTTTGGACTGAGATTGATTCTTTGTAAATCTTGGTAACTAAGGTTCCAAATTTTCTCCCAATTTTTATATACCTTAAGTAATTGAGTGATTCTTTTAAATCCAAATTTGGGAATTAAAGAAAGACCCAGGATAATCTTTTGTTGTTGATTTAGAGGAGTGGACATAAATTAATTTTTAATAAAATAAAAAATCGCTTGTCTACTAAAGTAAAATTTAAATTTTACATAAGTAAACTATTGCGACCTGTTTGTATAGTATCTTTTTGTAATATTTTTGTAAAGCTCTTGACAAGATTTATAATATATGCTATAGTTGAATATTGATAATTAGTAGTGAAAGCTTGGTGCGGAAAACCGCTTAATCTTTACAGCCAAGTTTTTGGAGGAAAAATGAGAAGATTTATAATAGTCGTATTAGTCGTGTTGACAGGAATGAGTAGTCTTTTAATGGCTACATCCCTGGAGGTAGAACTTGAACCTGAAGCAGTCATTGATGATGGATTTATGAGAGGCTTTGGAGAATTTGAAATTTTGCAAGAAATTGTAGAGCTAAAATTCCAAAAATTCTTTCATCATATTTCATTCATCAAGCTGGTAGCTCCTTTTCAAGACAAATTGCAAATTCTAATTGTTTTGAAAGACGGAGACATGATTCGGGGGAGATTTATATTTTTTCGTCAACCAGAGCATACTGAATCTCAATTAATCGAGTGGTTAGATTTAGATAGACCATTTGAACAACTCGACAAGAGATTTGGTAGTCAACCGCAGGAGGAATGATGTGCTATAATCGTAATATTCAGGAGAGTAATGTCACAATTACATTACTCTCCGCCTTCCTTGAGTTTATTTTTAGAAGTAAGTTTAAGAAAGGATTGACAATTTAATTCTGAATGATATACTATATTTATTCTAAATTGTAGTCAGGTTTTTATCCGTTAGTAGTTCTTAGTGACATCCCTCCTTGTTGCTTTGAATGCAAGTTAGGTAGGATTCCTTGGTTCGCCTTGTGAAATCTATTTACACTAGCGGGTAATAACTTGGCTATTTTTTGTTTGTCATGATATTGACTTTTTTAGAATATAGTTGTATGATGAGATATTAAAAATTAAATAAATAGGAGGAAGTATGGAAAAAAGAACTGTTTCAATTAGTAATTTGATTCAAGACATTATTAAAATAATTCAAACTTATTTTGTAGAGTATCTTGGAGTAGGTTTAGAGTCGGAAGAAATGGTGAGCGCTTTAGAAATTAAAAGCCTTACTAAAATTGAGCTTTCAAGATTTACTAATATTTTTCGGGAACTTTTTACTCAAAAATTAGGATTAGACTTTGTTAATTCAATCACTATTATGAAACATGTTATTCCTGATAATATTAAAGCTCATTCTTTAGAGAGAAAAATATTTTTTCGTTTAGAGAAGATATTTTGGGCAGCAGCTAGTGATGAAGAACTACAATCGTATGTTAAAGCTGCTTGGCCTAACAAATCTAAGGATTTAAGTTTTTCTAGTAAAAATTTAAATATTCTTCGGGAAAGAAGAGAAAAGTATCTTACTCAAACTAGAAATACATCATTGTATCCTATTCCAAAATTACCAGTTAATACAATTCGTAGTTTTACGGAAGATTTTCAGGATGAATATGGGTTTTATTTTGTAGAGTATACTAGTAATTTTCAAGAATTGGAAATAGATTAAGGGAGAAAATATGAAGAAAAAGAAGTTTTTACTAGTTTGTCCATTGGAGGATTTTGCATTAAAGGATAAATACTTTGCTAATGTAGTCTGGAATGAATTCGAATTCTATTTACATTGTAAAGCTATAGATTCAAAAGAAGCAAATAATTTTACTAAGAAATTTGATTTAGTGATGATAACACCATCAATGTTATTAGATTATGTTAATCTTATTGCGGTCGAGGAAATAGGATTTAAGCCATTATGGAATAAAATCTCAGAGAGTGTTAGTGGCGAATATGTTATTGTATCTATTTCAGACCAGAATGATTCTGAGTCTGATCAAGAAGTGACTCATCTTTTATTCGGAGACCAGGGAAACTTTGTTAATAAAATCATTATTTTTAATGATTTTAAGGAGGAAAAATGAAAACTATAATTTTGATAGTTATATCGGTCTTATTAGTTGTAAGTTGTACTAAGATTACTGAAAATACCATTCATGATGATAATGAAGACGGTACTTATTACATTGGTCCCAGTGATCAGATTTTAGGTAATGTTGAATTATTGATATATCCTAAAACCAGAAAAGGAACAGCTATAACTTTTTTAAACAGTCCTGTTTCCAGTATTGCCTACTTAATGTCTAATCGAGATGATCCGGATAAGAAATATTTTGCTAAGTCTCATATTGAAGAGGATGAAGATTATACTCAAACAGGCAGTGAATTACCTTTTGATACTTGGATAAGAATTAAAATGATTGTCTATGAGGATGGTTTGGCAAATTGGGTAATTGATCTTTTGAATGGATTAGGACTTAATTTTTTTAATGCCGTAGAAGACTGGATGGTGGAAGAAACCTATGAGGCAGATTTTAAGCTAGTAGAAAATAGAAAAGGAAATCTTGTCTTTCATTGGAGTGAAGTTAGAAAACAATAATTTTCAACAATTAGAGAACCCTGCATTACGTAAAGTAGTGCAGGGGTATTTTTTTACAAAAGATATTTAATTATACTTACTCATTACTTCTAGAGGATCTTTTTCAATTGCTAATTCTAAAGCTTCAGTAGTTTTATGAAGGACTTTTTTAATTTTTAATTTATCAAATAATGAGAAACGAGAAAGGACATATTTATCAGCAGGAATTCTCTCTAGGAGAGGAGTTTTAATTCCGATTCTAAATCTTAGGAAATTATTAAAGCCTAAATGTTGAATAATAGATTTAACTCCATTATGTCCACCAGCTGATTCAAAGAATCCTACTTTAAGATCTCCTAAGTCTATATCTAAATCATCATAAATTACAAATATATCTTCTGGTTTAAAATCATGTTTTTTAAAAGCATAATTAATACTAGTTCCAGAATTATTCATAAATGTTTGAGGTTTAAGTAGTTCTACAGTTTCCCCATTAATTTCTGTTTTTAAATATTGAAGTTTTCCTTTAGAACTATCATTCCATTTAGGATTCTTTCCAACTAATCTCTCAGCTAAAAAATCCAAAGCCATAAATCCAGCATTGTGTTTAGTATTTTGGTATTTGTTTCCTGGATTACCTAATCCAATTATTAGTTTCATATATTTTAACTATATCACTATTAAGTAATATTTTTAAGTTTTCGAACGTAAGCTATTACTGGAACTCCTTGAAAATCAAACTTTTCTCTTATCTTTTTGTTAATAAATTTAAGATAGGAGTTATTTAAACTCATTTTAGCTCCAATGATAACTTCAAAAGTTTGAGGATCAGTATTAACTTGTTTAATTTCATAAATTTTAGGCTTAATGGAACCATAACCAATAGTTGGTTTATGAATTCTATATATTTCTTGTAGAAATTTATATAATTCTTCCTTAGAAATTACTTTTTTAGATTTTTCATGAATAATAATTGCTTCATCTAATATTTTAGTTAATCTTATTTTCTTAGTAGCTGAAATTGGAATTACTTTAGCCCACATTAAATAAGGCATAGTAATTTTATAGTATTTTAAATATTCATTATAGGTTTGTAAATCTTTGTCGCCAATTAAATCCCATTTATTAGCTAGAATGATTAATCCCTTTTGAGCAGACTCTATTAACTTAGCAAATTTTAAATCACTAACTGAGAGATTCTTAGAAACATCAGTTACTAATATTGCTATATCAGTTTCTTTAATAGCTTTTTCAGTTTGTTGAACAGATTTAAATTCTAATTCATCTTTTTTAATTAGAGCTCTATTCTTTCTAATACCAGCTGTATCAATTAACATGAAATCTGATTTCTTATATTCAAAAGGAATTAATTGCATGTCACGAGTGGTGTGTTCAAGTTCAGATACAATTGTTTTATCCTCATTTAGGATAGAGTTTACAATAGAGGATTTTCCAACATTAGTTTTACCGATGAAAGCAATTTTAATAATTTCTTTTTCAGTTTCTTTTTTACTTACTCTAACTTTTCTAACTTTAGCTTTTTTAACAACTAAGTCTAATAGATCACCAACTCTTGCTCCGTTTGATGCAGAAATCATTATTGGTTCTCCTAAGCCTAATTCATAAAATTCATTAACTTGTTGGGATGTTCTTTTGTTATCACATTTATTAGCTACTAAAATATGAGCTAATTTATTCTTTTTTAGAAAAGCAGCGAATTCTTTATCCTGAGGCATAATTCCAGTCTTAGCATCAACTAAAAAGAGGATTAAGTCAGAGTCTTTAATTGCTTTTTTAGCCTTTTCAGTAATCTTTTCATCTATTTCATCCTCTTTACGTTGTTCAAGGTCTTCTGATAGTCTTTCTTTTGTTTCAGTATAGATATTTTTTTCTAGGCCACCAGTATCAACAACCGTAAATTCTCTTCCCTGCCATTCAGCATTTTGATAGTTTGTATCTCGAGTTGTTCCAGGAATTCTACTAATTATTACTTTATTTTCTACAAGTAAATTAAAAAGAGTGGACTTACCTACATTGGTCCGGCCGATAATTGAAATGATTGGAAGTTGTTTAGTCATTTGTTTGAGCTAATTGATCTGCGCCCAATACTATTAAAAAATCTAGGTTATCTTGATAAAGATATTCTTCTAAATTTTCAGTTAAAATATTTGATCTAACTCCGAGAATAGATTCTTGAATCTTTTTTAAAGTCTCAGGTTTTTTATTATCACTGAGATCATATATTATAGTAGTTTCTATATCTTGAGTAGGGGCGTTGCCTATTCTTATAACATTTAATCCAGCATTAATCAAGAGCTGTGATTTATTTCCAGCTAAACCAGCTTGAGTTGTTCCATTTAAAATTTGGATAACAGCTTGTTCTTTTTCAGTCTTTTCAGTCTTAAAAATATTATTAAAGAAAGATTGCAGTACTCTGTAATCATTATTTTTAGGAACTAGGATAAAGGCTCCATCTAGAGTTGAAGTAGCACTTCGGAGAAGATTACCAGGAGCATCATTAAGAACTTTGTTAAATATCTTGTCTTTCTCCATTGTTCTTAATATATCTACAAAGCGAAGAGCTTCCCAAGCTTCAATATCAGTATCAATATACTTATCTAAAATCTTGAATAAGTTTATAACCTTATTAGGATTACTAATAGTAGAGAAACTCATAATCTTAGATTTAATAGATTCAATAATCTTAAATTGTCTGTCTGATCTAGCAAAATCAGAAGCTTCAAAGCCATTTCCTTCAGTAACTATTCCATGTCTTGATCTAACAAATTGTAAGGCCTCTTCACCATTTAAGTGTTGATTTCCCTTTTCAAATTCTACAGTTTGAATCTTGTGATCTTTAGTTGGATATTGATAATCAATAAAACTATTTTCTACATAGACATTTACACCACCCAGAGCATCAATAATCTCTTCAAAGCCAAAGAAATCAATACTGATAGCATAATGAATAGGAATTCCTAAGTTTTGACTAAGTACTTTTTTACTGTATTCTATCCCATTACTGTTTTCAGAGTACTCTCCAGCTGTATAGATATAATTTACTTTTTGGTAAGAAGTATTATCAACTTTAACTAAGAAATCTCGAGGTAAAGACACCAGAGAAGTTTCTTGATTTTCATAGTCATAACTTAAAATAATTATTGTATCTGTTAGAAAAGCTCCATCATGACCCAATCCACCCATTCCTAAGATTAGTAAGTTTGTTCGTTCATCTTTTTCACCAGCAAGCTTTTTAGTGTCAGCAGAGATGAGGTGAGAGATCTGATTAATTAAAAAATTCTTTTTAACTGTGGTAGCAAATTTTGATTCAGAACTAGCAACAATACTTGAAAGAAAGAAGATTATTCCTAAAAAAGATAGTAAAAATAAAAAGAGAACGTTTTTAATCACTAAACGAGTTCTAGTTTTCTTGTATTCTTGATTGATTGTTTTTAGATATTCTCCTTGTTCATTATCTTCAAGAAGCTTTACATCTTTTGTCTTATTCATTGATTCTTAATTTATCTAATAATCACAAAATATTCTTAGCGATTAAGAATTATTTACTAAATTCATAGTAATATAAATTAACTCTTTTAGCAATTGTAATTTTACTAAGTTTATTTATTATTTCTCTATTTTTTGCTATGATATAGGTAGATAAGTTTATAAAATTATTTAAATAATATGGGATTTGATATTCGCGAGTCAGATGAGTATTTGGGAGATAAAGCTGAGTTAGTAGTTAACAATGTTATAGAGTTTACTTTTGAGAAATTACCAGCTATTACCATTGTCTTAGCAATATTATATTTAATATGGAATCTATTAGATCCAGTTATTGTGTTTTAAAATAAATAAGAAATAAAAAAGATCACTTTAGAGTTTAGTGATTTTTTGTTTGACATAAGATTTGTATTAAAGTAAAATAATATATTCTTAGAAAGTAAATAAAAGAATAAAAAATAGGAGGAGAAGTGGTAAAATTAATTATTTGTGAATTAGATGGGTGTAATTATTTGAGAATTAACGAAGATTCTTTGTTAGAAATTAGAAAGTATAATCCTCGTAATTTTAATTGTTTGAATTTAGAGACAGGAGAGCTTTGTGATTGTAATTTCGATGGAATGGAAGAAAGAATTATTGAAATTGATTTCAAGAATGAGATCAAGTCAATTCCTTCTTCATTTTGGAGTTTATTGCCGGGATCTTTTTTTGTTAAGGAAGGAAGAAATAACTTATTTGTAAAAATTGTTGAATTCAACAAAAAATGTGCTCTATGTTTTGGTAAAGATTTTAAAGTTGACTTAGGATATTCATTGGAATGGCAAGCAGCATTTAGAATTATAGAATATCAGGAGATTAAAATTGAAATTTAGATTTTCAAAAAAGCCGATACAAATTGTATCGGCTTTTAACTTTTTTAAAATAATATTTAAAGTTGTTCTTGATATTTAGTAATACTTTGTTTAAACTTTTCTAAATCTTCACCTTCTAAAGCATCAGTATTTGGAAAGTCTTCAGTTTGAGGATTTATTTTAGTTCCATATTTTACCATTTCATAATGAACATGAGGTCCAGTAGAGAATCCAGTAGAACCGACATAACCAATAGTTTGTCCTTGAGTCACTTTAGTTCCATAAGAAACTGCGTATTTAGAAAGATGAGCATAATTAGTGGTATATGTTGAATTATGTCTAATACTAATAAAATTACCATAACCACCATTCCAACCAGCTCGGACTACTGTTCCTTCTCCAACTGCTTTAATAGGTGTTCCATAGGGGGCAGCATAATCAATAGCTCGATGTTTAGTAGAAGTATTAAAGGCTTGAACATATCTCATACCAGTGGTAAACCCTGAAGATATATATCTGTAAGATACTGGAGCTTTAAGGAATATTTTTTGCATACTTTCACCTTCAGCATTATAGTGTCCATAATCATCTTCATCTTTTTCATGGTAATAAGCTACATACTCTCGACCATCATTTATAAATTTAGCAGCTAAGACATCTCCAGGCATTATATATTCACCATCTAAATATCTTTCTTCATAGATAAATTTAAAATGATCTCCAACTCTAATATTCATAGCAAAATCAATAGTCCATTGAAATACATCAGCTAATTCAATTATAACTATTTCATCTAAACCTTGTTCTAAACCAGTTTCATAAAGAGAGGATTGAATAGTTCCTTCCGAAGTCTTAATTCTAACTTCATATTCAATTTCTTTTCTTTCAGCTTGCCAGCTAGCATCATTTTGAAGAGTGACATATAGTCTTTCTTCCGTATCTATTTGATAAACGAGTTCTTTAAATATATTAGTGTCTTTGTCATAGATAAGCTTTATAGTTTTCCCAACTCTGATTCTAGATAGATCATAAATATCTTGAGCAGCATCAAAAATAGCATTGGCTGTTTCTGGAGTAGTGCTGGCACTTTTCATTAGTTCTCCATAAGTAGCATTGGGAGTAATTTCTAAAATTACTTCTCGGTCAGGAATTACTTCTGGTTCAATAATCTTTGAAGAGTCGTTAGAAGCAACATTATTTCTATTAACTAATATAATTATAGCTAAAGCTGTAATTACTAAGAGAATAATAATTGTTTTGATTTTATTTATTTTCATAATAGTATTCTAGCAGAATGGTGATATTTGTAAAATCAGCCCTCAACTATTGACTTTTTCAATGAATAGTGTATAATACTTATGTTTTCCAAGTCTTTCCATAAGGTAAAGAATTTGCGCAGCTTAGCTGCTCGGAAAGACAAGGAAAGTATTTAATTAAGAATATCTCTAATTTATATTAGAGGTTAAAGTTTACCCTATTAGATACTATCGTTTCTAACGATGATTTAAAAGGGTTAAAAGGACAATAAACACATGGGTACAAAGTTATATGTAGGCGGTTTGTCTTATGACACAACTGATGATTCTTTCAAAGCTGGTTTCTCTGAAGCTGGTAATGTAACATCAGCTAACGTGATCGTAGATAGAATGTCAGGCCGTTCTAAAGGATTTGGTTTTGTAGAATTTTCTACAGAAGAAGAAGCTGCTAAAGCTATCGAAATGTTTAACGAAAAAGATTTCGAAGGTAGAACTATTAAAGTTTCTGAAGCTAGACCAATGAAACAATTTGACGATAGACAATAATATCATTATATAGATTGATATAAAAAATAGGGATTGCGCAGTCCCTATTTTTTTGTTGCTCAAAAAAGAAATTAAAGATACAATATAGATAAGAAAAAGAAGGAGGAATTATTATGAAGAAGCTACTTGTAATCCTTGTGATTACTGTTTAGCAGCAAAAGATAACGGTGTTAAAAGTAGTCGAATAAGGATTTAGTTGCGAAGCACAGTGTCTCTTAGAGAGATAAATCAAGAAAGTTATTAATGTCGTAGTTCTCATATAGAACTGATCAAGTTGTGTTACATTGTGTCCCGCTCTATATTTAGAATGAAAATGTAACCAAGCGTTCAGTATTAAATACTGGACGTTTTTTTATTTAATTTTAAATTTTACTATTAATACTATATAATAGTTGTATTATAAATAAATTAAATTATGCAAGATAAGAATTATAAATACTTTGATATTATTATGGCTCTATTCGTAGCTGTACTTTTAATATCAAATATTGCTTCTACAAAAATATTAGTATTATGGAAGTTTACTTTTGATGGAGGAACTTTGCTATTTCCTTTGTCATATATTTTTGGAGATATTTTAACGGAAGTATATGGTTATCGAAGATCTCGGAGAGTAATCTGGATTGGTTTCTTTTGTGCTGGTTTAATGTCCTTAGTTTTAATGTTAGTGACAGCTTTACCAGCTGCTAGTGACTGGCCTTTTCAAGAATCTTTTGAAAATATTCTAGGATTAACTCCTCGAATTGTTTTAGCTTCTCTAATTGCTTACTTTGCTGGTGAGTTTTCTAATTCATATCTTTTAGCTAAGTTAAAGATTAAAACAAAAGGAAAGTTTCTGTGGTTAAGAACTATTAGTTCTACATTATTAGGAGAAGGTATTGATACTGTATTATTTGTTTTTATAGCTTTTTGGGGAATATTACCAACTAGTCTTTTAATTACTATTTTTATCTCTAATTACATATTTAAGTCTGGGTTAGAAATTATATTAACACCAGCTACATACAAAGTTGTTAAATTCTTAAAGAATAGAGAAGGAGAGGATTATTATGATCATAATACTAACTTCAATCCTTTTTCTGTAAAGAGTTGACAGATTTCTTTTAAAGAGGTAAATTAATATATTATAAAAAAATAAAGGAGGATAGTATAATGAAAATTGAAATTGGAAAATCAATATCTTTCACTGGTGCTTCTTATGAAGTAGTTGCAATAGAAGAAGAAAAGGGAAAAACTACTTTTGCGATTATAAAATTAAGCAGTGGTTTAAGAAAAGTTCCTATAGAAGACATACGAGAAAAAGGTACTTCTAATCTTGAGAAGAATCTTTCAGAAGATATCTTATATGTTTATAAGGGACAAAAAAGATCAGCAGCAGAATTGGAAGAAATAATAGACATTAAAAACGTTAAGATCGGCGAAGGTGTTGCTTTTAATGCATATTTTAAAATTGTAGAAATTGGATATGACTATGTAATTATTGCTTTAAGACCTCATTGTAAAAATAGGAAAGTACCAATTTTTGATCTAAGGAAATTAGATCGAGAAAATAATGAATTAGACAGAGGTTTTTTTGAGAGTGTAAATTATCACTATATCGGAAAAGTAAAAGTAGCTGATGATTTAGAAAAAGTTTAAGATTTAAAAAAAACATACCGCATAGATTTCTATGCGGTTTTTTTATTTACTAAAATAAAATAATCCGCAGAACGGATTATTTAAATACTCTATAATAGAGGAGTAAACTATTTAGATTTTTTTGCTAGAGTTTTAATACATTTAGTACAGATTTTTATTCTCTTACCGTCAATCTTTTTACTTTGTAAGTTTATTCTATCAGTAGTTTTAGTCTTGTTATTAGCATGACTTTTAGAAAAAGTAGCTGTTGTACCTCTACCACAGATATCACATATTCTAGACATATATTTGTAAATGATTAGTTTATAATTTATAATAGAGAGGATATAACATTTTAACTTAAGTGTCAAGAAGAAAGGTATAAATTTATGATTTTAGGATTATTGTTTCAACAACCGATGGTTTTCGTGGCTTGGTTGGTAGCCATTGTTTTTGCTTTAACAATTCACGAATTTGCTCATGCTTGGGCAGCCACTTCACAAGGAGATCCTACAGCTAAATTAATGGGAAGATTAACTTTTAATCCCTTAGCTCATATTGATATGATGGGATTCTTAGCTTTGTTAATAGTAGGCTTTGGTTGGGGGAAGCCAGTGCCAGTTAATCCAGTTTATTTTAAAAACAAAAAATGGGGAGATACTATAGTAGCCTTTGCTGGACCATTATCTAATTTTGTATCTATTGTAGTCTTTGGGATAATTTTAAGAATTTTAATTTCAACTACAAGTTTAGGTCCAGATAATCTTTTGATTTCATTCTTGTTTTTTATGATTATGATTAATGTAGTTCTAGGTGTTTTTAATTTAATACCCTTACCACCTCTAGACGGTTCTCATATATTATTCAATATTTTACCTTCTCAATTTAGTGAATTAAAGTTTAAGTTAAGTAAGAATGGACCCTGGATTTTATTAGCTATAATAATGGCGGATAGGTTTCTAGGAATTGGTTTATTAAGCGGATTATTTAGTTTTTTTTACTCTTTAGTCTCTAAAATTATATTTTTTTAGAAAAGCTCTAAGAAAGTATTGACGAATCTTCCTTCATATGATATCCTAAAGAAACTTTTAGTTGATAAAAGTTATTTTTTAATAATAACGTAATTAAATAATCTTGCTTAGCAAGTTTAAAAAAATATTTATGCCAACAATACATCAATTGGTTAAACGACCAAGAAAAGACAAAAAAGTTAAAGCTAAGTCTGCTGCTCTTAAAATGACTTCAAATAGTTTAAAGAGAAAAAAGACCGAGCACAGAATAGGAGCTCCTTTTAAAAGAGGTGTATGTGTTAAAGTTACAACAGTTACTCCTAAAAAACCGAATTCAGCTTTAAGAAAAATTGCTAGAGTTAGACTTTCTAATGGACAAGAAGTTACAGCTTACATTCCAGGAATGGGACATAATCTTCAAGAGCATTCAATTGTAATGATTAGAGGTGGTCGAGTTAAAGATTTGTCAGGTTGTAATTATCATGTAGTTCGAGGAGTTTATGATACTCAAGGAGTTGAAGGTAGAATGCAAAGTCGTTCAGTATATGGTGCTAAGAAACAAAAGGGAGCTAAAAAAGCTGCACCAGCAGAAACACCAACAGAAGAATAAATAATTAAATATAATAGTATAACAATATGAGAGGTAAAAGAGCCCCTAAAAGAAAAATTGAAGCAGATCAAAAATTTAATAGCATTCCAGTTGCTAAATTTATTAATTATATAATGCATGGTGGTAAAAAATCAGTAGCTCGTTCTATTGTTTATGATGCTTTTGATTATATTTCTGAGAAAACTAAACAAGATGGTCTAACTGTTTTCAACCAAGCTATAAAAAATGTTCAACCTTCAGTAGAAGTTAAAGGTAAGAGAATTGGTGGAGCAAACTATCAAGTTCCTCAAGTTGTTTCTGGAACTAGAAAACAAGTTCTAGCATACCGATGGTTGATTGAAGCTGCTCGATCTAGAAAAGGTAAGGCTATGTCAATTAGATTAGCTGAAGAAATCATGGCAGCTGCTAATAATGAAGGTGATGCTCTTAAGAAGAGAGGTAATGTTCATAAGATGGCTGAATCTAATAAAGCTTTTGCTCATTTTTCAAGATAAATCTCGTCGAGTTAAGCTCAACGGAATTTTAAATTTAAAACAATAAAATTATGACAAAAACATTTAAAACAATTTCATTCACACTATTAATACTAAGCCTAGGTTTAGTATTATCTGCTTGTAATAAAGAAGATGCCAGAATAAAAGAACAAGAAAATATTAAAGCCCAATTACAAGAACAGGAAGGACAAGAAGTTATTTCAGACGAAGAGATTAATGAAGAGAATGGTTCAGATTTAGATATTTCTAGATGGAGAGAATATGAAAATGAACATTTCAATTTAAAATTTAAATATCATCAAAATTGGTACTTTCAAAGAGATACCTTACATCAAGGAACTTATGTTGCTGTTTATGGATTTGCTCCTAGTGCTGAAGAATTACAAGAAAGAAAATATGCTATTAATTTATATATTTTAAATGAAGGAGACTTTTTGGAAAGAGATTATTCTTTAAGAAAAGAAAAACAAGTAAAAAGTAAAAGGTATATTTTAACTTCTAATAATGAAGAGTATGCAGATATTTTTAATATGATGTTTGAGAATTTAGATTTTTTTAATGAAGAAACTTCAGAAGAGGTTGAAGAAGAAGTAAGTTTGAATACTTATACTAATGAAGAATATGGTTTTGAGTTTCAGTATCCTGAGAATATTTATTTAAAAGAAGTTAATGATGGTTATCTATTGTTAAGATATTCTAGTGCTAATAAAACAGATTGGTTGATAAGTATAAGCAAAGGAGATCCATCACATTTTATGAATAGAGACGAGGAATTAAGTTTTGATGATGCTTTAGAGAGAGAAATTAAAAATCGTTGTGCGGCTGATGGTCCTGGTGGTAGTATTTTTTGTTCAGAAGTTTTGAGTAAATCTATCCTTAAGAAGGATAATTATAATCTTTATGAGTATTTTCTTTTAGAAGAATATCAAGATACTCAGGGAATTACTTCTAAAACTAATGAAAAAGGACCTATTTTTGTTTTTCATAAGAGTGGTAGTACAGAAATCTATATATTTCAATTAACTCAATACGAGGAAGAAAATAATTATGAAAAGAACGTAATAGTTCTAGAAAATCTTATTGATACTTTTAAATTTACAAATTAAATAAAATATTATGGAAACGCATAAGGTTTCTTTTTACAATACAGGTATTCTTATTTTTATTCTATTATTTTTGAATTTTAAATTTTTATCGGCAAATAGTGATGAAATTTTGTCTAATGACTCTTTAATTAGATCTTCAGGTAGTTCGTCTGTATATTTTTTGGAAGATGGAAAGAAGAGGCCAATTTTATCAGAGGATGTTTTTAATCTATATAATTTTAAATGGGCACATGTAATAACTGTAGACAATATAAATGATTATGAATTAGGGAGTCCATTAGCTAATCCTAATTATCGATTAGTTAAGTATTCTAATAGTTCAAATGTATATTTAATAGAAAATAATAAGAAAAGATGGATAGTTAATGAGGATATTTTTATCTTCCGTAGATATGGATGGGGATTTATAGAAATTATTGATATTGATGAAGAATATATCACAGGAGAGGACATAGATGATAAAATAATAAATGGTGATTTAGTTAAGTATTCTAATAGTTCAAATGTATATTTAATAGAAAATAATAAGAAAAGATTAATTGTTAATGAGCAGATTTTTATGGAGAGAGGATATCTCTGGTCGGATATATATATTGTTTTAGATAGTGAATTCAATTTTGAAAATGGGGATATGATTGGTAATTCTAATAAAAGAATTGGACTACTTTATGTTAGTCAAAATAATGAAACTTATAATCCAGAGTGGCGATCTAAAATTGAACCTATACTTTCTAAAACAAAACAAGTAATGTCAGATTTAACTGATAATAAAACGGATTATACATTTGAAATATTGGGTGAAACTGAAACTGATAAATATTGTTGGAATCCAGCTGGGATGGGTTTTGTACAACAATCAGAATATACAAAAGTTGATGTGTCTACCAATGAGATTGTTTCTAGTTTTACTACAATTAGCAATACTCGTATGCCTGGTTCTGCTTTTCGTTGGAATTCTGTGACAGCAAATTTATTAACGGAAAGAAATGAAATAGAAGATAATAGGGAGTATTTTATTAAAGAGGTGAATACTAGTTATAATGATTGTCCAAATTGTTCTTTATCCCCAATGGAAGATAAAAAGGATTCAATGAATGAATATTTGATAGAAAATAATATAGATAATTATTATTACACAGAATATGAAGAGAATAGACTTTCTATGGATTGTAGTAAAAATGATTTAAGTCAGTGGTCTGTGGATTTTTCAGACATGGAGAGTATAAAAAATATTGCATCAAGAGAACTAAATTTCAGTTTGGATGATTATGATGATATTATTATCATAATTGGTGAATTTGGACAAATTTTAGCATCTGAATCTGAAGATAATCTCAATTATCGATGTTCTACTATGGAAGGTGTTATTGGAGGTTATTCTAACTTAATTTTTGCAGAAAATAGTTTATATAGTAATGGTTTTATAGATTGCAGTAATTCAACTAATGCTGCTAATAGTTTCTATGATGGTCGAGGATGGATTATTATAGCGCATGAATTATTACATCATTTAGGAGCTGTAGATGTTTATAATACTGGTTTTAGTTTTGGAATTAATAGTCATCTTGAAGAAGCTCAATCTTTAGATCCAAAATATAGAGAAAGTATTATGGGGGACAATATGACTCCTTGCATGTTAGATTTTGAAGTTAATAGAGATCCTTTATGTACTCAGTATGAATTGGATAATTATGTTTATTTGGATAAATTAAATAGACAAAAAATTGGAGTAGAATAATTCAATCGAAATTTACAAATTAAATAAAATATTAAATTAAATTAAACATATGGCCGAAAGACAATACTCATTAGAAAACACAAGAAATATTGGAATAATTGCTCACATTGATGCTGGAAAAACAACAGTAACAGAGCGGATTCTTTTTTTTACTGGAAAAAAACATAAGATTGGTGAGGTTCATGATGGTGAAGCTGAAATGGATTGGATGGAGCAAGAACAAGAAAGAGGAATTACTATTACTTCAGCTGCGACAACATGTTTTTGGCAGGATAATAGAATTAATATTATTGACACTCCAGGTCATGTAGATTTTACAGCTGAAGTAGAACGTTCATTAAGAGTACTTGATGCAGCAGTAGTTATTTTCGACGGTAAGATGGGAGTAGAACCTCAATCGGAAACAGTATGGAGACAAGCTGATAAATATAAGGTACCTCGAATGTGTTTTGTAAACAAAATTAATGCTCTGGGCGGTGATTTTTATATGTCTTTAGAATCAATCCAAGCTAGATTATCTGATAAAGCTTTTGCTTTATTTCTACCTATTGGACAATCAGACGAACATCAAGGGATTGTTAACTTAGTAGATCAAAAAGCATATATTTATGCTAATGACGATCATACAGAATTAAAAGAAATTGAAATTCCAGAAGACATGAAAGACAAGGTTAAAAAATACCGAGAAGAGATGTTAGAAAAAGTAGTAGAAATGGATGAGAAATTGATGGCTAAATATTTAGAGGATCAACAACTAACTAATGAAGAAGTATATTCTTTACTTCGAAGTGGTATTCTCTCAGGAGAATTCTTCCCAGTATTAGTTGGTGATGGAAGAACTGCTACTATTACTAAACTTTTAGACATGGTTATTGCTTTACTACCTTCTCCTTTAGATGTTCCATCTATTACTGGTATGGTAAAAGATACTGATGAAGAGATTACTAGAAAAGCTAGTGACTCAGAAAAGTTTTCAGCTCTAGCTTTTAAGATTGCAACTGATCCTTTTGTAGGAAAATTAATATTTGCTAGAATTTATTCTGGAACATTAAAATCAGGTTCTTATGTTTACAATTCTTCTACTGGTACTAAAGAAAGAATTGGTAGATTAGTTTTGATGCATGCTAATTCTCGAGAAGAAATTCAAGAAGCTCATGCTGGAGATATTGTGGCTGTTATTGGTTTAAAAAATACTAAGACCGGTAATACTCTTTGTGAAGAGGGCGATGATATACTATTAGAAGCTATTACATTTCCTCAAACAGTTATTTCTATGGCTATTGAACCAAAGACTAAACAAGATCAAGAAAAGATGGGTATTGCTTTAAGTAAACTATCTGATGAAGACCCTACATTTACTATGAAGACTGATGATGAAACTCAACAAGTTATTATTTCTGGAATGGGAGAATTACATTTAGAAGTATTAGTGGATAGAATGAAGAGAGAATTTGATGTAGAAGTTAATACTGGTAAACCCCAAGTTGCTTACAAAGAAACAATTAAAATTGCCGGACAAGCTGAAGGTAAATATGTTAAACAGTCTGGTGGTCGTGGTCAATATGGTCATTGTTTAATTAGAATTGAGCCAAATGAAAGAGGTAAGGGTCATGAATTTGTTGATGAAATCAAAGGTGGAGCTATTCCTAGAGAATATATCCCAGCAGTAGAAAAAGGTATTCGAGAAGCATTAGAAGATGGTGTTTTAGCTCACTACCCAGTAGTAGATGTTAAGGCTACTCTCTATGACGGTACTTTCCATGAAGTTGATTCAAATGAATCTGCCTTTAAGATTGCTGGTTCTATGGCTTTGAAAGAAGCTTGTCGAAATTCTCAACCTATTATTTTAGAACCAATTATGCAAGTTAATGTAACTACTCCAGAACAATATATGGGAGATGTTATTGGAGATTTGAATTCTAAGAGAGGACAAGTTGATGAAATGAAAGACGTTGGTAATGCTAAGAGTATTGATGCTCAAGTTCCTTTATCTGAATTATTTGGTTATGCTACAACTTTAAGAGGAATGACTCAAGGAAGAGCAAACTATACTATGGAATTTGGTCATTATCAAGAAGTTCCTAAAAAGATTGCGGAAGAGATTATGAGTGGAGATCGGAAATAGGCTTACTTATTGACAATAAAGAATAATTAATGTAATCTGTAGTATTAAATACTAAAAATAAAAGATGTTTGATTTAAATAAAATTATAGATATTATTAAAGAGACTGGGCGAGAAATTTTTCTAGCTAAAGAGAATAAAGAAACACTAGTACTAATGTCTGTTGATAGATACAGAGAATTAATAGGAAAAGATAATTCAATTAATAATACTGTAGATAGTGCTAGAGATATTAAAGAAAAGGATTATCCGGATTATGTTCAGAAAACTATCATGCCAGAAATGGGTATTGATGAATAAAATAAAGGGTAAACCTTGCGTTTTAAGGAAAGTTTTGCTAAAATTATAATCGACTTTATATAAAAATAAATTATTAAATTAAAATTTTATTAGACGTGAACTTTAAGTCATAAACGTCTAAATAGGGAGAATTAAAAAAATGGCAGAAAATTTTGACAGATCAAAACCCCATGTCAACATCGGTACTATTGGCCACGTTGATCATGGTAAAACAACTTTAACAGCAGCAATCCTAAGCGTTTTAACAGCTGCTGGTAAAACAGCTCAGAGTAAATCAGTAGATCAAATTGATAACGCTCCAGAAGAAAAAGAGAGAGGGATTACAATTGCTACTGCTCACGTTGAGTACGAAACAGACAAAAGACATTACGCTCACGTTGACTGTCCAGGTCATGCTGATTATGTAAAAAACATGATTACTGGTGCAGCTCAAATGGATGGTGCTATTTTAGTAGTATCAGCTGCTGACGGAGCTATGCCTCAAACTAGAGAGCATATTCTTTTAGCAAGACAAGTTGGTGTTCCATCAATTGTAGTGTTCTTAAACAAAGTAGATCAAGTTAGTGATCCAGAATTGATTGACTTGGTTGAAGAAGAAATTAGAGACCTATTAAAGAAATATGAATTCCCAGGAGATGAAACTCCAATCATTAGAGGTTCAGCTTTGAAAGCTCTAGAAGATCCAAAAGGGGATGCTGCAAAACCTATCCTAGAACTTATGGATAAGGTTGATGAATATATTCCTACACCAGAAAGAGATTTAGACAAGCCTTACCTAATGCCTGTAGAAGATATCTTCTCAATTGAAGGTCGAGGTACTGTAGTAACTGGTGCTATTGAAAGAGGAGTTATTAAAGTAAATGAAGAAATAGAAATCGTAGGTATCAAAGATACAACTAAAACAGTTGTTACTGGAGTAGAGATGTTTAATAAATCTCTAGACCAAGGACAAGCTGGTGATAATGCTGGTATCTTACTTCGGGGTACTAAAAAAGATGAAGTTGAAAGAGGACAAGTTTTGGCTAAGCCAGGATCTGTTACTCCTCATACTGAATTTGAAGCAGAAGTTTATGTTTTATCTAAAGATGAAGGTGGAAGACATACTCCTTTCTTTAAAGGATATAAACCACAATTCTATATTAGAACTTGTGATGTTACTGGTGATGTAGCACTACCAGACGGAACAGAAATGGTAATGCCTGGTGATACAGTTAATTTAAAAGTTAAATTAATTCACCCAGTAGCTTTAGAAGAAAAACAAAGATTTGCTATCCGAGAAGGTGGTAAAACAGTTGCTTCTGGAGTAGTTGCTAAGATTATTAAATAATGTAATTACATTTTTAACTTTTACCCTGCACTTTCATAGTGCAGGGTAAAAGTTTAGATAATACACCATATGAAGAATACAAAAGTAGAAGAAAAAAAACCAGTTGAAAAAAAGGAACCTAGCTCTGCTAAAGTCACGGCAGATAAGGAAACTCCAGAAGTTATTTCTAATAGAATTAGAATTAAGATCAAAGCCTATGACCATGTATTAATTGATCAATCAACTAAAACTATTATTGATGTAGCTACTAGAAATGGAGCAAAGATTGTTGGACCAGTACCACTACCAACTAATACTAAAAAGTATACAGTATTAAAATCAACATTTGTTCACAAAGATTCTAGAGATCAATACGAGATGAGAATCCACAAAAGATTAATAGATATCCTAGAACCTAATAAAAAGATGATTGATTCTCTAATGAGTCTAGATCTACCAAATGGTGTTGACATTGAGATTAAGATGTGATAATCTATTATTGATTTAATATATATTTATATTTTGTTTATAAGTATAGAAAACCCTCTCAGGAGGAAGTGTCTATAGGAGTAAATGAGATAAGGAGACATTGAAATTCTTTAAAAATTCTGCCAATTTATTTATAAACAGCAGGATCGCAATCTCACTTTTTAACTTTAGAAATGCTAAAGCTGAGAAGTAAGGTTACGATTTTTTGTATTAAATAGGAAAATATAAAATATGAACTTTATTCTAGGAAAAAAAATAAGAATGACTCAGATTTTTGCTGAAGATGGTGGATTAATTCCAGTTACAGAGATTAGTGTTGAACCAAATACAGTTTTAAGAGTTAAGGGTAAAGAAAAAGACGGGTATGAAGCCATTGTCTTAGCTTGTGGTACCCGAAATAAAATCAGAAAATCATTAGCGGGTCTTTTTAATAAAATGGGAAAATTTAGATATATTAAAGAATTCAGAACAGAAGGACAAGAGATTACTTTAAAAACTGGAGATCAAATAGGTTTAGATAGTTTTAAAGTTGGAGACAAAATTAGAGCTACTGCTGTTTCTAAAGGTAAAGGATTTCAAGGTGTTGTTAAAAGACATGGTTTTCATGGTACAAACGAACAACATGGTAATAAAGATCAATCTAGGATGCCTGGTTCTATTGGTGCTACTGGTCCAGCTCATGTTTTTAAAGGAACTAAAATGGGTGGAAGAATGGGCGGAGATCAAGTTACTGTAACAAATCTAGAGATAATTAAAATTGATTTAGATAATAATTTATTATATTTAAAAGGAGCTCTGGCTGGTGGAAGTAATGCTCTGGTAGCTGTTAAAGGCGAAGGCGAGCTTAAAGTTTATGAAAAACCAGTCAAAGAAGAGACTCCTAAAGAAGAAATTAAAAAAGAAGATTCTACTCCAGAAATTAAAAAAGAAAAACCTGTTGAAGAAAAAAAGGAAGAAACTCCAAAAGAAGAAGTAAAATCTGAAAATAAGCCAGTTGAAGAGAAGAAAGAGAAAGAAGTTAAAGAAGAAGCTCCTAAAGAAGAGAAGAAGGCTGAAGAAGTTAAAGTTGAAGATAAAAAATAATTATGTTAAAAGCTAAAGTTTACAATTCAGAAGGAAAAGAGAGTGGAGAAATTAAATTAGATCCAAAAGTTTTTGATATTGAAATTAAACCAGTTGTAGTTCAACAAGTTGTTGAAGCTCATGTTGCTAATAAGAGAAATGTTTTGGCTCATACTAAAGTTATGTCTGAAGTTCGAGGTGGTGGTAAAAAACCATGGAGACAAAAGGGAACAGGTAGAGCTAGACATGGTTCATCAAGATCTCCTATCTGGAAAGGCGGCGGAGTTACTTTTGGTCCAAGAAAAGATAGAAATTTTGCTAAGAAAGTTAATAAGAAAATGAAGGTTAAAGCATTATTTATGGTTTTAACTGATAAATTAAAGAATGAAAAATTAACAATTATTGATGAAATTAAATTAGAGAACAGAAAAACTAAAGATTTATTAAAAATAGTTAAAAATGTAAAGTTAGCAGATCAGAAAGTTGTACTGGGATTAGGCAAGAAAGATACTAATGTTCAAGATTCTTCTAAAAATATAGAGAATATTAAAGTTATGCCTGCTGATAGTTTCAATGTCTATACATTGTTAAAGTATGAGAATTTAGTTTTAACTAAAGCAGCAGTTGAAAAAATAAGTAAACATTTTATTTAAACATATGGGAATTTTTAGTGTATTAAAACATAAAGACAAGAAAGAAAAGACTGATCAGAAAGATCAGAAAGTTTTAGATTCTAAAAAAGCTAAAGATTCTAAAGAAGAAAAAAAGAAAGAATTAACAGTTGCTGAAATTGCAGAGGATAAAGATGAAAAAGGTAAAACTAAGAGTAAGAAATCTAAAGGTAAAGCAAATAAACACGATACTAAAGATGCTTACAAAGTTTTACTTCGAGCTTTAATTACTGAAAAAGCATCATATTTAAAAGCAGAAAATAAATATTTATTTGAAGTTAATCCAGATACTAATAAGAATGAAATAAAGAAAGCTATTTTCCATGTTTATGGAGTTTGGCCAACTAAGATAAATGTATCAAATTTAGGTGGTAAGAATAAAAGATATGGTCGAAATACTGGAGTCACTAAGGCTAAAAAGAAAGCAATAGTAACTTTAAAGAAAGGTGATACTATTGAATTATACGAAGGAGTTTAAATTAAAAAGTTCAAATTTTAAAATAATATGGCAATAAAAGTTTACAAACCAACAACACCGGCCAGACGACACACTTCAGTGGCGATCGGTGAAAACGTGTCTAAAAAAAATAAGCCATTAAAGAAATTGACTGTTATTAGAAAACAGAATGCTGGTAGAAATAATCAGGGTAGAATTACAATTAGACATCGTGGTGGTGGAGCAAAAAGATTTATTAGACAAGTTGATTTTAAAAGAGATAAATATGATATTCCAGCAAAAGTTGAATCAGTTGAATATGATCCAAATAGAAATGCTCACATTGCTTTAGTATGCTATCAAGATGGTGAAAGAAGATATATTTTAGCAGCTGAAGGAATGAAAGCTGATCAAATGGTTATCAGTTCAAAAACAAAGTTAGAAGTTACTGACGGTAATAGATTCCCATTAACCTTAATTCCTAGTGGAATGACAGTATATAATATTGAATTAAAACCAGAACAAGGTGGAAAGATTGTTAGAGGAGCTGGAGCTAGAGCTATGTTTATGGGAGTAGAAGGGAAATACGCTCAAATTAAATTACCTTCTAGTGAAATCAGATTAGTCCCTAAAGATTGTTTAGCAACTCTAGGACAAGTATCAAATGCAGAATATAGAAATATCAGATGGGGTAAAGCTGGAAGAATGAGACATAGAGGTATTAGACCAACTGTTAGAGGAAAAGCTATGAACCCTTGTGATCATCCACATGGTGGCGGTGAAGGAAGACAACCTATTGGTATGAAACATCCTAAGACTCCTTGGGGAAAACCAGCATTAGGTGTAAAAACAAGAAAGAAAACAAAATATAGCGATGATTTAATACTAAATAGAAGAAAAAAGAGAAAGAAATAAGAACAATATAATTAAAATATATGTCAAGAAGTTTAAAAAAATTACCATTTACATGTCCCAAGCTATTAAAGAAATTAGTTAATGTTAAGCCTGGGGATAAAAAATCAATGGTCAAAACTTGGTCTAGAAGATCTACTATTACTCCAGAAATGATTGGTCATACTATCTATGTCCATAATGGAAAAGATCATTTACCAGTTTTCGTAGTAGAAAACATGGTTGGTCATAAATTAGGAGAATTTTCACCAACTAGAAAGTTTGTTGGTCATGGTGGTAAAATGGCTAAGACTGTAGAAAAAAGTTAATTAAAAAGTATAAATTTAAAATAGTAATATGAAAGTAAAAGCAAAATTAAGACATTATCACGTTGCCCCTCGGAAAGTTCGTTTAATTATTGATCTAATACGTGGTTTAGACGTTGATAAAGCTTTTGAACAATTAAGTTCTCAAAGTAAAAGATGTGTTCCAGCTATTGATAAGCTTTTAAATTCAGCAATTGCTAATGCTGTTAATAATTTTAAGTTAGAAAGAGATAATTTATACATTGAAGAAGGTTTCGTTGATCAAGGTCCAGTTTTAAAGAGATGGAAACCAAGAGCTCATGGAAGAGCTGGTAGAATTTTAAAGAAAACTAGTCACATTACTTTAATCTTAGGAGAAAGAGTGCCTAGTGATGATCAGAAGAAAAAAGATGATTCTACTAAAGAGAAAAAAGAAATTAAAACTAAAAAAGTTGATATTAAAGATATAAAGAAAGCTAGTGGGAACTTTAAAGGTGATAGTAAATTAGAAGGTTCTGACAAAGCTAAGGGAAAACAATCTAAAACAACTAAATCTTTCATTAGAAAGACAGGAGATAAATAAAATGGGACAAAAAGTAAATCCAGTAGCATTTAGAATGGGAATGTCACAATCATGGAAATCTAAATGGTTCAGTGATAAAAATTATGTTGCTTATTTAAAACAAGATGTTTTAATGAGAAGATATTTAAAGAAAAAGCTGAGAGATGCTGGTGTTTCTAGAATTGAAATTAAAAGATCTGCTGATGATATGACAGTTATTGTTTATTCTTCTCGCCCAGGTATTATTATTGGAAGAGGAGGTACTGGAATTGAAGATTTAAAGAAAGACTTAGTAAAGAGATTTGTAAAAGACCAAAAGAAATTGAAAATTTCAATTGAAGAGATTAAAAAACCAATGCTTTCTTCAGGAATTGTTATGCAAAGTATAGTTGATCAAGTAGAAAAGAGAATGCCTTACAGAAAGGTAATGAAGAAAACTATTGAGAGAGTAATGGAAGCTGGTGCTAAAGGTGTAAAAATAAAACTATCTGGTCGGTTAAATGGAGTTGAAATTGCTCGAAAAGAAACTTTAGGACAAGGTAGATTACCATTACATACTTTAAGAGCAAATATTGATTATTCTCGAGGAGCAGCTGCTACAACTTATGGAGCTATTGGAGTTAAAGTATGGATTTATAAAGACAAAGAAAGTGAAGAAAAAGAAACAAGTAATTCAGCTAATGATAGAAAAGGTGGATATAGAGGTAATCGAAATAATAGAAATGACAGAAGACCAAATGATAAATTTGGATTTAATAATAAGAAATAAATATGTTAGCGCCTAAAAAAGAAAAACACAGAAAGCAATTTAGAGGAGACCAAATTAAAGGAGTTGCCACTCAAGGAAATTCCCTTGCTTTTGGAAGTTTTGGTTTGAAAACTAAAGAAGCTTGCTGGATAACTGCTAGACAAATTGAATCAGCTCGAAGAGCAGTAGTACATCATTTAAATAGAGGCGGTAAATATTGGATTAGAATCTTTCCAGATAAACCAATTACTGCTAAAGGTGGTGAAATTCCCATGGGAAGTGGTAAAGGTGCTGTAGATCATCATGTAGCAGTTGTTAAACCAGGTAATATGTTATTCGAATTAGAAGGTATTGAAGAAAGTATGGCTAAAGAAGCTTTTAAATTAGCAGCATATAAATTACCTGTTAAATGTAGATTTGTAACAAAACAACATTAAAAATATGAAAATAAAAGAATTAAGACAAAAAAAAGTTGCGGACTTACATAAATTACTTAAATCTAATCGAGAAGAGTTAAGAGCTTTAAGATTTAGTATTAGTTCTGAACAAGAAAAAAATGTTAGAAAGATGCGAGATGTCAGAAAAAATATTGCTAAAATTTTAACTCTTTTAAATAATGAGAATAATAAGAAAGAAGTAATTAAAGAAGAAAAACCTGTTGAAAAGAAAGAAGAAGTTAAAAAAGAAAAGATTAAAGAAGTTAAAAAAAGTAAATAATTAATATATGGATAAAGAAATTAAAAAAACAGAGTCAAATAAGATTTTTAGAGAACTAAAAGGAGTTGTTGTTAGTACTAAAATGCAAAAAACTGTAGTTGTAGAAGTTAATACTAGTAAGGCTCATAAACTTTATAAAAAAAGATTTACCATCAGCAAAAGATATAAAGCTCATGATGAAAATAATGAATACAATGTTGGTGATAAAGTTTTAATTAGACAAGTTAGACCTCTTTCTAAAGATAAGAAATGGGCAGTTATTAGAAAGATTAAATAAAGTAATCAATATATACGTATGATACAGACAGAATCAATGTTAGGTGTAGCTGATAATAGTGGAGCTAAAAAGGTCCAATGTATTAAGGTACTTGGAGGTACTAGAAGACGATACGCTCGAGTTGGAGATATTATTGTAATTACTGTAAAAATAGCTCAACCTCATAGTATGGTTAAAAAGAGTGAAGTATTAAAAGCTGTTGTTGTTAGACAGAAAAAAGAAGTTCGAAGAAAGAACGGTGTTTATGTTAGATTTGATGATAATGCAGTTGTAATTTTAGAAAAAGATAAGGAGCCTAAGGGTAGTAGAATCTTTGGACCAGTTGCTCGAGAATTAAGAGTAGCAGGGTTTAATAAGATTGTTTCTTTAGCCCCAGAGGTTTTATAATTTAATTAAAGATTTTCAATAATATGAATATTAAGAAAAATGATACAGTAAAAGTAATGGCTGGAAAAGACAAGGGTAAAACTGGAAAAGTTTCTCAAGTTTTTAAAGTTCTTAATAAAGTAGTAGTTGAAAAATTAAATAAAAGATACAAGAATCTTAGACCTAGAAAAGAAGGTGAAAAAGGTCAAAGAATTGAATTTGATGCTCCAATGGATGCTTCTAATGTAATGTTGGTATGTAAGAAATGTGCTAAGACTACTAGAGTAGGATATAAAATATCAGGAGATAAAAAGTATCGAGTTTGTAAAAAATGTAAAGAAACATTAAATTAATATTTAAAGATTAACTTATCATAATGAAAACAATTAAAGAACAATATAGAAAAGAGATAATTCCTAAGATGAAGGAAAAATTAGGCTATAAAAATGTTATGGCTATTCCTAAGATTGAAAAGGTTACTTTAAATGTTGGTTTAGGTAAATCTTTAACGAATAAAGAATATGTTAAAGTTGTCGAAAACACCTTAACTAGAATTTCTGGTCAAAAACCTGTTTTTACTGAAGCTAAGAAATCAATTTCAGCATTTAAGATTAGAGAAGGTATGGTTGTTGGTGCTAAAGTTACTTTAAGAGGAAAGAAAATGGATGACTTTTTAACAAAATTAGTTCATATTACTTTCCCAAGAATGAAAGATTTTCATGGTATAGATGCTTTACATAATCATATTGATCAAAATGGTAATTTCTCATTTGGATTAAAAGAACATACTGTTTTCCCAGAAATTAAAAGTGATGAAGTAGAACATGTTCATGGTTTAGAGTTAACTATTACTACTACATCAAAAAACAAAGCAGAATGTTATTTTCTATTAAAATATTTAGGATTTCCATTTATAGTTGATGAAGATTTAGAAAAAGAACTTAAGGATAATAATTTTAAAAACAATTAATTTTATGGCTACAAAAGCAAGAATAGCAAAATCAAATAAAACTCCAAAATTTTCTACTAGAATTAATAGAAGATGTTGGCGTTGTGGTAGAGGACGAAGTTATATGAGAGACTTTGGACTATGCCGAATTTGTTTTAGAGAATTAGCTACCAAAGGAGAAATGCCAGGAATTAAGAAATCAAGTTGGTAATAAATTAATTAATTATAATAATCAAATAAAAAGTTTAAATATATGATGACCGATCCAATAGCGGATATGCTAACAAGAATAAGGAATGCTCAAGCTGTTCATAAAGAAGAGTTGGCTTTGCCATTCTCAAAAATGAAATATGAGATTGCTAAATTATTAGCTAGAGAAAGCTTTATTGAATCAACTGAGAAGATTACAAATAAATTTGATGAAATCAAGATAGTTTTAAAGTATAAAGAAGATGGTCAGCCGAGTATTGAACACATTAAGAGAATTAGTAAACCAGGACAAAGAATTTATGTTAAAAAAGATTCGCTTCCTAAAGTTTTAAACGATTTAGGAGTTGCTGTACTTTCTACATCTGATGGATTAATGACTAATAAGAAAGCGAGAAGAGTACAAGTAGGTGGTGAATTATTATTTGAAATATGGTAATCAGTTAAAATATAAAATATATGTCAAGAATAGGAAAACAACCAATAAATACCCCAGAAGGAGTACAAGTATCTATTAAAGATAATGTAATCGAAGTTTCTGGTCCCAAAGGTAAATTAACAGAAAATTTAGTACCTAATGTTAAGGTTGAAATAAAAGATAAAGAAGTCTTAGTTAGTGTTGAAAATCCAGAAAATAAAGAACAAAGATCAATGTGGGGTTTACAAAGAAGTTTAATTAACAATATGGTTGTTGGTCTTACTGAAGGTTTCACTAAACAATTAGAAGTTAATGGTGTTGGATACAAAGTAGTTTTACAGGGTAAAAAAATAGTTTTAAATGTTGGTTATTCACATCCAGTTAATTATGACTTACCAGAAGGAGTTGATGCTCAAATTGAAAAGAATTTAATTACTTTAAGTAGTTTTAATAAACAATTAGTAGGACAAGTTGCTGCTGAAATTAGATCAGTCAGAAAACCAGAACCTTATAAAGGTAAAGGAATTAAATATTTAGAAGAAGTAATTAGAAGAAAAGAAGGTAAAGTAGCTAAGTCTGGAGAATAAACTTTAATTAATTAGAATTATATGGATAAAAATAAGAAAGCAAATATTTTGAAAGCTAGAAGACATAATCGAGTTAGATCAGTGGTTAAAGGTACTGCTGAAAGACCTAGGTTAAGTGTTAATTTTAGTTTAAAACATTCTTATGCTCAAATTATTGATGATGAAAATAGAGTAACTTTAGTTGGTGCTAGTGATAAAGAATTAAAGGCTAATGGTAAGAATATTAAGATTGCAGAAGAATTAGGAAAATTAATTGCTAAGAAAGCTAAAGATATTAAAATAGAGACAGTTGTTTTTGATAGAGGTTCTAGACAATATCATGGAAAAGTAAAAGCCTTAGCAGATAGTGCTAGAGCAGAAGGATTAAAATTTTAATAATATATTTATATGAGAGACAATAATTATAAAAAAAGAGAAAAACCAGAGTTTGATCAACGATTAGTTGATATTGCTAGAGTTACTAGAGTTATGGCTGGTGGTAAGAGACTAAGATTCAGAGCCTGTGTTGTAATTGGTAATTTAAATAAAAAAATAGGTTGGGGTGTAGCTAAAGGTGCTGATGTCTCTATTGCTATTAACAAAGCTGTTGATAAAGCTAAAAAAGACATGATAGTAGTTAATGTTAAAGGTGATACTATCCCTCATGAAGTTATGCATAAATTTAAAGCAGCTAAAGTTTTTATTAAACCAGCTCCAGAAGGAAGAGGAGTAATTGCTGGTGGTGTTATTCGAGATGTCTTAGAACTAGCTGGTATTAAAGATATTATTGCTAAAATGTATGGTTGTAAGAATAAAGTAAATAACGTTAGATGTGTTTTTGAAGCTTTAGGAAAACTTAGAAAAGTAGAAGAAGTAAAGAAAGAAGTTGCTCCATCTACTAAAGCCCCAGAAATTAAGAAAGAAATTAAAAAAGAAGATAAGAAATAAATAAATTTAAATTAATTAAATATATGTTAACCTTAAGCAATTTACAAGTACAAAAAGGAGCAAAGAAAAAGAAAATACGTCGAGGAAGAGGTAATGCTTCTGGTTATGGTAATTATTCAGGAAGAGGAATGAAGGGTCAAAGATCTAGAAGTGGTGGTAAATCAGGTTTAAAGAGATTAGGAATGAAGAAATTAATTATTCAATTACCAAAGAAGAGAGGTTTTAACAGAACTAGTAGAAGATTCAATGTTATTAATTTAAATATTTTAGAACAAAAATTTAAAGAAGGTGAACAAATAACATTTAAAAAGTTAGCAGCACTTGGTTTAATTTCTAAACCTAGAGATGGTGTTAAGATTCTAGCTAAAGGTGATATTAAAAAGAAGCTAACTGTTAAAGCTCATAGTTTTTCAAAATCAGCTAAAGAAGCTATAATTAAAGCAGGTGGTAAAGTTATTGAAACTCCATTTAAAAGGAGAAGCCTATTAGCTGCTAAAAAGAAAAAGGTAGAAGCTAAAGTAATTAAAAAAGAAGATACTAAAGAAGTTAAGAAAGTAGCTCCTAAGAAAGCAAAAGCTGCTCCTAAAAAAGTAGTTAAGAAAACAACTAAAACAAAGAAATAAACCTTATAATGCTTATCGAAAGACTAAAACAAATTTTCAAGATTAAAGAGTTAAGAAACGCTATTCTTTTTGTTTTTGCAATGTTAGTTATTAGTAGAATAGCTGCTCATATTCCTATTCCTGGAGTAGATGTTTCTGGTTTAAAAGATTTCTTTGAATCAAACCAATTACTTGGATTATTAAATATGTTTTCTGGTGGTGGGATGAAGAACTTTTCTATTGTGATGCTTGGTATTGGACCATATATTACTGCTTCAATTATTATTCAGCTTTTAACAATGGTTATCCCAGCTTTAGAGAATTTATCTAAAGAGGGTGAAGCTGGAAGAACTAAGATAAACTTATATACAAAATACTTAACTATTCCTTTAGCTTTTGTTCAAGGTTATAGTTTTATTACATTATTACAAAGACAATCATCATATCAAATGATTGGACATTTAGATATTATTCAATATGCTATAGCTTTAATTACAATCTGTGCTGGAACAATGTTCCTAGTATGGTTAGGTGAACTTATCACACAGAAGAATATTGGTAATGGTATTTCATTATTAATCTTTGCTGGTATAGTTTCTGGATGGCTTACTTCATTACAAAGAGCAATCGCTGTCTATGACCCATCAAAGATATTTTCTTTGTTAGTATTTTTAGTAATTGCTCTAGCAACTATAGTTGTAGTAGTAATAATTAATGAAGGACAAAGAAACATTCCAGTATCCTATGCTCGAAGAGTAAGAGGTAACAAGATGTATGGTGGAGTAAATACTCATTTACCTTTGAAGGTAAATCAATCTGGTGTTATTCCAATCATCTTTGCTATTTCTTTAGTATTGTTTCCATCAATGGTAGCTAAATTCTTTGCTTCAGCTGGTAATCCAAATGTAGCAGCTTTTGCTAATTGGGTTTTAGATTTATTCCAAAATCAAGTTTTCTATGGATTTATATACTTTACTTTAGTAGTTGCTTTCACATATTTCTATACAGCAATTGTTTTCCATCCTGATCAAATATCAGAAAATCTACAGAAACAAGGTGGATTTATTCCTGGAATTAGACCAGGAAATCATACAGCTAGTTATCTCCAAAAGATTGTTACTAGAATTAACTTAGCTGGTGCATTATTCTTAGGTTGTGTAGCTGTTCTACCAGTTTTAACTCAATCATTTACTCAAGGTATTGGTTCTATGGTTGTTGGTGGAACAAGTATTTTAATTGTAGTAGCAGTAGTTATTGAAACAGTTAAATCAATGAATTCTCAATTAACAATGAGAAATTACGAAGAGCTTTAATTAGTTAAGTTTTTTAGTTATTTAATCGAGTATTACTCGGTTTTTTTGTTGTCTTTAAATGCTTGACAAATAACTAAATTAATGATATGATAGAGAGTTATGAAAAATAAATAGGCGGTCAGCTAAAGTTAATTCAGAATGAAATGGTTGTTTAAAATTAGGAGGAGCTATGAAAATGCTCAAATTCAATGCTGACAACAAGGTCGGTATTCAAGTAATTAGAGACTTAAAAGCAGAAATGTTTTTTAAAGTCAGAGTTGTTTATTGTGAATGGATTGAAACAAATGTTTTTGAAGAAGTTTCGTCAAAAACAAAAAATCCACATCTAGCAAAAGCTAGATTCATTATTCAGAACTATCATTGTGAAGATCGTGAAACTTTGAAGAATGCAAAAGTCGGAGATGAATTTAATTTCAAAGTAGAAAAAGTTCAGTATACTGAAGTAAAGAAAAAGTTTCAGTTAGTGAAAGTTTTCGGAAGACTTGTACCACCATATTCTAGACATGGATTCAAAGATGGACAAGAAATTGAAGTTAATTTCAAAGGTATGAAAAATGAAAAACCGGTTTTTAACTTTATGGAATCTTCGGACGAAACAAAAAGACTTTTTGTAACTTTGGACAGAGAATATCGTAAAGAAAGTATGGAGAAATTGATGTCCAGCGAAGACTACAAAGTCTGGAAAGCCAAAGTACACTTCATTGATGACGATTTCATTACTGTAGAAATTGTAGGTGAAAAACCAATCCGAGATTCTCATAAGCCGAAGATGGTTACTTTCCCCGGATGTCCTGTAGGAGAAGTAGTGGAAACAAAGGTTTTTTATTCTGATAGAGGTAGAAAAAATTTCCTTGCTCCTCATAAATTATTTGATCAAAGATTGTCCTTTGTGATAAACAGAAATCAACCAAAAGAAGATCAGGAAAAACAAGAAGCAGTTTTGCAAAATGCAAGATGTAATACAAAGATAAAGATTCAGATCATGAAGATTGTAAAATCTAAAGCTAAAGAAGATACTAAGATAGCTTTTGTGCAGATACTGGATCCGGATGAGGCTAAAGGTGCTATAGCTTAATTCTTAAATATTATCATAATGCTCATCTGAATCAGGTGAGCATTTTTTATTGTTTTAAAGCTTATTTTATAGTAGTATATAGGTATTATTATAATTTAATTAGGAGGAAATTATGTGTTTTGGATACACAGATGAAGAGGTAAGTGCAATTATCAATAATTGTAAAAGAGACATTTTACCTCAAGAAGAAAAGTTATATCCGGATAAGGATTGTTTAGATGTAGTTCAAAAAGGATGTCAAAGTTTGAATCTAGAAACTATAAAAGCTCTATTTGCTAATGGAGTATAAATTTATAAGGGCTTCTTCGGAGGCCTTTTTGTTTGTTTTAAAGCCTAAAATAGAGTAATATAATAGTATATTACAATTAAGATAAGGATTATTATGAATATTATTTTTCTAGGAATGCCCGGAAGTGGTAAAGGAACTCAGGCTGAATTATTAGCAAAGAAATTGAATATACCAATAGTTTCAACTGGTAATTGTTTTCGTAAGAATATTAAAGATGAGACAGAATTAGGGTTAAAAGTTAAAGATATTTTAGCCAAAGGTGATTTAGTCCCTGATGAAATTACTTTTGAAATGTTAAAAGGAGAGATACAAAGCGTGGATACTTCTAATGGTTTAATTTTAGATGGTTATCCTCGGAGTATAAATCAAGCTGAATTATTAAAAGAATTTTTAAACATTGATATAGTTTTGAATATAGAATTATCAGAGGATCAAGTTTTAATTAGAATTGGTGGTCGAAGAACTTGTAAATGTGGTGAAACATATCATATTAAGTTTAATCCACCAAAAGAAGAAAATACTTGTGATAAGTGTAGTAAGGAATTATATATCAGAGATGATTCTAAAGAAGAAACTATTAAGAATAGATTAAAGGTTTACAATGAACAAACAACTCCTTTAATAGAATTCTACAAAGAAGAAATTGTAAATATAGATGGTAATCCATCAATCCCAGAAGTGACAGAGGAGATTGATAAAGCATTAAAAATAAATGATTAGTATTAAAACAAAAGAGGAGATTGAAGTACTGGCTAAAGGCGGGAAGATTTTAGCTAATATTTTAAAAAGAGTTGGTGAAACTGCTCAGATTGGAGTTAGCACTAAAGAGCTGGATGAAATGGCTGAGAAGTTAATTCTAGAAGCTGGTGGTATTCCTGCTTTTAAAGGCTATGGAGAACCAGATCCATTTCCAGCTACTCTATGTACTTCAGTTAATGAAGCTATTGTGCATTCTATTCCCAGTGATTACAAATTAAAAGATGGGGATGTTATTGGTTTAGATATTGGAATGAAATGGCCAGCTCAGGATGGATTATTTACTGACCATGCAATTACAGTTGCTATTGGTGATACTAAAGCAGAGAATCTAGAATTAATGAGAGTAACTAAAGAATGTTTGAATAAAGCTATTAGTATTTTAAAACCAGGAATGTATATTAATGATATTGGAAGAGCTATTGAAGAATATGTTAAATCTCAAGGAGATTATGGAATTATTAGAGACCTAGTTGGTCATGGAGTCGGTCATAAAGTTCATGAAGAACCAAAGATTGTTAATTTTGCTACTAAAGAAAATGGAGCAGAGATTAAAGAAGGAATGGTTTTAGCTATTGAACCAATGATTACTTTAGGAACTCACAAGATTAAAGTTGATAGTAATGGTTGGGATATTATTACTCAAGATCGTTCTATATCAGCTCATTTTGAACATACAGTAGCGATTACTAAGACAGGAAATAAAATTATAACTAGTATATGAGATTTTTAGGAATAGATCACGGACAATCAAAGATAGGTTTAGCTTTAGGAGATAATGAAGCTAATTTTTCTTTACCTTACAAAATAGTAAAAACAGAGGAGTTTTTTAATGTTATTCATAGTGTTTTAGAAGAAGAAAGTATTGAAGAAATAGTTTTAGGACTACCAAAGAATCTTAATAATGAAGAAACTCAACAAACTGCAATAGTATATGATTTTCTAAAAGAATTAAAAGAAGAAGTTAAACTACCAATTCATTTAGAAGATGAAAGAATGACTTCAGTGATGGGCAAAGGAATGCAAGGTAGATACCTTAGAGAAGATTCTAGAAAAGAGAATAGAAAGGATAAAGTAAAGATTAAATCTGATGAAGATGCTTCTTCCGCAGCTTTAATATTAGAAACATTTTTAAAGAGAAATTATGAATAGAATTTATATATACGCTATTATTTTTATTATATCTCTTCTAATGAGTTATTTTTTAACTTTATTAGCTAAGAAATTATCTTTTAAATTTAAAATACTTGATTACCCTAATGAAGAGAGGAAGATTCATCATCAACCCATAGCTCTTTTAGGTGGTTGGGCAATCTATCTAAGTTTTTCTATTCTAACTCTATTATTCATTATTTTCTTCCCAGATTTAATCTTAACTTATAATATTAGTTTCTGGCAGGTAATTGGAATTATTATTGCTGGTTTAATTTTAATGGTTAGCGGGACCTTTGATGACAAGTATAATTTGAATGCTGGACAACAACTATCTCTAACTATTTTAGCTTGTCTGGTTATAATTTTTAGTGGAACAACTATTAAATTTATTACTCGACCAGGAGGAGGGATTATAGATTTAGGTGGTTCTCAAATTAGTTTCTTAGGACAAGAATTTTATTTAATTGGAACAGTTTTAACTTTCTTTTGGCTTTTAATAATTACTAACACAACTAAGCTTTTAGATGGTCTAGATGGATTAGCTAGTGGAATCACTGGTATTGGAATGATAATCCTCTTCATAGTTTCTTTATTCTGGGATGCTCCTCAGAGCGGAACTAGTATTTTAATTCTAATGCTAGCTGGTTCTATATTTGGATTTTTAATATTAAACTTTCATCCAGCTAAGATATTTCTAGGTAATGGCGGAAGTACTTTTCTAGGTTTAGCAATTGGAGTGATGGCAATTATTAGTGGAGCTAAGATTGCTACAGCTCTATTAGTCATGGGACTTCCTTTACTTGATATGGTTTGGGTAATTATCCAAAGATTAAGAAAAGGAGAGTCTCCTTTCAAACATGCTGATCAAAAGCATTTACATTTTCGTCTATTAAGTTTAGGATTAAGTAAGAGGCAAACAGTTTTAAGTTTGTATCTAATTTCATTATTCTTTGGATTCATTGCTTTATTCCAAGGAACAATAGGGAAGTTAACTAGCTTAACAATCCTAGTTTTATTTATTATAATAATATTTAGTTTTATTTATTACCAAAATGAAAAAATTAAAAACAATTAGTTTAATTCTTTTAATATTATTACTATCAGCTTGTACTAATGATAGTATTGATTTAAAGATTAATGGAGAGGACTTACATGTAGATATCTCAGCAGATGCTTTGAGTAGAACTCGAGGATTATCAGGAGTAGAAAGTCTTTGTGATAATTGTGGAATGGTTTTTATATTCGGAGAAGAGTCTAAATATACTTTTTGGATGAGAGAGATGAATTTCCCATTAGATATTTTGTATATCCAAAAAGATGAAATAGTAGAGATATTTAAAGATGTTCAGATCTTAAATGACATGGGAGAAATTACAGAAATATTTCCTAATCAGAGCGCTGACAAGGTCTTAGAGCTAAATGCTGGATGGTGTGATGCTCACAATGTTCAAATAGGTGACAGGATAGAATTATAATTAACAGTATAAGAAATGAAATTATCAGAGAGAGCAATAGCTACTCAAGAATCACCAATTAGGAAGTTGAAACCTTTAGTAGATCAAGTTGAAGCTAAAGGAATTAAAATATACCGTCTAAATATTGGGCAACCAGATTTAGAAACTCCTAAAGAGATAGTAAAAGTCTACAAAAAATATCATGAAAAAGTTTTAAGCTATGGTCCAGCTCAAGGCTTAGATTTGTATCGAGAAAATTTAGTAAACTATTACCAAAGAAATAATATTGATATTAATAAAGATGATATTATTGTCACCACTGCTGGCTCAGAAGCTATTATTTTTGCTTTAATGACAACTTGTAATCCTGGGGATGAGATTATCATTCCTGAACCTTTCTATACCAATTACAATGGATTTGCTAAAATGGCTGGAGTTAAAGTAGTTCCTTTAACTACTCATGCTGAGAATGGATATGGTTTACCAAGTGATGAAAAGATTAAAGAGTTAATTAATGAAAAGACTAAAGCTATTCTAATCTGTAGTCCTAATAATCCTACTGGAGCAGTTTATCCTCGTAAAGATATGGAAAGAATTGCTAAAATAGCTCAAGAACATGATCTATTTATAATCTCTGATGAAGTTTATCGAGAATTTATTTACAATGGAGAAGAACAAGTTAGTTTTTTAAATATCAAGGATATAGAAGATAAAGTTATCATGGTTGATAGTATCTCTAAGAGGTATAGTGCTTGTGGAGCTAGAATAGGTTGTTTAATTTCTCGGAATAAAGGAATAATGGCTGCAGCTTTGAAATTTGCTCAAGCTAGACTATGTCCACCAACAATTGATCAATTAGCTGCTAACGCTGCTATTGATATTAAGCCTAGTTATTTCAAGAGAGTAATAAAGGAGTATGATAAACGAAGAAATATTGTCTTTAATGCTCTACAAGAGATGGAAGGAGTAATCTGTGAAAAACCAGCTGGTTCTTTCTATATCATGGCTAAACTACCAATTAAAGACGCAGAAAGCTTTATAAAATGGCTTTTAACAGACTTTGAGATAGATAATGAAACATTGGTACTAGCTCCAGGAAATGGCTTCTATGCTACTCCAAATGCTGGTAGAGACAAGGTTAGAATAGCCTATGTTTTGAATGAAAAAGACCTAAAGAAAGCAATGTATATTTTAAAGAAAGGTTTAGAAGAATACAAAAAAATAAATAATAATTAATATAAAAATATGAAAAAAGCAATTATTTTTGCAATTTGTATAGCATTTCTATGGAATTTTTCTTTGAGCTTAGTTAAAGCTGAGGAAGTAGATAACGTAGAAGAGGTAGAATCTTATCTAGAAGAAGATATCCAGGAATTTATTGGAGAGAATCAAGTAATTTTAGATGTTCAAGATATAGAAGGAGTTACTGTTAAAGAGGTTAAAAAGATGCCTAGTAAATTTGGTTTATTTTGGAGAGGAATGAGAGAAAAAGTGACAGTAGCTTTAACCTTTAATCCTATAAAAAAGGCAGAAAAAAGATTAATGTTTGCGGGAGAAAAGATTAAATTATCAGAATATATTATAGAAAATTCTGAGAGTGAAAAAGCACAAGAATTAGCAATAAAAATGTCAGAGAAGGCTAATGAATTTATTCTAAAAATAGAAGAGAATAAAGATAAAATATTAGATAGAGCTGAAGAGAAAAGGGGAAAGATATTTGAAAATGTATTAAAACACAAGGCTAATCGAGATGCTGTACTAGATAAAATAGAGAATAAGATTCCTACTGAAAAGTTAGAGAAACTTAATTTAATAAGAGAAAATAATAAGATTGAAGATGAAAAATTAAAAGCAATCTTAAAGAGCAAAAAGCTTCCAGAAATTTACAAGAAAAAGATTCAAATCCAATATAATAATTTTTCTAATAAGCTAGAATATCATAAAGAATTTATTGAAAAAAATAAGGAATTAATAGAGAAAGCAAAAGAAGGAGATAAAGAAGCTAAAGCAGAGTTAACAAAGATAAAAAAAGATACTAAAGAGGAATTAAAAGAGACTGTAGATGCAATTGTTGCTGAGAAGAGAGTAGAGAAAGATAAGCTATTAATAGAAATTAAAGAAAATAAGAGAGGATCTTATGAATCTTTCAAAAAATCAATGTCTGCTAAAAAGAAGTTGATGGAGAATACTGTAGGTACTAGTGAAGATGTTAGAGTTCAATTACGAAATAGTAATAAGAAGATAATAGAAGCAAAAAGAAGTGTAATTAAGAAAGAAAGAGCAATTAGATCTAGTATAGTCCCAACAGAAGTAAAAGGAGCAGAGAAGCTTCATCCTATTGTTGAAAATAATCGTAAATTTTTGGAAAAGCTAGGTGTTGATGTAAATACATGGTCTAGAAGAGTTACACCTGAATTAGAGAAATGTTTTAGAGGAAAAGTCGGTGAAAAGAGATTTAAAGAAATAGAGAAAAGTTCTTCTGGAGATCCTCAAGCTCTAAGAGTATCTGATCTTATTAAAGCTAGAAAGTGTGTTAATCAGTAAAAAGGGGCTATAGTATTGACTTTTTATCTCTATTGTAGTAAAATTCTATTACATTATTAATATAATCTTTATAAAGATATGAAAATTGCAATAGTAAAAACTGGTGGAAAACAATATAAAGTTAAAGCTGGTGATAAATTTAAAGTAGAAAAACTAGTTAGTGAAGAAGGTAAATCTATTAAATTAGATGTTCTTTTAATGGCCGATGGAGATAAGGTTGAAGTTGGAACTCCAATGTTAAAAGATAAGGTTGAAGCTAAAGTTATTCGACAGTTTAGAGATAAAAAGATTAGAGTTGTTAAATACAAGAATAAGACTAGATATTGTAAGGTTTATGGTCACAGACAACATTTAACTGAATTAGAAGTTACTAAAGTATAATATTTCTAGATAGATATAAAAAAGCCTCGTTTCTAACGGGGTTTTTTGGTTGACCCAATTACTTTATTATCTATTATTACCATCCATACTCGCTATAAAACTTTTTGTCTTTAATTTGCTCAAAGACAAATCTAATATAATCAATAGTATTATCAGGTAGATTATCTATTGGAAACCACGACAAATCATCACACTTATTAGGCTCCATGTTTTTGACTTCATCTTGCTGTTTATTAGTTATAAAAAAAGCATCTACCCACTCAACCTTTTCTTCTGATTTTCGATGCATAATATGTACTATATTTACATCATCTGTTTTTAATGTGATTCCTATTTCTTCTTTAACTTCCCGAATTAAAGTCTGAGTAAATGTTTCATTTTTTTCTACATGACCAGAAGGAATGCCATATTTTCCGTCATTATAGCCCGTATTATAACGACGCTGTAATAATACTTTATTATCTTTCATTAATATAAGATAAGAGGCGGTCATATTATGGGGTTTCTTTTTATTCATGATTTTATATTTAAGTAGCTAATTTAAATTTTTTTACTTTATTTTTTAAAATAGGACTGAGAACTCGTCTTTCTTTTTCAAGATTATAATGTAGTTGAAGATTAAGCCAGAATTCAGGAGAATTATTAAAGTATTTTGCTAATCTCAAGGCTGTATCAGCAGTAATAGCTCTTTTGTTTTTAACAATTTCACTAATTCTAATAGCAGGAACATTAATGTCCTTTGCTAAACGATACATAGTGATATTAAGGGGTTTTAAAAATTCTTCTTTTAATATTTCACCAGGATGAATTTGTTTTATTTTACTCATATATTTAATGATAATCTATTATTTGGACTTGATAAGCATGACCATTATTCCATTCAAATATTATTCGCCATTGATCGTTGATCCGAATACTATGTTTATTCTTAAATTTACCTTTCATCAGTTTAAGATGATTAGAAGGAGGAGTATGTAAATCATTTAAAGAAATAGAAGCTTCTAAAATTAATAATTTCATCAAAGCTTTCTTTTGAATTGAAGTAGGTAATTTTTTAGAATATTCATAATTGAATATCTTTTTAGTTTCTTTACAATTAAAAGTTTTAATCATAATCGCTTTTCTTATTTTTAATAATAACGTAAGACGATAATATTGTCAAGCGTTATTAGTCTTTTATTCCAACCTCTTCCTATCCTCTAAAGCTGAAGAAAGAGTTAGTTCGTCAGTGTATTTTAAATCAGAGCCCATAGGGATCCCTTGAGATAAATGATTTATTATTTAGTATGAGTAGGAGGTATTGAATTTACTTTAGTATTAAATTTAATTATTCCAGGGATAAGTAATGTATTCATGTATGAATTTGACCTACAATAATTATTTAAACAAAATGTTTTAGCATTACAATGACTATCACATCTTGTACCCATGCTCCATTCATTAGGTTTACAGAACTCAGTAATTCTTTCTGAAGTACAATCTAAATAGGTATCACAAGGAATATATTTTTTATTCAATTCACAGTTAATTTGATATGAATTTTTTGATAGATAATTATAATATCCATAGCCCACAAGAATGAAGAGTAATATAATTAACAAAATCCATTTAAGATATTTTTTCATATTATTTTACTCATATATTCACAAGCTTAGCTTAATTTATTTGTGTATAATGATTTATTGATAAACATCGTGATTTCCTACAGAATGAAAATATACTGTATTTTTCTTTTTACTAAATTCAAAAATTATTCGATATTTATAACCAATTGAGAATGATAAAAACTTTTTAAGTCTACCTTTTAATTTATGTGTTTTTAGTTTTGGGTTGCGCGGATTTCGACGAAATATTACTTCATGCTCCTCAGCAATTGTTTTTACAGACGAGGGTAGTTTTCGATATTCTTTGGCAAATTTTGAACTATAGATAATTTTCATAGATAGTGATTATCTTAAGTTTTTTAGAGATTTTAAAGTTTTACCTTTGCCTGATATAATTTCCTGACGACTTTCATTAAGTTCGTTTAATAGTTTTCCGGCTTGCCAATCGCGTAAAAGATCACGAAAAAATTCACTAGTACTGATATATTGTTCTTTTTTTACAAAAGTTTTTACATTTTTAGCCATTTGAGATGGCATAGAAATATTAATTATTTCTCGCATAAGTTTAAATTAATTGTAATATATTGTATTACAATATTAACACACTGTAAATTTTTGTCAATGAGATATTCTAATTTAACTTTTTCCTATTCTCCAGAGCAGAGGAGAGAGTTAGTTCGTCAGTGTATTCTAGGTCTGAACCCATGGGAATACCTCTAGCTAAACGAGTAATAGTTATATTAGAGTTCTTAAAGATGTTTTTTAAATAAGTAGTAGTAGCTTCTCCTTGAATGTTAGCATCAAATGCTAGAATAATTTCTTTAACATTGTTGTTTTTAATTCTATTTACTAATTCTTTTATAAATAGCTTGTCGGGAGTCATACCTGAGAGAGGATCGATAAGACCACCAAGAATATGATAAACTCCATTGAACTTACCAGTAGATTCCATAACTTCTAAGTCGCTAGTATTAGCAATAACACAAATAGTATCTTTCTGACGATTAGAACTACTACAAATAGGGCAGGGGTTAACATCAGAGAAGTTATTACATAACTGACAGACCTTTAGTTCTTTAGTATTATGTAAAGCTCTCATAAAGTCATCTATCTTAGCTTTAGGTTTTGAAGCCAAAAAAAGAGCAAGACGCTCAGCTGATTTAGGGCCAATGCCCGGCAGAGTCATCAATTGCTCTATTAAGTTTTTTATTATATTTGGATACATTTAGAAATTGAAGTTAGGCATAGATATTTCTCCATTTTTCATCTTCTCAGCCATCATTTTTTGAACCTTATTAGTAGCATTAGAAAATAGTTCAGGAATAATACTTTCAATTGTTGAGTTTTCCATATCTTCTGGAATACTTAGAGAAAGTACTTTTTGATTACCATCCATTTTTAAAACAATACCTCTTTGTTCTACTTCTACATTCTCTTGAGAAAGAGTATCTTGCATACTCTTAGCTTGAGCTTTTAAATCTTTAATTTGGTTTAATTTGGAGAACATATTCATAATCTTATCTTTTGTTATTTATTATACTTCTATTGGTTCTGGACTTGCATCTGCTCGTTTTTCTAGACTCTTGAAACTAACTGTTTCTAGATCGAAAAAGGTTTTAACCATTCCAGTTGGACCATTCCGATGTTTAGCAATATGGATTTCAGCAATTCCTTTCTCCTCAGGAGTTAGGTCTTCTAAACGATAGTTTCTATCTGCTGCTTTTCGATAGATAAACATTACTACATCAGCATCTTGTTCTATTGTACCAGACTCTCGAAGATGAGCCAATTTAGGTATCGCAGGTTTAGTTTGTTCTACAGCACGAGAAAGCTGAGATAGGGCAATGATTGGAATATTTAATTCTCGAGCAATGTTTTTTAAACCTCTAGTGATTTCAGCAACTTCTTGAACTCGATTCTCTTTATTTCCCTTAGATTCCATCAACTGTAAATAATCAATGATTAAGAGAGAAAGGTTATGTTCTAATTTTAATCTTCGAGCTTTAGTTCTAATCTGCATGATATTTAGGGAAGCAGAGTCATCGATAAATATCTTTGCTTCAGAGAGAGTTCCCATAGCATGTCCTATTTTTGGAAAGTCATCATGTTCAGCTTTATCAGATAATCTACCAGTTCTCATTTTCCATAATGATACTCCAGCTTCAGAACAGAGGATTCTATCCACTAATTCTTCTTTACTCATTTCTAAAGAGAATAGTCCAATTGTTTCTTTACCACTTACAGCAGCATGACGAGCAATATCTAAAGCTAGAGATGTTTTACCAACAGAGGGCCGAGCCGCGATAATAATTAGGTTAGATTTTTGGAAACCAGCTAGGACATTATCTAAATCAGGAAATCCAGTTGGAACACCTCTGAGTTTACCTTTATTCTTATGCAATTCATCAATCCTATCAAAAGTATCATTTAAAACACTAGAAATTGGTATAAAGTTTTCTCGGAGGAACTTTTGGGATATTTGAAAAAGCTTTCTTTCAGAATTATCTAAAACATCATCAACTACATTAGTTTCATCATAGGCTAGACTAATGATCTCTTGAGAGGCTTTTAATAATCTTCGGAGAGTGGCTTTCTTTTGAACTATTTCAGCGTAGTATTTTACATTACCAGCAGTAACTACAGAGTTAGTTAAACTAGCTAAATATGATTTACCACCAATGTTTTCCAATTCTTTTCTGTCTTCTAGAGAGTTAGCAACTGAGAGTAGATCAATTGGTTCTCTTTTTTCATAGAGTTCTAAACAAGATTCATATATTTTCTGATGAGCATTTCGGTAAAAATCTTCAGGATTTAAAATATCAGCAATCTTGTTAATTGCTTCATCATCAATTAAAATAGAGCCCAAGACATTAGCTTCAGCTTCTAAATTATGTGGAGGTATCTTATCAATACTTTCAGACTTATTTATAGTAGTTATTTTTTTATTCATAGTATGTATATTCTAACAGAAAAGAATTTCTAGACAAGTCTTTTATATACAGTTTATGCACTTCTTTTAAACATAGAGGAAGTATTGATTTTTTGTGAGATATATGTTATATTCTACATAGTAAAAATACAATAAATTGTATTTTTTGTTATAATACATATAGATTATGCGCCGTTAGCTCAGTTGGTAGAGCAGCAGCCTTTTAAGCTGATGGTCGCAGGTTCGAATCCTGCACGGCGTACCACTTAAATATCTAGGAATAGGTATTTTTTTGTTTGAATTAAAAAACCGCGAAAAGTATGAAACTTTCCACGGTTTGTTTTTAAAGCACTATCTATTGAATGGTCCACATTCTTCGATATGACCTCTTAGTTTTGCGAAAGTATTAACTAAGATAGGAACTGTGAAATATAATCCACACTTACTACAAACATATCTATTATAAGCTGGAGCAGTATGATATTTATGAAAGAAACCACCACAATGTTTATGTTTTGTTAAGTGACTATCTAATGGATCATTTTCGTCATTAACATCTTTGTTTATTAGAGTCTCATCAAAAGGTGTTAATACAACTTCTATACCTTTTTCCATTTTTCCTCCTAATTTTGTATCGAGCTAAACTCGAGTGTTTTTATTTATTTAAATCTAATTTCAACTGTTTCTTTTTAATTATTTTCTTTACTAAGAATTTAATTAATCTAATTATTTTCTTTAAAAGTGGTTTACGTTCTTCTTTCTCACCTTCTAACATTACATAAAGAGCAGGAACAACTACTAAAGTTAAAACAGTAGCAAAGGTTAATCCAAAGATAATTGAATAACTTAATCCAGCCCAGAAGGGATCAGCAAATGCTAAAGGTAATAATCCAATAACAGTAGTTACGGTTGTTAGAATGATTGGTTGTAATCTAGACATGGCTGCTTCATGAATTGCGGGAATAAATTCCATCTTAGTTTTTCGAATGTTGTAATTAATTCGAGAAATTAAAACAATGGCATCATTAACCACAATACCTACTAAGGATATTACCCCAATAAAGGCTGAAATGCTAAAGTTTAATCGTAATATTGTTAATCCGAAGACAACTCCAATTAAAGAGAGTGGTAGAGTGAACATAATGATTAGAGGTTGCTTGAAAGAGTTGAATTGTAGAACTAAAATAGTAATAATCAAAAGTACAGCTACAATCAAAGTAGTAAACATCTCTTGAAATGATTTTTCAATATCTTCTTGCTCTCCACCATATTCGATAAAGTAATTTTTTGGTAATTCGTAAGTTTCTAATTTAGTAGCTAGTTCTTTAAAGGTTTTAGTAGCGTTATATCCATTCTTCAAAGAAGAGGAGACTCTAATAACTCGTTCTGAATTTTGATGTTGAATTGAAGATACACTTGGTTCAAACCCTATATTTGAGATAGCTGAAAGAGATATTTGTCCTTTAGGAGAAGATATTAAAATATTCTTTACATCTTCAATATTATCAAAATTATCTTCATCATATTTAACTTGAATTTTAATATCTTTTCCTTCTTTAGTAACTTCTGAGGCAGTAGTTCCATAGACTATTTGTCTTAAAGACATGGCTACTTGAGCTACACTTAGATTATAGTAGCTTAATTTGTTTTGATCTAAGTTGATGACAAATTGTCCAGTAGTATTTTCTAAATCTGTTTCAATATCAATAGGACCATCTATTCCTTCTAAGAATACTTGAATATCACCAGCTATCTTATTTAGTTCATTTAAATCATCACCAGTAACTCGGACTTCAATTGGAGAGCCAGCTGGAGGACCACCAGCCATTGGTGGAATAGTAATCTTAATATCATCTTTATTATATTGTTCAAAGTAATCTCGAGCTTCTTGAGCTAATTCATTACTTGTTTTTTCTCGATCATCTGGATCAATTAAATTAACAGTGATATTGGCTAAATGAGTTTTAGTAGAACCACTATCCCAACCCCAACCCTGAGAAGAACCAATGACCATCACATAGTTTTCACATTCTTCAATAGATCGAACATATTCTTCAATAGGTTTCATTCTTTCTTCAGTTGTTTCAATGACTGTTCCGTTTGGTGTTTCGATGTTTACAAAAAAGTAATCAAAATCAAACTCAGGGAACATTTCTACTTTCATTAATCCAATAATTGGAAAGAGAACAGAGATAACAAATAATCCAATGAATGACCAGATAAGAGTTCTACGATATTTTTTACTAGGCAATAGTTTTTTTAATAATATTTCATATTTAGCCTTAACTGGAACTAAAAGTCTTTCTAAAAGAGGAACCTTTGGATTTATAATCTTCATTAACTTAGATTTTTGATGAGGCTCATCAGCTTTATCATGTCTATTTTTCTTTCTTCTTAAAATTCGAGAAGCTAGCATCGGTAGGATTGTGAGAGAGATGAATAAAGAAGAAGCTAGAGTAAAGAGAATTGTTAAAGGTATATATTTTAAATATTCTCCCATTATTCCAGAAATTAAAAGCATGGGAACAAAGGCAGATATAGTAGTCATTGTTCCAGAAATTAAAGCTAATTTAAAAGTAGCTAGAGAGTGCAGAGCAGCATTAAGGGCAGTCATTCCCTTATGCTCCATAGCTTCAAATATTCCTTCCATAATTACAATGGAAGTATCAACCAGAAGTCCCAGAGATAGTACTAATGAAAAAGTGGTCATACTGTTTAAAGTAAAACCAATTACTTTCATAAAAAAGAATGATGATAGGAATGCTAGAGGAATTACAAAAACTGCTAAACTGGATTCTTTCCAACCCATAGCAATAAATATAATTAAAATGATTAAAAAGATTGTTTGAACAGCACTTTTACCTAAAGTATTTAAATCTTTTTCAACATAAACAGAGTTATCATTAGTAATCTTGATGTTTAGATCTTCTGGCACTCTTTTGTTATCTTTTAATTTATTTACTTCTTGTTTAGCACTTTCTACTATTTTTAAAATATTACCACCTGTTTTTTTATAAACTTGAATAGATATTGTATTTTGAGGTTCACCACCAGCAACAGATAATCGAGAGATGGTAGTCTTATCTTTAAAGGTATCTTTAATCTCAGCAATATCTTTTAAATAAATAGGCTGGTCTTGATTGTAGGTAATGATTAGGTTTTTTAGAGGTTCAATTTCTGTAAAACGACCCTCAGTTCTTAAGCTATATTTATAGCCATCAATTTCAATATTACCTAAAGGCATATCAATATTTGAAGCAGCAATTATATTACTAACCATTGAGATATCTAAACCATATCCTTGTATTTTTTGTTGATCAATTGTAATTTGATATTCCTTTTTTAATTCACCAAGAATAGGAGCTTTGGATACTCCAGGGATGTTTTCCAATTTATCTTGCATTAAGTCAGCGTATTCTTGTAATTGAGAATTATTATAGTTTCCAAATAAAGAAAAAGTAATTAGAGGAAAATCATTAGCTCTAATTTCAGTAACAATTGGATCTTCTGCTTCATCTGGTAATCTAGGTTTAGCAGTGTCAACAGCATCACGAAGATTTCGCATAGCTTCTTTCATGTCTACTTCTGGATCAAATTGAACAAAGATAGAAGAGAAGCCAATATTAGAACTAGAAGTCATCTCATCTAGATTTTCTAAATTATCTATTTCAGATTCTAATTTATTAGTAATTAAATATTCAATATCTTCTGGAGCAGCTCCAGTATACATTGTATTTACAACCGCAAAAGGGATTTTAACTTCTGGATCTGATTCTCGGGGTAGAGTAGCTAAACTCATTATTCCGAATAGGAAGATAGCTCCAATGATTAAATAGGAGAAACGAAAATGTTTAATAAAAAAACCAAAGAAAGAATTAGTACTTTCTAATTCATATTTCTTCTCTGCTTCATTAGAAAAATTAGGAGTGTTATTTAATTCCATTTTATATTTTTATTAATAATCAGAAATTTCAACTTCTGTGCCTTCGTTTAATAATTTAGCATTTTCAATAGCTATTTGTTCACCCTCTTCTAGACCATTACTAATAACTATTTTATCATTAATGATTTGGAGGTATTCAACTATTCTATTAACTATCTTATTATCTTCAATTATTTTTACAGTAGCTGTGTCCTGTTCTAGGTCTACTGCTTTCAAAGGAATAATATAGATGTTTTCTTGTTCAGCTAATTTACTTAAAGGAATTTGGACATCAGCAAAGGATTCTGGTATTAAATCTAAATTACTATTATTATATCCTATTTCAATAGTTACTTTTTTACTAACTGGATCAGCAATTGGATTAATTTTACTTAAAGTTCCAGGGAAAATGTTATTAATCATTACTTCATCACCAAGAGTTAGGAAACTAACATTTTCAGCTGGAATTGATGTTTCTATTTTAACATGGTTAACAACAGATATTTCAAATAATCCTTGGCCAGCATTTACTTCATCACCAATTTCAACCATCTTGTTGGAAATTACTCCAGTGAAAGGAGCAATAATATTTTGTCTAGATTTACTAATTCCAACTAGATCTAAATTAGTCTGAGCAGATTGTAAAGAATTCTCTGCTCCACTGATTGCTAGAATCTTTCCTTGGTTAGCATTAGCTAGGGCTGTTTCAGCACTAGTTAATCCAATTTGAGATAATCTAAGGGCACTATTGATTTGATCTAATAGACCTCTATTAACTAATCTTATACTTTCTATTCCTTGAAGAGTTGTATTAGCATAACTTAGGTTTGTAGAAACTGTATTTTGATAACTAATAGTACTATTAGTTAAAGTAGATAAAGAAGTTTGATTAAAATCAGAAGAAATTATAGTAGAGTACATTCCTAAGAGAATTGTATCAATTAAAGATTTAGAGTCTCCTAAGAGCATAATTGTTTCACTAAGAACTTCTTCTATATTATTTTTATTAATTTCTTGATTATATATTTCTTCATAATCATTTTTCAATCTTTGATATGAAGATTTAGCTTGGTTTTTGTAGCTAAAATTCCGAGCTGAGAATACATTTTCTAAACCACTATAAATTACTTGATGATCTACTCCTAAAATACCATCAGCAAAATCTAAAGTATTATAAACATTATTTAAATATCCTTCATTACTAATAATAGAGTTATTCAAGGTGTCATTTAATGATTTAGTAGTACTTTCAATAGTATCAGTATGAGTAGATTCAGCTAATTGTAGAGATTCTTGAGCTTGTTCTAAAGCTAATTTAGCCTGAGTTAGAGTTTCTTCAGCACTAATTAAGCTACTATTGTAGGAATTAAGAGCTGTATTGTAGGAATTAAGAGCTGAAGAATAATTAGTTTCAGTTCTGGCATCAAAGAGGTAGGCCAATGATTGACCAATTAGTAATTCATCTCCTTGTTCAGCTAGAATGTTAGTTACTGTTCCACCAGTTAGAGCTTTAATAACTACAGATTTTAGAGGTTTAATAGTTCCAGTAATTTCCATCATTACTGTTTCACTTTGTTTAGAAACAGTCATAACTTGGATTTTAGGTTTAATAGTTTCAATTACCTCTTTATCAGTATCCTTGTTAGAACAAGCAGTTAAAGAGAATAACAAAACTAAGGTCATTAGAATAGCGACTTGTTTTCGGTATTTATTGATCATATATTTAATCATTTTAATTATAATAATTAGGTTATTTTAGCTTAAATAAGGGAAAAGTCAAGGGTTTTTAGAATTTGATTATTCAAAAAAGACTTTAATAAATTAAAGCCTTTTTATTAATCTTTATAATAATTTAATCATCACTTTCATCAGCAATATCACCAACTATTTCTTCTAAAATATCCTCTAGGGTTATAAGTCCTAATATTTGACCATCTTTTCTAGTAACTAATGAGATATGGCTATTACTCTTAATCATTTTCTTGAAAGTAGAGTTTATCTTTTTGTGTTCGTCAGTATTAATTAAAGCTTGAACATATTTTTCTAAAGTGTTCTCTCTTTCATCACTATTTAGAATCTTCATAATATCTTTAATATGAACATAACCAATAATATTGTCTTTGTTATTCTTGTAGACTGGATATCGACTATGTTGCTCGTGAGCCATATAGTAAGCAACTTGATCAACTTCAGCATCATGATTAACAGAATTAACTTTGTAAAAAGGAGTCATTACTTCTTTGACTGTTTTGTCATTAAAGTTAAGAATATTCATAATCATTTCATGTTCTTTGAATTCAATGGTTCCACTTTCTACAGCCATTCTACTCATAGCTTTAAATTCAGTTTCTGAAACAATTTCAGCTTTACTATTGGTTAAAAGATTTAATATTTTTTCTAAGATCCAAATTATTGGATAAAGGATTATTTCTAAACTATAAACAAGGGGGGCAAATCTTAAAGCTATTTTTTCAGCATTAATTTGGAAATAGGCTTTAGGCCACATTTCACCAAAGATTAAAATTAAAAGAGTGACAACTCCAGTTGCTATTCCAATAGCAGCAGAGCCAAACCTTTCTTGAATCCAAACAGTAGTTAAGGCAGCAGTAAAAACATTTACTAAGTTATTACCTAATAATATTACAACTAAAAGTTTATTCTTTTTGTTTAATAATTTTTCTACTAACTTAGCATTTTTCTTTTCTTCTTCAACTAAAGCTTTAACTTTGGCAGAGGAGAGAGAAAAAAGAGCAATTTCCATTCCAGAGAACCAGGCTGAGAGAGTTAGTAAGATAACTAAATACAATAACATCATAATTGATTTGGTTATTTTTAATCTATATATGTATATAGTATAAAAAATAGAGGGATAAGGCAATTTGTATTTTCATGTTTTGATAATTATTTGTTATAATTCAAACATGAAAAAGAATTATTATCATCAAACAGTAAAAGCAGTTATCTCTGAACTTAAATCAAGTACTGAAGGTTTGAGTACTAAAGAGGTGAAGAAGAAAAAGCTTAAATATGGTTTGAATAAATTAATTGAACAAAAGAAAGTTTCTAAATTCTTTATTTTCCTCAGTCAATTTCATAGCATTCTAATTTATGTTTTAATCTTAGCTTCAGGGATTTCTTTTTTATTCCATGAATATATTGATGCTGTTGTAATTATGGCAGCTGTTTTTTTAAATGCTTTAATTGGTTACTTTCAAGAGAATAAAGCTAATAGTGATTTATCTAAATTAAGAACATATATTAAAAGGGAAGTGTTTGTAAGGAGAGATGGAAAGCAATTTTTAATTGATGTTCAGAATCTAGTTCCAGGGGATATAGTTTTGTTACAAGCTGGTTCTAGAATTTCAGCTGATGCTCGAATTATTGAATCCAATGAATTAAAAGTTGATGAATCAGTTTTAACTGGAGAATCTATTGCCGTGGACAAGAGTAGTCAGAAAGTTTCTGTGGGAGCTGCTACTGGAGACCGAAGCTCTATGGTCTATATGGGAACTACAGTAGTTAAAGGAAATGCTGTAGCTATTGTTACTGCCACAGGAATGAAGACAGAGATAGGTAAAATTGCTGGTTATGTTAGTCAAACTAAAGATGAAGATACTCCTTTACAAATTAGATTAAAAAAATTAGGGAAGTTAATTGGAATAGTAGCAGTTGTTATTTGTTTAATTATTTTTGTTTTAGGAATACTCTTAGGTAGATCAACTTTAGAAATGTTTTTAATTAGTGTAGCTATTGCTGTGTCTTCTATTCCAGAAGGATTACCAGTAGCAATTACAGTAGTTCTAGCTATTGGAATGCAAAGGATATTGAAAGAGAAATCTTTAGTTCGAAGATTAGTGGCTGCTGAAACCTTGGGTTCCACAACTGTAATTTGTACTGACAAGACTGGAACTTTAACTCTGGGGAAGATGAAAATCTCTAGTGTTATCTTAGATAATGAAATTGTTGATTTATTCTCTAGAAAGAAAGAAGTTCCTCAGAGAGTAGAAGAGATTCTGCGAACCGGTTTGTTATGCAATGATGCTTTTTTTGAAAATAATTGTGTTTCAGAAGAATGCTTAAAAGAATGGAAAGTTTCTGGTTCACCTACTGATCAAGCCTTACTTTTGTCAGGAGTAGAATTGGGATTAGATTTAGACAAAGAACAAAAGAAATATTCTAGAATAGATGAAGTTACTTTTGATTCTTCTAAGAAGTATATGATGACTTTGCATAAGTATACTAATCTTAAGAGTGATGATCGGTTAATATTATGTAAAGGAGCTCCAGAAGTTGTTTTAGAACATTGTTCCTTTATGGAGACAGCTCAAGGAGTTAAGAAACTTACAGAAAAGAAGAGAGAAGAGTTAAAAAAGATTGAGGATAAATTGACAGCTCAAGGTTTAAGATTATTAGCTGTTGCTCAAAGGAGAATAAATTCTAAACTTTTGAAAGAAAATTTAGATGATAATTTTGAAGCTTTAACTTTCCTTGGTTTTGTAACCTTGCGGGATCCTTTGAGAGAGACCTCTCGTCAAACTATTAAGACTTGTATGCAAGCTGGTATTCGACCAATAATTATTACTGGAGATCATAAATTAACTGCTCGAGCTATTGCTAATGAAGTAGGATTGAAAGTAGCAGCTGAAAATATTTTAGTGGGAAAAGATTTGGATAGTTTAAGTGACGATGATTTAAGAGAGAAAGTTAAAAAGGTTAGTCTTTATGCTCGAGTTAGTCCTCATCACAAGTTAAGAATTATTCAAGCTCTGCAGGAGAATAATGAAGTAGTAGCTATGGCGGGAGATGGTATTAATGATGCTCCAGCAATTCAGATGGCTGATATTGGAATAGCTTTAGGTTCAGGAACAGATATTGCTAAAGAGACAGCAGAGATTGTTTTGTTAGAGAATAATTTCTCAGTAATTGTTCAAGCTATTAAACAAGGAAGAATTATTTTTGATAATCTGAGGAAGATAATTGTCTATCTCTTGTCAGATTCTTTCTCAGGGATGCTCTTGGTTGTTTCGGCGGTTATTCTGGGAATGCCTTTACCTTTGATTCCAGCTCAGATTTTGTGGATTAATATTGTAAATGACTCTTTGCCGAACTTTGCTTTAGCTTTTGAAAAGGGGGATAAGGATATTATGAAGCGGAAGCCTTTGAAAAAGAATGAACCAATTTTGAATAAGGAGATGAAGTTTTTAATTTTTGTGATTGGAGTTTTTACTGATATTGGTATTTTATCCCTATTCATTTATCTCTTTAAAACAGGTTTAGACATTGAGCATATTCGAACATTTATGTTTGCTGCTTTAGGAATTGATTCTCTAATTTATGTATATTCTTGTAAGAACCTAAAGAGACAGATTTGGAATTACAAGTTGTTTGATAACAAACTTTTAATTATAGGAACATTGATTAGTTTTGCAATGCTAATGGCTGGAATCTATCTTCCTTTCTTTCAAGGAGTCTTAAGAACAGTACCTCTAGGAGCAGAGGGTTGGTTAATTATGGCGGGAGTAGCTGTATTTGAAGTATTTTCTATTGAACTTGGTAAATGGTTATTTATTCATCGCTGGAGAAAGAAGAAATAGTTTTCTTTGAATATAGTAAATCTCGTTGAAAGCGGGGTTTTTTTTGTTTCTTAATATGAGTTGACAAATCGTACCAATATGCTATAATAATCTATTCTTCAAATACCAGAAGAATTGCGTTGGAAACGTAGAGGATAACCTAAAGGTCACTGGAAGTGACTGGTTATCGCTTGGGATGTGCCGGAGGCACAAGTATATTGTTCTTCAGGAGAAGTTATCAATATACTAGCAGTTTAAAAAAACCAAGAAAAAAGGAGGAAAGATGAAAATGATCTTTCAAAAAGCAGTACTGAGTTTTTTAGAAGAGAACAAGATGAAGCAAACATATCTTCTTCTCTTAAGTCTCGCGAGAGGTAAGCATGATATCGAAGAATTACATGGTTTACTTCGAGCAAATTGTCGTTTAGATAGAGAAGAGCTGTCTCTATTAAAGAGGGCTTGGAATAATCTCTATTCAGGTAATCCTCCCCAAGGAGGAATAAGACCTTCAAATGAAACTTGTCGAGAAATGTTTGAGAAATGTTGTCCAGAGAAAGGATTAACAAAACATTATTTTAAGAAATTGATAGAGAATAGTATTTCTAGAGAGAGAAATCATCAGTATGGTAATCTTTATGCTTCTCATGTACCTGTCTATTTTTTTAAATTAACTTTCTTTCGTGAATTTATCAGTCTGAAATTATTTGATCAAAAATTCAAAGTACAATTTGATATTTTAGATGATGAATTAGTGATTCAATTAATAATTTCTCAAGAAAAACTAACAGAGAAAGTAACTCATCAATTAATAAGTGAAATACCAGATTATTTTTGGGATCATTACAAAATGACTTCTTCTAATACCTTTCTTAAATTTATATATTCAGTGAAATTATCTGAGCATAATAAACTTAAGAATATTATCCGCAGAGAGAAAGGGGAGGTAAAAAAAGATATTTATCTTGTCTCTGGTCATTGGGAATTTGTTTACTTCTTGCAAAATGTTTTGAAAGAAATTGGACTACCGATTACTGAAATTTTATTTTCTTTTCCCGATACCTATACTTTTGTTAAAAAGTGTATCTTAGAGCTTGGTCCGAAAAATAATATGGAATTACCGGGTGGTAAAATTTTAGAATGCAAACAATTGGGTGCTGTGGATGGCGAACATGAAATTGATATCTATGCTCCGAAATATGAGATACCAACAAAGAAATTGAAGGAATGCATTCGTTCTTTAGTAGATGATGGTAAATCAATAGTTATTGCTTCTGGTAATGATGAAGATTATGAGGAATTGAGATGGACATTGTTAGATAAAATATCTGATTAGTGTTCAAAAGTAATTAATATTTGGAACCGATTAAGTTAGTCGGTTCCATTTTTTATTTCTTAAATTTTATTGACTAATTTACATTAATGAACTAAGTTAGGAAAAGAATAAATAAAAAAATAGGAGGATATATGAAAACAATTATTGTTGGTGCTGTGGGAAGATGGGGATATGGCATCCTTCATCTAGTAAAGAAATTTTCTAAAATTATCGCTGTTGATTTTAGTAAAGATGTTCAAACTTTAATGCAAGATGAAGCAGTTTTGTATTGCGTTCAGAAACTAAGCCAGCTCCAGAGAGCTAATATTGATTATAATGCGGAATTAATGATTATTGCTATTCCTGGACAATACTTTCGTAAGTTTTTAAAAGATAATATTGATTTTCTAAAAGCCTATTCAGGTATTGTAGTTTTACAGATGAAGGCTTTGGAAGTTGGAACTGGCAAGACTTTAACTGAGATTTGGGATGAAATTATTGGTACTAATCGTAGAGTTGTCTTAGTCGGACCAGTTCATTCTGAGTACCTTGTTGAAGGTAAACCAGTTTCTATGGTTTTGTTAGCTGAAAAAGAAAATCAAGATGTTATTGATCAAGTATTAGAACTGTACAAACACCCTTCTTTAAAGTTAAGAATTCAGCATGATGTCCAAGGAGGTCAAATAGGTTCATCTTTAAAGAATCCAGTGGGAATAATGGTTGGTGTGGCAATTGGTTCAGGATATGAATCTTTAGTGGGCGACTTAATTACCCGATCTTTAAAAGAAGTTAGTGAAGTAATTGTTCTGAAAGGTGGTCAGAAAGAAACTGCCTATGGACTTTCTCATTTAGGAGATTATGCTGCCACTGCTTTTTGTGATTTAAGTCATAATCGGAAATACGGAGAATTTTTAGCTACTGGCAGTGGTAAATGGCGAGGAGGTTTAGTAGAGGGTATTAAAACTACTGGAGCTTTTTGGTCTTCGGTGAGTGATATTGAGTCAGTTGAAAAATCAACTACTAGTAATTCTCGATTTCCATTATTTAGAGCTCTCTATGGAATCTTGTTTGAAGGATATGATATTGAAGATTCTATTAAAGCATTGCGCGCTAGAGAAATAAAAGAAGAATTTTAAGAAAGTGATGGTCTCTTACTTAGGGACCATCTTTTTATTTGATTTTATTTAAAATATGTGTTAATATATCTATACTTTTAGCTAAAAAAGCCCATGGAATAGGCTTGAAATAGGTATTTTTAGAACAATAATATTTAATAGAATGGTAGAAGAAAAAGGTCCAAAGATTGAAGAAGAAGTAATTAAAGAAGATTCTTTAGTATCTAAAAAAAGTTTTTGGAAATCATTTTTTGGTTTTATCACTGATGGAATAAAGGTTATCTTTTCTTTGTTTTTTATTTCTAATTCAGCAAAACCACTTACTAGTGAAGAGCTTAAGCCTTTAACACCTAAAACTAGCTTTTGGAAGTCTGCTCTTAGTTTTAGTTTAGAGATCTTAAAGACAGTTATTATTTCTCTAGCTATTATTCTGCCAATTAGATATTTTGTAATTCAACCTTTCATGGTTGATGGAGCTTCAATGGAACCTAACTTTTACAATAAACAATACTTAGTGATTAATGAAATTTCATATCGTTTTCAAGAACCTAGTAGAGGAGAAGTAGTAGTTTTCAAGAATCCTCAAAATACAAAAGAATACTATATTAAAAGAATTATTGCTTTACCAGGTGAAACTGTGAAAGTAGAGGGTGGAGAAATATATGTTCAAGAGATTGCTAAAGATGATTTTGTTCAAATTAAAGAGTTTGATTATTTACCAGAAGATACTAAGACTTTTGGGAATATTCAGAATTTAGAATTGGGAAATGATGAATATTTTGTTTTAGGAGATAATCGGAAGAATTCTAAGGATTCTAGAATATTAGGACCAATAAAGAGAGAGTTAATTACTGGTAAAGTTTGGGTGAGAGGTTTTCCTTTTAAAGAAGCTCAAATATTTAATTTTTCAGAATATGATTACGGATTGTAAATTTATAATTTAAATAATATTATGGCCAAAAAGCCAGTTAAAAAAACAACTAAAGCTAAGCCTAAAGCAAAGAGTCCTACTAAGTCAAAGAAAAGAAAATTTTCTTTGGTTAAGGGTTTTAAAGATATCCTGCCAGTAGATCAAATGTATTGGAATTTTGTAAGAGAGAAGTTTACTAGTATTTCTCATTCTTATGGTTTTCAAAGAATAGATATTCCAATTGTTGAAGAAACAGGTTTGTTTGCTCGAGGAATTGGAGAAGAAACAGATGTAGTTTCTAAAGAAATGTTTTCTTTTAAAACTTTAGGAAAAGAAGAAGTAAGTTTAAGACCAGAAGGAACAGCTGGTGTTGTTCGAGCATATATTGAACATGGAATGTTGAATAAGCCAAAGCCAGTGAAAGTATACTATACTGGTCCAATGTTTAGATATGATCGTCCTCAAGCTGGTCGTTATCGACAATTCTATCAATTTGGTTTAGAAGCTATTGGAGATGATGATCCAATTATTGATGCTCAGCTAATATATCTATGTAAACAAATGTATAGTGATATTGGTATTCCAGTCGAGATACAGATTAATAGTATTGGTTGTAAAAAATGTAGAAAAGCATATATTAAAGTATTAAAGAATTATTTAAAGAAAAATAGAAATAAGCTTTGTACTAATTGTAAGAATCGTTATTTGAAAAATCCTCTACGAGTATTAGATTGTAAGGAAAAGAAATGTAAAGAAGTAGTAGTAGATGCTCCGCAGATAGTTGATCACTTATGTGAAGACTGTAATAATCATTTTGTAAAAGTCTTAGAATATTTAGAAGATGCAGAAACACCTTATGTTTTAAATCCTTTTATTGTTCGAGGTTTAGATTATTACAATAGAACAACTTTTGAAGTATTTCCTCAGGGAGATGAAGGAAGTCAAAGTGCTTTGGCTGGAGGAGGTCGTTATGATACTCTAATCAAAACTCTTTGTGGTCAAGAAACTCCAGCAATTGGTTTGGCTATTGGAATGGAAAGAACCATTGCTAAGCTAAGAGAAAAAGAAGAAACTCCAGGAGTAAAGAAAAACAAAGAAATTGTTAAAAGTAATCGTTGTGATATTTTTGTGGCTCAGTTAGGAGAACAAGCTCGAAAGAAAGCTTTAGTTCTATTTGAAGACTTAAGAAAAGCTGGATTCAATGTTGGAGAAAGTCTTTCTAAGTCAGCATTAAAAGCTCAGCTAGAAGCTTCGAATAGAAAGAAGGCTAAGTTGAGTATTATTATTGGTCAAAAGGAAATATTGGATAAAACAATTTTAATTAGAGATATGGAAAGTGGAAATCAAGAAATTGTTCCGGAAGATCAAATATTAAAAGTATTAAAAAGAAGGTTACATAGTTTAAATATAAAAAAATAATCAAGTTTAACTTGAAAACATAAAGAAAGGAAGTGAATCCAATGGTAGAAGTAAAAAACAAAGGTAATGAACCATTTGAAAGATTATTAAGAAGATTTACAAAGAAAATAATTCAAAGTGGTAAGTTGCTTCAAGCTCGAAAAGTTAGATTTAAGAAGAAAGCTAAGACTAAAAGAGAGTATAAAGAAGCATCTACATATAAAAGAAATATGCAGGATGAGAGAGATTATCTTAGAAAAATTGGTAAACTAGAAGATTAAAAACAAGTTCCTCATTTAATTATTATAAAGCAAATAAATGAGTTTAAAGGAAACAATTGATAAAGATTTAATTTCAGCACTGAAATCAAGAGATGAAAAGGTGGTGTTAGTTTTAAGGTCGCTGAAGAATTCTTTGAACAATAAAGAAAAAGAAGAAAAGAAAGATTTAAATGATCAAGAAATAATTAAAATCCTCCTATCAGAATCTAAAAAGCGGAAAGATAGTATTGAACAATTCAAAAAAGGTGGGCGAGAAGATTTAGTAGTCCAAGAAACTAAAGAAGTAGAAATTATTCAAAAGTATCTTCCAGAAATGAAGTCGGAAGAAGAGACAAAAAGCATAGTTTGTGATATAATAAAGTCAGAAGACATTGAGAAATCAATGAGTAATTTTGGGCAAGTCATGAAATCTGCTATGCAGAAATTAGATGGTCAAGCCGAAGGAAATATAGTTTCCAAAGTTGTTAAAGAAGAATTAAATTAGAGAAAACAAAAATAAATAAGTTTAAATTAATGTTTTTGTCAAAAAACAATAAAGTTAATTTTAAAGTAACTGTTGCCAGTTTAGTTTTGGTATCAACAGTTATTTTTTTTATACCTTTAATTTCATCAGCTCAAATATTAGTTCCTCAAGTTGCTAATCTAGGAACAGCAGATATTAAAACAATGGCTGGAACACTTATTCAAGTATTCCTAGGTCTTTTAGGTTTAATTGCTTTAGTGATAATTATTTATGGTGGATATGTTTGGATGACTTCTGGTGGTAATGAAGAAAAAGTTACTCAAGCTAAGAAAATATTAACATCAGCAGTGATTGGCATTATAATTATTATGACTTCCTATGTTATAACTAGTTTTATATTAGAATCTGTTCAAAATAATTCTGGTAATAATGGTTCTAATAATCCGAATGGTAACAACATTAGTACTGGTTTAGGAAGCGGGGCTTTAGGAGGTGGTTTAATTGAATATCACTATCCAGAAAGAGATGCTGACGATGTTCCTCGAAATACTATGATTATGATTACTTTTAAAACACCAATAGCTTTAGAGAGTGTTATTGATGGTAATTTTGGAAATGATGCTACTTGTGATCCTTATATCACAGAAGAAGGAATTGAGTGTGGAAAGTTAAGTGAAAAGATTCAAATTTTAGATAATGGATTTTTAAGAGATAATGAAATGATTATTGCTGTTTTAACTGCAGATGCTCAAAGAGTTTTAATTAAACCAATAGAGGCTCTAGGAAATGAAGATTCAAATACTAATACTACTATTCGTTTAGCTTCTGATATGGAAAGTGTCGAAGGACAGACCTTATTTCCAGGATTAGAAAATGGTTATAGTTGGCAATTTGAAATTAGTACCTTTCTAGATTTAACTCCTCCAGAAGTTACTTTTGTTTGGCCAGCTCAAGATGATATAGTAGCTCGAAATGCAATTGTGCAAATTAATTTTTCAGAACCAATAAACATTTTAAGTGTTGATGGTAATATTCTTATTCAAGATGATGATAATTTAACAGGTGAGCTAAAAATTAGTAATCAATATCGAACTGTAGAATTTTTATCAGATGGAGACTGTGGTGGAGTAAATATCAATTCTTGTGGTGAGAAGGTTTTCTGTTTACCAGCTACTTCTTTAATTAGAGGAGTTGTTGATAATATTGGTGATGCTTCGGGAAATATTATGTCCGAAGAATATCTTTGGACTTTTAGCACTAGTAATGAAGTAAATACTACTGCTCCAGAAATTACTAATGTTTCTCCAAGTACAATTAATGTTCAAATCAATCCTAATCCTCAAATTTCAGCAATTTTTGATAAAGTTATTAGTCCGAGTTCTTTAAATACGGATAATTTTTATATCTATAATAATAGTGCTTGTGATGGAGAAGAATATGAAGATCAAGAAGGAAAGAGTCGAATCAATAATATTTGTTTGCCATCCTATTCAGTTTTTGCGAACGAAGATAATCATAGATGTAATATTAAATTGTATGCACCATACTTAGATCAATTTTCTAATTATCGTCCTCGTTTAACTTCAGAAATTAAAGATTCTTATGGAAATTGTTTTAATAGTGCTATTGGACCAGGTGGTAGTGGACAACAAAATTAGATTAATATATATATTAAATTTTTAAATTAATGATCAAGAAGAAAAAGAATATATTTAGATTATTAACCCTTTCGATGATAGGTATTTTTGCTTTACCTTTAGTTTCTTTTGCTCAAATATTAGTTCCGCAGGTTGCTGGTTTAGGAACAGCAGATATTAAAACAGTAGCTGGAACACTTATTCAAGTATTCTTAGGTCTCTTAGGTTTAATTGCTTTAGTAATTGTTTTAGTCGCTGGTTTTAAATGGATGACTTCTGGTGGTAATGAAGAAAAAGTGTCAGAAGCTAAGAAAATGTTAATAGCAGGAGTAATTGGTCTAGTAATTATTATGGCTTCTTATGTAATAACTAGTTTTATATTAGATAGTATTCAGGGAGCTATAGATGGTCCAGGAGAAGATGATCAAACTTGTTCAGTTGGAGTCTGTTATACTTGTAATCGATGTGATTCTGATGGTGATTTAATCTACGACAATACTTGTCCGGGGTGTAATAATTCAATAGCTGATTTTAATTTTAGAACAAATTGGTATAGTCCTCAGAGCAATAATGTTTCACTTTGTTCAATGATTCAAATTAAGTTTAATGCTAATCTAGATCAAGATTATTTTAATGATAATATTAAGCCTGGTTCAACACCAATTGGAACCAGTCAATCTCAAAGTCTCTTTCATTTTTATGAATGTTTAGAATATGCTGATAATCAGTGTGTTAAAGTAAGCGATGATTTAGTAGAAAATAGTTCTCAATTTACAATTAATGAAAATATTTTACAATTTAGATTAGGGGAAGATTATGCGGAAGATACTTATTATGTTGTTGATTTACCTTTGAAGGGCATTAAGCAAGAAGGAGAGAGTAAGTATTTAAGTAATAATTTAACCTGGACTTTTAAAACTGGAAAAGAAACAGATATTAATCCACCAACAGTCATTAATGTTTTTCCAGGACCAGAAGGAGAGGTTTGTTTAAATTCTTATATCGAGATTGAATTTTCTGAGGATATGGATTTGAATTCCTTAAAAGACCTAGAAGCTTTCCGTTTATATGAAAATATACCAGATAATTTAAGTGATATAGAGTTTTTACATAGTGTTCAGAATGATAAGTTAATTGTTCATCCAGATCGGAATTATAATTTAAATCATAATTACTTCCCAGTATTAAATGGGGATGTTATTAAAGATACTTGTGGTAATTTACTAGATGGTGATTTTGATGGAAAATCAGAATATGCTCCAACAGATGATTATCCAACTAATGGTCCTAGTGTTGCTTGGAATTTTAAAACTGGAGAAAATGAATATTGTCAGCCTCAGATTACTGGAGTAACTTCTGAAACATATTATGATGATGATTCACCTTTAACTATAACTGGTCATTATTTATCAGGCGGAACTACTTTGGTTTTTAATGATGATCTTGTAATTGATGAAAACAGTAATCTATGTTTAAACGATTCCTATTGGCCAGATGATTTATGTGCTGCTGGAACCTGGGAAGTCAATGAAATAAATACCTTTATTCCAGCTGATGGAGGAGATAGTTTTGGAGTAATAGCTGAGAAACCTTCTATTAAAATTCAAACAGATCAGGGTTCAACAGAGGAAAACTTTGCTTTATTAAGTCCAAGAATAGTTAAAATATCACCAGACAGAGGTGGTAAAGGACAATATATTAGTGTTCTAGGTAATAATTTTGATGAATTTCAGGATATTAATTTTGCAGAATCTAAAATCTTTTTTAGATCAGAAAGTGATGAATATTTAGAAGCTGATTTACCATGTGATAAAGAAGGATGGAAAAATAATTCTATTGTTATAACTGCACCAGAAGGACTGGAAGTTAATAGTTCTTACAGAATTCAAATTAAAAAAGTTTTAGTAAATGATGTCGAATACTGGAGTAATTTAGGAGATTATTATTATAATGAAGAAGATGCTGGTCCAGGTTTATGTTCTATTAACAAAGAGACTATTGAATATGAAGACGAGTTTATTTTAGACGGTTTTAAATTAGGAGATTCTAATATAGAGAGAAGAGTTGTTTTAGGAGATGACTATAATTCTACTTCAGCACCAACAATTAATTGGGGAGATCCAGTAGATGGACAAGATACTAGAGTTGTAGCTCAAGCGCCTAATCTAGCTAGTGCTGATGATATTGGTGTTCGAGTAGCAGTAGAAATAGATGGTGAATTAAGATTTAGTAATTATTTAAATGTAGATGTTCTGTCTGATTTTTCAGATCAATTTTATATAAGTTATATTTCTCCAGAAGTAGCTTCAGTAGGTGAGTATATTACTATCTATGGTTCAGGATTTGGTAATAGTCAAGGAGATCAAACAGTTAGATTTTATAACAATACATTCACTTGGCCAGAAGGAGATTTTAATTTTCCAGAAGCTTGCTCTAGTGTTTACTGGCAGGATGATCAGATCATTGTTAAAGTACCAGAAATATTTACTACTCTTCCTTTTGAGTCTCAGATTAAAGTTGTTAATGATCAAATTGAAACTGCTGCAGTTGCAGTAGAAATTGATGATGAAGATCCTGCTCCTTCAATTTGTAGTGTTAATCCAGAACTTGGAACTTTGGGAGATGAATTAGAAATTATTGGGGAATATTTAAATGATGTTGATTGGCTTACCTTTGCTTATGAAACAGATGATGCTTTGGATATTAGACCAAATAGTACTAATAAAGGTGTAGTTGAAGTTAGTGTTCCAGAAACTAATACTGGTTTAATCTCTGCTCATAATACTAGCGGTTATGGAAATACTTGGAATTTTGAATATCAAAAAGTAGAAGAAGGTCCAGCAGAAGAATGGGATTTCTATGGTTGGGAGTTTACTACTTGTACTCAATGTGAGAGTCCGCGAGTCAGAGTTCAATCTTGTGATGCTGAACTTAAGTTTTCACCTTCACCTGCTCCAGGGAATAAATTTGTACCTTTAGGTTCTAATGTTTATATCGAATTTGAATATCAAGATGAAGATCCTGCGGAAATGAATATTAGGAGTTATCAGAATAATTTTAATATTTATGAATGTTCTGATGGAGACGCACCTCTAGAGTTAGAATATTGTAATGAGCTTAAATCTTTTAATTCTGTAGAAGCGAATACTTTTTTAGAAATAAATACTTTAGATTTTCAAGCAGGATATTGGTATCGAGGAGAGTTATTAGACGAGATTAAAGATATAGAAGGTTCTAGTTTAAATGAATATTCTTGGTATTTTAGAATAGATCCTTATGGGGCAATATGTGAACCAGATACTTTAAATATTGAACCTAATAATTTTGTAAAGACCTATGTAGCTAATGATACTCTTACTTATACAGGATTGTTAGTTGATAGTGAAAATTGTTATGTTTGTGCTAGTGATGGTTATGATTATGATTGGGAGAGTAGTGATACAAGTTTAGCTACTATTGCTAATAATAATACTTCAGAAACTGATGTAACTTTAAATGATTATTATAATTTTGGTAATTTAGAAATTAGAGCTACTTCTACTTTAGATACTTTAGAGTTAGCTGATGATACAAATTTATACATCGTAGCTAATTGTTCTATTTATGAAGACTCAACAACTTGTCATGATAGTGGAGAATGTTGTTGGGATGGAGAAACTTGTGGTTCAGATATGAGTGTTTGTGATGAAGATTGTTTAGTCTATACAGAAGTAGATACTTGTGAAGCTGATACTTGTTGTTGGGCTAACGAAGAATGTCTCTTTGAAAATAATCCAGATTGTGGTTTACCAATAGATTGTTCTATTTATGAAGACTCAAAAACCTGTCATGAGAGCGGTGAGTGTTGTTGGGATAGTGGTGATATTTACTCAACTACACCTGAAGGAGGTATTTGTAGTGATGATATGACAGCTTGTGATGAAGATTGTTTAGTATATAAAGAAGTAGAGACTTGTGAAGCTGATGCTTGTTGTTGGGCTAATGAAGAGTGTTTATTTGAGAATAATTCAGCTTGTGATTTTGAGATAGAAGATCCGGAAGTTGATCCAGTTCTAGATGATTTAATGATCTTATCAAATTATCCAAGAAATGAATCTTCTAATATTTGTCCTAATACTTTGATTAAAGTGGAATTTGATTTACCAGTAGATGCTGATAGCTTAGAGGGTAATATTGAGTTATTAGAGAGTTCAAGTTTTGGTTCTGCGGCAAATATTGATTTTACCTATTCTTCTTACAGAAGATATGATGGAACTTCCGTTTTAGAAATAATTCCTCAAGGGATTTTAGATTCAACAACAATATATCAAGTTAATCTATTAGATGGTGAAAATGGTATTAAATCTAATGAGGGTGGGGGATTATCTTGTGATAGTTCTTCTAATGGTAGTATTAATAATGGAAGATGTGATTGGAGTTTTACTACAGCTGCTAATGTTTGTGATTTAAGTTATGTGAAAATAGTTAATCCAGTAGATAATTATTATGAATTTAATACTCCAATGATTGGAGAAACCTTTATTGCTGAAGCTAGAACAATTTCTGGAGATCCAATAGTATCAGTAGCTGGAGTCTATGATTGGCAATGGAAGTGGGAATCTTTTGATGAATCATTAGTGACTTTAGCAGGAGATAATTCTGATTCTGTTTTAGTTATGCCAGCTAATAATAATGGTACAACAATAGTTGAAGTTAATGCTCTTCAAATTCCATCAGAATCAATTTGTAATGATTATAGTCAGGCAAGTTGTGAAATTAATTCTTGTTGTTGGGTAGATGGTGTTTGTAGTGCAAATCTAGAAACTTGTGAAGAAAATTTATTAAGTTTTGCTGGTAAATCTGGTTACAAGGGAATAACTTTGAGTGATGAAGTAGAAGTTGAATTATTTATGTGTGAAAATTCTTGGGCATTTGAAGATAGAAATTTTAATTTTAAGTTTAAATATTGTCGAGATGGAGGACTACCTTATTTAGCAGATTCTTTAGAAAATGGTTTGATTATAAATGATTTTGAAGCGGTAGAGGGAGAAGATTCTTTATTAAGAGAATATATATTTAAATATATACCTGATCCTAATCAACAGGCTAATTCAGGAAATTATAATTTAGTAGATGCTAAATCAAATAATAGTCTTATGTCAGAAGTAGGAATTTCTGGTTTAGCAGATAATCAATTAGGATTTAAATTCTTGTCTAAAATATTTAGAGGAGCTGTTTCTTATTTTTCTAATAATAGAGTTTTGGCAGCCACTCCATCAGGTCAAGGAATTTTACCAAACGATATCTTGGGTTTAAGAATATATCAGAACAAGAATCATTATTCTCCTATTGCTTGGTATTCTTCTACTAATGTAGTTAATTTTAAAGGTTCACCAAATCCTATTTCGATAAATGGTTATCAAGGTCTTAAAGATGGTCGAACCACTTATGTTAATGCTGCTAACAAAGTAGATAATAGTATTTATACAAACATTTCCTTAATTTCTCATAATCAAGATGCTATCTTAGAAACTGTAAATATATTTAATCAGTTAGTAGATAATTGGAAGTTTAATATTAATATGCGTCCTGATTCTAAATCTCAACTAATTGAAGATGTTCAAAGATGGGAAGATTTAAGAAGAATGGAAAGTAATTTAGATAATTATGCTGCTCAGAATAAATATTGTGCTTATGTTTCTGATCCTGTGGCTGGAGCTTGTGGTACCTATCCAATTCAATATTATCATTTTGATTTAAATGGTAACAAGACTATTGATTCAGCAGAATGCTATAACGTTTCTGCAACAAAATCATGTAGTAGTGACTCTGAATGTCAGAATAATGATATGGGTTATGATCAGTGTGTAGGTGTTTATCCAGAGCTTAATGAAGGAACTTATGTTCAAGGAATATCAACTTCTGCTTGGCCTTCTTGGAATTCTACTTTGGCTAATCAAATGGGAACCTCTTTACCAATTGATCCTGTAAATGAATTTAATTCTTGTAGTGCTTCTTATGATCAGCAAACTTGTTGGGATGTTGAAGGACAGACATTCTCTTGTCCAAGAGATTCACATATTTATTATTATCAAGCAAGTAATAGTAATAATATAGATAAAAGAGCTTTAAGTTTTAATTTATACAGTTTATTTAATTTTAATACTAAGAATGATAGTTATTGGAATGGTAGTGGTATAAATAGGACTTTTAATTCAGCAATTAATAGTTTTAATAGTCTTAACTTAAATAATTATGATGTTTGTAATGATCAAGTTTCAGCTACTTGTGGAAACGGTATTAAGGAATTAGGAGAAGAGTGTGAGTACGGTCAAACATTATCTTTGTGCAGTAACATTACCCATAGAGGATATTATAATCCTACTGAAGTTGGTTGTCGTTATGATTGTCAGTGGCCAGCTCATATCAATGATCCAGAAGATTGTTTAAGTTGTGGAGATGGTGTATTTAGTCCAGAATATGGAGAAGTTTGTGAACTTGGTCAATCAGAGATGTTCTGTGAAGACAGTTGGAATCCTCAAGAAGTTTCTTGTGTTGCTTGTCAGTGGCCAGATTTAGATGAATGTGAATATTGTGGAGATGGTGTTTGTGATATTGATCTTGATAATAATGGTGTTCCTTTTGAAGGAAGTGATCCAGGAGAAGATAATTTTTGTTATCAAGATTGTGAAGATGGATGTGGTGATGGTATTTGTGATCATGAGTTTGAAGATGCTTATTCTTGCTATATTGATTGTGGTGATTGTGGTGATGAAATAGTATCTGGCTGGGAGGAATGCGATTTGAATATTGGTGAAGAATGTTTAGCTGGTGATTATGGTGGACATTATCAATGCATAAATAGTGGAGATGATGAATGTACTTGGTCTGATGAATGTACTCCAGATGGTAATTGTGGTGACGGAGTTGTAAATGGTAATGAATTATGTGAAATTAATGATATTGGTCCACAGTGTGAGAGAAATACGGATGCTTATTGGGGTAATCGGGAATGTATTGTTACTACTGAAACTCAACCATATAATTCAGAAGATTGTTTTTGGCATCTTAATACAGAAGAGGATAATATTTGGTGTCCAACAGATGAATCATGTGGTGACGGAGCTATTAATGGTCTTGAAGAATGTGACGATGGAAATAATGCAAATGAAGATGGTTGTGATTCTAATTGTTTATTAGAATGTGGTAATGGTGAGATTGAGCCTTTAGAAGAATGTGACGATGGAAATAATGTAAATGAAGATGGTTGTGATTCTAATTGTTTGTTTGAATGTGGTAATAGTCAACATGAATATTGGGAAGTTTGTGACGAAGGATCTTATAATAACGATGATTGCTCTCCTTATTATCAATTTGAACAATCTGGACATACTTATTGTCAGACTGATTGTTTGTCTGAGTGTACGGTACAAGGTAATTATTGTGGTGATGGAATTGTTCAATCTTCTTATGAGGACTGTGATACTCCTGGTTTATTAGAAATTTATACAGAGAAGAAGATGGAGATAGTATTTATTTTTGATATGACTTCTAGTATGGGTGATGCTGCAACTGAATTATGTGGTGCTTTAGGGTCTGTAGCGTCAGATTTATATGAAAGAAAAGAAAACAATGAAATACAAGATTATAAAATTACAGTTATGACATTGGGTGATTTAGAAGATGGAATTTTGAATAATAATCCTAATGATAACATTATTAGGACTGATGGTAATAATCCTTTGGTGTTTAATAATTTAGTTACTAATTGTGGAGTTTATCAAAATCTTAATAATTCATCTTATCCAGAATATGATAATATATCATATGCGAGTTTTTGGGATAATGATAATAATAATTTAAATATTAATTTACCATCAGATGATAGTGAATGGTTTAATAATCTTTGTGGCCCAAATGGTCAAGGAGATACACAAGAGCATTGGGGATATGCAGTTGAAAAAGTAGCAACAAATTATAATTGGGAAAATGATTATCAAAGAATAATTATACCAGTTAGTGATGAGGCTGCTTATTGTGGAAATGATTTTAATGATTATGATGATTATGATGAATCGACTTCTAATGGTAATGCATTGGATGGTTGGAATTTTACGGAAATATTAGTAGATACTGTTAACGCTTGTAATAATTCTGATCAACAAATTTATTTAAATCCCGTATTAATAAATACTGAACTTGCTGGTTTGTATTATAGCGGTCATCCTAGTTATAATGTAGCACAGGCAATTGCTGATGATACCGGAGGTGTTTTTAATAATACTACAGATAATTGGGCAGAAAGTATTATAAGTCTTGTTGATCACCTTTTCTGTGATGGTAATGGTGATGGTTATATGGATTGTTTTTTTAGTGGTGATATTCAAGATGTATGTACTTCCTGGACTTATTCAGCATGGAGTGAGTGTATAAATGGTCAACAAACAAGAAGTATTCTTTCTTCTTCTCCAGATGACTGTATTAATGGAAATTCTATTTTAACTCAAAATTGTGACGTGTGCGTTTCCTGGACTTATTCAGCATGGAGTGAGTGTATAAATGGTCAACAAACAAGAGAGGTTTTAACTTCTTATCCATATAATTGTATTGATGGAGATCCTGTTTTAACTCAAAATTGTGCCGGAGAGGACGAATGTGCAAATAACTATGTTACAAATGGTAATTTTTCATCTGGTTTTAATTGTTGGAATTCAAGTACAAATTTTGAGAATATGAATACTGATAATAATATATTTGAAGTAAATATTATTGGTGGAGGGAGTAATAATATGTATTTTTCATATGATAATTTTCTTTTTATAGAAGGTGAAACATATAAATTATCTTTTGATTATGATACAACATCTGATCTTGTGCTTGGAGTTAGTAGTGTTTCTGGTTCTTCTATGCCTATTGGTGTAATGAGTTCTTATTGTACTGTTGATAGTTGTGAGTGGATTTTTACAGCATCTTCTCAGCAATTCCTATTTTCATTCCCACCAAATGTAAATAATCAGACAATGCATTTAGATAATATTGAGATTGTCCATATACCCGATTAATTTGAATAATAATATTTATATTCTTATTTTTTTATGTTATAATTAAATCACTAATCAATTAGTGATTTTTATGTTTGAAGATCAAGACTTACAAAATAAAAAAGAGGATAATACTTTGAACAATAAAGTAGTTCAAAAGGATAATCAAGCTCAGACATCTTATCAAGATAAATTACGTGATAACAAAATTGCGGAAGATATTTTTGAAGATGCAGATAAGATACCTGCTGTTGATCAGAAGGTTATAAAGTCAGGTAATGTTCAAGATCCTAGCATCTCTCCAGTACAGCCTTTAACAGACTATCAAGATCTAGTACAAGAGAGTCAAAATTTAAAAAGTGATAAAATTAAGCCACGGTATTTTATGATTGGTTTAGCAGTTATTTTGATTATAATTTCTTGGTTTGGATTTTGGATTTATAAACAATTCTTTACTGGAACTAGAGAAACTGGAGAGGTAATATTAAATACAGAGTCAGAAGAGATTAATTTAGATAGCATTTCTGATGAAAATGACAAAATAATAGAAGAAGGTATTAATGTAAATTCTAGTGCTATTTCTAATGATATTGATGGAGATGGTCTAAGCAATGAAGAGGAAGAAATATTAGGAACAGATCTTAAGAGTTCAGATACAGATAATGATGGTTTATCTGATCGAGAGGAAGTAAAAATATATCATACTGATCCGCTTAATGAAGATTCTGATTCAGATACTTATTTAGATGGAGAAGAAGTTGAGAATGGTTACAATCCTTTAGGTAGTGGTAAGTTATTTGATTTTAGTTTAATCACCGATGAATCTTCTGAAGAAATAGAAACAACTATTAAAGAATTAATAAAGCCAAATATTGATACTAGTGATTGGTCTAGTTTTGGAACAAGAGTTTTTAATTTGAGTTTTCAGTATCCATTTGATTGGAGTATTAATGAACTGGAGGATAAAGTTGTTATCAGTCCCCTGGATGATCAAATTAGTGATTATATAGAGATTGAAGTAAGAGATAATATATTTCAACTTGATTTAGTGGACTGGTTAAGTACTCAAGAAGATTATCCAGACTTTACTCAAGATCAATTAAAAATAAATGAAGATCTTGGCTTGGTTGTTAATAGTGATAATCCAGATTGGAAGTTTATAAGTTCAATGTTTATTAGTCGAGGAAGTAAAGTGTATAATTTTAATCTATTTAGTGAAAATGATACTAGTGATGGTTTTAATATATTTCAAGCAGTTGTTTTATTAACTGAATTTGGAATTTAATAAATTTATATGAATTTTAAATAGTATGTTTAATGAAAAAGCTCCGGCAACAAATAATAATCAAGAAGGGGAAAGACTTATTGTAAATGAATCTAATGAGGTTTATGATCGAGCTTTTGATTCTCCTAGTTCTAATCAAAAAGAACAGAAGAATGATTCTTTACAACAAGTTCCAAATACTCAAGAAGTTTCTTTAGAAAAAAGAGAATTGAAGATAAAAGATTCTGACATTCACCATATGCCAGATAAATTTCTGAAACCAGAAGGAAAACCCAAAAAAGAGAAAAATATTTTTATAATCCTAGGAATTATTTTAGGAGTGATAGTGATCGGAATAGTTGCTGCTTTTGCTTTCTTTGCTTTACAGGGAGGAGAGGTGCCCGAGAATAATGAAGTTTTAAATCTGAATGAGAATATTACTCCTAGTGAAGAAATGGAAGCTATTGATTCTGAGGAAATGAACTTAGTGACAGCCCAGGGAAGAGATGAAAAAAGAATAAAAGATATTTTAGATATTAGAAGTGCTTTATCATTTTATTATCAAGACATTGAAAAATATCCTTACCAATTATCTAGTTTAAAAAAATATTTACCAGAAGTTCCTAAGAATCCCGAACCAAGAGGGGAAGATTATTATTACAAAGTAGATGATGACGGAAGTGTTTATTCTCTAACTTTTGTATTAGAAGAGGGGGTTGAACTTGATAATTTAGTTTTATCAAGTGGAAAATATGAATTAACTCCTAACTTTGGTATTAGTGCTTATATTGATATTTCCGAGCCAGAAGTAGAACCAGAAATAGTAGAACCAGAACCAGAGAATGATCCAGGGTCAGGACTATTACCAATACCAAAAATAGGTAATGATAATGATAATGATGGTTTAACTAATATAGAAGAGCTATTATTTGGTACAAAGTTTGGTCTACCAGATAGTGATTTTGATGGATACATAGATAGTGAAGAATTAATAGCCTTATATGATCCTTTGACAGACGGAGCTATGTTAATTGATAATAGTGAGATAGTAAGCGTTTATGATAATGAAATATTTAATTATTCTGTTTTATATCCAGCTAAATGGTTAGTTGAAGAAAAGACAGTTGATTTTAAAGAAGTTATTTTTTATGATGATGAGAATGGAGACTTCTTCAAGATTCAAATAATTGATAATCCTCAAGGTTTATCAATTCAGGAATGGTATTCATATTTTTCTCCTGGTTCTAGTCTTAGTAATTTAGAGTATTTTGAAAATGGTAATTTAGTAGGAGTTAAAACAAAAGATGGACTTAATATTTATATATCTAGTGAAAATCAAGTTTATATAATTTCATATATTATAATTAATACTGAAGAATTAAATTATTCTAAAACTTTTGAAATGTTTAGTAATAGTTTTAAAATGATTGAGTCATGAAAAGTAATATAAATATTTTAATTAGAAGTTTTAAACTTAAAACTTGGTTTGAAAAAGTAGTTCAAAGATTAGAGAAAGTAGAGAAAATAAAATCAGATCAAATGTCAGTAGTTATTGTAGCTGATCAGAGAATTAAAACTTTAAACAGAAAGTATCGGAAAAAGAATAAAGTTACAGATGTCTTAAGTTTTGTAGAGAGTGATATTAATCAGAAGTATAAATTATCAAATGATAGTTATTTAGGAGAGATATTTATTAACTTTAGACAAGCTGAGAGACAAGCCAAAGATCTGAAGACGGAAATGTTAAATCTATTAGTACATGGATATTTACATTTACGAGGCTATACTCATGATAATGATCGAGAGATGAAAAGAATAAAAGAATTGACCGAGAAGATAATTAAAAAGATTAAATAATAAAATGAATCTCTTTAGTGTTAAAAGATTTTTAAGAAGTTTGAAGTGTGCTAGTAGAGGATTAGTTTCAGTCTACAAAACAGAACAGAATTTTCGTTTTCAAATATTAATTTCTATAGTTGTTTTGATTGCTATGTTGGGTTTTGGAGTTACTAGAAAAGAAGCAGTTTTATTAATTCTAATGATAGCTTTTGTTTTAGTGATGGAGATTATTAATTCTGTTTTTGAAAAGATTTCAGACATGATGAAACCACGAATTCATGTTTATGCTAAGCTGATTAAAGATATTATGTCTGGTGCAGTTTTAATTACAGCTTTAGTATCATTAGCAATTGGATTAATAATTTTCATACCTTATTTTATAAATTTATTCAATAATTTTTAATTTAACAATTCATTGTTTTTAGGCTATAATTAAGGCAATGAAATTAATATTTTCTTAATTTTTATAATATTATGAATCGTCAACAAATAATAACAGGACTAGATATCGGCTCTAACAAGATTAGAATAGCTGTCGGGCAATATGATGGAGATAGTGGTGAATTACACATTATTGGAGCAACTGAACATCCTTCTAACGGTATTATTAATGGTAATATAGTTAGCGTAGAAGATGTAGTTAGTTCTATTTCTGCTGTTTTAGAAAAAGTAGAAAGAATTGTAGGAATGCCGGTAGAAAAAGCAGTAATTGGAATATCAGGACCTCATGTTAAATCTATTACTAGTCAAGGAGTCATAGCAGTTGCTAAAGCAGATGGAGAGATTAAAGATGAGGATTTAGATCGAGTTCTAGAAGCAGCTCAAGCTGTAGCTACTCCTCCAAATTATGAAATTCTTCATGTTGTTCCTCGAGACTACAAAGTAGATAATCAAGAAGATGTTAAAGATCCTATTGGAATGAATGGAGTTCGTTTAGAAGTTAATGCTCAGATTATTATGGCTTTATCTTCTCAAATTAAAACTATTACTAAATGTGTTTATCGAACTGGAGTTGATGTTCAAGATTTAGTCTTTTCAATCTTAGCTGATTCTGAATCTGTTTTAAACAAAGAGCAAAAAGAATTGGGAGTAGTATTGGTTAATATTGGAGCTTCTACTACTGGTATTGCTGTTTTTGAAGAGGGAGAATTATTACATACTACTGTTTTACCAATAGGTAGTTCTCATATTACTAATGATTTAGCTATTGGATTAAGAACTTCAATTAAAGTAGCTGAACAAGTTAAATTAGAATATGCTTCTTGTGTGACTGATGATATTAGGAAGAGAGATGATGTTGATTTAAATAGTATTGATCAAGAAGAAGGTAAGAGAACTATGGTTTCTAAATATGAAATTGCTAAAATAACTCAAGCTCGAGTAGAAGAAATCTTTGATATGGTTGGGAAAGAATTAAAAGAGATTGATAGGTTTGGAATGCTTCCTTCAGGGATTGTTTTAACTGGTGGAGGAGCTAAGTTAAACGGGATAGTTGAATTAGCTAAAAAACAATTACAATTACCAGCATTTTTAGCTAAACCTAAGAAGATTAGTACAGTGGTTGATAAGATATATGATTTAAGTTATAGCAATGCTTTAGGTTTAATTTTGTGGGAGAATAAGAATAAAGGTGATGCGGGATGGACTTCTTCCATGAATTTAGGTGGTTTAATGTCAAAGGTTCCGAAATGGCTTAAATCTTTAATGCCTTAAATTATTAATATTAAAATTTCAAATATGAAAAAATCTAAAGAAATAAAACCAGAGATTGAAACATTTGCTAAGATAAAAGTAGTAGGTGTTGGTGGTTCAGGTGGTTCAGCTATAAATAGAATGATAGATGATAAAATTAGAGGTGTAGAATTCATAGCAGTTAATACAGATGCTCAAGCCCTGTCTTCTTCTAAAGCTAAGACTAAAGTTCAAATTGGTATTGATACTACCAAAGGTTTAGGTGCTGGAATGGATCCAGATACAGGAGCTAGATCAGCAGAAGAAAATATTGATGATATTGAAAAATCACTTTCTGATTCAGATATGGTTTTTATAACTTGTGGATTAGGTGGTGGAACTGGTACAGGAGCTGCTCCGGTAGTTGCTGATATTGCTAAGAATCAAGATGCTCTAACCGTAGCAGTAGTTACTAAGCCCTTTAATTTTGAAGGAGCTCAAAGAAAGAGTATTGCAGAGAGAGGTTTAGATGAATTAGAGAGTAGAGTAGATACAATCATTACTATTCCTAATGATCGAATATTGAGTATTATAGATCGTAAGACTTCTTTGTTAGAATCTTTTAAAACAGTTGATGATATATTACATCAAGGTATTCAAGGTATTTCTGAAATAATTACCGTTCCTGGTTTAGTTAATGTAGATTTTGCTGATGTAAAAGCTATTATGGCTGATGCTGGTTCGGCTTTAATGGGAATTGGTAAAGCAGCTGGTGAAGATCGAGCTAAAAGAGCTGCTAAAGAAGCAGTAGATAGTCCATTACTAGATGTATCAATTGCTGGTGCTAAGGGTATATTATTCACAGTTACTGGTGGTGCAGACTTAACTATGTTTGAAGTTAATGAAATAGCAGAAATTATTACTGCTTCAGCTGATGGTAATGCTAAAATTATCTTTGGAACTGTGATAGATGAATCTATGAAAGGTGATATTAAAGTTATGGTAATTGCTACTGGTTTTGAAAGTTTTGATATTTCTCAAAAAGAAATTAAAGGATCACATTCTTCATATACTCCTAATCAATATATTTCTAAGACTAATAAAGTAGAGGATGACGAAGATGATGATAACGCTATAGAAATTAGTGATGACGAAGATGATGACGAGTCAGTAGAAGAGGTAGCTGAAGTTGAAAATGAATTAGATATTCCGGCTTTTATTCGAAAGAAAATGAAGTAATATAATATAACTTAAAATTATGAAATGTCCTGTTTGTGGTAATGATAATACTAGAGTCTTAGATTCAAGAGTCGCTTCTGATGGAGTTACTGTTAGAAGAAGAAGAGAATGTTCTAAGAAAAAATGTAGTTTTCGTTTTTCAACAATTGAGGAGATTGAGATTTTAGATTTTACCATAGTAAAAAGGAATGACAAGAAAGAAACATATAATAAAGAGAAATTGAAGTCAGGAATTAAAAAAGCTTTAGAAAAAAGACCACATACTGATGAAGAAGTAGCTCAGTTAATTAGAGATATTGAGATGGACTTACAGAAGACTAAGAAGAGTGAAGTGGGGTCAGAAGTTTTAGGAGACATTGTAATGGATAATTTAAGAAAGTTTGATAAAGTAGCATATATTCGTTATGCTTCTGTCTATCGTTCATTTGAAGATGTTAAAACATTTGAAAAAGAACTTAGAGATTTAAAAAAGAAATAAATGCCAGAATTAAAATCAAAACCAGCAGATCATTCATCTGTAGAAAGACTTCTGAAAGAGAATATAGAGTTGAATGAAAAGATCTATGAAAGTTGTCAAAAAACAGAGAAGTATATTCACTTTGTAAAAGCTTTTAGTATATTTAAATTTATTGTAATTTTGATTCCAGTTATTGTTGGTATTTTATATTTACTTCCAGTAGTAGGGGACTTTTTGGAGATATATAAAGGATTCTTCACTAGTGCAGGAGAAATGACTGGTGTTTTAGATGCTGTGAAAGATATTCAAGGTTTGTAATTAGATACTCCTAATGTTAATAGGACTCATTAAGAAAGTGAGTTTTTTATTTTACTAAAACCCTAATTTATTTAATTTAAATTCTAAATTTATCAATTATTTTTATATAAATAATATCTTTTATATATATATGAATTAATAGATTATTAAATAGTTTTTTGATATACTTATACTAAGTAAATATATATTATTTATATAACATAAATTACATTAATTATAAAAAATATGAAAGAAGAAAATAGAACAGGGATTACTACTCAAGTAGCTCAAAGAGTGTCAACAAAAACCAAAGTTCTGGTAGGTGTAGTAATGGGTTTAGCTATTGTTGGAATGTTTGCTTTTGTAGGAATGGCTTTTGAAAATGTTAAAAATTCAGATTATTATAAAAAATTAAATATTCAAGTTCAGTTAAAGAAAAAAGGATATTTTGTAAATCAAGATATGGATTCTTATGCTAGTTTTGATAATTTAGGTCAGGATATGATGGATAGAAGTTTCAATGATAGAGAGGAAAAGGAATTAGGTATTAAAGATATTCAAGGGGTTTTAGAGAAAAAAGGAACATTGTGGCAAGGGGTAGATAATAAAATTTTTAAATTGAATAAAGAAAAAAAAGAAAATCTTTTAGGTTTAGAAATAACAGAAGAAGAATTAAGAGAAGCTAAAGAAAGAGAAAGAAATCAAATAGTATCAAGAGATGGTGAATTACCTAATTTTTTTGATTGGAGAGATTTGCATGGTGGTTTAGATTATACGACTCCTGTTAGAGATCAGGGAAATTGTGGTTCTTGTTGGTCTTTTGCAGCTTTAGGAGCTTTTGAGGCTAATATAGAAGCTTATTATAATAATCCTAATTTAAATATTGATTTATCTGAACAGGATTTAGTTTCTTGTTATTTAGGAGATGGATGTAATGGTGCCTATACAGGCGAGATTGAATCATTATTTAATGATTATTTTCAAAATACAGGAGTTGCTAATGAGACTTGTTTTCCATATACAGAAACTGATATCGATTGTGAAAATAAATGTTCTGATTGGCAAAATGAAGCTTGGAAAACCGTATCTTTTGTAAGTTCAGAAATGACAATTGATGACATTAAAACAGCTTTAATAGAGAACGGACCTTTAGAAGTTGGTATGGAAGTTTATGCTGATTTTCCTGCTTATGATAATGGAATATATCATCATGTTACTGGCGATCTTTTAGGTTATCATGCAGTTTTAATAGTGGGTTATGGGGTTTATGATGGAATGGATTACTGGATTGTTAAAAATTCTTGGGGTGAAGATTGGGGTGATAATGGTTATTTTAAAATTTTAGCGGGAGATTCATTAATAGATTCTTTATTTGCTTATGGTATAGAGCAACCAGAAAAATTAATTGAAGATAGTCCAGAAAGATTATGTGTAGATCAGGATGAAGATGGTTATTGTTATTGGGGTTTAGGTGATGTGCCAAGTACTTGCTCTTCTACTTGTATTCTAGATATTTCGGATTGTAATGATGCTAATGAAGGAATATTTGAAGATTGCGGGGAAAATACAGAGACTACTGGATTTTTAAATATTACTTCTGAACCGTCTGATGCTGAAGTTTATATTAAAGATTTAGATTCTAACAATTGGATCTATCGAGGGAATACACCATTAGAGATTGAGTTAAATGTTGGAGAAAGAGAAGTTTTAGTTTCTAAAGAGGATTATATTGATGATGAAGAAATTGTGTTAATAAATGAAGATAGTACAGGAAATTATTTTGTTGAATTAAATTTAGCACCTAAATTGATAAGTCCAGAGAATAGAGATATACTGAGAGCAGGAGGAATTATTGAAATAATTGGTACTGTACCAGGACCAGATTTAGAGAGTTTTTCAATAGAATATGGTTTAGGTGAAAATCCAACAGAATGGTTTACTGAAGGAATAGATTTAATAAATAATGGTCAAGTTCCAATTGTAGAAGATGTTTTAGCTACTTGGAATACTAGTTTTATTACTGAAGATAATTTTTATACATTAAGATTGATAATAAATTTTACTAATGAAGGAGAAACTTTTTATATTGAAAATCTTTATTTAGATTCTACTTTAAAAGAAGGATGGCCTATTAAATTGGATAATAGAGAAAGTGATGTATATTGGGGTCTTTTTCAACCTTCTGTGGCTGATTTAAATAATGATGGAAATAAAGAAATTATAGTATATGAAGCAGGTAATGATAATAAATTATATGTATATGATTATGCAGGGAATATATTACCAAATTTTCCAGTAAATTTACCAAGTGATGGATTGGAAAGCATTGTTGTTCTGCCGGCAATAGGGGATATAAATAATGATGGTTTTAAGGAGATAATAATACTAGGAGGAAATATTTACACTGTTGATTGTGGAAGGGCTCCTCTAATTTTAATTTATGATTATTATGGAAATCAATTAGATTCATTTCCTCTAGCATATCCTGATTTGCCTTATGGTTGTGATACTTTTTCCATAGATCAACCAGCAATATCTTTAGCAGATTTAAATCAAGATGGAAATTTAGAAATAATAGTATTAGGAGGCACAGCAATTACTATATTAGATAATTTTGGGAATACTTTTAATGGTTGGCCTAAATATCTTTCTGGTTGGGTAGGAGGAACTCATGAGAGTAGTCCAGCAGTTGGAAATCTAGATGATGACGATGATTTAGAAATTATAGTTTCTAAAGATTGGGCTCCGACACAAGGTAATCCAGTTGATAATAAGGGAATGATTTATGTTTGGAATTTTAATGGAACTAATGTTCCAGGATGGCCTATTGAGACTCATGGATATTCTCATTCTTCAGCTACCATAGGAGATATAGATAATGATGGAGAAAATGAAGTAGTTGTGGGATTTAATTATGATGAAAATCCTCCTAACGATTATGGTATATATATTTACGATAACAATGGAAATGTTTTAGATGGTTGGCCTCAACTTTACAATAAAGAGGTATGGAGTAATCCCGTTTTAGGTGATTTTGATAATAATAATGAATTAGAGATAATTGTTAGTAGTTTTTATCATCCATATGAAACATATATATTTGATAACAATGGAAATGTTTTAGATGGTTGGCCTCAGCAAATGTGTTATGCAGATTGGTATTCACCTATAGTTTCTGATATTACTGGGGATGGTATTTTAGATGTTATAACTAATAATAATTTTGATAGTGATTGTTCTATTTATGCTTGGAATTATGACGGTAGTTTAATTAATAATTTTCCTAAAATAACACAATCTTCAGTATATTCTCCAGTTGTTATTTCTGATATTGATAATAATAATTTTTTAGAATTAATTGCTACATCTAATTCATTCAATTATGAAGATGGGATAGTTGAAAGAGTTATTTATGTTTGGGATTTAGATGCTTCTTCTAATTCTAATGAATTATCTTGGTCGCAATTTAGGCATGACAATCAAAATACTGGTAATTATAATTTTAGAAGATGTTCTAATGAAGTAGCTTATAGCGAATGTTCTAGTGAGCAACCATTATTTTGTAGTAATGGAGAATTGATAGATGATTGTCAGGAATGTGGATGTCCAATGGATGAATCTTGTCAGGAAGACGGAAGTTGCGATTTGACTAAATCTAAAGAGACAGAAGCAACACCTAATACTCGTTAATAATGCTAAATCCCTCCAACTTTTAATCAAGTTGAAGGGATTTTTATTTTACTAAAACCCTAATTTATGGGAAAATATAGATAGAAGGATTTTTTAATTCCTAATTTTAGATATGAAAATAAAGCAAACTAGTTTCAATATTTTTAAATTAATCTTTGTAGATTTAATTTTAGAAATTATCTATTTTCCATTTTGGTGGTATTCTTCTGGTTTGTATCGAACTGGAGCTTTTTCTTTAAAACAAATAGCTCAACAATGGAATAATATGGGAATGGGTATTCATTTTAAGTTTCTATTTAAACCAATGTATGCTCAAAGGGATTTTAGTGGTCGAGTAATTAGTTTCTTTGCTCGTTTTATACAACTAATTTTTAAATTAGTTGTTTTTTTAATACTTATTTTAATATTCTTAGCACTCTTCTTGTTATGGATAATCTTACCGATTATTATTATTTGGCAGATAAAGTTAAATTATGAATTTATAAGAAATGTTGGATAAAAATATAATAATTAGCTGTGATAAATGTAATGGTGATGTAAAATGTCCAAATTGTTTAGGTCATCAAAATTATATTAAACTAGGTAATTTTTTAATTTATTGGGATAAAGATTATAGTGATTTAAATGTTTTAGTTGATCAAACTAGAAAGGTTATTAAAGTAGTGATGAATTTGATATTAATTATCTTTTTAGTTATGGGTTTATTTGCTTTGATTTACCATCTTTATTTATTAATGAATTCTGATAGTAATTTATTAGTTTTAGGTAATTGGCAGGGTATTTATTTGCTTATATTTTGGCTTAGTCTATTCTTCGATATGTTTTTATTCTATAGATTAAAGAAGCATCGGTTTGAAATTGAAAAAGTAGTAAAGGTAAGTTCTTTTGATGAGGATAGGGATAAAATAATTGAGAAGAATATCTATAAATCTTTAAGTAAGGATGTAAAAAAACTTCTTTTAAGATCTTGGTTTGCATCTAAGAAAAGTAAAGCAAAAGCAATTGATCCTTTATATCTATTTTTATCATTATTAGGAAATCCAAATATTAGTTTAATTTTTAGTCGTTTAGGAATTAATAAAGATAGTTTTAAAAAGAAGTTAGAGAGATTAATAGAAGAAAGAGGAGAAGTAAAACAAAAAGAGTTTGATTTAAATGTTATTATGTTTAACTCCTATCTAATAGCTCATCGATCTATGTCATCTCAAGTTATGGTTAGTCATATCTTAGAATCTTTAGCTCTGAGTAATGAAAATGTATTAGAATTGTTCTTAGATTCAGGTGTGAGTGTTGATCAGATTAATAATGTTATCATGTGGGTAAAATTAGGTGAGAGTTTAAGGGATAAATACAAGAGGTATAAAGCTCGTTCTGTATTTAAACCTAAAGGAGCTATGAATAGGTCAATGACTGCCATTGCTACACCATTGTTAGATAGATTTAGTCAGGATATGACTTATCTAGCTAAAATGGGTTATTTAGGACTAAATATAGCTCGAGGAAGTAAAATAGAAGAGATTTATCGAATTATAGAAACTGGAAGTAATGGAGTAATGTTAGTAGGTCAACCAGGAGTTGGTAAAGATAGTGTGATTGAAGGTTTAGCAAATAGAATGGCTGCTGAGGAAGTTCCTAAGCATTTACAAGATAAAAGATTAGTTAGTCTATCTCTTTCAAGTTTAGTTTCTAAATCTTCAGTAGAGGGACAGGTAGAGAATAATCTTTTGAGAATAGTAAATGAAGTAGTTAGATCTGGTAATATAATTTTAATTATTCAAGATATTCATAATATTGTGGGAGTGACATCAGCTGGGACTGAAAATGTAGATTTGTCAGAAGTTCTAGCAGATGTAATTGCTAAGTATAATATCATGATTATTGGAACTACAACTCCAAATGATTATACTAAATACCTAGAAAGAAATCCTTTATCTTCTAATTTATTAAAAGTAGATTTACCAGAACCTAATTTTAATGAAACAGTTCAAATCTTAGAAGCTAAAACTTTTGCTATTGAGAATAAGTATAAAGTATATTTCTCCTATCAAGCTATTGAAAAGATTGTGAAATTAACTACTAACTATATCCATGATCGTTTTCAACCTAGTAAATCTATTAAAATATTAGAAGAAGTAGCTGTGATGGTTAAAAAAGCAAAGGGTAAGAATCGTTTAGTAACCATTGAAGATGTTTCAAAGATTGTTTCTGAAAAAGTAAATATTCCTTTGGAAAGCGTTAGTGATTCAGAGAGTGATAAGCTAATGAATTTAGAGGAATTAATTCATAAAAGAGTTATTGGACAGCATGAAGCGGTGAAAATGGTTTCTTCAGCTCTTAGAAGAGCTCGAGCTGAACTAAGAGATGAGGATAAACCAATTACTAACTTATTGTTTTTAGGTCCTACTGGTGTTGGTAAAACAGAATTAGCTAAGACAGTTTCCCAAATATTTTTTAATAGCGAAGATGATTTAATTAGATTGGATATGTCTGAATATCAAGAGAGAACTAGCTTGGGTCGTTTAATTGGTATGGAAGGAAGTACAGAAGGTGGAGTTTTAACTGAAGCTATTCGAAAGAATCCTTTTTCATTATTATTACTAGATGAGATTGAAAAAGCTCATCCAGATATATTGAATATATTTTTACAAGTTATGGATGATGGTCGTCTAACCGATTCTAGTGGACGAACTATAGATTTTTCAAATTGTATCATTATTGCTACTTCTAATGCTGCAGCTTTTTATATCCAAGATCAAGTAGCTCTAGGTACTGATTTAGAGAAAATAAAACAAGATTTATTACAGAATGAATTAAGATCTAATTTTAGACCTGAGTTTTTAAATCGTTTTAATGGTGTTGTGCTATTCAAACCTCTAACTCCTAAAGAAATAGAGCAAATTACAGTCTTAATGTTGAAGAAAGTAGCTAAGAGATTAGAAAAGAAAGGAATTAATTTTAGGGCTTCTGAAGAAGCTATTAAAGAGTTAGCAGAAGTTGGTTTTTCTAAAGAATTTGGAGCTCGACCTTTAGCAAGAGCTATCCAACAAAGAGTAGATAATTCTCTTGCTAATTTTTTACTTACTGGTAAAATTGGAAGACGAGACAAGGTTGTTCTAGAAAAAGGAGGGGAAATTAGAATTGAAAAAGCTAAAAAGTTTTAATAATAAAAAATATGAAGATTCAGATTTTTGCTACTGGTGGTACGTTTGATAAAGAGTATAACGAAGTTACAGAGAAACTCTATTTTGATCGTACTCATTTAACAGAAATGTTAAAGACTGCTCGTTGTCAGTTAAAAGTAGACATCAAGAAATTAATGATGATTGATAGTTTAGATATGAAGAAAAAAGAACGAGAGGTAATTTTAAAGAATTGTCAGAAATCTAAGAGTAATAAGATAGTGATTACTCATGGAACTGGAACAATGGATAAGACTGCTAAGTTATTGGATAAAAATATTAAAGATAAAACTATTATAATTACTGGAGCAATGATTCCCTATCGTTTTGGTAAATCTGATGGAGTATTTAATTTGGGAAGCGCTTTAGCTTTAGTTCAAGTACTAGATCCTGGTATTTATATAGTAATGAATGGAGAATATTTTAGAGCTGGTACTTTTAAGAAGAATCAATTAAAAGGTAAATTTGAGAAAATTAAATAATATATTATGTCTAAAGAAAATAATAAAATGGATCAAATAATATCTCTAGCTAAGAGAAGAGGTTTTGTTTTTCCATCTTCAGAAATTTATGGTGGATTTGCAGCTGTTTATGATTATGGTCCTTACGGAGTAGAATTGATTAATAATATTAAAGAAGCTTGGTGGAAGTATATGGTCCGAAATAGAGAGGATATTATTGGTTTAGATTCAGCAATCTTTATGAGTCCTAAAGTTTGGGAAGCTAGTGGTCATGTGGGAGGTTTCTCTGATCCTTTAGCAGAGTGTAAGAAATGTCATTCTCGAATTAGGGTAGATGCTCTTTTAGAAGATATTGGTGTTCAAGCTGATGAAAAGATGAGTGAAGAAGAGATTAACAAGCTTTTTAAAGAAAATAAAGATAAAGTTAAATGTCCCAAGTGTGGTCAGAAAGAATTTACAGAAGCTAAGAGCTTTAATCTTTTAGTTAAATCTAATCTAGGTAACTTTACTGGAGATTGGGACCAAGAACCAGTATATTTAAGAGGAGAGACTTGTCAGGGTATATATATCAATTTTAAAAATGTTTTAGATTCAACTAGAATGAAAGTTCCCTTTGGGATTGCTCAAGTTGGGAAAGCTTTTCGAAATGAAATTACAGCTCGACAATTTATCTTTAGAACTAGAGAATTTGAACAAATGGAGATGCAATATTTTGTTAAACCAGAAGAAGAAATGAAAGAGTATGAGAAATTAAGAGAGTATCGATGGAATTTCTATCTTCATTTAGGAATAGATAAAAAGAATTTAAAATGGCATAAACATGAGAATTTAGTTTTTTATGCTAAAGAAGCTTACGATATTGAATACAACTTTCCCTTTGGATTTAAAGAGTTAGAAGGTTTACATGCTCGAGGAGATTATGATTTAACTCAACATATTAAGCATTCTAAACAAAAATTAGATTATTTAGATCCTTATACCAATGAAAAGTATATTCCTCATATAGTAGAAGCATCAGCTGGTGTAGGTCGAACATTCTTAGCACTATTATCAGAAGCATATACGGAAGAGAAAGTAGATGGAGAAGAAAGGGTAGTTTTAAAACTTAAACCAGAAATAGCTCCAATTAAGATAGCTGTATTTCCTTTGTTAAAGAATAAGCCAGATTTAGTTGATAAGGCTAAAGAGATTTTTGATAATTTGAAGACTAAGCATATGTGTGAGTTTGATGATAATGGTAATGTTGGTAAAAGGTATAGAAGACAAGATGAAATTGGTACTCCATATTGTATTACTGTTGATTTTGAAGGTTTAGATGATGATACAGTTACTGTGCGGGATCGAGATACTATGAAGCAAGAGAGAATAAAGGTAGAAGAGTTGGAGAGTTATTTTAGAGAGAGATTATAATAATAATTTATGGTATTTTAAAAGCTCAACTTATTAAGTTGAGCTTTTTAGATAAAAGAAAACCCACAATTACTACATTGTGGGTTTAGCCTCATCCTAGGTAAAGGACAAGATTTCATAAACCATTTCATATTTACCTCCTTGTGAAATAATTTATATTATTGTGCTCTCTTCGATTCTTTTTATCACCACTTCCTTTGAGCGTTGGTTAGAGCGATGGTTATCTGGAATAAGATTAAAGGAGCTTAATTTATTTTTTTATATACTCTTCTATGCCCATTTTTTTTGAATAGTTATAAAAGTTCATAGTTCTTCTACAGTTTGTTCCAATAGAATAACTTTCCATCCCAATTACATCTCCATTTCTTTTTTCTTTTTTATCTGGATGAATAAATCCTATTTGACATTTATGGTTGTGGAATTTACTTTTGTCAATTTTTTTGAAATTTACCAACCAGTTGTCTGGACATTCGTTTGCGATAATTTTTTGAATGAATTTTAATCCAATGTTGAAGTTATGAATGAATTCATTTGTAGCTTCATCAAACCGATGGAATTGTTCCTTCCCTTTTTCAATGGAAATTTCTTTTAAAGGTACAAGAGAAAGAATATCCTTTTTATTTTTGCCCTTGCATTCATTGATTACAAATTCATGCGCATGTTCAAAAATATGGTTTCCATCAGTTACACCTTCCTTTTCATACTCTTTTTGTAGAATAATTGCTTTTGGTATTAAATCCATTTTTTCCTCCATTAGTACTATAAAGTACCGACTACAACCTGCCATTTCTGGTTCAGGATTTATCGTAGCCATGATGAGTTTTTTTGACTCGTCAATCAGCTTAATCGCTTCTAATGTGTCTTTGGACGAGCACTATTTAACTCTCAATCAGCTATATGTTGTCATAAGGACAACAAGGCGCTTCTAATGGAAGTTCATTACCTCTTCCTTTTAATAAACAAGTTAATTATTTACTAGAAAGAAGAGATAATGTATTTAGTTTTTAAAGAACTTCATTAATATTGAGAGTAGTAGAGGAGATTTAAATCTGCCGTTATATAATATATGTGCAGTAATCTCCTTCACTACTCTTAACGTTAATATTTAATTATAGCATATTATTAGAATAATGTCAAGTATTTATTTATCTAGTTTATTGATATACTGAAATAGTAAAATCTAATTATATGTCAAAAATAAAAACAATTTATTCTTGTTCTAAATGTGGATCTCAAACTCCTAAATGGGAAGGTCGTTGTTCAGAGTGTGGAGGATGGGGAACTCTAGAAAAAGAAACCCTTTCTGATTCTGATAAGAAAGAAAAACAAAATCAACTCCAAGATTTGAAAGTTGATTTTATTGACCTTGCTAAAGTTAAGAAGAGTGATGCTCAGAGATTAAAAACTGGTCTAGATTCTTTTAATACAGCAATTAATGGTGGAATAGTAAGAGCTTCTCTGGTTTTAATTGGTGGTAATCCGGGAATTGGTAAATCAACTATTATTTCTCAAATAGTTTCAGATAAGTTTAAAACTCTTTATGTTTCTGGGGAAGAAACTGCTTCTTCAGTTAAATCTAGAATGGATAGATTAGATGTAAATATTAAAGATTTAAAGTTTTTAGCTGAGAATAATTTAGAAAAGATATTAGCGGGAGCAATGAAAGCTAAACCAGATTTGTTAATCATTGATTCTATTCAAACGGTATATACTTCAGAAATAGATTCAGATGCTGGGGGAGTTTCTCAAGTCAGAGCTTGTACTGTGAAATTAATGGAAATAGCTCGGAAATTAAATATGGCAGTTTTAATTGCTAGTCATGTTAACAAAGCGGGAGATTTAGCTGGACCAAAAGCTTTAGAGCATTTAGTTGATTGTGTGATTAATTTAGAAGGGGACAGGTTAAATAGATACAGAATGTTGAGGGTTATTAAGAATCGTTATGGTTCTACTGATAATTCAGAAGTTCTAGAGATGACTAGTAAAGGTTTTAAAAAAGTATTGAATCCATCAAATATTTATCTTTCTAATTCTAGTATTGATAAAGGAACAGTGATAACTTCAATTATGGATGGTTCTCAAGTTTTAATGTTAGAACTTCAAGCTTTAGTGAATAAAACTAATTTTGGTTATCCTAAAAGAACAACTTCTGGTTTTGATCAGAAGCGTTTAGAATTATTATTAGCTGTATTATCTAAAAAAGCAGGTTTAAAGTTAGGAGCTTATGATGTGTATATTAATTTAACTGGTGGTTTTAATGTTAAAGATCGTTCTCTAGATTTATCAGTTTGTTTAGCTATTATGTCTGCCTATCATGACAAAGTAGTTAAAGAAAATACTATTGTTTTTGGAGAAGTTGGTTTAAGTGGAGAAGTTCGTTCTATTCCTAAAACTAAAGAAAGAATCAAAGAAGCTCTAGCTTTAGGGTTTAAAAATATTATTGTTCCTAAGTTTGATAAGAAGGTAGATGTGAAAGGAGTTAATTTAATTGAAGTAGAGAAGATTAAAGATTTAGAAAAGTATTTGAAATAAATATAAATAATTAAAATAAATTATATGGAAGAAGAAAAAACTACTTACGATAATGTAGGTAATGAGAATTTTAAAGGTAAATTATTAATTGGAATTATTATTTTATTAGTAGCGAGTAATCTAGGAATGTTTTATTTTTATCAGAAATCATTAAATAATATCTCTAATGTTGTAGATGATACTCAGACTATGACACAGAATCCTCTAAATCAAGAAGTAAGTTTAGATGATGATTTAGACGCTTTAGAAGAGAAAGAGCTAGAAATTAATGAGATTTTGGTTGATTGGAATGAAGAAGCAGTGGAAGTAGATGATATTTGGACAATAATTGATAGTAACGAAGTGGAACAAATTATGAATGATATGAAAGAGAATTCTCAAACTGCATATTTTAATTTTGAACACTTTGAAGAATACCATCAATTTTATGAAGTTGGAAAAATTGAAAACAGTGATTATTTAGGTGCTAGATTATATATTGTTAGAGTTTTAATTCCGGGAATGGGAGCATATCCAGTTTCTTTTAATGTCATTAAAATTAAAGATGATTTAATTTATCTTAGTAAAAATGCTTTTTTAAATATAGAAAAAGCAGCCTTTAAAGATGTTTATAAAAATATTTTTCAAATTGATAATGTAAGTAGAATTATTAATTTAGAATCACCACAAAGAATTAGTATTCCAGAGTCTGATTCAAGTTTATTAAAAACGATGGTTTTTCGTGATAATTATTCTCAGATACATGGTTGGTTAAGTGAGTATATTGATGGAGAAAAATCTTTCGAATATCAAGAAGAGAAATATGTTTACAGAAAAGGTAACTGTTTTATTGTCGGTGCTAATGATGGTACAGTAAGAGGATATCATTTAGATCTCAATTTTGCCAAAGAAATGGAAGAAAGAAGTCATTATTTGGGTGCAATTCCATATTTGTTAGATTTTAAGTTTTCGAATGGAGAGCAAAATCAAAACGAGTATATTTTTCAGAGCGGAGGACATTTTCATATTAACTATTGTTATAATTATGCACATTATATAAATAATGATAGTCAATTGAGTGTTATCGGTTATTTAGATTCTGGGGAGTTAGTTTATGTTCTTAAAGATATAAATACTAAAGAAAGAGTTCAAGATCAAAACAGTATTTTACAAACAATGTATGACATGTATTATCCTGGCTACAACAGTGAAACACAAGAAAGGAAAGAAAAAGTTTCTTTTGAAGAATTTTTGGAAGAATATCCATTAATTTTTGTAAAGGATCCTTTTGGAGATTATATAGAAATGAAAAATGCTAAATATTTACCAGCTGTAGAAATGGGAAAACCAGTGATTTATCTTTATCCGGAAACTGAAATGGATATTTCTGTACAAGTAGAACCGAAAGGTGGATTTTCAATTACTGAACCAACTTATAATAATGGTTGGTTAGTAAAAGCTAATCCAAATGGAGAATTATTTAATTATGCTGATAAAGAAATTTATCCATATTTGTTTTGGGAAGGATTTGGAATTAATTATCAAAGATCAGAACAGGGATTTGTAGTAGCTAAAGAAAATGTTGAAAAGTTCTTGGAAAATAAATTAGCTTATTTAGGATTAGTACGGCATGAATACGATGAGTTTATTGAATTTTGGTTACCAAAGATGCAAGAGCAAGATTATTATTTTATAACTTTTGTTCCTCAGTCAGAATTTGATTTATTAGCTCCTCTAACAGTTGAACCAAAACCAGATATAGTTATTAGAGTATTTATGGATTATGAAGGTTTAGATAATTATATGGAAGTTCCAGAACAAACTTTGCAAAAAGGAGTTCGAGAAGGATTTACAGTGATTGAATGGGGTGGAGCTTTACATAGATAATATGAAAAAAAGAATATTATTTTTTAGTTTATTAACCCTATTTGTTATTCAAGTAGGGTTAATTGTCTATCGGAAATTAAATTCAGATAATGATTTTGTAGTTAAAGAAGTCGTAGAAGAGAACTTGGAAGTATTAACAGAACATAAATCTTATTTCATGAATCCGGATTTTTTTAATGAAGCCTATCAAGACGCAAGTTCAGTTTTTCAAGTTGATTCTAAAGTTTATGGTGGAATTATTCCTCATCATTTATTCGTAAAAGAGAGAATAGCAAGCTTTTTTAAATTATTAGAATCAGAAGACTATGAAACTGTAATTTTAATTGGACCAAATCACTTTGGTAATGGTCAAAGTGATATTATTTCTTCACGTGCTAAGTGGAGAACTCCTTATGGCGAATTAATGCCAGATTTAGATCTAATAGATAAATTAGAGTTAAATGTCGAAGAAGATCCTTTCATTATTGAACATTCAATTTCAGGATTAGTATCTTTTATTAAAAAAAGTTTACCTAATATTAAATTTGTACCAATTATCTTAAAAGAGAAGACTAAAATTCTAGAACTAGATGGTTTGATAGATAAAATTTCTGATAATGTTAATTTAGAAAAAACTTTAGTGTTAGCCAGTGTTGATTTTTCTCATTATCAACCTTCAATGGTAGCGAGATTTCATGATAATCAGAGCAATGCTGTCATTCAGAATTTTGATTATGCCAGAATTTTTGATTTAGAGATAGATTCTCCAGCTTCAATATATACAGTTTTAAAATATTTAGAAGGGAAAGATATAAAAGATAATACTTTATTATCTAGTACAGATTCGGGAACTTTGGCAAACAAAAAATATGAACAGACTACTAGTCATAATATTTTCTACTTTCAAAAAGGTGAAGAAAAATATGATGATGTTTTGAATTTTTTGTTTTTTGGCGATTTAATGTTAGATAGACATGTGAAAGAATTGATTGATGAAAAAGGATTAGATTATATCTTTGAGCAGTTAAAAGGGGAAGAAAATAGGTTTTTTGAAGGGGTAGATATGATTAGCGCTAATTTAGAAGGAGCTGTAACAGACGATGGTAATCATTATGCACCGCAAATGTCTTATGACTTTGCTTTTGAACCAGATTTAGTTAATCAATTAAAAGATTATAATTTTAATTTTTTCAATTTAGCTAATAATCATTTTGCTGATCAAGGTAGTAGAGGAATCGAAGAGACTAAGGAAAATTTAGATAAATTAGATTTTAATTATTCTGGCTGCATGGATAGAAAGGTTGATGAGTGTAGTTCTAAAATTATTGAACTAAACGGTTATAAGATTGGAATGGCTGGTTTTAGTATGGTTTATGGAAAGTTTAATCAAACTGAAGCTAATAAAATAATTCAAAATTTAAAAGATAATACAGATTTAGTAATTGTAAATGTTCATTGGGGAGTAGAGTATATTCACTATTATAATAATCTTCAAAAAGAAATTTCTCATGATTTTATAAACAACGGAGCAGATATGATTATTGGTCATCACCCTCATGTTGTTCAGGGAATGGAAATTTATAAAGAAAAACCAATATTTTATTCTCTAGGTAACTTTATATTTGATCAGTATTTTTCCAAAGATACTCAAGAAGGACTAGGAATAGGAATTTCAACAGTTTTTACTCCCGAAGAACAATTAGAATACAAAATATATTTATATCCGTTTAAAGCTGTTAATAATCAGAATATTCTAATGAATGAATTAGAGACTAAAGATTTTTTGAAAGAATTTCTTAAATGGTCAAATCTTAGTGGAGAGTATCAGAAACAAGTTCTAGGTCAAGAGGTATATTTAAAATAAACTCTGTATTTAAAAAACTCCTAGTAGATTTATACTTGGAGTTTTTATTTTCTTCTTCTTTTTTCTTTCAATGTTTTGCCGAGTTTTGAAAAAAGCCAGAAATAGAAGAATCGAGTTGTGAGATTAATTCCTAGCATAAGAATTTTAGAGATATCCTTACCAATTGTTCCTAATAGATATGTTTCGGGGATAAGTGTAATGGAAGCAATTGTTAGAATAGGAATGACCAACCAATTTCTTTTCTGAGCTTGTTTTTCTAGAAATAGGGTTGTTCGGCGAAGTAATTTTATCTTTGGTAATGTTTCTTTCTCAGATATTATTTGTCCAGTATATTGAGAAAACAAAGATCCAATTCCACCACCAATACTAATTGAAAATCCAATTAAAAATGGATCACAACTAGATGCTACAGCAGCGCCAGCTAAGATAGTAGGACCGACAGGGATTCCACTATAGATAATTATCATTGCTAACAAAAGAATTAAAACATATTTAATTCTTTTAAATTTAATGAATAATTCAGTAAGTCTTTTATAAAAGAATTGTTTAATTCTTTTCATCTTTCCTCCTATGTTTTTTATTTTATACTCTATTTAATCATATTTAGAGAGAAGTGTAAACCTTTTTGCAGCAATGCTAACAATACTATTCCATATGTATATCTCTGGATATCTGATCTATTTTATCTTTTAGCGAGGGATATTTTTTTAATTCTGGGCTAGTAGTAAATATTTTTTCAACCCAGTTTCTAATCTTTTTATTCAATTCTAAATCAGATAGGTCAGCTATTTTAATCTGGCTTAAGAATCCTGATTGAGTAGTACCATAAATATCACCACTACCTCTAAATTTTAAATCAGCATCTGCTAATTTAAAACCATCAGTAGTTTTAGTTAAAACATCTAATCTTTGTTTAGTTTTAGGGTTAGAGTTTTCAGTAAAGAGAAAGCAAAATGATTGATGTTCAGCTCTTCCAACTCTTCCTCTAAATTGATGTAGAGAGGCTAAACCAAAACGATCAGCTCCTTCAATCATCATAATCGTAGCATTAGGATAATCAATACCAACTTCAATTACAGAAGTAGAAACTAGTATTTTAATCTTGTTATCAGCAAAGTTATCTAAAACTTCTTTTTTTTCATTTTCTTTCATCTTGCCATGTAAAAAACCTATTTCTAAATTAGGGAAGACTTCGTTATTTAGTTTTTCATATTCATTCATAACCGATTTAACTCCTAATTTATCAGATTCATTAATTAAGGGACAAACTACAAAAACTTGATGGTCCTTTTTAATATGATTGTATATAAATTCATAGGCTTTAGTTCTGTTCTTAGGCTCTACTAATCTAGTGATAATTTCTTTACGATGGGCAGGTTTTTCTTTAATTTGAGAAATATCTAAATCACCATAGATAGTGAGAGCTAAACTTCGAGGAATAGGAGTAGCAGTCATGGACAAGAAATGAGGAGATTCTTTGCTTTTAGATTTGTTTAATAGATCATGTCTTTGATTAACTCCAAAGCGATGTTGTTCATCAACAACTATTAATCCTAGTTTTTTAAATTCTATATCTTTGTTGATAATAGAGTGGGTGCCAATTAGAAAGTCTATTTCTCCTTCATTTATCTTCTCAATGAGTTTCTTTTTACTTAAAGTTTCAGCTACTTTCTTTTGACTATTGTATATTTTTCTTTCCTTGTTGGTAAAGAGAGCGGAGTTAATATTTTCTTTCTTTAAGTATTTAATTAAAGTTTCAAAATGTTGTTTAGCTAGAATTTGAGTGGGAGCCATAAAAGCTACTTGTTTTTTGTTTAAAACAGTATTATATGCTGATATTAGAGCTACAATAGTCTTACCAGAACCCACATCTCCTTCTAATAATCTATTCATTGGAATATCTTTTTCTAAGTCCTGAAGGATTTGCCAAGCAGATTTCTTTTGATCACTGGTTAATTCAAAGGGAAGAGAGTCTACAAACTTTTTAATCTTTTCCTCATGAAATTTAATCTGAATAGCTTTGTTCTTTTGATTATCTCTTTTAATTGATTTAGCTAGAGAGATTAAAGTGAAAACTTCATTGAAAGCAATTCTTTTTTTAGCTTGAGTTAATTTTTCTTGATTATCTGGAAAGTGAATTTGTCTTAGAGCTTCATCAAGGATTAATAGTTTCTCATTCTTTAATATTTCTTCTGGTAACCATTCTTTGAGAAGGTAGGTGGCTGGTAAGCAAGCTTTTACTAAAAACCTAATCTGCTTTTGAGTTAATTTTTCCGTACTAGGATAAATAGGGACCATTCTAGCTGTATGAGTAGTTTTTTCCTGAACCTTTTCGTAGGAAGGACTAACAAAAGAATATCCTAGAAGAGTTTTTTTAACTTTTCCAGAGATAAATACTTCATCCCCAACTCTAATATTTTTAATGATAAAGGGTTGATTAAACCAAACAATATTTATCTGGTCAGTATCATCTTCTAAAAGAGCTTCAGTAATATTCATTCTTCTAGTTTTAGCTCGTTTGTTGTTAATTAAAACTATCTTACCTTGGATGGTAGCGGTTTCATCATGTTCTAATTTATTTATCTTTTTGATCTGAGAATAATCATCGTAACGGAAAGGGTAATAGTTAAGAATATCTTCGACTGTAAATAGTCCAAGTTTATTTAGTTTTTTATAGACGCTAGGTCCAATACCGTATATTTGATCTAATCTTGTGTTTAAATCCATAACTTTATTCTAGCAGATATTAGTTATTGACTAAATAGGGAATATTAGTTAAGTTTAAGTTAAATAGAATAAAAAAGGAGGTTATCATGCCAAAAGGACTTAGATGGGAAGTTAAGAGATTTGTTGGAAAAATTAAAACTGAAAAGGAAATGGCTAAAGATGAAAATTGGAAATCTATTCCAGCCGCAAAAGGTGGAGTACCAATGAAATCATGGGCCGAACGTTTATTCGATGGTGTTGAGAAAATGTTTCCAAATTTTTTGCATAAGATGCAAGAATGTTAATTTAATATAAAACGTTAAGTCTTGTGATTTGACGTTTTTTCTTGTTTTTTGGCCTTTATTTTACTATAATTAAGGGGAGCTTAATAAAAAGCTATTTTCATGTTTAATTAATAATAAAAAAGATATGGAATGTAAAAAGACAAAAAAGATTGTTAGCTTGGTGCTTTTAGTAGCAGCAGTGTTAATTAAATTTTTAACAACTTGGCCAGTTTGGATCCCAATACTAGTATTGGCTTTTGCAGTTGTAGGTTTATTTTGTAAGTGTAAATGTAAAAAATGTTGTGATGTTAAGGAGGAAGCTCCTGTAGAAGCAACACCAGAAGTTGAAGCTGAACTAGTTGTAGCAGAAACTCCAGCTGAAACAGTAGCAGAAGTTGAAGTAGAAAAAGAACTAGAATAATTTTAAAGTTACATATTGATAGACACGTTATTTTTAGCGTGTCTATTTAGTTTATGTTATAATTAGGGTATGTTTATCATATTTTTCTTTATTTTTGGAGCTATTTGGGGCAGTTTTATCAACTGCTTAGTTTATCGTTTACATAGTGAAAAGACTATCATGGGTAGATCTTTTTGTCCTAAATGTAAGCATATTTTAGGTTTTTTAGATCTATTTCCATTACTTTCTTATCTATTCCTAAAAGCTAAGTGTCGCTATTGTCAAAAGAAGATTCATATTGAATATTTTCTAGTAGAATTATTTACTGGACTAGTATTTGCTTTTGGGTATTGGTTTTATTTTTTAAGTAAATTGTATGTAGGGAATAATGTTTTAGCATTAGTAATATTTTATTTATTAATGGCTGTATTCTTAATTATCATATTTATTTATGATTTAAAATATTACTTAGTTTTAGACATGATTCTTTGGCCAGCAATAATAATTGCTTTTTTATTTAGTTTTTTAATCTTAAAAGTTAGTCTGATGAGTCTGTTAATAGCAGGAGCTGTTGGAGCATTATTCTTTGGTTTGCAATTTATTATTTCCAAAGGAAAATGGATTGGTGGAGGAGATATTTTGATTGGTCTTTTGGCTGGTTTTATTGTGGGTTGGCCTCAAATTATCTTAGTTATATTTATAGCTTATATCTTAGGAAGTGTTATTGGTGTTATTTTATTAAGCACTAAACAAAGGAAGTGGGGAAGTAAGATTCCTTTTGGACCATTTTTAGTATTTGCTACTTGGATAGTAATGCTATTTGGAAATACAATTTTAGGTTGGTATTTAAATACAATTTTAGGTTTTTAATTATGAATAATTCATTAAAGAAAAAGAAAGGTTTTACTCTCATAGAGCTTTTAGTTTCTATAAGTATTTTTATAATTATCTTAACTGTAGTTTCAGTTAGTCATCGTCAGGGAGAGAATAAGAATATTTTTAGATTAGAAGCTTTTAACATAGAGGATTCTATTAGAGATGTTCAGAATATGGCTTTAACTGGTAAAGAAATAGATGATGTAATACCCAAAGCCTATGGCATATATTTTAGTGAAACTGGAAATAATATTATAATTTATGGTGATGAAGATGGAGATAATATTTTTAGTGAAAAGAAGGACTTAGTTTATTCAAGAAGTACTTTAAGTAATAATATTTATTTTAAAGGCTATGCTTCTGAATGTGGAGGAATTATTAATAGTGCTAGTTTAAATATAGATTTTATTCCACCTCAACCAACTATGATAATTAATAATGTTCCAGAATGTACAAGTGTTACTATTGATTTGAAGAGCAGTGTTACTGATGGAGGATGGAATATATATTTTGATACTATAACTGGTAGAGTTTGGACAGAGTTTAAAGAATGAATACATGAATAACAATATTTTTAATTACAGACAAATGAAGGGACAAGGTATTTTAGAAGTTGTTGTAGCTATTTCAGTTATTATCATGGGTTTAGTTTCAATAATTTCTTTAGTTATTTTTAACATTAATACTCAGGGTTATAGCCATAATATGCTGATTGCTTCTAATTTAGCTCGAGAAGGTGTTGAGGTGATTAGAAATATTAGAGATAGTAATTGGTTAGATACCACAAAAGAATGGGATGATGGTTTAATTGCTGATAGCCCACCTCCTCTTAGTGAGGAAAAAGGATTCCTATTTTTAAATTTATACTTTTGGAATAGTCCAGCTGAACATTATATCTATGATTTAGGTTGTTCTTGGAAAGTCTGTGTTTTAGAAGAGGAATCAATTTGGGGACCTGGAATAAGTAGATTTTCTTTAATAGAAGAAGATAATAATGTTTTATATGATCAATTTGGTTATTTTCGAGAATTTAGTAACCCAGAAAGCACTGAAGAAACTAGGTTTTACAGAATTATTTTTATTAATGAAATTTGTTTAGAAGATGGAAAAGAAAAGATATTAAGTGTGTATAAAGAGCATTGTGAAGATTATGCTTATGAAAGAATAGGTTTGCAAGTTTTGTCTAAAGTTGGTTGGGAAAACAATGGTGTAATGAGAAATGTAGAGATTGAAGAAAGATTATATAATTGGAAATAATAATATAAATATGATGATTCAGATTATTAAAAATAAGAAGCAAGCTTTTACTCTAATAGAGATGATAATTGCTACAGTATTATTTTTAACAGCAATGATAGTTTCAGTGAGTATTTTTTTATCTACCCTAGATGCTAATAATAAAGTTAATGCTTTGCAGAAAGTAGAGAATGAAATTAGATATATTGTTGAAACCATTAGTAAAGAAATTAGATTAGGTACTATATATTATGGTTATTATGAAGATAAATATGGTGATTCATTTGAAAATCCAACTTCTATGTTAGCTCTTCAAGATAATGCTAATAATCTCAGTTATTTTACTCTTAATGATGGTGTTGTTCAGATGAGTTTGAATGATGGTGTTGATTGGAGTGATTTGAGTACAGACAATATTTTAATTAATTCCTTAGACTTTTACTTAATGCCAGAGACAAATCCTTTTTCTCAAGATTCTGAAAATATTAAGCAACCAATGATAATCCTTTATCTAGAAGCACATTACAACAAGGAGGCTTCTTTTGATGGACAGATTAAAATTCAAACAACAATTAGTTCCCGACAGTATCGGAAATAATACACAAATTATGTTTAAAAATAATAAAAAATCTGGTTCAGCTATCTTACTGGTTTTAATGATTATGTCTGCTATTCTTTCAGCTACTTTGTATATTAATGTTTTATCAATTAGGAGCATTAAACAATCAAAAAGTATAGATAACTCTATGGTTGCTTTTTATGCAGCTGAAATGGGGAATGAACAAGCTATCTATTATATTAGAAAGGTAGAAGACTTGAAAATTAAAGATTTACAATTACCAGGCGGAGTTATTTATGCTAGTAAGGATTTAGTTTCTAGAGTGATAACAGATGAAGTAAAAAATGTTTTAATAGGTTTGGAAAAAGATGATATTTATCAATTAGACCTTTTTGATCAAAGCAATTTAAGTTTAAGTAGTTCAATTAGTTATCTTGAATTAGACTGGGAAGATAATTGTGGTTCAGATTCACGGATAGAGTTGACTGCTAATGAATGGGAAGCCCAAGAGAATATAAATTGGGGACAGATGCAAAATCAGATGCATATTAGTAAATGTTTACTCGATAATTCATCAGTAAGAATTGATGATAGTGGAGATATTTGTTCAGATATTATATTAGATAAAAATAATTCATACCAATTTAGATTTAAAGCTTTATCTTGTGATGTTTACAATTTAAGCATTAAAGCTTTTGATGAAAATAGTAAACAGATAGCTTTTAAAAATATATATAGTATAGAGAGTGTTGGTGAATATCCACCTAATTCTAGTCAATCTAATAAACAAGCTTTAAGAGTTAATTTAAGAAAATTCAGTCCTTTATCTGGTTTATTTGATTATGTACTTTTTTCTGAAAAAGACTTAGTTAAAGATATTGGAGCCTATACTGGAGGATGGTTTAGCGGAGATCTATTCATCACAACTGATAATCTTCCTAGTATTAGAGCAGAGGAAATGTATTCCTTTACTTTGAGAGCAGCTAATGGTGCTCCGCCATATGAATGGAGTTTGTCAGGAAGTATTCCCCCAGAATTGGAAATTGATAATTTAACTGGTATTTTAAGTGGAAAGATAAAAGAAGCTGGTGTCTATCCTTTAATAGTTGGGGTTAAAGATAGAGCTAATCCAGTAGCTTCAGATTCTAAAACTTTGTTTTTAGAAGTAACTAAATAATTGATGAATAAAGATAATATTAAAATAAGAATAGAAAAGTTAAAGAAAGAGATAGAACATCATCGTTATCTCTATCATGTTTTGGATCAACAAGAAATTAGTGATGCAGCTTTAGATTCCTTAAAAAAAGAATTAGTAGATTTAGAAACACAGTTTCCAGAATTTAGGACTTCAGACTCTCCTAGTTTAAGAGTGAGTGGTAAAGCTTTAGACAAATTTCAAAAGATTGAACATCAGTATCCAGTACTATCTTTACAGGATATTTTTTCTTTTCCAGAATTTGGAGATTGGGAGGAGAGGAATAGAAAAATATTTGATACAGACTATAATTATTTTTGTGAATTAAAATTAGATGGTTTAACAGTAATTTTAACCTATGAAAAAGGAATATTAAAAAAAGCAGCTACGCGAGGAAATGGAAAAGTTGGAGAAGATGTAATAAATAATATTAAAACTATTGAAAGTATTCCTTTGAAGTTAAGAAAAGGTAAATATCCTATTCCAGATATTTTAACTACTCGAGGAGAAATACTTTTGAAAAAAAGTGTTTTTGAAAAAATGAATAAACAAAGAGAAAAAGATGGTTTAGAATTATATGCTAATCCTCGAAATATTGCTGCTGGAAGTATTCGACAATTAAATCCAAAGATTACAGCCCAAAGAAAGTTAATTCACTTTGTTTATGATATTAAAGAAGATTTAGGACAAAAAACTCATGAAGAAGTACATGAGATGTTAAAAGAGTTTGGTTTTAAAGTTAATCCTAATAATTCTTTTTGTCAGAATCATAGTGATGTTGAAAAATATTTGAATAATTGGAATGAAAAGAGAAAAAAGTTAGATTATCTAACAGATGGAGTAGTCATAGTTGTTAATGATATTAAGGCTGAAAAAAAGTTAGGTAATATTGGTAAATCAGAAAGATGGATGATTGCTTACAAGTTTCCAGCAGAACAAGTTACTTCTAAAGTTAAGGATATTGTAATTCAAGTTGGTCGGACCGGAGCTTTAACTCCAGTAGCTGTTTTAGAACCAAGATTATTAGCTGGTTCTACTGTAGCTCGGGCTACTTTACATAATTTTGATGAGATTGAAAGATTAGGAGTTAAAATAGGGGATACAGTGATTATTGAAAAAGCAGGGGATATTATTCCGGCTATTGTAGAAGTTCTACCTCGTTTAAGAAATGGTAATGAAAAAGGAATTAAAATTCCTCAAAAGTGTCCAGTATGTAGTTCAGATGTTTGTCGTCAAGCTGGAGAGGTTAATCATTATTGTTCAAACCAAAATTGTTCTGCAGTTCAGAAAGAGAATATTGTTCATTTTGTTTCTAAACAAGCTTTTAATATTGAGGGTTTAGGGCATAGTATTATTGAACAATTAATAGTACAGGGATTATTAAAGAATCCAGCTGATATTTTTAAATTAAAGAAAGAATCTCTAACTCCTTTAGAAAGATTTGCTGATAAATCAGCTGATAATTTAATAGAATCTATTGCTCAGAGTAAGGAAGTTAGCTTAGATAGATTTATTTATGCTCTTGGTATTAGACATATTGGAGATGAAACTAGTATATTGTTAGCTAATAAATTTGGTACTATTGAAAAATTGATGAATATTAAAAAAGAAGATTTAGAACATATTCATGATATTGGTCCCAAAGTAACAGAAAGTATTTACAACTACTTCCAAGACAAAGAAAATGTTAATTATGTTAAAGAGCTACTTAATTTGGGAATTAAGGTAAGGGTAGTAAAATTAAAGAAACAAACTTTAAAAGCCAAGATATTCGTTTTAACTGGGGGTTTAGAAAGTTTAACTAGAGATGAAGCTAAGAAGAAATTAAGAGATTTAGGAGCTAAAGTTTCTTCTTCAGTTAGTAGTAAAACAGATTTTGTAGTTTCGGGAGAAAATTCAGGTTCTAAGTATGATAAAGCTCAGAAACTAGGAATTCAGATTATCAATGAGAATACTTTCTTAAAAATGTTAGACTAAGCATCTATCCTGTTATATAATAAGCATAATAGACTAATAAAATGATATTAAAATAATGAAAGCAGAAGAAGTAAAAAAACTAGCAGAATTATCTAGAATTAAGATTTCTCAGAAAGAAATTAAAGAATTCACTGAACAATTGAGTAGTATTTTAGATTATGTGAATAAAGTTCAGGAATACAAGTTTGTGAGTCAGAAACATGATTCTTTAGACGAAGTTCCTGAATTAAGAGAGGATTTAGTAGCTCCAGAAGAAACAGAAGAGATAATTAAGCAATTTAGTGACCATAGTGGAAAATTATTAAAAGTTAAAAAAATATTATAATATGAAAGAATTTACTATAAAAAGTATTCAAGAGTCTTTGCAGAAAAAAGAATTTTCTTGTGTTGATTTAGTTAAAGAATGTTTAGATAATATTAAAAAAGATAAATTGAATGATTTTATTACTCTTTTTGAAAAAGAATCTTTAGAACAAGCAAAATCTGTAGATCAGAAAATAGCTCAAGGAGAAAAATTAAAAAGCTTTGAAGGAATTCCAGTAGCTATTAAAGACAATATGTTAGTTAAAGGAGAAAAGACTACAGCTGCTTCTAAAATGTTAGAAGATTATGTAGCTACCTATGATGCTCAAGTTATTAAGATGTTGAAAGAGCAAGGAGCTATATTTTTAGGTAAAACTAATATGGATGATTGTGCTATGGGAGCTTCTAATGAAACTTCTGCTTTTGGTCCAGTTTTAAATCCTCATGATCAGAAGAGAGTTCCGGGGGGATCTTCTGGTGGCAGTGCTGCTGCAGTAGCTGCTCAACATTGTGTTTTTGCTCTAGGAAGTGATACGGGAGGTTCTATTAGACAACCAGCTTCTTTTTGTGGAGTTGTAGGTTTTAAACCTAGTTATGGAAGAGTTTCTCGTCGGGGTTTAATTGCATTATCTTCTTCATTGGATCAGATTGGTCCTTTAACAAATTCCGTAGAAGATGCTACCTTAGTTTTTAATTCTATTCTAGGAAAAGATGAAAAAGATATGACTAGTGTTGAATCTCAGAAGATAGATTTAGAAAAGATTAAAAAACCAATTAAAGAAAAAGTAATTGCTTATCCAAAAGATTATTATGAATTAAGTATAGATCAGGAGATAAAAGATGGTTTTAAAGAAACATTACAAAAACTAAAAGAATCTGGGATAAAAACTAAGGCAGTTGATTTTTCTTTTATGGATGAAGCCTTAGCAGTTTATTATATTATCCAACCAGCTGAAGCTTCAACTAATCTAGCTCGTTATGATGGAATTAGGTATGGTTTGAATAAAGGAAACAGTAAGGATTTATTAGATTCCTATTTAACGAATAGAGATTTAGGTTTTGGTAAAGAAGTTAAAAGAAGAATTATGATTGGGACTTATGTTTTATCAGCTGGATACCGAGATGCCTATTACAATACTGCTAAAAAAGTACAGGCAGATATTAAAGTTAGATTTCAAAAAATGTTTAAAAATATTGATGCTGTTATTCTTCCAACTACTCCTAGTGTAGCTTTTAAGCTCAAAGAAAAATTTAATGATCCTTTGACTATGTATTTAGCAGATATATTTACAGTAGCAGTTAATATTGCTGGTTTACCAGCAATATCTATTCCAATGAGTAAAAAACCTTTACCAATTGGATTACAAGTTATTGGAGACTTTATGGATGAAGAAAATGTTTTAAATATTGCCTACAATTTAGAACAAAGCTTTAGATTTACAAATAATCAATAACATTATGGAGGATATTCAAAGTATTAAAACTAAAAAATGGTTTAAGAAGTGGTGGGGGATAGCAATTATTGTTTTTGGAATATTAATAGTATTAATAGCAATATATTTCGTATCTTTAGTTTTTAGGTATAAAAAGGGTATTGAATTAGGAGATATTATAATCTCTAATCCAGTGGGAGGTTATTCAGAGTTTGATAATTCAGTTAATTCTCAAGTTGTAATTAATCGTTCTGAAATTGAAGATAGTGATAATCCTAGTTTAGGAGCAAATGATCCAATCATGACTATTGTTGAGTTTTCAGATTTTAATTGTCCTTATTGTGCTGTTTTTTATCCAACTTTGAAAGATTTTGCTTTAGAATATCCAGATAAAGTTAAATTAATTTTTAGAGATTTTGCTTTGAGTGGGAATGAGCCTGCCTTAGCTGCTAATTGTGCTTTCGAACAAGGTAGATTCTGGGAGATGCATGATAAGTTATTTAATAATCAAGGTAGTTTGTCAGAAAGTAATATTAAAAATATTGCTGAAAGTATGAGATTAGATATGGATGTGTTTAATAATTGTTATGATAATGAAAAATATCAGGGAGATATTCAAAAAGATTTAGCCCTCGGAGTAAAAGCTGGAGTAGAGGGTACACCAACCATGTTTATCAATGGTGAAAAGTTTGTCGGTGTTATTCCTAAAACTATCTTAGAACGGATATTATATGCTATTGAATATGGATCAGAACAATGATAAACATAATTCCCAATTCAATTCTATTAGAAGTAGGAAAGTTTAAAATACATTGGTATGGTTTTATTATGGTTTTAGCCATTCTAATAGCTATTTATTTTATTAGTAAATTAGCTAAGAAAAGAGAGTATGATACTAGTCAATTAGAAAACCTTTACTTTTATGTAATCTTAATTGGATTAGTAGGAGCACGTCTTTACGAAGTGTTCTTTTTTAATTGGGGCTATTACCAAAGTCATGTACTAGATATTTTTAAAGTTTGGAATGGAGGTCTTGCTATACAAGGTACTATTCTATTTGGAATAGTGACGGTATATATTTTCTGTAAGAAGAATAAGCTAGTATTTTTAAAATATACAGATTTATTAGTTATTGGTTTAGCTTTGGGGCAAAGCATTGGTCGTTGGGGTAATTTTTTTAACCAAGAGCTTTATGGCCGAGTTTCTAGTTTACCTTGGGCAATATATATAGAAAGAACAGCTAATTATCACCATCCTTTATTCTTGTATGAAGCAATACTAAATCTATTCTTATTTTTAATATTATGGAAATTATTTAAAAGAAACCATTTTAATGGTTTAATAACTTTATTGTATCTAGGCGCTTATTCTGGAATTAGATTTGTAATGGAATTCATGAGAATTGATCCTGCTCCTTTAGTTTTAGGATTTAGATTACCACAATTGGTAAGCTTAGTAGTTATTATATTTAGTTTAGCTTTAATATTTAAGTTTTATATTAAGAATAGGAAAAGATAGTTTAAGAATTTTAATTAGCCGTCGCCATCTAATTGAGTGTTAATAAATAGTATTTACAAGGAAACTTATGAATGCTATTTTTTAATTAATGAAAGATTTAATAATTAATTAAAATGTATGAAAAAAGTAATTCCTATTTTAATCATTGTGATTCTATTAATTGCTGTTGCCTATGTAGTAGCAGGGGATTTGAAAGAGGCTAGAAAATTAGAAAACGCAGAAGAGAATGTTGTTAAAGAGAAAGATAAATCTATAATTACTTATTTTAACTCATATTATAAATTTTCTTTAGATACGCCTCAGGGATTAGAGTATTGTTTAAGTGATATGTGTCTAGATAACAATTCTGTTTTGGATGAAAATATAAATTTTAAAATTGAGGATCATCAATTTTTTAAATATCAAGATATTAAGAAGGATAATAATAAAGTAATTAATTCACTCTTAGAGATAAAGATTAGAAAGGATTTATCAGATATATCAATAGTTGATTTTACTAAGCGTTCAATTGAGTTAAATCGAAAATATAGTAAAAATTCCAAGGATGCTTATTCACAAGAAGAAATAATCACTTTTTTAGGTGAAAATTCATATACATTTATTGCTAATGGAGGTTTTGAAGAAAGAGGCCTTTTTTATAATGAAAAAATGGAAGTTTTTATGAAAGATGATGAATCTGAATCTATTCAACGAGCTGGTGAAGGTGTTCTTCTTACAGAACCTCATAAGGTAATTTATTTTAATCATAATGGCTTTATGTATCGAATTATATATCCGATTGAAAACGAGGTGGCAGAGAATATAATAAATTCTTTTAAGTTTATTAATTAAAATATAGATTTGTAATTTAAAAACTTAATACTAAGAGGAAAAGCGATTTAGCTCATTATTTTGAAAGATGATGAGTTGTAGTGTGAAAACAATCTTTCTTAAATAAGAAAGTAATATATAAATGGTGGTCGTATCTTTTTTGATATGACTTTTTTTATTCTTTGTTTTCTAATAGAACATTGAATTTATTGTGTGATAAAACTCAAAACAAGTCGAGTTCAACTCGATAAAGGGGGAATAATGAAACAGATTATTAGTTTGATAACTATCTTAATGATAGTTGTGTTAGTGGGAATGTTAGGAGCGGATGATCATTTGTTGACTTTACCAGTTATTGGAAATGATATTTATGTTAATCATGCTTGGGATTATGCTGATGGCACGATACATCGAGCAATTGATTATACTTCAAGTTCTGGAGCAGGTGTAATCAATGGTAGAGGAATTATTGCTGCTTATGGTGGGATAGTTGTTGTTAGTATGGATAACCATGTTGATTATGGTACTTATGTTAAGATTGATCATGGTAATGGTTATGAAACTTTGTATGGTCATATGATTCATCAGAGTGCAGTAGTTAACGAAGGTGATTATGTATATCAAGGTCAAGTTATTGGTCAAGTTGGTAGTACTGGCAATTCTACAGGTTCGCATTTACACTTTGAAACAATTTATAATGGTGTGAAAGTTGATCCTTATGGTTGGTATCAGGGCCCAGAAGGTCCTTATCCTAATTGTAATCCAGAAGAGTATTATTGGACTTCTAATCCACCGATTGGACCACCAAATGTTAGCACGGAAAGACAATTACCAGATGATTTATTGGTACATGTTTTAGGGAGTCCAAATTACTATTGGCTTCGAGATGGTTTAATGTGTGGTTTTGATTCTGAATACTCAGTCTATACTTGGGGTTTGGAATGGGATGATGCAGTGGATATTACTGGAGATGAATTTAGTAATTTTTCTTTAGGTGCTAATGTAGAAGTAATGTTAGGAGCTGGTGTTTTTGATGAAAATGGTCAAAGATGGATTTTTGATTATGCTTCTGATACCTCTTCTACTATTGTAAAGAGAAGAGCTACTAACTGGGAGCAATTAGGATATGCGGGAGATATTTGGATTCCAGTTTCTAATGGTTTCATGACTCAGTTTAACGAAGGTTCAGAGTTATTATCTACTAGTGATTATCCTTACGGAGCAGTTCTGCAGAGTGAGAATAATTCTTCAGAAAAGTATGTTTTAGTGAAAGGTGATGATTATGGTATGAATGGTCAAAAAGTTAAAGTACCTTTGTTTTCAGATGATGTCTACAATATCAATTATTATCATCATAACTTTAGTGTATCTGTTTCTAATTCAGTTCTTTCTAATTATCCAACTGTAAATTCTCAACTATTAGTAATGGACGGTAAGCTCATTTCTGCTGGATATGGATTAGATATCTATTATCTAGAAAATGGGAATAAGAGAAAGGTATTTGATGAAACTAGTTTTGTTTATTATGGTTTTGAACACGCTAATGTTCAGAGCGTAAGTAGTGCTTTAATTGCTACTTTTCCTGATGGAATGGATATGTTTTTCAGTCCTAGTGGTGGTGTTGATATCTATAGTGGAGGAGAGTTGGATGATGGAGGTTTTGATTCAGGATTAGAATCTTATTGGACGTTTTTTGATTGGCAACAAGTAGCTGATTTTGAAGTTACTAATGAAAACCCTATTCTAGGATTCTACAGTTCAGAAGTAAATGTCTATTCAAGTTCTAACTATTATGATGTAGAAATTAAGCAATTAGTTAATGTCGAGAATAATGAAACGTATCATTGTTCATTTTATGCTAAGTCTGATAATCAGATGATGTTGAAATTTAATTTAGGAAAGAATACTTCTCCTTGGAATAATTACGGAATTTGGAAAGAGATAGTTGTTGAAAATGATTGGCGAAGATATCAATACATCTTTAATTGTACAGCAGAAGATGATTTAGCAAGATTGACTTTTCAAGTTGGTGAAATCCCAGGATGTTTTTATCTAGATCAAGTTATTTTTGAAGAAATTGGTGAAATTTTACCTTTAGGTGATAACTTGTTAGCTAATAGTAGTTTTGAATTAGGACATTATGCTCCTTGGCAGATGGAAGATCATAACGGAGTAGCCGAATATTATAGTGATTCTTTTGAATCCTATGATGGACAATATTCTATGTTTATTGATCCAAATCAGTCAGGAGAACTATTCCAAGTTCAACTTAATCAGTTAGTTAATGTCCAAGAAGGAGAAGTATATTATGTATCCTTCCATGCTAAAGCGGAGGAAGACAGGAATGTGACTTTAGAATTATGTCACAATGGTTCTCCTTGGAATAATTACGGACTTTGGGATGAAGTTAATATTGGGACGAATTGGGATTTGTATACGCTTCAATTTACAGCTAATACTTCTGGTACACCTCGTTTTTCTATACATTTAGGAGAGGAGGATGTTGGGGTTTGGATTGATAATATTTCTATCTCTACATCTCCGGTTAATACTGACGAAGAAGCTATAGGATCTTCAATAGTATCTTTGTCTCAAAATTATCCTAACCCTTTCAATCCTGAAACTCGTATTGATTACAATGTTTTTAACCGTAATTCAGAATTAGTGATCTACAATATCAAAGGACAAGTTGTTAAAAATTACAATTTAAGTCCTGATAGAGAATTTGTTATTTGGTCAGGTTTAGACAATAACAACAAAAAGGTATCTACAGGTGTTTATTTGTATGTTATCAAGTCCGGTAAACAGATAACAGGAATAAAGAAAATGATTTTAATGAAATAGTATTATGTTTGTGCTATTTCGTGAAGAATTAAAAAAATAACCCTCGTTCTATAATAGAGCGGGGGTTTTAATTGTTTATATAATATATGTTTACATATCTTTCCGAAGAGCGAGGATAGGATCCATGTTTGCAGCTTTTCGAGCTGGTAAAACTCCAAAAGAAATTCCACAGATTATAGCAAAACTAAAAGCTACAATTAAAGATTCTAGAGGAACTACGAAAGACCAGTCTAAGCCGAATTGTTGAGCAATTAAAGATATTAAGAAAGAAATTAGAATCCCTAGAATAATTCCTAAAATAGCACCTAAAATAGAAATAATTACAGATTCGGTTAAAAATTGCCAAAGAATATTTCTACTATTAGCTCCTACAGCTTTTCGTAATCCTATTTCAAAAGTTCTTTCACTAACAATTACATACATAATATTCATAATTCCTACTCCACCAACGACTAAAGATACAGCTACTATAGCTAATAATAGAATAGTTATATAATTGGTAATTTTTCCAATCATTTCCATCATTTCTTCCATAGTAGAAGTGGTAAAGTCATCTTTGTAAGGATCTCCTTCGGGATTATTAATATCATGATTATCACGTAATAAAATTCTAATTTCCTTAGCAGTTTGGTTAGCTAATTCTAAGTTTTCTATCTCATGAATCATGTAACTTATATAATCATCACCAGTTATTCTTTTTTGTAAAGTTTTAATTGGTATATAAATGTAGTCATCAAAATTTAAAGTCATAACAGCACCTTTTTCTTCCATAATTCCAATGACTCGATATTTAGATCTTCCCAGTTTTATATATTTACCTAAAGCATCAGAACTTTCAAATAGTTTTTCTTTTATTTCTTTGCCTAGTATCACTACCTTAGCTAAAGATTTATCTTCAGACTCAGTAAAGAATCGACCTTCAGCTATTTCTGAGTCATCAATATCAATATAGGAAGCGCTAGCTCCTAATAAAAATGCTTTTTTTCTTTTATTTCCATAAGTTGCTAGTTTTTGATTCATTATAGCTCCATAACCATTAGTGATGTTTGGTAATTTATTTACATCCTCCATGTCTTCCAAGGTTAGTGAATTTCTTAGCGGAGTAATTTCAGTTTGTATAATATTAGTTCCAAAAGATTCTACTTGACCAATTATTAATTCTTTAATCCCACCTCCGGCAGAAAAGACTATAATAATACTAGAAACACCAATTACAATTCCAAGGACTGTTAAAAAAGTTCTCATTTTATTATTTTTGATAGACTGAATTACTATTTTTATGGAGGAGGATATTTCCATTTTTAATTTTATTAATTAATTTATTCGTAACGAAGTGCTTCAATTGGATTTAATTTACTAGCTTTCTGAGCAGGATAGAGTCCAAAGATTAATCCTATACTAGTAGAAACCCCAATACCCATTAGAATTGATAAAAGTGAAAGACTAAATTTCCAATCATAACCAAGAATATTTTTTATAACTAAAGTAATTAGCAATGATACTAATATTCCTAGTATTATTCCTATTATTCCACCTATGAGAGTGATAGTTATGGATTCAATTAAAAATTGGAGTAAAAGATTCTTATTTTGGGCTCCAATAGCTTTACGGAGACCTATTTCATTAGTTCTTTCAGTAACACTAATTAACATAATATTCATAATACCAATTCCACCCACAATTAAAGACATGGCTGCCATAGCAGCTAAAAAGAATTTCAAAGCATCAGTAATTTGTTTAATAATGTCTGCAGCTTGGGCAGCACTTCTAATTGTAAAATCATCACTAACTCCACTATTGTCTTTAATGTCATGTTGTTCACGAAGGGTATTTTCTATATCATTAATCGTTCTAGTAATATTTTCATCTTGATCTATTTTAGCTCTAATAAAACTAATATAATCAACTCCGGCTACTAATTTTTGCATGGTTTTTATAGGTATTAAAATACTTCTATCATAATTTTCAAAACCAACATTACCTTTTTCTTTCATTACTCCAATGACTTCAAAGCTTTGCTTATCAATTTTTATTTTTTGACCAATAGCTTCAGAGGCACCAAAGATTTTTTCTTTTTCTTCACTCCCTAAGACAGCAACTTTAACTAAATTTGTTTCTTCTTGTTTAGTAAAAAATCTACCTTGAGCTAGTTCAGATTTGGTCATTGTTGAATGACCAGTATTAGTTCCATTGACCCAGCTAGTAACATTTCGAGAACGCCAAGATACATTTTCATTAGAACCATAATAAAGTGCTAGATCAGTAATATGAGAAGCATTATTTTCTTTTAATAAAGCTTGAGCATTTTCATAGGTTAAAGAAGTAATAGTAATACCCATTACAAATGCTGGAGGACCATTTTTTTCTGATTTTCCAGGTATAATACTGACTGTATTAGCTCCAAGAGTTTCTATTTGGGATAATATTAAAGATTGAGCTCCGTCACCAACAGCCATGATTACAATTACTGCTGAAACTCCAATAATGATTCCAAGCATAGTTAAGAAGCTTCTAGCTTTATTAGCTAGAAGGGAATTGGTTGAAAGTTTAATACATTGTTTACATAACTCTAACATATTATTTTATGCCACTTTCGTTTTTAGCTAATCTTTTTTTAGTCACTGGTCCATCATCTACTATTAAACCATCTTTTAATTGAATAATACGGTCGGCATGTTTAGCTGTAGAACTTTCATGAGTTACTAGGATGACCGTTTTACCTTTATCATTCAAATCTTGCAATATCTCCATAACCTGTTTACCAGATTTAGAATCTAAGTTTCCAGTAGGTTCATCAGCGAATATTATCTCTGGGTCATTGACTAAAGATCGAGCAATCGCTACTCTTTGTTTTTCTCCTCCAGATATCTGATTGGAGTAATAATTCAAACGGTGTCCTAAACCAACACTTTCTAGAACTTCTCGGGCTCTTTTTCTATGGTCTATTTTTTTATTAGAATAAGTTAGGGGGAGAATAGTATTTTCTAGAACAGTGGTTTTTGGTAGGAGATGAAAAGCTTGAAAAACAAAACCTATTTTTTCATTTCTGAGAATAGCTAATTCATCTTCACTTAGTTCTGAGATATTGGTCCCTTCAAATATGTACTTTCCAGTAGTAGGCTTATCTAAAAGTCCTAGAATATGCATTAAAGTAGATTTACCTGAACCAGAAGGTCCCATAATTGATAGAAACTCGCCTTTTTCAATTTCAAAAGTTAATCCATGAAGTATTTTAGTTATCAATTCTTCATTACCATATTCTTTTTTAATATTTTTAGCTTGAATGAGCATTTGATTTAAAGATTATTTTTTTTCAATGTAAGTTATAATTTCTTGCCCCTCTTTAAGTCCAGAAAGTATTTCTACTAAACCATCATCACCATATAGTCCAGTTTCAATTGGTATTTCTCTAACTTCTTTATTTTCTAGGATTCTAACAAATTTACCATCACCATTTTTTTCAATAATAGCTCGAGAAGGAATTATTAAGATATCTGTTTTTTCATTAGTTGTAATGATAGCATTAGCAGTCATTCCTGGTTTAATTTGTTCAGATAATTCTTCTGAGAAAGTAAGGTGAATTGTTATTTTATAATAAATAACATCTTGGATGACTGTTTCAGCTGGTTCTATTTCATAAACTGTTCCTGGAATTTTAATTTCATCACCAAAAGCATCAAGAGTTATTTCTACAATATCACCTCGGTTGATTTTATTAATATCAGTTTCAGATATATCAATTTCTACTTCTAGGTCATTATCGGTTAATAGATAAATTGCAGTTTTATTTAAAGAGACTTGTTCACCAACATCATATTCTATTTTAGTAATTCGTCCTTCAATTGGAGCTTCAATGATACTCTTTTTAATTTGATTATTTATAGCGTCTAAAGATGCCTGAGCTTGTTTAACTTCAGCTTTAGTTAGAATAATGTCTTGATAATTAGGTGGTGCTTTAAGTTTTTCTAATTCAGCCTTAGATATTTGCCAAGCTTCGTAATAAGAATTAATCTTTGTTTCAGTGGTAGCTATTTGTTGTTCCCCAGAGATGATAGCTGTACTTAAAGCATTAGTGGTGGAGAGGATAGTATTATTGAAATCTTGACGAGCAGTTTCAACTGCAGAAATAGAAGTACTAATTGTTGTTAATTGAGTACTAATAGTAGTTTTATAAGTATTTAATTCAGTAGCTGTAAAGTCGCTAGAAGTTATACTACTTTCTAGAGCGTCATAACAGTTGTTAAGAGTAGTAAATATTAAATTTGTAGTATTAATTACTTGGCTTAAAGCTTGATTAATATCATTTTCACTTAAAGAGACTTTAGCAATATTTATTTTATTTTTTGAATTTGCTACTGAATTTATACTTGAATTATAATTTGATTGAGTTTGTTGAAGATATGTTTTATTTCTAACACTGAGAACATGTTCAGCATCATTGTCTTCTAAAATAGTATTAATCTCATCTAAAGCAGTTTCAGATTTAGTTAAATTACTTTCCATAATAATAATAGAGCTCATTTTTTCATTACTTATTTCAGTTTCCATATTTACTTCAGCTTGAGACGTTTCTTCTTCTACACTAGCTCTAAGTTTTTCTAGTTCTTTAATAGTAGATTCATAATTTGTTTTAGCTTGATTTACATTGGCTTCATAAACAGCTATTTCATAATCAGTGGCTCCATTTATTAATTTATTTAAATTAGCTTGAGCTATTTCTAGTTGAGCTTGTTTCTGTCGAGATTCTATACTGAGGTCTGAGTAATCTAATTTTGCTAATATTTGCTTAGCACTTACTTTATCTCCAATAGAAACTAATATTTCATTTATTTTACCAGTATTAAGAAAGTTTAATTCTATTTCATTAACAGATTTAAGAGTACCGGTTTCACTGACGGTTTGGATTAAATTATTTTTTTCAACAGTATTAAAGCTGTATTTATTATTATCTTTATTTCTAAATGATAAAGATAGAATAATTATTAAGATTAGAAGAGCAGAGGAGATTAAAATTATCATTTTCTTCCTCTTTTTCTTTTTCCTATTTTGATCAAGATCTTTAGTAAGATTTTCAACAGGTTTTTCATTTATTTCTTCAGGCATATATTTGATATATTATTTTAGTTAAATACAAAAAATTTAGAGTTTATGTACTCTTTAGGTAATTATATCAAATATACGATGGTTTAGAAACTTATTTGTATTTTTGTAAACAAAAAAACAGACACTTTTGGCGGGATGGAAGGGATTCGAACCCTCGACCTCCTGCGTGACAGGCAGGCGTTCTAACCAACTGAACTACCACCCCAACAAAAATGTCTGTTTAGGATAACTTATTTTTTCAATGTTTTGATAATATTCTCGAAAACTTTAGGATTATTCTCAGCTAAATCAGCTAATACTTTTCTATCTAATTCTACTTTATTTTTCTTTAGTAAGTCAATAAATCTACTATAAGATAGGTCATATTTTCTAACTGCAGCATTTAATTTAGTTTGCCATAGTCTTCTCATAACACCTTTTTTCTTTCTTCTATCTGCTAAAGAATTAGCACCAGCTTTTTTAACAGCTGTTTTAGCTAATTTAATTTTAGTATTACGTTTGAATTTATATCCCTTAGTCTTTTTTAAAAGATTTTTTCTACTTTTAACATGACTTGGGCCTCTTTTTACTCTAGGCATATGTTTAGATAATTATAATTTATAAATATTTCTTTATACTTTGAATCTTAGATTTGTGTAATTTTCCATCTCTTCTTTTATTTCTAGTTTTTTTACCAGATTCATGAGCATTAAAATGGTCTTGACCCTTAGATCTCACAATCACTTTCCCTTTTTTAGTTTTCTTAACTCTTTTAGTAAGAGCTTTATATGTTTTCATTTTCGGCATATGTTTATTTAGATTTTATTATTGTTGATAATCGACCTCCTTGAGCTTTTAAGTCTTGCTCACTTACTGTTTCATTTTCTATTTCTTCTATAAAGTTACTAATAACGTCTCTAGCTAAATCTTTATGAGCTTTTTCTCTTCCTCTTAAATTTAACTCTATTTTAACTTTATCACCTTGTTTTAAAAATTTTTCAGCTTGTTTTCTTTTGAAATCAATATCGTGTTTCCCTATCTTTAGAGACAGTCTAATTCCTTTAATTTCTACTTTCTTTTTCTTTTGTTCCTTTTGTTTCTTTGATTTGCTGTATTGAAATTGTCCAAAATCAGTAAATTTACAAACTGGTGGATTACCTAAAGGGGACACCTCTACAAGATCTAATCCTTTTTCTTGAGCCTTAGAGATAGCTAATTTTGTATCCATTACTCCTAATTTTTCACCATTGTCACTAATCACAAAAACTTCTGGTATTCTAATTTGATAGTTTACCTTAAATTTTTTAGTTGGTTTCCACTTTTTTGATGATCTCTTTGGAATATAATTTTGGTTAATTTTTATACTATATTATATAGTAATTTATGGTGGAGATGAGGAGTATTGCACTCCTGTCTGCATAGCACCTAATTCTTTTTCTACAAATTTAGTCTATTCTAATATCTCGAAATTAACTAAAGAATAAACAAAAAATTAATTTCAAAAGCTTATTTATTTTTCACTATCACCCAATAAGCGAGGAGAGAGTATAACCTAATAATTTGGCACTCTTAAATCTCTATTAGATATCGAAATTCAGAATGGCTTAATCAATTTTGTTAAGCAGTTACCGTATTAAAGTTTAAGCTTGTAAACAAGCTGGCTACTTTGTTGGTAATATTTTTGACATTTATGTTGTCGTGTTTTTTACAAGAATTTCTAACTTGATTTGCTAAAGAACTAAATATGGTATGTATCAAATTAAGACATCCCCATAAAATAACTATACAGCGATTGCATAGTTTATGTAAAATAGTATATCTTAGTTTCATGCTTCTGTCAACGCTTAAGAACTAATTTTATATCTAAATATAACTAGATATGTAATTTAAATTTACGGTCAATTTTTCTTTTTAAGTCTTTCTTTTTTAAAGCATCTCGTTTATCAAATTTCTTTTTACCACTGGCTATTCCAATTTCAATTTTAAGGAGGTTCTTTTTTATAAATACTTTTAAAGGAATAGCGGTGTGAGTTTTTTGATCTAAAAAAGCTTTGATTTTAGAAATTTCTTTCTTAGTTAAGAGGATTTTTATATCTCGATTTAACTTATGTTTGATTGTATTTATATTTGCTTTTTTGTAGAGAGGTAGCTTTAAATTAACTAAGTATAATTCATTCTTTTTTTCTTTGACATATGAACCATCTAAATTTAATTTATGAGTTTTAATTGATTTAACTTCATCACCAAATAGAATTAAACCAGCAGAAAAAGTATCTTTAATTTGATAAAGATGAAGAGCTTTTTTATTTTCTATTAATAATTTTTCCATTTAGTTTAATTTTTATAATTCTTATACTAATAGTATAGTTTATTCTATTAATAAGCTCAAGTATAAGAATCTTTTATCTTATTATACTACTATATGTATTTATACATAAAAACATACCTATAAGCACTTAGGAGATAAAAGGAGTTATAAACAGGTATTTATACACAGTGGGGATAAATAACAGTATATCGGATAATAAACTATGAAATATCGGATAGATTTTAAAGTATATCGGTTATCTATATATCCTTTAAAAAGGGCCTTGAAGTTATTTGGAGGTTTTTATTGAGAATTTCCTAATTTGTGTTGATTCTAAGTTAAGTAGGATAATTATAGGTTTTTTATTAAAGATTCAAGCAAATTACGAAGTAATTTATATTTTCCTATATTATTAGTTGTTGTTTTAGATGCTGTAATGGAATTTATCATCTTAAGTATGTTAATACCAGTAAATAATCATTTAACTAATAATTTTTGTTAATACTGCTCGTTTTATTTGAATTTGTTCGTTCTAAAAAGTGGGTTAAAGGGAAAAGGATTGCTTTCAATAAGAATGTAAGTATTGAGATAAAGCTTTCTAATTATTCGTTTTGATAAATCTTTATTATCCTAAATTAATTATGTTTTAAAGTTTGATTTATATTTAATAATTAGTTAATAATTCTGTTACTATTTCAGTTATTACTTGTTAGGTAATGCTAATATTGCCTGTGCTGTAAAGTATGAGTTTATATATGGAATATTTTTAATAAATTTATCCTTTTATCTTAATTGTTTCTAGGTTAATCTAGGATAGAAATTGCTTATATTTCTTTATTGTTTGGAGCTATTTTTTGATCCTTATTTGTTGAGTTTTTTGTGGATAAGTTTAATACTTATTTTTATATCGGATAAATTGTTAATTTTAGTAGAGAAGTATAGCTTTATAAGACACCTTTTATACTTTTATTATTCTATTTTTACCCTTATTTTAAAGGGTAAAATCTTTATTATCAGTATATCGGATAATTGTCTAATATCGGATTATTTTTATACGATATATTGGTTGTTTATTTTGCTAAAATATTATATAATTATTATAGAAATTTAAGATATATTTAGAGTAAAAAAAGAGCTTAAAATGTATCAATTAAAATACTAAATGCTTGTCAAAAAGAATGCTTGTCGAAGACCAAAATAAAAAGAATAAAAAGGAATATATTAGTTTAGCCGAAGCAGCTAAATATTCTTCTTATTCTCAAGATTATTTATCTCTTCGAGCTAGACAAGGAAAATTAAAATCTGTTAAGTTAGGAAGAAATTGGGTAACTAAAAAAGACTGGGTTAAAGATTATGAAAAAAATAATTCTGATTATCGAGTAGAAACTGAAAAAGGTGATTGGCAACCAACTCGTCCAAGTGAAAATGGTTTTGATAAACTTCTAGAAGAAGTAAATTTATTTGACTCAGTTAAAATAAAAGCTGGGTATTTTGCTTTTGCTGGAATTACTAAAAACTTAGTTACTGATATTTCTAATTATTTTCAGAATATAAATTTAAAACAAGTAATCTCTACTAAGAAATTACTTAAACCAGAATTTTCTAATTATTATTCTTTAAATCAATTTTTTAGATCATTGAATTTTTCTATAATTCTTTTATTACTTTTTATTTCTCTTAGAACTTTAACTCCAATTGCTCTAGGCGCTTATGAAAGAAATGGAGGAGATATTAAAAAATCTTTAAACCTTGCTTCTAATAAAATTTTTACTACTTACAAGAATACGTTTGAAAATATTTCTAATAGCTTAATTGATGCTAATGGAAATTTAAAAAAACAATATGCAAAATTTCCAAAACATATTGAAGTAATTAAAAATACATTTGAAAATGATTTTGCTTTTGTTAATAATTTAGCAGATGAGCAATTAAAAATTTTTGATATTTCTAGAGAAAATCGTTTTAATTTTTCCAAGATATCAAAATCAAGTTTAGATATCTTAGCTTATAATGATGCTTCAAAATTTTTAGCTCATTATGATGATTTATTAAAACCATATCCAGCTCAAATTTTAGGAGCTAAAGAATCTAATTCAAATTTAGGTGATTTAAATACAAAAGAACAAGGTAATAATATTTCATTAGCTATTAATAGATTTTTACAAAAGATTGATTTTTACAGAAATACTCCGATTAGATTTGCAGAGAGTTTAGCTTGGAGAGCAGAGTCAATTAATTTAGCTTTTTGGCAAAATATTTTAGGAGCATTTAAAGATGTCCTTCAAATTAGTGAAACTAAATATGTTTATGAAGAAAGAGAAAATATTCCTCAGACTATAGTTCAAAATTATTATACCACTGAAGGTGGAATTGAGGTTTTACAAGAAACCATTACAGTTAAGGGTGAGAAAGGAGACAGAGGAGGTGATGGTCAAGATGGTACTCAGGGTCTTCAAGGGGAGCAAGGTTTACCAGGAGAACCAGGAGTTCCAGGACCTACTGGTCCAGCAGGATCAGGAGGAGGTGGTGGAGGGACAACTATAGTTCAAGGTGGAGATGCTTACTTAGACGGAAACAATACTTGGTCAAATACAAATACTTTTACAGCTCAAGTTCTTATGCGAGATTTAGGTGTTTCTCGTTATTTAGGTAGTCAATACCTATCAGTAGCTGATGTTTTGTCAGTTCAACCAGATGAAGATGGAGGAATGATAGTTAACGGTGATGCTACTTTCAATGATCCAGTAGTTTTTAATAATACTGTATCTCTTGCTTCAGGAATGAGTTTAACTGGTAATCAGTCAATCTCTGGAACTTTGAGTGTTGGTGGAGTTACAAACTTAACTAGTAATTTAACAGTTGGAAGTGCTTTGTCTGTCACTGGAGAATCTACTTTAGCTACTACTACAATAGCTGGAACTGGTATATTTACAAAAACTCCAATAACAACTATGCCAGCAGTTTTGATTGAGTCTAATGGTTTAAATAATTTTGATACTTCTACTTCAACATATTTAATGGTTAATGCTGACTCTGGATTTAGTGGTAATCTATTAGATTTAGAAGTTAATGGAGTTAGTGTTTATTCAGTAGATGCTTCGGGAAATGTAGTTAGTACTGCTGCTTATGCTGGACATTTCTTACCAACAGTTGATAATAGTTTTTATATCGGCAGTGAAGACAAGAGATGGTCTCGAGGATATTTTTCAGATTATTTACAGATATCAAATTCTGGACAAACAGCTACTTCAACTTTAGATATAGATAGTTTAGCAACCCAGGCGTCAGTTTTTACTTTACAAACAGCAAATACTTATGATTTAAATTTAATAGCTGGGGATGATTTAGAAATTACAGCTACTTCTACAAATATTACTGGAGCTTTAGTAGTTTCTGGTGTGACAACTTTAGCTAGTAATTTAAGTATTGGTGGTAGAGCTACAATCACAGCTTTAACAGGCAATATTGACACTCAAGGAAGTATTTCAGCTTCAAGTACCTTGTTAATTGATGGAGCTGCTAGTTTAGGAAGTACATTGGCGGTGACTGGAGAAACAACTTTAAATGCTACTACAACTTTAGCTACAGATTTAAGAGTTGATACCAATACTTTAGTAGTAGATAGTTTTAATAATCGAGTTGGTATTGGAACTACTACTCCAGCCATGAAATTGTCAGTTAATGGTGATGCATTATTCAATGGAGACTTGAGCTTAGCTAATATTACAGCTACCGGAACAGTTTCAATAGGCTCTACTTTAGCTGTAACTGGAGTAACTACTTTAAATAATAATATTTCTATCGCTGGCAATGCCACTACTACCGGAATTACTTATTTAGGAAATAATTTAACTATTGGGGGTAATACAACAGTGACTGCTTCTACTGGCAATATTGAAACTGAAGGAGATTTAACTATCCAAGGCAATGATTTAACTTTTGGTGACGGAGCTACTATTGTTAATACTGATACTAATACTTTAACTATTACTGAAACTAACATTAGTATAGCTGGCAATCTAATAGTTTCTGGTTCTCAAACATTTATTGGTGATTTAGCTGTTGGTGGTAGAGCTACAATCACAGCTTTAACAGGTAATATAGATACTGAAGGGAGTGTTTCAGCTTCAAGTACTTTAACAGCTTATGCTACTACAACTCTAGCTACAGATTTAAGAGTTGATACAAATACTTTAGTAGTGGATAGTTTTAATAATCGATTGGGTATTGGAACTACTACGCCAGCCATGAAGCTATCAGTCAATGGTGATGCATTATTCAATGGAGACTTGAGCTTAGCTAATATTACAGCTACCGGAACTTTGACTTTAGGTAGTGCGTTTAATGTTGGTGGTGTTTCTGGATTAGCATATAATGCTATATCTGATTCAGGAGTAACTAGTCATAGTTTAGCTTCAGATAATGATTTATATATGGAAGGAGATTTAGAAGTAGATGGTGGTGTGTATTTTGATGGTAGCTTAACAGTAATTGGACTTACTACTCTAAGTGGTAATTTAGACGTTAATGGTACAGCTAATGATATCGCTGGAACTTTAACTTTGTCAGGAAATAATCTTAGTTTTGGCAATGGAGCTACTATTGTTAATACTGATACTAATACTTTAACTATTACCGAACAAGATTTATCAATTGTAGGAGATTTAGATATTACTGGTCAAGATCTACAAGCCACAACTGGTGTATTAAATATTTCTAAATCTGGTTCTATGACTACTGTCAAAGGAACTTTAAATGTAGATGAAGCAGTAATTTTTGATACAACTTTAGCAGTCACTGCTACTACAACTTTAACCACTGATTTAGTAGTTGATACTGATACATTATTTGTAGATAGTTTTAATGATAGAGTAGGTATTGGTACTACAACTTTATCAAATTTTGCATTAGAAGTAGAAGGTGATATTGGTCCAAGTTTAAATAATACCTATTCTCTTGGTATGGTAACTAATATGAGTACCATGGATCAAAGTCTTTCAATGGCCGATGCTTCTTTCTGGGGTGAAGATGGTGCTGATAATTCTGGGTATTCAGTTGCTTCAGCTGGCGATGTCAACGGTGATGGCTATGATGATATTCTAATTGGAGCTTATGGCGATGATGATGGTGGTGATAGCGCTGGACAAACATATTTAATTCTAGGTCAAGCATCAGGCTGGACAATGGATCAAGACTTGTCTACTGCTGATGCTTCTTTTATTGGTGAAGATGCTAGTGATTATGCTGGTCGTTCAGTTGCTTCAGCTGGCGATGTCAACGGTGATGGCTATGATGATATTTTAATTGGAGCTTATAGCAATGATGATGGTGGTTCATCTGCTGGACAAACATATTTAATTCTAGGTCAGGCATCAGGCTGGACAATGGATCAAGACTTGTCTACTGCTGATGCTTCTTTTATTGGTGAAGATGGTACTGATATGTCTGGTTCTTCAGTTGCTTCAGCTGGCGATGTCAACGGTGATGGCTATGATGATATTTTAATTGGAGCTTATGGCGATGATGATGGTGGTTCATCTGCTGGACAAACATATTTAATTCTAGGTCAGGCATCAGGCTGGACAATGGATCAAGACTTGTCTACTGCTGATGCTTCTTTTATTGGTGAAGATGCTAGTGATTATGCTGGTCGTTCAGTTGCTTCAGCTGGCGATGTCAACGGTGATGGCTATGATGATATTTTAATTGGAGCTTATGGCGATGATGATGGTGGTGATAGCGCTGGACAAACATATTTAATTCTAGGTCAAGCATCAGGCTGGACAATGGATCAAGACTTGTCTACTGCTGATGCTTCTTTTATTGGTGAAGATACTGGTACTTATTCTGGTGATATGTCTGGTTCTTCAGTTGCTTCAGCTGGCGATGTCAACGGTGATGGCTATGATGATATTCTAATCGGAGCTTATAGACGTAATAATTATAATGGTGAAGCTTATTTAATCCTAGGTCAGGCATCAAGCTGGACAATGGATCAAGACTTGTCTACTGCTGATGCTTCTTTTATTGGTGAAGATTTTTACTCATTTCCTCCTCCAAGTGGTAGTGAAACCGGTGTCTCAGTTGCTTCAGCTGGCGATGTCAACGGTGATGGCTATGATGATCTTTTAATCGGAGCTAAAGGTAATGGTGAGGGTGGTTCTAATGTTGGACAAACATATTTAATTCTAGGTCAAGCATCAGGCTGGACAATGGATACAGATTTATCTGCTGTGGATGCTTCTTTTATTGGTGAAGATGCTAGTGATTATGCTGGTCGTTCAGTTGCTTCAGCTGGCGATGTCAACGGTGATGGCTATGATGATATTTTAATTGGAGCTTATGGTGATGAAGATGGTGGTTATGCTGCTGGTGCTGGTGCTGGACAAACATATTTAGTTTTTTCTAATGAAATGCAGTTTGATAGTGTTTTAGCTCGACATGGCCATTTTGGAGATTCTGTTTTTGTTGGTAGAGGTTTAACTGTTGATGAGAATTTAACTGTCAATGGAACTATTTATGGAAATATATCTGGAAATATATCTGGAACTATTAATCCAGGATTTGCTATTGGTTCAATAGCGTTTCAAGGAGCTTCTGGATTGACTCAAGATAATGATAATTTCTTTTGGGATGATACTAATAATAGATTGGGTATTGGTACTACTACACCATCTAGGTTCTTAGAAATAGTAGACACTTCTAATCCACAAATGCGATTAAGCTATGATTCATCTAATTATGCTGATTTACAAGTAGTCAATAATGGTGATTTAAATATTTTATCAAGTTCAAATATAGTAGCGATTGGTAATTCATCAGCTGTAGTAGATTATGAATTAAGAGTACATGGTTATGATGGTTCTACTAATCGATATTTGGCTATGAGTCATGGTGGTGATGAAGCAACTATTGAAGCTTCTTATGGAACTTCTTGGATTAAGATAGCTAATAATGCAGTTGATGTTTCCTCTGGTGTAGCTTTGTTTGGTAATTCTAATTCTGGGGAAAATAGAGAATTAAGAGTTTATGGTTATTTAACTGCTGATACTGCTAGTCGCTATACCTCTTTAAAAGTAGATGATACTAATGATGAATTTTTAATTACTGTAGACCCTAGTATTTTAATGGGAGCAGCAATTCAATTAGCTGATGCAGCTGGAGCTACAGAATTTAGAGTTCGAGATAGTGCTGGTACAGAAGTATTTTCTGTAGATAGTGATGGTGATGTTGAAGCTAATAAGGTTGGAATTAATGTTGCTCCTTCAGCTACTTTAGATATTCAAGGTGATGCTGGTCAGACTAATGATTTATTTGCCATTGCTAGCTCCACTGGTCAAGAATATTTAGCAATGTCAAATTTAGGTAAAACTGTTATAACTGGCAAAGTTGTTAATCCAAATCATGCTGGTGTGATTGAAGACGGTGATGGTGGAGCTGATTTGGAAGAGGCTTATACTGTGGCTGTTTCTGGAGATTATGCTTATGTTGGCAATATGGGCGGTGAGTCTATTGAGATAGTTGATATATCAGATCCAACAAATCCAACCCATCTTTCTAATTTAGCTGACGGTGGTGTTTCTGCCCCTTATTTTACTTCTACAGTATCTGTAGTTGTCTCCGGAGATTATTTGTATGTTTTGTCTTTAGATGGAAATGGAACTTTAAGTATTGTAGATATTTCTAATCCGGCTAATCCTACTTTGAATGGATATATTAAAACTGGTAGTGGTGGAGCAAATTTTTTTAATTCTGATCAATTATATATTTACAAGAATTTTGCCTATATTACTTATAGTAGCGGATTAGCGATAATAAATGTTTCTGACCCTTATAATCCAACTTGGGCTGATAGTATTGACGATGGTGAGGGAGGAGCTCAATTAGAAGGTGCTTACGGTCTCTATGTAACTAACGACTATGCTTATATAGGAGCTGATGATACTAATGCTTTCGAAATAGTTGATGTTTCTGATCCTTATAATCCAGTCCATGCTGGTTATTTAGCTGACGGTGGAGCTGGCGCTCCTTATATTGACAATACTTATTCAGTATATGTGTCTGGTAACTATGCTTATTTAGTAGATTATACTAGCGGTGCTTTAGAAATAATAGACATTTCTGATCCAACTAGCCCTACTCATGTTGGTAGTTTATTAGATGGCGGAGGAAGTGCTCCTTATTTAAATGGAGCGGCATCAATTAAAGTAGCTGGTAGTTATGCTTATATTTCTAGTGTTAGCGGTGCTTTAGAAATAATAGACATTTCTGATCCAGCTAATCCTACTCATGTTGGTAGTTTATTAGATGGTGATGGAGGTGTTATGTTAGGGGGTTCTTATAATTTGGATATTTCTGGTAATTATGTTTATATGGTTGCCATGGATGATAGTGCTTTAAATATTATAGATATTTCGGGAGTAGAAATATCAAATACAGAAATTGGTTCAGCTAAGATAGATTCATTACAAGTAATGAATAGAGCTCAATTTAATCAAGAATTATATGTCAGAGATTCTTTAAGTGTTGGTGGCGGAGCTGGCTTTGGTGGGGCAGTAGTAATTAATATGACTACAACTTCTACAGAAATGGGAATCTCTGCTTTGAGTGTCACAGCTACTACTTCTGATAGTTTAGTAAGTTTTAATCAAAAAGGAAGTGGAGATATATTTACTCTTCAAGATGCTGGAACAAATGTATTTACAGTCGCTGATGGTGGTAATGTTGATATTAGTGGCAATGTTGGTATTAGTACTTCAACACCTTGGGCTCATTTATCAGTAGAGAGTCAAGGTTCTTTGCCAGGCTTAGTTGTTTCAGATACTTCTAATAACACTGATTTTATTGTAGCTAGTGATGGTCGAGTCGGTATGGGAACTGCTAGTCTGGGGGAAAATAACTTATATGTTTATAATAGTGAAGCAAATGTAACATTTGGTGATGAGAATAATAGTATAAATTTTAATATCATAGATGAATGGCCTAAGATAATTGGAGATTCTAGCTCTGTTGGAGATTGGGCACTTGGTGTTTATGATAGTCTCTCAGAAGAGCATGTGTCATTATCAACAACAAATGATTATGCACTTCTTTTTGGTACTAATGATAATGAAAGAATGCGTTTAGATACAAGTGGATATTTAGGAATAGCCACTACTACTCCTTGGGGGCAATTATCAGTAGAGGGACAAGGTTCTTCACCTAGTTTTGTTATTTCAGACACTTCTAATAATACAGATTTGGTAGTTACTAATACAGGATTTGTAGGGATTGGAAAGTCCAATCCTTCTTATACTCTAGATGTCTATGCTGGCAGCGGAGTAAGATTTCATGATGATGCTCCTGATGATAGCTATTTAACCTTTGCTGAAGAATTAGGAGATCATTGGCCAAATATTAAAGGCTATTCAAATGGTAATGCTGATTGGATTTTAGGTGTTTATGAAGAATTTAGTGAAGAAATGAGTCTTTTAACTCATACTAATGATCCTTTACATTTGGGAACTAATAATACCCAGCGGTTGACAATTGAAGCTGGTGGCGATATTGGTATTGGTACTACTAATCCTCAATCCATGTTTGATGTTAATAATCTTTTTCATGTTAGTTCTACTGGAGTAGTTTCAGCTTCAAGTACTTTAACAGCTTATGCCACTACAACTTTAGCTACAGATTTAAGAGTGGATACTGACACTTTAGTAGTTGATAGTTTTAATGATCGAGTTGGGATTGGCAATGCTAGTCCTTCTAGTGATTTACATATTGGTAGTTATGGTGTTGGAAATACTACTTTTAGAATGGAGAGTAGTGGAAATGGATATTTTGGTATTTCGAATTATAGTGGAGAAACAAGATTCACTTCAGGAGCTGCTGCTACTAGTGATAATATTATGACTTTTTATACTTCAGATGCTGGTTCAGAAGGTGAAGTTATGAGGATTGATCCTAGTGGTTATTTAGGTATTGGTACTTCATCTCCAACCATGCTTTTCCATGTTGGTTCATCTACACCTTCAAGTATAGCTTCAGCTAATTATTATAACTCTGCTTATGTAAGCGGAGATTTAGAAGTAGATGGAACTACTTATTTAGGAGGTTCTTTAAATATGGGTACTGGAGGTAATATAAATAATCTTCAAACTATAGCTTATAGTGAGGGTGATTCAACTGTATCACTTACTTCTGATTTTAATATTAAATTAGGTGATCCAGATGAAGCTAATAATGGAACTATTCTTTTTGTAGATGACGATAACGAAGAAGTATCAATAACAAAGAAATTAGTAGTAACTGGTAATTTAGAGCTTGGTGGAAATGCAACTGTTACAGCTAGTACAGGAGATTTTACAACCGAAGGTAGATTATTAATTTCAGATGGTAGTGCAGCTTCTCCGTCTATAGCTTTTAAAGATGATTCTAATACTGGAATTTATCAATTATCAGATAATTCTATGGCTTTAGCCGTTAACGGATCAAGTGCGCTTTATTTAAATACAACTGCTATGCAAACTAAAGATCATTTACCATTTGTAAATAAATTTTATGATTTAGGCTCTTCTACTAGATATTGGCAAGAGTCTTATGCAGAGTTTTTATATCTTAATTCTGATTTAGATGCTAGTACTGCTAGTCCAGCCGTAGCTTTTGGTGATGGAGATACTGGTTTTTATGAAATAGCGGATGACCAACTTTCTTTAGTAGCGGGAGCAAATGAATTAATAAGATTAGGTTATGATACTATTTCTTCTTCAACTCTAAGTGTGAATGAATTTTATATTAGTGGTTTAGTAGATTTAGATGTTTCTACAACTACTTATGCGATGAATATTTATAATACTTCTACTGATACTAGTGCTGGCGGATTATATGTTCAGAACGATGGTGGAGGACTAGCTTTAGGAGTTTATGGAAATTCTGCTGAATCATTGTTTACTGTAGACTCTAATCAAACAAATATTTATAATCCAGTTAATTTTGAATCTACAGGTGATGTTGGTATTGGTTCAGACTTAGTTTTCACAGGAACACCTGGTCACATTATTGGTGAAGGTTCCTTATATTTACAAACAGATTCTTCTTGGGAAGATTTAAATCTATATTTAAACGCATCTAATGATGGTCGAGTTTATGTTCAGGATATTTTAGAAGTTACTAGTACTACTTTAGCTATGACTGGAACTAGTACTTTTAGTGGAGGCAATGTTGGTATTGGTACTACTACTCCTTATGCTGCTTTATCCTTAGTTGATACCAACGCTGCAGTGAGTGATAATGTATTTGTAATTTCAACTAGTACTAGTGGAGCTATATTCTCAGTTGACGGAGCTGGTAATTATTATTATGACGGTTCTGGTTCTACTCCAGCTGCTGATTATGCTGAGTACTATTATACTAACGATACTGATTTAGAATCTGGTGAAGCAGTTTGTATTGATGTGACTCATAATAATGCAGTAGGTCGATGTATGAATGGAGCAGATGGAAATTTAATGGGTATTGTTTCTACAGATCCTTCCATAGTTGGTAATGCTAAGCCTGGTTATGCTGAAGATGATCATTATGTAATTGTTGGTATGCTTGGACAAGTACCAACTAGAGTTTCTAATGAAAATGGTGCAATTAGACCAGGTGATTCTTTAACTTCAGCTTCTTCAACTCCGGGATATGTAATGCGAGCTGATGCTGGAAATCCAACTGTTGGTGTAGCTTTAGAAACATTAGAAGACGAAACTGGAGTTATTAATGTTTTAATTTCTCGAAGGAACAAGAGTTTAACTGTGGCTAAGGTAGAAGAAGTAATTATTGATCGAATAGCTCAGATGGAAATAGAGGATGAAGTAGCTATTTTAGTAGAACAGGCTGTTGGGGATTACAATTTTGCTTCAACTACTGAGGCATTAATTGGAACAGAGATTGCTATCTTACAAGCCCAACTCGATGCTCAAGCTGAAGTTATTAATATATTACAAGGAGATGACTATACTAGTGATGATCTTTGGGGTTTTGTAGGAGATGCTTTTGAAATTGGTGATTTTTATCAAGTAGATATTCAGGAAGCTAATTCCTATGCTATTGGTAATTTTAATGATATTTATGTAACCGGAGAAAATTCTGCTGGTTATGGAATTTATAATAAACTTTCTACTGCTAATGATGGTTTAGCTCAAACTGTATTTGGAAATTATAATCAATTACAGACTTCAAATCGAGAGGACACTGCTTTTGGTTCTTATATAGTCAGTTCAGTTGATACCTTAGATGGTATGCAAGTAGGACAGTATATTAATTTAGATAATTCTAATACTGAAAATTGGGCAATTATGGTTGATGCTGGTCAGACTTTCTTTGGTGATAATGTTTTAATAGGAGAACAAATGCCAGTGCTTTCTTGGTCAGATTTTAATTTAAATGGTGATGATTTATTTGTCCAAGGTGATGTAGGAATTGCTGGTAATTTATATATTGATGGTGAATTAAATGTTTTAGGAGATGTTCAGTTCGTGGGAAATATTGAAGTAGGGGAGAATATTATTTTAGGTGGAATGCTTTTAAGCTCTAATTCTGGTTATGCAGAGATGTTAGATATTCTAGAAGATGATTATGAGTTTGGTGATCTAGTGGTAATGAATACTTCTTCGACTACTCGAGCTCGTTTAGCTGATCAAGCTAATAGTGAAATTATCTTAGGTGTCATTGCTCAAAACCCAGCTATTATAACTTCTAAAGATAAAGAGAATGGTCAGGCTGTAGTTATGTCGGGAACTACCTTGGTAAATGTTACAGCTGCTAATGGCTTAATTAAAAAAGGTGATTATTTAACTACTGCTAATGAAATTGGTAAGGCTCAAAAAGTAACTAAAGACGGAGCTGGAATTTTAGGTATTGCTTTAGAAGACATGGAAGTGCCAACCTCTACTCCAAGTACCTTTGCTAATGATCAAATTTTAGTTCGAGTTCAATTAGGAAATTATTTTACTAGTGGAGCTAGAGTAGTAGAAGTTGCTAAATCTGGTGGAGATTTTTCTACTCTCACTGGTGCTTTAAGTTCAATTACTAATAACTCAGCCAAGAATAAATATATAGTTAAAGTTAAGGCTGGAGAATATGAAGATACTATTACTATGAAACCTTATGTTGATATTATTTGTGAGAATAAAGAAACAGTAAGTATTATTGCTGAAGATGCCCCAGTAGTAATTGGAGCTAATGATTCTCGAATTGAAGGATGTCATTTAATAGCTAGTGGTACTAATCTAACAGAACCAATTATAGTATCTATCAATAGTACTTCACCAATTATTTATAATAATATTTTAACTGCTTCAACTACCGAGTTAGCAATTGGTATTAATATTGAGAATACATTAGCTAGTTCTAAATTAGAACCTTTAATTTCTAATAATGAGTTTAGTTCTAATTTATATCAAGGAATTGTCAATTTTAGTGATGAAACAGAAGCTATTGTGATGAATAATAAATTAGATCAAGTGACTGGTCAGGCTTTGGCTAGTCTAGGTGGAATTATTAATTCTAATAATAATATATTTAGTGGACAATTGATTGATATTTATGTTAGCGAAGAGGCTAAATTATATAGTCAAAATGATACTTATAATACTTTAGAAAATTCAGGAATATTTGTAGATGCTACTTTGAAGGGTGGAGTATTTAATAATTATATTGTTGATGGTTGGATAGTGTCTCAAGACCAAACAGAAGAAGATTCTTTTGCTATTAATATTAGTGCTGGTGAAGGATATTTAGATGGTATTCATGTGATGACTAGAGAATTTAATGATATTCAATTATATGCTACTTCTACTAACTATATTTATATTAATGATGCCGGAGAGATAGAGATTAGTGTTAATAAAGAAGATACTCAGGGAATATTATTAGCTGAAGCTCAAACAGATATAGAAAGTATTTTAGTTTTAAATAATGATCGGCAAAATGAAATTGTTGTTGCTAAACAAGGGGGAGACTTTACTAGTATTAATGAAGCTTTAAATGCTATTAAATTGAATTCACCTAATAATAGATGGTTAATTACGGTGAAGCCTGGTATTTATAATGAACAAATTACTTTAAAACCTTATGTTGATTTAGTTGGTTCTGGTCAGAACAATACTAAAGTTACTCAAATCAATAATCCAGTTATTATTGGTGCTAGTCAGTCTTCAATTCAGAATATTGGTTTAGCATTATATGGTGATGAAATCGGTCAAGAAGTTGTTTCTTTAAATATTGTTAATGAGTTTGGTGAAGCTAATTCTATTGTTGACGGAATTTATAAATTTGAAATTTCAGAAGTGTCAGTTGATTATAATAAATTAGAGAGTAGTGAAGTAGCTACTTCATCAGCTATTAAATTAGTGTCAGCTTTAGATAATAATCAAGAGTTTGGAATAGCTTCTAGTACTGCTGAATTAGTAGATTTAAGATTAGATAGAGTTGAAATTAAGAATACTGATATTGGTTTAGATTGGAGTTTAATAGATGATAATTTTGTAGTTGCTACTGACAATTCAGCTACTAGTACAACAGAAATATTGATCAGCCAAGTAGATATTAGTAATTCAAGGTTTAATACTAAATTATCAGATATTAGAACTCAAGCATTTATTTTAGAAGATTTTGAATTAAGTAATTATAGTGTAGCTTCTTCTACAACTTCTACTATTCAAGTTGATTACAATACTTTAATTACTTCTTCATATAATATGTATCTTGGTAGTGGAATAAGTTTTGATTTAGCTTTAGGTACTAAACTATCTACAAGTCATGATAATTATGGTCAAGTTTTAGGCAATAATGCTTTAGTATTAGATGACTTTAATAGACAAATTGCTCAGTATGATGATTTATGGCTCTTACAAAATAATGATAAAGATGTAATTTCAGTTAATGGAGCTGGAAATATATTAATGAGTCCACAAAATGTAATGGTTGATAGTTTTGCTCTAAGTAATGATATTAGTTCTACTACTTTGACTGTTTTAGCTATTGAAGATCACGAGGCTGCTCGTTTCTATGGTCCTTTAGTCATTGGTCCAGCTTTAACAGCAAGTTCTACAGCAACTAGTACCGGTCAAATAGCTGGTATTTCAGAATTAAGATTTTTAAGTGATGCTCAAATTTCTGCTACAGCAAGTTCCACTATTAAAGTCGGTCAAGCTGGTAATACTGTTGATTTAAATGTGGCCGGAGTAAACTATATTTTACCTGATTCAGCTATTAGAGATACAATTACAGCTTATGTTGATAGTCCTCGAAAAGGAGTTCATGTTTGGGGCAAGGGAACAAATTCTTGGCAACCTCCAGAAGATATTAAGATTTTGAAATTAAAAGCTCAGTATCATTGTGGTGAAGGTGGTAGTATCAACTTAAAATTAGAAGATGAGAATAACAGAGTTTTAGCTGAATTGAATGGTCAGAAATGTTCTAATAATTATATTAATATTGAGACAGATGATTTAGATATTAATTTGGATGAGAATGATGGAATGCATATTGTAATTTCTGAAGTTAAAGGTGGAAAACAAAAAGCTATTTATGGAAAAGAAGGTGAGGTTATTGGTAGAGGAGAGATTCAAGGAGCTCCTTCTCAATTAACTATGACCTTAGAGTATGTTTATAAAAGAGAATTAGAAAATGGAGGTATTAAATAATTATGAATAGATTAAAACAATTAAAATATAAATACTATATTGGTGTTATTATAGCTCTGACTATTGTTTTTAGTTCTATTAATTTTGTTCAAGCTGCTACTCCTACTTATGAAAATGCACCAACAGCCTCTGAAGTTTTAATAGTTTATAATTCAGCTTATACTACTGATTCAGATACTGATGGTACTCAGGATAGTCAAGAAATAGCTGAATATTATGTTACAAATAGACCAGGAGTTAATATTACTTCCATTTCTACTGTTACTAGTGAAACTATTTCTCGAACTAATTATAATTCTCAAATTAGAGATCCTTTAGAAGCTTATTTAACTGCTCAAGGTTTAACAGATTCTATTAAATTTATAGTTTTAGTCAAAGGTATTCCTTTAAAGATAGTTGCTACTAATGGTGGTTCTTATGGTTCTACAGATTATTCTTCAGTAGATTCAGCAGTTTGTTTATTATACGAAGGAGATTATGTTATTAATTGGCGACACCCTAATCCTTATTATAACGCTGATCCTAGTTATACTAAGGCTTTCCGTTTTGATACTGATCACTTTACTAATGCTTCGGGAGTTACTTTAAATTATTTGGTAACTCGAATAGATGGATATTCAGTATCAAGTATGGAAGCGATAGTAGATAGAGGAGTGGGAGCTGATACTTCTGGAAATGGTTATTGGGTGATAGATGATAATTTAAAAACTTATGATCAAATGAGTACGGCTTATACTTATTTAAGTGATTTAAGTAGAAATGTTAATCCTGATCCTTGGTCAGACACTTCTTCTTATATTACAACTAATGCTAGTGGTTCTGTTATGGGTTACACTTCTCATGGAATTCATGCTTCTATGGGTGATGGTTATGTTTCTAATAGTCCAGTTAATGCTAACTATTTAGACTTTACATTATTGAATGGAGCAGTATTCTCTACTTATGAATCATATAATGGATATGGTTTTACTGCTCCTACTCAATCAACTCACGGGCAAGTAGCAGAGTGGATAGAAATTGGTGGTTCTGGTGGAGTTGGTAATGTTTATGAACCTTGGGCTTCTACTATCGCTCATGAAGAAATTTTTATGCCAGAATATACTATTGGTTATACTTGGGCAGAAGCAGCTTATATGTCTTTAGCTTATATGGATTTTGTTTCAGTGGTAATTGGTGATCCTTTAATGACTATTTCAGAAATTATTGCTCCAGCATCAGTAACAGCGACTAACGCCGTGAATGGAGATAATCAAGTAGCTTTTTCTTGGACTAATCCTGTTGACGCTGATTTTGTAGGAGTAAAAGTAGTTCGAAAGACTGGATCTTATCCAGGACATAGTGCTGATGGAACTGTTATCTACAATGGAAGTAATGAATCATATATTGATACAGATGTTGTGAATAATACTACTTATTATTACGCAATCTTTGCCTATGATGAAGTACCTAATTATTCTAGCTTAGGAGCTGGTTCCAAAGATAATGCTACACCATCTTCAGATACTACAGCACCAGATTCAGTAACTAGTATATTTGCTAATCCCGGAAATCATCAAGTAATTTTAACTTGGACTAATCCAACTAACGCTGATTTTGTGGGAGCGAGAGTAATGCGGAAAGAAGGTTCCTATTCTAGTACTTATGATGATGGAACTTTGGTTTATGATGGATCTAGTAATTCTTGTGTTAGTTCTGGTTTAACAAATGATGTAACTTATTATTATACTATTTTTGCTTATGATGGAACTCCTAATTATGCTACTCCGGGAGCAGGAGCTAAGACAACATCTGCTCCTTATTTAACAGAATCAGGTGCAGAAATTGATGTTCAGCCTCCGGGATCTATTTACAGTTTTTCAGCAATTCCTGGGAATGCTCAAGTTTCTTTATCTTGGACAAATCCTGATGATAGCGACTTTTCTTTAGTTAAAGTCTTACGAAGAACAGATTATTATCCTCAAAGTTTTTCTAATGGTATTTTAATAACAAGTGTTAGTAGCACTACTACTTCATATACTGATACTGATGTAGTAAATGATACAACTTATTTCTATACTGCTTTTGCTTGTGATGTTTCTTTAAATTGTTCAGTGCTAACTTCTAATGCTCAAGATTATGCTACTCCTTGTGATGGTTCTTGTTCAGATACTAGTCCAGAAACAGCTCCTACTTATTCCCTATCTGAACCAGATATTTCTCCGCCAGTAGCTATTACAAATTTTGACGCAGTTGCTGGTGATGAGAGTGCTAGTTTAACTTGGACAAATCCATTTGGAGATGATGATTGGGTTGGTACAATAGTAGTTAGAAAAACAGATTCCTATCCTAATAGTTATACTGATGGTACTCAGATATATAACGGTCAAAATGGAGGATTTTATACTGATACAGGTTTAAGTAATGGAACTACTTATTATTATGGAGCCTTTGCGTATGATACGGCTGGTAATTATACTGCTTCTAGTACTGACTCTAGTGATTTAGCAACACCAAGTGAATAAATATGAAATTAAACAAACAAAAAATAGTTCTATTGATAATTTTAATGCTAATAGTAGTAATCTCTTTATTTTTTATATTCAAGAAAGAAAAATATTTTATACTATATATAGAAGGTTTAGATCAGGGAGTTTTAAAGCAATATTCAACAGAAGATTTACCAAATTTGAAGTCTTTGTTCAGTGCCGATTTAAATTCAGAAATTGCTTTAAACAAGGAGTCAAGTTTTTTAACAATTTTATCAGGGGAGTATAAATATGGATCTTTTGATCAGAAGGATCCAAATAAATATATTGTTAGTAAAAAAAAGGTAGATAATTTAGGATTATTTTATCAAACAAATCTATATCAAAATGTTAGAGAAAATAATTTATCTTTTAGATTTTTAGAAAGAATAGAAAAAATTTTAAAGCTGGATAAATTTAAAGAGGATATAATTGTTTATTTAACTAATTTGGAAAATAATGATTTAAATTCTTATCAAGAGATTGATGGCTTAGTAGCTCAAATAGAAAAGAAAATCGGTTTTAACACTAGATTATTAATTATTACTCCTAATTATGAAGAAGAAAATAGTTTTAGAGAAATTAATGAAAACTTAATAGATAAAGGATTTTTAACTTGTCCCGATAACTTTCAAGACTTGTCAGAATGTGATTTAGCTAATTCTTTTGCTTATAGTCCTGCTCCAGGTGAAGTATATATTAACAAAAAAGGTCGAGAAGAGTTGGGTCGAGTAGATTGGGATTATGAAGGAGTCATTGAAGATACAGCTTATGTTTTAACTTCTGAAATAGAAGAGAAAGATTTAAGGATGTATAAGAGTAGAAATTATTTTCAACAAAAAGATGTACCAGAAATATTTGTTTTTGAAAAACAAAGGGAAGAAAAGGGTATAATGCTATCGAACAAAAAATTTACTCAGGATAAATATGATTATTTAGAAATTTTAAACTTAATTAACTTAATTAAAAATGATTAATAAATTAAAACAATTAGATTATCGTTATTATATTGGAATAATAGTTATTGCTATTGCAATAGTTTTTGGTTTAATTTTTATTTTACGAGCTCCAAAGTCAGCTGAAGCTGAATGGTTTAATGATGGCTGGTATTATCGAAAATCTATTCCAGTCACTAATAATACTACAACAGAAATGAACGTTTATGTTTCTGTTACCATTGATACTTCAGATACTACTAAATTTCAAACAGATTGTGATGATGTGCGTTTTACTAATAGTGCTGGTAATAGATTTCCTTATTATCTTGTTTCAGGTTGTGGTACAGACACAACAGTAATTCATGTTTATTTTAATAACCTTGATGCTGGTTTACAAAATATTTATTATTATTATGGTAATTCATCTGTAGAACAAGGTTCTGTTGGTTCAAATTTTTCTACGGTAGCTTCTGATTATACAATTGGAACTATTACTAGTGAGGAACAATCTGAAGTACCAATAGCTTATTGGTCATTTGATGAAGGTTATGGAACTATTGCTCATGATAATACTTCTAGTAAAAATCATGGGACTTTAACAAATATGACCACCACTGGTATTTCTACAGCTTGGGTAGATGGTAAGTTCGGAAAAGGATTGAAGTTCGGTGATCATAATTATGATAATTTAGCATTAGAAGAGGAGATAGGTTTTAGTGATGGAGATGAACATACTTTATCTTTTTGGATAAAGAATGATGGTACAAATACTTACATCACTGTAGCTGGGAAAGAAACTGAGAATGGAAATTCAATTTATATTATTGATAATAGTGTAAATTATATATTTTATTTTCGAAGTGCAACTCAAAAACAATTAGTGTCAGGAGTGGATACAACAGTTTTGTTTGATAAGAATTGGCATCAAGTTGTAATGACTGTGAATTCTAGTAAGCTATGTTCAGTTTATTTTGATGGTAAATTACAGGGATCAGCAACTTTGACTACTTCAGATATGATTTATAGTTCTATTGGTTCAGGAATAAATGCTTTTCAAGTTGATGGCATAATGGACGAAGTTAAAATATATAATTATGTCTTATCAGCTTCGCAAGTTAAAAAATCTTATTCTTCTAGGTCTAAGAATTTTACAGCTATGAATTTATCTAAGTCAAAAAAAGATGCTCAGAATAAAAGAAATGTGGGTCTAGTTGGTTTCTGGAAAATGGATGAGGATTCTTGGGATAGTACAGCCAATGAAGTAATTGATTATTCAGGACTAGGAAATCATGGTACCAGTTATGCTGATGCTACTACAACTTCTAGTGCTAGATATAATAGAGCGGGAGAATTTGATGGAACGGGAGATTATATTAGTTGTGGTAGTGATAGTAGTTTAGATATGGGTGACGGCAGTTTAACTATTGGAACATGGATTAAAGCAGATAATGTGGATAATTATATGGGTATTATTAATAAGAGTGCTTTGGGAGGTAGTCTTGGTTGGGGCATGGGAATAACTAATGGCAAAGTTAGATGTGAAATCCATGATGGAAGTAGAGCTTGGACTGAATATGATACAACAATTGAAATCGATACTTGGTATTATATTATGGCTGTATTTGATAGAGGGGATGATAAAATAAAAGTTTATATTAACGGTAATAAAGAAAGTACGGAGCTAGATATAACAGGTAAGGGATCAATAACTGGTTCTAACTGTTACATAGGTAGTCTTAATACTTCTGCTTGGATTTTCGATGGACAAGTTGATCATGTTAAAGTTTGGAAACGAGCATTGACTACTAAAGAAATATCAGAAGAATATGTTACTGGACCAGCTCCAGTTGCTTATTGGTCCATGGATCAGATTGACGGTACTACGGTTGTTGATCAGTCGGGAATGGGTAATGATTGTACTATGGATGGAGGAGTAACTAAAAATAATAATTGGAAGCCTGGGAAAGTAGGTCAGGCTTTATCATTTAAAGACGATGCTGATGCTCATCTTGATTGTGGTAATGATTCTAGTTTAGATATTACTGGAGCTATTACCATAGAATCTTGGGTTAAACCAGATTCATATGATTTTGCTTATCCTATGTTTCTTTCTAAGGCAGGATCATATTATAGAACTGGTTTAGCTGCTGCAGGTGATGGAAGAGTATTTTTTAGAGTGAGAGTTGGTGGTGCGTATAAAACAGCCTATTCCTCTTCAGACGTCCCTTTGAATGAATGGACTCATGTTATAGGAACTTATGATGGAGAATATATGAGAGTTTATGTAAATGGTATTTTAAATGGAACTCCCTTAGCTCTATCAGGTAATATTGAGACTAATGTTGCTTCATTAATAGTAGGTTCAGCTTCTTTTGATGGAGATTTAGATGAAATTAAACTTTATAATTATGCTCTTACTCCATATCAAATAGCTCAAGCATATGGTAATGGAGCTCCACTTACTTATTGGTCATTTGATGAGGGACAAGGAACTACTGCTTATGATAGTTTAGGGAGTAAAAATCATGGAACTTTAACTAATATGACTACTACCGGAGTTTCTTCAGCTTGGGTAGATGGAAAGTTTGGAAAGGGTTTGAGATTTGATGGTAGTGATGATTATATTGATGCAGGTGATTTTTTAGATAATGGTGAAACAACGGTTAGTTTATGGTTTAGAAGTAGTTATCAAGGAACACATAATGGTCTAATAGATTTTGCTGGATCTAGTGGTATTGGACATTTTGATTTTAATCATTCTGGAGACGATAGACCTATTTTATATTTAGATTCTACTAATTTTCGTTATTTTGATGCTTCAGCCACAGATTATATGGATGGAGAATGGCATTATTTAGTACTATATATACCAGGGTCAGACATGGATGATGTTTCAAGTGCAACATTAAGTATTGATAATGTTAATATACCATCATCTAGCACATCTGCCGCCGGAACTCAGGATACTTGGAATGATTTATATATTGGTAAAACTAATTATGGTTCTTTTAATGGTGATCTAGATGAAGTTAAAATATATAATTATCAACTTACTCCTTTTGATATTGAAAAAGAGTTTGTCTCTTCTAGAGGAAAGAAACAAACTGGGCTTAATTTATCTAAATCAGAACAAGATAATGAGAGTGCTCAAGTCGAAGGTTTAGTAGCTCATTGGAAAATGGATGAAGCTTCTTGGGATGGTACAGCTGATGAGGTAATAGATTATTCAGGCTTAGGAAATCATGGAGTGTCAGCAGATGATGCTCATACTACAACTACTGCTAGGTATAATAGAGCGGGGGGATTTGATGGAACAGATGATAGGATTACGATTGCCAATGATGATTCTTTAAATCCATCATCGGCAATTACTATCTCAGCTTGGTTTTATGCTAATTCTTTTGATGGTGATAGTATTAGTGGCAATTGTATTTTATCAAAGGGTGCTAGTACTAATGGTTATTGGTTAGTTGTGGGTAGTGGAAAAGCTCATTTTAAATGGGGAAGTTATTTAACTAATGATCTTGATTCAGATACCTTTAATCCAACTACTGGAGAATGGCATCATATTTTAATATCTTATGATGGAAATCATGGTATTTTTTATTATGATGGAAATGAAGTTGGAGAAGGAGATATGACTAAGGGTGATAACAATACTAGTTCTATGTCTCTGGGTTATTATATTAGTCCAGTCCCAAATCATTTTGATGGAGCTTTAGATAATGTGAAGATTTGGAATCGTGCTTTGTCTCCTACAGAAGCAGTAAATGAATATCATAAAATATTATCTCCAGTTGGTTATTGGTCAATGGATAATATTGATGGAATTACAGTTACTGATGATTCAGGAATGGGAAATGATTGTACTATGGATGGAGAATTAAACAAGGCTGATGATTGGAAGCCAGGAAAAGTAGGGCAATCTCTATTTTTTGAAAATTGTTATAATGGAGGTCAATGTGAAGGGCATCACTTAGAATGTGGTAATGATTCTAGTTTAGATATCGAAGGGGCAATTACTGTTGAGCAATGGGTAAAACCAAACTCCTTTACTTATTATCCAATCTTTATGAGAAAACCAAGCGATCTTTATCGGATTGGTTTAAGAGGTACAAATCCTACAGAAAATTTAGGAGATGGTCGGGTATATTGGAGAATTAAGATTGGTGGAGTAGCTAAAGCTAAGAGTGGTGCTATTTATATTCCTTCAAATGAGTGGAGTCATGTAGTTGGGACTTATGATGGAGAATATATGAGGCTTTATATAAATGGTGTGTTAGACGGTGCACCTTATGCTGTGACTGGGGATATAGATGTTTCTACTTATGATTTGATAGTAGGCGCTTATAATCTTTCCGGTAATTATACTTTTGATGGTGACATGGATGAAGTTAAACTTTATAATTATGCTCTTACTTCTCATCAAGTAGCTCAAGCATATAATAATGGTAAACCGATTGCTCATTGGACATTTAATGAAGGAGAAGGTGATGTAGTAAAAAATAAAATAAATAATACTTATCATGGAGATATAGTTAATGCTACTTATGTTTCTGGTAAATCTGATACTGCTTTAAATTTTGATGGAGATGGAGATTATATTGATTTTGATAATACTGAAGATGATACTTTTTATCCTACTACTACTTATGAATCAGTAACTATTGCTACTTGGATGAAATTAAATACAGCCAGTCAAGAATCAGCTGTGGTTGGAAGATTTGATTCAGTTGGATCTAATCATTGGTATAATTATGGTTCGGGTATAAAATATGTTAATGGAGCTGTGAAAGTGATGGGAATGTCTAATGCAAATAATCCTTTATTAAGTTATGATTTAACAGATACAAGTTCTTGGCATCATGTTGTAGCTATTGTGAATACAACAGATGGTAAGTTATATGTAGACGGTATTTTGAGAGATAGCGGAGATTTAAGTTCAAATGGCGGTTATGATTTTGCTATTGGAGCTCAAACTAATGCTGGAACTAGTTTTTACTTTGATGGGCAATTGGATGAAGTAAAAATATGGAATTATGGCTTAAGTCCATTAGATGTTCAAAATGATTATAATCTAGGGAAAGGGGTGTTTTTTAAGTAGTATAGCTCTCTTTAAAAAAATAAAATTCTATGCTAATATAATAGTATATTTAAATAATTTACAATTAAATCCCTTATTTAAAGGGTAAAAGGAAGATAAAATTATGGACAAAAAAATAACAGCAGATGTCAAAATTTCTGACTCTGGAAAGAAAAAAGGATTTTTTAGATGGTTAATTGTTTTAATCATTGTTCTTTTAATTATTCTTGCTGGTCTCTTTGTTGTTTCTAAAGTTACTGGTTGGGATATTTTAGGTTTTAATGAAAATGTTGACGGAGAATGGCAAGCAGTATTCCTATCAAATGGCCAAGTCTATTTTGGACAAGCTAAGAATGAAAATTCAGATACGGTTAATTTAAAAGATATTTATTATTTACAAGTTACTAAGGACTTGCAACCAGCAGAGGGTAATACTGAACAAAATGAATTATCTTTAGTTAAGTTAGGAAACGAATTACATGGACCGGAAGATCAAATGAGAATCAATAGAGCTCATATTTTATTTATTGAAGATTTGAAACCAGAAGGTAAAGTAGTAAGGGCAATTCAAAAATATAAAGAAAATGAAGTAGTAGAGTAATCTATTTAAACTATATAAAACAGAGTCATTTATTTGACTCTGTTTTTTTATCTCTAACCATAAAGTACAAAGTACTACTATATACTTTACACTTTATATATTTTATAATATAATTATAAACAGAGGAGAGGATAAATTTTTTATTTCTAATTTTCTAATGCATTTATTAAAAATAGGACAATTAGCTCAAGAGATAGATAGATTACCATCAGCTATTCATTTCTATACTCAAGAAGGTTTGATTAAACCCAACTCATATACTAAAGGTGGGTATCGTTTGTATGAAAAAAATCAGGCTATTAAAAGAATTAAATTAATAGAAAGGTTACAATTTCAAAAGAGATGGAGGATTGAAGAAATAAAAACTTACTTAAAAAATAAATAATATAAGAATATGAAAAAAAACTGTTATCAATGTGATAATTATGATTGGACTAAGCAAAAGATTAAAAATAGGACTACTATTGTTAGAAGTCATCGTTCTCAGAAGGCTAGTTTATTAGATCATATTAGGTCTTTGCTTTTCTAACTATTTATTTGCTTTATTGTTAATTTTGGTGTTAAATAAAGTAATTAATAGTAAATTTGTAATATAATATAATTTTTATGAACGATGATAAACAAAATAAATCTTCAGACTTGTTTAAAAAAGAACAAGAGATTTTAAAATTTTGGGAAGATAATAAGATTTTTGAGAAATCTTTAGAAAAAGATAGTCCTCAAGGCGAGTATTCTTTTTATGATGGACCTCCCTTTGCTACTGGATTACCTCATTACGGACATATTGTAGCTTCTTTACTAAAAGATATTTTCCCACGATATAAAACTATGCAAGGTTATTCTGTGAAGAGAAAATGGGGCTGGGATTGTCATGGTTTACCAATAGAAAGTTTAGTTGAAAAAGATTTACAAATTAAATCTAAAGATGAAATTGAAGATAAAATTGGTGTTGATAAATTTAATGAATCTTGTCGATCTTGTGTGATGAAATATGCTGATGAATGGAAGAAATTTATTCCAATGATTGGTCGATGGGTTGACATGGAAGATGATTACAAAACCATGGATCCTGAGTATATGGAATCTATTTGGTGGGTTTTTAAATCATTATGGGAAAAAGGTTTGATTTATGAAGGATATAAATCAATGCATATTTGTCCTCATTGTGAAACAACTCTTTCTAATTTTGAAGTAACTCAAGGGTATAAAGATATTAAAGACTTGTCAGTTATAGCTAAGTTTGAATTAGTCGATGAACCCGGAACTTTTATTTTAGCTTGGACAACTACTCCTTGGACTTTGCCAGGAAATGTAGCCTTAGCTGTTGGTAAAAAAATGGATTATGTAAAAGTAGAAGTAGATGGTTTAAAATATATTTTAGCTAAAGAATTAGTGGAACAAGTCTTTACTGAGAAAGAATATACTATAGTAGAGGAACTTAAGGGTAAAGATTTAGTCGGTAAAGCCTATCAGCCATTATTTGATTATTTTAAAGATGCTGAAAATAAAGAAAATGGTTGGAAAATATATGATGCTGATTTTGTAACTATTGAAGATGGTACTGGAATTGTGCATATTGCTCCAGCTTTTGGTGAAGATGATATGAATTTAGGTAAAGATAATAATTTACCATTTGTTCAGCATGTTCATGGTAATGGTAAGTTTATAGAAGATATGGGTGATTTTGCTGGATTAGAAGTAAAGCCTAAAGAAGATACTCAGAAAACTGATGTAGAAATTATTAAATATTTAGCTACTAAAGACTTGTTATTTTCTAAATTAAAATATGAACATTCATATCCTCATTGTTGGCGTTGTGATGCTCCATTATTAAACTACGCTACTAAGTCTTGGTTTGTAAAAGTTACTGAAATTAAAGATAAAATTATTGCTAATAATAATAAAGTAAATTGGGTGCCAGCTAATTTTAAAGAAGGTCGAATGGGTAAGTGGCTAGAAGGAGCTCGGGATTGGTCTATTTCCCGACAAAGATATTGGGGTTCAGTAATGCCTATTTGGAAATGTTCTTGTGGTGAAATGAAGGTAATTGGTTCTATTGAGGAATTAGAAAAACTCTCTGGAAAAAAAGTGGAGGATTTACATAAACATGTCGTGGATAAAATAACTATTAAATGTGAAAAGTGTGATCAGGAAATGAATAGAATTCCAGATGTATTAGATTGTTGGTTTGAATCTGGTTCTATGCCCTATGCTTCAGTTCATTATCCTTTTGAAAACAAAGAGTGGTTTGAGAATAATTTTCCAGCTGAATTTATTGCCGAAGGACAAGATCAAACCAGAGGATGGTTCTATACTTTATTAGTACTATCTACTGCTTTATTCGATCAGCCAGCATTTTCTAATGTAGTAGTGAATGGTATGGCTTTAGCTGAAGACGGTAAGAAAATGTCTAAGAGATTAAAAAATTATCCAGATCCTTCAGAAATGATTTATAAATACTCAGCTGATGCTTTACGATATTATTTGCTTTCTTCTCCAATTGTGAAAGCTGGTGATTTATGTTTTTCTGAAAAAGATTTATCAAGTATCTATTATCGATATATTTCTACTCTAATGAATGTGCTTTCTTTCTATAATATGTATGCTCAGGAAGATGATGCTAATTTTTTAGAGCCAGAGCATGTATTGGATAAGTGGATTTTAGCTAAGCTAAAAGAATTAAAAAAGAATATTACTGATAACTTAGAGAAATATGAAGTAAAGAAATCTATGGATCCAATTGGAGAATTTATTCTAGAGTTATCTACTTGGTATTTAAGACGTTCTCGAGATAGATTTAAAGAAGACGATGTTTTGGGAAGAAAAACTTTACATTATGTTATTTTAGAATTTAGTAAATTAATTTCTCCTTTTATGCCTTTCCTAGCAGAGGACCTATACAAACAGATGAAGGGCGAGAAAGAATCAGTTCATTTAGATTCGTGGCCAGAATTAGAGAAATTAAGTAAAGAAGAAGTTGCACTATTAGAAGATATGGAAACTGCTCGAAAAGTAGTAGAGAAATCTCATAATTTAAGAGATCAGGCTGGAATGAAAGTTAGACAACCACTAGCTTCTATAAAATATCATTTTGATAAAAAAGCATTGAAATCAAAATTTGAACAAATCATTGCTGAAGAGGTTAATGTAAAAGTTGTAGAATTTTCTAAAGATGTAGCCGAAAATGAAGTGGATTTAGATACTAAGCTTACTCCAGAATTAAAAGATGAAGCTAATGTGCGAGAATTAGTGAGACAAATTAACTCTCTTCGAAAGAAAGCTAATTTAACTATTAAAGACACGGTGAAAGTTTACTTCCAGAGTGATGATTTAGCTAAATTAATCTTAGAGAACAAAGAATTTCTACAAAAAAATACTTTAGCAGAAGATGTTATTAATGATAAAGTTAATGAAAGTTTGATAACTAAAGAGGTAGAAATTAACGAGTTTAAAGTAGAAATTAGTTTAGTTTCTTAATATGGAATATATAGTTCACGGTATAATTCTTCGGGCTCAGGATTTTAAAGATGCAGACAGATTGTATTCTATTTTAACTTTAGAAAATGGCTTGATTAAAGCTAGCGCTAAGTCTGTAAAAAAAACAGAAAGTAAATTGTCAGGATTTCTTTTACCCTCTAATCAAGTAGTTTTAATGTTGGCTGGTGGAAAGTCAGGAATAAGTAGAATAGCTCAAGTAAAAGTGGAAGAAACATATTCTCAGATTGTAAAAGATCATGAGATTTTTTTATTATTTAGTCAGTCAGTAGAAGTTTTATTAAGTTCTTTTAAAGAAAATTCAGCAGAGCAAGATATTTATAGAATAACTTTATTATTTCTAAATGATTTGAATAGTGAAGATTTGAGTATAGAAAAGAAGAAAGTTCTACAACTATCATATTTCTCTCAGCTTCTAAAAATGCTTGGTTTTCAAGCAATAAAATTTAACATTAAATCAAAAATACTGTCTAATTTCTTAGAATTAATGTTCAAAAATGACTATTCAAAAAATAGGGATTTAATGCTAAAATTAAAGGTAAGAGAGAATGATTTCTCTGTTTTAAGAGAATGGTTTGTCGATTATTTGCAGAATATTTTAGAAAGAAAATTAAATAGTTTTTAATAATATAAAAATGAAGAATAAGAAGAATATTTTAGATTTATCTAAGAGAAAAAAGAAATCTTTTTTTAGTTTAAAGTCAAAATCAGGAGTTGGTCCTAGACCTAATTTAAGTTTTGGAGTTAATGTTAAGAAAGTTAAGGGTGGTAAAAAAGTAAACAGTAGTATTAGACCAAGATTGTTAAATAAAAAGAAGATTAAAGGTATTAGAAAGAGAGGTTATGATACAGTAGATTCTTCTCATGAAATTGATGATATCTGGAAGAAGAATAAAAATGTAGATAAATCAACTTTTGATCAAAGGCCAGCTGTTAAAAGTAAAACTATCCCAATTATTATTTTATTATTATCTCTCCTAGCTGTAACTAGTATAGCGGGTTGGTATTTTTTTGGTACTAGAGAGTTGAACGGAGAAGGAGTTGTCTTAGAAATTAAGGGAACAGAGAAGATAGTTTCTGGAGAGCAAGTTGAATTAGTAATTAAATACAAGAATAAAGAGAATGTTAAGGTAAAAAAGTTAGAATTAAGAATTAACTATCCCGAAGGTTTCCATTATATTTCTGCAGAACCTTATGCTAATACTTTATCATCTAATGTTTGGCAATTGGAAGATTTAAAAGCAGGAGAAACAGGAGAAGTTAAATTGATAGCTCAAGTTATTGGAGAGCTTGATCAAGAAATTGTTTTAGAACCAATTTTATTATATGAACCTTCTAACTTTAGCTCATCATTTGAATCAAAAACAACTAAAGTTTTTAAAGTTGAAGAATTGTTAATGGATTTTAGAGTAGAAGCTCCAGAAGAAATAGGGAATAACAATAGAGTTACTTATAATATATTTTATAAAAATACATCTAATTTACCTTTAGATAACTTTAGATTAAGAATGGATTATCCGAGTAATTTTACTATTATTGAAACTGGAGGAGATGCTAAATTATTAACAGAAGATATTTGGCAGATTGATGAGATTATGAAAGATGAAGAAAATGAAATTATAGTAACCGGGTTTTTTGATCTAGATCAGATTAGTTCTTCAACTATCAAAGCTATTTTAGAAATTAAATCAACTTTAGCAGAGATTCCTTTGATTGGGGAATCAAATCCTAATTGGTATCCATATTTAACAATTGAGAAAGATATTACTTTGTCTGAATTAGCTGCTAATTTAAAGATGTCTGTGAATGGAGATAATAAAGATTCAGCTATTGATTGGGGTCAAGAATTAGAATATGTAATTAATTATAAGAATATTAGTGATTCAGACTTAGAAAATGTTTCTATTGTTGCTATGTTAAATTCTGAGTATTTAGATTGGGATTCTTTAGATGATAATTTTAATGGTTTAGTTGATGAAGGAACAGGAATTATTACTTGGGATAAAAGAATTATTCCTTCTTTAGCAAAATTAGATATGGGACAAGAAGGTCGAATTAGTTTTAAGATTAAAGTAGTTGATTTTCAAGAAGAATTTTTAGAAGAAGAAAATCATACTATTAGTTCTAAAGCTCTTTTAGATTCTGATACTTTTGAAGCAATAGAAAGTGATGATGCTAGCGAAGAAACTAAAATAGTAGATTCTAATATTATTGTTAATAAGGTTAATAGTGTTGTTAATTTAACAACTAGAGCTAGATATTATGATGAAAGTGGTCAGGCTGTTGGTTCAGGACCATTACCACCTTTTGTAGGGGAAACTACTAGTTATCAAATAGTTTGGGATCTAAAATCTTTAACTAGTGATTTGAAAGATGTGATAGTAAAGACAACTTTACCTCCCGGAGTTGAGTGGGGACAAGGTATAGCTATTGAAGGACAAGATTTAATTTTTAATGATACAACTCGACAAGCAGTATGGAGAATAAGTGATTTAACAAAGAATATTAATAATATAGCTAAGTTTAGTGTTCTAGTAACTCCAGATGAAAGCCAGATTGGTAAAATAATGACTTTAAATAATACTATAACATTAACAGCAGAAGATATTTATTCTAATGGAAGAATAAATTTAAGTAATAGTTATCTAACCACTGAATTAGAAGGTGATACTAAGGCAGCTGGTAATGAAAAAGTAGTTGATCTAGATTTATGATATTTAAAGTATTAAAGAAGTCCAAAAAATCACAAGCTCGTTTAGGTGTTTTAAATACCAAATCAGGTAAACTTAAAACGCCTTTTTTTATGCCGATTGCTACTAGAGGAGTGGTAAAGTCTTTGTCTTACCAAGATGTAGAAAGTTTAAATCCTCAAATTATCTTAGGAAATACTTACCATCTCTATCTTAAACCAGGATTGAAGATTATCAAGAAAGGCGGAGGAATATCTAAATTGATGAATAATAAGTTTCCTATTTTAACTGATTCTGGTGGTTTTCAAGTATTTTCTTTATCAAAGATTAGAAAATTATTAGATAATGGTGTTAAATTTCAATCTACTTATGATGGTTCTTGGCATTTATTTACTCCAGAGAAAGTAATGAAAATTCAATCAGTTTTAGATTCAGATATTCAAATGGTTTTAGATGTTTGTTCAGATTCCAAATCAAGTGAGAAAAAAATACTAGAAGCTTTAAGGCTTACTACTAAATGGGCCCAGAAATGTAAGCAAGCTAAAAAGAAATTAGATCCTCAGAATAAGAATCTTTTATTCGGTATTATTCAGGGAGGACTGAATAAAGAATTAAGAATCAAGAGTTTGGAAGATTTAGAGAAGATAGGTTTTGATGGTTATGCTATTGGTGGATTAGCTGTTGGAGAAAGCAAAGAAGAAATGTATCAAGTATTAGATTATCTTAGCCCATTTATGCCAGGAGATAAACCAAGATATTTAATGGGAGTTGGTTATCCAGAGAATATTATCGAAGCTGTAAAAAGAGGAGTAGACATGTTTGATTGTGTTATTCCTACTAGAGAAGCTCGACATGGACGACTTTACTTTAGAAAAGGAACTTCTTTAAAAGGTAATTTTTATGAGACTATAAATATTATGAATTCTAAGTTTGCTCAGGATATGAAGTTGATAAATAAGAATTCTAAATTAGAAGTATTAAGAAAATACAATAAAGCCTATTTACATCATTTATTTAAAATGCAAGATCCTTTAGCTTTGAAATTAGCTACTTTGAATAATATTGAATTCTATTTAAATTTAATGAATGATATTCGTAAGGGAATAGCTAACAATAGTTTTTAAGCTGATAAAACTATTGACATGAAGAGAATATTGTTCTAGAATAGTATTAATCCTGTTTAAGACAGGATTAATTTAGTAAATTATTCATTAATTCTATTATAATTATATGACAGAACTAACTTTAAAATCTGAGCCTAGATCAGAAATGAAGGGTGGAAATCCAAAGAGAATGCTTAAAGATGGTATTCTTCCAGCCGTTATTTATGGTCCAGATTCAAAAAATATCAATATCAAACTTAACTATCAAGAGTTCTTGAAAGTTTTTAAAATTGCCGGAGAATCAAAGGTAGTTAACTTAAGTGTTGGTGATAAAACAATCCAAGTTTTAACTCACAAAATACAGAAACATCCTGTTACTGACAACATCACTCATGTAGATTTTTATCAGTTTAACAAGAACAAGAAATTTAGTGTTGAAGTTCCTATTAACTTTGTAGGTGAATCAAGAGCAGTTAAAGAAGAAAGTGGTATCTTAGTTACAAATATTGATACTGTATTAGTAGAATGTCTTTATACTGATCTTATTTCAGAGATTAAAGTTGATTTATCAGCTTTAGAGAATTTAAATGATTCAATTTATGTTTCTGATTTAAAAGTCAGTGAAGGTGTAAACTTCTTAACAGGAGATGATCAAGTGATTATTAGTGTTAAGCCTATGAGAGTTCAGGAAGAAATAGTTGAAGAAACTCCAGAAGCAGAAGAAGGTGCTGAAGGAGAAGTTAAAGAAGAAGGTGCTGAAGGAGAAGTTAAAGAAGAAGGTGCTGAAGATAAACCTACTGAAGGAGAAAAGAAAGAATAAATTATACTTTTATATATTAAACCCCACTTTTATAAAGTGGGGTTTTTTAGTATAATAAATATAGAATGTTAAATTATTATTCCTTTTTAAACAAATGAATCAAGAAAAAAACATAAATTCATTAATATCTATAATCTTTATTATAGTTATTATTATCTGTGGAATAATAGTTCTAGGTGTCTATATGAATGATCGATGGAAAAATATGAGAGATATTAGAAGGCAAGCAGATATTAAGAATACTATAAAAGCTGTTGATATATATTATTTAGACCATAGTAAGCTACCAGATAATGTTACCAATAATGAATGGGATTCTAGTTATGATTTAGCCAATAATAATCAAACTTTGTTTAAAGTATTGCGTGATAATAATCTTCTTTCTCAGATTTTTGATCCGAAGAATAATGAAGAATATCAGTATCGATATCATAAATTTAAAAGAGGGGAATATGGTTGTAGTAGGACATTTGCTATCTTTCAGGTAACTAAGTTTGAGACTGAAGTTGAAGATCATGGACAAGGAGAATGTTTAAGTAGAAATTTTGTTTTAGATGCTCCTAATGGATATACTTATATGTGGTTTGAATAGATAGATATTATATATTATTAAAAATCTCCTTTGAAGGAGATTTTTTGTTTTAAGGCTTGACATAATTATGGTAGAGGAGTAAGTTAAAGATAGACGGCTGTCAATTAACCGACGGCTATAAAGGTAGTATCTTATTTATGAAATAAATATATGTGGATCAAGTTTTTAGTTTTAATGCTTGTCGCTGTGCTTAATATAGTTTTAGGTTTGATTATTTTAATGAAGAATAAAAATAGAGATAAATCTAAACTATATTTTTCATTAATGTATTTTAGTGCTGGATTATGGTCTGGTAGTATATCCTTATCTCTATTAATAATTAATGAAGATATTTTTTTATGGTTTGCAAAATTTTTCTTTATTTTTGCTACTATGATTTTTCTTTCTTTTTTATTGTTTTGTATTGAATTTCCGTATAAAATGAAGAAATTGCCAGTTTTATTTAAGTACCTTATTATTTTAGCTACTATTTATATATTTTATATTAGCTTGTCTAATAGATTATTAATTGGTGTAGAAAGTTATAAATTTGGATTACGAGAAGTTGAAAATAGTTTTTATCATTTAATATATGGAATGTATTTTTTTATTTTATTGATCTATAGTTATTATTCATTATTTTATAAATATTTTAATAGTAGTGGAGTTAATAAATCAAGATTATTATGGATTATAGTAAGCACTTTGATTTCTTTTACATTGGGTATATTTTTTCGTTGGTATTTGCCTTATAAGGATGCATATGATTTTTATTGGTTAGCACCTATATTTATTATATTTATGAACTTTTCAATAACTTATTTATTATTTAAGAAAGATTAAAATATATGTGGATAAAATTTAGTATTTTAATATTCGTTGCTCTGTTTAATATTAGTTTAGGTTTGATTATTTTGTTGAAGAATAAGAATAAAGATAAATCTAAGTTATATTTTTCTCTGATGTGTTTTAGTGCTGGATTATGGAGCTTTGTTTCTGCTTTAGTTCAGATTACAACTAATATTCCTTATTATATTTGGATTGATAGATCTATTTATGTTTTTACAAGTTTTTCAGTTTTATTCTTTTTGTTTTTTAGCTATGAATTTCAATATAAAATTAGAAAGATACCTAATATATTAAAGTATTTTTTTATTATACTAACTTTTTTGATGATTTTATTAGTTTTGTCTAATAAATTTATTATTGGTGTTTATCATTATAATGAATTTTTGTATCAATTAGAAAATAAAGGTTTAAATTTAATTTATGGACTGTATTTTATGATGTTATTAATTTGTAGTTATTATTTATTATTTTTTAAGTGTTTTAAATCTCAGGGAATTAATAAATCAGTATTAAAATATCTTATTTATTCTACTTTATTCCCTTTCATACTAGCTGTTTTATTTGCTTGGTATTTTCCTTATACAGGAAGACATTATTTATATTGGATTGGTCCAATTTTTACAATTATTATGAATTATTTAATATTTCGTTTATTTTTAGGAAAGACAAAATTAAATGAATAAAGTTTTATTAATCTTTTATGGAGGAACTAAACTTTCTAATAAGAAGGGAAGTTTTATTTTCGTAGAAAAGAAGTCTAATATTGAAAGCTGGATGAAAGAGGTGCCAGAGATTTCATTAATGGCGGACGTAAAAACGCTCTTTATAGATAAAAATAGTAGAATCTTAGACAAAAATAATGTTCAAGAATTAATTCGTCAGATAGAGAATCATATGGATCAAGTTGATGGAGTAGTGATATTACATGATGTTGATACTATTCCTTTGTTAGCTAATCAATTATTTTGGCAGATTCAAAACCCTTCTAAACCAATAGTAATTACTGGATCAAATGTAATTGAACAAGCTAATGAATATTTACCAGATTTATCATTTAAAGCTAATATTATTAATGCTTTTCAAGTTGTAAATAGTAGTCTTCATGAGATTAGTGTTATTTATGGTAATAGAGTCATTTTAGCTTCTAAGATAGTTCGAACTAAATTACATGATTTAAATATATTTAAGGCTATTGATAAAGAGTATTTAGCTAGAATTGATTTTGGATTGTCTATTAAATCTAAAAAGAAATACAAAGAGAAGGTTAAATATTATTATGATTTTAATTATGATTTTTTGTTTTTTAATTCTATTCCTAGTATAGAAATATTAGAAACATTATTAAGTAAAGATAGTGATTTAAAGGTTATTGTCTTTAAAGCTTTACCTAATCAGATTATAGAAAGAGAAAAATTAGTGAAAGTTTTTAACTTAGCTCAGAAAAATAAGAAATTAGTTATTTTTTATAATCAGATTGGTTTTTCTAAAGATTTCTTTAAAGATACAATTTTAACTGTTAGTAAAATTAGTCCAGAGTGTTTAAGTGCTAAGTTATCTTGGATTTTAGGGCAAACTAAGGATGAGGATAAGATTAGGAGTTTATTAAAGAAGGATATTCAAGGAGAGTTTTTGAATCTATAATTATATGAAACTATATTATTGTGCAAATTTAGACAAGATGAGTGATAAGAAGTGGGAGAAAAAGTATATTGCTATCCATAAGTTTTTAGTTAAGAGCGGAATTAGTCTAGTTTCAAATGTTGAAAAAAAGATGGTAAATGGTGAAAATGAAGCTCGGAAAAGTATTTCCTATGATCAAATTGAAGCAGTTATTATAGAAGGAACGCATATTGCTTCTGATACAGTATATATTATTGCTACAGCTTTGGCATATAAAAAGCCAGTTTTATATCTAATGGAAAAAGGTCATCAAATACCGGATCAATTATCATATATTAGAAAAGATAAAAATCTAGGTAAGAATTTTTTTCTTAAATTTTACAAGTCAGAAGGAAAAGAGGCAGAAAAAATAATCTTTGATTTTTTAGGGTTATTAGAATCTGGTACTTTAGTAAGAGAAAAAGTTAATGTTAAATTTACTTTAAGAATATCTCCAAGAATAGAGAGATATTTAAATTGGAAAGCTACAAGAATAAAGAAACCTAAAGCTGAATATGTAAGGGATGTTTTGAATAAAACAGCTATAGAAGATAAGAGTTATAAGTCATTTTTAAAGAAAATAGAGCAAGATTTTTAACTTTGGAAAGCCTTATTTTTGTGTTAGAATTAAGTATATAGTCTAATCTATGTACTTATTTTGTTATGGAAAATAATGAGACAATTTATAGTCGTTTTCAAAAAAATGTATTAAATAATGGAAAGAAAACGGCGCTAGCTTATGTTAATAATGAAGATTATGAGAAAATAAGTTACCAAGAATTAAATAATTTTGTATTACAGATTGTTAATTATTTTTTAAGTTTAAAATTGAAAAAGGGGGACAGAGTAATTATCTTAAGTGAGAATAGATGGGAATGGCCAGTGATAGATTTAGCAAGTAATTATTTAGGTTTAATTTTAGTACCAATTCATACTACTTATGGCTATAAATACATTAATTATATTATTGAGAAGACTGATCCAAAATTAGTCTTTATTTCAAATCAAAAGCTATTTGAAAACTTTAAAAAGATTGATAAGAATTTAATAGATAAATTTCAAGAAATAATTTTGTTAGATAATAATGTAAAGGATGATTTAACATTAAAATATTGGTCAGATATTATTAGTAATTTTGATAGTAAAGTTAATATTGATCCGGTTTTAGATTTAGAAACAATCATGACTATTATTTATACATCTGGAACTACTGGAATGCCCAAGGGAGCTGTTTTAACTAATCATAATATTTTAGTTAATATTGATAATGTTTTGAAATATGTGCCAATATATTCTAATGATAGATTTTTTTCTTTCTTACCATTATCACATGTTTTAGAAAGAGTTGCTGGTAATATAGTACCTTTGACATTAGGAGCTTCTATTTATTATAGTCGTAATCCAAAAACTTTAGTCGACGATATCAAAAAAGCTCAACCAACTATCATGGTCTCGGTTCCGAGAATTTTTGAAAAAATATTTGATAAAATTCATGATAAGTTAAGAGATGGTTCTAAATTTAAACATCAACTTTTTTATCATGCTTTAAAAGTTGTTAGTAAAATTAATGCTTCTAAAAGAAACAAAGAAAAACCTAATAAATTAATATATTTACAATCTAAGGTTTTAGATAGTCTAGTCTTTAAGAAAATTAGGAGTATTTTTGGAGGTCATTTAAGATTGGCAATTTCTGGAGGTTCAAGTTTAGATAGAAAAATAGCTAGGTTTTTTGAAGACGTGGGAGTCCAAGTAATAGAGGGCTATGGTTTAACAGAAACTTCTCCAATTATTGCTGTGAATAAGATAGATGATTATAAATTTGGTACTGTTGGTTCAGTTTTAGCAAATTTAGATTTAAAAATAAATGATGATAAAGAAATTTTGGTTAAAGGAAGCTCAGTGATGTCTGGTTATTGGCAAGACGAAGAGTCAACAAAGAATGCTCTTCAAGATGGATGGTTTTCTACTGGAGATCTTGGTTTCATGGATAAGGATGGTTTTTTAAATATAATTGGTCGTAAGAAGGAAATGATAGTTTTATCAACTGGTAAGAATATTATTCCAGTGAATATTGAATTAGCTGTAAATTATGATCGGTTTATTACTCAATCATTAGTTATTGGTTTAAATCGGAAATTTATTACGGCTTTGATTGTTCCCGATTTTGAAGAATTAAAAATATATTGTCAGCAGAATGATATTAAATGTAGTGAAAATAAAGATTGTTTAGGAAATGAAAAAATACAGAAATTATATCAGAATCGGATTAATAAGTCTTTAAAAGGTTTTGCAGATTATGAACAGATTAAAAGTTTTTATTTAGTAGATCGGGAATTTGATCAAGAACACGATGAATTAACGCCTACTTTGAAGTTGAAGAGGGAGAATATTAAGAGTAATTTCTTTCAAATAATTGATAAATTTTATGAGTAATAAGTTTTTATTTACTACGCAATTAAGACATATAAACGATTTGGATATGAAATATTCATTTCTAAGATTCATTCCAAGATGTATAAAATATTTTTTATTAAAAATATACCCTATTAAGTATAAAATATATCCTTTATTAGAAAAAGGGAATATTAAGGGATATTTATTAGTATTTTTATACACATCAAAACAAATTATTTCTAATAAAAAATATTTTAGTACTTTATTTTTGAAGATTATTAAAAAAATTAAACGTAAAATGAATTTTTCTATTGTTGGATTAGGTTCTTTTACTTCAGTTGTTTCTCATGGTGGTGTAGATTATCATAATTCTATAAAGGATGTGTCATTTACAAACGGTAATGCTTTGACTACTTATGTTACTTTTAAGCATTTATTGCAAATACTTGATTTTTTAGATAAAAAAATAAGTATAGCTGTTATTGGCGCGAATGGTTCTATAGGATCAGCTATCACAGCTTTAATATGTCAGTCTGGAATGTTTGGTGATGTAATGTGTATAGTTAGAAATAATACAAGTGTTTTAGATTCTTATAATTTAAATAATATTTTAATATCTTCTGATATTAATAAAATATCATCATATGATGTTATTGTTATGTGTACTTCAAGTAAAGAGGTTTTATTAGATAAAATAAATCTTAAACCTGGTGTGATTATTTATGATATTACTCAGCCGTCTAATATTTCTGATAATTTTAAACATAAAAAGAATGTTAAAGTTTTTACTGGGGGATTATTAAAATTAGGATCAAACTTGAAATTGAATATTGATTTAGGATATGGTAAAGATATAATTTACGGTTGTTTAGGGGAAACAATTTTATTGTCAATGTTTAAATATGATCAAGATTTTTCTTTAGGACATGTAACTATTGATAAAGTTGAACAAATAGGAAATATGTTAAATGAATCAGAAATAAAAGTAATAAAATTAAAATTATGAGATCCTTATTATTATTTTTAATAGCGTGTATAAATTTGTTTTTAGGATTGATTATTCTCACTAAAGGTAAAAGTAAAAAATATAATATTTATTATTTTTTAGTTGTTTTATCTTTGTCGTTTTGGTCGCTTGGAGTGGGGATGTTTTATTATAATACAGATATTAGTTTTTATGACGTTTTTTTTGTAAAAGTATTATATTTTTTTGGCTCACTTATATCTACTAGTTTTTTAGGATTTGTTTTATCTTTTCCTAAAGATAAGAAAATAAATTTAAAATGGAATGTATTACTATTTTCCCCTAATTTTTTATTATTCTATTTAATCTTTATAACAAATAATGTTATAGATAGTGTATATATTGATACTTTTAAAAAAATAGCATATGGTAACTATTTATTTATTTTTAATATAGAATTTATACTTATATTATTGGTAGCATATCTAATTTTATTAAAAAAATATTTTTTAGTTAAAAATAAAAATTCTTTATTAAAAAAACAATTACAGTATATTACTATAGGAACTTTGATTTCTGCAATGATTGGTTCTTTTTGTAATATTATATTACCGGCTTTAGGAAATTTTTCAGTATTTTGGGTTGGTCCAGTTTCTACAATATTTATGGTGGGTTTATTTACTTATGCTATTACGCGTTATCGTCTCATGGATATCCGTCTAGTGATATCTAAAAGTATTTTGTACGTAGCTTTGGTTGGTATTATTACTTTCTTGTTTACTACAGCCACTTTGTTAACTGGAGAAATCTTTGTTGATATACCAGGGGTATCAAAGACATTAATTACTTTAGGTGTTTCTTTAATAATAGTTATAGGAATTGATCCTCTGAAAAGATTTTTAAATAATATTACTGATAAAGTATTCTATAGAGGTAAAATTGATTATCAAGATGTTTTAAGAAAGTTAGGTGGAATCATTGCTAAAGAAATTGATCTAAAAAAACTACTTATTGATTTATCTCATAATATTGAAGAGTTATTAAAGTATAAAGAGGTAGATTTTTTGTATAAGAGTAATAGTTCTGGAATTTACCGAGGAATTATTAATAATAATGAGGTGATCACAGATAAAGAAGAAATAGTTAAATATTTAGAAGATTCACGGGAGATTATTCTTACTGAAGAATTAGAAATTAAAGCACGTGATAAGGGTGTAGAAGAAAAAAAATATCTTCTTTCTATAGCTAAACGTTTACGAACAATGAATATTGGATTAATAGCTCCAATAATATCAGAAAATAATATCATTGCTTTTTTGATTATTAATAAGAAGTTATCAGACGATGTTTTTTCTACTCCAGATTTAAATTTAATATCAGTAATGACTCCTCAAATTGCTAATGCTTTAGAAAAGGCTAAACTATATAGCGAAGTTCAAGAATTTAATGTTAAATTACAAGAAAAGGTGGATAAAGCTACTGGAGAATTAAAACGTGCTAATATTGATTTAAAAGAAGCCAATGTTCATTTAAAGCAATTAGATGAGGCTAAATCAGAATTTTTATCAATTGCTTCTCATCAATTGAGAACTCCATTAACTGGAATAAAAGGATATTTATCTATGATTCTAGAGGGGGACTATGGAAAGATGGATAAAAAACAAGAAAAGATTATTCAAGATGTATTTAATGCTAGTGATCGAATGAGTAGATTAATTAATGTCTTCTTAAATGTTTCTCGAATTGAATCTGGTCGTTTGAAATTAGACTATACAGATGTTAATTTAGGAAATCTAATTAATGAATGTATTAAAGACTTGCACTCAACTGCTCAAGAAAAAGGTTTAGAGTTGAATTTTAAGTATCAGAAGAATGAAATTCCGTTAGTAAGCGTTGATTCTGATAAAATGAAAGATGTAGTTTTAAATTTAATTGATAATGCTATTAAATATACCCATAAAGGTAGGATTGATATTAAATTATTAAAAGAAGGGGAGGATAAAATTTTAGTTCAAATTAAGGATACTGGTATAGGTTTAGATCAAGCTGGAATAGAAAAATTATTTAGTAAATTTTCTCGAGGGGATGGTATTTCTAAGATTAATACAGGCGGTTCTGGGTTAGGTCTTTATATCGTGAAAAGAATTATTGAAGAACATGGTGGAAAAGCTTGGGTAGAGAGTGATGGAGTGGGTAAGGGAAGTACTTTTCAATTTACTCTACCGATTAATAAATAGATTGATTATTTTGAGATATGTATATTATTCATGAACAAAAACAAAGATCTAGTATTATAGTTATATTAATATATATTATTTCTTCTATAATTCTATTATTAGTTGTTATTAATCCAAGATTCTTAAGTTTACCGGAATTAACAAAAGTTTCTAGAATAGTTTTAATTATAGTTTTATTAATTGATATCTTTTTTTTAGAAAGTTTTTACGAATTGAAATTTAAAATAACTAATGAAGGTTTAGAATTTGGTTATGGTTTATTGAAGAATAAAATTAGTAAAAATAGTATTAAATCAATCTCAATTTATAGTTCTAAAGGCAATTTTTTTGGTTATGGTATTAGGTTTAATAAAAGTAAGGTAATGGGATTTATAGCTCAACATGGTGAAGGTTTAGAAATAACTCATAAAGACCAAAGGAAGTTTTTTATTACTATGAATAATCCACAAGAAGCCTTAGATATTATTAAAGAAAATAACTATGTATAAATTTAAGAGCATTAGAAAAATAGGGGATTTACAGGGCAAAAAAGTTTTGTTGAAGTTAGATTTGAATTTATCTTTAGATAAAACTGGAACAGTTAATGAAGATTCTGTATTAAGGATTGAATCAGTATTGCCAACTATAAATTATTTAATGGATAAAGGATCTAGAATAATAATAATTTCCTATTTAGGTCGACCAGCTGGTAAATTTGTAGAAGAATTAAAGATGAATCCAGTAGCAGAGCTATTATCAAAATATGTAAATAAAGAAGTAAAGAAATTAGATTCTAGTATGGTTCAAAATACAAAGAAAGATATTGATAATATGGGAGATTCCGATATTATTTTGTTGGAAAATATTAGATTCTATAAAGAAGAAAAAGAAAATGATGAGAAAATGGCAGAATCCTTAGCTAAATTATTTGATATTTATGTTAATGATTCATTTTCTAATGCTCATCGAAAACATATGTCATCCTGTGCAATTACGAACTTTTTACCTAGTTATATGGGATTTAAATTCCAAGAAGAAATAGAAAATTTAAATAATATTTTAGAAATGGATTGTTCTAATCGCTTATTAATTTTAGGAGGAGCTAAACTTAAAACTAAGTTAGTTTTAATTGAAAAATTGAAAGATAAGTTTGATAAGATATTATTAGGTGGAGTAATGGCTAATACTTTTTTAAAGGCTAGAGGAATGGATATTGGTAAATCTATTTTTGAAGAGGAGTGTTTAGAAAAAGCAAAAAATATTGATAGCGACAAAATTATTCTTCCAATAGATATTTTAGTTTCCAAAGAGATTAACAATGAGTCATCTATTTTAACTAAAGACATAGAAGAGATAAATTCAGATGAATTAATTTTAGACATAGGTCCTAAAACAATTAAATTATTTTTAGATTATATTAAGAGTACTGATTTAATACTTTGGAATGGTCCGATGGGATATTTTGAATTAAATCAATTTAAAAATGGAACTCAAGAATTAATTACAGCTATGGTTAGTTCTAAAGCAAAAATATATACTGGAGGAGGGGAGACTATTACTGTTTTAAATGAAATGAAGATGAATCAAGATTTTAATTTTGTTTCTACTGGAGGAGGAGCAATGCTAGAATTTTTAGCTGGGAATGAACTACCAGCTTTACAAGCTTTAGAAGATAATGTTTTAAAATTTAAGTAAATAAATTAAATATAAAAATATGCCTAAAATTGAGAAAATAATTGCGCGAGAAATTCTAGATTCTCGAGGTAATCCAACTGTTAGTGCTACGGTATTTTTAACTGATGGTAAATATTATTTCGCTTCTGCTCCATCTGGAGCTTCTACTGGAAGTTCAGAAGCTTATGAACTAAGAGATCAAGATAATTCTCGATATCATGGTTTAGGAGTTTTAAAAGCAATAGAGAATATTAATACTAAAATAAACGAAGAGTTGAAAGGTTTAGATATTAGTGATCCGAGGAGTTTAGATAAAAAGATGATTGATCTTGATGCTAGTGATAACAAGATGAATTTAGGAGCTAACGCTATAATTGCTGTTTCTTTAGCTATTAATAAAGCAGCAGCTGGTAGTAGTAATTTACCTTTGTATAAATTTATTAACGAATATTATGATTTTGCATCTGACCCTAAATTACCAATACCTTTGGTAAACATTTTTAATGGCGGAAAGCATGCTAGTACTAATTTAGATTTTCAAGAATTATGGATAATTCCAGAGAAATTTAGTAATTTTCAAGAAAGACTAAGAGTAAGCTCAGAAATTTTTCATGAATTTGGCAAGGTTTTGTCTGAGAATGCTTATGATACAGATTTAGGCAATGAAGGTGGTTATGCTCCAGATTTGAAGGAAACTGATGATTCTTGGGAGATGATCCTCCAAGCTATCAAGAGAGCTGGTTATGAGGGTAAAATTAGCCTAGGATTAGATGCTGGAGCTACTACTTTCTATAATAAGCATTCTAAGAAATATAAGATAAAATTAGATAAAAAAGATTTGAATTCTACAGAAATGATAAATTATTATATGAATTGGCTTAAGAAATATCCTATTAAATATATTGAAGACCCTTTAGATGAAGATGATTGGAATAATTGGAAAGAACTTAAAAAAACTATGGATTTATCTCGGAAAGATATAATTATTATTGGAGATGATTTATTCACTACTAATGTAAAGAGATTACAAAGAGGAATAGATGAAAATAGTGCTAATGGAATTATTATCAAACCAAACCAAATTGGAACTATTAGTGAAACTATTGATTGTATTAAATTAGCACAAGATAACAAGTTCTCAATAATTATTTCACATCGAAGCGGTGAAACTTGTGATGATTTTATTGCTGATTTAGCAGTTGGTTCTGGAGCTGAACATATTAAAACTGGCTCTATTTCTCGAGGAGAAAGAGTTTGTAAATATAATAGATTATTAGCAATTGAAGGAGAATTATTATGAAGAAAAAACAAGTAATTTTAGCTATCTTAGACGGTTGGGGTATAACAAAAGCTTCTAAGGGTAATGTTATAACATTAGCAAAGACTCCTACTTATGATTGTCTATTAAAACATTATCCTAATACAAAATTAGTTGCTAGTGGCGCTAAGGTTGGTTTACCTAGTACTCAAGATGGTAATTCTGAAGCTGGTCATATGAATATTGGAGCAGGAAGAGTTATTAAGCAAGATGATATGTATATTACTAGTGCTATTAAAAATGGTACATTCTTAAAGAATCCAGCTTTTTTAGAAGCCATTCATCATGCCAAGGAAAATAAATCTAGTATTCATTTAATAGGTTTATTGACTGGGATTCAAAGTGCTCATGTTAATCCGGAACATTTAAATCAATTATTAGGTCTTTTAAAGAAAGAGAAAGTAGAGAAAGTTTATTTACATTTATTTAGTGATGGTCGAGATGCTCCTAAATATGAAAGTGTGAATTATCTCAAAAAATTAAAATCTAAATTTAGAAATGGAGAAAAAATAGCTAGCATTAGTGGTAGATTCTTTGCTATGGATCGGAATAAGAAATGGGTAAATAGTGAGAAAGCATATAAAGCTATGGTGAATGGTAAGGGGCGAGAAGCAAAGTCTGCTGAGGAAGCTATAACTCAAGCTTATAATAGTGGTGAATCAGATGAGTTTATTACTCCAACGGTTATTGTGAATAATAAGAAACCAGTTGGGAAAATAGAGGATAATGATGCTATTATTTTCTTTAATTTAAGATCAGATAGAGCCAGGCAATTGACCAAATTATTTGTTCAGAAGAATATTTGTGATCGGAATAAAACTTGTAGAATTAATCGAAATAAATTAAAGAATATTAAATTTGTTTCCATGAGTGATTTTGGACCAGACCTAGATGATATTTTAACTGCTTTTCCATCGCGTGATTTATTAGAAACTTTACCAATGCAGTTGAAGGAGTATCGACAACTATATATGGCTGAAAGTGAAAAATATGCTCATGTAACTTACTTTTTTAATGGTGGGTATAAAGATCCAGTAGCTGGAGAAGCTAGAGAAATGATTCCTTCACCAGATGTTGATTCTTATGATCAAAAACCAGAAATGAGTTCTCATAAGATTGTTAGGAAGTTAAAAAGTTATATTAAAAATGATAAGTATGATTTTTATGTTGTTAATTTTGCTAGTCCAGATATGGTAGCTCATACTGGTAATTTAGAAGCGGGAATTAAAGCAGTAGAAGACGTTGATAGGTGTTTGAAAGAATTATGTGAAGTGGTTAAGAAGAAAAGGAATATGAGTATGATTATAACTTCAGATCATGGTAATGTGGAAGAGATGATTAAGTTAGAAACTGGTGAAATTGATACTAAGCATTCTAGTAATCCAGTACCTTTTATTTTAGTTGATAGTCAATTAAAGAATAAGAAGTTACGCCAAGGTATTTTAGGTGATATTGCTCCAACTATTTTAGATATTATGGGCATAACAAAACCTAAATTAATGTCTGGTAAAAGTTTATTAAAAAATAGATAATATGAATGAGTTTATAAGACCAAAACCTCTATGTTTAATTGTAATTAGTGGATTACATGTTAATCAGTTATTTGAAAGTAAAACTTCTAATATTAAAGCTCTAATTAACAATTACCCCTTTTTAATTCTAAACTCAGATAAGAGAAATGTTGATAATTTTCAAGATTCTTATATTGAATTAGGTAGTGGGTCTAGTATTAGTGAAGATAATAAGATTACTTTATCAAAAGTAATCAGTGATGCAGGATTAAGTCAATTACATTTAGCTGATACAGAATCTTATGCTTACAATACTTACTTTTTTAATAATCAGAATAAAGTAAAGCATAAGAAGGAGGTTTGGCTTAAGAAATCTTTGTTAAAAGTTGATTCTCATTTAGAGCATATTGATGCAATGCATAGTAAAATAACTAAAGATTTAATTAAAGAAATTAATAAACAAGACCATGATTTTATTGTTGTTAATTATAACGATCTCTTAGTCAATACGGACAAGGTTAAAACTATTAATAATTTAGATAAGAATATAAAAGATATAATTGATATTGTGTTATCTTTTAATGGAGCAGTTTTAATAACATCAAACAGTAGTTTAAATAGTTTAGATAATAGAGTACCTTTCTTTTTAATTGGTAAGCAGTGGCAGAATAAAAGTTATGTAGATTTTGATTTTAGAAAAAAAATTAATGAGCAAGATATTGGTGGTGATATTACTCAAATTTCTCCTACAGTATTAAAAATACTTGGATTATCTAAACCTAGAGAAATGAAAACAAATTCTTTAATTTAAAAAGTCCTGTTAATTAACAGGACTTTATTAGAATCAGATATAATTATAATAGATAGAGTAGAAAGTAGGTTAAAATAAATCCAGTGATAACCCCAGTAATTACTTGAGTAACTGTATGAGAAATTCTTTCATTTAAAGTTTTATATTTATATTCTAGTTCATCTGGAAGATCAATGATTAATTTATTTATAGCTCTACTGTGTTCTGTTAAATATCCTCTAAAACCAATAGCATCAGTTATAACAATAAGAGCAAAGAAGAAACTTACTGCAAAAGCTGAACTATTTAGACCTTCTTGAAAACCAATCACTGTAGCTAAAGAAGTAACTAGAGCACTATGAGCAGAAGGCATTCCACCATAGGCTAGTAAGTTCTTCCAAGAAAATTTACCTCTAATTGCTTCAATTAGTTGTTTGATTACTAATTGAGTTAAAAGAGCTATTCCCAAAGGTATTAAAATGAATTGATAGAGCATGGTATTAAATTAATATATAAAAGTATAGTATAATTATAGTAAGAAATTAACAACTATTCAATGATTATTTATCTCAATACAATATTATTAGCATTAGTTCAGGCGATGACTGAATTTTTACCAGTTTCTAGCTCTGGGCATTTGATTTTATTTCATAATTTATTAGATTCAGATATTTTAAATACTTTAGCTTTTGATGTTGCTCTACATGGTGGTAGCTTATTAGCAATCATAATATTTTTCTATAAAAATATTAAGAAAGCAGTAGATAATTTTGTAATTAATTTAAAGAATAAAACATTAAAGAAAGATTTAGTATTAATTATTCTTATTTCTATTATTCCGGCTGGTTTGATAGGTTTATTTTTAGAAGATTTTATAGATAGTTTTTTAAGAAAACCTATTATTGTTGCTGGAGCATTAATATTTGGTTCAATATTATTTATTCTTGTTGAAAAACTATATAAACCAAAAAAAGAGTTATCAAATGTAAGTATTTCTAATGGTATTTTTATTGGAATTATGCAGTGTTTAGCATTCATTCCTGGTATGTCTAGAAGTGGTATTACTATTGTAGCTGGTATGAATAGAGGACTAACTAGAACTGATGCTGCTAGGTTCTCCTTTTTGTTAGCAATTCCTTTGTTATTAGGAGCTTTTATTAAAAAAACAGCCGATGTTTTAACATCCACTGCTCAATTCAATTTTTATTTTGTTTTAGGTTTTTTTATGGCATTTATTTTTAGCTTACTGGCTATTAGAATCTTAATGAAATTGTTAAGAGCTAAATCTGCTTTGTATGGTTTTGCAATCTATAGAATAATTCTAGCTTTAATTATAATTTTCTTAGTTTTAAACTAAATGATTTTGTTCAGAATGGATAATTAATCTATTATTCTCATTAGTATAGAGAATAAGATTTTCAGAAAGGTGATCTCCAATAGTTTCTTTTAATGATAATGGTATAATCTCTGGTCTAGCAAATATTTGAACTACAATATTGTTATAAATAGCTATTCCAGTTTCAGTAAAATCATCATTTAAAATGTTTTCTCGATGTCCTGGTGATTTAAGCCAGGCTTTTATTATTGATTCATTGTCTGAAAAATCTTTAGCTAAATTTTCTCCAATAAGAGAATATTTATAGCCAGTTTCTTTAATCCAAGAAGAGAATTTTTTACCCTCTTTTGATTCATGACTGAAATAGTTATTTTCTGCTAAATCTTTTACTTTATTAATAGCAGCTTGAGTCAATTTATTATTTAAAGTTAGAGGAGTAATATTATCTTTAACTCTTCTTTCATTTACTAATTCAAATACTTGAGCTTCAGAAAGAGGAGATATAGCGATAACTGTTTCTATGCTAGTAAAAAAAACTAGTCCTGATGTAAGAAAGAGGATTGTTAGGAATTTAATAGATTTTTTAATTGTATTTTTCATAATTGGTATATAAAAAAGCACTTTATCAAAATCAAAGTACTTTATAACGAATAATCTAAAAAGTCAATATCTATCTTATGTTTTTGTTTACCTTGACCTTCATCATAGGTATTTTGATTTTGTTTTTTTGTTTTTTTAAGCTATTTTTAGCCTATAACTTAAGTATAGCATGGATATTGACTCTTGTCAAGAGGGAGGAGGGTTTTAAACTTGATTAAGTAATCCAATTGTTTTAATATGGTATAATACTAATATATAAAATATTATAAATTTATGAATATAGTTATCTTAGCAGGAGGTCATGGTACTAGATTATGGCCAGTTTCTAGAAAAAATCAGCCTAAACAAGCGGAGTGTTTTTTTGATAATCAAACATTATTACAGTTAACTTACAAAAGAGTATTGAAAGGTTTTAAAAAAGAAGACATATATATATCTTGTGGTCAGGATCAATTTAATCTTTTAAACAAACAAGTTAAAGTTAATAAAAGTAATTTTATATTAGAACCAGAAGCTAAGGGTACAGCTATGGCTATTGGCTTGGCTTGTGTTAAATTATATCGGAAAGATAAAGATGCGGTTTTAGCTATGGCTAATTCAGATCATTATATTAAAAATGAAAAGGAATATTTAAGAATATTAAAATTAGCTAATAAAGTTGTTCAGGAAAATCCAGACCATTTAACTTTAATTGGAATAAAACCTGCTTATCCGGAAACAGGGTATGGATATATTGAATCTGGTAAATTATTTGAGAAGAGTGGTAAAGATGTGATTTATAAAATGAAACAATTCAAAGAAAAGCCAGATTTGAAAACAGCAGAGAAATATTTGAAGAGTGATAAATTTTTATGGAATCCGGCTTGGTTTGTTTTTAAAGCAGAGACTATGTTAAAGTTATTTCAGAAACATCTTCCTAAACATTATCAAGCTTTAAAAAATATTGAGCAAAAAATTGGTACAAGAGATGAAGTTAAGGTTTTAGCTACTGAATTCAAAAAAGTACCTCCAATTTCTATTGATTACGGTATTATGGAAAAGGCTTCTAAAATGTTAGTAATACCATCCAAGGTGGAATGGAAAGATATTGGTTCTTGGGATGCAGTGGGCGATGCTTTTGAGGATAAATTGAAAAAAACTTCAGACAATACTCTTGTTCTTAATTCAAAGAATAATTTAATTATTAACAAGAATAAAGAGAAATTAATATCTATTCTAGGAGTTGATGATTTAATAGTTGTGGACACTAAAGATGCTTTAATGATTTGTCCTAAATCAAAATCACAAGAAGTTAAGAAAATTACTGAAGAGCTAAAAAAGAATAAGAAATTAAATAAATACTTATAATGAGAAAAATAAAGTTCATAATTATTGTTTTAATAGTATTGGGAATATTTTCCTTGTTTTTTTATTCCAATCAAATAAATTATCCTTTAGCTAAAGAGGGTGAAGAGATATCTTTTGTTATTGAAAGTGGCCAATCTCCTCAAGAAATAGCAGAAGCATTAGAAGAGCAAGGAATAATTAAAAGTAGTTTCTGGTTAAGATATCATTTAAAAACAAAGAAGTTAGCTAATAAAGTAATTGCGGGAACTTTTACTTTATCTCCAACAATGAGTATTAGTCAAATAGCTAAAGAAATAACTACTGTTAATTCAACTGGTGTAGAAGATGAGATTATTTTAATAGAAGGTTGGAATAGTACTGAAATTGGAGAGTATTTAGAGACTAAAGACTTTTGTAGTCAAAAAGAATGGTTAAATTTAGTAAATAAATATGAGAATAGTAATTATGATTTTTTAAAGGATAAACCTCGAGCAAATGATTTAGAAGGATATTTATTCCCAGATACTTATCGAATTTATAAAGATTCAAGTTGTGAAGATATTTTAGTAAAGTTATTAAATAATTTTGATAGAAAACTTTCTAAAGAAATGAAGAAAGATATCAAGTCTCAAAATAAAAGTATTTTTGAAATAATTACTATGGCTTCCGTTATAGAGAAAGAAGTTACTAGTATTAAAGATATGAAAATAGTCTCTGGTTTATTTTGGGATAGAATAAAAAATAGACAAGCTTTAGAATCTTGTGCTACCTTAGCTTATATCCTTGGAGAGAATAAAGCTCAATACTCTTTAGAAGACACTCAGATAAGTTCACCCTATAACACCTATCGAAACAGAGGACTACCGCCGGGACCAATTACTAATCCTGGACTAAATGCTATTCAAGCAGCTATTTATCCAACTCATACAGAATATAATTACTTTCTGTCTGATCCAAAAACAGGTAATACCATTTGGAGTAAAACTTTTGAAGAACATATTCAAAATAAGTGGAAGTATTTAAATTAGTATTGTTTTACAAAATTATATCCAATATACTCAAAGACATCTTCATCGGAGATGTCTTTATAAAATATGGGTTCATCAATAAAATGATTAACATATTTAAAGTTGTAAATATCATAATTGTAATCGTCAGTAACTAACAAAACATTTTCAATTTCTTCATTAATAGGAATATATGATTGGTAAAGAAGTCGCATTTGATCTTGGTAATATGAATAGTATCTAGTTGGACCAGAGCGATCATTAAAAATATAGTAGATTTGATATTCTGGTAAATAATAATTTAAATGTCGTCCATTTTTAATAAAGTTTGTTCGAGTTTTAATATATGGACTATCACCCTCAGTAATTAAAATAGTCTTTTGAGGATCATACTCTTTAATTGTTTCTGTTATTTGTTCTAAACGCTGATCATTATTTTTTAAATTTACAGCATTAATAGTATAAGGGGAGACATTGATTAATAATTTACTATTTTTAACTAAACCTTCTGTGTTGAATAGAAAGCTAAGGCATTGAAAAATAATAATAATTGAGATGATTAGATATTTATTTTTAATAGATTTCATTCTGTAAATAGCAGTAATTCCTAATATTAATATTAAAGGAACTATGGTCATAATATAGCCAGCTTTACCTAAATGAATAAAGGAATAGAAAAGAAAAGATGGTAAGAACCAAAACCATAAGATTGCTCTAATTTTTTTATGAAATTTAAGCTTTTTCTTTAAAAGAGAAAAGATTATAAATATTGATAAGATCCCCCCAGAATAGAAAAATAATTTTAAAGTATTTCCAGTTTGTTTTAAGGCACTAGCTATTTTTGATAAAGAGAAGAATCCAGTAGCTATGGTTGAGGTGAAATATTGGTTTTTAGTGATTATAAAGAATTCTTTAAATCCACCACTTAGAATAGAAGTAGGAATTAACCATAATAAAGTTGTAGAGATTAGGATTATGGAGTTAGATAATATATTCTGGAAATAATGTTTTTCTCTTTTTAAATAACAATAGGCTGTGAATAAATAAAGAGGAATAAAGAAAATTAATAAACTTTGTCGAAAACCAATTCCTAAAGCAAATAAAAAACTAAACTTGTAGAGCCAATCTTTTTTTTCTTTAATTATTGAATAACTTAAATAAAAATAAACAAGAGCAAATAGTGAATCAATTATATAAATGTTTACAAATTCCCCATGAAACCAAATAAAAGGGTTAGTTATAAAAATTATAGCCGAAAGGATTGATAACTTTTTATCTTTAAATATTCTTAAAGCAATGTTGTAAAATAATAAAGCTGCAATAATTGTAAAGAAAATATTAATAATTATTAAAGAATAGTTAGCATTGCCAATAAATTTATTTACAATTTTACCTAAATAAACATAAAAGAAATATCCTGGAGGATGAGGTTGATGTTGAAGAACATTAAAATTCCTCATACCGAGAGCTAATTGGACAGAGTCCCATTCAAATAGATATTTAGTGGTAAATAATATTCTAGTAAAGATAGTAGTAACAATTAGAATAAAATAAGTTAGATTCTTATTATCACTATCATCTTTATAAAATAGGTTTTTAGTATAGTTTAAGCTTTTTTTAATCATTTTTTTATTATAATCCTATTGATTTTTTACTTAAAAGTAAGTAGTATGATGTTAGAGTGTTTTTGATACTTAATATATATATTTTACACTTTTTATGCTAATAAAGCTATTAAAATTTCTAAGAGTTCCTGAGAGTTCTTTAGACAGAACAGAACTAAGAATATATGAAATGATACCTGGATTATTAATTTGGGTAACTTTTATTTTAGCGATAGTTTTATCAATATTTAGATCTCTGTGGGTTATTTATTTTGTGATAGTTTTAGATGTGTACTGGGTTATTAGAATCTGGTACTTATTTTTTTATTTAATGGTTTCTTGGTTTAGATACATTAGATCTACTAGAGTTGATTGGCAAAAAAAAGTTAGGGAATTTTCTAATTGGCAAGAGTATATTCATTTGATAACTTTACCAACCTATAAGGAGCCCTATGAGGTAGTCCGAGATACTTTTGATAAATTATTGGAGTCAGATTATCCTAAGGATAAAATGGTAATAGTTTTGGGTGGAGAAGAGATGGATCAAGAAAATTTTCTAGAAATAGCTAATAGAATAAAGCTAGAATATGGTAATAAATTCCAAGATTTATTAATAACCGTGCATCCTAAAGATTTACCAGATGAAATTCCAGGTAAGGGATCTAATATGCATTGGATCGGTGTGAAAGCAGCTGAATATTTTAAAGAAAAAGGAGTTGATTATTCTCAAGTGATTATTTCTATGTTTGATATTGAAACTTGGCCAGATCCTCATTATTTTAATGCTTTGACTTATTATTATTTATCTAATGATCGACCAGAGCATTTTTCTTATCAACCCTTAGTTTTATTTAATAATAATATTTGGAAATCAAATATTTTAGTAAGAGTTGTGGCAAATTCAACAACTTTTTGGTTATTAACTGATATGTCTAGGTCTGAAAGACTATTTACATTTTCTTCTCATAGCATGAGTTTTAATACTTTGGTTAACGTTGGTTTTCATCCTAAAGATATCGTGACCGAAGATACTAGAATATTTTTACATTGCCTAGATCATTTTGACGGTGATTATCGAGCTCAACCAATCTTTGTACCAGTTTCAATGCAAACAGTAGATATTGGTAACTTATGGGATTCTTTTAAGAATCAATATACTCAGATAAGAAGATGGGGTTGGGGAGTAGAGCATTTTCCTTGGATGATGTTAAATTTAGTGAAGAACAAGAAGGTGTCTTGGAAAAGAAAGATTCAATATCTTTGGAATCAAGCAGAAGGAGTTTATACTTGGGCAACTTTACCAATATTAATATTACTTCTAGGTTATTTCCCAGTTTGGATTGCTGATATAACTATTCATTATAATGTTTTAATTCATAATACACCACAAATCCTAGAAAGAATAATGAATTTTGGTTTAGCAGGTATTATGTTCATCTCTCTTTTGAATATAGGATTTTTACCACCTAAACCCAAAGATGTGCATTGGATTAAATATCCCTTGATGATTTTACAATGGGTACTGTTTCCAATCACAATGATTTTGTTTGGTTCAATACCATCTATAGAAGCTCAAACTAGATTAATGCTTGGTGGTAAATATAGATTAGGATTTCAAGTAACTAAAAAGAAATAATATGGAAGAGATAGAAGTAAAATTTTTAGATATTGATTCCAAAGTTCTAATTAAAAAGTTAGAGAGTTTAGGAGCTAAAAGAATTTTCGAGAGATTATATCGAAGAAGAGTTTTTGATTATTCAGATTTAAGATTAAATCAAAATAATTCTTGGGTTAGATTAAGGGATGAAGGTGATCAAATAACTTTAGCTTTCAAACAAAGAATTAAGCCTGGAGCAGAGGGTGAGAATGATCAGGGTATGCAAGAGAACGAGATTGTAGTTAGTGATTTTGATCAAACTACAAATATTTTATTTAAAATGGGTTTAATTGAAAAAGGTTATCAAGAAAATAAAAGGATTCGCTATATTTTAAATGATGTTGAATTTGATATTGATTCTTGGCCAAAGATTCCAACCTATTTAGAAATTGAGGCAGATTCTTGGGAGAAGGTTGAACGAGCTACTGAATTATTAGAATTAAATTATGATGATAAAAAAATATTCTCAACGACCCAAGTCTATGAGAATTATGGAATTGATTTAGCTACCTATAAGAAAGCTACTTTTGAGGAGATGGTTTTAAAATAGTTCCTATAAAATCTTTGTAGCCATTAATAAATGGATTGATATCCATTTTTTGTTTTCCTTCAATTTGAACTACTAGAGGACAGAGGAGTCCTTTTTTAGTTTGAATAGCTATTTTGTCATCTTCTAAAAATATTTCACCAAGTTGATGATCAGTATTTCCTTCTTTAATTTCAGCTTTAATTATTTTTAGTAATTTGTCATTGAAATGAGTATAAGCTCCAGGCCAGTTATAGAAAGCTCTAATTTTATTATTTATTTTTTCAGCTGAATCTTCCCAATTTATCAAACCATCTTCTTTTTTTATCATTTCTGCGTAAGTAGCTTGGTTATTATCTTGAGAATGAGTTTCAATTTCTTTATCAATATACTTTTGGAGATTATCTAATAGTAATTTATTACCTAGAGAAAATAATTTATTATTTAAAGTTTCATGATTATCTTCTAATTCTACTTTGATTTTTTCTTGAGCAATTATCGGTCCAGCATCCATTTCTTTAACTAAAAGCATGATACTTACTCCAGCTTCTTGATCTCCATTTAACAGAGTTGTTTGGACTGGAGAAGGTCCTCGATATTTAGGTAAAAGAGAAGGATGAATATTAATAATTCCTAATGGGAAAGAATCTAATATCTCTTGAGGAATCATTGTTCCATAAGAGAGGAGGATAGCTAAATTAGCTTCAGTGTTTTTAAGGATCTCAATTGATTCTGGATCATTAAGTCTGTCTTTCTCTGCTATTTTAATATTACTTTGCTCAGCTACTTTTTTAACTGGATTTTGTTTTTGAGAACGACCAGTTTTTTTACTAGTTTTAGTAACTACTAATTCAATATTGTATTCAGCTTGAATTAACTCAGCTAGTAACTTAGCTGAGTTTTCATCTGATCCAAAAAATACTATTTTATTATTATTTTTCATCATTTTTAGCTTGTTTCTTTAATTCTTTAAATTTATCTTCACCAGCAGTAAATTTTTTAATTTTATCTGTAAAAATAATACCATTAATATGATCTAATTCGTGTTGGAAAACTGTAGCCATCAAATTTTTAGCTTCTATCTTTTTTTTATTTCCATTTTCATCTTGATATTCTAAAGTTACTTTTTTAGGACGAGAGACCCAACCAGTAATTTCTGGAAAAGAAAGACAACCTTCATCAAATTTTTGTTTAAGAAGTGATTTTCTTTTTATACAAGGGTTAATAAAAATCTGAGGACCTTTTTCAGTATTAATAACAATAAGTCTCATATTTAAACCAGCCTGATTAGCAGCTAAACCAACACCATCATACTTAAACATTAAACGAGTCATTTCTTTGATAATTTTAGGTAATTGGGGATCGTTAAAATTATCAACTTTTTTCAACTTGGTTCTTAATAGCTTATTAGGATAAGTTACAATGTTTAATTTCATAATTTAAAGTAATTTTTATCAATTATATCTATTTTATCTAATAATGCTTCTAGTGATTTTAAATCATTAGCTTGTTCATATTTTAACATTATATATTTTAAATAAAAAGAGAAGGTTTTATTAATTTTTGGTTCAATGATTGGCATTAATTCAACTTGTTCTGATTTATTCTTTTCAATTTCAGAATAGAGTTCATTTGTTTTTTGATCTAAGATCTTCTGATCCTTATCTTTCACTGTAATTTTTAACATATTGTAGAAAGGAGGATATTTAAAAAGTTTTCTAAATTCTAATTCATCCTTAATCATCTGGTGATATTTCTGATTTCTAACATGGTCGTATATTTTTGATTCATTTAATACTTGGAGGATTAACTTTCTAGGTTTTAGGGATATTAAACGAGAAGTGAATTGATAGAATTTTTCATTAGAATTAAAGTTGCTATTTAGGAATTGATGAGTTAAAGGAAGAATTATTAAATCAAATTCTTCTTCCTGGAGATGATCAAGAATAACTTTAGTAGCAATAATTATCTGGTTTTCTTTAACTAGATTCAAGTTATTTTCATGTTCTTTATCAATCATAATACTAGAATATTTAGGAAAGCTTTCTTTCATCTTAGAATGTAATTGAGTAATTCCAATACCTCTGGTTTTAAGGTTAGAATTGGCACATTTTGGACATTTAAGAGGTATTTCTATCTCTTTCTGACAAGTATGGCAATAGAGCTTATTTTCTTCTCTGAAGCCTGGAATTCCACTACAATCGGGACATTTGAAAACTAGTTTACAATCAGGACATATTAAACTTTTACTATATCCTTTCTTGTTTACTAAAAACAGAATTTTACCTTTATTTTCTAAAGTTTTGTTAATATCTTCTTCGGTATTAAAATGAATCTGATTTTCAAAATACTTTACATTCATTTCGGGAATTGTAATTTCAGTAGTGAATTTAGTTTTAGATTCTAAAAGTTTTATTTTTTTCTCTTGAGCTAGATGATAGAGGTTAGAGGGAGGAGTATAGGAAGTTAAAATTAATTGGCAATCATTAATTTTAGAAAGTTCTAAGATATTTGGTAGGAATTCAAAACGAGGATTGATATCAGTTTGATTATGATTCTCATTCTCTATCTCATCAATTATTATACTATTAACGTTCTGAGTAGGATAGAAAATACTAACCTTAGTTCCTAAAATTATTTTAACTTTATTATCTTGAATATCATGCCAAACTTTATTATGTTTAGTCTTATTTAAGTGAGTATAGCCAGTAATAATGGCTATTTCTTCTTTTTTGTAGAAGTTTAGTAAATGAGAATATATTTTTTCTAAATGTAGTTTAGTGGGAGAGATTATTAAAGTTTGTTTTTTGTTTTGATCAATAGTTTTTTTAATTAAAGATATTTTTTCAGAGAAGTGAGTATGTTTGAAAATAAATTGTCTGTTTTTAAGAATTGAGTCAGGAATGTTCTTTAATTTCCAATCAATTTTGTTCACATTTATCTTTTCTTCTTTACTTTGGGTTTTTCTTTTGAGGGGTAGAGGAGTGATATTGTTTAAAAAGTTTAGTGAACTAAAATTGTGTTTAATAAAGAAGTTATAAAATTCTATTTGTTGAGGAGAAAAAAGAAGAGTAGGAGTAATAATTTCACTAACTGGTTTTAGAATATGTTTTGGTTGGTTAGTAGTTTTTTTAATATCAAAAACCACTCCGTAGATATTACGGTTTCGAAAAGGGATTTCTACTAATTGCCCAGGTTTAACTTTTAAGTTATTAGGCACAATGTAGTCGAGGAGATTAAGCTCCTTTTTAAGCTTGATTAATGGTTTTATATTAGCGTACATATTAATAGTATAGTAGATAAAGGGAAAAGTATAAAGGGGGTTTTAGGAAAAAATAAAATGCAGAGTCCAAATGAGGATTCTGCATTGTGTTTAATATTCTCCGATGAAACTGGTGTTTACTTTGTAAATATTAAATTTTTGTTCTTGTTTTGATTGTTTTTCCCAAACATCTTCATAATTATGATCTTCTATTGCTTTCTTAAATAATCGCAACTGTTCTTTTTTTAATTCTTTAATTTTCTTTTCTAAGTCATAAGATGAGTCTGACTTTATTAAACCTATTTTTGGAAAATATGATAATATGGTGAAAAAGATTAAATTCACAATTATCATAAATCCAACGAAATAATTTAAAAAATTTTCCATTTTTCCTCCCTTTATTTTTTTATATCTTAGTACTTTTGATTTATTTTGTCAATCTTTAAAATATATTTAGAAATGATATAATTATAGTAATAAAAGTGCATATAAATGCATATATTTTTAGATTAATTTTAATAAAATATTATGACTGAAAAACAAGCAATAAATCCTAGTGATGAATACAAAATTAGAATAGAGCGTTTAAAGAAGATTAGGGAAAAAGGAATCGATCCTTATCCAGCGGTTTCTAAAAGAACTCATATGATTAATGAGGTTTTAGGTGATTTTAAAGCTTTAGAAAAATCTGCTAAGGATATTTTTTTATGCGGGCGTTTAAGAACTATTCGTTCTCATGGGAATTTAAGCTTTACTCAATTACAAGATGATTCAGGAATGATGCAATTAGCCTTTTCTAAAAAAGAAATGGACCCAGAACATTACAAAGAGTTTGTGAAGTTAATTGATATTGGAGACTTTCTTCAAGTAAACGGAGTTCCTTTTGTTACTCACAAAGGAGAGGAGAGTTTAATGGTTAAAGATTGGAAATTATTAACTAAAACTCTAAGGCCTTTACCAGAAAAATATCATGGACTTCAAGATGAAGAAGAAAAGTTTAGAAAAAGATACTTAGATATTTTAACTAATCTAGAGGTTAAAGAGATGTTTATTAAAAAAGGGAAGTTTTGGAATTCTATTAGAAACTTTTTAACTGAGAAGAGTTTTATAGAAGTTCAAACTCCAGCCTTAGAAGTTAGTGCTGGTGGGGCTGATGCTCGTCCTTTTATAACTCATCATAATGCCTTAGATATGGATGTATATTTAAGAATATCAACAGGTGAATTATGGCAAAAGAAACTAATGGTTGCTGGTTTTGAGAAAACTTTTGAAATTGGTCGTCAATTTAGAAATGAAGGTATGGATGCTGAGCATCTTCAAGACTATACTCAAATGGAATTCTATTGGGCTTATGCTGATTACAGAAAGGGAATGGAGCTAGTAGAAGAGATGTACAAGTATGTAGCTCAAGAAACTTTTGGAACTACTAAATTTAAGATTAAAGAATTTGATATAGATTTAGATAAAAAATGGGAAGTTTATGATTATGTTGAGATTATTAAAAAAAGAACTAAGATTAATATTTTAGATACTGATATTAAAGAAATGGAAAGTAAACTACAAGAGTTGAAAATTCAGTATGATAAAAAAGGATTTAATATTACTAGAGCTATTGATAATTTATGGAAATATTGTCGGAAGCAAATTGGTGGTCCAGGATTTTTAATTAATGTTCCGGTCACTATGGAACCTTTAGCTAAAAGGGATGACAAGAATAAAGATATAGTACAACGTTTTCAAATTATTTTAGCTGGATCAGAAATGGGGAAAGGCTATAGTGAGTTGAATGATCCAATTGATCAGGCTGATAGATTTGAAAAGCAAGAAAAATTAAGATTGGCTGGTGATGAAGAGGCTCAAATGAATGATAAAGATTTTGTGGAAGCTTTAGAACATGGTATGCCACCAACTTGTGGTTTTGGTCTAAGTGAAAGACTATTTAGTTTTTTAATGAATAAACCAGCGAGAGAGTGTCAAATATTTCCTTTGATGAGACCTAAGGATGAAAATAAATAATAATTAAGATATATATTATGAAAAAAGTATTACTTTTATGTGGAATTATTCTATTATTAACAGCTTGTGTTAATAGTACGGTTCAGAATGAAGAAAGTGCTCCAGGAGATTCTATTTCTCTAGAAGAAAAAGAAGAATCTATTCCTGAAGAGGAAGAAGATATAAATAATAAAGAAGAAAATATGTTGGTAACTATTAAAACTAATAAGGGAGATATTGAATTAGAGCTTTATGAAAAAGCAGCTCCAATTACAGTAGCTAACTTTTTAAAATTAATTAAAGAAGATTATTATAATGATATTAAATTTCATCGAGTTATTGGTGATTTCATGATTCAAACTGGAGATCCTCAAAGCAAAGGAAAAGTGGATGTTGATTTTGTTTATGATGCTTACAATAATCCTAAGAATCTTCCAATTGCTGGAACTGGTGGACCAGGTTATAATTTTGAAGATGAATTTAATAATGGTTATGTATTCGATAAAGCTGGTATTTTAGCAATGGCTAACGCTGGTCCAAATACTAATGGTTCTCAAATTTTTATTACTCATCTTCCTACTCCTCATTTAAATAATAAACATACTATCTTTGGTCAAGTTGTTAATGGAATGGATATTGTGAATGCTATTGAACAAGGTGATGTTATTAGTGAGATTATAGTTAAATAATTTATATATAATCTTTAAAATATATGTTGGATATAAATAAAATTAGAGAGAATAAGGAAGAGATTAAAAAGGCTCTCTTGAAAAGAGTTCCAGATGTTAATCTAGATGAGATTTTAGAATTAGATGAACAAAGAAAAAAGTTGATTACTAAAGTTGATGAATTGAAAGCAGAGCGAAACAAACATTCTAAAACCAAACCATCTCCAGAAATTATTGAGCAAATGAAAAAGCTTGGTGGTGATATCAAGGATGCAGAAGAAGAATCTAATAAGATTCAGAGTTTATACAATGATAAATTATCAAGTCTACCAAATATTCCTGCAGAAGATGTAAAAGCTGGAAATAAAGAGAATAATGAGGTTATTAGTACTTATGGAAAGAAGCCAGAGTTTAAATCTAAAGCTAAGGACCATGTAGAATTAGCAACTTCTTTAGGTTTAATTGATTATGAACGAGCTACTAAAATGTCTGGTGCTGGTTTTTGGGCTTATACTAATGAAGGAGCTTTATTAGAGTGGGCTTTATTAAATTATTTTAAAGATTTTCATCAAAAGAATAAATATACTTTCTTATTATTACCTTATTTATTAAATCAAGACTCAGCTTATGCTTCCGGACACCTTCCAAAGTTTAAAGAAGATTTGTTTTGGACTAATGATGAAAAACTTTGTTTGAATGCTACTAGTGAAATGATGTTATTAAATTATCATCGGAAAGAGACTTTAGATATAAAAGATTTACCTTTAAAATATTATGCTTTCTCAACTTGTTTTAGAAAAGAGGCAGGAGCATATCGAACTGAAGAAAGAGGAATGATTAGAGGTCATCAATTTAACAAGATTGAAATGTTCCAATTCACAAAACCAGAGGAGTCTTGGACTATTTTTGAAGAAATGGTTAAGAATGTTGAGGAGCTAGTTAAAGGATTGGGATTACATTTTCAAACTGTAAAATTAGCAGCTCAAGATGCTAGTGCAGCGATGGCTAAAACTATTGATATAGAAGTTTGGTTACCGAGCATGAATTCCTATAAAGAAGTATCTAGTGCTTCTAATGCTTTAGATTATCAAGCCCGGAGAGCTAATATTAAATTTAAAGATAAGGATGGTAAATCAGAGTTTGTTCATACTTTGAATGCTTCTGGTTTAGCAACTTCTCGAATATTACCAGCAATACTAGAGCAAAATCAACAAGCCGATGGTTCAGTTAAAGTACCAAAAGCATTACGAAAGTATTTACCATTTAAAGTAATTAAAGCTAAAAAATAATGTTTCATCATTCATGGATTGAAATTTCTAAAGAGAATTTGATTCATAATATTAAAGCGCACTATAAATTTTTAGACAAAGGAGTAAAACTTAGTCCGGTTGTCAAAAGTAACGCCTATGGACATGGGATGATTTTAGTTTCTAAAGTTCTGGATAAAATGAAAGAGATTGGTTTTCTTTCAGTAGTTAATTTAGAAGAAGCAATAATTTTAAGAAAGAATAAAATAAAGAAAGCAATTTTAGTTTTAAGTTATTATGGAGTAGGGGGGAGCGAGAAAGAATTTATAGAACAAATTAAATTTGCTATTCAAAATAATATTTCTTTAATGGTCTATGATTTAACTCAGATTAAATTATTAAATGAAATTGCTGGTAAATTAAAGAAAAATATTAAAATACATATTAAGGTAGAAACTGGAATGGCTCGAGTAGGAGTTCCTTATGAACAAGCTTTAGATTTTATACAAAAGATTAATAAATTAGATAATGTAATGATAGAAGGATTAGCTTCTCATTTTGCAACAACAGAGGAGAGTAATCAATATTTTGCTAAATTTCAATTGAATAATTTTAAAGAGCTTATTAAGAAATTAGATGAATTAAATATTAATATTCCCATAAAACATATGGCTGCTAGTGCAGCAATTACATTGTCAAAAGAGAATCATTTTAATGCAGTTCGATTAGGAATTGCTATGTATGGTTTGTGGCCTTCAAAAGAGAATAAAAAAGTTATTAATAAAAAATATCCGCAGTTTAATTTAAAACCAGTTCTATCTTGGAAAACTAAATTATTTCAAATTAAAAAGTTAAAAGCAAATATGCCAGTTGGTTATGGTTGTACTTATCGAACTACAAAGAGTATTACTATGGGTTTAATTCCTGTAGGTTATTTCGAAGGCTTAGATCGTAAATTCTCTAATAAAGGTTATGCTTTAATTAAAGGTCAAAAATGCCCAATTATTGGGGCAATTTGTATGAATATTGCTATGCTTGATATTTCTAAAGTAAAAGGTGCTAAAGTGGGGGAGGATGTAACTTTAATTGGTAAGTCTGGAAAGAAAGAAATAAAAGCTGATGATTTAGCTCTAGAAATCAATACAATTAATTATGAATTAGTAACTAGATTAAATCCAGAAATTCAAAGAAAATTAATAAGATAATAGAGGAGTATGAGAACAAAGTATCCAATGAGGTCAAAAAATAAATATCAGAAGATTCGTCGTTCAGCTATGAGGAAGAGACATTTTAATAGAGGAAATATTAATGAATATTTTCATAAGAAAAAGAGTGCTAATACTTGGCAGAGTAGAGTAGTCTTTTTATTTCTAGCATTCATTGTAGTCTATATTATTTTCTTTTTCTTCTTTTCTACTCATTTCAAGATTAATCAAATTATTATTGATGGTAATGAAGAAATTACCAATTCAGAAATAAAAGATAAAGTTAATGAGTTATTAAATAAGCGTAAGCTTTTATTTATAAAAAATAATAATTACTTTTTGTTCAATGTTAACGATGTAGCGGAAAGATTATCTCAAGATTATCTTTTTGAAAAATTAGAAGTAGAAAAAAAGTATTTTTCAACTATATTTATAACTCTAGAAGAAAAACCTCATAAGTTATTTTATGTAATTGATGATAGCAGCTTTTTAATAGATGAGAAGGGGATAGTTATTTCTCGTTTTGATTATCAAGAACTTGATTTAAATAGTTCAACAGAGAGTAGTGATGAAATTATAGTTAAAGAAACACCTAAGCAAGTAGTTATTAATCAAGAAGAGGTTGATGAACAGAATAAAAAGATTGTTAAAGATCATGAACTATATGAATCTACTAATAGTACTTCTACTGTATTCATTTGGGAAAATAGTAGTGAAGGTATGATAGTTAAAGAAGTTGATGTTATTGAAGCGATAATAGAAGATGTTTATCCAGATAATCCAGAAATAGGTTCTAAGATTTTTTCTGGAGATGTGGTTAGAAAAATACTGTATTTAGATAGTGATTATAATCATAAATTTGGTGATCAGAGAGAATATTATGAATTAGAATGTGAAGATGGAGAATTTTTAAATATGAAAACAAAAGATGATTTTAAAATATATTTTAAATTAAATGAATCTGTTGATAGTCAATTATCAAATCTATACAGATATTTAATAGAGGAGAATAATGGTAAATTAGATAATATTGAATATATAGATCTAAGACAAGATAATCAAATTATTATTAAATAAAAATAAAGAATATGAAAAAGAAAATTGGAATTATGGGTTTTGGAGAAATTGGTCAATCAGTTGCTAGATTATATCCAAAATCAAAGTATCAAATTTTATCTAAAGATTTAAAACATGATTCTCTAAAAGAGGAGAGGGTTGATGTTTTGCATATAGCTATCCCATATAGCAGTGATTTTATTAAAGACGTTGTAAAACAAGTTAAATTAAATCAACCAGAATTTGTAATTATAGAATCAACTACTAATGTAGGAGTTACTAGTAAGATTAATAGTAAATTAAAAAAGAAAATAGTAGTTCATAGTCCAGTTCGAGGAATGCATCCTAACTTGACAAAAAGCTTAAAATGTTTCATAAAGTATATTGGAGCAGATAATAAGAATATTGGGGAGAGAGCAGTGAGGCATTATCAAGCTATTGGAGTTAAATCTAAACTTTTTATGCCATCTGAGTCAACTGAACTAAATAAAATATTATCAACTTCTTATTATGGAATTTGTATTGCTTGGGCTGCAGAAATTAAAAGATTATGTGATCAGCACGGTGTAGATTATAAATCATTTGAAGATTTTAATAATTCTTATAATGAAGGTTACCTTAAGATGGGATTAAAAAATGTAGTTCGTCCGACTCTATATCCACCAAAAAATGGTATTGGAGGTCATTGTGTATGGGAAAATGCAACTATGTTTAATCCCCGAGCTAAATCAAAGTTTTTAGATTTAATATTAGATGCTGGTAAAGATAAATCTGCTAAAACATTAAAGTTAAAAAAGAAAAGTTAATTTGTTTGGTTCTATTTAGTATGATATACTCTTAATAGAGTATCCTTTTATGGATAATGATAAGAGTTCGCATAATATAGGTTAATCGAACTAACATATAACAATTCATCTAAAACAAGCTATGAAGTCTAATTTGCCTATCCTCCACCATTTAAATGATTTTTTAGATTATTTAGATATTGAAAAAGGTTTAGCTAATAATTCTCAGAAGAATTATAATCTTTTTTTAAATAAGTTTTTTAATTGGTTAAAGGAAAATGATAAATCTAAGTTAAAACCTCATGAATTAACTTATAAGCATGTTTGGGATTATAAGTTATATTTATCTCGTTCTCAGTCTTTGACAACTCATAAGAATTTAAAAAGAAAAACTCAAAATTATTATTTAATAGCTTTAAGATCGTTGTTAGATTTTTTTGCAGATCGAGATATAGACACTCTCCCCTCTTCGAAGATAAAACTACCCAAAGTAAGTAAGGATAAAGTTCCTAATTTTTTAACAATAGAAGATGTAGAAAAATTATTATCAGAACCAGATGTTGATAATAAGATAGGTTTAAGAGATAAATCTATTTTAGAAGCTTTTTTTTCTACAGGTATGAGAATAGCAGAATTAACTTCTTTAAATAGAGATCAGTTTAATCATTTAAAAATGGAAGAAGGTTTGGAAATGACTATTATTGGTAAAGGTGATAAGCCGAGAACTGTTTATTTTTCAAAAAGGTCATTAAAATGGTTAAAAGAATATTTAGATACTAGAACAGATTTAGATAAATCTTTATTTATTCGTTATTCAGGAAATAAATCTGATTCCAGAAGACTTTCAATTAGATCAATAGAGAAATTAGTAAAAAAATACGCTAAATTAGCTGGATTACCAATAGATATAACTCCTCATACTCTGAGACATTCTTATGCTACTGATCTTTTAACTCAAGGAGTTGATTTAAGGACTGTGCAGGAATTCTTGGGACATAGCAATATTTTAACAACTCAAATATATACTCATGTTACTAATAAGAGGTTGAGAGATGTTCATAAAAAATATCATAGTGGTAATCGTTTAAAAGATAATTAAAACAATTGTACCTATGAATTTTGTATTTAATTTCCTAAGTAATTTAAAGGATTAGTGGGAGTTCCATTTATTCTAACTTCAAAATGTAAATGAGGTGCGGTTGTTAAACGACCAGCACCTTTTGTGCCTGGCATACCACCAGATTTACCAATAATATCTCCTTGAAGAACAAAATCTCCGGGAGATACATTCATTTGAGAAACATGTCCGTAAACAGTAGATAATCCATTATTATGCACTAGCATGATATAGCTATAACCATAACCATTATCTTTAGCTACGGCTACATATCCAGAACCAGCAGCTTTAAGAGGTGTTCCTTGTCCAGCCCTAATATCTATAGCTGGATGTTCAAATATTCTTCGAAAAGGATAGTCAGGATCATGGAAATAGGCAGTGACATGTTTTGATGGAACTGGCCAGATTAAAACACCATCATCATCCGGAATTCTACCACTTTGTTCAGCTAATAATCTTCGAGCTTGATTTTCATATTGAGTAATTAAGTTGTTAGCTTCTTCTTGTTCAGCTCTTAATTCTGCTAAGAGGTTATAGAATTGAGCTTCATCATGTTCAGTCCGAGCTAGGAACATAAATTTAACATCTTGTTCTTCTTTTAGTTTATATTGGTCAATTGTTAATTTCTTATACAAACTTTCTAATTCAGCTTTTGATTTTACTAAACTAGAATTCTTTTGTTCTAACCATTCTTTAAGTTGATTTAAACTATCTGTTTTTTTCTTCAAATCTGATTGAATAGATTTAAACTTATTAATCTCATCAAAAAAATCACTTAAATTATCATAGAGTAATAATACTTTTAAATATCCACCTTTTTCTTCTTCTCGGTATAGATTTTGAAGAGAATTTTTAATTCTTTCCTTATTGATCTCAATTTCGTTTTCTTTTCTTTCAATTTCTAAATTTACAGATTTAATCTCTAGATTCATATTTTCAACCTGTAAATTTGTTGATTCAATCCCTAGAGTTCGGGAAGCTATTTTACTGTTTAATATGGAAATTTCATTACTAAGACTAGCAGATTCTTGTTGTTTTTGCTTTATTTTCTGTTGATATACTTTTTGTTGATTATTTAATTCACTAATGATCTTTTGTTTATCAGAAATCATACCTTTTAAATCAGAAATATTCTCGGAATGAGAATTATTGAATGGTAAAAAAATATTAGCAATTACAAAAATTCCAATTAAAGTTTTTGTTATCTTTTTATTTTTGTTTAACATGTATTAATTATATCACGAATTAAGAGTTTAATTTTTCCAAGGCTTTATCGATTCTACTTAAACTTTCTTCTTTCTCTAGAATCCATAGTATTTCAGCTGGACTAGGGCTTTTATCTAATCCAGATAAAGCGAATCGTAATGGCCAAAATACATCTCCAGGATTTAATTCACTTCCATTAACTATTTCTTTTAGTAAATTATCTAATTCTTCTAAACTCCATTTACTAAAGTCATTTAATTTTTCTTTAACAAGTTTTAATCCTTTAATTGTTTTTTCTTGATCACTTTTTTTGAATATTAACATTTTAGAATCATAATCAGGTAATTCAAAAATAAACTTACTAGGCTCCTCTAGTTCAGATAGATAATTTAATCTACTTGACAAAACTATGAATATGTTTTCTAATTTATTTTTATCTAAATCTTGAGGAAAATACTTTTTAATTTCTTCTAATAATTTTTGATATCTTTTACCTTTTTCTTTAACTATCTGACGAACATATTCAGCATTAAACCAATTAAGTTTTTCAACATTAAATATAGCTCCCGCTTTATTTATCTTAGCAACATCAAAGTCTTTGATTAACTCCTCTACTGAGTAGATTTCTTTAGTAGTTTTAGGATTCCAGCCTAAGAAAGCTATGTAGTTTAAGATAGCTTCTGGGAGATAACCTTTCTTTAAGAAGTCCTCTGCTGCTACATCTCCTTGTCGCTTAGATAATTTAGATTTATCTGGGTTTAATAACAAAGGTAAGTGAATAAATTCTGGAGCTTTCCAGTTAAACATTTTGTAAAGTAAAATATGCTTAGGAGTTGATGGTAACCACTCTTCGCCTCTGATAATATGAGTAACGTCCATTTCATGATCATCTACTACAACAGCTAAGTGATAGGTTGGATAACCATCAGATTTTAATAAAACCTGATCATCCATGTCATTAGTATTAATCTTAACTTCACCATAAACACCATCTTTAAAGATAATATCTTGATTGTCTGGGAGTCTTAATCTGATTACATAAGATTCTTTATTCTCTAGTTTTTTGCTTATTTCTTCTTTAGATAGATTTAGACAATGACGATCATATTTAGGAATTCTTTTTTCAGCTTGCTGTGCTGTTCTCATTTCATCAAGTCTCTCTTTAGTACAAAAACAATAATATGCTTTATCTTCTTTAATTAATTGTTCAACATACTTCTTATATATATCTAATCTTTTTGATTGATAAAAAGGTCCTTCATCAAAATCAATTCCAAAAGTTTTTAGAGTTTCAATAATTTGTTGGTCAGCTTTTTCTACATATCTACTTTGATCAGTATCTTCTATTCGTAACAAGAATTTAGCTTTATTATTTTTAGCAAATAGATAGTTGTATAGTGCGGTTCTTAATCCGCCGATATGCAGGTATCCAGTTGGTGATGGTGCAAATCTTACTTTATTCATATTATTTAATATATTTATTAATTTCTTTTAACATTATATTTAATGACTGATGTCGGATGATGTGGATATGATCTTTTAATTCTTCTTTTTTAACCCACTTGTGATTTTGAAGTTCTTCTTGAGGATTTGGTTCTTCATTTTCAGTTTGTTTTAGAATAAATATTCTTTGATTCTGACCAGCAGTTTTGTAATAATGAGGCATTCGTTCAGATTTAGGCTTAATCATTTCCGGCATAAAATAGTATTTATGCAATTCATCTAATTTTTTGATTATTTTAACTTTTTTTAATCCAGTTTCTTCATAGACTTCTTTTAAAATTGCCTCTTCTTCGCTTTCATCTTTTTCTACACCACCTTGAGGAAATTGCCAATGATTAGGATCGTCTTTTCTATTTAAAACTAGAAATTCATTATTTTGATTCAATATTACTCCTAAGACGTTTTTTCTAAAAGATTTTTGAATATGAATAGACCATAATATTAAATACCAAGAGTATTTAAGAGTGGCATTTAGAATTCTATTAATTCTGCTTGGTTCTATAAATAATCGCCATAACCATTCTATTCCTACTTTTCTGAATGCTTGAGGAGCTCGGAGTATTTTTCCAGATATGAAATCAAATGTTCCTCCAACTCCCATAGCTATTTTAATATTAGGTATTTTTGATATGTTTTCCCAAATCCATTTTTCTTGCCAAGGAGCTCCATAGGCTACTAATAATATCTGAGCTTGGCTATCTTTAATCTTTTCAATAATTCTATTATTCTCTTCAGGAGTTATTTTTTGAATATTTGAAAAGCCCTCCTCTGCTCCAACTATATTTAATCCTTTGTACTTTAATTCTAATTTAGTTTTTGATGTCTCTGCTGACCCTTCTCTCCCGCCTAAGAGAAATACTTTATATCCTTTATGAGCTGCTAATTCATTAATTTTGTAAGTTAAATCTATTCCAGTTACTCGATGATAGAGAGGGTCTCCCAAAAACCAAGAACCTAAGATTAATCCAAATCCATCTGCTAGAGATAGACTAGCATTATTTAATATTCCTCGGTAATAGATATCTCGACTAGCTTTGAGTATTATTTCTGGATTGGGAGTCACTATATAATGTTGTTTTTGATCAGCAACAAACTCCTCTATTTTTAATAGAGTTTCTTGATAGTTTATTTTATTTATTTCTGTTCCAAGAATGTTAACTTTAACCATGATTTTAACATTAAAATTACACATCAAAGTGTGTTTATATCTTTATTTTAGCATATAAAAACAGGCTCAGAAAGAGCCTGTTTAACAATTTAAACTAAATAATAATTTAAGTTCCAATTTCCCAAGAAGCTAAGTATTTCTTTTGTTCAGCGGTAAGAGTATCAATATTAATATTCATAGATTTAAGTTTAGATTTTGCAATCCACTCCTCTATCTTTTTAGAAACATTATATACTTTATTCTGGAACTTTTTGTAATTTTGATTAATATATTCTGCAGCTAATGCTTGAGTTGAGAAACTCATATCCATTACTGAAGCTGGATGTCCTTCAGCAGCAGCTAAATTGATTAATCGACCATCAGCTAGAACAAATATTCTTTTACCATTCTTTAAAGTATATTCATCAGTAAAGTTTCGAACATTTTTTCTACTTTTAACAGCCATTTTCTTTAATCCTTTAACATTTAATTCAACATCAAAATGTCCAGAATTACAAACTATAGCGCCATCTTTCATCTTTTTGAAATGATGAATGTCAACTACATGAACATCACCAGTTAAGGTGCAGAATAGATCTCCAATAGGAGCAGCTTCTAACATAGTCATAACTCTAAAGCCATCCATAGCAGCTTCAATAGCTTTAACAGAATCTACTTCAGTAACTATAACATTAGCTCCCATTCCTCTAGCTCGCATAGCAAAACCACGACCACACCAACCATAACCAGCAACAACTACATTTTTACCAGCTAGTAAAATATCAGTAGCTCTAATAATTCCGTCTAAAGTTGATTGACCAGTACCATATCTATTATCGAACAAGTTTTTTGTTCGGGCATCATTCACAGCAATGATTGGAACCATTAATTTTCCAGTTTGTTCTAGAGCTTTTAGTCTGATTACTCCAGTAGTAGTTTCTTCCATAGAACCTTTAATTTCTAAGGCTTGTTTTTGGTATTTAGTATGTAAGAGAGATAATAAGTCAGCTCCATCATCCATAGTTATCTGAGGTTGATGTTTAATAGCTGATTCTAAATGTTTGTAATAGGTTTTGTTATTCTCAGCTTTTTTAGCATGAACTTTAATACCATAGTCTTTAACTAAAGAAGCAGCTACATCGTCTTGAGTAGACAGCGGATTAGAAGCACATAAGAATACATCGGCTCCACCAGCTTTTAAAGTTCGCATTAAATTAGCAGTCTCACAAGTAACATGCATGCAAGAAGAAGTTTTTACTCCTTTAAGAGGTTTAGTTTTATTCCATTTATCTCTAATTTGTTTTAGAACTGGCATATCATTGTCAGCCCATTCAATCCTTTTTTTACCTTGAGGAGCAAGTTTTATATCACTAATGTCATAGTTTGGCATAGTTTTATTTATTTTTAATGAGTTAATTATAGTTTTTCTTTAAAGTTTTGTCGATACCTTTTTTCTAATTCTACCCAAGTAAATTCATGAGTTTGAGTGCCATATTTTTCTACAGTATAGGCTGAGATTAATCCAGCAAACTTTCCTGTTTTCTCTATTGACCATTTTTCAGTTAAACCTTTGATTAAACCAGCACGATAGGCATCACCAGCTCCAGTAGGATCAGAAGTATTTTTTACTTCAGCTATCGGGATATTATATCTTTTCTTTTTAGTATAAATTTGAGAACCCTTTTCTCCTAAAGTAATTACTAATATTTCAGTTTGTTCTTGTAAATCTTCTAAAGTCCATTTAGTTTTTTCTTGAATCAATTTAATCTCATAATCATTACCAATTAGAACTTTAGAACCAGTAATAGATTGTTTTAATTGTGTTCCACTGAGAGAAGCTACTTGTTGTCCAGGATCAAAGATATATGGAATTTCTTTTTCTTTAAATAATAGAGGTAATTCAACCATGTCGATAGGATTTTGGGGAGCAACAACAGCTAAATTAGTATGTTTTAAAGAAATTGGTTTTAAACTGATTGATTCCATCATAGCTCCGGGGAAAAAACCAGCAATTTGATTATCAGATTGGTCAGTAATGATATAGGCAGAAGCAGTGCGTTCATTTGGAGCGATTTTAATTTTAGAAGTATCAATATTATTTTTTACAAACCATTGTTTGTAATTTTTGAAATCATTACCAACATTAGCCCAAGTGATAAAGCTAGATTTTAAGAGGTTTAAATTGTAAGCAATATTACCCGCTGTTCCACCATATGACTCTCTAAATTCATTTACAAAAAAAGAGACATTTAAGTTATGAATTTGATCTGGCATGATATTGTCTTTAAAATATCCTGGGAAGTTCATAATTCGATCGTAGGCAATACTACCAGTGATTAATACTTTCTTCATATTTTTAATAAGTGTTTAATTAATAGCTTAAATATAACAAAAAAATACCTCGAAGTCGAGATATTCTTTTGGCAGGAGTGCTAGGATTTGAACCCAGACTAAAGGTTTTGGAGACCCTTGTGCTAGCCATTGACACTACACTCCCAAAAAACAAATTCTTCAACCAAATAGAGTGAAGAATTCATTAACAAGTAATTCGGTGAAAACTATTTAGTTTCTTTATGTGGGGTATGCTTTTTACACCATTTACAAAATTTCTTAAGTTCTAATTTGTTCTTAAGGGTTTTCTTGTTTTTGTAAGTATGGTAATTAATTCGGTGACATTCACCACATTCCATTTTAATCAGATTATCCTGAGACATATATTTAATTTTAAAATTAATAAGTGGAGCCAACTGTCGGGTTCGAACCGACGACCTACGGTTTACAAAACCGTTGCTCTACCAACTGAGCTAAGTTGGCCAAATAATTATGGCGTTAAAAGTGGTGGGCCGGGTAGGATTCGAACCTACGAAGGCGAAGCCAGCAGATTTACAGTCTGCCCCAGTTGACCGCTTTGGTACCGACCCAAGGTAAATAAATTTTCAATTGTTTCGGATGGAGCCGTTGCGCAGACTTGAACTGCGGACCCCTTCCTTACCATGGAAGTGCTCTACCACTGAGCTACAACGGCAAATCTTGATATAAACACAAAATATAAGCTTTAAAACTTATATTTGATTGATTTTTGCTCTTGCATCAGGTATTTTAGTATTGTCTGGGTTAACTTCTATAAGTTTATTCAATGTTTTATTTGCCAATTCTTTATCTCCCATAATTATACTTAAATCTAATAGAAAGTCAAGGAGCTTAGAGTTCTTTGGCTCAATATTTAAAGCTTTTTTAAGATTTTCTAAGGCTTGTTCAGAATTATTTAATTTTAAGTTTGTTTTAGCTAAATTATAGTAATATACAGGATTATTATCTTCTAATTCAATTGCTTTTTGATAATTGATAATAGCTTGATTGAGGTCTCCTTTACTAGTAAAAATATCTCCTAATCTATTATAGTCGTAATCATCATCATTTAATTTAGTAATATACTCATAAGTTTCTTGAGCTTTATCATGATCTTTGTTATTAAAGTATAAATCTGCTAATTTTCTGTAAATATCTATATTATGCATGTCTGATTTTAGAGCATCTATATATTCACTTTCTGCCTGACTATAATCCTTTTCTTTAATAAATTCATCAGCTCGTTCTAAATGCTTAACTACTTTAGTTTCTGACGATATTTTATCTTCAAAATGAGTTTTAATAAGTTTCTGACGATATTTTTCTTCTAATTGATAGATATATTTGTAGAACTTCTTAAGATAGATATAGCTAGTAGAGATAATTGGTTTAGATATCTTTGATACCTTAGTTAGATACTTTTCTACATCTCTTTTAAATTTTTCTTCAATTATTTCCTCTTCTCGAGTTTCTTCTTGATATTCAGTAACTTTTTCAGGGTCTACTCTATTTAGTTGAGGTAGTTTTTTAAAAATAATAGATAGAATAATACTTAAACTAACTACGATAATAATAATTAAAATTATATTTAAAAACATATTATATTACATTATTAATTAAATTAAATAAGCTTTCTGAATTTAAACTAGCTCCTCCAACTAATACACCGTGAACGTGAGCTTGTTGGATTAAATCTTTAATATTTGAAGGCTTTACACTTCCACCAAAGATTAATCTAATTTTATCTTCAAACTTTTTTATTAATATTTTATCATTTTCAGAAAATACATTATCTAAAACTATTTGTTTTATCAGTTTGTTAGTATACTCTACTTCAACTGTTTCGATTTCTTGTTTAACTTTAGTGGTGGAAATAGACCAGATAGGTTCATAGGCAATAATTAATTGATCGATATCATTAATATTTACTCCTGCTAAAGCCGATTTTATCTGTCTCATTAAAACCAAATCTTTTTGATTATTCCTTCTTTCTTCTAAATTTTCTCCTACACATAGTACCGGAATTAATCCATTTTTTAAAGTTAACTTAACTTTTTTGTTAATCATTTCTTCAGACTCAGCTAGGTTTTGTCTTCTTTCACTATGACCAATCATTACAAATTTAACACCAAGATGTTTTAAATTATCGATAGATACTTCTCCAGTATATGCTCCTTTATTCTCCCAGAAAGTATCTTGACTTCCTAAATCAATTCGAGTGTCTTTTAATATTTCAGATAATTTAGCAATAGTTAAGAAATCAGGACATAGACCCAAATCTATACTCTCTAGTTTATGATTTTTTAATTTAGCTTTAATCTCCTCTGCTAATTTCAGAGTTTCATCATAGGATAACTGCATTTTCCAATTAGCTAAAATTATTTTTTTGGATAACATTTTATTCTTTATCTAGTAAGATATGTATTAATAATTATATATTAATATAGGAAAATAGACCAACAGATATGGAAGTAACTATTATTCCAGCAGTGATTATTCCTAAGGTAATTGGTAAAATTGCTTTTTTAAATGGAATACCGAATAACCAAGCTGCCATGGATCCAGTCCAAGCTCCAGTCATTGGTAAGGGAATAGCTACAAAGATGAATAAAGCTAAGGGTCCATATTTCTTAATCTTTTTTATAGTCTTTCTTCTAGTTCTTTCAAAAACCCATTCTAGAAATTTATCAGTAGGACTTGAATATTTTTTAGCTAGAGTAGTTATAGCGTCTAGGCCGAATAGTAAAATAAAAACAGGGATGATATTACCAATGATAGCTAGGAATAAGACTAGGAAAGGATTTAATCCCCAAGAAATTGCTAAGGGTATAGAAGCTCTTAATTCAGTTACCGGGAGAGCTGAATAGAAAATTGTTAATAGTTCTAACATATTATTGCCATAAATAATTATTAAAAATCCAAGTAGAAATAGCTTTGAGGTCAGAGAATCTAGCGTAATGAGAATCACTTCCTAATACTACAACTAAAATTGGTCCTTGTTCTTCATAACTTACTTCAGATACTAGACAGAAACCAGCAGCTTCAATATATCCTGTTTTACCAGCTTCAATATTTAAATATCCACCAATTAGGTCATTGGTATTCTTGATATTAATTAAACGATCAGAATCTATAGTACGGAAAGAGTAATTTCTATGAGAAGTAGCTTCTTTAATATTAGGATAAGTGAAAGCTTTACTAGCTAGTTTTAATACATCTGTAGCTGTAGAAACATTATTAGCACTTAAACCAGTAGGATCTTCAAATTTAGTATTATTTAATCCCAATTCCAGAGCCTTAGCATTCATTTTCTCTACAAATTCTTCTTCTGATATATCTATATTTTTAATTAACAATCTAATTCCAGTATTTGAAGAAGCAACTATGGAAGAGATGTATAGATCTTTAAACTTTATTTTCTCCCAGTTATATATCTTTAGCTTATTAAAATCTCCATTCAAATTTGAACTATCTATAACTATCTCTTTCTCCCAATCAATGCTCTCATGTTCCATTAAAACTATAGCAGTCATTAATTTAGTAATACTAGCGATAGCTCTGACTTCATCACTATTTTTAGACCATAGTATCTTATTACTATTAATATCTTTAACTAGAACTGATTTAGCGGATACTTGAACTCCTAAAGAATCATTTATTACTTTAAGAGGAAACTTACTTTTCTGATTTAATTCTTCAGATTTAATATTAAAAAATATCCCACCCTCCTCTATTGCATTTTGTTGGTAGTAATAATTATCTCCAATAGGAAGAGCTATTAGATTAGTTATTAAAAATAAATTAGAGATTATGGCAAATAGAGTCATAAATTAAGATTCATTAGTTTCTAAATTATTACTTTCCTCTTCAACCTCTTCTTCCTCAGATTCATCTTCATTCTCATTTAATATCTTATCTATAATTTCATCGCTGTTTAGTTTCTCGTAATCTGGTAATTCCTCTACTTTATTAAGTCCTAAATACTTTAAGAAATCCAAGCTAGTTGAATAGGTTTCAGTCATTTTCTCTTTATCTTGTTGGCTCTCTATTAAACCTCTAATTAAAAGATTTTTTAAGATAATTGAACAATTAACTCCTCTAATTTGCTCTAATTCTGATTTAGTAATTGGCCCTCGATAGGCAATGATAGTTAGAGTTTCCATAGAAGCATCACTAAGATTACTATTTAATTCTTCTTTAACAAATTCTTTAATTATTTCTTCAGATATTGGATTAGTAGTGAATTGAAGCTTCCTATTATCACTTAGGATATGAATACCACTATCTTCTTGATTAAACTTTTCTTCTAGATTTTCTATTAGTTCCTTAATCTCTTTTTTGTTTAACTCTAACTTTTTAGCTAATTCTTTAATTTGCAGAGCTTTATCGGATATTAAAAGAATACTTTCTAATTGAACTAATTTTTTACTCAATTTATCTTCCATCTTATTTAATTATTATTTGTATTTATTGTCATTTTTTCAAACATAGAACCTTGATCTACATTGATTGTTTTTTGTTTTATTAACTCTAACATAGCTAAGAAACAAACAATTATCTCAGTTTTATTCTCTTTATTCTTTACTAATTCAGAAAAATCTAGATTACTACAGTTACTTATTAAATTCTTAATATGGTTTATCTTTTCTCTAATATTGATAGTCTTATCAATAGTCTTTTTATTAGGTTTTTCAGTAACGGGTTTTACAGAGCTAATAATTTTTCTAAATTTAGCTTCTAAATCCTCAACTACTATATTCTTAGGAGGTCTAAACTTAGCTTTGATTTTAATTAAAGGAGTTGTTCGAGAGTAGGTGAAGTTTTCTTGATTAAGAATCTTTTTTATTATCTTTCGAGCTTCATAATATTCTTTGTAGATCTTTAATTGTTTTTCTAGATCAGCGCTATCTTCGTCATCAACAAAATTCATAGCTTCGGGAAGAATGAGTTTTGATTTAATATATAACAGTTTAGCAGCTACTACTAAAAAATCAGCTATTTCATCAATACTGAGATTCTCATTATCATCAATATATTCTAAATATTCATCAGTTATTTCAGCTAATGATATTTCATCAATATTTAATTTACTATTAGTAATCAAGGTTAGAAGGAGTTCTAAAGGTCCTTCAAAATCCTGTAATTTAAATTGGTAATCAGACATGAGTGATAAAGTCTTTTATTTTTTAGTTTTTTTGTTTTACTTTTTTAGCGATATAATTATATATGAAAAAGTATAGAATAAGGTATGCAATTGGCACACTAACAGAATGTTTACCTGGATCTAAAAGTATAAGTATAGCATGTATGGATAAGCTCATTCCCAATATCCAAATACTTATTTTTTTAATATCTTCTTTTACAAAGCCAATGTATTTATTAACGAATGCTAAAGCAGCCCAATAGGTGGTTAAGTTTATAAGAATTAAACTAAGGAAATGAAATAATATTATGAAAATCCAGTAATTTTGATTACTGATAAATAAATTATAGAAAAAATTATCTACAGGGTTATAAATATATTTTAATGGGATTCTTATAATAATCTCTGCAAGCATTATAATTATGATTATTTTTTCCCAGGTTTTCCTTTTTGCCATAAGTTTATTTTTTAGTTTTTCTTTTTGCTTTAACTTTCTTTTTCTTCTTGGCTTTAGGTTTTTGAATCTTTAATTTCTTAGCTTTTCCAAATACAAATATCTCTGACTCCTCTATCTTTAAATAATCTTTCAGCTTTATTTTAAAGCTTTCTTTAAAGCTCCCAGATGAGAAAATAGCATCTTTTAAATTACTAAAAGATTTATCAACTATTGTTGGTATTTTGTAGAGAGATCCAAAAACATGAGCTGAGCCAGGTTTAATCTTAAACTTATTAATTAGTATCTTCTCTGAAGGAATTTTAATATCTTTGTTCACTACCTTAAACTTCTTAGCTATCTTTCCGAAATCTAAGTTTTTATCAGCTCCTAGAATAACCATATAGAAGTCTTTCTTAATTTGCAGAATTAAAGACTTAGCTATTTCTTTAGGATGAACTTTTAAAGTCTGAGAAGCATCAAAAGCAGTATATACTGTCCGATGAGCTATGATTTCGTGCTTAGTATTGTTTTTTTCTAAATGATTTAGAATTTGTTTTTTAATAGCCATATATTTATTTTATTTTTTATATTTCATTGGTAACTTCTCTTGAGTTCCTAATAGTTTCTGAGCAGTCTTTTTACCGTGGGAAGTTAGAAGTATTTTGTTAATAAAAGTTTTGTATTTAGTTTTTTTACAGAAAGCTACAATTAAATCTCTTTCAATTAAACGATTCAAACTTTTAATAATTATATTTTCAATGTCTTTGGGCTTCTTCTTAATATTTTCATAAAACTTAAAAAATGTATTTTTATCAATTCCTCCTTTTTGTTTATATCCTAAAGATTTTTTTAAGATATATTCTTGGAGTTTAGATAATTGATTCATTTTATTATTTTATTTCTATTCCTAACTCTTTTAATTGCTCTTTGCTTACTTTTTCAGGACTATCCATCATTGGATCATGACCATCAGAAGTTAAAGGAAAGGCAGTTACTTCTTTAAGATTCTTTTCTCCCATTAGAATCATCATTAATCTTTCTACTCCTAGAGCAATTCCACCATGTGGTGGGACACCATATTTGAAAGCTTCGTAATAATGAGCAAATTCTTTCTTTTGTTCTTTAGTGAAGCCAATTAAATCCCATATCTTTTCTTGGATTTTCATATCGTGAATTCTAATTGCTCCTCCACCAAGTTCAAAACCATTCAAAGCTAAATCATGTTGGTAGGAATGAACTTTTTCAGGACTTTTATCTAATAACTCTAAATCTTCTTCTTTAGGAGCAGTGAACATATTATGAGAAGGTCCCCATTTACCTTTAGTTCCTACAAACTCCTCTTCTTCATTATTAGCGAATAATGGGAAATCTATAATCCAAGAAAAAGCTAATTCATTTGGATCTTCTTTGTCTTTTCTTAAGTCTGGCTTATCAGTACCATATTTTTCCATAGCTTCTTGGTGACTAATTCGAGGCCATGGTTTAGTAGTGATTTTCTTTTCTGGGAATAATTCTTCTACCATTTTAGTCATAGTATCTTCCATTAAATCTAATATCTCTGATTGACTTAAAAAGGACATTTCAACATCTAATTGATAGAATTCTCCTGAACTACGGTCAGAACGAGCATCTTCATCTCTAAAACAAGGAGCTATTTGAAAGTATTTCTCTAAACCAGCAATCATTAAGAGTTGTTTGTATTGTTGTGGTGCTTGTGGTAAGGCAAAAAACTTACCTTTATGAAGTCGAGAAGGTACAATGTAATCACGAGCTCCTTCTGGAGTTGATTTAGTTAGAATAGGAGTTTGAACTTCAGTGAAACCCTTATCATTTAAGTTATTTCTTAAAAAGTTCATTACTTGATGGCGAGATTTAATATTCTTAGCCATTCTTTCATGACGAAGATCTAGATAGCGATGTTTTAATCGTAATTCTTCTCCAGCTTGTCGATCTTCATTTTCAATTTCAAAAGGAGGTGTTTCAGCTTCTGATAATATTTTAATATCCTTAGCTAAGATTTCTATCTTACCAGTTAATTGATCTTCTCTGATTTGTTTTTCTCCTCGAGCTTGAATGATTCCCTTTAAACTAATTACAAATTCTGGTCGAATATTATCTAATAGTGCTGCTGATTCTTTAGTCATTTCAGCTGGAACACAAACTGCTTGAATGATTCCAGTAGAATCTCGGAGATCAATAAAAGCTATTTTTCCCATTCTTCGAAAAACATGAACCCAGCCTTTTAATTCGACTTCTTTATTAATTTCTGAATTTACAGTTTCTTTAATGTAAGTTTTCATATTGTTATTTTATATTTAATATCTTAGTTTGTCCTGGTATTGATTTATCAACTTCACCATAATCACCTTCGTCTTCCGTTTTTTTGACCTTTTCTACTATGTAGGTTAGATTTTGATTTTTATCTATCTTTTTTAGAGTGTAGTTTGAATTGACTTCTTCGAGTAATATTTTTTCTAATCCATCTTCTATATTTTTTAAAATAATAGATCCTTTATTTCTTTGAGTATAAGGACCATAGAATTGTAATGTTTTGTCACTGTCACCCACGAAAATTACTTTTCCATAATTATTTATAAAGATGTGGTCATATGGAGTTAAGCCTTTTATTTCTTTGCCATCTGGATTAACAGTATATGTTTTATATTTTATAGCATGACCTGAGCCAGTTAGTGACGGATTGCCCCACTCTAAAATAATTTTTTGATCATTTTCAGACCAAGCTATTGGAAAGTATAATACTAAACTACCGCCAGCATGAGCAGATTTAATGAAAGGATATAAGGAAATTGTTTTTGGATTTGCTTCGGGATATGAGAGGATTTTTGTTGTTTCATTGGTTATTAAGTTTTTTACAAAAATATTATATTCTAAAGTTTTTGTAGAATTGTATCGTTTCCCTTCACTGTCAGCGTCATTCATTTCTTTGATTACTTTGCTGATTTCAGAGTAAACTATTTTATCTTTATTATTGGATAAAATAGAACTCACAATGAAAAAACCATCATTAGGTTCTATTTTAATTGGGGCATCTTTTTTTTGTAAATGTTCAGCTAAGCCTGGTAAATAATAATTTTCTAGAGAAGTTTCTTTATCTTCCCCAATACTTTCTATTTCTAGTGTTTCTACTTTTTCACTAATTTCATCAATTTGATCCTGTAATTTTAATTCTGCAAAATCAATATTTTCTTTTTGTAGAAAGTAAGTCAGTATTATTCCAGAGATTATCAATATTCCGATAATTATAGCAATGATTGTGGTTTTTTTATTCATATTATTTATGTATTTTTATCTGCCAATAGAAACGTAATTAAATCCTAATTCTCTAATTTCTTGAGGTTTGTAAACATTTCGGCAATCAATTAAATTAGCTTCTTTCATAGAGTCTTTTACTTTCTTCATATCAATTTCTTTAAAAACATTCCATTCAGTTACTAGAATTAAGAGATCTATATCTTTGGTAACTTCATAAGCATTCTGACAATATTCTATATCCTTGATTTCTTTTTTAGCATTTTCCATAGCTTCCGGATCGAAAGCTTTGACCTGAGCTCCTTGTTCTAAAAGGTCTTTGATAATAACTCTAGAAGGAGCTTCCCGAATATCATCAGTATTAGGTTTAAAAGAAAGTCCCCAGATACCAACAGTTTTATCTTTTAAATCTGGTAATAATTGATTTACTTTTTTAATAATTGATTGTTTTTGTCTAAGGTTTACATCTTCAATTGCTTCCATTATCTTACAATCAATATTATTTTCTTTCATTTCATAGATTAAAGCTTGAACATCTTTAGGAAAACAAGCTCCACCATAACCACAACCAGCTTGTAAGAACCGTGGACTAATTCTGTTATCCAAACCAATACCTCGAGCAATCTCTTTAATATTCGATCCGGTCTTTTCAGCATAATGAGATAATTCATTCATGAATGATATTTTGGAAGCTAGCATAGCATTAGCTGCATATTTAATTGTTTCAGAAGTAGTAGTGTCAGTGAACATGATTGGTTTGTCAGTCCGAGCTAAAGCATCATACATTTTTAACATAATCTTTTTAGCTTGTTCATCATCTTTTTCAATACCAATTACTATTCGATCGGGAATTAAAAAGTCTTTTACAGCTGATCCTTCTCGCAGAAATTCTGGATTAGAAACTACAGAGAACTTTATTTCCCCATTGATCTCTTCAATAGTTTCTCTAACTTTTTGAGCAGTTAAAGGAGGAACTGTACTTTTGTTCACAATTACTTTGTATTCTTTCATATTCTCTCCAATAACTTTAGCTACAGCAAAAACAGCTGAGAGATCAGCTTGACCATTAGGAGACTGAGGTGTACCCACAGCAATGAATATGGTTTGAGCAAATTCAATTCCCTTTTGAGCATCTAAACTAAATTGAAGTCTTCCTTGTTTAGTATTTCTTTTAATTAAATCAGAAAGACCAGGTTCATAGAAAGGAACTTCTCCCTTATTCAATTTCTTTATCTTTTCTTTATCAATATCAATGCATAAAACATCATGTCCAAGGTCAGCCATACAAGCTCCTTGAACTAATCCGACATATCCAGTTCCAAAAATAGTGATTCTCATATTTTTAATTAATAATTTTAAATTAAGGAGTTAATCTGTTAATCATTCGAGGGAAAGGAATGGTTTCTCTAATGTGATGAACACCACAAATCCAACCAGTTAATCTTTCTAAACCATAACCAAATCCAGAATGAGTAACAGAACCATATTTTCTTAGATCTAAATACCATTGGAATTCAGCCATTGGTAATTTCTCTTCTTCTATTCTAGCTTTTAATATTTCGTAATCATCCTCTCTTTGAGAACCACCAATTATTTCTCCATGACCTTCAGTAGCAATTAAATCTGAACCTAGAACTAAATTATCATCTTCTGAGTCTCGTTTCATATAGAAGGCTTTGATTGCTTTGGGCCATTTTTCTACAAAGATTGGAACATCACTATTTTCAGTAAGCATAGTTTCATCCTCTGCTCCTAAATCATCTTCTAAAGTTATTTTAGATCCTTTGGATTGTAAAAATTCTACAGCTGCAGTGTGAGTCATTCTTTTAAAAGGAGCTTTTATCTTCTCTAATTTACTAATATCTCTTTCTAAGATTTCTAATTCTTCACTACAATTCTTTAAAACATCTTGAACAATGTAAGAAATTAGATTTTCTTGAATTTCCATATTACCTTGATGATCACAGAAAGCCATTTCAGCATCCATCATCCAGAATTCTGTTAGATGTCTTCTAGTTTTAGATTTTTCTGCTCTAAAAGTAGGACCAAAGTCAAAGACTCGTCCATGAGACATAATTGCGGCTTCAATATATAGTTGTCCAGATTGAGAGAGATAGGCTTTTCCCATATCAAAATAATCTACTCCAAACAAAGTAGTTGTTCCTTCACAAGCATTGGGAGTTAGAATTGGTGAGTCTATTTTAATAAAGTGTTCTTTGTGGAAGAAATCATAAGTAGCTTGAATAATTCTGTCTCTTACTTTTTGAATAGCCCATTGTTTTTTAGATCTTAACCAGAGGTGTCTATTATCTAGTAAAAAAGCTTCACCATGATCTTTGTTAGAGATTGGATATTCTTCAGCAACTTGAAGTAATTTTAAATTAGAAACTTGAATTTCATATTCTTCTTTTTTAGGATGCTTAGAAACTTTACCTTCTAATTCAATAGAAGTTTCTTGAGTAATCTTTTCACATTCATTCCATAATTTTTCCTCAATATCATTTTTAGAAACAATAGCTTGAATAAATCCAGAACCATCTCTAATTTGTAAGAAATACAAAGAACCAGATGATCTAAAATTATGGATCCAACCCTCTATTTTTACTTCTTGGTCTAAATGTTTATCTATGTCTGATATAAATACTTTTTTCATAAAATAATTCTTAAGAATTAACTAAAAATACTAAATTTTCCTTTAATTTAGCTATGTTTATTATATAATTAATAATTTAAAGTTTCAAGTTGACTTATTATGATAATTTTGGTAATTTAGAGTATTAAATAAAATAGGAGGAAAAATGAGCAAAAAAGAAACTAGATTGAAAAAGTTAAGAGAAGATTTATTAGAAGCAAAAGAAGAGTATCGAAAAGATAGAGAAGCTTATTCAGAACTAAGAGGATGGCCTGGACGAGAAGGGGCTATGGATATGGCCCAAAATGCTAAGCGAGATTCAGAAAAAAAAGTTCGTGAATTAGAAAAAGAAATATCTGAATTAGAGAAAAAATAAAAAACAAACGGTTCGTTATTCACGAACCGTTTTTATATTAAAAAGTTTTTAGATAATATTTAACTAAACTCTGTCTTATGTATCACAATACTTTCTAATATCCCTACAGCAATTAAACTCATCCACATGGAAGACCCACCATAAGAGATAAATGGAAGTGGGAGACCAATCACTGGAGCCATTCCTAAATTCATAGCAATGTTCATCATGGCTTGAAAGAAAAACATAATTAGAAATCCTAGAGCCAGAAAGACTGCAAAGTTATCATTAGACTTTCTAATAATAGTAATGATTCTGTACAAGAATATACCAATAATAATAATTACTAAAGCTGAACCTAGAAAACCAAATTCTTCAGAAATAACTGCATAGATAAAGTCAGTCCTCTGCTCTGGTAAGAAGTTTAATTGACTTTGAGAACCTAAACCAAAACCTCTTCCTGTTAATTTACCAGAACCAACTGCAATTACTGATTGAGAAAGATTGTAGCCTACTCCCAAAGGATCTGCTCCAGGATCTAAGAAAGTTAGAATTCTTTCTTTTTGATATGTTTTTAGAAAGCCAAACCAACCAAAAGAAATAGTGATAATAATTAAGAGGGAAATAATTAGAACCTTCTTTTTGTTGATGTTGGTAAAAAATATCATCATGAACCAAATTACAAAAAGAATAATAGCTGAACCCATATCTGGTTGTAAGAGAACTAAGAAGATCATTAAGAAACTTACTGCTCCAGAAAAAAGAATTGGAGACCAAGAATGATAGAATTCTTTGGCAGTAGTAGAAAGATATTTAGCTAAGAAGATAATTAGTGATATTTTAACCAATTCTACTGGTTGAAATCTAAAGCCAAACAATGAAATCCAAGCACTAGCTCCTCGAATAGATCTTCCAAAGATTACTACAGCTAATAACAGAACTACAGAAAGAACTAAGAATACTTTATAGTATGATTTTAAAGATCGATAATCTAAGACAGTAAACCCTAATAATAATATGATACCAGTAATAGCATAAGCTAATTGCTTATTAAAAAAGATCATCTTAGTTTCAATATTACTTAACCCAATACTATAGATATTCAAAAGTCCAATAATGATTAACAAAAAAACTGCAATTAGCAGTACCAGATCTATTTTATGTAATGATCTAAAAGATATTTTCATAGTTTTATCTAGGGTCTATATAATTCTCAGGATTTAATAGGTTAACACTAGGCTCTATTTTTAGAGTGACATAAGAGGGCATTTTTTGAAACCAAGATGCTTGAAGATTCTTTCCTTCCTGAGCATAGAATCTATCTGTTGTGATTTCATTAATAGCTACTAGCTTAGAACCTAAGTAAAGAGAGATATAGAACTTACTATTTAACCAATTATATGGTGATTCATTAATGGCTGTAAATTCAATCCAATTCCGAGCATTATCATTTTGATTATCAAAATGCATCTCTTGATTGCTAATAGTAAATATCTCTTTATTAAACTCTTCTACTTCAGATATTTTTAATCTTTTCCAATTAATATTAATAACTTCAATATCTACTGTTCTGATTATCTTATTACTTTCAACATTAAAGTCGATAAGTTTTTTAGTTTCTCCTGGTAGTAAAAAAGCAGTTTTCTCTACACTAGTTTTATTATCGTATATAAATTTGTATTTTAATTCAGTTACAGCTATTTTTTCATTAGGATTTCTCATTTCCACTACAATATCATATTTATTATTAGTTAAAGAAATTATATTTTTGTTAACTATGATTAGATCTTGAGCTTTATTCATTTCTCGAACACTTTGAAAATCTATAGTATTAGCAGTAAAATCTAATTCATTATTATCTTGAATTTTAATATCTATAAATTTAATTAAAGAAAAAGAGAATAAGCTAAAAATAATTATTAATAAAATAATAATGATAGTTCTCTTTAAAAGAGTTTTGTTTTTAATTAACCACAAACTTCTTTCAATTTCTTGATCACTAATTTGTTCTTGAAAATTCATAAAGTAATTTATATCTAGTATCTTTATTATACTATTTTTTTTAATATTTATAAAATGTGATATAATGAAAATGTTAAGTTTAAAAATAAAAAATAAAAATATGTTTGAAACTTCAAAAGATGTTTTGAATTTAGTTTTAGCTTTATCAATTGCTGGAGTAACTGTTTTTATCTGTTGGCTCTTGTATTATTTTATCTCTAGCATTAGAAAATTACATGATGCAATTAGTATTTTCCAGAAAACTTTGAAAACAGCAAATGAAATAGTAGATAGTGCTAAGAAAAAATTAAAAGACTCCTCTACGCATTTAAAGTTAATTGGGATGTTGGTTCAAAAAGTTGTTGAGGAAGTTCAAAACAAAAGACAAAAAAGAAAAACAAAGACTCCTAAAGCTAAAAAGGCTAAGAAAAAATAAAAACAAAATTTTTTAAAGAAAAATAAAAATTTATCACTCTTTTATAGTAGTGATATAATTTTTTGAGATATTATTTCTAATTTAAATAGATTCAATGCAATTTATACATCTTCACAATCATAGTCACTATAGTCTCCTGGACGGACTTCCTAAGGTCCCAGAATTAGTGGCGGAAGCTAAAAGGCTTGGTATGAAAGCTGTGGCTTTAACTGATCATGGAGTTATGTATGGTGTCATTGAGTTCTATCAAGAATGTATTAAGAACGATATTAAGCCAATTATTGGGGTAGAATTCTATTTAGCTCGACGCGGTTTGAAAGACAAGAAACCAAATATTGATGCTAAACCATATCATCTAATTCTTTTAGCTAAGAATAATATTGGCTATAATAATCTTTTGAAGTTAACTTCCATTGCTCATATGGAGGGTTTTTATTATAAACCTAGAATTGATTGGGAGACTTTAGAAAAGCACCATGATGGTTTAATAGCGATGAGTGCTTGTTTGAATGGTCAAATTCCAAAAACTATTTTAGCTGGAGACTTAAAAGAAGCCAATAACTTAGTTGTAAAATACAAAGAACTTTTTGGAGTAGATAATTTTTATCTAGAACTTCAATCTCATCCTGGAAAAGAAGAACAAGAAAATGTTAATAAGGAATTAATTAATTTATCTAAAGTTCATGGAGTTGGTTTAGTAGCTACTAATGATGTTCATTACCTTCATCCTGAAGATGCTGAGGCTCAAGATCTTCTAATGTGTTTACAAATGAAGAAAAAGATTAGTGATCAGGACAGAATGAAATTAACAGATTTTGATTTATCTTTTCGTCCAGCAGAAAAAATGATAGAAGATTTTGCTAGTGTACCAGAAGCAATTAAAAATACTGAGAAAATTGCTAGCATGTGTAATGTAGAAATTGAATTAGGTAAGATATCTCTCCCCCACTTCGATCTTCCTAATAATGAAAATCCAGATTCTTATCTAGGAAAAATTTGTCGAGAAGGATTAAAGAAAAGATATCCAGATTGTTTTGGGGAGAAAGTTGCTAAGTCATGCGATCAAGAAAGATTAGAGAAAATAAATAAAAGATTAGAATATGAATTAGCTGTAATTGAAAAGACTGGCTATGCTTCTTATTTCTTAATCGTACAGGATTTTATAAATTGGGCTAAGGAAAATAATATAGTTGTTGGTCCTGGTCGAGGAAGTGCTGCCGGATCTATTGTTTCTTATCTAATTAATATTACTGATGTTGATCCTTTGAAGTATAATTTAATCTTTGAAAGATTCTTGAATCCCGAGAGAATTTCTATGCCTGATATTGATATAGATTTTGCTGATGTTCGGAGAGGAGAAATCATTAAATATGTAGAAAAGAAATATGGACACGATCATGTAGCTCAGATTATTACCTTTGGAACTATGGCTGCTAAGGCAGCTATTAGAGATGTGGGTCGAGCTTTAGGTTTAGGTCATGGTTATTGTGATCGAATCGCTAAAATGATTCCAATGTTCTTTAACTTAGAAGATGCTATTAATGCTTCACCAGAGCTTAAAGAAGCCTATGAGCATGATCCAGAAGCTAAACAATTAATAGATTTTGCTAAGAAATTAGAAGGAGTAGCTAAGCATCATTCAACACATGCTTGTGGAGTATTAATTTCTAAAGATAAGTTAGTAGAAACAGTTCCTCTTCAATATGCCTCTTCTAGTGATCAGACTATTATATCCCAATACTCTCTCCACCCTATCGAAGACTTAGGTTTGTTGAAGATGGACTTTTTAGGATTAAAGAATCTAACTATTTTAGAAAATGTTATTAAAATTATTGATAGAATTCATCAGAAAGAAGTTACTTTAAAAGATGTTGATTTAGAAGACAAGACAACTTTTAAATTATTACAAAAAGGTCAGACCACTGGAGTATTCCAACTAGAATCATCAGGAATGAAAAAGTGGTTAACTAAATTAAAGCCTAATAGATTTGAAGATATTATTGCGATGGTAGCCCTCTACCGTCCAGGTCCAATGGAATTTATTCCTGACTTTATTAATGGCAAACAAAAGAGGAAGAAAATTACCTATGATGATCCAAGATTAGAACCAATTTTGGAGGGAACTTATGGTATTGCTGTCTATCAAGAACAAGTCATGGAAATTGCTCGGCAATTAGCTGGTTTTTCTTATGCGGAAGCAGATATTTTAAGAAAAGCGGTGGGTAAGAAAATTAAGAAGCTATTGGATGAACAAAAAGATAAGCTAATTGATGGTATGGTAAACAATGGTCTTTCTGATGATCATGCTCGAAAGATTTGGCAAACAATTGAACCTTTTGCTTCCTATGGTTTTAACAAAGCTCATGCTACTTGTTATGCTTTGATTGCTTTTCAAACAGCATATTTTAAAGCTAACTACCCTACTGAATTCATGGCTGCTCTTTTAACTGCTGATCAAGATGATATTGATAAGGTAGCAATTAGAATTAGAGAAGCTAGTCAAATGAAAATAAAAGTTTTACCACCTAATATAAATAAAAGTTTTTCTACTTTTACTGTTTTGTCAGAAGAATTGAGAAAAGGACATAAACAAATTAGATTTGGTCTAAATGCTATTAAAAATGTAGGTAGTAATATTGTGGCAGACATTATTAGGGAACGAAAAGAAAATGGAGCTTTTAAAAATATAGAAGATTTTTTAATGAGAGTGCAAGATAAGGATTTAAATCGGAAGTCATTAGAGAGTTTAATTAAATCAGGAACTATGAATGGTTTTGGAGATATTAATGTTTTACTAAATAATATAGATAAATTATTGGAGTTTAATAGATATCAGAAGAAAGAAAAGTTGAACGGACAATCAAGTATCTTTTCTAAAATGTCAGCTGGAAGAAGTTTCTCAATTAAATTAGACAAGTGTCCTAATGTTGATCCAAAAGATAAATTAGCTTGGGAAAAAGAAATGTTAGGATTATACATTACCGACCATCCTTTTAAAGATTTACAAAAGAAACTATCTAAAAAGATAAAAGCTATTGAAGAGGTTAAAGTAGACAAACAAAGAAAAGATATTAAGATTGGAGGAATTATTAATTCAGTTCAAAAGATTGTGACTAAGAATAATGAGAATATGATGTTTGCTCTTTTGGAAGATAGTACTGATAGTATTGAAATTATTATATTCCCCAAGATTTTTAGAGAGTTTGAATCTATGTTAATTAAAGATACTATGGTTATTGTGAGTGGTCATTTAAATCATAAAGATGGTCAACCAAAGCTATTAGTAGAAGAGATAAAGACTTTAGATGATTTTACTAGGCGTTCTAAAAACAAAGATAATCCTTTAATTATTAAATTAGAGAGTCAGCCTTCTAGTGAACAAATGAATAGGTTAAAGGATATTTTAAAACAAAACCCAGGAGAATCAGCAGTATATTTCTATATCAAAAAAGGAAAGAAGTTTAACAAGGTTAAAGTCAGTATTACTGTTGATAATACTGATGAATTGCAAGAAAGTATTGCTAGAATATTGGAATCTAATTAAATAGTGTACTATAATTTAAATAGTAATTAATATTAATATCAAATATATGACTCAAGAAGAAAAGAAAGCTAATTCAGTTAATTTCGCTTACAAAAAGATAGGTACTCTTTTTGTAGTAGCTACAATTATTCTAGTAGCGATTATTCTGTATTTCTCTTTAGCTAAAGCTGAAATTCATTTAAAGATTAAAACTCAACCAGCTAAGATTAATTTTACTACTCAAGTTAAAGAAGATGTAGAGAATAATAATTATTTAGAGACCAATGTTTTAGAAGGTCGAATCTTAGAATTAGTAATGGAAAAGACTAGGAAATTTATTGTTTTAGGCCAGGAATCTCCAGCTGATAAGTATGGTGGTTTAATGACTGTCTATAACAAGAAATCAGAAGCCCAGCCTTTGGTTAAAAGAACTAGATTTGAATCAGCTGATGGTAGTATCTTTAGAATCCAGGAAGGGATTACTGTGCCAGCTGGTGGATCAATTGATGCCTATGTAGTAGCTGAAGAAGTAGGAGAAGAATATAATGAATTGCCAGGTAAATTTACTTTACCAGGATTTAAAAATGAATATTCTCGAACTAGAGTTTATGGTGAATTAAAAGAAACTATGGAAAAGAAAAGTATTGTTTCCTATATCATTACTCAAGATGAATTAAATAGAGCTAATACTGAATTAGTAGCTGGATTAAAAACAGATGCTTTGCATAAATTAAAAGAATTATTAGTTTCTGGTGAAGAGTTAGAAGACTCATCTATTACTACTGAAATCATATCCTATGAAACTGATAAAGATGTGGGAGATGAAGCTCAAAACTTTGAATATACGGTAAAATTAAAGATAGCTGGTATTGTTTTTGATAAAGCTGAATTATTAAATCTAGCTCATAGCTTTATTAATGATCAATTAGGTAGTAATCAAGAATTAATTAACTATAATAATGATAGTTTAGAATACAGTATTAGTGATTATGAAGCTGAAGAAAAGAATGCTACTTTAGATGTAGCATTATCTGCTAATGTAATTCAATCTTCTAATTCTGAGAGTTTTAATAAAGAGAGATTAAAGGGATTGAGTCAACAAGAAATAATAGAATATTTTAGTGGACAACCAGCTATTGAAAGCATTGAAGTAATTTTCTTTCCTTTCTGGGTTAAGAAAGCTCCCCAGATGACTAATCATATTGAGATTATAGTTAGTAATGAGTAATTGACAAATTTAAGGAGAAGACTATTATAAATATAAGGTGATTGATTGGACTACAGATCCAATTTCCTTCAGGAAGATAAGCTAGAGATAGCTATCCTAAACCTTAGACAATTAAAGAGTGCTTTAGTTTTTTAAACTAAAGAATTCAGGTGGAACCACGGAACAAATCTTTCGTCCTGTAATTACTATTTTTTAGTAATTAGATGATGAGAGGTTTTTTTGTTAATTAATTAAAAATAAATATATGAATAATGAATTAGAAATGAAACGCCATTCTCTGGCGCATTTAATGGCGGCAGCAGTTTTAAGATTGTATCCGCATGCTAAGTTTGGTATTGGTCCAATTGTAGAAAATGGATTCTACTATGATATTGATTTGGGAGATACTACTCTCTCTCCAGAAGACTTACCAAAGATTCAGAAATTAATGAAGGTGATGATGAAAGAAAAACTTGCTTTTGAAAGACGAGAACTATCTTTAGACGCAGCTTTAGAAATTTTTAAAGCCAAAGAGCAAGACTATAAATTAGAGCTATTAAATGATTTAAAAGAAAAAGGTACTACTTTATTGGATGAAATTGAAGAACTAGATGCAGTTGATAAAGCATCTGTCTATACTACTGGTGATTTTGTAGATCTCTGTCGTGGTCCTCATGTAGAAGATTCTCAGAAATTAAAATCAACTGCTTTTAGATTAACTAAATTAGCTGGAGCATATTGGCGAGGTGATGAGAACAACAAGATGTTGACTAGAATTTATGCCGTAGCTTTTGAAACCAAAGAAGAGCTAAAAGAATACTTAGAAAACTTAGCAGAAGCTGAAAAGAGAGATCATCGTAAATTAGGAAAAGAATTAGATTTGTTTGTATTTTCAGAATTAATTGGACCAGGTTTACCAATCTATACTCCTAAAGGAACTATTGTTAGAAACAAGATTGTAGAATATTCTCGAGAATTACAAAAGAAAGTTGGCTATCAAGAGATTCATACTCCAAATATTAACAAAGCTGAACTATTTAAAATCTCTGGTCATTATGATAAATACAAAGATGATATGATTCAAGTTAGGTCTCATTATACTAAGGAAGATTACTATATGAAACCTATGAATTGTCCTCATCATACTCAAGTCTATGCTTCTCAGAAAAGAAGTTATCGAGATTTACCAATTAGATATAATGATTTTGCTAATTTGTATCGAGATGAAAAGCCAGGGGAACTAAGTGGACTTACTAGATTAAGATGTTTCTCTCAAGATGATGGACATTCTTTCTGTCGACCAGATCAAATTAAAGAAGAATTTCTAAGTCTTTTAGAAATTGTAAATGAATCTATGAAGACCTATGGAATGGAATATAGAATTAGATTGTCTCTTTGGGATCCTAAGCATCCAGAAAAGTATTTAGGAGAAGCAAAAGTCTGGGAGAAGTCTCAAAAGATGTTAGAAGATCTTTTGAAAGATAATCAGATTAAATATGAAGTAGAAGAAGGTGAAGCTGCAATCTATGGTCCAAAGATGGACTTAGTAGCTAAAGATTCTTTAGGAAGAGAGTTTCAACTTTCTACTATTCAATTAGATCTAATAATGCCAGAGAGATTTAAATTAACATATACTGATGAAAAAGGAGAAGAAAAAACTCCAATACTAATTCACAGAGCTATTATTGGTTCTCCAGAAAGGTTAATGGGAATTCTAATTGAACATTATGCTGGAGCTTTTCCATTATGGCTCTCCCCTATTCAAGTGAAGATTATTTCTGTGGGAGAAGGACATATTGAATATTGTCAGAAGTTAGCTCAGGAATTTGAAGATAATGATATTCGAATTGAAATAGATAGTAATGATGAAACTGTGGGTAACAAGATTAGAAAAGCTGTAAAAGAAAGAAATCCATATATGCTAGTAATTGGTGACAAAGAAATGGGTTCTGATCAATTAGCTGTTAGAGTTAGAGGTAGCGAAGACGTGGTCGAGATTAAACAAGATGATTTTATTGAGGGTATAAAGAGTAAAGTTAAAGAAAGAAGTTTGGAATTGTAAGATTTAGGATTTGAAATAAAAAAAGTCATCAGGTCGTTTAACGCTGGTGACTTTTAAATTGTTTGAACTAAGATTTAAAATTTTCGATCATTTCCATGAAAAACAGATGATATTGTGCATAAACAAAAACCTCGTCCATTTTTTATTATTAAAGGAGGTGTTATGTGAGGACCTCTTTTATTTTGATTTGAAGTTTTTATAACCTCAAAGTGTCTAATCATAAAACCAATATTTGCAAAAAATTGGACCAAATCTTCATCAAAAGATATTTTATCTCCTTCTTGTAATTCTTTTCCTTTAGTTTCTTCAATATTATATGTTTTATAATATTTTCCGTTTATTTGAATATCAACACGGAAGATGTTTTCTTCTCCTTTTATTTCTCGTGATTTTTTATTAGATATTGTTCCTTCTATGATTTTCATTTTTTCCTCCATTGATTTTTTTTCTAATAAAACTTTAAGCTTTTCAGGATGTTTTGTCAATCAATTTATGGACTTTTTTGAGGATAGAAGGTATATTAAAACTTATGAAATACTATTTAAAATACTTTGGATGTACCATGAACCAAGCTGATGCTGAGAAATTAGTTAGTGTTTTTGATGCTGCTGGATTTGAAAAGGTAGAACAAATGAAAAAGGCAGATATTATTACTATCCTCTCTTGTAGTGTCAGACAAAGTGCTATTGATCGAGCCTATGGAGCTTTTCATCACAAGAAATTAAAAAAGGGAGCTATTAAGATTCTAAGTGGTTGTGTTTTAGATGCTGATGTTAAGAAGCTCCAAGATCGTTTTGATATTATTATTGATATTACTAAAATTAAAGAATTACCAAAGTTAATAAGAGCTCACAAGCAACATTATAAATACTGTCCAAGTAATAATAAATATTTAGAAGTAGATTCACAATCGGAAAATAAGTGGGAGCAATTAATCCCAGTTTCTAATGGTTGTAACCAATTCTGTACCTATTGTGCTGTACCATATACTCGAGGTCGAGAAGTTAATCGTTCTGCTCAGAAGATATTAAAAGAAGTTAAGAATCTTGATAAAGATGTAAAAAAGATTACTTTGTTAGGGCAAACAGTTAATTCATATCTTAACTCTGATCAGAAGAGTAAGATTAAAGACTTTGCAGACTTGTTAGAACAAGTAGCTATTTCTAAACCTCAGACTTGGATCACCTTTCTTTCTCCATATCCAACTAAATTTAGTTTAAAGTTAATTAAAGTTATTGCTAAATATGACAATATTTCCAAGCATATTCATTTACCATTACAATCTGGGAGTGACAAGATTTTAAAGTTAATGAATCGGAAGTATAATATGAAGCAATTTTACAAGATTGTGGATCAAATTTACAAATATATCCCTGATGCTAATTTAACTACTGATATGATTCTAGGTTTTCCTGGAGAAACTAAAAAAGACTTTCAAGAATCTTTAAGAGCTATGAAGAAATGTAAATTCACAGCTATTTTTACTGGACTCTACTCTCCTCGTCCCGGAACAGTTTCCGACAAGATCTATGAAGATCAGATTATTCAGAAAGAAAAGAGAATTCGGGATGAGAAAATTACTAAAGCTGTTGCTCAGATATCAGCTCAGAAGAATAAGAAATTTGTTGGAAAACAATATAAGGTTTTAGTACAGAATATTAAAGGTAACATCGCTATAGCTAAGACTAAAAACAATGAAGCTTTACGAGTAAAGAATGTTAATCAAGAAGATTTAGGTAAATTTATAAATGTAAAAATTACTAAAGCTTTAGATTGGAGTATGGAAGCTGAGAAAGTAAGAGATAAGTTAGTAGTAGTTTTAGGACCAACTGCTTGTGGTAAAACTAAAATTGGAGTTGATTTAGCTCAGAAATTTAATGGTGAAATAATTTCTGCTGATTCGAGACAAGTATATAAAGGAATGGATATTGGTACTGGTAAAGACTTGGGAGACTATAATGGAGTCCCTTATCATCTAATAGACATTGCTGATCCGATGAAGCAAATCACTTTAAAAGACTGGCAAAAATTAGCATTTCAGAAGATTGAAGATTTAAATAGTCAGAATAAATTAGCATTATTAGTTGGTGGAACTGGACTCTACTTAAACTCAATTATTGATGGTTATCTTTTAGAAGATATGGAGCCTAATCAGAAATTAAGGAATCAATTAAATAAATCATCTTTAAAAGTATTACAGAATAAATTGAAGAAACTGGATAAAAAAGCATATCAGAAGATTGATATAGATAATCCACGAAGGATAATTAGAGCTATTGAAATTGCTAAAGTTGGGAGATCTATCACTAAAATGAAAAAAAATAATCCAGATTTAGATATTTTAGTATTAGGAATTAAGTTTGATAGAGATGTAATATATAGTAGAATTGATGACCGTTTGAAACATCGAGTAGAAAAAGAAGGAATGGTTCCTGAGATACGAAAATTACGTCAAAAAGGGGTCTCTTGGAAGCGTTTAGATGACTTTGGATTAGAATATCGTTGGGTAGCTAAATACCTAAAAAAGAAGATAAATAAAGAAGAATTATTTATTAATCTTTCTCAAGCAATTCATAAATTTGCTAAAAGACAATTAACTTGGTTTAGAAAAAGGAAAGATATTATATGGATTAAAGATACAAAAGAAGCTGAGAAATTAGTTAAAAAGTTTTTAAATTCTTAATTTATTTGACTTCTTTTCATAACTCTGTATACTTAAGAAAAATACTATGAATAATAGTTTTTTTTTGGAAAAAATTGAAAATAAAATAAAGGAGGAAAAGATGAAAAATCTTATTTCAATGCGAGATTTAAGTAAAGAAGAAATCTTGCATCTTATGGAAGTTGCTGGGAAAATTGAAAAAGGTGATGTGAAAGTGGATATGCAGAGAAGATTAGCAGCTTTGCTTTTTTTTGAACCGTCTACTCGAACTATGTTTTCATTTGATACGGCGATGAAACGAATGAATGGTGATACGATCATTATGAGTGGAACTAAAAACACTTCTGCTAAGAAAGGAGAAACTTTCGCAGATACTTTACAGACTATCGCACAATATTCGGATATAATTATTATGAGAAGTCCGATTGAAGGTGCAGCTAGATATGCTTCAGAAGTAGTTGATATTCCGGTTGTAAATGCGGGTGACGGAGCTAATCAGCATCCCACTCAAGCTCTTCTAGACCTCTATTCAATCAAGAAGACTCAAGGAACTCTGGAAAATCAAACTATCGGAGTTGCCGGGGATTTGAAGTATGGTAGAACAGTTCACTCTTTGATTCAAGCGATGTCATTATTTGGAGCAAGGTTTAGGTTTTTTTCTCCTAGGTTTTTGAGAATTCCTCAGTATATTCGAGATTCTCTTATCGAGAAAGAAATCGTGTTTGATGAATTTGATGAAAATATGAAGGAGATTAGAGATTTAGATATTCTCTATGTAACTAGAATTCAGAAAGAGAGATTTGCTTCTTCTGAAGATTCTGAGAAAGTTCAAAATTCTTATCATTTGACTAAGGAAATGCTACTTGAAAGTAACGTAAAACCAAACCTTAAAGTATTACATCCTCTACCTCGAGTAAAAGAATTGGACGAAGATGTGGATGATACGAAATTTGCATATTATTTCCAACAAGCAAAGAATGGAGTTTATATGCGTCAAGCAATCATTGCTCTACTTTTGGGAGGTGTATAATGGGAAAGGCTATAAATCCTATTAAAAATGGAACGGTTATTGATCATATTCCGAAAAATAAAGGGAGAGTTGTATGGGATATGCTTAATTTACCTCAATCAGAAGAAAAAGAAGTTTTGGGAGTAAAGTTAAGTAGTGAGAAATTAAACGGAAAAGATCTGTTGATGTTTGAAAATCTGGAATTAAGTTCAAAGCAACTGAATACTATAGCTTTGATTGCTCCTAATGCTACTGTCAATATAATTAAAAATGGACAAGTAATAACCAAAAAGTCAGTTAATCTTCCCGATTCAGTGGAAGGGTTTATTATTTGTCCCAATCCTAAATGTATTACCAATCAAGAAAATGTTGATACAAAATTTCATGTTGAACAAAATGGTGATGTTGAAGTTAAATGTTACTATTGTGAAAGGAAATATGGTATTGGTGAAGTAAAAATTAAAATGTAAAAATGTAATCCTGTCGAGCTAAGCTTGGCAGGATTTTTTATTTAACTTTAATGTCATTGACATTTTAGTTAATATATGCTATGCTAATATATTGATTTTATAAAAATAAATTAAATAATAAAATAGGAGGAAAAATGAAAAAGAATGAATTGTTTTATACTAAAACAGACAAGCAATTATTCAAAATAATCCATGATTTTAACAGTACTGTTGTTAAAGAAATGGTAAGTCAAATCGAGGAAAAGGCTCAAGAATTTGCAAAGATTTGTGGAGTGGACTACAAACTTGTTAGAACATTTCCCATAAATAATTCCTCAAGATATTCCGGTAAGAGAGTATTGTCTCTTGGTAATATTGAAGCTGGTGATGTGCCGAAATCAGCTTATCAATTAGGATCAGATTGGACTATGTGGAAATGGTTAAAGAGCTGATTTTAATATAATTTATCACAAAAGCCTTCTTGGAAACAGGAAGGCTTCTTTTTTTATCTAAAATTTAGGTTTACTTTAAATTATCTCTAAACAAGTCTTCTCCAACTTTAGGATTAGCTTTACCTTTAGATTCTTTCATTAACATACCAACAAAGTATTTAATCAAGTTTACCTTGCCTTCTTGGTATTGTTTAACTTGTTCAGGATTCTTTTTAATTATTTGTTTAACTAATTCTTCTATTTCAGACTCATCACTAACTTGTCCTAAATCATTTTCTTCAATAATCTGAGAGGGATCTCCTCCGCTCTCAAACATAATCTTTAATATCTTCTGGGCGTTAGAACTATTAACTTTATTCAAATAGATGGTTTTAATAAACTCAGCCATGTTCTCAGGAGTGATTTGTAGGTCTTCTATACTAACATTAGCTTCATTCATTAATTTAAATAATTCAGAAGTAATCCAACCTTTAATTAATTTTAAGGCTTTCTTTTTATTACTATCCCAAAGTTCATTCTCGGTTTCACTAGTACTTTCTAATTCAGAAATTAGCCATTCTTTAAACTCAGAGACTACTTTTTCAAAGTATTCACTAATTATTTTGTTATCTATTAGAGTTTCTACATCTCCTAAGCTCAATTCATATTCTTTCATAAATCTCTTTCTTTTCTCAGCTGGAAGTTCTGGTAGCTCACTTTCTATTTCTTTAATAAGTTTGTCTTCAATAATTAAAGTTGGTAGATCTGGTTCTGGGAAATAACGATAGTCATTAGCTAATTCTTTTGATCTTTGAAGTTCAGTTATTTGTTGAGAATCATTCCAACCTCGAGTAGTTTCTTCTTTTGGTGGTTTGTTGGCATTCCAAAGCTCTGTTTGTCTTCTAATTTCATATTCCAGTGCTTTTTCTACGGACTTAAAGGAATTTAGGTTCTTAACTTCAGTTTTAGGATAGAGTTGTGGGTCTCCCTCTGGTCTCATGGAGATATTAACATCACATCTTAACTGTCCTTTTTCCATATCAGCATTAGATACTTCTAAATAACGACAGATTCTTCTTAAATCTTGAAGGAAAGATTTAGCCTGAGCAGGAGTCTTAATTTCTGGTTTAGTAACAATCTCAGCCAAAGGAGTTCCAGCTCGATTAAAATCAATTAAGCTATTATCTTTTTGATGAGTATTTTTAGCAGCATCATTTTCTAGATGTAATCTTTCAATACCAATTCTAACTTTTTCTTTAGTGTTTAAAATATAATAACCTTCTGATGAGAGCGGTTCTTCAAATTGAGAGATTTGATAGCCAGTTGGAAGGTCAGGATAGAAATATGATTTTCTTTCAAAAACAGATTTCTTATTTATCTTTAAATTTAAAGCTAGAGCTAATTTAATACCATAATTCACTACTTCTTTATTCAAAACTGGTAGAGTTCCGGGATGACCACTACAAACTGGACAGATTAAAGAATTAGGTAGTTGATTATGAGCATCATTAGAACAAGAACAAAACATCTTTGATTTAGTTTTTAATTGAACATGTATTTCTAATCCGATTACTGGTTCTAGTTTCATATATTTAATTTAATTTTTACATTTTGTTAACTACTTCTATACCAAGTAGATTTAGTCCTGATTTCAATACTAAGCTTAGAGAATTAATTAATAATAATCTAGCTTTTACAATTTCAGGATTATCAGCGTTTAGAATAGAATTTTGATTATAGTACTTATTAAAAGTTGAAGATAGTTCTAAAAGGTAATTTGTAATTAAAGATGGTTTGTAATCTCGGGCAGCATTATTTATTACTTTAGGATAACCTCTTAAGAGGTTTAATAGCTCTTTATCTAACTTTGTATTTAGTAATGAATAATCTATTTTATTATTTAATTTGTTTTTTCGTTAATATAAGACAACATTTGATCTATTTTCTTAGCCCAAGTATGTTCTTTAATAGCTTGTAATCGAGCTTCTATTTTGTCAGGAGTATTTGTTTTTAATTCTTCATTGATGAATTTATTAAACTCTTCAAAATCATTAGTAATCTTAATATAATCTTTAAATTGTTCAACTCCGGGGGCATCAGTTGTAACTATCGGAATACCACAGGCCATATATTCATACAATTTCATTGGACAAGTGTATTTAATGAATTCATTTACTAAGTGAGGAATAATACCAACATCAAATTGATTGATATAATCATGGATTTCATGATAGGTTTTAGCTCCCAGAAGATAGATATTTGAATATTGTCTTAGTCTTTCATCGTCTTCTTTACGCCAGATAGGACCAATCATAACAATTGATTTATCAGGATTCTTCTGAGCAATATGCTCAATTAGATCCATATAGATTCTATTTTCTTGGATAACTCCCACATAACCAATAATTGGTCGAGGTATTTGAGCAATATCATTATTTATTAACTTACTAGTAATTTGATAATGTCCTAAATCAATTCCTTGAGTTATTTGAAACATATTTTCTTTCCGAGGATGGAATATCTTTTCAGAGTTAGAAGAAAGGATGAATATTAGTTTAGCTTTGTCTCTAATTATTTCATAGTTCTTTTTTAATTTAGGCCATAGCTTTTTGTAGGAAGCATGTTCACACCAATTATCAACTGTATCAAATACTGAAATATCATGATCAATTTCATCAAAATATTCTGTAATTAAGGGATAATTTGACCAGAGAATGATATTTTCAAAACCTTCTTTCTGAGTATATTTATTAATGCTTTTTAAAGCTCCTTTGACAGTGAATTTATTCTTAATAGTTGAATAGACAGTTATTTTCTTATCAGCTTGATAGATTCTAGTGAAGGGAGTTAATTTTATTGTTTTGCCATTGGGAGTGTTAATTATATTCTCATACCAATTCCTGAAAAATCTTTTCCAAGTGTGAGGGAGATAATCAATAGCTAGAATTCTATTAATCTGATGGTTATTTTTTAAATGATCAACAATATGGAAATTACGATTACTAACTCCTCTATCCCATTCAGTAAAGCTAGACATATTGAACATAATCACATCATATTTTTTCTCATTTTTATCCATTGATATATTCTATTAATTTTTTACTAATATCTTTCCAGAGGAAATTATTTTTAATTCTTTTTTGAGCATTATTTCCTAATTGATTAGCTAACTCTTTATTATCTAATAATTTAATAATATTATCTTTTAATTCTTTAATGCTATTTTCTTTAATTAATAATCCAGTTTTGTTTTCTAGAACTGCTTCTTTAGATCCTCCTTCAGTGCTAGCGATTACTGGTTTAGCAAGGATTCCAGCTTCTAAATATACTATCCCAAATCCTTCAACATCTTTGCTAGAAGTTTTACTAACCATAGTGAAAATATCTGCTAGTTCATAGAAATATGGGAGTTCATCATTCTCAATATCAGTTAGTATTTTAATATTATCTTCTAATCCATAGGCTTTAATTCTTAAATCGTAATCTTTTTTTTGAGGACCATTACCAATTATTATATAAACTAACTCAGGAGTATCTTTTACTAGCTCTTTCATAGCATCAATAACTAATTGTTGATTCTTTCTATGTACTAAGCGTCCAGTTGTGAGAATTACTTTTTTTTCTTTTAAATTATGTTTCTCTTTTATTTCGTTTAATTTAGTTTCGTTTATTTGAGTAAACTTTTCACTAACTCCGGGATAAACAATTTTAATTTTACTCTGATCTTCTACTATATCTTTGAGCAAATCTTTTGTGCACTGACTATTTACAGTTATGAATTTAGCATTAGCTAGTATTTTGTTAGCGAGTTTCTTTTTTCTGAATCTTTTTTGAGAGTTAAGAATATCTAAACCATGTAAAGAAACAAAATATGGAATTTTAAAGAGTTTATGGGTGATATATGTTACTGTGCCAGAAGGTAATAAATCACCAGCCCAGAGAATTTCTACATTATGTTTCTTGATTAATTTAATAGTTGTTTTTAAAGCATAAAGCCATCTAGGCCAAATTAAAGTATATAATAGTGGTTGATTGTATATTCTAAGATTATTATCTTCTTTTTTAGCGCTAGTAAGGATAAAAATATTATCCTTAGGGAATTTCTTCACTAGGTTATAGTAATAATTAGCCACTCCTCCTCTATTAGGCCAAAAATCTAATGTGATGAGTAATGTATTTTTCATTTGATATAATTTATCTATTCAAAGCTCCTCTAGTCTGAGGACCTACATAACCAACTTGCATGATATCATTAGCTTTTTGGAAGTCTTTTACTGCTTGAGCAGTAATAGGTCCAAAATAACCAGTAATATATTCATATGTAAAGTATCCTAGAGCTTTAAGCTTAGTTTGTAATTGTCTTACTTCTTCACTAGTTATTCCAATGTTTAAGAAACTAGTAAAAATATGATCATTGTTAGTTGTACTTATCTCTTCTTTTTTTACAGATACATCTTCTCCATCTGAATAAGTGATACTACTATCAATAACTTGAATATCGTTCCAATTATAGTTAAAGCTATTAAAAGTAGCTTCATCTTTAATCCATCGTTTAGTATTGTCTTCTAAGAGATATACTTTAGGACTATTTGGATATTTGAATAAAGTGTAAATAACTGTTTCTGGTATTACATTATCTTCATTTAGATTTTTCACTGTGATTTCTGCTCTATTAACTACAACATCTTCAAACTTAACTTCTAAATCATTAATACCATCATTATCTAAATCTACATACTTAATTTCATCCAAAGTTAATGTTAAAGTAATTGGATTAGAATGAATAGTAATAGTTACTATGTTATGAAAGAGGTCTAAGTTAGTGATATTTAAACTATGATTTTGACTAACACTAGTTCCATAATTACTAACTTCAGTATCAAAACTAGCTGTAGAATTAATATACATTAATAGATTATTTCCAGTAGAACTTACATTGCCTACTTCTCCACTTTGATTCATCCCAACACTAGTATCTGCTGTTCCAGTCCCTACTGCAGGTGCTGGAGCAGAAGCTCCTCCACCGCCGGAAGTATCATTATCAGTAATTGTAACTGTAATATCAGTTAAACTATATCCATCATAGTTTGTATCATCACTAGCCGCTGTATGAGTTATTGTTCCAGAATGTGAATCATCTTCATCAGTAGTATCATCAACAGCTGTAATAGTTACTGTTTGCACTGTGTCCCAGTTAGCAGAAGTGAAGGTAAGAGTAGTTGGACTAACTGTAGATTGACTATCTGGTGTAACCGTAACTACTACATCATCGGTCGGTTCAGAATCTAAAACTAAAGTATAGGTATCAGTTGTTCCATCTTCAGTGACTGTAGCTGTAGTTTCAGATTGAGTCATTCCAGCCGTATCATTATCAGTAACATTAGCACTAACACTACTAATGGTAATTCCATCATAACTAGTATCACTACTAGCTGCTGTATGAGTAATAGTAGAAGTATGTGAAGCATCTTCATCTATATCATCATTAGTAGCTGTAACAGTTACAGTCTGAGCATCTGACCAATCCCCGGTAGTAAAGGTTAAAGTAGAAGAATCAACACTTGATTGTGAATCAACGCTAACTGTAATTACCACACTAGCAGTTGGTAGATGATCTAAAACAACAGTATATGTATCGGTTGTTCCAGCTTCCGTTAAATCAGTTGAACTAGAAGATTCAGTGACAGTAACTCCATCTTCATAGACATATGCTCCTAAATCCCAAGTAACTCTAGTTGTTGTTGCTGGTCCTGGCCAAGTAGCTGCTTTCTCAATACCTAATTCATATGTTGAACCTAAAGTAGTTGTTCCTACTCCAATAGCTGGTGATCCAGTCTGAAGAAAGAAATTCAAAGTTGAAGTTGATACAAATAGTGGATCTGCTTCAATACTATTTGTAGCATCACTAGTTAATGTTTGCCAAGCTGAAATGGTATTATTATTTGTATTATTATATTTTAAATTAATGTCTCCGCTCTGAGTATAAAAACTATTATTGTCATTAGAAAATCCTGAAGTACTATATTCACCAACATTAATAGAATAAAAAGTAGTTGTAGTTGGAGTTATACCGTATATAATATTATTATATACTGAACAATTGGTGGAGGCTGTGGCTGTGGCTTCTTCATTATGATATCTTACATCAACACCAAAAGAATGTTCTGCTGTATCAATAGCATTATAAATAGTATTATTAACAACATCTACTCCTCCCATTCCTTTCATCACAATTCCAGCAATATTATTATTATAAAGAATATTGTTATATACTCCACCACTAGTATACTGCATGGTATTGTTAGATTTTACAATTATTCCATAACCACCACCAGCAACAAAATTATGCTCTATTTGAGCGTTAATATTATATCCTACAATTATATTATGAGTAGAATGATTTAATATACTATCATCCCAATAAGCAGCTCCTAATACTTTATTACCGGTAATTATTGCTCCATCTAATTTATTCATTACTCCAATAGCAGGAGTAGCATCATGACCAACACTTAATATATACCCACCTAAACTTTTACTATTAAAAGTGTTATTAGTTATAGTTGGAGTACCGGCAGTTGATCCTATTAGCGGAACCATCTGTATATGAGTATAATTGTCTTCAGTTTCAGTAGTAAAAGTATTATTATTAAAGGTGGAATCATAAGAATCATTCATAAAAAATAAATGTTTATCAGCAATTTGACTTGCACTTGAAAGAGTAAAAGTATTATCGCTAATATTTGCACTGTAATTACCAAGAATTTCAAAAAAATGATCAGATGGGGCAATGCTAGTTGTAATAGTATTACTAGTTAAAGTTAGAGTTCCACCATCAGAAGTTGGTGGAATAACTATCAAATTAGTTAAAGATGTAGCTGGAGTTATTGTGTTATCAGTAACATTAAGAGTTATATCACTATCTACATTAAAAACCGCTATAACAGCAGTAGGATTAATTGTGTTATCATCAACAGTCATCGTAGTACCGCTCCCCTTAATATTGAAAATATATGAACTAGGATTTACATCTAATGTTGAAGTGGTCATGTTAAAATCGCTATAAATCTGGAAAGTAGCAGCCCCACCACCAGTAACAGTAGCGTTATCTATAACTAAAGAAGCACTAGTTGAGAAAGTATAGATACCATAGGTAGATGAATCAAAGATAAAATTACAATCATTAAAAGTATAAGTTCCAGTAGCATCATTATGAGTATAAATACCATGAGTAATAGTGCCTACTTCATTAACATCAAAAGTAAAACCAGTAAAGCTAATATCCTGACTTGAATTTCTAATATAGATAATATATTTACTTGAAGCATTGGCTTGTACAATAACTTCTCCACTAGCAATCCAAGTAATACCTTTAGCTGGATTCATATAAATACCACCATATTCACTAGCTCCTATTTCTTCATAAGTACCAGCATTAACGTAAACAGTATCTCCATTAGCTGCTTGAGTATGAGCAGATTGCATAGTTAACCAAGCATTTCCAGCACCAGCACTAGTTCCAGCATTACCATCATTTCCAAGTTTATCAACATAATAAGTGGCAGCATAAATTTTCGGAGCAAATACAAAGATTCCTAGAATGATTAAGAAGGAAATTAGTAGATATTTTTTCATATTATTTTTTCATTAATAGTTTATTTAAAATTATAATGTTTTTTGATACTCTATATGAGTTGGATAAGCAAATTCAATGTTTTCTTTTCTAAATTTATCTATAATAGCTAAATTAATTTTTTCTACCATATTTAAATATTCCTTGTAGTCTTGAGTATTTACATAATATGATACCTCAAATTTCAAAGTAGACTCTCCAAAAGTTTTGAAATGACATCGATCAAATTCAAGTTCGGAGTTTGCTTCGACTATAGTTTGAATCATTTGAGGAATCTTTGTTAATTTTTCTTGCTCGGTTTCATAGGTAACATCTAAATTAAATAAACATCTTCTTTTTTCTAGTCTTTTAAAGTTTTGAACTCGAGCATCAGTTAATTCACTATTAGTAATGATTAATTGTTGACCATCTAAAGCTCTGAGTCTGCTAGTTTTAATCCCTATTTGTTCTACAGTTCCCATGTCTTTACCAACTATAATGAAATCTCCTACTTCAAAGGGCTTATCAATTAGAATAGAGAAAGAAGAAAAAATATCTTTTAAAATATTTTGCAGAGCTAAAGCAATAGCAATACCTCCAATACCAAGACCAGCAATTAGAGAAGAGATATTAACTCCTAAATTACCTAGAGCTAGAACTATTCCAAAAGACCAAACACATATTTTTATAATCAGTTTAATAGTTCTGGTAATAGAAGCATTCTCTTTCCCTTTAGCTTTGAAAGAATAATCAACCATTCTTTCAATAGCATGAATTACTTCATAGACGATTGCGATTATAAAAAGAATGTTAATTATTTTAATAGCTATATCAGGAATTACTAAAGTTTTAATGGAAATATATAAAGAAGCAAGTAAATAAAAAGGAGGCTTAATTGTTTTGAAGATGTCTATAAAAACATCGTCAAAGTTAGTTTTAGTTTTCTCAGCTAACTTCTTTAGTCTAGCTAAAATAATTTCTCTAAAGATCTTTAAAATAATTAGGAGTCCAATAAAAATAACTAAAGCTTGTAAATAACTATAAGCACTATTATTCCAAAGGATTAGATTTTTTAATTGTTCTAAAATCATAAGTTTAGGTATTAAATTATAACAAAAAGTGTAGATTTTCTAATTTATCTACTGTTTTTAGTATAGCAGATTTGCTCTTCAAAACAAGTTTAAATTAGCTTACTTTTAGGGTATAATATAGATATGCAAGAAGCATTATTGTATCAAAAAAATAAGAAGAATAAGATAGATTGTAGATTATGCAATCGTTTTTGTAATATTTCATTAAATGAAACTGGTTCTTGTGGAGTCAGGAAAAATATAGCTGGTAAATTATATGCTTTGAATTACAATCGACTTCTTACTCAAGAAGTTGATCCAATTGAAAAGAGAGCTCTTTTTCACTTCTTGCCAGGCACTCTAACTCACTCTATTTCAGCTATGGGTTGTAATTTAAAGAACGATAGTTGCCAGAATTGGCAGATTTCTAAATTACAAAATATTGAGAAATTAGATGATAAATTTCCAGGGGAAGAAATTAAAGCTGAAGAAATTATTGAAAGAGCTCAAAAGAATAATTGTTCATCAATTTCTTATGCTTTTACAGAACCAACAGTATTCTTGGAAACTGCTTTACCAATCATGAAATTAGCTCATCAACATCAATTAAAGAATGTTTGGATTTCTAATGGTTATATGACTAAAGAATGTTTAGATTTAATCCTCCCCTATTTAGATGCTGTTAATATTGATTTAAAATTCTTTTCAGATAAGAAGTACCAGAAAGTGTTGGGTGGATCTTTGGACCCTATTTTAGATAATCTAATTTATTTAAAAAAGAATAACATTTTTCTAGAACTAAGTACTATTTTAATTCCTGGAAAAACAAATACTAAGAAACAATTATCAGGTATTACTAAATTTATTGTAGATCAGTTAGGAGATGATACTCCTTGGCATATTTCTAAATCTTCTTTTAAGTCTTCATTTAAATTCTTCTCTAAAAGAGCTATTTCTGACAAGGAGTTAGAAAAAGCCTATCAAATTGGTAAAGATGCTGGTTTAAAATATATTTATTTAGGAAATATAGCTACTGATGATCGAGAAAATACCTATTGTCCAGAATGTGAAGCTTTGAATATTGAGAGACAAGGTCGTGTGATTACTCGTGATGATCAAAATGGTCTATGTCAGAATTGTAAACAAAGTTTAAATATAATAACTTAATTTATGAAAAAGTTTTTAACTCTACTTATTATCTGTTCTATTCTAATACCTAATTTCAGTTTTGCTGATCAAGAGTTAGATGTAAATTTTAATCCTAACTATATTATTTCTGATTTTGAGCTGGAAGATTATAACTCTATGAGTTTAAATGATATTCAATACTTCTTAAATAGACATAGTGGTCTTTTAAAACAATATGTGACAAACAATACTCAGACTGGAGAAATAATGACTGCTAGTGAAATTATCTATCAAGCAGCGCAAACATACAGAATAAATCCTAAATATCTTTTAACTCTATTACAAAAAGAACAAAGCTTAATTATTAATCCTCAGCCAATGACTAAAGCTTTAGATTGGGCTATGGGTTATGCAATTTGTGATGATTGTGATATGAATGATCCTTATCTACAGAAGTATAAGGGATTTTACAATCAAGTAATTTCAGCAGCTCAAAGAAATAGATTTTATTTAGAAAACACAGATAAAGCTTGGCTTTTTCAAGCTGGTGAAGAATATAATATAGATGGTCAATCAGTAATTCCTTTTAATAAAGCTACAGCTGCTATGTATAGCTATACTCCTCACATTCATGGTACATATAATGCTTGGAAGATTTGGAATAAATGGTTTACTAGAAAGTATCCTAATGGTTCTATTCTGAAAGAAGTTAGGTCTGCGGGAGTTTGGTTAATTAAAGATAATAAAAGATGGCCTTTCATAACTTGGACAGCTTTTACTAGTAGATATAATTCTCGAGATATTATTGAAGTTAATTATAGTGATTTAGCTAAATACCCTCTAGGAAACTCCATTAAATTTACTAATTATTCATATTTAAAAACTCCAGATCAAAAGACTTATCTATTAGACAATGATCAGCTCAAAGCTTTTGCTAATGATGAAGTTGTGCGTTACTTTGGAGTAAATCCTGAAGAAGTAATTAATATTGAATGGGAAGATTATCGTTACTATACTCAAGGAGAAGATATTACTATGAACAGTATGTATCCTAATGGTGCAGTTTTGAAGGATCAAGACACAGAAGATATCTATTATGTTAAGAATGGAGTTAAATCATTAATAAGTAATCAAAAAATATTAGAAGTAAATTATCCTAATCAATATCTTGTTAAAGTTTCTAGTGAAGAATTAGATAATTTAGAAGATAGTGACTTAGTTAAATTTAAAGACGGTACTCTAATTAAATCTCAAGACAGTCCTGCCGTTTACATAGTTTCTGATGGAGAAAGAAGAGCTATTGTTAGTGGTCAGGTTTTTGAAGATTTAGAATATTCTTGGTCAGATATTATTGAAGTAGATGAAAGTATTGTAAATATTCATAAACTTGGTAATCTACTTGATGAACAGGAAGAAGAAATTAATATTGAAGAATTAATGCCGACTGATGAAACCAGTCAACCATTATAAAAAACTATGAGTAATATTTATCCATTTTTCATACCCCATAATCCTCTAATGATTTCTAAAATTGGAGTGGAACATTCTGAAAAACTTTCTACCTCTATTAAAGCTTTGAAGGATATTAAAAACAGGATTTATGAAATAAATCCTGATAAGATTTTAGTTATCACTCCTCCCTTTCAAGACTTAAATAATATTGTTATTAATCAAAGTGAAAAGTATTTAATTAACTTTAAATCTTTTGGAGATTTATCTTTAGAGTTTGAAGCTCCGGGAGATTTAGATTATAGTACTAGATTCAGAGACTTCTTAAGAAAGAATGATTTTAATGTAAATATGTTTTCAGAAGAAAAAGTTAATCATAAAGCTTTTGTTCCTTTCTATTATTTAAATAAATATCATACTTCTTCTAAGGGTTTTGAAAATGAATTAGTTCATGATTCATCTATTAAGAATGAGTTTATGGTTTTAAACTCTTCTCAAGCAGATTTAAATTATCATTGGGAGTTTGGAAAACTATTAGCTGATTTCTTATCTGATAAGAAAGAAGATATTGTAATTATAGCTACTAGTGATCTATTAGGTAGAGTTAAAAAGCAAGAAGAATACTTAGAAATAGCTCAAGAGATTATTGATTTAATTAAATTAGGAAAATATGAAGAGATTATTGGATTAGAAGAGAAATTAAAAAAAGGCTCTTATCCAGGGATTAAGCCTTTAATGATTATTGCACCATTGATTTCTAAATTAAACTTAAACTCAAATATATTATCTTTAGATAAGGAGTTTGGAGAAATATATCTAACAACAGAATTTAAATAGAACTCTTTTCTTTACTTGAGGGACAGGATTTTGGTAAATCCTGTTTTTTCCATTTTCGGAGGTAATAGAACCAATCTTTTAAATGAATCCAAGATAATTTATTGAATATAGATTTAAATACATTTTTTTCAGCTGATGCTTTTTGATGTAAATGAATAGCGGAAGTATTTCCTAAGTAATAGACAGCTTTGTTTTGACTCCATAAGTTTCGACATAAATCCATATCACTAAAATACAGAAAGAAGTTTTCATCATGAATATTATTATCCATTAAATCTTCTCTTTTTAATAGTAAGCAAGAACCCATGACCCAATCTACTTTTTTTACTGATTGATGATCAAAGTCTTTCATTAAGAATTTAGCTAGCCATTTTTGTCCAGCTTTAGTTCTTCCTAGAGAAGTTCTTCGATAGAAGGGGTAGTATAGATTAGGGAAACTATAGCAAGTATCTTGAATGCTAGTATCAGCATTATTTAAACGAGAGGCAACTAATCCAGCATCAGAATTATTCTTCATAAATTCTAACATCTTCTCAATAGTTTCTTTCTCAATTCGAATATCAGGATTAAGGATTAAAATATATTTACCTTGAGCATTTTTAATAGCTAGATTATTCCCAGCTGGATAACCAATATTAGTAGAAGATTTAATAAATTTAATATTTGGAAAATCTTTCTTCACTATTTCTTCAATATTATCTTGGGAGTTGTTATCTATCACAATAATCTCTGAATCAAACTCAAAATTATAACTATCTAACTTTTGAAGTTGATATTTAATTAAATTAGCACTTTTGTAATTTAAGATGATTATAGATAGTTCCATAAAGTTAGTTATAGTATTTTTCTAATTCTTCAGCTTCTATTTTTACAATATTCTTAAAAATATATTTTCTTTTTATCTTCATCTTTTTAATTTGTTTCTTATTCTGAAGAAAGAATTTAAAAGTTTGTTTTTCAAATAATAGAATATATCCTAGTTTTTTAAATTCATACCAGAAGATAGGCCAGAAATGTTTAAAAATATTCTTAGTAAATTCATTTTTAATAATACAGAATAAATGATTCTTGTAAGAATGTTGATTAATCCAAGTAGATTTAACCTTTCGGTTTTGGATAATAGATTTACCTCTTTTAATACTTCGATCATGATGAGCTACAACTTCAGGTAAGAAGTAGGATTTGTATCCAGCTAATTGCAATCTGTAAGCTAAATCAACATCTTCTTTGTAAGAAAAGAAGTCTTCATCAAAATACTCATTATCCATCTTTATCTTCTCTAAAGCCTTTCTGTTGTAAATTGGACAAGCTCCAGAAGTTCCAAATACTTTTTTTTGTTTTTGGAATTCTTCTTTATCCTTTTCTCCTTGTCCAATATCAAGAACTTGATGATTAGGAAGTATTTCTAAACCACAGGTATCAATATTATTAGTTTTTTCCACATCTAGTAATTCTCGAGCTTTTTCTGGTTCAAGATTATCTCCAATATCCATCTTCTTAAAATTCCATTGATATACCTTAGGACTCAAAGAACCAATATTCTTTTTTTGATCCAAGAACTCTAAAGAATTCTTTAAGAAGTCTTTGTCTAAAATTACATCTTGGTTTAAGCAAAGAACATATTCAGAATTAGTCCAAGAAAGTAATTTGTTATGACCCTGAGCAAAACCAGTGTTTTCTTTAAGAGCTACAACTTTTAAGTTAGGATAATGTTCCTTTAAGTATTTAACTGAATCATCAGTAGATCCATTGTCTAAGATATTTAATTGCCAATCTGAAAAACTTTGTTGGAAAATAGATTCTAAACAAAAAGGTAGGTATTTTTTACCATTCCAAACTACTAAGTTGATATCGACTTTTGCCATTTTATTTTTTCTAATATTATAATACTAATAACTAGGAAACCTATTCCTAAAGGATGATCTAGATAAGGTGAAAATACATGGATGACAGAGATAGTTATTAAACTTAGAGCTAGGGAAATAATTAGTATTCCTTCACTCCTCGGCCATTTCTTCATGGCTAGTTTAACAGAATCAATCAGTATTTTCAATATTAAATAGAGATACGCTAAAAGACCTAAGATTCCAAACTTCATCCAAATACTTAACCAACCCCATTCAAAACTATATGTTGTCACTGAACCATCAGGATTCTTCTCATTCCTATTCCGAGGATCATGAGACATATATGTAATTTCTTGAGCTAAACCATTTCCTAGAATTGGTTGAGCTTTAATTTTTTCTAACATATGAGGTAATAATTCTAAACGGGAATTACTAGCTGCTTCTCCAGAAGTTAATCTTTTAGCAAATAAGTCATCTAAATCAGTATCAGTATATGGAACTTTAACAAGTAGGAAGATGAACAAAACACTAAGAGCAGTAATTCCAATGAATTTTAGATAGACTTTAATAATCTCTAAGAACTTGATTTTCTTAACTATTAACCAAACAAAGAGCATGAATAGAAATACGGCTAATCCTACCCAATAGCTTCGAGAAAGACTAATTAACAAAGCACTTAGATTTAAAACACTAAGAGTGATTAATAATTTCTTGTCTTTTAAATCAACTAAATCTCTTTTAAAAGCTAAGATACAGAAAGTAATAATTAGAGAGATAAGGATGTAGATTTGACTTTGGAAGAAGATTCTAAAGAAGCTCGGATTAACAATAGTTATTTCCCCAATCCGAGAGTCACGAAGCCATTCATACAAGATAGTTAAATTTACTCCTGGAAAGTGATGGGAGAAGATATAGAAAGTTAGGATAGTTTTAATAGAAAAGAAGAATGATCCAGCTAGGAAGATATAGAAGAGATTCTTGAATATCTTTTGGTCTTTAGCTATTTGATAGAAGATAGGGAGAATGAAGATGAAGAGATAGCCATTTAAATCAAAGAAAATATCTATCAGTCCTCTGTTTTTAAATAAAGCAATTACTATTCCTAAAATTAACATTCCTAAATATATTAGAATAGGAATTAGATAGGAGCTCTTTAGAAAATCAAATCTTTTTCTTTTAAATAAATATCTAATTCCAGCTAAGAAAGCTAAGATGAAAATAGCCATTCTCAAAGAAACTGTAAATCCATTAATATTTAAGTCCATTAAATGCCCTTGAGAACCAACAAAGAGTTCTAGTAAGGGAATATAGACAATAAAGCTACTCTTCTTAAGCATTAAATAGAACAAAGCTAGACAAGTAATGATGAAGAATACTATTTCAAATCTAGGAAAGGTATGAGTGTAAAAGAAAAAAATGTCAGCAATTATTAGTGACCAAAAAGTATATTTAAAGTAACTATTATTCCAAGTTGGAGAGATCATTATGTTTTTACTTTTGATTTAAGATTAATTTTACTAATTAGATAACCAATAAGCCAAGCTATCCTTAATAATATAAATTGCCAAGGAGAATGCCATTTTTTAAAATACTTAATCATAGAATTCTGAAAGTATTTTTGAGTAATACCTCTTGGTACTTGCTCAAAACTTTTACCAACATAATCAATACATTCAGCTACTGGAGTATACCAAACTTCTCCTCCACTCTTAGATACTTTCTGACAGAAATCTACTTCTTCAAACCAAATAAAGTATCTTTCATCTAAACCATTTAATTCTTCATAGATATTTCTTCTCATCATAAAGAAAGCTCCTCGGATAGAATCTACTTTAGAAGCTTGAGAATAATCAAAGTTTTTACAAAGGTATTTATCTAATATGAATGGTAGAATATGGGGTATTTTAAGAGTAATAGCAAGTTGGTCCCAGAATCTAGGAAAACGTCTAATATGGTGCAAAGTTTTACGATTTTGGTCTATTAAATGACAACCAGCTATACTAACTTGAGGGTTTTCATCCATCCACTTAATCATGTTCTCTAGAGTATGAGGAAGAATTTGCATATCTGGGTTTAAGAGTAAAACATAGTCATATTTAGTCTTTTCAAATCCCAGGTTATTGGCTTTAGCAAATCCTAGATTCTTACGAGAATCAATTAAATTTACTTGAGGGTACTTTTCTTTAATCATTTTTAGACTTCCATCTTGGGAGTTGTTATCAACTACAATTACATCTAATTCAATATTTTCAGAATTAGAAAAGATAGATTGGAGACAATTGTCTAACAAGTCTTTGACTTTGTAATTAACAATGATTATGGATAATTTATGCATGTTGTTTTTTAAAGTTTTTTGTTTTTATCAATTTTTGAGCTTCTGAAAACAAATTATTAAATTTTTCTTCTAGTATTTTATGATTATCTCCTGATGACAAATAAAAATTTATATTTCCAGATTTTTTTACCAGAAAGTTGATAATGAATAAAGTATTCGAAAATATTCTAGGTAAACCAGATATTTCCAGTGCCCATAATTTTGGTATAAAGTGAATAAAATCATTTCTTAGATTATTTAATCTTTTTATATCATCATCAATTTCTTTCGTTGATTTTAATTTTTTACTATTTATATATTGGATCATTATATTGCTTTTAATTTTATTGTATAATTTCGGAAAATAATCCAATTTTTCATTGGGTCTTTTTAAATTTTTATTTCGATTATTATATTGATAATAATTTAACATTTTTTTACCAGATTTTTTATCTAAAATAGGAAAATTATTAGTACCTCTAAGTGCATGAACCATAAAATTTTGAAAAGAATTATGTAGGGAAATAATAGCCCATTTCCAATAATGGTTGTCTTTGGGTATTTTTTTAAGAAATAAGACGAAAACTTCTAGGCTATTAATAGCTTCTAGAATTGTATCTGTTTCTAGATATTCTTCGTTATTTTTTTCTAGCATTAATTTAGAATTTATTCATTAAAGATTTTTTGTAATTAACAATGATTATAGAGAAATTCATAGATTTATTTTTTTATGTTCTGAGTTAAAAGATATTGTGGATGCTTCTCTAATAAAATATTTTATGATTTTTGGTATTGCTTCTTCAAATATCCATAGAGTTATTTTTTCAAATATCCATAGAGAGGATACAATGTAAATAGCTGTTAAAAAGATATTTTTATATATGTTGATTATGAATAAAGGTTTAATATTTTTAAAATAAAAAAAGGAGTAGAATAATAAATGTAATATCGAATAGAATACTAAAACTTTAGTATTAACCACAAGTCCTATTCCTAAGAGATTGCTTTTTGGAGCTGAGCTCTCTTTTTTCTCTTTTAAGTAATCTTCTAATTTTTCCTTTTCTATGCTGTTGGGAATGGTAGAACTTATAATAACTTCGTTAATTGTTTCTTGTTTGAATATTGGTGTATATTTATATTTATCTTTAGTTATTATAAGTAGTAGAAAACTAAAAAAATTGGATATATAATAAAATAAATTTTTTACAAGAATACAGTGAAAGAATAATCTTAATCTAATATACCACCCTTTATTTAAACTAGTTGGTTTTATATGAAGACTATATATTTTATTTAGCAGTTCTACTGCTTGAACTTCTTTATTTTTTTTAGCCAAGAAGAACTTTTTACTAGTAAGGTTGAAATAATAGTCTTTAGATTCTAGATCAATTGGTTCTGTAATTTTTGGCTTACTACGAAAACTAATTCCACCATTAGTATGCTCCTCGCCATATATGACTCTAATGAATAATATTTTATTATTTTCATTATTTTTATATTTTTCATTTGAAATGTAAATAGATATCATGGAAGCATTTTTATCGTCTTCCATTTTTTTCTTAATACTTATTCCGGGTACATCATTTATATATGGAGTTATATTGTAAAAACCATTTCCAATATTATTGAATTTTTCTGCTAACGAATTATTGTTACGATTTTGTTCCATATTATATCTTCTCACAAAACTCAATTAATCTATTTGAATATCCCCATTCATTATCATACCAAGAAACTACTTTAACTAAATTGTCACAGATTACAGTGGTTGATAAAAGGTCTACAATAGAAGAATGGGGATTACCAATAATATCAGTAGAAACAATTGGCTCTTCAGTAGCTTGGAGAATACCTTGCCATTTTTTAAGTTTAGCTTCCTTTTTAAATACTTTGTTAATTTGTTCAGCAGTAACTTTCTTTTTAGTTCGAATAGTAATATCTGATAATGAACCATCAGCTACTGGAACTCGAATAGCCATACCATCAAATTTACCTTTTAATTTAGGAATTACTTTAGTAGTAGCAATAGCTGCTCCAGTTGTTGTGGGAATAATATTAATAGCTGCAGAACGAGCTCTTCTTAAGTCTTTATGAGGAGCATCAATTAGTTTTTGATCAGCAGTATATCCATGAACTGTAGTCATTAAAGCTTTTTCAACACCAAAATTATCACACATAATTTTCATTACTGGAGTAATACAATTAGTAGTACAAGAAGCTAGGTCATAGATCTTTTTACTTTTAGATATTTTGTCTTCATTTACTCCAGGAACTATAGTTTGGATACCATTGCCTTTAGAAGGAGCGGAAATAACTACTTTCTGAGCTCCAGCTTTGAGATGTAAACTAGCTCCAGCTTTGTCTCTAAATACTCCAGTAGATTCAATAACTATATCAACTTCTAATTCTTTCCAAGGTAAATTAACTGGATCTTTTTCAGAGAAAGCTGGTATCTTTTTACCATTGATAGTTAAAGCATCTCCACTAGCCTTAATATCTCCTTTAAAGTTTTCTTGCACAGAATCATACTTTAAAAGATGAGCTAGGGTTTTGTTATCTGTTAGATCATTAATAGCTACTATTTGAATATTCTTATTCTTCAAAGCTATTTTAAAAGTTCCTCTACCTATTCTACCAAAACCATTGATAGCGATTCTTATTTTCTTCATATGTTTATTTAATTATTTATTTTAAATTATATCCAGCCTCTAAAGCTGCAATATTCATCTTTTTAAGCTCAGGATATTGTTTGTATTTGTGAGCTAATTTTTTGTTCACTTCCTTTTTAATATCTTCTAAACTTAGAATATCTTTAATATGTCTAACTATTAATCCTAGAACTAACATATTCATTACTCGATTACTTCCCATTTCATTAGCTAGAGTATCAAAAGCATATCCTTTAGCTCCTTTGGGAGCTGATTTTACAAAGTCTTTGTTGTAGATAATTACAGATTTGTTATTAACATAGTCTTCTGCTCGAGCAATAGATCTTTCGGATAGGAAGACAGCTATGTCAGCGATAATAAACTTAGGATAGTTAATTTTATCTTTTCCAAACTTAATATATCCTAAAGAAACTCCACCTCTTTGTTCTACTCCATAGTTAGGAACAAAAGAAACTTCTAAGCCTTTGTGATAAGCAGTTTCAGTTAAGATTTTACTAATAGTTTGAACTCCTTGTCCTCCTTCACCAGCTATAAGTATTTTAATATTATGTTTCATGTTATTTAATTGGTTTTAAATATTTACGATATTTTTTCATCATAAACTTAATATCTTCAGTAAATTTTTCTGGATTTTCTTGAATATCTTTTTCTAGTTCTTTTAGAGAAAAAGTTTCAATTCCAGAACTTTCACCATCAATAAATTTAATTGGTCCATTGTAGTAACCTATATAAATTTGTGTAATGTAGGGTTGAATAAACTTTTTTTTGTTTTTAATTGTTCTTATAGATTCAAAGTTTTCAAGGTATTCAACTTCTTTAAAAATACCAATAATATTAAGATCAGTTACTTTTATTGCTTTATTGAAATTTTCTTGCGATAAGACTGCTGCTGGAAAACCTAATTCTTCAGCACATTCTCTGATTACTGTCATTTCAGCGCTATCTCCAGCAGAAACGTGTCCACCAACAGTTTTATCATATAACCCAGTATTTTCTTCTTTTATTTTACTTCTTTTTTGTAAATAAATAGTACCATTAGAATTCATCAATAGTAGTCTTATAGTTTTTACTTTTTTAGTAACTTTACCTTTTTTAGTAAATTCATTTTTTGTATTTTTGTAGAATTTTCCTCTTTCTTCTACATCAATCATTTTCCCATTTAAATCATATACTTCTAATAATTCCTTGTTCATATATTTATTTATTATTTATCTCCCCTACTGGATAGATAGTTTTTAATTTATTTAAAAAGTTTAAAGTTTCTTTAGCATCTGTTTTCCAATTAGTTGGACAGAATGCTAGAACTTCTACAAATGAAAATCCTTTCCCAGCTAATTGCCATTCCAGAGCTTTCTTTAAGAACATTTTTAATTGAATAGGATTATCAACTGTTCCTCTGGCTACATAAGCTGGAACATCATTCATATTAGCTACCATTTCTGGTCCTTTCAAATGAAATTCATCAGCTCCTTTAACAGAAGTAGTAGTAATTTGATCTGGAATAGATGTAGGAGCTTTTTGTCCGCCGGTCATAGCATAATTAGCATTATTAATCACAATAGTAGTGATATTATCATTTCTCATTCGAGAGTTAACTAAATGTTGAGCTCCGATAGCATAGGCTCCTCCATCACCAACATAGGCAATAGCGAGAGCATCTGGTCGAGATCTTTTAGCACCAACAATTACCGGAACAGTTCTACCATGATGAGTTTGAACAGTATCAATGTTAAAGAAATCCCAAGCTAGAAGTGAACAACCAATATCTACTCCGAATAAAGTATTATTTTGTAATTTTAATTCATCAATTATTTCTCCCAGCATTTTAAGAACAATAGGATGTCCACATCCGGGACAAAAATTATGTGGTTTTGAAGAATGTTTCCAACATTTTGGCCAAGCAAGATTATTATTCATATATTATTTAATTAATTTTATTATTTCTTCAGGACTAATTCCTAATGCTGGTCGACAATATTCTTGAATTGGAATCTTACTTCCATAGATATTTTCTTTAACTAATTTCAATAACTGATTAGCAGCTGACTCCATAACTATAATCTTTTTAATTCCTTTTAATTCTTTCTTTAAAGCTTTGTCTGGAAAAGGATTAATAGTAATTGGTCTAAATAGTTTTACTTTCTTGTTCTGAGAGTCATTAATAGCTTGCTGAACTGAAGCAGCTACAATACCATGAGCAATTATTAAAGTCTTAGCAGATTTATTCAAAGAATATGTTTCTGATTCACTAATTTCATTCTTTATTTTGTTAAAAGCACTTAATAATTCAGTGTTAACTTTAAAACATTGTTCTTCAGTGGTAAATGTATTGTTTAAATTATTGTAGCTTGATTCTTTAGAACCATCTCTAACTTTAGATTTTAATACTAAAGGATGTGATTTAACTAAGTTAGCGGGCTTTTTAAGTTCTACTAAAGCTCTAGTCTTTAAAGTATATCCATCACTTAGTATGAAAGTAGGGAATTTGTATTTCCAAGCTGTATTAAAAGCTTTAATAGTTTGATCGTAAAGTTCTTGAATATTTGATGGAGAATAGACAATACGATAACCTTCTCCATTACCACCAAAAGCTGTTAGAGTAAGTTCTTGCTGAGAATAGATTACTGAACCAGTAGATGGTCCTCCTCTTTGTCCAATTATAGCTACAGTTGGGATTCTCATTGCTTCCGCCATTGCAAAAGCATCTTGCATTAGAATGTTCCCTGGACCAGCAGTAGCTGTGAAAGCTTTCATTCCTGTTAAAACTGAACCAATCATGGCAAAACCAGCTGACATTTCATCTTCAGTTTGTAAAAAAACTAACTTCTTTTTATTCTTTTCATATTCTTGGTCCCATTCAGTCATTATCTCAGTAGCTGGAGTTATGGGATAACCAAAGTAAGCTCTAGCACCAGCAGCTAAAGCTGCTTTGACTACTATTTCATTTCCAGTAAGTAATTGTTTTTTCATTATATTATATATTTATTTATTCATCATGAGGTTCAGAATATATTATCTCATCCTCTTCAGATATTGGTATATTCTTTTTAACTTTAGCATCTTCTAAATAATTCTCATGTCTTTTAATTTCTAAATTAATCTGAGAAAGATTTTTAATTAATCTAATTAATACTAAAACGATAGTTGAAAGAATAATTAGGAGAAGCCAAAATTGCCAAGATCTGTAATCTAAATATCCTGGAATTTGATATTCTTCTTCACTTTCTTCTTCCTCAATTATGTTATTAAATAATCCTGGTTCTAATTCATCCCTTTCTTCAATATATGTATATGTTCCTTCATTCTCTACTTCTTCTTCAATGTCTGAAGGTCCATCATAAGCAGTATATTCTTGAGCTAGAACTAAACAAGGTCCAGTAAGAACTATTAAGGCTAGGATTATAATTAAGTATTTTTTCATAATTTACTTAGTAGCTATTTCAGCCATTATTTTTTCTTCATTACATTTAACAATTATCTTACGGTATTTCTTAGGAAAATGCACGTTTTTAAATATTAGGTTTCGAATATCAGCGTTTCTTTCACCAATGCCACCACTGAATACAATAGCATCTACTTTAGGTAATAATGTAAGGTATGATGAAATTTGTCTTTGGATTTGGTAGATGAATAGATTTAAAGCTAATTTTGCTAAGTCTTTCTTTTCTTTACTAGGTCGAACGCTAGATTTATAATCCTTAATTTTGTATCCAGCGAGAATCATAATATCTCGTAAGTCATCTATCTTAGTAATACCTTTTAATCCAGAATTATGATTTAGTAAGCCATATATTTCTGGAAGACTAAGTTTAGCTTGTTTTTTAAGGTAAAAGATAATAGCTGGGTCAATATTACCACTGCGAGTCATCATCATTAGCCCAGACATCGGACTAAAGCCCATAGAAGTTTCAATAGCTTGATCGTTTTTAATAGTGCTAATACTAGAACCACCACCAAGATGACAAGTAATTAAATTACATTTACTAGTTTTCTTTTTTAAGACTTTAGATGCTCCTTGAAGCATTCCTTGATGAGAAAAGCCATGAAAACCAAATTTCCGAACATGATATTTTTTAAAGTATTTCAAAGGTAAAGGATAAAGGTAAGAAGTTGGAGCTAAAGTATTAAAAAACATAGTATCAAAGACTGCGATTTGTTTAACTGACCATAATTCTAGGGAATATTTAGCAACTCTGAGATTAACTGGATTATGTAAGGGAGCTAGATTATTATACTTACTAATCTTATTGATAGTCTTATTATCCAGCTTAATAGCTTTAGTAAACTCTACTCCACCATGAACTATTCGGTGAGCTATTAAAGTGATGTTAATATTAGTTTCTTTATCTAAAAAATCTTTAATTATTTTCAAAGCTTGTTGATGTGATTTAATACTTTTGTTTTTAGCTACAATAGTTTTGTTAAACTCAATAATTGATTTTTTAGATCCTATCTTTTCAATGATTCCGCTATGTATTTCTTTTAAGCTTTCTTGATTAAATACTTTAAATTTTAAGGAAGTACTTCCACTATTTAAAACTAAAATGTATTTTAATTTCTTCATATAATTTTTCCTTTATCATTTTGTTTAATTCCAGCTGCATTAGCTTCTTCTATATCAAGATGAACTTTAGTTTGAAACCCTTCTTTAACTCTGGCAATTATTTCTTTAAATATTATTGCCCGTTCTCCTTTAATTTCTAATTCTATTTTTTGTCCATTTTTAATTTTGTTCTTCTGAGCATCTTCGGGAGAGATGTGCAGATGTCTTTTAGCAATAATTACTCCCTCTTCTAAATCAAGTTCATTTAAACTACTAACTATTTTTACTCCAGGAGTTTCATCTAAATCTCCGGATAATCTCAAAGGAGCGTCTATTCCTAGAAGAAAGGCATCTGATTTCAAGATTTCAATTTGGGTTTTTTCTCGAACTGGGCCAATAATTCTAACATTTTCTAACTTTCCTTTTGGTCCAATTAAGGTAAGTGTTTCTCGAGCAGCAAAATCTTCAGCTTGGGATAATTTTTTCTCAGAACTTAAATTGTATTCTGGACCAAAAAGTCTTTCCATAACTTCTTTAGTGACATGAATATGTCGATTAGAATATTCAATAGCTACTTCCATAGTATTTATATTTTAAATTTTTTAATTTGAGATTTATTCAGTAATCCCACCTGAGCTCCTATTCTTTTGATTACTGCATTGCTTTGATAAGTGGCTAGTTTAAGACTTCTTTCTAGATTAGCTTTATACATAATTAATCCAGCTACAAAGCTAGAACCAAAAGCATCTCCAGCTCCAGTAGTATTCATTCTTTTGGTATTTGGTAAAGCTTTTCTAAAACATTTCTTTTCACCATTGTAAATATGAGCTCCTTTGTGACCATCAGTAATTACTACTATTCTTGGTCCCCAGGAATAGATTGTTTCTAATAAGGTATTCATATTAGTTGTTTTAAGACCAGTAGATAATACTAATTCAATAGCTTCATCTTTATTCAAGTTAAATACTTCTACTTGGGGGAGATATTTTTTAAAGAATTTAAAACCAAGTTTTAATTGAGCTCCACCAGGATTCCAAGCTATTTTAATTCTCTTTTTGTTTTCAAAAATATTCTTTAGATTAGCTTTTATTAATTGATCTTTGCCACTCAAAGAAGCAATGTAAATCCATTTAGTATTTAATTTAGAAATATCATTCTTAATTATTTTCAATTCTGTATTAGCTCCGCGATGACCTAGAATAGCGTGCTCATTTTGATCACCATGGTTGATGATGAAAGAAAAACCAGAATAAGTATCTTTATTCTGACTAATATATTTAAGATCAACTTTTTTCTTTTTAAGTTCTTTCAGAATTAATTCTCCAATCCAATCTTCTCCTAAGTTTAAAAAACTTGCTGTCTTTAAATTTAAACTAGCAAAGTTAAGGGCAGTATTCATTCCACCACCACCAAAGGTTATATGAACATCATCAGAAATTATCTTAGCTCCGTATTCAAAAGCTATTAGTTTTTGCTTCAGAATATCTTTTTTATTCTTAATAATTTCAGCTTCATCTGTGTAGTACATAATGTCTTGAGTAGCTCCACCAATTGTAATTATATCGAATTTTTTTAACATAAATTAAAAAATTAGTTGTATAAGGAAATATATAAACTACCTTTATTATAGCAGAAAAATTATTAAATGAAAAAAATAAAAAACCAGGACAAAGCCTAGTTTTAAAAGTCTAAAAAATCAGTTTCATCGGAAATCTCACAAACCACATAGTGGGTGAAGATTAGGTTAGATAGCCACGACTAAATAACACTTAAAATCCCAATGTTAATGATGTAGTTTTCCAATCGCTGATTCTTTAGACAAGTTAATTATATCAAAAAACAAAACAGCTTGGCAAATGCCAAGCTGTTGATATCTCTAGATAATAAATTTAGAAAGCACTAGATTCCATACTTCTTTCGTAATCATGAATTTCTTCTGGGCTAAACCAATGACTAATTTCATGCTCAGCTTCTTCTGATGTTTCAGAAGCATGAACAATATTCTTTACAGCTCTTTTACCTTTGTTAGCAGCAATTGGAGAATCTACTGAATAATCACCTCGAATAGTTCCCATTTCAGCCATAGAAGGCATTGTCGGACCAGCTAGTTTCCGAACCATATCAATAGCATGAATTCCTTGAACTACCATTTTAATCATAGGAGCAGAAGTCATGAAGTCAAGCAACCAACCTCTAACCATGGTTCCAATTTCAAAAGTATCAGTAGTTCCTACTTCTTTTATAGCATCTAAATTATACTTAGCATAAGTGTCCAATGTTTTTTGTCCTAGTCGAGAAATCCATTCTTTATCTTTTGGATAGTGATCATCTACTTGTTTATGACTTGGTTTAAACATTGAAAGAGCTACTATCTTTAAACCTCTTTGTTCAATTCTTTCAATAATATCACCAGTTAGTCCTCTAGTAACTCCATCTGGCTTAATCATTAGATAAGTTCGTTCTTGTTTTGGTTCCATATTTTTATTTATTTAATTATATTATTACTTACTAAGTACTTCTTTAACTTTTTCTACTACTTGAGCTGGAGTTAAATTAGCTTTTACTAGATAATCAATAGCTCCTAATTTAGTTCCTTTCTCAACATCTTCTTCTTGTCCTAGATTAGTTAACATGATGATTGGAATATTTTTAGTAGCAGGATCTTCTTTTAAATCTTTTAGAACCATAAAACCATCTACTTCAGGCATCATAATATCTAAGAGAATAACATCTGGTTTCATAGTTTTAGCTTCTTCTAGACCAACTCTACCATTTTCAGATTTTTCAGCTTGATATCCTTCTTTTTCAAATTTAGAAATATACATATTAGCTAGCATTTCTTCATCTTCGATAATTAGAACTTTTGTTTTTTTCTCAGTCATAAATTTTAATTCTTTTAGTAATAATAAAATGTAGATTTTTAAAATCTTAGCTTTAGTATATCATAAGCTATTTTTATTTCAACTATTGACATTATTCAATAAATATGCTATATTATAGTAATGCCTAAAAATTAGGTAAAAAAAGGAGGAAGTATGAAAAAGAGTATTTTTATCGTGTTGGCAATCGTATTGTCATTAGTATTGTTCGCAGAGGTCATTGTTATTGATTCGGAAAAAGCAACTTCTGATGATTCAAGCCTTGTAAGAGAAGAGGCTGAAAGAGTTGCTGACGAAATGATAAGAGTCGTTGAAGAAATCAAAGCAGAAAGTGGTATTGGGTATGGGATTAATACCTATATATATAGTGAATTAATTTCTTTGATTAAAGAAAAAGGAATGAAAACTTCGATTGATGCGGATCGAGTTGCTTATCAAATAGAAGATAAAACTATAAATATCATCTATATTGAAGGTAAAAGCAATTTTAAGTATCTAATTTGTGAAGACTTACTCAATCCGGATAATGGTTTGATAGATTATAACTTAGATGGATTGGTTTCATCGAACGTTATATCTCCGGACTATATTTATACGGGTGATTTCAAATTCTGTTATTCAAAAGATAACGAGCTTTTACTGCCGGTTTGGGGTTGCTATCGAGAGCAACTTGTAAAAGCAATTTCATACTTTACAAATAAAATTTCTTGATAATCTAAGGAATTTTCAATTTGAGCTCGGATTTATTCGAGCTCTTTTTTTACCCAATACTTCTCCCCATCACTCTCAATCCAAATATCACCTAATTCATCATTCCTTAATATCTTAATACTCCTCTCTTCCAACCTTTCTAAAGTCTCCAAATGAGGATGTTTGTGCTGATTATCTAAACCAGACTGAATAATTGCCAGCTCTGGTTTTAATTTATCCAAAATATCATCACAGTTACTCCATCTGGAACCATGATGACTAGCTTTGTAAATTTCAGTCTCTGTATTCAATCCTTGTCTAATAATCTCCTCCTCCCCTTCACAAGTTAAATCTCCAGCTAACCAGAAATCTATCTCTCCATAACTTAGAATCAAAGACACTGAAGTATTGTTTATATCTTCTGCTTCCTCCTCTTTCAGAATATGAGTCGGATAAACAACTCTAATTTTTAGATCATCTTCAATTAAATATTCTTGCCCCAGAAGAGCTACTTTAGTATCTAGCTTGTCAGCTATATTTTGAAAGTATTGATATTCTGACCATTGAGATTCAACTCCGGACCAAAGAACTAATTTAATATCATATCTTTTAACTATTTCTACTAAACCATAGAAATGATCAGCATGAGCATGAGTTAAAACTAGAATATCTATTTGATGGTTTTGATAGGAGTGCTTGTTTCCTAATTGATGAATTAAATTAGCATCTGGTCCTCCATCAATTAGAATATTCTTTCCCTGAGGACTTTTAATTAAAACAGCATCTCCTTGACCAACATCTAAGAAACAAACTCGAAGTAAATTTGATTGATCTTCAAACTTGTAATAGCAGAGAGCAATGATGATTAAGATGGTGATAATACTAATTTTTTTTCTTTTGGACATAAACAAAGATGATAATTATTAAAAGATAACTAAAGGTCATAGCTAAAACATTAAAGTTGGATATATTAATACTAGAAAACTCTATCTCTGAAATACTATTCACTATTTCAAATAGTACTTTAGCTAGAATGTATTCAATAAATCCAATTAGTTTAGCTAGGGTCAGGGAGATGTAGGATAATAGAATACTTAGAAATCCAAAGAGCATTAAGATAGGAATCATTGGGAGAACAAAGAGATTAGAAATGGGAGCTAGAATAGAAATAGTTTTGAATTGGTAAGTGGTCAGAGGTAAGGTCATAATAATTGCTGAGAAACTAGAAACAAAAGTACTTTGGATTTCCATTCTTTGAGGAAGAAATTTAAAGAGCTTTTGAAAGATGGGAGATAAATAGATTAAACCAATGGTTGCTAAGAAACTTAATTGAAAACCTAAGTCATGGAATAGGAGTAAGGGGTTTAGAAGAAGAATAATTACTGCTGTATAGATTAGAATTAGATGTTTTTGGATGGGACGACCAATATTTTGACTAAAGAGAACAATTAATCCCATAATACTAGCTCTAATTGTTGAGGCTGAGAATCCAGAGAGAATAGCGAAGATAGTTAAGATTATTAAGATGATGGGTAATTGTTTTTCTCGATTAATGTTTAGAGAATAAAGTATTTTAGAAAGCAAAAGAGTGATTAAAGTAATATGTAATCCAGAGATGACAATAATGTGAGAAACTCCAGCTCTTCTAAATTCTTCTTTTAAATCTTCAGACATAGCTTTTTTGTAACCTAAGAGAATGCTATTTACAAAGCTAGCAGTTGGTTCCGGCCAGATCCTATTTATCTTCTGAGAAATATTACTCCGGAGCTTGTAAATAATTTGAAGAACGGGATTAGCTTGTTTGGATTTAATTAATTTAACTCGAGCTCCATAGGCTAGAGAATATATCTGGTCTTTAGCTAAGTATTTATCATATCTAAAGTCCTCTATTGCTTCAGGTTGAATCAAAAAACTAGTAACTTCTATTCCATCTCCATAATTATATGGTGGGTATAATTGAGTTTTAACTAAAACATTTCCCGATACTTCTTTGTTAAGAGGTTCTAGTAACTGAGTAGTTTTAATCTTTAATTTCTGATGATCAATTCTAGTATCTGGTGGAGCAATAATTATTCCTTGATAAGTATATTTAGGATGATTTTTGAATTCAAAACCTTGGGAGTTGTAATACCAAATCTGAGATTTATCATCTTGATCAATTATTCCCAGTAAACCAAAAGCATTAGCAATGATTAATCCTAGGATAAAGAGAAGTCCAATACTAAAATTACGGGTAGATTTTTTCATAAATAAAAAAAGTCGCTAAAATTCGCGACCTATTAATATCTTATTCCTATTTAGAAATAAATCAAGTTTTTTCTATCCTCTTTGGAATTCTAAAAAATATGATTACTATAATAACTAGTGTTAATGAAAATATGAAAGGATAATTAATATTAATACCTATTAAAACAGAAGCTATAAATATTAAAGGAATATCTAAGATGCTTTTTAAAAAATTTGACAAAGATAATGTGGTGGCTCGGTTAAAAGAAAAACTTTTTTTGTTATATAGTTCAGAGTATAATGGCCAACGCATTACTTCAGTAGTAATAATTAGCCCATATATGATTAGGAGCCAATATTTGTTTGTTAGCATAAAGGTACTGATTACAAACAGGGTTAGGAAAAAGGCTACTAAGTAATTTAAAATATTTATTTTGGAAGTTAAATTTTTGGAATGTACGAATTTCATTATGTTTTGATAGAAGGCAAAGACAATTATATTAATACTAGCACCCATAATTCCTAAAGTAATGATTGATATATCAATATCAATAAAAAATTTTTGATGAAATCTCCACATAATAAAGATGGCTGTGAATATTATTACCCGACTTAAGATAGCTCTGGTTAATTGCCAATCTTTTTTTATTAACTTAAAAGCATCTTTAATTATATTAGCTTCTTGTTTCTCTACATCTATATAATGGTTAGCTTCTATTAATTTAAAAGAGATAATTAGAGCAGTAATCGTAGCAATTAAATCAATTAAGATAATGATATTAAATTGATATCCTTGGAGGTCTTTAGCAATTAAAACAGCAACTATGGGAGTGATGATTTTGAATAAATGTCTAGCAGAATGAAAATTACCTAATTTTTTCAAACTATCAGACTCTTGATTTAATTCTTTATTAGTATCATAAACTAGAGCTTCAATAGTTCCAGAAAATAGAGCAAATTGGAGAGCTGAGAATATATAGGCGAGAATGAATATTGGAAAACTGCGAGCTAAGATTAATAGTATAAAGAAAATTAGATTGAAAGCAGTTCCTAAAATAATTGTTTTCTTTCGACCCCATTTATCTGCTAAGTAACTAGAAGGGATTTCAAAGATTAAATTAATGATTGACCAAACTATTGATAGATAAAATACTTGAGATAGAGTTAATCCTCGATGTAGAAAAAGTAGGACACTGATAATACTAAATACTCTGACAGTTGAAAAAGCCTGAATCCAAAATAACCGACTGAAGTTTTTTTCTAGTTTTTTCTCTCTAACACTATTCATTTTTTTATCCTTAGAACACTCTCTATAAACTCTAATAAATTTCCATCAAGTACTTTGTCTACTTGATCAGTTTCATATTTACTTCTTAAATCTTTAATCATTTTGTAAGGATGTAGAACGTAAGAACGAATTTGGTTTCCCCAAGCAGCTTCTTGAACTTCACCTTGAATCTTTTTTCTTTCTTCTTCAGATTGTTCTTCATTAAACTTACTAAGCTTAGCTTTTAAATGCTTCATAGCTTGTTCTTTGTTCTGTAATTGAGAACGTTCATTTTGACAGCTAACTACAATGTTAGTTGGGAGATGAGTTATTCGAACAGCAGAATCAGTAGTATTTACTCCCTGTCCTCCTTTACCAGATGATTTAAAAGTATCTATCTTTAAGTCTTTTTCTTGAATCTCAATCTCAGTATCTTCAATCTCTGGAAATAGTTCTACCATAGCAAAAGAAGTATGACGAGCATGGTCAGCATCAAATGGTGATAATCTTACTAAGCGATGAACTCCATCCTCTATTTTAAGGTAACCATAACTAAGATTACCAGTTATTTCTAAAGTAATACTTTTGTATCCAACTTCATCACCTTTTGATTCATCAATAATCTTAGCTTTCCAATCCATCTTCTCAAAGAATCTTAAATACATTCTTAAAAGCATTGAGACCCAATCTTGAGATTCAGTACCACCAGCTCCAGCAAAGATAGTCATGATAGCGTTATTAGAATCATATTTATTATTAAAGAACAAAGTAATTTCTAATTTTTTAAATTTCTTTTCTAGTTGATAGTATTTATCAGTTATTTCTTTTAATAAATTTACACTTTCGTCAGCTTTATCTAGCTCAGCCATTTCTAGAAGTTCATTATTCTCTTTCTCAATACTATTCCAATTATCTAATTGTTCTTGAAGGTTTTTTAGAGTTTGAGACTTTTTAGAAGCTTGATTCTGATTATCCCAAAATCCAGGTTCATTCATTTCATTTTCCAAGTCTTTAATCTTTTTTTCAGCATTTTGAATATCAAAAAACTTAATAGCTTCAACTATTTTCTTCTGTAATTCCTTAATTTTATCTATGATCTCGTCCATCTCTATTCTTTTTTACTATTCTATTGTATTATTATAATACATTGGATTAAGGATATTATCAATAATTATTAGATATTAAAAATATGTTAGAGAAAAATAATTTATCAAATGAAGAGGTTTTAATTGAAAACCCAAAAAGTGAAAAAGAAAATGAATTTCTTTTAAGAGAAACATTAGAGAAAGCATTAACTAAAGGTATAAAATTAAATGAAGGTAATGATGGTATAATTTTGGAATTGGATATCAATGATTTTTCACCAGAAGCTAGAAGTCATTTTTTTCCAGGAGAAAAAGATAATTCTGATAATACTCTAATTGCTAAGACTTTAAAAATATTTACACCTGGCAGTATTAGTAGAGAATTTGAAAGTAATAAAAATGCTTACGATTTAGTAGAGTCAGAATCTGCTAAGCCCGAGAATAAAGGAAAATTTGCTAAAATAGTTAGACCTTATTTTTCTAAAGAATTAGATATAGAAGATGAATCAATTAAAAAGAAGTTGAAAAGTTTAGGTGTTAAAAACCAGGAAAAGGTTAGTATTTTGATTGAAGACTATATTGCTGGTGAAAACTTCTCTCTTCATGTTTTTAAGAAAATGATGGATGAGATACCATTTTTAGCTGGTTTAAAAAAAGAAGTTTTAGAATGGCAGAAAGAAAAAAATTTAGATCAAGAAGAAGAAAATACTGTTCATAAACAAATTTTATTATCCTTGGGTATAAAGAAAAACATTTTAGCTGATGAATATCAAGAATCTTTGAGAATTGCTGGTAGATTAAAAGAATTTATGAAAGATAATGATGTTAGAGTAGATCAACGGATTATTAATAAAGTTGTTAATACTATGAATCTATTGAATCAAAATGGTATTTATCATAATGATCTTCATGAAAGAAATATAATGATTGAACTTGATAAAGATGGTAATATGTCTGATGTTGTTATTATAGATTTTGGAAAAGCATCTGAGAATGAGAATATTAGCACTGATAATAACGTTATTAAAGGATATGAAGAATTTGGTAAATAGAAATTAAAGATTTATATTCAAAAATCCCTCATACATGGAGGGATTTTTTTATTTCCTAATTAATATAATATTATTTACAAGTAGAATGCTTCCTATATTTAGTATGTAAGAGATGATGAGATTTTTTACCAAGAGGTTTACCTAAATATTCATTATATAGTTGTTTAATTTGAGGATTATTATGAGCTTGTCTGTATTTCAATATCCGATCTTGCTGGTAAATAGCAGAAGCTCTTTTCTTTACTATTTCTTGAGTAGTTGGCTTTGGTTGTCCTCCACCACCAATACATCCACCCGGACAAGCCATAACTTCTACAAAATCATACTTTGCTTTACCAGATTTAATTTCTTCCATTAACTTTCGGGCATTAGCTAAACCATGAACAACTCCTAAATTTAATTTATGACCAGCAACTTTCAAAGTTGCTTTTTTAATTCCGGAACTATTTCGAACAGCCTGATATTCAATATCCTTTATTTCCTTACCAGTTAAAACATGATGAGCAGTTCGAATAGCTGACTCCATGACTCCCCCAGTAGCTCCAAAGATAGCTCCACCTCCAGATCCTAAACCTAAGGGCATATCAAACTCACTGTCTTTTAACTTCTTTAAATCTATATCTTTTTCTTTTAGTAACTTAGCTAGTCCTCTAGTAGTTAGAACATAATCAACATCTAAACAACCATCACAAGCCATACCATCTCTTTGAATTTCATATTTCTTAGCAGTACAAGGCATAATACTAACTACAACTATATTGTAAGGGTTGATGTTAAATTTATGAGCGTAATATGATTTTACAATAGCTCCAAACATTTGATGAGGTGATTTAGCTGAAGAAAGATGTTTTAAATGCTGAGGATAGAAGATTTCCATAAAGTTTACCCAAGCTGGACAACAAGAAGTAAACATTGGCATAGTTTTTTTATTCTTGATTCGATGAATTAACTCATTAGCCTCTTCCATAATAGTTAGATCAGCTCCGAAGTTAGTATCAAATACCATATTAAATCCTAAATTCCTTAAAGCCGTAACCATTTTCTTAGTTACTAAACTACCAACTGGCATCCCAAATTCTTCTCCTAGAGCTACTCGCACTGAAGGAGCTGTTTGAACTACAACATGCTTATTCTTGTCCTTTAATACTGCTTTAACTTCATCTATATTCTCATGTTCTTTAATAGCTCCAGTGGGACAAACTACTGAACATTGACCACATTGCACACAAGTAGTCTGATCTAGATTAAATCCCATGGCAGTATCTAATTTCATAGCATTGGCTCTTTCAGAAAAACAAATTGCATTTACACTTTGGGTGTCTCTACATTTCTGAATACAACGACCACAAAGAATACAATCTTCAAAATTAATACTAATAGCCGGACTAGAGATATCTGGTTTTTTAGAAGGCTTTGCTTTAAATCTAAGTTCTTTAACATCGGGTAAATGTTCTAGTTTTAACCATTTTCTAAACTCCTCTTCTTTTTCAAAATTACAACCAACCAATTGAACATTTGTTTTTCTTTGTTGTAATACTTTGGGAGATTTAGTTTTTACTATCATTCCGTCTTTAACTAAATTATTACAAGAAGTCATGATTTTTCCATTAACTTCAACCACACAAATACCACAACGACCGCTGGGTTTTAAATCAGGATGATAACAAAGAGTTGGAATATTTATTTTAGCTTTTTGAGCGGCCTTTAAAATAGTCCAATCTGCTTCTACTTTAACTTTTTTATTATCTATTGTTATTTGCATAATTTTTTAAATTCATCAGGAAAATATTTAATAGCTGTTTGTAAATGTAATGCTGAAGATTGTCCTAAAGCACATTGAGAACCTTGTTCAATAAACGGTATTAATTCTTGAATTAATTTAAATTCTTCAGCGGTCCATTTTCTTTTTAAATAAACTTGGAATAATTGTAATAATCTAAAATTACCTTCTCGGCAAGGAACACATTTACCACAATTTTCATCAACGAAAAATTGAATTGTTGATCGACAAATATCAACTATACTCCTTTTTTTATTAGCAACAATAATTCCTCCAGAACCTAGCATAGCTCCTTTGCTTTTAATATTTTCATGAGTTAATACTAGACTGTCATCATATGGTAAACAGCCACCAGAAGCTCCAAAGAAGATAGCTTTAGGATTTTCTGCTCGTGCTTCTTTTAATAAATCTGCTAGCCTAACGCCTTGAGAAGCTTCATAAATTCCCGGATTTTCTACATCTCCAGAGACAGCAAAAAGCATTAATTTAGGATCAAAGTCTTCATGCCAGATTAATGGTAATCTAGCAAGAGTCTCAACATTATTTACGCATGTTTTTTCGCTGAATAAGCCCTTTTCAGCCGGATAAGGTGGTTTATGTCTACTTTCAGCTCGATAGCCTTCTAAGCTATTAATTTGAGCCATTTCTTCGCCACAAATGTATGCTCCAGCACCAATTATTACTTCAATATCGTATTGTGAATGTTTCTTAATTATCTTTTTAAATTTAGGCTTTAAATGTTTGTATTCTTCTCTTAAATAGATATATGTTTTCTTTGCTCCCAGGGCTTTGATAGCGATATTAATTCCTTCAATTAAAAGTTCTGGGTTATGTTTGAGGATGAATCTATCTTTAAAAGTTCCTGGTTCAGATTCATCAGCATTACAAATTAGGTATTTAACTGGACAGGATAATTCCCACTTTTTCCCAGTAGAAAAATTAGCTCCACCTTTACCAGTGAGCTCGGACTCCATAATTTTTTTAATTATTTTTTGGGAGCTGAGATTTTTTATTTTCTCCCAAGTTTGGAAATTATTCTTAGTAAGAATTTTCATTTACTTAATTTTTGTTTTTTTAATATTTTGGTAATTTTTTCTTTTGTTAATTTAGTAAAAAACTTACCACTAATTTCCATGACCGGAGCTTCATCACATAGACCTAAACATTGAGCTGTCTCCAAAGCAACTTTAGCATTTTTTTCTCCTACCTTAATTCCAATTAACTTTTCAATATGTTTTAGTAAATTTTCACTACCTTTCATATGACAAACTGGACTATCACATATTTTAATAACCTTCTTAGGTTTTTTACTAAAGCTAAAAAAAGCATAGGAAGATGCTGTTTCATATAACTCAGCGGGAGACTTATTTACTTTAAGAGATAGTTTCTTTAAAGAAGACTTGGGAATAAATCCATGCTTATCCTGAATCTCGTGTAAATACTCTATAATTAATTTTTCTTTTTTAACCATTTTTCAATATTTAATTCACTAAATACTACTAGACCACCAATCATAGCTGTTACAAATTGCATATATCCCATAGCCATTAATAATGGTTTAGGAATAATGTTTAAGGTGTACATTAGGAAAGCTATGGAGAATAGGAAGGCAGTTTTTGCTAAAGCTCCTAAAATTAGTGTTTTAAAATAATTCTTTTCAGTTCTCTTTCGAAAGATATGAACTAGAATTGCATTAGCAGCCCAAATTGCGGGAATCATGTAGAAAACAAATTTAGTTAATTCACTAAAAAGATATCCACTAAGAACTACACCAACTGAAGGAAGAATAATCAAAGGTAAAGTTTGATATTTTTTTAATGAAAAAGCTCCTTTAATTAAAAGAGCGTTAATTATTATTCCAACAAGGATTTGTGGATGCTTTAAAAACATTGGAGTAATTAAAGCTATGGTTGATAAGATGGTCATTTCTAGAGTACTAGAAATTGCAGAAGTAAATGTACCAATATGCATTAGATCTTGGACTCTTAAATATAACTTTGTTCTGGTTTTCATATAATTAAAAATTAGAAATTAAATTTCTTACATCTTTATTATACCACATTATTAAAAACTAGTTTTGAGTTTAGTTTGTTTTTTAGATCTTTCTAAAGCTAAGGTTATAAGTCTATCTATTAATTTAGTTTGGGAGATACCAGTTTTTTCCCAGAGCTTAGGATACATACTAATGCTAGTGAATCCGGGAATAGTATTGATTTCATTAACATAAAGTTTTCCAGAAGGAGTTAAAAACATATCTACTCGAGACATTCCTTCACATTCTAATGTTTGAAAAGCTCGGACAGCTAAATCTTGTACTTTCTTCATCACAACTTTAGAAAGCTGAGCGGGAGCTTCTAAAATGGCTCCTTTTTCATCTACATATTTGGCATCATAAGAATAGAATTTACCTTGAGGAGTAATGATCTCACCAATTAAAGAGCCCTGAGGGTTTTCATTTCCTAAAACAGCACATTCAATTTCTCTTCCTTTTATAAACTCCTCTATGATTATTTTATGATCATATTGAAAAGCATTCTTAACAGCAAAGTTAAATTCTTTTTCATTATCTACTCGATTAATTCCTACAGAAGATCCCATATTAGCTGGTTTTATAAAAAGTGGTAAACCCAATTCTTTTTTAACTTTAACAAAACTAATTTTATCTTCTTTGGTAAAAGTTAAAAATTTAGAATTAGGAATCTTAGCCTGAGTTAATAATTTTTTAGCTACATCTTTATCCATACAAATACTAGAACCTAAAAGATCTACACCAACAAAAGGAATATTTAATAATTTTAATAATCCTTGCACGGTTCCATCTTCTCCATAAGTTCCATGAAGTACTGGGAAAATGGCATCAAGGTGAATAGTCTTTTTATTTGAAATCTGCATCAACTGTCCTCTATCTTGACCAGCAATGATAGCTAATTGTTTATTTGATTTTTTAAGTTTTACTTTCTGAGGATCTAAGGAATTAGTACTAAAGCTTTTATCCTGCAAAAACCATTTTCCTTTTTTATCAATCCCAATTAGAACAGCATTATACTTTTTCTTATCTAAAGAATTATATACATTCAAAGCTGAGATTAATGAGATTTCATGTTCGGCTGATTTACCTCCTAAAAGTATTCCAATATTTAATTTTTTCATATGATTTTATATTTTAATCATCTAATTTAAGTAATAATCTTGCTTCGCCATCTCCAAAATAATTATTTTTCCATTCTTTAATTTTAAAACCAGATTTTAGATAAACTATTATAGCAGAATTGTTTTCAGGATGAACTACTAAATAAAGCTTCTTCTTGTCTTTTATTTTATCCAGAACTTTTTTAATAGCTTTAGATCCTAAGCCTTGTTTACGATATTTTTTTAAAATTGTTAATCCATTAAAATGAATTGAATTTTTTTCTTTTTCAAAAGAGACAGTGCCAATTTTTTCTTTGTCTAGAATAATAAAAAAGACTTGGCTGTTTTTGATATATTTTTTAACATCATCTTCTCTATTGAATGCTTTAAATGTTTTGCTAGCAGATTTCTTTTCTAAAATAGCTACATCTTTCCATTCTTTTTCAGTAACTTGTTTTAAAGTTATTTTATTCATATTATTTTTTATATTCTTCTTTTAAAATACCATAAATAAATATATCTAGCCACTTCCTATTCTTATATACTTTTTTTCTTAAAGTACCTTCCTGTTTGAAACCATGTTTTTCCAATGCTTTCATAGATCCTTTATTTGGTTTCATGACTGAAGCCTGAACTCGAGTTAATTTTAATTTAGAAAAAGCATATTTTAAAATTAAAGATATGGCTTCAGTTATAATTCCTTGTTTCCAATATTTTTTACCTAACCAATACCCTAAGATAGCTCCTTTATTATTATGAAAGTTAATACTAGTTAAATCAATTACTCCTATTACCTCTTTAGTCTCAGGATTTTCTACACCAAAGACTACTACATTCTTTTTCTTCTGAGATTCTTTGATAAAGCTCTGAGCATCTTGAAGGGTGTAAGGATAGGGAATACGAGCTGTATAACGGCTCACATCTCTATTATTTAAGTTTTGGTAGATACTCTGAGCATCTTTCTTCTTAAGACTACGAAGATTTATTTTTTTACCTTTGATTATCATATATATTATATTTGTAATATGTATCTTTTACACATTATTTTAAAATAAATTTCTGTATTTTTTGTAATTATCTTTAATTAATTTTTTCCATTGAGCTGTTTCATTTTTACCACTCAAATCATTCTTGTTGTAAACTAAGAGAATAGAAACAATTTGAGAATCATTATTAATAGCTAAAATACATCTATTTCCTGACCCCTTACGAGATTGTTTGGTTCCAGCAATTCTAAATTCAGTTTTAACTATTTTAACTTTAGAGGAATTAATAATAATTTCTGCAATAGATGTATTAAATAATTGATCAATACGTTTGTATTGTTCAATTAAGGCTTGCCAAGTTATGTCCCAAGGTTTTTTGTATTTTTTCTGGAATTTTTTGATAAAATGGTTTTTGGCAAATTGTTCAATGGTAACTGAATATTTAGTAGACATAACTAGGATCTTCTTGAGTTATCAATTCATAAGGGATTATTTCATCAGGAGAACAAATTTTATAAGGCAATTGGTTATGAGTAAAATCAACAATCTCACTAGTTTTTTTGTTTTTCCATTTTTTAGATATTTTTTCAATTAACTTTAATTCTGTAGGAGATAATTTTTTTAATTTTTTCTTTTGAGATCCTCTGTTTTCAGAAATTAAAAGCATTTCTCCTTTATGACAGATATTTATTTTCCCTTCTGTTTCTAATTCATCTATAGCTCTAAAATACATATCAGGAACTGGACCAAATTTAATTCGACGATATTGCATTCCGCTCATGCTTTCTAATTTTTCATAAAACCAAGTAAAATCTGCTAGATACAACATTTTAGCTAATTTAGTTTTTAAGATTTGTCCATCCCCAGATGAAGCCTTACGAATATATGCTAGAATCATCTCCTTGTATTTTTCATAATTAGATTGGGTTCCACTTTCTACCTCTTCTAAAGAAACACCAAAAATATTAGATAGCTTCACTATCTGAGAAAAATTTAATTCTGTTTTACCTTGTTCAAAAGAAATGTAAGAAGAACGAGAGATGTCTAGTCTTTTAGAAATTTCTTCTTGACTAATTCCTTTTTGAGTCCTTAGTTTTTTAATTAGTTTAAAATATTGGTTAACCATATTTTTATCTTATTAATATATAACTAAATTATATATTTTATATGTCTAAAAGTCAAACTTGTAATGTCTATATTTTAAACTTATTCTAGTTCCCTAACTTATCTGGATAATTCAGAAAAGCTCCATCAAAATTTAAACCATTGGTATCTTTAATATCATTAAATGACCAAACAATAATTTTAAATCCCTTTCGATGAACTCTTTCAATCACTTTATTATCTATTCTTTCTATATCTGGGTTAATTGAAATAGCTTTTAATTCTCGAGCTAAATCAATATGTTCTTCTTTAACATCATCTACTAATACCGCAATTTTAATTTCTGGACTGAGTTCGTGAAACTTTTTAAGTTCTTCATGATTGAAAGAAGAAACTACTAAGTCAGTAGATTCATATTCTTTGATTACTTTTGAAACGGCTTTGGCAGTATTGTCACCTTTAAGTTCAATGTTAACTTTTACTCTTCCGTCTATTAAATCTAGCACTTCTTCTAAAGTAGGAATATGTTTTCCCTTTCCAGCATCGAGTTCTTTAAGTTCAGCTAAACTTTTCTCAGCTACTAATCCTTTACCATCAGTAGTTCTATTTATTTTTTCATCATGGATTACTACTATTTCTCCACTAGCACAAAGATGGACATCAAATTCAATCATATCAACATTAAGATCTAGAGCTTTTTGAAAAGATCTCAATGTATTTTCAGGTTCATAACCCATAGCACCTCGATGTCCGATTATAATCATATTACTTTTTCTTACATTTTAAACAAAAATTTCTGTGAGCTGAAAGAACTGCTCCACACTTTTTACATTTCCACCTAGCCTTCTCTCTTTTAAGAAACTCTCTAATACCTAACTTCTCAATATTTTCTAGATTCTCCAACATACTCATTCTATACTTGTTTTTATACCTTTTATCTAAGTTTTTTAATCTAGTACAAGGAAACTTTTCACACTTAGGAGAACAAAACTTTAATTTTTTCTTTTTTAATGTAGGGCAATGCATGATGATACATTTTCTACAACCCTCGGGTTTGTTTTCACTCATTCCTCTACAACCCAAACATTTATTCTTTTCTCTAAGAAAGCCAATACAAATTCCACAGTTCATGCCACAAGGTGCAATAAGTTTTGATTTCATATGTTTTATTTATTAAAGAATTTTAATAAGGCCATTTCAATGTTGATATTTCGTGAATATCAAATAAAAAATTGAAAGGATAATGTAATTTAAAGTCAGTTGCTTTTTTTGAACTAATATTTTCTGGTGCGATTTTGTTTATCCCAGATTGGATATGTGAACCAATATTAAATTTTTTGGAATCGGAATAAATTTCGCCATTTGATAGATTTACACTATAGTAATTTTTTTTATTTTCTGAAGTTCGAATATTGAATTGATATAGTATATTTGAATTTTTATCTTTTTTAATTTCTATATCATAGAAATTTTTATACAACTTGTCGGTTTTTATCCCAGAAAGGTTCTTGATAGTTGTAATTTTAAGAGTGTCTAAATTAAGGGTCATAATTTTTTTATCTCTGGCATAGTATAAAAGATTATCTGAGTAATACAAAGGATATTCTATTGAATTATTTATTATATATTCAAATTCAAAATCATTTTTTAAATTGGTCGATTCAAGATGATATATAGCTGTTTTATTTGGTTTGTTTATTTCTCTTTTTTGCCCGAATATATACTTCCCAAAAGAATATTGAGGATTAAATTTTGTATTATCATGATTTATAATCATATTATCTTTCCAAATAACCCAACTAGAAACATTTTTATGAAAACGAATCTTTGAAAAAGGATTTAGTGCTTGCAGCCATCCAGCGTCCTTTTTAAGATTACAAGATGCTTTTTTAGCAATAGTGCCCTCGTTCATATCTTTAATTTCTTCATTATACACATTACATTCTTCTCTAGAGGGAGTGCAAGACATTAAAATTAAAAAATATAGAATAGGGATTAAAAAATATCTTTTTTTCATATATTTTATTTGTTATTTATTAATATTGTCTACCAACCACCAGAAGAACCTCCGCCACCAGATCGTCCACCTCCAAAACCTCCACCACCAAAGAATATTCCTCCCTTACCACCTTTTCCTCCCTTAGTGTTAGAAGCTATATAATCTAGTAATAATCCACCAAGTCCTAAAACTATAGCAAAGATAAGTCCACTAGCAACAGAAGCCTTAATTAAGCCAATAATTACCCCAATAACAACTCCTAGAACTCCTCCTTGCCAAATAGACTTAGTTTTTCTGAAGAAGTTCATTAAAAGTTGTAAAGCTATTAATCCAATAATAAAGATGAATTTGTAAGAAGAAGAACCTTCAGAAGTATCATTGGAACTTTCATCAACTACAAACTCCTCTCCTTTCACAGCAGATATAATCTGATTAATAGCTTTATCTATTCCAGTATAATATTCTTCTGATTTAAAGGCAGGAGTTAAAGTATTTCGAATAATCTGTCCAGATTGTAAATCAGTCAAAGCTCCTTCTAATCCATAACCAACTTCAATTCTTAACTTTCTTTCTTCTAAAGCAATAAGTAGTAATACTCCATTATCATTCTCTTTAGTTCCAATACCCCAATCTTCAAATAATTGGACAGCAAAACCCTCAATAGTATCTTCTTCTAAGCTATTGATTATAACTACTGCTAATTCAGTGCTAGTTTCATTCTTAAAGCTAGTGAGTTTGTTTTCTAAGTTTTCTTTTTCAGAACTACTAAGTAAGTTAGTATAGTCATTTACATGTCCTTGAGGTTCTCCAGGATTGTAATATGCCCCTGCTGAGAAACAAAAGAATAGTAAAAAGAAAACAAAGAAAAGTTTAATTTGTCTTTTAAACATATTTATTCAAAGTTTACTTCAGGAGCTTCTTCTGAACCTTCTGCAGATTCAAAGTATGATTTTTCTTCAAAGTCAAACATACCTGCTACCCACTTAGCTGGTATTCTTTTAGTCATTAAATTATACCCTTTTACAGCATCATTAAATCTTTTTCTTTCAACACTAATTCTGTTTTCACTACCTTCTAATTGAGTCATTAAATCAGTAACATTATCAGCAGACTTTAAATTAGGATAATTTTCCATAACTACTAATAATCTTCCTAAAGCACTTTCTACTTGTCCTGCGGCAGCAGCTTTTTCATTAACACTAGTAGCACCAGAATACTTAGTTCTAGCATCAGCAATTCCTAAGAATATTTCTGTTTCTTGATTCATTACTCCTTTAACAGCATTAACTAAGTTAGGTATTAAATCAAATCTTCTTTGGTATTGAGTTTCTACCTGCGCCCATTTGTTTTCTACTCCTTCATTAGAAGTAATTAGTTTGTTGTAAGTAGTCCAGATGTATCCACCTAGAACAACAACAACGATTAGTAAGATAATAATTCCTTTTTTCATATGTTTTGTTTATTTGTTATTTATTTTATTCTCGTTCTAAGTATTGTCCAAGATTTTCAATAGCAACCCCGGCTATTGAAAGTTTTTCTTTAGCACTTCTTTCTAATTCATCTTGTCCTGGTAACTTTTCTTTTCCTTCTCCAGAATAATGAAAATGAATGTATGTTATTATTTCCTGTTCTTCTTTGGAGAGTTGAGCCCAGGCAGATTTAAAAATACTTTCTTGTGTTGGTATTTGTTCCATAGTGTTTTTTAAATTATTTAGATTAGTTTAATTATACAATATAGGTGATTAAAATGAAACAAAAAACACCTACATAGTAGATGATTTCTGTGGCGGGCTTCTTCGAGCTGGAACCGTAATTTTTACAAGCCCAGTAGGGTTATTCTAGTATTTTTTATGATTTTGATAAATAAGTGTCTCGTGCGCTCTATATTTTTATAAAAAGTGACAAAAGTGACACAAAATTAAGATTTAAAATTATAGTAATCTGTAACCTTTATATTAATAACATTTTTCTAACTTTATTCCATTTTTGTTTTTGCTGGCAAACCAATTATTAAAAAATCCAACAAATGATTGATCAATAATAGTTTTTGCAAATGGGTTATTTACAAAAATACAATCATCTCCAATTTTTTTAGGGTGGTTTAATACATTCTTGTTAGAAAATAAAACACCACTCACAAAATTAAAATCTGGATTAGAAAAATAGTTTACAGGGACAACTTTATTACTTTCTTTTTTTACATCATCTCTATACGAATAACTTGTTGATCTATTTTTTATATTAATTTGCATATATTGGAATCCGAACAATGTCTTTAAAACGTTTGGCATACAGGAATTATCTACGTGTCCTAAATCGGCTGTATTTATGGCAATTATAAAAGGAGTATTTTCATTAAACCATTTCTTACCCTTCCATTTTTTATAATGGTTTACTTTTTCTTTTATTGATTGAGATATTCTTAGAATCATTTTATCAACAGGCACATTTTGTACTACAATTTTATCTAATTTTTCTGCTATATACATTTCTGGAACGGAATCATTTTTCGTGGGATCACCTTTTGTAGGTGCTACACATTCAATATACGCTATATTAGGGATAATAAAGTCTGGTCCTTCGTTTCCGGATTCTAACTCTAATCCTTTTTCTAATAATACGTTACCAATATACATTTCCCAGGATCTTTGATGAAAATGTATTTTGATTTCATTTAAGAAATGATTGTCAGCATAGGGCTTATATTTTTTCCAGAGTCTATCAAATTTTTCTTTTCTATCACTACAACAACCACTTACAATATAATAAGGGTCATATTGGGAATTTTCTTTCTTTATTTCTAATAACTCTTGATCAGAACAATCAAGCGGTAAATTAGATATAAAAATGGAATCTTCTTTAATATTATTCATTTTAGAGTTTATTTTTTTATTTTTTCCACCAATCATCAGAAAGAAAACATAAAACGTCGTCAGCCATATCTATTGGTTTGTATTGATAAGTATATTTATACATTTCATGTCTAAAATTAGTCAACTTATAGGGTTTTGATTTTTCATCTGAATTTGAAATATTAGAAAATAATTCGCAATTGGATTCTTCTTTTTTTATGATATCTGAAAATTCTCTATTTAATTCTTTATGTTCTTGCCAATCGTCAAACCATAATTGACTAGTTGAGTATATGAATTTATTTGGTTTTATTTTTAGTCGTTCTAAAATTTTTAACAATAAAACACCTTCAATTATTACGTTATTATGTTTTATAGCTTTCAATACATCATTTTCTAGATCTTTATATTTTATAAAATCTATATACCCACCTTTTTCTTTCTTTAAATATTTATCAATCGAAATAATTTTGGATTGAATATTTTTAGCTATACTTGGTGTTATCGATGTAGATTTGCCTATACCATCTTCACCGTCTACACAGATAATCTTTTTATTATAATTAGATTGATTAAAATTCTTAAGAGTATAATCCCCGAATTCTTTACTATTTGTTATATTTATAATCATGCTGTAATCATAATATTTATTTTTTTAAATTACAAATAAAATCAAACAAAAAATCACCTATAAAGGTGTTTTAATGTGTCTCGTGCTAGCACGAGGTGGCGGAGAGTGAGGGATTCGAACCCCCGGAACCCGTGAAGGCTCAGTAGTTTTCAAGACTACCCCATTCGACCACTCTGGCAACTCTCCGTATGGGTTGGCTGGGCTGGTAGGATTCGAACCTACGCATGACGGGATCAAAACCCGCTGCCTTACCACTTGGCTACAGCCCAATATTTAAAATAACAGTTCCTATATACTAATATATTTTTAGGGTTTTTGCAAGTATTAGAGTGGATTTTATTTAATTAAAAAAGGCACCGTTATTTAGTGCCTAATATTTGAAACTAGTAAGCTCTAGCTACTCTTGTGATATCAAAGACCTCTTTTAATAACTTCTCTCTTTTAATGCGAGGATTTATTCTTTTTAATCTTTTCATTTTGAATCGACGGGCTTTGACTATTTTTTCTACATTAAATGTTCTTCTTACAGAACGTATTGCTTGTTCTTTGTTCCTTTTCTTTGGATAGAAGATCTCTAATTTTTTAGAACCCATAATTTTAGCAATAATTTCATAAGTGTGCATATTTCCTCCTAATAGATTTATTTGTGATTGATTGTTGATATGTTAATGTATTTTCTAATCTTTGGCAAGAGTTGGAATGTTTTAATATTGACAAAAAAGGTAAGAAGTATAAGATATTGGTATAAAGAATATTGAAGGAGGAATTATGTCAGTAGGTTGTTCAGAATGTGATGGAACAGGAGAATGTTATAGTGACCCAATTAAATGTGATGCTTGTCGTGGTACTGGTAGAGTACAAGACAGGACATGTCGAATTTGTTGTGATGATCCTTGTACTTGTACTAGGAGTCGTTAATTTTTAATGATAATTGAAAGGAGGAATCATGCCTGTTATTACAATGAAAGTAACCTGAGATGGATGTGAAGGTACTGGACGTATCACATATCCGAATGGTACTTCGTGTACTAAATGTTGGGGTTCAGGAGTAGAACAGGGTTTTTGGGGAGATAAAGTATGTTCAGGATGTGACGGAGAAGGTAAGGTTAGAGATAAGCCCAAGAAATGTTCTATTTGTGGTGGTAAGGGAAAACTATGGGGAAGCTGTTGTCCTAAATGTGGTGAAAATCCTTGTAGTTGTAAGGGTTATAAAAAAGATTATTCACCATGGTAGTAAAATTAAAAGGAGCTTTTTAAAAAGCTCCTTTTTTATTTATGTAAGTTCTGTTTACTTCTTATACTTATTAGCCGCTTTTATAAAATCATTGAATAATGGATGAGCTCGGAGAGGTCTGGATTTGAATTCAGGATGGAATTGAGAACCAAGCATGAAAGGATGATCCTTTATTTCTACTATCTCCATTAAATTATGATCTGGAGAATCTCCAGAGATTACTAAACCAGCTTTTTCTAATACTTCTCGATAATCATTATTAAATTCATATCTATGTCTATGTCTCTCAGATATTTTAGTAGTTTGATAGGCTTGATAGGCTTTAGTTCCTTTTTTAACTATACATGGATATGCTCCTAATCTTAATGTTCCACCTTTAGCTCTAGAATCTGATTGTCCTGGTAAGTAATGAACGATAAGGTTTTTAGTTTTAGGATTGAATTCTTCTGAGTTAGCATCTTCTAAACCAGCAACATTACGAGCATATTCAATAGCTAGAATTTGAGAACCTAGACATAATCCTAAATAAGGTACTTTATTCTCTCTCGCATATTTAGCAGCTCTAATCTTTCCTTCAATTCCTCTACTTCCAAAGCCACCAGGAACTACTAAACCATCTAATTTCTTTAATTTAGCTAGTTCTTTACGGTCATTCTTCTCTAATTGAGCTGAATCGACCCAAACTAGGTCTAAACTAGTGTTATTGTTATAACAAGCTGATTTAAGAGCCTCATTAACACTTATATAAGCATCAATATTCTCAGTATATTTACCAATTAAACCAATAGTTACTTTCTTATCTATCTTCTTAATCTTAGTTAATAATTTATTCCATTCTTTTAAATCTGGTTTTTTACCTTTAAGTTCTAGATGATCATAGATAATCTTAGAAATCCCAGCTTTTTCAAAGTTTAAAGGAACTTCATAGATAGTTTTAACTGTCGGAGCTGGAATGACTGCTTCTGGTTTAACATTACAGAACATAGATATCTTGTGAATTCCTTCTTTGCCAATTTTAGTTTCAGTTCGAGCAATAATTGCATCAGGAGTAATTCCTCTTCTAAGTAGTTCTTTAGCTGAAAGTTGAGTTGGTTTAGTTTTGGTTTCATTAGAAGCAGCAATGTAAGGGAGTAGGGTTACATGAGCGAACATGCAGTTATGATAACCTTGCTCTATTCTAATTTGTCGAGCAGCTTCTAAAAGAGGTTCTCCTTCAATATCTCCAACCGTTCCTCCAATTTCAATTATTAGAATATCAGTCTGACTCTCCTCTGCTGCTTGATAAATACGTCTCTTAATTTCATCAGTAATATGGGGAATAATTTGAATAGTTCTTCCTAAAAACTTACCTTTTCTTTCTTCACTTAAAACCGCTTGATATACTTGTCCAGTTGTTAAGTTAGAAAGTTTAGAAAGATTAACATCAATAAATCTTTCATAATGACCTAAATCTAAATCTGTTTCAGTTCCATCATCAGTTACATAGACTTCTCCATGTTGGTAAGGGCTCATAGTTCCAGGGTCGATATTTAGATAAGGATCTAATTTTAGAGTAAAAACTTTGTAGTTAGCAGATTTCAAAATAGCTCCAATAGAAGCACTAGAAATACCTTTACCTAAACCAGAACAAACACCACCAGTTACAAATATGTATTTAATATCTTTTCTATTTTTTTTAGCCATTACTTTTCAGATTTAATTATTACTTTTAATTCTGCTTTTTGATTATCTATCTTCACACTCACCTTATGATTTCCTAATTCTTTTAGATGATGAGCTAGATCAATAGCATCTTTGTTGATATTTAAATTATGTTTTTCTTTTAATATCTTGTGGATGTCTTCATTGCTAACTCCACCAAAGAGATGTCCTTCTTCATTGGCTTTAGCTGAAATTTCAATTTTCAAATTTTTGATAGTACTAAGTAGTTTTTTAGTCTCCTGGTTAACATTTTCTACCTTTTCTTTAACTGGATTAGGATTAGCTTCTAACTTAGCAATCTTTTCAGGAGTAGCTGTAATCGCTAATTTTTGAGGTAAGAGATAGTTAAGAGCATAACCATCAGCAACCTCTTTAATTTGATTTCTTTTTGCCCCAGGGACATCTTTCAAGAATAGTACTTTCATATTTTTATTATTTTAATATTTCAATAGCTTTGTCTAATTGAGGATCTAAATCTTCATCATAATCCTCTTCTGTTAATTCAACTTCTAAATCAGGTATAATACCTTCTTCACTAATAGATCTATCATTAGGAGTAAACCATTTAGCAATAGTTAACTTAATTGATGAACCATCACTAAGTTCAGTTAAATCTTGAACTGAACCTTTACCAAAGGTAGTTTCTCCGAGAATAGTAGCTAGTCCATAGTCTTGTAATGCTCCAGCAACAATTTCAGAACCAGAAGCAGAACCACCATTAACTAGAACTACTGTATTCTTGTCTTTTAATCGAGCCTGACTAGAAGCTGAGAAAGCTTGATTCCGATTACTGTCTCGAGACTTTTCTTTAACAATTACTCCTTCTTCAATCCAATGATTAGCCATAGAGATGGCAGTAGTTAGGAAACCACCAGGATTATTTCTTAAATCTAGGATAACAGAATTAATATTCTTGTTAGTTAAATCATTTACAGCTTCATCAAAAAGTTTTTCAGTATCTTCATTGAAGTGACTAACTTGAATATATCCAATACTATCTTCTAGTATTTCATACTTTACACTAGCGTATTGAATCTTGTCTCTAATTACAATTAAATCTTCTTCACTATTATCTTTATGAATAACTCTTAGAAGGACTTCAGTTCCTTTATCACCTCTAATTAGAGTGACAGCTTTAGTTAAAGAAATACCACTAGTATCTAAATCATCAATAGCTATTATCTTGTCCCCAGCTCTTAAACCAGCTTTTTCTGCTGGACTATCTGGTAAAGGAGATACAACTGTTAATCTTTCTTTCTTGATAGCTATTTCTGCTCCAATACCTTCAAATTTACCTTGTAATTCTTGATTAAACTCTTCCGCTACTTCAGGAACTAAGAATACTGAATATGGATCTCCCAGAGAAGCTACTAAGCCCATCTGAGCTCCATAGAACATTTCTACTTCATTAATATCTTGATCTATATATTTATCTTTAATTAAATCCCAAGTTTGCCAGAATAATTTAAAATTTACATCTTCGGATAGATATTCTGGTTGTTTAGCTCCTTGGTTCTTTACTTTACCAGAATCAGAATCACCAATACTTATTTCATCACTCCCAGAAATACCAACAATTAAACCAACAAAAAAACTAATAATTATCAAGATAGCAATGATAATTATTCTAAGAGTTTTCTTTTTTTCAGGGCTTTCTAGTTTACTAGAAAAATATGGCTTTGTATTTTCCATGTATTTAGTATATCAAATTTTTTAAACTCGCTCAATTTGAGCACCTAAAGCATTTAACCTTTGATCAATATCTTCGTATCCTCTATCTATCTGTTCAATATTATCAATTTCAGTTTCACCTTCAGCTATCAGACCAGCAATTAACATTGCTAGACCAGCTCTAATATCAGGACTAATAACTTTCTTAGCTATTAAATCTGTAGGTCCATTAATTACTACTCGATGTGGATCACATAATACTAGATTAGCATTCATTCTAGAAAGAAGGTCAGTAAAGAATAATCTAGATTCATAGATTGTTTCATGAACTAAACTAGTTCCTTGAGCTTGAGTTAAAAGAACTGTATAGCAAGATTGGAGGTCAGTAGGAAATCCAGGATATTCATGAGTATTAATATTTATTGCTTTAAGCTTATTGGAATTTAAGATTTGAATATAGTCTGAACCAACTTCTAATTTTACTCCAATTTCTTCTAAGAGCTTCAAAGGTATTTCTAAATGCTGAGGATTACAATCAATTACTTTGATATTACTTTTAGTAGCTACACCAATGCATAGTAAACTTCCAGCTTCAATTCTGTCTGGAATAATAGTGAATTCAGTGCCGTGTAAATTCTCTACTCCTTCAATAATAATATTAGGAGTTCCAGCTCCTTTAATTTGAGCTCCCATAGAGTTTAAAAAGTCAGCTAAAGCTTCTACTTCTGGTTCACAAGCAGCATTTACAATTTCAGTTTTCCCTTTAGCTAAAACTGCAGCAATTATTAAACTCTCAGTTCCAGTATGACTAATTTTGTTAAAAACATATTTAATTCCTTCTAGTCCTTTGTTAGTAAAAATATAGTTAGTATCATCCATCTTAAACTCTGCACCAATCTTTTCAAAGAAATCAATAAAAAGATCAATTGGTCTTTTACCAATTACACAACCTCCAGGATGAGGAATACTTACTTGTTGAGAACGATGTAATAATGGAGCTACAAACATAATACTAGCTCTAATCTTTCGAGCAATATTAGCATCTAAATCCTCTGCTTTAATATCTACTGCTTCAATAGTTACTGAGTTATGACCAATCTTTTCAACCTTAGCTCCGAGACTCTTTAACAAGTCTAAAGACATTTGCACATCAATGATATTTGGTAGATTATGGAGAGTTATTTTTTCATTAGTTAAAAGAGCTGCAGGGATAAGTTTCAGAGCATTATTCTTAGCTCCCTTAACTGCAATTTCCCCTTTTAATTTCTTTTGTCCATGGATTATAAATTTTGACATATATTTAATAATTTTAATTTTTTAGGTATCTAATACTTGTAAATTACTTGTAATTATAATACAATTCTACACGAAAAGGTAATAAGTTTCAAGGATACTAAATTATATTTAAAGATATGAAAATTTGGATTAGAAATACATATTTTATTCTAGCGGTGCTAATTTTTTGTTCAGCATCAGTTTTTTTTATTTTCTTAGCTTCTGGGTATAATTATGACTTTTCCAAGAATAAATTAGAAAAAACTAGTGTTTTGTATTTAAAGTCTTACCCGCGAGATGCTCAGATATTCTTAAATGATAAAGAATACAAAAAATTAACACCAACAGAGATTACTCATTTGAAATCAGATTTGTATAATATTAGGATTGAGAAAGAAAATTACCAAATTTGGGAGAAGCAATTATTAATTAAACCAGAACAAACTGTTTTTATTGAAGATATATCTTTGTTTTACAAAGTTCCGGAAGTCTCTATTTTAGAAAATGGTAAATTTCAAGAAATATCAGTATCACCAGATAAGCAGAATATATTATTTTATGATTTAGAAAAAAAGGAAGTGAATATTTTTAATCTTAATGAAGAAAGAATTATTAATATTGAAGAAGATATTGAGGAAGTAAATTCTAGTTTATGGTCTTCTGATAATCAGAAGGTGTTATTAGAAATTGGTGGAAAGCATTTTGTATCTTTTGTTTATTTCAATGAAGATCTTTTAGATTTAGATAAATACCTTAATTTTACTCCGCAAGAGATTGTTTGGGATAAGTTTGATTCTAATTTAATTTATTTACTAACTAATAACGGAGATATTTACAATTTTAATTTAGACAGAAAGATTCTTAAGAAGATTAAATTAGAAAATGTTTTAGGTATTAAACCTGAGAAAGACAAGTTATTCTATCTTACTAATGAAGGAACTAATGATAGTTTTAATGTTTATGATTTAGAGAAAGAAGTTAGTGAGAAGTTATTAGACTTAGGAAGTAGTTCTAGTTATAGTTTCCAACTTCCCTATCATGATTATTTTTGTTTAAAAGATATAGATAATACTTTGTATTTAATTGATCCTAATACCGAGGAATATTTGATAAAGAAGTTTTACAATGTAAAGAATTTAGAATGGGATTTGTATAATCGGATTTTGTTGTTAAATAATGACTTTGAAATTTGGTCCTATGATTTACCTACTGAAGAAGAAACTTTAATTAATAGATTTAGTAACAAGATTGAAAATGTCTTCTGGCATCGAAATAATAATCATGTTTTCTATGTGATTGATAACAAAGTACAAGTAATTGAATTGGATAACAGAGATCGAAAAAATATTTATCCTTTAGATAATATCTATAATTCTCAGTTATTTTTAGCAAACAAAAAAGGTAATATTTTGTATTATATTACCCCTTCAGGTTTATTTGAAAGTATTATTCAATAATTAATTAGCATAGTACTCATCTAGATCATCATTGGGGAGAACTTCCATATCATCAATAACTGGTGAATTCTCATCTATATTTAACAATGGTCTTTGATAAGTATCTTGAGATTCTTTAATTGGTTTTAAATCTTCTGGGAAGATTTCTTTTTTTTCTTCTAAGTCCTGATACTCTTCTTTAACTATCTTGGGAGCATCTTCTTTGATTATTCTTAATGTTTCTTTAATAACTTCATGAGCTGTATCTTTAATAATCTGCATTGAAGATTTAGAAATAATTCTTTGATTGTTTGTTTCAGCTACTAAGTTATTAGCTTGTAACCAAGTATCAATTGATTCACCACAATCACCCCACCAACCTTTTAAAGTACTGTAATTCATAGTTCCTTGTTTGATATAGAAGTTATTAACATCAGTAATTTCTAATTCTCCTCGACCAGAAGGTTTAAGAGTTTTAATAATATCCCAAACTTGATTATCATACATATATACACCAACTACTGCTAGATCACTAACAAACTTCTCTGGTTTTTCAATAATATTTTCAATCTTGTCATCTTTTACTGTAGCAACACCATAGGCTTCTGGTTTCTCAACTTTTTTAAGGAAGATTCGAGCACCCATAGTAACTTGTTTAAATTCATTTACAGCATCTGTAATATCATCTTGAAGGATATTATCACCTAAATATACAACTACTTTATCACCATCTACAAAGTCTCTAGTTAAGTCTAAAGCTTGAGCAATACCACCAGCTTCTTCTTGAACAGCATATGAGAAACGAGCTCCAAATTTTTGTCCTGAACCTAGTAATTCCAAGAAATCTCCAGCATGTCCTTTACCAGAAACAATCATAATATCTTTAATACCAGCTTTAACTAATGATTCTATTGGGTAATAGATCATTGGTTTGTTGTAAACTGGGAGTAAATGTTTGTTTGTAATTTTAGTTAGTGGATAAAGTCGAGAAGCTGTTCCACCAGCCAGGATAACTCCTTTCATATATTTATATATTATTTTATAGTTTAATTATCTTAGCACTTTCTTATTTTTTTACAAGAACTAATTTCTTATACTAGCATAGATTATGTGTTTTGTCAATGAAAGGAATGAATTTCTAGTTTGACAGGATTGATAGAATGTGATATGTTTATACATTAAGTTAAAGTAGAAAAAATAAGATAAAGAGAAAACAGGAGGAAAAATGAAAAAATGTTTAATAGTATTAATGCTAGTTGTTATAGTATTAAGTACGGGTTGTACAAGAGTGGACTATAAAATAAATCGGACTGCTACTGGAATCTTAGTACACGCATCTAATCCTTTTAAAAATAGTCAGGATTTAGAGGTTATTACTTTAAGATGGGAACGGGAACTTAGGTTTAACAGCAATGCTGATTTTGAAAAAGGTCTTGTTAACCGATTGTGTGAAGTTTATCCGGTCGATTTGATTCCGTCTGATGTATTAGGAGTTTATTCTAATAAAAAAGTTAAGTTTTCTTACGTTATAGTAAGTGAATCAAGTCCTCCAATACTTCGGATTACAAAATTCGAAGTATTTAAATAAAGATTTTATAATGACAAAAGAGCAAAGTAGATTTTACTTTGCTCTTTTTTAATTGACAGGAGATGTTATAAAGCGTAAGTTAAGGGTAAGAAAATAAAGGAAATAGGAGGAAAAATGAGTAGTAAAGACTTAATTGCTGAGTTGAAGAAATTATTTGAGGGTAAGAATCAAGAAGAAGTTGAGAAAGCAGTTAAAAAGGTTTTGGAAGAAAGTTATCCGGAAATAATAACTGACCCGTTATTTAATCTTTTTGATAAACAAATTGAAGAATTGAAAAAGATAGGATCTTCTAAGGAGGTTATTATTTCTTTAGAGACTCAAAGAAATGTAGTTGTTGGACATGCAGTAAAAATGAAAATATCAAAAAATAATATTCCTTTTTTACCAGTTATTCCTCAAAAAGCATCATTAGGAATTTCTTATTTAATGAAAATGATTGAAAATACTAATCACAAAGGTCGTAGTGATTTAAAAAATATTTCTCAGTTGACTAACACCATGGGTGGTATACCTAAGGAACCTTATTTCATTTTTAATGTTTCTGGTGGTCAGGATATTTTAGGTAAATCTCCACATTTATCAGAGAGTGTAATTAAAGAACAAAAAGGATATTGCTTAACAGTTGAAGAATCTATTGCTTTATGTATTCATTCTGATGTGTTAACGAAACATAATCTAGATTGTAGTGGTTCTCGAATTGGAAAGCAAGTACCTAGTATTAGTATTCAAAATGGTCGGGCTGTACTTTATTCAAGTAATCCTGGTGCTTCAAATGAAAAATGGGCAACACCATCTTGTAAAGAAAGAATTAAGTTTTAAAGTAAAAAAAAGAAGATAGGAGGAAAAGATGAGAAGAGATGATTCATGTGAAGAATTTCCTGAATATGGAGATTCCTTAAAAGTTGTTCTTAATGCAGATGTTGCCGAAATTACTTTTGAAATGAATATGAAACAAAGAGGTATTGTTCTTCCCGAATCGTTTTATTGGAGGATTATAAAAGATGATGATCGGGAAGATTTTTCAATAGAAAATATATATAAATTTATTGAAGAGGAAATGCATCAAGAGAATTCGCTTTTATTTGTTAATATTATTGATGAAGATAATGTTAATATTTCATGGCGTATTTAGTTATTAAATCAAAAAGAGCAAGGTAGTATATACTTGCTCTTTTTTAAATTCTAATTATTTTAAATAGTCTTTTAAAGCTTCTTTCCAAGATCTTAATTTAGGGAATTTATTGTTATTTAGTATTGCATTAATTGGTCGATTTACTTTAGATGGATAATCTTTGTAGGAGATGGGATTGGTTTTAATATCAATCTTTTTTGTTTCAAATATCTTTTTAGCAAATTCTAAAGGAGTTGTTTGATCTTCATTTACTAAATGATAGACTCCAAATTCATGTTTTTCTTCCACTAGCTTTTTAATAGCTTTACATAAATCTTTGGTATAAGTAGGTTTAGAGAATTGATCATTTACTAGATTTAATTCATCTCTCTCCTCTGCTAATTCAATCATTCGATCTACAAAATTAACTCCTCGTTCTTTTCCTTTTTGAAGATGTTTTCCATAAATCCAAGAAGTTCTAATTAAATAGTATTTACTTTTACTTTCAATTAATAGTTTTTCACCCAGAGCTTTAGATCTGCCATAGGCATTCTGAGAGTTAGTTTGATCATCTTCATTGTATCCTTCTTTCTTTTCTCCATCAAAGACATATTCAGTACTAATATGGACCAAGGTTATGTTAAAATCACGGCAAATTTGAGCAATATCGCCTACTACATCACCGTTTATTAGTCTAGCAGTATCTTCTTCCTCTTCTGCTCTTTCCACGTCTGTATAGCCCGCACAATTGATGATTAGATCTGGTTTAATTCTCTGTAGTTTTTCTTTAACTCGAGAGAAGTCAGTTAAATCTAAATTCTCTCTATCAAAAAGAATTGGTTCATAACTAACAAATACTTCAGCCATATCTTGGCCTAACATTCCCTGAGCACCTAAGATTAATATTTTTAATTTATTTTCTGTTTTCATATTGTTCTTTGTAATATTTCTGATACTCTCCAGATTTAATTTGTTTCCACCAATCAGGATTATCTTGATACCATTTTAATGTTTCTTCTAAACCTTCTTTAAAATCTACTTCTGGTTCCCATCCTAATTCATTTTTAATTTTAGAGAAGTCTATTGCGTATCGGAAATCATGACCTTTTCGGTCAGCAACTTTTTCAATCATTTCTTCACCCTTGTTAAAATATTCTAGAATTAAGTTAGTGATTTCTAAATTAGTTTTTTCAGCATCTCCACCTAAACAATATGTCTCCCCTATTTTCCCTTGATGAAGAATTAAATCTACTCCTCGAGAATGATCATCAACATGAATCCAATCTCTGATATTCAAACCTTCACCATAAAGAGGTACTTTCTGATCTTCAATTAAATTAGAAGCAAAGAGAGGGATAAATTTCTCTGGGAATTGATATGGTCCATAGTTGTTTGAACAATTAGAAATAGTTATTGGTAAACCATAGGTATGGAAGTATGCCCGAGCTAGATGATCTGAGGCTGCTTTAGAAGCTGAGTAGGGACTACGAGGATCATAGGGAGTATCTTCAGTAAATTTACCTTCCTTTCCTAGTTCTCCAAAGACTTCATCAGTAGAAATATGATGGAATCTCTTGATTTCTAATTCTTTAGCAATTCGGAGTAAGGTATTAGTTCCTAAGATATTTGTTTTTACAAAAGTATCTGGATCCATGATAGATCTATCTACATGTGATTCAGCAGCAAAGTGAACTACCCAATCACAATCAGTCATAGCTGATTTAACTTCAGCCTCATTACAAATATCTCCTTTGATGAAGTTATAGTTAGGATTACTTTCTACTTCTTTAAGGTTATTTAAATTTCCAGCATAAGTTAAACTATCAAAATTAACAATTTGATAATCAGAATATTTTTTCATCATGTAGAGAATGAAGTTTGTTCCAATAAATCCTGCTCCACCGGTTATAAGTATTTTCATATAATTAATATTATTTTATTTATTAATATGTTCTTCGTTTTTTACTTCTTGATTAATTTTTTCTAATTCTAGCATTGCAAAATATCCAGCTTTTTGTATTTTTGTGATTTTTTGTAGATCATACCATTGTGTATCAAGGAATTCACCATTGTATCTTTGTTTAGAAAGTCTATTATTAGTTTCTTTTTTCTCTTCAATCGCATTATCTAGCTCATCAGGAGTATATTTATGATGATACTCGAAATCAATTCCAAGACGTTCTAATTGTGGTTTGTTGCTTATTAGATTAATTTTGTATAGACAGTCAGAGCCATCTATATCAGCATAGCCATTGTTTGTAGTAACTTTTTCTGCTAGTAGATCGGCTTGTTCAAGCATAATCATTGCCTTTGTTCTGGCAAAATCTTCAAATGTAAATTTTGGTATTTGTTTTGTTTTTGTTATTTTAATCAATTCTAGTATTTTTCTAAGTTTAGATTCTGTATTTGCAAAATTAGAATCAATAACCCTAGGGTCGTCTTTGAATTTTGTAGTCATTTTTTTAATTATATGAAACTCTTCTTCAAATCCTTCTCGGTGCTCCAATATTTGTTCAACTAGTTTCTTATCGGCTTCGTGTTTTTCTATTAAATTATCTTCATATTTGAAAATTGTAAATTGAAAATCATCAGGAAAATTTACGGAAGCTAAAGGAATTTCCCAATTAATTTTAATATCATCTTGTTCTATGGTTCCATTTTCTTGAAAATCTTTTGCAGTTTGAAATTCTTCCAATGACGTTAATGATTTTAGTTTGGAATTAGAAGGAGTGTCTTCGTGTCTGGATGTTTTTCTCTCTTTTAGTATATATTTAAAAGAATCAATTTCAATTTCATAAACACGATCTTTGATTTGTTTTCTTTTTTTCCATTTTTGGGGATTTAATATATTTTCTTTTTCTATGTCATTATTTGTATTCAAATTAATTGTAGTTCCACTGTCTAATTTTATTATTTCTTTATTTTTAGTATCAATATTATCATTCTTTTCTAGCATTTCAGCACTTAATGCTAGTAGTTTTATATCTCTAGCAAAACGATATCTTTGTATAATCATTAATCTCTCTTTAGCTGTAATGCCATTTGTAAAATCTCCAGAATCAATATATCTTTTTAATGCTTTATGATATTCTGATTCATCACCAGATACTTTTTGTAATGTTTCAATGGTATTAATGGGATTACCTAATGTTTTGGTGTTTGTTATATTATGATTAATTTGATTATCAGGAATTTCTTCTAGTTTTAAATATTCTCCTAATATTTCTTGATACCTGTCTTTTAATTTTAATATTCTATTATTATCTAAGGATAATTCATTTAGGAAGTCATCAGCTAATGATTCTGTAACTTGAGATTTGATATATTTAATAGCTTTTTGACGAGTTTCTGGATTAGATATTATTTCTTGGCGAATGGTTTCTGTTAATAACAACCATTGCTGATCTATTTTTTCAAATGGAAAAGTTTTTGTTGATTTATGATCTAGAATTGGCTCTCTTTTTTCAATATTTTCTATTTGTAATTCTTCGGGTGTAGTTTCTGGTATTTTCTCCATTTTATTTTATCTTATTATTATAGATTAAATATTTAGCATAAGTAGCTAAACTTAGGTCATCTCTTATCTTTCCAGATTTAATGTATTTTTGCAAATCTTTAGTAGATAATTTAATCATTTCTGTATATTCTTCATTGTTTTGAAAGTTTTGATCTTTGAATTCTACATTCTCTGCTAAATAGGGATATATTTTAATATCACAGAAGCCAACACTTTCATCATATCTACCCAAAGACTTCCAAGATTTAGAAACTAGTCCTAATTCTTCAAATAATTCTCTTTTAGCTGCTTTTAAAGGTGTTTCATTTTCTTCAATTCTTCCAGCAGTAAATTCAATGGTTTCTTTATTCATTGGATAACGCCATTGTTTTACTAGATAATAATTTCCTTTTTGGTCTTTAGCTATTACTGAAACTCCACCTAAATTACCTCTAAATACAACTGAATAAATTCCTTTTTTACCACCTTCTAAAATTTGATCTTCCCGAACTTTAAGGAACTTACTATTATACATTAACTTACTACTAATTGTTTTGTAGGGATTTTTCATAGATTATCTTTAATATTTTCACTAATTTCTTTAAACTCTTCTTTAGAACATTCTACAGAAGGCCAAGTACTTAGACCATCATTATTAAATCTAGGAATGATATGAAAATGAGTATGAAATATTATTTGTCCTGCTGCTTCTCCATTATTCAACCCAATATTAAATCCATCAGACTTAGTTGCTTTTTTAATAGCTATTCCTACTTTATTCACTACCTTAATCATTTCACTTAATAATTCTACCGGAGTTTCTTCAAAGGTATTGTAATGTTCCTTGGGGATTATTAAAGTATGACCTTTAGAAATTGGTTGAATATCTAAGAAAGCTAAGAATTTATCATCTTCATAGATTTTGTAGCAAGGTAATTCTTTCTTAATTATTTTACAGAATATACAATCTTTCATATATTTATTTAAACTATTTCAAATGGTGAGTCTGGATCTTCTTCCCATCTAATTTCATCTATCTCTTCAGTCTTATCTTTTCCTTTGTAAAGCTTGTTTGGTAGATTAATGCACCAAGCTGGAGTATCAGAAATACATTTGTAGCCATGAACTACTCCCGGAGGAACAATAACAGAGATTAGATTATCTTCTCCACCTTCTACTTCCATTGTTTCTTGATAGGTTTCACTATCTTTTCTGTTATCCCAAAGATAGAGTTTAAACTTACCAGGACCAATGAAAACAAAGAGGTCAGACTGTTCCTGGTGTTCATGAGGACCTCGAATTACATTTGGTTTAGTTTCAGAGATATAGCTCATCGGAACTTGATAATTATTTAATTCATCTTCTCTAAAGATTTCACATAACCATCCTCTTTCATCCTCATATTTTTTTAATTCTTTAACTACTACATCTTTAATCATATATTTTTTTCTTCGTTATTAATATTATTATTTGTTTTCTTGTTACTAATTAGTATGCAAAGCACAGCAATTGGAACTAGAAAGTACAAGAGCTTATTCAAATCTAGATAATTAGATACTAGACCGGGTTTGAAGTATTCTAAAGTCATTAGGAGGATATATGCTCCGATTAGGAGATAGAAGAGGTCTAATACTAGAGTTTTAAATATTTTATTCATGATATTAATTTTTTAATTTTGTTAAAAATATTATTCCAGAAAGTTTTGTAGCTTTCTTCTTGATTAAGATACTTAGATTTAGTTAATTTAACTTTTAAGGAATCTATTTTAAATCCACCACTTTCTTCATTTAAATCAGGACTAGAGATCATAAATTTTAGGTTTCCATTTTCAATCTTAGCTTTATCTAAGTTAAATTTAATTTTACTCTTTAACCAGCCAGTACTTAATTCTTGAGGTTTTTGATAACGAGCAATGATATAGTTTACTTCTTCAATATCAGAATAATCTTTTAGATTTATAATTTCAGGGTTAAAATAGTGATCTTTTTCTAAAGCAAATATTCCTCTAGATGATATTTTTAAATCATTTCTAGGAATATACATTCTAGATAGTTTAGGGTTGGAATAGGCTTTAATCCAATTATGTTTTTGATAGATACTAATACCAATATTATCTAGAGTTACTGTTTGTAGTCCTGCATTATGAGCAGTATAGAATTGGATTAAACGACCATTAGTATATACTTCACTAGCTTCTAAATTTAAGTCTACAAAGCCATCATTGTATTCTTTACTATCACAAAGATAGAGACGATCAATAAATACTAACTTTTGTTGTTTAGTGGCTATCTCCCTAATAAATATATCATCATTGGTGGAAAGTTCAACTTTGTAAACCCCTTCTTCTAGATTGGGGATGTAAATAGATACATAACGAGGGTTACTAGCTGGATCTATCTTAGAAATTAATCCATCGTCAGAAATTATCTTAGAGTATATTTTCTTGTCTCGAGAATTGTAAACAAAAATAACTAAAGGATCTTCACCATCAGTTCGATTAATATCTTGGATTTTAAAAGTAAAGTCTAAAGCTTCATCTTTGATGTAGGTATAGAATTCATGTTGTCCCCTGAGACAATTATCAACAAGCATTTCTTGATCATTAGCTTGGTAGTTAGGAATCTTAAAAGTTTCTCCTAAATCAAAATCATAGGCTCCTACTCCTTCAATACTATTACTGACTTCTAAGAAGTCTTCAATATCATTAAAGCTTTTACTTTTTTGATAAAGAGTATTAGTACCATCACTAATGTTATTCCAATTAATATTATTCAAAGTCTCATTGTAAAGAGTATGGGTTTCAAAATTCCATCCTTCTTCAATTGTATCTACTCCTAAACCAATAGTTTTTAATCCTCCACTCTGAAACTCTATTTCCACTTCAGCTTCATCAAATTCAATTGGACTTCGGACTGTAAAGTATACTGGTTCATCTTGAATGATATAATGATCATCCTCTTTTTCTACTCGATGTTCAGGAAAAAGAATAGACATCATTGGTAGTTTTTCAGTTAAATCAGATTCAATCATTAATTGTCCATTTAAAACTAAATCTTTTTTAATTAAAGAAGAAATAGTTAGAATAATGATTAGTATTTCAATGGTATTTAAAAATATTCTAAATTTAGTAAATTTGGTCATTTAATTACGAGCGTAAATTTTGTTAATTGGCATAATTCTATACAAAGCATGGTCACCATCAATGAAGATTGGATCACTTAAATTTATTCCTTGAAAGTATAGATTAGTTAGAGCTTGATCTAGTTCACTCTCATCAAATTGAAAGCCAAAGTAATAGATTGGATAATTTTCTTCTAAAAGAAGTGGAAAATTATGATAGTTATAAACTTCTCCTTTTAGATATAGTACTTGGCGGTAAGGGAAAATATATTTGTCAGCTCGAGAAGTCATGATGATTGAATCAACTTCAGTATGAGCAACGATTAAGTTAGTCCTATTTTGATAAATATCTAAATCTTTACTAATCTTTACTATTCCTTCTTGAGGACAATTCATAACCATGGAATATGATCCAAAGAACATGGCTCCGAGAATTACAATAATAATCAAATTATTAATTCCTTTCTTCTTAAAATTAATCTTAGTTAAGAAGTAAGCAATAATTGGGATTCCAAAGACAAAGTAAGGGAGCATGTATCTGAGATAGGAACTACCAATAGTAATGGCTGTGGGATCAGGATTATCAAAGAATAACCAAGAACCATAGTATGTAAAAAGATAGAGACTAATTAAAGACCAAAGTCCAAAGTATAACCAATGTTCTTTTTTAATACTTTTTCTTTTAAGAACTAGGAATATTAGAGAAATTAACAAAGCAAGACTATACCACCAGATTAGTTTGAAGATAAAATTAACAATAGTGAACTTCATATTATTAGGATGAAATCCAAAGGGTAGAATTACTTTTTTAATATAATGGAATAAACTATGAGTTTCTGGTCCAATATTTTCTAGATAAGCAACAGCAGTAGCTGAACCATTGTTTTGAATATTAAAGTAGATTACAGGTAAAGCTAGAATTAAGAGTAATAGTAAAGTAATACTAATCTTTTTCCAATTTATTCTCTTTCTAAATGTAATCAATAGAGTGAGAAACAAGAAACTAACCCAAATAACTTCGGAACTTCTAACTATTAGAGCTAAAGCTAGGAATAATATTGATAAGAGATAATGAAGTAGTTTGTTGTTCTTTATTCCTCGAATAATGAAATAGAGAGAGATGATTAGTAAATCTATGAATAAGATGTTATGCATCATGGTTTTAGTACTAAAATACCAATAACTAGGTAAAATTAAAAGCATCAAGGATGAAATTAGAGCTACTTTCTTCTTAAATATCTCTTTAACAAATAAGTAGAAAAATAAAACACCAATAATTGATATTAAAGGTGTGAGGTAAATAATAATCCAATTACCAAATAACTTAGCTATTGATCCATAGATTAAAAAGATACCAATAAAGCTATTAGGAACTAAGTGATTATTAATACCATTAATACTCCGAGGATGAATTTCATGAGATATGTTTAGTAATTCACTTTCTTGTTTAAGTTGGTTGGTATTAGCAAAGAGTTCTGTAAAATAATAATTAGCTGTTTCATCTGGGGAATTAAAAATTAAAGGGTCAGAGCTATTATGAATGTTTAAGTAGTTGTATAAATAAAAAAAACTAGCTAAAACTAGAATAGCCAAAAAATAGAAAACTAATTGTTTTTTCTTTATTTTCATGTATTTATTATACCCTAGTTAGTATTTTGAGAAAAGAAAAATGAGCCTAGAATAAATTCCAGGCCCATATTATTATAATCTTAAGTAAATTATTTACTCAAAATCATCTTTTTGATTTCACTATATCTGCCCGAGGTGAGTTTATAAAAATAAACTCCAGAAGATACAGCATTGTTGTTTTGATCAGTTCCGTTCCATGTTACTATATGTGAGCCAGCATCAATTTGCCCGTCCACTAGTGTTTGAACTCTCTGACCTTTGACATTGTAGATTGTAAGTTTAACATCGCTTTGTTTACGAATATTAAACTTGATAGTTGTCGATGGATTGAAAGGATTTGGGTAATTACCGAGAAGTTTTGTAGCTTCTGAAATTAATTCCGAACTATCAATTGAAGTGAACCATTCACTTTCATAACAACCCTGATCAATACTAATACTATTATAAGCACCAGTATCAAGATCAAGAATCACTTCCCCATTCCATTCATAATAAATAGTTCCGGCATCAATACAAGGAGACCCTTCAGAAAGATAATAACTTCCAGCCTGTGGACCATTGAATAAAGGATCTTCCGAAATGTTTCCTTCCAACCAATCGAAAGTGGAATTACCGTTAACAAAAATACCTTCTTCCCCGTCTTTAACATCTGAATAAGAAACAGTTAAACTACTATTGTCGTCTAAATTCATCTGAAAATCAACGAAAGGATCCCAAAGAATTGAATTTAAAACCAATAAATTACTGTCCCCGGCAATTATACTGGATGCAATTCCGGTGTTATCAGCCATTGTAATATTGGTTAATTCCAGTTCAGATCCTTCGACAACTATTATACCGCCACCATCATAAATCCAGCCATTGTTCACGCGAAAGATAGAGTTTCTAATTCTCGTATTTGTTTCATCGATGAAAAGACCAGCTCCATTATTCCCAGAATTACCACCAATAGTAGTACGAGCAATTGTTAATTCTCCTGTTGAGTCGCAGCTAATTCCACCACCATGTCCATTCATAACATCAATATTATTTCCGGATACAGATCCACCTTGAATTAATACTGTATAACAATCAGAAATATTAATTCCACCACCATAATGACTAGTGTTACTATATATCAAACAATCAGCTATTGTTCCATTGGAATTTGTAGCATAAATACCACCACCACCAGCATAACCAGTGTTACCATGAAATTCTGAATTATAGATTTGGAATGTCTGATTATCAATAAAAATACCACCACCAGCACTACTAGCATGATTTTCTCTAATGTCAGAATTTTCAACTAGTATTTGACTATTCCATGTAAATATTCCGCCACCTTTGGTAGCTACATTATCTGTGATATGGGAATTAACTATGGAAACCATTGGCGAATTATAACATGCGATACCACCACCATGACGATCGGTATCATTATTTGATATTTCTACATTTACAATACTAACATTATTACTATAACTCATGTAAATTCCCGAACCATCACCACCAGCACTAGTCTCATTATCCATTATCAAACAATTTCTAATAATCGAATCATGACACATATCCATACTAATTCCTGAACCATTGCCTGCATGATCACCGTCTTTAATGATAAATCCAACTATTTCAAAAGTACAGCCAGTAGCAGTTAGGCATTTTCCAGAACTATTACCATTGATAATAGTTGCCCCAATCGGATAAGTGGGTCCTAAAAGCTCATTCATAGATATAATTTTGATATCCTTATCTAAATAAAGATTTTCATAATATATATTCGATTGAACTAAAACCACATCTCCGTCTTGAGCAGAATCAATACCACTTTGGATAGTATCTCCCATAACATTGATTAATCTTCCGGTTATTGATATTTCATTCCCTATAAGAGGAAAAATACCATTTACATTTCCAGATGCTGTTTCGATAGCATCAGCGTTTAGAATCAAAAATTGAAATTCAGGTTCATTTTGATCAAAAACAGTCATTCTGGTTTTTAATTGAGTCCATCCTGTAAGGGGATTATCAGGAGTGAATGTTATTTCTTGATTGATGTTATCGAAAAATGTTGGGCCAGTTATATGTTCATCATTTTCGTCTAATATTTGATGATAATCACACGATTGAACCATTATACCGTAAGCTGGTTTTATTGTAATCGAATAAACAGTGTCCTGAATTATTTCTAACTCAAGAGTCATTATGACTATATTGTCTGGACCAACTGTTTCTGTATTGACTTGTGATGAAGCATTAACTACTGCTCCTAAACTTACCATTGCAACCATTAAGATTGCCATTACGAATACGACTAATAATGAGTTTCTCATCATTTCTCCCTTTTGCGAGTTCTTTGAACTCGTCTTTGTTTTTTTGGTTAACGATCAATATTTCTTCTATTTTTAACTATCAATATATATAACATTACTACTTAAAAGTAATGAGAATTTTTCAAAGAACGATATCTTAATATAGCATATATTATGAATAATGTCAACTAAATGAGAAAAGAAAAACCACCAAGCTAATAATATAGATCAGTGGTTAAATGAGTTTTGATTAAGTTTTTCTTATTCTTTTTATAACACGAATAAAGAATTCAATGATAGGGCTAATAATAGTACTTAATATCAAGCTAATCACGACATAAAAAGTAATGAAGATGATAGGCTCTTTTCCAATTGGTTCATTAGGAATAGTCATTCCAGTTATTTCCAAGAAATTCATGAGGTAAAAAGCAATAGTAATGACAATACCTAACGCTATCCATAGGTAGCCGTTAATTCCATTTCGTTCCATAATATCCTCCTTTTTTATTCTCTCTATCTTTGTAATAACATATATTTTTTATAATTTCAAGCTAAAATATGTTAAAATATATTTATGATTAAAATTGATTGGAAAATTTACTATCCTCTATCTTTTCTATTGCTCTTAGCTTTATTCTTTAACTTTTTCTATTTACAAAATACTAGCTTCTCAATAATTACTGCTAGCTTATATATTCTATTGTTTGGATTATTTGGAGGACATTATTTATTTCCAAGGTATAATTTCTTATCTAAGTTAATATTAGGTATTTTAATGATGATTAGTTATCTAATGATACTAGGTAGTTCTTTTTATTATCTATTTATTTTATCAGACTTAGTAATTGCTTTGATATTAGTAATGGCTCCAATGTTTCTAGGATTGAAGTTAGTTAAGAGTCCTCTAGTTATTAAATTTGATTCCATTGATTTTTCTTTTAGAAGTATTCTTAAATCTATTCTATTAGTAATATACTTATTATTACTCTTTAAACAATATACTTATGTTCTTTCTAAAGCTACTACTTTAAGTATTAATTCCCCTTGGCAAGTATTATCTTCAAACATCTTTTTACTTTATGGCCTCAGTACTTTAGTTTTAATTCTATTACTCTTCTTAAGTAAAAAAACTATTAATTTAATTCTCCTCTCTCTTCATTATTTATTTTCTTTTAGTATTATTATTTTAATATTTAAATTAGGTTTTGGTTATGATCCTTACCTCCATCAAGCTTCAGAGAAGTTAATTATGGATACGGGTACATTTTTACCAAAACCATTCTACTATATTGGTCAATATTCTTTAGTAGTTATTTTAGCTAAGATATTTGCTCAATCAGTGGAGTTTTTTGACAAGTTATTAGTTCCAATCATTGCCGCTATTTCTTTACCAACAGTTATTTACCAAAGTTTGAAGGATAATTTTAATGTTCAAAAGAATACTATTTTCATCAGTATTCTTCTATTCCTTTTAATTCCTTTTTCTAACTTTACATATACTACTCCCCAGTCTTTAGCTAATATCTTTGTTTTAATAATTGTATTTTTAACTATCTCTTTCATTAATCGTCATTTTAGAAACTTCTGGGCTTTATTTATCTTAGCCCTAGCTACTTGTTTTATTCATCCTTTAAGTGGTTTACCAATTATGATGTTTGTAGTTTTAACTGGCTTGTTTTATGGTTTAAAAACTAAGAACTTAGTAAAGAGTGTTTTTAAGAATGTCATCTTTTGGATAGTGAGTGGAATTTCTTGTTTTGCCTTACCAATAGCTTTTTGGTTGTATAATTTAGTTAGTAAATTAGATATGTCTAGTTTGGAACAAATGACTGGTCAAAATCTTTTAATTAATTTAACTCCTAACCAAATATTCTGGCCAAGATTTATATCTATCTTTGATTTAATATATCTTTATGCTCGGAATGTAAACTTAATGATTGTGGTTGTTAGTTTACTAGGTTTAATATTTGTAATTTATTACAGGCAATTAAAGAATTATTTTATTTATCTCTTAATGTTCTTTATTCTAATTATTAATTACTTGATTGTTATTACCTATATTAAATTTCCATTCTTATCAGCTTTCTCAGAAAGAATATTTAATCTTAGCTTCTATTTCCTTCTCCCCTTCTTTATGATTGGTTTAATATTATTCTTAAAGACTTTATTCAATTACAAACATCTTTTCAAAGTAGTATTACCAGTCTTCTTAGTAATATTTTTAAGTATTTCTTTTTATTTAAGTTATCCAAGGGTTGATAGGTATGAAAACTTTCATGGTTACAGTATTTCTGAATCACATTTAAAGATAGTTCACTATATTGAGGAGAATTATGTTCATGATGACTATATTGTTTTAGCTGATCAAAGCTTAGGAGCTAGTGTGATTAAGGAATATGGATTTAAGAAGTATTACAACAGTGAATTCTATTATTCTCTACCAACTAAGATAAAGGACAATGTCTATACTGACTTTTTAGATATGACTAAAGAAGAAACAGATAAAGAAAAAGCAGCAATAAATGCTGCTGAGAAAACAGATGTAAATATGATCTTTGTAGTCTTAAATGATTATTGGGAGTTAACTGATAAGTTGATTGATGAACACAAAGAGTTAGCTTCTAATTGGGTGGAAGTAGATGAAGGAAGAGCTTTTATATTTCAGTATTTGATTAGTGATTAAGATTAAATATTTAGGTAAAAGAAAAGGACAATGATAACTCATTGTCCTTTGTTTTTTTTAAAATGTCCTTAACTTTTCTCAGTATTGAGACGGAGTATTTTTACTGAAACAACCCAGTAATTAATAAGTCCCCATGCTCCTCCGATTAGAGCTCCTATTAAAGCATTTTGTAAGTAATAACCGGCTAAAGCACCAAGAGCACTATCAATTCCACATAACAGTCTAATGTCTGAATGTATGGTTATGAAAAGTGTTTTGATGAATAAAGGAGTATTTTTAATTACAAACAATAACCCTCGAGGTAACCAGTAAAAACAAACAGCAATAATATTTGTTAAAAGTGCCATTTTTAGAATTGACTTTATTGTGTCTTTAAGATCTTCGGAACTTAGATTACCTATCTTATCACCGTTGAAAAGATTTAATAGAAATATAAATACGCATATTGCAGTACATAAAGCCGAAATGACTATAATAATTATCATTCCGAGTGCTATAATTTGATTAACAATTCCATATTTAGCACTAATAATCTCTTCAGGCGATGTACGAAAATGACAATTTTCTGGTAACAAAGATAATTCATTATTTTGAAATAGATCACGAATTATATGTAGGCCTATAAAATTTGTAAATATAGCTCCGAGTAGAATAGATACTACAATTAATAGAATAGTCATTCTTAAGAAATCAATTCCGGTTAATTTAGAGTTTTTCTTGATGTCTATTCGTTTCCAAGCTGTTTTAATACCACAGAGAGTCTCTTTCGGATTGTAGGCTAAATAACCAATTAATCCACCAATAATTACTCCTAACCACCAATAACTGTTTAAGCTCATACTAATGATGGAGCCAATAAACGCGCCTATTGCACAAGCAATAAAAATATTCTTTTTCATTTTTCCTCCTTAAGGATTTAGTTTTTATTTATTTTATTAACTTATTGAGTTAACTGTGTATTATACATTATTTCCATGGTTTGTCAAGTATTTAATATTTTAGTTATATACTTCTTTACATCAAACCCCTCTACTTTATTTAAACAATGTTTAGACATGGAATCAAGCTCAGCTTGATTCTTTTTAATATCTTCTAACTTTTCTTTTAAATTCCCAGTACTCTCAGAATTAAATAACCAACCAGTTTTTCCCTCTTCAATTAATTCACTTATACCACCAAAATTAGAAGCTAGAACTGGGACTCCAGCTTGCCAAGCCTCTAAGATAACCATTGGTGCATTTTCAAAACAAAGGGAAGGAACAACTACTAAATCATGTTGTTTTAGTAAGTTAATCCTTTCTTCTTCATTAAATTCTCCAAAGAATTTAATATTACTTAAGAGGTATTCTGTATTTTTGATCTTTTCTGCTAATTCTCCTCTGCCAGCAATAGTTAAATAGTATTCTTCTGGATTTAATAATCTAAAGGCTTTAATTAAATTCATTACTCCTTTATGCTCTTCTAATTGACCTAAATACAATATTTTTAATTTATTACTATTTTTTTCTTTGTTAGATTCTATTCCCTTAGAAAGAGTAATTGGATTAGCTATGATTTTAGTTTCCGCATTAGGAAAGAAGTTTCTTTTAGTATAGAAGTTTAGTAGAGCTTGAGAAGGACTGACAATGTATTTACAGTTTTTAAAAATATTTTTGGTAAAAAATGCATAAATTTTTTGAGTTCTATTAATGATTTGATTTACTAGTAATTTTCCAGAAGGAATTAATAACTGAACATCATGAATAGTATTAATATGTTTAATATCTAATTTATTTATCTCTTTAATAATATTATATCCTAATCCTAAAGTATTATGACTAAGAATTAAATCAGGTTTTTCTTGATTTAAAATAGCTCTAACTAATTTAGTTGAGTATTTGTTATTCAATTGATGAATTCTGTAGAAGAATCTAGAGAATATATTCTGTTGATCAATATCTTGAAAAGCAAAGTATTTATCCCAGCCTATTCGATATACTTTAATACCATTTTGTTGATCTTCGATAGTTTTTTCTTGGTCTCTACCAGCACAGATAACAAAAACATGATGACCTTGTTTTTTTAATTCATCAGCTATTATTTCTACTACTGTTTCTACTCCTCCTTTTCTATCAGGAGTAAAAAGATTGTTAATTAAACAAATTTTCATAAATATTAATTAGTTTTTTAGAAATGACCTCATCACTAAAGTTTTCTAATACTCTCTGTCGAGCATTCTTGGAAAGTCTTTGATATTCTTCAGGGTTAGAGAATAGTTTGTTAATTTTCTGAACTAAATCATCTACATTCCTGTTTTCAAAAGTAAAACCAGTTTCATTATCTTTCAGAACTTTTCTAACTCCTGGTAAATCAGAAACAATAACTGGCTTAGCACAAGCCATAGCTTCTATTTGAACAATACCAAAAGCCTCTCCTTGATTAATTGATGGTAAAATCAAACAATCAGCTAAGTTATAGTGTTTTACTAAATCTTTGTTCTTTATTCCTCCAGTAAATACAACTCGATCATCAATCTTTAACTTTTCAGCTTTTCTCTTGTAGTTTTCTTTTAATTCTCCTTCACCAACAATCATTAAGATATATTTAGAATCTAGTTTTTGAAAGGCTTTTAGTAAAATATCTACCCCCTTGAAGTAATGAGCTTTATCCAATCCTCCAACAAACATTAATACCTTTTTATTTTCTAATTCATATTCTTTTACTAATTCTAAATCTTTTTCACCATCTTTAAATTTCTCTGAATCAATACTAAAAGGAAGTTCTACTATCTTCTCACTAAACTTTTTGAATAAAGGATGTTCTTGAAAATAGTCTTTAGTAGAAACAATAATTTGATCTACTTGATTAAAAATCCAAGGAGCAAAGATTAATTCATAGAGTTTAAATATTAAACCTTTAATTCCTTGAGCATTAGGATTCATATGCCAAGATAATACAATCTTTTTCTTCCTACTATTTAGAATAGCTGGAATAACAGAAGTATAGAAAGGATAGTGAATATGTAAAATTTCAATTTTTTTCAAGTGTTTTTTAATGTTAATATATCCGGCGTTTCCTAGCTTGAATAAGGGTGATATCCGATGAATTGTCACATTATCATTCTCCTCTTCAATATGCCCTATTTTTTGATAATTAGGGGTATATATGGAGACTTCGTAGTTATTATTTATCCCTATTTGAGCATATTTTTGAGCAACTGAACCAATACCACCTTGGTAAGGTGGATAGACACAAGTTAGGTGAGCTATTTTTAATTCTTTATTCATATGTATAAGTATAAAGGATAAAGAAGAAAGTGAAAAGCATTGACTAAGTATCATTAATTAAGTAAGATGTGATATAAAGTAAAAAAGAAAAGGAGGAAAAAATGATTAAATTTAGTAAACATGCTTGTGAATTATTAAAAAAGGCTATTAAGGAAGTCTTCGGAGGAGATTTAATGGCAGAAGAGTTGGCGATAGGAGTTAATATTACTTATCAAGATTTTTTAGTCGAAATTAAAAATGAGACTGCTCGTTCCTTGTCTTTTTATGAAAAGAGTTATTTATCAGAGGAAAGTCATTGTATACATAAAGGAGAAGAATCTACTGGAAAGACTTTAACTCATGATTTTCAAATTATTATTTTTTTAATTTGGAAGATGAGTGTCCAAATTGAAAAAATTAATAAGAAAGATTTGAAAATTTTAACTGATATTTCTATGTTGAATGAATATTTTGGTGATGTGCAGAAAATAGAGTTGAAGCAAAAAGACTATCTTGCATCATTACAGAAAATAAGAGTTTTAGAATATAAATCTTTTATTTTGAAATACTTTTTTAATATTCTTTTTCATCATGAGTTTCCAGTGTTAGTGGAAAAAATTATCAGGGAAGATTATCATTTTAATATTTCTAAGGGCTGGAAAATAATGATAAAGAAAAAAAGACTTTAAAGTTTATTCGAAAAATAAAGCACGCTTCAGAATAATGGAGTGTGCTTTTTAAATTGTTTAATTTTGTTGTCAGTCCTTTACCATTGAATAATTAATCTTAAGATATAGTAATAAATAGTCATAATTGGATTAGCAATGTAATAGAGTAATGGGTTCTTTAATTCTTGAAAGATAATTACGGGAGTAAATGTTTTTAGGATATCTTTGTCTTTCAGCTTTCTAATCTGCATTGATTCTTTTTTAACTCTTCTCATATATTTCCAAGTACTTGGCTTTAAAAGATAGCCGTAGCTCCAGAGTTTCTTACCAAACCATTTGTTTTTAATGGAGAAAAGAATTATTCCTAAGTCCATTAAAATCAACATTGGTAAAAGTAATATTAAAGTAGCTAGCCTATAGTTTTTGTATAGACAAACATATCTGTTCTTTTCAAAATGACCAATCATCTTAGTACTCCGAGAAAATTCATATTTATGATAGATACTAACATTAGGATTAATAGTATTTTTGTAACCAGCTAAGCTAATTCTCCACCCTAAATCTAAGTCTTCTAAGTACATAAACATTTCTTGATCAAATAATCCAATCTTGTTGATTAATTTAACAGGCATCATCACACAAGCTCCAGAACAATAGTTAATCTTGTTTAAGTCTTTACGATATTCTTCATCTTTAATACCGCTTTGATCTCCATAACCAAATCCTAAGAAATGTAACCTATTCCCAACATTGTTAATATATTCAGTTTTAGGGTGTAAGAGTATTTTAGGTTGTAAGGCTCCAATACTTGGATCTTCTTCCATTGTTTCTACTAAAGTTCTTAACCACCGAGGAGTAACAATAGTATCTTGGTTTAAAAGAACAATATAGTCATAGTTGTTATCTCGAGCCCAGCGATATGCTATATTATTTCCTTCAGCAAAACCCCAATTAGTTTTTTCAGCAAAGAATTTAGCTTGAGGATAATTATCCTTGGCATATTGTAAAGAATCGTCATGAGAGTTATTATCTACAAAAACAAGCTTCCATTTATCTTCTGGATAGTCTGTCTTTTTTAGAGATTCAAAAAGGTCTGGTAAATACTTTTTACTATTATAGTTCATTACTAGAACTGCAATTGTTTTGGTCATAGGGTTTTATTTAAAGAATGTTAATTATTTTTATCATTATCTAGTGCATCTTCCCGAGCCAATTTAGTAATACTCTTCTCTATCCTATCTAAATGAATAAATATTCTAAAGACTAAGTAAGTTAAAACAATAATAGCTAGATAGGTTATTAGGTCAGCTCCTCTACCAATCTTTAAAATCTCAGCAACTCTAGTAGTGTATTGAGGAAACCAAAATATAAGTCCAGTTCCTATCCAAACAATTAACCAAGCAATAGTTTCCTTGATTGAAAGTTCCTTACTTTTCTTTCTAGCTAGGGTTTTAAGGATAATTAGAATTAAGAAGATAGATACAATAATTTGAATAATCATATTATTTAGTTATTTTTTTAAATATTAAATCTTTTAGGATTTTTAACCCTCCACTAAAGTTATTCCCAAAACGATGATAGATAACTGTCATTGGTATTTCTTTAATCTTTAATTTGGATTTAAAAGCCTTATGGAGAATTTCACTGCAATGAGCCATTTGATCCTGCTCTATTTTAATCCTGTGAGTAGCTTTAGTAGACATAGCTCGAAAACCACTTTGAGGATCTGTTAAATTAATTTGAAAGAATAATCTATTTACTAAACGAGCTAGAGGAAAAAGAATATGTTTTTTAAACCAAGGCATTTTTGATTTCTTTTCTAAGAATCTAGAACCTAATACTAAATCATAGTCTTCATGAATGATTGGTTTAATTAAGTCCTCTATTTCATTAACTAGGAATTGTCCATCAGCATCAAAGTGGACAATAATATCAGCTCCATTATTTAAAGCATATTGATTACCAGTTTCTAAAGCAGCTCCTTGTCCTCTATTTATTGGATGTTGGAGAAGGGTAACTGAGAACTTCTTTACAATATTAGTTGTCTGATCTTGAGAACAATCATCAACTACCACAATATTGTGGTAGTTATTAGTTAAATCAGTCAGAACTTCATTAATTTTACTTTCTTCATTATATGCGGGAACAATGATGAATATTTTGGGGTCAGTCATTTAATTATTTTTAAAATACTCAATAGTTTCTTGGATACCTTGATCTAAATTATATTTAGGTTTCCATTTTAATTCTCTTTTAATTTTTTGGTATGATAATTGACTTTTTTTAACCTCTCCTTTAACCTGAGCTTTTGTTTCGAATTCTCTTTCTGTCCCTATAATCTTTTCTATCTTTTTGTATAGTTTTAAAATACTAATATCTTTCTCAGTAGATATATTATATATCTGATTAGTAGTTTTCATTCCTTTAATTAAGGAATCTACTACATCTTGGACATAAACAAAGTCTCTAGTTTGTTTACCAGCTCCATTGATATAGCATTTCTTTTTTCCGAGGAGGTTAGAAATGAAGATAGCGATTACTCCAGCTTCTCCATAGGGATCTTGTCGTGGTCCAAAGATATTAGCTGGTCTTAAAATATTGTATCTTAATCCATGAACTTTAGAGTAGAAATTAATATATTTTTCAATGGTAAATTTAGAGATAGCATAAGGAGTTAGTGGTTTAGCTTCAGCTTTTTCATTTGTAGGATATTCTTTAGCATCATCATATATTGCTCCTCCAGAAGATACAAATACAAACTTTTTAATATTATGCTCTCTACAATTCTCTAGAAGATTTAAAGAACCAATAATATTCTCTTGAGCATCAAACTTAGGGTCTTCAATGGACTTGGGAACACTTTTTTGAGCTGCTAAATGAAAGACTAGATCAAATTTGTATTTTTTGAATATAGTACTAAGCATTGGTGATTTAATATCTATCTTGTAGAAATCTCCACCACTTAAAAATTTTTTCTTCCCAGTGGATAGATTATCAACAATAACAACATTGTGTTTTAATTCTAGTAATTTATCTACCAAGTGAGAGCCGAGAAAACCAGCCCCACCAGTGACTAAAATATTCATATTATTTTTTGTATTTTTTAAGTTCCTCTACTTTGTCTAATTTTTCCCAAGGTAGATCTAAGTCATTTCTACCAAAATGACCATAGGCTGCTGTTTGAGTATAGATTGGTTTTAAGAGGTCTAAGTTTTTAATAATTCCAGCTGGACTGAAATCAAAATGTTCTTTAACTATTGTTTCTAACTCTTCATCTGATAATTTACTAGTCCCAAAACTATTTACCATGATAGATATTGGTTCTGGATAACCAATAGCATAAGAAACTTCAATTTCTATTCGGTCAGCTAATTCAGCGGCTACTAAATTTTTAGCTACATAACGAGTCATATATGCACCACTTCGATCTTGTTTGTTAGGAGATTTACCAGAGAAACATCCTCCACCATGTCTACCCATTCCACCGTAAGTATCTACGATAATCTTCCGACCAGTTAAACCAGTATCTGCTGCTGGACCACCTTTGACAAATATTCCAGTTTCATTAATTAGTATCTTAATATTTTCATTAAAGTAATCTCCGAGCACTGGTTTGATAACCTGTTCAGTAATATCTTTTCTTAAATCTTCTAACTTAATATCTTCATCATGTTGAGCAGCAACTACTACAGTATTTACAGCTTTTGGTTTTTCATCTTGATATTCTACTGTTACTTGAGATTTACCATCAGGACGAAGATATTTCAAAGTATTATTTTTTCTAACTTCAGTAAGTTTTTGAGTTAATTTATGAGCTAAACTAATTGGTAGAGGCATAAATTCCGGAGTTTCATTACAAGCATAACCAAACATCATTCCTTGATCTCCAGCCCCCATAGCTTTATGATCACCTTTACTAGTATCTTCTCCTTGAGCAATATCTGCTGATTGTTCATCAATGGCTGTCATTACTGCACAGGATTCATAATCAATACCATAGGCAGAATTGTCATATCCAATATCTTTTAGTGTTTCCCTAACTGTTTTAGAAATATCTACATAGGTAGAAGTACTGATTTCACCACCAACAACTACTAAACCTGTAGTAGTAAAAGCTTCACAACAACAATGACCTTTGGGATCATCTTTAAGGATAGCGTCTAGAATTCGATCACTAATTTGATCACAAATTTTATCTGGATGACCTTCGGTCACTGATTCAGATGTAAAAAAGTATTTATTCATATTTTTTCAATTATTTATTTAAGTTTAATTTATCTGGACTAAGAATGCTCTTGTTTCTTTGAACATGTTCAATGGTTTTAGTTAGTCCTTTTTCTAAAGAAGTCATTGGCATCCAACCTAAGTTTTCTTTAGCTTTAGAGATATTGGGGATTAATTTTCTTTGAATATGTTTGAAGTCATCTTGGAAGATAATTTTAGATTGAGATTTAGTTAATTTGATAACTGTTTCAGCGATATCTTTTACTAAAACTTTCTCAGGATTACCTAAATTCAAAGGTTCAAACACTGGAACATTCATGAATTTTAACAAAGCATCAATCATATCTTCGATATAGCAGAAAGAAGTTGTCTTGTCTTCACTACCATTGATTACTAAATCTTCATTTTTCATAGCAGATTCAATAAAGTCTGGGATTAGTCGACCATCTTCAATAATCATCTTTGGTCCATAGGTTGAGAATATTCGAGCAATACTAATATCTAATTTAAACTTCTCATGATAGTTATAGACCATCATTTCTCCAAATCTTTTTCCTTCATTGTAAGCAGCTCTTGGTTCTAAGTGATTAGTTTTACCAATGTATGTTTCTTCAATTTCACCCTGAACATCTTCAGCATTGCCATAAATAGCTGCTGATGAACCAAAAAGAAACCGAGCTTTGTATTTGACTGCTAGTTCTAAAGCATTTTTTAAAGCAATAGAGTTAGCATCAATAGTTTCAATAGCATATTTATTATGATCTTTGTAGGAAGTTGGACAAGCCATATAGATTATGTCTTGGATTCCTTGCCATTCTATTTTAAATTTTCCTAATTCATTAATTTTTTCTAAATCTAATGGTTGACTTATATCATGTTTGATCAAGCTAAAGTCTGGATACTGAAGAAATTCTTGGATGTTATTAGCATTTCCAGTGATAAAATTATCAATACAAATAACTTTATGTTTTTCTAAAAGCCTTTCAATTAAATTAGAACCAATAAAGCCAGCTCCACCAATTACTAAGATGTTTTTCTTATCAAAAATTACTTTTTTCTCTGAAGAGTTAGACTTATTAGTTGTTTCTTGATTTTTCAAATCAAAAATATCTTTTACCTTAGGTTTTTGATTATTTTTTCCAAAGTTGAATATTCCCATATTTTTTAATTATTTATTTATATTATTATATCATATTTGAACTATCTTTTGTTTTAAATACTAGCTTTTTATATGTTAAAAAGTTCCAAATAGCAGCTAGAATTGTTCCTAGTATTTTTCCATAAATATCATTTATTTTAAAGTAATGAACAGAGATAAAGAGAACAATGATAGAGATAAGTAAAGAGAAAATAGTGAATCCTAGAAATTTAATATATTTTAAAAATATTCTATCATTATCTTGATCTTGAAAAGCAATCTTTTTGTTTAAAATGAAGCTCATAGAATTAGCCATTAAGAAGGCAATGACATTGGCTAGGATATAATAGATGAATAGTTTACGAGTTAGGATAAAATAGATTGAAAAATCAACTAAAAAATTTAAAGATCCAATTAATCCGAATTTAATTATTTCTTCTAGTATTGAATATTTTTCTAATATTCTAATTTTCATTTTTTATAAACTTAGTTAAATAAACTCCATTAAGGTTGTATTTGTTGTAAGCAAAGAATTGTTTGATTAAATTACCTTGTAAATCAAATACTCGAATATGTGGTCCTCCACCAGCTCCGGCTGACACTATAATATCATTATGATAATCAGAATTAATATCAGCTATTTCAATACTAACTTCTTTTTTAAAGTTTTTAGTATAAGCTAAAAAGTTAGAAATTAAATTACCATTTAAATCATAGATAAGGACATAAGGAGAGCTATCTTTTTTGGGAGTTACTAGAATCTCAGCTTTTTTATCACCACTTAAATTACCAACGGCAATATTTAAACCACCTCTAAAGTCTTTATTCCCAGCAAAGAATTGAGCTTTTAATCCTCCATTCTTGTCAAACATTCTAATATGAGGACCACCACTACCAGCTGGAGCAGTGATTATTTCATTCCGATAATCTCCATCAATATCACCAATAGCTACAGACACTCCACCTCTAAATTTTTCATTGTAAACTAGAAAACTATTTAATAATGTCCCTTTACTATCATAAATATATACTTTGGGTTCAGTATTAGCAGGAGAACCGATAACAATCTTTTCTCGGCCATTATTGTAGACATCACCAACTTTTAAACTTATGGGAGTTTTAAAATCAAGTTGAAAGTTATTTAGTAAAACTAAATCTTCATTGTAAACATTAACCTCTGTTCCTCGCCAATTAGTTTTAGAAATAACTATTTCGGATTGATTATCATCATTTAAATCACCAGATGAGATCTGATAATTATAATTATAATAGTCTCTATCTAGATTTTTAAGATCAATGTCTGCGCTCTTTTGATCAAAGAATTTAATATCAGGGTTTACTCCTCTAGTAGGAATAGTTATTAAGGATAGGCTTCTAGTTTTCTTTAATCTTCGAGCAGCTAAAAGAACTTTATTAATATTTAATAATCCTCCACCAATCTTTTTTCTTTTATTAATATTTCTAAAAGAAATGTCAGTAGCATTTTCTTTAATCAATCTATAAATTTCTTCAATGGTAAAATTAGGGTCAATTTTCTTCATTAAAGCTATGGTTCCAGAGACTAAAGGAGTTGCAAAAGATGTTCCTGACCAAGAGTTTCCATAGGCATTTTTAAAATCTCTTAATTCTGCTTGGAATACTTGAGTACTGTAGAAGTCTTCTCCCGGAGCCATAATATCTATACAATTTTTACCAAAGTTAGAAAAAGTAGATATCTTATTATTAGCATCTACAGAACCTACTCCTAAAACCATATTCTTATCAAAGTCATAACAAACTGGATATCTTATATTCTGATCTAAATCAATTCCAAAGTTCATTTCATTGCCAGCAGCAGCTACTACTGCTACACCAGCTTGATATGCTCTTTGAATAGCATTACCTAGAATAGGGTCACTCTTACTACCTACAAAGCTTAGATTTATAACATCAGCTCCATTTTTAGTAGCATAATCAATAGCTCGAGCAATGTCATAGGTATTTCCTTGTCCTTGGCTATTAATAGCTCTAAGGGACATTATTTTAGCTTTCCAAGCAATGCCACTAATTCCTAATTCATTATTAGCTACTCCAGCAGCTATTCCAGCTACAACAGTACCATGATTTACAGCATATTTTTGATATCCTCTACTAATCTTTACATTGTTATCAGCGGTATTATTAACAAAATCCCAACCATAAACATCATCTTTAAAACCATTAGCATCATCATCTAAATCATTATCCTTAATCTCATCTTCATTGATCCAGAAATTACCCTTTAAATCAGGATGGTCTAATTGAACTCCAGTATCAATGATAGCGATAGTAACATCTTCAGCTTCCCGAGCCCAAGTCCAAGCTGAGTCAGCTTCAATTTGTTTAAGATAAGTTTGTAATTTTAAATCAGGGTCATTTGGTAAAGCTGAAATAGTATATTTATTATTCTCACTAATAGTTTTAACTTCATCATATTTTATATAATCTTCTTTAACTCTTTGAAGATTAATTGATTCATTAAATTTCAAAAGTATTATCTCTCCATTGTTTAATTCAATAACTAATTCTTGAGTTTCGTTATTCTGAGCAATAGCATTATTTGAATTATGAAACACAAAAACAACAGCAATTAGTATAAATGCTGAACAGAAAAAAGTCTGGATTGTTCTTTTGAAAACCAGTTTCATACCTAAAATTATACTTTATTTGAGATTATAAAGCAAAAATACACCACTCTATTAAGTAGTGCATTTTTTTATCTTTAATGTCTGAGTTATTAATTTAAAATATTTCTTATTTGAAGATTGGCGTGAATTTGTTTAATATCTTTATTTAGTATAATTTCCTTTTTATCTCCCTCTGTTAGATTGAAATTTCTTTTTATTTGTTTAATTTCATTCGCTAAATCATTTATTTTCTCTTGGTTTCTTATATTGAACATTTCTTGTAGATTGAATATTATTAGTTCTTTGATTGCTTTTCTAACTTCTGGAGTATCAACATCTTTATCTTCTAAACGATATTTAAATTTTAATTCTAAAGCTTCGTCAGGAAGTCTATCTTCAAATTTTTTTACTATTTCATCTATTTGTTTCTTTTTTTCTATTATATCCTGCATTCTAGGAAGATCTTTCATATTATCTCCTAATTTTTTTTCATTTTCTTCAATATTTTTTTCTCTCCCTGTTAATTCAACATCTTCTTTCTTTTCATCATTTAGATCTTTTTCCTTAGTTATTTCAGAAGTATCATCAATTTTTCCAATTTCAAAATTAGTTGGTTTACCAAAGTTTTTTTCACTTAAATCTTCCAATTGTTCGCCTTTTTGTTTAGCCTCTTCTAAACTCATTGGTTGTTCTCCAAGTTTAATCATATTTTTATATTATTAAATTTTTTATTAATTTATTTGAATCGTCCCATGTTTTACTATTTACAAGTAAAATTATGGGGATTTGCATTTATTATTAACTACATATTAGTTTAAAAGCTTTTTAAAAGAAAGTAAAGCTATTTCTTAAACACTTGTTTAACAAAATCTAAGTCCTCTTTTGTTAGGATTTGGAGTACAAAAGTCATAATCATGTAAAGAGCTCCAGATAAAGCAATGTTTAACAACCAATGTAATCTATCTTTAAAGAAGAATAAAGAAATTACCATTATTAAACAAGCTAAGAAGATTCTAGAGAAGTTAGAAGCAATGATTTTAGAGTTAAATTTAACTACTTGATGAGAACTAATAGTATTTAGTATTAAATAGCAAATAGTGGCTAAAATTGATGCTATAGCAGCTCCTGTGTGCGAATAAGTGGGAATAAAGATGATATTAGCAATAATACTAACAATCATAGTAAATCCTATGTTTCTAGTATGTATTTTCTGTAAATTAGCGGCATTCAACAAAGCACCCATTGGGAAAGTTAAGAATATTAATGGCAGATTACAAATTAATATCTGTAAGGTTAAAATTGAAGGTGCATATTGTTGTTGATAGACACTGAGAATAATAGTTTTAGCCATCACAGCAATACCAATAGCAATTGGTATTGAGAGTACAGAAAGATAGATAAGGCTTTTGTTAAAAGTATTCTTTAATTTTTCTTTTTCATAGTTAAAGAAGTGAGTAAAAGCTGGATAGAGAGAAGCTACAAAAGCCATTGGTATGAATTGAAAAGCAAATGTTATCTTGTATGGTAAAGAATAATATCCAACTGCTTGGTCTCCAGAGAATTTAGAAAGGAAAACAGAATCAATACTTCCTGATATTCTCATAAAGATTGCTGCCAGAGCAAAAGGCCAAGCAATGATTAATAATTTCTTAGCAAATTCTTTGTTTAAAACAGGACGTAAAGCAATCTTGTACTTAAATCTTAAAACACTAGCAGAGAATATTAGATTAAAAGAACTAGCAATTAGTAAAACAATTAACAACAAGAAAGGATCATGAGTATATCGAAGCATTAGATAACCTAGACTTAAAACAATAGCTTGGAATATGATTGAAGCAATACTTTCAAACCCTAAATTATGCTTACCTCTGATAATAGCCCAGAAAGTTAGAGTAAAACTATCTATGAGCATGGTAGCACAAGATAAATAGACTAAGTTCTTAATATCTAGATCGTAATTTAATAGATTAATGGTAATGTAAATAGCAAATAGGATAATAACCGAAGTAATTAATTTAATAGCAATTACATTAGAAATTAGCTTCTGAATAGTTTCCTTAGCTTTAGCTATTTCTCTAGTAAGTAAACTACTTAGACCAAAATCTAGAAATACAGAGAAAATAGTTACAAAAGAAATAGCAAAAAAGTATTGACCTATTTTTTCAGAACCAATTTGAGTAGCTAGATAAGAGAAATAAGTGAATGAAATCACTTTTTGAACTACTAAAGCTATTGTGAAATAGCCAGTATTTTTTACTAATTTGTTGGAGGGTGAATTATTTTTCATGAAGTAATTATATCATAAAAGATAGAAGAAAATAAAAAAAGCCTTCAATATTTTGAAGGCTAAATTATTTTTATTTCCTAGTGGGAATGACACATTTATCGTATTTGCCCACATAAATTACATCTGCATGCGGGATCATGATCTGGTGGTGCGTCAGGTAATTTTTGGTTGATTCCAAATTTTATACAAGAAGAGCAACAACAAGTCTTTTCATGTTCAAGAGCGCCTTCTTTTTCGCATTCATTACATGTACAGCAATTCCAATGATCATTTCTTATTGACATTATACCTCCTTTATTTCTCTTCTAGCTTTATCATGTAAGGCTGCTAAACCAACTAATAGAGTTAATTGTTGAGCTGGTGTATCTACATTATGAGAAGAAAATTCATAGCCCAATCCTTTCTCAACTCTTCCATTACTAGGGTTTATATCACAAGCATCTCCAGGGCAAGATATATTAATCCATCCATCATCGTGATCAATAGAAGCTCGGAAGTCGTATTCTTTGTATTGATTTGAATCAAATATTGTTTGATAAGTTAATTGCATTGCTTCAACTATTTCAATGATTACTGGTCTTTTGTCTCTTTTTAAACTTTCCGTTCTTAATATTCCCAACCAATTACAAAGAGGAACACTGTATTGTCCACCCAGAGAACCACCACATATATCACGAGATGTTATGGTTCTAACTTCCATAAGCTGAAGTAATGATGACGAAGTTTCTTTCTCTATTATAAGTAATAATGCAAAGAGTACAGTAAAACTTGCTGAAATAGCATTAATGATACTCCAATCATAGTATTTTTCAATTCCATTACCATTACAAATTAAACATTTGTCATTAAGAATGACACTTTTTAAAAAGCAAGAAAGAAAGCCCTCGATATGTCGAAGGCTTTAGGATAGTTTAAGGGTACTTTTATATGTATTCTTGAACTATTTTTGAAAAATTTTGTGTTGGAGATGCACAGAGCATCTTGTTTTCATTATTGCTCATGATTGAATAAATTTTTCTTTCAGAATCATAAGTAATTAAAAGATTTGTAGCTGAAGTTTTATCTTGAATTTGTTTCCAGTTATTTTCTTCAAGTTTTTTACAGAAAGAATTAAATTCTTTTATAATTTCTGTATTTTCTGAAGAATCGGAATTTAATTCAAAGAGTATCTTCGTGGCTTTACCATTCTTTTCATATAATCCAATTGGATGATGATTAAATTTTAAAAGCAAATGTTCATCACCAATACTTTTATGAGTTATGGTAGTTGTAGTTGTGGTTTCAGAATTCGAGAGAGAAACTATTGAATGTATTAAACTAAGAGCACAAAAAATAGCTACTACTGTTAGAAAAAGTCTTACTTTAAGAGTCGCTTTACTTATTTTCATTTTTTCCTCCTCAGGATTTTTTTATTTTGTCATTTATTTGACTTCACAGTTTATCATTAATATTAATTAGAGTCAATTAAAAAATCCCGTAGAACGGGATTTTTGATATATATAATGTAATATAGTTTAACGTTTTGACCATTGGGGAGCTTTTCTAGCTCTCTTTAAACCTGGTTTCTTTCTTTCTTTTACTCTAGGATCTCTCTTTAATAGTCCATTAGCTTTCAATGTTTTTCTAACATCTGGGTCTAATTCTACTAAGGCTCTAGAAATACCAAGTCGAATAGCATCTACTTGTCCTCTTTTACCACCACCTTTAACTTTAATAGTTATTGTAAATTTACCATTAGCACCAACTAGTTTTAGAGGTTCAGTAATTAAACCACCATATACTACATAATCAAAGTATTTATCAATAGCTTTATCATTTATAGTAATAGTACCTTTTTCATTAAAAAGATGAACAGTAGCTACTGAAGACTTTCTTCTACCAATTGCTCTGATATACTTACCTTTAGCTAAAGTTACCTTTTTCATTGTAGTTGGTTCAGGTTTTGTTTCTGCTACTGTTTCTGTTTCTTTAACAACAGCTTCAACTTTAGGAGTTTCTTTAACTTCTTCTTTCTTTACCTCTTCTTTTGGTTTAGCTGTTTTAGTGGTTTTCTTTTCCATATTATTTAGTAATCTTTAATCTTTTAATCATTTCACTTCTTAATCTATTCTTAGGAAGCATACCCATCACACATTTCTTTAATAATAGATCAGCTTTAGCTGGGAATAATTCTTTAAGTTTAATAGTTTTTAAATTACCAACATAACCAGTATGACGATAATACTTCTTATTCTCTAATTTCTTACCAGTAAACTTCATTTGAGCAGCATTTTCTACTTCTACAATGTTTCCAGTATCAGTATGTTGTTGATAGTTAGGATTATTTTTACCCATTAAACATACAGCTATCTTACTAGCTATTCTACCCATGCTTTGATCTTTAGCATCTAATTTAATTGTTTCTCGTTTGATTTTATCCATATTATTTAACAAATGTTATGTATGCCATTTCAGCTCCATCACCTTTTCTGATATCAGCTTTAATTATTTTTAAATATCCACCTTTTCTATCTTTGTATTTAGGACCATGAACTTCTAATAGCTTTTTAATAGCGTTATCTAAGTTTAATTTAGTTTTTAGATACCTTTTAGTAGTTAAATTATTAGTTGCTGATTTAGTAATTAATTTTTCAACATAAGGTTTTAAAACTTTAGCTTTAGCTTTAGTAGTTCTAACTTTTTCAAAAACAATAATTTGTCCAGCTAGATTTTTAATCAAAGCTTTTCGAGGTCCGGTCTTTCTATCTAAAATTTTAGTGGTTTTTTTGTGTCTCATATTATTGACTTAGGGGAATTATTTTTTCTTAGTTACTTTCTTAGTAGTTTTCTTAGTAGCTGGTTTCTTAGCTATCTTTTTAACAGCCTTCTTAGTGGTTTTCTTAGTAGCTGGTTTCTTAGCTACCTTTTTAGCTGCTTTAACTACCTTTTCTTCTTCATAGACTAATGAAAAATGATCAATTAATACTTTAGTTGCTTTAGAGATAGCTTCTTTAGGACTTAAACTACCATCAGTTTCAACTTTCATCTTTAATTTTTCATAATCAGTTCTTTTACCAACTCGTACTGCTTCAATACCAAAACTAACATTAACAATCGGTGAATAATATGAATCAATACTAATTTCATTAGAAGCTAGAGCTTGATCTATCTTATTCTCAATAGTTACATATCCTCGACCATTTTCAGCAGTAAATTCTATTTCTAACTCAGCTTTCTTGTCTGTTAAATGACCTAAGATTAAATCTGGATTAGTAATTTCAGCTTGAGCATTATTATCAATATTTTTAGCTTTAACTACTTTTTCACCTTTTACTTTTAATTTCAATTTAATTGCTTCATCAGAAAATACTTTTAATCTAATCTTTTTAATATTCAGTATTAATTCAACAACATCTTCTTTTAAATGATCTAGAGTTGAGAATTCATGACTAGCACCTTTAATCTTAACTTTAGTTATAGCGGCACCAGTTAAAGAAGATAATAGTACTCTTCTTAAAGAGTTAGCAATAGTTATTCCGTAACCAGGGAAAAGGGGCCCAATGATAATTTGGGTTTTATTATCTTTAAGTTCTTTATATTCAATATTTTTTGGTAATGGTATGTTTTCCATTTTTTTGTTTTTTAATTGTTTAAAAATATATGAGTTTTATCTTGAATAAAACTCAATGATTAAAGAAGTATTAATAGTTTTTTGAAGATCAATAACATCAGGTTGACTAGTAACACTTGCTTCTAATTTTTTATTATCTAGACTTAACCAAGTTGGGATATCTATTTTCTTGCTAGAAGCTTTTTTAACTTTTTCCCAATAAACGTCTTTTATCTTATTATCTTTAACTGTAATTTTATCACCAGTTTTTAAGGTATAAGAAGAAACATTTACATTCTTGTCGTTTATTTTAAAATGGTTATGACTAATTAATTGTTTAGCTGTATTTCTTGAATTAGCTAATTTTAATCTATATACTACATTATCAAATCTATTCTCTAGAGCATGTAAAATAGCTGTACCAGCTTCTTCTTTAGTCTTCATAGCTTTAGATACTAAGTTCTTGAATGGTTTTTCTAACATCCCATAAGTTCTTTTAGTCTTTTGTTTTTCTCGAAGCTGTTGACCGTAAGCAGAAGGTTTTTTCATTCTACCTTTAGGACCATGAAAACCAGGTTGATAATTCTTTTTCAACATGGCACATTTAGGACCATTACATCTTTCGCCTTTTAAGAATAGTTTTTCACCTTCTCTTCGGCATAATTTACATTGTGAACTGATTTTTCTCATTGTATTTGAATTTGATTAATATTAATTTATACTCTTCTTGGTTTCTTAGCTCGACAACCATTATGAGGGATAGGAGTTACATCTTTAATAGATAATACATTTAAACCATTAGAATTTAATGATCGGACAGCACTATCTCTTCCAGAACCAACACCTTTTACAAAAACATCAACTTCGTTTAATCCAAAGTTCTTAGCTTTAGTTACAGCATCTCGAACAATAGTTTCAGCAGCATAAGGAGTAGATTTTTTAGGACCTTTAAATCCATTTAAACCAGCTGATGACCAAGCTAAAGTATTTCCACTTTGATCAGTTAAAGTAACAATAGTATTATTATATGTAGCAGTAATATGAGCTTGTCCTCTACTTACTAGTACTTTCTTTTTCTTTTTCTTTGAAGTTGTTTTATTCATTATATTTAAATTATTTTAAGTTTTTAGGTTAGCTGGTTTTCTACCAGAAGTTGCTAATCCTCTTTTGTTTCCTCTTCTAGTTCTAGAGTTAGTCTTTGTTCTTTGTCCTCTAGCAGGTAAACCTTTAGCATGTCTAGAACCTCGATATGATTTAATTTCTTTCAATCTTTTGATATTTAATAGTACTTCTCGTCTTAAATCACCTTCAATTTTATAGCTTTTTTCAATAACATTTCTTAATTTATTTAAATCATCAGTTGACAGGTCTTTGATTCTAGTATCTTTATCAATAGATGCTTGTTCTAGTATTTTATTTGAAGTAGTTTTTCCAACACCATAGATATAAGTCAAAGCGATTTCAGCTCTTTTATCATTTGGTATATTTACTCCTGCTATTCTTGGCATATTATTATTTGATTTCTAATTAAAATTAATTTAACCTTGACGTTGTTTATGTCTAGGATTCTTACATATACAAACTAAGCGACCCTTTCTTCGAATCACTTTACAATCTCTACATATTTTTTTAACTGATGCTCTTACTTTCATATTGTATATTATTAATATCTATAAGTTATTCTTCCTCTATTCATATCATAGGGAGTCATCTCTAATTTTACTTTATCACCAGGTAATAATTTAATCTTAAACATTCTCATCTTACCTGATAAGTAAGCTAAAACATTATGTCCATTCTCTAACTCTACTTTAAATTGAGTAGCAGGTAAAGCTTCGACTACTGTTCCGTCGATTTCAATGAAATCTTTGTTTGATTTTTTTTCTTCTTTTTTTGACATTAAAAAATAATGAATAAATTAAATTTATTCTATCTTCTTAAATTACCGTTAAATTATAGAATAATTATAGCGTTTTTAGATTTTTTGTCAAGAGCTTGGACTCTATTCCAGGATAGCTTTAATTCTTCTGACTCCACTAGAAGCAGATTGCTCTTTCTTTATCTTAAATATCCCTAATTCGGAGGTATTATTTACATGAGGACCACCACAAATCTCTTTACTGAAAGGACCAATATTATATACTTTTACTTTATCTCCATATTTATCTCCAAATAAACCAACAGCTCCTTCATTTTTGGCTTCATCAACTGATTTTTCTTCACAATTTATTTCTAATTTAGCATCTATTTGTTCATTAACCAAATCTTCTACTTTCTGCTTTTCCTCATCGGTCATTTTTTCTGAATGAGAAAAATCAAATCTTAATCTTTCGGCGTTTAAATTAGAACCTCTTTGTTGGACATGTTCACCTAATACTTTTCTTAAAGCTTCGTGTAATAGATGAGTAGCTGTGTGATATTTAGTAACTTCTTCAGAATGATCAGCTAAACCACCTTTAAATTTTCCAGCACTAGCAGTTCGAGATAAATCTTTATGTTTAGCAAATTCTTGATTGAATTCTTCTATATTAATCTTCTCTCCTCTTTCTTCTGCTAAGTCAACTGTCATTTCCAAGGGAAAACCATAAGTTGAATAAAGTCTAAAAGCATCTTCACCCTTAAGTTTTTCTAATTTATTGAATTCTTTTAATCCTTTATTTAAAGTTTTTTCAAATTGTTTTTCTTCTTTTTCTAAATTATTTAAAACTACATCTTTGTTTCTTTCTAACTCTGGGTAAGTTTCTTTCATTAGGTTAATAACAACTTTAGCTATCTCAACTGTCAAATCTATTTCTTGATTAATATTTAATAACTTACCGTGTCGAATAGCTGTTCTGAGTAATCTTCGAACCACATAACCTTGATCTAAATTAGAAGGAGCAATTCCTAAATTGTCGCCCATGATGAAAACAGCACTTCTTATATGGTCAGCAATGATTCGAATAGATTTTAATTCAGTTTCATTTGCTTCGGAAATATTAGCTAGTTCTTTAATTCTATTAACAATTGGGATGAATAGGTCGCAATCATAAACATTATCAGCTTCATTTAAGAGTGCAGTAGCTCGGTCTAAGCCAAAGCCAGTATCAATTTGTGGTGTTTCTAATTCTCGGTAAGAACCATCAGCTTCTTTGTAGTAGAACATAAAAACATCATTCCAGATTTCAGCATATTTTCCACAAGAACATCCAGGTTTACATTCTGGAGAACATCCTTTTTTACCAGTATCAACAAACATTTCAGTATCTGGTCCACAAACTCCTGAATTTCCAACTGGTCCCCACCAATTATCTTCTTTAGGTAGTGGGAATATTATTTCATTTTCTTCAGCTTTAATGTCTGTAGTTTGAAAACATTCTTGCCATATTTTAATAGACTCCTCGTCTTTAGAAATATCTTGATCTCCTTCAAAGACAGTTACGTACAATTTATGAGGATTAATTCCTAACCATTCTTTAGAAGTTAAAAATTCCCAAGACCATTTAATCATTTGTTCTTTGTCATAAGCTCCTAATGGCCAATTACCAAGCATCTCGAAGAAACTTAAATGCCAAGAATCACCGACACAATCAATATCGCCAGTTCGGATACATTTTTGACAATTAGCAATGGCAGTACCAGCAGGATGCTTCTCACCCATTAAAAATGGAATTAGAGGTTGCATGCCAGCAGTATTGAATAATGTGGTGGAATCATTCTCAGGAATTAAAGAAGCACTAGGAGTTATAGTATGTCCTTTAGATTTAAAGAATTCTAAATATTTTTTTCTAATATCAGCAGAGTTCATATATTTTTATAAATTATATTTTACAATTAGAATTGTAGCTATTTTTATAATAGAAGTCAAAGTTTGAGGAAATAAAAAAGACCCTGAAATTTTTCAGGGTCAGATAATACTTAGCAGCTAAGCTGCCAGAGGCACCGAAAATGTATTATCAAAATAATTATTATTTCTTTGTTTTTGAGTCCATTTCATAATTATCGAGAACTCGTCAACAGACCCGTCACAATCGTTGTCATCAACCGGATCACTGTATTCTCCCCAGCCATGTATTTCCCATTCACCATTTTCACCGATATCCATTTCATAATCGCAGGAACATTGGTTTTCCCATCTTTGAGCCAAATCATTACCTTCATTGATAAAAGCTATCAGATCTCCTTCCGGTTGACCAATGAATTTGTTTTTTACTTCTTGTAATGCTTTGATTTTGGGATTGAGAACTGCTACTTTCATTTTTTTGAAAGTAGCATCAACAATTTGATTATATTCAGCTTCATCATCAATAATATTAGCGATTAGAGTTATGCTTACTACTAAAAGTAGCGCAGCTAGGATAAAAGTCTTTTTCATAATTCCTCCAAATTTTTTACTTCTTGTGATTTTGTAAATTATCAATATTCCTATCAACTTCGTTCTGAAGTAGTGACATTAAAAATCAATTTTTACCTTTACCTCCCTTATAGTCTATAAAGAGTATAGCAAGTTTCTCTGCAAAAGTCAAGGGTTTAAATAAAAAACCTTTAACAAGAATTAACTTGTTAAAGGTTTATGGTGTTCACCATTCGTTCATTGTCGATATAGAGGTATTGTTTTTTAAAATTCCTTTGATATTAATTTTCATTTCATTGTCCAAATTGTTCGAACAATTTACAGAAATATTAATAGGAAATGTTAGGGATTTTTTAAATTGAGTACTCAATTTTTTAGTTTTATCTACTCCAATAATTTTGGTTAGAATTGTTTTTCCTCCTCTGCATATTTTATACTGAAGGGTGATTTTGTTTCCAAAAATTTCTTTAATAATAAATTTAAGAGTAAGCTCATCTTTTTCTGTGTTTAAAATAGTCTTCAATTTTAAATTGAGTTCTCTACCAACTTCAATTTTTAATTTTCCTGAATTATAACCAGAGAGGAGAGCATTAAAAAATAAGCATAAAACAATTATGAAAATTATGAAAAACAGAGCACCAATTATTTTAAGAATAGTGATTCCCATTTTTTTCCAGACATTCTCTTCTTGATTTACATTTTCCTCTTTAGCTAGTAGAACTAAAGATAACATTGATAATAATAAGATAATTATTAGAATCTTTTTTATTTTCTTCCTCCTATGTTTTTTATTTTTCCTAACTTAGTTTTAATACTTTAAATTTATTTTGTCAACTAATAATACCTCCACCAAGGCACTCCTCTTTGTGATACAAAACTGTTGATTGTCCGGAAGTTATAGCTCTTTGTTTCTCTTTAAATTTAACTAAATACTTATTCCCTTGCTTTGTAATCTGACAATCTTGATCTACTTGTCTGTATCTAGTTTTAATTTGACATTTGTAAGGATATTTAATTGGTTCTTTGTTAATCCAATGCATATTAGTTATTTCACAACTATTACTAAATAATTCTTCTGACCAAGAACCATGAGCTACTATTAATTTGTTATTCTTTAAATCTTTTTCTACTACAAAATATGGAACTCCACCACCAATTTTAATACCCTTTCTTTGACCAATAGTATAATACCAAACACCTTCATGCTCCCCTATTTTCTCACCTTCAGTAGTTATAATATCTCCCTTTTGAGGTTTAATCTTAGTTTTCAATAATTCAGTGATATTTACTTCACCAATAAAGCAGATTCCTTGAGAATCAGGTTTGTTAGCACTTGGTAATTCAGCATCTTTAGCTATCTTTCTAATTTGAGGTTTAGTATATCCTCCAACAGGAAATAGTGTTTTAGAAAGTTGTTTTTGATTTAAAGCATAAAGAAAGTAACTTTGATCTTTGTTCTGATCTTTTCCTTTTAATAAATGAAAACCATCTTGGTCTTCTTGAACTTGAGAATAATGTCCTGTAGCTATTTTATCAGCTCCCAACTTTAGAACTTTTTCTAAGAATATTTTAAATTTAATTTCTTTGTTACACATAATGTCTGGATTAGGAGTAATTCCTTTTTGATAACCATCAAATAAATAATCAACTACTTTTTCCTTGTACTCTTTTTCAAAATTTAAGGTATAGAAGGGAATATTTAAATGATTAGCAACTCGGAGAGCTGAATCTCTATCTTCTTTCCAAGGACATTTAAATTTACCTAAGTCAGTAGACCAGTTTCGCATATAGTAAGCAATGACATTGTATCCTTGTTGCTGTAATAAAAAAGCAGCGACTGAGGAATCAACTCCGCCACTTAATCCAAGAGCAACTGTTTCTTTTTTCTTAGACATAATTATTTGTATTCAAACATTTCATGTTTTAAAGCTACCTTCTGACCTAAGTCTAAACGAGAATCAGAATTAGCATACAAAGTAACTAGGAGGTCTCCAGTTTCTACTTTGTCACCAGCTTCGACATGGAAGTATAGTCCAGCTTCTTTAATTCTAGGATTTCCTAAAGCTCGAGCTAATTCAAATATTCTTTTGTTGTGAATCAAGCCAATTGTTCCAGATTGAGCTGCTCGATATTCATAAGTCTTGTCACCTGGCTTTAAATCACTAGATTTAATATTTTCATTACCACCTTGATTTTTAACAATTTCTTTAAATTTAGCATATGCTTTACCGTTTAAAAGAGTTTCCTTGGCTAGGTCATATCCTTTACCAACCTTAGCTTTTCCTACTCCTTCTAGTAATACTCCAGCCATTTTCAAAGCATCTTCTTCTAATTGAAGTGATCTCTTTGGATCTTGTTCGTAGACCATTAAGAACTCTTTACATTCTAAAATTGGACCAACAGCATTACCATCCATGTCAGGAGTTTCTCTTTTGTAAACAATCACTTTAATATCGAATTCTTTACCTAGAGTTTCAAATTTAGTTTTAACTTCATCAAATTCTTCTTCAGTAATTTTAGCTCCCTTACCAACTGGAACATCAAAGATGACAGTATTAACTCCCTGAGCTATTTTTTTAGCTAAAATACTAGATACAAACTTATCAATTGATTCAATACCAATTGCTTTTTGAATTTTAATAATCTCATCATCTGCTGGTGCTAAGTCTAATCCTCCGCCCCAGACCATAAATGCTCCGGATTTTTCAATCATCGCTTCTAATTGTTCTTTCTTGAAAGACATTGGCATAATTACTTCTAACATATCAGTTGTAGCACTAGCACTAGTAATAGCTCTAGTTGAGGTATTAGGAACAATAATTCCATTAGCAGCTATGATTGGAACAACAATTGGAGTAATTCCTTTACCAGCTACTCCACCAATAGAATGTTTGTCGGCAGTAATACCGGTAAATTTTAATACTTCACCAGTTAAAGCTAAAGCTTTAGTCATATGTTTAATCTCTTGATCATTAAATCCAGGAGAATAACCACTGGCAATAAAAAGAGTTTTAAAAATCTTTGATAGATGACCACTAGCAATGTCAGAGATGATAACATAGAGGTCTTCATAGCTTAATTCTTCCCCAGCTAATTTCTTCTTAATAGCTTCAATAGCTTCTGACTTATTAAATAACTTAAGTTCTACGACAGCATCATCTTCAATACCATATTTTTGCCAAATGTCTTCGTAGATACCAATTTGTCCTTCATTAACAAAGTCATTAGTAGTGTCTATTACCACAATAATTGGTTTTTCAACATTATCAATTTTTAATTCTACTCGATCACCTCTATTTAAACCAACGCCATATTGTTCAGCATCTTTGTCATTGATTAAACAGATTAAATTATCACCAGAAGTGATATCAAGTTTTTTAGCTTTTAAAAAGTCAGACATATATATTTTATTTAGTTTTTAATATGATTTAATCATATATTATAGTCATAAAAAGTCAAAATTTAAGAAATAAAAAACGAGCCTAGATTTCTCTAAGCTCGTATATTGCAATCTTAACTAAATTACTTAGTTAAGATCATTTTTTTCACTTCACTGTAACTATCAGAAGTTAATTTGTAGAAATAAACTCCGGAAGATACAGCATTGTTGTTTTGATCAGTTCCGTTCCATGTTACCGTATGTGAACCGGCATCAATTTGCCCATCCACGAGTGTTGTAACTTTCTGACCTTTGATGTTAAAGATTGCTAATTCAGTATTGCCTTTCTTAGCAGTACTAAACTGGATTGTTGTTGACGGATTGAAAGGATTTGGGAAGTTTCCGAGAAGCTGTGTTTTAGCTCCCGGAATTTGTTCGGGATCCGCAGAAACAGAAGTCAAATTGGTATTAACAGCTTCAATTTGTAATTCTTCTAATCCTTCCGGTAATTCAAATTCAAATAAATTACGATTTTGACTTTGAATGATTTGAGGGACTTCAATATCAAGATTTTCAATGTTTGAAAAGTATTGGATTCCTCGTTCTGTTTGAATTCCAAATGCACTCCAAGGCTCATCATTAACCCATCCAGAGACTAGAACAGTATTTCCTTCTGTCTCAATCGTTAGATTATTTCCCTCTTGATTAGATACGAACGATAATTGAGTCGGATTGTATGTGAAAGGTTCTCCGACCTGATAACCGTAATCGTAACCTTGTAACGACGCATTCAAAATCCAGTAATCAATAATTGTTGCTTGACTTAATCCCGATAGTATTCCTCTGGATAAATTGATTTCTCCTTGAGGATTATACATAGTTCCGGTTAAGTTAACATGATTTGATATTACTAGGTGTTGCCCTAAGAGATATAAATCGTATTCATCAACATCTTCTCCACCTTCACTAATGTTACCTCGACTTCCATCATTGGTGATAAAGAGCTGAGAACCATATAATGATCTTCTTTCTTGGATACCTTCATAGTCAATTAAGGATTCATCAAAACTACGAAGTTCAATCACTGTTTCAGAGTCATTAAAGAATTGAAGATTCATTAATCTGACATTAGTAACTCCAGGAAAACAATCTTTTGTCCAAAGCATTTCAGCTAATGGACCACCTCTTTCCATTTCCGGAATACTTAAATCATCAAATTCAGATGCCCACTCAGGAATTTTTGACCTACCTCTTTCCCAATCTGGAGTAACAATAGAGCCATTTACTTCTAATTCTTGATTGTAAGTAACCCAAATTGAATCAGGTTTATTGTAACAACCAATGTAATTATGAGCTCCCATTATTATATACTCCGGGGAATTCCAATGAATTTCTTGAAGAATAATGTTGACATCACCTTTTTGACCTAGTAGAAGATATTTGTCACCTTCATGCCAGAAATTTCTATTAGTGACTCTTACTTCGGTTAGAGGATAATCATCGTTGATTTCTCCTTCATTAAGTGTTGTAAATTGATAATAATTTCCATTATTATCATCGATAGTAACGTTTCCGGCTTCATCCGTGGCCTCTAAGTAGTAGTTATAAGTAGTTGCTGAATCAAGTAATAATCTTTGATTTCCATTGTGATAAGGATAAGTATCAAAAACATGATCTTTGGCATAATAGATGGGACTATAACCAATAAAATATTCATTAATTTCAACATAAGTAGTGTCTAAATCAAGAAACATTTTCATATTTGTATATTCATCTGTTTCACAGGTCATCATATAGCTACGAGAAGTTACTAAACTATCGGATACATTAGAAATTATTGGAGGAAAAGTATCTTCTAAAGTTGTAAAAGAGTCTTCCATAATAGTTTCATTTCCGGAAAGATCTCGCAATGTTAATTCATAAGTATAGGTTTCTCCAGGAGGTAATTCATTTAATTCAAAACCATCACTTTCATTATGTGCTGGATTAAGAATATTGTAAATTATCCCACCATTTTGATTTCTGACTATACACCAATATCTACAAGGTTCATTAGCTTCCCAATAGATCGAGACTGTACTGTAATCATTTTCATTAAAAACAACTCCATAATCAATTATTTCCGGAGGTGTAGTATCAGGATCACCAGTGGTTGTAACTCCGAATCCTGACTCCGTTGAATTTTCATTTTGATTAGTAGAAGTTAGCGTACAGTAATGAGTTTCTCCTGAAAGCAAACCATAAACATTAAATTCTGTAGAATCAGAATATCCAATGGTTCCATACCAAGCAGGATAACCATTTCCATCATCAACAACCAGTTGATAAGTGCATGCTTCATTAGCATTCACTGATACTGCAAACGATGAATCTGTAATAGTATGAACAAGAACATCAATTTCTGGAGGTGTTAGATATTCTACTATGTCCATCGGATTTCCTCGAACAGGATATACACCCAAAATTTGATCTTCCGATAGTGCAATGTTGTTTTGGTCTTTTACATAGAAATTTGAACCAGAATTAACTTCAATACCTACTATTTGTCCTGATGCATTGAGATTGATATCTCCTACAATGGATAATGGTTTCATGTCTTGATCAAGAATATTTAGAAAATATCCACCTCCATTTCCAGGATTTTCTAACATTGTCCAATTTCCGGTAAAATCATCAGCTACAGCTACTAGTGTACTATCGAAATAAGCTCTGATGTTATTGATAGTGCCATCATACCCTAATTGATATTGATGAAGTGGAAATTCATACAATTTGAGATCTCCATATAGAGCTGTCAGATCAAATCTTGCAAGTTCAACATTGTTTTGTCCGGCCATAAGCGTAGAGCTTTCCGGTGTTTCTGCACTTAATCCAATTTGTAAGGTTGGTCTAACGATAGTAAAGATAGGCCCTCTCAAGGGAAATTCTCCAACTACTAAACCACTCGATAGAATAATATCGTCCAAAGATTCAATCTCAAACTGTATAAGATCACCGAATATTGGATATTGTACTACATCAGTTCTGACACCGAAAACATTGTTGCCTGCGGATAGACCTACGTTATTACAAGTATGTTTTCCGGTAGTGTCATTAAACTGTATATCCCAGGTAGTTCCAGTGTCGGGACTGTAAAGATGAATATCTTCGGAACTTAGAAAAGAAAATGAAATTGGTGTTAGATTTAATTCGACCATCTCATCTTCTATTTGAGAATAAACCTCGAAAATATACACAGTGTTATTCTGAGTATCAGCACGTAATACTCCATCTTCAAGCTCACCTAATGAATATTCAGCTTGTCCAAACAAACTTCCTACAGCAACCATAAAGATTGCCATAACTAATACGACTAATGTTGATTTTTTCATTTCTACTCCTTTTAGGATATCTGCTTTGACAGATATGTTTAATCCACATTTGGATCCTATTTTTTTTGGTTAACGTTTCAATTATTACTTCTATTTCTTACCATTTATATATACATTACTAAATTATAAAGTAATGAGGCTTTCAAAGAACGAAAATTGATACAATTAAGTTAATCTTAAAAGTATCATATTAATATAGCATATATTGTAGAGAATGTCAAATAAAAAAACAAGCTCAGAATTCTCCGAGCTTGTATGTTTTATCCTGTAAGGACTACTTTAAAAGTATCATTTTCTTTGTAGAAGTATATCTTCCACCATGTTTCATCTTGTAAAGATAAACTCCGGAAGCTACAGAATTACCGTTTTCATCATCTCCATTCCAAATTACTTCATGTAAACCAATATCAATTATTCCATTCACTAAGGTTTTTACTTCCCGACCTTTAGCATTGAAAATAGTTAATTCAACTTTAATACCATCTTCTAAAACATTGTAGTTGATAGTAGTTGATGGATTGAAGGGATTTGGATAGTTTCCAAGAAGATTACTTGTAATTTCTACTATTTCTTCAGAATTAGAGTTTGCAGGTTCATATTCACAATAACCCATGTCTGGAGCATCTCCATAGTAAAGAGGTATTTCATAATCTTCTTCATACCATGTTAAGAAATCAATTCCAGCATCAATGCAGGGAGAATTATCGGAAAGTTGGTAATGATCATTGTCGGCATCAACAAATTGAGGATCTACTTCAATATTACCACCTTGATCAAGAGTGCCAGCTGTCCAGTTAGAGTCATGACCATAAATAGTAGAATTGTAAACTTCAACATTCTCTTCTTCTGAACTACCTATTGATCGTCCAGTTTCATTAAAAACAATAATACAATTCAATAACAAGAGTCTCTCGGAAAAGAACATACTAATTGTTGAACTAGGGTCGGTAGCTAAATATGGTCCGTTATGAGACATAGTGGTATTAATGATTGCACTTTCTGTAGTTTGCCAAGTATTTAAAGCTCCACCATTACCAGCAGTTATACCAGAATAATTATGATGGAATAGGCTATTTCTAATCAGGAAACTATACCTTGCAATATTCATTCCACCACCACCACAGTTAATAGAATTGTTGTATTCAAAAATACAATTATTAACTTCAATATGATATACAACCGGATTTTCTCCATTAACATGTAAGCCCCCTCCAAAGTATCCAGCGGTATTATTCGAAAATAAATTATTTTCCAAATATGATAAAGAGTGATACAAAAAAGCCCCACCTCCGTCACTTGAATCTCCACAAGTATTTCCAGAGAATACACAGTCCTGAATATCAACATTACTTGATAGTTTAATATATAATCCACCTCCATTTGCTCCAGATGAATTATTAATGAATTCACTGGATCTGATAGTAGTATCACTATATTGAATGTAAGCGCCACCACCACCTTGAGAAGCTGAATTATTCATTATTTGACTATCTTCTATTAGAATAGTTGAATTATCACAATAAACTCCAGCGCCATTACTATTGTAAGTTTCAAAGTTATTATCTTTGATTAAACAATTCTCGATAATCACATTTTCACAATCTTCAATATGAATTCCGGTTCCATTATCTTCTATTCTTCCATTTTGGATAACTAAACCAGAAATTACGATATTAGATTCAAAAAGATATAAACATCTTCCATTTTGGTTTCCATCAATAATAGTTTGAGAAATATAGCTAGTATCTTGAGTTGTGTAAAAAAGAGAAGCTAAAATTATCTCTTTATTATTGAATACGATATTATTCTCGTAGTAAGTTCCAGGTTGTACTAACACAGTATCCCCATCTGCTGAAGCATTAATTGCTTCTTGGATCATTACATAATCACTAGGGACGTTAATTGTTTCTGCGACCAAATTTCCAGCAATCATTAAGATTGCGACTAATACGACTAATCTTAATCCTTTCATTATTCCTCCTTGGTTTTTTAAAGAATTATAATTTTTCTCGGTTTTCAAAAAACAAAATTCGATACTTACGATACAAAGGTATCATGTCAATATAGGATATATTTTAAATAATGTCAACTAAAATTCATATGTTTGTCCATATTCTGGAATTGTAGTATCAATATCTGAAGATATATCATCGGCTAGTTTCTTGTTTTCTAAGTCCTCTCCATGCATAATGAAGACTTTTTGAAGCCCTTTTATCTTCCCTAACCAATTTAGTAGTTGATTATGGTCAGAATGAGTAGAAAAAGAGCCAGTTTTAGTTATCTGACAATTAACATCAACCATTTTGTCATGAATAATTACATTCTTAGCTCCTTCAATCAATTCTCTTCCTAAAGTACCTTTAGCTTGATAGGACATGAATAAAACATGATTATTAGGATTATCTAGATTACGTTTAAGATGATGAGGGATTCTTCCACCAGTACACATCCCACTAGAAGCCAGAATTATCTTAGGACCATGAACATGATTAATTTCCATTGATTCATCACGACTCTTAGTAAATTTTAAATTAGGAAAGTCAAAAATATCATCTCCCGAGTTAATTAAATACTCTGCTTCTTGATCATAGAGATTACTATGTTTTTGATATATCTCAGTAGCTCTAATTGCTAAAGGAGAATCAAAGAAAACTGGAATCTTAGGAATTATCTTGTTCTCTATAAGTTCATTAAGTTGATATAAAGCTTCTTGAGATCTTTCCATGGCAAAGACGGGCATAATTAAAGTTGCTTTTCTTTTAAAATTATCTAGAATAATTTCTTTAAATATCCGAGCTCCTTCTTCTTTAGATTCATGAAATCTTCCACCATAGGTAGATTCTATAAAAAGAATGTCACCTTGTTTTACAAAGTCAGGATCTTTGATAATTGGAGCTGGTGGATTTCCTAGATCTCCAGAGAAAACTACTTTTTTCTCTACATCTTCATCATTAATCCAGATTTCAAAGATACTAGAACCTAAAATATGACCAGCATCTTGCATCCTTAAACTTATTTGTTCATTAATTTCAATCTTTTGATAATAACTAAAAGCTTTAAAACTCTTAACTATCTTCTCAATATCTTTTTCTTCATAAAGAGGATTTTTTTCATCTTCTCGTTGGATCTTGATAGAATCTAAAAGAATTATTTCAGTTAAATCTTTAGTAGCAGTAGTAGCATATATTTTTCCTTTAAAACCTTCTTTAAATAATTTAGGTAAACGACCACAATGATCAACATGAGCATGAGTTAGTAATACAAAGTCTATTTCTTTGGGATTAAAATTAAATTCTTCATTATTCTTACTCTTAGAATCTGAATGTCCTTGAAACATTCCACAATCTACTAGAAATTTGGAATTAGATGTTTCTACTAAAGTACAAGAACCAGTCACTTCTCGACAAGCTCCATGAAAAGATGCTTTAATCATATATTTTTATTAATTTATATCTTTATTATATCATCATCTAGAGTTTGTTTAAAATGAAGATTATTAGTATCATTAATACATTAACATTAACATGATTTATATGAAAAATATTGGAATATTTGGTTTTGGGAATATGGGAAAAGCTATATTTGAGTTATTAAAAAATGAAAAGGATTTTAGATTCTTTATCAATTCTCTTAGGAAAGTAAAAGTATCTAAAGCTAAATGGAGGGATAGTTTAGAGGAGTTGATAAAAAGCTCAGATTTAATATTTATCTGCGTTAAACCGCAGAATTTTAGAGAATTAGAGGGTATAGAAGCTAAAAACAAGACTATTATTTCTATTATGGCTGGAATTACTCTACAAGAACTTAGTCAGAAGTTTAAAGGGGCTAAAGTTATTAGAACTATGCCTAATTTACCTCTTCAGATTGGAGAAGGAGTTATTGCTTGGTATTATCAAAAAGATAAATTTAAATCTAAAGAATCAAATATGATTAGAAAAATATTATCTTCTTTCGGTAAATTAGTTCTATTAAAGAAAGAAAATGATATTCATTCTCTAACAGCTATTGCTGGTTGTGGTCCAGCTTATGTATTTAGTTTTCTTAATGCTTTAATTAAATCAGCAATGGATTTAGGTTTCACAAAGAAAGAAGCTAAGCTAATTGTTGATGCTACCGTTAGTGGTTCATTGTATTATTATCGGAGTCAAGATTTAGAACCAGATGAATTAATTAAAATGATTAGTTCTAAGAAAGGAATAACTGAACAAGCATTAAAAGAATTAGATTTAAAGAAGTTTTACAATACTTGGGGAAGGGTTACTAAAAGAGCATATCAAAGGTCTAAGGAAATGGGTAGATAGAATTTAGGTAAAAAGAAAAAGCAGCGTATTCAATTTAGAATATACTGCTTTAAAAATTAAGTTAGATTCTCGAGAGATTAGAACTCTCTTCTTTTGATTCTATGGTCATGTAAGAGATTCTAACTTTAGGGTATGGCGTGGATAAATTTAAGTCCTACTATATTGCAGTAGTACAATCCTTAATATTATCCACACCATTTTACAAAGCCTTATTTTTCTTATGAAATTAACAAGGCTTTAGACCAGCTTGGTGATTCAACTATTTCAGATCATCATCCGTGACTAGTCACTGGTCGGTTCGATTATCAAACTAGAGGCATTCAATTCATTTTCCGATGGTATAAGCATAAATGATTAAATGTTCATCTGAATAATCTAATTTTAAATTGGCTACCCTGGGGGGATTTGAACTCCCGGCCTTACCGTGAAACAGTAATACCTCTACCACTAAGGTTACAGGGCATTTAATATTGGAGCGGGAAACGAGATTCGAACTCGCAACCTCTTGGAAGCAATCAACTTGTGCCGCCAAGCACTCTACCAATTGAGTTATTCCCGCTATTAAAATCCAGATCTTATCTTCTCTTGATGTAATTCCTCCCCGTCTTGCGCTATATCGGGCTTATTGAAGATAAGATCTTTTAGATAACTTCGACCCTTTTAGATTTTAATTTCTCTAACAGGAGTTATCTGTGAATATGGTGTGATCAGAAGGATTTGAACCCACGACCTCAACCTTGCAAGGGTTGCGCTCTCCCAACTGAGCTATGATCACTGTTATTTTTTCCTCGAGTCTTACCTATTTTATCTCTCCGATTTTCCTCGGCCTATAAAGGGAAGATAAGCCTCTGGTTTCCAATTTATAATTCATGCGGACTTTTGTTTTGAAATTAAATACTGAACTGCTTTAAAGCACAATAATAATTCAAGAACAAGTAAAAGTCCGCATATTTTCAATTTTCCTCCGAATTATATAGACGGGAGATTTGTTTACCTGAGTCTGTCATGTTTAGAGCATTTATATTGATGACTCAATATCCGATAAACAAAATCTCCCTTTAAATTTATACAGTATTAGAAGATTATAGTATTTATCGTTTTTTGTCAATTAAAAAATCCCGGAGAACGGGATTTTAAAGTATTCTTTGGGTTTTTTAGTAGAAACAATCATATCTTCCACTACTAGGCTTATTAATGACTTTACAATCAAAAACTTCTAAACAAATATTTTTTTGGTTTTCATCACTCATTTCATTACATTGATTTTTCCATTCGGGGGTAGTTTTTTCATCAAGTGTTTTGTATTGTAAAACATCGTACATGCACCCTTTAAAAGTAGAAGGATGTTTTTCTTGTTTTATATTTTCACAAATTGTTATAGATTTCATATATTTTGCCACTCGAAATATGCAGTAATTTTTCCTCTCTTTTAATTCATTACATAATTCAACATTTTTTCTTACAACCGCTATTCCTGATATACAAAGTTCTTTATTTTCCTCATCTTCTAAATCATAACAACTTTCCAAATCTCTATTCTTAACATTCACATCTTTAATGCATCTATTACGAGAATCTAAAGTCTCAATTTCTAAACAGACCTCAGGGTCTTTTTTTAAAAGAGCAATCATACTTAAACATTTATTAGGGCGTTCTAGATTTTCTTTACAGGATTTCCAGTTACGAGTATCTATATATAGATCATTAAGACATCTTTTTCTATTATAATCAGTAAGTTTTTCACAAAATTCTTCGGTAATTTCTATTTTATATTTATAATCACCAAGACTTTTACTATATATTTGAGAATAACATTTTTGTTGATTAGCTTTTTTTACTTGGAGGTTACAGATACTAGGATTTTTTAATAAATCTACAGCAACAGTAGTTATAATATCTTTATAATTAAAGAATGTTATTAAAGAAAAAGATATAATTCCAATAATAATACTAATTAATTTAAATTTTTTGTAGTTAATTTTAATAATTTCATGTTTCTTATTTTCATTTTCTTCTAGAATAAATTTAAATATTGTCATTACTACGATAATGGCTAGGATAAGTAGTGTAACTATCGTAAATTCGCTAATCATAGCTTGACTGGTTGACGGACCAAGAAGCATCGAAATTAATTTTATTTTAAATAGGGAAAATACCAAGACAAAATATACAATAGTTAATTTGGAGATTAAATATAATTTTTTCTTTCTTTTTGAACTTACTTTTATTTTTTGGAGAAAATAATTTAAATAGAAACTTAGAATAATAACTAATATTAAAAAAATTGGTAATGCCGCAACAATACTGAAATATCCTAGAAAAGACCAAAATATCTGCCAAAAAATTTGTTCGCTTAAACATAATAATAAAAGTATTACTATAAATAGTATACTAATAATTATTTTTTGTTTAACTAATTTCTTTTCCATAATGTTATTTCCCCCAATACTTTATAGCATCATAATATTCTTGAAAGTATTCTTTGGGTTTAGTTTTAGCTTTTTTATCAATAGCTAGCTCTATAGATTGCCAACAAGCTCTAGCACCAGCAATAGAACCATCAGGATGTCCATGTAGTCCTCCACCAAAGTTAATAATTAAATCTTCACCAAGTATTTTAATCATTTTAGCTACTAATCCTGGATGTAATCCACCAGAAGCAATTGGAAGAGTTGGTTTTATCTTACCCCAATCTTCTCTGAGAACTAGATTAATTCCAGCATCTTCTTTTAAAGCTAGGTTAATTTCTTTTACTTCTTCCTTAGTTCCATCCATTTTACCAACAACTGTTCCGGTATGTAATTGATCTATTCCAGCTAATCTGGCTAACTTAGCAATAACTAACATAGTCATACCATGTCGAGGATCACGAGTAAACATAGAATGTCCAGCTCGATGACCATGAATGATCATTCCTAAATCTAATTTTCTTAAAACTTGAACATTATCTAAACCTACAGAAACTAAATCTACCATTACACATTTACCACCATGTTTTTTAACAAACTTAGCTCGATTTAACATAGTGTCCATTGGAGCAGTGATATTGAAAACATGTATTTTCTTACAACCAGTTTCTTTTTCAGCTTTTCTTTTTAACTTCATTACTTCTTTAACTCTAGTTTCAAACTTGTTAAAGCCCATACTAGTCAGATTTTCATCATCTTTTACTACATCAATACCATTAGTCCAAATGTTGTAAGCTAATTGAGCATGTTGTTTTGATGTTAGACCTACTTTAGGCTTAATAATTGAACCAACTAGAGGTCTATTCTTAATACCAACTAACTTTCTAACTCCATTAATACCTAATTTAGGTCCTTGAAATGAATTAATGTATTTAGTTGATAGACTTAAATCTTCTAATCTTAATTTATCTACACATTTCATTGAGAAAATATTACCAGCTAAAGATGAAAGTAATTGAGGAATACTTCCTAATTCAAATACTTCAATAGGATAGGCTATTTTAACTATCTTAGTTTTTTTGTTAATTGAATATACTTGAGGAGCTAATTTATTGAAAGTTTTTTGTTCTAAAGTGCCTAATGTTGTCCAAGTACCAATAGAAGATTCTTTAGCTACTTCAATAGCTGCGTCTTTCAAGCTTAATTTAGATTCAATTCTAAAAGTAGCAATAATATCATCTTTCTGAGGTTTGTATTTTAGATTAACAAAGGAAGTCTTTTTCATGTTTTTTTATTTTATTATGTGTATAAAGTATTTATTATAAAAAATAATATAAAAAATAAAGAGAAAGTCCTGTCATAAGGCTAATCCATTTTAATTTTTTATAATTAATTTTAATGCAAGGGAGTTCTTTATTTTTCTTTTCTTTAAAAATCACAAAGACTATTATTACAAATAAAATTAGGGGTGATAATATTAAAATTGTTATACTAAAAAAGTTGAGTGATGAAATGAGTAATGGAATAAGTGATGAAAGAGGAAGTTGGATACTAAATATTCTCAATTTAAATGCATAAAAAAATAAAATTAAAAGGGTGATTATAAATTTGGCAGTTCTATATATATTTCTTTTTTGTTCTACTTTTAGTTCTAATCTATTCATGAAATATACAAAATAAGAACTTAGACTAATAAGTATAATTGAAAATATAATCATAACTATGGAAATAGCTATTCCAAAAGAATTGAAATCTACTATATTAATTCTCATGATGTCAATGTCTAAAATATCAATATAGAATAAAACCATTATTGCTAGAGATAATAATATTGCTATTCCTAAATTTATGAATAATTGTATTTTATTATTTTTCTTCATAGTTTATTATTTTTTTATTAACCAAGGATAATGTTTAAGAACTGTTTTCTTAATATCTTTTGGTTTTAATATTCCAAATTCACAAATAATACCAGTAATGAATTCTGCTGGGACATAATCAAAAGCAAAGTTTATAATATCAAAATGTTTCTGATCTCTTTTCTGCCAAACTTCAGAATCTTCTCTAATTTCAATGTCTACTATGTTATCTGAATCTACTTTGAAGAGGTTGCCAGCGATATACAAAGGTACTTTATTATATTTAGCAGCTAAAGCTATGCCATAGGATCCAATCTTGTTTACTATGGAACCATCCCAGGAAATAGAGTCACAACCAATAATAATTTTATCCATCATTAAATGTTTTCCAGAATGCTTGGAGATAAAAAAATCGGCCGCGGAATCGACTAACATAGTTGTATTTATCCCAGCCTTAGTTAATTTCTGAGCTGTAGTTCTTCCTTGAAATAATGGTCTAGTTTCAGTATTAAATACCTTTATTTTTTTATTCTTTGATCCTATTAAAATATTCTCTACAGCTGATGAATGACAATGAGTAAAAACTTTATCTTGTTTTTTAACAATATTAATTCCTTTTTTAAATAATACTTGCTTATTCTTCTTTAAAGTTTTTACAAACTCATCTGAATATTTATTAATTAACTTTAAAGCTGTTTCAGTATCTTTGATTGAAGAGTTTTTTAGTTTAAAGAATACATATTTAACAGCATTTTGAGCCATTGGTTCAGTAGCTCTAATTAAACTAGCTTTCTCAGCAATGTTTTTAGTTTTTTTAAGGAATTGCTTTAATGGTAAATTCTTATTCTGTTTAGCTGTTAATTTTAATATTTCTAAGGTAGCTAAGCAAACATTTGTAGCTCCTTGAATCTTTATTTTCTTAATATCTAAGATTAGTTTCTTTATTTTATTCATATTTTTATTTCTCTTCCTCTTTATTTTCTTGAGCTTCTTCTTTACCAATTTTAAAAGCATCTTCTAAACTCATTTTCTTAGATTCCTTATTCAATTCTTTATCTTTTTTAATTGTTGTAAAACAATCATTACAATAGACTGGTCGAACACCATCTGGTTCAAAGGGAACTGATATTTCTTTGGAACATTCATCACATTTAGTTTTATGAAGTCCTTCTTTGCTCTTAAAACTACTGTCACCTTTAGAAACTGATCTTTTTTCTTCTTTTTTTGTAGTTTGAGAAGGCTTAGTACCTTGAGCATCATGTTCTTGAGAGATTATTTCTTCTTCTACTCCTCCACTCCATTTTAATATTTTTCTTTCTACTACTTCTCTGTTTGCAGTATATTTCTCTCGAGAAACTCGAATAACTTTGTCAGTTGTTTCCGCTCCATTATCTGGAATTGGTATTGGTTCTAAAGTTAAAGATTGAAAAGGACTGGAAGCAATTCCATCAATCATTAATTTAATATATATTTTGTATTTTGCTAAATTAACTAAATCTTCTGGAGAAATATTAGGAGCGAATTCTTTTTCTAAAAATTCAGCATCAGCTGCTCCAATTCTAAAAACTATTAAAGTTCCAACATTACCAAAAATAGCGGCAGCTACTGATTCTTCTAATTGTTCTATGTATTGATGAGCAACTATTAAGTTTAATCTGTACTTTCGAGCTTCAGAAAGAATATTAGTAAATGATTCGGTAGCAAAGTTTTGAAACTCATCAACATAGAGATAGAAATCAGCTCTGTCTTCTTCCGGCATATCAACTCGACTCATAATTGCTAATTGAATCTTAGTAATAATCATTGCTCCTAGTAAAGCTGAATTATCTTCCCCAATTCTACCTTTGGATAGATTTAAGAGAAGAATCTTTTTACTATCAACCACATCTCTTAGATCTAATGATGATTTAACTTGACCTACAATATTTCTAGTTAAGGGAGTAGAAAGAAAACGACCAACTTTATTCTGAATCGGAGCTATAACTTCAGCTTGAAACTTTTGAGGATATTTATCATATTCATCTATCCAAAAGGAACGCACTACTGGATCGGTAAGATTTCTGACAACTTTAGACCTATAATCTTTATCAACTAACATCCTCATAATACCTAGAAGAGTAGAATCTGGATATTCTAAAAGAGCCATAATAGTATTATTCAAAACATATTCTAAACGAGGTCCCCAAGAGTCAGCCCATATTTTCTTAAAAATTCCTAGTAATCCTGAAGCAATTAGATGTCTTTTCTCAGGATCTACATTCTCTAAAACATTGAAGGCGATAGGATGTTCATAATCAGCTGGATTAAAATAGATGACATCATTTATTCTGTCAGATGGTATAAAATTCAATACTTTTTCTACTAAATCACCATGAGGATCAACTAAAGCAATTCCATGACCATTTCTAATATCCTGAATAACCATATTTTCAATCATACAAGACTTACCCATACCAGTTTTTCCAACTAAATACATATGACGTCTACGATCGTCAGTTTTAATACCGAATTTCTTGTATTCTCCTCGGTAATCAGTTTTAGCTAATAATGTTATTTCACTCATGAATATTATTTAATCTATAAATGGTAAATTAGAAGGTGGTTCTAAACTACCTTGATTATCCTTTTTTTGAACAACTTCTTTTTGTTCTTTTTTTCCTTTTGAAATTGGTAAGTTCTTAGGAGCTTTAATACTTTCTTCTTTAAATTCTTTTTGGAATTCTTTCTTTTCCTCTGGATTTTTAGCAAACTTAGCTTCAAATTGTTTATTATCTAAATTTAAATCAATGACTTCATTATCTTCTAATTTTTGTTCAACTTCTCTTTCTTGAGCATCAGTAAATAATTCTGATTCTAATTTATCTTCTAAAGGTAATCCAGTTGGAGGTTCCACAGTCTTAGTTTCAGCCTTTTTAACTAAAGGAGCCATAACATCCATTTGTGGGAAATGCCACATAGTAGCTAATTCATCAGTTGCTAATACAAATGATTTAGTTTCTAAAAAGTCTCTTTCTGTATATCTTCGTAAAAATCTTTTCACTTTTTTAAGTTTTCTTTTCTGCTTGAGGAAAATTTTAGCTTTAGTTTTTACAGATTTTAATCTATTAAAATCATCAAATTGTTTCATTGTTCCTTGCATCCCATTATATCCTCGAGCTCGACTATATATTTCCTTAGGAGCAACATAACAAGATTTCATTCGACATTTATATTTAATTTTCGAAGTTTTAGTTTCAATGGCGGTTACTTTAGCTCTCTCACCGGGAGTAAGCATTTGAAACATTGATTTTTCATCAGACTGTTCTTCTACATCACCCCATAGTTCATAGACTGCTTCACTAGTTATATCAACTCCTTTCATTACTCCTTTAACAGCTTTATCCCAAATAGTATCCTTAGAACCAGGTTTTTTACCCATCAATTTATCAACAACTTTCTGTCCTTCATCAATGATATCAGTTTGATTATCTTTAATAGGTTGAATCATTAACATTAAGCCAATAAATTCACCAGGAGCTAATTTACTCATTACTTCTAAAAGAGAAGCCATAGGATCGATAAAAGTTTGAGTTAGACTATGTTCAAAGCTTAGATATGTTTTTAAGGGAAGATAATCTGGTTTAGCTAAATACCAATCCATTCCCCAACCACCATATTTAGATTCGGGTTCGTCAGCATCTAAAGGAATTAAAGACATATAGTCTTCTACTTCTGTTAGTTCAGCGTCAGGATAATGAGCATAAATAGCTGATTTAACTAGTTCATTGTATTTAGACGGAGTTCTAACTAGAAATTGAATATATCCTTCGATGCTAATTATTTCTAATCCAAACCATAATTGCATTTGACCCAATAGTTTCTTTTCTATTTCTGTTTTAGTTTGGATTATCCCATGTAGGGTGTTAAATAATTCTTCAACAGCTTGGATACTTTTTTCATTCTCTTTAGGTACATCTATAGCCCATAAGGTATATTTTACACTTTTGATAAATTTCCTTCTTCTAAAATAAATATAGGCAAAATAAAAACCCCATATCAATGATATGAGTAATATTAACCATCCACCTTTCATAAAAAGTCGACCGTAAACTTGAACAGGGTTACCCTGAACAGCTTGAATGATATTATTAAAATCTACGTATATTTGCATTTTTGTTTTTGACCATCCGAAAGGACAGCTCCATCCCTAAAAGTATTTAGAGACATTAGTTTTTGTTTCTAGATAACATTAATAGCATTACCTCAGTAACACTATTAATTATATCATACTATTTTGTTTTTTTATAAATACTGACTAAGCTTATTTCCTACAATAATATTTTCCATCTTCATTCTTTTTAATATTCTTGTTATTAATAATTGCTAAGTTAATAGTTGTTTTCTTTACTAGTTTCTTTTCTAGAACCTTTTCAATTAATTCTTTTTTAGTCATTGGTCCTTCTTTTTTTAAAGTCTTTTCAACTACATCAGAAACTTTTCCAGGTTCAAAACCCCATTTTTTAAGAGCATAGATTCCTCGACCAACTAAAACATAATCATCATCTAAGATTAATTCATTATGAATAGTTGCTGGATGAGCTACTTTCTTATCAAAATTCATCTTGTTAATTTCATCAGCAATTTCTCTAAAATGAAGAGGTTTTTCTAAATTCTTCATAACTAATTTAATCTTGTCGCTCATTCTTTTAGGAATAATACTTTTCCAATTAGTTAAACCTAATTCTCCTAAAGGATTTTTTTCAATCTTTTTACTCATTATTAAATAATTAAGTAAAATATCATTAGTTATATCATTGTTATTAAAATTAATATCTTTTTCATCTTCATAAAGATTCCAAAGTTTGTCTTCTTTAACAGGTTCATCTTTCTTTTCAAAGATTTTAACAATCTTTTTTATTGCATCATAGAATTCATCCCATTTATGATCTTTCTTTCGGTAAGCAGTAGTAAATTCATCATCTTCTTTCTTAATATCATAATGTTCATCAAGTAATTTTTCAATCAAAAACTTAGTAATATGGTAATCTTCTGTATTATCTTCATCACTTAAAACCTTAGAAATTAGAGTTTTTTCTCCTAAAACACCTAAATATTGATCTAATAAGTCATTGACTGAATTTCTTAAGTCTTCAATTTCATTTAACTTCTCAGCAATTGTTTTAGCTTTTTTAATAGCAATATTTTCAATCTGTCGGACTCTTTCTCTAGTAATACCGTGTTTTTGACCAATACCTTCTAAAGTGAATCTTTTATCGCCCTTTAAACTGTATCTTTTAGTCAAAATTTCTTTCTCTCGGTCATTAAGCGTCTTTAAAAGCTCAGAAACAATTTGTTTCGGATTGAAATTAGACTTTATCTTTTCTTTTTGAACTGCAATTACTTTGTCCAAAATAGAATCTGACTTACTTGATTTTTTTACCATAAAATTGTATAAATTATTATATTTCTCATATCTTAGCATATATATAAAAACTTGTCAAGGGATGTAGCATTGCAGCGAAAGGTTTACACTGCTAAGTTGATTTAATCTTTGCATAGGAGTCAATCCATTCATTCCTAATCCTCTGTGCTTTTTCTGGTAATTGTAGTAATGAAGGAAGAGATTTAACTTGTATTGCATACTATCTAAAGATTCATTAGGATAGAAACCATATTGTAGAGCTTTCTGATTTAGAGTTCTATGAAACCTTTCTATCTTACCATTTTCTTCTGGACAGTAAGGAGTATTCTTCCTATGTTCAATATTACATTCTTTTAACAACTCTTTCAACTTCTCATTTACAAACTCTCTACCTTGATCAGTTCTAATCTTTTGAATAGTAAAAGGTGCTCTTTTAATTACCTTCCTTACAAAGTCTACAGTATTGTTTGCATTAGCTGTAGAATAGCTCCAGACGAATACCCATCGTGAAGCATCATCAATGATAGTATAGATTACTTTACCTTGTTTGTAGCCATGAGGATACTTAGTATCCATTTGTAGCTCTTTACCAGCTAAACTATGACTGAATAGTTGTTTCTTCCATTTCTTTCTAGTACGTGGATAATATTCAGTATATCTAACATTCTTTCTTTTCAGAATACGATAGATAGTAGTTGGATGTAATGTAGTATGATATTCATATTCTAATCTATCAGATAATGTTTCTACTCCATCAAATGGATATTCTTTAGCTAGATTAACTACACATTGTTCTACTTCATCAGGAGTACGATTAGAAGCTACTAAACCTTTCTTTCTACCTCTTTTCTGAAAAATACCAACTATTCCATATCTTTTGTATCTACTTAACCATTTGTAAATAGTTGGTCTAGAAACAGATAGTTCTTTAGCAACTAAAACTATTGTTTGTTTCTTATTAATTACATTCTTTAATTTCTTTTCTACTAATTGCATATATCTAGGTTCATATTTATTAATCATATTGGTTATCTAAGGTAAATAGTTAAATCTATTTACCTTAGATGTTCCTATGAAAAGTGTAAACCTTTTTGCAGCAATGCTAACAAGGGATTTAATTTAATACTAGTTTAGGTAATAAAAAAGGGGCTTGAAATTTCAAGTCCCTTTAAAATATTTAGTGGTAATTACAATATTTCTACAACCACTTTCTTATTTTCTTTTAGAGATGGATGTTCTATTATGGCAATGTATTGATGACCATCACCATCCATTCTAACTAATTTAGTTAAGTATCCTCTGTTAAACTTCATTGATGTTCCATTGTCGTATTTTTCAACTGATGTTTGTCCGTCTTCATCAGTAATAGTAGTAATACCTTCTGAGATAAAATCTTCAGCAACTACATCTTCAATAAAGAGTCCGCTATTGTTGAAAAAGCGGAATAATACTACTTCTGCTGTAGGATTGTTAGGAATACTAATTCCTAAATCTGATACTTTCAATTTAGAACCATTACTTTTACTTTTTTTATGTATTAAAGTTATACCAGTAATAGGATCTTTCCATTCAAACACTTCTCCTTTTCCTAATTTTTTGATTTCTTCTTCGACTTCAGACGGTATTTTTTTTGTATATTTCATGCTATCCTCCTATATATTTTATAACTGTTCATCATACTTTATTTTTTGATATTTGTCAAGGAAATTGAAATAAAAAATCAACCATTAAGGTTGATTTTAATAGAATATTTAAATAATTTTAGTTATACTTTCTCTTGTACCAGAATAGTAATAAGGGAGAAGCAATAAAGATAGAAGAGTAGGTTCCAATAATTACACCTAAAATTAGAGCTAAGACAAAGAATCTAATTGTTCCACCACCAAAGATAAATACTGATAAGAGGACAATGAAAGTAGTTAAAGAAGTGTTAATTGATCGAGTTAATGTTTCGTTAATACTAGTATTAATTAATTCCTTAAAAGTTAAATGTTGTTTCTTATGTAGATTCTCTCTAACTCTGTCAAAAGTAACAATAGTATCATTAACTGAGAAACCAAGAATAGTTAAAAGAGCTGAGATAAAGAAAGCATCAATTTCAGCCCCCAGGAAGTATCCTAGAATACTAAAGATACCCATAATGATAATTACATCATGTGCTAAAGCAGCAATAGCTGAAATACCATATTTCCAAGACTCTACTGGTTTAGATACTTTTCTAAAGACATAAGCAATGTAAAGAACAATAGCAATTAAAACAATTAACATAGCCCAAATAGATTTTTCTTTTAATTCTTCGCCAATAACTGGACCAATAGAATCAAATCTCTTTTCAATAACTGTATTTGTTTCTTCTATTACAGCACCATTTATTTCTATTTCTCCACTACCTTCAACTTGAACTATTTCTAAATCTTCATTCTTTTCTTCTTTATTATCTTCAGTAGTAGTAAAGCTATCATTTAAAGCACTAAGAATAGCTTGATGAGTTTCTTCATCAATATTTTGCATTCGAATAATGTATCCTTTTTCTCCAGTTGGTTGAACTTTTAAATTAGTTAATTCAAAACTACTTAAAGACTCCTCTACTTCATTAATACTTGGTCGATTGATTTCATTAAATTCAATATCAAGCATAGAACCACCAGTAAAATCTATTCCTAAATTTAAGCCAAAGATTAAAAGACTAGCAATACTTAGGATAATTAAAGCTCCAGAGATTGTATACCAAGTTTTAGTCTTGTTGATTATATTAAAATGATACATATTATTTATTTTCTAAATTATTTTTTTTATTTACACCAAATAACCAAAGATATTTATCCATCTTAGGGTTAGTCATTATTCTTAAGAAGTTTCTAGTGATAACTACAGCACTAAACATAGAGACAAAAATACCAATACCTAGAGTTAAAGCAAAACCTTTAACCATACTAGCTCCAAAAGCATACAGGATAAAGCAAGTGATTAGAGAAGAAACATTTGAATCTCTAATTGATGTCCAAGCTCTTTGAAATCCTTCTTCAATAGCAATTGATAGTATCTTTCCATCTCTTAACTCTTCTTTAAATCTTTCAAATATTAAAACATTAGCATCAACAGCCATTCCCACTGACAATATGAAACCAGCAATACCAGACAATGTTAAAGTAACTGGAATTAATTCAAAAACTGCTAAAGATACTGAAGCATAAATACTTAAAGCTAAAACTGCTAATAATCCTGGTAAACGATAATAGATAATCATGAATAGAGCTAGGATAATTAAACCAATCAAACCAGCGAATAATGATTTCTCTAAAGATATTTGACCAAGAGTTGCTCCAACAGTTTGTTGAGAAATTAAATTAACTGGAACTGGTAAAGCACCAGCATTTAATCTTTGAGATATTTCTTTAGCTTCATTTAAATTAAAACTACCAGTGATAACAGCGCTACCATCTCTAATCTCTTCATTAACTGTTGGCATGGTTACTAAATCACCGTCTAGAAAGATACCAACTGGTTGACCAATATTTCGAGCAGTAATTTCAGCAAACATTTCTTTACCTTCACTATCAAAATCTAAACCAATTTGAACATTACCAGTAGTATTATCAAAAAGAACATTAGATACTTTTAATTGTTTTCCACCTAATTCAGTATTCTGCCAAACAAATTGACCCTCTAAAGGTTGAATCATAAAAAGAATATGTTGAGATTTAACTTCTCTAACGGGTGTTGTAGCTGTTGCAGGATCAATAGGATCATCAGACATTCTTTCTTCAAGTTTTTTAATAATATGATAACCATATTGAGTTTCTACTAATTCATTAGTAACTTCTCCATCTTTTAAAGTATCAAAGATAGCATTAGCATATTCTGGAGCCAATACTTCTCTGTTTACAAAATCAATAATTCCAGCATTATTTTTAGACCCTGGGTCTTCACTAAACTCTGAAGCTAAACTAGCAAAATCTTCTCCATTTTTTACTCTTTCTAAAATTCCTTGAGCTAACACTTCTTTTTCTAAATTTATATTTATTATTTCATTTTTTCCTTCTTCGCTCAATTCTTGATTACCAGGTTCTTTAAATTCTAAAAGTGGAGTTTCTCCAATTAGAGAGATTGCTTCTTTAATATCAAAGACTCCAGCTAATTCAATGATAATTCTGTTATTACCACTGATTTGAACTACTGGTTCAGCCACTCCAAAGGTATTCACTCTTTTTTCAATAACATCTCTAGCTCCATTTAAAGATGAAGCTTTATCTAAGCTATCAATAGCTTCTAAGTTAGCTTCATATACTAAATGAGCTCCCCCTTGTAAATCAAGTCCTAAATGAGGAGTAAATTTACTAAAAAAAGAACTACCCGGAAAATTATCTGGTAGCTTAGGATATACTGTCATCACAGTCAAAGCTGTTAAGACAATAATGAATAAAAAGGTGAATCTAGTTTTGTTAGTTTTAGACATAAGTATTTAAATTCTTTAAAAATCAATAGTAAAATAATATATTATTTATTCTTTAATGTCAATAAAAAAAGCCATGTGTATAAATAACATGGCTACTTTTTTATCTTCTACTTGTTTAATAATTCATAAAGTTCCTTTAATTCATTTTCAGCATTGATTCTTCTTTCTCTAGTAAGTTTTAATTCTTGAGAAAGAGTACTTTCTTCATTTTCATGATTACTTATCTCTGGGTAATAATTTCCTTCTGACGAATCAGAATCAGAAGTTTGATCTTGTTTTTTTAATTGAGCAATTTCAGATTTTAAGATTTCAATTTCTTTTTCTTTCTTAAGAATCTGTTTTTCTTTTTGTTCAATTAATTCTTGGACTTCAGATTTTGACTTAGACAGTTTTGGAGCTTCTTCTTGATCATAAATAATTCTATGATCTCCTAACATTGCTTTACGAAGAGCTTCCTTATCTTCCGTATTTTCAGTATTTAGGATTAGACTTATTAAAATCAAAAAAACTATCAATATAATTTTCATCTTTCCTCCTGTGTTTTATTTTAATTATTATAAACTTGATCTATTTGATTAGCTATATGATTCCAAGAAAAATTATCTTTAACATAATCATATGCTTTACTAAGCATTCTTTGGTTATCTTCTAGATTATCTAAAACATATTGCATTTTATCTTTTAAATCATCAACATTCTTGTTCTTAAAGCTATATACCAACCCTTTCTCTGTTAAATGAGCATTAGCTTCAATATTACTAGCAATTACTGGTAATTGATGAGCTACAGCCTCTAAAAGGGTTATAGAAAGCCCTTCATCCTCTGATGGTAAAACAAATGTAAAAGCTTTAGTAAATAATTGATTTAATGATTCTCCGCTTTGAATCCCTGTAAAAACTATATTCTCTTGATTCTGAGAAATTTCTTTTAAATATTCTTTGTATTTTTGATCATGGAAAGTATCTCCGACAATCACTAATTTATACTCTGGATTATTTAACTTCTGAAAAGCTTCTATTAAATAATGTAAACCTTTATGTTTAATAATTCGAGAGACAGCTAAGAAGTATTTCTGAGGAGTTAAATTATATGTTTTTAAAATATCATCATTAGAATTTTGCTTGATCTTAAAACCATTAGGAATAAATAGTGTTTCTTGATTATACTTCTCTAAACAATATTTTTGAATATGAGGACTAACAGATATGGTAGTATGTGGGAATTTACAAATAGCCCATTCTCCTAGTTTTAAAATCATTTGAGCAAATTTATTCCATTTCTGATGAAACCTATCTATACAATGAAAAGTTCCAATGATTTTAGCTCTAGAGAATAGTCTAGGTATAAAGGAAAATAATGATGGACCAACAGCATGATAGTGAATAATATCATAGCCTTGGAATAAAGCATGGAGAGAAGCAAAAAAGGTATGACTAATAGCATCAAGATGTTTGGTTTTAATACTTGGCAAAGAGATTAATTGAACTCCTTGATATTCTTTTAATTTTGGATTAGTATAATTAGCTCTAGTGTAAACAAAAACATCATGACCTTTTTGAGCCATTTCTAAAGCCAAGTTCTCAACATGAGCTTCAACACCACCTTGAGTCATTGGCATTCCTTTCTGTCCAATATATGCTATTTTCATAGAATTAAACTAGATCTTGATATATTTTAATTAATTTTTGATAATATTTTTCTGAATCAAACTTCTCCAGAGTCTTGATTTTAATTTCTAAATTTGATCCTTTATTATCTATTAAAATACTAATTTTGTCAAGTAAATCCGCCTCATTATTTAAATTATACAAACAACCATTTTCTTTATTAATTAACTCTGAATTTCCACCTAGATTAGAAGCTAAAACAAATTTTCCTCTAGCTAGAGATTCTACAATACTTAAACTGCAATTTTCATACCAAATACTAGGAACTACAATGAATTTAGCTTGTTGAATGATTTCTTCTAATTCTTGCTTTCTATCTGAACTAAAATATCCCAAGAATTTAACTTTGTTTTCTAAAGATAATTCTTTTACTAACTTCTTTAAATCTTTCTCTGCTGGTCCTTGACCAGCGATGTAGAAAAGGAAGTCTTTTTTTAGTTTAGAAAGAGTTTGAATAAATTCTTTTAATCCCTTTTCAGTAGATAGTCTGCCGAAGTAAAGAAAATAATCTTTAGTATCTGAAGTACTAAAATTCATTTCTTGATTATTGAAGTTGTATAACACTTCTATATTTGAATTAGGGAAGTTAAACTCTAATAACTTATCTTTCATAAACTGACTAGGAGCTATGAATTTATTTACTAATTTATGATAAGGGAAAAATAATCTTTGCCAATACATTTCTAATGTTCCTAAGAGGCTTTTAAATCTAGAATTCTGAATACATTTATTTTTAGTACATTGGAAATAGTTATTAGCCTTACATTTTTCACATATTTTATTCTCAGAAAAGTTAAATAGATTATAATTTGGACAAATCAATTTGTAATCATGAGCTGTCATCACTACTGGAATATTATTTTTTTTCAATACTTTAAGAATAGCGGGACTAAGGTGATGATAGATATTATGAATATGAGCTATATCAATTCGATGATCTTTTAATAATCTTTTTAACCCTTGAACAGCCTGCCAGTTATAGAAAATTTTAAATATATTAATTAATTTATTCTGAGAACTTTTTGATAAATCAAAGTATGGAGGCCAATACTTTCTATAGTTATTATCCGGAGTATTCTGATCTTGAGTGTTAAAAAGATGCACCTGATGACCATGTGCTTCTAAAAGTTGAGATAATTCTATAAAATGCTTATCAGCACCACCTTGAAAATTATAGAATTTATTAATTTGTAATATATTCATTAATTTAATGCTATTTAATGACTTTTGATTATAACATATTTCTTAGAAAAGTAAAGACTTATTGGTAGTAAAAATAGACAAATTTTAATCTTAATAGTAAGATAAAGACATGATTTCAAAACAAAAAAAGTTATTTCTTATTTCTGAGCTAGTTTTATTTAGTTTAGCTCTTTTATTTATTGTTTTTAATAATTTAACTCCCAGCTCAGCTATTGGAGTATTATTAATTACAATGATTATTCCTCTCTTTCTAATAATTCCCTATTATACTATTTTAATATTAATTATTATTAGAAACAGTACAGACCTTTATACTGAAAGTATTTTTTTAAATTTCTTTAATGTTATTACCTTAAATTTTTCTTCTTTATTAGGAGTTTTAGTTATCTTTTTTGGAATTATAACTATAATTAGGAAAAGAATTGATTGGAAGAAAATTCCTTTAATAATCCCTTGGTTATTATTTATAGCATTTTCAGCAATTAGTATTATCTATTCTGTTGATCAAGCTAGTAGTATTAAAACTCTAATGAGGTTAATCAGTACTTTCTTCATCTTTATTATTGCTTTTATATATTTTCAAGAGAATAAAGGAAAGAAAGACCTTTTTATCAAAGCTCTTTTTATATCCTATTTACTTCCTTGTATTTTAGGTATTTATCAAGTTATAACTCAGAAGGGATTTCATGGTGCTGAAGGTTTTTTTAGAATCAATGGAACATACTTTCATCCTAATAGTTTTGCTTTTAATTTATTCTTTATTTTCTTTATCTTTACTGGTCTTTATTTTAATTCTAAAAAGCATTCTAAGAAGACCTTTTTGTATTTAATGATCCTAATGGCTTTGATATTATTTACTTTAACTAGAAGTGCTTGGATAGGTTTAATATTATTTATAGCAATTATTCTAATAATCTATGAACGAAAGAGATTAATTAAATATTCAATATTAGGAATTAGCTTGATCTTTATCTTTTTAATCTTAAATAATTATACGGCCTTAAAATATTTTGATTGGAATACTGTTTCTTTAGTAAGAAGAGTTACTACTTCTTCTAATTTACTTTCTTCTTGGGAATGGAGAATTAAAACTTGGACGGAAATGACAGAATATGTCTATCAAGCTCCAGTTATTGGTTTTGGATTAGATACTTATCGTTTTTTAAGGAATAAACAAGTATCTGATGTTACAGAAAGTCTTTATGCTCATAATGACTATTTAAAAATAGTTATTGAATTAGGATTCCTTGGTCTATTACTTTACCTCAATCTCATCTATCAAACTCTTAAGAATATTCTCAGAAAGTTTATTAAATCAAAGGATAAAAGGTACTTAATTACTTTTATTGGAATTATAATTATCTATTTAATAAGCTTAGTAGATAATATTATGCTCTCTACGGGCTTACAATGGGTTCTATGGACATATATCGCCTATTTACTAGCTGAATAACACTTTTAGATATGAAAAAAGGGATTCAATTAAGAATCCCTTTTTGATTTTCTTATTCCATAAGGCACTTTTTAAGGCGTGCCTCTGGGAATATATTGATTGTTTTTCCATTCTGCCAAGAACTTGTAAATATCTCCTTTGATATAAGCAGCAGGAGAATCCCAGACATGGGTAAATACAGCATCAGTTCCATCTTCACCATTTTTCTTAGAATAAACGGCTCTAAAATTTCCCTCGACCAATTTATTTGGTACTTCAGCTATAATCTTACGATTTTTTTGATTATACTTTGCTAAAATTCCATCAGACGATTTTTCCGGTACAAAATAAGTTTTTCCTTTTAAAAGAATATATTCTATCTCTTCCAAACTTTTTTCCGGAAATTCTTCATTATCAATGAAAGCATGAAATGCAGGACCATGAGGAATGTAATATTCTACTAATGAAGATTCTGTTAGAATATTTTCACCTTTATCATTCAATTCGTAAATAGGATAAACTTTAAATCTTCCTTCTACGATTTTATCAACCGGTTTTCCAACTTGCTCTGCATAATTAGCTGCCGGATGCAAAGTATTTGAGCTGCATCCAGACATCAACATTACCATAATAGATAATGCTACGATAAATAGAAAAATGTTTTTCATTTTTCCTCCTTTTTTAGTTTATTTTTGTTAGATAGCCATCATCTAATTCAAAAATGAAAACATAATTTCCATCAATAAGACGAGGTTTATCTAGGATTAGAGTATTAAGAGTTGTTCTTACCTCAATACTTTTAACTTTTTTCCAATCTTGATCAAATATTTGAAGTGCATACAAGCTTGTTTCAGGAATCCAGAGATTTATTTCTCTGGATTTAAAAATAGACTTTTTAAAAGCACTTCCAGTGTGATAAACAATCCAATATCTCTCTGCAAAATAATCTGGAGAATCTGGAATCTTTATTATGACTGAGATTATTTCTGTGCTTTGCCAATCAATTGGCGGACTATCTTCCGGATCAAAGGAAATTTTCCACTGATAATTCCTAGGAATAGAAATTGAATCTCCGTCTGGGAAATAGAACATTTCATTAGCGGTTTGCAAACCATCAATAACATAATTACTTCCCATTATAGTATTTTCAATTCCAACTAAAGCACTGATTGGTATACTGTAAAGAGAATCTGGAGTTGTTTCTTCGATAGTAATCATTTCTAAGTAAAATTCTCCAGCATCGGTCAAAATGGAATCTAAAGGTATTTCTACCTCTGTTCCAGATACGATTTGTTCATAATCCCAAGGTAAGTCATAACCATTGACTAAACTACCCCGCAGAATTATATTCTTATCAGGTAACTCTTTTATCCTTAAAATAAATGAATTGAGCCTAATCCGAAAGACATTTCCATCCTCGCAAGCTAATAAAGTGAAGATTAGGAGGATAAGAAATAAGTATCTTTTCATAATCTCACCTCCAATTTAACGACTTTAATCAGAAAGTTAATACCTTCGTTATGAAGTTCTTTACCCCAAGGTTTCCCGATATCCAATCTTTCACAAGTTTCTCGATAGGTAACGATACCTGTTATTTCAAAACCAGGAATTTCCCATTCAACACCAATACCACCATCAGCAATTTGAAAGTTAGAATCAGTAATATCATTAGATTTAGAAATGTCATAATTGATATACTGTCCTAGTCCAAAGATGCTTAGATTGTCTCTTAAACTAACACCGAGTCTGAGATGAGTATAGAGACTTTTTTCTTTAGGTTTATCAAGAATACTACCTTCCAAAATGATCTCCTCTCTAGAGAACTCCTTGTACTCTATATTAAAATAAGAATACAGAGGTTTTGGTTTGATTTTACCTTCGAATTTAACAAGCCATTTAGTTAATTGAGCTTCTTCCCAAACTTTCCAGGGTTCACTATTTACTTCTGCATATAAAGAAATAAAGCTTTGATACTTTTTTCTAATAGGCAAAAATATGTTCATTGCTTCCAATTGTTTTTGGAATTGAGATTTTCTTACTCCAAACCAGAAGTCAATTTGACTAAAGAAACCAACATAATAAGAAACCCATGGTTTCTTTTGATAGTAATAAGTTGTATTGCCTTGATTCTCACCAGCTAGATAGAAACTAAATCTTCTTTGTTGACTACAAGCTCCAAAGTGCCAATGTAATCTTTTCTTAAAGACAGTTTCAAATCCACTATGGAAATTTCCATTAAACACTCGATCAATTAATTGACCTTCTGCTTCTAAGAACCAACGATTTTCATAATAGCCTCTGGCTATCTTGAGATTTAAGATTTCATCATCTGATTGTTTATCGTCCCATTTGGCATCAAAAAGAATGCTTTCATTGGAACCATCTTCAATTCCCTTTCTCATCCATGTTTTACTAAACGAAGTATAACCGGACCAAAAAGTTCTTGCTCCTGGACATTTCTTTTCTTTTGGTGGGATTTCAATATAGATAATACGATCTTTGTAAATAATTTCTGGATCAGGAGAGGGTCCGGGGACCGGATAAGGTACTAGATGAGGTATAACTTGATCAAAACCAGAATAAACATTGTTACACAGATCTTTACCATCTAAACCATCCTGAAAATAATTAACAGTAAGTTTAATTTCTCCATTTTCTTCCAAGTCCCATCTTGTTAGTCTTTTCTTAATCACTGGATCAGTTTCATAAATCTCTTCTAAAGCCTCTAGTGTTACTATCCAGCTCCATCTTAAACAAGAAGCATAGAACTTAACTCCAGGCTCATCGACATGTTCCATATTTTCCATATAAAGAGCAGCTGAACGGCTAATCTTAACTTTTGGAGAAGAATCTCCTCCAAAAATAAACAATCCCAAACGCATATTAGGTGTGATAGAATTTTTCTTTTCCGAAAATCTAACAGCTTCAACTTCTCCGTGTTCAAATACAAACATTAGAGAATCAGCAGTTATAGGACCAAATTTTAATTCTAAGCTTTTTTTTAAACCAACTACATTTTCATCAGACTTCATTACTTTGAAATAATCTCCTTGTAAATCTTTGTTCTGAAGTTTTGATCCCAACACTGTGTCTTCTCGTATCCATTCTGCCTGAATAATCAGAGTAAATAACAAGATTACCATAACTAATACTAACTTTTTCACAATTCCTCCTTCGAGCATAGCTCGATTTATTTTTTTATTTAATTATCAATGTGCATTTATACTCGTATAGCCATAAGCTATAAATTGTAGACTATAAGTAAAATACTTAAAGCCTAAGATTTAGAGCTTAAATCTAAATTATTTTCTTTTTAAATAATGATTATTACCAATAATCTCTTTAATTTCTTTATTATTCTCAACTTCAATAATATTATCCTCTTCTCCTTGAGAATTAAAAAGACCTTCTTCTTTTTCAAAAAAGCTTTCTTCTTCTGATTCTTCATCCTCTTCAAATAAATCATCTGGTAAATCAGTTTGTTTATTTGAAGAACCTTCTAAATAATCAAATACTTTAAAATTACCTTTCTTCTCATTAATATCCTTATTCTTCTGAGTTGGCTTTTTTCTTAATTTAGCATCAAGTAAATTAATCTTGTTTGGGAATAGAACTAAGAGAGTAATAACGAAGAATATTCCTAAAACAAAACTAAGGGATAAGTTTAAAGCCCAATTTGGTCTAGTAGGTCGTAGAGATGTTAAAGGATTATCAATAATTTCTAATCTTACTCCAGTATCTCCACCATGATAGAGTTGATGATTTTCTAATAAGGTATTTAAAACTTTATTCAAAATCTTTTCTGATTGAAAAGCTACTTTATGATAGCTAGTAATTTCTAGAATAGAAGTATTAGGAATAGTTTTAATGTTAACCATTTTTAACCATTCTTTTCTTCTCTTTTTCTCATTTTGAAAAACACCTATTTCAACATCAGATAGATCTTCCAGAACTTTATTCCTAAAAGAAGATGTAGAGATAGCTTTCTTTAGGTTTTTAGCTAGAGATTCAGAAGATTTAGATGCTAAATAGGCATCCATCTTATGTTCTTGCTCTTGAATAATTAGAATCTTAGCTGTTGATGAGTATTCTTTCTTTTGAAAACTAGTTAGAATACTAGCTATTAAAACGAATAGAAAAATAGTTAGCAAAACAAATAATTTATTCTTTACTAAATCATCAATTATATTTTCAGTTTTCGTCATTCCATTATCAATCATATATTTACCAATTTATATTTATTAATTTATCTTTATTTAATTTAAATTTCCCTTTAAAACTAGATAGATTATTTTCAACAATCTCATCTATATTTACCTGATAATTACTAAAATCTTCTTTTAAGTTAATATCTACTAAATATTGAATATTACTCACACCAGCTTGTTTTTGAAGATATAGATTATACTTTTTTTCTTCAATTTGTTTCTTTAAATAATCAGGTAATTTGTATTTAAAACTTAAAGAATTACTTTGTCCAGGTTCAATAGCTAAGAAAGTACCAAATATTGTTTTACCATGTTCATTATATGTGTCTACTTCACCCTTTTTATCACTCCGATCATTATCCATAGCTCCTTTGACTTCAATTAATTCTGAGCCTTGAGGAACTAAGATTCTAGTATAAGTTCGGTATCTAGTTGAGTTCCAAGAGAAATCACCATTATGCTGATACTCTAATTTTAAATTAACAATTAATTCATCTTCAGTATTCTTTTCTAATTGATAATGAACACTTCTATCTAAATATTGATCTGATTTAAAACTAGCTAAATTACTATCCACTACCATTAAATAATCATGGTCTACATTTAATATTTCTCCGCTCCAATTTACTTCACTTAAAGTTTCTTGGAGATTCTGATTCTTACTATATACCAAAATATCTTTTCTTTCTAAACTCTTAATTAAAAGATCAAGAACTTCTTGATAATCACCTAATTCTAAATATTGAAAACGATCTATAATTACATTAGCTAAAGCAGATATAATATCTTTTCTTTCCCAGTGAGTAGCTCCTCTTTCTTGGTAATAAAGTTCAACAGCTTTTTGTAAATCGCTGATAAAATTATCACTTTCAAATAATACTCCGCCTACTTCTTGAGCTCCAATTATTTCAAATAGATCAGCAATTACATTAGGAGTTAGAGTTATAATTCCATTTATTTCTTTTTCATCTTCACTTTCTATTTCATAAAGATTTAAACAATCTTGAGCTGTAGAAGGAAAATTAGGATTCCAATTACAATCTCGTAAATACCATTCTTTCATTTTTAAATACTTTTTTAAAGGAGCTGGAACTTCATTATTTAATTCTCCAATTACTTTAGAATCTAAATGATAGATATCATCAATGAATAGATTCTTCATTTGACCATCTTTAATTTCTAAGATTCCATAAGTTCCAATGAATCCACCAGTTGGTCGAAGCTCAGTATTATTTTGAAATAATAATAGATATCTTTGTTCTTCACCATAAGCTAGAATTTCAAACAAATGATTTTCTAGGGGTTGAATTATTTTTAATAACTTTGATACAAAAGAAACACTATCAATTGCTTTATTATCACTGATTTTAAATATATTGGATAATAAATCTACATTATTCATTAAAGAATCTAAATTCTTAATTAAATCTTGAATTTCATTTGGATAATTACTTAGATTAGATATCAAAGTATATTTATTAACTTCACCTAATTCAGCTAAAGATTCAATAATCTTACTAGAATTAAGACAAATTAATTGAGCATCATCTAAAATTACTTCAGTTTTACTTAATTTATCTCCTAAAAAAGGAATAAGTTTTATAAACCCAACATATTTTAAGTTATCTCTAATAACTACAATATTATCTCTAGTTTGATTAATATAGATATTAGCAGAGATATAATCATTATTATCAATATATTCTTCTATTTTCTCAATTGCTGGAGGGATATTTTTACTAGCAGCATAAATGTGTTTTAAAGGTCCTAAAGCCAACCAAATTCCATAAATTATGAATATAGTAATAATAATTATTAATACTTTTTTGATTGTTTTTTTAGTCATTTCTAGTTTTTGATATCAATTCAAAATTACTCTAAATTGACTCTTTATAGTAGACCATAAATGAAATATTGTCAAGTTTTTTAATGATTTAAGGAATAAAAAAATAAGCCTAGAATTTTCCAGGCTTATAGATTGTAAAGTATTAATTAAATTACTTTAATAACATTGTTTTTTTGATTCTTGTGAAACTATTAACAGTGAGCTTGTAAAAGTACATCCCAGAAGCTATAGGATTGTCATTTTCGTCTTTTCCATACCAAATTATTTCATGTAAACCAGCATCAATCTGCTGATTTATTAGAGTTTTTACTCTCTGTCCTTTAGAATTGTAGATTTCTAATTTCACCGGACTTTCTTGAGTTAGTGTAAAAGAAATTGTTGTAGAGGGGTTAAAAGGATTTGGATAATTTTTCAAATTAAATTGAACAATCGGTAAGACTTCGTCTGCCTCAAGATTTTCTACAATCATAATACTTTTGTACTGTGGAAAATTGTCTTCAATCTCAGTATTGTCTGAAATCCATAAAAAGTCTGCTGAAGGCCAAGCAATTTCAAATTGACCTTCATTCTCAAGACATTCCAGAAAAATCTTCCCCCACAGCGTATAGATTTTTGTTTCATTATTAAAACAATACATCCAAGCCGGGACAATTATTTCTCCGTAAGAATTAACAATTGTGCTTGATTCCCAACCTGTCGACTCTTCTACCCATCGTAAGTTTTCAAAATAGATTGTAGCTGTATGACTAGGTGAAGTTTCCGAAGTATCAACTGAAAAAATACTGCATCTACTTTGAACAAGACCATTAATTTCAATACTTACTATTGGTCCATCTACACCGTTTTGAATAAGGGGAACAATATCTTGTTCCATAATCTCAAAACTAGCAATACCAAACAAACTTCCAGTAATCACTAAGATTACCACAATTAAACTCATGATTTTTTTCATTTTTCCTCCTATTTTTCTTTTATTTTTTTAAAAAGTATCATAATAAATTATCATGAATTATGAATAATGTCAAATAAAAAACGAGCTCAGATTTCTCTAAGCTCGTATATTGCAATCTCAACTAAGTTATTTAGCTAAGATCATCTTTTTGATTTCACTGTATCTATCAGAAGTTAATTTGTAGAAATAAACTCCGGAAGATACAGCATTGTTGTTTTGATCAGTTCCGTTCCATATTCTTGTATGTGAACCAGCATTAATTTGCTCATTCACTAAAGTTGTAACTTTCTGACCTTTGACATTGTAGATTGATAGTTCAACATCACTTTGTTTAGCGACGTTGAAATTGATAGCAGTTGACGGATTAAATGGATTTGGGTAATTTCCGATAAGATTTGTTTTGACCTCAGGAATTCCTTCAGGATTTACAAATACAGGATAATTGGTTTCTCTAAATCCCATGTCTGGAGCAAAATCGTTATATTCCGGCACTTCATAAACTTCTCCATTCCATTCAAAATAGTCAATTCCAGTATCAATGCAAGGTGAATTTTGTTCGGGCAAGTAATAAGGAGTGAATTGAGGGTTTAAAGAAATATTACCTTGATCATCAATAGTATTTTCAGTCCAATCACCATTATTTCCATACAAATCTGAATGAACACATCGAACAGGAGAATTTCCAGCAACCGAAGGTCCAATGTTTTGATAAATAACAGAATTCAGTAATAAGGTTTCTTCAGAGTCGTGACTATAAATCACGGGGCAAAAATCTTGACCTTCAACTGGATAATTATGTGCTATAGTTGTACCAATGATTTTTCCATTTTCACTTTCATTTAAGAAAATAGCACTACCACCACCGGTCATAATACCAGAACGATTATCATGAAATAAACATTTTTCAATAGTAAATTCACTATATTGATTGTAGAATGCTCCGCCGCTTGTCCAAGTAGCAATATTATTACTAAACTCACAATGTTTTATAGAAATATTGCCATGTGAGTTAAATACTCCACCAGCTAAACTATTAGCTTGATTTCCAACAAAGAAACATCCTTCTATTTCAGAAGGAGAATAGATTAAAGCTAATGCTCCGGCAGTTTCGGCTTCATTTTCAAAGAAATTAGATCCATAAATTTGAAGAGTACAAGATTCAGCATAAATACCACCACCTTGATATTGAGTTGAATTACTATTGAATTCTACATATGAATCAATGTTTAATTCTGAGCTTTCTGTATATAATCCACCACCACAATTATTTGATTGATTCTCCATAACAAAAGTATCTTTAAGAAAAATTTCACTATTGAATGCATATAATCCACCACCGTTATCATTAGATTCATTGTTTGCTATATGACAATTTTCAACTATATCAACACTTGAATTGTGACAGGCAACTCCACCACCAAAGCCAGTTGCAGAATTATCCGATATTTCTACATTTGAAATAGTAACGTTATTACTATAACTCATATAAACGCCCGAACCATTATAACCGTTAGTAGTTTGATTACCTATTATCAAGCAATTTCTTATGACAGAATTATGACACATATCTATGTTGATTCCACCACCATTATCAGAAGTAACTCCGTCTGTAAAAGTGAAGCCAGCTATTTCAAAGCTACTGAAATTAGCAGTAAAACATCTTCCGGAACTATTACCATTGATAATAGTTTCTCCAATTGGATAAGTAGGTCCTAAAAGTTCATTCATAGATATAATTCTAATATCCTTATCTACTAAAGTTAGATTTTCATAATAAATATCTGATTGAACCAAAACCACATCTCCATTTTGAGCAGAATTAATTCCACTTTGAATAGTATCTCCCATTACGTTAAAGAGATTTCCATATATGTAAATATTATTTCCAATAAGAGGAAAAATACCATTTACATTTCCAGATGAAGATTCTATGTCTTCAGCACTTTCAATATAAGGATGAAAGCTTGGCGTATTATGCAGAAAAACAGTTGTTGTAGATGTAATACCAATAAATCCAGTAAGAGGTTCTATAAATGTTACCACCTTTTCTTGATTAATATTATCAGAAAAAACTGAACAGTTAATTCTTTCACCAGTTTCTATATTGGAAAATCTATCATAATCAAGCCAACCAACATCAATTCCATCATACTTCATTGTTATTGATGTTACTTGATCACCGCCACTGATTTCAAAATATAAGTTCATTTGATTGACAATGTCCGGTCCACAATTCACAGTTTCACTTGTAGAATACAAATTTACTTGTGCTACCAAATTTCCTGCAACTATTAAGATTGCTACTAACAGTGTGACTAATGTTAACTTTTTCATCTTTTCTCCTTTTGCGAGCTCCTTGCTCGTCTTTCTTCTTTTGGTTAACGATTATATTTACTTCATTTTAACTATTAATTTATATATACATTACTAATTAGTAATGATTATTTTCAAAGAACGATGTCTTAATATATCACACATTATGAATAATGTCAAACAAAAAACAACCTTAAAGGTTGTTTTAAGAAATATTATCTTTAAATCTACTCTACTGTTACTGACTTAGCTAGATTACGAGGTTGATCTACATTGCAACCTTTTAAAACAGCTATATGATAGGCTAGTAATTGTAAAGGAATAGTATTTAGAATAGGAGTTAAAAGCCAAGATGTTTCTGGTACATAGATAACATGATCAGCTATTTTCTGAATATATTGATCACCTTCAGTAGCAATTACAATAACAATACCTTTACGAGCTCTTACTTCTTCAATATTAGAACATATTTTAGAATAAACAGCATCACTCTTTGGTGCGATGAATATTACTGGCATATTTTCATCAATTAAAGCAATTGGACCATGTTTCATTTCTGCAGCTGGATAACCTTCAGCATGAATATATGATATTTCTTTAAGTTTTAAAGCTCCTTCTAAAGCAACTGGGAAATTGATTCCTCTTCCTAAAAAGAGAAAGTTTGTTTTTTGGTATAATAATTTAGCTAATTTCTTAACTTCCGCCTCCCCTTTCAATATTTCTTGAATTTGTTCTGGTATTTTCAATATTTCTTTTAGAAAGCCAAGTTTCCAATCTTTAGGAAAGTTTTTGTTAATAAAGTCAGTTTCATCACCAATATTAAAAGCCATCATTAACAAAGCAATAATTTGAGTACTAAAAGCTTTGGTAGAAGCAACACCGATTTCTGGACCAGCATGAGTATATATTCCAGCGCCACATCTTCGAGCAATAGTTGAACCAACAACATTACAAATTCCAAAAACTGGCATATCTTTATCCTGCATTTTTTGAACAGCCAAATCAGTATCTTTAGTTTCACCAGATTGACTAGTAACAATCATTACTGATTTTTTAGAAAATTGAGGCTGAACAGCACTAACTAATTCAGAAGCATAAGTAACCTCTGCTGGTTTACCAGCTAAAATTTCAAAAAGAATCTCTCCTATTAAACAAGCATGCCAAGATGTTCCACAAGCTGAGAAAATTATATTTTCTGAATCTAATAATTCATTAAATCTATTCTTAATACCACCTAATTTTATTTGGTCTTCTCTTACTCGACCAGCAATAGTATCTCTAATACTTTGAGATTGTTCATGGATTTCTTTAAGCATAAAATGATCATAACCAGCTTTTTCTATTTCTCCTAAATCCCAATCAATTTCATTTATTTTGGATTTAATTACCTTTTCAGAAAAATCTACAATTTGGTGTGAGTCTGCTTTTAATTCTACTATTTGTTTATCTTCTAAGTAAATAACTTTCTTAGTATAGCCCAATAATGCAGCGGCATCAGAAACTACAAAATTTTCATTCTTACCTAAGCCTAAAAGTATGGGACTACCATTCCGAACTACAATAATTTCATCTGGAAAGTCATTAGCTATTACTAAAATACCATAAGCTCCTTTAAGTTTTTTAGTAGCTAATTGCACTTTAGCTAACAAAGTTTCTCCAGGCATTTCTTCAATTAAATGAGCAATTACTTCTGAATCTGTCTCAGAAAGGAATTTATGACCTCTTTTAATTAATTCAGATCGTAAAGATCGATAATTCTCTATAATACCATTATGAACGATAGATATTTCATTATGACAATCAGAATGAGGATGAGCATTTACTTCTGATGGTTGACCATGAGTAGCCCAACGAGTATGAGCAATACCAATATGGGAATCAAATTTATCTTTTTTAATCTTCTTTTTCAACTCTTTAATTTTACCAATTTCTTTAACTGTTTTTAAATTTTTCTCCTGTAAAATAACAAAACCCGCCGAATCATATCCGCGGTATTCTAATCTTTCTAATCCTTTAATAAGGACTGGAACTGCTTGTTTTTTACCTATATACCCTATAATACCACACATAATTTAAATTTCATTAGCATATTTCTCAGCTAAAACTATCTCTTGAAACAATTGTTTAGAATGTTCTAAAGCTATTTCAGCAGCAATATCATTAGGTAAGTCTTTAGTTAAATCTTTATGACCTAATTTCTTAGCTTGTTTAATGATTTGGTCTGAAACAGTTTCTTTCTTTTCAATCATTTCTTCTAAAGTTTTAAAGAAACCATTTACAGACTTCTTGTCCAACATTTTAGAAAGATGTAAAAATCGTTTACAATAGTACCACAGTTTTTCATTAGCTAAACCTTCATAAGCACTAGCTCTTTGTAATTCATTCTTAACATAGATGTCTGGAGGAATATATATTGTCTTTTTATCTAATTTAAAAGGTTCTTTGATAGCAATATCAGAAGCAACTACTTTGTAATTTCCATCTTGAATAGCTCTTAAAATTCTTCTTAAAACCACAGAGACAGAAAGCATAATTAAAAGATGATTCATATCCATCCCTCTTTGTTCTAAAGTTCCATGAGCATTCACTTTCACTGGAGTCCAACCAACTTCTAAGATTGATCTGTATTTTGGCAAATTAGCTTTAGTAATTTTAAGATCTTTTAAAAGTTTAAACCACTCTTTGTATTTTTGATCAATGAGGTCAATAATATTAGTTCCAGTATGTTTGTAGGAAGGTAGACCACCAAATTGAGGAAAATTGTAATACAAAGCATCTGAATGTTCTAATTCTTGACTACCACGATAGATTAACATTCGAGAATCTTTTCCCATGTATTTTCCTTGATAGAAAGGAGAAGATTGCATGAAAGTAGATATAGCTGGATCAATAGCAATTAAGAAGTTATAGGCATTAACTAAACATTCCTTATTCTTAGAATTAATTAATCTTTTTAATTTTAATTTCTTTTTATCAAAAACACCCCAAGGAAGTTCAGAATGTAAATGAAAACCACAGGCAGTAGCGGATTTCATAAATCTCTTTTTACCTAATAATATTTCCTTAGTTTTGTATCTAGCATCTGTTCTAACTTGAGGAGTAAATTTACCTGGATAGGTACCTAAAGGGCATAATCTTAAACCTTCTTCATCAGCTACATAGATTAGAGTTTTTATGTTTTTAATCAGAGATTGCATAGTATCAACACTAGATTCATGAGGATATGAACCAACTTCAATCATAGATTTACCAACTTCTTTAACTATCTCTGAACCAAGAATATGCTTCTTTTTATTTAATTTATTCAAGATAACATCTGCTTTGTCAACTATTTTCCCTTTTTTATCTAAAATAAAAAACTCAGCTTCTAATCCAATAGTTAGCTTCTTTAAATTCCTTTTTTTAGGATGAAAAGGTTTTGCTATTCTTTTAGTAACTTTTCTTACAGACTTACCAACTTTACCAACCGAAGATGTAATATCTTTTGCTTTTAAGCTAGTCATAGTAGAATTTATTATTAAAGAAACTATAGCTATACTATAGTTTTTATACCAGTTAGTTTAGCAGAATATGATGATTTTGTCCATCTAAATTCTAGATATTTTTTAAAGATTTTAAAAGAGATTTATGAACCTTTTTATTACTTGCTAAGATGTCTTTAGATTTTAAATTCCATTCTTTTCCTTTGAAGTCAGAAACTATTCCACCAGCTTCTCTGACTATTAAAACTCCAGCTCCAACATCATAAGAATTGACTCCAGGAATAGCAATTGATTCTATTCTCCCACAAGCTACATAAGATGATTCAATAGCAGCACTACCTAATTGACGACAATCTAAATGATTTAGTTTTTGCTGAGTATAATATTTAATTGCTCTTTTAATGTCTTTAATATTACTACCATGACAAAAAGTATTTAAGACTTTACCAGAATTTACATTGGAAACTTTAATTCTTTTACCATTCATAAAGGCTCCTTTTCCCTTAGAGGCCATGAATATTTCTCTTAAAATCGGAGCAAAAACTAAGCCCATGATAATCTCTCCTTTGTATGCTAAAGCGATAGATATTGACCAAATTGGATTATGCATTGAGAAATTAGTAGTTCCATCAATAGGATCAATTAACCATAGATAGTCTGATTTCTTGTTATTCCGACCTTTTTCTTCTGAAAAAATAGCATGATCAGGAAAATTCTTCTTAATTCCAGCCAAAATTATCTTCTCGGAAAGTACATCATATTTAGTGACAATTTCATGAGCTGATTTAAGTTTAACATCTCCTCGATTAAAATTATTATACTTTTCAATTAATACTTTACTAGATTCTCTTGCTACTTTTAGAGCAACTTTTTGATATTTATCCATAATTTATTTTATTTATTCAACTACTTAAGTATAATGAATTTTGTAAAAATATACAAAATATTTTTACAAATAAAAAATGCTGAATTACTTCAGCATTTTAATTACTAACATTTAATTTTTATCCCTACTATACTTCACATTCTTGAGCAGGAGCCCATTTTTCATCTAATTTTTCTCCAAATTTCGGATCAACAAAATTAGTTATAGCATTGATTATAGCAAGTATAATCATAGTTATTGTAGTTATAACGACCAGAATACAGAGAATAATAACCATAGATCTTGCTATAAAAAAACTATTAATCCTAAAAGAAAGTAAGAGTAGAAAAACAGTGGTTCCAGAAATGACAAGATTAGCTTTAAAATATTTTCCAATCTTTATAATACCGGATAAAGTTAAGACTACAGTTATAGCAATAAAAAACACATAAGATACCAAAACTGGTATGATAGGTAGAGTGACTATAAAATAAACTGGTATAGCAAAAAGTACTAGCTTAAGGGTCAGATAAGATAATTTCTTTTCACTACTAATGATACTACAAGTAACTATAATTATAATATTTGTAATTACAAATGCCCGTTCTTTCTGAATTCTACTAAAACCTTCTTCATTTAAGAAGTGATAAATTACAATAAATGAACCGATAGTTAAAATTAAAACCAACATCCCAGTGATCCAAGATCTCCCTTTCATAAATCCTCCTTTTTTATTTAATTTATTTTACTTTAGATTATTTACTATATCGTGTCAAATTAAATATCTTGACAAGTTGTAATATTTAGAGTAATTTATATAATCAAACAAAAAAACAGGAGGAAAAATGATTAATAAGGTTTTCTGTGATTTCATTTTAAAAATTATTCAAAAAGATGTTTCTTTAGAGAAGGAATTAGATCAATTCAATTCTTGGACACCAATTACTATAGTTTTGTTTATAATTTCTGAATTTGATGAATTTCCTAAATCTTGCAATTCAAAAATATTAAATGTTTTAGAAAAGATAATGCGAGAAAATGAAGAGACTCAAACCATCGAGGATAAGTTGGATTTTGAAATTGAAAAAATTTGTAAAATAGCTATTGAAAAATTACAAAAAGAACCAAAAAAAGTAGAAATTAAAAAAGTTCAAATTAGAGAAAACGTAATTCGAATTTTAAATTCTGTTAAAGATTTGCCCGAACAAGATTTTCATATTTTTTTATCTGAATTAAGAAAAGATTATAATTTAGAAATAAAAATTAAAAAATCGGAAGAAATAATAGAAGATTATTCAATTATTGGTGTATTAAATAAAATTATAAACACCAAACTTTATGAACTTAAAAATTTAGGAGTAAAAAAAGAAGAAGCTAAATTATTCTTAATATACCTAAATGAAAAAATTTCTAAAATTATGGAAGCATCCTAAGGATGCTTCTTTTTTTAATGATGATAATTTTTAGATTTTAAAATAGTAACTGCACGATATATTTGTTCTAATAAGATAACTTTAACCATTTCATGTAAGAAAGTTAGCTTAGAGAGGGATATTTGTTGATATTTACTTAATAATTCCTCAGAAAAACCCAAGGAACCACCAATAACTAGGATAATTTTCTGATTTTGATCTATAAACTTAGAAAATTCTAAGGAATTTAATGCTTTTCCTGTCTCATGAAGTAAAAATACTTCATTCTGATGATACTTTTCTAAAGTTTTAATTATCTTTTTACTTTCAACTTCTCTAATAACTTCTTTATTTGATTCATTAAAAGACTCTGCTTTTAATTCTAAAAACTCTATTCTAGCATAGGGTTTTAATCTTTTTAAATACTCTTGAATAGCATTATTAAAATACTCTTCTTTTACCTTACCAATAGAAACTATTTTAATATCTAACATATATTAATTTAAATGAAGTAAGAAGATAATAATTAGAATAATAGCTAAGAGATAAAGGAAGGTATAACTAAGAATAATCAAAGCTTCTTTAACCTTTTTGTTAATTACTAGATACAAAGGTCGACCAAAGACAATTAAACCACAAATAGCAGCAGATAATACTAAAACAATTAATACTAGAGCTCCAACAACCATTTGATTAGGTTGGAGATTACTATTTTCCATTACTTTAAAAAACAATACTACTAGAATACAATAGGCAGAAATTCCTAGAGCTTGAAATAATCCCATTAAATATGGTTTGATTTTTTTAATCTTCATACTATTATTTTATTTATTATCAGTCTTCATTATATCCTAATTTACCTAAGAAAAAAAGGGATCTAGGATCCCTTTAAAATGATTTGATAACTATTCTATAATAGTTGTTTTCCCACAGGATATGCATGACTTAACTTCCTCGCCTCCTTCTTTTTTTATGCCAGTTGAATGAAGAACTGTTTTCCCACATTCTGTACAATGTAATTTTTTAATTGTTCCAGATAAACGACAATCTTCTTCTCCCAATGTAAATGCTGCTTCTACTGGTGTAACCATCATTCCTCCTGCATCCTTATTTAATATAAGGATTATTTATTTTATTTACCCTGAAGGGTATTGTAAATATAATGAAATATAATTGCTGCTGAGTTAGCTACATTTAAAGATTCTATTTCTGCATTCATCTTAATCTTTATATGACCATCTGACAAGTCTTGTAGCTCTTGAGATACTCCATGAGACTCATTACCTAGAATTAAACAAAACTTCTTTTCTTTCTCTAAAGTACTTAAATTACTAGATTCTTCTAATCTAGTAGAAAAAACTTTCATCTTCTTTTTTATTTCTTTTAATAATTCTAAGTTTTGATCAACTTTAATATTTAGTTTAAAAATAGCATCTTTAGAAGCACTAATTACCTTAGGATTATACAAATCCACACAATGTTCATCACAAACTATATTTTTTAATTCAAAAGCTAGAGCTGATCGTAAGATTGTACCTAGATTACCAGGATCATTAAGAGCATTGAGATAGATGATTGGTTTTTCAAAATCAATTTTAGTTTCTAATTTGTCATATATAGCACAAATACCAGAAGCAGTGTCTAGATTAGAAAAACTTTCATTTATTCGTTCATCAATTAAGTAAGTCTCCTCTACTAACATATTTTCAATTTCTGCTTTGTTTTTCTCTAAGAATTTAGAACTTAGAAAGAGTTGTTTAAATTTAAAACCATCTTGAAAAGCATCTTTAATAGTCACAAAGTTCTCAACTAAAAACTCAGAATATTCATTCCGATATTTCTTATTACTTAACTTTCTTAGATGTTTAATCTTTGAATTATCTTTTGATTCAATTTCTATCATATTTTTCTTATAGTTATTTTATCTGGATTTAAGGTGTTATTATCTTCATTAAAATACAATTCTCCTTCTAGCTTTTCACCTTTCAAAACTCTAGGAAGCCAATAAATATCATCACTCCACATTTTTTCATAAGGAAGTTTATTTAAATCAAACCACTTAGGCCTCATTTCTTCTGTTTCTTCTGGTTCTCCTTTCCATTTATAGCAGAAATAGAAATGAACTTCCATATGCCACTCTGGTTTGTAAGGGAAATAGAATTTTAAAGTAGCTACTTTTTCCAAGTCTTGAGGATTAATTTTTACTTTAATTTCCTCTTCAACCTCTCGTACAGCAGTTTCATCAATACCCTCATTATCATCTTGCTTACCACCAACACCGTTCCATTTACCAACTCCAAAGCCTCGCTTTTTCATAGCAAGTAAAATTTCTCCTTCTCTTCTTAATAAGCAAGTTGTAGCTTGAATCATATGAATATTATAACATAGAATAAAAAAACAGTACTATCCTAAGACAATACTGTTAACTAAAGAATTACAATGGGAATTAGACCACAAGCAGCTTCATAAATTGATATTAAAGAATTAATTAACAATATTATTCCTAGATTCTCTTTAGCTTCTTCTTCTCTCCAGAAAATTATTCTCATACTTAAATAGAGAATAAAACCCGAGAAACAGATTGCCAATATAGAAATAAAGACAGTTACTAACTGTAAAAAAGTCCAGTCCAAAAACTGAACTAAGGATAAAAATATTGCATAAATAGGAATAAAGAAAGCAAAAATAATCTTGTCTTCTTTAATATTCTTAATTATGTAATAAATTAAAATAAATCCTAATAACAAGAAAACATATTCTATTTTCATTTTTCCTCCTAAATTTATAAGTTCAGATTAACACTATTCTTCTAAAAGTCAATATAGAGAAGTATTTAAATTGACTAAACGAGATATTTAGAATAAGATGAAGGTAAATAAAATTTAGGAGGAAGGAAAATGAAAATTAATCAAGCAGATGTCCGAAAAATTTTGGATTTTTTAAAAGATTGCGACGAAGTTAAAATTTCCTATTTGAATCCAGAAAATGATACGTCTATTTCTAATCATAGAGCTGTATTAATAGAAATAAATGATCTATGTCGTTTAACTCATGTCGGAGAGAAGGATGACATAAAAGCATTTTTCAACGATAAAATTTCTGTTACATATTTAGACGTAAATAACAATTGTCTAATTGTTGTTGGTGTTCAACCAGGTGATATTTTAGACCCAGTTCTTATTGTTAAAATAAAAATTGAACCAAAATAATCAGTTTTTATGGACTAGTCCTAAGCTAGTCCTTTTTTATTCAAACATCTTCAATTGGTCTTTTACTTTTAACTTCTCTTTAATAACTTTCTGGTAATCAGAAGAAACTTTGTATTTATATTTAAGTTTTTTAATTAAAGGGTATAATTTAGAATTATATCCTTTTTTAATTTGAGTATTAGTAAATAATTGATGGTATTTAGAAACTAAATCTGGAAATTCTTTTTTTAGAAAGTCATAATAATGCTTTTTAGTATCTCCAATTAAATTTAAACCAGAAGTTATCATATAATGAGCATTAATTTCTTTAGTTTTCTTAATTAAAGCTTCTAGACTCTCTTGATTATCAGTTAAAAAAGGTAGAATAGGCATACAATGAACTCCAATACCAGCATTAGTCTTTTCTCTAAATATCTTTAATACTTCAAACCTTCTTAAAGAAGATACTCCATAAGGTTCAATCTTCTTTCTTAAACCTTCATCCATACAAGTAATAGTTTCCGCTACATTTACATAGGTCTTTTTAGCTAACTCCTTTATTAAATCAATATCCCTTAAAATTAAATCAGATTTAGTAGATATAATCATCGGATTTTCATACTTAATCATTAATTTAAGGATCTCAGGCATTAACTTGTATTTCTTCTCAATATATTGATATGAATCACAAACTCCCCCAAAGTTAATAACTTCTTTCTTCCACCTAGAAGAACTTAATTTCTTTTCTAATGGTTCTAATATATTCTTTTTAACAAAAATAGTATCAAAGAAACCTCCTTGTTTTTCAAAGTATTTATGTGAATACAAAGCATAACAATACACACATTTATGAGAACAACCTCTGTATATATTTAAATCATAATTATATGGGTACATTCTCTTACCTAAACGATGTAAAGCTGTCTTAGTTTCTATTTCTTTAACTTTTATATTTAAAACCATAGAGTAATTGTAGCATAAATAAAAAATAAGGGTTTGAAGCCTTATAAATTTATTATCTATTGCTTTTTTTTATAAATATGCTATTGTTTATTTATGATGTTTGTGAGGACTTTGGTTCTCCCGCGGTTAAATACATAAAACTGCAGACAAATATCATACAAAAAAAGTTAATCTATTTCTAAGTCTCCTTCATGGAAGACTTTTTTTGTTGTTTTTAGAATAGGATCATTTTTAGTTTTCCAAAAAGGAATAATGCTCCAAAAAAAGGGCTCTCCACCTTCTACTCTTTTAACAATTATTTTTACTTTAATTTTGTAATTCCACAAAGCAATAAATCCATAATATTCAACAAATTTTGCTTTAAAATTCCATTTACCGTTACTTCTAACTCTTTCAAAGTTTTTTGTCTTTTTAAATTCTTGTAGAGTAGTAGTGGATTTTAAAATTTTTGGAGCTAAATCTAGAAACTTTAATCTAAGAAATTGATCACCAATTGGACGAGTTTTATTCCATTCTTTCATTTTTATGTGATCTAGTCCTTTAGCATTAAAATTTATTTTTTCACTTAAAAATGGATTAAATACACTATTTAACTTTCTATATTCTCTCTGAGCAACATTTTTAATCTCATCAAATTTTTTCTGTCTATTATCCACTGCATTTTATCTTATTTATATACCTAAATTCTACTCCTCAATACTACTTTAATCAACACTTAAGCATTTGAGTTCATAAATTCCCTAATCCTCTTATCAGTAAAAATATAATCAGACTTTAATGGGGAAGTTAAGGTCATTCCTTCTAGAGTTCTGCAACGACTCAGGGCTACATAGGCTTGCCCAGAAGCAAAAATACCTGTTCCAAAATCTAAATGAACCTGATCAAAAGTTTTACCTTGCCCCTTATGAATTGTAACTGCCCAAGCTAATTTAATTGGTAATTGAGTAAAACTCCCTATAATCTCTGGTTCAACTGTTTGAGCTTCTTCATCAAAGATAAATCTAATAGAATCTCTCTTAATAGCTCTAATATCTTCTAATCGACCATCATCAAACAAAACTCGCACATAATCATAACTAGTTCTCATCACCTTCACAATATCACCATTAACCCATTTACCTTCTGGGTCATTATTTAAAAGCATTACTTGAGCTCCTTTTTTAATAACTAACCTTTTAGCTGTCGGAAGATTCTTCTCTGGGAATTTACCAGAAATAGTTCCTTTGTAGACTTGTCCCGGAACTTTTAATTTATCTAATTCAAAACTATTAATTTCTTCAGCTTTACTATTAGTTGGTACTAAACTAATCACAAACTTACCCTTAGGCTTCTGGTAATTAACTTCTAAACGAGTATTAATTAAATCAATATCATTTTGATCAAAAGAACAAGTTCTTAAGTTATCCAGGGTTTTAATGAATTTATTCTGAGCTTTCTGATCCTGACGATACATTTCAGTTAATTCTTTTTGAACAAAATTAGCTTGCTGGTAAGAATGAGAATCAAAGAAATATGGACTTTGATAATATTCACTAAAGAACCTCTTTTCTTCCCGACCAACAATTGGTGGAATCTGATACAGATCACCAATAGCTAAGATTTGAACACCACCAAATGGTTCTTCTGGGTATTTACCATTTAAACGCATGAATTTATCAATAAAGTCCATTAAATCAGCTCTAACCATTGAAATTTCATCAATAATGATCAAATCTAATTCTTTGTAGATCTCATTATCATCATCTTTCTTTCGATAAATACCATCAATGGTAGTTTGAGGATGAAATTTAAAGAAAGAATGAATAGTTTGTCCTTGAACATTTAAAGCAGCTACACCAGTAAAGGCTAAAACTACAATATTCTTGTTTGTAGTAGCTCTAAAGTATTTAAGGAAGTTAGATTTACCAGTCCCCGCTTTACCAGTTAAAAATATATTCTGATTAGTATTTTCTAAAGTATAGATTACTGCTTCTTTTTCTGGAGTTAAATCAAAGTCTCGAGGTTTCCTAATAGTAAAAATCTTTCTTCCAAAAGATTGCTTCTTTTTAGTTCGAGAATAATTAGGTTTGAAATTAGTTGTAAAATCGTCTCCGTAAGTCATAGGGAAGTATAAATATTATATTTAAAACTTACCTTATTGTATCACGAGATAATGAATTGACTAAATAAAATATTTAGAATAAGATGAAGGCAAATAAAATTAATCTATGGAGGGAATTATGTTATTAACGATACTTAATGATATGTTAGGAAAAGGAAAGGTTAAAATTTCTTGTTTAGAAGGGGCTTGTCCAAAAAGCTCAGGAGCAGGATGTAGTTGTAATGGAATACTCTCTAAAAAAATGGGACAATCTTATATTTTCATATCTGAAGAAGGAATAACTTTTTATTTTTTCACAGATGATGTTGAAGATTACAGTGAGGACACAGAAGAACCATATGTTATTGTAAACACATCTGATGAAGATAGTAAAAAGTACCAACAAAAGATTGAACCAAGAGATTAGAATAATAAACTATAAGGCAGAGAAATTTCTCTCTGTCTTTTTTATTTATTAAAGTTTAATCAATACTCTTTACTATCTGAATTTAATGTTATAATATATTATGTAATATTCGGGGATCGTCTAATGGCAGGACGACTGGTTCTGGTCCAGTTAATCTAGGTTCGACTCCTAGTCCCCGAGCCATCGAGTTTTTAAAATAAAAAATCGGCTCAGAAATTTGAACCGATTGATAAAATCTTTGAAGATTTATTATTTTTTAATTTTTCGAAGCTCAACATAAATAGCATTATTATGCTCTTTAGCTTTGCTAACTTTGAGTCCATCAAAAACTGCGAGAAAAGCGGCAAGATCAACAAAATATTTTTTTCTTTCCGCTAAGTCAGGAGCAGTCCTTAAGAAACAAGGCACAAATACTTTATGAACACTCTTATTTTCCTTTATCTGAAAAATATTTCCCTGACCATCATCAAAATAAATGTACTCGTCGTCATCAAAAATCCAGAAGATTCTATAACCTTCTTTAAGTCCTAGTAATCCTGGTAATTCTATAAACATAATCTATTCCTCCTAAATATATTTATTTTGATTTTATTCTAAATGTATTGTTTAGTCAATACTTTCTTGATTAAAACTATCCCAGAGAGTAAAATTAAATCAACTTCGGAATAAATGCTCTCTCAGCATTAGAGGTAAAGTGCTTTCGAAATTCATCAATCCAAGAGAGCCATAAAATTAAAAACAATATAACACATGGAAACTAAAGCTATATTTGGAATACTTTCAGCTATCTTTATTCTATTAGGTGGAATACCTTATCTTATTGGTGTTCATAGAAATAGAATTCAGCCTCATATTCTATCATGGATTGGTTGGGCTTTTATTACAGCTTTAGGTGCTTTTGCAATGCTAGCATCAGGTAGTGAATGGACTGTTGCTATACTATTTGCTAATACACTTTCATGCCTAATTATTGCCATATATTCAATTATTAGAAAGAATGGTGTTTGGTCTACCTCAACTTATGATTATATTTTCTTTGGTTTAGGAGTACTTGGTTTAGTATTATGGCAAACATTAAATCTTCCAATCCTTGCCCTTATTTGTGCTATCATTGCTGATTTTTTCTTTGGTTTACCAACTATTATAAAAACATTTAAATCTCCTAAATCTGAAACATATCTTGCTTGGTCATTCTCTGCTTTTTCTGGACTCCTCTCTTTATTTGCAGTAAAAAGCTTTGTATTCTCTGATGTTGCTTATCCTCTTTATCTTTTCCTTTTTGATTTGTCCGTATTATTACTTATTCTAGGAATTATTCGTAAAAAAATAAATAATAAATAATAAAAACAAAACTATGGAAAACTATACTTGGTATTCTCAATTAATTAAACCAACTTGGGCACCACCTTCCTATCTCTTTGGTCCAGTTTGGACAGCACTTTATATTTTAATAGCTATTTCTTTTGGAAAAGTATTTCTCTTATTTTTTCAAAAAAAGATTCCTTTCTTAATAATTCTTCCTTTTATACTAAATCTTCTTTTTAATCTTACTTTTACATATTTTCAATTTGGATTAAAAAGCAACACCTTAGCAGCTATTGATATTCTTTTAGTTCTAGGAACTTTAATCTGGGCAATGATAGTTATCTATCCTCATGCTCACTGGATTACATATATTCAAATCCCTTATCTACTTTGGGTTTCATTTGCTACTGTTTTACAACTAACTATTACCTTTTTAAATAAAATATAATAAAAAAAATATGAATATTATTTTTCAAACATTACTTAGAGCAATTATTATCACAATAATTTGGTTTATTGTTGGTGGAGTTGTTTATATGAATCCTCTTGTTGCTAAAATTTACAAAAAATATGAAAACCATCCTGCCATGAAAAAATGGCCATCAAAAGGAAAATATTTATTAAGTACTCTTCTAATTGCTGGGTTTATCCCTATATTAGGTATAATCATCATTTATAATTATATTTCTCCCTTAAATACATTATATTTAGGACTGCTTTTAATAATTATTAGAGTTGTTCCTCGTCTCTGTGACACTTGGGTTCAAACTTCTTATCCTAATAAAATTATATTCATTGAACTAATAAATGGTTCGATTCTTAGCTTAATAATCGCCTATACACTTAATCTAAATTTTTAACTCTTGACTTTTTAAATTGATTATGGTAGAGTTAAGAACGTTAATATTTCCATTCACAAGATCTATTGATCCAGGGATGGAATTTTTTTTAAAACAAATAATATATGACAAAATTTAAAGAACTTGGTTTAAGTTCAGATATCATGAAAAGTCTAGAAGACTTAGGATTTAAAGAACCAACACCAATTCAAAGTAAAACTATTCCTTTTATTCTAAAATCTAAGGAAGATTTAATTGCTCTAGCGCAGACCGGAACTGGTAAAACTGCTGCTTTTGGTTTACCAATTTTAAATCAAATAACTCCTAAAGGATTACAAGCTATTATCCTCTGTCCTACTCGAGAATTATGTATTCAAATATCTAAAGATTTAAAAACATATGCTAAACATTCTAAAGGAGTCTCAGTCACTCCAGTTTATGGTGGTGAAAGAATTGATATTCAAATTAGAGCCTTACAAAAAGGAACAAATATTGTGGTTGGAACTCCTGGGCGAGTTTGTGATTTAATTCGCAGAGGAGATTTGAAATTACAAAATATTAAATGGTTAATATTGGATGAAGCTGATGAGATGCTAGATATGGGATTTAAAGATGATTTAGATGCTGTCTTAGAAGAAACTCCAGAGAATAGACAAACATTACTTTTTTCAGCAACTATGTCTCGAAGTGTAAGCTCTATTGCTAAGAGATATATGAAAAAGGCTCAAGAAATTAGCGTAGCTGAGAAAAATGTTGGTGCAGAGAATGTTAGTCATGAATACTATGTAGTCCACGCTCAGGACCGTTTTGAAGCTTTAAAGAGGATTCTAGATTCACTTCCTGGTGTTTATGGTATTCTTTTTTGTAGAACTAGAAGAGAAACTCAAGAAATTGCTGATCGTTTAAAACAAGCTCATTACAATACTGAAGCAATGCATGGAGATATTTCTCAAAGTATGAGAACTAAGATTATGGATAGCTTTAGACAAAAAAGAGTTCAATTACTAGTAGCTACTGATGTAGCAGCTCGAGGAATTGATGTTAATGACCTTTCTCATATTATTAATTACAATTTACCTGACAAGAATGAAGTCTATACTCATCGAAGTGGTAGAACTGGTCGAGCTTCTAAGTCTGGAGTTTGTATCTCTATTGTAAATATGAGAGAAACAGGAGTAATGAAAAGATTAGAACATATGTTAGGAAAAGTCTTTGAACAAAAGAAAGTTCCTAGTGGAGAGATAATCTTAAATAATCAAATTGATAATTTTGTTAATGAAATAAAAGAATCTAAGACTTCAGAGACCAAAGATAACAAAGATTATCAAGAAATGGTTTCTAAATTAAAAGAAATAAAGAAAGAAGACTTAATCAAACATTTTATTGATGCTAAATTCAGTAGATTTATTGATGCCTATCAAAATGCTCGTGATTTAAATACTGATGTTAGATCTCATAACCAAGAACATGTAAATATCCATACTGTTAATTTAAAAATAAATATTGGTAAAAGACATGGTCTTGATATTAAAACCTTATTCGAATTAATTAATTCAAATAGAAGTTTAAAGGGGATTATAATTGGTAGAATAAATATCTTGTCTGAACATACTGTATTTTCAGTAGAAGAAAAATTTGCTACTAAAGCCCTTAAATTCTTAGCTATTACTTCTTACAGAAGTAAGAAAATAGACATTGATATTACTGATGAAGATCCAGGACCAGCTCGTCCTCCTAGAAAGAGAAGTAGAAGGTCTGGTGGTAGAAGTAATAGTAGATATCAAGGAAATAGAAGTAGAGGTAGATCTAGAGGTCGAAGAAGATAATATATATAAATTAGTTTAAATAAAAAAATCGGATTAGTTCCGATTTTTTGTTATCTAAAATAATAAATTATTTAATTAACGACTTTCCCACCAAAATTATGAATTAAATTACTAATCATAACATTGTCTTCACCTTTTTCTTTGTAGATAGAAGAAGTCATCTTTTCATGATTCTTCTCATAATTATCATCTAATTCACAGGAGATTAATATTTGAGTATTTAGTAAGCTTTGTAAGATATCTTCTACTGTCTTTTTAGATTCATCTTGGGATACTCGATCTAAATGAAACTTAAATTTAAAACCTAAGTGCAATCTATTTCCTTTAATTTCTAAGGGATGTCCTACTTTTACAAAAGCTGACAAAGAATGGTTGTAATCTTTAAGGTTAATTAGTAATTGAGACCAGATTTTAATCACATCTGCTACAGAAACATCTATATTCTGAACTGGAACTTCTTTAATTTCTTCTTTTTTTACTATTTTATCGTTTTTTTTTACTGAGTCCTGATCCTCTTTTTCTATATTAGAATCATTTTTAGTTGGTGTCAGGGGATTTTGTTCTACTTCTATAGGCTTATCTTTAAAATACTTATTCTTAATAGATATTACTGCCATTTCTAAAGGCAATTGTTTAAATCCATCATTATCAAGATACTCAAAGATATTGTAGAATTCTTGGAGAATACCATGCCAGATTTCTAAAGTAAGTTTCTCGGATTGAGCAATTATCTTTTCTTCAACTTCTTTTTCAATATCAAAGAAATATTTTTCTGAAGCTCCAGATATTTTAACTAAGAGAACTTTTCTTAAATAATTAATTAACTCTTCAGTAAAATATCTTAAATTAATTCCATCAACTACTAAAGTATTTAAATTCCTAATAGCTGAATCAAACTTTTCATCAACAATATTATCAATTAAATCAACTATTAACTGAGAATCTGATTTAGGCATTACTAAACTAGCAGTATCATCATTAACTTCGTTCTTCTCTGCTAGAGACAGAACTTGTCCTAACATTGATAATGCATCTCGAACATATCCCTGACTATATCTAGCTACTTTATCTAAAACATTATCACTAACTTTAATCTTTTCTTTAGTAGAAAGATTCTTTAAATGAGCTCTTAATTTTTCAATATCAACTACCTTGAAATCAAATCTTTCACAACGAGATACTATGGTTACTGGTAATTTATGTAATTCAGTAGTAGCTAAGACAAAGATAGCGTGTTTTGGAGGTTCTTCTAGAGTTTTTAACAAAGCATTGAAAGCTTCAATGGTTAACATGTGAACCTCATCAATGATAAATACTTTGTATTCACCATTACTAGGAGCATATTTAATTCTTTCTCTTAATTCTCTAATTTCATTAATACCTCGATTAGAAGCAGCATCTATTTCTACTATATCTAAATTACTTCCTTCAGTAATAGATTTACAAGAATCACATTCATTACAAGGTTCAAATTCATTAGCTTTCTTAACTTTACAATTTATTGATTTAGCAAAGATTCTAGCCATAGTTGTCTTACCAATTCCTCGAGGACCAGAAAAAAGATAAGCATGAGCTGTTTTGTTATTCTCAATTTCATTTTGAAGAGTAATTTTAATATGTTCTTGACCAATTATCTCTTTAAAGAATTGAGGCCGATGTTTTCGATATAGTGTTTCGCTCATTTGTTTTTTAAATTTTTGAATCTAAAATAATTTTACTTTAAATGAATATTAATTACAAGATGGGTATAACTTTTAGTAAAATAAAAAAACCAACTTAATATGGTTCTTTTAACTCAAACATATTTAAAAACTAACTAAATATCAAATTCATTTAAATCATTATCATAAGTATCTGATTCACCTTCATCTTCTGGGTTATTATTAGCATTTAGTTTACTAATAATATTCTCTACAGCTGCCCAAACTGATTCACCATCTTCAGGAACTAAGATTACAGCTTCATCATCAGCATCACCATGGAAATAGGTAACAGAAGCTTTTAAGAGCTTGTATTCTTTATCTCCAGCATGAGCTTTAAATTCTCCAGTAAGTGGATCTTTACTTAGAATACCTTTCAACCTCTTTCTTTCAATTGGACCAATCTGTTTGTATATAAATCCACCATCTGGCTTTACAATTAACTTTAAAATATCTCCTTCTACTAACTTTGATTTAGAACAGTAATTAGCTGGAATAGAATACCTTTTACCATCAGGACCTATCATTTGTTGACCATCAAAAACACCTTCGACTACTTTATTACCACCTTCTATCTTTTCTGAACCAACAGATTGAGCTTTAGAACTAAAATCGTTGACACTAGAAGTAGTATCAACGCCTAACTCATCAAAAATTGACTTAGCTTTATTTAATTCTAATTCTATTTTAGCGATGATGTCTTTTAACTCATCAAACTTATTAAACATATTTTTGTTTTCTTTTTGTATTTTTATTTTAAAAACCTTTGTATTTTTGTATTTATTTTTGTTTCTATTTTCTCCTATATTATACAATAAATTAAGAGAATTGTTAAATACTAAACTTAAGTTCCCATTTTCATTCTCTCTTTAATCTCATTTTCAACTACCTGACGATCTCGACCATACTTTAATCGAGATAATTCTTTTATTTCTTTTACATAATCTTTCTCTAATTTTGGTCTAGTTAAAGTCTGCATACTAAATGCTGGTGGATTTTGATTATCTATTAGTAGTTTGATATAGGCATTAAAGGCTGGGACATTAATTAAATCATATTCACTAAATACTGGAGCAAATTGCTTAGCTACTATTTCAGCATCTTTGACACCAATTCGAAAGGAAACAAAAGTTCCAACATTACCAAAAACAGCATCTTTAATCTTTTCATCTCCTTTTTCAATTAATTGAGATATATATTGATGAGCAATTGTTAAATTTAATTTGTACTTTCTAGCTTCTGACAAGATTACAGCAATACTGTCGGTGATAAAGTTCTGAAACTCATCAATATAGAGATAGAAATCATTTCTTTTTTCTTGAGGAACATCAGTTCTGGATAGAGCTGACATTAGTATCTTACCAACAAAAACCATACCAATTAAATTACTATTCAATTCTCCAATTTTACCTTTAGATAAATTGATTAATAATATCTTCTTTTCATCCATTACCTTTCTAAAATTAAAAGAAGACTTTTGTTGAGAAATAATTGGTCGCATAATGTCATTGGAGATAAAAGGAGTTAATTTACTAGTAATATAGGGAACCATATTAGCTAAAGCAGCTTCTCCACCAGCTTTTTGAGCTTGTTTCTCCCAAAAGTCTTTTACTAAATAATCATTACATTTAGAAAGCTTAAATTTTCTAAAATCTTCATCTGCTAATACTCTTGGAATTTCTAATAAAGTAGCTCCCGAATCTATATCTTCCATAATTAAAAGAATAGCATTCCGCATATATTGTTCAAACATTGGACCACCAGTTGCTTTTAAATCATAGAGTTTATCAAATATCTTTAGAATTTCATTAATTACAAAGGTTTTCTGTTCTTGAGTATCAAATTCTAACATATTAATTCCTAGAGGTCTTTCAGTATCTGAAGGATCAAAAAGAATTACATCTTCAATTCTTTCTTTAGGGATATGCTTAAGAATGTCTTCAATTAAATCTCCATGAGGATCTAAAACACAAACTCCATCTCCATTCTGAATATCTTGAATAGCCATATTAACTTGAAAATATGATTTACCAGTACCAGACTTACCAATCACATACATATGCCTATTCCGATCCAAGTCCTTAATCTTTACTGTCGTTTTAGTATCTCGATAAACACTTTCACCTAGAGTTAAACCTTCTCCTGGCATATTACTAGGTGCTACAGCTGTTTTAGCTTCTAACCAAGATATATTAGGAGTACTAGTAGATGATAATGGTAAATGATAGAGACTAGCTAGCTCTTCAGTATTTAATATTAATTTATGTTTTTCATTAAAGTTTCGATATATGAAATCATTAATTAAGAGATTCTGAGCTCCTCGAGAACTTCTTAAAGAATTACCATATTGATAGAGATTATACTGAGAAAAAGAATTAATAATATTATCTAAGTAAGTTTTAGCTAAAGCTTCATTATGAGAACTAACAATGATTCGAAGATTAACATCTAAACCAGCTTTAGAATTCTTTTCTTCCACACCTTTAATCATTTCATTTTCCATTTGAGAAAGCTGAACATTTTCATCTGTTTTCTTTAAAGGATCATCTTTCTTTGTTGTCTGAAAGAAACCACCAGAACCACCAAACCAAACAGAAAGAATACCAAAAACTCCTCTCATACCAGAGAGTTTCTTAGCATAAGCAATGCTTTTACCTTTAGAAACAGTTCTAGTAAAAATACTGCTCTTAGTATGCCAACGACGATGAGCACTTCGGGTGATAAGTTGAATTACAGCTCCATCTTCTTTACTTAACTTAGTTAATGAATTAGTTAATGAATCTAAAGGATCAATTTCAATATTTTTATAAGTTTTTAAAGGAAAAACATAGTTTTCTTTTAGAGTCATTCTTGCTCCAATCACAGTATCTTGAGGACTAAAAATATTATAGTCTTCAATTTCTGTTATTTCCGCATCTGGGTAGACAGCTTGAATTCTTTCTTGAAAGAAATGAACATTATTAATTGGAACTCCGATATAGAAGAATATTTGTCCTTTATGAGAAACTATTTCAAAAGAAAAATGATCATCTCTAGTTTTTAAAAGTCCTTTTAAACCTCTCTGAGCTTTTAAACCACCTAAAGTACTGTAGAGATTCTCTACAGCAGCAATTTGCTCCTTGATTTTCTCCTGATTATCTTTTTGTAAAGACTCTTCATCTTTAGATGAACTAATTCTCGGAACTCTAACTTTTAGTAGTTTTAAAGAAAAAGCAGAATCTATCTTCCTTTTTAGGAAAAATTTTAGAAAAATAAAAAGTGATAAAAAAATTAATATCACTGGAATAATAAAAAAGTATAGGGGTATTAGAACATTGTTAATTTGAAAATACATATTTTATTTTTATTTTAATTAGGCTAATGAATTACTTTTCTAATAACTCTTTTTTAGCATCTAATATTTTATCTGTTTTTATTTTAGCAGTTTGTTTAATGAAAAACTTATTAACTCCGGAAATCATTTTTAACCATTCTACAATAGCTTGGACTATTTTTTTAACTCTAACTTTTGTTTCACCTAAAAGACTAAGTACTATTTTAGTAGTTTCTTCACCCTTTATTTTAAATTTCTTTTGCTCTTCTTTGGACATATTTAAATATATATCTTCTAGACCTTCTTCTAAAATATCATCAATATCTTCTTTTAAAGAAGTAGTTATAGGAGTATTTGAAGTCTGAGATTGATTTTCAGAAACCTGAGTGCTACTTTGAGATTGATCTTCAGACTTTTTATCATCTAAGGAAACATCTTTCTCAATAACTTTTTCCGAACTTGGTATATTTTCTTTTTGTTCTTGTTCAGATAATGATACTTCTTGATGATCTAAATCATTTAAATTTGATTCTGGTCTTTTTTGTATTTCTGGCATAATTTTAATTAAAAAATTTAAAACAAAACAATTTCAATTTTAGATTTGAAACTTTTAACTAAAATAATTATAGCATATTTTAGAATTGGATGATATAATTAAAATGAATTAAAAAATAAAAATCTTAAAATGGGTTTAATACAAAAAGTAAAAAATAAAAATTTCACTTGGGTTAATATTAGTAAGCCTAATACTGGTTCAATTGAATATTTAAAACAAAACTATAAATTTCATCCTTTGGATTTAGAAGATTGTTCTAATCCAACTCTTCGAGCTAAATTAGATGAATATGATGATTATCTTTTCATAATTCTTAACTATCCAATTTTTAATAGAAAAACTAGACGAATATCTCTTTCAGAAGTTGATATTTTCATTGGTAAAGACTATTTAATTACTCTGAGTGATGGAAATTTAACTCCTTTAAATGAAATCTTTGAATCTTGTCAGTTGAATAACAGGAATAAAGAAAAATACTTTAATGAAGATGTTACTTTTTTACTTTATGAGATCCTAAACTCTCTGCAAAAATATTGTTTCCCTATTCTAGATCATGTTAGTCATGATTTAAGAGATATTGAAAAACAAATCTTTGATAACCGTGAAAAACAAATGGTTAGAGAGATATTAATTACCAAGAGAAATATTGTTAATTATCGAAAAAGTGTTCAGTCTCACAAAAATGTTATTAAAAAGCTAGGTAAAATGAGTCATAAAGACTTTATGAAAGATCAATTAAATATCTACTTTGCTAATACTTTAGACCAAGCTAAAGAAATCTGGGAGATATTAGAAAATCTTAAAGAAAATGTTGAAGCTGTTCATAATACCAATGAATCATTAATATCATTTAAACTAAATCAAGCTATGAAGGTTTTGACTGTTATTTCAGTCATTCTACTACCAGCTACCCTCTTAGCTTCTATCTTTGGAATGAATTACTTAATTCCTTTTCAAAAACATCCTTTAGGGTTCTGGTTTGCTGGTGGAATTATGATTTTTTGTATGTTTGCTCTCTGGATATATTTTAAAAAGAAAAAGTGGATGGATTAAATTATGCTATACCTTTACAATACTTTAACTAGAAAAAAAGAAGAATTTAAAGCAATCAACTCACCAAAAGTGGGTTTGTATTGTTGTGGTCCAACAGTCTATGACTATCAACATATTGGTAATATGCGAACATATATCTTTGAAGACATTCTAAGAAGGACTTTAGAATACAATAACTACAAAGTTAAACATATCATGAATATTACTGATATTGGACATCTAGTTTCTGATGCTGATGAAGGTGAAGACAAGATGATGAAAGCTTTGAAGAGAGAAAATCTAGAGCCCAGTAAGAGATCAATGATGAAACTAGCTCAGAAATATACCAGAGCTTTTCAAGAAGATTTAAAAAAGTTAAATATTAAAGAACCGAATAGATACACTAAGGCTACTAAACATATCAAAGAACAGATTAAATTAGTTAAAATACTTACTAAAAAAGGATATACTTATGAAACTAAAGATGGAATCTACTTTGATACAACTAAATATCCTGAGTATGGTAAGCTAGCTCTTTTAGATGGCCAAGAACTTCAAGCTGGTAAGAGAATTGATTTAGGAGAGAAAAAAGATATTCATGATTTTTCTTTATGGAAGTTCTCTGAAGCTAATGAAGAAAGAATTATGGAATGGAAAGCTTTTGGTAAAAAAGGATTTCCTGGTTGGCATGCTGAATGTTCAGCTATGTCTATTAAATATCTAGGAGAACATTTTGATATTCATTGTGGAGGAATTGATCATATTCCAGTTCATCATACTAATGAAAGGGCTCAGAATAATTGTGCTTTAGGAGTCAAAGAATCTGTTAATTACTGGATGCATGGGGAATTCTTAGTATTGAATAAAGACAAGATGTCTAAATCAGCTGGAAGCTTTATTACCTTACAAGATGCTATAGATAAACAAATTAACCCCCTAGCTTATCGTTACTTCTGTTTAATGACTCATTACCGTAAACCCTTAAGTTTCTCTTGGGAAGCTCTAGAATCAGCTCAGAATGGTTTAAATAACCTTTATTCTGACATCCAAAGTCTAGGAAATACAAAAGGAGCTATAAGTCCTAAATACAAAGAAAGATTATTAGAATCTATTAATGATGATTTAAATATGCCTCAGATTTTAGCTTTAATTTCAGAAGTTTTAAAATCAAATTTAAAGAATGAAGATAAGTTGACTACTATTTTAGAATTCGATAAAGTGTTAGGACTTAATTTAGGAAATATTAAATTAGAGAAAGTAAATATTCCTGCTAATATCAAAACCTTAGCTGAAGAAAGATTAGAAGCTCGAACAGAAAAAAACTGGAGTGAGTCTGATAGATTAAGAGATGAAATTAATAAGTTAGGTTGGGATATTGAAGATACTGAAGATAACTATACTTTAAAAAAGAAATAATGAATAAAAAGATTAACAAGAAGAATAACTTTTGGCTTTCTATAGGAAAGCCTATTTTAGCTTTAGCTCCGATGGCTGGAATTACTGATTCTGCTTTTAGAGAGTTATGTAGAAAACAAGGAGCTAACGTAGTCTATACCGAAATGGTTTCTGCTGATGGACTTCATTATGATTCTCAGAAAACATTAGAATTATTAAAATTCTCTAAGAAAGAAAAACCAATTGTAGTTCAATTATTTGGTAAAGATCCCGAGAAGTTCATTAAAGCTAGTCAGATAGTCACTAAACTAGGTTTTGATGGTATTGATATTAATTTTGGATGTCCAGCTCGGAAAGTAGCTGGTCATGGTGGTGGAGTCACTTTAATGAGAGATTTAGACCTTTGTTACAATATCATTAAAAATATTTGTGATAATACTCCTTTACCAGTTTCCATAAAAATTAGAAGTTCAATAAACAAGAAAGATAGTTCTGGGAAAGTCATTGGCAAAGTAACTGCTTTAGATTTAGTTAAGAAAATTAAAGACTTAGCAATTACTACAATTATGATTCATGGTCGGACTTATGAAAAACCATTTATTGGTGAAATTGATTATGAGATGGTTAAAAAAGTAAAAGAAGAATTTTCAGGATTAGTTTTAGCTAATGGTAATCTTACTGACCCCGAAATAGCTCAAAAAACATTAGAATTAACTAAGACAGATGGTCTAGGTTTAGCTCGTGGACTCTATGGCCGACCATGGTTATTTAGAGAAATTAAAGAATATTTAAAAAAAGGTAAGTCCAAAGAAATAACTTGGAAAGATATAAAAAAGATAGCATTGGATCATGCTAAATTAAATTTTAAGAGTAAAGGAGATTATGGAATAATTGAAATGAGAAAACACTTAATCTTTTATTCTAAAGGACAAAAACAAGCTAAGGAAATGCGAAAAGATTTAGTACAAGTTGAAAGTATTAAAGATATTGCCAAAATATTTAAAAAGTATTAGAATATATCAATGTTATTATGTCGCCATCGTCTAGTGGCTAGGACGCCAGGTTCTCATCCTGGTAACCGGAGTTCGATTCTCCGTGGCGATACCATAAATATATTTTATTAGGATATAAAAAGTCTCTTCTTTTCGGAAGAGACTTTTGTTTTATACAATAATTTATTCTAATTAAAATACTTCATCACCAGTGGGATAAGTTCTATCATCTGGTAGAGTTATAATATCATCCCAAGAATAACCTCTTCGTTCTAAAGCTTGAGCAGTAAAAAAAGGTCGTTTTTCACCATAATAAATCATAAACACAGTAGAGTTTCCTTGATATTTAACTAAACTACCACTTGGATGACGAGAAGCATCATCAACAGTAATTGTTGTTTCATACATATCTAAATAATCTTCACTAACGTTCTTAATCATATTCCAACGATAATTTAAACCATTAAAAACTTCTTCATTTTTAATCCAAATCTTTTCCATACCTTCTCTAAGAGCATAAACTTCAGGACCAGAACCCTTAACTAAAGTTCCGATAGGATAACTTTCATCTAAAGATTTAGTCTTAAAAGACATAATACTTGAAGTCTCGCTTTCATCATAGAGACTTTGATATGATTTAACTTTGTAGTAGTAAGTTGTGTCTGGTTTTAAACCACTAATTCCAACTTGATGCTCTCGATCAAAATAATTATCACTATATAGTCTATTATTTATCTTATTGACTTTACTACCATAATAGAGTAAGCCTTTAGAAACTAAATTATTTTCCCATCTAATTGATGCCCCTGTAGGAGTAATTAATTCATCATTAACTGTAGTAGGACGAATATTACTAATTTCTAAAGTATAGTCTTTACTAGAACGAGTAGTAGCTTGAACAGTTTTTTCTCGATAATTCTCATCTTCATCAATTGCTTTAATCTTGAAATAATATCTAGTACTAGGATAAAGATTATATATTAACTTAATATGTCTAGTTCGAGAAGTAGTATATGTAGTAGTTTCTGATAGATCATTAGAATTTTGACCATAGTAGATAATAGCTTCAGTATCTTCGTCTGTATACCATAAAAGAGCAACAGCATCGTCGGTGACTTGTAAGAATTCGTAATCCCCAAATTCTGGTCTAATAGTATCTTCCATATCTTCTGTAGAGAAAGTTTGGATCAAGGATTCTGTTGTTTCTCCAGACTCCTCTATTGCTTTAATCTTGAAATAATAAGTTTGATCATTTTCTAAACCACTCAAAAATGTTTCATGTGGATAGGTGTAAATACTATAACCCATGAATCTATCTAGATTATCTTGATCTAAACCATAGAAAATCTCTGCTTTAGTAGCAGAATCAGTACGCCATTTTAATTTAGCTCCACCATTTTTCATTTCATAAACTTCTATATCACTGAAGTTTACTTCTGCTTTAACTAGATTCAAGGGTAAATTACTTAAAAATAAGCTCAGAACGATAATAATTATTACTTTTTTCATTTTATATTTAATTATTGATAATATTTAGTTAATATTGAAAAATAAAGAATAATCTGATAATATACTTATATTGTATATAATATAACATATATTAAGTATATAACAATGAATATAAATTTCAAATTAAAAATTAAGAAAATAGCTCTACTTTTAGGAGACATTATGTCTCTCTATTTTGCATTATTCTTAACTCTTCTAATTAGATTCCGTTCTGGATATGATAATCAGTTATTTATTAAACATTTACCATATTTCACTATCTTATTTTGTATTTGGTTAATAATTATATTTTCTTTCCGATCTTATGAAACTAATAAAGCTTTAGTTAAGAAATACAACTTATTCCTTAATATTCTTAACATTTCTATCATCAACTTCTTTTTAAGTGTCTTATTCTTTTACATTATTCCCCAAAGCTTAATCTCTCCTAAGACCATTTTAGTTATTAACATTCTTGTTTTTGGAATCATTTTCTATCTTTGGAGAACATTAGCTAACAAAATTCTTTATCCTCGAACTACAAAAAGAAATTGTTTAGCAATTACTAATAATCAAAATTTAATTAAGGAAATATTTAAAAAACCTGAATTAGAATTAAATATTAAAGCTTCAGTTAATTTAGATAATAATATTGTTTTTAGCAATCTAGAAAGCGTTGATTTAAATGAATTATTTAATTTTGTTAAAGAGAATAAAATTCAAACTATAATCATTGATGATGAATTATTAGTTAACAAAGAAATATCTCGAGAATTATTTAAATGTTTAGAATTAAGAGTTGGTTTTATCAGAACTACTGAATTCTATGAAAAATTCTTAGGTAAAGTTTCTATTGATAATATTGATAAAGTTTGGTTGATAAATAATTTTAATGAAAATGAAAAATGGACTTTTGATTTAATTAAAAACTTTTTAGACAAAGTATTTAGTTTTATTTTCTTAATTCCCTCAACTATTTTTTTACCTTTTATAATTATCCTCATTAAATTAGATTCTCGGGGCCCTATTTTCTTTACTCAAATTAGAACTGGGAAAAATAATAAAGACTTCTTAGCCATTAAGTTAAGAACTATGAAAGTAGATGCTGAGAAAAATGGTCCCCAATGGGCAACTAAGAATGATTCTCGAGTTACAAAAATAGGTAAATTCTTAAGAAAAAGTAGATTAGATGAGATTCCTCAATTATTTAATATTCTTAAAGGAGATATGAGTTTAGTTGGTCCTCGCCCAGAAAGACCAGAATTTATTATAGATCTTAAAAATGAAATACCTTTTTACAAAGAAAGATTATTAGCTAAACCAGGACTTAGTGGTTGGGCTCAAATAAATTATCCTTATGGTAATACAGTTCAAGATGCTTTAGAAAAGCTTCAATATGACCTCTATTACGTTAAAAATAGGACTTTTATGTTAGATTTATCAATAATTTTAAAAACTCTTAATACTATTATTAGGGGTCATGGAATGTAATAATATGACAAATAATAAAAAAGTTTTAGTTACTGGTGGTGCTGGTTTTATTGGTAGTAATATAACAATAGAATTAGTAAAACGAGGATATAATGTAAAAGTTATTGATAATCTTTCTACTGGTAATTTAAATAATCTAAACTCTATAATTAATAATATAGAGTTTATTGAGGATGATATTTACAAAACTAATGACTTAGAAAAATATTTTAAAGATATTAACACAATATTTCATCAAGCAGCCCTACCTTCAGTTCAAAGATCCATAGATAATCCCCTAGAAACACATAATAATAATTCCACAGCAACTATTAAATTATTAACTGCTGCTAAAAATACTAAAGTTAAAAAAATAATCTATGCCGCTTCTTCTTCTGCCTATGGTAATAGAGAAGAAGATTATAAAGTAGAATACATGAAGCCTCAACCACTTTCTCCCTATGCAGCAACCAAATTAGTTGGAGAATACTATATGAAAGTTTTTGCTCATGTTTATGATATAGAAACCGTCTGCTTGAGATATTTTAACGTTTTTGGACCGAACCAAGACCCCAATTCTCCATACTCAGCTGTTATCCCATTATTTATTAAAGCAATTTTAAATGATGAACAACCTGTAATTTATGGTGACGGAAAACAAAGCAGAGATTTTACTTATGTAGCCAATAATGTTCAAGCTAATATTCTAGCTATGGAATCAGATACTAAGTCTGGAGAAACTTTAAATGTTGCCTGTGGAAAATCCTATTCCCTCTTAGATCTATTAAATATTATAAATAAATCTTTAGGTAAAGATATAAAACCTATATTTAAAGAAGAAAGAGAAGGTGACATTAAAGATTCTTTAGCTAATATTTCTAAGGCCAAAAAATTGATAAATTATAAACCAATTGTTGATTTTGAAGAAGGCCTAAAGAAAACCATTGAATATTATAAAAATAATTAATCAATGTTAAACAAAATAAAAAATAAATCTTACAATCTATTACGTCAAAGTGAAAAATATACCAAGACAGATATGATATATTTAACTAAAGGCGGCTTATGGCTATCATTAGGACAAATAATTGCTTTTATTTCAGCTCTTTTATTAACAATTACTTTTGCCAATCTACTACCAAAAGAAACATACGGAACATATAAATATCTCATATCAATACTAGCTTTATTATCAATACCAAGTTTAAAAAAATTTGGAACTGCTTTTATACAATCAATAGCTAGAGGTTACGAAGGAAATTTTGAAGAAATATTATGGACCAAAATTAAATGGGGTTCCCTGGGAAGTTTAGCTAGCTTTATACTGGCTTTTTATTATTTTATACAGAATAATTATACTTTAGCAATTAGTTTTTGTATTATAGCCATAATTGTTCCTTTTTTTAATGGATTTAATTTTTATATATCATACCTGAGTGGTAAAAAGATATTCAGCAAACTAACTAAATATAGATCTCTCAGTCAAATTTCAGTAACAATATCAGTAGTTATCAGTTTATTTTTAACTAATAATGTACTTTTCATCCTCTTAACTTATTTATCATCTGAAACCATAACTAGACTAATTGCTTTATATTTAACAAAGAAAAAATTTCCTCCTAACAAAGAAAAAGATGAGGGAGTAATAGAATATGGTAAACATCTTAGCTTTATAGAACTTTTTAAAAGCATAGCTGAAGAGGCTGATAAAATATTAATTTATCACTATATTGGTGGAGCTGAATTAGCTATTTACTCTATTGCTATCTCACCAATCGGACAAATTAAAACTTTCATACTTAATTTAAAGACTTTAGCTTTTCCTAAATTAAGCAAGGCTAAAACAGAAGTAATAAAGAAAACTTTACTAAAAAAAATATTGAAAGCATCTCTAATTACCATACCAATAATAGTAATTTATATACTTTTAGCTCCTTGGTTATTTTCAATTTTCTTCCCTAAATATGTTGACTCAGCCTTTTTATCTCAGATTTTAGCTATCTCTATTATCTTAGTTCCTAGCTCTTTAATGTCATCCGCTTTATCTGCTAAAAAACAAATAAAATCCCTATATAGATTAAGGATTTTAGGATCACTTGGTAAATTAATTATTTATTTTATAGCTATAAAATTCTACGGACTAATCGGTTTAGTAATTAGTAGAATAATTATTGATATCTATACTACTTTACTATATAAATATTATTTTAATAAAATATCTAATTAGCTTTAAATAATTTATTTCTTGGATAGCTCCATAATACTTTATAAGAAATAACTAATAAAGAATAAATAACATGAATATAGCAAAGAATATAAGCTAAATTCCAATTATATAAACTAATTATAATAAGGACAATATAATAAAATAAAGTCCAAGAGTATATCATAAAAGTTAAATAATTTAAAATTCTCAGAGGCAGAACTAGTCTCTTCTTTTTTTTATCTGATTCTAATATTAAATCTCTAATATTAGAATTATTGCTTTTAAGAATTTGACAAACAACAGCTTTAGTAGATCTCAATAGAATTAAAGCCATTGTAAAAATTGATAATATAATAATTAAAAAAAATAAAATTTGATTATTTGAAATTTTATAAAAATAATTAGCAATTACGAAATAAAAAACAAAAGGATAAAAAAAATGAACTGTATAATCATAATAAATACCTTTTTGAGTAAAATAATCTTTAGCCCGTGCTATTTCGCCATCAATTTTATCTGTTATTGTAATGCAATATAAAAGTATTAATTGTATTATAGTAATATAAATAATTCCTTGAAATCTGGGAATAAAAGTTATTATCAACACTATTAATAATAATAAAAAAGAAATAAAAGTTATAAAATTTGGTTTTATTTCTGGAAATATTTTCAATAATATCCAACTAATTCTAACTGAAATATTTCTCTCTAATCTATAAAATCTATCCCCTAATATTTTAGATTTTTTAGGAGCATGTGCTTTTTCTTTGAATTCTTTAAAAATCATATTTTATTTAATTATTTTTTACCTAAATATATTAAATGAGGAGTAAATCCTTTTTTACCAAACAAATTTTTTTTCAAAAAATTTAATAACCACTTAATTCCATCAATCAAACTACTATGTTTTTTTAATAAAACAGATTCACATTTTATTTTATTAAATCCAATATTTTTCATTAAATTAGATAATTTTCCTTCTGAAAAAGAACTAACATGTTGCACTCTATGGAAAACTGCTGCACAATCAGGGCAAATTACTTTATATTTATTTAAATTCTCATTACTTGGTGTAGAAATAAAAATATATCCACCAGGTTTTAATATTCGATACATCTCCTCCAATGTGTTGTTTAATTTTTCTGGAAGTATGTGTTCTATCATTTCTAAAGAAAAAATAAAATCATAAGTATTATCACCTATATCTTCATTTGGAATTTTGTCCGCTAAAATAACACCTTTAAATAATTTATTATCTTTAAATTTTTTTTCAACTTCAATTAAAGATTCTCTAGATGCGTCTAATCCACTACAAGCTATTCTCTGTTTAAATAAAAAATTTATAAGATACCCAGCTCCACATCCATAGTCAAGATTATTACCGTCTTTTTTAATATATTTTTTCACTATTTTTATTATTTTCTCTCCAGTTTCACGAGCAAATGACAACTCTAAAAGACCATGATTCATAACAAAATAATTCCAAAAATTATTTATTTTTTCTTCTGTCCATTTAACATCATGCTTATTAAAATTTTCCATGACTTTAAATTAATTATTAAAATACTTTCTAAAATCACTCAAAGTTATTCCTTCAATATCTTTTTCCTTAAAATATTTAAACATTACTTCTAATTGATTATATATAAAATCAAATGATTTTTTATCTTTAGAATAGGGACTTCCTCCAATCATTAACTCACTTGAGTGTATCATAAATTCTAAAACTGGTAAATTATTTTCTTGAGCTGATTTATATATCATTTCCCAATCTTTAGTAGAACTATTAGAAAAAATTCTTAACCATTTCTGTTTAAAAAACAATCTATTAACAACTTTCTTAAAAAAACTCTCTGGCAATCTTAAAAATAATTGAGCTATTTTAGAATTTTCTTTCTTTAATAATCCTGTAAATAAAATAGTCATTGGAACCTCTAATATTCCTTGAATATCATGTGGGTAAATAGAATTAAATCTAAAATCTGATCCACCATTTTTATTATGATCTCCTACTGTCTTTTGCCAATTAATTTTAGGAGTTACAGAACAATCTATTTCATAACCTAATCTTTTAATTTTCTCAGCAACTCTCTCATCAAAACCCCAACGTCCAGCTCGAAAAGAAATAGGTTGTTTATTAAATTTTTCTTTTATTATATTAGTTAAACTCTCTAACTTGTTAACTAAATTATCTTCTTCAAGTTCATGCGGATAAGTATGAATATTTATATTATGATTTTTTGAATATGGTGGAGTAGTCCAAGGATGTAAATGAGAACCTATTTCTGCAACTCCTCTATTTTCCCAATCTTTTAGATTATCAATATTAGCTCCTTCAACTACCTCATAAGAAAGCAAATATGTTGGTTTAAAACCATACTTCTCACACAATAACTGAAAATGTGGCAAAGATTTTACATTTTCTAAGCCAATATTATTATTTTTCCATTGATTATCAGCTTCTACATCTACTGTAATAATAAATTTCATAAATATTTTTTATTAATCTGCTCATCAATAATTAATTCTAACTGATCTATTCTACCCTTTTTATTATCAACTATTTTTTTAGCTTCCAATTTCATTTTACTTACAATTTTTTTATTATTAAATAGATAAATTATCCTATCTACAAAATCCTCTACTTCTCGATTATCAACTAAATAGCCATTAACTCCGTCTTTGACTATATCTTTCACACCACCAACATTTGAAGATATACAAGGCAAATTGCTATTCATTGCTTCTAAAATTACAATAGGCATACCTTCTCTATCAGAAGTAAGTAAAAATAAATCCGCTAATACTAAATATTCTTTAGCATTTTTAGGATCTACAACTATTTTAACATTTTTTTCTAATTTATACTTTTTAATACTATCAATAAGATTTTTTTCTAAATCACCATAACCAACAATAAAAAAATACATATCTTTTATATTTTTCTTATTAACTATTTCGTTAGCTATTTCAATTATCCTATTTTGATCTTTTTCTGGACTGAAACGGCCAATATTCATACAAACAAAACAAGATTCTTTTAAATTAAATTTCTTTAATAGATATTCTTTAGAAAATAAATTATTTATATCTAAATCACTAATTTGATCTAAAACTCTAAACTTTTTAAAAGGAATATTTTCTTGCTGAGAAGTAAATTTAACAACCTCTTCTGAAACTCCAATAATAACATCCGTCACATAAGACAAAAGTAGATCTACTTTTTTTTGCCACCAGCTTTTATTATAATAACAACTTTGTTCAGAACTAATTATAATCTTAACTCCTACTAACCTACCTAAGATTCTAGCTACTAAATTAGCCTCAAAAAGAGCAGAAACTATTATTTCAATTTTATTCTTCTTCAAAAATCTATAAAACTTAAAAAATCCCTTTATATCAAAAAGCCTAGAAAAACCAAAATGAAATATACGTTTTGTTTTTAATTTATGATATAAAGTATTTTCTTGATTTGTATTATAAAGAAGACCAAAAAATACTTTATATTTCTCAGCATCTAAAGAATTAGCCTGACTAAGCATAACCATTTCAGCACCCCCAATTAGCAATTTATTTGTTAAGAACAAAATATTTTTCATTTTCTTATTTTTATCCAAAATCTTAATAAAGGTGAGTATACTTTATAATAGTAATAACATTTTTTTCGATAACCCCCAAAAGCTTCCTTAAATTCAGCTAGAGTTACCTGATGCCTGTATTCAGAATTAACTGCAATTCCTCCCAAATCAAATAGTTTAATACCCCTGTTTTTAGCATACTTTATAATTTCCCAAATTAACATACGATTAGCTTGACCAATTATCTCTCTATTACCATCTCCTCTTAAAGAAGCTAAAACTAAAGCTCTCATATTTTCCTCATCATTAACAAAAATACCACCAGCAACCATTTTATTTTGATAATAAGCAGCTATAAAAAATGTATTTTTAAATAAAAGATCTAACTTTTCCTTACCCAGATTATTTTCTTCCCTAAACTTTTTATAAATTTTTTTAAAATCATTATAATCTTTACTTAGTTTAATAATTACACTATTACGCTCACCTCTTTTTATTTGTTTAGCAATAAATTTTTTTCTAAATTTTAACCAAATGTCATCCAAAGATTGTTCTAAATCTATCACTGTAGTCAGCCCCTCTTTTTTCTTAAATCCTGTAATATTAAAATCTTTATAAGAAAAAAAGTTAACCATAGCTGAATTTTTCACATCCTTAGGATCAGTAAACCAAAACCAATCTTTTTTCAGAAAAAATGGAAGTATAAATCCTTTTGAATAGTGTTTCTTATTATTCATCTTTTTTGGCATCGACAATAAGTAAATGCCCTAATTTATTAATTAAAGGTATTCTCTCAAATAACCGAGATATTAATCCTGAAAATTTAGCTGGTAATTTTAATCTAAACTCTAGTGGTAAAGTTATATCTATAGGATGCAAATCTATCACTTTAAACAATTTATTTAATTCATCTCTTAACTCCTTAGAAGAAAAATAATGAAAGAATATTTTTGTCTTATGCATTCCTTCCTTAGGCATCTTCCTAACTATCCTTCGAAAATCTTGATGATAAGCAGTTAAAACTAATCTGCCCTTATTTTTTAAAGTATTATAAATATTTCTAAAGAATTCTTCTCTTTGCTCTTTTTCAGGAATATGTTCTAAAAATTGAGTAGACAAAGCTATATCAAAAAAGTTCGCTTTAGTTTTAAATTGAACAGAATCACCCAATACTAAACCAACGTTAGTTATATTACCTAATTTTTTTGATAATACAATAAGAGATTGAAGGGAAAAGTCGCTAGCTAATAAAAATTTACAATCCTTCATTATTTCAGTTGTTATTCTACCAGTACCACAAGCATATTCAATTATATTTTTATCTTTAATTTCCCCTAATTTATTTATAGTAGAAGGAATTTCTTTAAAATATCTAGCTGCCAAACGTTTGTCATAAACAGGAGATTCTTTGTCTCTAGCTTTTATCTCGTCTTGCATTACTCTTCCAAGCTCATTTTGTTTATCTAAAAAATTAATTACTCCTTCTTCAATTTTATATTTCTTTTTACAGTCTGAACATTCTAAACAACCTGAATAAATAGAATTATCATCAGACTCGACGGAATTAATACTTTCCAAATCACCACCACAATTACAAATTAATGCTTCTACTAATTTTTTAGGAAAACCATATTTCATATAAATTTTAAAATCATCTTTACTCTATTTTCCCAAGTATATCTCTGAACATCTTTAAATGCTACTTGAGATAATTTATCACCCCTTTCCTTATTATTCAACAATTCTTCAATTTTAATTGCTAAATCCCGAGGATTATCTGGTTCACAGAATAAGCAATTGTCATTATTTAATACTTCTTTAATAGTTGGTAGATTAGAAGCAATAATTGGTCTTTTACTAGCCATATACTCAAACATCTTAATAGGAGACATAAACTTACTATAATGTTCTATATTAGGAAAAGGCATTAATAATATATCAGCGGCTTTTTGGTAAACAGCTAATTCATTCTGTTTAATATGTCCGATAAATTTGACTAACTTACTAACTTTTAAATCATCCGCCATTTTTTGGTAAAAGTTTATATCTTTTTGATCACCACCAACTGCTAAAAATAAAACTTCTTTTTCTAAAAAAGTAAGAGATAACAATATGTCTTTAATTCCTTTATCCATTCCCATTGTTTTAAACTTACCACAATAACAAATAATATCTTTATTTTCAGGAAGGTTCAATTTTTTTCTAGCTTCCTCTCTAGTAATACTTTTGATAAAAATATTTAAATTAACTGCGTCTGCCGCTATCAATATCTTATTATCCTTAAAACCTTGTTCTAGAAAATCTTCTTTTAATCCCTTAGAAATAACTATTACTTTACTAAATAATTTAGTTATTAAAAAAAACATCTTTCTTTTCCTGGGAATACTATGACATTCATAAACAACTTTATAACCCAATAAAGATATAAAAGATGGTAAATAATCTCTAGTATAAAGAACTTTATCACTTCTTTTTTGTAAGAGTAAATAAAATAATACTGAAATATAAAAGCTTAATAATTGGGTAAAAAAAGTTAACTTTCCTAATATTTTCTCTAGTTTAAAGATAGATATAGCTGGTAATCTAACAATTTCAAAATGATCTTTTATATCATAATATTGAAAAGTATCTTCTTTTATTTTATTTTTAACCCTAGGAATGATCAATTTAATATTATTTTTTCCTTTATTAAAAAATTTACACATAGAAGTAATATTAACTCCATGTGCCTTTTCAGTAGGAATTCTAGCCTGAGTGATATATAAAATATCCATACATCTATTATAATACCTTATCCTTCTTATTGCAAAAAGCTTTTAGATACTATAAAATTACTATTATAAATTATAAAAATATGAAAAAGAAAAATATTTCTCAAAAGATAAGAGACAAAAAAATAATAGTTGGTTATACTGCTGGCGTATTTGATTTGTTTCATATTGGACACTTAAATATCTTACGCAATGCTAAATCAATGTGTGATAAACTAATAGTAGGCGTAACTAATGATGAATTAGTGAGTTATAAAAATAAAAAAGCCTTCATACCTCATAAAGAAAGAATGGAAATAGTTGAAAATATTAAATGTGTGGATGAGGTTGTTTCTCAAGATGAAATAGATAAATATAAAGCATGGGAAAAAATAGAATTTGATGTTTTATTTGTAGCAGATTGTTGGAAAGATACTCCAAGCTGGAACGAATATGAAAGAAAGTTAAAAAAAGTAAATGTAGAAGTGATTTATTTTCCCTACACTAAGACTACTTCATCAACAAAAATTAGAACAATAATCGATAAAGAAATATAATATGGAAACTATTAAAAAATTAGGAGAAAAACTTCACGGAAACAAGAGAGAACGAATGAAATATATGTGGGGACATAGACGATTTAATCAAAATCCTGCTCTTTATCTAAGCCATTTCATTCTCAAACATAATATAAAAGTAACTCCTAATCAAATTACTTATTTTTTTGTAATTTTAAGCTTTCTCGCTTCTATACTTCTCTTTTTTTCTGACTTTTGGTTGAAAATAGTTGCCTTATTACTTTTATGGCTTTGTTTAATCTTAGATGGTGTAGATGGAGATATCGCCAGATATAATAATCTTTTTTCCTTAAAGGGACTATATGTAGATGGTATTTATCATTTAGCAGGTCCATCTTTATTCTTATTTGCCTTGACTTATAATATTTCTAAAGTATCTTCTTTAAATTCAGAATTAGTTTTATTAACTGGAATTTTTGGTGGATTAGCTTGGAGCATGCTTAAAGCAAACGGACAATTACCATTTCACCTATGTTGTAAATATTATCTCAAAAATTCAGATATGTGGGGAATAAAAAACAATGAATTATCCGAAGAGTCCATTGTTAATAAAAAAATATTAAATAAAAGTTTTATCAGAAAAATATTAGCCATAAGATTTCAATTAAGACAGTTCTTTATGGCTATGTGGATTATATTTTTCAGTTTAATAATAGAAAAAATATTCCTTAACAATCCTCAGAGTTATCCTTTGACTTCCTGGATTGTAGTAATTTATGGAATATTTTTAACACTACATCTTCTTGAAGAAATTTTGAAATCAACTAATTATATAGAAAAATTAATCGCTAAAATTGGTAAAAATTATATAATTAAATAATCTTATACACTATAATATCATTAAATTCAAAAACCTTTTCTAAAAATTTCAAATCCTCAATAAGCCAATGAGGATTTTTTGTTTTGTCCCAAATTAAATAATCTACCTTATAACTAAATAGACTTTCTTCTATACTCTTACTTTTAATCTCATCGCTTAATTTTTTAAAGCTTTTCTTTTTAACTCTTGGAATTATTTCATTTTCATTGATTTCCAAACCTAAAATCTTTTTAATTTTATTTTTACTTTGATTATGCCCATATTCATCAATATAATGAACCCCCCAAATATACCTCTGATAATCTAATATATATTCATCAGTAAATTCGTCCCAATAATTATTAATGATGAATCTTTCTTGACATTCCTTGTTTGAAATAAAAAATAAATTAGCAAATCTATTATAATAAATATTATTATGCGTATAAACTGGAATTAAATTGCTCATTTCACTATCAGCATAAACTATAGAATCTAAATTTGTATTATCATTTAACCAATTTAAAATTTTTACATATCTTTGCCAATTTATTTCATAATTCTTAGCTTTAATATCTGATAAAAATTTATTTTTGATATTTAAAAAAGAAAAAGATAAAATTAATATAAAAAGAATAGTCACTATTCTTTTAGGATCTTTTTTATTCTGCAATATCTTATTAAATAAATAAGTAAAAAAGAATATAAACCAAAAAACACTTAATACTAAATAATGACTGGAAAATTCTAAATTTTTACCAGTTATTAGGTGCTGATTAACGCAAATTACAGTTGATACAGTTCCTATTAATAAAAGTCTAGTTAATGCATCATTTTTTACTACTTTCTTTTTCCATAGAACAAAATAAATAAATAAAATCAGAATTGCTGAGGAAACTATTTTAAATCCAGAAGGAAAATGAGTATCAATCATTCCTAATCTATATATTGATTCATTATAAAATGGTAATTTAAGACTCTGAAACATCGTTATAAAATAAGGAATACCAATAAGTATTCCAATTAAAATAACATAAAAATATTCCTTAATTTTCTTTTCTTTCAAGAAAATATTAACTAAAAATAAAATTCCCAATAAACACAACCAAAATGTCCAGTAATAAGTATAAAGATGGAAAAGCAAACCAAAAGACAATCCCGAAAGAATAATATAAATCTTTTTATTTGTCTTTATGTATTTAATTAAAAATAAAGTTAATAAGAGCCAAAAAATAAAATTAAATTGTGGACTAGGAGATCTACCAAATCTATCTAAAAATAAAGCTAGGTGTAAAAAAGTAGTACTAGATAAAGATAATAATTTATTCTTACTCAGATTATAAAGAATGCTATAAGTTAGTAAAACTAAAATAATTACTAAAAAAAGATCATAGAAAGCATAAACTTCAGCCACATTAATATTAAAGAAATTAGCTGGCATAGCCAGGAAATAATCTGCTAACCAAAATTGCATTGGACTACTATCTTTATGTTCATATAAATAGGGATTAGATAAAAATATATGTCCATCAAGGGAATCCTGTGCTCTAGCTAAATAATAAATGTCATCTGCAGTATTTATTGGATAAACTCCTTGCCAAGAATCCTCCATTGAATTAATAGATAAAAATTGAGGACAAAAAGTTAATAAAGCTATAACAATAGATAATAAAATTGCTAAATAATGTTTTTTAAGCATATTAAATATTCTTTACTTTTTTAGCTAGAACAAAAATGTTATCTCCTAAATATATTGGAATTTTAAGTTTTCTCCAAAAACTATTATCAAAAATAATAGATAATTTTTTAAACACCCTTATCTTTCGCCAATTATATAAAACTTTAAAAATATATGATAAAGAAAACTTTTTAAATATCTTTTTATATTCAACAACTTGAAATCCATTATCTTCTAGAAGCCTACTTATATTCTCTTTGGAAAAATAGAATAAATGTTCCGGAGGGATAATCATATTCCAATTTTTTCCCCATAATTTAGCCCATAAACTATCAGCATTGATAGTATTAATAAGTACCCATCCATCATCTTTCAAAATCTTATTCACATTCTTTATATATAAACTAGGATCCTTCAAGTGTTCTAAAACATCCCACATAGTAACCATTCCAAATTGCAAATTATCTTCATATTTATCTAACTCTCCTAAAACTATTCTATGTCCTTTAGCTTTAGCTAAACCATAAGAATAATTAGATATTTCTGACCCATAAGTTGCCCAATTTTTTGATTTAGCAATGTCTAAGAAATATCCTGTTGCCGCTCCAACATCGAAAACACTCTGAGCAGGAACTTTAGCTTTCATATACTCTAATATACCAATAAAATTTGATTTCATTGGTTCCTTATCTTTTTCATAGTCAGCATAACCAAAAAAATCCTTATCTAAAACATCTGATTTATAATAAGACTTACCATAAAAAACATCTAAATTCTGAGGCTGTGGATGAACAAAGGTTAAATTACAATTTTTACACTTATAAAAATCAAAATTATCTTTTTTGAAATTAAATTCAGTTACTGAGGCACATATTTTACAAGAAGTCTGATTCATAATAATTTTATTAATTTATCTACTAACTCATCTAGACCATGTCTTTCTACTACCACTTTTCTCAAATCTTTACGCATCTCATCTTTTTCAAGCTCTGAAAGATTTAAAAGATGAATAATTTTATTTTCTAAATCTTCCTGATTATCTTCTTTAAATAATAAATTTTTTGAAATATGCTCTTCTAAATTTTTATTACTAACTAAAATTAAATTACCAGAAGCCATAGCTTCAAATATTGTTTTATCAAGAGATCCAGAATTAGTTAAATTAATAAAAATTTGATTTTCATTATAAATTTGACTCAATTTATGATTAGGAATTTCTCCTAGAAATGAAATTTTTCCATTTTCAACTAAAGATTCTGCCTGCTTTTTTACTCCAGTAAAATATTCTTCTTCTCCATCTTTCTTCCCTCCAACAATATCTAAATGAAAATTAATACCTTTTTTATTTATATTTTTCAAAACCTCAATCAAAATATGAATATTTTTCACTTTTGATACCCTTCCTAAAAATAAAAGAGAATTTTCTTTTTTAATTACCGAACTATCAATATTAAATAAATCAGTATTAATTCCTACTGGCATCTTAATAGACTTTTTCCATTTTCTAAAAAAAGAAAATCCAGAAGTATAACAAATACTATTAGCCAATAATCCACTTATAGAGGCCATTAAATCTCCATAAACATGATTATACCAAAAAGCAACTCTTTTCTTCGTAATTCGCCAAATAATACCGCCTAAGAACACATATTCTTTATTCATATGCACAAAAACAGCATTATAATCTTTACGATATCTCCAAAGATATTTGTAAAATTTCAAAATATACTTAAATTTACCAACTTTCTTTTCTTTATCTAAAGACAAAACATTTACATTTTCTGGTAGCTCATAATCTCCTTTTTCTAAACAAATAACAGTTAACTGATCACAATGTTTTGCGATTTTTTTAATCCATTCATGAAAAAAACCAAGAACAGAATCGTTCATGTTTACTTTTTGAGTACAAATAAGTAATTTTATTTTATTGCTTTCTCCCATGATTGTTTATATAAATTTAAAGTTTCTTCTTTACTTAATAAACTTTTTACTGACTCTTTAGCGTTATTTCCTAATTTAGCTCTTAAACCTTCATTTTCAATCAATTCAATCATTTTGCTTTCTAATGCTTCTTGATCTTGTATTGCGACGACACTTCCATTCTGACCATCTTTAATAAATTCACCAGCACAACCAACATCAGTCATAATAATTGGTAATCCATAACTCGCTGCCTCAATAATAACGATTCCCCAGCCTTCATAACTAGAAGTAAGCAGAAAACAATCGGCCTGCTGATAGAATTTACTCAAATCTTCTTGATATCCAAAAAACTTAATATTATCTCTTAATTCATACTTCTTTAAACCATCACCCACGATCCATAATTCAATATTTTCGTATTTATTTTTTAATTTATCAATAGCTTTGATTTGTATTTCTATATTTTTAACTGGAACCAATCTCCCTACTGTTAAGAAAATAAATTTATCATTTTCTTTAGATTTCAATTCTTTCTCTTTAATTTCAGTTTTTACATAAACTGGCACTACTGTAATTTTGTCTTCTAAAACTTTAAAATTTTGAATTAATTGTTTTTTTAATCTTTCACTAACAACTCTAATTGAATTTGCTCTTTTTAAAACATATTTAACAAGTCTCTTTCTGAAGCCTTTAAACTTTTCAAATCCATGGACTTGAATCTCTGTATCAATTTTAAATCTACTAGCCATTCTAATCGCTAAATAAGCTATGAAATAAATATCTTGCACCGTTATTAAATCATAATTATCACTTTTCAAAACTTTTTTAATTTTCTTTTTCATTTTCCAAAGAGCCAGTATCTTATTCTTTTGATTAATTAAAAAAACTTCTGCGTTTTGACTTAAATTTAAAGAACCATCTTGATCTGCCAAACTTATTATTGTGTATTTATCAACTAAATTAGCATATTCTAAAACTCTCTCACTAACTTGTGAACTTTTATTAACTAAATTTTTATCCATTCCTAGGCTTAGAATTTTCATACTAAAGTTTCAAATAATTTTAAAGTGCCTTCTGTAATCTCATTAAGAGTGTGATTATAATTTATCTCTAAAACTCTATCTTTATATTGTTCATAAAAATTAGAATCCATTACTTTTTCGAGACAATCTTTTAATTGAGAATTGTCTTTGGGATCAAAAAAAAGAGCTTTATCTTCTAGGAAACTAAATCCATTTTCCTTAGTCATTAAAAATGGAGTTTTATATCTAATACAATTTAAAATAATATTAGGACTAATGTCTGTATGACTAGGTAAAACAAAAGCATGACAAGATTTTATCTTTTCGTTAAGACTTTTTTGGGAGATCTTGTCATTAATTTCTATATTTTGAAAATTATTTTTCTTAATAAAAACTTCTAAGTCTTTTTTAATATTTCCCTCACCAAAAAGAACTAATTTAAAATTATTATTTTTAATTTCTGAGAAGACTAAAACTAGATTAAATAAATTTTTTAATTTTAGCATTCTTCCAGCCCACACTATTTCTCTATTTCTATTTAGAGAATTCTCTGTCTCTTTTTCAACAATAATTGGATTCGGAATAATCTTAATCTTTTTATAATTTAATGCATAATGCTCTTCAAAGATATCTTTTTGAAAATCAGTACTAAAAATTAACAAATCAGTTAATTTAAAAATAAAATTAATTACTTTAAATCTCCAGTCATTATTATTTTTTTTCTTAGAATAATATTCTTTTAAACTTATTTCTTCTCCTGTTTTCTCTACATAACGCTCCCAAATAAAGTCACCACCGACTCGAATAGCTATTTTCTTTTTATTTAATTTACAAGCTAAAACAGAAGGAATACCGGCGCTAAAATGATCGAAACAATAAACTAAATCAAAGTTTTTAACATTTTTATTTACTACTTTGAAAAACTTAATATAATTTAGAATTTTATTCCCTTTTTTAATTCTAATTAATTTATAATTTAAAGAATCATCACCATTATAGCTAGATTGATCGGAATAAGTAATTACACCCACTTGATGTCCTTGCTCAACTAAAACTCGAGCTAAATTCTTAACATAAGTAGCTGGTCCTCCAGATTCTGGTGGATAAATTCCAGTTGTAATCAATATTTTCATAACTTATTAAATATATTATTCATTTTTTTAGAAATACTCTTCCAACTATAACTCTCTATTACCATCTGATATCCATTCTGGACAACTCTATTCCTTAATTCATTATCTTCTATTAACAATCTGATTTTTTCAGCAATACTCTGATGATTTTTAACTTCACAAAACAAACCAGTTTCTTGATCTTCTAAAAAGTCTGGTATTCCGCCAACTTTAGTCGCAACAACTGGCACTTGAGCAGCCATAGCTTCTAAAAATACATTACCTAATCCTTCCGACAAGGAAGGTCGACAAAACACATCAGCTATATTCAAATATTTATATAATTCTTTATAGTCCACTAAGCCAATAAATTTAACTCTGTTTTCTAGTTTAGAAACCATTACTTGTAGTTTTAACTTATTTTCTAAAGGTCCAGTCCCACAAATTATAAGCTTATAATTCTCGGGTAGATATTGTAAAGAATCAATTAAGTCATTCATGGCATTCTTCATCGCTAATCTAGATAATGAAATAATAATCTTATCTCCCTCTTTAATTCCTAGTTCTTCTTTCTTAGTCTTTATTTCTTCTTCACTTAACTTCTTAGTAAAATTCTGAATATCTACTCCATTCGGAACTAATTCAATATTTTCACCCTGATATCCATATCTTTTAGCTCGATCTATTAAAAAATTAGAAATAGCTTGAATATAGTCTGGATCTTGATATATCTTTCTGTAGATTCCTTTCCACCACCAAGTTCTTTTAGTTATAAACTGATCACTATCTCCAGATTGGAGAGTTAAAAGATATTTAACATTCTGATGAAACTTTTTAAAAATCCAAGCACTTAATCCAGCATAAGAAGCCATCATCCCCCAACAAAAGTCAAAACTATGTTTTATATCTAAAGAATGAGCTTTAAATTGAGCTAAAATAAAAAATAGATACTTATCTATTTTATAACCAAAGCCTACTCGATGGACATGAATATTTTCTATCTTTTCATAATTAGAAATACCTTTTTCAAATTTAGTTGTCACCAAATGATACTCATTTTCAGGTAAGCGCTTACAGATTTCTCGGATCGCCATTTCAGCTCCACCAACATGAGGAAAATAATTAGTAGAAAATATTAATATCTTTTTCATAGTATATTATTTTAATCTAGTACCAAGTATTTCTAGTCTTTGTAAAGCTTCTTTTACTTTTTTAGCAACAATATCCCACTTCGAACTTTCTTCATTAAAAGGAATATTAACTATCTTACTATCATAGTAAATCATATCTAATTTATCCTTCAATTCTTGATCAAAAGTTATTACCGTATGTGATTTTTTAAATAATAATCTGTAAATAGGATAAATCCATTCAATTTTAGATTGGACTCTTTTTGATTTTTCATTTTTATCCATAGTAATTAAAAATGGTAACTTTTTTACAAACAATGAGAATAATAGACCAGCAAAAGATGCATAAGTAGCCATTACTGACCAAATAATCTTATAATCATTTTCTTTGTAAAGTTTTTTAGCTTTAGACAAAGCTAAAAATGGTAAAAGATATTTATCCAACTTAGATCCTTTACCTAAACGATAAACATTAACATTATTAATATTTTCTTCACTCTTCAAACTAGAATCTAACTTAGCTGTAATAACATCAAAATCCCAAAAACCTAATCTATTAATTATCTTCCGAGTCATCTTTTCTGCTGGACCTTCTAAAGGATAGAAAGATGTAGTAAATATTAATACCTTATTCTTCTTTTCATTCTCTTCTTTAAAGTATTCAATAGTCTTTTCTAATCCATTCTTTAAACTAATTCCTGGATTCCATTCAATTAAAGATTGAGCCCTATTAATATCAGGACATCTAAGTTTAGGATCATCCATTCGACCAGCATGAAGTTCTTTTTCAATAAAATGAAAATCTCGCTTAGAATTCATAATTTCTCGCACACTCTCAGCTAACTCTAAAATTGTTTTTTCCTCTGGATTACCTAGATTAATTGGCCCAATATCCTCTGATTGTTCCATAATTTTTGTCAAAGCCGGTAAAAGATCATCAATATACATAAAACTTCTAGTATGTGAACCATCTCCGTAAATTGTTATCTGTTCATTATTCAAAGTCTGAAAAACAAAGTTGGAAATAACTCGTCCGTCATTCATAGACATCTTAGGACCATAAACATTAAAAAGTCTTACTATCCTAATATCAACTTTATGCTCTCGATGATAGTCCATGAATAGAGTTTCTGCAGCTCGTTTCCCTTCATCATAACAAGATCTTCTACCAATTGGATTTACATTACCAAAATAATCTTCTCTTTGAGGATGAACTTGAGGATCTCCATAAACTTCTGAAGTTGAAGTAAATAAAATCTTAGCCTTATTACTCAAAGCTAAGTCTAAAATATTTTTAGTTCCTAAAATATTAGTTTCTAAAGTTGCTACCGGATCAAAAAGATAATGATCTGGGGAAGCTAAAGAAGCTAAGTGATAGATTTGATCAATACCATTAAGTTTCAAAGGTTCTCGAATATCATGAACAATCAACTTGAATTTTGGATTATTAAAAAACTCTTTGATATTTTCTTTTTTACCACTAGTAAAATTATCAACCACCACAACTTCTTGTCCTTGATCTAGTAAATATTTAGTTAAATTGGCACCAACAAAACCAGCACCACCTGTAATTAAAATGCGCATAATCTTAAATTAAATTATATCCATAGAATACAATAAAACAGGTTAAAAATCAACCTCCTTGTCTCTTATTCCTTATTCATATAAAATAAAGGTATGGAAGTAAATAATAAAATAAAAATTTGCCACCTTATCACTCAAACTCATTTTGGTGGTGCTCAAAAATATATCTGCGATATCGCTAATAACCTTGATGATTCTTTTGAAATTACCATAGCTTTTGGAGAGGGTAAAAAAGAAGAATTACAAAAATATATCACTAATCCTCGAATAAAGTTTAAAAAGCTTAATTTTTTAGTTCGAGATATAAACATATTCAAAGATAAAATGGTTGGTGGGGAGATTCTTTTCTTTCTTTTAAAGAATAAGTTTGATATTTTACACCTTCATAGCTCTAAGGCTGGATTTATTGGTTCATATATTGGTAAATTAGCTGGAGTAAAAAAGATAGTCTATACTGCTCATGGTTGGGTCTTTAAAGAAAATCTAAGTAAGTTTAAAAAGAGTCTCTATCTCTTCTTAGAAAAATTCAGTGCTAATTTTAAGGATAAAATAATATGTGTTTCTCAGAATGATTATGACGCTGCTTTAAAGAACAAAATAACTAAAGAGGATAAATTAGTTTTAATATACAATGGTATAAAAACTAATACTGAATTCTTAAATCCAGAAGAAGCTCGTCAATTTGTATTCAATAAGATCAAGAAAACAAATAATTCTTCTACCTTAGATTTAACATCTTTAGAAGTAGGTAGTAAGAAACCAATCAGTAGATATATACCCCTTGATCAATCTACTAAGATAATTGGAACCATCTCTAATCTCTATTCTAACAAAGGATTAGAATACCTTATTGAATCAGCCTCAAAACTAAATGTTATTTATATAAATTTGATCTTTGTAGTCATTGGTTCTGGTCCAGAAGAAAAGAAATTAAAAGAACTAGTAAAAGAAAAAGAACTTCATAATTTCTATTTCTTAGGAAAGATAGATAATGCTGCTCAATATCTTAAAGCTTTTGATATATTCACCCTAACTTCAATCAAAGAAGGACTTCCATATACCCTTTTAGAAGCTCTAGGAGCTGAAATTTCAATAGTTTCTAGCAATCTTGAATCATTGACTGAAATTATAGAGAATAACCAAAATGGGCTAATTTTTAAGTCTATGAATAGCGATGATTTAGTCTATAAAATTCAATCATTATTAAATAATCCAGAATTTGCTAAGAAACTTCAAGCTAATACAAAAAACTCATTGAGTAAGTTTAATTTCAATGAGTTTATAACTAATATTAAGAATTTGTATTTGAGTTAATCTATCTTTAAACTTTATTTAATACCTTCTTTAGCTAGGGTATTTTTAATTTTAGTAGCCGATGGTAAATTCTTCCATTCTGCAATATGAAGATATTTTACTTTATTCCTGTCTGATTCTAATTCTAAAATCCTATTGTCTGCCCAATTTAATAATGTACTTTTATTAGCCTTATCCTCTAATATTTTATCAATTCCATCTAACCTACTATCAACTTTATTAAATCTCTTGTTCATTTTAGTTTCTAACTCAGCAAAACTCTCATTAGTAATTTTTCCTAACCAATTAAATTCTTTTTTTAATGATTTTTTGACACTACTTATTTTATTAAAAATCTTTTTATTATTTTCATTAAATTTCTTATCTAGATTTTCATCTAGACTCTTATCAACAATTTGTTTAATTTGTTTTAAATCGCTTTTTAACATAAATTTCTCATTACTTTACTTAATCGTTATTCTAGTTTACACCTAAAGAATAACTTAGTCAAAATAGAGTTATTAACATTGAAATCGACGGCTAATATGAATTCAAACAACGCCGTCGCTGAAACTATTAATTTTTATTGTATAATTTTGAAGCTTTATTTAAATATTCTTCTGCTATCTCTAAATCACCTTTTTCTTTATAAAGTTCATATAAGCCTCGATATACATCTGGGCTTTCTTTTTTCTGAAGAAGTAATTTTAATAGTTTAATTTTTTGATCTAGATGACCATCTACATCTTTATATAAACTAATTGCTTTTAATATCTGTTCTGAAGAATTAAATTTAACATTATAATTCAAAGCTCCATCCATCATCTCTAAGACTAAAGATTTATCATAATCTGCTAATAGATAAGCATTTGATAAGTATAAATAAGTTTCTCCGTATTCCGGATTGTACTTTAAAGCGGTTTCCAAAGACTCAATAGCTTTTTCTTGATTTCCTAAATGAGCATAAACTTGGTAGACGAAATAATAATTATGTAATCTCTCTGGAGACAATTCAATTGCCTTTTCTAAAACTTGATTAGTATTATTTAAGATTGCAATATTTTCTAGTGATCCTTCTGGTAAAAAACTGGCCTTTAAGAGATTTAATCTAGCTAGATTTAATTTGAAATAAGCATCTTGATCACTAATCTTTTCATGTACTTGATATTCCTTCAGCAAAAAATCAATCATTTTGAAAAAATCTTGAGCCTGTCTTTGAGTTTTAATTTGAGATCCCATTTGAATCAAAGTATCTGTAATCATAGTTACAGAATCTCTATTCACATAACTATCTATTTCAAATAATTTCTCCATTTCATTATATGTTTTACCAAGGTCCTGATCTTGATAGAAAGATCTCTGAACCTCATAATTTTGTTTAGCTATTTGAGCATGACTAGAATTCATACCAAACAAAAAGTAAAAACTAAGGATTATTCCCAAACTAATAACAACACCATTTACAAATACTGGGAATTCTCTCTTACAAACAACTTTCTTTTCTAATTTACTGTTAATTTTGTGATTAATATAAGCTAGTATAAAGAAAAAGAACATCGTAACAGCTAAAGAATCAAATACAAAAAAGTTTTGAATGAAATAAGCTATTACTAATGATCCGAAGAATAAAGAGAATAACCAATTTTCTTCTGGATCTTTTTTATATATTTTAAATAAATAAAATAAAGTAATCAGAAAAATAGATAAATAAGCTAATAAACCAAAAACACCGTGAGCAACTAAATTCTCTACAACCATATTATGAGCCCGATCAAACCAAGTCTCTGAAGCCGCTATATTATAATAATCAGCTTGAAGATATTTATCAAAAGCATAATAATAATTCTCCATTCCAAATCCCATTATAGGTCTTTCCTGTATAGCATTTAAACCCGCTGACCAAGAAATCAATCTAGTTCTGGTAGTACCTTTAGTAAGAGATATACTTGTTAACCTATGTAAAATACTATTATCCTTAACCCAACTAGCTTCCTTATTCTTAAATGCTAAACCAAAAACTATAACTAGTAATAATAAGAAACCTACAATTCCATATTTAATCTTCTTGTCTTTCATTTTAAACAAGAAAGCTATGGAAATAATTAACAAAACAAAAAGAAAGGCTACTTGAGCACCTCTAATCTCAGCCATAAACATAGCTGGTAATTGAATTAAAAGATGGAAGCCAAATAATGATTTCCACCAGAATCCTTTAGTTTTAATTAATAAATAAACAGATAATATAGAACTTAATAATAATATTCCCGCCACATAAGCTGAATTTCCTAAAACACTCTGGATTCTTTTAATACCAGTTTGGAAAATACCTTCTACACCCCATCTTTGTAAATAACCATAGATGGCAATGTATGAAGCAGTTATTAAAGCTACATTTAAAAATACAAACCATTCTTTCTTAGATTTTAAAACACTAGTAATGACTACAAAAAATAATACCAGATGCAACCACATATTAATACTCCACATTCTTTCTAAATCTCCAATAAAAGATAATCTAGGGTTAATACCAAAAATAGAGGTAATAATAGCAATTCCAGTAAAGATTAGAAGAGAATATAAAATCCAAGATTTCTGAGGTCTGTATTTAGGAATTTTTAAAGCTAATATTAAATAAGTTAAAAACATCAACTCCACCATAATCCGAAAAGGTATTGCTTTAGAAGTAATGTATGGGAAAATCCAAGATTTAAATAAAAAAAGACAAGAAACAAAAGCTCCAACAATTAAAAAATAAATTGTATTTTTTAAATATTTTTCTAAATCACTCATATAAATATTGTAAATTATTATAATCAAATTCTATCAAAAAAATAGGAGAAAAACAAACTCCCATCAAGCTAAGCCCGATGGGAGAAATGTTTACGATTTTTTAAAAAGTATCGTTAAACTTTTAAAGTTGTACTTAGTTAGATAAAGTACCACCTTGAACGTCTGAAATACCATCTAATCTAGCATTTACCCAATTAGTACCCCATGAATTATGGTTACCATTGTAAGTAAAGTCAGTAGCTAAGGTATCAAGTTCAGTTTGGATATACTGATCAGATCCTGTTACAGATAAATCAGCAATAACAACTAAAGTAACTTCCCCATCAACTAATGATTGGTCAGTACCAATTTCAGTTAGAGTAGCTGTTACTTCACTATTTGCATCAGGTTGGTCAGCATTAGTCTTATTAGCAGAATCACCTTCAATGTAAACATAGAAGTTAGTTGCTAATACACCAGATGAAGTAGCAACATTAACAATGATACTTTCTAACTGAGCTTTCAAAGCTTCGTTAGTAGAAGTAACTCTGTTGTTACCATTATCAAATGTGAATGTATATTTACCAACAACCTTACCATTACCACCACTTAATGTTCCATCACTCATTGAATTAACAATAGTAGTTAAGATAGAACCGGTAGTAGAAGCAGTCTTAGATTTAACTGAACCTAGTGAATATTCACCAGCAGCAAGAGTACCATTAGTATCCTCGATGATAGTAATATCTTCACCAGAATCTACACCTTTAGCTTTAACAGCTTCGTCAGTACTTAAGTCTGAAAATGCAGCTAGAGCAGTTGAAGTAGCTAAACTAAATTCAATACCACGATCATAAGATGCAGTACCAAAATCATCACCTTCAGCATTAATACTCTTAGTAGTTACACCAATGAAGTATGAAGTAGCTTGATCAGCTGATAAGATTTCTGCATCACCAACAAAGTCATCTTTTTCAAAATGAACGTGTCCAGCAGCAGCAGTAGTCTTAGTAGCTACAAGATTACCATCTTCATCAAATAGATGAACATAAGCAAGATCATTACCAGTAGCAGTCTTATATTCTTGTAAAGCTAAATCAGTAATTTCAATAGCTTCATTAGTTGTAGTAAATACTAATTCACCAAGATATCTACCATGACCAGTAGTAGCACCAGCTAAAGTATAAGTATCTTCGTCAGATAATTGGTCAGTAACTTTCATTTCTACTTTCAAAGTACCTTTAGTAGCAAGAGTAACTAGTCTTGAATCTTGAGTTATAGAAGTAACTGATTCAGCAACAGCTGTGTTGTCAGAATCTTTAGCAACTACACTAGTAGTAGCATTGTCTACTTCTAAAGCAAAAGTACCAGCAGTAACTGTAGAAGCAAATACAGCTCTAGCTTCTAAATAAACATCAACTCCAGCAGTTAATACTCTGTTTGTAGTATTTAGAGAGTTAAATGTAATAGAACCTGCAGCTAAACCATCACTAGCAATATCACCAGCAGTTGATTTCAATTCTCTTGAAGTTTCACCTTCAACAATATATAAGTCAAGTTGAGCAATATTATCATCAGTAAAAGCACTATAATAAGTAGCATCAGCATCAAGTTCTACTGAAGTTAGAGAAACGTCAGATGACTCACCAACTTCTAATAAAGCTTTGTAAACAACTACTGGATCTTCTGAACCAGCACCGCCTACAGCTGTTAAATTAGTTAAGTTGATAGTTGTCCAAGCTAAAGTAGCTGCTCTTACAGTAGTAATAGCACTAGAAATAGAAGCTGGAGTAATATTAGTAATATTAGCATTTGAATCATCACCAGTAATACTAAATGCACCGTCTTCTAAAACAACTTTCAAAGTATCAGTATCATCAATTGGATAAGTATCAGTAGGAGCACCTAAATCACATCTTAATTCAAATGTTTTAGTTTCACCTAAAGTCATTGGAATATCTTCGGTGATAGATAATGTCCATCCACCAGCACTAACAGCACTAATAGATGTTGATACTGTTTCAGTAATATCATAAATAGCACCAGTATCTGTATCTACTAATTCGAAAGCATCAGCTTCACCAGTTGTTAAACCACTACCATAAACATAAAAGTCACCAGTAGTAGCACTATCAGTAATATAATTAACAGTAGAATTTTCACCGTTAGAAACCATAGTGATAGTAGCTAAAACAACATCTTGAGTACCAGCCATAACATCCTTTGAAGGAGTAGCTGATTTATCCATAGCAATAGTAAAGTCACCAGCTGCTAAAGTAGCAACAGCACCTTCACTAGCTGCATCTAAAGAAGTAATACTTGCGATTTGAACACCATAACCATATTGTTGACCCATGAATGAGAAATCACTCTTGTCAGCAATATAAAGATCAATAGTATTTCCAACACTACCAATTCCAACATCACCATAAACATCAACAGTAATAGTATCATTCTTTTCAATCAAAAGATTATTAAGATTGAAAGTAATGTATCTACCATCAATTACACCTTCAGCAACTTCATCACCATCAACTAATAATCGAAGATTATTAACGATATCTGAGTCATTTGTTCCACCATTCTTAAATCGAGCAGTTTCCCAAATAATGTTTTCATTAGCAGCAGCAAAATCCATACCAGCTAATTTAACATTTTGTTCACCAAAATTAGGTGTAGTATCAGAAGTTTCTACAGATGACATAGTAATAGTACCAATAGTAGCAGTAATAGCTTCCATTACATTACCATCGATTGGGAAGTTTCCTGTTACAGAACCACCATCAACAGTAATATCATCAGCTGAAGCAATACCTAAAGCAAATAAACCAGTTTGACTTGACTCGATAGTAGCCTTAACTGATAAAGTCTTAGTTGTTCCAGCACTTACAACGATAGGTGTTGAAAAGTTAAAAGTAGCAACTCCGTCAGAAGTAATATTCTTTGAAGTTCCTAATTTTGTTCCAGCAGCATTAAAGAATGCTACTTCATCAATATAAGTATAAGTACCTAAAGTTCCAACTGGAACTGTTAATTTAATAGATGTGATAGATGCATCAGCGCTACCAGCCATTAAATCAAATTTAACAAATACATTTGATGAATTATTTGGAATAGTTCCCGCAGCAGGAGTACCAGCAGCTAAAGCAACACTTAAATCACCACCAACTGGAGTTGGGGCAACAGGTGTAGTATCAGGAACAATTTGGAATAAACCAGTTTCAGTTTCTGTTACAGAAGTACCGGTTGTAAAAGTAACAGTATCAGCAATACCAGTTAATACGTAATCTGCATTAAACATATTAGCAGTAAAACCAGCTTCAGTAACCATTCTCTTTTCACCAGCAGCATTTACATAATAAATAATAGTATCATCAGCATAATTAAATAAATAACCTTCAGAAACAGAATCCACTGTTACTGGGTTATCTAAAGCAGTATCACTATTATATGAGTTAAAGAAACCACTAGAAACATCATCAATTAATGATGACCAATCAGCACCATAAAGAGCTAGAGCAGTAGCTTCATCAGCTACATGTCTTAAAACTCCACCTGGTTCAATAGCATAAACTTTATTAAAATCAGGGATTTTAATAAGTCTAGTACCTGGTCTATAATTGATTAATTTAGAACTCAAAGTCATAGCTGACAATTCTTCATCAGACACTGTAATTACAGCATCAAAATCTTCATACCAAGTAAAATAACACTTATCATTTGGAAATGGAATTACTGAACCATCTTCTGCTACGTAATAAACGGCATCAGTAGAAGGAGCTGTAATTAAATCTCCAGTTGAAGCAGCAACTATTTCACCAACTGGTACGAATGATGCACACATAGCAAAAACCATAGTGTACACAAACAATTTTTTAATTAAATTCATATTTTTTTTCTTTCTTTGATTCATCGTTTATAGAGGGTTACGGATTTGAAATATCCCCTAAGCTAGAATACTAGCTTGACCATTAAGTTTAAACAAATTGCCTCAAAGGCACCGATCTTTCTATTCATTTAATTTAATGAGTGAATAATGCAAATTTATTCCGCAAATACGGAATTTGCAACCATATAACAATGAACTTATTTTTCAATCTTTCTACTCAATAAAGAGTAAAAATATTGATTACTTTGTAAACCTCCTACTTAATAAATCTAATAATTAAATTCATTAAGTAGAAACTCTACTATATAAGTCTATTCTAGAACCTGTTCTGTTACACCTTTAACTTCTTCCTCTATTTCATTTTCTAATTCCTCTATTTCATTTTCATAATCTTCAAGAGCTTCATCAGTAGCTTGATCTGTAAGATTAATATAAAGTTCGGCTATATCTAGATTTCTTAAAGCTCCTTTATAATCATCTTTTTCTAATAATTTTTTAGACTCTTCTAACTTATCAGCAATTTCTTCTGAATTAATATTACTAATTTCATCTATATTAAACTCTACTGTTTTATCTTGATTTGAAGTACTTGTGCTAGTATTTACATCAACATCCACAGATTCTCCAATTTTCAATTCTTCTTCTTTAATTATATCGTTCTGAGCTTTAGTAACTTTCTCACCAATTCCCTCAAAACGTTCTTTTTCAATCTCTATTTTATTATTAATACTATTTTCTATTAATTCTAATTCAGCACCAACTAATTCAGCATCACTAGTGATTATTACTTCTAAAGCACCTTTACTTAAAAGGTAACTAGCTTTGATAGTTTCTCCAATCTTTTTATCTTCAACTTCTTTTCCCTTTAAATTCTTTGATAATTCATTTGTCTTTAAATCAATCAAACTTGCTAATTCAACAACCTTTTTATTATCAACATTCTTGTTATTCTTCATTGATTCTAAGTTCTCTTTAATTTGTTTTAAATTGGATTCAATATTCTTAGTAGCTTTAGTAATATGCTTAGATTTATTCTTTTCAATTAATTCATCAATTTCTTCTAATCTATTCTGAATATGTTCAAAACGAAGTTGAGTAGTTTTGTTAGCATCTCTAATTAAGAATAATTGACCTCTTTCCATTGCTAACTTAAAAGGATGTAATAAACCATTATCTGGACCAGCTGCTTGAGCTCCTAATCCAGTAACTAAAACCATCGCCATAACTACTAAACTAATAGTAGCCATTTTCATAGTAGGAAAAACAGTCTTAGTAAAAATACCAACATTAAAAAACAAGGACTTGAATTGAAAGCCTTGTCGCTCAGTAGTATCTGCTTCGATTGTATTTAACAAAATTGAACGAGTGACATGCCAATGTTTTTCATCTGGCTCTATTTCCTTAAATTCATTCAATTGTTTGATAAAATCTCTCATTAAATAATTTTATTTATTCTTTTGTTTACGGTAAATATGACGATTAATAACTTGAAATGTTACAGATTATTTTACCTTAAATAAAGGAAAAGTCAAGGGTTTTAAACTACTTTTTCTAAAGCTAATTGAATAAAGTAATAAAACTGTAATTATGTCAAATTAGACCTTTTAATTAAATCCCAATAAAATGCTTGACATTTTATTAGAAATGATGTATAATAGGATTATTGATAGAAAATAAAAAAATTAAATATGGAGGAAAAAATGATTATCATTAATCATAGTTATGTAAAAGAAGAAAAAAAAGTAATTTCTCATGCTCTTTTTTTTACGAGAGTACTTGTGTTGATATTAGCAATGGCACAGTTCTATGCAACAGCATGGAGCGGAAAATTCTTGCCATTAGTACTCTATGTAATTATGGCAGTCGTGTGTGGATGTGTTTGGGATAAAAACCATCCTGTACGAAACATGTTAATGATAAACTTTTCACAAACCTTCGTTATTCTGATGACATTCCCATTATACCAAGTCTAAGAATAACACCAAACAATAAAAAGCCCCTATAACACTATAGAGGGCTTTTTCTTTTCTAAAATTATTTCTAACTATCTAAAAAAATTATTTTTTCCTAAAATTACCCTCATCTAACCCACTTTGACGCAAAATAGATTTAAAGGTTCCAAATGGAATCTCTTTTTTGTTTGCAGGAATAATTACAGTTAAAGAAGGTTTGCTAAATTTACGGAATTTTACATGACTACCTTTTTGAGAGATATATAAAAAGCCCTTATCTTGAAGGACTTTAATAATCTGTTTTGAAGAAAAAAGTTTAGACATAATGAAAAGATAATTTTACTAATTCCGGTTTTTCTATTTTAGTTATTTTTGGTGATTTAACGTCTTCAAAATACAACTCTAATGCTTCATCTAAATTAGCTAAAGCTTCTTTTTTACTTTCTCCAAAACTAGAAACATCTATATTAAGACACTGAGAGATATAGTATTTACCCTCTTTCCAAACTACTGATTTTAAATCTATTTTACGCATAATTTTAATTTATCTTATATTTATATAATATCAAATAAATATAATAAGTCAAATTTAAATATATATTATTTAGTAACTGTAATCTCCTTTAACTTCTCTAGAGCTCGATGTAATAATACTCGGACATTAGCATGAGATTCATTCATTACTTTAGCTATTTCTTTAGTAGTTAAATCTTCAATATGCCTTAAAACTAAGACTTCTTGCCATTTCTCATTAATCTGCCCTAATTTCCTTAAAGAAGCCTCTAATACCTGCCAATCTGAGATATCCTCTATCTTTCTTTCAAATGAATGATCTGCTATTACTGAAGAAGATTCAGCATATTCTAAAGGTAATTCTTTGTTTTTTTTGTAAAAATCAGCAATTAAATTACGAGCAATTTGATAGATAAAAGCTTGAAAGTTCTTCACAGTATTATTATGCTTATTCATATACTCCCAAGATTTGAGGAAGACATCACTAGTTAAATCCTCTGCTCTCTCTTTAGTAGGAACTTTAAAGTAAATATATCGATATACTTGCTTAGAATACATATCATAAAGATCAGCAAAGGCATCTGTCTGCCCCGCTTTAATCTTAAAAAGAATGATCTGTTCTTTCTTTTTTTTATTCATTAAATGCTTTAATGGTAAGTTTTAACTCTATCTCCTCTGCTCCTCTAATTAGACTAACACTTATCTCTTGACCAATCTTGTAATCTAAAAGAATATCATTTAAAGAACGAACTTTGTTAATCTCATCATTCTCAACTTTTACAAGAATATCACCTTTCTTTAAAGGACTTTTAGAATTCAAAACATTGTAAACATATGCTCCTTTATTCGCTAGTTCATTATCTAAAACAACCTCACTTAGATCAATATAGTTGATATCTAAGCTGGGATAGACTATTTCATTATTTTCCTTAAATAATTGAGTTAAAGAATACCTAATATACTTACTTGGTAAGAGATAGCTTTGATTATCAATATTCACTGAAAAACCAATGAATTGAGATTTGTTGTTAATTAAAGGTAAATTATCATCAATTTCACTGTTTAAAAGACCGTAGATAACATCTCCTGGTTGATATACTAAATCTACTCTATTCTTGATAGAACGAGTATGAAGGCTTTTAATAGAATTAGCTAGTATATCGTGCTGATAATTACACATATTAGGCTTTATTCCATAGACCAAATCTCCAGTCTCTAAATTATCAGAATTAGCAATAGCTACTGGATCTAAATCTGTTTTATCTATCTTTAAATAACTAAGCCCTAAAGTATTATCAATAACTAATTCTTCCACTACAATTACCTGATTATTCTGATCAATAACTACTAAATTAGTATCTCTCATTATTTGATTAGTTACTAACCAACCATCATTACTAACTACTACAGCATAGGTTTTAAAGTCTGGATTGAAATATGCTTGATTTAAGATATCTCCTCCTACCTGTCTTTTCTGATTAGCTACTAAAAATATCTGATTATTTAAATTGTAAGTCATGGATTCTGTTAAAGGTTTAGCATCCTCTGCTATTTCAGCAAAGTTAAACCTCTTGTCTTCTAGAACTTCCTCTACTTTTAACATCATATCATGCCATTGTTCATAATATACTTTAGTGGAAACAAAGAAAGCAGCTGCTAAGGACAGAGCTAAAACTACAATTAAATTCAATGCAAATGATGTTTTTTTCATATATTTGTTTTAAAAATACTAAGATTATCTTACACTAATTAGATAAAAAATAAAGAGGAGGAGGATTAAAAATATCAATTTCTTCTTTTTGTTCCAAATGAACTTTTCATTGATTTGATCTACAAAAAAATCACTCAATAGATAATACCATAACCACAACAGAAAAGCACTAGAATAAAAATTTAAAGCTAGAAATGAGGTAATAATATACACTTCTACTAGAATGATAATCAAGGTAAATACATAAGAAATATTCTTTTTAAAGTCTATCTTCTGCCAATTAAAGCGGATTATTAAGAGAATAATGATAGAGAATAACAGTATTAAAGAAGCCCAGAGACTATTCATTCTGAATAAAACTGAGGAATAGAACAAGAAATATACTAAAAACCAAAAACAAACTAAATCAATATAAACTACTAGAGATTGAGTAATGTCTTTGTTAGTATAGACTTTCTTAAAGAAACTATCTAAAACAATGAATAAGTAAATAAATACTAAGGAAGCTACTAAATATTTTATAAGCAAAGAATCAATAACTACAAAGAATAGCCAAACAAAGGATAAAAAGGTTAAAACTATTAGGAAATACTTGATTAATAAAGAATAAGTAACAAAACGGTTCTTAATGCTCCAAAAGTAAAATAATAACAAAAATACCGAAAAAGCAATAAAATAGATCATCTTCTCTGGATAATAAAAAGTAACTAACAATAATGAACTTAATAGAAAGCTAACTACAAACCCTAATAATCTCTTGTAAATAATCATAAGCTGGTAATAAAAAAATTAAAGAATCTACTAATATTTTAGACCCTTAATAATTATTTAATATTTAAAATAATATTTGCTAAATCCTCTTTTAACCAATCATAAACATCTCCAATATCTTCTAACTTCTCTTTAGTAAGTTCTGAACTAGATTCATGAATAATTGGATTCAAAGCTAAAACTAGTTTCAAATGTAATTCCTGAAATCCATTAGGAACACTAATCTCCAATATATCTTCTTGTAAACTCTGATAATCATTATCAAAAGAAGATATAACTCCTAATAGACTACTCTGGTAATCCTTTACTTGTTGATCAATATCAATTACTTTCTCTTCAATTTGAACAACTTTCTCCTCTACTTCATTAACTAACTCTTTCTCCAAACTCTTAGAATAAATCAAAACTACAATTACTACTAATACTAGTATTAGAGCAATTATTATCACTTTTAAAAAAGTTGAAAAACCTTGTTCTTCATTCATAGGTTATTAGATAGTTACCATTAAAAGTAAAGCTGTAAAAATTATAGATAAGGTTGCAATAGTCATTAACAAAACTAAAAGAGCTGTAGATATCATTTTCTTTTTAAAAGCTAAATAAAGAGGCATTCCAAAAACAATAAAAAAAGTAAAGATAATAGCGACAATGAGATAAAAAGTACTGAAGATAGATATAGCTTCTAAATTACCTTCAAATAAGGTCCCTAAGTTTATTAATACAAAAGCTGAAAAGAGAATTAATAATGTCTCTACTACTCCAGCTAGTATTCCCCATTTATAAACAAACACAGTATTGTATTTTTTCTTTTTTAAGAAATCAAAAATCATAGTTTTTTATATAATAATTAAAAATATATATTAGCTAATAAAAGCTTTGTGTTCTAATTCGATCTCTTCCCACTCTTCACCAACCTTCTTGTAGGTTCTAAGTTTGTAAGTTTTCTCTGTATCAGAATATTGATAATCAATCTTCACATCTGATCCAATCCGATTAGAATAATTTGTATGTTTGTCTAGAATTAAATCTCGAATACTAAACTCTAATCTAATGTCTCCCATAGGACCATTAAACTCTATAATTTCTTTGGTACCATGACCATCTTCATCACTAAGAGTTTTTTGATTTAATACATCAAAATTATCCAAGATCTTATTCTTGACTTCTATCCATTTTTCTAAATTCATATATTTATTATACTACTTTAAAATTAAAAGAAAAGAAAAAGGTCCTTTTCAGAACCCTTTCTCTATCTTAAAACTTACAAATTTATAGCTTCTACTTTCTCAATTAATTTATCAACTTCTATGCTCTGACTGTCAGAAGATAGAAGAGCTACTTTAAAAACCTTAATTCCCTTACCCTTAAAAACCTTTAATAAATCAATATTAAACTCTTTAAATCCTAAGCATATTTCATCAATATCTCCCCTATTAAATACCTCTTCAAATTTAAAAAATATATCGAATAACTTATTCCTAAAATCAACATTAAATATCTTTAAACAAAGTTCTCTTCGAAAACTATCAGCATAAAAAACATAAGGAGACAACTTCATTTTTCCATCATCATATCCATCATAAAAAGCCTGTTTTCTTTGTTTTTTATTTAATTTTGATAATCCTGATAAAAGATAAATGGTATATTCTAAGATATAGAAAATTCCTATCTTTTCAATAATTTCTAAATCACTTTTTTCTTTTTCTTCATCTGACAAATTAAGTCCTTTATCCTCTAAAGTATCTAAATAAATATGATGTTCTGATATTCTCTTCTTAGCTTCTTGAGTTATTTTCTCCAAATCATCTATGAGTTTTTTATTCTTCCGGTAAATAGAAGATAACTTATACAGGTCAATTAGATTTGATAAGCTTTGTAAAAAAGAAACCTCATCAAATTCTTGATCTTTTTGAGGAAAAGAAGCTTCTAAAACTAAAATAGTTCTATATACTGAATTCTGAACTAATTTTTTAGATTCAAATAACTCTTTAATACTATCCACAGCAGATTTACCATTCTCTAGTATTTCTTTTTGGACTTCGGTAGACAAAAACTCAAAAGGTTTAATATTCAAATATTCTACTACTTTTAAAAACTTTTCTAATAGATTCATATATATTCTCTATTTATTAACATCTTTAACAGCATCCCTTCCAAATTCTTTTAGCTCATTTATTGCTTTTAAAATTTCTTTTCTTTCTTTAGAACCCTTTTTGGTAAAGCCCTTTACTAAAAGTCCTTGTGGATCATCAATCTCACTTTCTAATATTTTAAGATAATTATTTAAATTACTCCTAATCTTTTCTTCTGTAGTGGATGTTCCCATAGAAAATCTATGATACCACTTGCCTGTTGGGTGCAATTCTCTATCAAAACTAAATTTTCCATATAGTAATTCACCCCCTATTAATCTGTAGACATTATTACTATCTTTTTTAATTTTTTTCAAAGCATCTTTTATACCTACAGCAGCAACTTCTGCACTTGTTTGAAAACCACTACTCCTGAAAGCATCGACCTTTGAATCAGTTATTTTATCTACATGATAGAGATGGTATTCGTCATAAACTATAATATTAGCAGATTTTTTATCAATAATTTTTTCCAAATAAGATGAGAGTGACTTTTCCATGTTTTCACGATTAAGACCAGATTTTTTATATTCGTCAAATGAGCTATATCCATGTTCAATTGCAAAAGCTCGAGGGTCTATTCTATAAAATTTCGGACATTTTTCCTCTGGAAAAAGTTCTTTCCAGGCCTCTTTTAAAATATATCCACAATGAATCGCGCTAGTATCTGTTAAAAAAATATAATCTGGTTTCAATTTATGTATATCTTCTAGAACAAACTCAACTTTAGATTTAGATTTTATATAGTCGTCTAAAAGCTCAGACTCATAACGTATTTTATTAGAACCAATTATTGTTTTATATTTATTTTCTAGATAATTCTCTGTTTGTTGTGTTACTATACGTTCAGCAATCCATTTCACTTCTTCTTCAATTTTTATCTCTGACATCTGATTTTTCATTTTTTTATAGTACTCTAAATCTCTATTTAATTCTTCTTTAAAATATTTTAAATACTTATGGAATTCTTCTTTGGTTAATTTTTTATCAATTCTATCTGACATCCATTGTTCAATTTTTTCTAAGTCTAATTTTATGCCATATTCTGAATAAAAAGCTTCACTATCAAAACTATCAACAGATAATTCTTCTTTATTTTTATTTACATCAACATTATTCGGCATATCTTCAGTCTGTATTTTTGAGTTATTTACTGATGTTTCTACAGACTCCTTTAAAATACCATCAACATCAACCTCATTATCAACAAAAGATTGATCTTTAATTATTGAAACTACTTTTTTCTTTTCTTTTTTCTCTTTATCTGCCATTTTTCTTATTTACTTATTAATACAGACTCCTTTATTCTTTAATGATTTTCTCTTTTCTTCTCTTCTACTTTATAATCTGGAAAAATATTTTCTAATATTTCAATGGTTTTAGAACTATCTTCTCTTCCAAAATACTGACTAGACTTATAAATTTCTATATTCTTATTTTCGACATTAATTTTCATCCATCCTCCTCCTTCTGGAATAACATCATATTTTAAAGCCATATCTCGATGTTCACCAAGCATATTATCAAAAACTAATGTTTCTTTATTTTCTTTATTCTTTCCTAAAATAAATTTACCATTAGCAACTTTATTTTCTAATATTCCTTCAAAAATGCCTTGCTGATTTTTAATCTCATTAGACAAAGATAATCTATTCTCTTCTGGAACATCCCAATAATCAGCATAATCAATATCAATTATTTCCTCATATGTTTTTCCATATTTCTCGATTATCTCCAAACACTCTTCTCTTAAAGTATCAGCATGCCCTTGATCTTTATTATGAAAAATACAAATGGACATAGCTAATGGTAATTCATCCTTTAATTCTAATTCTATTCCTCGTTCTTTAGCAAAATCAATAATCTCATTAACATCTTCTTCGGTTTGAAAAGTTGATTTTCCCAATCTTCTTCTTAAGAGAGTTGTACATATTTCTTTATCAATATTTATCTTAACCCCCTGTTCCTCAATATAATTAATTTTTTCTTCTAATCCAATTAAGAAATTAGTATTCATAGCTACTGTCTTAATTACTTCCTGCCAATCATCCTTAGAAAAATTTATTCCCACTCCTCGTTCTTTAGTAAAATCAATAATCTCTTTTACTTTATTAAAATTAAAATTAAAATAATAATTATCATTTGTTTGAAGCATTTCTTTTGCATTCTCAATAGAAATATTTACTTCTACTCCCTGTTCTTTGGCAAAATCAATAATTTCATTAATTTCATTAAATTTTAAATCAGTAGATTCAGATTGCCTATCAATTGCTTCTTGAAAATCATTCTTGGTAAGACTTACTTCTATTCCATGTTCTTTAGCGAAGTCAATCATTTTTTTAATTTTAGATAAGGACAAGTCCTCTTTTTTCATTTCCTCTTCTAATATCTCTTGAAGATTATCTTTAGAAAAACCAGAAATATCCAATTCTATTCTTTGCTCTTTAGCAAAATCAATAATATTGCTTATTTTCATAAAATCATCACTCATAATTAATTTATCAAAAACATTCTGAAGACTATCTTTAGAAATATTTACTTCTATTTCTCGTCCTTTAGCAAAATCAATAGTTTTTTTTGCTTTATTAAAATTACCGCTCACAATTAATTCATCAAGGACATTCTGAAGATTATCTTTGGAAACATTTACTTCCATCTCCATATCTTTCACCTTTTCTTCCATTCTTTTTATAGTATAAAATCTACAAATAATTTTTTTAAGCATATTTCTCCAATCATCTTTCGAAAAATTTAGCTCTATTCCTTGTTCTTTAGCAAAATTAATAATTATTTCTATTTCATCTATTCCACCAATTTCATCATTCATAATTACTAGTTTAGATACTTTTTGAAGATCATTTTTAGAAATACCTACTTCCATTTCTTGTCCTTTAGCAATATCAATAACATTCTTTATTTTAATAAAATCACCACTCACAATTAATTTATCAATAATACTCTGAAAGTCATCTTTAGAAAGAAAAGAAAAATCTAATTCTATTTCTTGTTTTTTAGCAAAAGCAATAGTTTCTCTTATTTTCTCTATATCACCATCCCTCATTTGCTTTAGAATTGCTTCCCTAATATTTTCTTCAGTAATGTTCACTTCTACTCCTTGTTCTTTAGCAAAAGCAATAGTTTCTCTTATTTTCTCTATATCACCATCCCTCATTTGCTTTAGAATTGCTTCCCTAAAATTTTCTTCAGTAATACCTACTTCTACCCCTTGTTTTTTAGCAAAATCAATAATACCATCCAAAAGATAATTTTCTTGACTATGCTCAAGCTTTAATTGAAGTACTTCTTGATAAACTTTTTGATCATTCCTCTGATTTTCTTTATTTTCTACAGACGTTTCTAAAACACCGTCAACATCTCCCTCATTATCTATTGGAGTTGTATCCTCTGTAACTTGATCTACTTTTTTCTCTTCTTCTTTTTTTAAATCTTTATCTTCTACCATATTTTTCTGTTATCTTATTAAATATGAAAGTTTTTGAGAGACTTATCAATCTCTGTTTATATATATAATTATATATCATTTCCCTAATCTAAACAAAAAAAACAACCCTGAAATGGATTGTTTTTTTGTTATTTAACAATTTATTTTCTTTCTCTAAAAGATACTAATTAATTGACTTCCTCTTTAAATAATCTTCATAAACAATAGAGGCTGCTTCAATTTTGGTTTTTCCCTGATCACGCAATTCGGTATTTTGTTTAACTATAATATCCTTTTCTTCTCTAGTGAGATCTTTCCATATTTCTTCTATCTTTTCTGTACTAGAAATTTCAGCATCACTTTCTTGAATAGACTTTTCCAAAACACTATCAACATCCTTTTCATTATCTATCGGAACAGCATCTTCTACAATTTCATCTACTTCATTTTCTTTTTGTTCTTTTTTTAAATCTTTTTCTTCTACCATATTCTTTTTTATTATTCATTAAATATGAAAGTTTTTAAGAGACTTATCAATCTCTGTTTATATATATAATTATACCATTCTTAAAAAGAATAATAAACTATTCAAATTCTGGATCATCTCCTCGATCAAATCTACGATTATTTTTTATATATTCAATATATCTTTCAATTTCAGCTCTTATTTCTTCATCACTAGGTTCATCACCTTCTTTTTGAATATTTTTTAATTCGCCAAGACCCCCATCAACAAAAACCTTATACCATTCCTCAACATTTACATTACCATCACTCTCAAGCAAACTTTCCATAGATTTTAACAACCATCGACCATTTTTAGTCAATCTCGCTTCCAAGTCACTTCTTTCTTTGAGTTGTTCTAATTGTTCCTTTAATAATTTCCTTTCTTTTCCGTCTAATTCTTCGATGGGTTTACCTATTATTTTATCACTAATTTTATTCCAGACACTATCCACATCTTTTTTATCATCTGTAATACTTATATCTTTAACTACTGAATCTACTCTTCCATCTCCTTCTTTTTTAAAATCTTTTTCTTCTTTTGTCATATTCTTTATTTATTTTATTAAATATGAAAGTTTTAGAGAGACTTATCAATCTCTATTAATATCTAAATTATACATCACTTCACTAATCTAAACAAAAAAACAACCCGAAAGTGGATTGTTTTTTTGATATTTAAAATATTTACTAACTATTTAATTAATTACTTTTTTACCTTTTATTTCTCTCCATCCTCAGCCTGAGAAATACCTAACCTTGAATATTCAACTGCTACTTCTGATTTAAATTTTGTTAATATTTCTTTAATATCGTCAACAACTTTAGACCAGTCACGATCAAACTTTGCTGATGAATCAAGATTGCTATCAGGAAGTTTCTCTACAAAAGTATCTATCATTGTTTTAGTCATATCGTCAAATCCATTGTTAAAGCTTAGTAACTGTTTCATTAGTTCTTCTTGAGAACCTTCTTTATTTTCTACAGACATTTCTAAAACACCGTCAACATCTCCCTCATTATCTATTGGAGTTGTATCCTCTGTAACTTGATCTACTTTTTTCTCTTCTTCTTTTTTTAAATCCTTTTCTTCTTTTGTCATATTCTTTATTTATTTTATTAAATATGAAAGTTTTAAAGAGACTTATCAATCTCTATTTATATATTAATACTAGCACTTTTAAATAAAAAGGGAAGACTCTTTTCAGAGTCCTCTTCTATATCTAAACTTGTAATTTATAATCCTTTTTTCTCTAAGTCCCCTACCAACTTCTTTTGTTCTTTAGTAAGTGAATCTGGCATAGATAGTTTTACAGTTACTAAATGATTTCCTCGACCATGACCATGTAAACTATGAACTCCTTTATTCTTCAAAATAAATACTTTTCCACTAGCAGTGAAAGCAGGTATTTTAAGTTTAATTGGACCATCTACAGTCTCTACATCAATCTTGTCACCTTGAATTAATTGAGAATACTTTAATCTCACAGTAGACATAATAGTCTCCCCTTCTCTCTCAAATTGAGAACTTGCTTTAACTTTAATTCGAATAAATAGATCACCAGCTGGTGCACCCTTTAATCCTGGTTCACCTTTAGCAGCTAATCTTAAAGACTGATCATTATCAACTCCAGCAGGAACTTTAACTTCAATATTATCCTTGCCCATTAAATATCCTTTACCAGTACAATGACCACAAGTCTTTTCCACAGTCTCTCCCTGACCTTCACAATCTGGACATTGAGCCATAGATTGAAAATTACCAAAGAAGGTGTTCTGTTGAACTTGAACTTGCCCTGAACCCTGACACTTAGAACAAGTTTTAAGACCTGTTCCACCCTTTCCACTACAATCTTTACAAACTATGTTCTTCTTCAGCTCTATGGTCCTTGTGATGCCAAATACAGCCTCTTTAAAATCAATCTCCATTGCTACTTCAATATCTCTTCCTTTCTGAACTCTAGATCTTCGAGAACCACCACCGAATCCTCCACCACCAAAGATATCACCAAAGATATCTCCGAGGTCATCCATATTGATATTACCTTGAGAAAAACCACCTGAGAATGGATTTCCGCCTCCAGCTCCACCAAATGGATTACCATCAGCTGAACCAAAAGTATCGTACTGTTGACGTTTAGTTTTGTCTTTTAGAACTTGATAAGCTTCATTAGCTTCTTTAAACTTAGCTTCATCACCATTCTTTTTATCTGGATGATATTGATGAGCTAACTTTGAAAAAGCTTTCTTGATGTCAGCATCAGAAGCTCCTTTCTCAATTCCTAGAGTTTTGTAATAGTCTTTAGCCATAGGTTAGTAGAACCCGCCGAGATATACTCGGCGGGTAATTAAAATGTTAGTTATTTTCGATCTTCAAAACCAATATTAGATTCTGGACTGTTAGATTCTTTAATCTCTCCAAAAGTTTCTTCATACTTCTTTAAATTCTCTTGCATTGCTTTCACAAACCTTTTGAAATGTCCTGGACTAGTAATGATTTTCCCTGATACTCTGCCATTTGGTGGAGTTATATTCAAGAAGTTTAACAAAAACTCATCTTGATTATGTCTAATCTGCATAGCATTAGCATATTGTCCACCAGGAATATTATCAGCAATCTTAATTTCCATTTTCTTGTTTTCTGTCATATATTTGTTATTTAGTTTCTTCTTTCTTTTCCTCAGCTTTAGGTTCTTCAGTCTTTGGTTCTTCTTCTTTCTTAGCATCTTCAAACTCAGCTTCTACTGGCTCTTCCTTTTTGTCTTCAGTCTTAGCTTCTTCAGCTTTAGGATCAGCCTTTTTATTAGCTTCTGCTTGTTTGTATAGTTCTTGACCAACCTCTTGAACCACAGTATTTATCTCTTCTAATTTCTTTTTAATATCTTCAATAACTTTAGATTCTTTAGCTTTCTTTAATTCTTCTAATTTATCAGTAACTTTCTTCTTAGTTTCTTCTGAAATACCATTTGGATATTTTTCTTTGTCCTCAGAGTCTTTCAAAAGCTTTTCAGTATTAAAGATTATTGATTCAGCGTTATTCATAGTCTCAACTTCTTCTCTTTTCTTTTTGTCTGATTCAGCATGTTTTTCAGCTTCTTGCTTCATCTTTTCTACCTCTTCTTTAGATAATCCAGAAGAAGCAGTAATAGTAATCTTTTGTTCTGTTCCTGTAGCTTTGTCTACAGCCTTCACATTTAAAATACCATTAGCATCAATATCAAAAGATACTTCTACTTGAGGTACTCCTCTTGGTGATGGTGGAATTCCAGAAAGAATAAATCTTCCCAGACTCTTGTTGTCCTGAGACATTTCTCTTTCACCTTGTAAGATATGAATTTCTACTGATGTTTGATTATCAGCAGCTGTGGAAAAGATTTGAGATTTAGAAGCAGGAATAGTTGTATTCTTGTCGATTAAAGCAGTTCGTACTCCACCTAAAGTTTCAATTCCTAAAGTCAAAGGAGTAACGTCTAACAACAATACTTCTTTACCACCAATTGAACCTTCAAATTGTCCAGCTTGAATAGCGGCACCCATAGCTACTACTTCATCAGGATTTACTGATACATTTGGTTTTTTACCAAAGAATTCTTCTACTTTCTTTTGAACATATGGCATTCTAGTCATCCCACCAACTAGAATAATTTCATCAATATCTTCTTTTTTAAATCCAGCATCTTTAATTGCTTCTTCACAAGGAATTAATGTCTTCTCAACTAATTCACCAACAATCTCTTCTAACTTAGCTCTAGTCATTTTCAAAACTAAATGTTTTGGTCCACTATCGTCTGTTGTTATAAAAGGTTGGTTAATTTCAGTTTCTTGAGCTGTTGATAGTTCAATCTTAGCTTTTTCAGCAGATTCTTTTAATCTTTGTAAAGCAGTTTTGTCTTTAGATAAATCAATACCTTGATCTTTCTTAAACTCATCTAAAATCCAATGAATAATCTTTTGATCAAAGTCATCTCCACCTAAATGAGTATCACCAGTAGAAGCTTTAACTTCAATTGTAGATTGTTTAGAATCTTTTTCATGAGAAATATCTAATACTGAAACATCAAATGTTCCACCACCTAAATCATAAACTACAATTTGCTTGTCATCTTCTTTGTCAAAACCATAAGCAAAAGCTGCAGCAGTAGGTTCATTAATAATTCTCTTTACTTTCAGACCTGCAATTTCACCAGCATCTTTAGTAGCTTGTCTTTGAGCATCATCAAAGTAAGCTGGAACTGTAATTACAGCTTCTTCTACTTTGTCACCCAACTTCTCTTCCGCATCAGCTTTAATCTTTTGGAGAATCATAGCTGAAATTTCTTGAGGAGTATGGTCTTTATCACCCATTTTGATAGTAATCCCTTCACCTGCTTTTTTAACTTCATAGGGTAAAGTTTTAATATCTTCTTGAACTTCTTTATCATCAAACTTTCGACCGATAAGTCTTTTAATTGAAAACAAAGTATTCTCTGGATTTACAACAGCTTGTCTTTTAGCTAGTTGTCCAACAATTCTTTCATTGTTTTTTGAAACAGCAATCATTGATGGTGTAGTTCGATTTCCTTCTTTATTTTCTAGGATTTCTGGCTTTCCACCTTGAATTGCTGCCATGGCACTATTTGTAGTACCAAGGTCAATTCCTATAATTTTTGGCATAATTTTTTATCTTTCTTGCCGTGAACTTGAGCCAAAGGCGAATAGTTCACGGCTTATTTAATTTAATATTATATTTTAATTAATTATTTTAAAAATGTTTTTTTATGGTTTCTTCTGGTGCTTCATCTGATGTATCAATATAATTATCAACACCTATTTCTGATTTCACAGCTTCTAACTTATTATAGATTTCATTAATAGCCTTTTCTCCAGCAGTCCAACATTCTCTTTCTTTATCTCTTTTAATCATAATATTCTTATCTGGAAAAAGAACTTTAATTTCTAAATTATCTTTAAATTCTTTTTTAAATTTATCAATAAACTCTGAAAACTGATTAAAAATTATATAATCAACGACTACACTTTTTCCTGATGCAAAAATATCTTTAGCTTTCTTTAATATTTTATCGTGAGCCTGAGACAATTTTTGATGATTTTTCGGTAACCACTGATTGCCATTTGGGAAAAATTCAGTATCTTCATGATCACTGTCTAATAACACAAAGTCTTTGTTTTTAACTAACAATTCAGCAATAGTTGTCTTTCCAGAACCAGCAGGACCAGTTAATATTAAAACCTGATTTTTCATATATTTTAATTCTTTGCTTTCTTTTGGTTTATCATTTTTTAAATACGCGATTATGATCAAAATGAGCAATACTATTGTAGCAACAATAAACATTTTAGCATCAAGACCTAGCATATATAAAATCGGAAGTATCAATAAACTTGCTAATGATTCTTTCATATTCTTATTTTAAACTTTTAATTAAATCTCCCTTACCCTTCTTAAAGTAATCATACATAAACAATACATCTTCCCCTGTAATTGATTTATTCACTTTCTTAACATTCTTTAATTCTTCATCATCTAATTCAGTAACAACTGCTTGTCCTACCATTCCATGAGGAAGCATTAGAATTTTTAAAGCTAAACCAGAATCACAACTAGTGCATTTTAGATAAGATAGAATGTATAGATCTTGACTCTCTAATATCTTAATCTTGTTATGGTTGTATTCTTCCCCACATATAGGGCATTTTTTAATCAACTTCTTAGGTAATAACATGTTATCGCTCATAGTTTTATTTTTATTTCTTTTTAATCTTTACTTCAATTTTCTTAGTCTTTTCTTCTTTCTTCTTAGGAACAGTAATCTTTAATATTCCAGAATCATATTCAGCATCTGCTTTATCACCTTGCACATGAGCTGGTAATTGAACATTCCTTCTAAATGAACCATATCTAATTTCTTTACGATAATAGTTTTTTTCATCAATCTCAGACTTTTTTTCATGAGAAGACTCTAAAGTTAGAATACTATTTTCAATACTAACTTTGATATTCTCTGGATCTACTCCTGGTAATGCTACTTTAGCGTAAACATTGTCTTTGTCTTGATAAATATCTAATGAAGGAGCATTATTTGGTCTGACCATTGGAAAATTAAAGAACTCATCTTCTTCATTAAGTGTTGGATTCCATTTTACTAATCTCATATATTTATTCTTTATTTATTTAATCTCTTTCTTTTATTCTCTTTTAAGAAGTTACCACCAGAAACAACTTTCTTCTTAGTCTTTGTTTCTAAAGCTATTCTAGCTTTCTTAGAGATACCACCACCTTCTTTACTAGCAACTTTATTCTCTTTCAATCCTCTAGCTTGCATTTCTTCTGCAATCTCTCGAGTAGACATTTCTGCTAAAGCAGTAAAAATCAATTCTGCTTCACTCATATGGTCTCTTAAATTCTCTCTTTTTAAACCTTTAATCTTTTTATGACCTTTTACTGAGACTCCAGACCATTCTTCATGAATGATATTTGTTAATATAGCGAATTCTTCCCCTTCTTTAATATCATTATTACTCCAATAATCAGTTAACTTATTTCTAGTCTCTTGACCCATCATTCTCTGTTGAATCCATTTCTGACTTCGACCATGTTTTTGCCAATTTCTTCTAGCTCTATTTACAGATTTCTCCGGATCAATGGTTTCTTGCATTCTTTCATAACCTACTTTAGCTAACCAAAGTTTAATTGGTTCTGCTTTCTTACTAGGAACTGATTGAATTAACCTTAAAATAGTTTTGACATCAGCTACATCAGTAGGTCTCATTTTTCCATCCTGGGCTAACATTTTCAACTGTCCCAATTTTTGGGACACTTCATTCCCTTCTTCTTCTAGCTTTGTTTTCAAAGCATTCCAATACTTTCTTGGTCGTGGGCTTTCCGTTAAAATCTTAATAATATCAATTACACTAAAATACCATTTTTCTTTTTTCTCATCCCAAACTCTTCTCACAGGTTTGTCTTCAAAAATTATAATCGCTTTTTCATTCAACATACTTTTATTCCTTACTTATTTTATTCACAACCACCTTGGCTGGTTGAATTATTTTATCATTTAACTTGTAGCCTGCTTGGAGTTCTTTTAAAACAATATGATCTTCTTTTTCTTGGTCTTCTTCATGCTCTACTGCTTCATGTTCGTTATGATTAAATTCTTCTCCAACAGTCTTTATTTCTTGAACATTAAATTTAGCAAATAGATCTTCCCAAAGCTTTTTAATATGTCCTAAGCCTTGAGACCACCCTTCTTCTTTTTGTTCTTTGGGAATATGGGCTAGAGCTGATTTAAAATGACTGAATAATGGTAAAAGATCTAACAATAATCCCGCATTACCAAATTCAATAATATCTTTCATTCTCTTTTCAGTTTGTTTCTTGTAGTTTTCAAAGTCAGCTTGAGTTCTTTGCCAACCAAAAAGATATTCTTGAGCTTTATCTACTTTCTTTGTTTTCTTTGTTTTCTTTTTATCCATTAGATTACTTTCTTAAAATAATTAATTAAAGCTAGATTCTGCTTGTAATTCATTCTAGTTGGTCCTAGAATACCAATTACTCCTTTAGAAAATGGTGAAGTTATAGCAGAAAGGTATTCACTAAAGATATTATCTGGACCAACAAATACTTCAGTATCTTTTATCTCATCAAATACTTTTTCTAAGATATTCTCTAAATTATCTAAAGCTAAGCTAAGATTTTGTAATCTACCCACTTCTACAAACTCTGGTTGAGAAAGAATATTTGAAAAGCCAGTGATATAGTAATTATGCTTAGAGAATGCTAAGAGAACAGCTCCATTAGTAATTTCTGCTACCATTTTAGCTAAGTTCTTAGACTTTTGTTCTACATCATCAACTTTCAAGTTTTTAAGAGTAGAATCAAGCTTTTTATCCAAATTAGAGGATAGCTTTTGACTTAAGTCTAAGGAATTAACATATTCTTGATAGGCTTTAGGAGTTGGAACTCGGCCAGCTGAAATATGTGGTTGAAAAAGATATCCATCTCGTTCTAATTCCATCATGGCATTTCGCACAGTGGCTGCACAACAATTTAATTTCTTTTTAGAAACTAAATAATTAGAACCAACTGGAGTTGCGGAACTAATATATTCTTCAATAACAAGTTTTAATATTTTATCTTTCATATCTTATATTTAGCACTCAATACATTTGAGTGCTAAACTTAGTATATCAATATTTAAGAAAGTGTCAAGAGTTTAGGAATAAAAAAAGGTAGGAATTAACTCCTACCTCATAAATCCAGATTTCAATTCAGGTTTAAAATCGAAAAAATCTCCCAAACATTCAACAATATCCCGAACTTGTTCAACAATTCTCCTCTCCAAGAAAATAATAATATGCCATCTATTTTCAAGTTTCCAAATAATTCGTCGAATATGGTTATCAGTAGCTCTTAAATCTCTTTTCAAAGACGAGTGGATAGAGATTTTATTGATACTACAATTAAGAACTTCTCTTATTATTTCAAATACTTCCTTTGTTACTGACTCCCTTAATGTCATTAACTTTAGCATCTTTCCTCCATTTATTTTTTCTTTTAGCTTAGACCTAATAGTCTTTAATGTCAATAAAAAAGAGGTGCAATATATATCACACCTCTGTCATTCAATAATATCCATTTAAACCTGTCCCAAAATAAACCTTTCTCTTTTTTCATGCCTCTTAATGGCAATATAGATAATTACCATAGATAAACCTACAATAACCGAGAATAATTTCACATTACTTCCAGATAATAATGGCAATAGTCCGTGAATCACAAAGGACATGGCAACTAAGAATAATAAGATGTACTTAAGTCTCATTCTCTTTCTATTACTTTTTCTAGCACAATAAACAACAAAAAAGACAATAATAGCAATAATAGCACCAGCAGTACAAATCATAAAAAGACCATCTCCGTTTCCGTTATTTAACATACCAAATCCCATAACTGCCATAGCTATAACAATCATTACGAAAGGTAATAAGAAAATAATGAAGGGCTTACCAAGAAATAAAGCATATACATTCTTCTCAATAGTCTTAAAAACTTCTTGAAAAGACTTCTCAGAATTAGGACAATTATTGCTAGAACGATCATTATGTTTCTGAAATCCTAACTGACCTTCAATCAAAATAACATTTAAATTTTTTCTACACTTCGGACAAATACAAGTATCTCCTTCTTTTAATAACTGACAAGTATCAGCCGTTAACTTTCCATGACTATCCATTTTTACCTCCATTTATTTTTTCTTTTACTTTAAACCTAAAAGTCTTTAATGTCAATATTATGAAATAAAAAAACAGAGATGGAATAAATACACCTCTGTTATAACTTTAAGTAATAAATGAGATTACTCATTAATCTACTATTACATCTTTCTTAATTTCTAAATCAGCCATTCTGACAAATACTTCTAAACTATTAGGAAGATCTTCAATTCTAATTCTGATTAAAGGATTTATTTTTTCTTTTCTACCAAGATTTAAAATGACTCTGTCTTCAGTACCATCATATCTAGTTACAGTACCAATAATCTTTTCTGGCAGTTCTGAATCAATTTTCTTATCATCAACTACCTTTTCAATCTTATCTCTTCTGAAACGTACCTTAGTTTCTCCTTTAACAAGATAAACAAAAACACCACACTGCTCAGTAATAAGATGATAATCATCATTAACAACTTCAGACTTTTCCTCTTCATCAAGAGTAGCCTCAATATCATATTCTGACCAAAACCCTTCCACAAAAGTTTTAAACTCCTCAACAGATTCTTTGTTAATAAGAATCTTTATTGGAATACATCCACCAACTTCTTGCAAAGTATCAACGAATTTATTAAAACATTCAGTATCGGTCTCAAACTTTTGTCTAAAAGCATCTTTGAAATTAGCGATACTAGAACCAGTATCTTTTAATGGTGGTATATTAAGTTTAAAACTTTGATAATTACCCATTACGCTCATTTTGCAAGTCTTTACACTCATAATTCCTCCTTCAAGAAATGTTTATTAAGTTCTCTATTTCATATTTTTTTTCATCACCATTGACTGAAACAGCTCTTACTGTAGTATGATTAATACTCAATATTCTAAGCACCCCATCTTCTTGATGTTTAGCTAAACCAGTTTCTAAAAAGCAATGTTCATTTCTTCCTTTTCTCCATGATTTCAAATTCTTTCTTAATTCTTTCTCAAATCCACCGTAGCCATGAAGAAAACAGAATTGATCTAAAAGCTCATATAATGCTCCCCATTCGTTCTCAAAAAGAGATATTAGAATAGAACATTTCTCATCATCAGCAATTGCTAATGCTATTAATATTATCAATTTAGAACCAAGAGGATCATTGGTTTCAAAAACACTTTTAAACCAAGATTCTAATTCACCAATAAGAACTGCTGAGCCTAAACCAAACTTAATATCTAATATCTTTACTACCATAAACAGTTTAGTCTTTCCGAATTTCAATATGCTTTTCATTTTTCCTCCTAACATTTTTTCTTTTAGAAAAAACCTAATAGAGAAAGGTGTCAAATAAAAAAGCAGACCTTAATTGATCTGCTTGATATAAAACATTGGAAATTACTTTTCTTCAGAAACGGGCAAGACAGCATATATATTTCTATGCTTAGATTCTTCAATTATTTCAAGTCTTTTTTCTTCACTGGGAAATTCTCTTTTCATAACTCTCTCAGCTTCTTCTTTAGGAACATCAGAGTCATCACATCCTGTGACCAAAATAACCATTTCTGTTTCTCTGTTTTTCCTAAGGAATACCTGAAGTACATCAGGGAATCCTACTGAAAAAAGTTCTTCTTTGCTTTTCTTAAAAAAATCTTTTTTCTGGAATATATAACCCTTCATCTCTTCCTCCTTATTATTTTCATTTCATAGAACTATAACTTAAATATTTAAATTAGTCAATTAAAAAACCACCTATCTTGTATAGGTGGTTTTAAATTAATCTAAAGACTAATTACAAGCCCCAGCTGGAGCTGCAGTAGTTGATAGTTCATTCTCACAACCTTCTAAACCTGGATTATACTTACAAATATTATTCTTGATTGTATTAGCATCAATACCTGAGAATTGATAACGGTCATTAGCTATCCAAGTTGGAGAAGCTGAAATTCCTAATTTATTCCCTAACTTGATATTTTCACTTAATAATTCATAGCCTTCTCCGCTTTCAAAACAAGAAGCTACTTCAGGAAAATCTTCAACACACTCTCCCCAATCAGCTGTTAAATCAGTATCTCGGCACCAAACATATTCCATATACTTATAATCTGTTGGATAGTTTTCAATAGCACATAATTCTCGAGCATTCTCATCTACTTCAGTTTGACCATGTAATGATTGGAAACTACCATCTTCATTCTCTCGAGCAATGAAATGGACATTAAAATCAACAGCACCATCAAAGTTCTCTAAAACTTCTTTCATAGCATCTAAAGCTTTAGTTCCATAAGGACATTCACTCATAACAAATAAATCTAACTTGTTTGGAGCTTCAGTATTACAAACTAAATTACCAGCACATGATGGATCTTCACAATCACTTAAATCATCTCCATTGTCATCTACTTCATTACTACAAAACTCTACAGAATGTAATCCAGTTGTTGGATTAAAAGTAGCTCCTAATTTCAAATCAAGTAAATCACCTTTAGGAGTTAAATAGTTCTGTAAGTTAGCATATCCTGCTTCAGCCTCTACTTTCTTAGTGAATAAAAGAGCTGGTAAAACTGTTAACTCATATTCTTTATAAAGTTGAGAACCTAAGTTAGAATCATAATCATAATCTACAAATTCTAAGTTTGGAAGTAATTGCATTAAACTACCCTTTACTCCTTCTACAAAATTAGCATCACAATTCTCAGTAATACATTTAGAGTCATTGATAAAATGAGCTACTAACTTCTCACCATCAATACTTAATTCTTCTTTTACAAAAGGATTAACACAGCCACTAGCTATGACCACTAGTAAAAGAAACAAAACCATAAAAGATATTTTTTTCATAATATTTATTGGTTATTATTAATTAAATCGTTATTTAAATATACAAAAAAAAGAAGAATAATGCAAATTTATCTTCCTCTGAATAATTTGTTAAAACTATTTACTCCAATTAGAAGCTTGTCTAACTAATAACTCTTTAGCTTGTTTAGGATTCTGCATAACAGCTTTAACAACTTTCTCCATTCGAGAACCTTGAGAACCTTTAATTAAAACTAAATCATCTTTCTTAATAATTGACTTTAAATGTTCAATTAAATCTTTTTGATCTTTAAAATATATACTATTCTCCAAACCTAGTTTCTGAGCAGCTAGATGAGTATTGCGAGATATCTCTCCACTAGTTAAAAGAATATCTACTCCTTTTTTAAATACATATTCTCCAATCTCTTTATGAGCTGGAACAGATTCTCGACCTAATTCCAACATATCCCCCAGAACTACAATTCTTTTACCAACAATTAAATATCTCATATCAGATAGTAAATCTAATGACATCTTTACTGCTTCCGGACTAGAATTGTAAGTATCATCGATTAAATAAGAATCATTCATTCCTTCAATTAAATTAGTTCTACCCTTAGGGGCTTGATATTGGCCAGCAAAAGCAGATATTTCAACTAAATTAAATCCATATTGCAAAGCAACACTCACTCCACAAAGAAAAGCATAGACTTGAGCTGAACCTAAAGCATTTGGTAAAAATACTGGAATAACATTACCTTGATACTTTAATTTAAAGTTCATTCCAATTACATCATCTTTATCTATAATCTGGAGATCACTAGCCTGCACATCTGAATCATTTTCTATACCGTAAGTAATGGTTCGACAGTTTAATTTATTATCTAAAGTTTTAACTAAGTCATCATCGTTATTTAGAATAGCAAAACCCTTAGTATTAATATTCTTGAATATCTTCTTCTTTTCATTAAAGATAGAGCCTAGGGTTTTAAAGTATTGAATATGAACTCGAGATACTTTGGTTAGAATTCCAATATGTACAGGAATAAAGTCAACCAAATATTCAATATCTCCTTTATGATCAGCTCCAAATTCTAATATTAACTTCTTCGGATATCTACTAGGTAAGATTATTAAAATTAGAGCTTTCAGGAATATTAAAAACCAGCCTAGAATATTTTTTCCCGGAGATTTCTGAATACCTAGAATAGTTAGAGGTACTCCAATCTCATTATTGTAATTATGAGCAGTCTTCCGAATTCTAAATTTAGTAGCTAAAATTTGAGCAATAGCTTCCTTAGAAGAAGTTTTACCAACACTTCCGGTAATAGCAATAACTTCTGGTTTGTATTTCCCTAAAACCAGTTTACTTAATACTCTTAATATTTTTATTAATTTTTCTTTCATTTTATCTTTCTGGACTTATTTTATAATAATCTAATATGAATCTAGATATTTTACCAAACAAAGGGGCTGCCGTCAAAGCTGACCAAGCTCTCTGAGGCGAATCAAACTTGGTAAGAATTACGAATTTAGGGTCTCGTGATGGACCAAAACCAATAAAGGTGTGTACTGTATTATCTCGAGAATAACCACCTTTTTTAGCTACTTGAGCTGTTCCTGTCTTTCCACCTAAATAATATCCATCTACTCCTGCTAAAGCAGCATGACCAGATTCAATAACTGATACTAGCATAGCTGAGATTTGTTTAGCTGTTCTTTCGGAAATAACTTTCCGAATTAACTCTGGTAAATACTCTTCTTCCTTTCCCTGAGGATTAACAATCTTTTTCACAATTCTTGGTTTGTAAAGATACCCACCATTAGCAAAACTAGAAAAAGCACTCGCTAATTGAATTGGAGTAGCAGTAATTCCCTGACCATAAGAAGCAGTAGCTAAAAATACTCTCCCAGTTTTATCTAAATTTGATATATCTCCTCTAACTTCTGAATCTAATTCTAAACTTGTTTTCTCTCCAAAACCAAAGTTTTCAGTATATGTTTTAAATCTTTTTCTGTTTACTTTCTCAGCTACCCAAGCTGCTCCAGTATTTAATGATTCATCTAAAACCTGAACCATAGTTTGATTTCCATGAGCTTCTAAATCTGAATTTCTGATAGTATAGTCTTCTACTTCAAATTCTCCAGTATCAAAGTAATTAGTCTCGGGAGTAATTAATTCTAAATCTAAACCCATAGCCATGGTTAAAGCTTTAAATACTGAACCTGGTTCATAGGCTGAGAAGGTAGCATCATTATTGTAAATATCTATGCTCTCTACTTGAGAATAATTATTTGGATCAAATTCTGGATAATTACACATGGCTAGAATATCTCCGTTCTTAGGATTCATAACGATAACACTTCCACCACTAGCTCCATATTCTTCAGCACTATTTTTCAATTCTTCACAAGCAAAATGTTGAATAGCTTGATCAATAGTTAAATACAAATCCTGACCATTAACAACATTTTGATCATTGTTATCTCCAATGGTAATTATATTCCCATAAACATCTTTTTCAGCAATCATAGTTGCTGCTTCTCCAGCTAGTTCTTCTTGCCAATATCCTTCTAAACCATAATTACCAACTAAGCTTTCATTTTTCCAACCAACATAACCAACTACATGAGAACCAATATCACTATTAGGATAATAGCGATAGGTTTCTTCAGTGAATTTAATTCCATCATAATCTAATTTTTCAATTTGCTCTATTTCTTCTTTACTAAGCTTTGATTTAATTGGTTCATAAATATCATCTTCTTTAGACAAACGGTAATACAAGATTTCTTCATCCATTTCTAAAACTTCAGCTAACTTCCTACTAACCCTCAAAGGGTCTTCAGTCAGAGAATTAGGAATAGCATACAGACTTAAATATGCTCTGTTAATAGCTAAAGGATAATTAACATCACTAGCGCTGCTTAAAAATATTTCTCCTCGACGAGGTTTCATGTCTTCAATTAAAAGATGTTGATTCTGAGCACTTGCTAGATATTTCTGACCTTGGAGTATCTGAAGATTGAATAATTTAATTAAAATTGATGCTGTTAAAATGATTATAATAAATAAAAGGACCTGTAAACGATCCATTTTATTAATATCAACTATTTCATTTCTCTTAATCATAAACTAATATAAATAGAATTAATGATAACTTCTAAACTTTAGAAAACTATTTTTTTACAATATCTTTATTTCTACTAAGGACAATATAGTCTTTACCATCAGCCATAACCATTCCCAGATTCTCAACAGCTACATCTTTAATTCGAGCAATAGATTGCATCTCTGCTGATTCTAAAGTTAAATCTTTATTAGTTGCTTCTAGCTCTCCTAATTCAAAGTATAGCTTTTTTAAAATGAATCCTTTGGTAGCTAATTCATTAGCTCCGCTTAAATGAATAAAAAGTAAAGCGAAGATACAAAGAACTAAAGCAATATTCACACTATACATTACTCTTTTCTTGTTTTTAGATTTCAAAGAATTTTTCCTTAAAAACTTCTTCATGGTAACTAAGAAATTTCTCATATTTTTGTTTTTATTTTTTTATTTTAAATTTTTTCTATTACTCTTAATTTAGCGCTCCTTGATGCTGAATTATTCTTTAATTCTTCTTCACCAGGAACTATTACTTTACGATTAATAATCTTTATCCGAGCTTGATGTCCACAACGACATTCTGGTATTTCTATTGGACAGAGGCAATCTCGTGCTTCTTTCTTGAAATAATCCTTAACTATCTTATCTTCTAAAGAATGAAAGGTAATTACTGCTAATCTTCCACCTTTTTCTAAAATATCAATTGCTATTGGTAAAGATTCTTTAATATTTTCAAATTCTTGATTAACATAGATTCGTAAAGCTTGAAATACTTTCGTAGCTGGATGTTTCTTAGACTTATTTTTAAACTTAGTTTTGTAAATTAACTCTATGATTCTTACTAGCTTCTCAGGAGTATCTATTCTTTCTTGTTCTCTTCTCTTAACAATTAAACTAGCTATTTGTCTGGATAATTTTTCTTCTCCATATTCATAGAAAATGTCTGCTAGCTTTTCTTCTGGGAATTCATTAATTATATGTTCAGCATTTTCTTTTTCAGAATTTCGATCATAACGCATATCTAAACTAGAATCTCCTAGAAATGAAAAACCTCGATCGTGCTCTTGTAATTGATACAATGATAAGCCCAGGTCAAGTAAAATACCGTGGACTTTAAGATGCTTAAATTGTTCATTTTGTTTTTGTTTTAATTTTTGATATCCACTAGGGATATATATTACTCTATCCTTATATTTTTTTAAATTTGTTTTAGCTAATTCTATTGCCTCAGGATCTAGATCAAAACCGATTACTTGACCTTCAGGAGCTGTCTTTTCTAGAATCTCTTGAGTATGACCACCACCGCCTAAGGTAGCATCAATCACATTGTTATTAGATTTCAAATTTAATCCTTCTATAACTTCATTCAATAGTACTGGTAGGTGCTTTTTCATAATTATATTCCTAAATCTCCTAATTCATTAGCTATATCTGTTGAATCTTTTTCTACTGATTGTTTGTAAGTATTCCAATTATTTTCATCCCAAATTTCTAAACGATTAAAGACTCCAGCAACAATACTTTTCTTTTTCAAAACAGCATATTTTCTTAAATAATCTGGTAATATAATTCTTCCTTGTTTATCCAACTTAACATCCATTGCCCCGGCTAACATTAATCTTGCAAAAGCTCTTGATTTAGATTGAGAAATTGGTAACTGAGAAAGTTTGTCAGCTAATTCATTCCAAGACTTTTTAGTAAAAAGAAAAAGACAATTGTCTAATCCTCTAGTGACAACTGCCCCATTTTTAAAATCAATTCGAAACTTCGCTGGCACAGCCAAACGACCTTTTTCATCAATAGTATGATTGTATTCACCAATGAACATAAAAGATGATAATTCTTCTTAATTAAAATACTTGAATAATAGCTTGTTTTGGGTCTTCTCAAAGTTATCCCCAGACTTACCCACTTTTATCCACTTCAATTATATTTTACTCCACAAAACAGTTTTTGGCAACCACTACTAACTGTGGATAAAAAAACTGGGAAAGTAATTTTCCTAGTTTTGTTTTATTTTTAAATTCACTTTTTTTAATTTATAACACCAAATATTCTCATATTGACCATCTACAAATAATGGATAAAAATCTTTTATCTTTTTCCAATTTTTTAAACCACGAAATTTCTTGTTTTTCTTACTCAAACTTCCATCAACCCAAAAAATATCTCTTTTTCTTAACTCATCTTCAAGATTAATTGGAGCATCTCTCTCTAAAAAAGTAATTAATTTATCTTTCAATTCTTGATATACTTCAAAGTCATTTTTAAAACCAGATTCAATTTCTATTCCTATAGGCATAAAAGTTGATAAAGAACCTTTAGTCTCTTCAGTGTCTAACCAAATGACTATCCTTTTAATATTAAATCTTAAAGCTAATAATAAATTCTCTATATTCAATTTAGTAATAATTATAAAAACACCAGTATTTGAAACTGAACCATGTAAATCAATAACATAATCATATTTTTTACCGATGTTAATTATTTCTACAGCTCTCTGTTCTTCATAATTTCCTTGATCATTACCAGGAAATATTCTATTTAAATCTGAATCTACATATCTACTATTGTTTGAGAAAGCTAAAGAATTAGAAATAATATAATCAAATTTATCTCCTAATCTTTCGATTTTTTTAATTTTTTTAACAACATCTAAACCAATAATTTCATTTCCATGGGTCAATGTTGAAAATAGTATTTTAGCCATAGTTTTAATAATCAGGGTAATGAAGTATATAACTCATTACCCTAACCACATTAATCATCAAAGTTTTTTAAAAAAGATAACTCTCTCGTCTGGAACTTTGATTAATTGTCCCTTAATTAGTCTGGTAACTATTCTTTTCTTTTTATTAATTACCTCAAATCCTCTCTTTTTCATTAATGGAAACATTTTAGAATTAGCACTAGTTGTTTCGATTACATATTCAAATGCTTTTTCTTTTGCTATTCCAATTTTTTCATCATGAAATAAAGTAGCAATCCCCTTCCTTCTATAATCAGAGTCAACAAATGTCTCAGCAAGATAGATAACATTTTCTTTTTTAATATCCACAGGAATACAATCACTTATCTCTTGCTGATATCCTGCTGGAAAACAAAATGTTGCTCCCAAAACAATATTGGCTTTTGTACAAATAAGTAAAATAAGGTTTTCATATTTCAACATACTATTAAACCATTGCTCCACTTTACTATAAGTATAATTTTCATTCCAAGGATATTCAGCAAAACATTTAATATAAAGATTAATTAATTGATCCTTATATTGCGCGAATTCCCAACTAGTAGTAATTCTTTTCATTTCTAAACTACCTCCTTCCTGCTCCTTTCTTTTCATCTTTTCCTCCTTTTTTTTCTTTCTTGAGAATTAAAAAACTCCTTCTCAAGAAGGAGCTGGACTGATTTTAAATCAATATTAAAAATCAACTCAATTCCTTCTTGGGGAAGAAATTAAGTTATGATGAGTATTTATTTTTTTAAGCATTAATTTGTAGCCACCTTTACCATTTTGTAACCATTTAGAAATTCGAGCAACCGTAGTAGAACTTAGACCAGTCTTTTTTTCAATAAAAGAATAAGGAATTTTATCATCCAACATTTGAGCAACTTGCCATCTTTTAGAAAATTCTAAAATCTCAACGGATGTTAATAAATCCCGAAAAAATCTTTGAGCTTCCTCTAAATTTTTTAATTTAAGAATGACTTGATATAAATCTTCTGTTTTTTTGTTTTTTGATAAATTCATAATATAATTATTTATTTTTAAAAATTCTTTACCTGCGAATATTTATAATATTTTAATTTTATAACTAACTGAGTAATTCCAGCACAACAAGCTAAACTATCCGCAATAATAAGAGGTTTGGCATCTATCAAAATACCATAAACCGTCCATAATCCTGCATTTGCAATATACATCACTAACATTATAAATGAAATATCCTCAACACTTTTAGTATGAATTGATCTAAAAATTTGAGGCATCATAGTAGATGCTGTCAGAATTGTGGCTATATATCCAATTAATATAATCATAATTTATAAATATTTAAAACAGATTATTAACTTTATTAAACTAAAGTACTTTACCTAAATAAAGTATACTCTATTTAAAATATTTGTCAAGTAATTTAATTAAATACCTGGGGATAACTTTAGTAACTAAAAAAGCTCTGCCAGAATGACAGAGCTTTTAAAAAATCTATATTAATTTATTTTACTAAATCATCAACTGTTGTTTGACAAAGATTAATGATTTCAATTCCGAAAAAGTCACGAGCTAATTCTTCTAAAGAAGAAACATAATGAGCAGTACTATTTAACCAAGCATAGATTTTCATATTAGTACCTCTGAATAAATCTTTTTTAACTGGTTTAAAATTAGTTACACATTCTTCCTTGGTATTATCACCTAATACTTCTGGAATATTAGCAATATCTTCACAAGTAGCATAATTTACATCTTCACCAAAATGATATTTACCTAAAGTTAGTAAATCAGGAACATAAGTTTTTACATTATCTGTAAAAGAAAATATTTTATCATCTTCACATCTATATAATCCATCTGCAAATACTATATCACCAAGAATACTTCCTTCTTCTGTTTCTTCGTTAATCAATTCTGGTTCTAAATCTTCATCATCTGAATTTGGAGTAAATGTTCCACCATTTCCATCGCCAGAACCACCTGAAGTATATGTACAAGTACCATCATCTACATTTGCACTAGAATTATAGTTATTAGCACTAGTATCCATACATCCTAAAACATCTGGATCTGGTGTAGGAATAACTCGTTTACCAACATAGATTACAACACTAACTACGTTAGAATAAACTTTACCATCATAGGCTCGATAACTAAATTCATCATCACCTCCGGCACTATTAGCTACATAAGTAAATGTACCGTCTGAATTAAATTCAAATAAAGTACCATAGTTTAACTTTAAAGGAAAAACTGTTGCACTAGTACTTAATCCAGAACCATAAACAGCTTCTAATATGTCATTATTTTTATCATAATCATTTCTTAAAACACCTTCTTTTACTTCATTGGTATAAAGTTTTTCTTCTGTATAAACCTTATATTCATCTGCTACTGCTACTGGAACAGTATTAACAGGAGTTGTACCAATACTAAAACTGGTATTAGAAACATTTGGGCTAGTTATTGGTACGGTAACACTTGGTGCAGTAGCACTAAAGCTTACAGGTTCTTTCTTCTCAGAAGCAGCCTGAGTATAGAAAGGCATTGCTAAAATACTAAAAATCAAAACTAAAGTAATGATTGATCTAGTATTTATTGTTTTTGTGTTTTTCATAATTTTTTAATTATTTTCTTAATTATTTATCAATTACTTATTTGTAAGTAATATTGAACTATATCATACTTAACAAAAAATGTCAAGCAAAATACTCCACATTTCTTGAGAATCAATATTTTAAACTAAAAGTAATAAAGTTAATAGGATAATAAACAAAGCTGAAGAAAGTATAATCTGAAAGTTTTGTTTTCTAATTTTAACAAAGATATTTAAAACAAAGGCTAAGCAAGTTATAACTAACAAGACTTTGTAATACCCTTCGCTTAAACTAAATAACCATTGAACATATTTAGATGAATATGATTTCAAGAATAGATATTGATCTAATATAGTAGTTTTTAAAGGTTTAATATTATTCCAATCAGCATTAAATAAATTAATATTCCCTGCCTGATCTATAGTTTTAATACTAGCTGGAACAACTGGGTCTAAAACTCCTTCAATCTCTTCATTAGGGATAATTAAACTTCCAGTCCAAAGTTTTTGATCTTCAAAATCTTGACTCAAAGGAATACTTTTTTCATTAATATTAATCTCGGCTGATACAATATCTTCTTCTAAAGATACTTCTGCTCTAATAACACTATCAGCTTTTGCTACTGGTTCATCAATAGTTAAATTTACCTCTGGTTCTGGACTTACTTCTTTTAAAGACAAAACACTAGAACCGTCATCTAAAATTGGAGATTCTTCAATTTCAATATCATCAACTACTTCTTCAGTTTCAACTACTTCTTCTACTGGTAATCTAATATCTTCAGTATTAACAATGACCTTAGGAGATCCAAAGTGTTGAGCTACTAAAGTAGTTTCTTTATCAATATAATTACCAGCAATTACTCCCACACCAATTTCTGTAAAATCAGGATCAATCATATTCTGATAATGAGTTTCACTCTTAGTCCAAGCATTAACAACATTCTCAGCGCTACTAAAACCCATAGCTAGATTTTCTCCAGCTACTTGATAATCGTAACCAATGCTCTTTAACCAAGCTCCTACTCTTTTTCCATCAGAACTAACATGAGCAAAATATTGGTTAACTAACATATCCTGAGCTTTGTTGTAAGCAGAGATATTTAATAGATCATTCTCAACTAAAATAGTAATACCTAAATTACTTCTAATTCCGTTAGTTAAACTAATAATTCTATTAGCTTGTTCTCTCATTAAATCTGGAGTTAACCAAGCTGTTAAAGGTAAACTAATCACAAAAAATATAATAATAGCTTTCATCATTAAAGCACTAAGAGTATAGAAGAATAATCTCTGAGGTCTTAAAGCTTGAGGTCGGTAGTTATTAGCTTCACAAGGAATGAATAAATCTTTTAATAATCCAGGACCAAGTGGATTTCGACCAGTTCTTACTTCTTTACCATCAGTCATTCCATCTCCGTCTGAATCAGGATTTAAAGGATTAGTTCCATAGACATTAACTTCCTGATAATCACCAAGACCATCCCGATCTGTATCCGGATTTTTAGGATTTGTTCCTAATGCTTTTTCGTCTTTATCTAGAATTCCATCAGCATCAGAATCTTTAATTTTTCTTTTAAAAATACTCATGTATTTATATATATTATCATTATTCTAATATATCACAAATTACATAAAAAGTCAAGTAGTACTTTTCACATAATTCAATCCTCTTTTTATATTATATCTAATATTGACAAAAAAAGGAAATAGTGTAATATAATATATTAAGCTTTTTTAACAAAAGATTAATAAAAAATAAAAATAAAATATTAGGAGGAATAATGAAAACTATATTTGTTTTGATGGTGGCAATTTTAATTGCTGCTTGTGAAAATCCTACGGGCCCAGCAATTGATGTTCAAAGAAAAATTCCTATCGGAGCTAACTTTGATCGGAAATATACCGGAAACTATCATCAAAATGAGAGTATTGATGATATCAAAGAACGGACAGAAATTTTAGCTGATAATGATGCTCAATGGGTAACTTTCTTTTGGAATGTTTACCAAATTGAATATCAGAGCAATGAATTTGTTAGATCATTTCTTTCCATTGATTCATTTACTGAAGATGAACTGACAGAATTGATTAATCATGCCCGTAGTTTCGGACTTCAAGTTCAATTAAGTTTCGAAGTTCTACCGATGATAGAACAGGCTGGTGGTTGGTGTGATGGTTATGTTGATGGTCCAAAAATCGACATTGATCCATCTAATCCTGATCTCTGGTTTGAAAACTTAACCACAGAAGTTGCAATTTGCAGTGAATTTGCTCAAAGCAACGGAATTGAATTATTGAATATCGGGCAAGAACTAACAAAATTAACTTGGCCGGAATATAATGGTCATTGGTCAAACTTGGTTACTGAAGTTAGAAATTCATATTCTGAGTCCTTAGTCTATTACATTGCTGGGACTACGAATGATGAGTTTTCTCACATCACTAATGAATTTCATCAACTTTGGGATTACACTGGTGTAACTTGGTATGCGGTTAATTTTAGTGACTCGGCTATTCCTACTGTTTCGGAAATTGAAGCAAAATTAGAAAGCACTTTAATCAGCTTCTTAGAAATGGTGCACGGTGTCACAGGAAAACAAATAATTATCGGTGAAACCAGTTGTCCATCAATTCTATATCCTCTACAATACGATCACGTATTTCGAGGATGGGATACAATATTCCTACGAACTCAGACTATGAACGAAGAAGGACAAGCTAATTATTTAGTGAGTCTTCAGTCCATGAATCAGACCTACATCAAAATTATCTTCTGGCATAATATCTACAATTCCAGACATTATCAGTCAGATGGTGTGAAAGAAGATTACGGATCAACGCTTTTCAAAAATGGCTTTGATCCTAAAGTAGCGCTTCAACGAATTAAATAAAATTTGCTGAAGTAAAATAATTCCGGGAAGACTCTCATAGTCTTCCCTTTTTTTAATAAAAGCTTTAAACTTCTGCTACTATGCTCTATACTTAGATTATAATAATTAATACAACTTAAATGCGAATCAATAAATATTTAGCTCAATGTAATTTAGGCTCTCGACGTAAAGTTGAAGAGTTTGTTAAAGATGGTGATGTTAAAGTTAATGAAAAAATATGTACTGATTTAGGTACTCAAATTATAGAAGGTGACCTAGTAGAATACAAAGGTCAAAAAGTAGACTCTGATAGTGAAAAGATATACTTAGCTGTGAATAAGCCCAAAGAGTATTTAGTTACTAAAACAGACACTCATGATCGAAGAACAATTTACAGTCTTCTTCCTGATAAGTATCAAAACCTTAAATATGTTGGTCGATTAGATTATGATTCTGAAGGATTAATATTTATGACTAATGATGGAGACTGGCTTAACAAAATTACTCATCCTAAATACAAGCTTCCTAAGACCTATGAAGCAATGTTAAATAGAGCTATTAGCCCCCAAGATGTCCAAAGACTCAGAGATGGTATTATGATTGAGAATAAGAAAACATTTCCAGCTAAAGTAAAAGAAGTTGGTAAAAACAAATTACATATAACAATCTCAGAAGGAAGAAAGAGACAAATTAGATTAATGATTCAAGCCGTAGGCTCTGGAACATACAATTTAAAAAGGATTCAAATTGGAAAATACAAACTAGGGAATTTAAAACTAGGGAATTTTAGAGAAATAAAAAATGCTAAAACCTTGCTTTAATACTTTTTCATGTTAAAATGATTTAAGGAAAATGAAAAACAAAGGGGGAAAGATGAAATATAATTGGTCTAAGGTTCCCAAAGATGTGGACCATGTTGTAACAAATGAAGAAGGAGAAGTTTGGGGATTCTATTATCCTCCTGAAAAGGATTTAGGGGAAAAGGGATGGAAAAATCCTCCAAGAAATGGTTTAGCTCTAGAACCTCCTGTGCTACTAAATTTAGAACCTTTCAAGGGTAATTGGGAAGATTCTGAAGAACCAAGACTTACTACTTAATTGCATTACAAAGAGTTCCGCCTTTTAAAGGAACTCTTTTTTATTTTATATAATTAACGCCTTTTATGAAGAATAAATATTTGCTTTAAATTCAATTCTCTAGTATATTGATATTGAAATAAAAAAATTAGGAGGTAAAAATGCCAAAATCAATCATTAAGGGTAATGAATCACCACCACCGACAGCAAAAGATTTAGCAAAAAAATGTAAAAAAAAGTGTAATGGACCTCATTCTCGTTATGCAACCCGAGAAGCAAACGGGGAGATAAATCATCATCGAGATAAGTAATTTTTAATTATCAAAATAAGCGGTGCAAGTTGTATCGCTTTTTTTTCTTTCTCAATTAAAGATTGACTTTCCAGCATTCTATGATAAAATTGTTTTAGAAAAAAATAGGAGGAAGAAATGATTTATTGTCTAGTAATTCTCAATCCGCATTTCTCATTAAATACAAAGGGGATTCCGGAGCAAATCAGAACCGTTTTATTAAAAAAATCTCAAAAGTCTGAATTTAAATTTAAAAAAGACATTGTTGAAACTCTGAAACCAAAACAAATTCGAGAGTTTTGCAAATCCAGAGATTTAGAAGAAAGACAAATAGAGACTGATGGAGAAATAAGAGCATTTCTACTATCCGGAGATCGATCCGTTGCCAGAGCTCAAACAATTCTTGAAGACATATCTAAAGGACTTGAAATAAATCCTGAAGATATTGCCTATTGCTCAAAAAGCATTAAACAAGGAGATAAAGATGCACTCTTTTTCATTCCGGAGAAAGACCTTGTGTGTCTAAAAAACATTACAAAATAATTAAAAACACAAATGCCGTTAGGATAAACCTAATGGCATTTTTCTTTATCTTAAAATTTAATTTCTTATTACCTACTACTAACTCCAGCCAGATAACCAGTAGAAAAAGCGGCTTGAAGATTATAACCTCCGGTTTCTGCATCTAAATCTATTACTTCACCAGCAAAATATAATCCTGGTATTAATTTAGATTCCATAGTCTTCGGATTAATCTCTTTAATACTAACTCCTCCAGAAGTAACAATTGCATGTCCAAAATTAGATAAAGAATCTATTTTAAATCTAAAATCTTTTAACAATTCAATAATGTTTTTAATTTCTTCCTTATTCAAATGTTTAATCTTTTGATCTTCTTTAATCTGAATAAACTTTAGAAAATAGGGAATAACTTTATTCGGTAAAAGTAATTTTAATAGGTTTTTGTAAATAATATTTTGTTCTTCCATTTCTCTTCTAATTCGCTGAGTTAATTGTTCAGAATTTAAAGCTGGTTTAAAATCAATACTTAAGAAAGTATTTTTCAAATCTATCCGACAAATATATTTACTGAGAGATAGTATAATTGGACCAGATACTCCTCGATCAGTAAAAACCATTTCCCCAAAACGAGATTCTAATACCTTGTCATTCTTAATAATCTTAGCTTCTACATTTTTCAAAGATAGTCCTTCTAAGTCTTTTACCCAGGGTTCCTTAACTAAAATAGGTACTAAAGATGGTTTAAGTTCTACTACTTGATGACCTAATTTCTTAATAATTCCAAATATCTCTCCGCTAGAACCAGTTCCGGGATAAGATTTACCACCACAGGAGATTATAACTTTATCACCTATAAATTCTCCATCAACAAACTTTAAAATAAACTTCTCATCCTTAACCTTAATATCTTTTAACTCTTTACCCATCTTCAAATTAACTTTCTTTTCTTTTAAATATAGTTTTAAAACATCTAAAATATCATTAGAATTATCACTCTTTGGAAAAACCCTTCCTCCCCTTTCATAATCAAATTCTAACCCTTTGTCTTTAAAAAATTGTAATAGGTCTTCATTAAAAAATTGTGAAAATGGAGAAAAAAGAAACTTAGCATTTTGACCAAAAGCTTGAATAAATTTCCGGACATCTTTTTCTTCATTAGTAATATTACACCTTCCCTTACCAGTAATTAATAATTTTTTACCTAAACTAGAGTTTTTTTCAAATAAAAAGACTTCTGATCTTTCATCAGAAGCTTGAATAGCAGACATCATTCCGGCTGGTCCACCACCAATCACTGCTATTTTTATTCTATCATTCATTTTAATTTATCTTCGTATTTTTCAAAAAAATGAGGAATAGCTGAATGCAATTCTTCATCAATTGGTCTATTATCTAGAGTAAACCACTTTAATTCATCAAATTTATGAGGTTCTCCATTTTCTACCTTTTCTTTATCAACTAAAACTTTAAAGTCCAAAGCCAACCAATGAGTTTTTACTCCTTTATTAACCCGATGAACATCTCTGTAGCCTAAAAATTCATATTCCAAAACATCTGTACAAAACTCTTCTTCAATTTCTGTTCTTAATCTATCTTCTATGCTTTCATGTACTTCAAAAGCTCCTCCACCAGTATCCCATCTACCAATTTCATCTCGACACTTTTCTCCTCTTTTATTCATTACAAAATTACCTTGTCCATCATGACAAAAATAACATATACATACTCCGATATAGTTTACCCCTATTTTCATAAAATTAGTTTAATTTGTCTTTATATTCTCTCCTATCCAATCCAAAAAATCTTGATTCCCGTCATCAATTTTGAAAAAAATTATCCCTGGCACCTCATCACTACTCATCTCTTTCACAACCTCAATAATTTCATCCTTATTACTTATTACTGAATAAACTCTAATACTCCAATAATCTTCTTTATTAATCTTATCCTTCCACCAATGCATAGATAAGCCCTTAGTAATATAACCGCCAGCAATTAATTTCTTTTCTAGAAGTTCTTGAGTAATGTCTTGAGCTTCTTTTTCCCGAGGAACAGCAATTAAAATTTTATAATATTTTTTCTTCATAATCTTATTTCTTAATTTTTAACCCTTTCTTCTTACTCTTAGTAATATCTGGATCTCGATCATAATATGGTCTAACAAAATCTTTAGAAAACTTTAATTTATTTAAATTTAAATAATCTTCATTGTTATTAAGTTCTAGATTATCTATTCCAACTAAAGACACTTTTAATCCTAAACTTAAAGTGTTAGCTAAGACAATCCCTAAACGAACTGAAGTAAAAGAACCTGGTCCTCTGTTTACTACTATTTTCTTAATATCTGTAAGTTTAAACTTATTCTTCTTTAAAAAACTATCTAACAAACTAAGGGCTTTCTCAGACTGTCTAATTCCTACTTTTTTCTTTAACAAAAAAACCTTCCCCTTATTTACTAAAGCGAATTCTAAATACTCTCTAATACTAGTATTGATGTATAAAATCATAATTTATAAATAAAGGGAGTAATGATAATACTCCCTTCTACTTTCATTTTAAAAAAGACTTTTCTTTAATGGATCAACTTCACAATCAAAAGGCCAATTCTCTTGAGGCTTATATTTTGGAATATTCTCTCCAAACTTTTGATCATGAAGATCTAAAACATTTGTTGAATTACATTCTGGACATTTTCTTATTTTAGCTTCCATTTCAGGAACTTCTGGAATAACATATCCACAAGCATAACATTGAAAATCTGGTGGCTTTGCCATAATACCACTTACAATCATTTCTTCTTTACACATTTCTCCTCCTAACGACTTATTATTTATTTTCTATCTTATCAATTATTACAATCTTCTTATTCTTTAATATATTATACAAAAATTTATCAGTCATATTCTTTCGATACTTGTATTCTTTCATATCCATAATAGTATAGTTTACATCATTTAAGAATTCTTTAGACATATTATTGACTATAGTTTCTACTTTAGACTTAGCAACCTTACCAATAATTAAAATATCAGTTAAAGTCTTTTCTTTAAGTCCTACAAAGTAACCAGTTAAAACTACATACTTTACACCAGGAAGTTTTTTAAATTTCTTAGTATATTCTTTTTCAACAAAGAACCGAGACTTAATTACTAAGTCTTTTAATTCTTTAAATAGTATAAAATCTTCATTCAAGAAATAGTATCTTTTGTTGTTAGCTAGTTCATCTTTGATTAATCCAAACTTCTTTAAGTTTTCCAATTCTCTTCTAACAGAGTTAATTCTCTCATCAATTAACCTAGTAATTTCTCGAACATAAAACTTAGCCTCTTTTCTCATGAAAAAAAGTCTTAATAATTTTGTTCTAGTTTTTGATCCAAAAAGTTGTTCAATCATAAAAATTGTATTTAATTAACTATGAAGTATTCTAAATTTATAGTATAATATTTTTAGATAGTAAACAAGTATGAAATACATCTTAAAAACAAATAAGCTTCTAATTAACTCTCAGGACTCTGATCATGGTGCTTTTATTTACACTGGATCTCCGAATGAAGGACAAAAAGATAAAGGGAAACTAGTAGTATTATTAGACTTTCCGGAAACAACTAAAAATCCTAAAGAACTAGGAAATCTTTTGATTCAAAAAATTCATAAACTCTACTATAAATCAACTCTGATAGATCAAGAAGCTATTCTAGAAAACATTCTAGAAGAGACTAATGAAAATCTACCAATGATTACTGAGATAGATAATAACTGGTTAAAGAAGTTTAATGCTTTAATTGCCATAGTCTATCGTCAAGAAGTATACTTTAGTCCTTTAGGAAGTATCTCTGCTTGGACTACTAGTAATAACAAGTTAATTAATATTTTTGATTATCTAGAATCTAATATTGATAAACCTACTGTTAACAAAACATTTACTAATATTCTCAGTGGTAATATTGAACCTGATCAATTATTATTCTTTACCACTAACACTATCTTTGATCATTTATCAAAAGATCAAATTGAAAAAATAATTATTCATAATGAACCCGCTGGTATTATTTTAAAATTCAAAGAATTACTTCATAAGGTTATTAACAAAAATTTCTGTTTGGTTTCTATCAAATTATCAAAATATACTCCTAAGATAAAAAGCTCTAAAGAAAAAACTTCTTCTTCAGAAAGAAAAGGGAAAAAAGGAATTAGTATCAATATATCATCTCAAGAATCAATTGATCATTTGTTACAATCTCAACAATCTACTGAAGAAATTCTAAGTAAAGGTAAATCATCAACCCCTCTAGTAGATGACATTGAAACTCCTCTTCCTGAAGCTAAAGTGAAGAAAGAATCTAAAGTATTTTCTCAAATTATTAATATTATTAAACTAACCTTTAAAGCAATATATAGCTTTATTAGAGATATTTTACTAACTATTAAGAAAAAGATTAAACAAATCTCTATTCCTAAGACAAAGACTCCTAACAAGCTTACTCCTCCAACTCCAATATCTAAAAAATCTATTGCTAAAATTAATGGTGGTCGGAATATAGTAATTATAGCTATTGTCATTCTCCTAGCTTTTCTAATTAGTATTCTCCTAATGAATAATCAGAAGAAATTAAAGCTAGAAAAAGAAACCTATCAAGAGATAATTAAGAATATAGATGAAAAACAAGAAGAATATGACCTACTATTAATCTACAATGATAGTGGTCAAGCTAAAGACAAGCTAGATGAAATATCTACTTTAATTAATGAACTTCCTCAAAGAACTAAAGATCAAAAAGAGAAATTTAATGAAATCTTAGATAAATTTACTAAAACTTTAAATCAAACTAGGAAATTAAATACTATCAAAGAACCAGAAGTTATTGCTGAATTTGAATTTACTCCAGCTAAAATAGTAAAACATGGTAATAATTTAATTGCTCTAGGAAGTAATTCTGGTCAATTCTCATCTTTAAACTTAAAATCTAAAACAATAGAAAAACTATCTCAGAATAGTATCAGTTATGAAAACATTAAATCATTTGATAAAGATAATGAATTTGTTTATGGACTAAAGAATAATGATCAAGTTGTAAAAATAAACTTAGATGACCAAAGTGCTGAAGAAATAACTATTACCTATCATCCTAACTACAAAAATGCTGATGATTTAATGATCTATAATGATAAGATATATATTTTAGATAGTCAGAATAATCAAATCTACAAACATAACCAAGGTGATACATCATTTGGTAAAGGAAATGCTTGGATTACTGATAATACTAATTTAAATGAAGCTCAAGCAATTACCATTGATGGTAATATCTATATAGCTACTGGAAGTGGTGAAGTTAAGAGATTCTATACTGGTAGCTCAGAAAACTTTGAAGTAGAAGAGATTGATCCTTTAGTAAAGAATATAGATGAGATATTTACTGATACTAGTATTAATGAAATATATTTAATGGATAGCAATAGTAAAAGAATTATTGTTATTAACAAAAATGGTGAATTAGTTAATCAATTCTATCTCCCCACTCTCCCAGTAATGAATAATTTTATTGTTGATGGTGCTGCTCAAAAAGTATATATTCAATCAGAGAATAAGATTATTTCTTTAAACTTAAACTAGATTAAATAAAATTTAGATAAAAAAAGAAGCCACCGATTAAATCAGTGGCTTTTCTTATTTTACGATAATTACATCTTTTTCTTTTTTCTAAGAAATAAGATTACTCCTAAAAAGAAGAAAATGATTTCAAATAAAATAAAAATTAAAAATCCCACATTAGAACTTACATCTATATGCAAGACACTAAGCACCTTTTCAATATAATGAATAACTGTGCATGCAACAAATAACAAAATAGTACCATAAAGTGAAACCTTAGTTCGACTAGTACTGAAATAATATCCTATTTTTGAGGATAAAAATGCAACTACTAGTAAAGATATAATTGTTAACAACATAACGACCTCCTATTTTTTATATTTAAACTATTTAGTTTAATGTATAAATATATTATATTTATACAATATTGTCAAGCAATATTAGATAAACAAAAAACCCTGCTTTGCAACAGGGCTTTTCTATATCTAAGAAACTATTATTTTAAAGTAACAGTTGCACCAGCTTCTTCTAATGCTTTTTTAGCTTCTTCAGCTTTTTCTTTGTCAGCACCAGCTAAAGCAATACTAGGAGCTCCGTCAGCTAAATCTTTAGCTTCTTTAAGTCCTAATGCAGTAAAGCTTCTAATTGCTTTAATAACAGCAATTTTTTGATCACCAGTAGCTGTGATTTCTACATCAAATGAAGATTTCTCTTCTGCAGCTTCACCAGCTTCACCAGCAGGCATAGCACCCATCATCATAGGAGCAGCAGCTGATACACCAAATTTGTCTTCTAAAATCTTTACTAATTCAGAAAGATCTAATACAGACATTTTTTCAATTTCTTCAACAAGAGATTTGAATTTTGCAGGAACTTCAACGTCCTTTGTTTCTTCAACCTTTTTTTCTTCTACTTTAAGAGCTTCTTCTTTCTTCTCCTCAGTAGGTTTTTTTTCTTCTGTCATAAATTTATGATTAATTTATTTATTAAATATTTAAATTATTGCTTTTGATCAGCAATAGCTTTTAATACAGTTACCAAGCCTCGAGTATTTCCACCCAAAACATTTACAAATCCAGAAATAGGACTCTTTAAAGAACCTACTAATTTAGCTAGTAATTCTTCTTTACCTAGTAATTTAGATAGCTCTTCTACTTTAGCTTTATCAATGAAGTCATTTTCTAACCAACCAGCTTGTAATTCTAGACCTTCATGACCTTTAGCAAATTTAGCTAGAATTTTAGCTGCTTCTACTTCATCAGGACCATAGGCTAAAGCTAGATTACCTCTAATTCCATCTACCAAAGCTTCATCAATATTATCTTTAGCTACTAGTTTTAAAATTGTCTTTTTTACAACTTTGTAAAAAACATCTTTTTCTTTAAGTTGTTTTCTTAATTCTTGAATATCTGAAACAGGTAAGTCGTTATAGGAAGCTAAAACTACAAGCTTTGAACTATCAAACTTGCTTTTTGCTGCTTCTAAGGCTTCTGTCTTTTGTTGTTTGCTTTTAGCCATATAATTATATAATTATTAAAAAAATCTGTGTTCCCACAGAAAATCTAAAAAGAATAAATTCTTTCTTTTCTTCCTAAGTAGGTAATTAAGCTCCTTTAACGAAGCACCTACAGTCTGTGGAAAACTTATATATAATAATAACAGAATTAATTATTTTGTCAATAAAAATACCCGATGAAATAAATTCCATCGGGGTTAATATTTGTAACTACAATAATTAAATCATAGTTATTCTAGACTGTTCTTCAGTAAAAGTACATTCTTGCCAATTAGGTCCAGTAACCGTTTGAGTACCATTATAATAAAGACGATATCCAACTTTTGCTACTTTCCAAAAAGTCGGATGACCCTTAGTACAACTCATAGATTTGGAACCTATCAGCCAAACTTCTGCTAATAGACCTTTACTCTTACCATAGTTGTAACCGTAAAAAGAAATTTTACGACTAAGTTTTTGATACCAAGAAGCTTGAAATAGTTTAGTTTCTCCTTCGATTATTTTTCCACACTTCATCTTATAAAACCAAGTAAAATCTTTCCATTCTGGAGTCTTTAAAAAATCTTCTCTTTCATCTTCTTCCACTGTTTCACGAAGAGAATCTAAATTCTCATTAAGAAGATCCCTTAAAAATTTAATAGCTGCCCTTTTACTTGTACCAAAATCCATATTTTCCATTATTCCTCCTTTTGACCCGTTGCAGGTCTATAAGTTTATCTAGGATGGAAGACCCTAAATAAACGTGAATCACTACATGTTATTCTTTATTTGTAATGATATTTAAATATACCATACATTAAGAAAAATGTCAATGAAAAAAGGACTACTATGTAGCCCTTATGTATTATTAATTTATTACTTCTTCTCTGAGTTTTAAACAATTCTCATCAAAATCCTCTATTTCGTATTTTACCCCTTCAAAAGTAATGATTTTTGAATCATCATTAAAAGGAATAATTTCTCCCTTAGCTTTTAATTTAGGATTCCTATGTGTAACTATTACAATATAAACATTAGCATTAAGTCCGCGATACTCCCATCTTAAATTATTAAGCTTCTTTGCTTTGTTTTTAAACAAAACCACAGTACCGTCATTACTTCCACTACAAATAAAAATAGATGCAAATGAAAGTATTATTAATATAAGTATTCTCTGCTTCATAGCTCCCCCTCTATATAATTTTAATATCTTATTTATTCTTTATTCTCACAACACTTTTTATATTTCTTACCGCTACCACAAGGACAAAGATCATTTCTACCAACTTTATGCCCAAATTTCTGAGTTTCTTCATTCTTTAAGGTAGTTTTCTGATGACTATCAGTATTAGCAGCTTCAGCCATACTCTTAGAAACAAAATCTCCAGAAGTATTTCCAAATTGCTTAGCAAGGACTTGAGTAGGATCATTAGTAACTACATTTCTTTGAGGACTAGTAACAGCTCCTGCAACTGGACCAACTTTGTAAATACTATACACAACTTGATTCTGAATACTATTCAATAGTTCTACAAACAAATCATATGATTCTTTCTTGTAAACTACTAAAGGATCAGCTTGAGCATAGGCTCTTAGACCAATACCAGCTCTGAGATGACTAATATTATCTAAATGCTCAATCCAAAGGTTATCAATTGTTTTTAACAAGACAGTCTTTTCAACTTGATTAATAATATTCTCACCAGTATTTAACTCTTGAATTGACTTTAATCTCTCTTCTAATTCTTTGTATTTTCCCTGAGCTATATTAAAGAAGTATTCAATAATCTTAGTTCTAGTCTCTGCTTCAGATAATTTAACTCCTTTTTTAGCTTCTTTAAACTCCTCTGCTTTCTTAATCTCTTCATCTGACAAAGGAAACATGGTTCGAATAGTTTCAATAATCTCTTTTATATTCCAAACTGTCCCACTCTCTGAAGCTGTATGAAATGAAATTACTTCTGATATCTCATTATTTATTAATTCTAAGACATAATCTGTTAAATTATCATATTCCTCTATCTTTTCTCCAGATGCTAATTTCAAAATATCTTTACGCTTCTGATAGATTACTTCTCTTTGTTTGTTTACAATATCATCATATTCAACTAAATGCTTTCGCATATCAAAATTATATCCTTCCACTCGAACTTGAGATTTTTCTACTGACTTAGTAATTAACTTATTCTCAATTGGCATATCTTCGGGAAGACCTAAAGTATTCATGATAGATTTTATCCTATCAGATCCAAATACTCGCATTAGATCATCTTCCATGGAGATATAGAATTGGGAAGAACCTGGATCACCTTGTCGACCAGAACGTCCTCTTAACTGATTATCAATTCTTCGAGATTCATGCCGTGATGTTCCTAGAACATGTAAACCACCTAAATCTTTAACTTTTTGATTCTCTTCTTTACTAAAAGGATGTCCACCTAAAATAATATCAACTCCTCGACCAGCCATATTAGTAGCTACAGTTACTGCTCCAACTTTACCAGCCTGAGAAATAATTTCAGCTTCTTGCTCATGTTGTTTAGCATTTAATAGATTAAACGGAATACCTTCTCGTTTTAAAAGTTCTCCTAAAAGTTCATTCTTGTCTATAGAGATAGTGCCAATTAAAACTGGTTGTCCTTTGGCATGCTTTTCTTTAACATCTTGAACAATAGCATCAAATTTACCTTTTTCAGACTTGTAAATCTTGTCATTTAAATCTTCTCGAGCTATTGGTCGATTAGTAGGGACAATATTAACTTCTAAACCATAGATCTTAGCAAACTCTTCTGATTCAGTAGCAGCAGTTCCAGTCATTCCTGCTAATTTCTCATACATTCTAAAATAGTTTTGAAAAGTGACCGTTGCCAGAGTTAAACTCTCTCTTTGAACACTAACTCCTTCTTTAGCTTCAATAGCTTGATGTAAACCTTCGGAATATCTTCGGCCCGGCATTAAACGACCAGTAAATTCATCAACAATAGTTACTTCACCTTCTTTAACGATATAGTCTTTGTCTTTTTTAAATAATAGGTCTGCTTTTAAAGCTGCTTCTAAATGAAAAATAGTATTAAAATCTGCTTTCTCCCAAGGATCTTCTCCTAGCTTTTGAGAGATAAGGTTTTGACCATCTTCGGTAAAAGTCACTGATCTCATCTTTTCATCAATATTGTAATCTTTGTTTTCTTTAAGTCCTTTTACTGTTTGAGCAAAAGTTTGATATTTATCAGTAGACTCTGCGTCTGGAGAAGAAATAATTAAAGGGGTTCGAGCTTCATCAATTAAGACTGAATCAACTTCATCAATAATACAAAAATGATGTCCCCTTTGACTAATAGCTTCTAAGGATTGTTGCATATTATCTCGCAGATAATCAAAACCATATTCATTGTTAGTACCATAGGTAATATCAGCATTATATGCTTCTTGGCGAGTAACAGTTCGTAAATAATCATCTTCCACACCAACATTATCAACAACTCCCTCAGTTTTCTCAATATTTGAATCATCATAGAGATATGAAGCTTCATGCTCTATAGCTGCAACTGTTAAACCTAAATAAGTATATATTTGTCCCATCCAAACTGCATCTCTTTTAGACAAATAATCATTTACGGTAATTAAATGAACACCTTTACCAGTTAAAGCATTGAGATAGATTGGCAAAGTAGATGAAAGAGTTTTACCTTCACCAGTTCTCATTTCAGCAATTCTTCCTTGATGTAAAATAATTCCAGATAATAGCTGAACATCATAATGTCTTTGTTTTAAAGTTCTTTGAGCAACTTCTCTGACCATAGCAAAAGCCTCTGGAAGAATATCATCCAGAGTTGTTTTTTTAGTTCTTAAATCCTCTTGAAACTTTTTAGTTTGAGCAATTAATTCATCTTGAGTTAATTTCTTGTAATTTGATTCTAAGGAATTAATTTGATCAACAATTGGTTGCAAAGTAGCCAAATACTTTTCATTTGGATCTTTAATAAATTTTGTGAATAAACCCATTTATCTATTTTTTCTTTCTTTAATTTTTACAATTTGTCTTTGTAATTTATCTTTAGCTAAATCAATAGCAGACATAATATTTTCAGCTTCTACTGTAGTTCTAATTAAGTTCCTATCATAGCTTGATTTTAAATTTACTTCAAGTCGATATACTTTTCCTTTGTGATGATGAGTATCTTTTGATAAATCTACTCGACATTCAGTAATATCCGCTTCATACTTGTCTAATCCCCCGATTTTTTCATTAATATAATCTTTAATTTGCGCTGTTAATTCTAAATTCTTAGCATAGAATTGAATATTCATTTCTTTTTTTTAATTAATGATTAACTAAATTAATACTAACATAAAATATCCATTTGACAAATATTTCTAATAAGCTACATTAGAGACAAGAAGAAGAAACTTTACAATTAAATAGTTGGAGGAAAGTGAAAAATATTCATAATAAATAAAACTTGGGAGGGTTAAAATTATGAAAAAACAGATAGAAGTTACTACGTGTCTAAGGTGTCATTCTTTAATTGGTTTTCGAATATTATCAAAAAAAGAGATTCAAGATTCAGAGATATTGATTGTCAAAAATATCACCTGCGAAGCCTGTCAAGAAAAAATAAGACAATATATCATACAAAAAATAGCCTATCTAAACTTTCAGTCAGTTGAAACTAAGAATGCTCCAAAGATAGGACCATATGTTTGCCAAAAACCTTTTAAAATGAAAATGATAAAAGTTAATGAAAAAGACGCTTTTATTGAAAATATGGATATTGAACAAAAATTAGAAATTGAAAAAAATGATTCTCTCTACCTTTCTCATCTAGATATTTCTGAATTAACGAAAGATGAAAAACAAAAATTTGTTTTAGTTTTAATATCTATTAACAAGAAAAGTTATGTTCTTTTCGAAGAATTCTTTCCAAACATTGAAAAAAAATCTAAGATTCAATAAACATCAAGCCGTTCCATGAAAGAACGGCTTTTTATTTTACATAATTAAATAATTGGAGAAAAAGTAAGAAATAATGTAAAATAGATTTATGATTAATAAAGCTGAAATTATGAAAAATATTGTAATCATTACCAATTCCAAAACTCACAAAAAATTTGCTCAAGAAATAGCAAAGTCTTTTGAACAAGATCAAGATGTACTAAATATTATGATGCCTAAAATCATGAGTGGTGGAGAATTTAATCCAAAATTCATATTTGAAGGTCAAGCTAAAAATCTTAAAGAAAAAACAGTATATTTAATATCAACAGAAGGACCATTTCAAAATCCTCAGGATAGAGCTATGAGAAACTGTATTACTATTAGAGCGGCTAAGGAAAATGGAGCTGAAAAAGTTATTCTAGTTGCATTAGATTTAAGTTATTCACGACAAGACAGAAGCGTAGATGAAGATCCTAAAATGCTAGGTGAGGCTAATACAGCTAAACTATATGCTGAATTATTAAAAACAGCTGGTGTAGATGAGGTTATAACAATTCACTTACATAATAAAAGAGTCACAAAATATCATAATGATTTAAGTGAAAATAACAAAAAACGTATATTTAACATCCAGCCGACAAGTTTGTATGCTCATTATTTATTAACTAAATCATCACTAATAATTAAAAATAAAGGTGAAAATATAGTATTTATTTCCCCTGATGCTGGAGCTAAAGCTTTTGTAGAAAAAGTTAGAGAACAAATGTTCCTCCCAAATTCATCAATACTTCTCTTAAATAAACTTAGAAAAGAACCAAATCATCCAGATAAAGTAATAATTGATAATCCAGAATTAATTGGTACTGAAACATTAGATGGAAAAATTGGAATAATATTTGATGATATTATAGATACTGGAGGAACATTCTTAAAAACTACAAATTGGTTATTTAATGATACTAATCATGATCTTGGAAAATTAGAAGGACTATTTGCTAATTTCACACACAGTGTTATGGGTGGAAAATCTTACCAAGATGTTCAAAAGAAAATATCTGAGAATAAACATATCACAGAAATAGTATTAATAGCTACTAGACCATTTATAATTAATAAAAGAGAGACTCAATTCAAAAAGAACTCAACAGTTATCGAAATTCCTATGTTCATTGCTGATGTAATCAAAAGACATAATACTGGAGAAAACATAGAAGAAAGTTATATATTCAAAAACACTAAAGAAATGTCAGAAACAATGAACTCTCTTTATAAAATTTCATAAAAAATTAAAAAATCCGGTCTCGATGAGAACGGCTTTTTTATTTTCCAAAATATTTAAAACAAATTAAAATCCTAGATACTGAACTTCTTCTTCTAATTCAATATCATATTTCTCTTTAATTACTTTCTTAACATGATTAGATAAATTAACTATATCTTCTGATTGAGCATTATCTTTATTCACTAAAAAATTAGCATGTTTCTCTGACATCTGAGCTCCACCAATTTGATGACCTTTGCAACCAGCTTTTTCAATTAAAAAAGCAGCTGGTATTTTCATGTACTTTTCAAACTTAGAAAGGTCAAATTCATTTAACTTCTCTTTAACTTCATCATTTAAAACTATATTTTTAAACCAAGAACCAGAGTTAGGAAAATTTAAAGGATGCTTTTCTACTCGAATCATAATATTCTTTTTCGCAATCTCTTTTTCTTCTTGATTATCTTTCTGCTTCAAAACTATTTCTGCATCTAGGATAATACAGTTATATGAACTAAAAATACTTTTCCGATAATTAAAGTTACAATCTTCTGCAGATAATATTTTAATATCCCCATCTTCATCTATAATCTTCACAGACTTTATAACATCACCAATAGACATACCATAGGCTCCAGCATTACCATAAATAGCTCCACCAATTGTTCCAGGAATACCAGCTAAACTTTCTTGTCCAGCATAACCCTTTTCTAAAGATTGATTCACAAAGTTTAATAGGAATACTCCAGCTCCTACTTTAAATACTCCATCAATTAAATCTATATTTCGATTAATATATTTAATAATTAAACCATTATAGCCTAAATCATTAACCAGAAAATTAGAACCTCCACCAATTACTTTAAAATCAATATCACTTTCTTTACAAAATTTAATTACTTCTTGTAATTCTTCTATATCTTTAGTTTCTAAATAATATTTAGCTGGCCCACCAATTTTAAAAGTTGTTAAAGGAGCTAGACTATAGTCTGCTTTAATGTTTGAAAACTTATTTAATAATTTATCCATAATTTTATTTTAGTTATTTCAGTATAGCAATAAATTAAAGTTAAATAAATACTTGACATTATTCTAATAATATGCTATAGTTAGATATTAATGTTAAGAGTAGTGAAGGAGATTACCGCAATATATTATATAACGGCGGATTTAGATCTCCTCTACTACTCTCAATATTAATGAAGTTCTTTAAAAATTTAAAAAAAGTCAAATAAAGTCTACTAGGAGAAAAAATGTATTTAGAAAATCTTTCTTATGTAATAATGGCAACAGGATGTATTTTTGTGGCAATAGCTACAAAAAGTATGTTAATGGGATTTGGAATTTTTTTTATGTTTCTAGCATTAAAAATAGTCATCCAAATCTCACTTACAAAAATCATACATTCATACTTAAAAGAAATTAAAAAAACATAGGGGGAAAAGATGGTTAATGTAGAATCTATTGGAGGCATGGTTGTAACTATAATAATATTCTTCTTGGGAATGTTATTACTAGCAATTGGAGTTGGAGTAGGACTCAAATCCTACGGTAAATATGCTAGTAAAAAAAGCGATAAATGGAACTTTATCGTTCAGTTAATCTTAGCAATATTTTTAATAGTTATAGGTGGTCTTCTGGTAAAACCCGTAATACTTTACTATATTAACGGCTAAATAAAATAGCTGTTAAAAATAAAGGAGAATAGTAACACATTAGATTCTCGAGAAACTATAACAATGTAAAACATTTCATAAGGAGGCAAGAATGAGATGGTTTATGAAAAGAATTCCCTTACCAAAAGGGAAACAGAACCTACAATGCAATATTGTAGGTTCTTTTTTTTACTTAATTTTTTGAAGCATTCGAAGTCCAACCTTTCAGATACTTAAGGTTGGACTTCGGACTTATTTAAGAAAATGCCGAGCTAGATTATCTATATCCCCTGCTCCAATTATTAGAATCACAGCATCTTGATAATTTTCTAATTGCTCTTTTACTTTATCGTAAGTATCTAAATAATAAACATTCTGACTTTCTTTTTTATGAATCTCTTTAGCTAAATCTTCTGAATTCTTAGCTTTCTCACTTCTTCGCCCGGCTACTTCATAGATTGGATAGATAATTACATTATCAGCATTTTCAAAGCTATCTAAAAAGTCATTAAATAATCTCTGAGTTCGGTCTTCTTGATGTGGTTGAAAGATAGCTACTATCTTTTTCTTTGGATAAAACTCTTTAGCTCCTTTTAGTAAAGCTTTTAATTCTTGAGGATGATGAGCATAATCAGAAATAATTAAATCAGTATTCCACTCCCCTATTGTTTCAAATCTTCTCCATAAACCTTTAAATTCTTCTATACTTTCTTTAATTATTTCAGGCTTAATTCCTAGCTTTAAAGCTAAACCACTAGCTATTAAAATATTAGTAATATTGTAATCTCCTGGTAAGTTAGTTTGAATATTTACTAGCTCTTTATCATTCAAAAACAAGTTAAAATTCTGCCCATTCTCAACTTTTTTTACATCTTCAGCTCGAAGTTTAGATTCGGAATTTAAACCCACAGAAGAGGCTTCTGGAGACTTGTAGAGCTGTTCAATGTTTTGATCAAGACCATTGTAAACTAAATTATCTGAATTTTCTAATTTATCTACAAACTTCTGAAAATGTTCTAAGATGTCCTCTAAATCTTGGTAGAAATCTAAATGATCTTCATCAATTGATGGAATACCAATTAAATATGGATTGAGCTTTAACATATTAGCTTGATACTCACATCCTTCTACAACTAAATATTCTGACCTTCCTAATCTAAAATTACTTTCTAAGTCTTTAATCTTAGTTCCTACAAAAACTGTCGGGTCTAAACCAGCTTTAATCATCATCATCGCTATTAAAGAAGTAGTACTAGACTTACCATGAGTCCCAGTTACTACAATAGTTTTATGATCTTGAGAAAGTTCTCCTAGGAAATCAAAGTATGACAAAGTTTTAATATTTAATTCTTGAGCTTTTTTAAATTCTGGATTATCTTCTGGAATAGCTGAAGAATAGATTACTAATGAACATGATTCATCAATATTACTTTCGTCATGTTTGTAGAAAACTTTAATTCCTTTTTTTTCTAAGTCTTTAGTAATATCAGATTTAACTAAATCAGCACCAGCAACTTCTTTGCTAGATTCTAAAAAATATTGAGCTACAGCAGAAACTCCAATTCCACCAATCCCAATTAAATATACTTTTTTAATATTCTTTAAATTCATTGTTTTAATGTTTTTTAAATAAACCATAAATCTGATCAGTAATCTTTTGCACAGCATTCTTAGGCATAATATGATCCATATGTTCAATTAGATATTCTTTCCTATTCTGGTCTCTGGATAAACTTAAAATTGTAGTAATTAAATGCTCAGCATCACAAAGTTCAACAGCCTTTTCTCTATAGAAATATCCCGCATTTATCTCCTGATGTCCTTTAAGAGGAACAATAATAGCGCATTTGGATAAGCAAGATAATTCAGTAAGAGTAGCAAAACCAGCTCGAGAAACAACTAAATCAGAAAGAAACATGAAATCTAACATTTCTTTGTAAATAAAGCTATATTGATGATAATCTGCCTTCTCTATTTCCTTGTTCTTATTCGCTCCAGTAATATGAATAACTTGAAATTTATTCACTAACTTAGAAACCGATTTGTAAACTACTTGATTTATTTCGGCTGAACCAGAACTACCTCCTAGAATTAAAAGAATAGGTTTGTCTGCCTTCAAATTATACCTCTTTAACAAAGTATCTCGATCTAAACTATCAATTTGTTTTCTAGTAAATCTACCAGGATTTCCAGTTAAATATGTTTTTCTCTTTTTAAAATATTTAAACCTAGTTTGTGATTCCCAAAAACTCAAAGTAATTCGATCTGCAAAAATAGCCATAATCCTATTAGCTAAACCAACCTTAATATCTTGTTGATGTATTAAAACTTTTTTAAACATTAACTTCCCTACAATTGCTAAGGGAACACTAACATAGGCTCCAGCACTAACTATCACATCAGGTTTAACTTTTTTAATAATACTAAAAGCTTCAAAGAGAGATTTTATAAACTTAAAAAAATCTATAAAATTCTGCCAAGAAAAATATCTTCTTAATTTAGCTGAAGTCATTGAATATTTTTCAATATCATATTCATTTAAAAAATCTTTTTCTACTCCATCTTTAGTAGTCACCCAAACCACCTCATCTTCAGGATGAGTTTTTTTAATTTCATCTATAATTGCTAGTAAAGGTGTTACTGAACCTAATGTTCCACCACCACTGAATAATATTTTCATAAGTTTAATTTATTTATTGTCTCGTATATCGAGATATATTAACTAAGATTCCCATAGCTGCTAAATTCATAATCATAGCTGTCCCACCATATGATAGGAATGGTAAAGGTACTCCAGTCATTGGTAGTAAACCAATCATAGAAGCAATATTAATAAAACTCTGGAAACCAATCCAAACTATAATCCCAACTGCTAAGACTCTACCATAATATGTTTTTGATTTTTGAGCAACCATTAAACCATGATAAACCAGAATAAAAATTAAAACTACATAAATAGAACACATTATAAACCCCAATTCTTCGGCCATCACTGGAAATATTGAATCCCCAGCTACTTCTGGTAAATAACCATATTTCTGTCTGGAATGCCCTAGACCAACTCCAAACCATCTTCCAGAACCTACAGCAATTAAAGCTTGATTTAAATGATAACCTACTCCTTGAGGATCAGCTCCTGGATTCATAAAAACCATAAAACGAGCTAAACGGTAAGGAGCTACTTTAATAGCAATAAAAAAGACTACAAAAGCACCTATTAAAACTGAAATAATATGTTTAACATGCCCGCCACCGATATAGAAACTAATCAAAGCAATTACAAAAATAATACTAAGGGTCCCCATATCTGGTTGTAATAACATCAAAATACTAATAGTTCCAATTAATATTAGAAAAGGCATTAATCCATGATGCAAATCTCTCACTTTCTCAGCTCCTCTACTATCTAACCAAGAGGCTAAGTATATTAAAAAAGTTAATTTAACAATTTCTGAGGGTTGAATAGAAAATCCAAAAATATTAATCCAAGAACGAGCACTACCAAAAGTAGTTCTTAAACCAGGAATAAATACAGCTAATAATAATAAAATGGAAAAGATCAGCATGAAGAAAGCAAATTTTTTCCATAATTTAAAATCTATCTTAGAACAAATCCAAAAAATTATAATCCCAGGAAGAAAACCTAATAGAATTTGATGCCAAAAAAGATAATAGGAACTACCAAACTTCTGATAAGAAATTACTGAAGAAGCAGACATTAACATTAATAAACCAAATAAAATAAAAATACTAGTAATAGTAATCAAAGTATAGTCTGGTTCATGAGCTTTACCACCAACATGAAATAAGCGTTCTAATAATCTTCTAAATTTTGAATGTCTTCTAATCATTTTAAATTATTTACAATCTGATTAAATTGCTCTCCTCTATCAAATTCATTTTGAAACATTCCAAAGCTAGCAGAACCTGGTGATAATAAAATAATATCTCCAGCTTGAGCTTGTTTATACAAAATCTGTACTGCTGATTCTAAATCTTTAAAAACTCCTAAAACTAAATTATCATCTAAAAGTTCTTTTAACTTAGGAGTATCACTTCCTTCTAAGAGAGCTACTTTCTGAGCTTTCTCTTTAATGGTTTGAGCTAAGCCTTTTAAATCTAAATCTTTAGAAGCTCCTCCAGCAATTAAGAATACTTTTTGATTAAAAGAATTTAAAGCTTTAATAGCTGCTACTGGAGCAGTACTAGCACTGTCGTTTATAAAGCTAATATCATTAATTTCTCTAACTTTTTCTAATCTAAATTCAATAGCTTGAAAGTTTGCTACTGCTTTCTGAATAGTTTCTTCATCAATCCCTATTTCTAAAGCTATAACTCGAGCAATAGCAATGTTCTCTAAGTTATGTTCTCCAATTAAATTAGTTTGATAATTCCCTACATCTTCTTTAGAAGAATAAATCTTCTGAGCAATAGCTTCATTCTGAAACTCAGCTAAATATTCTGGATTCATATCTTGATTAAGGAATAGAAAGTCAGATTCTTTCTGAAATTTGTAAATCTGCTTCTTGTCATTAACATAATCACTCATTCCTTTATACCTATTCAAATGATCTTCATAAATATTAGTAATTATTGCATATTCTGGAGATACTTTTTCATCAGCAAATCCTTGCAATTGCCAAGAACTAAGTTCTAAGACGACATAAGAGTCTTCTTTAACTTTGTCCAATAATGGTAAAGAAGCTGTACCTCTGACATTGCCCGATAAATAGACATCTAAACCAGCATATTTTAAAATTTCATAAATTAAAGTTGAGCTAGTAGTTTTTCCTCGAGTTCCAGTAATCCCAATTACTTTAGCTTTGGTTAGTTTAGTGAATAGAGAATCCTCCATTACTATTTCTTTGTTATTCTCTCGAGCTATTTTTAAAAAGTTAGAATCTTTAGGAACTGCTGGATTTCGAACAATAATATCATTTTCTTTAAAATCAGATTCCAGATGTTTTCCTAAATGTAATTTAATATCTGGATATTTCTTTAATTCACTGATTGAATCAATTAACTCTGATTCATCTTTTAAATCAGTAACTGTTACTTCTGCTCCTTGGTTATAAAAAAACAAAGCATCTTTTAATCCTTTGCCAATTATACCAAGCCCCATTATTAATATTTTTTTATTCTTAAAATCCATAAATAATTATTTAATTTTATCTCTTAGATTAGGATATTTTTCTTTTAATTCTTCTTTTTCAACTGAAGTAATACGATTAAGATCAAGACTACCATCTATATTCTTAGGTAAAACAAGTCCTTCGGCTGAAGTAAGATTCCTAAGATCAAGACTACCATCTATATTCTTAGGTAAAACAAGTCCTTCGGCTGAAGTAAGACCATTAAGATCAAGACCACCACCTATATTCTCTGGTAAAACAAGTCCTTCGGCTGAAGTAAGACCATTAAGATCAAGACCACCACCTATATTCTCTGGTAAAACAAGTCCTTCGGCTGATTTTAATCCATAAAGATTAAGAGTACCATAATGGAATTTAATATCTCCACTTAAAGCTTCTTCTTCAGTAACGCTAATCTGTTCAGGAAGATAACTAAATACAGAAGATAAATCTTTTTTAAAATTTCTTTGCTCTTGAATTTCTTTAATACGAGGATCATCTTCATAACCAAATCCTTTAATCCTTGATTTTATTTCATAAAGAAATTCTAAATCTTTTTTAGTTAGTTTTTCTTTCTTGTTTTGTTTTTCTTCAATTTGGGTTAAGAGTTTCATATCATGACTTTTTTGTTGATATGCTTCTGAATCCGGAAATTTTTTTAATTTTTCATCAAGGATATCTTCTGCCTCTGACTCTATATTCTGATCATTAGCTACCCCTCTAATTTCACCAATCTTATTTTGACCATTCATTCGAATAGCTATTCGAGGTTCAGTATATTGACCATCGTTGTTTTTAGTATAATAGACATAGAAGTCACCATTTTCGATTTGAGTCTGAGCTGTACTCTGACCAGCAGTACACCAACCAGTAGATTTTCCTTGTAATGATTTATGAAGTAAAGAAGAATCTGTTCCTTGATCATATTTAATCCACTCACCATCATGAATATCTAATTTTTCCATTCCTCCTTGTTCCATTATATCTTTACCAGCTTGAGCATAAAGTTTACCAAAGTTAGCACCTTTTAAATATTTTTTAAAGTTATCTGATAATTCATCAGCCTGTTCTTGTCCTTGATGTTCTTTTTCTAAAGCATCTAGCACATTAGCCAAAGCTTCTCTATCTAGATCTACAAAAGGAGCTACTGTTTCTTTAGTTCGATTAGCAAACTTTTCCTTTTCTTTATCATACTTCCCTAACTTAGTTATTCCTCTAAAAGCAAAGTATTTTAGATAGTTTGGATAGGTAGCATCTTCTGAACTTAAATAATCAATCCATTCATCAAAACTTGCCCTTTGATCAGCCACTATTGTTTGTTCAGCATCTCTTTTCATGTTATCTGTTATTTCTACATCTCCATATCCTTCTTCTCTCATTATTCTTCTTTGTTGTTCATAATAGCTGGTTGGAATATTTTCGGGTTTAACGATGAACTTGTCATGTAGTTTATCTTTTAGAAAACCAACTCTAAACTCTCTTTGGTTATTATCTTCTGTATTAAAAATCTCATCTAATCTTTCTAGATGTGCTTCTATCTTCTCTGTTGGTTTAGTAATCTTACCTTCTTTTCCTTTCATTTCTTTTCTTTTAGTAGCAGATTCTACTTCTGGACTAGTATGAAGATTATTAAACTTTTGTTTTAGAAAATTGTTTTCTTTCATATTTTTAATTAAATAGTCTTATCAAATAAATAAATAATCAAAGCGAAGACTGAAAATACTCCACTTAATAACCAAGCTCGCATTACAATCTTAGACTCTGACCAACCAATAGCTTCAAAATGATGATGAACTGGTGTAGATAGAAATACTTTCTTACCATTTCTAAGTTTCTTAGAAATCAACTGAATAATTACTGAGAGAGATTCAAAGATAAAGATAAAAGCAATTAAAGGTAAATAAAGCAAAGTATTAGTTAACATCGCAATGATACCTAAAGTAATACCCAGACTCATGGAACCAGTATCGCCCATAAAGAATCTTGCTGGGGGAATATTGAACCATAAAAATGTAACTAAGGCTCCAACTATGACAGCACAGAAACTAGCTAAATCATAGCTCCCTTGTAAGAAACTAATTACTCCAAAGGTAACAAAACAGAATAATAATAATCCACCAGCTAAACCATCTAAACCATCAGTTTCATTAACTGAAAAAGAAGTAGCAGCAACTACAAAAGTAAACAAAGGAATAATCCACCATCCTATTTCAAAATTACCTACAAAAGGAATATGTAAAACATCCCAATCTAATTTAAAGAAAAACCATAAAGCACCTATTAAAGCTATTCCAAAATATATTAAAAGTTTTTTCTTCATACTCAATCCTCCACCCTTAGCACCTATTTTTCGAACTCCTAAATAATCATCCCATAATCCAATAATAGCGGTAGCAATTAAAGCTCCTAAAGGTAATAATGTTTGAGATCTAGAAAAAAAGTTTAAAAATGATATTCCAGATTCTGGAAAAAAGAAATAAATTAAATAAAACAAAAACATAATTACTAAAAGAGTAAACCAAATAATAATCCCACCCATGGTTGGAGTTCCTTCTTTTTTCTTATGCAAGCTATGAAATATAGGAGCACTTTCTTCAGTTCTAATTTGTTTCCCTAAATTATACTTATACAAAAAATGACTAACCAAAGGAGTAATAGCAACAGCTACAAAAGTTGATAGAGTTGTTAAGATAAAAATTTTGATTACAATTAAATTCAACATAAATATTTAATTTTAATTACTAGTATTCCATTCCAATTACCCCAATGAGGTAAAAAATTAATTCTAAATTAACAAATAAACTAGCTGTTAATAAGAAATAAGGAATAGTAAATTCTTTTTTAATAATATAGAAAATATAAGAAAGAACTAAATTGATTAATAAGATTCCAATTCCTAGAAAGGGAATAGCTAATAATCTTTGAGGTGAATCAATTAAATCTATTCCAAAATAGATATTATAATGTAAAACATGAAAATCTTTCCCAAAATCAACAAAATTATAAATTAAATACCATAAATAAAAATTAGCTGATAAAGTTAAAACCATTAACCAATAAATAGGTCTTTTACTAAAAAAAATTTTAAATTTATCTTTTAAATACAACATTTATTTTAAAGGTGAAAATGATCTTAATTCTTTAACTATTTTCTCTAAAACTTTAACGAAATGATTAATATCCTTAATAGTATTATCTTTTCCAATACTAATTCTTAATGAACCATGAGCATTCTCTGGTTTAACTCCAATAGCTAATAAAACATGTGATGCTTGTAAAGAACCAGAAGCACAAGCTGAACCAGTAGAACAAGCTACTCCTTCCATATCAAGTTTTAATAACAGACTTTCTCCTTCAACATTCTGGAATAGGAAATTAGCATTATTAGCTAAACGAGATTCTTGATCTCCATTTAAACTAGCTCCTTCAATCTTTAATACCTTTTCTATCAAAACATCCCTTAATTTCTTAATCTGCTCTACTTCTTTAGTATGTTCTGAAGTATTTATTAGACTCACTGCTTTTCCTAAACCAACTATTGAAGGAACGTTGTAAGTTCCAGCTCGGAAACCATTTTCTTGATGTCCACCATGTAATAAAGGAGTAATTTTAATTCCATCTTTAATATACAAAGCTCCAACACCTTTGGGACCATAAATCTTGTGACCAGAAAGAGATAAGAAATCTACTCTCAGACGAGTAATATCCATAGTTGCAAAATAAGTAGCTTGCACAGCATCAGTATGAAATAATATCTTTTCTTCTCTATCTTTATTTATTTCTTCTAAGTCTTTAGCAATTTTACCAATGGGCTGAATAGTTCCAATCTCATTATTCACATACATGATAGAAATTAGTTTAGTATTTGATTGAATAGCATCTAATACTTTCTGAGGATCAATTAAACCATTAGCTTCTGGTTTAATAAAAGTAACTTCTACACCTTTACTCTTTAAATACTTAGCAGTATCTAAAACACTAGGATGTTCAAAAGCACTAGTAATTAAATGCCCTTGATAATTATTAAAAACACTCTTTAAAACTGTATTATTACTTTCAGTTCCTCCAGAAGTAAAAACTATTTCTTTAGCTTCACAATTCAAGAAATCAGAAATGATATCTTTAGATTTTAAGACTGCTCCTTCAGCTTCTTGTCCAAAACTATGTAAAGAAGAAGCATTACCAAAGTCATTAGTGAAATAAGGGAGCATAGCTTTTAATACTCGCTGATCTACTTGAGTAGTAGCAGCATTATCAAAATATATATTTTTTTTAGTCATATAATTAAACTTTCTCTACAATTAAATCAGGAATTATTTCTTGCAATTCCTTTTCAATAAAGTTCTTCACAGTTATCTCAGCCATTGGACAACCTTGGCACATACCAAGTAATTTAATTTGCATTAGATTTTCTTTTTCATCATATTTAAAAATCTCTAAATCACCGCCATCCATCTTTAATACTTCTCTAATTTTATTTATTTTATTATCTATTTTTTTATTCATTATTTTGTACTTTCTTCATAATTCTTAATTGCTTTTTGTAAAGCTTCAATAGCTAACATTGAGCAATGTACTTTAGGTTTTGGTAAACCACCTAATTTCTTTACAATCAAGTCTTTATTTATCTTCTTTGCTGCGGAAAGAGTTTTTCCTTTAGCTTCTTGAGTAATCATAGAAGAACAAGCAATTGCTGCTCCACAACCTAAAGTTTCAAAACCAATATCTTTAATCTTCTTGTCTTTAATTTTAAGATAGAGTTTCATAATATCTCCACAAGTTGGATTACCAACTTGAGCCTCAATGTCAGCATTTTTAAGCTCCCCTAGATTCCTAGGGTTCTTAAAATGATCCATTACTTTTTTAGAATATAACATATATAATTATTCCTTATTTTTTAATTGTTTTTCCCTCATTAATGAGGATCAAAGTAAATTTTCTCTCTTTTCAGAAGCACATGAATAACACAAAAATATGTAAAATAATATTTTACAATATTAGTATATTACCACTCTTAGAGCCTTAAGTCAAAGGAGGATATTGACAATATCCTCCTTTCTGTTATACTTTTATTCATACGAATTAATATTAATGAAATAAACATATGGCTCATAAAAAGGCCGGCGGATCAACCTCGCTGGGACGAGATTCCAAAGCTAAAATGCTTGGTATCAAATTATCACATGGTCAAGCTATTAAACCAGGACAAATCATTGTTAAACAAAGAGGAACTAAATACTATCCTGGTAAAAATGTAAAAAGAGCTAGTGATGATTCTCTAATTTCTTTAATCAATGGAATTGTTCAATTCAGTAAAAGAAAGATGAGAAGATTTGATGGTAGCTTAAAATTAAGAACTATAGCTTCTGTAATTACTAAACCAGTAGCTAAAGAAGTTAAGAAAGTTACTAAAAAGGAAACTCTAAAGAAATAACTAAATTTCTATAAAACAAAAAATCCCGTTCTAACGGGATTTTTTAATATTTAATTAAATTACAAATTAGAAGAATATGGTAAAGATTTAATATAATTCTCCATAAATTCAAAATCTGGTTCATTATCAATGTTTATTGGCAATTTAATATAAAGATCTTCTAATCTAGACTTTACAGCACCTCTTCCATATCCAAATTTTTCCTCTATAATTAAATTAAGTATTGAATTAATAAACAAAGAATTCCATAAATTTAACTTTCTATTTCTAAGAATATTAACTTTATTCCCAGTTATAAACTCCTTGTCCTGATAGAAAGCTTTAAAACCTTCAGCTCCAATTGTTATACAGTTCCCTTTAATAATTTTATTATTATCCACTACTGATTTATCCACAAAAGATTCTACACCATTATTTTTAGCAGTTCTTGTGATATATGCTATTCCATCCGTAGACGATGATTTAATTCCTTCGACTTCAATTGAATGTATTGGCTTCCCTAAAAATAAATCAAATATTTTATTTAATTTAAATTCCTTCCATTTTATTTTATTTTCGTTTATACTCTGAACATTTGTTTTTTTAATTACTTCTTTAGTATATTTAATATTTTTGGATAAATCTTTAATATAGTTTTTCATAAAATCCCAATCAGGACATTTATTGTATTTAACTGGAAGTAATATTTTTTCTTTTTCTAATCTCTCATTATTAATTTCTCTTGCAAAATTATATTTATTTTTCATCGATTCAATAACAGGCTTTAAAAATAAAGCAATATAATTATTTAACTTTATATTTTTATCCTTAATATCAATTATAGTGCAATGATCAGATGCAACAAATTTATATGGATGATAAAAACAATAACCAACACTTCCACTATTATTAATAGTTAAAGCATTACTATAAATTGTCATAAAATCTGGCGGCAAGATGTAATTATCAATACCATTATTTTTCTTACTAGAAGAAATGTAAGCAATATTACCATTAATCTGATCCTTTTTAACTAATCTTTTCCCTCTTGAGATAGTAAAAATTCCACCTTTTCCTGAAAATTTAAATTCTTGCCAATTATCCTTATTAACTTTCATAATTTTTATTATCATTATCCAAAACTTCAGCTGCACTAATATTATTTTCGTTTAATATTTCCAATAATGTTATTTCATCCAAATCCTTATTTACTAAATCTAATTTTAATTTTGTAGAAAAAATAACATGCTCTTTAATACTTTTTTCAAAGGTTTTTTCTGATAATTTTTCATAATTTGTTTTTGAATGTGCTTGAATTATCCACTCATCTTTACTACTGACCTTTTTAAAAACCAAGTCTATAAAATCTTCATTTTTCTTTGGACTCTTAATCTTTCTTAATAAATCTTTCTTAATACCGCTCCATTTATTCAATACATCCGTTCTACCTTTATTCTTAGATAAAACAAAACCATCATCTTTCAAATTATAAAAAACAACCTTACTGTTATTATGAGGAATATTTGTCTCAAAAACGGCAATAGCTGTATGAATTGAGGCATTCGGTTGAAATAGTTCACTAGGTACATTAATAACATACTTCAAGGTATGCTTTGTTAAAATTCTATCTCTATCTGCTTCATCCTTAAAATATGTTGAAAGGGGAGCAATAACAATCCCATATCTACTACAATGATCTAACATTTTTTCTAAAAATTGTATTTCTCTTTTTGTTGGATTTTTAGCATTATCTCTCCCTCCATATGGTGGATTAATAAAACCAATCGTTGGTTTCGTAGATAAATTGTCTAATATTTCATTTGTCTTTGCAGAAAAAAAATCTTCATTAAATATTTGAGATTTACCATCTCCTCTAAAAAGCATATTAGAAATTGCCAAAGAATACATTGTGCTATTTTTTTCAAATCCAATAAGTTGTTTAGTTTTTATATTTTTTATTCTTTCTTTTTTATCTGATAATTTTGAATTTTCAATTTTATCAATAAGCTTATTCATTCCTGATATTAAAAATGCACCAGTACCACACGCGGGATCAAAAATTATATCATTTGTTTTAATATCAATTAAATCTGTAAAAAGTGTTGTAATATGATTCGGTGTTAAAACAATCCCCTTTTTTACATTTGTTATCCCTGCATATCTTAAAAATTCCTCATAAAATTTTCCAATTATATCATAAGATGTTTTTTTATTAAACAAGGGAATAACTTTTTCTTCAAGTTCTTTCAAGATATCTTTTAAAATATTTGTGGATTTCAAATCAGTATCAGTATTTAAAAAAACTAACTCATTCGTTAAGACTTCTATTTTATTTTTATCAATTTTTTCACTCTCCAAGATATCACTAATTGTTGTAGGTATGTTCCTAATAATTGTTTGCGTACTCCATGAGCTATAACTATTTTTAAAATCTGCTCCACTTTCTTTAGGATACAAACAAATCATTAAAGCACTTAAAAGAATAGGTCTTTTTGGTGAATCCAAATTTCTTAAAAGCCTGTTGATTTCACTTGATGATTTTGAAATATCATTAGATATTTTTTCTAAGTCAATATTTTCAAAAAATGCTAAATAATCTTCCTCATCCAATATTTCGTTTTTGCCAATATTTTGAATTAAATCACCTTCTACAATATATGTATCAAGTCTATGATTATACTCATCGTTAATATCTCCAGAAAAGGCAATTCCAATTATTTTCCAATTTTTTATATATTTCCTTAATATTTCCTTTTCTGTATTTAATTTATTTTCCTTAAAAAAAGACAAATAATGTTTTATTCCATCAACTGCAAAATCAACTGGCTTATCTTCATTTTTTGAAATATGATTTTTAATTTGATCTTTATTCTCAATTAAAATTAACAATTTTTTATTATCATTAACATAAATCAAATCTGGATAACCCTGATTTCCCGTCCCCTTTTTACTTGTTTTATCTAAAATTTCTTGTATATATTTATTACCTTGCTTTTGAACGGTCCAATTCTTGGAATAAAATCTATTTTCTCTAATATAATTAAAAAGATCAATATCAGTTTTTGCCTCATTTTTTCTATTGTTTATCATAATATTTTCCTTATTAAATATAAATTATTATAAATAAGATATTCTAAATCTTCAAAAACTTCTTAATTGCTACTGAACTACTAACAATAGAGAAGAGACTCATAATAATAAACTGTCCACCAAATATCCAAACAAAGTTATGATTGAAATAATCCATTAGATTTAAAGGATATCCTTCAAACAACTTAACTAACAATGGATTCATTACTGAAAGAAAACTATAAAATAATATAGCTACAATAATAACAGCTATGAGGTTGTAGAGTATAATTTCAAATATAAAAGGAGATTTAATGAATTTGTTAGTTGCTCCAACCAACCTCATAATCCCAATTTCTTCTCGATGAGTATAGGTAGCAATCTTAATCGTATTGTAAACCATCATTAAAGCAATTAGGATAAAGATAATAGATACTATATAACCAAATAATTTAACTCTTTCAGAGATATTACTAATCTTTTCAGTCATATTAGTATAATCTTTAAACTCTGACTCATCAATTTCAAATAAAGCACTGTATTGACTCTCTTTTAGCTCTTTTAAGACCTCACCATACATATCCATATCCTTAGCCTTAATCTTTAAACTAGAGTTAAAAACCTGACCATCATCTTCTTTAAGCTCATTTATAGCTTCTACAATATGATCATCAGATTGATGTCTTTCCAAAAAAGTATTTAGAGCATCTTCAGCTGAAACTAACTCTACTTCTTCAATATAATCTGAATCAAAGATCTTTTGCTTGATCTCCTCTACCTTTTCATCTGAAATATTCTCTACAAAATACAAATTAACATCTATTTTCTCATTTACTAAACCAATAGCATTGTCAGCTAAAAGATTAAAACCAATTAGGAAATTAATAGCAAAAAGAGTTAGAACTAAAATAGTAATATTAATGACTGAAAGCCAAATATTTCTCCAAAAGCCTTGAAAAGCAAATTTTAATACCCGAATAAATGAAGTTAACATAAATTTATTTAATTTAAAGTATATATCTTCCTTTAACTTGATCAGAAATTATTTTCCCATCATCCATAGTAACCACTCTTTTTCCTAGACTGTTAATAATATCTCGATCATGACTAACTAAGATAACTGTAGTATTTAAACTATTAATTCTTAAGAGTAAATCAATTATCTCTCGAGAGTTAATTGAATCTAAATTACCAGTAGGCTCATCAGCAATTAATAATTTAGGTTGATGAACTAAAGACCGAGCAATAGCTGTTCTTTGTTGTTCACCACCAGATAATTGACTAGGATAACGATCCATCTTGTTTTGTAAACCAACAATCTTTAAAATTTGAGGAACTATCTTATGAATTCTTTCTTTAGGAGTTCCACAAGACTCTAAAGCAAAACTAACATTTTCATAAACATTCTTTTTTTGTAATAGCTTGTAATCTTGAAATACTACTCCAATTTGTCTTCGGAGATAAGGGACATCATAGTCTTCAATATTAGTAATATCCCAACCACCAATTACAATTTGACCATCACTAGGTAATTCATCAGCAATTAACATCTTTACTAAGGTAGTTTTACCAGTACCACTTTGTCCAACAATAGAAACAAATTCTCCTGGTTTGATATTCAAGGAGACTTTATTCAAAGCCCAAACATTAGGGTTATAGAATTTTGATAGGTTTGTAATTTCAATCATTGAATTGGAATATATCTAATTTAAAAAATGTAATATTTTACTATTCTCTAAAAATTTATTTAAATAATTACTAAAGTTTTCAATTGGTAAAAATATTTGATCAAATTGATAATAATAGCTACCATCTTCATTCTTTATTTTACCATTTAATTTATATATATGATATCCAGAAATACTTTTCATAATTGAAGTAAATTCACCAATCTCCATCTTCTCAACTCTTGATTTTAAAGATTCTGGTAGATTTCCATAAGGAAGCCAACCAATCATATTACCATTAATACCAAGTTCTTGATCTTTGTATAGGTCAGAATAGATATTGAAATCAACTGAATTCTTAATCAAGTCATTATAAATTAATTCTATCTTCTTCTTATTCTCTAAATTAAAATCATCATCAGTAATTCTACTGATAATCTTTTCTTTGTAATAAATTGGTTTTAAAAAGTAATTAGTATAATTCTCTCTATTCATTCCAGAAATATTATTATTCTTGTAGAAGTCATCCACATAATCATTAAACTCTTGTTTACTAAACTTAATATCTAATTTAGTAACTACCTGTTCTAAAGCTATGTTCTGAATCATAGTTCTGGATAATAACTGCTGATCAATCTTCTGATGCACACCTAGTTCTTTTAAATATGACTCATAGCCCTTTAAAAATCGATCATATTGACCAACACTAACCATGTCACTGTTAACAAACAAAGCTGGATAAGGGATGACCTTAGAAGTAAACTTACTTAAGTCTGTTCGATAGCCTAGAAAATAGATATCAAAGAAACTAAAGACAATTATCGCTAAGAATATATACAAAGCAAAACCAATAACTCTTTTTTTAGTAATTAATTTTTTCATATTGTATTAGTATTATTAAAAAAATAATCCCACCATAATTTTAGGTTTGATTTTCGATTTAAACTATTTCTATTCTGAGCAGTATTTAAAATACCATCCCCACCTTCTTCAGTGAAAACTATAATCTTCTCTCCTGGTTTTTTGTATCCTAATTTTTCTCTAGAACTAAGCTCAATATATTCTTCAGTTTCAAAATATTCTATCAAGTCACCTAACTTATCATTTTCATTACTTAAATTATTTATCTCCATTTTAAGGTTAGCAATTTCTCTTTTTACTTCTACCCTTTGTTTTATTTCACGATAAACATTTACTGATAAGTAAATAACAATAATTAGGAAAATAACAAAAAATATTTTAGAAGAAAATATTCTAAAGAATAATGAATTATTTTGTTTCATGTATTTATTATAATAAAAAAAGAGTGATTCGTAAACCACTCATTGAATTAGTTTTTAAATAAAAAAGGGAATCGACTTAAGCCAATCCCCTAATACAAATTATTCTTTTTCTTCACTTATTTTCTTCAACTTTTTCTTCACCATCAAAATCAAATATGTAATTAATATTGGAATGATATACATACCAGACAACACTAACAATAAATAAACTTTATTAAAGGATGGTACAAATAGAGATAAAGCTATAATCAAAAACAGAAAAGAAATAAAAACAGAAATAAACCTAACATCCTTAAATTTATCAATCTTTTTAGAAGAAAGATAATCTATAAATATATCCACTAGTAAAATAAAAGCTAGTAAAATAGTAATGGTTATTAAAGCATTAAAACTCCACAAAAAAATTTCTATCGAAAGAGAAAACTGCTGAAATTGAAGAAAGCTAGAAAAACCTATACTCAATATCAAACATAAAACTATAGAAATTTTTATAAAAATATAAGATTTTATTCCTAAATTAAAAGTTGACACCACTAAAATCCCTGAAAATAAAGCAAAAATATAGAATAATAGAAGTTCCCAACTAAATCTCTCCAATGGCTCTAAATTAGTATCAATTTCTTGATTTTCAAAAACTGTCGAAAGCTTTGTTTGCTCTACTTTTGGGAGAAATAACCCAACTATTTTTAGATTATCATAGACTATAATCTCTTTTCCAGGATTTTGAACAGCATCCTGATAATATAGAGAATCATTAAGAACATTTAACTTATTTTTAATGTAATAAGAAAGTGTATTTTCTTTGATTATTTCTTCCTTTAAAACACTAATTGTTGTGATCTGTTCAAAAAAATCTCCATTGATATTAAACTCAACTCTTTCAATTTCCTCAGCCATAGCCAAAGAAAACATCAGTCCTATAAATAGAACTATAATTACTAACTTTTTCATAATTCCTCCTTGAATTATTTTATTTTTTAATTTTCGTTTATTAATCTAAATTATTCAAATTAATACATTATTTAAGCACATTATTCTTAATCAGTCAAACAAACAAACAAAGGTTAGCTATACAACTAATCTTTAATAATCATCAATCTTAAATCCTAACTCCAATAAATCCTCCAATAATTAAAAGCGAAGCCCAGCTTCCAATTAACACTAAGGAGATCCAAAATATCTTTGATTCTAGTACTATACCCGGAGAAGAAATATACCAAGTCTCTTTTCTTCCAAAAGAATCTTCCTCCGGAAAAATAGAAATAATTATGACTAATAATACTAGAAAAATAATATTAACAGAAACAGCACCTAAAATAGCAAAAAAACCCATCCCCATCTTTTCATAATCAAAAAATCCATTGAGCAAACTCAATACTAATAATGAAATACTCAAGATAGCCAAAAGAAAAGAACTGAATTTTTTTGTCAAAACATAAACAAGAATATTGACAATAATTAACAATGGAACTAACCAAATTGATGTATGCACAATAGCTTTTTGTAGCTGAATAGTCATTGCTAACATACAAGCATAATACACAGCAACGAATACAACTAATGGACCTAAAAACCAATTCCAAACAGATCTCATAATATCCTCCTTTTTTTAATTTTCGTTTATTAATTTAAATTAGACAAATTAATATCTTATTAAATCATATTCTTCTTAATTAGTCAAACAAAAAAAGCTAATCTTAATCAACTTTATTATTCTAATTAATTACTTCCCATATTCTATTCTTAATCCTCTGCACATCTCTAACATCATCTAAATCAACATATCTATCATTCTTTAAATAGATAACTAAGTCCCCTACTTTAAAAATCTTAGAAATTAAACCTCGATACTCAACATCAATTTCATCAATGTTATTTAAATGAAATTCTTTAATTCCTCTTTTAAAGATTCCCTCTTGATGAAATCTATAAAGTTTCTTATCTGTTAAAATAATACAATTGTAAGTCCACTTCTTGTAAGATTTTAATATATATATTAAATCTAAAAAGATTATTAGAAGAGAAAGAATAATTCCCCTAATTCCTAAACTTAAAATTGGAATCATAAAGAAGAAAGGAGCTAAAAAGATAATAGTAGCTAGAAATAATTTAAAATACAAAGAAACCTTAGTTGAATGAATTACTTCTAAAGCCTCTTCATCATTTGGTAAATATTTGTTAAAATTAATCATATGAAAAGAAAAAAATTAAAAATAGTTTGGACCATTCTAGCAATCTTTATGGTCCTTAGTATGCTTTCTTGGACAATAGCTCCTCTGTTTCGTTAATCACGCTTTAGAACAGAAAGATATACATCTTGTGGTAATGCAACTTTCCCCTGACTTTGCATTCTTTTTTTACCCTTTTTTTGTTTAGCTAGAAGCTTCTTCTTTCGACTAACATCACCACCATACAAACCTGCAGTAACATTCTTTCGTAAAGCACTTAGCCTTTCAGCAGCAATAACTTTAGCACCAATAGATGCTTGAATCTTAATTACAAATTGTTGTCGAGAGATTGCTTCTTTTAATCTAACTACAATTGCTTTAGCTGTTCTAAAAGCTTCATCTTGATAGACAAAACTAGATAGAGGTTCAATTAACTCTTCGGCTATATATATATCTAATTTAACTAAATTAACTACTTTGTATTCTGAGAACTCATAATTAATTGAAGCATAACCTTTACTAACACTTTTAAGTTTATCATAAAAATCAACTAGAATAGGAGCTAAAGGTATTTTGTATTTTAAAACTACTAAATCTTGATCTAAATATTCAGTATTTAAATATTGTCCTCTTCGACCTTCTACTAAACTCATTACTGGTCCCATATGTTCACCAGGAGTGATAACATCCATGGTGACCATTGGTTCTTCAATACAATCTACATATTGTAAATCAAGTTCAGAGGGCTTAGTTAAAATTGCATATTCACCTAACTCATCTTTAAAAGTATGAATCTTCTTGTTTTTCACATATTTATCAGCTACCCCTTCTTTCAGATAGGCTCGATAAGCTACTGAAGGAACTGTTACTACTAATTCTAAATCATATTCTCTTTTTAATCTTTGTAAGAAAATATCTAAATGTAAAAGTCCTAGAAAACCACATCTAAATCCAAATCCAAATACTGGAGAAGAATCTGGCTCTATTTCAATAGAAGCATCATTTAATATTAATTTTTCCACAGCATCTCTTAACTCTTCATACTTGTCTCCACCCTGAGAATAGATTCCAGCATAAACCATTGGTTTAACAATCTTGTATCCTGGTAATGCTTCTACCTCTTTAGTTCGCATCGCAATAGTATCACCAACCCTAACACTTCTAAGATCTTTTTCACTAGTAATGATATATCCAATTTCACCGCTTTTAATCTCATCAGCTTTTTCTCTGCTAAGTCTAAAATATCCTACTTCTAAAATTTCAGATTCTACTTCAGTACCTATAAATTTAACCTTATCTCCCCGTTTAAAAGAACCATCAAAAACTCTAACATAGGAAATAATACCTTTGTATTCATCATAAATAGAATCAAAGATTAAAGCTCTACTATCTTCTATACCTTCTGCTGGTGCTGGAACTTTAGCAACTATCTCTTCAATTAATTCAGCAACCCCTTTACCAGTCTTAGCTGATATTTCTAATATCTCATCTTCTTCACATTTTAATAATGTAATAATTTCATTCTTAGTCTTCTCAATATCTGCTGTTGGTAAATCTATCTTGTTCATCACGGGAATAATTTTCAATTTCTGATCCAAAGCAAACCTTAAATTAACTAAAGTTTGAGCTTGCACTCCCTGAGTAGCATCTACAATTAATACAGCTCCTTCTACACAAGCAATAGAACGAGAAACTTCATAACCAAAATCCATATGACCAGGAGTGTCTATCAGGTTTAAGATATAATCTTCTCCACTAGAAGCTTGGTATTTCATCCTAATTGGCTGTAATTTGATTGTAATTCCTTTTTCTCTCTCTAAGTCCATGCTATCTAAAAACTGAGCTTTCATGTCTCTTTCAGAGATAGTTCCAGTCAATTCTAAAAAACGATCCGCTAGAGTGGATTTTCCATGATCAATGTGAGCAATAATACAAAAATTTCTAATATTAGTCTTCATAATTATTCTTCATCTTCTTTAATAAATAACTCTCAAACTTAGCATAATACTTCTTTAATATTTCCGCTTCTGGTAGTTTCATTATTATACTTAAAATAAAATAAATAACAACACCTATAATGAAAGAAAAGCTTAATTGAAGGAAAATACCAATAAATTTAGTCATATCTACACCAAAAGAAAGAAGGTTTCTACTTAGATATACTAAGAATCCCATGATTACAGAACTAAGAATAACCTTAACAATAAAGACAGTTAATTTGTACTTCTTCATTTGCGGAAATTTAATATACAAAACTAGGGATAATAATATTAAATTTAAAGCTGAGCTAGCTGAGAAAGCAATTGCTATTCCTTCAATACCCATACTAACACTTAAATAGATTGCTAAAAATATATTTAAAAGAAAACTAAAGATACTAGTAATTACTGGTGTTTTAGTATCTTCTAAAGCATAAAAAGCTCGAGCAATTAAAGGAATTAAACATTGAAATACAAGGGAGATAGAAAAATATCCTAAAACTTGAGCTGTATAATATGTATCCCACCAATCAAAGCTACCAGTTCCTAAAACAATTCTCACAATCTGAGCCCTTAAAATTATCATTAAAATTGATATAGGAATAACTAAGAATATAATCTTCTTAATCTTGTGAATTAAGTAGTTAATAAACTTCTCTTTGTTGTCAGCGTGTTCTGATAAAACTGGAAATACAGCAATGGCAATAGAAACTCCAAAGACGCTAACAATAGCTGATTGAAGATTCATCCCAAAATAGAAGACAGCAATACTACCAGCTACTAAATTAGAAGCAACTATAGTTATCACTACTTGATTCACTTGCATGATAGCTAAACCTAGAGTTCGGGGAAGCATTAATTTAAAAATCTTTCGAACATAGGTATCTTTAAAATCAAAAATAGGAGAATATTTCCATCCTTTTTTAATAACTGCAAATAGTTGAATTATAAAATGTAAAATAGATCCAAAAACAACTCCCCAAGCTAAATAAACATAACCATAATAATTACTTAGAATAATACCAATGATAATTCCAAGGTTGTAAGCTACTGGTGCTAAACTATAGAAGAAATATGATTTATAAGAATTCAATAAACTACTCATCACATTAGAAGCTCCAAAGATAACAATACTCAAAAGCATTATTCTAGTTAATTGAATAGTTAATGCTAATTGATCTGGATTAAATCCAGGAACTAATAGCTTAACAAAGAAATCAGCTTTAATAATTACTACGACTGCAATCAAAGCTAAGATGCTAGTTAAAATATTAAGAATAGAATTAGAAACATGATTAGCTCTTTCTTTATCTCTTTGATGTAATTTTACAAAAATAGGCACAAATGCTGAAGCTAAAGCTCCTAAAACTAAAGTATTAAAGATTAAATCTGGAATTCGAAAAGAAGCAAAATAGACATCTAAAATTTCTCCAGCACCAAAAAATGAAGCTAAAATCCTATCTCTCACTAATCCTAAGATTTTACTAATTATAGTAAAGAGGCTAATTAAAATAGCTCCACCAAGAATTGTAGTATTTAATTTTTTTAATAATGTTTTAATCATAATAATACAGATAAAGACGATTAAAAATCGCCTTTATTTCAATATTTAATCTCTTTCTAACTAATAATTTTAGTTTTTTGTTTTAACTTTCGATAAACAAAGGCTGTAGCTATAGCTACAATAGGCATAGTAATTAAAGTTCCAACAAACAGAGCTAAGAGTCCAGCTAAAGCTATTGCCATCATTACTAACCCAAAAACAAATAAATCTCCTACTAAACCTTTAGTTATTCGAAAACTTTCTTTCAATGCCTCAATTGGTCCCAAACCTTCTATAATTAAGTATGGAAAAAATTGAACTCTAATACCCACCAAAATTGAAAAAACTATCGCAATAATAAATATAATAATAGGAATGAAAATATAAATTGGATTTTGATTATCTTTAACAAGAAATAAACTTAATAACATAGAGATTCCTACTGGAATCATAATAATTAAAGAATAAAGAATAGTTGCAAATAAATACTTCCAGAATAAACGATATTGAGAAAATAAATCTGTAAACTTAGGTTTTTGTTTATCAATTACTTTTAACATTATTTTATTCAATCCTAGCCCCACTAAAATACTTAAAGCTTGAAATAATATATATAAAATAGTAAAAATTATATCTAAGTTTAATGACTCAGTTTCTTTCATAAGCTTCCTAGCTATGCTAGGTAAAAAAGAAACTATATAAAATACAACTCCCACAAGTAAAAAGAAACCTAAATTCTCTTTAACTTTCTCCCAGGCAAATTTAATTGCCTCTTTGTTTGAAAACTTTTTCTCACTCATATTATTTTTATTATTTCTTTAAAATAAAACCAATTGCTTCATTATTCCTAAGCATTTTTTTAAATTTATGTTCCGAAACACTGGACCATATTAAATTCAAATTATCTGACCAATTATAGTTTAGATTTAATTCTGAATTCTTTCCAGATTGTTTTTCATAGAAAACAGTATAAGTATCTAAATTCAAATTATTATCTTTCTTAAAAAATTTATCTAACAAAGAAACATCTTTATCTAAATTTAATTTAAAAGGTAATTCATATCTCAGAGTAATTGTTTTCTTTTGACCAGGTTTTAATTCCTGCCAACCACTAAATACTGTCTTGTTAAATTCATTATTTATCTTTACTCCTGAAATTTCATCAATTACGAAACGACCTTGAATTCTTTCAATATCCTCATCTGGTTCTGAACCAGCAACTGGAATCATATATTCATCTTCTGGAAATTCTTCAAAACCACGAGCTTCTAAAAGCTTAACCCCTTGAGGAACATAGACTCTTAAATATGTTTTGTTAGTATCTTTACTGAAAGGATCATCTTTTTCAGCAATAAAGTTCCTATTTATTTTAACAGTATCTATAATAGTTCCATTAGATAGCACATTAACTTGATGATCTATTTCTTCATAAATATACCTATCAGTTTTACCACCAAGAATATTAGTATTAATAACTGCTAGATAATCACCAGTAGCATTGTCAGTCATTGGTCCTCCCCAACCATAATCAATAATTGTTGATTCTAAACCAGCATCTGTAAAATACATCTGAATATCTTTACTACTCATAGAATCATTAAATAATTTTAAAGTTTGTAAATAATCTAATTTCTGATCTTCAAAAACCTTATCCAAAATCTTACTCATCATTTCTCCAATCACAGCTTTTGGTGCTTGCCCAGCATCTTTAATCTCCACAATCTCTTGAGTTTTACGAATAAAATTATCAGAATTTATCTCAATTCCTCTTTCTAAATTAATTGGCCCAATAATCTTTAAAAATTCCTCCATTACAGTACTATTGATAGTTATAACTCCATCAACTGTATGACCACCAGATTTTTCCCAGTATTTTAATATTAACTCTGCTGAAGTTGGAAAATCTGCAAACCAATTTGCATCCCAGAGATTAAAATTAGGATTAGCTAATTTTAAAGGATCAGGAGATTCTACTCTATCAAAAAAACCAGCTTTAAAATCATAAAGACCGCCTTCTGGAACCTTAATCTTTTGAATTTCACCCTCTTTAATATCTAAGATAGCTGCGCTACCCATAAATCCACCTGTTGCTCGAAGTTCATTTGAATTTTGAAAAAGTAATAAATATCTTTTTGGACCATCAGCCCCCAGAATATCTGAAATAACTGCAGAAACAGAATCCAAATCTTCTAAATTACTAATCAGAGTTGGAATATTCTCTTGGATTGAAGAAAATTTACCTTGATACTCCTCTGGTAAAATATCTAAATCAAAGCCAGCAATATCTTCACTAGCTTGTTTTAACTTATCCTTAGACTGACTTAAATTTTTAGAAATTAAACTAATCTTGTCAGTTAAACTTATCTCTTCATTCTGTTGCTCTAAAGCTAAACTAATATGCTCAGCAGCTTCAGAAAATAGTTTACCAATATTTAAAAACTTTATCCCCAAATCTAACCTTTCACCTTCCTGAGGAATAAATTTAAGGACTTCAATAAAAAGACTATTATACTTAGAAATCTCCTCTTCCGCAGCTAAAAATCTTTGATTAGCATTATCAAAACTATTTTGAGCATTATTAAAATCAGAATTAGCCATTGATTTAATTCCATTACTGAATTCTCCAAAAGCTTGTTCAGAAATACCTAAAATCTTACCTTTGGTAAAATTAAATTTACCAACTAGAGCCATAACTTGGACTGAAGATATTATCAACAGACAGATTAATAGGAAAGTTAAAGCTTTAGAATAGGTTCTAATTGTACTAAATTTAAAGGCTAAAATTGGATTAAAACTTAATACTTTCTCTCTCCAAGCATCAATCTTGTCTTTAATACTAGTAGTAGGACTTTTTAATACTTCTTTTTCTTTACCAATACTCTCAATAGTCTTGTATATTTTCTCACCTAGAGAATTTAGAGAAAGTAAAATATTAAAAAGAATATTAATTAAAAACTTAAATCCAGATTGGACTCCTAAGCCTAAATAGAAAAAATAGGCTGAAAAGTTCTTACCTAGAAAATGAGAAAATTTAAAGAACTTAGTCTTTGAACCTAAAACTGCTAATTCTTGAACATAAACAGAAGAGATATCTTTAATAGTTCTCTTCTTAATAATATTTAAAGCTGGACTTTCTAAAACAGTTATTGAATCTTCATTACTATCTTTCTCCCGCAAGTTAATTAAATATTGTGACTTTCTTTGAACTTGTTTACTTCTTTTTACAGCAATATTATCTTCTTTCATTTTTAAATTGTAATTAGAATTCTTAACTATTGCTTCAGTAGAGATATAGTCATCTTGAATTAATCTTTCTAACTCTGGAAGTTCTTCTCTCTCAATCTTTTCTGGTTCAGCTATTAATATTGAATCTTGTTCATTAATTTCTACTTCATCTAATAATTCATTTACATCTGTTTGTTCAACTAAAAAATTAGGTTGGAAGTTAATAATCGGAGTATCATTATTATTATCTACAATGAACTCATCTCTTTCTTCAACCTGAAACTTAGAAACCTTTGGTTTCTTCTTAGCTTTAGTCTTAGTATTCTTTTTTACCTTCCGAGTTGTTTTAATCTTTTTCTTAACAGTCTTTTTAACAACTTTCTTCTTAACCTTAACTAAAGATTTCTTCCTAGTGACTTTCTTAGGAAGTTTTTTCTTAGATCGAGTGGTACTCGATTTTGTTTTTCTCATATACTATATTATACAATATTTTTCTAAATTTAGAAAACAAAAAACGGGCTGTAAATTCACAACCCGTTCTTAAAAGAAACTTCTATGAGAATGCTCTAACAAAAACATTAACAGCTTCTCTTCTGGAAGATTTACGATCAATCATTATATCACTAATAATATCTGTGATAAAATTGAACAAATCTCCTCTTTTTTTCGTAACTCTTTGGATAATTTTTGGACATTCTCCATTCAGTAATGGAATAATAGATCCTTTAACAGGATACAATCTTCCACTCCCTGGACTACTGAGAGTAACAATGCTAGTTAACCCCTCTTCTTTTAACTGATTACAACATCCTTCATCACCATTTTCCCAAAAATTAAACATCTCCAACGTCATAAAACATTTTTTCATCATTCCTCCTATTTTTTTAAATTAACTTCAATATCTAACTATATCATATATTACATACTTTGTCAAGAGATTAAAAAGAACTGATTTTATCAGTTCTATAAATCTCTCTCTACTTTTTCAAATACTATAAACTCTTAAAGTCTCCTCTACCATTGTTTTCCAATTATACTTTAATAATAACTTCTGAGAATTAATAATTAACTTCTCTCTTAATTCTTCATTACTAATAATTGTATTAAGCTTCTCTAAAAAGTCATCTTGATCTTTAGGATAAAAATACAAAGCTGAATCTCCTAATATCTCTGGCAGACAACTAGTATTAGAAACTAAAACTGGTAAAGAGAATTGCATTGCTTCTAAGGGAGGTAAACCAAAGCCTTCACATAATGATGGAAAAACATAGCTTTGAGCTTGTTGGTAGAAAGAAGCTAATTTAGAATCTAATAGATATCCAGTTAAAATTATTTTTTCTTCTAGACCTAGTTCTTTAATTAGTTTTTCTAAGCGTTGATAGAAATAATCTTTTTTTCCTACTAAAACTAATTGATAATCTTTCTTAAAATTCTGCCAAGATTTAATTAAAAATTCTAAATTCTTATGCGGATAAGCATTACCAACATACAAGACATATTTTTTAGTAATATTATATTCTTTTAAATCTACAATCTCACTACCCTGCTCTAATTTAGTAACTCCTTCATAAATAACTTCTATTTTTTCCAATGGACAATTAAATTCTTTTACAATCTCTTTCTTTGTATATTCAGCCATAGTAATTACTGTCTTTGATTTCTGAATAGCATGCTTAATTACTAATCTATAAAAGATATTCTTAAAAAAATACTTTAAAGGTGACAAAGTTGTTGCTCTTTGACTGGGATATTTAGTTAGAATTGAATCATGAATAGAAACTACAAAAGCTTTGTTGTAAAAGAAAGGTACATTAAAGTGAAGAAAATGTACTAAATCAACATTTAATTTTTTTAAGATTCTAGGTAATTTAAATTGCTCTATTAATCCATACCAGGGAATATCTATAATTACTTTTTTAAAATTAAGATTAGTGGGTTGATACTGATCTTGATTCTCTTTGTTAATTAGAATAAAATATTCATTTTCTAAATCTACTTTCTCTAAATTTAAAATTAATTGCTCGACATAACGACCAATTCCAGTTCCTGAACCAAAAAAACGAGCATCAATTGCTATTCTCATATCTTATTAAATAAATTTAATAATCTTTCTGCTGAATTATCCCAATTAGCATAATAATCTTTGTTAAACTCTTTATTCTTGTAGAGATTATATAGCCCCTGGTCTTTTAATAGGCTCTTTAAGGCTACTAATAACATTCTTACATTAAAAGCTTCTATCAACAAAGCATTGTCCTGAACAATAGCTGGTAGAGATGAATTATTTGAAGTAATTACTGGACAATTACAAGCCATTGCTTCTAAGACTGGTAATCCAAAACCCTCATAAAACGAAGGCCAAACAAATATTTTTGCTAGATTATATAAAGCGGGTAAATCTTCTTCTAGTACATAATCTAAAATCTTTATCCTAGACTTAGTCTCTTCTTTTAGATTATTGTAATAATCTTTCCACTCTTTTTCTTTCCATCCCTTTCCACCAACAATCACTAACTCTAAACTATCAGACTTAATTTTTTGAAAAGACTTTAACAAACTTAAAATATTTTTACGAACTTCTTTGGTTCCAATAAATAAAATAAAATCCTGATTTAAATTATATTTATTCTTAATAATATCTAATTTCTCATTCTCTAAAACTTTATACCTCTCACTCACTCCTAAATTCATTACTGCAATCTTTTCTGGAGAAACTCTGTAAATCTTCTGAAGATCCATGGCGGTGTTTTCTGAAACTGCAATTAATTTATCACTTCTTTGAATAAGTTTCTTTGGTTTTACTAAACAATGCCATAATCTTCTTTTTAAATTAAAAAACTCCGGATATATTTTAAAAGAAAGATCATGAATTGTGCTAATAAGTTTTGTACTTTTGTATTTTAAATTACAAATACCTAAATTAGGGAGCCAGACAATATCTGCTTTAATCTTTTTCCCATCAACTTTCAAAACATCTAACTTTGGTAAATTTAAAAAGCTCAGTATAAAAATGAGCTTACTGGGAATACTACGATGAAGATAATGAATATTTTGACTCTGAGGAAGGTCTACTACAATATCTTTGTTCTTTCTACCATAACTAAACAAAAAATATTGATTATCTTGATCTAGAACTAACAATCGAGACAATACTTCTTGTAAATACTTTCCTACTCCACTTAAATTCTTCTGCTTTAAGGGATTGATGTCTATTACTATATTCATAATTTTAATCTACTTTCTCTTGAATATAACTATCAATATTCTTTCTAAAATTCTGATTACTAAATTGCTGAGCATGTTCTCGAATAAATTCTGGATTAAATTCTAGTTTGTTAAAGTCTAATACAGCTTCAGCTAGAGATTCCCAATTCTGTTCTTTAAAGAATATACCAGTTTCTTTATCTATTACAGTTTCTAAGATACCACCAGAACCATAGGCAATGACTGGACAACCAGAAGCCATAGCTTCTACGGCTGCTATTCCAAAATCCTCTTCCTGAGGATGAAGAAAAGCTTTAGCTTTGGATAAATATTCTCCTCGTACTTCATCACTAACTTCACCTAGAAACTCTATATTCTCCTTAGCCATTCTTTTTAACTCTTCAGCCTGTTCACCAGTTCCTAGAACCTTCAAAGGTAATTTTAATTGATTAAAAGCTTTAACAATCAAATCTACTTTCTTGTAAGGCATTAAACGAGATACTACGATATAATAATCTTCTTTGTTCGGATTAGAATAGAATTTTTCAACTTCTACTGGTGGATAAATAACTTTAGAATCTCGATTGTAATATTTCTTTATCTTTTCAGCAATAAATTTAGAATTAGCAATAAAGTAATCTACCCTTTGAGCAGCATCATAATCCCATTGTCTTAAACCTTTTAATTTTTCCATTACTACTTTCTTAGTTAGATTAGGAATCTTTAATTTAGAAACATAGGATTCTAAATCACTCCATAGATAACGGGTAGGAGCATGACAATAACAGAAGTGTTTAGTTTTTTCTGGGACCTTAATTCCCTTAGCTAGACCAGAAACTGATGAAAGTACTACATCATAATCTGAGAAATCAAAATCTTCAAAAGCTTGAGGCATAGAGAAGATAAAGAATTTAAAAAGATGAACTGAAAAAGGGATTCTCTTTAAGATTCCCGGAATATTCTGAAGTTTAGAAGTGATAACTTTAGCATTTTTAAACAAAATATCTTTAGCTTTGTCATAAATAATTGTATAAATAGGGCTCTGAGAATAAAGTTTGTGGAATTCAAAAAGCACTCTTTCGGCTCCACCCATTTGAAAGAGATGATCATGCACTAAAGCTATTTTTTTATTATCTAACATATTAAATTTATTACTTTTTTGTTTTCATTGATAACAATGTTATTACTACAGCTACCATTTGTTCTTTTTTCTTAGGACTACTTTCTGCAATTAATAATGTTAAAGCAGTAAGTGCACTAGGATTTATATTTTTAAAACCTTTTACCTTAGCTTTTCTTAAAAACCATAAAAAAGCAAAAGCACCAGAACGCTTATTTCCATCAATAAAAGGATGATCTTTAACCATAAAGTAAAGAAGATGAGCTGCTTTTTCTTCCAGAGTCTTATACAAAGCCTCACCACCAAATGATTGCATTACATTACCTACAATGCCAACAACACTTCCATTATTCTTTTCTTGAGCAAAAATTTCTGTAGCCTCACCTTTTTTAATTAATTCATTACGAAGTTTCATTATCACCTCTACTAACTCAACTCCTGACAACTTAATCTCTTTTTTTGTAGAACCAATACCACTAAGAATCTCCTTGTCATAAGCATCTAATGACACCCATGTGCCAGCAAACTCTTTAATAAGATCTAATACTGCTTTAGGATTTAAAGCTATATGTTCTGGTAAAAGATTTTGAATATTAGAAACTGTTTGCATAAAATCATCATAATTCCTAGCAATTTGTTTTTTATTAATACTATAGCCTTTAGTAATATGACTCTTTAAAATCTTCGTTGCCCATTGTCTAAATTTAGTAGCAGTCTTTGAATTAACTCGATAACCAACGGAAACAATCATATCAAGATTATAATGTATTACTTCTCGCTCAACATCTCTTTTCCCCTCTTTTCGAACTATCCGGAATTTCCGGATAGTTGAAATTTTATCTAACTCTTTTGTTTTAAAAATATTTAAAATATGTTCATTAATGGTTTTTACATTTACACCAAAAACTTCAGCAAGTTCCTTTTGACTTGCCCATATTGTCTCTTTATAATTATCAGCACGAAGCTCAATAGCACCATTCTTTGCTTGATAAATAACAATATTATTTTTTATTTTTTTATTATCTAACATAAGAATATTATAGCAGAAAAATATTTCTAAATATACCTTGACAAATTTACTTATAAATGATACTCTGATATGTTCAACAAAAAAATAAATATTAAGCCCAATGAGGTAATTTATCGTAAAGGTAAAGCTTAAATAATTTATTAAATAGGAGGAAAAATGAAAAAAATGACAACAATCTTATTGTTAGTAGTATTAATTGGTAGTGTGGTTTTTGCGATCACACCTCAGGAATTGATTCAACAATTCACCTTAGAAGTAAAAGCTTCTTACAAATTGATTATCCACGTCATAGATAGCTTCACTTTCAAAGGAAGCATGAAAAATGTCACTGGTTTTTATGACAAAGATACTTGGTATCAAAGACCTGACAGTGGCTACGGATATATCGACACGTATTGTGGTAGATATATTGCTATTATGGCAACAAACCAGAATATGCAGAATAAAAGTTTCTTCCAAGAAACCAAAGGGATAATTTCTGACAGTTTAATTTATTACAGTCATCAGAACTCTTTAGACAAATTTAAAGCGAAAACTCCGGCTGAGATAAAACTTCTCGGAACCGAAGCGATTCCTTTGATTGCAAAAGGTGTAAAATTGTTTAATGTCAAAGGAAAAGCCTATCGAGCAATTGATGATTTAATCATTAATCTTGAAGGAAATTTCCCGAAAAAGTTATTCAAGAAAAAAGATCTTTTATTTGCCAGAATCGACAGCTTGGAAAAAAGTACATTCATGTGGCCGGATTCCAGTAAATCCACTTATGGTAGATATGATAGAGATGCTTGGGAAGTTATGGATAGCCTCGCTACAATTAAAAAAATAGAGGTCAAAATTCAAGAAGAAGCTTTCTACGAAAAACAAAATGAAAATTCCTATAAAATCTTTCCATTTGACTGGGAAGAATGGGGAAAAACAACAAAAGCCATGTTAGATGGGGTTAAGAAAGCAAAACGAGAATGGGAAAAAAATATCGAAGACAAAATTAAAACCGTCAACATAGAAATAATCACTCTCAATAAAACATACCGTTATATTGATAGAGATTATCAGTACGGACAAAAGGAAGAATATAAAAAGCATATTCCTATTGTCATTAAATTACTGAAGGAGCTCCGCGAAGAGCTCTAACAGTCAATACAATCAAGGGTGATTTAATTATCACCCTTTTTTATTTCTAAACAAAAAAATCTGCTTTCACAGACCTATTAAAACTCTAAATTAGAAATTAATCTAAACCGCTGTCTTATCAAACAAAACTACTTTAATAGTCTTTAATAAGATTCTCAAATCTAACATTAAACCCCAATTCTCAATATAATAAATATCTAACTTTACCTCTTCTTCAAACTTTAAATCTGAACGACCAGATACTTGAGCCATACCAGTAACTCCTGGTTTAATAGAAAGTAGTTTTAGATGATTATCTCTGTAATTCTGTACTTCTCCTGGTTCATGAGCTCGAGGACCTACTAAACTCATCTCTCCTCTAAAAACATTAATTAAATTAGGTAGTTCATCAATAGAAGTTCTCCGAATAAATTTACCAACTTTAGTAATTCGAGGATCATTTTTCATTTTAAACAAAGGACCATCCTCTCTTTCATTCTGCTCCATTAAATCTTTCTTCATTTTTTCAGCACCAACTACCATTGATCTAAATTTATACAATCCAAAAACCTTATTCTTAGAACCAACTCGATTAAGTTTTACTAAGACTGGACCTTTAGAATCTAATTTAATTATTAATCCCACTATTAAGTAAATTGGAATTAAAATAATTAAACCAATAAAAGATACCATAATATCAAAAATTCTCTTCCAAATCTTACCCCAACCATCCAAAGGAGTTCCTTTAATCTCAATCATTGGGATTCCAGCAATAGTATCTACTTCAAAATTAATAATTTTAGTTTCTAGAATAGAAGCGGCATAACGATAGACAATATGATGAGTACCACAAAAATTAACTAATTGACTAATTGCCTGACGATCAGCATAAGGGTCAGCTAGAATAATTTCATCGATTAAAGTTTCCTGACTTAATTTATCTAGCTCTGAGATAGTTCCTTCATTCAAAACATCATAACTAGCTATAATTGCATAACCTAAAGACTTGTTCTCTTTAAATTCACTAATTAACCTCCGAGAATTATCATTATCACCAATCAATACTGCTCTAATTTGAATAATTCCTTTCTTAACTAGAGTATTATAGATAATATTTAAAATTATTCTTTCTAAAGAAAAGAATGTTAAACTAAATATCCAAAAGAAGATTACTATAAAACGGGAAGAAAATAATCTTTGATTAAAAAAGAAAGCTACAATTAGAATTAAAATTAGAACTGAGCAAGCTGAAAATACTTTAGAAATCTTAGCTCTTAATTTCTTTCTTTGCAGACTATAAAGTCCAGAGAAAAATAGAACTATTAAAGCAAAAAAAGATACTCCTAAAAGTATCTTAAAGAATAATAAGAAAGGTAAATCAAAAAGAATTGGTCGATATTGAACCACAAAAGATTTAAATCTTAAAAAGTAAGCCAGTACTCCTGACAAAATTAAAAGAATAAAATCCAAAGGGACTTCAATCACATCTAATAATAATTTATTTTTTCTCATAAGTATAATATAGCAGTTAAATTAGAATAAGCCGAATTCTGTCGAGGATGATCATCTATCTTGATATCATGTTGCCATAATATTCTAGCAGCCTACCAAATTTGGCCTTGCACTGAATAAAGTTTAACTCTTCTCTATTGTCACCAATAAAGCGCGCTAATTCATTAATTAGCAATTTCACCCTTAGCCAATAAAGGCAGGTATATTTTCTGTTCCACTTGTTCTCTAAAAAAGATTACTCTTTTCTAGGGTTGGCGTTACCAATTATTCTTTTCTAGTGTTCGGACTTTCCTACAAGTATTAAATATACTTGTCGATCATCTACTAACTTAACTACCCATTAATATAGTATGTTTTAAGTGTTTTGTCAATAAAAAAACCCCCTAGCATACAGACTAGAAGGTAAAATTGTATTGAACAGCAAATTTCTCTAACTTTGCTTTCCTAAACTTTATTTTAAATCTTAAAGCATTAGAATTTAAGTCATGAATAGTCTTGATCCAGAAAAAATATTTATTCTGTTGATCCACTCCTAAAAACTTTGGATTCTTAAATGGTCCTCCACCACCTCCACTAGTTAAGTAAAGAATGTTATTCTCCACCTTTTTAGCGTATTTGTGTTGATGACCATTAATGCAATAAATTTTAGTTTTATCAATTAACCTCTTCTGAATTAAAATATCATCAAATTCAAAGTAATTCTGATACTTTCCGTTATTCTTAGAAGGTCTTAACCAGATAGGAGCATGAGTTAAAATCATCAATTTCTTAATATCCTCTGGTAGATCAATCAATCTCTTCAAATTTTTCAATTGTAAGTCTGTAAATTGATAATTCTTTATTCCATTATTTCCATAGTTAGAGAATACTAAAAATCTAGAATCTAAGATATCAAAATTATAATCTAAGATCGAATCTACATAAGTAAAATAATACTTGTATCCATCAATTTTATTCCACTCATGATTTCCCACAACAGTTAGGAATGGAATCCCATAAATATCCATAATTCTTTTTACAAAATTATAGTAATTTTGAAATTGAATTTCAGTACCCATGGAACTAATATCACCACAATGGAATATCAAATCCACATCTTCATCAATCATCTGCTTAGACATATCACGAAAAGCAGGAACAATATCGTCCTTAGATAATCTTTTAATAGTACTTGATCGAGTATCTCCGATATAGGCAATATTAAGACTATCTTCTTTTTCCCAAGATAGTTTTTGATCTTCAATTAATCGACGAGCTTGAACATTTAATAGCTCCCTATCTTCAATTTGAGATAGCTCATCTGAACTACGAACATTAACTCTATTCACTGAACAAGCAGTGAATAACAGAACTAACATCACAAGCATCACTGTCTTTTTCATAATTCCTCCTTTTTTCTTTTAGCTTAAACCCAATACTCTCTAAAGTCAATAAAAAAGCAGGAACAAAGTTCCTGCTATATAATTATTTCTTCTTTTTCTTCTTTAGATTTTTCTTTTGTTTTCTAGATGGTTCACCGGTCTGAACTCTATCGCTTCTAGGTTTTTTTCCAAATCCATTTGATCCTTTAGGTTCTGTATGCTGTTTCCCATCAATATTTCCATTCAAAGATTTACTATCAGCAATTTTAAATACCTTTGATTCAATTCCAATCTCATTTAAAAATGCTACGATCTTATAAACATCAAAATCTTTCTTCAGTCTACCCTTCATCATTTTATTCTCTTTAACAGAAAATGACAAACATCGTGGAGAAAGTTTAATATTAATCTGAGATGAACAAGCTTTATACATTGGAATTTTTGATCCAAAAGTAATTTCAACTCTAAGTGTTTTATTATCGACAATTTTATGTTCAATATTGTTGATATCTCGAAATGTACTTTCTCTATCACTTCTAATTTCTTCCACTTTCCTAGTAAACATTAATTCCAATAATTCAAAATAATGTTTATCTAAGGTCTCAGCGATTTCTTTCAACTCCTTTTTTGATAGAATAATAATTTTTACCTGCAAAATGTCCTCCTTTTTTTTAATTATATTTTATTACCAAAACCTTAACAAATTATTTTAATTTTGTAAAACAAAAAACATAGCTTTAGACTATGTTTAATGATGGCTGCCGGGGCTGGGATCGAACCAGCGATATCTACGTTAACAGCGTAGCGTTGTACCACTCAACTACCCGGCAATAAAAAAATTCAGCTTTGCGAGCTGAATTAAATAAATAAAAATAGCTCGCAACCTATTCGAGATTATTATTATTATTTAATTTTGTCATTTGTCTTTTCATAATATATCTATACTAACATAAGTGATTAAATATGTCAAATTAATCTTTTAAATACTTCTAGAGTATCTTGAGCTGACTTTTGCCAATTAAAATTCTGAACTAATTCATAATTTTTATCTATAATACTTTCCCTTAATTCTTCATTTAATAACAACTCTTCCATCTGAGAACTAATATTCCCAATATTATTCCCAGTAAAACAGGCATCATTAATTCCAAATTCTTTAAAAACTTCTAAATCTGACATTAAAACAGGTACCTTGCATAACATAGCTTCTAGAATTGGTATACCAAATCCTTCAAAAATACTTACTAAACAAAATAGTTTTGCTTTTTTAAGAAGCTCTATCTTCTCTTCTTCATTAACCCAACCTATTACTTTAATATCTTCTTTGTAATCTGAACTCTGAATCTGATCATTAATAGTTTCAAATTCAAACCCAGGCTTACCAACTAAGACTAATTGAAAATCATTATTTTCTCTTAGCTTCTCATAGGACTTTATTAAATTAACAATATTCTTCTTAGATTCCAAACGACCAATGTATAGTAGATAGTCTTTCTGAATATTATACTTCTCTAATACATCATTGGTAGCACTAATATTGTTATACTTTTCAAAATCAATCCCATGAGGAACTACAAATATCCTGTCTTCCCCTATTCCATAGAATTTAATAATATCATTTTTAGTATTTAATGAAGGGGTGATGATTAAATCTGTTTTACTTAAACTCTTAGCACCTAGTTTTAAAGATAATAGCTGAGTCTGAGAATAATGATTAGGAAAGTATTCATAACCACAATCATGCCAAGTTATTACTTTCTTAGCTTTAGTATTTGGTAAATTATGAGCTGGAGAGAAAAAGAGATCTAAATCATATTTCTTTAACTCTGAACTAAGTTTAGTAAAAGTCCAAAACTTTTTTAAAGGCCATTTTAAAACAATATTCTTTACATTTGGATATTCTAAGAATTCATTGGCTAATTCTTCCCTAGAAAACAAAAAATATTGATTATTTCTATCAATATTTAATAAATACTTAGTAATGTAATAAGAATACCACTCGGTACCAGTTTTTTGCTTTAAATTAATTCGACTAGCATCAATTCCAATTTTCATTATTTTGTAGATAAAATACTTCTCTTGTAAGCATCTAGGTTTTCTAAAGCCACACCTGTTCCTTTAACCACACTTAAATATGATCGATCTGAAACATATGCTGGTACTCCAGTTGCTTGAGATAATAATTTATCAATATTTCTAAGTTGAGCTGTTCCACCAGAAAGAATCATTCCTTTATCCATTACATCAGCTGACAATTCTGGAGGAGTATCATACAAAACAGATTTAACTGCAGCAACTATTCCAGCCATTTCACTTTGTAAAGCTTCAGTCACATCATCAGAAGTAATAGTTAAAATTCTTGGTAAACCAGAAACTATATCTCTGCCTTTAATTTCCATACTCATCTTATCTTTATCTTCTAAGAATAAAGCAGAACCAATTTTAATCTTAATTGATTCAGCTGTTCTTTCTCCAATAGCTAAACCATATTTCTTTTTAATATACTCCATGATAGCGACATCAAATCTAGTACCACCAATTCTAACAGAATTACAAGTTACAATACCGCCTAAAGAGATAACAGCTATTTCAGTTGTTCCACCACCCATTTCAACAATCATATGTCCTGATGCTGAACCAATTGGAATCTCTGCTCCAATAGCGGCTGCTAATGGTTGTTTAATGATATATGCAGCTTTAGCTCCAGAAGCAATAGTAGCACTAATTACAGCTCTTCTTTCAGTAGAAGTAATACCAGCTGGTACTGAAATCATAACCTCTGGTCTTAATATCTTAACTCCCGAAAGAGCTTTGTTTATGAAATAACGAAGCATGCTTTCTGTTGTTTTGTAATCAGCAATAACTCCGTCCTTTAATGGTCGATGAGCAGTAATAGAGTCAGGAGTTCTTCCAATCATTTCTTTAGCTTCATTTCCTACAGCTAATACTTTTTTATCAACCAAAGAAACAGCCACGACAGATGGCTCATTGATAATAATTCCTTTTTTAGGCACATAAACTAATGTAGTTGTTGTACCTAAATCTATTCCAATTTTTTTTCTAAACATTTATTTAATCTCTAAAATTTTACATTGAATATTACCTTTGGGAACTTCTACTTCAAACTTATCCCCTACTCTTTTCCCAATAAAAGAACTTCCTAAAGGAGAATTGTAAGATATTGAACCTTTCATAGGATCAGCTTCATTTGCTCCAACAATATTAAATTCTTTTTCTTCTCCATCAAAATCAACTTTAACATGAGCTCCAATTTCAACTAAATTCTTATCATGAACATTTTCATCAATAATATCTGAAGTTTTAATTAAATGTTCCAACTCTAAAATACGACCTTCGATATATCCCTGTTCATCTTTAGCATCATGATAAGCTGCATTCTCTGATAAATCACCAAATTCTCGAGCAATATCAATTCTCTTTACAACATCTGGTCTTTTAATAGTTTTTAATTCTATTAATTCTTTTTCTATTTTCTTTAAACCTTTTTCTGTTAAATAACTTTTAGCCATATATTAAATTATTAATCTCTAAAATATTAAAAATAGCTAACCCACTAGGTAGCTTATTCTTCACCTTCCTTATTGTTAAAATACCACAATAAAATGTCTCTAGCAAGGGGAACTGCTACTGAAGAGCCTCCTCCACCATCTTCAATTAAGACTGTTAATACTATTTCTGGAGCTTCAGCTGGAGCATAACCAGTAAACCAAGCATGAGTCTTGTTATCTGCTCCATATTGAGCTGTTCCAGTCTTTCCAGTAGCTGAAACTGGTAAAGTTAGTAAATAGCGAGAAGAACCATCTGTGACTGACATTTCCAGTCCTTTTTGAACTATACTAATATTCTCTGGAGAGATAAAGTTATCATTGTTAATATGATGTTTTACTACTTTAGCTTCTTTTTCTTTAATTATTGCTTTTAGTAGTTGGGGTTGATACAAAGTTCCACCATTAGCAATCGCAGAAGTAAACATTGCTACCTGTAAGGGAGTAACTAGGATGTCTCCTTGTCCAATACTTAAGTGATAAGTATCACCAATATACCAAGGTTCATCTTTAACTTCATTCTTCCAAGCTTCAGTTGGTAAAAATCCATCATTCTCATTAGGTAAATCTATTCCCAACTTACTTGATAGACCAAACTCTTTAGCATAATGATTTATTTGATCCAATCCTAAACCTAAAAACTCTTTGTATCCTCCACCAATGATATAGAAGAAGGTGTTAACTGATTCAGATAATGCTTTTTTAACATTAGTCCTTCCATGTCCCCCAGCTTTCCAATCTGGAAAAAACCATCTACTAATCCAAATTCCACCATTACTTAAAAAACTAGAACTAGCATTAATAACTTTAGCTTCTAAACCAGCTGCAGCCATCACAATCTTAAATGTTGATCCTGGTGGATATTCTCCAGAAACAGCTCTAAAAAACATTGGTCGACTAGGATCATTAATTAAAGAAGCATATTCTTCAACAGATAATTTCTCAGAAAATATATTATTATCAAAAGTTGGCATAGAAACTAAAGCTAAAACCGAACCATCTCGGGGATCAACTGCTACAACACTAGCTTTATTCAAATTATATCTTTTTAATAAGTTTATTAATAAATCACTAATTTTTACTTGTAATCCAGCATCTAAAGACAATACTAAACCCTGGCCATCAATTGTATCTTCCCGAGCTAATTCTTTTTTCTCTTTCCCTAAAGAATCTACTTCAATTTTTTTCTTACCTGATTTACCTTTTAAGAGATCTTCGTAGAATAGTTCTAAACCAGTTTTACCTATCTTATCATCTAAATAATAATCATTTTCTTTTAATTCTTGATATCTGTCTTCCGTAATACTACCCATATATCCTAAAACATGAGAAAAATAACCACCATACATATATTCTCTTTTCTTGTCGATCATTATTGAAATACCTCTTAACTCTTCTGACAAGACTAAGAGATCCAAAGCTTGTTCATATTCTAAATCCTCTTTTACTATTCGAGGTTGAAAGTTTTCTAGAACATCATCAGAAATATAGTCTTTTAAAGATATTTTTGTATTTAACTTTTTGTTTATTAAATTTTCTAACTCCCAAAGATCTCCTTCATCGTCTGGTAAATCAACTGGCATGACTTGTAAAGAAAAACTAGGACTATTCTTTAATAATGGCTTTAAATTAGTATCATAAATAATTCCCCTTTTGGGTTGCATTCTTTCTACTCTAATTCGATTACCATCAGCTATAGATCGATAATGTTCTCCCTTATTAACCTGAAGATGGAATAATCGAAATAGCATTAGAGAGAGAATAAAGAAGATAAAAAGAACTAAGAATAGAAATTTCCGCTTATCAATCAAAAGCCCTAAGCTCTTCCCGATATTCCCAAAAGTATTAAAAAAATCACCAGCTCCTCGATTAGCAGTATAATCTTTAATGACTGGCATTTTTTCTTCTACTCCTGTTGGCAAATTTGAAATTTCAAAAGAATCCATAACTTAGTTTCCAATAATAGTAAATTTCTTTCTAGCTTTGTAAGAAAAAATATTAGTAAGAATATATAGTATTAAACAAATGATTGAATGAATGATTAAACTGATGAAAAAATCCTTAGTCATAATCTTCCATTCAAAAAAGTAAAACCCTTGATTAATAATCTTAATAAATAAATTAAAAATATAATAACTAGTATAGAAAATAATTAAACCTAGGAAATTTATCAAAAGATAAGTGAAAAATTTGTTATTCCCTAATATATTATGATAAATATAATGTAAGAGAAGAGCTACAATTAAAAAGGATAAGAAATAACTTCCAAAATTTATTGTAAAAAGGTCAACTAGTAATCCTGCTCCCACTACAATTAAAGCTTCATTAGTATTTTCAAAGAATAATAGATAAATTAAAAATAAGAGTAAAAAATTTACTCTAATGTTCTTTAAGTATAAACTGAACTGCAACATGGTTAGAATAAAAGTTAAAGAAATTATTAATATTTTCTTTTTCATAAAGTTAATCTAAGATGATTGAAACAAAATCAATAGCTTGATAATCAATGAGAGAATAAACAATAGCTGTCTTAAAAAAGTCTCCTTCTTCAAAAAGTACTTCTTTAACCTGACCAATCACTAAATTCTTAGGTATTTTTTCTTCCAAACCAGAAGTAACTACAATATCCCCTTCTTTAATATTCAAATCTGGAGGAATATAGTCCATTTGTAAACCATAATCTACATCACCTTTAATAATCCCACTGACTTTGTCTTCACTTTGAATAGTAGCGGTTACTAAACTATTCTTGTTAGATAATAATAGGATATCAGATGACCAATCATTTACTTTAATAACTTTTCCAATCATTATTCCTGATCCAAAGATAACTGGCATCCCAACCTTAATACCATTTTTACTACCTCGATTAACTACTAACAAACTATCCCCTTCTAAATGAAAACCAGATACTACTTCAGCCAGAACTAACTCTTTATCTATTGTTTCAAAATAATTTAATCCTTGTTTTAAAACTAAATTCTCATCTTCTAACTTTTTGATATAACTAGCATCAATAACATAATCTATTAATTTATTCCTTAAGTCATCATTCTCTTTTTCTATTTCATCATAATGAGTCATAACATAGAAATATGATCTAAAACCTTTACTAGTAAAATGAATTTGCTTTCGAACAGGATTTAAAGTTCGAACAATCAATCCCTCTAAAGGAGCAATGATTTTAGTATAGTGTAAAATAATGATCAAAAGACCGATTAGTGATAATATAATTAAATTTTTCTTTTTAAAAGCCATAGTATTTTTTAAAAAATTAAAGCATCAAAGCACTAAAACATATCAAATCCTCATGTTTTTAAGCTTTCATGCTTTTTATCTTATCTTTTAGCTTCGGTAAGACTCGTCAACTGTTGGAGGTAATAATAATTCTTTAAGGTTATCAAAATCCTCTAAAACAATTCCAATACCTCGAACAACAGTGGTTAGGGAATCATCAGCAATAATTACTGGGATTTTAGTTTCTTCGTAAATTAATTTATCAAACTCTCTAAGCATTGCTCCGCCACCAGACAAAACCATTCCTCTTTGGTATAAATCTGAAACTAATTCAGGTGGTGTATTTTCTACAACATCTTTAATAGCAGTAATGATAGTACTAATTGATAGTTGAATAGCATCTCTAATTTCATCACTCTTGATAGTGATTTCCTTAGGTAAACCATTTAATAGATTTCGACCTCTAACTTTAGTTTTAATTGGTTTAGATAAATTCATTACTGTCCCCACACTCTTCTTAATAATTTCAGCAGACTCTTCTCCTAAAAACATATTATACTTTTCCCGCACATAATTAATAATATCATTATCAAACTTCTCACCAGCAACATTCAAAGACTTAGAAGTTACAATACCACCTAAAGAGATAACAGCTATTTCAGTTTTACCTCCACCAACTTCGACAATCATATTTCCATTTGGTTCTTGAATCGGTAAACGAGCTCCAATAGCCGAAGCAATAGGTTGTTCAATTAAAAATACTTCTCGAGCTCCAGCACTCATCGCTACATCTTCTACAGCTTTTCTCTCTACCTCAGTAATATCTAAAGGAGTAGCAATTATAATTCTTGGTCTAGGAACTAAAGAAAAAGATTCTTTATGAATCCTTTCAATAAAATATCTCATCATTTTTTCAGTAACTTCAAAATCAGAAATAATACCATTTCTTAAGGGTTTAACAGCTAGAATATGAGCTGGAGTTTTACCAAGCATCCTCTTAGCATCTTCTCCGACAGATAATATCTGGTCTGATCTAGTATTGATAGCTACTACTGAAGGTTCATTAATTATAATCCCCTTATCTTTAACATAAACTAAGGTATTTGAAGTACCTAAATCTACAGCAATATCTTTTGAAAACTTTCCAAATAACTTATTAAACATATATTTTAATTATAATTTCCTTTTAGAATTTCTACTACTTCCTTTTCAGAATACAAACTAATATCTTCTGAATCTCTTCTCTTTAACTCTACTTTGTCTCCTAACTTATCACTTAGAACTAAACGAATAGGCATTCCCATTAAATCTGCATCTTTTAACTTATTTCCAGGATTTACCTCTCGGTCATCATATATTACTTCAATTCCATTCTTTTGTAAAATTTGATAAAGCTGATCATCTTGCTCTTTTCTAAAATCAAGTAAATGTACTTTAAAAGGAGCTACTGATTCTGGCCAAATAATCCCCTTATCATCTGACAAAACTTCTACAATTGTACCCATTAATCGACCTAAACCAATACCATAGGAACCCATGATAACAAGTTCTTGCTTTCCCTTTTCATTAGTATACTTTAAATCAAAAGGTTCTGAGAATTTAGTCCCTAAGGAGAAGATATTACCAACTTCTACAGCTTTCTTTTCAACTAAATTCTTTTTATCTAATCCTACTTCTTTTAATACTTCATCAGTATATACTTCTTTGTTAACTGCAATATTCTTCTTCTTATCAACATAAATAATATCTTCTCCGGAAGCAGTTAAAGTTTGAAATTCATGTGAATATTTACTAAATACACCACCAGAAGCAAAAGTCAGGTAAGTTATATCTTCTAATCCACATCTAGAAAAAATCTTTAAATAAGCGCCCTTACTTTTCTCGTAAAATTCATCATGTTCTTTTTCATCTTTAGAAAAGGAATAAAGAGCTTTCCAATAGAATTCTCTACCCCGAAAGATACCTGATTTACTCCTAACTTCATTTCTAAAAATAGTTTTGAAATCATATGGATAAACTGGTAAATCTTTGTATGAATTAATATATTGCTTTAGAAGATTAGAATAAGCTTCTTCATTAGTAAAAGATAATCCTACTTCTGTACCATTCTTTAACTTAGTCTTAAACCAATTATCTACAACAGTATCATCCCATCTCCCAGACTTCTCCCAAACTTCTTTATTCTGAAAAACAGAAGTTCTCATTTCTACACCACCAATAGCATCCATCTCTTCTCTAATAATTCCTTCAATCTTATTCAATACTCTCAATCCTAATGGTAAAAAAGAATAGACTCCAGCCATTTCCTTGTAAATATATCCAGCCCGAATTAAAAGCTGAGCATTTAAACTCACTTCGTCCTTAGGCGCATCCTTTAAAGTTTTAGTAAATAATTGTGATTGTTTCATATATTTTATTTATTATACTTAACTATTAAATTAATTATTCTCTTAGCCTCTCCTTTAACTAAATCATCATCATAGTCCCCACTATGAGCTGTTTGTCCTTCATAGGAAACATTCTTCTGATCTAAATGAAGCTTAAAGGTATAGACATCACCCTCATTATCTAAATACAAATGCCAACGAGGATAGAATCCACTATTAGTGACTGGTCGAATATAGCTATCTTCATATTTAGGATGTAAACGATAACCACAATCTCTTAACAGACCAACCATATTCTTCTTTAATTCTACCTTGACCTTAAACTTCATATATTAAAACAAGCTACTAATCTTAGATATTAATCCACCTCCATATTTTACAATATCTTTGTAAGTAATCAAGACTATTAAAAGCATCAATAAACTAAAACCAATATTATGAACAATAGCTTCTATCTTCTGATTATTTGGTTTTCTTCTAATCTTCTCAATGATTAAGAATAGTATTCTTCCACCATCTAAAGCTGGGAAAGGTAGAATATTAATAACTGCTAGATTAATAGATATGAGAGCCATGAATTGTAATAGATAAATCCAACCCATATCAAAAGCTCTGCCAGCAAAGACAGCTACTCCAATTGGACCAGAAACATTAGCACTACCAACTCCTTTAACTAAATTAACAATTAGATTAAAGAAAGCTACTAGAATTAAATAGGTGATAGCAACAGTAGTTTTAAATCCTTCAATGGGAGCTTGATACCAAGGATAAGTTACGATACCACTCTTTACTAAACCAATTCCTAATATCTTCTCTGCTTCTAATTCCTCTATCTCTTCTGCTTGAACAAGAAATTCATGTTCTTCTTGACCTCTCTGAACTTTGAAACTAATCTCTTCTTCTCTGTTATCCTGTAAATATTTTTGTAAAGCTAAATCATTATCAAAAGTATTATTATCCACTGACAAAACAATATCAGCTATCTTTAAACCAACAATATCAGCTGGTGATTCTGGATAGACTTCCATAATTTGAATCTTTTCCTGAGAAACAGTAGCTGCGGCAGAAATATCTCCGTCTAAGACCGCTGGTAATCCAACAAAGTAACCAACAGTGAATAATACCAGAGCTAAAACCCAATTCATAAATACTCCAGCAAACAAAACAATAGCTCTCTTCCAAATAGCTTGCTTAGCAAAAGAATCTTCATCAATATTACTACCATCTTCTCCTTTGATTTTTACAAAGCCACCTAAAGGTATCCAATTAATAGAATACAAGATTCCTTTTCTTTTAATTCCAAACATCTTTGGTGGAAATCCAAAACCAAACTCTTCTACACCAATTCCTAATTTAATAGCGGTATAGAAATGTCCAATTTCATGAACAAAAACAATAATACTTAAAACTAACAAGAATACTATAATGGTAATTAACATTTATTTTTCATATTAATAAATAAAAACTAAGCTTGATTATTCAGCTCTATAACTAAGTATATCAGTTATAGAAATATTTTAAAGTATTGACATAACACAAAATACATACTAAGATAAAATAATTAAAAAAACTAGGAGGATATAATGGCAAGGATACAAAAAGAAATTTCTTTCAGTAGAAAAGAAGATAATGGAAAAATTAATCTAAGAGTTGCAATTACAAAAGAAGATACAAATGAATTTCACAATGCCTTCAAAGAATTTGAATATTGTTCTATTATAAAAGATTTATCTTTCTCTAGAGGCTGCTCATTCTGCAACATCATCATTAACAGTCTTGATGATGAAGAAAAATTTAATCATAAACTTGAAGAATTCTGTGAAGAAAATGATTTTTCTTTAGAACCTCTTAATGAAGATCAAATACCTCAATAAAATTTCTAAAATCAAACAAAAAAGCCAGATTCAAACAAAGCTGGCTTTTTTTAATATCTAAATACTATCTAAACTGTCATTATCTCTGTTTCTTTCTTTTTAGAAAAGTCCTCTATCTCCTGAGTCTTATTCTTAATAATCTCATCTAACTCCTTCTGTAAACCAAATTTATCATCTTCAGAGATTTCTTTATCCTTTTCTTTTTGTTCTACTTGTTTCTTTATCTTGTCTCTCATCTGTCTTAGAGAAACCTTAGCTTCTTCTTTCTTGTCATGTAAGAGCTTAATAATCTGTACTCTCTTTTCTTCAGTCAATGGTGGTATTTTACCTCGTACTGCTGTTTCTGAAATAGATACAGATAGATCTAAATTAGATTGAGATAATGCTTTTTCAATTTCTTTTAACAAAGTCTTGTCCCAGGGCTCAATAACTAACATTGATGGTTCTGGAATAGAGATTGAACCAACTTGTTTCAAAGGAGTTTTAACTCCATAGGATTCAATTAAAATATCTTCTACTAGAGCTGTAGTAGCTCGACCAGCTTTTAATTTCTCAGTCTCATGCTTAAAATGATCAATGGTCTTAGTAAGTTCTGGATTAAATTCTTCTATAAACTGTGACATAATTTTAATTTATTTTAATTATTAATTCTTTACTTCTCTAGCGATGATAAATAGATTATTAGCATTTTCAGAATCTACTACGAAATCAACTGGAGTTTTTGAACTTGGTGGTTTTTTAGTTGTCCATTCTCGACCACCATCAATACTCTTGTAGAGAGTTGTAGAAGTCATATAATATATTTCTTTACCATTATTAGGATTGGAAGCTAAAGAACGAATAGTAACTGATCCTGGTTTAGTTAGTAGTTTAATATGTTCCCAATTTTGTCCACTATCTGTTGTAGAGAATAATCCATAGGGATTAGCATATAGTAAAGCATCGTCTGCTAAAGGACTAAATTCTAAATCAAGATAATTATATGCTCCTTCATAGACTTCCTCTTTACCCCTAGAATTCTTGTAAGTTATATTATCAGAAATATTAATCCAATCAATTCCTTCATTATTGGATTTATGAATACCTCTCTTGCTAGTAGCTACATAAACTTTAGCTGTATTCTGAGGATTAATCATAATCTTGTTAATCGTGCTCTTAAACCATTCAATTGACTCCCAAGACATACCATAATCTAAACTCTTGAATAATCCACCACCACTAGTACCAATATATACTTTGTTGTTGTTGTACCCATCAACAGCAATAGCTTTAATACTTTGTTCTGGTAATCCTTCAATATGAATATTCTTCCAGCTTCGTAAACAATCTTCTGTTTTGTAGACTTTGTTACCTACCGCAGCATAAACAGTACATTTATCCTTGGGATCAACAGCTAAATCATGAACTACTCCCTTACCTGATAATGTTCTTTGCCAAGAAGTCCCTTTATCAAAACTATAGAATATTCCTTTAGACAAACTACCAATATACAAAGTTTTAGGATCTTGAGGGTCTACCTTTAAAAATACTGGCTTAGAATTACTAAAGAATGAACGCCCTTCTCCAATGTTCATAAATTCTGTTTTTTGAACCCATTGTTCTCCTTTGTCTGAACTAGAATAGAATCCAGAGTCGTTACTAATACCTGTACCAATTTGAAAAGTACAAGCACTAAGAAACAAAACTGAGATTATTAATAATACAAATGTTTTTTTCATAATATTGATGAATAATTATTATTTATTATATTAAAAGTAAATTTTCTAAAATAATTTTAGGGCTAACATTCTGACCTAAAGATCTTTTTCCTTCTAAAATATTCTGATAAAAATCTATTAAGTCTCCGGACTGATACTTTCCAGAAATCTTGTTAATTAATTCTTTCAAAAAAGGATGAATTAATTCTAGATCATTATTAATCTGAAAGACTATGGTATCTCTAATCAATCTTAAATATGAATTCAAAATAGTTTCAAAATAGATATATTGATTAGAGCTTTTCTTAGCTAACTTAATCTGTTCATCTACCCAAGCTAGTCTAGTATTAATTGGTTGATCTAAAATATCTAACATTTCATTTAAATTATTCTTTTTCTTATTCCAAGAATCTAAATCTTTGTAATAAGACATTGCTAACCCGGGAATACCACCAGAGAATTCTGCTAACTCTCTAGCTAACTTCTCTGATACTCCATTCTTAACTAAATGTTCTCTAATCTCTTTTAAAGAAACATTATGGAAAATAATATTCTGAGTTCGAGATCTAATAGTCGGTAATATATTTTCTACTTTCTTAGTAATTAAAATAATGATTGAATTCTTTGGTGGTTCTTCAATTAATTTCAATAAGGCATTAGAAGCTTCAATACTTAAGAGATCAGCTTGATTAATAATTGCTACTTTGTAAGACCCAGTAGCTGAAGTTAGATACAACCTTTCTTTAAGTTCTCGAACTTGATCAATAGAAATATTCTTTTTCTCTTCTTCTAAGTTTATCTCTATATACCCAGGATGAATTCTCTTTTCAATATCCTTACAATCTTTACACTTCCCACAAGGGAATTCATCTGAGCCTTGATTCTCAAAACAAAAAATAGATCTAACAAAAAAGTTAACTACTGTCTTCTTACCAATATCTTCCGGTCCAAAAAACAAATAACTACTTACAAATTGTTTACTAATGATTAGTCTTTGTAAGTATTTGATAATGTTCTGATGACCTAAAACTGGCCAATTAAATTTGAATTCACCGTTCTCATTCATAATGTAAGAATAGCAAATTTCCCTTTGTTTAACAATGTTCTCCAATCAAATATCTAAGATCAAAGAAAAACACTTGACAAATTTAACTACATATGCTATATTTAGGTATTAACTTTCTTCCAAGAAGTACTGCAAAATCACAAGGAAGAAAGTCTGCAAAAAAAGGAGGAAGCCTATGTATACGGTAATCAGATTCACCTACGCCAGATTCTAAATGATCGCTGCCGGTATTTGTGTAAAGTCTCTATTCCGCTAAAAGGAATTTGAGCAAACGACTTGCCGGAAATCACATTATTTACATGTACTCGGAGGTACGATGAACTATATCAGAGATTCTGGATAGCACTAAAGATTTACTTTAATCTGGTTTCAAATGGATGCAGATGTACTCAGAATAATCCCGCGATACAGGACCGGACGGTTAATTCCTCGGAATTCTTCATATAAGAAGAATAGCCGGATCAAGATAGCGCCGAAGATACAATGCGCTGTCACTACCGCGGTCCATTTACGGGCGGAGATAACTGAGTACTTGATTATTAAGAGAAGCTGGTCATTGGTATGAAAATATCGGTAATGATCAGAATTGGTGGAATATATCCTGCAGACCTCTTGATAATCACCAAGGAGCTTTCTATGCACCGAAAAGCAATAGCTAGAAAGCTCCTTGAATATTTTAAAGGGTGGAACAAATGTTCCCCCTTTTTCTTTTCTTTAAATTTGACAAGAAAAACAGATTACTGTAGTATTATTTTATCAGTGGTAAGATATCAAGATATCATTGATAAGAGGAACAGGAAAAACTGATGTAGTTTAACCAATTTATTGAGTACCAGGAGGACAAGTGTTATTCAAATTTGAGTAATAAATCAAGTATCACCTCAAAAAAATGAGCACATAACTGCTCGAAAAAAAGACAAGGCCTAAATAAGAAGCCCCAAAGACTAGACAGTAGTCAAAAACTGTCAAAATCAAGTAAGGATCCAAAATAAAAAGGCCGAACAGTCGAACAATTTTAACGGGTTGGAATGTCTGCAGCATTCCAACCTTTTTCTTTACTTAAATTTTAAGAGGCTTTGTCCATAGCTTGATTAGCTAGAGCATCAGCCATAGTATTCTTATCTCTAGTCACATGATTAAATGTGACTTTTTTAAATTTTAAACTTAGATTCCAAGCTTTTACAAACAAAGTAGCTAGTTGTTCATTCTTTACCTTGTATTCTTTCTTTAACTGCTTTACTACTAATTCACTATCTAAATAGCAATCTAAGTCCTCTACCTTATTCTCTAAGGCTAATTCTAAGCCTCTGAGAAGAGCTTTGTATTCTGCTTGATTATTTGTAGCTTCTCCCAGATAAACTGAAAAATCAGCTATTTTTTCATCCTGAGAGTCATAGAGAACTCCACCAATTCCTGCTGGACCAGGATTACCTCTAGCTCCTCCATCTGTGTATATCTTAAACTTATTCATAATTATTTTATTTTAATATCTTCAATGTATAGTTCTAAACTTCGATTACCATTCCATTCATTTAATCCAATCTCAGCTACCAAATCTATACTATTCCCTATTCTTAAATTTGTAAAATTCTTAGCCATTCTAAATCCAATAGCTTTCTTCATTACTCCATCTTTTTCTAAAGTAAGTTTAAGATGGTTTTTGTCAGCTCCTAAAAATTGGATATCTTTAACTAGGCAATCTTTAATTAAAAATTTTGGTTTTTTGTTATTCATTCCAAATGGTTCAAACTTATCCAAATACTTCCAAAGATCCCAATCAATATCTCCTAAACTAATCTCAGCATCTAAGTATACTGAAGGAGTTAATTCAACTCCCTTAAGTTTCTTGTTAATAAATTCCTCCATCTCTTTCTGAACTGCTTCCAAATTCTTTTCATTAAGAGAAAAACCAGCTGCTGACTTATGTCCTCCAAAACGAATTAATTTATCACTAACACTTTTAATAACTTCCATTAAATCTAGTTCATCAATTCCTCGAGAAGAACAAACCCAATTCTGACCATCATAACCTAAAGCAAAACTAGGTCGATAGAATTCATTACTTAACCTTCCCGCAACTAAACCAATAATCCCTAAATTCCAAGTGCTCTCTTTCACCCAAATCATCTTCTTCTCATCATTCACTAAACCAATACTTTCTTTAGCTTCCGCAACCATCTCTTTAGTCAAATCCTGCCTTTCTCTATTCTTAGCATTTAATTCATTAGATATTTTAATAGCTTCTTCTAGATTATCAGTAATTAGTAATTGATAGGCGGTATTAGCATGGTCAATTCTTCCGGCAGCATTTAATCTAGGACCAATTTGAAAACCAATGGTATAACTACTCATTGTTTCAACCTTAGTTCCTGATATCTTGTAAAGCTCTTGTAAACCTAAACGCTTAGTTTTCCTTAAAACCTTTAAACCATATTTAACTAAAGTCCTGTTTTCACCAACTAAAGGCACCATATCAGCTACAGTCCCTAAAGCTACTAAATCTAAGAGCCATTTAGCTGTCTTCTCTTTTTCTTTATCATCTAACTTACATAGTTTACTCTTTAACAAACCAGTAGCTAATTTGTATGCTATTCCTACTCCAGCTAATTTAGTACAAGGATATTTCTCTCTTTTTAATCCAGCATGAACAATTGCTAAAGCTGGTGGTAGTTTTTCTGGTTCTTGATGATGGTCAGTTATAATAACATCTATTCCTGCTTTCTTTAAAGCTTCAATCTCTGTAAAATTACTTACTCCACAATCACAAGATACAACTAAAGTGAACTTCTTTTCAATAATTTCAGCAACTGACTTCATATTAAAACCATAACCTTCTGTTTCTCTGTGAGGAATATATACTTCAGCTCGAATACCAATCTTTTCTAAGATATCATGTAGTAAAGCTGAACTAGTGACTCCATCAGCATCATAATCTCCATAGATTAATACTTCTTCTTTCTTCTCTAGAGCTTTAAAGATTCTCTTTACTGCTTTCTTCATGTCTTTGAGAATGAAAGGATCATGAATATCATCAATATAATCTGAGTTAAAAAACTCATCAATCTGCTCTTGAGTAGATATATTTCTGTTATGTAGTAATTGTAAACAAACCGGATTCATATCCGGAAATTGCTTTTCAATTTCTTCACTAATTTTTGGTAATAACTTCCATTGTTTAGGCATAGTCTTATTGTAATGTAAAACCCATAAAAAAACAAAAAACAGGTTCTTAAGCTCTGCTTAATGATGATTAATTATTTACAACATTATAGACGTTCTTCATTTAAAGTTTAAAAGACTTCCTTAATTGTAATCTGTTTAAGTTCTATTTTAAGATTATTTAGATTTAATATCAAAAAGAATTTTGTTTGCTTCCTGTAAAATATCGACAGTTACCTGTACTGAAAGATTATCACTTGCCAAAAGAATTAGTCTATCTTTCAACAAACCAAGTAATGGCGTTAAAAATTCATCGGCCCAAGACGGCGATAAAGTTAAAACCTCTGAAAAATCTATTTCTAAAACTTCTTCGTTAGAAAATTTTTGCAATGTTGGTTGAAAAGCCTTGAAAGCTTCACTACCTAATTCTCTAGATATTAATGTTTTTCCAAATTTTGCTAATTCTAATTTCATATATTTTTTAAAAATTTATTTTTGCTAAACAACCCCTTACAACATGCTGTCCTCGTGTTATACTAAAATCTTTATCAGAATTTTTTATTCTAAGTTCAGCATCACCACTAGTATAAAATAGACTTATTGGATTTTCTAGCATAACCTTACGAACCAACTTCAATCCATTTCCTCTTTTTTCTGGAGCCCTACCAGAAACAAATTCTGTAAAAGCGACTTCCACAGCACTTATATGATTATCTAACTCTGGACGAACATGTCGAAGTGTTTCTAATATTCCTAATCCCCGATCAGCTAAAACAATTTCTTTTTTCTTCAAGTCATATCCAAAAAATATTCCAGGTTTATCTGGCCATTTTCCTAAATTATGTGCAAATGAATTATCACCGATTTCACCTGCAACCAAAACAATTAAAGAATACAACTTTTCAAAACCAGGTTTCTTTATCAATTCCTGCTCCATATGAGTAAGTCGGGCATTAAAAACAGAACTCGTCGCACAATAAAAATCAGCCGGAAATTCAACGGCTTTTTCAATCCATACTGACGCTAGATCTAATAGATTACTAGAAAACATTTCTAAATCTCTTTCGCGATAGTATCTATGTACACCACCATCTTTTCTTATGGCAACAAACTTTCCATTATTATCCCAACGTCGTAGAGTATCAACAGAAACATCCAAAAATTTTGCCGCTTCTGTAATTGTTAATAATTTATCATTCATATTTACATATTAGCATATTTATTAAAACTATACAAGTGTTAGTCAAAACTATGCAGAATTATTACAAACTATGCATATTTAACTAAAAATAGACATTTTACCCATAATTTACCAAAAATAAACATACTTAATTGTAATTTGTGGTTAATCTTTAATTGAAACTCTATTAATTAATTGCGACATTTTTCAATGCTAATTGCGACATTTTTAACATATTTGCTTATAAAAACGTTAAAAATAAGGGTTTTATTGCGACATTTTTTCAGCTCCATTGCGTCATTATCTATTCAATATTATCAATCTCTTCACTAATTTTTGGTAACAACTTCCATTGTTTAGGCATAACCTTATTCTACATTATTTATTGATAATTTGAAAATTGGTAAATAAAAAACCGAGCCATTTCTGATTCGGTTTTGTTTATATAGTTCCATTATTCTGAAATTTCTTCCAAAATTTCTAGCCATCTACATTCTTGAACCGGATCAATATAAGAATAGAAATAAAGATCATTCGGAATAATTTCTATTTCCAAGTGATCTTCTCCGGAAAACTTTACTTTACCTGTTACTGTACCAATAAAGGTGAAAGGGTCACCAACTTTGAATTTGTATTTTTTACCGACTTCAAATTTTTCTAAAGATGTCGCCTTAGCACATTTACCTTCTATTATTTTACAGTTCTCTCGAATTGTTTTAATAGAAGCTGCTTTGAAAAAGGAATCTAGGAAGGTATTTTCCAATATAACAAACTGTTCTTTGGTTCGCTTTATCACCTCTAATGTGTCAGCAGGCAATTCATAATAATACAATCTTGGCTTAGCCATTTTTCCTCCTTATTCTTTTTTATTCTGAGAATATCTTATATTCTCATGATTCATAACTTTAGTCAATAAATGTAGCATTGCAGCGAAAGGTTTACACTGCTAAGTTGATTTAATCTTTGCATAGGAGTCAATCCATTCATTCCTAATCCTCTGTGCTTTTTCTGGTAATTGTAGTAATGAAGGAAGAGATTTAACTTGTATTGCATACTATCTAAAGATTCATTAGGATAGAAACCATATTGTAGAGCTTTCTGATTTAGAGTTCTATGAAACCTTTCTATCTTACCATTTTCTTCTGGACAGTAAGGAGTATTCTTCCTATGTTCAATATTACATTCTTTTAACAACTCTTTCAACTTCTCATTTACAAACTCTCTACCTTGATCAGTTCTAATCTTTTGAATAGTAAAAGGTGCTCTTTTAATTACCTTCCTTACAAAGTCTACAGTATTGTTTGCATTAGCTGTAGAATAGCTCCAGACGAATACCCATCGTGAAGCATCATCAATGATAGTATAGATTACTTTACCTTGTTTGTAGCCATGAGGATACTTAGTATCCATTTGTAGCTCTTTACCAGCTAAACTATGACTGAATAGTTGTTTCTTCCATTTCTTTCTAGTACGTGGATAATATTCAGTATATCTAACATTCTTTCTTTTCAGAATACGATAGATAGTAGTTGGATGTAATGTAGTATGATATTCATATTCTAATCTATCAGATAATGTTTCTACTCCATCAAATGGATATTCTTTAGCTAGATTAACTACACATTGTTCTACTTCATCAGGAGTACGATTAGAAGCTACTAAACCTTTCTTTCTACCTCTTTTCTGAAAAATACCAACTATTCCATATCTTTTGTATCTACTTAACCATTTGTAAATAGTTGGTCTAGAAACAGATAGTTCTTTAGCAACTAAAACTATTGTTTGTTTCTTATTAATTACATTCTTTAATTTCTTTTCTACTAATTGCATATATCTAGGTTCATATTTATTAATCATATTGGTTATCTAAGGTAAATAGTTAAATCTATTTACCTTAGATGTTCCTATGAAAAGTGTAAACCTTTTTGCAGCAATGCTAACAATAAAAAAGCACCTCGGGAGAGGTGGTTTTTGAAATAATTTAAAATTTATCTAACTTTTTATAAAATCTCTTAAAGATTCTCCTAATCTTTGAATAACTCCAACTACTAAAGCATTTCCCATCATAAAAGCTCTTTTTGTATCAAGAAGTCCTTCTGTATGATTATCTGGAAACATACAGAGTCTCTCTAATTCAAGAGGAGTCAACCTTCTTAATCTTCCAGACTTAGTTTTAATTACATGTTTAAATCTAGAAGGAGAAGTTCCTCCTTCACCAGTAATTATAGTTCTAGCTGGTCTATCAAGAGCATCTGGAAAAGTCATTGCTCCTTCAGAATAATCATATTTATGACCAGATTTCGAAACTCTTTTAATCTTTTTAGAGCCTTTTAAATAACTCCATTTTTTAAGTTGAAATTTATCTATAAAAAATTCCTTTGGTATCTTTTTTTCATCTATTAATATATCCCCAAGTAGAACTCTTTTTCCTTTATATTTTGGAATGGTTTTAATTGTTGTAATTTTCCTATCTAACATTGCTCCTGAATTTTCGAAAAGATTATTTTCAGAAAAATTATCTGTAATATAATTGAAATCTCCTTTTATTTTAAATCTTTTAGATCTATCTGCGTCAACTTTTTCAACCGGAAACGCTTTTGCAATTATTCCAGTTTTATTTATCCAATTATCAATATCTTTCTTCAATTTTTTATATATTTTAGTATTATTTTTATAACCAAGAATAAAAACTCTTTTTCTTCTTTGAGGAAAACCATATTCTGCGGCATTAATTACTCGCCATTCAACTGCATATCCTAAATCTGAAAGAGATGCGAGCATAATAGCAAAATCTCTACCCCTTTGACCTGCAGGAGATTTCAATAAACGATCGACATTTTCTAATAAAATATACTTTGGAGAATCTTTACCCTTTTTCTTTAAAATATTATAGATTGACCACCATAGAATACCCTTCTTTCCAATTAACCCCTTTGAATTCTTAAGTGTTTTAGCAACTGAATAATCCTGACAAGGAAATCCACCAACTAATAAATCATGATTTTTAATTTGTGAAAAAGTATTTTCAATAACATCTTCAATATCTTTATTTGAATGATTCTTATCACCGAATCTAATTTTATAAATGTCTGAAGCATGCTGAATTTTAGTACTTGGTTCCCATTGGTTATTCCAAGCTACCTCATATTTTAATTCCTTATCACTAGCAGCCTCAAGACCTATCTTAAAACCACCTACTCCTGCAAACAATTCAACAATTTTTATTCTTTTCATATCTAATTACATTAAAACTTAATTACTGACATTATACCAAAATTCAATAATTTGATCAAATTTTTAATTATCATTTTTAAGTACTTTTTCAATATACTCTGCATTTAGCCAAAAACAATGTTTTGTATGTTTCATTAATCCCGTAAATTTGTCTGTAACTACTAAATCATCTGTATCAGCTGCATTTCTACCATGCGGTCGCACATGAACTACTCCATTATATGTAGTACCAGGAAAATGTGTTTCTTTTTTTTCTTTACCATTTTTCTGCTTAATTATGTTTTTAACAATTTTCCCTTTATTAATTAATTTAATAGTTTTCTCCCAAACATCTTTTGCTTTTTCAATATCTTTTATTGGAAAATTCCAAAACTTAATTTTTCTAAGAACTATTTCTTCACTATCTTCTTTTTTTTGAAAAACTACAAAAAGAAATTTCTTTGAATCTATTAACATATGAAAATCTGACATCTTTCCAGTCTCTTCGTTATACCACTCTTGAGTAACTAATTTTTTATATTTAAAAGCCGAAAATGATATTGATTCTTTTAAAGATCCTTCAGACTCCAAGATAACAACTTTCATGGTTATATTAGCTTTTTCTAATTCTTTAGCTTTAGATTTAACACCTAATATACCATTAGCTAATAATCTATTATACTGTTTCGCTTTTTTATTCTTTTTTAAATTTAAAATATTTTCAATATCTGTATTTGTTTTTCCGATATATTTAGCAAATTTTTCATTTATTACTTCTTCTATAGTTTTCTGACTATCATCATCTTTAAATATTGAATCTCCTTCAAAATCTCTTTTTAATAAATGATTTTGAATAATAAAATTTAAATATTTTGGTTTCAACGAAAACGCTCTTGGTTTCGCTTTTATATCAGACTCTGGCTGTTCTCTTAATACCGAACTATCTGCAGCTTTCGTACAAGCTCCTAAATAATAAGTATCTCCTTCTGATAACAAATGGGCTTCGCCATTTTTAACTTTATTTATTATAAATTCCCAATCTTCTTTAATCTGTAATATATCTCGTTCAGATATATCTTCTAATAAGTTTAATAGATGAGAATATTTAAATTTATAATGAATAATAGATATATCTTTTTCAAAAAGATAAAACAATATTAAAAGTAATTTATTTTTCTTTAGAAAAGAACTTTCTTCCCATTTCTCACTAATAACATCATTATAATTAATCATAGAAAAAACTAATCTCTCTTTTGCTGAATACTTATTCTTATTGTGTTTTTTCAATGGAGTACATTTTAATTCTATTCCAAATTCTTTAAAATCAGGACTACTATCATTATTAGGTTTAATACCAAAATAATGTTCTTCTACTAAATTACCTAAATGTCCTTTTCTTCTTAATTTATAATTAGTTATTGTCTCATCAATAACTCTTAAATCATAATCATTCAAAACCATACTCAAAGATTTATCAATTAATCCATTAGCACGTTTAATAACTTGTTCTTTTGTTTTATATTTCATACAGTATTAAATAATTTAATATATCTATTCTCCCATTTTTAAGGTAAAAAATCAATCTCAATCAAATAAAAATCACTTATAATATTTTCTTATTTTAGTTTATGAATCAAAAAAATACTTTATTATAACTTATAACTTGTATTCACTTGACTTTTAAAAATATGAGGTTATAATAAAAGTATTAATGGTATCCCCTTTTAGGGGTTGCTCCGAGGCTCCACTCCGCAAGGTGTGGAGATCGTTTTTTTATAAATATCTTTTTATTCTTTCTTTAATCTCTTGAAAATCTTCGTCTGGAAACATCCCTATCTTCCTAAGCAACCTTTTACTACTAATTAATCTCAACTGGGTTAATATCACCCACATTTTACGTTTCTTGTATTCAAATTGATAATAATATTCTCCTGTTTTTTCTTTAGTTGTAGTTGGTACTACCCACAACACATCTTTGTTAAACTTTTTTAGAACAATAATTGGTCGTTCAAAATTAGTATTTTTACCGTCTTGTTCATAACCGATATTAACACCTAAACTAGACCACCAAATTTCTTTCTCTCTAAAATAGACAAGCTCAACATTCGAAACATGTATTCTAATTTTTAATTTTGTCCATTCAATAAATTTGATTAAATATTGTTGCATAGTTTTAATAATTATTTAATAAAATAAAAAATCGCTAACATGCGACCTTTTAATTTATATTTAACTTTCTTCTTACTCCCCTATTTTAATAGCTCCATCAGGACAAATTCTTTCACATATCTTACATTGAATACATTTATCAATATCACACTCTACTGTCTTATTACCATAAACTCCCTTTCTCTTGTCAGTCAGTTTTAGACACTTCTGAGGACATTGTTCGACACATAAAGAACAACCCTTACAGTACTTCTCATGGTTGATGAAAACTTTCTTGTCTTTCTTTATTTTAAGCATAGCTTAATTATACTAGATTTATGAATAGAAGTTAATACTGAATTTCTACAATACTCTTGTCTTCTCGTAATCTAATTTTTACTTTTCTTTGTAAGGGATTAATATCCATTACAATACCTTGTCCTTCTTTAACTTTAATAGTATCTCCTAATTGAGGTAAACCAACTAATTTCTCTTTGTAAGCTTCTTCTTCATATGCTAAACAACATTTCAATCTACCACAGACTCCAGATAATTTATCTAAACCCCTATGAGATACTTGTTGATCTCTAGCAAAGCCAGTAGTAATACTCTCTAATCTACTTAAAAACCTCTTACAACATAATGTTTGACCACAATCACCTAGATCACCACAAATTTTAGCTTCATCTCTAACCCCTAATTGATACAATCTAATCTTCTTCTTGTATTTCTTAGAAAGGGTTTTAACTAATTCCCTAAAATCAACTCGACCATCAGCTATGAAAGCTATAACTAACATCACATCATCAAAAGAAACATGAAGGTCAGTTAACTTCATATTAAGTTCATACTTCTTAACCATTCTTCTACTCTCTCTTAAAAGCTTGTGATTATTTGAATTATTCTTCTTTAAAGTTTCTAGATCTTTTTCATTAGCTATTCTAATGATAGGTTTAATATCTAAATCAGCTTGTTTGTTATTAGCTTCTGCTTTAGCTTCTTCCTGCTTCTCTTCTATTTTTATTACTGTAGCGACATCAGAACCAACAACAGTTTCTACTACTACTTGGTCTTTAACTTTAATATCTAAACTATTACCATCTTTATCTTCTGGTAAGAAATAGTATTCATTATCCCAAGGGGCAAATTTTACACTAACAATTTTCATATATTCTTCTTTAATTATTTTACTAAGCTTCCTAAGTTTTTGCCTTCTACGGCTTTTTGTAAGTTTCCCTTCTGCCATTTAAAAACTCGAATAGGGATTTTATTCTTCTGAGCTATTTGAAAAGCTTCTTTGTCCATCACTTCCAATTTCTGATCTAAAGCTTCTTGATAGCTTAATTCTTTAAACATCTTAGCATCTTTGTATTTCTCTGGATCTTTGTTATACACTCCATTAACTTGAGTAGCTTTCAAAACTATATCAGCTTTCATTTCTTTAGCTTTGATTAAAGCACAGGTATCAGTAGTGAAATATGGTTTTCCAGTTCCACCAGCAAAGATTAAGATTTGATTTTTCTTCCAACAAGCTTCTGCTTTCTGAATACTAAACTTTTCAATTAAACCATCCACTGGTATTTCTGACAGGACTTGAGACTTTATCTTTACTTTCTGGAAGTAGTTGTACAAAGCTAAGCCATTTAAATTTGTGGATAGCATTCCTAGATAGTCAGCATCTACTCGATCTAATTCTTTACCCTTTAGCATTCGAGCTCTAAATATATTCCCAGCTCCAACAACAATAGCTAGATTTATTTTTTTCTTTTGAAAAAACTTTATCTCCTGAGCTATTGAATCTATTTTCTTAAAATCAAAACCAAAAAAATCAGAACCAGATAGAGCTTCGCCTGATAATTTTAGAATAATCTTTTTATATTTCATGAGAACTATATATTAATCATAATCTAACTTAAGTATAGATTATAGTGCATATCTTGTAAATTTTTCGATACTAGCGTCACTTTCTTCTAATAGTTTTTCAATAGTCTTTTTATCATCTTTTACAAAAGCTTGTTTAACTAAACAGACTTCTTGATAGAATTTATTAACTTTACCTACTAAGATCTTTTCCATGATATCAGCCGGTTTTCCTTCTTTAGCTAATTGTTCTTTGTAGATTTCTTTTTCCTTTTCTAAAACATCAGCTAGAACATCTTCTGGTTTTAAGTATTGAGGATTCATCGCAGTAGCATGCATAGCTATTTCTTTAGCTACTTCTTCACTACCTTTAGACAAGGAAACTACAGTAGCTACTTTTTTATTAGAATGTAAATAATATCCAATAACTGGAGATTCAATAATATCAAATTGAGCTAGTTTTAGATTTTCTCCAATCTTAACTATTAATTCATCTTTAATTTTAGCTGTTGCCCAAGATTCAAATTCTTCTTTACCAAGTTCTAGTAATTTATTTGCAAATTCATTAACAGATTTTAGAAAGTCTTCATTTCGAGCTACAAAATCAGTTTCACAATTTAAACCTACGATTGCTAATTTTTTAGTATCACCAACAATAGCGATTACTCCTTCATTAGCTACTCGGTCTGCTTTTTTACCAGCCATCTTTTCACCTCTTTTTCTTAAAAGCTCAACTGCTTTATCCATATCATCACTAGCTTCTGCTAATGCTTTTTGACAATCCATCATTCCCGCACCAGTTAAATCTCTTAATTTTTTAATTAGTTTTAAATCTGCCATATTTTTTTAAGTTTTATTTTTTTATTTCTTCTTAGCTTCTAGAATAGCTTCACTGATAATACCAGTGATTAATTCAATAGTTTTTACAGAATCATCATTAGCTGGAATTGGGTAAGCTACCTTATCAGGATTAACATTAGTATCAGTGATAGCGATTACTGGAATATTTCTTTTGTTAGCTTCTTCTACTGCAGTCTTTTCATTCTTAATATCCACGACAAATACTGCTGCTGGAAGTTTTTCCATAGTTCTAATTCCTTCAACCATCTCTTTTAACTTAGCAATTTCCCGATCAATAATTAGGTTTTCTTTCTTAGTATTATTTTTGTAAGTTCCTTTTTCTTTGTTTTCTTCTAATTCTGTTAATTTCTTAGGAAGTTTTTGAATATTCTTGAAATTAGTAAAGGTTCCACCAATCCATCTAAAGATTACATAAGGCATACTACATTTTTCAGCATTCTGTTTGATAATGTCTTTAGCTTGTCTTTTAGTTCCGATAAAAAGAATCTGACCATCATCAGCTACTATCTTTTTAATAAATTTAGATACACCTTCTAAAGATTTAATTGTTTCTTCTAGATTGATAATATGAGTACCATTTTGAAGACCAAAAATATACTTATCCATTTTAGGATAACGTTTTGACTTTTGATGCCCGAAATGAGCTCCACTTTTTAATAAATCTAGGATTGATACTGTTTTCATATATATTTTTCTTAAAATTATTATTATTAATATAAAAAATTCAAGTAATTAATACTTAATTTAGTAATTAGATTCTAGCATAATAAATTATCTTTGGCAATGGTTTAAAAGAAAAAAGTAGCTAATTAATAGCTCCTTTAAACAAACATCCCATTTTAATTTTCTAAACACAAATTTTAGTACAGAATTTCACTCTAATTTTCATTGATTTTTCTTTTTCTTTATTTTTTTAGCTTACATATATTAAGACTATTAAAAAACTATTTTTATTACAAATTCTTGTTGATTATTACTGTCATTATGATAATATAAAAATACAATTAATAATTAATAAAAAAATTATGACCATGGAACAACCAGATATTATAGAAAATAATAAAGAAAAACAAGAAAACAATTCAGAAATTAAAAGAATAGATAAAGTTATAGAAGAAGTTACAAAATATGGATGGCTTTTAAAAGATCTCTCAGAAGAAGATAAGAATAATAAAAAAATTGTTTTAGCTGCAATGAAAAGTTGGGGACGTGGTTTAGAGCATGTTTCTGAAGATCTTAAAAATGATAAAGAAGTTGTTTCAGCTGCAGTTACTGAAACAAAAGAAGCCTTTGACTATGCTTCTGAAGATCTTAAAAATGATAAAGAATTTATTTTAGATATACTTGAAAAAAATCCATTCGTAATAGCATATTTACCAGAAAAACTTATAAATGATAGGGAAATTGTTTTAGCTACAGTCAAAATACATGGAGATATGATAAAACATACTAAATTTTTAGACGATGAGGAAATAGTTGAAGCTGCGTTTAATCACTCAAAAAGTTCTTTAAGATATGTCTCTGAAAGACTTCAAAAAAAATTTAAAGAAATAGACTAATTAAAATGTAATAAAAAGCTTCTTATTATAATAAGAAGCTTTTTTGTTAAAAAATAAATAATATTTAATTCTTGTAACTTATGAGTTATAGCTTATTAACCCTTGATTTATTCTCCAAACTCTGCTATTATCTTTCATATAACTAAATCAATAAATATTAGAAATACTATGAAAAAAGATATTCATCCAAAATATAATAAGAAAGCTAAGGTCACTTGTACTTGTGGCAATACTTTTGAAATTGGATCAACTAACGAACAAATAGAGGTTGAATTATGTTCTAAATGTCATCCTTTCTATACTGGTAAACAAAAACTTATCGATGATGCTGGTATTATTAACAAATATGAAAAGAGATTAGCTGATCAAGCTAAAATGGCTAAAACTAAGATTGGAAAGAAAGCTAAGAAAGTCAGAAACACAGCAAAAAAGACTAAGGCTAAGAAAATAAAGGCAACTACTGAAAAATAACTGTATTGAAATAAGAAACACTCCTCTTTTTTGGGGTGTTTTTGTTTTTTAAAACAATATATAATAAATATATGATTACTGAGAAACAAATTAAGGAATATCGAGATAAGTTTGCAAAACTGGAAGCTCAAATGAATGATCCAGCTGTTTTTAATGATCATAAAAAAATGCAAGTAATCTCTCAGGAATACAATGAAGTTAAAAAAGCACTTACTAAGATTGAAGAATTAGAGAGTTTAAAAAAACAAGTTAAAGAATGTGATGAAGCTTTAAAGTCTGGTGATGAAGAATTAATTAAAATGGCTGAAGAGGAAAAGGTAGATTTAGAAAAGCAATTAGAAAAGCAAGAACTAGAAACTGAAGAATTAATAAACCCTTCCTCTCCTCTGGACAAGAAGAATGCCATTATGGAAATTAGAGCTGGAACTGGTGGAGATGAGTCAGCTTTGTTTGCTGCTGACCTTTTTCGAATGTATTCTCGTTTTGCAGAAGATAATAACTACAAGATTAAGATTATTAATGAAAACAAAATAGGAATTGGTGGTTTTAAAGAAATAATTTTTTCAATTACAGGTGATAATGCATTTGGAACTTTAAAATATGAAAGTGGAGTCCATCGAGTTCAAAGAGTCCCAGAGACTGAAAAAGCTGGTCGAGTTCATACTTCAGCAGCTACAGTTGCTGTTTTACCTGAAGCTGAAGATGTAGATTTAGTAATTGAGGATAAAGATATTAGAATAGATACTTTTTGTTCATCTGGTAAAGGTGGACAAGGAGTAAATACAACTCATTCTGCTGTGCGAATCACTCATTTACCAACTAATATCGTAGTTTCTTGCCAAGATGAAAGATCTCAAACTCAGAATAAATTAAGTGCTATGAAAGTTTTAAAATCTAGAATTTTAGCTCATCAAGAAGAAGAAAGAATGGCTGAACTTTCTGCTAATCGTAAATCTCAAATTGGTGGTGGTGACCGTTCTGAAAAAATCAGAACTTACAACTTTCCTCAGAATAGAGTAACAGATCATCGGATTAATTTAACATCATATACTTTAGATCGAGTAATGGATGGTGCTATTCAAGAATTCATTACTAAACTAAAAGAACATTATCGTAATGAAAATTAAAGAAGCCTTGGAACAAGGCATTAAAAAATTAGCAGAACAAAATATTGATTCAGCACCTTTAGATGCTGAATTATTATTATCCCTAGTTCTAAAAAAAGAGAAAGAATTTTTGTATACTCACCCTGAATCCAAATTAAATTTCTGGGAGAGATTAAGATATATAAAATTAATTAAAAAAAGAGCTACTCATTATCCAATTGCATATATTCTAGGTTACAAAGAATTCTATGGATTAAAATTCTTAGTTAACAAGAATGTTTTAATTCCTCGACCAGATACTGAACTATTAGTTCAAGAGACATTAAAATTAGCTAATTCAGAAGACAAGATTGTAGAGCTTGGAACTGGTTCAGGATGTATTGCTATTAGTTTAGTAAAGAATGGTATTCAGAACATCATTGCTACTGATATCTCTAATAAGGCTTTAAAAATAGCTCAAAACAATGCTAAATTACATAAAATAGAAGATAGAGTTAAATTTATCAAAGGAAGTCTCCTAGAGCCTCTGCAGAATGAAAAAATAGATATTCTAATAGCCAATCTCCCTTATCTAGATAATAGTTATCAAAAGGAATCCTCTATTCAATATGAACCTAGACTAGCTCTTTATTCTGGCCAAGATGGTTTAAATGATTACAAGGAATTATTCACTGAAATTTCTAAGTTAAAATACCAGCCTAAGTTTGTTTTAATAGAATTAAACCCAGAACAAATTAAATCTTTGTCTGATTATATAATTAAAATATTTCCTCAAGTTCAGATAGAAACAAAAAAAGACCTGCAAGGTCTTGAACGAGTTATGATTGTGAAATTAAATTAATCTTTAATTAACTCTAATACTCTTTTTAAAACTAGCTCTGATATATCTTCAATACTCTTTATTTTTCCATCCTGAACGCAATCAATCTTTTCCCAAGCTGAATCACTAGCTATTAATTCTTGATATGCTTGATAGGCATTTTCTAAATGATTTAAGTCATCCTCATGGATGTCTCTTTTTTTACCATGAGTATATTCCCTAACTTCTTTCCCATCGACTAACTTTTGACCAATCTCTGGTGATACATCCATGAATAATCCTAAGTCTGGTCTAGGAATTCCAAAGATTTCATACTCTAATTCATCTAACCAATTTAAAAATTCTTTTCTTTTCTCAGGATCTTTAATTTTACCAGCTTGATGTCCTTGATTAGAAGAAACATAACGATTAGAGATTAATATTTTACCTTTTTCTAAATCATTTCTCATTTCTTTCTTAGCACCAAAACGATCTAAAGCATAGAAAATAGAAGCTGCCTTAGGTTTAACTTCATCAGCAGAACCAAACTCTCCTCGTAAATATCTTTCTACAAATACAGCACTAGGTTCTCCATAACGCGGAAAGTCTACTTCAGCAATATCATGACCAAGTTCTTTTAATTTCTCAACTAAAATTCGGAACTGAGTTCCTTTACCGCTTCCATCTAAGCCATCTATTACTATGAATTTACCTTTGTTCATGATTTTATTAATTCTATAACAAATTATATTTTTTTTATTAATTCACTTATTCTATGTTCCCCAACTTCACTAGCAATTTTTCTAACTTTTTTATCTATCTCATCTTTATTAGAATGATCTTTATAGTTTTCTAATTCTTCTACGGCTAACCTAGCACCCGCTACAATGACTTCTGATGCCGCATCATGATTTTTTGGTTGAATTTCCAGAACTGCTCTACTATTAGTTTTAGCTTCCTGTTTATTAATAAAGCTCTCATATTGCTCAAAAATATCTTCTTTTGTAATCTCATTTTTATTATCAAAATATTTTTCATTTAGAATTGATGCCATTTCTGAAGTAATAAAATTCATACTCTCATCAACACCTTCTCTACCATTAATGACTTCATGAAACACACCATTAACTTTAATTTTAAATGGGCCCTTATCCGGAATATTTTTTTCTTTCATTAATTTTAATTGCTTTTCGTCATCACCAGAAAATAAAATGTCAGATTCCTCTGAAGTTAATTCTATTATTTCTCCTGTCTTTTCTTTTAAATCCCAACTATTTAATACTTTTTTTAAAGGATTATGATCATCAAAAAATTTATCAAGTTTATCGTTGTCTAATTCTGTATTTGCTAAGTCGTTTCTAATTTTATTAATATTAATCTCTGCATCTATATTAATTTCATCATCAAATTCATTTTTAATTTTTAATTCTTCTTCACTATTATCTTCTAAAATAATTTCACCTTGACTTGGATTTTCAATACCCATATATTTATTATTAATTATTAAATTTATTCAGAATCTAAAGACTTACCATCCGCAGTTTTAATATCCTGATCTCCTCTTCGAATATCCCAATCATCCAAATCTAAATCTGAATGCAACTTTATCTTCGGATAAATTTCGGCAAGAGCTTTAGTCATTTGATGAGCTACTTTTCGCAAACTAGCATGAACTGTTTTTCCAGATCTTAACTCTGCAACATAGATTGCAGCTGGTAAACCATAACTCACTCGACAAGCAACATTAAAACCTAAAGCAATATAGTATTGTAACTCCTCGGGACTAGCTTCTAAACTATTAATTAATTTAATTTGATTCTCAATTAATTTTTCAGCTTCAATTCTTAAATCCTTTGGAAGTTGTTCTAAATACCAATTATGGAAACCTACTTTAGTTGTTAAAAGTGGCATTCGACAAACTCCATTACGATGTCTTTGTAAGTCTCGGAAAGAACCATAATCTATTTTAAAATCAAATCTAATATTACCTAATTCAGTTAGAAAATGTGGTAAATTAGTTTTCATTGGTCTCTTTTCTAGAAGATTATTATATTTCTCTAAATCCTCTGTTTTTAAATTAGAAGTATATTGAAAATCAATATCTGTATTCTCAGCTTCATAATATGAATATTCTTCTGTAGAATATTTTCTAAATTCTTCTTGCTTTTCATACTCTTTATAATTAAAACTATTAGGATATTTTTCTTTCAAACCATTTAAAATATTATTGGCAACTTTTCTAGTTTCTTTTAAAGGATGATATTGAAGTAAAACTAATTTATCCAAAGCCTGTCTTAAATTAGTATGCCAACTCAATTGAGTAGTAATTCCAGCTGGTAAAAAACCTCGCATAATATCGAAAACTCTAGCCTTAGCTGTTCGCAAATAAAGCTTTTCATCTTCACTCTCCAAACGAGGATATAGTTTTTGAATATGCTCTAATAATTTTTCTTGATTATCAACATAAAATCTCATCCAATTATTTAAAATTCCTTTTGATTCTTCACTAGCTATTGGATCAATAATTTCCTGTTTAGTCATATCAATATAACGGGTACTAGTTTCTTGTCCACTATAAAGGGGCCAATCTTGAACAGTTTTATCAGCTAGAATACTAATGTTTTCTATGAAAATAGTTGTACTCCCACAATCAGCAATACTAGAATGGCCATAACCTAAGTAAAAGGTTTCCATAAATTTACCAGAACCTGATTTCTTAACTTTTTCAACATGTTCTACTACACTCTTTGGACTTCGAGAATACAAAGCTTGTAACATTGCATTATCTTCTGGATGAAATTCATCATAAATAAATACCTTTGCCATAATATTATAATTAATTTATTCTATTTCCCTGTGCTTCCGTGTCGATTTTCTCCTCGCACACTTTCTGAAAGTTCTTCAACTTCTTCTAATTCAGCGCTAATAATTGCTTGGATTAATAATTGAGCAATTTTATCTCCTTTTTTAAATTCATAAGCTTGATTAGAAAAATTTCCCAAACAAACCATATATTCTCCCCTATAATTATGATCTAAAACTCCTCCCATAACCTTCAAACCATATTTAGAAGATAAACCACTCTTATCCCAAATTAAAGAAACATAGCCTTCTGGATATTCTAAAGCAAATCCAGTTGCAAAAGTATGTCTTTCTCCAGGCTGAATTATTACATCTTCATTAGAAAAAATATCCATTCCCGCATCACCTTCTAAAGCATACTCTGGTAATCTGACATCTGGTCTAAGTTTTTTTATTTTAATCTTTAATTTCATTTATTATCTTTTCAATTTGATTATGATATTCTTCTAAGCTACCATTATTTTCAATTGTAAAACTAGCTTGTTCGGCAACTTCTCGAATACTAACTTCTGTTTCAGCTTGAGCATCTTTTTGAAATTCTTCCCAAGTCTTTTCTTTGTCTCCTGGATTTTCTCCTCGAGATTTAATTCGTTCATATCTAATCTTCTCATCAGCCTGAACATTAATTAGATAAAAACCTTCTAACTCTTTCAAATATTTAATATCAGCTACTCTTCGAACTCCATCAACTAAAACAACTTCTTGTGAATCTTCTTGAGCATCTTTCACAATAATCTTAGCTAATAAATCTTGTCCAAATCTTTCTCTTAAAATAGTAGAAAGGTCTTGCATGTTTTCTCTACTTTGCTCTTCACCAATTCTATCTAAAATATTTCGTAAAGGCGTAGAAAACTTATATGAGTTAGAATTAAACTTTTCTTTAATATAGTCTACAAAAACTCCTTTACCACTAGCAATTTGCCCCACAGAAGCTAAAATTATTTTACCCATATACTTATATTTATTTAATTAAACTCTGGTATTTCTTTTCCCCACATTTCTTCTAGATAACTCTTACCACTAATATTATGACAATCCATCTTTGGATTGGATAACAAAAGTCTAGTAATTGCTTCATTAGTATAATTATTACTCATTGATTTCTCGTTGTTATTAGCTTTGCTTTCTACTACTTGATTTTTGTAAATAACCTTTTTTATACCAGCTTGCATAACATGCTTTAAACAATTTTCACAAGGGGCATAAAGAGTATAGAGAGTACAATTTTCTAGATTCCGCTTAGCAAACAAAATAGAATTCATTTCGGCATGAATAACTAGATGATATTTTATTGGTCGTTCATTAGACATCTTTGTCTCATCACAATTACCAACAAAACCGTTATAACCAAAAGAAACTGGTCTATTTTTCTCATCTACTATAACACAACCTACTTTCGTTGATGGATCTTTTGATTTTTTTGCTACTTGTTCAGCAATATTAATGAAATACTCATCCCAGCTAGGTGATTTCTTTTCTTCTTGATCCATAATTATTTTGGTTATTTATTAATTAAAGGTTCTAATATTTTATCAATTTTATCTTCCTAGAGCAAATCAATCTAAATATTCTAAATCAGTTTTAATTTGTCTTCTGAGAGCATCACTATCTTCAAATTTTCTAATATTTCTTATTCTAGAAACAACTTCTACTTTTATATTCTCTTTGTAAATATCTTCACTAAAATCTTTAATAAATACCTCTGCGGAAGTTTCTTCATGGAAAGTTTCTTTATGACCAAAATGTAATAATCCTTTGTATTTCTCTTTTCCAATATATACATTTACTAAATATACTCCATGACTAATATCTAAATCTAGAACATCTAAATTAGCAGTTGGAAAACCAAGCTTTCTGCCTCTTCCTTTTCCCCAAACAACATTAGCATTAAAGATTCTACCCTTCATCTTGCCCTCTCTGACTACAAAGTAAAAAGCTATTAACAAAGCAAGTGATGAAATAATTTGAATACTATTCAATACATTTCCATTTAAAATATAGTCTAAGATAATAGCTGAAAAGGGCCAAAATAATTCACAAATTGTAGCTGTCGAAGCACTGACTCTTTTTAAGCCAAAGTAATAGATAAACATGGATAATGCTCCACTACTAAATACTATAATTAATAAATAGAACCATTGAATATTAGTAACACTATTTAAATTTAATATACTTCCAGTAAATATTATCAGAAGTAAAGATAATATAGCTGTAATTCCAAATCTTAGAGCAGTAGTAACTCTAAAGTCTAAATGATTAACAATCCTCTTTCCAAATACAGTGGAACTCCCAAAAGAAAAAGCAGCAATTAAAGCAAAGAAAGCAGCACTATTCATCCAATCTACTTCAAAGATATTTACATGACCAAAAGCTAGAAAATAACCAGCTACAATACCAATCATAGCCCAGAAATAGAATCTAGAGCTTAGCTTTTCTTTTAATATTAACCTAGCCATTATTAAAGCAAAGATAGGTTGAAGTTTTTGTAATATAATTACTGTAGAGAAAGTAGTCTCTCCTAGCATAGCTGCAAAGAATGCTTTGGTAATCATTAAAGTTCCCAGTAGTCCACCAAAAACACAAACCCATAAAATAGCTAACCAAGATTTCCTACTTAACTTCTTAACTTTATACCAATGGAGAAACAAAAAAGGACTTAAAACTATAAATCCTAATGAGTGTTCTAAAAATACTACTAAACTAGCTGGTAAGATATAAAACTTTGGTCTAAGGAAAACTCCATCCAAACTCCAAAATAAAGCTGCTAACATAATAGCACCTGATCCAATTAAAATTCTCTTATCTATTTTGGGAAGTTTTTTAAGCATAAGTCTGTTAGTTAAGATTAGCAAAAATCAAACAAAAAAGGAAGTCAGCGACTTCCTTTTCATATAATCTAATTCAATATCTATTTACTAGCAATTTTCCAAACACCTTTTTCTCGAAAAGCAGGAATAGTTTGTCTTTTAGCTTTATTAAGTAAATTTTGATGAGACTCTTTACTCTTTTTAGCATAATCATTTAAAGTAATTATTTTTTTATCTTCTAGATAAGCTAGGCGCTTATAGTAACTACTAGTTAAAGCTCGACCAATTATTCTCTCCATAATCTCTGTTTTTTGATTTAAATCAAACTCCTTAAAAGCATCATAATATTCAGCTCGATCAATATACTTAATATTTATTGGTACATATCCCTCTCTAATTAAAAGAAAATTATTAATAACCCTACCAATTCGACCATTACCATCAATAAAAGGATGAATGCTTTCAAAACCTAAATGTAATTTTGAAATTCTTTTAATTATATGTTCTTGATTATTAGCTCTATATTTAATAAGTAAATCTTTCAGAAAATTATTAATATCTTTTGGAGCTGCTCCAATATGAGTTCCTACTCTAACAAATTCATCTCCTTGACGAAAACGTCCAGCAATATCAGAATTGATATTTAACAATAATACTTTATGAAAAAATAAGATTACATCTAAATCTAATTCCTTTTCTTTAGCTTTTACATCAATATATTCCATTACCCGAGCTAGATTTTTAGCTTCAAATATCTCTCTTTCAGAAACATAACGATCAAGATCAATTTGTAAAATAATTTTCTCAGTTTCTTGCAAAGTTAAAGTTGAATTCTCAATAGCGTTAGAATTATAAACATGCTCAGGAATTTCTGCTTCCATAATTATTCTTAATAAAGATTGTTTATCTTTAGAGGATTTATAGTACCTTTCCCTGAGATCATGTATTTTATTAAATACCTGCATTTTATTAGACATATTTTTATTATATTTAATTAATATACTCTAATTATATATAATATTAACGTTATTGTCAACCATAAACGTGAAAAAGTATCATTTTTTATATAAATTCACGTTTTTAAATTATAAAGTAGTTATTGGTCGAGATTAAATGATATAGACTTATTTATTTAATTTTCTTAACTGCCCCTTTATTTGCATCTACTTCCACTAAGTCTCCATCTTTTAAAACTCTAGTAGCTTGTTTGATAGCCACTAGACAAGGAACACTTAATTCTCGAGCAATAATAGCTGCATGACAAGTAATACTTCCTTCATCGATAACAATAGCTGAACATTTTCTCATTGCTGGTACAAAATCTTGTCTAGTCATACAAGCGACTAAAATATCTCCCTTATTTATTTTATAAAGATCTTTATTAGTATAAACTACTTTAACAATACCTTTAGCAACACCTTTAGATGCAATAATACCATGTAATTCTAAAATTTTTTTATTCTCTATTACTTCTTTTAACTCTTTCCTAAATTTAACTAGAGCATTTTTTCCTGAATAAACCCAATATTTCTTATCTTTTTGAATTAATAGATAATTCCTTTCCCTTTGTTTTATTTCTTTCTTAGGAAATTTTTTATTTTTATTCAAATATTCAACAATCTCTTCATTAGTCAAAACAGCAACTTGTTTAACATTTAAGTCTAATCTTTGACCCACTTCTTGATAAAATTTTCTTAATTGCAAATTCAATTTCTGTCTAACCATATCTCTATAATCTCTTAAAAAAACATTTTCCTTTAAAAACTCTATTAAATTTTTCAACTTGTGACTTGGTTTAATTTCCTTAAAAATTCTATTTAAATCACTTTTTCTTTTTTCAAACGCTTTTCTTATTTTTCTAATCTCCTTCTCTGGATTTTTAATAAGATTTATTTCTTTCCTAAAGTGAGATATGGTATAAGGATTATGATCAAAGTCAAACATTGGTATATGTTTATAATTTTCCGTATGTAACTTCAATTTCTGTAAAAAATTTTCTTGATCAATTTTACTTTCTAAAATCTTCAATTTCAATAAATCTATTCTTTCATTTAAAACATCGTTGGGCTCTGCAGGAGAAGATAAAATTAATAAATATTTAATTAACTTATTAGAATTTTTTACATATTTCTTTAATTCTCTTTCAATCACTATGGAGAGTGGTTTTCCAATATTAAAAACAGTCCACATTCGAACATAAAATTCTTCTGTATTGGGTAAAATAAAATTCTGATAAAGTTTTATCAATTCTTCATTCGACAAATTAGACAGATCCATATCTAATTTATTTATTATCTTTTTAAAAATTTCCTCTATCTTTTTCTGAGCGTCCTTATGAAAATTTTTAACAAAAACCTTATTATCTAAAAGATTATATAAGTCCAATACATATTTATTATGTTCTTTTTGATCCACATAATATTCTGTCTTTTTTTGATCACGAAAAACCAGAGTATTTCTTACAGATACTCCATAAACTTTTTCCATAGCAGTTCCCCATCCAAAGTTCCATTGCTGAGTAACTTGAACCGCTAAACGTCTTGTGATATATTTAATCCACACAATTTTTTGATCAAACTCTCTTGTTTTAAGATTGCCACTCTTTCAATCTTTCTTCTGCCTCTTGATCTAGAGTACCACCATCTTTAGTTAACTTTTCCAAATCTCTAGTAGTAAATTTCTTTTCCTTTCCCCTAAAATGAAAAAGCAGTGTACCCTTGATAAATTTTATACTCCTGCTCTCTAGGGGGAAACTAGCTTCGTAATCTTTATTATTAGGAAGTTTTAATTCTTTTAAATTCTCTCTACTTATTTTATGGCCCAAAAGTCTTAAAGAAGCAACATCTAAAATCATATTATGACTAGCACTAATAAAATGAACTTCTCTATCAGGGTATTTTTCTAAACATGTTTCTAAAACTTGTTTAAAGTACTTAATAACATCCCTAGCAACCATTTCCGGAGTATTCTCTTTGGTTTTAAATAATGCTGGATCTATCTCTGTTAACTTATCTTCATCAATTATTCCTTGATCTACAAATTCTTTTCTTAAAGTATCAACTTCATTCTTTAAGGCTACCCAAACTTTTATAGCAGGAGTTTCTTTGTCTTCCACCGATTCATTAACTAAATCTTTCATTTGACTAAGATACTCTGGTCCCCATGGTCCAACCTTCTCAGCTTCAATTCCTTCAATATTTTTGTTATTCACAAAAGCAACCCTAGCATAATCTCCTTCATCTAACTCTTTCTGAGATGGTATTCCATTTTCTTCACTATGTGCATTATAGACGCCATCAGAAGCTACACCATGAGCTTTTTTAAGCTCTTGTTCATAAATCCATTCTGTCTCCTGACAACGATCCTTAGGACTTCCAGGACCTATAATAATAACCGCTTCCTCATCAGAATGCTCCATTTTTTTTGCAAATTCTTTAGCCTCTTGTTGAGTTCTCAAAATACCAGCAAAAGTAATAGAAGATTTCTCTTTTTTTCCATCAATTTCTGGTCCGAAAACCGCAGAATCTTTTTCTAATAAAACTAAATTGCGAAGCGATTCTTCATCAGAATCATCAATATCAGGATTAGTAGCTTTAACTTTAGCCCTCATTTTTTCAATTTCATCTTCAGAAACATCCTCTGGTGTTAATTTACTTGAGACTTTATCTGCGTGTCTAATAAATTCTAATGTTTTGTCCTCCACCGGTCTTTCCCATGCTGCACTCACATTTTTTTATTATTAATAAAATGTTTATTATAAATTAATATAATTCAAACCTGTCTTAAATATATCACGAAAATAATATTTTACAAAGTCGTTATTGGCCGAGATTGAGTGATATAGAATTTACTCTTTTCAAAGGCCCATTCAATATCACAAGGAAATTTATAATGTTTTTCAATTTTTGCACAAAGCTTTGCTAATTCTATTATCTGCTTACCACTTAAAACTTGTTTTTCACCTTCCTTCTTAGGAATTTTAACCCATTTATTGTCTCCCTTAACTGATTTTTGAATTAATTTCCTACTTTGTTCAGCAATATTAATATCTAGAATAGAAAAATCTCTTTTATCAACCACATAAGAATCAGGAGTAATACTTCCCGAAACAATAGCTTCTCCTAAACCATAACCAGCTTCAATAATCATTTGATTCTTGTCCTTAGTTACAGGATGAACTGTAAAAGTAATACCAGAAATTTCAGATTGAATCATTTTCTGAATTACTACTGCTACTGAAACCTTAGCATTTAATAATTTCTTTTCTTTTCGGTAGAATATAGCTCGAGGGGTGAATAAAGATGACCAACATTTTTTAATATTATCTGTTAAAGTTTTTTCAGTGGTATTTAGAAAAGTATCGAGTTCACCGGCCCAAGAAGCCGTGGAAGAATCTTCTGCGGTAGCTGAACTTCTAACTGCTACATATTTACATTTTAATTTCTTGAAATCTTGAACAATCTCCTTTGCTAATTCTGTCGGAAATTCAGCATCATTAATTAAGTCTCTAATAACATTAGAAGTCTTATCAACAGAATTAGTATCCTGATAATTCACCTTCTTTAATTGAGCCTTAATATCTTGGTATAAATCTGTTTCTAACAAAAATTCATCAAATACACCGGCAGTAATCACAAAACCTTCTGGTACTGGAATCTTAACTTGAGTCATTTCTCCTAAAGAAGCTCCCTTACCTCCAGCTAAATGAACATCTTTTTTGGAGATTTTTGAAAATTGTATAATTTTGTTCATAAATATAATATTATTACTTATAATACAAGTTAATCTTAACAATTTTTAGAGATAAAATATACTTGACTTTTTAGTTAAAATATGATATATTAATATAATGCCTAAAATAAAAGAATAAGGTAGAAAAATAAAGCAAAAAAAACAGGAGGAAATCATGAGTGGAATTATTATTCCCAAAGAAGCTACGAAAGTAGCAGTAATTATGCGTCATTCTGAAAGCATATCAGAAGGTGAAAACAACGCACGCACATTAACACCATATGGCATTACTCTTTGTCAAAAAGTAGAGCCTGATTATCGAGAACTAATCTACAGATTATCTGAACTTGGAGAACCAAAATTTCATCATTCCCCTAAAATTAGAACGGGTCTAACTTTGTGGGAAACCTTTCACCCGTCACAGATGGTTCAAGACGATCGCTTAGATTCAATTATTAGTTCCAAAAAAATTAACAAAGGAGAATGGTTCAAAGAAATGAAAGAAGACTTTAGTATTCCAGAAATTTTCAAACAACTTGCTGAGTTTCCATCATTGTTTGGAGACCAACCTTTTGATAAAGCAATGGATACTATCTATGATTTTAGTGTTAAATCTGAACCTAATTTCATTTTCGGAACATCTCATGAACCAGGGCCATCAATCTTTATGGCTCGCAAAGAATTAATTTCTGCTGATAAAATCAGCTTAAAAGAATGTCAATCTTACGTCATTTTCTCAGACGGAGAAAACATTCTATCAGTAGTAAAATTTACACCTGAAGCAACATTATAAGTAAGTTTTACTCTGATCACAATCAAGCCCTTGCAATTGCATGGGCTTGAATTTTTTTCTATAAATTTCTATTTATATTTTTTTAACAATACCTTTGTCAGCATCCACTTCTACTAAATCCCCATCTTTTAATACTTGAGTAGCAATTTTAGTACCAACTATACAAGGTTTCTTCATTTCTCTTGCAACAATAGCAGTATGTGAAGTAATTCCGCCTTCATCAGTTATAAATCCTGTAGCTTTATTCATTGCTGGTAAAAAATCTGGTGTCGTAGCATCAGAAACCAAAATATCACCCTTTTTAACCTTATATAAATCTCTTTTATTAAAAACTAACTTAACCACACCTCTAATGTTTCCTTTATATGCCGACATACCTACAAGCCTATCTATATTTGTTTCGGCAATATCAGTAGTTAACTTAAGACGATGTTTGGTTAATAACTTCTCAATATTATTATGACTAGACAGCTCGCCGTTTATTAATACCCAACCTCTCTTATTTCTCTTTTTTATCGCATCTAACTCTTTAATAGTAAGAGTATTTTTTGACAAAGACACAATTTCATCTGGACTAATAACATTAGATATATCCTTATAATCTGGAAAATATTTTTTAAAATATTGAAGTAGTAATTGATCTGAAACATCAGAAAATTTCTCATACTTTGAACGTATCCCAAGTACTTTTTCTTTAATCACTAAAGGAATTTCTTCAATATCTGGAATAATCATGAATATTGAAACATGTGACCACCACAGAATATATGAATGAAAAAAGAATTGAAATTCAGTAATAGTACTAATTGGCTTTTTTTTACTAATAAAGGGTTGCAGTTCTTTCCATACGGAACGTGCTGATTCTTCAATTCTATCTACAAAAGAAGAATCTTTTGTAATTTTTTTTAAAATAAGTTTATTGATTTTATATAGTTCATTAGGATCAAACCAAACAGACATCTTTTTATTAGGTGGGCGAATAACAACATCATTTTTTATAGAATAATCAAGCCAAGTTTTATAAGACAATCGTTTGTTTTTATGCCAAATATAACCATTCAATAATGAACGATCTCTAATAGCTATTCTAATAAGTTTTTGTTTATTCATAAAATGATCTATTTATATCTTTTTAACAATTCCTCTACTAGCATTAACCTCTACTTTATCCCCATCATCTAAAATTTTATTAGCTATTTTAGTTCCTACTACACAAGGGATTTTTAATTCTCTAGAAACTATAGCAGCATGACAAGTTAAACCACCAGCATTAGTTACAATAGCACTGGCTTTTTTCATAGCTGGCACTAAAGAAGGATATGTTGTTTCTGAAACTAAAATATCACCTTTTTTCATTTTAATCATATCTTCTGGAACTTCTATAATTTTAACTTTCCCTTTAGCATAACCTGGACAAGCACAAGTTCCAGTTAATTCTTGAACATCTTTTTTATTAGGAATCTTTTCTTTTGAAAGACTATTAAATATTTTTCTAGCTTTTTCCCCACTATAAACAAAATAATTTTTTCTATCTATACAACAAATAGCTTCTTTTAAACGTTGATTTAATTTATCTTGATCGACTCGATCAGTTTTTAAAACATTTAATACTTCCCAAGAAGGCATAGCCCAAACTTGATCAATAGTTAAAGCTAATCTCCGTGATATTTCTTTAAAACAAGGCTCATAACAATACATTCCATGATACAAAGCTCCTTTTCTAAATTCTTTAATAAAAAGGATTTCTTGAGTCACTTTTAATAACTTTAATTGACTAGAATTAAACTTTAACTTTTTTAATAATTGTTTTTGCTCTTCTTTAGTTTCTTCTTTTTGAACATTAATTTCTTTTAAAGCCTTGCTTGGAGAAACTTTTTTCTGAATAATTATTTGCCATCTCTCTAAAAAATATTCCAAACTATATGCTGGACCTTTATATCCAAAGAGTAACCAAGCCCATTTTTGATAATGACAATAAAGAAGTCTAAACATTTTCCTATCTTTTTTCTTCAATTCCTTCTCTAATTGTTCTAATTTAAATTTTTGAAAAATTCTCTTAATATCTTTTTGTTCAATAATTTTCTGAGATACTTTTAAGAATTCCTTTTCTTCCTTAGTAGTAAAACTATCTCGAATAGAACTAGAAAAAATGCTAAAAACCGAAGCTGTATTTAATTTTAATTTTCGCTTTTTAATTTGTTCATCTACTATTTTAATAATTGCTTTACTCACTCTTTCACCATCAGCATCAGCCATCCAAGTTAAAGCTGGAGATATTCCATGAGATAATTTGTGCCATTTATGAACTTTTTTATAAGCTTTTATAATCTCCTGATTACTCATTTCTGAAAAAGATAATTTAACAAATTTACTAGACTCTTTCATAAAATTCTTTGACCAAATTTCAATATCTTTTAATTTCTTCAAAGTCCAATCTGGTTTGCCAATCATCTTATTAGCTAAAAAATTAGACTGAGCATCCCATTCTGATCTCTTAAACCACATTTGACAAAAATCACCTTGAAAATAAAAATAACATTTATGCAAATAATTACCAAATCCTATTTTATACCATTCTTGCATAAAATATTTACCAGGAGCTCCCATCATAAAAATAGTATCATGTGTTATTTCCGCGGCAATGAAATACAAATCTCCTAGCTTTATTTTCTTTTTAGACATTTATTTTATTTTATTTTCTTTCATATACTAAATTTAACAAATATTAAACAAAAAAGGAAGTCATTGACTTCCTTTTTAATATCTAAAAATATATCTTATACACTAATCTTTATTCCAGGACCCATACTGGAAGACATAGAAACACCTTTGATATAAGTTCCTTTAACTCCACTAGGTTTAATCTTCTTAACAGTCTCTAAAAAGCTAGAAATATTTTCTACTAATTGCTCTTCTGTAAAACTAACTTTACCAACAGCTAAATGAACATTAGCAGAATCATCATTCTTAAATGTTTCTTTACCTTTTTTAAGCTCTTCAATCATTTTAGTAACATTTGGTCCAATAGTTCCTGATTTTGGATTAGGCATTAAACCCTTCTGTCCTAAAACTTTAGCAATTTGAGCAATCTTCGGCATCATCTCTGGTGTAGCTACTGCTACATCAAAATCACATTTACCGGTTTTCTTAATCTTAGCAATTAAATCATCATCACCAGCAATACTTGCTCCAGCTTTCTGAGCTTCATCAATCTTAGAAGTAAAAGCTGCAATTTTCTTTTCTTTACCATTTCCATTCGGTAAAGTAACTGTTGATCTAATAATTTGATCACCTTTTTTAGGATCAATTCCTAAATTCATATGAATTTCAACTGAAGCATCAAACTTTACATTAGAAGTCTCTTTAACCAATGCTACTGCTTCTTCTAAAGAATATACTTTATCCTTTTCAATTTTAGCATTTATTTCTTTGAATCTCTTTGATTGTTTTCCCATACTAATTTTCTTTCTTTCGAGGTATTAATGCATTATTTAACGCTCCCTCGATTAATTATATTATTTAATTTTTTAATTGAATGTCTATTAAATTTACAGTTCTTTGAAAACATTCTTTCCCAATTTTATGAGGCCATTCTCTTTGATTACCATACAAATCATCCATTTCTTCACTATTGGTTTCAAATTCAGCACAAATTTCGTATTCATTATCCTCTAAAACTTTATACTCAAAATCTGTAACCTCTCCATCTCTTTCAAAATAGTCAATTTTAAGCATATTTAAATCTTTCAAATCTTCTGGTAATTTTCCATAATTCCTAGTGTAATTTTCAATTTGATATTTAATACTATTTAAATCATTAATGATGTTACGATCATGTTTAATCTTTCTAACTTGAGCTGGAGAATCAGCTACTAAAAATCCAGAAACTAGTATTACTAATACTAAAACCAATGAAGACCAGAAATATGTCTTAACTACTGTTTCTTTTTCAAAGTTCTCTCTTTTAATATTGTATAGATAGTAAGAAAGAACAACTCCGGAGATTATAATAGTGGTTAATACTTTTAAAGCAATTTTACTAGTCAAATCACCACTTAAATAATTATTAATAACTCCAATTAAAGAGACAATAATTACGATTGCGGAAACTAAAATAATAATATAAGTCATCCACTTTCTTAATTGAGACTCCTTATCTAACTCCCCTTTTTTCAAACTCTTTTGAATTAAGGAAGTCATCCAATAATACACAGGAGTAGCTACAATTACAGCTGAGATACCAAATCTTAAAGCCTCTGCTGAAAATCGACCACTATAATTAAGTGCATCTGGAATTAATTTATTAATCACTTGAAATAAGATCATTCCACTAGAAATAGCTGCGAAAGCTAAACTAAATAGTGATAATAAATAAAAGAAAGTAATCTTAGCACTGTTTGCTGATGACATAATTTTTGTTTTTAATTTTTAAGTTTATTTAACTTTAATACCCATTTGTCGAGCAGTACCTTCAATAATTTTCATTGCTGCTTCAATATCATAGGCATTTAAATCAGGCATTTTCTTCTCAGCAATTTCTTTAACCTGAGATTTAGAGATAGTAGCTACTGTTTCTAATAAAGGATTACCAGCACCTTTTTTAATACCAGCTGCTTTTAATAACAAAGCTGAAGCTGGAGGAGTTTTTAATACAAAATCAAAACTAGCATCTTCATATACAGTAATAACTGCTGGTACAATTTCTCCCATCTTATCCTTAGTAGCATCATTAAATCTTGTACAAAAACCTTGAATATCTAGTCCATGTTGTCCTAAAGCTGGACCAACTGGTGGAGCTGGATTTGCTTTACCACCTTGTATTTGTAATTTTATAATTGTTTTTACTTTTTTAGCCATACATTTTTTGAGACCTAGAGAAGCAAATCCGAAGATTATCTAAATCTTTAATTAATTTATATTATATTTTCTTAATTTGTAAAAAGTCTAATTCTACTGGAGTTTCTCGACCGAACATTGAAACTAATACTTTAACTTTACCGTGACTCTCATCAATACTATCAGTTTTACCTTCAAAACCTTTAAATGGTCCATCAACTATCTTTACTGCATCACCTTTAGCAACATCAATCTTGTATTCTGGTTCTTCAACACCCATTCTCTTTTGTAATGATTTAACTTCAGCTTCAGACATTGCTACTGGAGTAGTTCCAGAACCAATAAATCCAGTGACATTAGGAGTATTTCGAGCTACATACCAAGAAGCATCAGTAACTGCCATGTTTACCAAAACATAGCCTGGAAAAATCTTTTCCCGAACAGTTTTTCTTTTACCATTTTTAATTTTAATCTTAGTCTCTGTGGGTATTAAAACATCAAAGATAAAGTCTTGCATATTCATAGACTCTGCTCTTTGTTCAAGGTTTCTTTTTACATTTTCTTCATAACCAGAATAAGTATGTAAAACATACCATTTTTGACCAATATTTGGATCTTGTTTTGGCATAAATTTATTTTAAATAATTTATTTAACGAAATTTTCTAAAATTCTTGTTAAAGCAAAATCTACTACTCCTAAGAAGAAAGAAACAAACAAGCTGATAAACAATACTTGTCCAGTTTTTTTAATAACCTCTTTTTTAGTAGGCCATACAACCTTCTTAAGTTCAGTAATAGAATCTTTAATGTATTTTGTAAATTTTTTAATCATATTATATTTTAATAAATAACAAAAAAGTATAGCTAGAAATCTAACTAACTGTGATTAGTATAGCTATAATAAAGAAAAAAGTCAAGAAAAAACCCTGTTTTTCAACAGGGTTTAATATATTATTATATCTTTATCTATTCTTCAAAACCTCTATTTCTCTAAGGTTTTCCATATCATCATCTTCTAATACTGGTTCATAATTATCTATATCACTAAATTCTAATTTATTGACTTCAGTCCAATCATTTTCATTCAAAACACTAATTTCAGATTGACCAATGATGTATAGGTAATCATCTAAGTATAAAGCTCTTTTAATTCCAGTTTTACTTAAAGCTTTAGTTAAAGTTAATTCATTATTATCATAAGAGAAAATATATGCTCCTTTTCCACCAGGAATAAAGAATACTCCATGTTTCTTGTCTAATAAGAAAGCATGATGATTGTTGACTGCTTCTGACCAATACTCATCTAACATATATTTACTTACTTCTTGAGGGTCAGTCGGATCAGAAACGTCAAACAAAGAAAGTTTTACCTTGGAACCTTCTTTACCTACTCCTAAAATAGTATCCTTAGAAACAGGGTGGAGATAAGAAGAATATCCAGGAATCTTTAATTCGCCTTTTAATTCTGGCTGAGAAGGATTGGATAAGTCTAAAACATAGAATGGATCTGTTTGTCGGAAAGTAACTACATAAGCCATTTCTCCTACAAATCTAACTGAATATACTCTCTCAGTTTCTCCGAGATTTAAAACAGAGCCTTTTATCTTTAATTTCTTATCCAAAACATAAACATCATTTAAGCTCTCTCCTCTACCAATGAAATAGAATCCACCTGTTCTTTCTCCCACAGTAGTTGCCATTCTTAAATTACCTTCATATTCATCTAAAGCAAATTGATTTAAAGGATAACCAGGAACTTCTCCATTAGCATCTACTTTAAAATCATCTAGATTAATTTTTACAATTCCAGTTTTTTCTAATTCTCTAATATGCTCTTTATGATATCCATCCATTCTGTTAGAAAATTCATTCTCTATTCTTAATCTTTCATCATTATCTAAACCAGTATAGAATTTCTCTAATAGAACCTGCATTTCAGTCATTTTAGCTTGATTGCTGATGTTGTAAGAACTTAAGGTCTTGAGGCTATTAATTAAGCTCTCTGGGACTAAATCAGAACATTTCTGGCTCAGGAAATTAGAAAAGAACTCTAAGTTATCTTTGTTATAGAAGTAAGTGACGTAGATAGCTGATTCAGACATATAAGTTACCGAGGAATTAGCAGAACCGATAAAAGAAGTCTTGTCTTTTATTTCTCCAGATTGAGCATCAATTTTTAAAGTAATAAAAGTAGAATCTGTTTCTACTGGAATAGTTGGGTAATAAATATCAGCACACCTTATTTCTATTTCTTCTTCACCTATTCTAAAAGGAGTAATTGGACAAGGACTATAGGTATTAATATAATTCCTAGTTACTAAATAAATATCTCCGTTATACAATCTAGACTCTATTAGATGATTATTATCTCCTAACTCTAATTCCCATTTCTCTTCGGGATTTTGAGAATCACTAACATCATAACCATAGATACTTTTTCCAGAGAAAACTACTAAAGTATTTTCATGAAGGAATAGATCGCCAGACTTATCAATCTCAGCAATTTCTTCTAACTCTGCTGGTGGAAAAGCTTTAATAACTTTAATCTCTGCATTTTGATTATGAGGCATTCCAAAACTCTTGTATCGATAATAGTTATTTTGAGCATAATAGATATCTTCTCCATCTGTTTTAACAATATCTGGTTCATCAATACTCAAAACTTGAGTATTAGTATCTGATACTCTTTCTGCTGATTGTCCTCCACTAGCCCCATCCATATCCATACTTGGAACAGCTAAAGTTTCAGCCTTCATCATTATAGAGTCTTCCATAACAGCCATATTTCTCATTCCTGAGCCATACATAGCGTATTGAGAATCACTACCAGCTTTACTTAAATACTCTTTAAATTCCTCTTCTGATTTAAATTTTTTAATCTTAGCCTTAACTTCTTTAGGAATTACATCCTTCTTTAATACATCTGTATTAGGACGAGATTGCAGAACATTCTGATAATTAAAAAATTCGTTGTGGAAATAAAGGTTAAAAGCTACATAGCCTATAAATCCAATAATTCCTAAAACTATAATACTAATTATAATTTTTTTAATACTCATATTTGATTTATTATTTATTTTTTCTAAATCCTTTTTTAAATTTTTCATATATTTAATTAATTATTATTTTTTAACATATTATTTACTCTCTTTGAAAAAAGAATCCAAGTATTTTTAATTTTCCGAGCTCTTTCTTTACCACGAGAACTTAATTTGTAATACTTCCTTGCTGGACCTAATTTAGATTCTTTTAAATATGTTGTCACATACTTAAATTTTACTAATCTAGTTAATAAAGGATAAATAGTTCCTTCAGAAATAGATATTTCTTTTGACATCTCGTCTACTAATTCATAACCATAATAGTCTTTTTTCAAAAGTAAATTTAAAACTATTATCTCTAAAACTCCTTTTTTAAACTGAGCATCCATAAATTTAGTATATTACTTAATGAGGTACTATGCATTATAACATAAATTAAAAACCTCTAATAATGAAACTTGGAGGATTTTCTTGAAAAATCTTGTAAAAATAGATTAACATGCCAGTAACATTGCATATTAATATTAAATACAAGATAAACATAATAACTTTCTTTTTGATCATATTTTAATTATATCATAATAATGTTTTGTAAAACAAAAAAAATAGAGCTTAAAAATATTTATAATAAAAGAGTCGCTGGGCAAACCATACGACTCAATTTTTCACTTTCAAAGTGTTTCAAGTTTCTTGATGATTATATTATAAAGATCATCAAAATCCTTATATCTCTGGAATTTATAATGTGGCTTAAGAATTCCTAAAACCAAACGAGTTACTATTGGATCCGCCTGAGCAACGGCTAATGCTGGCATTTTACGGTCTTCAACTTGAGTTCCTAATTCATAACCCAGACCGATTGAAGGCATATCACAAATAGCAACGAAAAGATCACAACCACGAACACAAACATTAATATCGTGGTTATAGACGTCATTGTTAGTACCATTGGTTAAACCAACAAACTCTAGAACATTACAAACTTCTTTTAGTCTATCCTTCAGAGTTTGCACATTTTGTTTAAACTCTTCAGGAGCATGTGTCAAAGCACAACCAACATACAAAGAAAGATTAGCTTTCATTACAACCTCCTTTTTTGAAAAATTTCCTAAGCACTTCTTAGTAAGATTACCAATAATTTGATAATGATAAAGTATAAAATATTAATAAATATAAGTCAACACCAATGTCAAAAACTAGTAATAATAAATAAATTTAAAATTAAAAAAACAAAAAATAGAGCTTTAGGCTCTATTTAATGGTGGCTTGGACTCCCGAACGAAATTCGAACTTTTTTCCGAGAAAATCCGACTTGTGACCCGAAACTCTAGTGAAGGGTTAATGCGGAATTTTAGGCGGGCGAAAAGCGGGGGTCTGGGGGTAAAAGATTTTCGCCCGCCTTCGTCTTTGAAATTTAGCCCGCTTCGCCGGAGCGAAAGCGAGGCGAGAATTTTTGGCTTTCTTTCTCGTCTTGCCGAATCCCGTAAAACGGGAGTAGGCAGAGAGAAGACATCATTGGTCGTGCCACGCTTTGCGTGGCGCACCGCTTGAAAATTAAAAATAATTAATATTTACGTCTATAATAAGGAATGCTATTACGTTTCTTTATTCTAGGTTTTTTAAAAGTTGGTAAAATATTCACATAAAAACGACCACTCCTAGCTAATAAATTATTATCCCTAACAATAAAACATTCTATCCAATGTTTCCCTCTATACATGCTAAACTCATAATTCAACCTCTGATCTTCAGTTAAATCTCCGACTAAATCCTTACCCTTAAAAAACTCCCCTCTTAATCCATCATCTCTTTCAGCGTGATACCCAGTATTCACCACTTGCCAATAAATATCGTAATCATCAAAACAATTAGAAACTTCAGCCCTATATTCTAATATCAAATCATCTACTATATTTTTATCATCTGACTTAAGTTCCTCTCTATCCTCGCCGTTTTTATCTTTAATAAAACATCTTATTTCTACACTACAAGGAGATTCAGATATTAACCATTTTGGTTGTTGACAATGAGATATATCCATTAAAGCCAAAGATTTATTGTCATCACTTTCTTCCGTTTCATCATCAATTTCAAATTTATTATCAAATACTCCCAACCAATCCTCTTCTTCAATATTATCTATAGCTGTCTGAGCGTATTGTTTTAAAGTATCTCTAATTTTTTGATCAAATAGTTCTGATAAATCATTATTAGAATTAGCAGGATCTTCAATTGTCATATTTCCAACTTCGTCTTTTATTTTTGTAAAAAATATTTCTAATTTTTCTGAAATTGACTTTTTCTTACTATCTTTTAAGATTTTAACAATTAACAATTCCAGAATAAAAGTTTTTAAATCAATATTGTAAATACATTTCCATATTTTAATTAATTTTATTATATCTGTTAACTGACTTTCCTTTATGTATTTAATATGTTTGTCTGGATTTGTTTTAAGACGATCTTTCTCAGCTCCCTTTTGATATAGAAAAGCATCACCTTCTTTTCCCTCAACAAATCTTCCTGGCACAAAATCGATATGAAAATCAACTTCATCATCTTTATTTTTTAACCTAATAGCGGATCTTTTAGGATCTATATAATATTCTTCTGAAAGAACTTCCTTTAGATTATCATAAATTTCTTCTAAAGTGTTACCAGCCGTTGTTTCATCTGCATGAAAATAACAAAGAATATCTAAATCAAAACTATCCCTTATCATTGTATCTTTAGCATAAGAACCACCATATCTAATCATTTTCTTTGTATCACCATAAGAATCATTCACAAGAGTTTGTACCTTTTCTCTTTCATCTTGTAATTTTTTTATTTCTTCATCATCTTTTTTTATATCTTGACTCGAAATTATATCATTCAAAAAATCATTAATTTTCATATTATTTATTTTTTATTGTTAATACGGGATAAAATCCCCCTTTTTGTTTATTATTATCGTATACTAGAATATCGGGATCAATTTTTTTTAACACTTCTCTTCCAAGCAATACTGCAATGGGTGCTGGCACAGCTGGAAATAAATGAATTTTTTTCGTTTTTCCCCCTTGACTTATTTTTCTTAATGCAGATTGATAAACCTCCTTAAAATTATTTAAAGTTTTTCTAGATTTTAAAAACGTTGGTGTTAATTCTTCATTTTTTAATGTTATTTTATAAACAGGTAAATTATTTATAATTTTTCTTGGAATTGTATCTAAGTTAACAGAACCACTAAGTTCAAGTATTAAACCCACTTCATTTTTATTTTTATTTTTGTTTACTTGTTTAAATTCAAAATTACTAACCTTCTGCCGTGTTTTCCATTTCCATGTCTCGGGAACAGTTCTATGTCTTTGAAATAATTCTAGTTTTACTTTATTACTTAAACAATTACCAAGATATATAAGCAAAGGAATAGGAGCTAAAGCAAAAACGGAAACGTGCTTAACATTTTCAAAATTATTAAAATTATCTACTTTTGTTTTAATATGCTCTACAATACATTCATAATATTTTTTTGTTCCCAAGTCACCAATAGTACAATCAATCTCTACACTATTATCCACTGGATAATAAGGATGAATTGCCTCATAAATATCTTCATTAGAAATTTTAACCAAATCGTTACCAATTTTAAACTTAAAAATAATTACTTTTGTTTTTCTCTCTGGAGATAGTCCAGTTAATCTAAAAATTCTATTTTCATGCTCTCTTTTATATTTTTTTAATAAATTAACAGGATATTTTTTAACTAAACTTTTATTATCAATCAAACAATGATGTTTTCGACAAACTAACATTAAATTATCAATTTCATTTCTTTCATTTATTGTTAATTTACTGTCTCCTCTAGGACCATTCTTTTTTAAAGCAACAATATGAGCAATGTTACTAGCATTATATTCACGAAGAGTTAAATTATCTTTTAATAAATATTCATTACAACCGTTAAAAGAACAACGACCGCCAGAAGCAATTAAAAGTTTTATTGCTGTCTTTTGATTAGGACGTGAGCTATTTTGTTGTTTATTTTTTTCCATAATACTTTTATAGATTATACTTTATTAAAACTCTCTTCAATAACCCCAATCTCTTCTTTAGTTAATCCATATAATTCATAAACCATTTCATCTATTTTCTTTTCTAGTTCCCTTTGCTGAATTGGTGAGTTTTTGAAATCATAATTTTCTTGAGAAGTAATTTCTAAAATTTGATCTACGAGATCGATAAAGGGTTTTTGCTCATTAGGCGTAATTTCAGGAATAGGTAATGCATTTATGGCTGGAATCGTAATCTGCCAACCAATATAAGTTTTTGAATATAAAAAATTTACAACTTTGGAATTAAGAATACCTAAAATATATTTTAAAGAATACTTAGAATTTGTTAATAAGCAAATATACGCTGTATTCAAAAGATAAAACTGTTTGAAATCGATAGTGCACATGAAAAACATACTTCTTCTAGGAAAAATTATTTTCTCTTCTGCTAAAAACAGTCTTTCTTCTCTTGGTCTATGTAATTGTCTTGTATATTTAATGTACCTGTTTTCTTTTTTAAAATTATAATTAATTGAGTATTTACTTATATCCCTACCATCTAATATTTTTTTATATGTGCTATCGAATTTTTTATTAGAAAATACATCTTCTTTTTTTTGACCAGAGTATATTATACCTTGTTGTACTTCAATAATATTAGATAGCCTGTCCTTTCCTAAGTTTATTTTGTCTAAAATAGACTTAACACTATCGGGGTTTTTAGTTAAGATGATGTCGTTAATTTCAGCTTGTTTAATTGTTGTGATAACTGAAGACAGGTCTAATAATACTTTTATTTTAGATTTTTGATTGTACCCATTTTTTATGACTATGACGGACGTATCTACAGAAGCCTCAAAGACACGCGAGGAAAAATTGGAAATAGAAAGTATTTGTGTCTTCTCTAATAAGTATTTTCTAATATATCTATATTCTGAATTTGTGTACAATACTTCTGGTAAAATATAACTTAAAACGCCATCGGATTTTAATAACTTTTGTCCTTTTTCTAAAAACAAAGTAAAAAGATTAAATCTACCTTTTCCAGTCTCAAATAATTCAGAAAAGAGTTTTTTATTATCTATGGAAATCTTCTTAACACTTACATATGGTGGATTTCCAATCACAATATCAAAGCCACCTTTTTTCTTAAAAACATCACTAAATTCCAATTTCCAAATAAAAAAAGGTTTTGTATTTGATTTTTTATAATCTCGAATCTTCTTTAATTTTTTTTCATCTAATTTATTTTGCTCTTCCAAAGAAACTTCAATAAGATCCCATTTTAAATTATCAATTTCTTCCTTAAGATTTTGTTTTTGACTTCTTCGTGATTCAGAAATATATTCCTTAATTTTTCTTTGCAAAAGAACAGTCTTCTCTTGAGCAATCTTCCTTTTTTCTGGAACATCAAAAATACTAGCATTTCCTTTAAATACTTCTAATTTATTAACAAAATCTTTTGATTTTCGTTGAAGTGATTTAATCTCTTTTTTTATCTCTATTTCCTTGGTAGCAGTTAACTGTTTATTGGCATGAAGATTAAAATATTCTTTTTGTAACAAAGAAATTTTTTCATCAGTTACATCTTTTCCGTCTTTAATAATTCGAGCATCATCTAAAATAGAATCATCAAATAATTTTATTCCTTCATATTCAGAAATTAAACTATTTCCTTGCATTATTTTATGTTCAAGATTAGGAAGGGGATGAGGAGTATCTTCATCCACAACTAGCGCTAACCAAAGACGAAGTTTAGCAATATCCACCGCTCCAGAATCAATATCAACTCCATAAATAGAGTGAGTTATAGCATGTTTTTTTAATTCATAATCAGAAACATCTTCATTAAGATAAATATTCAAAACTTTTCTAGCTCGAACAATCTCATTAATCATTCCTAATGGAAAAGCTCCTGAACCAACGGCTGGATCAGCTACTTTTATATTTTTTAATAATTCATTAAGCAATATTACATTTGCTATAATTGAATCAGGTGTAAATATTTTATAATACTCATTTGGATATTTACCTCCTTTTGTTTTTTCTAAAGACACCTTATCATTTTCAATTATTCTATCCCCTTTGTGAATAAGAAATTCCAGATCTTCTCGTAGTATTTTATTTTTAGTTTCGGTTTCAAGATAATTAATAAGACTTTCTTGACACATATAATGAACAATTTCACGAGGGGTGTAAAATGCTCCCTTACTTTTTCTGTCTTTTATGTCAAGAAGATTTTCAAAAACTTTACCTAACATTTCAGGATCAACTGCAACTTCTTTTTCTAATGGCTCATTTTCATTCACAGTAAAATTATATCTATCAAATACATCTAAAATACCAGTCCCAATATCACCTTCCTTAGTCTTTATATTATTTGAAAAAAGTTCATCTGGAATTATAATGTCAGTTGTTTCCCATTTATAATCATTCATTGGCTCAAAAAGTCCACCGTTTAAAAATGGCATCCTACAATTATTTAATCGTGGATAAATCGATTCCTTACCACGATCTTGAGCAAGAGCTTCATAAAATAATGGTTCTAAAATATCATTAAAAAAATTACTACCATATTTTTCCCGTCGTTCAAATAATACTCTTATAAATTTCTTAGGACCCTCTCCCCATTTTTTATCAGCAGGAACGCCAAACCATCCTTTTTTTTGTAAAAAATATAAAAAAACAATTTGTCCCAGAGTTTTTTTAGCAAAATCAACTGTTGAAATTTCTTTTTCTTTAAAATCTTTTTTTATTATTTCATCTTTTTCTAACAATTCATCAAGTTTTTCTTTAAATTGAAAAAATAACTCCGTGTATTTTTTAAAAAATTCTTTTGTAACTATTTCTATATCAAAAGCTACTTCAAACTCTGCTAAATTTGGTTCTTTATCACTCATCAATAAATTCACGAATCTACTTTGTGCAGTATGACTCCCTTCGTATTCTCCTACTAAAAATGACCATCTTTTAGCAAGAGTTATTTCTTCTTTTGCTTTTATTTTTTTGTCAATTACTTCTAATGTGTGCTCTAATTTTACAAAAGATAATCGCCACTCCTTATTATTAGGTGAAATGAAAGCAACTAAAGCGGCTTCCTTGTTTCTTGATTTAAGATATTCTGCTACAAAGTTTCTTTGAGCTGTTCTAGCTCGTTCTAATGTTGATTCTTTACTTAGATGAACTTCCAAGATATCTATCTTATTGTTTTCACTATCTTCAAAAGTTCCGATTATTGTGTATTTAGTTATGAAAGCTTGATAAGCATTTTTTATTGTAGGAGAAGAATTACTTTCAGAATATTTTTTGAAAAGATTTACTACAAACTTTTGATATTTATCTGCATCAAAATCACTGCTAAAAGTATTTTCAATGAGATTTTTTGCTTCTTGTTTATTCATAATTATTTTCTGTTAAAATATTCAGAAAGTATAATTTCTTTTTTCCTAGATATTCCCTTGTCTATTTCATTTTGAGTTGGTTGAAGAAAATCATTTGGCAATGTTGTTTTCAACACAGCTAAAAGTTTTAAAGGATTTGCGATTATTTCAGGAGTATTTTGGACTTTTTTATAAATTGTTTGCGTTATCTTTTTAGGAATACCCCCAGAATCCAATTCGTTAATTACAGATTGAATATATGCTTCATTATCATCGGTAAATCCTTTATATTTTTTTATATTCTTTGCGTTTAAAATCTTAGAAAGACGAGCCGCATTATTTCTGCTTCCTCGTTTAGTAGAAAATTCCTCTTCTTCATACTCATCCACTTTCTGTAACATTTCTAAATTTTTATCAAGTAATCCATAAAATAACTTATCTAATTTGAATCGTTTTTCGCTTGGTTTTGCTGTGAATTGTTCTGCCGCTTTCATAAAATCAATTTCATTAGAAATAGATGATGCTCCAGCGTCGATAATGAAAAATTTTTGTAATTTTCCTTTTCTAAAATAAGTTAATAGCTTTGATTTACCTTCCTGCAATTTTCGAGCAGTCCGTGCTTTTTTAGGTAATTTTTTTATTTTTTCAAATAAGTCTGGATCCTTGTCTCTTATTTTTCTAATTTCTTGTAAATATTTTAATTCAGAATCTCCTTCACTTTCTTCACCTTCAATCATCTCTTTTGATAATATTCGATTAAATAAACTATGCCCTTCAGGAACTTCTCCCTCTGTTAATAGCTTTGCATCAGTTCCAAGCAAAGTGATAAATGCTTGTATTTTTGCCTCTGCTAATGATATCAATTTTATTTGTTCATCTGATTGATCTGTTGGAAAAAAAGAATAAGTGTAAATTTTATCATGTTTTGTATCAACTCTATTTATACGACCAACTCTTTGCATTATACGAGTTGGATTCCATGGAATGTCATAATTTATGACAACATTTGCTTGATGTAAATTGGCTCCTTCTGCTAATACATCGGTTGTAATAAGTAGTTTATAATCATTTTTGATATTTTTTGTGTTAGCATCAAAATTTTCCATGACAATTTCTCGTTCCGCTTGTGAGCTTCCTCCGGAAAAATAAATAATTTGATTTGGAAAAATATCTTGTAAATTCTCTATAAGATATTTTGCAGTTTCTGTTGATTCTGTAAAAACAATAGATTTTCCTTCTTTTATTGGCTTTTCTTTTGCTAATTTCTCTTTAAAAGCAATAATTTTAGGATCTCTCTTCATTCCCTTCCATAATTCTTTAATATCTTTTAGGATGATTAGGTCATTCTTCAAAGCATCTATAAATTCGACACCAGCCTCATTAGTTCCAAATTCATCACTAGAAAATTTTTCTGCCTTTCCTTCAGAAATTAATTGATCTACAGCATTTAAATTACCACCATCTAGATAATCAAATATTTTTCGTATATGTTTTTTACTTACATATACGCTACCTGTATTATATTCACTTATAAATTTTTCATAAGACGATATAAATCGGTCTAGTGACTGCGTAAATGCAAAAAAACTACTTTCTAATCTTTTAATAAGCATCATCTTCATGAACTTTCTCATATTCTTTTGTCTAGTTTCTTCAGAACCCAAATCTCCTTTATGATATAAAAAGGGTGTATAACGAGAATATTTAAAATCTTTTGATATTATTTTTATAGTTTTAAAAAAGATTTCATTTTCTTTCTCATTAAATTCATAAAGAATTGGTTTTGGGTCTGCAATTTCAGGAAAGCTCATTTTTTGTTTTTTCAAGTCATCTCCATAGTATTTTTGAATTTCTTTTCGCGTTCTTCTTACCATTAAATATTTTAATAATTTTTCACGAATAAGTTTAGAATTTTCTTTTGTTCTTTCGAGATACTCTGTTTTATCTTTTCTTCTATCAAGTTTTTTAATATTTCCTTCTAATTTTTTAAAGAATCCTTCTATATTTAATAGGTTTGGTATTGTACTTTGTCTTGCTTTTTGAAAAAGTTTGATTTGAGAAAGCAGATCTTTTGGTGAATTATTATACGGAGTAGCTGTAACAAGAATTACTTTTTTACCACGACAAATTTGAGCAAGTTTTGCATATGTTTCCGTTTCTTCTGTCCTAAAACGATGAGCTTCATCAATAAGAACAATATCAAATTTTTTATGAAGTTCTTTTTTTATTATTTTGTCCAACACCCCAATAGATTCACATTTATAATCTTTAGCGCGGAATCCAAAATTTTTAAAAGAATTTTCCCAACTACCTTCATTATTTTCATCAATAAGATGAGGAGGGGCTAATACTAAAGTCCTCCCTTTTAATTCTTGACAAAGCATAGTTCCCATGTATGTTTTTCCTAAACCAACAACATCTGACAAAAATACACCACCATATTCTTCTACAATTTTTTTTGCATTTATAACTGCATGATCTTGATATTTTAATTCTTTAAAATTGTCTGGTCTATAACTATGCTCTAAAATGTCTTCTTCATTTATTTCTTCTTTAAAATATTCATAAAGAAATTTAAGATATAATTCATACGGCGTTATATCTTCTCTAAGCCACGTATCTCTTGTAATTGTTTCAATATATTTCTCACTAACATCAATACCCTTTCCCCATAATTCATCAAATTTATCCTTGGCAAATCTATAATCAGAAGGATCTTTAAGCTCAACATTAAATTCTAAATTATCCACTAATCCGCTTTGTGTAAAATTACTTGATCCAGTTATTACACGACCGATATCTCTATCATCTTCATTAAAAGTCATTATGTATAATTTAGAATGTATTTTTTCTTCAGGATAAGCTTTAATTTCTAATTTTCCACTTTTTAACCATTCGAGAAATTTATATACACCTTTTTCTACTTGAAAATTATTATCACTTTTTTCCATCTCAGTTTTTATATTCTCACCAATCTGATCTCCTATTTCCTTATGTGATTGAATTTTTTGAAGAAGATTATATGTTTGATAATTAGTACTAATTCCAATTAAGATTTTAATTTTTTCAGTTTTTTCTAAACTAGGATAAATTGCATAAAAACCACTTGTATAAAAATAACCAACCAAAACATCAAAAAAACGAGAATCTTTTATCAAATCATCAAATCTATCTTTTAAATTTTTACCATTTTCATTGGTTATAAAAGTTAAGTCACTATTCATATATTCGATATATTAATTTATTATTTTTTATACTTTTCACTTATTAAATCATCAATTTTAACACCAAAAGCCTGAGCTATTTTTTGAGCAGTATCAATACCTGGACTTTGAATATCTCCAGATTCAATCTTAATAATTGTGTTATAAGAAATATTAGCTAATTTAGAAAGTTTATCTTGAGAGATACCTTTTTCTTTTCTGAGCTTTTTGATGTTTTTAGCAATAGTTGATAATTTGTTTGACATAGATATTATATAGTATTATCATAGTAGTAGGATAATACAAGTATATTATTAAATTATTATACCTTTATAATACCAAAAAAATACTTGCTCTTCAAATTCAAAAAGGGGTGGTGGTCGGGGTTGAGGTGGAATTTAGCGGTGCATTTCGCTTTTGCGAAATACGACCAATGATGTCTTCCCTCTGCCTACTCCCGTTTTACGGGATTTGGCAAGACAAGGAAGAAAGCCAAAAATTCTCGCCTCGCTTTCGCTCCGGCGAAGCGGGCTAAATTTTAAAGACGAAGGCGGGCGAAAATCTTTACCCCGTAGGGTCGCGAAGCGACTCCTTCGGGGTTTCCCCCAGACCCCCGCTTTTCGCCCGCCTAAAATTCCGCATTAACCCTTCACTAGAGTTTCGGGTCACAAGTCGGATTTTCTCGGAAAAAAGTTCGAATTTCGTTCGGGAGTCCAAGCCAAATTGTTTTTTTAGCGGAAAGTGCCTCTTTTGCAGTCGCAAAAGTCGGCAACTCCCATAATATTTCCCAGGGTTTCTGGGGAATTACGCGGATTTCTCGTTCCTTCTATTGAGAGCCAATATTTTTCTTTGCTTACTAGCAAAGGTGAAGCGGTAATTTACAAATACAGACCAAAAGCGATAAAAATTAATTTTAAATATATGGATAATAAATACTTCCTTTATATTAGAAAATCAACTGATGAAGATGATCGACAAGTATTATCTTTAGAAGCTCAGAAAACTGAACTTTTAGAATTTGCCGAAAAAGAAAATCTAAATATTATTGATATTTTTATTGAATCTCAAACTGCTAAAAAACCAGGTCGTCCAATATTCAATAATATGTTAGATAAAATTGAAAAGAATAAAGCTAATGGAATTTTAGCGTGGCATCCTGACAGATTAGCTCGTAATTCAGTCGATGGTGGTAAAATCATCTATTTAGTTGATAGTGAAGAAATTAAGTCGCTAAAATTTCCTACTTTCTGGTTTGAAGCTACTCCGCAAGGCAAATTCATGTTAAATATCGCTTTTGGTCAATCTAAATATTTCGTTGACAATCTTTCTGAAAATACTAAACGAGGTTTAAGGCAAAAATTAAGACGAGGTGAACTTCCTGGACCTGCTCCGATTGGTTATCTTAATGATTTAAGAAAACATAATATTATTAAAGACCCGCAAAAATTTAATTTAGTTAGAAAAATATTTAAACTCTACTCTACTGGAAATTATACTATTAAATTTTTGCGGGATACTATCACCTCGGTCGGATTATTAAGTAAGCATAATAAAGCTCTAGCGGTTTCTACTATTCAGCATATTTTAAAAAATCCTTTTTACTATGGATTGATTAGGTATAACAACGAAATATTTAGAGGTAGTCATGAGCCAATGATTGCCAAGAAACTTTTTGATAAATGCCAAGAAGTAATTTCACAACATTCTAAACCAAAGAAAAAGCAAATTAAAAAATACGCTTTTAGAGGGTTATTTAAATGTGGAGAATGTGGTTGTGCAATTACTTCCGAGACTCAAAAGGGACATAATTATTATCGTTGCACTAAGAAAAAAATTAAGTGTTCTCAAAAATATATTCGTGAAGAAATTTTGAGTCAACAAATATCTGAGATAATTCAAAAAGTTTCTTTATTTCCGTCTTGTGCTGATTGGATAATCCAAGAATTGGAAAAACAAAATAAGCAAGAAGAACAAGACGGAAATTCTTTCGTTCAAAACTTAAAAGAAAAATTATATAATTATGAAAATAAGTTAGATAAATTATTAGATTCTCATTTAGAAGAACTAATTTCTAAAGAAGAATATGCTTCTAAAAAACAAAAAATCCTCAATGAAAAAATCGATATTGAGGAGAAATTAGAGGGTTTTGAACAAAAGGGCAATCATTGGCTCGAACGGGCTAAGAAGTTCATTCTGGACGCTAAACAAGCCAAAATTATCGCTTCACAAAAAAATCTCTCGACGAAGAGAGATTTTCTTAAAAAGATTGGCTCGAACCTCATATTGCAGGAACGAGAAATCCGCGTAATTCCCCAGAAACCCTGGGAAATATTATGGGAGTTGCCGACTTTTGCGACTGCAAAAGAGGCACTTTCCGCTAAAAAAACAATTTGGCTTCGCGGGTCGGGTTCGAACCGACGACCTACTGGTTAACAGCCAGTCGCTCTAACCAACTGAGCTACCGCGAAATAATTCTTATTTTAAGACAATAAGATTATAATTTATAATCAAAAATAAATCAAGACTAAACTATTCAAATTTAAAAGTTATTTTAATAATCCTTTAACTTAGCAATTCCTTCTTTAGCAGCAATTTTCTCTAAAGATTTAGCTTCAATTTGTCTAATTCTCTCTCTAGTAACACCAAACTCTTGTCCTACTTCTTCTAAAGTATGAGCAATACCATCTGTTAAACCAAAACGCATCTCTAAAATCTTTTGTTCTCTTGGAGTTAAATCTTCAATTATTTCTTTAACATGATCTCTTAATAATCTTAAAGCTGCAACCTTGTCTGGTGGAATAGTTTTCTTATCTTCAATAAAGTCACTTAAAGTAGAATCTTCATCATCTTCTCCAATAGTTGTTTCTAATGAAACTGTTTCCTGAGAAATTTTAATCACATGATGAATCTTATCTAAATCCTCTCCCATTTCATAAGCTATTTCTTCTGGTAAAGGTTCTCTTCCTAAATCTTGAATTAATCTTCTTTGAACTTGTTGAAATTTATTTATAGTTTCGACCATATGAACTGGAATTCTAATAGTTCGAGACTGGTCAGCTAAAGCTCTAGTAATTGCTTGTCTTATCCACCAAGTAGCATAAGTTGAGAATTTATACCCTTTTCGATATTCAAATTTCTCTACTGCTCTGAATAATCCAATATTACCTTCTTGAATTAAATCTAATAATGACAAAGAATGTCCAGTATACTTTTTAGCAATACTAACTACTAATCTTAAGTTAGCTTTAATTAATTGAATTTTAGCAGCAACATCTCCTCTTTCTTTTCTCTTAGCTAAAGCGACTTCTTCTTCAAAAGTTAATAATGATACTTTACCAATTTCTCTTAAATACATTTGAATAGAATCAGAAGAAATTTTTCCTAAATCAAAAGTAACACCAGAAATATCTAATTTCTTTTCATCATCTTCATCCGCATCATTTAAGAGATTACTTTCATTAGTTAATATTTCAACACTATTTTCTTCTAAAGTGTTTAAATATTCTTCATATATTTCTGAGTATTCTTCCAATTCTGGAAAAACATACAAAAGTTCATTTTCTGTTATGAATCCTCTATTCCGACCCTCTTTAGTTAGAGTAGCTAAACGATCTGATTCTGGAAAAATAATATCTTCTTTTTTTCTTTTAATTGCTTTCTTTCTTCGTTTAGCGGGTTTCTTCTTTTTAGGAGTTTTTTTAACAGGTTTTTTAACAACTTTCTTCTTTACTACCTTCTTCTTAGCAATCTTTTTAGCTGGTTTCTTTTTTGGTTTAGGAGTTGCTTTCTTTTTAACTGGTTTTTTAGGAGTTTTTTTAACAGGTTTTTTAGCAACTTTCTTTTTTAGTTCAGGAGTTGCTTTCTTTTTAGCTGGTTTCTTCTTATGAATAAGCTTAGAAATAACTTTTTTTAAATTTGTTTTTTTCTTTTTGGTTTTAGCCATATAGTAATTTATATATTTAAAAATTTTAACTTATACTACTTAACTTATGAGTGACAGATACAAATTCTTTAGTAATTTTTTCAATCTCTTCTTGATCGCCTTTTCTTTCTGCTAATTTTAAAGAAACTTCTAATTTCTTTAACTTCTCATTTAAAAATTCCTTTTTGTAAGACTTTACTAAAGCTTGAATATCGATAAAAGCTTCATTCTGATCATGCTTAGAATATTCATTTTCAAAAATAAAAAGAATAATATTCAATAAATCACTTTTGTCTTTATCTAAGCCATTTTCAAAAGCCTTTCGGTCAAAAGAATTATTCTTAGTATAATAGATTATCATCTCTTTGTAAAGTTCATCTATTGTTGATTTACCAATATATTCTAACTCTAAATTTGATGACAAATACTCTATATTATTTAAAAAATTTATCCCTAGAGCTATAATTTTCTTTAATAACTCCTCTTTTTTATCTAAAACAGATAGCTTAAATTCTTTTCTTTCTTCTTTTTCAACTGGAATATTTCTTTTATTCTTATTCACAAAATCATCTAATTTTTCTTTTAATAAATCATATTCCACATCAATTAGATCACCAAGTCTTTTTAAATAAGTTTGCCTTTCAATATCATCTCGAAACTTACTAATCAAAATCAATAATTTCTTAGCTATTTGTTTTTTCTGAAAGACATTATTTAAATCACCGGTTGCTAAAACTTTTTCAAAAACAAAATCCATTAAAGGTTGAGCATTTTTAACAGCATCCAACCATTTCTGTGGATCTTTTTTAATCAGTTGATCAGGATCCATACCTTTAGGAATCTTAATAATTTTAATATTAATATTCTCTGCTAAAGCATTATCTACAATTCTAAAAGTTGCTTTTAATCCAGCTTGATCAGCATCATAGGCAATCATTAAATTTTCTGAATATCTTTTAAGGATTTTAACTTGTTGAGGAGTAAGAGCTGTCCCAGAAGAAGCAATAATATTCTTTACTCCCGCCATGTATGAAGAAATGACATCTAATTGCCCTTCAGCTAAAATAGTATAATTCTTTTGTTTAATAGTCATTTTAGCTAAATCCATATTATACAAAACACTAGATTTGTCATAAGCAACGCTTTGAGGAGTATTTACATATTTACCTTGTTGATCATCCTCTTTTAAAACTCGAGCTGTGAAACCGATAGCTTGTCCAAAAATATTATTTATGGGAAACATTAAACGACCTCGAAAACGATCATAAAATTTCCCATCTTTCTTTGATTTCACTACTAAACCAGCAGCTTCAATATCTGAATCTGTAAACTTCTTAGACCTTAAATAGATTAATAGATCATCCCAAGAATCTTTACTGTATCCTAAATTAAATTGTTCAACCGCTTTGTCATCAATCTCTCTCTCTTTTAAATAATCTTGTGCTATTTTAGCATTGCTGTCTTTTAACAAGAGTTGATGATAATAAGTAGCTGTAACAGTTAAAATATCTAATGCTTTAGTTTTTTGATTCTTTAATTCTGGACTATAGTCATAATCAATCTTAACATTAGCTTTATCCGCTAGTATTCTTAAAGCTTCGGGAAATTCTAAACCTTCAATCTTTTTTACAAATTCAAAAATATCACCACCAGCACCACAACCAAAACAATGCCAAATCTGTTTTTCTGAAGATACAACAAAAGAAGGTGTTTTTTCATTATGAAAAGGACAAGGAGCTTTAAAATTTACTCCCGCTGGTGTTAGCTGAATATATTCTTTTATTAAATCAACTACATCCAATCTAGATTTTATATCTTCTGTTACATTACTCATACTTATATCTTATATTAACTCTAGCCTTAAGTAAACCAAATTTTGTTTAAATCTTGATAATTATCCTTTAATAAATGCATATATATTAATTCTAATTCAATCATTTCTGGAATATCCTTTCTGAGCCATTCTGCTAACCAAGCAAAACGAATAGCTATCATAGCGTCAATTAAATACTTCCAACTAATATCTTGAATTAGTTTAGTTGATTTAATTTTTTTAATAAACCCAATAATCAAGCCTCGCTGGAGACATTCGGGATTTTCCATGCCTACACAAGAAACCATATTAGCAATATCATAAATTTCTGGCTTTAAACCACAAAACTCCCAATCTATTACGGCTTGGATGTTATCTTTAGACCAGATTACATTCACTGGATGATAATCTCCATGACAAAAAGCTATGGGTAATTGATTATAATTATCCATAAGATTAGATTCTAAGAAATCAATAATAGGTTTTAATCTAGGTATTATTTCTGGATTATGGTTTTGAACATCGGTATAGATTTGATAAACATAGTCTTTCAGAGAAAAAACCTCTTGATTCTTAACTTTAATATCTTTAGATTTATTCTTAAAATTAATTAACCACTCTGCTAATACTTCTCCCCGCCACTCTTCAAAAATATAGTTAATTCGATCTAATTTAGTTCCAGTGATAAATTTCTGTAATTGCCAAAACTTTCCCTGATCCTCAATTATATACTTACCATCTTGATTCTTAATATAGTTATTAATTTTTCCTAGCTCCTTATTTTCTAAAAACTCTAAAACATTGATGATTTTTTCTTTAACTTCTACTAATTTATCAGAAAAATTCTCTACTAAGAATAAACCACCGTCTTTAGTTTCTAAAACAACTCTAAAATCAGTCCTTTCCGGGCTACCAGCAATTACTAAGTCTTCTCGGATCTTTAATAATTCTAAATCCCAAGATTCTAAAATTTGTTTTAAATTATCTAAGCTATATTCCATAATATTTAGAAAATAAAAGTATTAAAAATAATTTTAATACTTCTTCATATTTAATTTTAAAATTATAACAATTCTCTAATCTTCTCTGCTTCCTTCATGCCCATTTTGTAAGTTCTTTTTAATTTTTTAGGATCAGTAGTAGATGAGATAGTTGGATTATTCTTAGGAGGGTGAATGAAAAGTACATTTTTAGTTCTTTTAGCATAAGCAATGTCTTTCCGAAGCTGAAACTCACCTTTTACAAAATATTCTATTGCTTTAAAACCACACATTGATATAGCGGCTAGAGATTCAAAGAAACTCTTAGCATAATGTTTAAAACTTCTGTCTACATTAGTATTAGAAATTACAACTATCTTGTGAGAAGGATATTTATCTAAGAAATATTGAAGGTTTATAGATTCTAATATAGTTCCATCAACATATTCTTTCCCATCTATGCCTTCAGATTCACTAACATAAGGGACCACATCAACACAAGCCTTTAAAACTTTAAAAGGATTATGTTTTTTAACATCCATATACTCTATTTTTTCATCGGTTAAGTTAAAGACCTTGGCATAAAAAGGGACTGCTTGTCTTTTCAACTCATCAACATCCAAAATCCTCTTATACTTAATAATATCAAACAAATACTTCAAATTTACAACATCAACCATTTTTCCTCTCGGAATTCGATAAATTAATCCACTAAAAATTCTTTGTAGAAATGCATAAAATATTCTACTTTTATGAATAAAGTTACTAGTTAGATCTTCACAAAAAATATAATACCCTAATTCTGTTTGTTTAGTTAAAAAACAAGCTGCATTAAGAGAGCCACAAGAACCACCATAAACAGCTTCTATTTTGTCATAAATATCCATCTCCTGAAATCTTCTAACAACTCCCGCACTAAAAACACCAGACATTGTTCCCCCTCCAAAATAGATTATTATTTTACCATTACTCATTGTATTAATATTTATTCTTTAAATACTTTTTTCTTTTACCTTCTTCAAATCTCTCTATCGCATATCTTAACATAGTTCTCGGCATAGACCTATAATACTTCTTTAAGAACTTTTCTTCAATAGCTTGATCTATTCTTTTACCAAGCTCTCTCAACATCCAACCTACTGCTTTATGAATTAAATCATGCTGATCATCTAACAAAAGTTGAGCTATTTTTAAAGTATCTTCAGTTTCTTGATTACGAATAAAGGTAAAACAAGCTAACATTGCTATTCTTCTCTCCCACAAACTCTGAGACTTTACTAATTTATACAAAATATCACGAGGTTTGTCTAATAAATACTTACCAACTATATTAGGAGCTGTTAAATCCACTAAATCCCAATTATTAATATACTTAGTATTCTTTAAATACAAATTAAACACTCTCTTTCTTAACTTTTCATCACCTTTTTCAAACTTCTTAACTAAAATTAACAAAGCTACTAAACGATATTCATGAATATTAGTTTTTAAGAGACTTTCTACCTCTTTTAAATCCATCTCCCAATACTTCTGAACTACTTGTCTTTGAATCGGAACTCTAATTCCTAAAAAAATATCTCCTTCTCCATATTCTCCTGGTCCAGTTTTAAAAAAACGCTGTAATATCTGAGCATCTTTCTTATTTGCTAAAGAATTAAGTTCTTTTTTAATCTTATTTAACATGTTTTAAGATTGATAGATTTTTTTATCTAAATAATTTTTAATAGTTAATTCCGTTCCCTGAAATAGTTTTTCTGGTAAATCATTTAAATCAAACCATTTCCATTCTAAACATTTATCAGGTTCCATAATTTCTGGCTCTCCATCTTTATACACAGCCTTAATACCAATATTTATGTAATGCTTACCATCTGATTCCAAATATCTCATTTCATTAGCTACTGATATTAATTCAAACTCATCAATCTCTAAATTAGTTTCTTCCTTGGTTTCCCTTTGAGCACAATTAAAAATTGTCTCTCCAAAATCCAAATGACCGCCTGGGAAACTCCATTCTCCTGCTCCATGAGAACCCTGTCTCAAACCCAATAATACTTGATCCTTCTCATTTTGGATCATTACTCCAATTCCAACCTTAGGATATTTTTTCTCTACCATATATTTATTTTAATAATTCTAAAGCTTTATTTAATTGAGCATCAATATCATTATTGTAATCCTCTACTGTATTTTCTACAATAATGTCTGGAGTAATTCCATTACCATCAATAGATCTATTAGCTGGAGTATACCATTTAGCAGTAGTAATTTTAATATATGAACCATCAGAAAGTGGAGTTAATTCTTGAACTGAACCCTTACCAAAAGTCTGTTGACCAACAATAGTTGCTAGACCATAATCTTGTAAGGCTCCAGCTACAATCTCAGAGGCTGAAGCTGAACCATCATTAACTAAAACTACACTAGGAATATCTTTGAAATGTGGCTGAACATATGATTTGTAGGCATTAGTTTCATTAATCTTCTTTTCAATAACTACCACATCCTTATCAATCCAAAAACCAGCAGCATTAATAGCCATATTCATATAACCTCCAGGATTGTTTCTAAGATCTAAAATAATACCTTCAACTTCATTCTCTAACATGTATTGAACTGCTCGATCAAAAAGATAGATGACATCAGTATTAAATCTAATCATTCGGATATATCCAATATTATCTTCTTTTATCTCATAACTTAAACTAGAGTAAATAATTTCATCTCGAACTATACTTAACTTCTCTTCTAAACCATCTTTATGCTTAACATCTAAAATTAAAGTAG